>Ga0210394_10000002_pt1 | contig 774925 bp, 692 predicted proteins | sample IncBWC12MmetaG_FD_160121 | JGI IMG/M metagenome (GOLD analysis project Ga0210394, IMG submission 160121) | Forest soil microbial communities from Barre Woods Harvard Forest LTER site, Petersham, Massachusetts, United States - Inc-BW-C-12-M | ecosystem: Environmental > Terrestrial > Soil >... | reverse complement strand
ACAAGGTGTCATCTCTGGGTGCTCCGAAAGAGAATGCCGGGTTCTGCTAAAACCCAGTGTTCATCAATCTTTTAGAGCACCTTTTCTTTTTTTGCTAGCAAAATCATGAATAATTCAGGCTAGGAGAGTAACGAGGGATCGAGCAGATAAGACGGGTGAAGCAGGCCGGTAGGCGGATAGAACTCTTCGTGCGTGGGGCGGAAACCGAGTTTAAGAATGAGGCTCTGCGAGGCGGGGTTTGCCGGGTGATGACCGGCGAAGAGGGCCTTGGCACCGGCGTTTTCGAAGGCAAATTTCACGACGGCACGGGCTGCTTCTTCCGCTAGGCCGCGCCCCCAATAGTAAGGGCGCAAATGCACTCCCAGTTCGAAGATGCGGGCCGCCGGGCGATAGGGCCGGAGACCGGCGCAGCCAGCGTGCCGGGATTTCTCGAGCAAGAAAAACGGCCAATATTGGATGCCATATTCCGAGGACAGTTCAATTTCTGCTTCCAACCTTTCTTTAATTTTTTCAGGTGAGAAAGGGCCGCCGATGAAGCGGGTGACTTCGGGGTCTCCCCAGAGAGCCATGGCGAGGGGCAGATCGGCGATTGACCAATGACGAAATCCGAGGCGTGGAGATTGCAGGAAATAGTGATGCATGCAAATGCCAAAGTGGTGATTTAGGAATTATAGTCACAAAGACCAGAGGGCGGCACCCCGACCGGGCCGGGGCCGTTACGTTACAGCCTCGGGCAGACAGTGTCGCGAGAAATGCGTTAGAATATTTTTGGCCGGAAGAGGGTAGATCCGGACCAACCCACCACCAGCCCAATGCAGCGGCGCGGCACATCCCAGCGGCTTGCCCGCAATACGAAGGTCTGGGAAACCCTGGCAAACCCGGGAGTATCCCAAGGCAACGAGACAAATAACAAGGAGGAGGAGATTCTCATGATGAGAACAACAGGGTTGCGAATAATAGGGTTGCTGCTTGGAGTTTTCTTCGTGGCGCTGCTGCCCGCGGCGGCGCAGGACGACAAAGTGGAGGTTTTCGGCGGGTACTCGTACATGAGATTTCGGCCTTCGCCCGATGTGAATTTGAACGGATGGGAGGCTTCGGCGCAGTACAAATTCAGGGATTGGATCGGCGGGGTGGCGGACTTCGACGGGCACTATGGATCGCAATTCGGAGTTGGGGAGTCAGTGCATTCGTTCCTGTTCGGGCCGCAGGTGTCGTTGCCATCGAAGGTATCGCCGTTTGCGCACGTGCTGTTGGGCGGAGCGCATTTCAGCGCCGGAGGAGTTGGAGATACGGCGTTTTCGATGGCGATTGGCGGAGGCATGGATTACGAAGTCAAGCAGGGAATCAGCTGGCGGATTATTCAGGGGGATTACCTGTTGACGAGGTTCTTCGGCGAGACGCAGAACAATGGCCGGCTTTCGACAGGCGTTATCTTCCGGTTCTGATTGAGACGCGAGGAGCGCACAATCCGGCCCGACAGCCTCATAAACGGGCTATCGGGCCGTCCCGCAATAGAGGGATTTATCCGATGGGCTTTTAGGGGTCTTACTCGATGGGGGAAGGCACTCCCGACAGTGAGCTTGTAACGAAACAGAGAGTAGGGATGGGACCGAAGCAAAGTCTGAGCCTACCGGGGGAGTTGTCATTCCTGGATTCCTTGAAGAGTGCCGCGACGTCGATTTGCTGCTCCCGCCGCTAGATTGAGGCGACCCAAAGGTCGAGAAAGATAGGAATTATTCAGTTCGTACCAACTGAATCGATCTGCCCGAATGCGAGTATCGTTTTTTTTCCTGGTCTGTACGACGTAAACCTAAGGCAACCCGGCCAGGAAGCGCAACCAATGCAGGAGACAGCAGACGATTCACGCGTCACGAGAGGTCCTGAACTGGCCATGCTCCGCAAGTTGATATGGATCGAGAATAAGCGCTTTCAGGGCTGCGCTTGCTTGAGCTATGGGTAAGTGGGGAATTAAATCATCGACCGGTCTTGGGGGTTTGCGGAGGAGGAAGGATACGAGAGGCGAGAAGATTTTTGGCCTCCGCGAGGCTTAGGTTGCTGGCGACAAGGCGGAAATCGGAGCGGCGCTCGTATTGGTCTTTGCTGACGGTCTTGAATATGGCGATACGGCCCGAGAAGTGAATGTTGATGAAGGCGGTCTTCCACTGTTGAGGGCCTACCTCGACTCGTCCGAATTCAACAGTGCCGCTGTCAATCCGGCCCAGCAAGCCGTAGCCGAACTCGACGCGATTCATCAGGTGGCCAACGACTTTACTCATGCGTTTGCGATCGGGATCAATCAGAAGCGTTCCGGCGAGGCTGTGGATGACCCGCGCTTCGTAGGACGGCGGAGTGTAGCCGGGGTTAGGACGAAAATTGATGCGGAGGAGATTTTCTTCGACGCCATCGAAGTCGTAAAGGAAAGCGTGCGGCATCAGGGTCAAGAGATTCTGCAGCTTGAGCTCGTCATCGTCCTGGGCTTGTTTCAACTTCAGCAATAGACCAGGATCATTCAGAAGGCGGCCGAGGCGGGCATCGTCCTGCTGGCGCTGGCTGAGATTAAGGGCCGCGCCATCAATCGCGAGCAAACGGTAAAGCGGGCCGTCGCGGGTCTCGACTTGCTCTTCGGTAAGTGTTTCCTTTCCCACACGTTTCTCGATCATCCAGATCCACTTGCGGAGTTGCTCGCGGTCCGCCAGTTCGTTCACGACGACAGCAGCCACCAGTTCGCCGGCGGTTGGCGCGGAGGGCTGGCCGGGATTCAGATGGGTGACGGAGATGGTCGCTGCCGAGTGGGCGGCGGCGAACTGTTGTGGCGCTCGGGATTCGCCCGCCGGGTTTCCGGAGAGCGCGTGCAACGCCGTAACCAGGATGAGGCCGCCGGCGGCCGGCAGGGACAAGAAAATGAGTTTCCTGGCTGTGAGGGCGGTTCGACAAAACAAATCATGAGTACGAAGGTTCTTCATGGGTGATTGGTCCATCCGGCGATTTAGCCGGGATTCCGTTCTTCGCGCAAGCGAGAATCACGGTGACTCCTGTTCTCAAGAGGCTAAAGCTGCTCTGCTAGAAATGGCCGGTCCAGAATAAAAACAGGACAATCAGGATGAGCAGACCGACGCCGCCGAGGGGATAAAAACTCCACTTCTTGCTGTGCCGCCAAATCGGCAGAACAGCTACAAGGGCAATGAGGAGAAATACCGGAAGAATGAATGTCAGCACAGCTTGGCCTCAACTTTCTTTTGCAGAGCGAGTTCGAGGCAAATTGTTTGCCCGATGGCGGGTTGCGTCCCTAGGAAAGCCGGACCAGCTACAAGCGTATTCCGCCGAACAGATACAGAAATAACAGAATGATGACGACCAGCCCGACAATCCCTACGCCCCCGCCCGTGCCCCATCGTCGGTATCCGTAATACCCGCCACCACCTCCGAACAAAAGCACCAGAACAACGATCAACAAAAGCAGAAACATGAGAGCCTCCTTTCGAAACTTGACCGGCTGGGTAATCGGCCAGCACGCGAGTCCAACCACGGGTTCGCGCGCGACAATTGTTCCAGCGCCTCCGACATGGTGCGTTTGGGGACCGCAACACTCGATGTGCCGATCCTCACAGTTGACCATCTCATGGCGCTGCGCTAAAAAGTGTTCCCTTTGAGACACAGCGCATCCATGGGTGAGCTAAAGGCAAGCCTGCGTGGGAGTGATGTGGCGGCACTGCGGACTGTCCAATTTAGGACAGACGCTATGTGGGACAGCGAGTAGCCTCGAAAGCAACTAGTAGACCTCGATTCAACCTATCCGAACACCCCAACCCTGAGCCCCAAATGCTCAGGGTGTGAGAACCCGAATGGCACGATTGCCGGCGCTAAGGGGATCACCCTGAGGCAAAGGGTGTTTCTCTTGAATTCGGCCCGGTCTGGCGAGTAGGATATAGCTTCCCACATAGGGTTGACCGCCGGATTGTTGATGCCCAAGCCCTTGGCAACGGCGGTAGAAACGAAGCAGTTCTGCCTTGAAGGGTGCAACATGAAACTCATATTCGAAGGAACTCGTCCCGGACATTGCCCGGACTGTGGCAGCGAATCCATTCACCGGTCGAGGAGAAAAGACTTTGTGGAGTCCTTTCTCCACTACGCTTTGTTCATCAGTCCGTATCGTTGCGACGAATGTTACGAGCGCCATTGGCGGTTTCGCACGGAGAAGCAAGGACAGCGATCCTCAACGCATAGCCAGAAACACGCCGCCTAATAATAAGGCGGCCGGGATGGGACTTAGGCGCCGCGAGCGGAATCCGGCTTGAGGGCCAGGCGGCCCGTTTCGCAGGTGTAGTCCTGCTGAGTGAAGATCTGGCGGATTTCGGTTTCGCCTTCCCAGCCTGGCCAATATTTGCGATGAAGCTCCATGAAACGCAGGGTGCTCTCGACGGCCTCTTGTTTCGACCTAAATTCAAAAACAGCATAGCCGCCGACGAATTCCTTGGTTTCGGCGAAGGGCCCGTCGAGGGCGGTGATTTTGCCCTGAGCGAGGCGGACGCGAGTGCTCATCGCGGACGGAGCCAAGCCGCCGCTTTCGATCATGGAGCCATCCTTGCTGGCCTCCTCGCCGAGCTTGGAAATGGCGTCCATCAACTCTTTTGGTGGAGGGCCGGAATTTTCCGTGGATTTGACCAACATCATGAAGCGCATTGTGGGTCTCCTGTGTTTAGAGCTGGGAGCCGGGTGGCGGGCGAACTGCGACCGGCGGACCGAGGCTCTAGCTATAGAACGAACGGAAGACGTCGAAATCGACAGCCATAATCAATTTATTTATCACAGTTGGCGAGTGCAGAGTGAAGGGATTCAGCGGCGCTTTTTGCCAGCGACTTGGGCAAGGCGAGCCTTGACCATTTTCTTGATGAGGGCGGCGGGCAAGGGCTTATCCGTGGGGAACTGGATGGTGCCTTTGGAAATGGTGAAGGGCTTCAGGTCAGTCTTGAACTGATCGATGATGCGAGCGGTCGGGAAAACACTGCAGTGGCCGGTGAAGGCGGCGAACCAGATGATGATTTCGCCATGCCGGAAGGCGGGCATTTTGTAGCTGATCGTTTCGGTGGCCGTTGGAGGCAGGGCGGAGCGGATGGCGGCGCGAACTTTTTGCAAGGTGGCGCGCGCGGGTTCGTGGACGGCGGCGAGGTAGGCGTCGATCGTTTTCGGAGCCGCCTTGGGCTTGGTTTTGGGCGCGAAACTACGTTTGAGAGTCTTGGGCGTGTTCATGCGGGCGAGGTTACAGGAACCCTGAATTGAAGTCCATGCTTCCGAACTATCTCGTGCTCTTACTAAAGGAGACAGGGCGGGACATCCATCTCTCTCGATGGGAGCCAAACGGCGCTGATTCTGCTCAGGGGAGAGGCACGAACTGGGAGAGGAAGGCGCGGGCCTGAGGCGTGTCGAGACGATAGGCGACGTTTTGTTCGATACCCCAAGGATCGCCGCCGATGGTGATCGCGACGAGCTGGGAAGGGCCGCCGTTGGGGCGGAGTGTTGTCGAGAGTGCTGTTGGTGACACAACGGGCAGGGGGCGAGCAGCAGAGTAAGGCGATAGCTAGGATCCATTTCATGAGTTTTTCTCGCTCTTCTCAAGAACAGAAATTTCCGCTCGCGGCGGATGAGCGGGCAGCGACCCGTCCGCCGATCTGTACGTCCTCGTTAAAACTGGCAATTCTCGATGTCAGCTTCATTGGCAATCGTTATGCAGCGGGCTAGGCGTCGGCGGACCTGCGACGCAGGGGACCGCGCTGAGATATTCGTAGATGGCGCGCAGGTCATGGTTCGTTAGGTTTCTAAGGCCAGGCCAAGGCATTGTCTGAAGAAGGTCTCCATTGAATGGAGCGGGAATGCAGCCCGTGTTAACAATAGGACCGGACGGGCCTATTGCACAGGTTGGATGGAGGTGATCCAAGTCCACGCCCGTCCTCATGATCTGAACAAACTCCCCAAACGTGCGGCCTCCTTCGGGCAGGCCGGTTTTATCGGGTGTCAGGTTGCGGGAGATGATGTGCGCCGAACCTGGCACCGGTGCACCAAAATCTCTGCCGCCACCCAAGTACGCCGCCGGATTGATTACCGCCGTCTGGCCAAAGTACGGATTATCCCCTGGCAAGAATTGATTGATCGCAGGGCCGGCGCCATGGCACTCATTGCAGGGGACGGTTGCGTTGACGATATAGCTGCCAAGTCCGACGAGAGCGCGGTTCTTGCCTTCGAGGTTGAGATGGACAGGTGCGATATCGAGTCCCCGTTGAATCCGGGAGTCGTTGCTGTTGTCATCGTCATCGTCGGTAGCTTTGACGCGTGGGGAAGTGTTCAACAGGGCTGCGAGGAGGATGGCGGCGAAGGCTGTGGCGGCGGCTGCGGGCTTCAATAATTTGCTGAATCTCATGATAGAGGTCCTTTCCGAATATTCATGCACCCCGGGGGTGGTGCCGCCACAATCGGGCAGCGAGGCGGGTGCGGTCAAACGGTAAGGAGCGGAATTACAGCGGTTAGCTGCGGTTTCCGTCGAATGCTGTACTATGCCGTTATCTAGCCATTGGAGTTACAATCCGGGCTAATTAAAGAGGAGAGGTTGATGGGCGACACTTTCCCCGACACAGCGGCATCTGTAAGGCCGCCCGAGGACCGGCTGGACTCGTGGAAGGAGATCGCGGCCTACCTGAACCGCGACGTGACGACGGTGCAACGGTGGGAGAAGCGTGAGGGGATGCCGGTTTACCGGCACGTGCACGACAAGCTGGGGTCAGTGTATGCGTCTCGCGCGGAGTTGGACGCATGGGCACGCGGTCGGAATCTTTCACCCGCAATAGAGAACGGCAACCATGCCCCCTCGCCCAGTCCCGCGGTAGTGCCGCCGCGCTCGGGAATTTCGACCTCGATAATCAGGTGGACGTTTGTGTTGCCGATGGCGGGAGGGTTTGCCGCGCTGGCAATTGGCCTGATTGTCTGGCTGCAAAGGACCGAATACTTCTGGCGGAGCCCCATCGCCGCCGCGCGTTTTCAGCAAGTCACGGATTTTGATGCAGTGGCGCAGGCCGCTGCAGTGTCGCGCGACGGACATTTCGTGGCGTTTCTTTCCGACCGCGACGGAGAGATGGACGTCTGGGTTACGCAAGTGGGGTCGGGAGAATTTCATAACTTGACCCGCGGCAGCGCGGCGGAACTTATCAATCCGTTAGTCCGCACGATGGGATTCTCGCCCGATGGTTCTCTGGTTACGTTTTGGGTTCGCAAGCAGGACGGCTCGAGCGGCGGCGGCATCAGTATTTGGGCGGTGCCAACGCTGGGGGGCCAGCCGAGGACATACCTTGAAGGCGCGGCTGAACTCGACTGGTCGCACGACGGTTCGCGATTGGTGTACCACACACCCGGACCTGGAGATCCGCTGTTTGTCTCCGACGGCAGCAGGCGATCGGAGGGTCAGCCCATATTCACTGCGCCTGCCGGGCTCCACTGTCACTTCCCGTTGTGGGCGACCGATAGCGCATTCGTCTATTTCGTCGAGGGTTCCCTCCCCGACAAATTGGACATTTGGCGAATCTCGCCGACCGGCGGAACCCCTGAACGGATTACATCGCACTCCGGGCGCGTAACTCATCCGGTCCTGTTGGATCGGCGTACGTTGATGTACCTCGCCAGCGATCCCGATGGTTCAGGGCCGTGGCTCTACAGCCTGGATGTGGAACGCCGCATTCCGCACAAGCTGAGCTCTGGACCGGACCGGTACACGTCGCTGGCGGCCAGTGCTGACGGTCGCCGTCTGGTTGTCACGCTCGCAAGTCCGAAAAGGACGCTTTGGCGCTTGCGGCTGGCTGATTCACCCGCCGAGGCATCTGGGGCGGCTCGAATTTCGCTGACGACCGGCACTGGGTTTTCCCCACGACTTGGTCCAGATTATCTTTTATATGTTTCCGCGACGAGCACGAGCGAGAGTATCTGGAAACTCGCGAACAGAACTGGAACGGAGTTGTGGAGCGGTCTGGGAGCGCGAATCTTTGGCGGGCCGGCAATCTCTCCCGATGGCGGATTCATCGCATTCTCGGTCCGGCAACACGAGCAGAAGCTGTTGTACGTGATGCGGGCCGACGGCACGAACGCAAGAATTGTGACCGATTCACTGGACCTGCAGGGTGATCCAGCGTGGGCGCCCGACGGCCAATCCATCACCTCGGCAGCGGACGATCACGGCGTGCCACACCTGTTCCGGATACCAGTCGACGGTCGCGCGCCCGCGCCTTTTGTCCAAGCGTACTCGGTCGATCCCTCGTGGGCGCCCAACGGCCGCTTCGTTGTCTATTCGGGTCCCGATATCGGGACCACGTTTTCGGTGAAGGCCGTCACGACTGAGGCTGCAGAGCAACCGCTGCCGGCGCTGACTCTGACCCGGGGTGCTCGACACTTGACATTCCTGCCTGGGGGACGCGCACTGATGTTTCTGCAAGGAGATATTCAACATAAGAATCTCTGGCTCATGGACCTGGAAACTGGCAGCAAGCGGCAGTTGACCAACATCGCCGCCGACTTCGACATTCGCGATTTCGACATCTCGCCAGACGGGCGTGAAGTTGTCCTGGAGCGGGTGCAGGAGCGTTCGGATGTGCTGCTGCTGGACCTCCCGCGACCGTAATCGGTGGATTTGAATCCGTTCGCCCCCAGCTTGAGCTATCCGTGCGTGGTGAACTTCAATCTTGACGCGATCTCGCTGCCGAGCGGCGGACTGATCACGGGAAGTGGGGACTCGATCCAGGCCTTGATCGGCGTAGCCGAGGCATCCACGCTCGGGTTCCTCGCGCTCGCCCTGCTGGCCGGATATCTGGCAGTGCGGATAAAGATGCGTGATAGGAAACGAATCAGGCTGAAACAAGCAGCGCGCCGACGATGGACTCGAAAAGCCAATCAGTGTTGTTCCAGCAGAATACCAGTTGAATCGGCCAGAGCGCGGGAGTAGAGTTTCGTCATTCCCAGTCGGGCCCCTTTCTGACAAATTGACCAATTGATTGGAGGAATCATGCGTCGATTGCCTCGAGTGCTTTTGCTGGTATGCCTTGTGGTTGCGGCGGGCCTAATTTATTTTGCCTCGTATGCGCAGGACAAATCGTCGAAGCCTGATTTCGAAATGACCGCCAGTTATATCGAAGCGTGCAGTTGCGACATGTTCTGTCCGTGCTACTTCAACACGCGTTCCACAAATCACATGGACGAGCATCATATGGACGCGCATTTTTGCCGCGCGAGCCTGGTGCTGAAAGTGGACAAGGGCCATTACAAAGAGACCAAGCTGGATGGGGCGAAGGTGTGGATCGCGAGCGACCTGGGGAGCGACTGGAGCACCGGGAAGGACTCCTGGATGGTGGCGAACTTCGATCCGAGCGTGAGCCAGGAACAAAAGGCCGCGTTGGCGGACATACTTGGGCAGTTGTATCCGATTCCGTGGCAGAAGAAGGGAATGGATACCGTCGCGTTTACCTGGGATGTGGATACGAAGACCGGAGTGGCGCACGCGAAAATGGATAACGGCAAGGGTGAGGTGGTGCTGGAACGGGTGGAGGGAAATAAGGCCGGGCGCGAAGTGGTGATGGAGAATTTGAAGTACTGGGGAGCGCAATCGAACGATGGTTTCCGAATGTGGAAGACAAAGCATGAGGCGTTTGAAGGCGACGGGCACAAGTTCGCATACGACGGGACGAACGGGTTCCTGATCACTATTCATTATTCGGGGATGGCGAAAGCTGCGGCGGCGGATTAGGCGGCGGTTCGAGCGTGACCGGGAATCGGAAGATTGCCTTGTGGGGGAGGCATGATTGCCGGCGTGCGCTTTTCGAGCGGATGCGAGGGCAGAGAGAAAAGCAAGAGTGGCCGATCTGAAGATCGGCCATTCCATTTCAGCGGGGGCCTTCGGTGTAGAGGCGGAGGACGTTGCCGGCGGGGTCGCGGAAGGTGGCGATCCAGGCGGAGCCGTCTGGAGAAACCGGTTGCACCGGTTCGAGGATCGCGCCGCCGTGGGCCGCTATCATCGCCAGGCTGACATCAATGTTGTCTACCCAGATGGAGGGCAGGAGGCCGGCGTCGCGAGAGACTTGCCGGTCGGTGACCCAGGTGCCGCTGATGTTGCCGGTGGCGTCGTCGAAACTTGGCTGGGGCGAGCCTTCCAGGCGGATATTCCATCTGAAAACCTTGGCGTAGAAAGCGGCGGACTGTTGGACATCTTGCGCGGGAATTTCAAAATAGCAGAAGCGCGGGCGGGGAAGAAGCGCGACGCGGTAGGCGGGTCGTGAAATTGTGGCGCCCCACTCGGTGGGGTTGACGTCGCGGGCGTGGCGAGAGAAGAGCCAATGGTGGCCGGCGAAATCTTCAGCGCCGTACTGGAGTTCGCCGTATTCAGTTTGGTGGAGATCCTCGACAATTTTTGCGTTGCCGGATTTTGTGAGCTGAAAATGTTTTTCAACGTCTTCGATGAAGACAGTGAGGCTTTGGGTGCATGAGCCTAGTTGGGCGGGAGTGCCGCGGCCTGCTCTGGCTTGGATGACCATGATCCAGGCATTGCCCAGGTGGAGTTGGGCGCCGTTGGCGGGGTCGCCGTAGTGGTAATGCTCGGTGAAGCCGAAAGTTTTGGTGAGCCAGGCGACGGCTTGGACGACGACTGGATAGACGACGTGGGGGAGGATGGTGTTTGGGGGAACGGAGCGATTTTCGATCATCGGGGGCACCTTAGGAAATTGGAGTGTTTGGCGGCGGCCACTAGAGAATGGTATTGAAAACTCTCAATTGGGGGAAGAATTTAAAGATAACGCCCGGACCGAGTCGGGCTAAACGCCGGGCGCAAAGAAGGGTGGAAGGATTTTTGTTGAGGGGATTAGAGTGTGGATGCCGTCGTAACGGAAGTCCTAGTAAAGTGCGTCCAATCGTAATTCGTGAGAGAAAGTTGAAGTTGAGGTTCTTTGGGCATGCTTGTCGAATGCCCTCAGAATGACCCGGTTTTCTGGATTGACGGGCTGGCTGGAGTGTTTGCGAAAATGAAAGGGCGGCCCGGTTGAGAGCCGCCCTGTTGTTGGATGAGGATTTTTTCTGAACATTGGCCGGGGAGATTCCCGGGGCATTCAGGATCCAGTTAGCGATGCCCACCGCCGCCGTGGCCGCCCCCGCCATGGAAACCGCCACCGCCATGATTGCCGCCGCCCGCGTAGCCGCTGTGGTTTCCACCACCCGCGAAGCCGTGGGATTCGCCACCCCGGTATGCGTAGCCACCGCGCCCATAGTTGCCCCCATGTCCGTAGTAGCCGCCATGCCCATCGTAGCCGTGACCGTAGTACCCGCCGCGACCGTAGAATCCGCGGCCATAATAGCCGCCATGGAACCAGGGGCCGGCGCCGATGAAGGCGCCCCCGACAAAGTAGTCAGGCCCATAGTAGCCGTACGGAGCGCAGGCGTAAGGATAGAAGCTGTAATAACCATAAGCGCAGGCAGGTGCTGGCCCGACAGAGCCGTAAACGGGACCTACCCCAATGCCCACCCTAAATTGGGCGTGAGCACTGCCCGCGGCAAAAAGCAAAACTCCCAGCAGAGCAACATATTTCAGATAGCGCATAATGTCCCCTCGATCCCGGACCGGCTTCGCGGAGTAAAACGAAGGGCCCGGCGCGCTTCCCGGAGAATTTCCCTGGGGAAGCGTCTTACAGTTGGTTAAACCCCGGCGGGAGGAAAGAGTTGCGTGGAAGGTTGATAGATATTGGATAAGCTGTGTGTTTGCAATTTGTTGCAGAGAGAATAAGGAGTCGCGGGATTTGCTAGGATTGCCCGATCGCGCCGGGGCGGGGGGAATCATCACCCCAAAGGGGTTAGCTACAGGGACGGGGCCGCACAGACCAGGCCACCAGAAGGTGGCCGCTAGGTTGGGAGATTCGCTAGGAGGGTGGCGGGGGAGGCGTTGTCACCGAAAGTCTGGCTCAGGTGGGCGAAGCGGTCAACATTACCGGGGCCGAAAATGAATGTGCCGCCTAGCTGGAACGGATCGCGCCCCAGCGGGTGTTGCTCGTGGCCTGCGGCGCGGGCGCGTTTGCGGCTTTTGAAATTGTCGCCGCGGAAGAGATGGAGGAGGTTGGCTTTTCGGAGGCTGGCGAGTTCGTAGGTCTGGCGATGCTCATCGATCAGCAGGGGGAAGGCAATTTTGGTTTCCTCCTGGAAGATGCGGGCGTAGTGGGAATCGCCGAGGCTGATGGCGGCCAGAGAGGCGTGTTTTTCGCGGAAGGCTTGCTGGTGCTCGCGCAACTGCGCGACGTGCTCGCGACAGAAGATTCAGCCGTAGTGGCGAAGGAAGACGAGGACGGCGGGATTATTTTCCCAGAGGGAGCCGAGGCGGATGGATTTGCCGAAGGCGTCGGGGAGAACGATGCCGGCGAGGCGTTGGCTGAGAGTATCGGACATGAAGGGAATGATTGAGGAATTGGGAGCGAGGTGTCAAGGGACGGTTCTTAGGTTACTCGGCCGCTTTTGCGGTGCCAAAACGGGAAGGATATAACAATCGCGGGACGTCACCGCCTAGACACTGAAAAATGAAAGTGTTAAGCTCTGCCAACCTCGGGGTCGGGCTTGGGCGGAAAAAGACTCTGGACAGTCGGACGGGTCATGCGAGCACACCGGGTTTGTCTTCGGAAGTTACCTCTTGCGTTTACTCTTTTCATTTTGGGATTTGGAGGGGGGGCGATGTGTGTCTCGGCCGGCCAGGAAACTCCTGCGACAGGTGCAAATTCCGAGCAAAGCCCTGCGCCGGCGCACGTGGTGAAGAAAACGGCCGCGCCCAATCCGGGCAGAATGGAGCAGGGGCCCGAATCGGAAAAAGAGGCGGATCTGTATGGGCCGGATGAAATTGATAAGCGCGCGGAATGGTTTTACAAGCAGCGCAGCAACGTGAACGGGCGGCTGCCGGCCGGGGCGCGGCTGAAAGCGTTCGAACACCTGCAGCGAATGATGGTGGCAGAAGGAAAACTGAAGCAGCGTGTGGACGGCAGATATGCCGAGGTGATGGCCGAGTCCGGAACTTCGACGACAACATGGACTTCGATTGGGCCATCGCCAACATCGGGCAGCGCGTTTGGTGCGGTGACAGGGCGAATCACGACCATCGCCGTGGACCACACGGACAGTACGGGGAATACCGTCCTGATTGGGGGAGCGCAGGGTGGAATCTGGCGGACGACGGACGGGGGAGTTACGTGGACGGCAGAGGGCGATCAGAATGCGTCGCTAGCGATGGGATCGATTGCGTTCGCGCCCTCGCAGCCTGCGACGGTATATGCAGGGACGGGCGAGCAGGCGTCAATTGGTTTCGACATTTACTATGGGGCTGGAGTGCTGATATCGAGCGACCACGGGCAAACCTGGAAGCAAACCTGCACAGTGGCGAGTCCTACATGCCCGTTCATTGGGCCTTATGACGATTTGACTCCGTTCGGGTATTTCACGCTGGGGGGAACGCGGATCAGCTACGTTTCGGTGAGTCCCTCGCACCCCAATCTGGTGCTGGTGGCGGCGCAGACGCAGTTTGCGGAAGGACTGACGGAAGGAGTGTATTGCTCGGACAACAGCGGGGCGACTTGGAGCAATATTCTGCCGGACCAGATGGCGACGTTTGTGGGGTTTGCGTCGTCGAGCGTGGCTTATGCGGCTCTGGGGAATCCGTTTGGAAGTTCCAGCGGGGCGCCGAACGGGAATGGGATCTACAAGGCGACGTCGATTGGATCGACGTGTTCGACGATCCATTTTGCGCGTTTGCTGAGCACCAGCCTGCCGTTGCAATCGAACATGGGAAGAATTGATCTGGGAATTGCGCCGAGCGACAGCAATACGGTGTACGCGTCAGTAGCGGACGGAACGAACGCTTCGCAACCAAATCTAGGAGTGTTCGTGACTACGGACGGGGGCACCACCTGGAGCGATACCCAAGCGCCGGACGTGTGCCAGCCACAATGTTGGTACGACAACGTGGTGAAGGTGGATCCGAACAACAAACAGATCGTCTTCTTCGGAGGAGGCGCGGCGACCAACGGGGGCGCACCGTTCTGGGTGGTTCGGACAAAGAGCGGTGGAACGAACTGGAGTTCGGTGATTCCGAATCTGGCGCCGCCCAACGCCGGGATCCCCCACGTGGACACGCACGCGATTGCGTTTGTGAAATTGCCGACGGGAAAAGTCAGGGCGTATCTGGGCAATGATGGGGGCATCTGGAGGACAGACGACGCGGAAGCGACGAACGTAACGTGGATGAACCTGAACGGATCGGCGCTAACGCTTTCACAATTTTATCCGGCGATTTCGATACACCCTTCGACGGCCGCGATTGGGCTGGGAGGGACGCAAGACAACGGAACGCAAACCTATGCAGAGGCGACAGCCTGGACAAATCTGAATATTTGTGGGGACGGCACCGGGACGGCGATCGACACAATGATTCCGAGCACGGTGTACATCGCGTGCAACGGGCCCAACGTACTGGTTTCGTATCAAAACGGCGGGTCGTCCACATTTTCGCCGGCCGTGAATGGAATCAATGCGTCGGATTATTCAAATTTTGTGCCGCCCCTGGTGACGGATCCGGGACAGCCGAACGTGGTGTATCTGGGAACAACCACGGTTTACCAGTCGGTGGATGCGGGAAATAGCTGGACGACGATTCAAGCAGGTCTTGGGAACGAGGGAAGCCAGACAGCGATAACGGCGTTGGCAGTGGCGCCCACAAACTCCAAATCATTGTATGCAGGTGTATCTAGCGGGCAGATTTTCGTGACCAGCAACGTCACACCGGGTGGCGGGATGCAACAAGTGACCGGGCAAGCGAGCCTGCCGCCGAGGGCAGTGACCGCGATCGCGGCGGACCCAGCGGATACGACGGGCCAAACGGCGTACGCGGCATTTTCTGGATTCTCGTTCGTGATCAATTCGACGAGCTTCACGGTGAATGATCCCATCGGGCACATCTTCAAAACGACAGACCGCGGAGCGACATGGGTGGATGTGAGTTGTTCGGTGGCGAACTGCATGACACCGGCGGCCACGGATTTGCCGAACATTCCGGTGAACGACGTGGTGGTGGACCCGGACGTGCTGGGGACAATTTACGCAGCGACCGACCTGGGAGTGTTTGTGAGGAATTGCACGCCGCTTCCGTGCACGTGGAGCACGCTGGGGACCGGTCTGCCACGCGTGGCGGTGCTGTCGCTGAAATTGCATGAGCCTTCACGGACGCTAAGGGCGGCCACCCACGGGCGCGGCGTCTGGGATATTGCGCTGAACAATTTCTCGTTCGGGGCAGGGCCGCACATCGTCTCGCTTTCGCCGACCTCCGCGACTAGCGGGGGAATTGCGCTGACCCTGACGGTGACAGGAAGCGGGCTGACCGGCGGATCGATTTTGTTCGGAGGGACGGCGCTCGCGGCGACGGGTACCCCCTCCGACACCACATTGCACGGAGCGTTGCCGACCAGCTTGCTAACGAGCGGAACACCGCAGGTTACGGTAAATACTCCGAGCAGCGGCACCAGCAACGGATTGACATTCGTGGTGACGGGAGGCGTGCCGACGCTGACGAGCGCGACTCCAAGCAGCACCCCGGTGCAGGCGAATCCCGTGAACAATATTCCGGTTACCCTGGCGGGGACAAATTTCGAGACGGGAAGCAAAGTTTTCTGGAACGGGGTGCAGGCTGGAATTAGCGCAACGGTCAACAGCTCGACGAGTATCGGGGCAACGTTGCCGGGAGTATTTCTGGGTCCCTATGGAAGCACGAATGACATTTCGGTTTTGGGTTCCCCGCCGGGAGGAGGGCAGTCGAAGGCGATACAGTTCAAGGTAACGGCAGCGGCTCCGACGAACGACAATTTTGCGAACGCGATCAACATTGGCACATATAACTTTACAGACGACAGGGACAGTTCAGGAGCGACGACGGAATCGAGCGACCCGACACCGGTTTGCGTAAACCAGTACACCGCGGCGCAAGGGAATACCGGCGGCCACCAGAATGGAACGTACAACACGATTTGGTACAAATTCACGCCGACATTTTCGGCAGGCTTGTCGGTGGACACGATTGGAAGCAGTTACGACACGGTGATTTCGATCTGGATGGGCAGCCAGGGGAGCCTGACGAGCGTGGCCTGCAACGACGATATCGTTTCTGGTGTAAATATACAGTCGCAATTGACGAATGTGGCGCTGTCGGCAGGAACGACGTATTACATCCAGGTGAGTTCGTTTGGGCCGCCGGATCCGAATCCTGTCGCGCTGGGCGGCCACGCGCACCTGGATTTTTTGTATAACTTCGGGCAAAACCCGGCGGCGACGCTGACGACGATTTTACCGACGAGCGCGAATTCAGGTGATCCGGCGGTGAATCTGACCGTCACAGGGAGCAACTTCCTCAACGGGGCACAGGTGCTGTTCATTAATGCGAAGACGTTTTACGCATCCTTTGTGCCCACGACCTTTATAAATAGCACCCAGCTTACGGCGACCATACCCGCTTCGGCGATTGTCCTGCCGGGTCCGTTTCAGGTGGAGGTGTCAAACCCGCAACCCTCGTCGGGGCCGTCGAACACCTTGAATTTCACGGTGAATCTGGGGACCTATCCTGTACCCACACTGAATGGCATCGATCCGACCATCGTCGTAGCCACGTCTCCAGGATTTACGATCAACGCCTACGGATCCAACTTTGCACCCGGCGCGGTATTGAATTTCAACGGCGTGGCAGAGACAACCACGGTATATAACACTACAAACTTGATTGCGACCGTGCCGGCTTCTCAAATCGGGCTTCCTAATGTGGGGACAGTCCCTGTAACAGTCTCAAACCCCACTCCGGGCGGCGGACCTTCGACTTCGATTTCATTTTCGATTCAGCAGCCCAGCGTGATCCCGACCATCACATCCCTAAGCCCAACGAGCGCGCCGGCCAATCCAGTGAATCCAGTTCCAATCACCGTGAATGGAACGAATTTTCAGCCATTTGCGAACGTATTGTTCAACGGATTCAGCCAGCAAACAACGTTTGTCAGCTCGACACAGCTGACCGCTTCGGTTTATCCAACGCTTCTTGCCGCCGCGGGCGTGTATCCGGTCACTGTTGCGGACCCGTACCCCGGTGGGTATTCAACCGCGGTGAATTTCACGGTGACGGCGCCGGTTGTGCCGGGGATTGCGGTGGCCGATAGCGCGGTGACGTTGAGTTCGGTGACAGGTGCGAGCCAGAGTTCGACGGTGACGGTTACGGCGAGCGGGGGATTCACGGGGCCGGTGACGGTGAATTGCCCTGCGACGATGCCGCCGGGAGTTGCGTGCAGCAACTCTCCTTTGACGATTATGGTGCCGAACGGGAGCACCAGCGCGACGGGCCAATTGACGGTGAGCGTCCTGGCGACATCGGGGACTTTGACGGCGTCGATTGTGCCGGAGGAACGCGAAACGCAGGCAGCGGGCCTGCTTTCCAGGCGCAGTGTAAAAGGCTGGTGGGGACTGAGCGCGTTCATCGGACTGGGAGCGATTCTGCTGATGTTGCTGCCGGGAAGAGACAAACATTGGAATGTGCTGGGACTGAGCCTGGTCTGCGTGTTGACGTTTGCCATAGGTTGCGGTGGAGGTGGGGGAGGCGGCGGGGGTGGGGGAGGCGGAGGCCCGGTAGAAACAGTGACGAGCGAGACGGTGACAAATGGCAAGGTCAGTTCGGGCAATCTGTTCAATTTCAGCGCGACAGTAACCGGCGGTTCTCCGGAGGGCCAGGCGCAACTGCTGGAGGGTGCGACTGTTTTGGCGACGGCAGAGGTGAGTGGAGGAGCGGCTTCTTTTCAAATGGCAGCGTTGCCGGTTGGAACACACTCGATCAGAGTGCATTACCTGGGAGATGCTGGTACCTTGCCGTCTACGAGTGGGACTCTGAATGTAACCGTGACGGGAACGACGAGCATCGCGATCACCACAACCCCGGTGGCAACTCCGGCGGTTCCGCCGATTAGTCTGACGGTCAATTAGCATCGCGGACGAAGGGCCACGAGTTTCGCATTCAACCCACTTCCCAAAAGAAAGTGCCGGTCGCCGTGTGGCGTGATGATCCTTAACGGCTGAACTGATATGGATGCCTCGACACATCGTCCGGCGTGGAAGACGCTGCTAGCGTTTGGGATTATTTATTTTGTTTGGGGATCGACATTTTATGCGATCCGGGTGGGGGTGCGGGAGGTGCCCCCGTTTTTGCTGGCGGCGATGCGATTCCTGATCGCCGGGGTGGCGCTCTATGGGTGGGCGCGAGCGCGCGGTGGGCGAGCACCTGGCGGACGGGAATGGGCCTCGATATCTTTAGTTGCGTTTCTGATTTTTGTGGGCGATTACGGGTTGGTGTTTTGGGCGGAGCAGCGGGTGGCTTCGGGATTGGCGGCGGTGATGCTGGGGACGATTCCGGCGTTCATGGCGCTTGGGGAGATCTTTATTTTGGAGACGCAACGGCTTACGGCGCGTTTGGTGGTGGCGTTGTTGATTGGATTGGGAGGAGTAGGTGCGCTGGTGAGCCGGTCACTGAATTTCGGCGGGGCGCCGATTGACCGGTTGGGGGCGGTGGCGCTGATTGTCGCGGCGATGAGCTGGTCGATTGCGTCGGCGCTGACGCGGAAGGTGCCGCTGCCGGAATCGAAAATAGTGAGTTCGGGTGCGCAGATGCTGGCGGGGGGAGTGTTCCTGGCGGCGATTTCCTGCGCGCTGGGGGAATGCCGGAATTTTCATTTAGCGAGTGTTTCGCGGGGAGCGTGGATCGCGTTGGTGTACCTGATTGTGGCGGGATCGATCATTGCGTTCACAGCTTATGTGTGGTTGTTGCACCATGAGTCGCTGACGAAGGTGGGGACGTACGCATACGTGAATCCGGTGGTTGCGGTGGTCCTGGGATATTTTCTGGGCGGGGAAGAGTTGGGGCTGCGGACGATATTGGGGACGGTACTTGTGCTGGTCAGCGTGGTGGTGATCACGACGACGAAAGCCAGATAAGGACCTGGCTCGTGAGAAAGGGTTGCGGTATCGTTGCGTGCGCGAGTGGTCGTTGTATACTTCGGCCAGATACTAGGAGCAACTCAAATGGAATCTGCCGCTATCTTTGCCCGGCGCGCGCTGATCCCCATTCTCGTATGTTTGGGACTGACTTTTGCGGCAGAAGGCGCGCTGGCGCAATGTCCGAATCGGGGCACTGTGTCAGACGATCAGGTCTCAAACTCGCAAGGGAAGCCATATCAAGCCAAGGAAGTCACGAAGATCGTGACTTACGGCAGTAATGAGACGAAACGCGTAATGGTGACCAAGTCGAACCTGTTTCGCGACAGCAAGGGGCGCATAAGAGTGGAGCGATTTTACGACGGAAGCGATGACCCTTCTGAAAACATTCCAATGGATATTTCGATTCTTGACGACTGCGGAACTTCTGTGATTCTTCTACCTGCCCGACAAACCGCTAGGATCGAAAAATGGCCCGGCCCAGAAAAAGTATCCAACCAACCGTATTGCGAAGAGGTTGATTTGAAGAATCCTCCCTACACGGGGCCAGAAGGGAAGTTTGAATATCTTGGACACAAGTTGGTGGACGGAGTAGAGGCTCGTGGGGAGAGAATAAGCTACTACAGCTCTGCTCAAGCGAAGTTATCCGGTGCAGCGCCCGTGCGCGTTTTTGAAAACTGGTGTTCCGTTTCGCTGGATACGAAGATGGGTCATTATATTCTAGACGACAAGCCGAGGCGAGAAATTACGACGGTCATCAGCGATATAAGGCAAATCGAGCCGGACCCGGCCTTGTTCGAGATTCCAGAGGGATACAAAATAATTCGCCTGGAGCAAACTGCCCCTGGCTCGAAGGCGAACGGCAGCTCGCCAGCCACTTCTCTGCGTCAGTAGATTTCGTTTGAAAATTCCGGGTGCACTGCGGGCTTCGCGATCTCATACCGGGTTAGGCAGGCTGGTTCTGCGCGCGGGAATTGCTCAACTTTCGCTACAGCACGAGCTTCATTTCGTTTGTGGGCTGGAAACCGACGGTTTCATAGAGTGGGCGTCCGGCGGGGCTGGCGTGAAGTGAAACAGCGCTGAATCCTTCGACACGGCAGCAGTCAAGCAGCACTTCCAACAATTGTCTTGCTACGCCGCGACGGCGTGTTTCGGGCTCCGTGTACAGATTCAGAATCCACGCGCGCTTGGCGTGATTTTCGCCGGGATAGCCCGGCCAATCGGCGATCAAAATCCCGCCACCGCCCACGATCCGGCCGCTCGATTGTTGGGCCAGCCAGCCTTTGTACGCGCCGGCTAGCAGAGCTTCACGGAAATACTGTCGCGAGAAGTCTTCCATGCGGTCGAGTGTTCTGATATCCCGGAATCCCATTTCTTCGAACATTGCTCGGCGGTGATGCAGAATGCGATTCAGGTCGCCGATGTCAGCAGTGCGTATGGAAAACTCCATGGCTTGCGATTTTGGTGGCGGCTGGTTGGGAGTGGTAGAGACAAAATGGCTGTCAGGGGCAGTTGTTGAATGAGGGGGGAATCGAGATTTTGGAGTTGCGGAGTGCTGAAAGGTTTATTGGAGGGGAACAGTGTGGAGTGAAATGAGGATTAGGCTGGCAGGCAGGTTTTGCGCCGGAAACCCGAGACGGCGATGCATTTGTTCAGTAATTTCTTGCGGAGGACTTTTGCACAGTCATGCACAAATATCCTCAGGGTTGCGGCGAGAAACCACTTGCCAAGTTTTCGCGGTGCTCCTACTATGCCCACAGATTGATCGGGAAGAGAAACTTCACGAGTCAATTCAGAGAAGGCGGCGAGGGTAAAACCGAGCCAGTCAATATCGAGTTGAATTAGAAGAGCGAACTTCGGAGTTCAATGCAGCGGGGAGGCGAGGGTAAAACCGAGCCCACCCTGAATGGATTGGGCTCGGAAGAAAAGCGCCGCGATTCGAAGTGCAGGAAACGGTGAGGGTAAAACCAAGCTAGTTTCCGGCGCGACGGGTTGCGGAGAGAGCTTCGCGGCGAGGTTCACGGCGGCACGGGTTAAACCGGGCTGGCGCGAACGAAAGCGGAAGCGAATGGCTTGGCGGAACTTTCAAGGATGCGGCTTGGGTTAAACCGAGTCGAGATCGTGAGAGGCACCAAAAAGAGGAGCTTCCCGGAGAAATTCACCGGAGGCGGGGAGGGTAAAACCGAACCGGCTGCGTGTGAATGGAGACGAGAAGCAGCAGCTTCGCGAATCAATCAAAAGAGGGCGACGCGGGTTAAACCGAGTCGCCCTTATTTTTTTGCGCGGAGAGGTTCGGGGATGGATTGGCAAAGGCGCGCCTCCCTCTTGCTACGGGCAGGCGGAAGGCGGCAGCTACCAAGGCAAAGGGGCGGCATAAAGCCACCCCTGCGGGGACCGGAAGCCCGGCCGCTTGACCTGGTGGTGGTGACCGCCTAACATGCGCTGAAATGAGCGACTTTTCCTGGCTGCGGTCCCCGTTGAGTTTTTTGCAGGCCCGGCTCCTTGATCTTACACACATTGACTTGCTGGTCGCCGAGGAAGCGTGGTGGAGGGGCGAAGGCGTTGCGATTTCAGGTGACATTGACCGCGCTGGAACGCCTTGGTTGCGGATGTTCGATCGTGACGGGCAGCGCGTGGACGAGATTCTTTACCCCCGCGAATACCAGACGATATTGAAGCGGGGTTACCGGGCCGGAGTGATCTGGCGGGCGTTGGAAGAGAAATCGCTGATTCCCACGTATTCGCTGATGCATGTGATCTCGTTCCACGATCCGGGCGTGTGCTGCCCGTACACCGTGTCGCTGGGGACTGCCGTGCCACTGGCGAAATATGGGAGCGCGGAATTGCAGGGGCGATTTCTGCCGCAACTTTTGCGGAAAGATGATTCCGTGTGGCAGGGCGCGACGTGGATGACGGAGATCAAGGGCGGGTCGGATCTGGGAGCCGCGGTGGAGACGTCGGCGCGGTCTGCGGGGGATGGCTGGCGGCTGACGGGCGAAAAATATTTTACGAGCAATGCGGGTGCCGAGCTGGCGGTGGTGGCGGCGCGGCCGGAAGGGGCGGCGAGGGGTGTGCGAGGAGCAGCGTTGTTCCTGGTGCCGCGAGTGCGCGGGAATGGAGAGCTGAATTATTTTGTGCGGCGACTGAAGGACAAGATCGCCACGCGCTCGGTTCCAACCGGCGAGGTGGAGCTGAAGGAGAGCGAGGGATACTTGTTGGGTTCGGCGGACTCGGGGATTTACATGATTCTTGAGGTGCTGAATCTTTCGCGGGTGGCGAACAGCGTGGTGAGCGTGGCGCTGGCGCAGCGGGCGATGGCCGGTGCGCTTTCGTATGCGGAGAAGAGAAGAGCGTTCGGGAAGAAGATTCTGGAGCATCCCCTGCTGCTGCGGCAGTTTGAAGAGCGCATGAAAGGGTTGCGATCGGCCTTTGCGCTGGCGTGGGAGTCGGTGCATTTACTGAACGAGGTGTGGATGGAGCGGTCGCCGTATTCAGAGCGATACCAGTTATTCCGGCTGGTGGCGCACCTGGCGAAATACTGGACGGCGGAGTTTGCGGTGGATACGGCGAAGTGGGCGATCGAAGTACATGGAGGGCTGGGCGTGCTGGCGGAGTATGGCGCGGAGCGGTGGCTGAGGGAGGCGATGATTCTGGCGATCTGGGAGGGGACTTCGCACCGGCAGATATTGGATGGAATGGAAGTGATGGAGCGGAAGCGGGCGCACAAATTGCTATTCGGGCGACTGGAGGAGCACGCGCTCTCCAAAGAGGTGGAGGAGATGGAAGCGGAGGTGGAGCAGCACTTGCGATTGCCGGTGGAAGAGAGAGAAGCGCTGGCGGAACCAATGTTCAGAAAGCTGGCGATTTTCACGGCGGAAACGCTTTCCCGCGCATCTAGGTGACGGGAGAAGGCTTCTGAGCGGCTAGTGCGACATTTCTGCCGCGCGGATCAGCGGAGAGTTTCTTTGGCGCCAAGATAGAGAGGCATCAGAATCTGCACGGCGATTCCGCGGCGTCCATGGTCGAGTTCATCAATCCGCACGACTTTGCCAAGGGATTCCTGATTGATCGAACCCGGAGTTTCTGAGTAAGGATAGGTGACGAAGACTCGGAGGCCTGCTTTGTACTTTTTGTTTCTGGAGACGAAGTAGACGCTGTCCTGCGCGGCGTTCTGGGTGGGAAGAATTTCATCGAATTCGGTAAGGCCCGGTTCGGAGGGGCGCACGCGAACCACGCGCGAAAGCTTCAGGCGACCTTTGCGGCGACGCTCTTCTGTTCCCAGGCGAGGCATGATCCATTTTGAGCATAAGAGCGGGAAGGGGGCCAAGCTCTAAGTATGGGTGAGTTTCTTGAATTGTCAGGCGTGCGGCAGGAAACGTCTCACGGCTGAATGGTGTGGAAGGCGACTTGATCCCTCGACAGCGAAGGCGGTGCTACGCGTAGTAGGAGGCGAGCATGGTGTGGCCTCTTAAGGGGAAGTATTCGCGGCCCTTGGAGATTTGGGCGAATTTCGCGACGACGAAGGAGTCGAGCCAGCCGTTTGCGGCTTCGGCGAAGAGAATGGATAACGCTTCGTTGTGAGGGAGGGCTTCGCGGTAGGGGCGGTCGGTGGTCAGCGCGTCATAGATGTCGGCGACCTGCAGGATTCTGGCTTTCAGGGGTATGGCTTCTCCACGAAGGCCGTCTGGGTAGCCGCTGCCATCCATTCTTTCGTGATGATGGCGAATGACGGGGAGAATGGGGCGAAGCGATTTGAGGGGCGCGCAGATTTGTTCGCCGATGACCGGATGCTGGCGGATGATGCGAGTCTCCGCCGCATCGAGTGGGCCGGGCTTGAGGAGGATACGTTGCGGGACGGAAATTTTGCCGACGTCGTGAAGCCAGCAGGCGAGGCGGAGTTCGAGGATGTCATCGTCGCCAAGACCAAGACTTTTGCCCAGTTGCCCGGCATAGGTGAGCAGCAGGTCGGAATGGCCGTTGCGGAGATTTTGTTTCGAGTCCACGCTATGGGCGAGAGAAAAGAGCGCGGACCGGGCCTGTTCGTCCATGTAGGTTTTCAGGCGCAGAAGAGTCTGGATCCGCTGGAGCATATCCCAAAGCGAGGAAGGATGGGCCCAAATATCGGTTGCGCCGGCTTCCTGTCCCCGATGGATGTCCCACTGATCGGGCGAAGGCTTCAATAAAACAACGGGAGTGAGCTGGTTGAGGGGGTCTTTTTTGAGCTGACGGCAAAGCGCAAAACTGCTGGTGTCCGGCAAGGTGTCGTAGAGGAGGACCAAATCGGGCTGCACGCGGGGGCAATGGAGGACCGCGGCCTCGGCATCCTGAGCGGCAATTACATCGCAGTTTTGGGTTTGCAAGAAGGACCGCAATCTATCGCGGTTCGGCGAAGCAACATCCACAAGCAAGATGGCCGGGTTCATGGTTCCCTCGCTGTTTATCCGCGCGAGAAGCGATGAAGACACCAGTCCTCGAGCGAACGATGAAGTTGTGGGTGGATTGGTCTCGCTTGGGAACTCCAATCCCAGTACTCGGAGGATCCCTGCCTCCGCTTTCCGGGGACGTGAAAGGATGTGTGGCTGGCGGGGTGGACTTTGCGTTTGACGTGCCAAACCGGAGCGGCGGAAGTGGCTAAGAATCCTGGTTTTGCGCGCAGGCTCGGGGAGGGGCGGCACGCTGACAGGGAATTATTTCCACAGGACCTGCAGTCTTTACCCGATGCCACACCAAGGGAATTGCCCGTTTCGCTGTGCTTTCGCCGGCGGGAAATAATGGAAGTGGACTGGATCCTTTTGGGGCCCGTTGACATCAGGTACTTTGAGCGAATTGCTGTTATATGAGAAAACCGATGTCGCGCTTGCCTGCTGATCTGGTTGACCGGCTGCGGGGAGCGGCGACAGCAGGCAGCCGACACGAGGACGAGAGGAAGTGAATCCTATGAATACGCTACGGACGGTATTGCAAGAGGCGCAGGCCCGGGGAGCAGCGGTTGGGCACTTCAACATTTCCGACCTTGTCTTGCTGAAGGCGGTGCTGGGCGCGGCGCGGGAATTGAACGTGCCGGTGATGGTGGGCTTGTCTGAGGGCGAGAGGGAGTTTGTGGGAACTCGGCAGATTGGGGCTTTGGTGCGAAGTTTGCGGGATGAGTTCGATTTCCCGATTTTTCTGAACGCAGATCATACGCACTCGCTGGCGAAGGGGATAGAGGCGGCGAGGGCCGGGTTTGATGCGATTGTGTTTGATTTGTCGGCGTTGCCGTTTGAGGAAAACGTGCGGCAAACGAAGCAGGCTGTGGAGGCGCTGAAAGCGATTCATCCTGCGATGCTGGTGGAGGGAGAAATCGGGGACATAGGAACCGGCTCTGAAATACACGATTCTTCGCCGGACTTGTCGAAGGGGCTTTCGACTCCGGAAGAAGCGAAACACTTTGTAGTGAGCACGGGAGTGGACATCCTGGCGCCCGCGGTGGGGAACATGCACGGGATGCTTCGGAGCATGGTAAAAGGTGAGACGAAGAAGCGGTTGGATCTCGAGAGGATCACGGGGATCAAGCGGGCGACCGAAACGTTTTTGACACTTCATGGGGGATCGGGAACCGACGATGATGACTTGCGGAGGGCCATCGCGGCGGGAATCAATATTGTGCACATTAATACGGAGCTGCGGGTGGCCTGGAGGCGTGGATTGGAGCAGGGCTTGGCCCAGCTGCCCGACGAGGTTGCGCCGTATAGGATCTTGCCGCCGGCGGTGGAGGCTGTGAAACAGGTGGTCGAGTCGCGCTTGCGGCTGTTCAACGAGAAGCGGCGGGCGGCTTAAGGATTTGGCGGCAGAGCGCGGTTAGGGGCCCCTTCACGGCGAGACTGAGGGGTTGTGGTTGAGTTTTCGCCACGTGGAATCTGCCAGCACGACGGAGGTTTCGATCTGGCGGTCGGGGATGCTCCAATATTTTCTGAGAAGCAGGTCTTTGTCGCCGGTGCTGACAATTTCAAATCCATGCTTTTCGTAAAAGCGAATGGCCCAGGCGGCGTCCGCCCAGGTGCCGATCAAAACAGGACCGGTCGCCAGTTCGCGCAAATGGGAGAGCAAGCGGGCGCCGATGCCTCGCTTCTGACTGGTGGTGAGGACGTAGGCGTGGCGGATGAGAGTGACGTCGCGAACCTGCTGCAGGCCCATCACGCCTGAGAGCGTTCCGGTCTCTTCGTAGCCCCAGAACACAACACCTTCGCCGAGTTCCTGCTGCAGGTGGTTGCCGGACATATAAGGTTCTGTCCAGCAATCGTTGGGGATGGCGCCTTTATATGCGCGGGCGCCATCGTTGATAATGGTGCAGATGCGTTCAAAATCCTGGCTGCCGCAGCGGCGAATCATGAGCGCCCGACCTCCCCGGCCGGGGTCTGGAGAGGTCCCGTCGGATTTTGCCTGCGCGCGGCGACGATGCCGACGAGAACGCCGTGCAGGACGAAGCGTGAATCGAGGCGGCGGCCGACCCAGATTGCAAACAAAAAACAGGCCAGCAGGGAAGCGGCTGGTGCGGCGTAGGTCAGGGCGTTTTTGCCGAAGAGTAAAGAGACCGGGATGACGAGCGCGATGACTAAGATCTCAGCCAGGAATCCGGCGAGCAAGACGCGTAGCCAGCGGATTCCTAAGGTGGTGGACATGGAAGAACTCCCTTTCGGGCAGCCGACGTACTGGAATTGTATCGCGGACGGACGGAGAAAGGCATCGGGGCAGGAGCGGTCAGGAAAAATCGGATCCATTGCCGGAGGCCGGAGTGGCTTGCGGGCTTTTTGTTTTCAAACAGAAAGAGTTAACGCAGAGTAGGCGGAGCAGAGAGCGAGTCCGGCGAGCCCCGCCCCTCTATAGGTGGTGGTTAGGCTGAGGGGTGCGTCAGGATTTCGGCTAACGCATGGAGGCGGGCCGCGTCGGCTGGATTTTTTGCTGCGGCGGCGCTTTTTTCCAGGGATGGCCCCATGTGCTGCAGCTTGGCCACCTTGTTTTTGCTCATGTGGGAAGACTCGGCGCTTAGGATGGCCTTTTCTAGGGAAGCGATTTGGTTTGACGGCAGGGCTTGCGAGCGGGAGAGTTGGTCGAGATAGGCTTTGGCCACAACCAGATTCGAAGGCCACTCGATTTTTTGCTGGTTTTGCACGTTGAGGTCGGCCACGTGAACGGACTTGGCCGCGTCGATTTCGTTTTGGGTGAGGAACTTGCTTGGCGTGAGTTCAAGGACGTCGAGGCCGCGGGCAATTTCTGAAGCGTAAATGTTGCCGTTGTACCAGTAGGCGGACCACTCGCCGCCCAGGACCAGTATGCTTGGATCGATCGGGCCGCGGTCGAAGTAGGCAATCTCGAAGGGTTGTGCCGGGTCGGTGAAGTCCACGACCGAGATTCCGCCCTGATACCAGGCTTGCACTTCGATGTCGCGGCCGGGAACGGGAATCAGCGAGCCGTTGTGGGCGACACAGTTTTCGGAGTCGCTCTGGGCGGCGGGCAGCTTGTAATAGCTTGCGAAGGTGAGTTTGTCATCCTTCAGACGGAAGATCGCGTCGGCTCCCCATTTGTTCGGATCGTTCGGACGGCAGCGCGCGCCTAGGCCCCCGCCCCACTCGTCGGTGAAGACAACCTTGGTGCCGTCGTTCGAGAACGAAGCGGAGTGCCAGTAGGAATAGTTCGGATCGTTGACGGCATCGAGACGCTTCGGATGGACGGGGTCTTTGATGTCGAGAAGAATTCCGTTGCCGGAGCAGGCACCCGCGGCCAAGCCGATCGCGGAGTAGACCGTGATGTCGTGGCACTGGTCGGTGTCCGCCGGCTTCTCCTGTCCCTTGTGGAGACTTCCGCCGCTGCTGAGGCCGTTCATTGCTCCGGTGCGCGGATCGATGAATACGCGAGGGCTGGAGACGATTTTTGCGTCCTGCGGCGCCGCGACGGGAACCTTGATCACATCAATGCGAAAGAGCGCGGTGTTCGGATCTTTGTCCGGCTTTTCACCGGAGCACCCCGCCAGTTCTTCCGGCTGGCGCACGAAGGATGTGCCGGAGACGTAGATATAAACGTTGTCCTTATCGCCGGGATCGAGGACCAGAGTGTGGGTGTGCGAGCCGCGGCAGGTTTGCACGGCTGCGACTTGCCTGGGATTTTTGATGTCGGAGATGTCGAAGATGCGCACGCCGCGGAAACGTTCTTTTTGCGCTGCGGGGATGCGACGCTTTTTTACTTTCTGGTTGTCCTTATCCTTTTCCTCCGCTGCGGGTGGCGGAGGTTCGGGAGGAAATCCCTGTGTGCCGCAATCCAAGCGGCCATTCGGCATCTCCACGGACATGAAGAGAAGGTTTTTGTACACGGACACATCGCCCTGGCCGCCCGGGCAGACCATCGAAGTCAGCAGCGTGGTGCTTGCCGGATTGGAGATGTCGTAGATATTCACGCCATAAAAATTGCCCTGAAAGAGGTGGTTGCCCTGGAAGGCGAAGTCCGAGTTCGCGAAAGCCAGTTGCGCGATGACGAGGTGAACCGGCTTGGGGAGTTTAGTCGTGTCGCCAATGCCCAGTTGCCCAAGTGTCTTTTGCACTTTCGGATCGTCGGGATCGGTCGCGCCGAGTTGAAATGCGTCTGGCTTCTTGAGCAGCAGGAGGTGCTTGATGCCCATGGAGGCTTCGCCTGCGTCGTAGAGACCCGGAGTGAGCTTGGCGCGCGGATCGTTGGTGTCCGACCCCTTCATCCCCGGGGGGAGCGCGGGAGCAGGCTCGGGCGCGAAGGGATTCGCTTCGGGTTCGGCGGCTTCCTTCTTGGAAGGGTCGGCCTTAGCCGGCTCGGGCTGGGCCGCCTCCTGTTTGGGCGCCGCGGCGGAGGGCTCTTGCGCCTGTGCCCGGTTCAAACCGCAGGTTAGAAAAATCGCCAGCCCCATCACACGCAAAGCGAAAGAAAGCAATCGGTTCATCGTTTCTCCTCAGCAGGTCTTTTCTCCAACATCAGCTGCATAATCTTGATTTCGGCGCGTTGGGTATTGTCGGCGTCGGTGGCGAAGTTGAACAAGTCGGCATCCTGCCCCGCGCCGGGAGTGTCGAAGAGATCTTTTACCATGATCAGCGCGCCGTTGTGGTGCTGAATCATGCCGGTCAAAAACAAACGATCGAACTCGGCGCCGTCCGCCTTGCGCAGCGCTTCCATCTGATCGGGGGTGAGCATACCGGGCATCAGAGCCATGGGGCGGCCGGACCTGTCCATGTCCGGCATACCCGGCATGGCCATGGAGATGGGTTCGCCGCGGGCCGCGAGCCAACGCTGCATAAACTTGATTTCGTCGGATTGGGAGCTGCTGATTCGCGCGCCGAGCGAGCGCAGATCCTTGTTTTCCGTATGCGATTGAATCAGAGCGGTCATCTCCACAGCTTGCTGATGGTGCATGATCATGCCCTGCATGAACTCGACATCGGCTGGCGAGCGTGGCGGCAGGGTGGCTTTGGTGGAGGGCGGGAGAGTTTTGCTGGGTTTGCCTGGGGCGCCGGGTTGCACGACGACCGGCGCGGCGGAATCCTTCTGCTGCGCGCGAGCTGGGGAAGAGAAGAAAGTCGAGGGAGCGCTGGCGGCGAGCAGGCTGGCGCATAGAAAGACAGATCGTGTGGCGGAGCGGGGACTGGGCTCGCGGCGGGAACGGTAAAGATGTTCCTTCGGCGGGCAACTATCCATTTGACCAGCTCGAGTTTTTTGGGGGAAGCACGCGTTTTTGTAGAATTTTCAAGCACAGAATTTATATCACGGCGGGGGACTGGCCGTGCGGGCTTTTTTGTGCCCGCTCTCCGGCGGGATTTCGGGTATTTGACTGCCGAGAGAGTTCTCGAAGTGAGAGGACCCAAGAGGGAGGGCCAAGCCCCCCTCTAGAAAACTGTCGCAGGGCAAAAGTTCAAGTTATTCGGTGCAGTGAGTGATCCAGAAAAGATGATTGAATTTTTGCGGGTGGCGCGGGTCGGAGTAGTCGGTGCCTTTGTGCTTGTATTCGACATCGGTGCAGGCGGCTTGCATGCCCTTTCTTGTTTTTCCAGTGGCGTGGGCGGTGCCGCCATCCATGGGACAACTGGCGGTTTTTGGAAACGCGGAGGGGGCGAAGGAGGCCGGCGGAGCCAGTGTCAGTGCGGCTGCAATCAGCAGCACGCAAAGAAGCTTCGTTTCCATGAGGGCCTCCACTCTGGACTTCAATCTGGGTGATGGACAAGATGCGGCAAAGTTTGCGACACGGAGATGATAGTTCGGATAGTGGCAAAGCGACACAGGATTGCTTGTAGCGATTGAATAAGTTTATCGGCTGCCGTTTGGCCGATTCTGCCGGGTTAGACCGCGGGAAACCGGATATTCAATTTGTAGCAGAGGTAGAGAACCAGAATGCCGCCCAGGGTGGATAGAATCAGGCCGGCGGGATGATAGCGTTCATTTGTGGAGCGCGAAAACATGTGGGCGACGCCGCCGCCAAGGATCGAGCCGATGATGCCGAGCACGACCGTCCAGAAGATCGTTATGTGCACGTGCATCACGGATTTCGCGATGACACCCGAGATCAGCCCGATAAGAACATACCAGATCAAGTGGAACATAATTGTTCTCCATCCTTTGCCATGAGAGGGTCGTCGAGTATCAACCGAAGTGTGGCAAATTACCCGGGACTGCCAAATTGAATCTCCAGCTTTGCAGGGTAGAGACTGTTGAGGATGCATACTGTTCACTTTTGTACAGTTTGCGGAATTTTATGGATTGGCGGCGGAAGCTCACAGGGAAGCGGGTCATATGCCCCCGGGATGAAATCCGCTCTTCCCATAAATGCGTTCATCCGGAGTTGGGGATCCGCGATACGGTATTTTCGTCCTGTGAACTACGGAGAGTCTGCCGTAAAGGCGTTCGCCCGTCCAAATCGCCAGTAGCGTTACCTGGGATTCCTGGGAAACCCAAAGCGGCGGAACAGTTTCACCTCTCCGTTTGTGCCCATTCCACCGAGCCAGCAGAACCCGTCCTCGGTAGAGGAGTTGCTTGCCGCAAAAGAAGCTGTCTCAACATGCTCGGTCATATCGGAGAATTCCAAGATAGATGCGCGGGAGTTCGACCTGCGGAAGACGCGAAGTGAAACCATTGCTAGCGGCATGGGCACAATCATTTCCTGCGTTACGGGCAAGCTCGGTTACTTTGAGAACGAAGGCGTGAGGCACACTCTCGGGCGACAAGTGCCGTCCGGCCGGACAACTGGTTAGTTGGGTTCTCGGACGGGTGCTGGATGGACCGGGAGGAGTGGGTGGCGAAGCGGGTGGGTCAGAGTTCGACGATTAGTTTGCCGATGTTTTCGCCGCGGAAGAGCATGTTGATGGCTTCGGGGGCTTTTTCGAGGCCTTTGACGATGGTTTGACGGTCTTTGAGTTTGCCGGTCATTTTCCACATGCCGAGTTTCTGGCCGGCGTCCATGAACTTGAGAACGTAATCCATGATGAGAAAGCCTTCGACGCGGAGGCGCTTGATGATGATCTGGCCGAAACTGGCCAAGCCGGGGTCGTGTTTTGTGTAACCGGAGATGAGGCCGCAGAGGACGACGCGGCCGTGGAGATTCATGCGGTCGAGGACGGCTTGCATGATTTCGCCGCCGACGTTTTCGAAATCGATGTCCACGCCTTTGGGAGTGGCGGCGGCCAGCTGGGACTTCCAGTCGGCATGCTTGTAGTTGATGGCGGCGTCGAAGCCGAGATCGTCTTTAATCCATTTACATTTTTCGTCCGTGCCGGCGATGCCGACTACGCGGCAGCCGTGGATTTTGCCGAGTTGGCCGACGATGCTGCCGGTGGCGCCAGCGGCGGCGGAAACTACCAGGGTTTCACCGGATTGGGGTTTGCCGACTTCAAGGAGGCCGAAGTAAGCAGTGAGGCCGTTGATGCCGAGAAGATTCAGGAAATTGGTGTCGGATAGGAAGGGCATGGAGGGAAGTTTCTGGAAGGAGCGCTTTTCCTCGCCGGTGAGGACGACGTATTCCTGGAGGCCGGTGAGCCCGGAGACTTTGTCTCCTTTTTTGAAATTGGGATGGCGGGATTCGATGATTTCGGCGAGGCCAAACGCGCGCATGACTTCGCCGATCTGGACGGGAGGCATGTATTGGGGGAAGTCGGCCATCCAGACGCGCATGGTGGGGTCGATGGAGAGATATTTTACTTTGGCGAGAGCTTGGCCTTCGGAGATGGAGGGGATGGGGGATTCGGTTAATTGGAGGACGTCGGGAGTGATTAGGCCGGTGGGGCGATGGGCTAGGAACCACTGACGATTGGTGGTTGGCATGAAGAGAGAGTAGAGGAGGAGTGGGATGGAAGTCAAAAGAGGAGGAATAGGGAAAGGGAAAAAGATTCTACCGAGAGTTCGCTCAGGCGCTGAGGGCGCTCAGAAGAGAGGGGGAAGACTTCACCACCGGGGAACACGGAGGAAGAGCACAGAGGGCAGGGAGAAGAGGGAGGACTTGCCAGAGAGCTACGAGGGGCGGGGTGGGTTGCCAGGGTCCCTCCGCTCCATGGCCGGTGCGCCGTGGACGGCGCGGAAGAAAAAGCCGGCCACTCCGGTCGGAATGACAGCTTGGGTGAGCTGTTCAGGGAGTTCTTAGGAGGCGCATCAGGTCGGCGGCGGATTTGGTGGCTTTTTTGATTTGGGTGATGCTGCGAGTGGCGTTGTGGGTGGAGTCGAGTTGATCGAAGAGGATGTCGGCGTTGGCGTTGATGACGCAGAGGAGATTGTTGACGGCGTGAGAGATGGCGTCGACCTTGGAGACGGGGCGACCATCAACGGGGGCTTGTTCGAATGGGAATAGCATCGGGCTTACCTTTCGGGATGAATTGCGAAGCGTTTCGGTATTGATGGCCGTGACCAGGGCGTGCTGCAAAGAGGCGACGTTGACATCGGCCAAAACGAGCGAGGAGGCAGAACCCGCGGCAAGGGCGGCTTGCTGGAATTGGGGATCCACGATGGGGAGCAGGGCGACGACCGGGACAGAATCCAGCTGGTCATGGAGCTTCCGGGCGGCCAGAAACTCCTGAGCGGATGGATGGCTGAGATCGAGGAGAACGGCGTGCCATGGTTCGGCATGGAGGCGGCGAAGCGCATCGGTGAGGGAATGGGCGCGACAAATCTGAAAAGAGGAAGAGGGTGCCTCCACGATGGATTGCGAGATCTTGAGCCAGAAGGGCAGTTCGCCCAGAAAGAGAACTTGAGAACCAGCGTTGGACATCGGTCTTTCTAAACACTCCTCATTCTTGGTCTAAAGCCAGTGCGTGGCGTTAGTAATTGCCAGAAAACTTCTCGGAAACTTCAGCGGTTTCCCCCAAAACCATGGCGGACGCAAAAAACGCGAAAGTCGAACTGCTTGCAGTCTGTTGCGCCGGGGTTCGAGCCCCGGCCTCCTAAAGAGAAGGCGGCCATCCGCCGCGGCGGAGGGCCGCTACAACTGCTAACCGCTTTGAATTTGCGCGCCGAAAGCACATGGAAAACTTCGAAATTCACATGGCTTACACGACCGAACCCGGGAACAGGCGACGGATTTCCTCGAGCAAGCCGTCGGGAAGGCGGCCTTTTGAAACGTAACCGTCTGCGCCGTGGTTGCGACACTCTTCTTCGAGCGTGGAGCCCTGGATTTCGGAATAGATGATGACGCGCAACTCCGGATACGAACGGCGAAGTTGCTGGGCTGCTTCGAGGCCGTTGAGGCGCGGCATACGGAAGTCGAGAAGCGCGAGATCGGGCCGGTGCTTTCTGACGAGCTGGACGGCGTTGAGACCGTCGCTGGCTGTGCAGACGACTTCGAGGCCACCGGCGAAATCCAGATAGTCGCAGACGGAGCGGAGAGCTGTGGGTGAATCATCGGCTACCAGGACGCGGATTGGATCGATGCGCGGCATTGCGGCTCCAGGGGGCGATATTGTTAAAGCGTATTCATAATGAGCGGGATCGAGGGGGAAAGGAATTGGGGAGATTGCGTAGTGAAAAGTTACTAGGGAGTAGAGGAGATAGCAGCGATCCGAGGAGGAACAGCCCTTCGGCTTTGCTCTGGGTTGAAGGCCGGGGCGGCACTCAAGTTCGGATGATGTTGTTGCGGATGGCGTACATGATTAGTTCCGCAAGGGAGTGGAAGTCGAGTTTGAGCATGATGTTGGCGCGGTGGGCTTCGGCGGTGTTGACGCTGATGGCGAGGAGGTTGGCGACTTGCTTGTTGCTTTTGCCTTCGGCGAGGAGTTGAAGGATTTCCCGTTCGCGGGGAGTGAGGCGGGAGCGGGAGGTTCTGGCGGAGTCGGAGGCATCGGTGGCGCCGGCGGCTTCGGAGACACGGACAGAGAAATAGGGCTTGTGCAGGCTGAGGGCCTGGACAGCGTCGAGGAGAGCGCGGTCGGCTTCGTCTTTTAGGATGTAGCCGCGCGCTCCGGCTTCGACGACTTGCTGGACGAGGTCGTCAGACTCATGCATCGTGAGGATGAGAATTTCCGTGGCGGGGGAGGCTTTACGGATCTGGCGGGTGGCTTCGACGCCGTTCAGGAGAGGCATGCCGATGTCGAGGATGGCGATGTGCGGCTTGTGCTTGGCGGCTTTTTCGACCGCGTCGCGGCCGTCGGCGGCTTCGGCGCAGACCTGCCAACGGCTGTGCGACTCGAGAAGCGTGCGGAGACCGGCCCGAACGACGGCGTGATCATCCGCGATCAGGATGGAGAGCGGCGTCATAGGTGGAATCCTTGAGAACAGGAGCGGAAAAAAGAATTTTGGCGCGTACGGTGGTGCCGGTAGCGCGGGAGTCTATTTCGAGGGAGCCACCGAGCTGGGCCATGCGTTCGCGCATGCCGGGGATGCCAACGCCGAGGCGCGGCTGACCGCGATGGGGCGCTCCGTTGGAAGGAACGACCATGCCGCTGCCGAAGTCGGTGATTTCGAGCGTGACGCACTCCGGATCTTCGCGGAGCACGACCCGGGCACGCTTGCTGCCAGAATGGCGCTGAATGTTGGCGAGGCTTTCCTGAGTGATGCGGAAGAACGCAGTTTCGGCGATTTGCGGAAGGCGGCGAAAACTGGTGAGGAGTTCGAGGGAAGTATCGATGCCGCTGCGTTCGCTGAACCCGTTGACGTATTCCTTAAGGGCGGAGACGAGACCGAGGTCGTCGAGCAGCGGAGGATGCAGGAGGTAGGAGAGGGTGCGGATCTCGCGGGACATCTGCTGAAGGAGTTCGCGAGCCTTTTCGAGCGCGCGGTGAGCGGCTTCGTTGAGCGGCTGTGCGGATTGGCGGAGCTGGGCGAGGCTGAGATTTACGGCGAGAACGGTTTGGGCCATGCCGTCGTGGAGTTCGCGGCCGATGCGACGGCGCTCTTCGTCCTGGAGCTTGAGAAGTTCAGTGGAGAGCTGGTGGATGGAGCGCTCGGCGTTTTTGAGATCGGTGATGTCGGTGAAGGTGGCGATGACGCGGAGGATGGAGCCATCGGGATTGAATTGTGGGATGGCGTTGCCGAAGATCCAGAGGATTTCGGAGGTGCCTGGAATCCGGTAGCCCAAGGTGGCCTGGCGAAGGGGACGCTTGGTGCGGAGGACGGTTGGGACCGGGCGATCGGAGTAGGGGATATCGCGGCCCCGCTCGTCAAGGGGAACGACACCCAGTCCGTCGGCTGTGCGGCCGATGACTTGCTCAGTCAGGAGGTTGAACATATTGAGCGCGGCCTGATTTGCGAATTCAATCGTGCCATCGGGCCCGACGAGGATGACCCCGGCGTGAAGGTCGCGGACGAGAGTGCGGAAACGCTCTTCGCCTTCGCGAAGGGCATCGGTGGCGCGGCGCTGCTCGGAGAGGTCGGTGAGGGAGACGAGGATGTCAGTGACTTCACCGGAGGAGTTGAACTGGGGGACGGCGTCGAGAAGGGTCCAAATGGTTTTGCTGGAGTAGAGGTGGCGCCAGCCGACGACACGATTGTGGATGGGGTGGCGGGAAGCGACGACCGTGGGGATCAATCCTTCGGAATCGGGAAGAACGGAGCCGTCCTCGCGAAGAGGCTCGAGGTGGAGATCGATGAGCATTTTGCCGGTCACCTGCTCGATGCGGAGGCCGAACAGATTGAGAGCGGCGGGATTGGCATAGAGGATTTCGCCAATGGGACTGCTGGAGACTATGCCAACGTGGAGATTTTCGACAAAGGAGCGGAAACGCTCTTCACTTTCGCGGAGGGCGTCAACGGCGGTCCGCTGCTCGGTGATGTCACGGACGACCACCAGGGCGCAGCGGCGGCCGTCGAGATCGAGAAGCGTGCCGGACAACTGCCCGGTGCGAAGCAGGCCGGATTTGGTCTGAAAGGCGAACTCGATATTGCGGATCTCTTTAGATTCGCTGAGGTGGGAGAGGACTTCCGCCCGGCGCGCAGGTTCGGTCCAGAGGTTTAGCTCGCGAGGAGTCTTGTTGAGGACTTCTTTGCGCGAGTAGCCAGTGAGGCGGGTGAAGCCTTCGTTGACGTCGAGGTAGGGCCCGTCGGGGAAAACGTTGATGGCGAAGCCGTCTGGGCTGGAGCGAAACGCCGAAGAAAGCAGATGCTCGGAGTGGGCGAGGGCCCGCTCGGTTTCGAGAAGTTCCTGGGAGACGCGGGTCTGCTTGCGATTGGTGAGGATGAGACGAACGGCGGAGCAGAGGAAGGAGGCGCTGACGGCGATCCAGGCAAGGGAATATTGATCAATCGCGATAGCACGGCCCATGAAGAGGACGAGCAGGGGGAGCACCACGGGAAGGCCGTTGGTGACGGCGAGATCGCCAAAACGGGAGACCGGTTTGGCGATGGAATCCCCGCCGCGGCGCTGCCAAACGACTGCGAGATAGATGACGGCCAGATACGGAAAGAGGAAGAAAAGATCTCCCCAGCTGGCAGCGCCGAGAGAGGTTTTCAGGGTGAGAAGAAAATCGGCATCGGAGAGGACGGCGAGCAGAAACACGAAGAAGAGTCCAAGAGAAAACGAGCGTAGGCCCGGGGAGGCGGACTTGCGGGAGCGGAAAAAGAAGCCGAGAGAGATGGCCGCATCACGAATGATATAGAGGATAAGGATCTGACGGGGGAGGTCCGAGGAATTGGCGAGCCAGCGCGAAGGAGTATAGAAAAAGTAGAGATAGGCGGTGATGGCGAAGATGGTGATTTGCGCGAAGTCGAGGATGGGGAGCCAATCCCAGCCGCGGGATTTTTCGTCGGCGACAGGGAGGAACATCATGAAGACCGGAGCGGCCCAGACGAAGAAGAGGATGTCCGAGGGCACGGGCATCTGCGAGGAGCCGGGAACGAAGCTCTGGTAGTAGGTGGTGATCGCCTGGGCAAGAGCTTCGAGGAATAACGCGATGCCAAGCAGTGTCCAGAGCTGGCGAGCATAGCCTTGTGAGCGGCGAGCGAGGTAGGAGGAGGCAAGGGCCGCGAGCAAGACCATAAAGAAATCGAGGGAGTTGGAGAACAGCTGACGCGTTGCGGGGTTGCGAACGGCGACCAGATCAAGGACGAGGAGCGCCGCTACGAGGAGGGCGAAGGCGATGAGGAGCTTGGAAAACTTGCCGAAGGGAAGCAAGCTAACCTCAAGGGGCGCGCCTGGCGCTGCGTGCCACGTAATGGAGTTGCAGCAAGAGCGAGTGTACACCAGTGGAGTGTGAAGGGGAGAGGCATGTTCACGAAATCGTAAGAGAGGTGTGAGACCCTCGACAGGGCACGAGGACCGCGGAAGAGGAGACCATGAAACCGCAGAATCCGGTTGAGCACGTGGTGATCATCGTCAAGGAGAATCACAGCTTTGACAATTATTTCGGGACGTTCCCCGGAGTGAATGGAAGTATTTTGCCGGTGGCGCAGGATCCCCCGGCAGGAGGCGACCCGCGGCACGATCACACGGCGTGGTTGGAGCGGTCGACGAAGGCTGTGAAGCTGCAGTATAAAGAGACGGATATACCGGCGTACTTTTCCTATGCGCGACAGTTTACTTTGTGTGACAACTACTACACGGAGGTGGCGAGCCAGTCGGAGCCGAACCATTTGATGCTGATTGCGGCGGACTCGCCGATCATTGACAACGCAAGCAAGACGCGGACGTATCAGCCACAGGAACCATTTGCGATTCCATCGCTGCCGGAGAATCTAGAAAAGGCGGGACTGAGTTGGGCGACGTACGGCGACCCGGGGTTCAGCTATTTCGAAAAGATCGTGGCGTTGAAGGGGAGCAAGAATATTTTGCCGTGGACTCGGCTGGATACGGATGCCGCGGCGGGCACTTTGCCAAATGTTTCCTGGGTCTATGCGCCGAGTTCGCCGCAGGAGCTTTCCGAGCATCCGCCGTATGGAGCGAATGCGGGGCAGGCCACGGTGAAGTTAGGGAGCGCGTGGACAGCGGCGCGGGTCGCCGCGCTGGGCAACAGTGGATTGTGGGCGAAGCTGGCGATTTTTATCACGTGGGACGATTGGGGCGGATGGTACGACCATGTGGATCCGCCACTGCGAGACAAGTGGACCGGAGGCGGCCCGACGACCGGGCCGAGTTATACGGGGACGCAATTCAGTTATGGAACGCGGGTGGGTTGCCTGGTGATCAGTCCGTATTCGAAGCAGGGAGTATCGAGCAAGTTTCATTCGCATGTCAGTTTGGTGAAGTTTTGCGAGGTGACGTTTGGGTTGAAACCGATCAATGCGAGAGATGCGGCGTCAGACGGGATGGAGGATTGCTTTGACTTTGGGCAGGTGGCGCTGGAGCCACCGAAGTAGGGAAGAGAAAGAGGGACGACGCAGAGACGCAGAGTAGGCAGAGAGGCGCAGAGGAAAAGGGAGAAGCATTGCGCCCGGCGCGCGGAGGTGGGTTTATCGGTCGGGCTTAGTCTGTAAAAGCGGCAGCCTGCCTGCGACGTGCAGGCTGCCGCACTCCAAGGTAGGAAAAATTGGGCGTGGCCGATCTGAAAACTGGCCACAATAGCCGGTGATGGGATTCGAGATTGGCGGGTACTTTGGGTGCTATGGCGGAATGCGGGAAAGCAGTAGCTCTGCTTCCGCACTCAAAAGGGGTTCTAACCTGTGGCGGTGCCGTGCATCGAATCTGCGGGTTTGTCCGCGCGGAATGAAATTGAATTGAGGGGGAGACGGATATGGCTAAGTATCTTGTGGCGCAGGTGGGCAAGGCGGGCGGGGAATTTGAGCTAGTGGAACGTGAGATGCCGGTGCCGGCGGCGGGCGAGGTGCGGATTAAGGTGAAGGCGTGCGGGGTCTGCTTTAGCGATCATTTGGTGAAGGATGGTCTTTGGCCCGGCTTGCAATTTCCGCGCGTGCCGGGGCATGAAGCGGTGGGCCTGGTGGATGAAGTCGGCGTGGGAGTGACGGAATGGAAGAAGGGCGACCGCGTGGGAGTGGGATGGCATGGCGGGCATGACTTTACTTGTCCCAATTGCCGACGGGGAGATTTTGTGACCTGCGTGAACGAACCGATTACCGGTGTGACGCGGGACGGCGGGTATGCGCAGTACATGATTGCGCGGCATGAGGCGGTGGCGCTTTTGCCAGCAGAGATTGATTGGGCGGAAGCGGGGCCGCTGATGTGCGCGGGGATTACGACGTTCAATGCGCTGCGGAACAGCGGGGCGCGAATGGGAGATCTGGTCGGCGTGCAGGGCATCGGAGGGCTGGGGCATCTGGGGATCCAGTATGCGGCGAAGGCCGGGTACCGCACGGTGGGAATCGGGCGGGGCCCGGAGAATGCGGCACTGGCGACGAAGCTGGGAGCGCATGCCTATATTGATACGAAGGCGACGAATGCGGCGGAGGTGCTGCAGAAGATGGGAGGCGCGAAGGTGATCCTGGCGACGGCGCCGAATGCGAAGGCGATGTCTGAGATGATCGGGGGATTGGGTGTCGGGGGGAAATTGCTGGTGGTGGGAGCGCCGTTTGAGCCGCTGGAAGTTTCCGTGTTGCAGCTGCTGATGGCACGCCGGGGAATTCAAGGCTGGCCTTCTGGGACGGCGAAGGATTCCGAAGAGACGCTGGAGTTTTCGGCGTACTCGGGCGTGCGGCCCTTGGTGGAGAAGTTTCCGATGACCAAGGTGAAGGAAGCGTATGAGCGGATGACGTCGGGGAAGGCGGAGTTTCGCGTGGTGCTTACGATGGACTAGGGAGTTTTCAGTAATCGGTTATCAGCAAGAATCAACAATCGGTGATCACTATGAGGAGAGCGGAGGGGCGCTGGGGCGCTTCTCCGCTTTTTTGTTTTGGGGGGATGAATAACAGGGGCCAGAAGACAGACAACAGGAGACGAAAAGACGCGGCGGTCGATTCGGTCGAGTTGCGATGAAGATACTAGTCGCCGCGGTCTCTCCGTCCCTGTGAAGCACCCGGGACAGAAAAGGCGCGCCCCTTCGGCTACGCTCAGGGCAGGCAAACGGTGAAGCGCAAGAAAAATGCCGGCTGTCCCGCTAAAAGGCACACAGGATCGAAAAGGCGCACTCCGGTCGGGATGACAAGAAGAAAGAGGGCGTCGTAAATCCTGCCTGCGGAAAGGAGGCCGGCCCTACCTTAAAATGGGATGTCTTCGTCGGAGATTTCGGGGCCGGAGGTGGGGCCGAAATCTTCAGAAGGGGCGGCAGGGTGATCGAAGTCGTCGGTGGAGCGGGCTGCAGGGGCGCCTCCGCCGGCGCTGGCGCCTGCGGCCATGGCGTCGCCTCGGCCGCCGAGCATGCGGAAATTGGTTGCGACGATCTCAAAGCTGGTGCGCTTCTGGCCTTCTTTGTCCTGCCATTCACGGGACTGGATGCGGCCTTCCACAAAAATCTGAGAACCTTTTTTGAGATATTGCTGGGCGATTTCGGCTTGCTTGCCCCAGACGACGATCTTGTGCCACTCCGTGCGTTTCTGGCGTTCGCCGTTGCGGTCTTTGTAGGATTCGTCGGTGGCGAGAGAGAAATTGGCAACGGCCTGGCCACCGGAGGTGAAACGGGTTTCCGGGTCGCGGCCGAGACGGCCGACGAGGATGACTTTGTTGACGGACATGTGGATCGCTCCTTGGCAAAGAAAACGGAGAGAACGGGACGACGCAAGGACGAAGATAACACGACGGAGAGGAAAAATGAAGTGAGGAGTAAGATAAGTATTATGGGGAGTACTGTTGCCATGGTCCCTCCGCTCCTTGGCCGGCGCGCCTCGGACGGCGCGGAAGAGAAGACCGCCACTCCGGTCGGGAAGATCGAGTCGGAGAAGACAGAGAACGGAACGATTTGCCTTTAGGTTGTTAGAGCCCACCCTTTCCGCCTGGGTCGGACAAAGAGCGGGGCGGCCTCGAGCGTAACTGGAGAGAGTAAAGAGCGGAGAATCTGGCGGGAGAATTTGGTGGCCTGGCTGCTTGCGTACAAGCGGCAGCTTCGCTGCCACACTCAAGAGTTAGCGGGCGGTGGAGGCGGTTACGGCTACGCCTAGTTCTTTTAGTTTGGCGCGGGCGCGGCGTTCTTCCTCGGTGCCGGGGTAGCGCTTGACGACTTCGCGGAGTTCCTTGACGCCGGCGTTTTTCTGGGTGAGTTCGATGAGGGCCATGCCTTTCTTGAGGCGGGCGGGAGCGAGCTTGAAGCTTTTGGGATAGTTGGTGAGGACTTTGTCGTATTCCGCGACGGCTTGTTCATATTGATGCTGTGAGTAGGCGATTTCGCCGAGGTAGAACTGGGCATTGGAGGCGAGATCGGTGTCGCTGTAGTACTTGAGGTAGTCCTGAAATTCGGAGCGGGCGAGGTCGTATTTACCGCTGGTGATGTCGCGAAGGCCATTGGAGTAGAGATTATCGGCGGACGGCGGCGGGCCGGAGGGGGAGGACAAAGCGGCGCCGGGATCGCCACCGGGTTTGGGAGAACCGGAGCCTGCCGGAGCGCCAGAGGGATTGCCGCCGGCGAGGCGGGCGTCGATGCTCTGCACGGAGTTTTGCAAATCCACCAGTTGCTGGTTGACTTTGCCGAGACGAGATTTGATTTCTTCGAGATTGTCGGAGAGACCCTGGACCTGGGTAGACATGGTGTCGAGGCGGGTGCCGGAGTTGGCCTGGACGTCCTGGACAGATTTTTGCAGAGAGCTCATGGTGGTATTGAGCTTGTTGACGGTGTCGGAGGATTGCTCGATGAGGGTTTTCTGGACGGTGTGGTCCTGAGTGAGTTGGGTCTGCATGTCTTTTTGACCCTGAAGGATAGAGGTGACATCGCGCTGAAGCTCGATGAGTTCACGGGCGACGGCCATGACGGGTTTGGGGCCGATGAGGCTGCCGGCGACGGCGCTGGCAAACATGGCGCCGGAGAAGAAGAGAATGTTACGAACACGCATGATCAGGACCTCCGAAAGTTGGGCATGGGCAGGGGACAATTTGGGATAGAGAGCGGATTGAGCCCCAATAATCAAATGTACTGGCAGATTGGGCGGGGAGCAAGTGGGGAATAGCGAATCGAAGAGGATCATCGATAGCAGGGGGCGAGGAGGGTGCCGATTCCATCGGGTGGTGGTGGGTAACGGAGGGATGGCCGGAGCGGAGGAAGTGGGAAAAAGACAACGCAGAGACGGGGGAGAACGCAGAGACTGCGCGGGATGGGAATAAAGTAAGAGGGGGGGCGTGAAGCCCCCCTCCGTGTGATAAGGCGAAAGCCTGAGGTTAGGGTTTTGCAGGGACGAAGTGGCCGCGGCGGTTTTGCTGCCAGCAGGTTTCGTTGGATTCGTTGCAGAAAGGCTTTTCCTTGCCGTAGCTGACGGTGTTGAGATTGGCGGCAGGAATGCCGAGGTTGACGAGGTACTGCTTGACGGCGTTGGCACGGCGGTCGCCCAAAGCGAGGTTGTATTCGGTGGAGCCGCGTTCGTCGCAGTGGCCTTCGATGGTGACGTGCGCTTGCGGATAGCCCTTGAGGAAGCTGGCGGTTTTCTCGAGGGCTGCGCGGGCATCGGGACGGATATCGGCCTTGTCGAGGTCGAAATAGGCGTCGCGAACTTCCTGCATGAAGAGCTCCTCGAAGCTGGGGCCCTTGGGAGTTTCGACGACGGGTGCGGGAACATTGACGGTGATTCGGACGTTGGCATCGGCACTGCCGCCGGGGCCGGTGGCGGTGATGGTATAGGTGGTGGAGTCGGCAGGGGTGACGGTGGTGGAGCCCTGCGGGGTAACGGCGCCGACTTCGGGAGTGATGGAGGCGTTGGTGGCGTCTGTCGTAGTCCAGGTAAGCTTGGCGGATTCGCCCTTGTTGATGGAGGTGCGATCGGCGGAGATGCTCACGGTGGGCTTGACGGCGGCCGGTGGCGGAGGTGGAGGCGTCGCTGGCGGGAGGGGCGTCTTCTTGTGGCAGCCGGCGACAAAAAGAAGAGCAGTCGAAGCGAGAATGAGAAGCGAACGATGCAGCGGGGAGTGCGGGTGATTCATTCGTGTCCTCCTAGACACTACAAATTGAATGTCGAGCGTAATCCACCGGAAGGAGAATCATACCACCGGAGGCAGGGTTCCGGGAATATATCGCCACACGATATATACTACGTGACTGGGGGGAGGAGTGCAATGGGGTGGGAGGGATAACGGCGATCAGATAGCAGATATCAGGAGGCGGCAGAAAGAGGGGACTTAACGCCACGACCGGGTCGGGGTAACCGCCGTGCGCAGCGGGTCGCTGAGAAGTGAAAGGCAAGAGAACAGGCAAAGGCCCGCGCTACCAGCGGCGGGATTGAAATCCTGCGACTGTCAGGTGGCCGGGTTTATATCGTAAACGCGGACGCTTCTCTTCTGCACTCAAAAGGGGATTCGTGGGTTGGGGATTGGGCTGCACAAAGGCGGATGAAGAGGATAAGCTGAGGTTATGACGCACACACTCGAAGAGCTGATACCGGATTACATCCAGGGGCTGCCGGCTTATGTGGCTGGGAAGCCGGTGGAAGAGGTAGAGCAGGAGCTGAAGATTCATGCGGTGAAGCTGGCGTCGAACGAGAATCCGCTGGGGCCTTCGCCGAAGGCGATGGAGGCGGCGCGGAGGGCGCTGGGAGATGCGAACTGGTATCCCGACGGGGGAAGCAAGCGGCTGCGGGAGGTGTTGGGGCTGCGGTTTGGTGTGAAGGCCGAAGAGATTTTTGTGGGATTGGGATCGAGCGAGATTATTGACCTGGCTTCGCGGGTGCTGCTGAAACCGGGGAGCGAAGGGATTACGAGCGAGGGGTCGTTCGCGCTGTTTTCAATTGCGATCCGGGCGAGCGGCGGGAAATTGATTTTGACGCCGCTGAAGAATTTTGGGTTTGACCTGGAGGCGATTGCGCGGGCAGTGACTCCGCAGACGCGGATTGTGTATATCGCGAACCCGAATAATCCGACGGGCACGGCGTTTGGGGCGGCGGAGCTTGGCGCGTTCATGAAGAAGGTGCCGGGGGACGTGCTGATTGTTTTGGATGAGGCTTACCGGGAGTATGCAGACCGGGGGGATTTGCCGAAGGCGATGGAATTGTTCCGGGAGTACAACAATTTGCTGACGCTGCGGACGTTTTCGAAGGTTTATGGATTGGCCGGGCTGCGGATTGGATATGGTATTGGGCATCCGACGCTGGTGGCGGAGATGAACAAGCTGCGGACGCCGTTCAATGTGACCAGTGTGGGGCAGGCGGCGGCACTGGCGGCGCTGGATGACGCGGAGCATGTGGAGCGGTCGGTGGAGATCAACCGGGCGGAACGGAAGAGATTGTATGAGGAGTTGAGGAAGTTGGGCTTGGCTCCTGTGGCGAGCGAGACGAATTTTCTGTTTGTGCCGATTGGGCCGCGGGCGAAGACGCTTTGCGACGAGCTTTTGCAGGAGGGCGTGATTATCCGTCCGCTGGGTTGGATGGGATTGCCGGAAGCGATCCGGATTTCGGTGGGGAGTCCGGCGGAGAATACGAAATTGATTGGGGCGCTAGCGCATGCCTTGGCTCGGCCGGCGGGAAGCGGGAAGACCGTGCCTGCGGATGAGTTTTCGAACCGGCCGGTGTGATGAAAGAAGAAAAGTTAACCCAGACACGCCCCGACAGGGTCGCGGTGAACGCCAGGCGCTGTGGGGTCAGAGAGAAGACTACCCCAAGAGCGGGCCGGGCGAGCCCGGCCCCTCGAGAGGCAAGGAGAAGCGAAAAAAGAGACAGACCACGCAGTGTGCTACGCGGGTAACTTGGCGGGGTTGGGCTTCATCGAAGAGGGCATGAACTTACATTTTCCAGAAAAATATGTCGCGGGCAGTGATGCGGTGGCGCAGATCTTGCGCGGGGCCAAGACCATCGCGGTTGTGGGGTTGTCTTCGAAGCCCATGCGGGCTTCGCATGGGGTGGCGGAGTATTTGAAGGCGGCGGGATATCGGATCATTCCGGTGAACCCGAATGAGACCCAGGTGCTTGGCGAGAAGGCTTACGCGCGGCTGGAGGATGTTCCGGAGCCGGTGGACATTGTGGATGTGTTCCGGCAGGCGGAGGAGGTAACGGCGGTGGCGGAATCGGCGATTCGAATTGGGGCGAAGGTTTTGTGGATGCAGCTGGGGATTGAGAATGCGGGGGCCGCAGAGAAGGCGCAGGCGGCGGGATTGGTGGTGGTGGAGGATTCGTGTTTGATGGTGGAGCATAAGAGGAGGAAGTGAGCAGTGGCCGACGACCGGTGGCCAGTGGGGAAGGAAGAATTGACGCAGAGGTGGCTGAGACCGCAGAGGGCGCTCGGAAGCGGGATGCAGGAATTCGTCTGTTGCGAAATCGAATTGGAAATGGTGCGGATTCTTGACGTTCGGTCCTTCGCGCCTCCTTGCCGGATGCGCTCTGGATGACAAGCTTATGTTACTGCGTTAGGTGGCGAAATAGAGTGCGTAAAAAGCGGGAGCTGCGCTTCCACACTCGATAAGAAAGTTAGAAGCCGAAGATTTGGAGGTTGCGCTTGCCGGGGAGAACCACCGCCAGGAAGCGGCCGTCGGGAGAGAGGGAATATTCGCGGACGGTTAGGCCGTGGAGGAGCATGCGGGGTTCGGGTTCGAGGACGGGGATTTCGGAGTGGGCCGGATAGGCGCGGAGTTCGGGGACCTGGAAGGTGACCAGGTCGGCGGATTTTTTTTCGATGGTACGTTTTAGATAGAGGCGGGATTCGTCGGCGGACCACTGGAGAACGCCGAGGCCGATGCGCAATCGAGCGATGCGGACGGGCGCGGTGAGATCCCGGATTTCGAGGACTTCCTTGTCGAGGAAATAGGCGACGCGAGTGCCGCTGGGAGAGACGAGGATGCCGCCGGAGTAGGCGTCGAGGGTGGCGACTTCGCGGTCGTCCTGGGCGAGAAGATCGAGGCGCTGGAGACGCGCAGGGCCGTCGAAGCTGCGGCTGCGCTCAACGGCGATGGCAGCGTTGCTGCCGGAGACGCGCGAGGCTCCCTGGAAGGTGCGGCCTTCAAAGGCTTTTCCCGCTGGGCCGCTCGATACGTTCAAATACTGCATGGCGAAGAGATCTTGAGGTGTGTCCTCATTGGTGAGGTAGACGAAAGTCTGGTTGTCGCGGAGCCATAGGGGACTTTGGGCTTGCATGATGAGCGGATCCTTTCCGGAGGGATGGAGTTCGCGGCCGGAATCGTCGAGGAGCAGGAGTGCTTGGGCGTCTTCGCGGGCGCCGGCGTCGGGATCCATGGTGGTGGTGAAGAGCTGGACGGCGATGATGTGGCCGTTGGGAGACCAGGTGAAGGATTCGACCTGGTAGGTGAAAAGCTTTTCGTCGCGAGTGAATTTCTGGCCTTCGAGGAGACGCTTGCGCTTGCCGCCGGATTCAAGGAGCCAGATGTCGTCGCGCTGAAGATCGTATTTTTTCGCTTTGAACATGCGGCGGACGGAGAAGACGATGTTGCCGTTGGGGGCGTAGGCGAAGGCGGTGACTTCCTCGTCGATGTTGGTGAGGGGTTTGTCTAGGTTTTGTGCTTGGGCGGGGGAGAGCAAGAAGAAAAGATTAACGCAGATTACGCTGAGAGCGCAAAAGACGCGGAGAAGAGGGAGATAGGAGTTGGTCGATTGCGAAGTTGAATGGGAACTGGTGGGGGTTATTGGGGCTGGGGTCGTTCGGCTATCTCCGGTTTCACCGGAGTCCCCACACCGGACCTTGCCGGATAGCTGCGGGATGACAGGTAGTTGTTGTTGCGTTGGGTGGTGAACTGGAGCGCGTAAAAGCGGTGGCACGGCCAGTGCACTCCAAAGTCGGAAGGGATTTTTTGGCGACGCGATCATTGTCTCGGGTGAGGTCCAGTGTACTCGCCGCAGCAGGGTTTTTCGACGGGAGTGAATTCCATGAGTTCTACTCGCGTGTCGTCGGGGTCGTAGAGGTTGAGCTGCCACTTGCCGTCACGGCCGATTTTCGGCTGTTCGGTCCCCCTCCAACCATTCTTGATTAGCTGTTGCTGAGCGGCGTGCATGTCAGAAACGCCAAGGGCGATGTGATTCATTACGCCCAGTGTTTTGTGGCTGGCGTTGTCTGGAACGTTGAGCATGTATTCAATCCAATCGGTGCCGTCGGGAACTTGCATGTCAACCCAGTTGGTTTCGTCGCCTTTCATGCCGCCGTGCCAGTAAACGTGGAAGCCGAGGACGTCCTTGTACAAACGATCCATGGCGGCGCGATCATGGACGACGAAGCCGGTGTGAATCATGTGGTGGCTGATCTGCTCTGCTGGCTCCGGGATTATCTGGGGTGCTCCGGTGATTGAAAGGAAACGGAGATGATGCTGTTCGGGGTCGTAAAGTTCGAAGTATTGAAAACCCGGTGAGGGAGAAACCAGATTTCCCGCGCTAACACCGCGGGCGAGAAGGTAGCTCCGCAAAGCGCTAGCGTCCGCCGTCCAGATTCCGGTCATGTCGAGCGAGCCAGCCGAACCCGGCGTGTCCGCTTGGAGAATTCCTATGTCCTGATAGGGAGTGATGTAGAAGCATGTGTTCTCCTGTCCCGCCCAACATTTAGTCGAAAGTGAAAGCGCCAAGTCCTTGGCGTAGAATTTGTCGGCTTCACTTATCGACGAAACCTTGAACCTGAGAAAACAGAGTCCCGTAATTGCGGGACGCGGCAGCGGCGCAAACGATCCGGACGATAGCGCAAGAAGCACAGTAGTTGTAAGTGCGAATCTCCATCGCATCTGAGCCCCCTAGGAAGAAGCGCCACAAGATTTGATTTTGCGAATTTCGTCCATACGTGAGCGCAGACGGGCCTCGAAACCCTGGTCAGTAGGTTTGTAGTATGTGCGCGAGGAAAGGTTGTCCGGGAGGCAGGTCATGTCGGTGACTTTGTCCTCGAAATTGTGGGCGTATTTGTAGCTGCGGGCGTAGCCGATATTTTTCATTAGGCCGGTGACGGCGTTGCGGAGATGGAGGGGCACGGGATCGGATTCAGTTTTCTGGACGTCTTCGAGGACTTCGCCATAGGCGGTGTAGAGGGCGTTGGATTTGGGGGCGAGGGAAAGATAGACGGCGGCTTGGGCGAGGGCGAGATTGCCTTCGGGAGCGCCTAGAAAATCGAAAGCGTCTTTGGCGGCGAGCGTAACGGCGAGGGCGCCGGGTTCGGCGAGGCCGATGTCTTCGCTGGCCATGCGGACGAGGCGGCGGGCGAGGTAGAGAGGCTCTTCACCGGATTCGAGCATGCGGGTGAGCCAGTAGAGGGCGGCGTCGGGATCGGAATTGCGGACGGATTTATGGAGGGCGGAGATGAGATTGAAATGCTCTTCGCCGGATTTGTCGTAGCGGAGCATTTTACGCTGGAGGAGGGCTTCGAGGAGATCGGGAGTGATGTGCTTTGCAGGCTGGGCTGAACCTGTGATCGAAGACTCATCCTCAAAACCGGAGGATTGAGGGGCACCCGGTACAGGCATGGCGCTTTTCGCGCAGAGTTCGAGCGTGTTGTAGGCGGTGCGGGCGTCGCCGTTGGCGAACGAGGCGATGCGGAACAGGAGGTCTTCGCCGGCGGAGATTCGCTCGTTGCCTAAGCCATGCTCTTTGTCCGCGAGAGCGCGGTGGAGGAGATCGACGATTTGCGGGGTGGTGTGGGCTTCCAGGACATAAACCTTGGTGCGAGAGAGAAGCGGGGAGATCACTTCGAAGGAAGGATTTTCGGTGGTGGCGCCGATGAAGAGGATGTGTCCGGCTTCAACGTGAGGGAGGAAGGCGTCCTGTTGGGACTTGTTGAAACGGTGGACTTCATCAACGAAGACGATGGTGCGGAGGCCGGAGCGGGATTTTTTCTCGGCTTCGGCCATGACTTCTTTTATTTCTTTGATGCCGCTGGTGACGGCGCTGAAGGGAATGAATTCGCTTTTGGTGAGGCGGGCGATGAGTCGCGCGAGAGTGGTTTTGCCGCAGCCGGGAGGGCCCCAGAAGAGCATGGAGGAAAGATTGTCGGTTTCGATTTGCACGCGGAGAGGTTTGCCGGGGCCGAGGAGATTTTCCTGGCCGACAAATTCGTCGAGGGTGCGGGGACGCATGCGCTCGGCGAGGGGCTGGAGGGCCGCGGAGGTCTCGGGTTCTGGGAGGCGGGAGAAGAGACTCATGGAGATTACAGTTTAAGAGTTTTTGGGGGAGGAGTCGAATTGTGGGGAGATTCGGGGACTTAACGCTCCGACCAAGTCGGGGTAAACGCCCTTCGCCCGGGAGAAGCACCGGTTCGGCTTCGCTCAGGGCAGGCAGAGTTCGCTGAAAAGAGAATAACCCCAGGTGCGTAGGCGGCACCTGGGGCACCCGGCGCTCAGTCGGGTCCTGCTGGGTCCAGCTACGGGGTCTTGTTTTTGCGGGGACGTGTGGGATAGGCTAACGGCGCAGGGAAAGCCCAAGGACCCTCTCATGAGCTGCTCAAGCTGGAAGTGCCTTCCGATTGTTCTGTTGTTTACGGCAAGTATTTTTTCTGGGTGCGGCGGAGGAGGCGGCGGCACGAAGATGCCTACGACACCGCAGTTTACAAGCACGCCTGCGACGGCGGCGGAAGAAGGAGTAGGGTACACCTACCAGGTGACGGCGAGTTCTTCGGACATGAGCGCGGTTACGTTTGCGCTGAGCAGCGCGCCAATGGGGGCGACACTTGCGGGGAACACGGTTAGCTGGACGCCGACTCACCAGGAGTCGCGGGTGGCGAACGCGTTTGCGGTGACGGCGATGACGGCCGCGGGAGGAAGCGCGACGCAGACCTGGAGCGTGACGCCGAACGGGAATATCAATATCACGGATGTGGTTTCCTATTGGGGACCGTCTGGGGCGAATAATGTCCCGCGAATCTGGCTACCGGGCGCATTGTATCCTGCTGCGTTGGTTCCTCAGCCAGACGGGTCGCTTACGCGCCTCCTAGGGGCGGTGAATCCGGACGGGAGTTTTGGCATTCCCAATGTGCCCGCAGGGTACGTGTGGCTTCAGGTGGGGCCGAGTGCTTATTTCTGGGTCGCTACGAGCGATTTTGATTTTGGGGAAGATATTATCGGCGCTCCCGAGACCGCACTCAATCCGCCGCTGGCGACGACATTCAACTATTCAATTTCTGGTTTACAACCTGCGCAGCCGGGCGATTACCTTTCGGTGCGCTCGGAAGGCGAGGATTTGCTCCAGTTGCCTTTTCCTTTTTTTCTGTCCAACGGCGCGACCAGCGTGAACGCGGTTATCCCGGTGTCAAGCGTGATCGACTGGTCGAAGATTGATACGCTTTTCATTTCGCAATACCTGGCGACGACCAGTGGCACGTTCAGCGGATTTGCGCTTGGGCCGACGCAAACACTCACCGGGCTGAGCCTGACGAATGGAGCCACGAACAACATAACCGCGACACTTTCTCCCAGTCCATCAGCGTCAGTTTCGCTGAGCATTAAGGGAACGCAGTGGGCCAGCACAGCGGCGTCCATCGGACCGTCCGCATCGGGCCCGAACTCCAGCAACTATTTCTTGTTTGCCCAGCCGTACTTGACAGACCGGCTGAGCGGGCCTTTCTACGCGGTTGGTAATGGTCCTTCTTTTTCGTTACTGCGGCCTGCTCCGCCGCCAAGTCCAATAAGCACGTTCTCCGTATTTGGCCTTTGTGGGAATTCTGTGACACCTGCCGGATTTCCAAGTCCAACATTTCCGCTGCCACCGATCGTGACGGATGTGGACTATGGCGCGTTGTCTTACGGGGATCCGTTTCCATCCACGTGGCAGCGACTGTTTCAGTATTGCCAGGTGTCGGAGGTAAGCCTTCCCCGGCCAAATTCCAGCGTTACGGACACTTTTCTGCTTAGCGATCGGCAGATCACAGCTACGCCCGGCGGCCCCGTCGTTCCGATCCTGAGTCCGGTTCAGAATCCGATGATTAATGGCGCGAGTATTTTCCAGACCGCAACGCTCAATACGACAAGTGTGAATCTGTCGTGGAGTGCGCCCGCGATTGGACAGCCTTACGGATATTACGTGACCGTCTATCAGCTCGGCACTCAGCTTAATGGAGGAACCGAGCAGTATATTGGCGTGGCACGGTTTGGGACGGCCAAGACGTCGATCCAGGTGCCGTTCCTGAGCGCAGGGAATACGTATGTGTTTTTGATTACGTCCGAGACGGATGGAGTGGCGAAAATGGAGACGAATCCGTTACGGGCGAAAATTCCGAATGGCGAGGCGGGGGTGGTGTCGGCGCCGATGGTGATTGCGGCGGGGGCGACGGCGGCGGTGAAGAGGTAACTAGAATAGGGAAATTCAGGAACAGGCTTAGTCACAGGCTTATTGTTTGATAGCGTTGAGATCGCAAACGCGGAAGCTGAACTTCCACACTCCATAAAAGGTAAGAGCAGCCCGCCTTAGAAGGCGGGCGATAGAAGGCAAGAGAACACCAAGAGGGGCCACTTGAAAGCGGCCGCCACCCTTGAGTTATTTGCGTTGGCGCTGGCGGAAGGCTTCGTAGAAGAGGACGGCGGCTGCGGCGGCGGCGTTGAGGGATTCGACGTGGCGTTCGATGGGGATCTGGATGCGGCCGTCAGCGGAGTGGACGACGTCTTCGGGAAGGCCGGCGCCTTCGTTGCCGACCAGCAGCGCGATGGGTTGGCACCAGTCGAGTTCCCAGGGAGCGGAAGGAGGATCGCCGTAATTGTTTTCGTGGACGCAGGTGGCGATGGTGGAGATGCCGTTTAGCTTGAATTGGGTGAGGAGAATGCCCAGGGCGGCTCCGGCTACGAGTGGAAGATGGAGAGCGGCTCCTGCGGAGGCGCGGAGGGCTTTGGGAGAGAAGGGGCTGGCGGTCCCGCTTTGTCCGGTGGCGGAGGTTACGGCTCCAGTGGCGCCGAACGCGGCGGCGGTGCGGAGTATGGCGCCGACGTTGCCAGGGTCTTGAACGCCCGCCAGGACGACGATTAGGGGAGAGCAAGCGCCGCGGGGAGTGGCGAATAGATCTTCGAGTTGCGTTTGGCGGGGGAGGACGAGGGCGGCTACTCCTTGAGGATGTTCGGTATCGGCGATGCCTTCAAAGAGGTGGTCGGTGGTTTTCAGGACAGGGAAGGCCATTTCGGGCCGGGCGACGAGAGGAGCTAGTTTTTCGCGATGGCGTTCGCCAGATTCGCTGAAGAGTACGGCTTCGATCTGGCAGCCCGATTCGAGGGCTTCTTCGACCAGGCGGAGGCCTTCGACGCCGACGCTGCCGGTGTCGGTTTGCAGGCCGCCGCGGAGCGCAATGCGGAATTGTTTGAGCCAACGATTGTCGCGGCTGGTAAGGAGGGAGTCGGACGCGGGAGCGGGGCGATTGTTGCGGCCGGGTTTGGGGTTGGGGGCCATGTGAGGGGAGGGTAGCAGAGGGGGGTGAGCAGCGGCAAATTGTTGGGGTGGCGGATTGGAAAATGGAAAAGAGAAAGGCTTAACGCAGAGTTCCCCGAGAGCACTGAGGACGTGGAGAAGAGAAATACCGCCATCCTGAGGCGGGCAAGGGCCAACCGCGCACCCTGAAAAACGCATGGTGCGGTACCCATCGGATAAGAGCAGAACACAGGCTGAAGCCTGTGTCAGTTGGCGGGTGTCATTGCGCGGGTATGCGGCGTGTGGTAGCGTCCTTTGCGAGCGGTTCTTTTGAGGCTGAGTGGGCTTCGAGTGGGCAATGAGCCGCACTTTCCAAAGAGGATGGCGTTTATCCCTTGTCTGCCGAAGTGTTGAAAGTCGACGCGCAGAACCCCGATAAACGAACGATTCGTTATGCTGCGTCGTGGCTGCGCCGCGGTGCGGTGGTGGCAATTCCGACAGACACTCTATATGCCTTGGCGGCGGATCCGGTGAACCTGGCGGCGGTGGAAGAGATTTTTCGCGTGAAGGGGCGGCCGGAATCGCGGGCGCTGCCCATCCTGATCAATTCTCTGGCGCAGGCGCGGGCGCTTTCGCGGGATTTGCCGGGGAATTTTTACAGGCTGGCGCAGGCTTGCTGGCCGGGGCCGCTGACAGTGGTGGTGGAAGCGTCGAACCGAGTGCCGCTCAAGGTGACGGCGAATACACGGCGGATTTCGCTGCGCTGGCCGAAGAATGAGATTGTTTGCAGTTTGATTGAGGAGTTGGGAGCGCCGCTTGCTGGGACCAGCGCGAATCTTTCGGGATCGAGTACTTGCGCTAGCGGGGAGGAAGTGCTGCTGCAATTGGGGGACCGGATTCCTTTAATTTTGGATACGGGAGAGACGGGGGAACTGGTGCCTTCAACAATTGTGGAGTTGCGCGGGGAGCATTGGTGCATTGGACGTGAGGGGGCGATTCCTTCGGAGACGATTCAGGAGGCGTTGGAAGGGGATGACGTGGTGCCGGCGTGAAATTAGAAGTTAGAATTGGGAAAACAGAAATTGGAAAAGCAAAAGCAAGAGAGGAAGGGAGAATTAACGCGGAGTGCGCAGAGACCAGAGAGAAGGGAGAGCCCGCGCCCTGAGCGGCGCAGGGCGCGGCACCCAGGGGATTCAGAGAAGCGAGACACAAGACCGACACGCAACACCGGCGCCGCGGGCACCCGACCGAGGTGGAGATGAGAGAACACAGGATGAAGCCTGTGCTAGAGGGGGGCAGCAAGGAATTCGTGGTCGCCGGTGGGGGAGAGAGTTAGGTCGCCCAGGGTACGGCGGTGGACGCTGACTACGTCGGCGTACCAGAGGGGGATGTAGGGCAGATCTTCGGCTAAGATTTTTTGGGCTTGGCTGGTTAGTTCTTTGCGTTTTTGTTGGTTCATTTCGACGCGGATCGCGTCCGTTAATTCGTCTACCTTGGGATTGCGATAGCGGCCGCGGTTGGACCCGTTGGGCGGAATACGCTTGGTCGAAAAGACTAGCGCGAAAACGTCGGGATCGTTGTTGGCGCCTACCCACTTGAGATAAGAGAACTGAAAATTGCCTTTGGTGAAATCGGCGAAGAGCGTTGCGAGTTCTAGAGAACGGACTTCGAGATCTACGCCGATTTTTTTCCACTGGTCTTGGAGAGCGCAGAGTCAGTACAGAAGAGAGAAACCCAAGAGCACAAGCAGGAGTGCCTGTGCCACAAGGGAGCCCGCCTCGGAAGTCGGCTGCTACTGGGAAATAAGAAGCGGGAATTATGCATAGGAGATTTTACCGAGAACGGCGGGGCGGGTGGCGCCTGTGGCGGATGGGAGATTTGAGGGGCGGTGGTGGAAAGTTTCGTAGGCGAGCAGGGCGAAGGCGTAGGCTTCCTTGGATTGTTCGGGGACGCCGAATTTTTCGGACGTGAGGACGTCGATTGGGGAGAGGGCGGCTTCGAGTTGGCACAGGAGGAGAGGATTGCGGGCGCCGCCACCGGAGACGATGAGTTGGGAGATTTTTGTGCGGGGGAAGACGAAGCGATTCAGGGCATCTACGACGCTTAGGGCGGTGAGGATGGTGGCGGTATGGATTAGGTCTTCGGGGCGGGCGCGGAGCCTGCGACCTTGGCGGAGAATTTTTTCGACGAACTTGCGGCCGAAGTATTCGCGACCGGTGGATTTTGGTGGGCGAAGGCGGAAGTAGGGATCGCGGAGCAGAGTTTCGAGAAGAGGAGTGAGGCAGCGGCCGCTTTGAGCGAGGCGGGCGTTTTTGTCGAAGCGCCGGCGGCCGTGGGTGAAGTGGGAAACGAGGGCGTCGATTAGGATATTGGCGGGGCCGGTGTCGAAGGCGAAGACGCCGGCTGGTTTGGAGCGGGCGGGGATTACGGTGACGTTGGCGATGCCGCCGAGATTGAGGGAGACGCGGCCGATTTTTTCGTGGCGGTAGAGGAGATAGTCGGCGAAGGGGACGAGTGGCGCGCCTTGGCCGCCGGCGGCCATATCGGCGGGGCGGAAGTCGGCGATGGTGGTGACGCCGGTACGGGCGGGGATGATCGATGGCTCACCAATTTGCATCGTGGAGGATGTGGGTGCGCCGAGGAAAGCGAGGGGTTTGCCCTGGTGGAAGACGGTTTGGCCGTGGGAGGCGATTAGGTCAATTTGTTTGAGAGAGATGCGCAATTGGCTGCACGTGGTGATCGCAGCTTCGGCGAAGAGATGGCCTAGGCGGAAATTGAGTTGGCTGATTTCGGCGGCGGGGACGGGAGTGCCTTCGGCGATGCGGAGAATGGCGGAGCGGATTGGTTTGGGGATGGGGAGGGAGGCGTGGCCGAGAAGTTTGGATTTTAGTTTTGGCGGGGCGCCGGAGATTCGGACCAGGGCGGCTTCGATGCCGTCGGCGGAGGTGCCAGACATGAGGCCGAGGACGAGGAGAGAATTTTTGGGCATGAGGTGGTTGTAACAGGGAAGGAAGGAATGAGGCAAGGAGGGAAAGAAGGAGAGCGAAGAAAGAGATAAGAATTAACGCAGAGGACACAGAAAAGCCAGAGGACGCAAACGACGCAGAGAGGGTGCGGCACCCGGGGAATGCAGAAAAGAGAAACCCAAGACCCGCACACAAAATCGGCTTGTAGGGCACCCGGCGCAGAGGACGCGCGGAGAAGAGAAAAAGAGAAGAGAGTTTGTAGCGTCACATCGTAAGGGCCCACGCTTTGCGAGCGGCGCAAAGGGGCACCCTCAAGTATCTGTGGCTGGCAGCGGACCGAGGCGGAGAGGAAAAACACACCAACCGCGAGGTTGACGTTCCCGGGATTACTCAATTTGTTTTTTTAGGTCGGAGAGGAGGTTTAGGGCGTCGAGGGGCTTCAGGTTGTCGAGGTCGGCGTTGCGGAGTTTTTCAAGGACGGCGCGGTCCAGAGCGGTGAAGAGGACGGCCTGGTTGCCATTGTTGGGGGAGTGGCCTGCGGCCCCCGGACTGAGGGTTTCGCTTAGTTCGTGCTCGCTTTGTTCGTGTTTCTTCAGGACTTCGCGGGCGCGTTCGATCACGGATTTGGGGAGGCCGGCGAGGCGAGCGACTTCGAGACCGTAGCTTTTGTCGGCGCTGCCGGGTTCGACGCGGCGGAGAAAGATGATTTCGTTTGGCGTTTCTTTGACGCTTACGTGGACGTTTTTGACGGCTGGAAGAAGTTCAGCGAGTTCGGTGAGTTCGTGATAGTGGGTGGCGAACAGAGTGCGTGAGCGGGTGTGCTTCTGGAGATGTTCGACGACGGCCCAGGCGATGGAGAGGCCGTCGAAGGTGGCGGTGCCGCGGCCGACTTCGTCGAGTAGGACGAGGCTTTCGGGCGTGGCGTGATGGAGGATGGCGGCGACTTCGCTCATTTCGACAAGGAAGGTGGAGCGGCCACGGGCGAGATTATCGCTGGCCCCGATGCGGGTGAAGATCCGATCGGTGACGGGGAGCTTGGCGCTGCGAGCTGGTACGAAAGAGCCCATCTGGGCCATCAGGATGATGAGCGCGGCCTGGCGGAGATAGGTGGACTTGCCGCCCATGTTGGGGCCGGTGATCAAAAGGAGTTGCTGGCGGCCGGAGTCGAAATAGAGATCGTTGGGAACGAAGCGCTCGCCTTTCTGGCGAAGGAGTTCTTCGATGACGGGATGGCGGCCGCCGACGATGAGGAGTTCGCCGGCGTTGTTGAATTCGGGACGAGCGTAAGTGCGGTCGGCAGCGAGTTTCGCGAAAGAGGCGAGGACATCGAGCTTGGCGACGGCAGCGGCGGTGCGGCGGAGTCGCGCAGCTTTGGCGGCGATGCTGGAGCGGACGTCGATGAAGAGCTGGCGCTCGATTTCGAGGATGCGCTCGTCGGCGGCGAGGATCTTGCGCTCATATTCTTTTAGTTCGGGAGAGGTGAAGCGCTCGGCGTTGACGAGGGTTTGCTTGCGTTCATAATCGGCGGGAGCGTTGGGGAGATTGGGCTTGGAGATTTCGATGTAGTAGCCGAAGACCTGGTTGAAGCGGATTTTTAGAGAGTTGATTCCGGTCCGCTTGCGTTCGCGCTCTTCCATGGAGGCGATGATCTGTTTGCTGTGCTGGCTGAGGTTGCGGAGCTCGTCGAGTTCGGCGTGGTAGCCCGGGCGGATCATGCCGGCCTCGGCGGCGGAGGAGGGCGGCTCGTCGGAGAGGGATTTTTCGAGTTTTTCGCGGACGTCGGTGAGCTCGTCAATTTCTTCGTGGAGGGCGCGGAGTAGGTCGCTGCCGCCGGATTGCGGCGGGGTGAGAAAATTCTTGAGGACGGGAAGTTGGATGAGGGATTTGCGAAGGGCGAGAAGTTCGCGCGGGGTAGCGAGGCCGAGGGTGATGCGGCTGGTGAGGCGCTCGAGGTCTTGAATGCCGCGGAGTTCCTTGCGGATTTCGCCCCTGACGACGATTTGCTGGACGAGATGGGCGACGGCGCCAAGGCGGGCTTCGATGGCGTTGAGATCGATTAGCGGGCGAAGCATCCAGGAGCGGAGCATGCGGGCGCCCATGCCGGTGACGGTAGAATCGAGCGCGGCGATGAGGGTGGTGGGGCCGGCGGACTTGGATTCTTCGGTGAAGATGGGGGAGACGAGTTCGAGATTGCGGACGGTGACAGGGTCGAGAACGAGCGCGTCGTGCTGCTCGTAAAAGCGGATGCGATCGAGATGGCGGAGGGCTTCGATGCTGGGGGCGTCGTCGCCGCGGGCGGAATTTTCGCGGAGGTAGTGGACTACGGCGCCAGCAGCGGAAAGGGCTTGTGGGTGATCGTCGAGGCCGAAGCCGGTGAGTTCGACGACGCCGAACTGCTCGCGGAGGATGCGCTCGGCGTAGTCGGGGTGGAAGACCCAGTCTTCGACGCGGGTTTCGACGCCACCAGCACCGTCGAGGAGAGAGGTTTTCGCGGTTTCGAAAAGTTGTTGCGGGCGAGGGAGAAGAGTTTCCCGCGGGCGAACGAGTTGGAGTTCGTCGCGAAGAGATTCTTGCGCGGCGGGGCCGGAGAATTCGGTGGCCTGGAATTCGCCGGTGGAGAGATCGACGAGGGCAAGGCCGATGGTTTCGGCGGAGGCGTTTTGCGCGACGGCGGCGAGGAAATTATTTTCACGGGCGTCGAGGACGGCGACATCGGTGGCGGTTCCGGGAGTAATCACGCGCGTGACTTCGCGGCGGACAAGTTTCTTGCCCGGGCCGGGCTGCTCCATCTGTTCGCAGATGGCGACTTTGAAGCCGGCGCGGATGAGGCGGGCGATGTAGCCGTCGGCGGCATGATAGGGAACGCCGCACATGGGGATGGGCTGGCCTTTTTCGCGATTGCGGGAGGTAAGGGTAATTTGGAGTTCGCGCGCGGCGATGATGGCGTCTTCATAGAACAGTTCGTAGAAGTCGCCTAGGCGGAACAGGAGCAGGGCGTGGGGATAGCGGGTTTTTACCGCGTTGTATTGCTGCATTAGGGGTGTGGTGGGTTCGGACATTTGGAAGCAATCAGTAAACAGTAATCAGTAATCGGCGAGAGGCGATCAGACAGCAGATAGCAGCGACGAGGAAGCCAGACCTGCGGCTGGAGAGATTCGCTCGTTTGAACTTGGAAGGAAGGGTTGAGGGTCGGGTCCTTCGCCCATCCCTGCCGGACAGGCGAAGGATGACAATGCTTTTTTGAGTTTGAGTTGAAAGGTTCATTGGTAGATGCCCAGTTCGGAGAGGACGAAGGCGTAGTCGAAGGCAATTTCTTTCAGGTAGTCGTAGCGGCCGCTGGCGCCGCCGTGGCCTGCGCCCATGTTGGTTTTCAGGAGGAGGACGTTGCCGTCAGTTTTCAGGGTGCGGAGTTTGGCGACGTATTTGGCGGGTTCCCAGTACATGACCTGGCTGTCGTTGAGGCCTGTTTTGATGAGCATGGCGGGATAGTCCTTGCGGTCGAGGCGGGTGTAGGGACAATAGTTTTTTATGTAGAAATAATCTTCGGCGCGCTGCGGGTTGCCCCACTCTTCGTACTCGCCGACGGTAAGCGGGAGAGTGGGGTCGAGCATGGTGTTGAGCACGTCGACGAAAGGGACGTGGCTGACGACGGCCCGGAAAAGATTGGGGCGAAGATTGGCAACCGCGCCCATGAGGAGGCCGCCGGCGCTGCCACCTTCGATGATGAGCTTGTTATTTGCCGCGAAACCCAGGGCAATCAAATCTTCGGCGCAGGCGATGAAATCGGTGAATGTGTTCATCTTGCGGTACATACGGCCCGCGTCGTGCCAGGGTTTCCCGAGTTCGCCGCCCCCGCGGATGTGGGCGATGGCGAAGATGAGGCCACGGTCGAGAAGGCTGAGGCGGTTGGAGCTGAATGAGACCGGCATGGAGATGCCGTAGCTGCCGTAGCCGTAGAGGAGGAGAGGGGCGCTGCCGTCGCGGGGAGTGTCGTGGCGATAGACGACGGAGACAGGGATTTTGGTGCCGTCAGAGGCCATGGCGTGAAGGCGCTCGCTGGCGTAGAGAGTTGGGTCGTAGCCGCCGAGAACGGGTTGCTGCTTGCGCAAGATGCGGTCGCCGGTGCGGACGTCGAGGTCGAAGACGGAGCGCGGGGTGATGAAGGATTCGTAGGTGAAGCGGACGAAGGTGGCCTCGAATTCGGGATTGGCGCCGAGTGCAGCGTTGTAGGCGGGCTCGGCAAAGTTGATGCGGATGGACGCGGCAAGCGCAGTGGGAGCTTCGCGTGTGAGATCAACGATGCGGAGATGCGGAAGGCCTTCTTCGCGTTCGACCAGGAGGAGGTGGGAGCGGAAGGCGGCTACACCGGAGAGCATGACGCCTGGACGGTTGGGGATGACTTCGTGCCAGCGAGGGCGGACGGGATCTACGGCGGGGGCGGTCATGAGGCGGAAAGTGCGGCCGGCGTCGTTGGTGCGGATGAAGAAGACGCCGCCGGCGGGATCGGCGGAGCTGCCGGGGTGGTGTTCGACGTAGTATTCGTGGTCGTCGAGGCGCCCGTGGATCAGCTGGAATTGCAGGGAGGGAGTGTCGGCGCGCAGGTAGCGGACTTCGCTGGTGGTGTGGCTGTTGGCGACGAGGAAGATGTAGGCGCCGCTGCGGCTGCGCTCGACGTCAATATGGAAGCGCTCGTCTTTTTCTTCGTAGAGAAGCGTGTCGGGTCCGTTGGAACCGAGGACGTGGCGATAAAGTTGATGGGAGCGTTTAGTAGTTTCGTCCTCGACTACGTAGAAGAGGGTGCGATTGTCAGAGGACCAGGCGGCGCTGGTGACGCGCTCGATGCGGAGGGGAAGCAGCGCGGGGTCTTGGAGATTCTTGATTTCGAGAGTGTATTGGCGGAAACCGGTGGTGTCCGTGGAGTAGGCGAGGAAGGAATTGTCGTCGCTGACCTCGAAGATGCCGACGCCGAGGAAGGAGTGGTTTTCGGCGAGGAGATTCAGATCGAGGAGGACTTGCTCGGCGCTATCGCGGACGGCTGTGCGGCAATAGATGGAGTATTGCTGGCCTTCGACGGTGCGGGTGTAGTATTCGAAGCCGCGAAGGGTGTAAGGGACGGTGAGATCGGTTTGCTGGATGCGGCCGAGCATTTCGTGGTAGAGGCGGGATTGGAAGGGTTCGGTGGTTTTGAGGTAGGCGTCGGCGTAGGCGTTTTCGGCTTCCAGGTAGGAAACGACGCGGGGATCTTTTTTGTCGCGGAGCCAAGCGTAGTGGTCGACGCGGCGGTCGGAGTGGATTACGTGTTCCACGGGTTCGCGGAGGGCGAGCGGGGGCTGGAGTCCGGCGGGGCCGGATTTGGCGGGCACGGCGGCGTCAGGGGAGAGATGGGCCGCCGTCGAGTTGGAGTCAGGCGTCATTTAGTTAAAGCGTCGATTCATATCCCAGGCTCGGGTTTCTGAACAACATCGAGGCGCAAAAGGCTCCCCATTCCGCCTCGGGCGAGCAGGCAGAAGGGCGGCGCTAGAAAACCATGAAGGCCGATCTGAAAATCGGCCACCACACTGAGTTCGGAACTAGTGGAATACCCTGCTAGGCCATATTAATCGAAGACGGGTTCTGATTACAGCTTCCTGCTATTCTTTGGCGGCGAGAAGATGTTGTTTGGAGGAAGGATGCTGGGAGCGGCGGGTGTACGCTCGGTAGGTTGGGTGGCCGGGTTTTGTGTGTAAAAGGGGAAGCTCTACTTCCACACTCAAAAAGGGGTTGAGCTGAGGTTTATGGCTTACGAGATTGAAATTAAGCTGGCGATTCGGAACAGTAAAGCATTGATGAGGGCGCTGAAGCGGTTGGGGGCGAAGCCTGCTAACCCCAAGGCGCCGCGGATGCATGAGATGAACGTGATTTTTGATACGCCGGATGGGGGATTGGCAAAGCATGGGCAGTTGTTGAGGATTCGGACGGAGACGCCGGCACCGGCGAAAAAGAGTGCCAGGGGCAAGACGGCTGGGCGGACGGTGCTCACGTTTAAGTCACCGCCGGAGGAGTTGGCGATCGGGGATTTGGGCCCAAGTGCGGGCCGGCGGCATAAGGTGCGGGAGGAGATTGAGACGCAGCTTACCGATGGGGCGACGATGCAGAGGATTTTTGAGGGGCTGGGGCTGCGGGGCTGGTTTCGGTATGAGAAGCATCGGACGACGTATGTTTTGCCGGGGCGACAGGCCTGGGCGAAGGGTCTGTTGATTGAGGTGGACGAGACGCCGATTGGGATGTTTGTGGAATTGGAGGGGCCGGCGGCGGCGATTGATCGGGCGGCGAGGGGGCTGGGGTATTCGGCGAAGGATTATGTGCTGAAGAATTATTTGGTGTTGTATGTGGAGGAGTGTAAGAAGAAGGGGGAACAGCCGAAGGATATGTTGTTTAGAGGGGGGAAGTGATGGCAGCCCTCGCGGTAACTGCGCGTACGGGAGCCTGGGTAGTTGAGTTTTGTCGGTTCAGTGGAAGCTTCGCTTCGGCACTCAAAAAATTGGAAAAGATTTCGAAAAGTGTCGTTTTTTCTTGACAATGCGAGGCAGCAGGCTTATCTCTAAATTCGGAGTGAATTTTTTACGTATGAGCGCGTCCAGCGAACTCGAACCTCACCCTAGTTGCTTAGGGCGGAGGTGCAGGCACTTGACCGCTATTCCGGCGAGCGATCCGCAGTCCGCCGGGGCTGATCGGGATTGGAATCGATACAGCTTGCTGGAAGTCCGGGCGGAGGGTCACGGACTGGGAAGGTGCGTTAGCGACTGAAGCGTGCGCATCGTTCGAGTTTGTTGCCCGCGGCCGGAATGGTTTGCGGGCTTTTTGTTTTTGAAGAAGAAAAGTAAGCGCAGAGAACGCTGAGGCGCAAAGTGCGCCCAGAAGAGAAACCCAGGAGCACCGGCAGGAGAGCCTGTGCCACGGGAGAAGGGAGGGACCGAGATGCTGTTTGCTACGGAGCTGGTGGGAGCGTCGGCTTATGATTCGCAGGAACATTTTGTGGGGCGCGTGCGGGAGTTTTTTGTGGAGCCGGCGGAACAGCCGAACCGGATTTCGCACTTTCTGATTTCGCGCGGCAGGTTTCAGCCGTTGGTGGCGCGGTACGACCAGGTTGCGAAAGTGGCGGCGGGGCGGATTGATTTGAACGTGAGCGAGCGGGCGCTGGATGCTTACAGGCCCAATGAGGCATGGCTGGCGGTGCAGAAAGATCTGATGGACCAGCAGATTATTGATACGGAAGGGCGAAAAGTGGTGCGAGTGAACGATGTGGACCTGACGATTATTCGCACGAACCAGCACGTGGAGTTGCGGATCGCGCAAGTGGACGTGGGGCTGCCCGGGGCGATGCGGCGGCTGTTGCAGGGGATTGCGCCGCCGGCGCTGGTGCGGAAGCTGCAGGGGAAGCTGCCGCAGAGGTCGATTCGCTGGGAGTTTGTGAATTTGATTGAGCCGGACCCGCTGCGGCGGGTGAAGCTGCGGATTACACACGAAAAGCTGGAGGACCTGCATCCGGCGGACCTGGCGGAGATGATGGAAGAACTTTCGGCGGCGGAGCGGCAGGGAATCATCGCTTCGCTGGACGAGGAGACGGCGGCGAAGGTGCTGGCCGAGCTGGATGAGCGGCTGACGACGCAAATCGTGGAGAAACTGGATCCGGAGAAGGCGGCGGATATTCTGGAAGAGATGGCTCCGGACGCGGCGGCGGACTTGCTGGCGGATTTGCCGAAGGAGACATCGGAGGAGTTGCTGGAAGAGATGCCGAACCTGGAAGCGGAGGAGGTTCGCGAGCTGCTGAGTTACGACCCTTCGACGGCGGGCGGGATGATGAACACGCAGTTCGCCTATGTGAGCGAGGCGTCTTCGCGGGACGAAGTGCTCGGATGGTTGCGGAAGCAGGATTTTAATCTGGAGCAACTGGACACGATGGTGCTGGTGGACGCGCACGCGCAGTTTTCTGGGACCGTGCCGGTGGCGCGGATGCTGCTGGCGGCGCCGGAGCAGTTGATGTCGGACTTGAAGACGGAGCCGCTGGTGAGTATCACGCCGGATGCGAGCGAGAAGGATGTGTTCGAACTGTTTGACAAATACAATCTGCGGATGCTCACGGTGATTGACGAAGAAAAGCGCCCGATTGGGACAGTCACCGTGGATGACGTGGTGTCGCGGCTCGTGAACGCATGAACCTGACAACCATCAACAATTTAATCGACCGGATACGCGGACGGACGCTGACTTTTTTTTCGGCGGGGAATCAATGGCGGCGGCGGATTGCGTTGTTTCTCGCGGTGATCGGGCCGGGGATCATTACTTCGAACGTGGACAATGATGCCGGCGGAATTGCGACATACACGCAGGCTGGGAGCGCGTATGGTTACTCGCTGCTGTGGTCGCTGATCCCCATGACGATTGCGCTGTATGTGACGATGGAAATGTGTTCGCGGATGGGGGTGATCACGGGGAAGGGACTTTCCGACCTGATCCGCGAGGAGTTTGGGTTCCGGTCCACCTTTTTTGTGATGATCACAGGGTTCCTGGTGGATTTGGGGAATGTGGTGGCGGAGTTTGCGGGGGTGGCTGCCGCGGCGCAGATTTTTGGAGTGAGCAAGTATATTGCGGTGCCGCTGGCGGCGGTGGCGGTGTGGGTGCTGGTTTTGAAGGGGACGTACCGGCAGGTGGAAGTGGTGTTCTTGATCGCTTGCGTTTTCTATCTCAGCTATCTTTTCTCGGCGTTGTTATCGCATCCGGACTGGCTGCTGGCGGCGCGGATGACGGTGATCCCCACGATTCACTTCGATGTGAGTTACCTGATTACGTTGACCGCTCTAGTGGGAACAACCATTGCGCCGTGGCAGTTTTTTTATCTGCAGGCGAGTTTCGTGGAAAAGAAGGTGGGGCCGCGGCAATATCCGCAGGCCAGGCTGGATGTGTTGTTGGGGAGCATCAGTTGCATGATTATCGTTTTCTTCATCATCATCTGTACGGCGGCAACACTGCATGCCTCGGGGCTCACCAACATCACCGACGCAGGGGAAGCTGCCAAGGCCCTGGTGCCCTTGGCGGGGAAGTGGGCGGCGTTGATGTTTGCGTTTGGATTGCTGAACGCTTCGCTGTTTGCGGCGACGATTTTGCCGCTTTCAACCGCGCACGTAATTTGCGAAGGGATGGGGTTTGAGGCGGGAATTGATCATAAATTTCGTGAGGCGCCGGCGTTTTACTGGCTGTATACGATCTTGATTCTGGCGGGCGCGGGGATCGTGATGATTCCCAATGTGCCCCTGTGGAAGATCTTTATTTTTTCGCAGGTGGGGAACGGGGTGTGGCTACCGATTGTGGTCATTTTTATTTTGCTGCTGGTGAACCGAAGGGATTTGATGGGAGAGCACACAAATACGGTGGCGTTTAACGTGGTGGCGTGGATCACCGCGGTGGCGATGATTGTGCTGACGTTTGTGCTCGTGGGGCAGGGAATTTATCAGTGGGTGCGGGGAGTGCCGGGGTGAGTTCGGAAAATAGAAATTGGCAAATGGGCGGAATAGGGTAAGTGAGGAACTAACGCAGGGAGCGCTGAGGCCGGAGTGCAGGGGAGGCAGGGGAGGCAGGGGAGAGAAGAGGGAAGAGCGGAAATCACTTTGCTGGGAAAATACATTGGACGGAAAAGTGCGTTGCGCGGGTGCGAAGGGGTGTGTTAACTTTGCGGCATAAAGGAAGATTGGCCTGAAACCATCGTGGCTCACTCGCTAGAACTTTCCGCTGCTGCTCTCGGTCCGGTGACCGCGGAGGAATCGCATATCCTGGAAAAACTGGATTTGGAACGGTTGCCGAGGCATATCGCGGTGATTATGGATGGGAACGGGCGTTGGGCGCAGAAGCGTCATTTGCCCCGGGTGGCGGGGCACCGGGCGGGGACGCAGTCGGCGCGTACGACCATCGAGACTTGCGCACGGCTGAAGGTGGAGGCGCTGACCCTGTACGCTTTTTCGGTTGAGAACTGGCGTCGGCCGAAGGCGGAGATTGAATTTCTGATGCAGCTGCTGCGGGAATATCTGCGGAAAGAGATGCCGCTAATCCAGCGGAATAATATCCGGATGCGGTTCCTCGGGCGCCCCGACGAATTGCCCGATGGGGTGCGGAAGGATACGCGGGAGGCGATGGAAGCTACAGCGGGGAATACCGGAATGGTGCTTTCGATTGCGCTGAATTATGGGGGGCGCGCGGAGATTGTGGACGCGATGAACGCGATCCTGGCAGAGCGGAATGGGCACGGCGGCGCGGCGGTAACGGAGGAGCAGCTTTCGCGGCATCTTTATACGGCGAATTTGCCGGACCCGGATTTGCTGATCCGGACGAGCGGGGAGATGCGTGTCAGCAATTTCTTGCTGTGGCAGATTGCCTATGCAGAGATTTTTGTGACGGAGACGTTGTGGCCGGATTTTAACCGGGCGCGGTTGTTGGAGGCGCTGGTGGATTTCCAGGGAAGAGAGCGGAGATACGGCGGGATTGACGCGCCGAAGACGGCGGCGCGGTGAGGCAGCCGACAGCCCACAGCCGTTAGCGTAAGAGAAGAGAAAAGATAACCCAGAGGCGCAGAGAACGCGGAGATTCGCAGAGAAGCGAAAATCCGCACCCTGAAAAGCGCAGGGCGCGGCACCCGGCGTTTCAGAGCGAGTGACTGTATAATTCGGTGGGGAATCCACATTCAATCTGGCTGGGACGAGGCAGGCGGCCGATAAGGACTGTTTGAATGACCTGGACACGTGTGGCGACGGCGGCGGTGCTGATACCTGTGGTGGTGGTTTTGGTGCTGTATACATCCACGGTGGTGGTTGCGGTTGCTACCGCGATTATTACGGTGCTGGCGCTGTGGGAATATTTTGCGCTTGGGGACGCCATCGGGCACCGTGCTTTCCGGTTGTGGACGGCGTTCTGTGCGGTGTTGCTGGTGGGATCGCAATGGCTGGAATCGAGATCGCAGGAGGTATTGGGTTGGGCGGGTCCCGCGAGTTACAGCTTGCACCGTTTTTTCCCGGCGATTCTGGAATTGCCTTCAACCGTTTTGTTTGTTTTTGTGCTGGGGATCACGGCACTGATGTTGTGGAGCAAGCGGCCGCTGGTGGAGGCTTTGCCGGCCGCGGGGATCAGTTCGAGCGCGTTGCTGCTTGTGGCGTTGCCGCTTTCCTACGCGGTGCGGTTGCACAACAGTCCGCTGGGGTTCGGGCCGGTGCTGCTGCTGTTTGCACTGGTGATTACCTGGACCGGGGACACGACGGCGTATTTTGTGGGGCGGGCCATGGGTACGCATCCGCTGGCGCCGCATATATCACCTAAGAAAACTTGGGAAGGGGCTGTTGGAAGCATGGTGGGGTCGCTGCTGGCGGCGGCTTTTTTTGGCGCGCTGTCGAACCGGTGGGTGAATCCGGCGTGGGCCCACACGTTTTCGCCGATGTCGCAGTTTTTGATTATGGGGTTTTTGGGGAATATTGCGGGGCAGGTGGGGGATTTGCTGGAGTCGGCTTATAAGAGATCGGCGGGGGTAAAGGATTCGGGTGGATTGCTGCCGGGGCATGGGGGAGTGCTGGACCGGATTGATGCGCTGATTTTGTGCATACCGGTGATTTGGTATTACCTGGTTCTGGCGCATCCGGTGAAGTTGTAAGAAGGAGTAAAGATAACCCTAGAGACGCGGGTTGCGCCAGGGATTCGCTGGCGCCTGTTATCTGATCGCTGGTATCTGTTATCCTGAAATTTGGTTCGTGAGATCGAAAATTCCAAAGTGAAAAATATTTCTATACTGGGTTGCACGGGATCGATTGGGCGGCAGACTTTGGCCGTGGTGGAGGCTTTGGCTGGGCAGTTTCGCGTGGTGGGGCTGGCGGCTGGGTCGAATTTGGATGAGCTGGTGGGGCAGATTGAGCGGCACCGGCCGGAGGTGGTGTCGGTGGCGGCTGCGGCGCTTGCTAACGAGCTTGCTGGGCGTTTGCGGGAGAAGGGCTTTGCGCCGCTCCCGGCGATTCATCATGGGCGCGAGGGGATGCTGGCTGTCGGGACGCAAGGAGCGGCGGAGATTGTGGTGTCGGCGGCGGTGGGTGTGGTGGGACTCGAAGCTACTTACGAGGCGATCAAGCTTGGCAAGGTGATCGCGCTTTCGAATAAGGAAGTGCTGGTGGCGGCGGGCGAGTTGGTGATGGCGGCAGTGGAAAAGTCGGGAAAAGAACTTTTGCCGGTGGACAGCGAGCACAATGCGGTGCACCAGTGTTTGCGCGGCGGGACGCACGGGGAAGTGCTGCGAATAATTTTGACGGCCTCCGGCGGGCCGTTTCGGAAGACGCCGCTGAAGGATCTAGCTCATGTAACAACCGAGCAGGCTTTGGCGCATCCGAATTGGCGGATGGGGAACCGGATCACGATTGATTCGGCGACGATGATGAACAAGGGATTTGAAGTGATTGAAGCGCGGTGGTTGTTTGGGATGCGGCCGGAGCAAATTGAGGTGGTGATTCATCCGCAGTCGACGATTCATTCGATGGTGGAATATGTGGATGGGTCGGTGCTGGCGCAGTTGGGGCCAACGGATATGCGAATGCCGATTCAGTATGCGTTGACCTATCCGGCGCGGGTGGCGACGGCGGGTGTGCAGTTGAATTGGTCGAAATTGAAAAGGTTGGATTTTGAGAAGGTTTCGACACGGCGGTTTCCGTGCTTGCGGCTGGCGCGGGAGGCGATGAAGAAGGGCGGGGCGTGGCCTTGCGCGTTGAATGCGGCGGATGAGGTGGCTGTGGCGGCGTTTCTGGGGGGGCGGCTGGCGTTTTTGGGGATTGCGGAAGTGATTGAGCGGGTGTTGGAACGGACTGCGAAAACGAAGTTTGGGTCGATGGAAGATGTGGTGGCGGCGGACAGGGAGGCGAGGAAGGTAGCGGGGGAGGAGATTGGGCGGTTGGGGGTTAAGAGCGCGTCGGTTTAGTAGGAATTCCTTTACATTTTCAGAAACGTGGGCTTGCGTTTTTGGTGGGCTGGGGATTGGTGTGTTTGGAGGGAGCGGAGAAGAATTACGCTGAGTACGCTGAGGTCGTTGAGAAGAGGGAGGAGCGGTAAGATTGTGGCGTTCGAACGTAGGCCACAAGTGTGTTCGATGGTCAGGCCTGATCTTGCTTGCTCTTTTTTTGGAGACGCAAAACCCATATAAACGTAATTGCTAATGTAAGGGGAATTAGCGGGACGAAGACCAAAACCATGTGTCTGTATCCGCTCATGGAAAGCCAGAATCCGATGGCTGCCCAAACCAGGATTAACCCGGAACCAATGCGGCGGCCGTGATGGACGACCATTGTCCCGTTCCCCGGTTCAATGATATTCGGCGTCGATGTGGAGGATGGCGCCGTTTTCGTCGAAGGCCAGGTCGAAGGCTTTGGCTTTTTTTACGAGGATGTCGGCGAATTGATTTTCCTGGGTCAGGAGTACGGCTTGGAGTTTGACCATTTCCAGGACGGCCAGGAAGGCTACGATCATGGCGTGGCGGGAGGGGCAGGCTTCGAAGAATTGGATGAGGCTGACGGTGGAGGTGTCGCTGGCGAGGATTTGAGAGCGGAGTTGGGCGATCATCTGGGCTACAGTGAAGACGTCGTGGGTCAGCTCGATGCGGACTACTTCTTTTTTGCGCTCGAGGACTTGCTGGAAGACGCGGACTAGGTCCACGAGCGAGACTACGAGTTCGCCTTCGGTGCCTTCGTCGTTGTAGAGAGTCTTGTCGGGCTTGGACCAGACATGCTCTTCGATCTGCTGTTTTTGGTAGAGGAGCTGCGCGGCGTTTTTGTATTTTTCGTGTTCGATTAGGCGCTGGACAAGTTCTTCGCGCGGGTCGGCGGATTGCTCTTCGGCGGAGGCGAGCGGGTCGGGCGGGAGGAGCATTTTGGATTTGATGTAGATGAGCGTGGCGGCCATATAGATGAATTCGGCTGAGACATCAATGTTTTGGACTTCGAGCTGGTGGAGGTAGTCGAGATATTGGGAAGTGATTTTGGAGATCTGAATGTCGTGGATGTTCATTTCCTGCTTCTTGATGAGGTCGAGCAGGAGGTCGAGGGGACCTTCGAAGAGAGGGATGTTGATTTTGTAGGGGCTCGCCATGGTTGAGGAATAGTTTACAGTTCACAGTCTACAGTTAACAGTTGAAAAGAAGAACGTCGGAGAAGATTTCAACACAGAGACCACAGAGGGTTCACAGAGAACACAAAGAAGAGATGATGGAAGAGTGGAGACTTTGTGTCGTTCGATCGTAAGAGCCCACCCTTGGAAACCAAGGGTGGGGCACCCTCAAGGTCAGTTGGTGGGTGGAGTCACAGGAGTTCGGCGCGCTTGCGGGGCCAGTTGAAGATGGAGTCGCGGACTCGTTGCATTGTCAGCTTTGCTGACTCGCGAGCCTTTGTGCTGCCTTGGTCTAGGATTTCTAGGGCTTTTTTAGGATGCGCTTCGTAGTTTAGGCGCTTTTCGCGGACTGGGGCTATCCATTTGATTAGATTTTCGGCCATGGCGGATTTGCATTCAATGCAGCCTATGCCGGCGGTGGTGCAGCCGGTGCGGACCCAGTCGAGGCGGCCCGGGTCGCGTTCGGGAGTGGAGAAGAGTTTGTGCCAGTCGTAGACGGGGCAGACGTCGGGGTTGCCGGGGTCGGTGCGGCGTTTGCGGGCAGGGTCGGTGACCATGACTTTGATTTTTTTGCGGATGTCGCCGTCGGATTCGGAGAGGGTGATGGCGTTGTTGTAGGACTTGGACATTTTGCGGCCGTCGAGGCCGGGGATCCGGGGAGTGGGGGTCAAAAGGGCGGAAGGCTCAGTCAGGACTTCAATGTGATTGTAAAGGCCGTCAAAATTGGGGAGTTGCTCAGAAATATTCTTTACACCGGCTTCGGCAATTTGACGGGCAAGCTCGGTCCGAAGAGCCGGTTTTTGCTCCGCAGTAAATTCGGTTGCTCCCGAGAGGCCGAACTTGGCGCAAAGTCTACCCAACACGGCCCGACCTTCCTTTTCGAATAACTCATCTCGTAAAGAGAAACCATAGAACCCGTTAAAGCGGCGGACGAGTTCGCGGCTGAACTCTACGTGGGAGACTTGGTCTTCACCCACGGGGACGAAGAGGCCCTTGCCCGCCTTCGCACGCAGCCCTGCTTCGGCGGGTGAACCGGGTTGCGAATACATGACGATGTCGGCGGTTTGCAGAGTTGGGTAGCCGAGGAAGCCGTAGGTGTGGAGATCTTTGTTTTTGATTTGGTCGAGCTGCTCTTTGTAGGTGGGGATGCGTTCGAGCCAGCCGACCGGGGTGACCATGCTCAGAAGGAGATGGAGTTCGGCGTGTTCGGGGACTTGGGACTGCAGGAAGATTGTGGACTTGGTGGGGTCGAGGCCTGAGGCTAGGAAGTCGATGGTGATTTGCAGAGAGTTTTCTGCGATGGCGGAGGTGTCGGCGTAATCGGAGGTGAGGGCGTGCCAGTCGGCGACGAAGTAGAAGCATTCGTAGTTCGGATCGGATTGGAGCTTGACCCAGTTTTGGAGCGCGCCGAAGTAGTGGCCGATGTGGAGACGCCCGGTGGGGCGCATGCCGGAGATGACTCGATTGATCGCGCTGGTCAATTTATGAAGCCTCGATGGTTGATTGGATTGTGGTGACGCTGCACGGTAATCAGCAATCAGTTATCAGGAAGCAAGAGGTGATGCGAATTGTTGGCTCGATTCCTGATTTTAAGAGGATAGCAGATAACAGATATCGGATAGCAGAAGGGGGAAAAAGATAACACAGAGACGCAGAGGAGCGCACTGAAGAGGGGGAGTATAAAGTTTGTGGCGTCCGATTGTAAGAGCCCACCCTTACAAACCAAGGGTGGGGCACCGTCAAGTTCATTTGTTGCCTGGCGTAACAGTAGATCGAAGAACACAGACGAAGCCTGGGCTACCAGGAAATTATTTGGCGGACCAGTTGGGGGATTCGTTGTGGCCCTGGGTGGTTAGCTGATGGGGCTGCGAGCCGTCGGCTAGCATGGTCCAGATTTGGCGGGTACCGGTGCGGGTGGATTCGAAGACAATGTGGCGACCATCGGGAGCCCAACTGGGGCGTTCGTTGCGGCCAGCGTCGCGGGTGATTTCGAGGATGTGGCGCGAGCCGATGTCGAGTACGTAGATGTCGTAATTGCCGGAGGGCCGGCGCCAACTGAAGGCGAGGAGCTGGCCGTTGGGAGACCAGGCGGGATCGATGACGTAGCCCATGTCGGGAAGATCGATTTTCTGGGTGTTAGTGCCGTCGGCGTTCATCATGTAGAGCTGCGGGACGCCGCCGCGATCGCTGACGAAGGCGACGGTCTGCACGCTCTTGGGATTCCAGGCCGGAGACGTGTCGGCGCCGCTGTTGGAAAAGGTGAGGCGCTTGGGACGATTGCCGCTGGCGTCAGAGAGGTAAAGCGAGGGATTTCCTTGCATGGACGAGGAGAACATCACCTGCATGCCGTCGGGAGACCAGGTGGGTGAAGAATTGGTGCCTCTGTAGCGGGCGAAGGAGACAACTTTGCCGGAGTCGAACGAGTACATGCAGATCTGGCCGCTGACCACGCTGTTGGCGGGAGCGAAACAGGTGAAGGCGATGCGCGAGGCGTCGGGAGACCAGCGCGGGGTTAGCGAAATGGAGCGGAGAGAGGTGAGCGGGTGCTGGTTGGCGCCGTCGTAATCCATGACCCAGAGTTCCTTGGTGCCGGTGCGCGAGCTGATGAATGCGATTTGCGTGGAGCCGACGCCGGGGAAGCCGCCGGAAAGTTTGGAGATGATTTCATCGGCGAACTGGTGGGCGAATTTGCGGACTTGCGCGTCGGTCGGAGCACCGCGATAGATTTTGCCGACAACGGGTTCGTTGGAGGGACTGCGAACGTCGTACATCCAGGCGGGGATGGCGACTTCCGTCGGGGATTCGGTGAGGTTGCCGAAGGCGACGAAGTTGGAGTTCAGGGGAGGATCAGTCCAGGTGAGCTTCTGAAGTTCCTGGGGAGCGGAGGGAACTTGGGCGGGATAAAAGCTGGGAGAAACGAGTTCGATGACGCCGGAGAAGGAGAGGTCGTCGCGGACGGTTTGCGTGAAGAGGGCCGCGTGGGGTTTGGCGTTGTCGGCGCGAGGGGCAAAGTCGGCTACGGCGATGCGGGGCTTGTCCACGCCGAGGCCGGTGCCGGTGCGGAACCAGTCTTGAGCTCGGGCGGTAAAGGAGAGCGGTAGGAGGTAAAGGAGGCAAAGGAAAAAGACGGGAACGGTGCGGCTGATTTGAAGCAAGAGTTCCTCCGGAAGAGATTGGGCTGAAGAAATAGTTTAGGACAAATTGGAGTGGTGTGCGGGGAAAAGTTGGGGAGGAACGACAGAGGGACAACAGGAACAGATAACAGAAAACTAAGAGGGGACTTAGCGCCCCGACCGGGTCGGGGCAACCGCCGGGCACTGAAGAAGAGCGCAGAGGTCGCAGAGAAGAGAAAAGAGTTTGTGCATCTGGATCGTAAGAGCCCACCCTTTGCTGGGAACCGCAAAGCGTGGGGCACCCTCAAGTTCATGTGTTGAGGGTGGTGTAACAAGGAATCGGGAGCACAGGCAGGAGTGCCTGTACCACAAGAATCGCATGGCGTAGTGAGGCGTTTTAGCGGGAGGCGCCGAGGTCGAAGTCGAAGGTTACCTCTACGTAGGAGCCGGAGTAGTCAGCGGGGAGGGCGGGGAGTTTGTCGATGCTGAGGAGGGCGCGAGTGGCTGAGTCGTCCATGGACCGATTGCCGCTAGTGGTGTCGAGGCGAATGTTTTTGATGGTGCCGTCGCGATTGATGCGGAAGGCGGCGACGGCGTGCGCGCGGCGCGCGGCACGCACGGATGGATCGATGCTGGTCTGGATCCAGTTTTGGCTGATAGCGCGTTTGACGGATTCGATATACCAGCCGTAGCGCGTGGCGAAATCGCCGCCGCCCGGCCCTGCAACCGCGAGGCCGCTGGCGGAGGCGCCGGGCGTTTGCGAGTAGCCGGTGGGGGTGTCTAACTGGCCGCCTTTGCCGTAAGGGGTTGCGTTGTCGGGGGGCTTAATTTTCGGCTGGAAGACTTTGGATTTCTTGGAAGGTGGTGGAGGCGGCTGTTTTTCCTTGAACTTGAGAATGGGCGTGGCATCGGTCTTGGGCTGTTCGATCTTGGGCTCTTCTTCGGCCAGGCCTTTGGTGGGATCGACGACCTGGCTGGGTGTGGGCACGACTGGATGCGGCATGGGAATGCCGGCGCTGCTGACGAGGTCGACTTTTACGCTGGACTCGCCACCGCCGCCGATGCCGCCCCAGGGATTGCCGGAGCGCTGGATCCAGACACTGAGGGCGACGGCCGCTATGAGGCCGATGTGCAGCCAGGCAGAGTAGCCGAGGAAGCGTTTGAAGGGGACTTCGTAGTTGTTCGCGGCGTATTCCATGTTCTTAGAACGGTCGGCTTAGCGAAACTTGCGAGATTGACTCCTTGGAATAAGGATAACAGCGATCAGACAGCAGATAACAGGAAGCGGGAAAGGCGCCGGCCTCTGTAGGCGGCCGCTACAAAGGCATTCTGGGTCGTCGCCGTCATCAGCGGTTCCGGTCGTTGATGGGTTGGGTGACGATGCTGATGTTGGAGATGCCGGACTGGCGGAGAGTGTCGATAACTGTGCAGAACGCGCCGAAGGGAACGGTTTCGTCGGCGCGGAGGTAGATGACATCTTTCTGAGACTTGGATTGTTTTTTGATTTTGTCCGCGAGCTGGTGAATGTTGATGGGATCGTTGCCGAAATAGATGAGCTGGTTCTTATCCATGGTGACGACCAGGCGCTGCTGAGTAATTTCTTTTACGGTGTGGGTTTTGGGGACGTCGACTTCGATGCCGGATTGCAGGATGGGGGCGGTGATCATGAAGATGATGAGGAGGACGAGGACGACGTCGATGAACGGAACCATGTTGATTTCGGAGAGGGAGGATTGGGTGGATTTGGGGAGTGTCGGCATGGGAGGTCTCTCAGTAGTCGAGCTGAGGCAAGTGGATAACAGATATCAGCGAACAGATAACAGAAGGCGCGGAGCGATGCCCCGCGCTGCGCGGACGATGCACGAGATATTGGTTCCTGATATCTGATATCTGGACGCTGCTCTCCCGCATCGACGAGCAAAAAACCGAGCGGCTGGAAGAGTGTCTTGATGTGGCTAGTATGCTCATAGATTACGTGAAAGTTTTTTCGATTTGGGCGGCGAATTCGAGGGCGAAAGTGTCGAGGCGCTGGGCGAGGTCGCGGATGTCCTGAAGGAAGTAGTTGTAGGCGATGAGGGCAGGGATGGCGGCGAAAAGGCCGGCGGCGGTAGTGACGAGGGCTTCGGCGATGCCGGGCGCAACGGCGCGAAGGCTGGCGGAGCCGGAAGTGCCGAGACCGGAGAAGGCGTCAATGATGCCCCAGACGGTGCCGAAGAGGCCGATGAAAGGAGCGACGCCGGCGGTGGTGGCTAGCCAGGACATGCCTTTTTCGGTCCGGCGGACTTCCTCGGCGGCGGCGAGCTGCATGCTGACGGTGACGGCTTGCATGGATTTGAGTTTGGCGGGCGTGGGATTGCCGGAAGAGGTGACCTGCGATTGGAGTTCGCGATAGCCGGCGGCGTAGACATTGGCGAAGGGTGAGCCGGCGGAGACAAGTCCTTGCGGATTGGCGACGCCTTTCGTGGCGCGGAAAATCTTGAGGAATTGATCGCTTTGGCGGCGAATGCGGCTGAAGAGGCCGGTCTTCTGGAGAATGAGCGCCCAGGAGATGAGCGAAGCGAAGAGAAGAATGGCCAGGACGCCGCGAGCGACCAGGCCGGTTTGCGCAAGAATATCGAAGATGTTGCCGACGAAGATGGCGTTCAGGAGAAAAAGAATGTCTGTCTCCTTAGGAGAGAGGAATTTTTACGAACAAATTCAACGTAGCACAGGGGTGGAGCACGGTCAAAAGGAATAGGATGCGGATGTGTTGTGGAAATGATGCCTAGGGTGGGTGTGAGGCGACGAGCCACTTGGAATCAGCGATCGATCATTCGGCAATCACAAAGGCCTCTGGATCGCGCAAAAAGAGAATCAGAACGAAAAAGAATTTGTAGGCGGCCACGGCGAGCGTTATCCAGAACGCCTCCTGAATCGCGCCCTCGGCTTGGCGGCGAAGGGAAACATCAGGCCACAACCATTGTCTGAGGAGGCTCATGGGCCGAGGCAATCCACGTGAAGATGAAATTCGCCGCGATTAGAGCATACGAATGAATGCTGCGGCAAGGACGGAATCGCGGATGGGCGTGTGATAGAGTGAGGGGTATGGTAAAGAGTTTTGATATTGGGTTGGAGAGGTTGACGGGGACGGGTGTGGCTGGACCGGGCATCGGCCCTCACGTCTCGGAAGGCGCTGGCTTGGAGACCGGCGCTCTGGTGTGCGCTTCGATTGAAGAGAAAAACCGCACCCAGAAAACCGCAGGGTGCGGCACTCATGAATCGGAGGGGGAGACGTTTTATCTGGAGACGTTTGGGTGCCAGATGAATGACCATGACTCGGAGAAGGTGGCGGGAGTCTTGCTGGCGCGGGGATACCGGCAGGTGGAGAGCCCAGAAGCGGCGAAGGTGATCCTCTACAACACTTGTTCGATCCGGGAGAAGGCGGCCCAGAAGGTTTTTTCGCGGTTGGGGGAGTTGCGGCCGGCGGAGGAGAAGCTGACAGCCAACAGCCGACAGTCGTTGGCTGAAGCAAGAACGGAAGAGAGTTTTAGGAAGATTGACCACGGGTTGCAGCCAGAATGGAAAGCCGCACAGCCAAGAGTGCCTGGGCCACAAGAACCAAAACACCCGAGTCAGCGGAAGATTGTGAATGCTGGCGGAGGAAAGATTATTGGGGTGCTGGGATGCGTGGCGCAGCAGGAGGGCGAGGGGATATTTGAACGGGCGCCGTGGGTTAGTTTGGTTTGCGGATCGGCGAGTTACCGGAAGTTGCCGCAGTTGATTGCCGAGCTGGAGGCAGGGAACCGGCGCGTGACCGGGTTGGATACGGATACGGACGAGACGTTTGAGACGGAGATTACGCGGCGGGACAATCCGTTCCGGGCGTATCTGACGATTATTGAAGGGTGCGACAAGGCTTGTTCGTATTGCGTGGTGCCGTTTACGCGGGGGCCGGAGCGGAGCAGAGCTAGCACGTCGATTCTGGAAGAGGTGCGGCAACTGGCGAAGGCGGGATACAGCGAAGTGCAGTTGCTGGGGCAGACGGTGAATTCGTACGCCGACCCGAGCGCGAGGAAGATGCGGTTTTCGGAATTGCTGGCGGCGGTGGCGGAAGTGCGGGGCATCCGGCGCGTGAGATTCACGACTTCGCACCCGCGGGATTTCGGGAAGGACATCGTGGAAGCGATTGAGACGCATCCAACGATTTGCGACCACGTGCACTTGCCGGTGCAAAGCGGCTCGTCGGCGGTGCTGCAGGCAATGGCGCGGACCTATACGCGGGAAGAGTATCTGGAGAAGATTGCTTTGATGAAGGCGGCGCGGAGGCCGATCAGTATTACCACGGACATGATTGTAGGATTTCCGGGGGAGGCGGAAAAAGATTTTGAGGAAACGCTGAGTTTGCTGGATGAGGTTCAGTACGACAGCGTGTTTGCATTTAAGTATTCGCCCCGGCCGAACACTCCCTCGCTGAAGATGGCGGATGCGATTCCGGAAGAGGAGAAGGGGCGGCGGCTTGCGATTTTGATGGACCGGCAGCGGGAAATCCAGCGGATGAGGAACGAGCGTACAGTGGGAGAGACGTTTGAAGTGCTGGTGGATGGGAAGTCGCGGCGGGAAAATCAGTGGTCGGGGCATACTAGTTCGAATCGGGTGGTGAATTTTACTTCACCGGAGCAAGAACTTCTGGGAGACTACGTGCAGGTGAAGGTGAGTTCGGCGATGCCGAATAGTCTCGTGGGCGAGATGATTGGAAGGGCGTGAAGTCTGCTTGGTGTTTGTGATTGAGGTAGGGATCGGGGATAACAGCAATCCGATATCAGTAATCAGGAAGAGAAGAGCGGACGGAAGAGGATAACGCAGAGCCGCTCGGGACGCAGAGTCGGAGCAGAGAAGAGAAATCCGAGAGCACAGTCAGGAGTGACTGTGCCACAGAAGCGGAAGAGTTGGGAAGTAGAGTGTCGATCGGCAGGGGATAGGGAGGACGCGATGGAAGTGGAAATGAAGATACGCGGCCTGATGATGGATCCGGTTACGCAGATGCCGATTGTGGTGCTGAAGGATGTGCAGGGGCAATCGGTGCTACCGATCTGGGTGGGGGCGTACGAGGCGAACGCGATCGCATTGGAGATTGAGAAGGTGTCCACGCCGCGGCCGATGACGCATGATCTACTGAAGAATGTGCTGTTGGGGCTGGACGTGCACGTGCAAAAAATTGTGGTGAACGATCTGCGCGACGATACGTTTTTCGCGTTGATCTGGGTGGAGCGCGAAGGCGAGTTGATCAGCATTGATTCGCGGCCGAGCGATGCTCTGGCGCTGGCGTTGCGGGTGGATTGCCCGATCTTTGTGGACGAGTCGGTGCTGAAAAATTCGAAGGTGGCTACGGCGCTGGCGGAGCGGAGCTCGAATGAGCAGTTGAGGAATTATCTGGAAGGGTTGAGTGATGAGGATCTGGGGCGTTACAAGATGTAGCGGGGAGAGGGATAACAGATAACAGCGATCAGATAACAGGATTCGGTGAGCGGCACGGTTTTCCGTGCCGTTTTTGTTTTTTTGGGTGGAACAAAGAGGGGACTTGACGCGGAGGGCGCTGAGATGAGGAAGAGGCAACCAAGAGCACAGGCAGGAGTGCCTGTGCCACTAGAGTGGGAGATGGCGAAGGCGCCGGCGCCAGAAAGTCAAGAGGAGAATGCCGATTAAGATCAGTGAGGCGCTTAGGCCGATCCAGAGGCCGAGGACGCCCCAGTGCTGCTGGAAGCAGAGCCAGGCGCCGAACGGGAGGCCCATGAGCCAGTAGGCGCAGAAGTGACAAAGCATCGGCGTGCGGGTGTCGCCGGTGCCGCGGAGAGCGCCGGTGGCGACGGTCTGGATGCCGTCGAAGAGTTGGAAGGCCGCGCCCGCGGCGAGAAGGACGACGGCGTTGTGGATAAGGACGGGATTGTTGGTGTAGATGCGGGCGATGTATTGGGGGAAGACGAGAAGGACGACGCTCATGCAGGACATGAACACGGCGCCGAGGAGGATGGCGGTGTTGCCGGCGCGGCTGGCGCCGGGGAGATCGCGGCGCCCGATGGCCTGGCCGACGCGGACGGCGGCGGCGGAAGAGATGCCGAGGGGAACCATGTAGGTGAAGGCGACGGTGTTCAAAGCGATCTGGTGACTGGCGAGAGGAATTGCGCCGAGGCGCGAGATGAGAGAGGCGACGGCGGCGAAGACGCTGATTTCGGCAGTCATCTGCATCGAGGCAGGAAGGCCTAGGGCAATGAGGCGGCGGACGCGGGTGGGATCGGGGCGAAGCGAGGTTTGACGCATGTACGCGTGATTGTGTGCGTCGTGCCAGAAAAGAAAAACGATGAGGACCGTGGCCAGGTAGGCGCGGGAGATAGCGGTGGCGATGCCGGAGCCGACGACCCCGAGCATGGGAAAGTGCCAGTGACCGAAGACGAGGAGGTAATTGCCGAGGAGGTTGATGAGATTCGCGGTCACGAGTGCGAAGGCGACGGGACGGACGAGGTTCATGCCTTGCAGCGTGCGGCGGAAGGTGAAGAAGAGGAGGAGCGGAATGAGGCCGAAGGCAAGCGTGTGCATGTAGGGTCGGGCGAGGACGGCTACGTCGGGGGAGACTCCGAGCGGGGCGAAGAAATTGGGAAGGAACCAGACACAGGTGAGGAGCAGCGGCGCGAGGGCGAAGCTGAGGTAGATGCCGTTGACGAGAGAGTGGAAGCAATCTTCACGGCGGCCAGCGCCGAAGGATTGAGAGACAAGGGTGTCGAGGCCGATGAGGATGCCTTCGCCGAAGAAGGCGAAGACGAGGAAGAGGCTGGAGCTGATGCTGACGGCGGCGATGGATTGGGCGCTGTTGGGGAGGCGCCCGACGAACATGGTGTCCTCGATGGCCATGCTGATCCAACCGATTTCGGCGAGAACGAGCGGGATGGCCAGGTGGAGGGTGGGGCGAAGTTCGGAGCGTAGAGTGGGCCAGGAGAGCATGGAGGAATAGGACAGTTTACGGGGGAGGAAGGAAGGAGGTAAAGGAAGTAAAGAGGTAGAAGAGGGAAAGGAAAAGAGTTACTGGTTGGTAGAAGGGGTCGGGGAGTTCCATTGACGGAGCATGATGTGGTGGATAGGTTGGGTGATGGGAGCAGGGTGTGCCTGCTGGCTTGGAATTGCGGATGCCTGCCGCGTCGCGATTTGGAATGCGATAAGCGGTGAGTCGAGGAGATGACTGTGGCCTGGACGGATGAGATGGCGGAAGAGTCGCGACAGAAACAGATACGGGCGGGGATTCGGCTGAATTCACGCGTGGAACTGAACGTGGAGTGGGAAGAGGGCGGAAAGACGCTCAGGGCGAAGGGGTACACGGTGGATGTGAGCCCGAATGGGTGCCTGGCCATTGTGGAACAGGGATTTCCGATTGGGCAGAAGCTGCGGGTCGTGAACGGGATGAGTGGGAAATCGGCGCAAGCGACGCTGATTTGGCGGGGACACGAAGGACGCAAGGGATGGGAGTTGGGATTGGAGTTGGAGAGTTCGGCGAGGGATTTTTGGGGAGTGGAGTTTTGAGAACATGTGATCAGTAATCAGTAATCGCGAAGAGAGTGAGCGGCACAGTCTTGACTGTGCCGTTTTGGTTTTTGGAGAAGGAGAAAGAGGGGATTTCACACCGAGGTCACAGCGTCAAGATCACAGAGGCCGCTCAGAAGAGTTCGGCCAGGTATGAGCGGCCCGCCTCTCTCCTATGGCGGGCAGACGGAAGGCGGGCCCTACAAATGCTCCAGAGACAAGCAGAGGGGGAGTTTTCCACTGGCGGGTGGAGAATTTGCAATTTTGGCTTGCGAATTGCGGGTATGAAACGTAGAGTGGGCCTATGCCTTGTGGCCTTTCTGCCGGCATAACAGCTAATAGACTAAATGAAGTAGAGGTGCCTCGGTTGGGGTGTGGGCGAACGGATTGAGAAAAGAGGAGGAGTCGGATTCAGCACGGAGATCGCAGAGGTAAGCGCGCAGAGTTCGCTGAGAAGAGTAGGGAAGAGAAAGGCAAGAGCTGGCTTTAAAAGGCCAGCGCTACATTTCAGAGTAAGGTAAGAGATTAGGAGAAGGCAAGAGAAGAGGCGGAGCTGGTTGGAGAGAATGCGGCGAGGAGCGGAGGCAGAGATTCGATGACTGCCATTATTACGGTAGCGAATCAGAAAGGCGGCGTCGGTAAAACGACGACGGCGATCAATCTGGCTGCGGCGATCGCGAATAAGGGGCGGCGCACGCTGCTGATTGACCTGGACCCGCAGGCGAACTCGACGATCGCGTTTTTCAATATGGGGGAAGTGACGGCATCGATGTTCGACGTGCTGGGCGACGCGCATTTGCCGATGGCGGAAGTGATCAAGCCGACGAAGGATCCGATGCTGAACGTGGGCAGTGGGCGGCTGGCCCTGGCGAAACTGGAGACGGTGCTGGCGGGGCAGTTTGACGCGCCGTACCGGTTGAAGGACGCGCTGGCGCCGGTGCTGAAAGATTACGATTATGTGATTGTGGACACGCCGCCGTCGCTGGGAATTTTGACGGTGAACGCGCTGGTGGCTTCGACGCATTTGCTGGTGCCGATTCAGGCAGCGTATTTCGCGATCGAGGGGACGGACGATTTGCTCGAGACGTACGAGCGGATTCGCGCGCGGCCTAATCCGCAATTGAAGATGCTGGGCGTGGTGATCACTCTTTACGATAAGCGGACGAATATTTCCAAGGATACGCACGGACAGATTCGCGCGGTGTTCGGCGAAGTGCTGTTCAAGACCAAGATCGGGAAGAACGTGCGGCTGGAAGAAAGCCCGGCGTACAAGGAAACGATTTTGACTTTTGCTCCCAAATCGCCCGGAGCAGTGGAATACAAAAAGCTGGCAGCGGAGGTACTGCATCGTGTTGAAGAAAGCCGGGTTGCCCGTCACGCTGAAGATGCGGCATGACGCGCATTACGTAGAGTCACTGACAAGCTATAGCGGGGCGGCAGTCGGACGGATGATCCCCGTGGACCAGATCCGGCCGAATCCGGATCAGCCACGCAAGGTGCTGGGCGACCTGCGCGAGTTAACGGATTCGATTCGGGAAAAGGGCGTGCTGGAGCCGCTGCTGGTGCGCTATGTGCCGCGCGAGGATGCATATCACATTATTTCGGGCGAGCGGCGGTATCACGCGGCGCGGGCGGCTGGACTGCGCGAAGTGCCAGCCATCGAGAAGATGGCGGACGACGCGGAGACGCTGGAAATTGCGCTGATTGAGAACATGCAGCGGAAGGATTTGACGCCGTTTGAAGAGGCGGATGGATTGCACCGGCTGGCGACTACGTTTGAGTACCGGCATGAAGATCTGGCCCGGAAAATTGGGAAATCGCGGACTTCGGTGTCGGAGACCATGGCCCTGCTGAGCATTCCAGAGCCGCTGCGGAAGAAGTGCATAGAGAGCGGCGTGACGAGCAAGGGGTTGCTGCTGCAGATTGCGCGGCAGCCGACCGAGAAGAAGATGCTGGAGATGTTTGCGAAGATTCTCCAAGGCGGGTTGACGCGAGATGCGGCGCGGCAAGACCGGAATGATGAGAAGGGATTGGCGCCGAGGTCGCAGCCGTTTGTGTTTCAGTTTGAGCCGGAGAATGAGGCGTTTAAGTTCCGGTTGCAGTTTAAGAAGAGCCATGTTTCGCGCGATGAGTTGATCCGGACGCTGCGGGAGATTTTGGAGCAGTTGGAGGGGGCGGACGAGGAGACGCATTCGGCGGCGTGAGATGAATAGTGGCCAGTGGTCACCGACCAGTGGCCGGCGAAAAAGAAAGAACGAGGGCGGCGCAGTTGGGTGCGCCGCTTTTGTTTTTGGGGGGTGAAGAGAAGAATGCTGAACGCAGGGCCGCTGAGGGCGCAGAGCAGCAGCAGAGAAGAGGGGAAGGCAAGAACGGCCCGCCACGGTCGGCGAGTCCGGCCCTCCAAATGGGAAGAGTGAATGGAACTGACTGAGGGGCAGATGCGGGTGGTGGAGCGGTTGTTTGGCGCGGGGTTTCGGCCGATTGCCATATCTCCGTATGAGAGTGCATTGATTATGCGGAAGGGTGAGTGCGTGGCCCTACTGGGGCCGAATGAGAATGGCGGACTAAAATTGCTGGCGCCGGTGACGCTTTTGGTGGATGGAAATTTGAGCGTGCGGTTGAAGAAGAGTTCGGGGTATGTGTTTGTGTGGAAGAAGAAGGAAGTGGCGGCGACGGAGGAGAAGTTGAAGGAGTTGGAGGAGTTTCGGGTGGAGTTGGAGAAGATTTTGGAGATGGGGGAGAGAAATTCGTAGTTCAAAGTTCCTAGTTGATAGTTCAAAGAAAAGGAGAGAAGACAGAGGTGATTGGGTAGCGTACGAGCCCACCCTTTGCAAACGGCGCAAAGGATGGGGCACCCACAAGTTCAGGTGCGGGGTGCCGTGACGAAGAAAGGGGTAACCGAGGGTTATTGAAACGAATCCAAAGACTATGACTATTTATGACATTGTTTGTATTGGCGCGGGTCCGACAGGATTGGCTTGCGCTATGGAAGCGAAGCGGGCGGGGATGCAAGCGCTGGTGATTGATAAGGGTTGCTTGTGCAACTCGATTTACAACTACCCGGTGAACATGGTGTTTTTTACGACGCCGGAATTGCTGGAGATTGGCGGGTTGCCGATGGTCACCGGCGGGGACAAGCCGACGCGGATCGAGGCGCTGAAGTATTACCGGAAGGGCGCGGAACACTACGGGCTGGAGCTGCGGCTGTTTGAGAAGGTGCTGCGGGTGGATGGGCACGACGGCGCGTTCACTGTGGTGACGGAGACAGAGAGCGGGCGGGAAGAGAAATACCACGGGAAAAAAATTGTGGTGGCCACCGGATATTACGATTTGCCGAATGAGATGGGCGTGCCGGGCGAGCATCTGCCGCATGTGAATCACTACTATACGGAGCCTCACCCGTTCTGGAATCAGGATGTGGTGGTGATTGGCGGAAAGAATTCGGCGGTGGAATCGGCGCTGGATTTGTATCGGAACGGGGCGCGGGTCACGCTGCTCGTGCGCTCAAAAGAGTTGGGGACTTCGCTGAAGTACTGGGTTAGGCCGGACATCGAGAACCGGATCAAGGCGGGGCAGATTCAGGCCCTCTTCGGCACGCGAGTGAAGGAGATTGTGCGCGAGGGAATTGTGGTGGAAAACGATGCGGGTGTGCAGGAATTGAGTGCAAAGCAGGTGTTCGCATTGACGGGGTATCACCCGGATTATGAGTTTATCCAGGCGTTGGGAGTGAGATTGGATCCGGAAAGCAAAAGGCCGTCGCTGGATCCGAAAACGCTGGAAAGCAATGTGTCGGGGATTTATCTGGCAGGCGTAGTGGTGGCCGGGCGCCATACGGGAGAGATATTTATTGAGAATGGAAGATTTCATGGGAAGCAGATTGTGGAGGGGCTGAAGGAAGGGAACTAGAGGAGGTAAAAGAGGCTGAGGAGAAGCATGCAAGGAGAGCATTTGGAAGGGTTGTCTGGGGTTTGGTAGACTCATTAGGCGGAATAGTTTGGCCCGACCGGGTCGGGGCCGCGACAGGGGATTATGGCCAATTTAATCGGGGAAGTGGCAGAGACGACCGTTGCGCTGGTGAAGGGGTTCGCTGTCACCTGGAAGAATATGTTCCGGAAGACGGTGACGGAGAATTACCCGCACGAGCCGGTGCATTTTCAGCCGCGATACCGCGGAATTCATGTGCTGCACCGGGATGAGAGCGGGCTGGAAAAGTGCGTGGGATGCTTCTTGTGCGCGGCGGCTTGCCCGGCGAACTGCATTTACATTGAGGCGGCGGAGAATACGGACTCCAACCGGATTTCGGCGGGGGAGCGGTATGCGAGTGTTTACAACATTGATTATTCGCGATGCATTTTTTGCGGGTACTGCGTAGAAGCGTGCCCGACGGATGCGATTACTCATGGGCACGGGTTTGAACTGGCGACGTATGACATTAATGCGCTGGTTTTCCGGAAAGACCAGATGCTGGAAAACACCAAGGGAGAGATGCCGGCGATACAGAAGGTCTGAAGAGATTGGAAAACGAGAACTGAGGCTGGGAAAGGCGCTCCAAGGGATCGGGGCGTCTTTTGTTTTTGGAACGGGTGAAGTAACAAGAATCCACGAAATGATGCTCGTTTCAGCCGTGTGTGTATGCCCGCGCTCCCTGCTAGCTAAAGCCATGCGCCTACGTCGAAGAATTAGGAGAGGCGGAGGGGATCGCCTACACGCAGGAGTTTGTCGGATTCGGTTGGGGCGACGCGGGTGTTGGTGGCCAGGCGATAGAAGTGGTCGAAGCGGGGGCGGACGGACCAGGGCGGCAGGTTGGATTCGCGGAGCTGGGTAAAGCGTTTTTGGAAGCCGTCGAAGAGTTCGCCGGTTTGGGGATTGCGCGGAGGGACGGGGCAACGGGCGCAGGGATTGCTGCCCTCGAAATTGACTTCACCAATTTTGAAGCGGACTACGCTGCGTTCATCTTCGCCGAAGAGTTGATCTTCCCAGAAGGCGGGGACGCCGTTGATTTCGAGTGTGGTGCGGAAGCGTTGGCGGGCTTCGTCGACGGTGATGCCGGGGAAACCCTTGGGGTTTGGAGGAAACCAACTGCAGACGGATTCGAGCGAGGCGGTCGAGATTATGGTGGGGCCGTTGGCGAGGGAGTCGTCAGGAAAACCATTTTCCGAGTAGCGCACGATGATTTGCTGCTCGAAGAAGACGCTGAACCATTCGGCAGCGTCTTCGTGGGCTTCGGGGAAGGCGAAGGTGCGTGTGGGGAGTTCGCGGCGGTCACCGGGGACGGAGAGGGCGACTTCGCGGAGGCCGGTGGAGTAGGCGGCGCGGATGAGGTGGACGGCGGGAGTGCGCTTGCCATTGACCCATTTGCCGTCGACGGAGTAGAGCGCCCATGCGCGGTCTAGGGCGAGTCCGCCAGAGGGGTTGATACGGGCTTCGCGAACGGAAACGGGGTCGAGAGATTTGATGGGGTGGAGGCGGATGTTGACGAGGTGCGGGGCCGCTTGCGGAGAAGGCATGGGGAAAGTTTAGCAGAGGAGCAGCAAGAAGCGAGCATCTCGGCAGTTGAGGTGAGGTAACGTGACGTTGAGAGCTTGTCGCGGTCCCTCCACTCCGTAAAAAGAGGGGCGCAGCACGATACTCTCCCTATCGTCAGCGGCTGCGCCCCTCGGCGCCAGGTTCATTGCGGAGAGAAGTTATCGGGGCGGAATCAGCGACGTGGATCCGCACCCGGCCAGATTGAATTTGAGGGCACAGCGATAGCCGCTGCGCTCACTCTGGCTGAACCCGGCGCTTTGCGACTCCCCGATTTACAGAAGGGGAGCGAAAAGCAAAAGAAAGAAAACCAACACCTATACTTCGATCCTCTCTTCGGGCTGAAGTTGAGGTCCTTCGACCATCCTTATCGGATAGTTTCAGGATGACAACTTCTCGTGATCGGGCGGTGGGCGGGTGGGACTACGCCGCAAAAGCGGCAGCTGCGCTGGCGCACTCAAAATAAGCTAGCGGCCGGACGAGGCGGCGAAGGTGGAAAGTGTACGTGCCGATTGGCCCGGCGAGGCGGAGTCGGATTGGAGGTCGCGAGCTTCCGCCAGGGGAAGAAGCGGGATGGTGTGAATGCTGGCGATGGCTCCTCCTTGTGAGAAGGCCACGGAAATGGCTGCGGGAGAGATGTCATCGGGAAATTCGGAGATGACCAGCACATCGAACGGGCCAAGCGTGAAGAAGGAGGATTGGACCTTGCCGCCGAGTTTTTCGATGGGGGCGCGGATGGCTTCAAAACGATCGAGCGGATCGTGAAGAAGTCGATTGCGGGCGTCTGTGGTGTAACTGACTTGATGGCAGAAAAAGGACATCAGTGGCCACCTTCTTGGGCGGAGCGCAATAGTTTGAAAGTGAACCACTGGGAAGGGGATGTCAAGCGAAGGTTGGATGAATTTTTTGAGAGGGAAGTAGTAATTTGTTGAGGCCAGATTTCCGGAATGGGACAGTCGGGTGGGACGGAAGGATCGGAAAAAATAAGCGAAATGATGGAGAATTTCTCTCGTCGCTCGGCTGGAAGCAAGCGATGGTTAGTGCCGGTTTTGAATTGATGATCTGAAGATCGGCCACTACACGGGGCGACCTGAAGATGGCCGTTACGCGGAGCGGACCGATGATGAGCTGATGGCCTCTTGGAGGAGCTTGAGATAGCCTGAAAATTCCGCCAAACACTGCGTCCTATAAGATATATTATGTAAACTAACAAATAGGTCAAATCGAGTCGCCTCTGGGTCTCGCGTATTGAACCCTGCCTCGCAGTTCTCGGCTGCAGTTCTCTCCCCTGGGGCATCGTCCGGGCAAAATTGGCGAATTGCTCCGCCGGCATCCCCACCTGGTCGGGATGCCAATGCCAGCGTCACATCTTGGTGCCGGAGAATTCGAAGATTGCATCGATTGGGATTATTTCTTGGCGGATTTTTGTTGGGCTAGTTCGTAGTCGATGTATTGCTGGATGCCGTGGGGATCGGCGCCCACGATGCGGCGGCCGTTGACGAAGAGGGTTGGAGTGCTGCGGACCTCAAGGAGGTTGCCGTTGGCGAGGCTGGCGTCCACCTCGGCGGTGGCTTGGGGCGAGGCCAGGCAGGCCTTGAAGGAGTCCTGGTTCAGGTTGGCCTGGGCGGCGAAATCCACAACTCGTTCGTAGACGTTGGCGGCCGAGATGAGGTCCTGCTTGTCGTAGATGAAATCGTAGAACTTCCAGAAGGCAGCGGGGTCTTGCTGGTATGTGCAGCGTCCGGCAAGCGAGGCGGTGCGCGCCCAGGGATGCAGGGCGTCGAGGGGGAAGTCCTTGAAGATGAGCTTGACCTGCGGATAGTTGGGCAGGATGCCGCGGAGGGCGTCGTGCAGGCTGCGGCAGACCGGGCATTCGAAGTCGGCGAATTCGACAACCGTGACCGTGGCTTTGGGATCGCCAAGCACCGGGGATTTGGAGAGGTCCAGCTTGGAGGTGTTTTCGGCGAGGGGATCCTTGGAGAGGTCGGAGAGTTCGCCGCGGAGAAGGTAACGGCCGTCTTTGGTAAGGTACATTTTGACCTGATTGGAACCCTGGTCGGTTTTGACGTCAATATCGGTTTCGAGGAGGCCGGAGTTCCCGATCTCGGTGGGTGCGGCGATGGTGATCTGGACGTCGGGGCCGAGGGCGAAGGCGCGGCGGAGATAGGTTTCGATGCTTTTTTGGAGTGGGGTTTGCGGATTGGCGGCGGGTTGTTGTGCGTGCGTGAATGACGTTACGAAGGTAGCGACGAGCAGAAGTGTGATTGGGCGGAGTTTGTTTTTCACGCGATGGCGTTCCTTTTATTTGAACTTGCGGCCCTTCCTACATCTCCGGTAAACACTACAAAACCATGTCGCCTCATGGGACAAAGCGCTGGGCGATGGGAAAAGGACGGCCGAAGCCGAAGGCGCGCGAGGTGATTTTGAGGCCGGGCGCGGCTTGTTTGCGCTTGTATTCATTGCGATCTACGAGCATGGCGATGTTTCGGACGAGTTGCAGATCGTAGCCAAAATCCTCGGCAATCTCCACCGGCGTTTTCACTTCCTCGATATAGGCCTTCAGGATGCGGTCCAGCACTTCGTAGGGCGGCAGAGAGTCCGAGTCCTTTTGATTTGGACGCAACTCGGCGCTGGGAGGTTTCTCAATGGTGGAGCGGGGGATCAGTTCCCTTTCGCGATTTATGAACTCGGCAAGCTCATAGACCATGAGTTTGGGCACGTCGGAGATGACCGCGAGTCCGCCGGCCATGTCGCCGTAAAGCGTGCAGTAGCCAACGGCGATTTCGGATTTGTTGCCGGTGCTGAGGACCATGGAGCCGAATTTGTTCGAAAGGGCCATCAGATAATTGCCGCGAATGCGGGCCTGGATGTTTTCTTCGGTGGCGTCCGCGGGACGACTGCCAAAGACCGGTTTGAGGGTGTGGATGTAGGAATCGAATACGGAATTGATAGGGACAGTCAGGAATTCAATGCCGAGGTTGTGGGCCAGGCACCTGGCGTCGGTCTGGCTGCCTTCGGAGGAGTAGGGGCCGGGCATGGAGACGCCCAGAACGTTTTCCTTGCCGAGGGCGTCAACGGCGATGGCGGCGACGACGGCGGAGTCCACTCCCCCGCTGAGGCCGACGATGGTTTTGCTGAAATTACATTTGCGGACGTAGTCGCGGGTGCCGGTGATGATCGCCTGGTAAGCGTAGGCGATTTCTTCCTTGGATTGCGGGTGGATGTCGCCTTTGCCGGTGACAGTATCGAAGAGGACGAGGTCTTCCTCGAAGGCTTTGGCTTGCGCGGCGATATGGCCGTCGGGCGTGAGGGCCATGCTTGCGCCATCGAAGATGAGCGAGTCGTCGCCGCCCACCTGGTTGACGTAGATGATCGGGCGGCGATGCTGCTGAGCGATGGAGCGAAGCATTTCGATGCGCAGGGAGCGTTTGTCAATGGTGTAGGGAGAGGCGGAGATATTGAGAAGGATGCTAGTTCCCTGCTGGATGAGTTCGGTGACGGGGTCGCGGGCGTAGCGCGGCTTGGCCCAGAAATTTTTGTCGTTCCAGACGTCTTCGCAGATGGTGATGCCCAGCTGTTCGCGGCCGAGGCCGTAGACGTAATCCTTTTCACCGGGTTGGAAATAGCGCGATTCGTCAAAGACGTCGTATGTGGGTAAAAGCATTTTGCTTTGCTCGAAAACGACGCGGCCGTCCTGGATGAGCGCGGCTTTGTTGGCAATTGCTGGCCCAGTGCGGGGATGATCCACTCGGCCGGCAAAGCCTACGACGGCGGGGAGAGGCATGCGGTAGGCGATGTCTTTGAGCGTGTCGAGATTGCGCTGGATGAAAGCGGGTCGCTCGAGGAGATCGAGTGGGAGATAGCCGCAGATGCACAGCTCGGAAAAGACGGCGAGTTCCGCGCCGCGGCGCATGGCTTGTTCCGCGAGTTCGAGGATGCGGGAGGAGTTGCCTTCAAAGTCGCCGACGGTTGGGTTGAATTGGGCGAGGGCTATCTTCATTCGGACTGAAGATTAGGATAAGTGGGGAGCGGGGAGAATGCAAATTCCGCAAGGAGTCCGCTTTTAGGCTTTCCTAGCATCCCTTGAATAAGACAAGTCCCGAGGCCTTGTCATCCTTGAAGACTACCATCCACGGACTATTTCTGATGAACAGCTCATCGGCATCTTTCCTGCCCTCATCTTGATAGCAGGTATAGGACGGGGCCTGAGCATGCGGTGAGATATCCAAATTTTCTTCGCAGTTCCTCTTTCGATTTTCCCACAACTAGTGCATCCCGTTGAGCGTCCCCTACCATCGGCGCAATGGCAAGCTCAGGATCCATCCCGTACAAGCCAACTTTCCACAGCACGTATCGTGGGTTTTTTGGATCACTGCGGGAGGGATACATCAGATGCCAAACAGCGATGGACAGCCCCACAAAAGTCATGCCGGCGGCGAGGAATTTTATAAACTGGCGAGCCAATTTCATATCAGAGGTTAATCCGCGCCGGCGGCGTCTCGGTGGACGAAGGTGGTTTCAGCGGTGAGGCCAAACATTTCGAGGAGGCGGGATTGCACGCGTTCAGAGGCGGCGTTGATTTCATCAACGCCGAGGTCCGCTTCGCTGACGCGATAGCGCAGCTTCTTTTGGCCCACGGGAGTTTCGATAATGCGCAGCACGGCGTCGGCGACTTCCTGGGGATTCCCGGCTGCGGCGGACAGAAGGGCAGTCATCTTGGACGGAATGTTATTGGTGATGCCGTAGGTGTCCGAGCGGGACTGGTCGGCGGCGGCGACGAGATTGCCGAACACGGGAGTCTGGTAGGCGCCGGGTTCGACGACCACGGATTCGATGCCCTGGGTGGCCAGTTCGTAGCGATAGGTCTCCGCGAGAGCTTCCATGGCGAATTTGCTGGCGGTGTAGAGCGAGAAGGCAGGTATGACGACGCGGCCAGCGCCGCTGCTGATGTGCATCAGCAGGCCCTTGCGGTGGCGGCGCATGTGGGGAAGGACGGCGCGGTTGACGCGGACGCACCCCATGAAATTCGTGTCCATGATCTGCTGCGCTTGCTGGGTGGTGACTGCCTCGGCGAGGCCCATGAGGCCGTAACCGGCGTTGTTGACGGCGACGTCAATGCGACCGGATTGAGCGACGGCGGCGCGGACCGCATTTTCGACGGATGCGTCGCTCGTGACGTCGCATTCCAGGGTGAAGATCGAGAACGATTCCCTTCTGGCGAGGGCGAGAAGATCGGCGGCGTGTTTGGCATTTTTGCCCTGGGGATCGCGCATGGTGGCGAAGACGGTGTGGCCGTGGCGCGCGAGGGTTTCGGCGAAGAGACGGCCGAAGCCGGTGCTGGAGCCGGTGATGAAGATTACCTGTTTGGAATCCATGTTGTTGCCTCCATGAATGCGTATAGTGCGCGGGTACGGGGCCTAAGTAAAGTGGGTTGGGATGAAGAGATCGGATTTAACGCATGAGGACACAGGGATAGAGCACAGAGACCGCACAGAAGCGGGCGGGCCTGGTTAAAACCAGGCGCCTACAAGGAGCAAGGCTCCTGGATGCCAGGAGCCTGAGAGAAGCCTAGTGAATGCAAGAAGGGCCAATTTGAAAGTGGCCGCTACGGGATCTAGACGCTGAAGGAGCTGCCGCAGCCGCAGGTGCTCTTCACGTTGGGGTTGTTGAACTTGAAGCCGGCGCCTTCGAGGGTCTCGACGTAGTCGATTTCGACGCCCTCAAGGTACATGGAACTCATCTGGTCGACGGCAACCTTCAAGCCGTTAAAATCCACGACTTCATCGGAGTCGTTGGTCTGGTTTTCAAAAGCCATGTGGTATTGGAAACCGGAGCAGCCGCCACCGACAACAGCAACACGCAGGGCCACCGGAACGGGGGTCTGCATGGACATGATTTCCTTCACTTTTACGGCGGCAACGGGCGTCAAATTAATCATAAGTTTTATGGCCTCCACTCGCGGAATCCTCCGCGAGGATAGATACGTTGTTAGTATAACATAGCTTGGAATCGCGCAGACTTGGGTGTCGAGTAGAGTACTGCTCCCTGCCCTTCCCGGAAAACAGCGACCAGGTAGCAGGAGGCTCCAGAACCCCTAAAATCCCCTAAAATCGGCGCACTTCGACAAGCTGTGCCCACTTCCCTTAATATAGATGCCTTATGAAACATACGGTTACATTGTTGCCTGGCGAAGGAATTGGACCCGAGGTGGCGGCGGCCGCACAGCGTGTGCTGGACGCCTCGGGCGTGCAGATTGAGTGGGAGGTATTGGGGGCGCGCGCGGAAAACACCAACAAGGCGACGACGGGCGCGGAGGTGTTGAACGCGGCGGCGATCGAGTCCGTGCGGCGGAATCGCGTGGCGCTGAAGGGGCCGATGGCCACGGCGATCGCAGGCGGGGCGCGCAGCGTCAACGTGGCGCTGCGGAAGAGCCTGGATTTGTACGCGAACCTGCGGCCGGTGAAGAACCTGCCGGGGGTGAAGTCGCATTTCGACGGGGTGGACGTGGTGATCGTGCGCGAGAACACCGAGGATTTGTACTCGGGACTGGAGCACGAAGTGGTGCCCGGCGTGGTGGAAAGCCTGAAGATCATTACCGAGAAGGCTTCGACGCGGATTGCGAAATTCGCATTCGAATATGCGCGCAAGATGGGGCGGAAAAAGATCCACGCGATTCACAAGGCCAACATCATGAAGCTGAGCGACGGGCTGTTTTTGCACTCGGTGCGGGCGGTGGCGGAAAAGTATAAAGACATCGAGTACCAGGAACTGATCGTGGACAACGCCTGCATGCAGATTGTGATCAATCCGAACCAGTTTGACGTTCTGCTGCTGCCGAATCTTTATGGCGACGTGATGAGCGACCTGGCGGCGGGTTTGGTGGGCGGCTTGGGCGTGGTGCCGAGCGGGAACATCGGAATCGAGGCTGCGATTTTTGAGGCCGTGCACGGAACGGCGCCGGATATCGCGGGCAAGGGACTGGCGAATCCCACGGCGCTGTTGATGAGCTCGATCCTGATGCTGCATCATCTGGGCGAGGCGGCGGCGGCCGAGCGGATTGAGAAGGCGCTGATCAAGGTCTACAAAGAGGGTAAGCACGTCACGAGGGACGTAGGCGGCAAAGCAGGCACGCAAGAGTTTACAGACGCGGTGATCGCCGCGTTTCCGCACGCTTAGGGCTGACGGAGGCTTAACACCAGAAATGAAGAGCGGCAGTCTTTTCTCGGTGGCCGCGTGCGTATTCGCCGGGATATTGCTGATGGCCGCTGTTTTGTTCGTGGGCCTGAAGGTTTTCTACCAAATTCCTGCGGAATCTTTCCTGAAAGATTTTTCGGCGCTGAAAGCGGGAAGTTCCACCTTTGAGGACGTCCAACGGATTCGGGCCAAACATCCGGGGAAATCCCAAAACATTGCCGGAGTTGAACAGCCATGTTCCGCGGAAAGCTGTGAATTGATGTTCGCTTTCGCAAACTGGGGATTGAATTCCCTGCCGGGAGCAAATGTGGTCACTTTTGGCGGAAATATCTTAGTGAAAAACGGGCGCGTGGAGGCCGCCACGCTTATCTATCAAGCACGACCCCGGCCTGACGCGAAAATTCCGGAACAAATCGACGACCCGCAACGTGGCAAGATGCAGATCGTTGCCTCCCACGCTTACATGTACGCGGTGGTAGACGCAGTCGATCGAGCAGAAAACAATTATGGGATTCGGAAGACCGATGTTGACAGCAGCGGGATCCCGCACACCCTGTACTCCAGGTTAGGGCCGAGATCCTCACCGGCAGATCGAAAGACCGCCTATTCGATTGACCTGTCCTGTCTGTCGAAGTGGTATGGTTGCGATAACCCAACGGCCATTTATCTGGCTCATTGGCAGTCGTTACAGTAGCAGCGGGGCTGGGCAACGTCCAGTTCACCCTTGCAGGCCCGCAATGGATTGCGGTAAGTCCTTGTGAAGCATTGCCTCCGTGGCATATGACTCCAAAGCGCCAGCCTCGGAAGGCGGCCGCTACCCGGGCGGGCGAGGCCAGCTGAAAGTGGCCGCCAGGTTAGATGGAATTGCGGCAGTTTGTATCGGAGGTGCGGCAAGCGAAGAGCTTGCCCTGATTATCCTGCAACAGCACAAGCGGGCCGGCCTTTGCGGGTAAAATCTTCGGGTGCAGATGCATACTGCGGACGATGTCGCCCAGGGAAGGCTTTGGTGCAGCTTGCTGCGCGAGGATTTTCTTTCCCAGCGCGACGGCCTGATCGAAGTCCATATACTCGCTTTGCTGGAAATCAGAGTCGCCGTGCGCGTAGCCTACTCCGAACGGCGCGTGCTCCTCGGGATGGTGCAGACTGAAGCCACCGAAGTACCATCCGCCAAAGTTGTTGCTCCAGCCGTACCCGAAATCGCCATATCCGCCATACCCGGAATAGCCGCCAAAATAGCCGGTTGAAAAACCGCTGGAGACGAAACGCTGCGCGGGAAGGGCGGCGGCAGAAACAAGAAAGAACGCGGCCAGGATGAGGAAGCGGCTGAGGGACTTCATGTTGGCCTTCCGACGGCTACGACTCGGGCAGTTATCCAACTTCTGTTGTTTGGACGCAATGACGCGGCGGACGGTTACACGGCACTCCAGATCGCGGCCACATGAAAGTGGCCGCTACGTCAGAAGGTGGCGCGGGCGGCGATTTGGCGGATTTCGGCGTTTTCGATGATACGGCGGCGGAGTTTTTCGACGGTGGCTTGCAGCATCGCGCGGCCGAGATCGTGGCCGTGGACGTAGAGGTTGGGGAAGGGCTTGAAGAGGCGGCCGAGGGGCTGGATCATCGCGTAGAGTTTGGGGAGGCTCGGGGAAGGCTTGGCGTCAATGAAGGCGGGGCGCCAGCAGTCGGCTTCGACGAGGTCGATCAGGTCTTGCTCGGTTTGCGCTTTGACGCGCGCCCAGAACATGCGGCTGCCGGGCTTGGTTCCCTGCCCGCTGATGTAATGGAAGGCCCCGCCGGGGCTTTGCAGTTTGAACATGTTGGCGGCGGCGAGCGTGTAGGAGTAGGTGATGGTGCGGTATTCCTCTTGGGAAACCTGCGTGGCGGAGATGCCGAGGCAAAACAGGCAGGCGTCAGCGGAACGAAAGGCGTCTTCGACGGTCGCGTAATTCAGAAAATCCTTGTGAACGAACGTGCGCAGTTTGGGACTGGTGTTCATGAGCGGGCGGCGGACGATGGCGCGAACTTCGTCAACGACGGACGCTGCGAGACACGCATCGAGAACAGCCGCGCCAGCGGAACCCGTTGTGCCAAAGAGAAGGATTTTCATAGGAGCAGTTTACATGAAGGGTGACGAGGAGAGAAAAGAGTGAAGAAGTGTAGCAGTATAAGCGTGTAAGAGTAGCCCGTAGCGTTTACAACAAGGAGGTTCGGATGTCGGACGCATTGACGCGCTTTTGGTGCAATTCTGTTTTCGGTCGAGACGGGAATGGAGAGGATCCATGAGATTTTGGCGAGCGATGCTTGCTGGTTTGGTTATTTTGTTGGCGACAAAAATGGCACAGGGACAGCAGTCCGGGGCGTTGATTGGATTTCTGGTGGAGAAGCCCAAGTCGGAGGAGGCACAAACCTTCGAAGAGATCAAAGAGCCGGTATACCAGACGGTGTGGGTGGCGCCGGATGCGTCGGGGAAATTGGCTGCGCTCGTCACGATTCCCAATTTGATCGTTCCTATGAAGGATGAATTTTGGCACGTCGGGGTGAAGCAGATGTGCGAATTCTCGCACGAGCCGGGAGACCAGACGGGCGGGAATGAAAGCATGCGCCAGGCGGCGTGGAGGGCGCCCATTTCCATGGCGGCGAAGGTACAAGCGACGCAGCTATGTAGGGAGCACGATCCCGGCGATTACGCACTGCCTTTTGGCAGGTCGGAGCGGGACCAAAAGAAGATTTCGCAGTGTGGCTTCGAATTGATGGAGATCGAATACGTTTCGCCTGCGGTGCTGTCCGTCCGGAAGTACGACGGCCAGTCGGAAAGCTGCGAGCCGCGCGGAGGGCGATACTCGGTGGAATTTTCTGTGCTGGGGTATGAGTCGGATGAAGCCTTGACCGTGAGTCAGGTGTTGGGCGATGAGGCCCGGGCGGCGTATTTGAAGGCGCTGCCGAAGCAAGGGCAAGGAGATGGCGGAGAGGATTGTGGCGAGCCGACAGACCAGGACAGCGGGTGGAGAATCGATCGCCATGCGGGGCGTTGGGCACTGTACGCGCATCAAGGCCTGGGAAATTTCGGCTGCAATGTGGATGCGTATGTGCCGTTCCGGCTGCAGAGCAATGTGACGGGGGATAATTCGACTGCTCCGGAGTGGAAGCTTCTCAAGGCGAGCGTGAAGGACTTTCGGGACGCGTATGTTTCACCGGCGAAGGATTTGCTGATCGTGATGACTGGAACGGAATTGCGATTTTGCGAATATGTGGAAGGAATGCCGGGAAAGGCGCTGCTAACCCTGCCGGCCCATCCGATCGTGATGTTGCAATGGTCCACTGGGAAGCATGTACAGGATTGGACACAGCAGCTGGGGGCGATTGCGGCGCATGCGCTGCCGGAGCCGGAGGTGCGGGCGGCAGGGAGCAAGCAGTAAAGCACCCCGACCCGGGTCGGGGCGCACTCCAGAACAGAGAAAAGAAACCAAAGAGCACAGACTGAAGTCTGTGGTACGTGCCTCAGCGCGGGAGCTTGTCGTACATCATCAGGCCTAGCAGGATGGGGATATGTAGGACCGTAGCGTGCATCAGCCACTTGGCGCGGGTGTTGGTTTTGGCGTGGGCGGCCCAGAGGCAAACCTGAACGAGGCCGGTGCAAGTGACTAGCGCGCCGAAGAAATAGAGCACGCCGGCGAAGCCCATGACGGCGGGCAGCAGGCTGACCGCAACCAGCGCGGCGGCATAAAGAATGATCTGGCGAAAGGTGCGCCGCCCTTCTTTATCAACAACAGGAAGCATGAGTATGCCGGCGCGGGCGTAGTCTTCGCGGTACATCCAGGCGATGGCGTGGAAATGCGGAAACTGCCAGACGAAGAGAATGGCGAAGAGCAGCCACGCGCCGGCATCCACTTTGCCGGTGGCGGCGGTCCAGCCGATCATCGGCGGGATGGCGCCGGGAATGGCGCCGATGAAGGTGGCCCAGACGGTGCGCTTCTTCAGCGGCGTGTAGGCCAGCAGATAGCTTAGGCAGGTGAAGACGCCGAGGAAGCAAGGCCAGAAACCGGCGGTGAGATAGAGATCACCGGCGCCCGCAAGCGAAAGAACAATGCCAAAGCGCAGGGCTTCCGTTGGGGTGAGCACGCCCGTGGGCAACGGGCGGGAAGCGGTGCGGCGCATGTAGCGGTCGGATTCGCGCTCGATGTAATGGTTCAGCGCGGCGGTGCCGGCGGCGATCATCATCGTGGCGACGATGACGTGGATCATGTGCAGCCAGCCGATGGGGCCGCGCGCGCCCATGTAGTAGCCTGCGCCGGTGGTCATCAGTACAAGGAAAGAGACGTCCGGCTTCGTGAGCGTTACGTAGGCGTTGAGCTTGTCCGCCCAGGCAGGCTGGCCTGCCACGGCAGGCTTGCTGGGCTGTGCGGTGGCGGTGACGCGGACTTCACTCATCAGGCGGGCACCTCATCCCTTGTGGTTGCAAAGACAACCTCCCTTCTCCGCGGCACCAGGCGATAGCAGAACAGGACCACCAGAATCGAAACAGCGAATAGGATCGCGCCGAAGACCGTGTGAACGACCGTGGTGACGACCACCGCGGGCATGGGTTGCGGATCGTCTACCGTCCGCATGCGCGCCCAGAGAGCTGCAATTCCGAGCAGCAACTGCACCCCTACGATGCCGTGGAGAAGGGCCCGGATGCGGGAAATTTCCGGGGAATTCGAGAAACGCTTGCGGAGCTGAATGGCCGTCCAGGAGGCGACGAGGAGAACTCCCATGGCCCAGACGACGTGTGGCGTGGCGGGGCTGTATTTATGGCGAAAGGCCGCGCCGAGGGCGATCTGGAGAAAGATTGCGCAGGCGTTCAGAACCACGACGGTGTGAATCGCAGGAGAGCCCTTGTCTTCGTATTGCGCGCGATCGGCCATCCACCAGCGGCTGGTGACCACGGCGATAGAAACGAGCGTGGCGAACACAATTTGCGCCAGGCAAGCGTGCATCACCGGGAGCCAGTAGTGAAGGAGTTTCAGGACCGTGAGGCCGCCGAGGATGCCCTGAAGGATTACACCGCCGACTGCAGCGACGCCGAGCCAGCGGACAGCAGGGCGCTCATCTTTGCGCCACAAGGCGATGGAGAGAATGACGATGAACAGGCCGAGGATGGCTGCGATGACGCGATGGGAGTGTTCAAAAGCGATGCCACCGACCATAGGCGGCGTGATGCTGCCATAGGAGAGCGGCCAATCGGGGACGGCGAGGGCGGCGTCTTCGGAGGTAACGAGTGCGCCGGCACAGAGGAGGAGAACCGCCCAGGCGACTACGAACAGCGCAAATTTGTGGACACCCGAGTGATACGTCGCTTTCATGAGTTTCGGGCCCAATCCCGAAAGACAGATTATAGCGCACCGACCGCAGCGTTGTTTGGACTGCCAATCCTGAACCGCGGGGGAGTTTAGTACGGAAGGAAGCAAGAGGCAAGAGGTGGAGTGATTGTGCCATCGAGTTGCAATGGAGTTGAGTGCATCCCGCGGTCCCTCCGCTCCGTAGCGGCGAAAGGCGCCGCTGCTCCGGTCGGGATGACAGGGGCGAAGAAACCGAGAACCCAGGAACACAGGCTCGAATGACGTACGGTCGAATCACAGCCGACCTGAAAACAAAGGGCTTGGTTCTGTGACTGGCCCATCAAGCGGTGGAGGTAGCGATGGATTGGGCGTCGTCGGGGTGGATTTCGGCGGCGCGGAGGACTAGTTGTTTCAGGCATTCGATGAATAGGGGGGAATCGCCTACGGCGGGCATCATGCGGAAGCGTTCGATGCCGGCTTTTTTGGCATCGGCGCGGCCTTCGATGTTGATTTCGTGCAGGGTTTCGATGTGCTCGGTGACGAAGGAAATGGGCACGACGAGCATCTCCTTTACGCCTTCGTGGCCTAGTTTTTCTAACGTGCCGACGAAGGAAGGCTCGAGCCACTTGGCGGGACCGACTTTGGATTGGAAGCAGAGAACGTGCGTGCGGGGCCAGTTGGGAAATTTCTGCGCGCCGCTTTCGCAGACCAGGCGCACGGTCTCTGCGATGTGGCGCGGGTAGGGATCGCCGTTTTCGACGAGGCTCATGGGCAGGCCGTGGGCGCTGAAGACGAGATGGATGAGTGAGCTCTCGGAAAACTGGCGGAGGCATTTGCCGATGTTGGTGACCAGTGCCTGGATGTATAGCGGGTGGTTGAAGAAATGTTCGATGGTGCGTTCGGGGAGTGTGTCCGCGGGTTCTCCATAGACGCGGCGCCATTCCTTCAGACTGCTGAGCGTGGTGGCGTAGGAATAGTGCGGGTAAAGGGGGAGAAGGACGAGTTCGTCGAGACGGTCGGCGTTTTTGATGGCGGCGACGGCTTCTTGGGTTAGCGGCCTCCAGTAGCGCATGGCTGTGACGGCGACGGGCTCGAGGTAAGGGCTGACGGCGGAGACGAGCTTGCTGCGCTGGCGCTCGGTGAGAATGGCGATGGGCGAGCGGCGGCCGATCTGGCCGTAGCGCTGGGCGACGGGAGGAGTGCGTTTTCTGGCGATGTAGCGGGCGAGCGGGCCTCGGATAAAGTTGAGCGGGCCGAGAGGGATGATGTCGGGGTCGAGGAAGAGATTGCGGAGGAAGGGTTCGACGTTGGCGAGAGAATCAGGGCCGCCGAGTTGGAACAGGACGATGCCTACGCGTTTTTTGGATTGGGGAGCCATTGCTCTGCTTGCGATTCCCTTTCTTGGGCGCGATTGGTTGGTTGCGGGCCAACCGTAAGGCGGGAGCTTTGCTTCCGCACTCAAAAGTTATTTGGCGCGCGGTAAGGTGTTTTTCAGGCGGTCCAACTCGGCTCGTAGGTTGGAGATGCGCTTGGCGATCGTGAGATAGAACACGAAGAATACGCCCCAACCAACGACATACGCGGCGAACACACTATCTAGATTTTTCATTGGGTCTCCACTTCCCGTGCAAGAAAATCCAGTTCTGATTTCATTTTTTCGAGGATGTACCGCTCCACGATCAGGAACGCCGCGAGCATGTGCATTGCCAAAACGCTAAAGAAGAAGACCTTGCTCATCGTCGGGTCCAGGCCGGAGCCGGAGCCGGAGCCGCCCATGATGACAGGTTGAGGATGCTGGGTGCGCCACCAACGGATCGAAAAAAAAACGAGCGGGACATCCAGGAAGGCGAATATCCCGAATAGTGCGCTGAGCATCGCACGGCGATCTGGCTCTTCGACAAGCGTGCGCAACAATAGATAGGACACATAGAGCAGCCACAGAACGAAGGTGGAGGTGAGGCGAGCGTCCCAGGTCCACCAGATGCCCCAGACGGGATGCGCCCAGATAGGCCCGGTTATCAGAACAACTGTTATGCAAGCCAGCCCAACCTCGGCCGAACTAACGCTGAGCCAATCATATTTTGGCTGACGCTTCCAAACGTAGAGCAGGTTGGCAACAAAGCAGACGAAGAATGTCATCTCCCCAGCCCAAGCGGTCGCGGCATGGAAATAAAAGATGCGCTGGATGAGGCCCATGGTGCGCTCCTCCGGCGCGATAAAGAACGCCGCATACGCGGCCGCGATCACCAACAGGATGGCGACGCCGCCGAAGATGATGCGCTTGGTCATACCGATTATTCCTCCAGAAGATATTCGCCGAAAAGCCATAGTGCCGTCAAAAAGACGACGTCGAAAACGCCGAGGAACGCGATTCCTTTCCCTTTCACAATGGGTACGCGTTCGAACAAGCTGACTGTTACGGTGGCGCTGACGACAAGCACAGGCGTAAGCAGCGGCAGCAACAACAACGGCAAAAGAAGTTCGCGCATGCGGGCTTGCGCGGAAATGGCGGAGAGCGCAGTGCCGGCGATGGAGATGCCGAGGCTTCCGAGCGAAAGCACCAGGAGCAGCCAGTGAAATTCGGGGAGGACCGGCACATTGTAGAAGATGGCGAAAAACGGAAGCATGATCAGTTCGGTGAGGAGCAGGAACAGTGTGTTGGCGATTAGTTTCGCCAGAAATATGGAGAATGGGTCGCTGACAGCGAGCCGCAGAGAGCTGAGCGTGTCGTTGTTCTGTTCGCGAAGAAAACAGGGCTGCAGCATCAGCGAGGCGGCGAAGAGGATGGCGAGCCAGAGAAGGCCGGGGCCGAATTCGCGCGACTCCTCGGTGGTGGGGCTGATGGCAAAGCTGAAAAGGATCAGGACGACGAGAATGAAGACGACTGTGGTGGTGAGGAGTTCGCGGGAGCGGAATTCGGTGCGAAGTTCCTTGCTGAGGAGAACCGCGGTGTTGGAGAAGAGGCTCATGGCGGCGGCTCAGGCGGCCCCATAGACAAGTATGTCGCGCAGAGAAGCGCCGGTTTTGGTGTCGGCGATGACATTGCCGGCATCGAGACGGACGGCACGCGTGGCGAGCGCGGAGATTTCGGATTCACCGTGAAGACTTATGACGATGGTGCAGCCGGCTTTGTTTAGATCGCGGAGAGAGTTCGCGAGCCAGGTGATGCCGATAGGGTCGAGGCCCGTGGCGGGTTCATCGAGCAGAAGAACCGAGGGGCGGTGAATGAGGGCGCGCGCGATGGCGATGCGCTGGCGCATGCCGCGGGAAAAGGTGCGGACGAGCGAGGCGCGGCGCTCATAGAGGCCGACTTCGCGAAGCAGGTCATCGGCGCGAGCGACGGGCGATTCGACATTTTGCAGCCGCGCGAAAAGCAGGAGATTTTCCTCGGCAGTGAGTTCGTCGTAGACCATGGTGCTGTGGCCGACGTATCCGGGGCGAGCACTGCCGGTGGCATCGGGCGTGCCTCTGGGAAAGGAGAGTTTTCCGGTGGTGGGGCGGACGAGCTGCCCGGCAATTCGGAGAAGCGTGGTCTTGCCGGAGCCGTTGCGGCCGGCGAGGACGGCGCATTCGCCCGGCGAGATTTCGAAGCTGACGCGGCGGAGAGCGTAGAGCCCGCCGTAGCGTTTTTCGATGCTCTCGAAGCGGAGGCCGGTCGGCGATAGTTTGTTTTGGTCCACGGTCAATTTGGTTTGCGCGGCTCCGCGGGAGCGCAGGAGGAACGCGCGAGTGTTTAAAAAAACTCTTGGGTCGTGATCCGTGTCCCGAAGAGCCCGGGTGCAAAACCGGCACCTTGATTCGATAAGGGGCATCGGGGCATTGGGCCGCGAAATACCTTCTTCAGGGGTTAAAGCACCCTGTGTTCCGAGCTTGGCGCCCGGACTGAAGCCTCGGCCTCCTAAAGAAAACCCAACAGCACAGGCTGAAGCCTATGCCAGAGGGAGTCAGCCGCGGACCAGGTCGCGTAGAAGATTGTCTACGCGGGACTTTTCGCGGGCGTAGTCCTCCTCGGAGATGGTGCCGGCCTGCTTGCGCAGCTCGAGACGAAACACTTCTTCTTTGAGCGAATCAAGATTGGCGTTGACGGATTCCTTGACCGCCTCGGCGCTGTCTTGTTGCCGGGCGGCTTTGGCCCCTTTTTTCGATCGCGCGCGAGGCGCATCTTCACTGTCTGCAGCGGGGGCCATCACCACCTGCTTGCGTGAAAGCAGAACGGCACCGAGCGCGAAAAGCGCGGCAAGGCCGAACAGCAGCGGCCATTTGAGATCGTCAATGCGTGGCGGAGCGAGATCCACCTGCTGCCCCTGGACGCGCGAATTCCCTTCCTGAGCTTGCTGCCCCTGTGCGTCCGCGGCCTCAGCGGCTTGCGGCGAACCGACGCCCGAGACGGATACATTCAGAACGCCTTTGGCAGCCAGGGCTTCGTGGAGAAAAACATTCATGCCCTGCTCCTGGCCGGCCGCGCTGATGCCGTCGCCGGTGAGGGTGACGCCAGGGGGCGCGACGAGAAGCATGCGCACGCCCGCGTAAACGGCGGGGAGCTTTAGGTTCGCGGAATTGCCGGGGTATGGAAGCTCGTAGGAGAGGCGAATGTTCGTTTCGCCGGGACGGAAGGCATAGGCGATTGCGTATAGCCCCTTGCCCCTGTCAATGGAGGCTTGCCGGACATCCATGCCGAGCGAACTGGTGGCGGTGACATTCTGGAGCGCGGCTTTATCGGGTATCGCGAATTCGAAGTTGCCTTCGGCGCGGAAGAAAGCGAGCGGCGGCTGGGAACTATTTTTGACGTTGTACTCTTCGGCGCCGATCAGCTTGCCGTCGCGCGGCTGAAAAATGATGACGTGAGAAGCGGGCAGGATGGTCTTGGGATCCTTGGTGACGTCGAAGACCTCGACATCCACCTCTGGACGGCCCGGCGGCAAAAACGCATTGAAGCTGACGCCCTGGTAGGTAGCGCGGATGAGGACGGGTCCCATGCCAATGGAATCGTTGGTTGCGGTGAACTGGCCCTGCGCGTCGCTTTTGACGGAGGCGAGAAGCACCATACCCGCGGCAGGGCTGAGAAGATCGAGGCCGGTATCGGGAACCGGCTTGCCAGTGGTGCGATTGATCACCGAGCCGTGAACGGTTCCAGCGAGCGAGATGGAGGCGGTGAAAAGTACGGTGAGAGCGGCGGTAAGAAGTCGCGGGCTGAAAGCCTTCATCGAGCGCTCCGCCTGCCGGCGGGGGCAGGGTCCGCGGCAGCCGGGCGAGCGACGGGACGTGGACGGCGAATCTGCGATTCGGTGACCTGCTCGATTTCCGCGAGAACGAGGGCGGCTTCGTTTTCCAGGGTAACTTTCATGGTTTCGTAATCGCCTTCGGAATACTTCCCGGCGCGGTATTCGAATTTGAGGTCGCGCAGGTTGTCATAGATGGTATCGCGCCGCTCGAGGAGTTGATCGAGCTTGGTGCGGTGCGGCGCAAGATCGGAAGCATCCGGTTGAATGTAAAAGATGAATAGAAAAACCGCAGCTGCGAGGCCGAGGCAAGCGCCGATGACGGCCCATTCGGCGGGAGCAGCGAAAAAGATGGCGAGCATGAAAGAGGGCATGGAGCTAGTCCTCAGTCTCCCGGTCAGCCTGGGAGCGAGCGCGCTCGTAGGCCTCGGGGGAAATGTGCACTCCTGCGGGAGCGACGGCGGCCGGGGCAGGCATTTGTTTGCGCCACTTGGTGATGAAAAAGACGACGATCGCGGCGCCAACGAGGAAATAGAAGACGGGCATCAGCCACGCGATCAGGCTGAAGCCGGTTTTGGGGGGCTCCGCATACACGGTGGTGCCGAACTCCTGGACGAAAGTCTGCGTGATTTTGTCTTCGGAGTCGCCGCGGTTCACCATGGCGCCAAGTTCCTTGAGCATGGAAGCGGAAACGGTGCAGCCGACATGGTTGCACTGGGTTAGGATCTGGCCGCAGCCGCACATGCACATGAATTTGCCGCCGATTTGCTTCACGCGGTCGGTTTGCTGCTGGGCGAAAAGCGGCAGAACGGCGAAAAGGACGAGTGTGAGGACGGGGCCGATTAAGCGACGGCGGCTCGAACAAAAGCTGGTTGATATATTTTGCGTTGAGGTCTTCCGGCTATCGCCGGTTCCGCCGGAGTCCCCAAGCCGGACCTTGTCGGATAGCCTCAGGATGACTCCGTTGGCGACGGAGCGATTAATCATGGCCCTCTCGCAGAGTCACTGAAGGATTGAGAACTTGGACGATGGGTGAGGCAGCCGGTTGGGGCGCCAGGGCCGTGGCCAGCTGAGCGCGGCGATTGGGCAGCAGAGCCAGCAGCGTGCCCATTACCACCCAGACGCCGCCGAGCCAGATCCATTTAACAAGTGGATTCAGGAAGGCGTGGATGACGGGGAGATTGGTGTCCTGGTCCATTCCGGCGAAGACGACGTAGACATCCTCGCGGAGCGTGGAATAGATGGCAACCATGGTGCCGGATCCCTGTTCGTTGCCCTGGAACTGGCGCTTTTCGGGATACAGCATCATCAGCTGCTTGTTGCCTTTGAGAACCTCGACAATCATGCGCTGCGCCGTGTAATTCTTTTCGGCCTTGGTGTCCGCGCTCTGCAGGACCAGCGTGTACGGCCCCAGCTTCATGGACTCACCGAGATTCATCGGGCGCTGGACGTCGGAGTTAAACGCCGAGCCGGCGAGGCCGATGAAGATGAGCACCATGCCAAAGTGAACCACGTAGCCGCCATATCGCCGCGTGTTGCGCATGGCCAGTTCGTGCGCACCCAGCAACACGTTCATGCCGGTGCGCGCGGAGATCACTTTCGCGCCGCGGTAGAACTCCATGACGATGGTCCAGAAAACAAAGCCACAGAGAACCAGGCATATGATGGAGAAAGTGTCGCGATAAGCCAGGAAGTATGCGGCCACGCCACAAAGCAGGCCGACGATGATGGGCCAGCCGAAATTGCGCTTCAGGCTATCCGTCGAGGTTTTGCGCCAGGCGAGCAGCGGGCCAACGCCGGTGAGGAAAAGAATGGCGAGGCCAATGGGAATCATAATCTTGTTGAAGAACGGCGGCCCGACGCTGATGCGCGATGGAGTAAGCCAGTCGGTGAAGACGGGGAAGAGCGTGCCGGAGAGAACGGCGATGCAGGCGACGAGAAAGAGCAGGTTGTTGAAGAGGAAGCTGGATTCGCGGGAGATCATCGAGTCCAGCTGGTTTTCACTCTTCAGGTAATCACGATTCTTGACGTACGCGACGAAACAAACGAGGAAGGTCACTCCGAGGAAGGCGACGAACCAGGGACCGATGTGCGAGTTTGCGAAGGCGTGGACTGAACTGACAATGCCGCTGCGGGTTAGGAACGTGCCCAGAATGCAGAGCATAAAGGTGCAGAAGACCAGCCAGACGTTCCAGACTTTCATCATGCCGCGCTTTTCCTGCATCATCACGGAGTGCAGAAACGCGGTGCCGGTGAGCCAGGGGAGCAACGAAGCATTTTCAACTGGATCCCAGCCCCAATAGCCGCCCCAGCCGAGAACGGCATAGGCCCAATGCGCGCCAAGCAGAATTCCGACGGACTGAAAGCACCAGGCGATCATGGTCCATTTGCGGGTGAGGTGAATCCATTTTTCGCCGGGGTAGCGGGCGAGCAACGCGGCGAGCGCGAAAGCGAACGGAATTGTGAAACCGGTATAGCCCGAGTAAAGATTCGGCGGGTGGATGACCATTTCCGGATATTGCAAGAGCGGATTGAGGCCGTTGCCGTCCATGCGGGTGAACGGTTCGAGCGCGCCGCTGGCGTTCACCGTGGCCAGTGTTTTGAAGGGACTTTCGACAAAGTTATTCAGAATGAGGAAAAAGGTCTGCACACCGGCGAGGACCACGCCGACGTACGGCATCAGCTCCCCGTTTTTATTCCGGTAAGCAATCAAAACCGAGATAACGTAGACCGAGAGCAGAAAGCTCCAGAAGAGCAGCGAGCCTTCCTGACCGGACCAGAGCGCGGCGACTTTGTAGAAAGCGGAGAGATCACGATTGCTGTGGGAGACAACGTAGGCCTGGGAAAAATTGTCGGTGAAGAGGAGATACTCGAGGCTAAACGTGGCGATGAAGATCAGAACGCAGGTGGCCATGCCGGCCTGCCGCGTGCTTTTCACGAGCAAAGGATGGCGCGTGACGATCGCGGCGATGCCGCCAACTAACGCGTATATCGCACAGACAAAGGCCAGCAGGAGCGTAAACGAACCGAATACATCCATTGAGCTTTCGCCTCTCCTCGAGGAATTTCGACTGGCGCGTTACATGCTGCTTCGCTGGGTGGCGCCGGCCGGGGCTGGCTTGTCGCCACCCGGAGCGGCTTCATACTTGGATGCACACTTGGCCTGAACATGTTCGGCGACAAAGCGGCCGTCGGGGCCCGGACGTCCCTCTACCAGAGCCTGAGACTTGTCTTTAAACGTGTCCGGCAAGGGATCGCTGCCAACATACGTGATAGGTAGGGTCTTCCCCTGCTCTTCCAGCGTAAAGTCCACGCGGCCCGAACCGGGTTTAATGCTGCCTTCTACAACGATTCCCGCGAGGCGCATGCGATGAGCGCGATCCGAGGCATTCAACGCCTGGTACTCCGCGATGGTGTGATAGTAGGTCTTGCTCTCGCCATAGCCGAGCCAGGCGAGGAACGACAAGGCCACCACAATCACTCCGATCCCCACACCAAATTTTGCCCGATTCTGCACAAAGCACCCCTAAAGGAGCAGTTCCAAAGGACATCTTAGCACACCGCAAAGTTTCAACGGGGCACAGTTAGTTGGATCAGGTGGTCATGAAGCGCGGTGACCCGGATTACAGGGGATCCTAGGAACCCTGCAGAGCGAGGGCCGGGAGGGCGGCGCGAAAGGCAGAGATCGCATCGGGCGTGGGGGGCACAGCGCTGGCCGAGGCAGCAATCGGGGTATAAACAACGGGACACCCGAGGGCGGATTCAGAGAGTTGCGGGAGAAATGGTTGCAGATCCTGAGAAAGAACGAGGACGCGTTTGGGCTTCAGCGAGCGGCGGATCCTGGCGACAGCTTGAGGGAGGTGATGATCGAGCAGATCGATAGCTTCAGCGGGCCTGGTGCCCGGCGCTATGGGACACTCGAGAAGATAGGCGAGCAAGATGCCACGTTTTTGGAAGTCGGCAAGGACTTCTCCGCTGGACTTCCCTGCCGTAGAGATGGAGAGAGCGGAGAGGAGATCGCCGGCGAGGCCGGTGAACGGAGTTGCGGGCGAGTAGAGAAACTCGGAGTCGGCATCGGGAACGGAAGCGGCGAGCAGCAAAGCTTGGATGTGGATGGGGCGGAAACGCGTGGCCCATTCGAGGCGCTGCAGGCGGCGTGCAATGTGCTCGGAGGAAGCGAGTTGGCCGCAGCCATCGCAAGGCAAAAGTGTAGGAGTAGCCATATAGAAAAATGGTAGAGCAAGGTGGATAGGGAGGCAAATGAACAAAACTACTGTTGCAGTACGGAGAGGTGGGGCGGCTGCGAAGCCGGGATGGTTAGTGGTAATACTGCCGCGCAACCGCACCGTTGGTTAATTGTGAAACCCGGTTTGTTCGCGGAAGTTGCGCTTCAGGACTGCAAAGTAGGACCGGACCGAACTTGGATGAACATTTCAATACTCACATGAAAATACTCGGCGAGCTTTCTTGCCTGGGTTTTGCTAATTGCCCGCTTGCCGTGAAACACCTCGGAGGTAATTCCTTTTGATCCCAACACTTTCCACAGGTCTTTTTGGGTCAGTTTGCGGGCTTCCATTAAATGTTTCAGTGTCTGCTGTGGGCTCGCTTTCCGGATCGGATAGCGGCGCTGTTCACATATTCGTCAATCAAGACGGCGAGGAGTTCCGCAAGTTCCTTTTCTTCAGGCGAAAGGCGCTCCCGTTCGTCGAAACGTTTCACTTCGTCGGTCAGGCGCTCGCACTGCTGATCGGCACGAATGACGTGGGGGAGCGTACGGCCCAGCAGTTGGGCGTACGATTTTTCGTTCAGATCTGTTGTCGTCGTGCTCATTGCTTCCATGCCCCTTTGTCATCGTCCACGTGCGTCAAAAGAAAGTCAAAGGCTCGCTGCGTCTGATAGTTGACTCTCGCCAGTACCCCTCCAAGGCACCGCGCTTTATGATGTGCACGGAGGAGCAGGTTCTCATAATGAGAACCGCAAGTGAGCGGTTGCAGCTACTTGGAAACTGCGGCGTCGGAAGGGAGCTTGGAGCGTAGGCACCACTTGAGTTCCTGGCTCATTTCGGTGATTTCCATGCCGGGCATGACGATGAATTTGCAGGAGAGCATTTCGCGCGGCTCGTCGTCATCGGGAAGCTGGCAGGTGACACGGCAATACTGACAATCCTGGTTCCAGCAGAAACGCCCGTAGGGGATGGTTTCCGGGCTGATGAACTGAAAGCAGCGCAGCAAGGAGTTGCGCTCCGGCACCTGGAATTTCTTGCCGAAGATGGAGATCTCGACCAATTTTTCATACGGGCGGAATGGTTCCGACATGATGGCTCTGTCCTTTGTTGACAGCTTGCAACGCGGCTCTGAGTCCCCTGAGCTGGTAGTGGTGCGGTGCTTAATCAGATTAGAGCGGGGGAGGAGATGGGACAACGAAACGATGCGGCTGGCGTAGCGAAAACGGCACGGGGTGGGAAGAGTAGGAGAAGAGAGGATTTAAGAGCACAAGTCAATAGAGATAGCCCTTCCCTCCCCGGCCCCAATGGTCAGCCTGCTTTGGATGTCGATTGCTAAACCTTTGGAATAATGTGGATCGCAAACCGGCAGCCGGGGTTTTTCCCCTTTTCCACCCGCACCACATGGCCGTGTTCGTCATCGTTTGGCGGGCCTCCCGCGGGAACATTGCGGGTCAAGTAGACTTCCATCCCCACATAATAGTGGTTCGAGGGACTCTCAAGATATAAACCGCTTCGTGATAAGTCCAAACTGGCGCAAGTCTCCTCCGGATATTGCGAATTGATCGGGCGAATATGAATTTTCTGTGAAGTGCGGATTCTTGCATCACTTCGAATGACATCGCGGAGCCGTGGAATTGCGCGCGTAAGGGAAAGGAGAGGCACCAGAAGCAGGCATATGGTCATCATGTACAATCCGGTTCCGGGACTTATCAGAAACGAATTCGCCATCAGGACCCGCGCGCCCAGCGCCGCATCACTCGGTGAGCTTAGTTCGGTTATGCTCATCATCGCATCCGTCCAGGCCTGCACGTCAGAGCTCAGTATTTGCACGTGCACCAGGGCACTCGCGGCAAAAACGCCTCCCACGACGCTAAGCAGCGCAACCCCCTTCTGAAGGAAAAGAAGATCCAGCACCGCCAGGAAAGTGAAGGCCAAGGCTGCGAAGACGAACCATGGAACAATCGATGCTGTTTGGATGCTGAAGGGCACCGGCATGGGCCCTGGTGTTGCGGCAGTTGTCTGATAAGGAGTGCCAGCGGTCCCGCTATAGAGAGCAGACTTGATGGGCGCGGCAATCCGAAGTTCAGACTGTAGTTGCCTTATCCCGGAGGGGAGGTCAAAAGCGTCACTGACGCGGGAGCCATTGGGGTCATGCATTCTTACGAGAGGTTCAAAGGCCATCAGCAGAGCAATACACAATATCAAGCCGAATCCGATCCGCTCCACTTTGTAATTCGAAAACGTCATTGATCTGCCTCCAAAACCCGCAGGTCGTCTTTGAAAAGATGCCAAAGGATCGGAAAGTCCGTATTGAAATATTGCCTGAGAATTCTTTCTCTTACACGGGATAAAGCAGCCGCTGTTGACACAAAGTAAACCTCTGTCCAACAGGCACAACATCCTTGAGGCTTTCTTTTCAGGCGCCCAGGGCGAAGAATTGGCACATGTGGCGGAATTTCTGGTAGCGGGCTTCGAGGAGTTCCTTGATGCCTTGATTCGAAAGGACGAGGAGCTGGCGCTCGAGGGTGTCGCCAAAAAACTTGGCGGCGGCTTCGTAGTCGCCGTGGGCGCCGCCGTCGGGCTCGGGGATGATCTCGTCGACGATGCCGAGATCCTTTAGGTCCGTGGACATGATCTTCATAGCGATGGCGGCGGTTTCGGCCTTGGTCGAATCGCGCCAGATGATGGACGCACAGCCTTCGGGCGAGATCACCGAGTAAAAGCCGTTTTCGAGGATGTTGACGCGGTCGCCGACGGCGATGGCCAGCGCGCCGCCGGAGCCGCCTTCGCCGGTGACGGTGACGATGATAGGTACTGGAAGGCGCGCCATTTCGCGCAGATTGCGAGCGATGGCTTCGCCCTGGCCACGCTCCTCGGCATCGATGCCTGGGTATGCACCGGGCGTGTCAATCAGCGTAAGAATCGGGCGGCCAAATTTCGCGGCGAGTTCCATGATGCGCAGTGCTTTGCGGTAGCCCTCGGGCTTGGGCTGGCCGAAATTGCGGTCGATGCGCTGCTTGGTGTCGCGCCCTTTTTGATGGCCGATCACCGCGACGGGGCGCCCGCGGAACTTTGCCAGGCCGGTGATGAGGGCCTTATCGTCGCCAAAACCGCGGTCGCCGTGGAGTTCAACAAAGTCGGTGAACATCAGACTGATCCAGTCGAGAGTGTAAGGCCGCTGGGGATGGCGGGCAATTTGCGCGCGCTGCCAGGGACCGAGGTGAGTGTAAAACTCACGGCGAAGTTCGAGCACTTCTTTCTTGAGGCGCTCGACTTCGAGTTCGCTCTCGTCGGAGGCGGCGAGGCGGCGGAGCTCCTCCACGTCTTTTTCGAGGCGCTCGATTTCGCGCTGGCGCTCGAGCGTCGTGGTTCCCTTTTTATCCTTTTGCGCGGCGCACATTACGCAACCCTCTGAATCGCCTGCTGGCCGCAGATGCGGCGGACGGCCTCCTCGAGCTCCGGCTTCACGCGGATGCGTTTCTGTGATTGCAGGGATGCCATGGAGCCGTCGGGGGAGACCAGTTCAAACACTATCGCAGTTGGCCCCGGGGTGCTTGTAAATAAATTCTCCAGCTGGTTCAAAGTCTCATCATTGAGGAGGCTCATGGCGAGGCGCATGCGGAATTCGCTGGGGCCGGTGCGTTCGGCTACGTCTTCCAGGCGGCGGGCTTCCTGAAGGGAGAGGCGGGTGCCGGCTTCCTCGATTTGCACGCGGGCTTTCAGGAGCAGCGGCACTCCGGGCTTCAGAATGTTTTCGAGGCGCGCGAAGCTTTCGGGAAACGCAAGGAGTTCCTGCACGCCGGTCATATCCTGAATGGTGAAGATGGCCCAACGCGCGCCTTTTCTGGAGCGCATCGGCCGCGTGCCGACGACGAGAGCGGCGACGGTGATTTCCTTGCCGTTGCGCTGGCCTTCGAGTTCGTCGAGGGAGAGCGCGCCGAAATCCTTGAGACGGGAGGCGTATTTTTCGAGCGGGTGGCCGGAAACATAGAAGCCGAGCATGGCGTATTCGCTGGTCAGGCGCTCTTCTTCACTCCACGGAGCGGCATCGCGCAGTTCGAAATGAATCTTAGGCTCGGCAGCGGCCCCGCCGAAGAAGAGTCCGTGCTGGCCGGATTCCCTGGCGCGCGCGGCACGCTGGATGGCGTTGATTGCTTCATCCACGGAAGCGAGCATGCTCTCGCGCGGGCCGAGCGAGTCCAAGGCGCCGGATTTGATGAGGCTTTCAAAGACGCGCTTGTTCAGGAATCGCGATTCGATGCGCTCGCAAAATTCATAGAGCGATCTGAACTCGCCCTGGCTCAGGCGCGATTCGCGGATGGCCTTGGCGGTGTTTTCCCCGACGTTTTTGATCGCGGCGAAGCCGAAGCGGATGGAGTCGCCGACGGGCGTGAAGTAGAGATCGCTTTCGTTGACGTCGGGCGGAAGAATGGAAATGCCCATGCCGCGGGCTTCGTTGATGTACTTCACCTGCTTCTCGGCGTTGCCGGTTTCGGAGGTGAGCAGCGCGGCCATGAATTCGATCGGGTAGTGCGTTTTCAGGTAGGCGGTCTGGTATGCAAGCAGTGCATAGGCGCAGGAGTGCGACTTGTTGAAGCCGTAGCCGGCGAACTCTTCCATCAAATCGAAGATTCGCACGGCTTTCTTTTCGGGAATTTTGTTCTTCTCGCAGCCGGCAAGGAATTTGGCGCGCTGCGCGGCCATTTCCTCTTTTTTCTTCTTGCCCATGGCGCGGCGGAGCAGGTCGGCTTCGCCGAGAGAAAAACTCGCCAGGAGGTTGGCGATCTGCATCACCTGTTCCTGATAGAGAATGACGCCGTAAGTTTCCTCGAGAATTTCCTTCAGCTGCGGGAGTTCGTAGGCGACTTTGGTTTTGCCGTGCTTGCGGTTGATGAAGTCGTCTATCATTCCGCCCTGAATGGGGCCGGGGCGATAGAGCGCGTTGAGCGCGGTGAGGTCCTCGATGCGAGTGGGCTGGTAGCGGCGAAGAATATCGCGCATTCCGTGGGATTCAAACTGAAAGATGGCCGTAGTTTCACCGCGAGCGAACAGTTTGTAGGTGGCTTGGTCATCGAGGGTGAGATTGTCGATGTCCACCCTGACGCCGCGATTTTGCTCAACCATTTTGACTGCGTCGTGGAGAACGGTGAGCGTAGTTAGGCCGAGGAAATCCATTTTAAGCAGGCCGATGCGCTCGAGCGCGTTCATATCGTACTGCGTGGTGATTTCGTCGCGGTTGGTCTTATAAACGGGGACCAGCTCGGTGAGCGGCTGCGGCGAGATGACGACGCCGGCGGCGTGAGTGGAGGCGTGGCGCGCGAGGCCTTCAAGGCGCAGCGCGACGGCCATCAGGTCTTTCAGCTTTTCGTCGCTGTCCACGGCGGATTTTAGCTGCGGCGCTTCTTCCAGCGCGTTTTCGAGTTCGATGCCGAGCGTGGCGGGAATCATTTTGGCGAGGCGGTCGACTTCGCCATAGGGAATATCCATGGCCCGGCCGACGTCTTTCACCGCGGCTTTGGCGGCCATCGTGCCGAAGGTAATGATCTGCGAAACGTTTTCGCGGCCGTACTTGCGCGTGACGTAGTCGATCAGTTCGCCGCGGCGCCGCATGCAAAAGTCGATATCAATATCGGGCATGGAAACGCGCTCGGGATTCAAGAAGCGTTCGAAGAGCAGATTGTATTGGAGCGGGTCCACGTCGGTGATGCGTAGCGCATAGCTGACCAGGCTGCCCGCGGCGGAGCCACGGCCGGGGCCGACGGGAACTTCCTGCGCCCTTGCGTAATGGATGAAATCCCAAACGATCAGGAAGTAGCCCTCGTAGTGCATCTTCTTGATCATTTCGATTTCTGACGAAAGACGGCGCTCGTATTCGACCAGTGGATGATGAAGGACGCCCTGCTGCGAGAGGCGCTCAAGGAACGGCAGGCGCTGGGCAAAGCCTTCGCGGGCGACTTTTTCGAAATAACTGCCGGGGGTGTGGCCCTCGGGAACTTTGAATTCGGGCAGCGCATTGGGGATACGTTCGATTTTGACGTTACAGCGCGCGGCGATACCCACGGTGCGGCTGAGCGCCTCGGGCAGTTCGCGGAAGACCTTGGCCATTTCCTCGGCGGTCTTGAAATAAAACTGGTCGGTGGCGAACTTCATGCGATTGGTATCGCTCATGGTCTTGCCGGTCTGAATGCAGAGCAGGACTTCCTGCGCATGGGCGTCGCTGTGATGCAGATAGTGGCAATCGTTGGTGGCAACGAGCGGGATGCCGGTTTCTTTGGAGAGGCGGACCAGATCTTTGTTTACACGCTGCTCGACTTCCAGCCCCTGGTCTTGAATTTCTAGAAAGAAATTACCTTTTCCGAAAATGTCCTGGAGACGATAAGCATTCTCTCGCGCAAGATCGAATTTCTCATCCACAACCGGCTCGGTGACCGGGCCGCGGAGGCAGGCGGAGAGGGCAATAAGGCCCTTGTTGTGCTTCGAAAGAAGATCGAGATCAATGCGCGGTTTGTAATAGAAGCCTTCGAGGAAACCGGCGGAGACCAGCTTGATGAGATTGTGATAGCCCTCAAGATTTTCGCAAAGGAGAACAAGGTGATTGCTGCCGCGGGCGCCGGGCTCCATTTCGCCGCGATCGCCGTTGGTTACCGGTGCGGATTTCTCACCGCGGTCGTGGCGGCTGCCTTTAGCGACGTAGACTTCGCAACCGATGATGGGCTTGACGTCGCGCTTGCTCGCTTCATAGAAAAAATTGGCGGCGGCGAAAAGATTGCCGTGGTCGGTGATCGCCACGGCGGGCATCTTCTGGCGCGAGGCCTCGTCGAGAAGTTCGGAGGTTTCGCATGCGCCGTCGAGAAGGCTGAAATCGGTATGAACGTGGAGATGAACAAACTGCGGATTGCCCATGGAAGTTGATTGTAAAACGCGGGGATGAGAAATGCGAACGGGATTGTGAGATTTGCACAGGGGGCGGGGCGCCGCCACGGTGGGACGATGTACTGGCCGGCCCTAAGACCGGCCAGTACACTTATTTCTTGGACTTGTGTTTGGCGGCGGCGGCTTTCATGCCGGCTTTGTGCCGTTCGTGAACGGCGTGCTTTTCTGCGGCGGCGGCTTTCTTTTCGGCCGGCGTTTCGATGTGCTTTTCGGCCTTGGCGGGCTTCTTTTCTTTTTCCTTCTTCTTGGGCGGTTCCTTGATGCCGGAAAGCTTGCGCAGGATTTTCACGCGCTCTTCGGGAGTTTTGGCGCGTCCGTTCAACTGAATAGCAAAAACGTCCTGCACGATCTGATCGAATTTTGGGCCCCGCGGCATGCCGAGTGCTTCGAGTTCAGTGGCCACGATCGGCAGGGCCTGGCGGACCGGGCGCCACTTGTGGAGGAACGCTTTCAACTTTGACAGCGCGACGGAATTGCTGGATTCCGCGAGAAGATAGGCGACATATTCCATCGGAATCTTTTCGGTGTAGCGGTAGGCCTCGATGGGCGTTTTGGTTTTCTTTCCCGCGAGGTCTTTCTGGATGTCCAGCGCCTTCTCTGGAAACTTTTCGATGGCTTCGATCTCGGCCGAGCGGTAGCCGAGTTTGGAGAGGGTGTGGCTGAGTTCGCGATCCTTCAGGCGGCTGAGGATGGCCAGCAGCATGGGCGTGGCAAGCCGCGGACGGAATCCGGCCATGTAGAGATCGTCACGCACTTTGATGAGGCGGTTAATCGCGTCGTACCCGGGATGCTTCTTGGCCAGAATCGGATGAACGCGCTCGAGCAGATCGCTCTCTTCCCATTCCTTCAGAATCAACTGCGGGCGCTCTTCGCGGCTGAGGCTGCGCACTTCTTCGCCTGCATCTTCGGGAGTAATGGTGAGCTGCAGTTCGCGCTCGATGGCGAGATTGAACCACTCCTGGGTGCGCGATTCGAGTTTGAAGCCCATCCGAGCCGCCAGGCGGAGCGCGCGGAGAAGCCGTACAGGCTGATTCGTGAAGCTGTGGATGGAAAGCGCACGGACTTCGCCGTGCTCGATGTCAGAGAGGCCGTTGGTAGGATCGAGCAGCAAACCGCGAGACGCAGGATTGAGCGAAATGGCGATGGCGTTCAGGGAAAAATCGCGGCGGCGCAGGTCTTCCATGATCGTGGACCAGCGCAGCTCGGGGCGGGTGCCGGGGCGTACGTAGTGTTCATCGCGCGCGGCGGAAATGCTGCCTTCGACGTCGCCGGCAAACAAGAGTTCAACATTCCGGAATTTTTCGTCCTCGGAGAGAACTTTCGCGCCGCCCTTTTCGAGTTCGCGCGCCATCTTGGAGGGATTCCCTTCGACGGTAAAATCCAGATCGCGCAGGTTTGCGCCGGTGATCAGGTCGCGCACGGTGCCGCCGGTCAGGTAGACGTTAAATCCCAGCACGGAGGCAAGCTCCTGCACGCGCAACATGGCCGCGCGTTGTTCCGGCGAGAGCCGGCTTTCCAACAAAAACATGTAATCAGGCATTGCGTTCCTTCCGCTTCAAAGTTGGCATTCACAGAGCGAATGCCATACCCGCGATGAGTCCATTCCCGCGCGCTAGGCGCGGGGGTGATGCGCTTTATAAATCTGCTTCAGGCGTTCTTCCACGACGTGGGTGTAGATTTGCGTCGTGGAGATGTCGGAATGCCCCAGCATCAGCTGGACGGAGCGCAGGTCCGCTCCGCCTTCGAGCAGGTGCGTGGCAAAACTGTGCCGCAGCATGTGCGGCGCCAAGGGGATGCGCAGGCCGGCGCGCCGACCATAGGCAGCGAGGATTTTCCAGACGCCCACCCGGCTCAGCGTGCTGCCGCGGCGATTGATGAACAGGGTTGCCGAGTTAACCTGCTTCCCTGCCGGGACGAGCTTCGGTCGGGCGTCGCGAAGATAGCGATCGACGAGGGCGAGGGCTTTCTTGCCAATGGGAACGATACGTTCTTTGTCGCCCTTGCCGATGCAGCGGACGCAGCCGACGGCCCGGTCGAGATCCATCACCCGGAGGCTGATGAGTTCGGAGACGCGCAGTCCGGTGGAGTAGAGAACGTCGAGCATGGCGCGGTCGCGGAGGCCGATGGGAGTCTTGTCGTCCGGCTGCGCGAGGAGCCGCTCGATCTCTTCGAGGCGAAGGTAGCCAGGGAGCGAGCGGCGAATCTTGGGCGATTCGAGATTGAGCGAGGGATCGACGCTAATGAGGTCCTGTGTCCGGGCGAAACGGAAAAAATTGCGCAGCGTGACAAGATGGCGCGCGACGGTGCGGCTTTCGAGCTTCTGCCTAAAGAGGCTGGAGAGGAAGTCCACCAGGTCGTCGCGGGTAACGCTTTCGAGGTTCAGCTTTTTCTTTCTTGCGTAGCTTTCGAACTTGACCAGATCGCGGCGATAAGCCGAAACCGTGTTTGCGGACAATCCCTTTTCCACGCGGACATGCGTGAGAAACGACGCGATGGTGTTGGAGATTTCCATCAGGAACCTGCCAATCCTTCTGCAGCGCCGGGACGTCGCATGGCGATGCCGTAGACTTCCTCAATTTCGGGGCATTTGAAAAGCCACGTCAGGCCGATATAGACCAGGGTGGCGCCAAGGATCATGGCGATAAATACCACGAGTTGGATGAAAAAGGCAGAGTTGAGGGTGTAGTTTGCATAGTGATTGGCCACCAGGCAGCCAGCACCCATAATGAGGCTGCAGACGGAAATTTTGCCGATGGAGCGGAGAATCGCGAGGCTGCCGAGCGGGCCGTAGCGGAGGCGGAAGACCGCGAACAAGATGAGGAAGTCGAACAGCGTGGCGAGGGCGGTGGCTAGGGCCGGGCCGCCATTCTGAAAGCGTTTGAAAAAGAATTGCAGGAACACGATGTTGAGAAAAATGTTGAGGAAGAAGGAGATGAGGGCGACGATGACCGGCGTCTTGGTGTCATTCGCGGAGTAGAAGGCCGGAACAATCAGCTTCACACACGCGAGAGCGGGAAGACCGATGGCGTAGTAGAGCAGCGGACGCGCGGTCAGACGCGTGGATTCGGCGACGAACTGCCCGTGCTGGAAGAGCATGCGGATAATCGGCTCGCGCAGCGTCATCAAGCCGATAGCAGCGGGAACGGTGATGTAGGCGACGATACGCACCGCAAAGGTAAGCGTTTTCTTAAGTCCTTCGTAATTGTTGGCCGCAGCCTGATGCGACATGATCGGCAGAATCGCGGTGGCGACAGCGATGGCGTAGCCGCCGAGCATCAACTCCATCACGCGGTCGGCCACGTAGAGAGCGGTAAGCGACCCGCGCGGCATGAGGACGGAGTTTGCGAAATAGGTGTCCACAAAGAAATTGATTTGCGAGATGCCCAGGCCGAAGAAGCGTGGAAACAGTACCCGAGCAACGTCACGGATCCCGGGATGCGTAAAGGAGAGGCCAAAATCGAAGCGCATGCCACGGCGCACCAGCTGCGGAACCAGCATCAGAAACTGCAATGCGCCGCCAACAAGGACACCTACGGCGAGGGAGGTGGCAGGGGTTCGAAAATAGGGCCAGACGGCAGCGGTGGAAAAGATGATGATGACGACGTTCAGAAGGACGCTAGTGGCCGAGGGGAGAGCGAAGTAGTGGAATGAGTTCAAAATGCCGATGCCGATGGCGGCCAGGCCCAGGAAAAAGAGATACGGGAAGATAATCCGATTGAGGGCGATGGCCTCGTCCCAGCCTTCCACTTTGTCTTGAGGGGAGGTGAAGGTGTGGATGACGTGCGGAGAAAAGATGACCCCAAAGAGGACGACGACAGCCAGAACGAGCGCAACAGTCCAGAAAAAGCGATTGGCAAACTGCCAGAGTTCGTCGGTGGTGCGATCGCGCATGTATGTGGTGAAGACCGGAATGAAGGTGGCAGAGAAGGTCCCATCGCCTATTAAGCGCCTGAAAAGATTGGGGATACGATAGGCAAGGACGAAGGAGTCGGCGCTGAGGGTGGTTCCAAGGAGAAGGGTAATGCGCTGGTCGCGGACGTAGCCGAGAATACGGCTAGCGAAGGTGACCAGCGAAATGATAGAGGCGGATTTTAGGATCTGCTTCTTTTCGGACAAAGACCGACCCTCTGCGACCTAACCCCAATAAAAACAATGAGTTGACAGGAAAACCGAGCTTAACATAACATACATTTGCGGCCTTGTGCAATCGTTTCCTGCCCAAGACGCGGTGATTCCCTTTGAAGACGCGAGCCCCAGCCTCGACGCACAAGAAAGTTGTAATTGAATTGGACGACAGAACCGCGCTGCGCGGCTTCTTGAATCCAGCACGCCTGGCCGGCGCGGATATGCTGGACCTTTTGACCCCCGAGGGCGAGCACGAAGAAGTTGCGGTCGCGAAGGTGCGGGCGGTTTATTTTGTGCGGGATCTGGGCGAGGAATTCGCACCCGAGCGGAAGGCATTTTTGAACCGGCCGAAGCTGGATGGCTTATGGGTGAAGGTGCGATTCCGCGACGACGCAACTCTTGAAGGCGTCATCCCGAACGACCTGATGACGTTTTTGGACAATGGGCTGCACCTCTCGCCGCCGGACTTCAATTCCAATACGGATCGCATCTATGTTCCCCGCCCCGCAATCGCTGAGCTGACCGTGCTCGGCGTGGTGGGAGTGGCGCGGCGGAAGCCAGTCGCGGCGCCAACTGCGCAACCCCGGCTATTCAACGAATAGGGCAACGACGACATCCAGTCCGAACAACGACCAGGGGTTTCGCTATCCCGGAGTGCAGTGGTAGCCGCACGCGCGAGCGGATAGGGCGGAGTCGCGTATGACTGATTGCCGGCTACTTAGTGGAATATTCCACCGCGAAAGTAGCGGAAATCCTGATCGCGTCCCGTGATGAGCCGTAATACTGCAAGTGCAGCTCGTTGATTATTTCGGGTTCCTGTTGCCGGCCAAGAGGAACTTCGAGCGGGCGGTTCACGCGCGCATCCAGGATGCGGCCAAGCTTCACACCGGAATTCCTGGCAACCTCTTCCGCCACGCGTGCGGCCCGCTCGCTTGCTTCTCGGACGGCTTCCCGCAGGGCCGGCCCAGGATCTTTCACGGTAAACAACACCGGCCCAGTATTCTTAAATTGTGAAAATTGTGGCGGGAGTTCGGGCTGCCGCGCGCCGGCACGGGTGAGCGCGTCAATCGTGTCCGCAAGAATCTGGTCAAATGCCTCGCTCGAGAGATACTTCTCCGAGAAAGTTACGAAAACATATTTTCTTACTTCGAAGCAGAAAGGCGACTGCAAGGCTAGCGCATAGTAGGGCCGGGAAGACATCGCCATCGGCACCGCCAGGCCGGACCGAGGCCGCTGGCGCCGCCGGAAATGAACTGGTTGGCGGAGACCCGGTATTTTCCCTGGAGTCCTTGTTTGCAGTAATGGAAGAGGATCCGGCAACCCAGAATCCCTTCATTTTGGTTCGATTGGGCTGCGCGAATGCCGGACCCGGCAAAATCGTGATGCCAAGAAGAATAGCCACATGCAAGGCCTTATGGAAACCAACATCCCGTTTGGAAGCGCGAATCATCCCTGGAGCCCCCTGATGGGAAAGATACTGACTCTGCCACGCCCTGTTGATTAGAGCAATGCACGGCCCAAGCCGAACCTTAAACTGCTTGTTGTTATCGAGTTCAGAGCGACCGTTCGGTGTATGACCGTGGCTGCCCGCACACGCTTTGGAATCAATTCGACAAACTGTCCCAAATGAGACTGAAAGACTTGCATATTGAAATCATGATGGGTGTATCTTGAGCAGAAAAAAACAGACAAGGCTCGAAATCGCGACGCGTGCCGACATCAAGAAAGAGATGGCGCAGCCGCGCATGGCCAGGTCGGCAAGAATTGCAGAATTGAATTTGAGAACGGCGCGAATTGCGGAGCCGCCGAGTACTAGCATGGACGGGAAAGTCGACAAGATCATTCCTTCCCCGCGACGGAATCAGCCTGAAAAGGCGCAAATTGCTGTTGATGTGCCAGAGAAACGAGGATATCGCGATCTGCGCATTGATAATGCGTTAGTCGACGAACATGGGGATGACGTGAAGCTCAAAAAAGGCGCTCACGTAGAAATTACCGTCACCTCCAAGGACGTAAACCACCGCAAATAATGAACATGGCCGGCGACGTGGCGTGAAACACGCGCCCTGGGTCCGGCGCGGGAGATACGAAGATGGCAGATGAAGAGTGGATCAAGCGACTTGAAGACGGCAGGAAGGTGAAATTTATCTATCAGGAACTGCCGAAGGATGGTGCATTTCTCACCGCGCAGGTTGAGCGGAATGAGGTTGTCTATTCGGTGGTATTGGCCGCAGCCGGAAACCCCCTGAGCCACGAGGCTGTGGAGAGCCATTTCAACGGCGAACTCTCAAAGAAGTAACACCACGTTCTCAATCAACCACATTTCCTTGTGTTCGATGGTGACCGTTTTCCGCGGGTAACCAGCTTCGGCCGCATCGTAACTGCCTGCACTATTTTCTGTCCCAGGATGCCCCTGCCCCGCCATTGAACTCATCAGGATTTCTTCGTCGGCGCCTTGGCGCCTCGTTTGGGCGCCTCAGATAGGCCAATGGCGATCGCCTGCTTCCGGCTGGTCACCTTACGTTCTTTCCCCGGGCGGAGCGTTCCCCGCTTTTCGCGCTCCAGGGCGCGCTTGACGCTCTTGCCGGCAGCCTTCCCGTATTTTGCGATCGCTTTCCTCGCTCCGGATAGTACGGGCCCGTTCAGGAAGTCTTGGCGGCTTTCGCGGAGTCGTCCGGGCTATACGATTGGATGAACTCATCCACCTGTTTTTCCGCGGCGTCTTTCGCAAGTCCGTAACGTTCCTGAATCTTGCCTACCAGTTGGTCCCTCTTGCCGTTGACTGCAGTTACGTCGTCGTCCGTCAACTTCCCCCACTTCACTTTTACCTTGCCCATCGATTGTTTCCACTTGCCTTCGATCAGATCCCAATTCATCTCAATCCTCCTCTGGAACGAATGGATGGCCTGTATTTCCTGCTGCAGTACGCGTTGCCAGCGATGATTCCTTAAACAATTCCTGTTCTCCCTGCCATGCGGGGTCATGCTCATATGCAAGCTTCAAACCTTCTTGAGGCTAGTAGAATTCGCATTGTCGCGTCTGTCTAACTTCGCACAGTTCCAAAGTTAGCGAATGCCGGGTGTATCGAGCGGTTTGAAGCCGAAAAGCGCGGGGTTGTTGACTTTGTTGCGGATCAGTGAAAATCCGGATAGATCTCGTCGTTTATCCAATAGCTCGCCAGGAGAATCGCAAAGAGCACTCCCACAAGCCACAGGGCCCAACGTCGCCGTCTCCATGCGGAACCGGCCCCGGAGAGTTGAAACGGAATGTCCACGAAGTACGCGGCGCTGTAACAAACATTGGCAAGGCCCGCGAGAATCAGAAGGGGCGGCAGAAAATGAACAGTGAGTGCCGGGCGAAAATGGGGCCAGGAAGCCAGGATCCAATAGGCGGTCACCGCCAAGAGGGCAACATTGTAGGCGATCCGCCGGGTTTCCCAAAAACGGAGAGCGTCGGCGAAGCAGGCGTGGAAAGAGCCTGCGGGTTGGTTCCCGGGGCTTCCAGATTCGGCCGAATCCAGCGTGGGCATTTAGGGACCTCGCTCCAGTATCAAGATACGCCCCGCCTTCTTGTTGTCAAGTACTTTTCTGTGTAAAGTGTCCTCCAACAACCCCGTCTGTACTTCCCTGTTGCCGCTGTGCGAGACTCACTGATTGCTTGGAAAATGGCGAAGGAGTGTGGGTATGAAGCTGCAGGAATTGGCGGAGCGTTTGGGGTGCCGGCTGGAAGGCGACGCGGAGACGGTGATTCACGGCGTGGCGGGGATTGAGGAGGCCGGGCCGGGCGAGGTCACATTTCTGGCGAACCGGCGGTACGCGCCGAATTTGAAGACCACGCGGGCTTCGGCCGTGTTTGTGGACGACGGCGTAGAGGTGGAGCGCGAGGCTGGCGAGCCGGCGTTGGCGAAATTGCGGACGAGCAATCCGTATTTGAGCTTTGCGAAGGCGATTGAGCTGTTTTATGAGCCGCCGAAATATGCGCCCGGGATTCATGCGACGGCGGTGATTGCCAAGAGCGCGCGCATTGGACCGGGGGCCCATGTCGGTCCTTACTGTTTTGTGGACGAGGACGTGGTGATCGGAGAGAACTCGGTTCTCCAGAGCTTTGTGACGATCTATCGCGGGGCGCGGATTGGGACAAACTTTTTTGCCCATGCGCACGCGGTGGTGCGGGAGTTCTGCAGGATCGGCGACCGGGTGCGCTTGCAGAATGGCGTGATCATCGGAGGCGATGGATTGGGTTATGCGAAGAACGCGGATGGGACCTGGTACAAGATGGCGCAATCGGGGCCCGCGGTGCTGGAAGACGACGTGGAAGTGCAATCGAACGCCTGCATTGATCGCGCGACGGTCGGAGAGACGCGCATCGGGCGCGGCACGAAGATTGACGACCTGGTGCTGGTGGGTCATGCCTCCAAGGTGGGCGGGAATTCGATGTTGTGCGGGCAGGTGGGGCTGGCGGGTTCAACTCACATCGGGGAGAACTGCATTCTGGCGGGGCAGGTGGGAACGGCGGGGCATTTGACGATAGGCGATGGGGCGGTGATTACGGCACAGAGCGGCGTGCCAAACGATGTGCCGGCGCGGGCGCTGTATTCGGGATATCCAGCGGTCGAGAACCGGGAATGGTTGCGAATGATGGCGGCGCTGCGGAGATTGCCGGAGTTGCACAAGCGGGTGGGGGAGTTGGAGGAGAGATTGGCCGGGAAGAAAGAATGACGCATCGTAGAGTTGTGATTGACCCCTTAGGCTGAGGTCCTTCGGCTCTGCTTGTCCGATAGCCTCAGGATGACGGGTTTTCGGTTGTAGCAGGAGCGTCGGCTGGTGCGGGGCCGGGGAAGCCGAGGGGGCGCTGGTCGGGCGGGAGGCCGGAGGCCAGTTCGTCGTGGAGGCGCTGGTTGAGGTCTTCGCGCTGGTCGAGAGTGTACTGGGTGGAGTCAATGGGTGGAAGGAATTCGACCAGGATTTCGCCCGGGTAGATTTTCAGTTCGCGCTTTTTCATGATGCGGTGAGCGTTGGAACAGGCAATCGGCACCAGCGGAACGCCGGCTTTGATGGCCATCACCGCGGTTCCCTTCTTGAATTTCTGGAGGCGGCCGTCGGGGCTGCGCGTGCCCTCGGGATAAATCAAAAAACTTTGCCCGCTCTTCAGCGCTTCGGTGGCTTTTTCGAGGCTGATGATGGCGGAGTCTCGATTAAAGCGGTCCACGGGGATGAACTGGGCGAGGTGGAAAGCCTGGCCGACAATCGGATATTTGAAGAGCGAGCGCTTGAGGAGAATGGCGATGCGGCGGGGAATGGCCCCGACGACGGCGGGCGCGTCGGCGGCACTGGTGTGATTGGCGGCGAAGATAACCGTGCCGGAGGGAATGCGCTCAATGCCCTTCACCTTGACCCGGACGCCGGTGGCGTTCACAAAAAACATGAGGCCCTTGATGGCCGTCCAGTAAAGCGGATTGGGATTTTTTGTCAGGACCGTGTAGATGAGCAGCGGCGGACCGAGAATTAGGATGTACAGCGAGAGAAAGACGCACATGAAGACGGCACGGAGCATCGGCTAAGGAAACTCTCTCGAATCAGGAGCGGTGGGTCAAGTGGCGATTGGATGGTTGGGTTGAGAGCGTAAAGGCGTCGGCTGAGCCACCCTTCAGCAGGCTCAGGGCAGGCCGCGCTCCAAAGTCGGAGCGGTCCTTCCGCCGCGGCGGGCTGGGCTGAAGCCCAAGGCCTGCCAGGGCACGGAGATTAATGGGAGCGGGCGGTGATGGGCTCGGTGGTGCCGTGGAGAAGGCCGTCCCGGAGGCGGCGGGCGCGGTCGTCGGCATTGGAGATTTCGGCGACCTGGAAGAATTTCTGGTGCAGTTCGCCGAGGTGGATTTCGACGGATTCTTCTTGTTCCGCGCGTCGGATGCGCAAACGCAGAACGTCGCCGGGTTTCTGCTGGGCAGACCAGCGTTCCGGGCGCCGCGGAACGTCAGAATTGTTCCAACGCAGAATCTCGTCGCCGACCCGCAGGCCGCTCTTCGCGGCGGCACCATCGGCGTCAACCGCGGCGACTGTCCAGGGTGCGCCGGGTTCCCGCTGGGGGAGAAATCCGAGGGTGGCGCGAACGGTTTCGTGAGTGCGGAGTTCGAGCCCTGCGCGAGCGAGTACATTCTGATACGGCAAAGGATTTGCACTGGCGACGTAGTTTTCGAAAAAGTCCGCGAGCGAGCCGCCGGTGAGTTTTTCGGATTCGAGGCGGATGTCCAGGGAATCGCGGTAGAACTTCCCTTCCCGGGCGAAGTCGGCGTTCATGGAGCGAAGGAGGTCGTCGAGGCTTCGTTGGTTGTCCGTGCGATCGCGGAGGACGATGTCGAGAAGGAAGCCCAGGACCTGGCCCTTGGTGTAATAGGAAACGCTGCGTTGGGGCTGGTTGTAGAGCGCATATTTTTCCAGCCAGGCGTCGAGGCTGGACTGTTCGGCGCTCTGCCACTGTCCGGCGGGGCGGGATTCGAGTTCGGTGATCTGCTGGCCGAGGTCCTGCAGGAATTCCTGTTTACTCCAGATGCCGGTGCGCACGAGCGCGTAGGAGCTGAACGTATTGGTGACGCCCTCGGCGAACCAGAGCGAGCGGGTGTACATCTCGCGCGTCGGGTCGAGAGGTTCGAGCGAGGCGGGGCGAATGCGCTTGACGTTCCAGAGGTGGAAAAATTCGTGCGCGGATACGTTCGGAAGAAGCGCGCCGGAAGGAATGTAGATGGCTGTGGAATTGGCATGCTCCATGCCGCCGCCGCTGCCATTGGCCGCTTTCCCGATATGGAAAATAAACGTGTATTCGGGGTAGGGCGCGCCGTCCATGAGTTTCAACTCGTAGGCGCAAATCTTTCGCAGCACCGATTCAACGTCGTGTTTTTTGTAATCGTCACCGTGGATGACGACGTGGACAGGAGGAGTCAGGTCGTGAATTGTGAATTCCTCAAAGTGCGAGGCTTCAATGGGGGAATCGCCAAGTGCATCAAAGGTTGGAGCCTCTACTGTGAACAGCCGGACGCCTCCCATCGACTCGAAGAGCACCCGTGAGCCGGAAGCAACAGTCCATTGAACGGGGAGGTCATGAAGCGAGAGAATGCTCTTTTCGTCGCGACGACCAGGAACATAGAGAAGAATCATCGCCGGATTGATGAAGGCGTGTTCGGAGTTGAGTTGCGAACTGAAAGGCCCGGGGTCGTCCCAAAAGGTGTCGTAGGAAACTTTGACCGTGCCGCTGGCTCGAACGCGCCACGTGAGCTTGTCCAGCTTTTCAATGGAGAGTTCGCGTCCGTCGGCCCAGGCGGTAACGCGCTGAACACGGCTGCTGAAATCGCGAATCTCGTAGAGGGCGTCCCAGGCGGCCATTTGAAGGTCCACGCTGTCTTTCACGTCGGGGACTTCGACGGTGACGTGGAAGAGATGTTGTTCGGGATGAGCGAGAGAGACTTCGTAGCGAATTTCCGCATTCGCCGGATGGGTGAGAAGGAAACAAACCGAGAGAAAAACGGCGGACGCGAGACGGACTGCGAAACGGTTCCGGGTCACCGCGCGTTTACTCCACTCGTGGTGTGGCGGGCTGAGAGTTTCTTTAGGAGCTTTTCGCAGAGGCCGTCGAAACTCCCGTTGGACATGATCAGGAGCAAGTCGCCGGGATGCGCTTCGGCAGCGAGAACGTCGGCGATGGCGTCAGCGCCCGGAAGAACTCGTGCATCCTTGCCGAGTTGTCGAACAGCGGCGGCGACGGATTCGGGATCGAGACGCTGGTCGTCGGCAAGTTGTCCGGCGCGATGCACGCTGCCCAGCAGAACTTTGTCACCGAGCGCGAGCGCCTGCGGCAAGGCAGCCTGAAAAACCTTGCGGCGCATGGAATTGGAGCGCGGCTCGAGCACGGCCCATAGGCGCTTGCCCGGCCAGCGAAGGCGCGCGGCTTCAAGAGTGGCTTTCACCGCGGTGGGGTGATGCGCGAAGTCGTCGACGACGAGGACGCCGTCCACTTCCCCCTTCACGTCCATACGGCGCTTGACGCTGCGAAATGTGGAGAGGGCTTCCTGAATGGATTCGCGGCGAATGCCGCGGCCCTCGGCGACAATCAGCGCGGCGAGCGAGTTCAGAACATTGTGACGACCGGTCGCGGCGAGGCGAATGCCGGCGTACGGCTCGCCCTTGTGTATGACTTGAAAGGTCATGGTGTCGCCTTCGGATTGGACGTTGGCGGCGACCCAGTCGTTGCTTGGGTGAAAACCGTATCGAATGATCGGGCAAAAGGCTTTCGCGGTGGCGTCCGCGAGGGCTTCGCCGGCTTCAGGATCGCCCCAGACGATGAGGCGGCCGCGGCGCGGAACAAGATTGACGAGGCGGCGAAAAGCCAGTTGGTAGGTCTCGAAATCGGCGTAGATATCGGCGTGATCAAATTCGAGCGAGGTGATAATCAGGTCGTCGGGATGATAATGGAAAAACTTCGCGGCTTTGTCCCAGTAGGCGGAATCGTATTCATCGCCTTCGAGAATGAACTCTTCGCCACCGCCGAGGCCGTAAGCCTGGCCGAAATTCTCGGCGATGCCGCCGACGAGAAAATTCGGGCGCTTCTTCGCGACGTGGAAGAGCCATGCAAGCATGGCGGTGGTGGTGGTTTTGCCGTGGGTTCCGCTGACGACAATGCAAAGCTTGCCGGGTAGAAATTCTTCCTCGATGATTTCGGGGAGCGAGCGATACGGGAGCTTGCGGTCGAGCATCTCTTCGACTTCGACGTTGCCGCGCGAGATGGCGTTGCCGACGATGGTCAGGTCGGGTGCGGGAGTGAGGTGCGTGGGATCAAAGGAGGTGGCGTACTGGATGCCGCGGGATTCAAGAAACGTGGATGCGGGCGGATAGACACCAGCGTCGGAGCCGGTGACGCGGTAGCCGCGTTCTTTGAGCATCCCCGCAAGAGGCGACATCGCGGAGCCGCCGACGCCAATCATGTGAATGTGCTTTGCCCTGGGCAAGACTAAATCCTCAATTTGAATTCGACCCACAAGCGTTTCGGCCGACCTAAAGGTCGGCCACTACAGTTTAATCGACAACCGCTGGTTCGAGAATTTCGAGCGTCCCTTCTCCCTTGGCGTGCAATTTTGCGCGAACACCCAAGGGAATCGTGAGCATGGGCCGGTTGGTGTGGCCGATAGGAGCGCCGAAAACGATCGGCACGTCGAGCGCACCAAGGATTTCCGCGCAGATCTCGGGAACGATTTGGCTGCCACGGGAGGGAGGATCACAGTCGGGGAAATCGCCGAGAAGTATGCCCGCGACTTTTTCAAAAATTCCCGCCTGGTACAAATGGCGGAGCGCGCGGTCAACCTGGTAGGGCTTCATTCCGCGATCTTCCAGGACGAGGATGGCATCCTTGGTGTTCGGATCAAGCCCGGTGCCCAGCGTAGTTTGCAGCATAGTTAGACAGCCGCCAACTATGCGGCCTGTCGCAGTACCCTGGGCAAGCGTTTCCCCACGCAGGGGAATTCTCCATTTGGATTTCGTTTCGCTGACAGCTTGCAGGAAGGAGACCATGTCATAGCCTGAAGGGCGATCCGCCCCATGATTGAAACCGGCAGCGACCATCGGCCCGTAGAATCCGGCCCAGCCTCGCGCTTCTCCGAGCAACAGCTGAATGATGCTGAGATCGCTGAAGCCGACGACGCACTTGGGGCCCAGCAGGCGCGTGGCAAGGCGAAAATCGACAAGGTAATTGGCTCCGTAGCCACCACGCGCGGCAATCACGCCGTCAATGCGCTTGTCGTGGACGGTCTTGCAGAATTGCTGGAGGCGCTCGTTGTGACTCGCGGCAAAGTAGCCTTGAGGCTCCATCGCCGCCGGCTCTTCGACCTGAAATCCCAGACGGCGAAGTTCGGCAACGCCAGCGCATATCGCGGCTGCGTCAGCCGGAGAAGACGGGGAAACTATACCAAGGCGCGCCCCCTTGCGAAGCGCTTTTGGTTTTTCCAGGCTGTGGATGTGGCGGGTCATCCGTGATGGCCTTCGACGGGAATGACCTCGGTGATAACGCCTTGCCGGCTTAGCTGCGTGACGATCTCAACCTGTTGCTTGTGGCTTACAACGGCTTCGAACTCGACGATGGAACTTGTGCCCGCCATGGAGACCCGGAATTGCTGCACCAGAATCTTCATGCCAGAGAGAAGCCTCTGCACCTCTCCGGCCACATTTTCCGCATGGCTGGTGGTGAACCGGAACAGCAGCAGCCGCGCCTTGAGATTCAATCTCTCTGAGCACCAACCGAGGACGACCAAACCAAACAGAACGATTACGGTTGCCGAACCGGCAAGACTGTAGAGCCCGCCTCCTACGGCCATGCCGATAGCTGCCTCCACAAAAATAGTTGCGGCGGTGGTCATGCCAACGAGCCCGCCGCTTTCTTTTATGATCGCGCCGGCGCCAAGAAAACCGATGCCCTGAACGATGTTGGAGGCTATGCGCGTGGTGCTGGAGTCTCCCCAGAGGTGCGCAATTTGACCCGAGAGCATGGTGAAGAGCGCGGTGGCCATGCAGACAAACATGCTGGTGCGGATTCCTGCGGGACGCCGGCGGATTTCGCGTTCGACGCCGATGGTCGCGCCGAGACCGGCGGAGAAAATGAGCCGCACAAACATTTGCTGAAAGGAAAGCATGGTCGCCAGGAATTCACCCGCCCCAAGAAAATTCTACCGCCTAAAGCTTGAATTGGGTCAATTTCGAAAAGTGCCGTGCCCTGGCGTGTATCTCGGACTTTTTGAGCTTGAGCAGGCGCTCCAGGCCGAAGCGTTCGACGGTGAAGCTGCCGAGGACCGAGCCATAAACCATGGCGCGGCGGAGCGAAGCATCGGACGTGCTGCCAGCTCCGGCTAGATAGCCCATAAAGCCGCCTGCGAAACTGTCGCCGGCGCCCGTGGGATCGTGCGGCTCCTCGAGCGGGAAAGCGGGCACCGAGAAGACGCCGTTTTTATCCACCAGCATGGCGCCGTATTCTCCACGTTTCACGACCAGTGTGGAGGGGCCCATTTTGAAGATGTGTTTTGCGGCTCGGAGAAGATTGTGCTCGCTGGAAAGCTGGCGCGTTTCCGAGTCGTTGATCATTAGAATGTCAACGTGGCCCAGCGTTTCGCGAAGGTCGGCGTTGGTGCGCTCGATCCAGTAGTTCATGGTGTCCATGGCCACAAGTTTTGGCGTGCCCTTGACCTGATGAAGGACGTCGCTCTGGAGATCGGGCGCGATGTTGGCAAGGAAGACGAACTCGGAGTTGCGATATTTCTCGGGCAGGCGCGGTTTGAACTCCGCGAAGACATTCAGGTCGGTAACCAGGGTGACGCGCTCGTTGAGATTTTCAGAGTAGCGCCCGGCCCAGAAGAAGCACTTCCCTTCCTTGCGCTCCAGGCCCTCGATGTCGATGGACCGCTTCCTCAGAATGGCTTCGTCTTTCGGATCAAAGTCGTCCCCAACGATGCCAACAAGATTGACGTGCGTGAAAAAACTCGCCGAAACGGAGAAATATGTTGCGGCACCGCCGAGAGTGCGTTCCACCTTTCCGTAGGGACTTTCGAGAGCATCGTACGCCACGGAGCCAACGACGAGCAGGGACACGGGTTTCTCCTAGGACAGATACTTGCCGATGATGGCGGCAAGATTTTTCTTGGTTTTTTCAGGCACCAGTTTGAAATCGGTGATCAGGGAATGCGCAAGGGCGGCCCCACATTTGCATTTGCGCTCGGCGGGCATGGTCTTCACGGCCTCACGGACCACGTTTTGCGCGTTGCTGGCGTTCTGGTTGAGCGTGACGATGATTTGCGAAGCGGTGACGGACTCGTGCTCGGGGTGCCAGCAATCGTAATCGGTGATCATGGCGACGGTGGCATAGCAAATCTCGGCTTCGCGCGCGAGCTTCGCTTCGGTGACATTGGTCATGCCGATCACGTCGAATTTCATGGCGCGATGGAAATGCGCTTCGGCGAGCGTGGAAAATTGCGGGCCTTCCATGTTGATATACGTGCCCTTGCGATGGACGGGAACGGCCATGGAGACGCAAGCATCGGCGAGAACGGTGGAGAGTTGCGCGCACGTGGGCTTGTCGAACGCGACGTGGGCGACCAGTCCGTTGCCGAAGAATGTGGAGATGCGGCCCTTGGTGCTGTCGAAAAACTGGTCGGGCACGAGAAATTCTCCGGGACGCAGATCTTCCTGCAGCGAGCCAACGGCGCTGACGGAAATAATGCGTTGGACGCCGAGGAGTTTCATGGCGTAGATATTGGCGCGGAAGTTCAGTTCGCTGGGAAGAATGCGATGACCCCGGCCGTGGCGGGCGAGGAAGGCGACACGCTTGCCTTCGAACGTGCCGAGAACGATCTTGTCGGACGGGTCGCCGAACGGGGTTTTGACGCTCAATTCGCGGGTGTTGGTGAGGCCGCTCATCGCGTAGAGGCCGCTGCCACCGATCACGCCGATTTCCGCGAGCGGTTCTTTCGTCCGCGCAGATTTTCCCTGGGCCTTTTTTGTGCCAGCCATGCGTTTTCTCCTGGGAATTACCGGTTCAGATCCACCGGTTCGAATTCGATCTTGCCATCGCGCTCATGAAGCGCTGCCGCGGCGACGTCGGGATCGTGCCCGAAGACGACCATCCAGTTTTCCTTTGCCATGCGCGGCAGCCACCTGCGTTTTGTTTCCAGCGTCTGCAGCGGGTACAGGTCGTAAGCCATGATCCAGGGCAAAGGAATATGGTGCCGTGTCGGGAGCAAATCCGCAACAAAGGCCAACGTATTTCCGCCACCGCTGAGGATGACAGCCTGAATATTGGCGTTGTGGCCGGGGATTCCGGCGACGGAGATGCCGGGGAGGATTTGCATGTCGCCTTCAACGAAGTCCCATAGACCGGCTTCGGTGATGGGCTGGAAATTTTCGGGAAAATAACTGGCGCGGTCACGCTCGGTGGGAACGCTGGCGTGCGCTAACTCGGCGCGCTGCACGACGTAGCGGGCGCAGGGGAAGACCGGGACGGCGCGGCCGTTTTCGATGCGCGTGTTTCCGCCCGCGTGGTCGAAGTGCAGATGCGTATTGATCACCAAATCGACTTCGTGCGGCTGGACGCCGTTTTCGGCGAGGGAATCAACGAGCGGGTCGCCTTCCTGCACGGCGTAGATAGCGCGCTGCTTGGAGTCCCACTTGGTGCCGTTGCCGGTTTCGATGACGATGGTCTTTCCGTGGGCGCGGACCAGCAGCGAGTTGGCGCGCAGACGGATGCGATTCTTCACGTCGGGCGTTGATTTTTTGTCCCAGAATACTTTGGGGACGACGCCAAACATGGCCCCGCCATCGAGGCAGAAGTTGCCGCCGTCGAGATACCGAATTTCGATGTCACCCAGGTGCATACGCGAAAATGTTCGAAGTTTGTAGGGACGGCCTTCTGAGGCCGTCCGTGCGAGGGTGCGTGTCGGCACCACCGCGGTCCCCTCGGAAGGCGGGCCCTACAAATCCGATTTGGCTCCCTTCAGAATTTCTGAGACGGCAGTGAATGGATCCTTTCTTCGCTCCGCGACTTCCGCGGCCAGGGCGCGCAGGCGGGCTTCGCCTTCCTTGCCGCCGAGGACTTTTTCCAGAAGGCGTGACTCGAGCATTTCGATCAGGCGGTTCTGCCAGAGCTCGATGTGCTTCTGGCGGCGCTGGCCGCTGGATTCGAAATGCTTGCGGAATTTCTCGACGGTGGAAGCAAGCTCCTCCACGCCGCGATTTTCCGTGGCCACGGTGCGGAGCACCGGCGGATGCCAGCCGTCGCGAGGCATGACCAGCGAGAGCATGGCGTGGAGCTGCTCTTCAAGGCGGTCGGCGCCTTCGCGATCGGCCTTGTTGAGAACGAAGATGTCGCCGATTTCCATCAGGCCGGCTTTCATGTTCTGAATATCGTCGCCAAGGCCCGGAACAAGAACCACGAGCACGCAATCGGCGAGCCGCACGATGTCGATTTCGTCCTGGCCGACGCCAACGGTTTCAATGAGCACCTGCCGTTTTCCGGCGGCATCGAGCAGAAGCGCAACTTCGGCGGTGGAACGCGCGAGGCCGCCGAGGAATCCCCGCGTAGCCATCGAGCGGATGAAGATGCCGGTGTCACTCGCGTGACCCTGCATGCGGATGCGGTCGCCGAGAATCGCCCCACCGGAGTAAGGACTTGTGGGATCAACGGCAATAACGCCGACGCGGTCCTCACGCTTGCGGTGATAGGCGGCGAGGCGGTCGACGAGCGTGCTCTTCCCCGTGCCCGGCGCCCCCGTGACGCCCGTGAGATAGGCTTTTCCAGTATGGGGGAAAAGCTGCCGCAACAATTCTTCGGATTCCGCCGAATGATTCTCAATCGTCGTGATCGCACGAGAGATGGCCCGTACGTCGCCAGCGCGGACCTTGGCGGCCCAGTCGTCAACGGCAACTGTCATTGCGAAACGAATCCATGCGAACAGAAGGTGGCGAACGGGAGCATACCTCTAGCAGACTACCTCAACTCCCAAAATGGGTCATCCGCAGGCGGTTTGTAGCTCCGGGCTCCAGCTTGCCCGAGGCAGGGCCTCGGGGTTTCGTTGGTTGCCCGGGTTATGGAAACCCGTACCCATGAAGGGGTGAGCTACGGGCGATGATCGCGCCCACTATTTTTTGCCCAGGAGCTGGCGGGCAATGACCAACTTTTGAATTTCACTGGTGCCCTCGCCGATGGTGCAGAGCTTGACGTCGCGATAATACTTTTCGGCGGGGTAGTCCTTTATGAAACCGTACCCGCCGTGGATCTGCACGCATTCGTTGGCCACGCGGACCGCAACCTCGCTGGCGAAAAGTTTTGCCATGCTGGATTCTCGCGTGAAGCGGACATCTTTCTGATCGGCGAACCAGGCGGCCTGATAAACGAGCAGGCGCGCGGCTTCCACTTCCGTGGCCATATCGGCCAGCTTGAACTGGATGGCCTGAAATTCGCTGATGGCCTGGCCGAATTGCTTGCGCTGCTTGGCGTATCGCACTGCGGCTTCAAGCGCGCCTTGCGCCATGCCAAGGCCGAGAGCGGCGATCGAGATGCGGCCCCCATCGAGAATTTTCAGACTGCCAGTAAAACCTTCCCCTTCGGGACCGAGAAGATTTTCAGCAGGCACTTTGCAGTCGGTGAAGATGACCTCGGAAGTATCGCTGGCTCGCATGCCAAGCTTGTTTTCCTTTTTGCCGGGGCGAAAGCCGGGCATTCCCTTTTCCAGGATGAAAGCGCTGATGCCGTGCGAGCCTTTGACTTTGTCGGTGACGGCCATGGCTACGCACGTGTCGGCATAGCGGCCGTTGGTGGTGAAGGTTTTCGAGCCGTTGAGAATCCAGTCGCTCCCGTTGCGCACGGCAGTGCTACGGGTGCCGCCGGCATCCGAGCCTGCTTCCGGTTCGGTGAGCGACCATGCGCCGAGTTTCTTGCCCTGGGCGAGCGGGACGAGGTATTTGCGCTTTTGCGCCTCGGTGCCGAATTTATAGATGTGGTTGGAGCACAGCGAATTGTGCGCGGCCACGAAGAGCCCGACGGAACCGTCCACGCGCGAGAGTTCTTCGATCACGGTCGCGTATTCGATGTAGCCGAGGCCGGTGCCGCCGTATTCCTCGGGAAAGATGACGCCGAGGAGGCCCATTTCGGCAAGCTTGGGGAGAAGTTCGAGGGGGAAGTGCGAGGCTTCGTCCCACTCCATGACGTGCGGCGCGATTTCGCCTTCGGCGAATTCACGGACGGACTTGCGGAGGTGCTTTTGCTCTTCGGTGAAGGTGAAATCCACGAGATCCTCGGGTGATGCTTCTGTATATAGCGTCTAAAAGTTTAGCTTATGAGGACACTTCGCGCACGTTTTGCTTCGGAGGTTTGGTGTGCATTGCGAAACGGAAAGAAACGGGCCAGATTTGGCGCAGAGTTCAGAGAGAAAGGGCGCAAAGGTCGCAGAGTTGAAGCAAAGAAAGTGCGTCGCCGACCTGGTCAGGTACGCTCCGCTCACCAGCCTACGGGGTAGTTGTTCTTCTCGTTTTGGGTGTCGAGCCAGGTTTTCAGCGGGGCGAAATAATCGGCTAACGCGCTGGCGTCGAGTTCGTGTTGGCCGGTAATGGATTCGAGCGCTTCGGGCCACGGCTTGCTCGCGCCAAGGCTGAGCATCGTGTTCAACTTTTCGCCGGCGCCTTTGTTTCCGTAGATGGAGCACCGATTCAGCGGGCCCTGGTAACCGGCCGTTTTGCAGAGGGCGCGCTGGAACTGGAACTGGTAAATGCGTGCAAGGAAATAACGCATGTAGGGAACATTGGCAGGCACGTGGTACTTGGCGCCGGGATCGAAATCGGCTTCCGTGCGCGCGATAGGCGGCGCGATTCCCTGATATTTCTGGCGAAGTTCCCACCAGGATTTGTTGTATTCGGCGGGCTTGATCTTGCCGGAGAAAACTTCCCAGCGCCACTTGTCAATGACCAGTCCGAACGGGAGAAACGCCACCTTTTCGAGGGCCTGACGAAGAAGATAATCGGTGTCGCCGGATGCGGGAGGCACGGCGTCAATCAGGCCTATGGTTTTCAGATATTCGGGCGTGACAGAAAGCGCGATCGTGTCGCCCACGGCCTCGTGGAAACCGTCGTTGGCGCTGCCTCGGAATAGCGGCGGTTGCTGGTTATAGGCGCGCTGGTAGTAGTTGTGACCCAGCTCGTGGTGGATGACGCGGAAATCTTCCTCGGTGATCTGAATGCACATCTTAATGCGCAAATCGTCTTGGTCGTCAACATCCCAGGCGCTGGCGTGGCAGACCACGTCGCGATCCTGCGGCTTAGTGAAGAGCGAGCGCTGCCAGAAGGTATCCGGAAGCGGGGCGAATCCGATCGAGGAGAAAAAGTTTTCGCCGTATTTCACCATGCCGCGCGCGTCGGTCTTGCGCTCCACCAGGATTTTGCTGAGGTCGTAACTTTGCGCTGGCTTGGGCGAATCCATCAGTTCGTAGACGTTGTTCCACTCCTGCGCCCAGGGATTGCCGAGAAGATGCGCGGGGATTGGGCTGTTCGGCGGGACGACATCCTTGCCGTATTTCTTGGCCAGTTGGCCGCGCACATAGGCATGAAGGGAAAGATAGAGCGGCCGGAGTTGTTCCCAAACGCGGTCCAGTTCGCGGGCAAAATCATCGGGAGGCATGTCGTACTTGGAGCGCCAGAGCGCCCCGACATCGGAATAGCCCAGTTCACGCGAGCCGGCGTTGCCGAGTTCCACCATCCGCGCGTAGCGATCGCGCATCGGCGCGCCAATCGCGTGCCAGCCGATCCAGGCGCGCTTCAGCTCCTCGGGATCGCGGCTGGTGGCAAGCAGGCGTTCGATTTTCGTGATGTCGAGGCAGGGCTTGGCGGCGCCGTCGGGGCACCACTTCCCTTTCCCGTAATCGCTGCCGAGCGAAGTCAGAATTGTGGCGAGTTCCTTTTGCGCTTTCGGATCATCGGGCGCGGGAAATTCGGTGGCGTGCTCGAGGAGCAGCAGCTTTCGGGCAAGTTCGGGAGAGAGCGGCGCCTTGTCGTAGCGGTGGGCCAGCTTGGCGTAATTCGTGGCGGCGGTGTTGGCGGCTTCCTGGGCGTCTGCGGCAATGATTTCGGTGTCAAACGTGATGAAATTGAGCTGCACCCAGGCGGCGCGTTCCGCTTTCAGACCAAGGTCGAAGAGTTCCTGCTCCGCGTGCTCGATAAAGCGCTTGGCTTCATCGGGTGTGGGAGCGGTGCTCTGCCGGGCGCGCGCAAGGTGTGGCGCGAGTGAGGAAGCCAGCAGGAGAGTCAGCGCGAACGCACACCAGCAATGGGGCGTGGTCTTCATGGCGGGGTTTCCTTTTTTTGCAACTAGCCGAAGATTCTAAATCAAAACGGAGTCAGGCTACCTGCCCTTTTTTCTTTTGCACCAAGGCCATGAGTTCCTGAATGGCGCGGTCGATCCCGGCGCGATTGACGTTCCAGTGGGTGACCATGCGGACCGAATTGATGGCGGTGTCCTGGGCCAAGATTCCGCGCTCGTGCAGGGCGTCGCAGAGTTCGACGGCGTTCATTCCGCTGGCGCCGCAATCGAAAATCACGATGTTCGTCTTCACCGACGCGGGATCAATTTTCAGGCCGGGTATTTTCGCGACTCCCTCGGCGAGACGCCGGGCGTTGGCGTGGTCCTCGTGCAAACGCGACGGCGAATGTTCGAGGGCGAGAAGTCCAGCGGCGGCAACAATGCCCACCTGGCGCATTCCGCCGCCGAACATTTTGCGGTAGACCCGCGCGCGCTCGATAAATTCGCGTGAGGCAACGATCATGGAGCCGACCGGTGCGCCGAGGCCCTTGGAGAGGCAAAACATTACCGAGTCAACTTTCTTGGTCATGTTGGCGACGTTGTCGCCGAGCGATGTCGCGGCGTTGAAGATGCGCGCGCCGTCGAGATGAACTTTCAGGCCGAGAACGTGCGCGCGATCGCCAATCTCGTCGACGCGCGCTGTGGGATAAACCGTGCCCCCAGCCATGTTGCTGGTGTTTTCGAGGCAGACCAACGCGGTTTGCGAGTCGTAATAGATCTTGGGGCGGATGGAGGATTCGATCTGTTTCCAAGTGAGGATGCCATCGTCTCCGCCCCGAACAGCCCGTGGCATGCAACCCGCGATCGCGGACATCGAGGCAAGTTCGTAAAGATTGACGTGGCTGCGGTCCTCGCACACGACTTCGTTGCCGTGGTGCGTCCAGATCTTGATAGCGATCAGGTTGCCCATGCAGCCGGTGGGCACGAAGAGCGCTGCTTCCTTGCCGAAGATTTCCGCGGCGCGCTTCTGGAGCCTGTTGACCGTGGGATCTTCCCCATAAACGTCATCGCCCACTTCGGCTGCGGCCATCGCCCGCCTCATCTCCTCGCTGGGCCGTGTAACCGTATCACTGCGCAGATCCACAGTCCCATCAATAGGAGTAACGTGGTCGGGATCCGTAAGCTGATTCCCCTTAGCAACGGTATAAGTCATGACTGGCCTCGCTCAAAGCCTAAAACGATTCAAACCCTATTGCAAAGCTGCGTCAACGTGCGGCCGGCGCCGCAACCTGCACAGACCGCAGCAATTCGACGATGATTTCACTCGACACACTCAGCTTCGCGGCCGGCAGCCGCAAAATCTCGCCCTTCATTTCCGCCATGCCGCGAGCAGCAAGTTCGCCAACCCTTTCCCTCAAGCTGACTCCATACTCCCGCTCAATGCGTCCAAGATCGATCCCCGAAAGCTGCCGCAATCCCAGAAAGAACTCTTCATCGAGAGCGAGCGTCGGAGTGAGGGTATCAACGGATTCGATCGCGCTTTTTCCTTCTGATATCGCAGCCACGTACGCAGCTGCGTCGTGGCGGTTGGCCCAGCGCTGCGCGCCGGAAAACGAATGCGCCCCGGCGCCGAACCCGAGGTACGGCTCCCGCCGCCAATACTTGAGATTGTGCCGAGACTCAAACCCCGGCTTGGCCCAATTGGAGATCTCGTATTGGAGATAACCGGCGGTTTTCAGCTCTGCTTGAGCCAGTTCATAAAACGCGGCCATCTCCTCTTCCGCAGGAATCTCCCTGGCGCTGTACCGCGATCCGCTCTGCAAGATTTCCAGTCCCAGCCGGCTCCCCTCGTCAATTTCCATCATGTAAATGGAAATGTGTTCCGACCCAAGCGCGATGGCCTCGCCAAGCGACTGCCGCCACGAGACATGTGTCTGCTTTGGAAGTCCAGCGATAAGATCGAAACTGATGTTGCGGATCCCCGCAGCCCGAAGAATCGGCGCAGCGCGATAAATATCTTCCCGCCGATGCATGCGGCCCGCGGCCTTCAGTTCCTCATCCACAAACGATTGCGTCCCTAAGCTTATGCGATTGAATCCCGCCGCAGCCCATTCCGCCGCCTTTTCAGCCTCAATCGTCTCTGGGTCCGCTTCCAGTGTCACTTCTGTGAACGAGCACTCGAAGCCGGCGCGAAGCGCGTCAAGCATCAGCGAAAGGAGTTCCGGCTCAAGGAGACTCGGTGTCCCGCCGCCGATATACACAGTGTCCACAGAATGAGTTTGCCCACTGATCGCGCCAGACATGCTTATGCCGGCGGACTCCAGCAAGGTGCGATGATGGCTGATTTCGCGGCAAACGGCATCAGCGTAGGGTGCAAAACGCCCCGGAGACACCACTCCTGTATGGAAGTTGCAGTACGTGCACTTCGTCTGGCAAAACGGCACCTGGATATAGATTCCCAGCTCAGCCACAGCCTAAAACAGTAACATACCGCCCCCCGCCACCATCCTATGCTGGTCAAATGCGTCGGTTATGTCACTCTTGCCTGCCGTTGCGCTAAGTTGTTGGCCCCATCCATGGAACAGGAACAGTCGGGAGACCCAAAGAAATCCGGGTTCGCACAGAACGCTTCCCACATTACTTCACGAAGCAGAAACGAACGAGAGCCATTCCGAAAGCAAACGCAAAGCCATAGCCAAAATTCTCTAATTGCATAGCATTCTTGTTCCGCTTGCGCAGTGTAGAGCCGACCAACGACATTCCAAAGCCCGCGAGAATAGGACTGATGACAACGCTGAGCCCAGGGACCTTGGAAGGATGAACAAGATGATGAGGAATGAAAAAGAGGCTAAGCCCACCTGCAAGTCCGCCTAAGAAAACATACCCGATGCAGGCTACCAAAGGGTTTTTGAATTCTGATGTATTGAATATTTCGGCGATTCCGCGCAGAACCAGGGCACCAAGAAAATCAGCCGCAAATTCAAATGCAGCTTCGAGGAGAATCTCCAAAACAAGTTCAAGGAATGCAAACAGTAGCTCAAGCATTGGCTCTGTCGATCGCTACGTCCCAAGCTCAGGCAAAGTTACGGCCCTGGCATGGCTAGTTGCTGCGCCGGGTAACTGGAAATTGACGCACTTCCAGCCACAGGAAGACTCCACGAAAGATGCGAAACTCCTTCCCTACACCGGCAATTCCACACCGAGCGGAGCCACCATCCCCCAATTTCTTCCAATCACTTGATAATACAGGTGTTATCTCACTGTATGAACACGTTCAAATACTTCTTGACAGACGGACTCCGGTCCGCCATTATTTGAACATGTTCAACACCCAGATCGCCCGCAAACACTCCTCCGAAACCCGCTCACAGATCCTCGACGCTGCTCTCGCCTTATGCCGGGAACGCGGCCTGGAAGCTGCGACCATGCGGGACATCGCTAAACACGCGGGAGTGGCCCTGGGAGCGGCCTACTACTATTTCCCCAGCAAGGAAGCGATCGTCCAGGTATATTACGATGCCGTGGGCGACGAGCATTCCTTGCGCGTCCAAGCCGCATTTCAATCCGCAAACCTCGACCTCGAAGCCAGGCTCCGTGCGGTCTTCCATCTCAAACTCGAAATCCTCCATGGAGACCGACGCCTCCTCAGCGCCCTCTTTCGTTACACCGGCGAACCAGAACATCCACTCTCCGTGTTTGGCCCGGCAACCCGTTCGAATCGCCAGAAAAGCATCGCCCTGTTTCGCCTGGCGCTGGCCGGGGAAAAACTCCCCGAGGACCTCGCCGGAGGCCTGCCGATCCTGCTCTGGGCGCTGCACATGCTCCTTCTTCTCTATTTCCTTTATGACGATTCTCCGGAACAATCCCGCACCCATCGCCTCGCCGATTCGGGCATCTCGCTCTTCGTCCGCATGCTCACTCTCGCGCGGCTGCCCTTGCTGAAACCCTTTCGTGGCGGCCTCTTCGCGTTGCTGCGCGATGCCGGTTTATTTTCGGAGCCAACGTCCCCGGCTTACGTCGTACCCCAGGAGGAACCCTCATGACCGACCCAACCGCCAACTCCTCACACGAACCACATAAGCGGTCCGCGGATCCCCGCGCAGCGTACAAACCAATCACCCTCGAAGACGTTCAGCAAAAAGAAGACGAGTTTTTCAAGGATATGGACACGCCTGTCGCCAAAGGGTCCGCAGCAATGCTTTTTGCCGCGATCTTTTTCCTCGGACGCAATTCCTACTTCATGTCGCCATTGCTGGTGCTCATCCTGCTAGCTTGCGTTCTCTACCGCATGAACCGCCGGGAACGTACCATCGCGGCAATACCGCTCACATTCGCAGCCATCCGCCTCGGCACCGCCTTAGGTGATGATTTCACCCTCAACGCGGTCAGCACTTTCTCCACACTGCTCCGCCTCAAATCAACAGGTGTCACCTGGCTGCCCCTCTTCCTCGCCGCCGTTCTCTTCTACACTCCCTGGAAACACTCGCGCACAAGCCAAGCCATCTTCTGGCAATCGCTGGTCTACCTGATGTCCGGCCTTCTTCCGCTCGACGGCTTTTTCGTCGTTTCGACGATGATCACCTTCAGCATATTCTTCGTGATCACCATCACCCTGATTCTCGATCTCACCAAGGACTGGCTTCCCAACAGTCTGCCAGAGGTGCGCATCCTTGAATCGTCGCCCGCTCACAGTTAGCCAGACAGGAAAACAGAAAAGCGAAACGCGCAACGCCCGGAACGGGGGTTGGGTTTCATTTTATGCTTCGGAGATTTCGTCCCAGACGCGCGTGCATCGGTTACTTTGAGGAAAAGCCTGCCAACAACCAGCGGTTGAAGAGATCAATTCTCCTGCTGCCTCGCCTTGTTACGGGGTAGAACTTTAGGCAGACAGCTTACGTTACTTTGCGCCCGGCCGCCTTTTCAAGAAGGTCATGTATCAACGCCATGCGCCGTAGTTGAGCCAGAAGTTGAGGAGAAATGCGCAGGGCGATAAGTTGTTTCGCCTTTCCAGTTCGAGGGCGCCCGACGCGGCGCGCCCCTCTGAGTTCGCGAGCCGTCGCTTCGGGGATGTCGGAAAAGTCGATCGCCTCAACCGCAGTATGCTTTCTGCTCCTTCGCGCTTGCGCGACGTGCACTGATAATCCGGACCGTTTCTTCTTCATTACTAGTCCTCCGCCATTTATAGACCAGAATAAGAATTCTTCCCGAAGCTGAATAACCCAGCCTCTTCATGCGCTCCTCATCCTGTGAGTGTGATGGATCTTGCCATTCAAGAGTCTCGGGGTCCGCAAATGCAGTTGCCGCCTCGTCAAAAGAGACGCCGTGTTTTCAAGATTGCTGCGGGCCTTCCGCGGGTCCTATCCGAACACATTCTTGTATATACACTAAATACAGCCGGGATCAGGTCCGGCCGGTTGGTGTGGCTAGACAGGCACTGTGGAGGCTTGCGTCAGACACGGTCGGGGAGGACTTTGACGTAGAGGTGCCGCTCCCGCGGCCCGTCAAACTCGGTGAAAAAGATCCCTTGCCAGCGCCCGAGTGCAAGTTTTCCGTCCTCCACGAAAACAAACTGTGAAGTGCCCACCAGCATAGTCTTCACGTGCGAATCGGAGTTTCCTTCGGCGTGTCGAAACGGTCCGGCGGAGGGCACCAGGCGGTCGAGCGCTCCTTCGGCGTCGGAGGCGACATCGGGATCGGCGTGTTCGTTGATGAGAACCCCCGCGGTCGTGTGCGGAACGTACAGGAAACATGTGCCGACTTTGATACCCAGCGCGGTGACGACGCGCTGAACTTCCTGCGTGACGTCCACCATCTGGGTGCGCCGGGCGGTTCGCACGCGAATCGATTGCATAGACGCCTCCCACTGAGAGTCAGGGAATGGAAACGATGTAATGCTGGCCGGTTTTCTTGGCGCAGGCGAGCTTCTGAAGTTCGCCAAGCCCGCCGCTGCCGAGACGAAGCAGGAACGGAAGGAAGGATAGATCGCGGGACTGGAGCCCCTTGTGCGGGTAGAGAAGGTTCTCCAGGAATTCCGCATGCAGCTCGATAATCTTTTCGTGGCGGTCGAGCGCGGCGCCCGTCTTGGCGCGCAGCTTCTCCACCTGGTAACGGATGCGTTTCTCGGCGCGCGCGATGGTGCCCTGAATTGTGGGATCCACGCCGCGGATGGACTCGTCCAGACTGGCAATACTCTTCTCGATTTGCCGCAAGCTTGCGTCAAACGAGCGCGCGAGTTTTTTCGGCACGTTCGTGGAATACATCTTCTTGTAAAGAGCTTGCGATCCGAGCCACGCGTCCTCGACCTTCAAATTATATTTCTCCAGGATGCGGACGGCCTTGGGATCGACGAGCGTGTAGTCCGCGCGCGGCAAAAGAACGGGCATGTGCCCGAGTAGCTTCTTATAGAGCACCTGCGATTGCGCGAAGTAAGCGATCTCCGCGGGACCGCCATAATAGACCACCGTCGGCAAAAGATAATCCTGCATGACGGGGCGGAGCAGCGCGTTCGGGCTGAAGGCTTCGGCGTTCGAGGAAACCTGTTCGAGCACCTGTTCCCTGGCAACGGATTTACTGCCAAACGAAAACTTTCCGTTCGCGGCCGTGATTACCTCGCGCTTGCCGTCTTCCATTGCGAAAAGGAGCGTGCTCTTTGAGGTGATTTTCACCTGTGGGGCATAGCCGGCTTTTTCCAGCTCCTTGTCACGCTGGAGGAGCGCATCGTTCAATTCGTCGCGACGTTCAAGAGCCTGGCGGAGGATGGGGGCGGCGATAGCGTGCAGACTGGGATTGAGCGGATCGAGAAGAATCAGGCCCTGCGGGGAAAAAAGATTGGCGAAGAGCTTGGCAAAGGCGCTGCCGTAGGTATCCTGCGGGGTGTAACTCGATCGCAGGACTTCGAGCAGCTCGAAGCCGCTGGGACCCGTGAGACCGTCTTCGATTTCCTGGAGCAGCGCTTCGATCTCAACCCCGAGCGCAACACGTCCAGCAGGACGCGCCTCCGCAGCCGGCGCCGGCAAGACCAGCTTGTGCAGCTGGCCTTCATAGAACCAGGTGGTGTGGCGAATTTCATCAATGTCGTGGTCTTCCGTGGCCATCCAGAAGATCGGAACGGCTTCGATGCCAGAAAGCGATAGCTCGCGGGCGGATTCGATCGCCGTCAGGGCCTTATAAAAGGCGTAAGCCGGGCCGCCAAAAAGTCCCACTTGCTGCCCGCTTAGCACGGCTACCGCGCCATTCTCGAGGCGCCGCAAATTGCTTTCCGTTTCCGGTCCGCTTCCGAACAAGAGATTGTCGGCGCGCAAAATCGCCGCCACTTCCCTGCGGCGATCCGCGGGAAAATTCAACTGCCGCGCGTAGGCTTCAGCAGAGTGCAACTCAGGCTTGTGCTCGTAAAAGTTTTCCAGGCGGGAAAAATTCTCAACGTAATCGTGAATGAGCTTGCTGGTGTGCGGCAGGCTGGAGGGTGGAAGGGCGCGACAGTCCATGAGCGTTTAGATGATAGTCCGGGTAAAAGGTCACGGCAACCCGATGGGTTAGACGCGCGCCGCAGCCGGATGGAGTTCCGCCACAAGGACCGCGACGGCGGTTTTTTTCTCTTCTTTTAATGGGAGGAGCGGGGGACGGGGCACCCCACCCTTGTAGCCGCGCAGGTCCATGGCAAATTTCAGGCCGGCGATGCCGTTTTCAGAAACGACCAATCTGGATGCTCCCACAAGCTGCAACTGCAATTGCCGGGCTTGTTCGTGGCGGCCCTGCTCGAACAGCTGGAAAAGCTCTACGCACTTTTCCGGAAGCAGATCGGCGAGCGCAAGAATGGCGCCGCGGCCGCCAAGGGCAAGCGCGGGATAAACAACGGCGGCGCCTCCGGTGAGCACCTGGAAATCCGCGGGCGCCCCGGCCACAACTTCACCGATCCGCTGGATACTGCCGGAACTGTCCTTGATGCCGACGATGTTCGGGTGCTGGGCAAGGGCAATAATTTCCGGCGATTCCAAAGTGATGTTGGTGAAGACCGGTACCGAGTAAAGAAGAATCGGAATCGGAGAAGCGTCGGCAACGGAACGGAAATGTTGGATGAAGTGTTCCGCGCGGTAGGCAGGCTTGTAGTAGTAGGGCGTCTTCACGAGAGCGGCCTGGTAGCCGAGCGCCGCGGCGCGTTTCGTGCGCGCAATGGTTTCCGCGGTGGATTCCGCACCGGTTCCGGCGATCAGAATTTTCCCCGGGGCGGCGGCTTCTTTCACAGCGGCGAGCAACTGATCCGATTCTTCGCGCGAAAGCAGCACCGATTCCCCCGTGGAGCCAAGCACTACGTAGCCCGCGAGGCCGGTCCGATTGTAGAGGCCGATATTGTGCTTCACGCCGGAAAGCGAAACGCTGCCGTCCGATTCAAAAGGTGTCGTGAGCGCGGGGAAAATACCGCTGAGATTCATGGCTAGTCTCCGGTTCCGGGATTTCCCGAGGTGGCGACGCGGCTGCTGTGGAGATCCTGGAGGCAGGAAACTTCCCGCTTCAGCTCGATTAGCGCGTGGATGCCGCGGACGGCGGCGTGGGCCGCCGAAAGCGTGGTGATACAAGGAATGTTGTAGCGGATGGCCGCGCGGCGAATGGATTTCTCGTCGTAAAAGGATTCGCGCCCCAGCGGCGTATTGATGACCAGGTGGACCTTGCTGGTCTTGATGAGGTCCACGATGTTGGGGCGGCCTTCGTTTACCTTGTACACTTCGTCGCAGGGTACGCCGGTCGCATGCAACGCGGAGGCGGTGCCGCGTGTGGCGGCAATCTTGAAGCCGAGAGAGACAAGTTCCTTGCCAATGGTGCCGAGCTGCCGCTTGTCGCGATCGTTGACGCTGATGAACACCGTGCCGCTGCTGGGTAATTTCTGCCCGGCGGCAAGCTGGGCCTTCGCGAAGGCCTGCCCGTACGAGGTGGAAATGCCCATGACCTCGCCCGTGGAGCGCATTTCGGGGCCGAGGATGGTGTCCACGCCACGGAATTTGTTGAACGGGAAGACAGGCGACTTGACGGAATAAAAATCGTGAACGGCAATTTCCGACACGCCGTTGGAATGCACCAAAGGAAGCTTCATGTCCGCGAGGCGGCGGCCGACCATGAGTCGCGCGCCGATTTTTGCCAGCGGCACGCCGGTGGCTTTGCTGACGAATGGGACAGTGCGCGAGGCACGCGGGTTGACTTCGAGTACGTAGACGGTGTCGCGCTGGATCGCATACTGCACGTTCATCAGCCCGATGACCTTCAAGGCCAGCGCAAGGCGTTTGGTGTAATCGCGGATGGTGTCGAGAACTTTCGGTGAAAGGCTGACAGGCGGCAGGACACAGGAAGAGTCGCCCGAGTGCACACCAGCTTCTTCGATGTGCTCCATGATGCCGCCGATCACCACATCGGTGCCGTCGGCGAGGGCGTCCACGTCCACTTCGGTAGCTTCTTCCAGGAATTGGTCAATCAAAACGGGGCGCGCGGGGCCCATCAACGCTGCTTGCGCAACGTATTCCTGCACGGTGTTGACGTCGTAGGCGATGACCATGGCGCGGCCGCCGAGGACATAGCTGGGGCGCACAAGAACCGGCAAGCCGATTTCGCCGGCGACACGCGCTGCTTCCTCAGGAACAAGAGCGGTTCCGTTGCGCGGCTGCGGGATTCTCAATTCGTCGAGAAGGCGGCCGAAACGTCGGCGATCTTCCGCGAGGTCGATGGATTCGGGAGCGGTGCCGACGATCGAGACGCCATTGCGCTTAAGTTCCAGCGCAAGATTGAGCGGCGTCTGTCCGCCGAACTGGACGATAACGCCGGCAGGCTTTTCGCGCTCAACGATGGCGAGAACATCTTCGAGGGTCAGCGGTTCGAAGTACAGCCGATCGGACGTATCGTAGTCGGTCGAAACCGTCTCCGGATTGCAATTGACCATGATGGTCTCGAAACCATCGGCACGCAGAGCGAACGAAGCGTGGCAGCAGCAGTAATCGAATTCAATTCCCTGCCCGATACGGTTAGGGCCGCTGCCGAGAATCATTATTTTCTGTTTCGGCGTGGCGTCTGTCTCGTCCTCTTCCTCATACGTCGAATACATGTACGGAGTGAAGGATTCGAACTCGGCGGAACACGTATCCACGCGCTTGAAGACCGGAGCAACGCCATACCGGGCACGCTGGAGGCGAACGACGGCGGGTGTGGTCTTCCAGATCTGTGCCAGTTGCTCGTCGCTGGTACCTACGCGCTTCACTTCGCGCAGCAGGTCCTTTGATGCAGTCTCGACGGTGACACTGGCGGCACGACGATTGACCTGGTTGATCTCTTCAATCTGGTGGATGAACCAGGGATCGATTTTGGTGAGATCGCAAATTTCGGAGGAGGGCAAGCCGCGTTCAACGGCGGTGAGTAGCCAATGGATGCGATCGGGCCGCGGCGTGGCGAGTTTCTCGCGCAGCAGGGAATCTGGGGTTTCCGCGGGTGCGCGCCAGGGAGTGCTTGGCTCGAGCGAGCGAATTGCCTTTTGCAGGGATTCCTTAAAGGTGCGGCCAATGGCCATCACTTCGCCAACCGATTTCATTTGAGTGCCAAGAGTGCTGTCGGCGCCGGGGAATTTTTCGAACTGCCACTTGGGAATTTTTACCACCACGTAATCGATGGTCGGCTCAAAACACGCGGGGGTTTTCTGCGTAATGTCGTTGGGAATCTCGTCGAGGGTCATGCCGACAGCGAGTCGCGCCGCGATCTTGGCAATGGGGAAACCGGTGGCTTTGCTGGCCAGCGCGGAACTGCGTGAAACGCGCGGGTTCATTTCAATGACAACCATTTTGCCATTCTCCGGATTGATGGCGAACTGCACGTTGGAGCCGCCTGTTTCGACGCCGACCTCGCGGATGATGGCCGCCGCGGCATCGCGCATCCGCTGGTACTCCTTGTCCGTAAGGGTTTGCGCGGGAGCGACCGTGATGGAGTCCCCGGTGTGGACGCCCATGGGATCGAAATTTTCAATGGTGCAAATGACCACGAAGTTGTCGCGAAAATCGCGCATCACTTCGAGTTCGTACTCCTTCCAGCCAAGCACGGACTCTTCGACAAGCGCCTCGTGCACCGGGCTCATGTCCAGCGCGTGGGCGATGGCGTCGGCAAACTCTTCTTTGTTATAGGCAATCGCGCCGCCGGTGCCGCCAAGCGTGAACGAGGGGCGAATGACCAGCGGGAAACCAAGCTGATCGCAAAGCCGCAGCGCATCCTGCGCGTTGTTAACCAGCGCCGATGCGGGAACTTCCAAACCAATCTTCCGGCAAGCGTCCTTGAACCACAAGCGGTCTTCCGCAACCTTGATCGCGCGAAGCGACGCTCCGATCATTTCCACCTTGTGCTTTTCAAGTATGCCGCCTTCGGCAAGCTCAACCGCGAGATTCAGCGCGGTTTGCCCGCCGACGGTCGGCAACAGCGCGTCCGGCTTTTCCTTTATCAGAATTTCTTCCAAATATTCCTTAGTTAGAGGCTCGATATAGGTGCGGTTGGCCAATTCCGGGTCGGTCATGATGGTGGCAGGATTGGAATTCACCAGCACCACTTCATACCCTTCGGCACGGAGCGCCTTGCAAGCCTGCGCGCCCGAATAATCGAATTCGCACGCCTGGCCGATGACGATCGGGCCGGAACCGATGATCAGAATCTTATGGAGGTCTTGGCGTTTAGGCATTTATTGAGTGTCGCTTCCCTCTCGGTTGGCAAATCTCTCCATCAGCATGAAGCAACTTTCAAATGAGCGTGCAACTCTTTCGCCTGTCCGTCGCTGGCAATCTCAAAAACCAAAATCTCTTTCCGAAACCCTTGCACTTGAACCAACACTACATAAATTCCATCCGGCAAGGGCGAAGAAAAATGTCCGGATTCATCAGCCTTGATTTTCGTAGACTTCTCGTCGTTCGCGTCTCCCCTTCGAATGATCCAGATCAAAGCTTTCGGAACGACTGCGCCGGATTGATCTTCGACAACTCCCTTGAACTCTTGGAGCTTTTCAGTAACGGGCATGGTCTCTGCAGAGCGCAAAGCACTTTGGGTGTCGGGAAAAGCGAATGGCAAGAGTTCCATGGAAAACGCGCTCGCCGTCGCTTTGGGATTCTCGGGCACTTGCAGATTTAGGTCAGCGTGAAAGTCCTCGCCCGATGCAGCCAAAATCGAGTAAAAGCCCGGTTTAAGCTGCGGGAGGACGGCAACGCCATGAATATCCGTCCGAAGCGAAGCGACGTGTTCCTTATCCGTCAGAAAGACCTCGACGGTTGCTCCCGCGCGCGGTCTCCCTTCCAGGAACACAGTGACGTGCACGTTTCCGGAAGAGGGCAGCGCCTTCCGAGCAGAGACTTCCACGCATTCGCCGAACGACAGCCCAGCAGATACTAAAGAGAGTGCTGCGAGGGATAACAATTTCAGAGCCATGGCCCCCCCAGCAGCGCGACCTCGGAGACGTGGCAAATTACAATCGAGACCGGGCCCGCGCGGTGCATCGCATTTCTGGCCCTCACCACTTCACTCCGTTGCGATTCATGACGCTTTCCACCTGTTCGCGATGATTCAGAAGGATCGCATAAATCGCCGTGTAATGATCCCGTTGCTTCCACTCAATCACTTTGCGTGCCCGCCCGGCCCCGACCAGTTCTTCCATGGACTGCCACTCCAGCATGCATACGGCAATATGAAAATAGCTGCTGCGGAGTTCCCCATCCCCGCCAGGAACGCGATAGTCCAGATTGGGAAATGTGCGCTGCAGGTCCTCGAACAGCTGCGGATTCCCGGGCCGATGCCGCTCCATCAGGTACCAGTGACCCTGCTCGTGCAAGTAGGCCGAAAGCGCCAGATCATCGTTGTCGAGGAAGCGAAGATTTAGCGTGAGCACCGGGTAGGAATGATTAATAGCCCCGCGCTCGATGATGATGTCGCGCGTGATGGTGTACTTGCTCAGGTCGTATTGCCCGGCAAGGCGCTCCATTTGCTGCTTGCGCTGTTCCTCCGCCGGGAGGCGATTCTTGGTCCGAATATTCAGTTTGGGCGTTTCCGCCGCCAATGCGGAGGCCAGGAGTGCTATCACAACAAGTGCGAGTGCTCTCGTGGTTAGTGTCCGGTGTGGCATCGGCGTTTGAGTGCGCATGTCTAGGATCGCGAACTTCCTGGACGCGCGAATTCCTTCATCAGGTCCGTGAACTGGGTGAATAGGTAATGCGAATCGTGGGGGCCGGGAGAGGCTTCCGGGTGATACTGCACGCTGAAGAGCGGCAAATTTTTGTGCCGCATGCCTTCATTGGTGTGGTCGTTCAGATTGACGTGCGTGATTTCGACGTCGCTCGAGGGCAGCGACTCGGGATCCACGCAGAAGCCGTGATTTTGCGCGGTAATTTCCACCTGGCTGGTGAGCAGATTCTTGACCGGGTGATTCGAGCCGTGGTGCCCGAATTTCAGCTTGAAAGTTTTCCCGCCAAGGGCAAGGCCACAGAGCTGGTGGCCGAGGCAAATGCCGAAGACCGGCACCCGTCCAGCCAGCTTGCGGATATTTTCGACGGCATAGCTGATGGGTTCAGGATCGCCGGGCCCATTGGAGAGAAAGACTCCACTGGGCCGCAGCGCAAGCACGTCTTCAGGGGAAGTGTTCGCCGGGACTACGGTGACGTCGCAGTGGTGGTCGACCAGCAAGCGAAGAATATTCAGCTTGATTCCGTAATCGTAAGCGACCACCTTGAATTTCTTGGTGTCCGGGCTGGCGCCGGATTCGCCCATCTGCTCCGCCCAGGGTGAAGTGGCGAGATCGATAGAGCCTTTTTGCCAGTCGTACGGCTTCGCGCAACTCACCCGTCCAGCCAATTCCTGCCCGGCCATCAGGGGCAACTGCTTCGCTTCAAAAATAAGCTGATCGGCGGGCGTGCCATCGGTGCCCACCACGCCGCGCAGCGCGCCCAACTTGCGGATGTGGCGCACCAGCGCGCGTGTATCCAAATCCCAGATAACTGGAATCTTGTGCCGATTCAAATACAGTTGCGCGGATTCGGCCGAGCGCCAATTCGAAGTAATCTGCGAGAACTCCCGAACAATCAGTGATTCGATATACGGGCGCGTGGACTCTTCATCATCAAGATTCGCGCCCACATTGCCAATGTGGGGATACGTCAGGCAAACAATCTGGCCCGCATAGCTGGGATCCGTGAAAACTTCCTGGTAGCCGGTGAGGCTGGTATTGAAAACGACTTCACCGCCGCGACGCGTGATCGCGCCGGCCGCACGGCCGTTAAATACGCGCCCGTCTTCGAGCGCAAGGATTGCGGGTCGATGCTGGACTTCCGTCAGTGGGTCCTCCTGAGGACTGCGTCATTTATCATTGGCCTCGGTGGTGGAAAGCGAGCCGAAGTGGTCTACGGGCCAGTAGGCAAAAACGGCGCGGCCATAAATAAACTGGCTGGCCACCGGTCCGAACACGCGCGAATCGTTCGAGCTGATGCGATGGTCTCCCATGACGAAGTAATTGTCCTTGGGAACTTTCACGGGGCCGAAGTCGGTGACATCGGTGTATTGCGGCGGCACGTACGGCTCGGGGACAAGCTGCCCGTTGACATAGAGCAAGCCGTGACGGATGTCCACGGTTTCGCCAGGAAGGCCGATCACCCGCTTGATGAACGATTTGGAGCGGTCCAGCGGATACCAGAAAACCACCACGTCGCCACGGTGAATGTCTTCAAAGCGGTAAACAAATTTGTTGATGAAGATGCGTTCCTGGTCGGAGAGCAGCGGCGCCATGCTCGTGCCTTCCACCTTCACCGGCTGGTAGAGGAACACGATAATGACGAGCGCGAGGCCGATGGCGATCAGAAGATCACGGGTCCACACTCGAATTTCATTGCGGAGCAGATGGTGTGTGTTCGACGGAGTGGACCAAGAGTCTTGCGGAGAAGGCGTCGGAACCAAAGAGGATTTCAAGGGGTCGGGTGAGCCGCCCGTGGGGGGAGCGATCAGATTCTCGTCAGGTTTGCGCATCTCCAACTGCCTATATTTTATATCATCCGCACTGAAATTCACACCAGCAGCGAATTGCAAACCGGGCTGGCTCGACTTTACGGGACGATGTATCTAGGATTCCAGCGATGCCCTCCCCCATTGCATTCATCATTCCGGCGTTAAATGAAGAAGCGGCGCTCGCCCTCGTGTTAGACGGTTTGCGAGCGGCCTTGGATGCCGAGGCGTGTGCGGATGCGGACATTGTGGTGGTGGATAACGGATCGCGCGACTCCACGGCCAGCGTGGCGCGCAAGCACGGCGCACGCGTGGTGAGCGAGCCGCGGCGGGGTTACGGGCAGGCGTGCCTCGCGGGGATTGCAGCGCTTTCCACGGACACCAGGATCGTGGCGTTTCTGGACGCCGATGGAAGCGACGATCCCAAGGATCTCCGGCGCTTGCTCACTCCGCTCCTCGAATCACAAGCGGACCTGGTGCTTGGCTCTCGGACTGCCGCGGCGAAAAAATCCGGGGCGTTCACACCCCAGCAGGCATTCGGCAACTGGCTGGCCACGGGATTGATGCGCATGTTATTCGGCGCGCGTTATACGGACCTGGGGCCGTTTCGCGTGATCCGGCGCGAGGCGTTGGGGCGGCTACTCATGTGCGACACGAATTTTGGCTGGACCATCGAGATGCAGATCAAAGCGCACCGCTCCGGTTTGAGAATCGTGGAGGTCCCCGTGAACTACCGGAAGAGAATCGCCGGCCGGTCCAAGATTTCCGGAAATTTTGTGGGGACGGTCCGCGCGGGGTGGAAGATTCTTTGGACGATCGCGAAATATGGTTTGTCGTCCGGGCGATGAGCCAGGAACCTCCGCCTCGCTCCGTTGGCGGTTGGCGGAAATCTAACAGCGAGTTGACTTCCCTGTGACACTCCCCCTGCGAGCCGCCGCTACCTTGGATAGTGGCGTTGCGGTTCATTGCTTCCGGAAGATAAGTTCGGCTCCCCCCAGCCCTTCCCAGCTCGTTGCAAACCGCATTGCCATCAACAACCCGTGCTTCGGCACAAAGAACACCTGAGAGGAAAAAAAACAGAATGAGATCAGCAATCAAAACGCTGGCGATTCTTGCCTTGGCCGCCATCTTTCCCTGTTTCACGTTTGCGCAGTATACCCGCACCGACCTGGTCACCAACTCCGGCGCAGGCGGCACGGTAAATGACCCGCATCTCGTCAACGCCTGGGGCCTCGTCTCGACAGGCACAAGCCCCTACTGGGTGAGCGACAACGCCACCGGACTTTCGACGCTCTACGCCATCAGCAACACAGATGGAGTCGTCGCGGCAACCACGCTCGGCCTGGTCGTCGCCGTCCCATCAGTGACCGGTGGGCAGGGGACACCGACCGGAATCGTCGCGCCGGAAACCCCCGGCACTGTCACGGCCTTTGCGGTCACCAATACGGAAACCCACGTCTCCGGAAACTCTTTTTTCATCTTCGCTACCCAGGACGGCACCATCAAGGGATGGAATCCCGCGGTCGGCGGCACTAACGCTACTCTCGGTGCCGACAGATCATCCGCCGGCGCAACATACACAGGCCTGGCCATCGCCAACATCAATGGCCAACCATTCCTGTACGCGGCGGACGACGGAGCGAACCGCAGAATTGACGTCTTCGACTCCACTTTCAAATTGGCGAACGCGCAGCTTGGTCCGGATGCTTTCGTCGATCCCAAGATTCCGCAGAAATTCGCTCCCTATGGCATTCAGACGGTCACCGATGCGAACGGGGTGCAAACGATTTGGGTCACTTACACGGCCCTCGACAAAGCCCAGAGCGGTTTTGTGGCCTCCTTCACGACGGACGGGAAGCTGATTTCTGGATTCGCGCTGCATGGAACGCTTCATTCGCCGTGGGGCGTCGCGCTGGCGCCAGCCGACTTCGGGCCGATGAGCAAGGCGCTCTTGATCACCGATAACACGCCGCGCGGCCGCATCAACGCCTTTGATCCGAAAAGCGGCGCGTTTCTCGGTCCCCTGCGTGACGCAAGCGGCAAAGCCATCGAGATCGACGACGTCTGGGCCATTCAGTTCGGCCAGGGTGGCGGCGCAAACGGCAACCCCAACCAACTCTTCTTCACCGCCGGTAACAACAATTACGGCAACGGCACATTCGGCGTAATCACCTTCGGCAAGTAGGAAAAGCCTATTACTAGCTGGGCACAATGCGGGCGGCCCGAAGAGTTTCCTCCTCTCTTCGGGCCGCCCGCATTTCTGACTGTTGCTCTCCGTTGTAGGCGCCGGGCCCTAGCCCCGCCACTTGGGAGTCTGGGAACCCGGCTCCCGCTATTATGGTTTCAACCTCCTCGCCCCGATTCACTGTGGAGTCTCGCAGAACCCAGTAAAAGCGGTGGCAGAGCTACCGCACCCCCCCCCGAAAAAAAACGAAGGCGCCTTCTTGAAATTGCGCGGGGAATTGCGTTACTCGAAGAGGGCGAAGTTCAGGGCCGCGAGCGAAGCGACGACTGCGGTTTCCGTGCGGAGAATGAGTTTGCCCAAGGAGGCGTCTTGAAAGTGAGCGGCACGCGCGGTGGCGAATTCGGCGTCCGTCCAGCCGCCTTCCGGTCCAATAGCCAGAACCGCGGCCTTCGATTGCCGGTTGCGCAAGACTTCGCGCAAGGACTTCGCGTCGGACGCCTCGGATAGAAAAACGCGCAGGCCTTCGTTGTACGCGGCGAACGCTGCGTCCGGCGAGGCCAGCGATTCCAGAACAGGCAGTTGGACGCGGCGCGATTGCTGCGACGCCTCGAGGAGAAGTTTCTTCCAGCGTTCAGCGCGTTTGGCAGCGGCGGCAAGCAACGCCTTTTCTGAGCGCGCGGCCGCGAGAGGCACGATGCGGTTGACGCCGAGTTCCGTGGCTTTTTCCAACGCCCACTCGAAGGAATCGAATTTCACGACCGAAAGCAGCAGCGTCGTCTGTAAAAGCTGCTGATACGCGGGAACCTCCTCGACGAGGGCAAATTCGACTGCATCGCGAGAGACGCTCTCAATGCGGCCCAGCCAGACCCTTGAACCATCGCTGAGTTCGTAAAGTTGTCCGGGCTGCGCGCGCAGGACGCGGCCGAGGTGGTGGGCGGCCTCACCTTCCATCACGGCGCGTCCCCCCGAAAATTGCTCAATGAAAAAACGGCGTCGCATGAAGGCTATCTTCCCATGAAACGCCCGGGAGCGACGGAGCGGATTGCGTGCACCGCGCGAGGGCTTATTGAGTGCGGGAACGAAGCGCCCGCTTTCGAGTTATCAAACCCTGTGACCAATTGAAAATTCGATGCCAGGGCTTACTCCGCTAAAGCGGGCGGGCCGGGTCGGCCCCCACTCAAACTAGCCGAAGATGTCTTTTACTTTGTCAAAGAGGGTTGAGTTGCGGTCGGCAGGATGGTTATCCATTTTCAGTGTTGCATCAAGCTGTTCCATGATCTTGCGCTGCTCGCGCGTCAGTTTCGTCGGCGTCAGCACACGCACGTGATAGTAAAGGTCGCCACGGCCACCACCATGCGGGTCGGGCAAACCCTTGCCCTTAATACGGAACACCGCGCCGCTCTGCGTTCCTTCGGGCACTTTCAGGCGTTCTTCTCCGGCAAGGCCTGGAACCTGGAGATCCGTGCCCAGCGAAGCCTGCGAAACGCTGAGTGGAATCGTGCAATAAAGATCGGCGCCGCGCCGCTCGAAAAAGGCGTGCTCCTTCACTTCCAGAACTACGTAAAGATCGCCCGCTGACCCGCCATTGGGGCCGGGCTCGCCTTCACCCTGCACGCGAAGCCGCGTCCCCGTATCCACCCCCGGCGGAATCCTCAGTTCGATCGTGCGCTCGCGGTCAATTCGCCCCTGCCCCTTGCAGTCGGGGCAGCGTTCCTTCACGATCTGTCCCGCGCCCTGGCATGAGGGGCAAGTGCGATTGATGGTGAAGAATCCCTGTTGATAGACAATCTGGCCGCGGCCACCGCATGCCTGGCAAGCCGCAATGCCGGTGCCCTTTTTTGCCCCCGTGCCGCTGCAGGTTTCGCAATATTCCTGGCGAGGCACGCGAATTTTTGTAGTAATGCCTGTCGCAGCTTCTTCAAAAGTCAGAGTCATATCGTAACGCAAATCAGAACCGCGCTGGACGCGACGCCCGCCGCGCCGACGGCCACCGCCCGTCCCAAACAGGTCCTCGAATCCAAAGAACTCGCCAAAAATATCGTGGAAATCCTGAAAAATCGTGCCGTTGAAATCGGGCTGCGTGCCGACGCCGGCAAGGCCTTCATGACCGTAGGTGTCGTAAATCTGCCGCTTCTGAATGTCGCTCAGAACGGCGTAGGCCTCGGTGCACTCGCGAAAGCGGTGCTCGGCTTCTTCCTTGTTCTCCGGGCTGCGGTCGGGGTGCCACTTGAGGGCTGCTTTCCGGTAAGCCGTCTTGATTTCCTCAACCGACGCCGTTTTTGTGACGCCAAGAATTTCGTAATAATCGCGCTGGTGAGACTTGGGCATATTCGCTGCTCTGGTTCCCTTCTCTGTATTTGAACGTAGCAGGGATCAACGGCTGAGGCGCCCTGATCCCGATCGTGTGTAGCCGATTAATTCACAGCTTTATTGGATGCGCCGCCCGGATGAACCGCTACGCGCACCAGTGCCGGCCGCAGAACGCGACCGTGAAACAGGTATGCGGGCTGAAAGACTTCCAAAATAGTGCCGTCTTCATGTTCCGTGGTTTCCGTGCGATCCATGGCTTGGTGCATGTGGGGATCAAAAGGTCTACCCAGGGGTTCCACGCGGTCCACACCCAGCCGGGCCAAATTATCCAGAAGTTGTTTGTAGATGAGTTCGAAGCCTCTCCGGTAGCTAGCGTATTCATCTTCCTTGTGCGCAGCAAGGGCGTGCTCAAATCCATCCACAATGGGGATCAACGACTCGACAACACGCGCTGTGGATCGTCTGGAATCCTCCGCGCGCTCTTTTTCGATGCGCTTGCGGTAATTATCGAAGTCGGCCTGGCGCCGCAGCAGCGTCTGCTGCAGGTCTGCGAGCTCCCCCGAAAGTTTCTTCACCTGAGAATCCTCCCGGGCAGAGTCTGCGGATTGCGCTTCCTCGGGCTGCCCCGGGCCTTCATCATGGGTATCGTTCACTTTGATTTCCTGCTCGCTCATAAATCTATCCTCAAAAAGTGTTGTGTCCTACCCTTTTCTCCCAGAATGCTCCAACCGGGCGAAATTCGCTACTCGATCTTCTGCAAAGCCTCGCTGAAGAGCTGGGCCACGTACGCGACCGCGGTCATGGCGCGTTCGTAGTCAATACGCGTGGGCCCGAGCACGCCCAGCGATCCCTGTATCTGGTCGTGACCCGAGTAGGGGGCGCTAATTAAGGCCAGGTTGTGCCCGGCCTGGGAGATTTCTTTGATGCCAATCTGAACGAAAACGGGCTCCGGCGTTTCGATGCAAGCGTTCAGCACCGAGACAAGACGATGCTTTTCCTCTATGGCGGCGAGCAATTCCCGCAAGTGGTCCTGATCGGCGAATTCCGGGGTTCCGACAAATTGCGCTGTGCCCTCGACATAGATTTGTTGCGTGGAACTCTCGGAAAGAATCGCTGGGTCGCACAGGGTCAAGGCACTCTGGGCCAGGGTTTCATAACGCTCGCGCTCCGTGGCGAGTTTCTGCAGCAAGTCGGCACGAATGGCGTCGAGCATCCAGCCGGAATAATTGCGATTTAGAAATTCGGCGGTTGCATCCAGCTCCGGCTGGGTAAAGACTCGGCTGGGGCGCAAAACCTTGTCCCGCGTGTTCCCGCCGGGAGAAATCAAGACGACCACAACGCGGCCGTCCGGAAGCAGCCACATGCGGGCATGTTCGAGCACCGCACGGCGCAACGGGGGAGACACGATGATGCCCACGCCGCGGGAAACTTCGGCAAGGACGTGTCCCGCGCGCTCGGTGATTTCCGCGGCGGAATTCGCGCCACTCATTTCACGGTTGATCCAGTTCCGATCCTCCACTGTGAGAGTCGCCTGCGAAGCGATCTCCTGCGCAAAAAAGCGGTAAGCCGCGGCAGTCGGCACGCGGCCAGCCGAGGTATGCGGCTGGTAGAGATACCCGCCGTCCTCAAGGTCCGCCATGATGTTGCGGATCGTGGCGGTGCTAAGCGACTCTTCAAAACGTTTCGAAATGGCGCGGGAAGACACGGGTTCGCCAGTCTCGATGTAAGTACGCACCAAGTCCGCCAAAATCTGGCGGTTACGCCGTTCTTGTAGAGCTGGATTGCGCATGGCAGCACTCAATTATTAGTGCTAGTTACCATTTTAGGCGGAGTGTCAAGTGCCGTCAAAGGAGTTCGTCGAGGACCAGTGTCTTCAATTCCTGCCCACCCTGAAAAATCGGATCATTTGTGGGCAACAGGGACACCTTGGACTGAATTGCCGTGGCTGCTTGAATGGCATCAGGCGTCTTGAGTCGATACTCGGCGCGTAACTGGGCCGCCATATCTGCAACTACCAGATCCGGGTGCAGCCAGTTCAGAACTGGATATGTAGTCAGCAAGCCGCGGCAATGTTGCAACTTTCGGGCGTCACCGTCACGATGGGCGGGCACGAGCAATTCCGTTATGGACAGGGTCGATGTAATGGCCGAATTGCCGGGGTGTTCAAGCCAGGCGAAAATCGCGTCGGAAAGCGGGAATACCGCGGGTTCTTCTCAAGCTGATAGATGAGAACGCTCGTGCCCAGAGCAACAATGTTGTGGGACCGCAAGAGTGAACGGAGGCGTTCTACTCCCAACTGTCGCGTACTTTCTTGAGGTAATCCGGCGGGTATGATCCCCCGCCAATGCCGGCGATTGCTTTCCGGTATGATTTGGGTTTTTCCATGACAACGATTTTGTTGCCATATGCCACAACCAGAAGTTTATCACCCGTCTTAAGGCCAAGGGCCTTGCGTGCTTCGCGCGGAATGATGATCTGGTTTTTCGAAGAAAGAGTTGCTTTGGCCATGCTTTACATTCCAGCAAAAAGTAAAGCGCAGATCCCACCGCAAAATTTCTAATTGTTATCAATCTGAGCGCGCTGGAGCTTGTCTGAGTAATCGATGTACACGGATTTCCACTCGGTGAAGAAATCGATCGCGGCGACGGCGGCTTCCCGATGGCCGTTGCCGGTCTGCTTGGTGCCGCCAAAAGGGAGATGCGTCTCCGCGCCGATCGTGGGCGCGTTGACGTAGACGATCCCGGTGTACAGGTCTCGCATGGCGGCAAAGGCGTGGTTCACGTCGCGCGTGTAGATGGACGCGGACAGGCCATACGGTACACCATTGGCGACTGCAATTCCCTGCTCCAGGCCATCGATGGGAATCAGGGAAACGACCGGGCCAAAGATCTCTTCCTGCGCCACGCGCATCTTGGGCTGGCAATCCCCGAAAACGGTCGGCTCGTGAAACCAGCCTTTGGCGAGCTCGCCGCCGGCCAGGCGATGTCCGCCGGTCAAAAGTTTCGCGCCTTCCTTCACGCCGATTTCGACGTAGGACATCACCGTCTGTAATTGCTGCTCGTTGATGCATGGCCCCATCTCGACCGAAGGATCGAGCCCGTTGCCGACCCTGAGTTTGGCGGCGCGTTCGACGAATCGCCCGACGAATTCCTTGTACACGCTTTTGTGGATGCCCACGCGGCTGGCTGCCGTGCAGCGCTGTCCGGTAGTGCCGAAGCCGCCCCAGATCGCGCCATCAACGGCAAGGTCAAGATTCGCGTCGTCCATCACGAGAATGATATTCTTCCCGCCCATTTCCAGGCTGTAGTGCTTGAACGTTGGCGCGCAAGTCTCCGCGATGATCCGGCCAGTCGAAGTGGAGCCAGTAAAGCTGATCACAGGCACATCGGCGTGCTTCGTCAAGGGCGCTCCCGCGTCCGGCCCGTCGCCTCCGACCAGATTAACGACCCCCGGGGGCAACCCCGCTTCCGAAAGCATTTCAACCAGGTGATACGTAGATAGCGGCGTATCTTCCGCCGGCTTGATCACCAGCGTATTGCCGCAGACGAGCGCCGGCATCATTTTCCAAGCAGGAATGGCCATCGGAAAATTCCACGGAGTAATCAAGCCGCAAACGCCGATAGACTGCCGCAAGCTCATCGCAAATTTATTGGGAAGCTCGGATGGCGTGGTCTGGCCGAAGAGGCGGCGGCCTTCGCCGGCCATGTAATAGGTCATATCAATGGCTTCCTGAACGTCGCCACGCGTTTCGGCAAGCACCTTGCCCATCTCCCGAGTCATGTCACGGGAAAACTCTTCCTTGCGCTTCACCAGAAGTTCCACGGCGCGAAAAAGAATTTCAGCCCTCTTGGGAGCCGGAATCAGGCGCCAAGTCTTGTAAGCTTCTTTGGCCGCGGAAACGGCCACATCCACATCCTCCCGCGATGAGAGCGGAAAGATTCCGATCAATTCATCGGTATTGCCCGGATTGCGGTTCTCCAGCGTTTTCCCGCTCCGGGGCGCGACCCATTCCCCGTTGATGAAATTTTTGTATGCATGTGAAGCGGACGCGGTAGCCATACGACCTCCTGGACAAAATCGAGTCTAGCGGCGCGCGCTGCGCGCCGTCAAACAGGTGCCTGCACACTGTGCAAATCAAAAGCGAAATCCTGCGGGCGCGATCAAGCCACCCGCAGGATCACAGTCGCTAATCGCACTGTCCTCCAAAATCAAACGTTGTCTGAGCTATACGTGCCTTAGATCTGCCCCATCCCGCCGTCGACGCTAAGCTCGACGCCGGTGATGTAGGAAGCATCCGAGGAGGCCAGGAAGGCAACCGCCGAGGCGACCTCTTCGGATTTTCCGAAACGCTTCATTGGCACCTTGGTGATTGCGTCTGCGGCAAATCCATCCATCTCTTCCTTCGACAGGCCGGTGCGCCCGAAGATCGGAGTTTCGATCGGGCCGGGAGCGACGGCATTGACGCGGATGTTGCGTTCCGCCAGCGCGCCGGCGAACGACCGGGTGAGCGAGCGCATAGCGGCTTTTGTTGCGGCGTAGACGGAGCCGATCGGGATACCCAAATGGCTGACCACACTGGTGTTCAGGATGATGGACGCGCCATCGTTTAGGTAAGGCAGGGCCTTTTGAATGGTGAAGTACGCGCCCTTGGAGTTGATGTCAAACAACTCGTCGTAATGCTCTTCGGTCACCGCTGTCACCGGAACAAATTTGGCAACCCCAGCATTGGCGAAGAGAATGTCGATCTTGCCGAACTTCTTCGCAACCGCTTCATACACCTTTTCGATGTCGCCGGCCTTGGAGACGTCCGACTGGAACGCCAGGATGTCGTTACCAAGCAGCTTCACCGCTTCATCGAGCGTCTTCTGGCTGCGACCCGTGATCGCCACCTTTGCGCCCTCTTCCTTCAGGCGCTGGGCGCTGGCCAGGCCGATCCCGCTGTTCCCTCCCGTGACCACTGCGACTTTCCCTTGTAAACGCTTCATAAATCCTCCTCTTGAATGCAGGTTCGGGGCCTCGCCCCGGGCAAAATTGACTCTTGCAACTTCGACAGTTAGATGAACATCTAACTGGTTGGTTACAAGACGAATCGCCAATTCGGCAAAGTCACAAGGAGCGCGTTAAACTGTTGTGGGCGGAAGGACTTGAAGAATGAACCTGGCACAGATTGAAAAGATATCCAAAGCGCTGGCCGACAAAACCAGATTGCAGATCTATGAACAGATCGCCTCCCACGAAGGCGTTCATTGCTGCGCCCTGGTGGACATGCGTGGAGTGACCCCCGCCACGGTCTCTCACCATCTGAAAGTTCTCTCGGAAGCGGGGCTCGTCGAATGCAAGCGGGAGGGCCAGTTCGTGCTGAACAGGGTAAAAACGGAGATCCTGGAAGAATTCACGAAGTCGGTGGCCACGCTGGGCCGCAAGCGTAAGAAATAAATCGTTCAATTATCTCAGGTAACAATCAGGCAGGAACTTCCGCTGGCCGGCCTAAGGTCGGCGACTACAGCTCATTCAGGCTCATTCTTTACTTCGTCGCGCTGCACTTTTGAAGAAAGCAAGCGATTGGAGGAGTTGGGCGGAGGCGTAGGCACGCCCATGCCGGCCGTCTCGGAACCCAGGCCGAGCTTCTCAAGTGTAAGGGCATCGTACTTACCCGTGGGATTCAGGCCGTGAGAAGCTTGGAATTTCTTCATCGCTTCCACCGTGGAGTCGTCCCACTTGCCGGAAGGTGTGCCTGTATACCCGCCCTTGCTTGCCAGGGCGCTTTGAATTTCGTTGATGCGGTCGGCAGTGGGCGCTGCCTGCCCCTTCACGCGCTTCGTTCTGCTGCTCGATTTCCTGCCCGATCTGCTCGATTTCTTCCCAGTGCCCGTCGCCATCTTGGCGGGCCCACCGCCCGTCGCGGGCTTGTGAGCAGTTTTGCTCACACTGCTGGTTTGTGCGACGACGGTCGCGGGCAGCGTCAAGCTGCCCACGGCCATGGCCGCAAGAATCAGGAGTGTCATTCGATGGTTGTTGCGCAGGTTATGCATAGCTGGGCGAATGTGCCGGTCTATTGTTTCGCGTCCGCGGGAACCACGCCCGGAAGGAACATAGTCATGACCCGGTCGCCGTTGCGGCGCAGGACCTTGAACACAACGTTCTCTCCTGGCTTCAGCTTGGACACGGCCTTGCGGTAGTCATCCACCGAAGTCACGGCCATGCCATTCACTTCCGATACGACGTCGCCCGGCTGGAAGCCGGTATCGTCCGCGAAGCTGGCTGGTTCGATTTCGCTGACAACCACACCCTTCTGCCCTTCAATCCCGACCTTCTGTGCACGCACTGGAGTCAGGTTCTCGACGTGCAGGCCGAATTCAGCCGGCGCGTTATCGTCCGGAGTGCTGCTGACGCGGCCCTGGGTGTTCGGGAAAACGCGGGTGCGATCTTCGACGGTCGCGGTTGTGTCCTTCATCTGTTTGTCGCGGTAGTAAGTAATTTTCACCTTGCTGCCGATGGGTGCGGAAGCGATTGGGTTCACCAGGTCGTTGCCAGTCTTCACCGCTGTGCCATTGATCGAGGTGATCACATCGCCGCCCTTCAAGCCGGCCTTTTCCGCTGGGCTGCCGGGTTCGACGCCTTCGATCACTACGCCGTACGGCGCGCCGAGGGACTTCAACGTAATGTGGTTGGTGCCGAGTTCTTCCTGGAAGCTGACGCCAATGGAGCCACGCGTCACGCGGCCGCTTTTGACCAGCTGGTCGTAGACGCTGATCGCGGTCGAAGACGGCATCGCAAACCCTACGCCTTCGTAGCCGCGGCTGCCGGTGATGATGGCGGTGTTGATGCCGATTACTTGCCCGGCCATGTCCACCAGGGGCCCGCCGGAATTGCCCGGGTTAATCGCCGCGTCGGTCTGCAGGAAGCGCTGAAACTGCTGGCCGATGCCGGCGCGGTCCTTGGCGCTGATGATGCCCGCGGTGACCGTGGCGTTCAGGCCAAACGGGCTGCCAATCGCCAGCACCCAATCGCCCACCTGCACGCCGTCGGAATTGCCGAGCTTCGCGTACGGGAGTTCTCTGCCCGCGTCAATCTTGATAACCGCAAGGTCGGTGGCTTCGTCCACGCCCACAACTTTGGCGGTGTACTTGGTAGTGTCCCCGTTGAGCTGCACCTGAATCTTGGTGGCTTGCTCGACGACGTGGTTGTTCGTGAGGATAAACCCGCTCTTATCCACAATCACGCCGGAGCCGAGGCTGCGTTCCGCCTTGGGGCCGTTATCCGGGCGGCCGTCAAAAAAATGAAAGAAGAAATCTTCGCTGGGGTCGTCTTCCTCGCCCGCATGATGCCGCTTCGATTTGCGGTCCATCACCTGGGTGGTGGCGATGTTGACGACGGCAGGCTCGACGCGATTGACGATGGACGAAAAACTGTTAGAGGAAGGAATGGGGTCTGGCAGGGCTAGCGGCGCGGCCGAAGAGCCCGCGAACGAGAACGACCGCATGGCGGAAACCTTCCCGGAAACCACCGTGCCGATCAGAATGCCCACCGAAAGCGTTGCTGCAATCAGCCCGCCGGCCACATACGTGCGCCTGCTGGTCCAATTCACCTTGGTATTTGTTGACTGCTCCATACGATCTGGCTCCTATCTGTATCCGTGGCCCAGTCCACCTGCGGAAAGTATAACACCGTGGAATGCGCGGAGTTTCTACTTACCTTAGATGCGCCTTGGCGTTAACTGGCCATCCGGACGGGTCTCACCGGAACTCGGGTGCATGAATAGGTTGGACGCAAAAAGACTAGCCTTGGGCGTTTTACGTTTTCGCCGGTAAGTTTCGTCTTGACAAGAAGTTCGAGTTCTAGCATAAATAGATTAGCCGCAATTGCGGTGTCACGTGGCGATTTAGGGCGACTTGCTCCACGTAAAAAACTGCTAAAGAGTTGGAAGAGTTCACAGATTTTCTGAGACCCTCCCCGCACTTTGGCACGGAGGGTTTCCTCTTTTACCCCTCCGCGCTGCCCGCGATCATCCCACGTCATTTCCATTGGTGGCTCTCGGCCTGTCGCCAGAGAACCCCGTCGAGGTGACTTATGAAGGAAATCTACTTTTTGCGATGCAGGGAATGCGGAAAGACGTTTCCGAACCAGCCGCAATCCTACTGCGAAGAGTGTTTCGCTCCCCTGGAGGTCAGCTACGACTACGAAGCCTTGCGGCAGACCACCAGCCGCGAGGCCGTGTCGCGCCGCGCTTTCAATATGTGGCGCTACGCCGAATTCCTGCCCCTGCCGCAGGGATTCACGGCCAGCCAGCCCATCGGGGGAACGCCGCTGGTGAAGTCCCGCAAGCTGGGTTTGCACCTCGGCGTAAAAAACCTCTTTTTCAAAAATGATGCGGTGTGCTTCCCTTCTCTTTCGTTCAAGGATCGCGTTGTAGCCACGGCTCTTGCCGCGGCACGGCGATTCGGCTTCGAGACGATTGGCTGTTCGTCCACCGGAAACCTGGCCAACGCCGTCGCGGCACAGGGCGCGCAGCAGGGATTCGACACCTGTGTGTTCATCCCTGCGGATTTGGAGGCCGCGAAAATTCTGAACACCGCCGTGTATGGCGCCCGGATTGTCCGCATCAACGGCAACTACGATCACGTCAACCGCCTCTGCACGCAGATTGCGGACAAGTTCCGTTGGGGACTCGTGAACGTGAATCTGCGCCCCTATTACGCGGAAGGCTCGAAGACCCACGGCTACGAAATCGCAGAGCAGCTTGGCTGGGAGCTCCCCGACAACGTGGTGGTGCCGATGGCGGGCGGTTCGCTGATCGGAAAAATCGCCAAGGCGTTTGCAGAGTTGGCGCATCTAGGCTGGGTCGAACCGAAGCAGGTGAAGTTTTTCGGCGCCCAGGCCACCGGATGTTCGCCGATTGCGGACGCGGTGAAACGCGAATTGCCCCGTTTTACGCCGCAAAAGCCGAACACGATTGCCAGGTCGCTGGCCATCGGGAATCCCGCCGACGGCCCATTTGCGTTGCGCCTGATTCGCGAATCGGGCGGCTGGGCGGAAGACATTTCCGATCCCGAAATCATCGACTCCATCAAACTGCTCGCGCAAACCGAAGGGATCTTCGCCGAAACCGCGGGCGGCGTAACCGCAGGCGTTGCAGCCAAGCTGATTCAACAAGGCCGCATCGGCAATGACGAAACAACGGTCGTCTGCATCACGGGCAACGGCCTGAAGACCACCGACGCCATCGCCGCCCACTTTCCCGCAACCGAAGTTATCGAGCCAAAACTCGACGCCTTCGAAGCGCTGTTGCAGGAACAACTGAAAGACAGCATCCAGGTTTGAGAATGCAGCATCGAAAGGATCGGAGCAATAAATGGCAATCACCATCGAAATCCCCACAGCGTTTCGCCGCTTCACCGAAGGTTCGCCAAAAGTAGATACCGGCGCCACCACCGTCGCCGAGGCTCTGAACGACCTGACGGCGAAATTTCCCGCGCTCTCGCGCCACGTCCGCGACGAGCAAGGCCAGATCCGCCAGTTCCTAAACGTCTATCTGAACGAAGAAGACATCCGCTTCCTCAACGGCGAATCCTCACCACTAAAAGACGGCGATCGCGTACTGTTGGTCCCCTCGATCGCCGGTGGCTAATCCGCATTTGTAGGGACCGCCTTCCGAGTCGGCCCGCTCTTGAGTTTCGCTTCTTTTATGTCGGCCACCTTCAGGCCCCGTCACATGAGGTCGGAATGTACGTCCGCGTAAATTCTCAAACGGCGACCCTTCGTTGGACGAAGGCGAGGCAATCCCAATCCGTCGCACACGAACGTGGTAGGCTATTTTCTGCTAACTCCGGCTTGGGCGAGGAGGCAACCATGGGCTATTACGCGCTCTTCTATCACGTCATGGATGGATTCGTGGAACGCCGCTTGCCGTTTCGAGAGCAGCACCTCGCCCACGCACGCAACGCGGTCGCGCGCGGCGAACTCCGCCTGGCCGGCGCGCTTGCAGACCCCGCCGACGCCGCGCTCATCGTCTTTCGCGGCAATTCGCCCGACGCGGCCCGCGCCTTTGCCGAGCAAGATCCCTATGTCCGCAATGGCCTCGTGCAACGCTGGGAAGTGCGTCCCTGGAATGTGGTGGTCGGGGCGGACGCGGACATCCCCAATGCAACAGCCAGTCGAGGAGTAAGTTGAGATGGTCGTCCGATTCTGGTCCGCCCGCACAACCGAAGTTCGCCTGCCCGATTATCTTGGCCACTTCAATGACCATGTGCTGCCCCATCTCCGGTCAAAAGAAGGTTTCCTCGAAGCGCGAGTGCTAACGCAATCCGACGGCGTCGTGGTGGAGATGATCGTGGAGACGCTGTGGGCCTCCCTCGAATCCATCGAACGATTCGCCGGGCCAGACCGCGAATCCGCAGTTGTGGGCGAAGAAGCAGTTCATCTCTTGACTTCCTATGATCGCCGCGTCCGCCACTACGAAGTAAAGGTTCGCGAAGAACACCGCCCACTTACTTCTTCCTCCAAATCTTCCACCTCCGACCGTTAAGTCGACAAACAACCTGTCATCCTGCCTGCCCGCCAGAGGAGGGAACCCATCCGATAAGGTGTTTGGACTCCGGTGGTGTTCGCCGGGGATGCGCGAACGACCTCAACGCCAACTTTTTTGCACAAGTAATTCAGTTGAGGTCCTTCAGGGCGCGAACGGCCCGACCCTCACGATGAGAAATTTATTCCCCGGAATTCCCTTGCTTCTCCTTTTCCCACCCGGCACACTAGCGCCACTTTCTTTCGAGGAGACAAGGACTTCGGTCCCCCCACTTGGCCACCCTCAGCCGCCCCTCCCCTTCCAACGCTGAATCGCAAACCGCGACGCCTACCGCTGCCCTCCGAAAAGAACTCGGCTTTACAGATCTCGTTCTCGCTTCTATCCTGCTGGTGGTCGTCCCCGACTTTTTCGGCTCGGCCGTGAAAGCCGGCCCGTCGCACGTAGTCTTGTGGCTACTGGCAATCGCCCTCTTCTTCCTGCCGCAAGCGCTGGTGGTTTCCTACCTGAACCAGCGGCTCCCTATCGAAGGCGGTCTTTACGAATGGGCGCGCCACGCGTTCGGCGACGCAGTCGGTTTCCTCGTCGCTCTCAATTTGTGGATGTATGTCGTCCTTTACGTTGCCTCCATCGGGCTAGTAACCACCAACTACGCGGCGTACGCCCTCGGACTAGACGCCGATTCCGTAGCCGCCCACCGCGGAATTCTCGTGGTCACTTCGGTAGCCATCATCGGCGGATTGATGCTGGTCGCGCATCTCGGCCTCAGCGTCGGCAAATGGGTCACAAACGTCGGTAGCGCGCTGACGGTCCTGATCATCCTGCTGCTCGCTGCCCTGCCCTTCATACGCCCCGGTGGCCAGGCCGCGACTGGGTATCATCCACTGCGCCTCGCAGTGCCTCCGCTCACGCTATTTAGCTTCAGCGTTTTCAGCAAAATGAGCTTCGGCGCACTCTGTGGCTTCGAATACGCCGCTATCTTTGCCGGAGAGTCGCGCAATCCTCGCCGCCACCTGACGCGCGCCATCTGGATCGCCGCTCCATTGATCGCGCTGCTCTATATTTTCGGCACCAGCGCGATCCTCGCGTACGTTTCTCCGGAAAACATTGACGTCATCGGCCCCATCCCCCAGGCGCTGGGGATCGCGCTCGGTGGCACGCGGCTGGGCGGAGTAATCGTCCCGGTGGCGATTCTGTTCCTTCTCACGAATTATCTTTCCAGCTTCAGCCTGAACTTCGCCGCAAACACCCGTCTGCCGATGTGCGCCGGGTGGGACCACCTGCTTCCCCAATGGTTCACGCGCCTGCATCCGCGCTACCGCACGCCCGTGAATTCAATCTTTTTCCTGGGAGGCATCACGCTGGCGGCAGGCGTCGCGGTGCTAGCCGGAGTCGGGGCGCAGGAAGCATTCGAACTCCTGCTGATCTGGGCGTTCACGTTTTATGCAATCGCCTACCTGGCGCTCTTCGCCATTCCGGTGCTGGCGGCGAAAGAATCATCGCTTCGCGGCCCGTTGTGGATGAAGGTCCTGGCTATTTTCGGCTTCCTGATGACGCTGCTCTTCGTGGTGCTTTCCATTTTTCCGATTATTCCGGTGGCCAGCCAGTCGGCGTATTCCGCAAAAACCGTCGCGGTGATTGTGCTCGCAAATCTGGCCGCGCTGTACCTGTATTACAGACGCCCGGAACTCGGATAAATGTGGGCTGCTCCTGTAGGGCCCGCCTTCTGAGGCGCGCATTTTGCACCCTGAATGGTTTTAGGGGGCGGGCCGCGCCTTGGTACTCCAGCCAGCAGTCGACTTGCCCCGTGTCGCCAGAGTGCTAAACTTTTGATGGATACCTATGGCACCCAAAACACTGTACGAAAAAATCTGGGATAACCACCTCGTCTATGAAGAGCAAGGCAAGCCCGCGCTCATCTATATCGACCGGCACCTCATTCACGAAGGCACTTCCCCGCAAGCTTTCGCCGGGTTGAGGGCCGAGGGCCGCAAGGTCCGCCGCCCCGACCTTACTTTCGCCGTGATGGATCACTCGGTTTCAACGACCGATCGCCTGCTCCCGATTCTCGACAGCGATGCGAAACTCCAATTCGAAGCCCTGGAGCGCAATTGCCGCGAGTCCGGCGTGCGTCTTTTCGACATGCACAGCAAGAACCAGGGCATCGTGCACATCATCGGCCCGGAATTGGGCATCACGCAGCCCGGGCAGACCATCGTCTGCGGCGATAGCCACACCTCCACGCACGGCGCGTTCGGTACGCTGGCGTTCGGCATCGGCACCAGCGAAGTCGAGCATGTGCTGGCGACGCAGTGCATGGTGCAGAGCCGCTCGAAGACCATGCACATCGTCGTGAACGGCAAGCGGCCCAAGGGCGTGACCGCAAAGGACATCATTCTCGCCATCATCGGAAAGATTGGCATCGGTGGCGGCACCGGCCATGTCGCCGAGTATGGCGGCGAAGCAATTCGCTCTCTTTCCATGGATGGGCGCATGACCGTCTGCAACATGACGATTGAAGGCGGCGCGCGCGCGGGCATGGTCGCGCCGGATGAGACCACGTTCGCGTATCTCGAAGGCCGTCCGTTTGTGCCGCGCGGCAAGGAATTTCAGGCGGCGGTCGAGCGCTGGAAACTTCTGAAGTCCGACGAAGGCGCGAAATTCGACATGACCGTGGAACTGCAGGCCGAGCAGATTGCGCCGCAAGTCACCTGGGGCACGAATCCCGGCATGGTCACCAGCGTCAACGGACGCATCCCCGACCCGCACGACTACAAAGACCTGAACGACCAGAAGGCCACCGAAAGCGCGCTAAAGTACATGGGCCTGAAACCCGGCACGCCGATCGTAGATATTCCGGTGGATCGCGTCTTCATCGGCTCCTGCACCAATTCCCGCATTGACGATTTGCGAGCCGCAGCCCACTTCGTCGAAGGTAAGCATGTCGCGAAAAGCATCAAGCAGGCACTGATCGTTCCCGGTTCCCGCGGCATCAAGGCGCAAGCCGAAAAAGAAGGCCTCGACAAAATTTTCACGGACGCGGGCTTCGAGTGGCGCGACGCCGGCTGCAGCATGTGCATCGGCATGAACTCGGACGTCCTGCCGCCGCACGAGCGCAGCGCCAGCACCTCCAACCGCAATTTCGAAGGCCGCCAGGGAAAAGACAGCCGCACGCACCTGGTCAGCCCGGTAATGGCGGCCGCCGCCGCAATCGCCGGCCATTTTGTGGATGTGCGCGAGTTCGATGTCGCGCACATTGAGTAGCGACCAACGGAGCAATGTGGCTATAGTTCGCGATCCCAACTGGAGAATCGGAACAACTCTGATGGTATTGGGGTTAGCCGCGCTCACAGTCAGTCATTCTTTTCTTTCCTTCCACTCATGGTTTTTCGGAATGTACTTAATCGCATTTCTAACAGGCTTGGTCTTGACTACAATTGCATGGCAGGAAGAGAAAAAGCAGCGGCATTCAAGTTGACTGGTCTCGGTAAGATCCCTCTTTCCCAGGAGCTCTGAAGTATGCAACCGTTCATCACCCATTCCGGCCTCGTCGCACCGATGGATCGGGTCAATGTAGACACCGACCAGATGGTGCCGAAACAATTCCTGAAGGCGCTCACCCGCCAGGGATTTGGCCGCATTCTTTTCTACGATTGGCGTTATTTGCCTGGCGAAATGCCGAACCCCGAGTTCGTCCTGAATTTCCCGCGCTACCAGGGCGCTTCCGTTTTGCTCGCCCGCGCCAACTTCGGCTGCGGCTCGAGCCGCGAGCACGCTCCCTGGGCCATCGGCGATTACGGTTTCCGCGTAATTCTCGCCCCCAGCTACGCCGACATCTTCTATAACAACTGCTTCAAGAACGGCATCCTGCCCGCCGAGCTCACTGAAGCCCAAATCGAAGAGCTCTTCCAGCGCACCGAAAAAGAAGCAGGCTACTCGCTGACCGTGGATCTGCCCACCCAGACGGTGAAAGACAATCACGGCCTCACCTACAAATTCGAAATCGCCCCCTCGCGCAAGGAAGTCCTGCTCAAGGGCCTCGACGACATCGGCACTTCCCTCCTCCACGCCGGCGCCATCGACACCTACGAAAAAGCCCACGCCGCCACAGCCACAATGTTTGAAGCCGTGGATGTGAAGAATTATCCCAGCGCGTAGCGCCCACCTTCAGGTGGACAATCCTGCCTTTGTAGCGGACGCCTTACGAGGCGGGCGCTTTTTCTCGTCCACCTGAAGGTGGACGCTACATTCCCCCTAAGTCTTCTTCCACCACGGCTTGAAATAGATCCGCCCTTCGAACACCGGCTCCGGCGCTTCCGGCGCCGTGGGAGCCCCAAGCAATTCCGCCAGCACAATTCCCGCGACCACCAGCCCCGCGCCTTTCATCGCGCGCGCCGACAAACGTTCGCGCAGCACAATGTACGACGTAATCACCGCGAAGACCGGCTCCAGCGCAAAAAGAATCGCTGCGTGCCCCGGTGAAGTGAATTGCTGCGCCCACAGCTGCACGGTAAAGGCGACGGCCGTGGCAAACACAGCGCAGATCACGATCGCGAGCCACAGCTCCCACCGTCCCGAAAACCGTGCCGGCTGCCAATGAATGGCGGCGGCGGCGCCCGTCAGCGGCCACGCCATCAAAGCGCAACCCGCCACCTGAATCAGGCTGAGCGCCCGCACGGAGTGTTCCTGGGTGTAGTCCCCAACCAGAATGATGTGCACCGCGTAAAATCCGGCAGCCACAAAGGTAAGCACATCGCCGCGGTTCAGATAGCGAAGCCCCTCGACGGGCACAGTAAGAAAGTACAATCCGACGAGCGCCGCAAACGCTCCCAGATAAATCCAGCGCGTCAGCCGGCGCCCCCAGAAAATCGCCAGCAGCATCGGCACAAGAACGACACTCGACCCGGTAACAAAGCCGGAATTGGTCGCGGTGGTGTACTGCAATCCGGCGGTCTGGAAGCAGTACCCGGCAAACATGAAAAACGCCAGCCGCATTCCGGCAAACACTTCCTGCGGCTCAATGCGGGCAATCACCTGGAACTGCAGCAGCGCCATCACCACCGTGGCAATGGTGAAGCGCACTGCCAGAAAAAGAAAAGCCGACGACTCGTCCAGCGCGTTTTTTACCACCACAAACGTAACGCCCCAGATCAGCGAGCAGAACATCAGTGCGAAATCCGCCTGCTTTCGCCGCGAATTTTCCAAAGTGTTTCCTCCCTGTCTCTCAGGCTGCCCAACTTAATCGAGCACGAACTCTTGCACAACGGCAAAGAGGATGCCTTGCAGTTCCATTGGTGTCACGAATATACTTCGCATTATGATCGCCCGAAAATCTGGATTTTCCCTTCTTTGTCTGCTGTTGTGCCCCTTTTTCATGCCCCCCCGAGCCATTTGTTCGGATCGCTGGGTGGAGGTGCGGAGCGCGCACTTCACCGTCTTCAGCAACGCCGGCGAGATTGACGCTCGCCGTATCGCCAACCAGATTGAAGAAATCCGCGCCGTATTTCTCCAGACTTTTCCGGCCTTGCGGCTGGACCCCGGCAAACCCACCAGCGTTATCGCTGTCAAAAACGAAGACTCCATGAAAATCCTCCTCCCCGACTATTGGCTGGCGAGGGACCGCGCGCGTCCCACAGGTGTTTTTATACCCAGCCTGGACCGCAACTTTGCCGTGTTGCGTACTGATATTGGCGGAAGCAGGGAGAATCCCTACCACAATCTTTATTACGACTACACCGGCCTCGTCCTCCGCCTCAACTTTCCTTCACTTCCCACCTGGTTCGATGTCGGGCTCTGCGAATATTTCGCCAATACCCTGGTTGGTTCGGGAGAAATCGGAGTCGGCCACGTCAGCAGGGCGCAACTTCAATATTTGGATAGACTGAGGCTGAGGTTGATTCCGCTAAAAGATATTTTCTCCTCGGACATGCGCTCTCCGTTGCTCAATGTGGAGGATAAGGCCTTCCTCTTTCACGCGGAGGCTTGGGCCATCATTCATTACATGCTGAACGAGCCCGACGCGCGCAAGGGCCAGTGGTTCGCTAAATATCTGAAAGCCTATGAGGACACCAACGACTCCGAGGCGGCGGCAAAGCAGGCCTTCGGCGATCTTAACCACCTGCAAGCCGTCATCGAATCGTATTCCAGGCAGACCTCGTTTCACTTTGAGAGCTATAAACCGCAAGCCCCTATCTCCCCCCAGGCCTATCCGGTGCGCGAAATGACCTCCGCCGAAGCTCTCACGGTCCAGGGCGAATTCCTTGCTCATATCAATCATGCCGCCCAGGCCAAGGAGATGTTCAACCAAGCCCTTGAGCAGCAGCCGGACCTGGCCGCCGCTCACGTCGGCATCGGCTACGTGGACTACCTCCAGCACGACAATGACGGCGCCCTCGCTGAATTCAACAAAGCCATCGGTCTCGATCAGCGCGATTTCCGCCCCTATCACTTCCGCGCTCTTTTGCTCCTTCGAACCGCGGGCTACACGAAGGATTTCACTCCCCAGATTATCGCCAACCTGCAAAAAGTAATCTCTCTCAATCCTGAATTTGCCCCTGCTTATGGCTTTCTTTCCGTTGCCTACCGCCAGCAGGATGACACTAAGCCAAAGTCATTCGATGCCGCAGTCAGGGCCTCGACCCTGGAGCCTGCGAATTATAACTTCAGGGTAGATATCGGCGACGCCCTTTTAGCCATCAATCATGACCAAGATGCGATCAAGCTTCTCGACACCATGCGGAAAACGGCGCGTACTCCCTCGGAAAAAGATCTTGTGGAGTCTTTTGCCAAACGCCTGACGGCCCACCAGAATCCATCGGCTACCACGGGAAACGCCACGAATCTTCCGTCCGGGGCAACTTCCTCGACGACTGCGGCTGACGCGCCCCCGCAGGCTGGCGGCGACCGGGAGTATGGATTGCAGTCCGCTTCCAGCCAAACAGAGGAAGGGCTGATTCAGGAGGCAACTTGCACCGCTTCCTCCATAACGAACGTGCGCTTTGCCATTCTTGGTAAGACACTGCTTTTGGCCGCGGCTGACTCTGCGAAAATCGCCTTGCTGGTCGCCGGCAAGAACTCCACCGTTTCTGCCGTCCCCTGCGAACAGTGGAAAGGGCGAAAGGCGAAAATCACCTTCGCCGCTTCGCCCGACGAAAAAAGCCTTGCGGAAATTATCTCGGTGGATTTTCTCTAGCTGATGACGCGCCGCAATCAATTTTGAACCGGCTGTCAGAAGATGTGGCTCTTTGCCTCTCCGCTCCCTGCCTCGTTGCTTCGCTATTTCTTTTGATAAACGGTGCGGCCGCCGACGACGGTTTGCAGGACTTCCATATTGAGGATCTCTTTCGGCGCGGCCTTGGTCAGATCCTGCGAAAGGATGATGAAGTCGGCGTATTTCCCCACTTTCAGGTCGCCTTTCCTGCCCTCTTCAAATTGCGCGTACGCGGATCCGATGGTGTAGGCGCGGATGCACTCGTCCAAAGAGATCTTTTCCTGGGGCTGCCAGCCGCCGGCGGGGCCGCCCTCTGGCAATTCGCGCGTGACGCAGGCGTACAATCCGCGAAATGGATTAATGGACTCGACGTCATAATCGGTGCCGAAGGCCAGCGTTGCCCCAGACTTCTGAATGGAATTCCACGCGTAAGCGCCTTTGATGCGCAGGGGTCCAACGCGCTGCTCGGCCCAGCGCATGTCATTGCTCTGATGCGAAGGCTGCATGGAGGCGACGACGTGCAACGTGCCAAATCGCGCGATGTCTTCCGGCGCGACGACCTGCGCATGTTCGATGCGGTCGCGGCGGTCGCGCGTGCCGTTGACACGGAGCACGGATTCGAAGACGTCCAGCGCGACGCGGTTGGTGCGATCTCCGATCGCGTGAAAAGCCAGTTGAAAGCCCAATTTGTCGCGCTCCAAGGCCATCGCTTTCAACTTCTCCGGCTCGATGGTCATGATTCCGCGGTTGTCCGGATCGTCTGAGTACGGCGCCAACATCGCAGCAGTGCGTGACCCAAGCGCGCCATCGGCAACCATCTTCAAAGCGCCGGTTTTCAGCCACGGGTCGGTTGTGCCGCCCTCGGAGCGCATATTCTGCAATTCCGTCAAGGGCGCCATGAACGGCAGCCACTCGGTGATGCGAACTGTGAGTTTCTTCTCTTCCTTCAGGTCGTGATAGACCAGGAAGTCTTCCCAGGCTGAATTATCCTGCGCGGAGGTCACGCCGTTGCGCGCCAGTTCCTCTAAGACGAGTTCGATGCCCCGGCGGCGCTCTACGTTCGTCGGCTCCGGGATTTTCTGCTCGACGAACTCCATCGCCGAGCCTTCCTTGAACATGCCGGTGGGGTTCCCCGCGGCATCGCGCTCGATTTCCCCGCCCGTGGGATTGCTCGTATCCTCGGTAATCTCGGTGTGTTTCAGGGCCAGTGAGTTCGCCACCGCCACGTGTCCCGTAACGTGCAACAGGAATACGGGATTGTTGGGGGAAACTTCGTCGAGATCCTGGCGATGAGGAAACGTCTTTTCCGGCCAGCGCGTCTGGTCCCAGCCACTGCCGACAACCCACTCGCCGGGCTTGTGCTGCGCAACGGCAATCCTCACGCGTTGCTGCAGTTCGGCAAGCGAGTCCGTTCCTTTCAAATCCAGCGTAAGCTTGTCGCGCCCCGCGCCGCCCAGATGCGTGTGCGCGTCATTGAAGCCCGGCATCACGAAACGGCCCTTTAACTGAACGATCTCGGCCTCTGACTTTGACCCGCCGCAATCCAGCATGATGTGCTCGATGGAGCCGATGCACAGAATTTTTTCGTCGCGCACGGCCATCGCGGAGGCCCATGGCTGCTGGGGATCGTTGGTATAAATCCGCCCGTGCAGGTAATACGTTGTCTTGTGAAGAGGTTCGCTGGCTTGCGGAAACGCTGCGCGCCCAGCGAAGAAACAAGGACTAATCGTTCCCAGGCAGAAGATAAGGCGTGCCGCTCTCCGCATCGTCAGCGCGCCTTTTCCGGCGCCACACCGGAGACGCCCAGCAGCGTGAGCATCGCGCGCTGCAAGCCCATTTCGCGCCCGGCCGGTTCATACCACTCCTGCAGAGAATGCGCGCCGCCGCCATTGCCGCCCGCGCCGATCGCAATTGCTTCGATGCCCAGGGACAACGGAATATTCGCGTCGGTGGAAGAACGCTCGATTCTCGATTGGTTCCCCAGGTAATCGTCCGCCGCGCGCAGCGCAGCGAGCAACGGGGAATCGGCGCCCAATTCCCCTCCAGGCCGGCTGCCGATCAGGTCCACTGTCCATTCCAGCTTGCCTTTGCTGCGATCGCGCGCGTTCTCCGTTTCGTCCTTCACGCCAGTCGAGATGCAATCGCGCAGCGCCGATTCCAGGCGCACGAGTTCGTCTTCGCTCTCCGACCGCAGATCCACCTTCAATTTCGCTTCGTGAGGAATCGAGTTGACCGAAGTGCCGCCCTCCACCTGCCCGAGATTGAAGGTAGTCCGAGGAGATACGGGAATCTTCGTGTTAATGAAGCGCACCGAGCCGCGCACCAGCGCGTTGATAGGATTCACCATCCCGAAATCAGACCAGCTATGCCCGCCCGGTCCGGTGATGACCACTTCCAGCCGCCGCGATGCCAGCGCCTTGGTGGTAACGTGATCCGTGCCGGAGCCATCAAGAACAATAACGGCGCGGAGCTTGGTGCGGTAGCCATCAATCAGGGCACGCATGCCGCGCAAATTCCCTTCGCCTTCTTCCCCCACGTTCGCGGCAAGCAGAATCGTCCGCTGCGGTCGCACTTTAGCCGCCTGAAGCGCGCGCGCGATCGCCACAATCGCTGCGAGGCCTGTGCCATTGTCGGAAATTCCCGGGGCAAGCAGGCGATCGCCTTCGTGCTGAACTTTCACGTTCGTGTCCGCGGGAAAAACCGTATCGAGATGCGCCGCAATCAGGATGCACTCTTTGTCGTTTGCGCCGCGAAGTTCCGCAATCACGTTGCCAAGCTTATCGGTTTGAACCGGCAGGCCTTCCGCGGCAAATACCGCCCTCACGGAGGCGGCCCGCTTTTCCTCCTGAAACGAAGGAGCGGGAATTTCCGTCAGCGCGGATTGCAGGTCGTTGATCCACTTCAGATTCTTGGCAAACCAATCCAGTGCCGCGCGCACCTGCGGCTGCTCCGCAAGGGAAGACGAGGAGAGGGGCCGTGCGGCCTGCGAGAGGGCGGAGCGAATTGGCATGACCAGAAGAATAGCGCAAACGGCAACGCGTTTCACTGTACCAATTGGCAGTCGCACGGGCCAAGTCGACTTGCAGGAAACAATCGGGGGCGCGGGATAATCCACGCCGCCATTTTAGCGCGAAGCGGCCAAGTCGAAAACAGTTTTGCCAGTGGACCGCTTCAAGTTCCACCGAAGCTGCACTCCTCTTGACTTCCGCCGCAAACCATCAGTTGCATTCGGGTACGACCCTGGGGTATCTGTTTGTGCAGCCTTCGGAACCGCTTCCTGCTGCGGAAGAACACGAGGAGAAACAAAAAGTAATGCCATTACTAGAGGAGCCAGACCGCACAGCGGTTTGATCGGTTTCATAATTGGCCAGCTATACTGAATAAATCTTTTGGGCAATGAAAGTTCCGCCAAATCTGGTCACGTCTCCAGCGAGTTGAGCATTCGAAAATCATTTCCACTACCCGAATTTCGCCTGGTCTTTAGCATCAGTAGATTATGCCGGAGTGCTGGAGGGTGGGCAGAGAGCCAGCAGTTCCTGCTCGGTCAGCACGCGGGAGGATTGCTTGGCGGCATCGAAGATGCGGTTGACCACCTCGTCGGTGGCCGGGATGTTGTGGCGCGAGAGCCAGTACAACACGTTGGACTTCCCGCTCATCGGCCCGATCTCGACGACTTGCTCTAGACCGAACAGATGCGCGGGCACGCCACTGTAGACCGCGTCTGCAAGATCGCGGTCGCCGGTGCGGAGTGCCTTGATGATTGCGGCGGCATGTACTCCCGTGGCCGTGCGGAACGCGTCTTTGCCGAAAACGGGATAGTTCGGCGGAATGACGGTGTGCGTGGCCTTGGCAACTGTCTCGCAATACGCCCTCAGCGAGCTCAGGTCGTTTTCCGTCAAGCCCATCAGGCGGAGATTCACCAGCAAGAGCTCCATCGGCGTGTTGCCGACGCGTTCGCCAAGCGAAAGCGCCACGGCGTGAACCTGATCGGCGCCCGCCGCAACGGCCGCCAGTGAGTTGGCGATATCGAGGCCCCGGTCGCGATGCCCGTGCCAGTCCACGCGAATCTTTTCGCCGGAGGGCTTCACCACATTCTCCATCGCAAATTTCACCAAGTTGTAAGCACCTTGAGGCGTCGCGTGGCCCACGGTGTCGCACAGTACGATGGCACGAGCTCCGCAGCGGATGGCGGTCGTATACAGCCGCTTCACCGTCGCGGGATCGGTACGCACGGTGTCTTCCGTCACGTACATGCAAGGGAGTCCCTGCGCGACGGCAAATTTGACGGCTGTTTCCGTGGTGCGTTCCAGATGATCCACGGTCCAATCCTCGACCAATCTTCGAATCGGGCTGGAGCCGAGAAACGTAGCCGCTTCGATGGCGATGCCCACGCGCTGCGAAATCTCCGCGATCGGCCGGATGTCGGCCTCAATCGTCCGCGCGGCGCAGTTCGGCTTGATGCGCATCCGATTCGTGGCAATCTCGCGAGCCAGCGTTTCCGTATGCCGCAGCGCACGCGGTCCGGCGCCGGGAAGGCCAATGTTCACGGAATCGATTTGCAGCGATTCCATCAGATGCAGGATTTCAATTTTCTCTTCAATGGTCGGATCTTGAATGGAAGGATTCTGCAACCCGTCCCGCAGCGTCTCGTCGTTCAGCAGTACGCGCGTGCCGGGTGCGATGCTCATCGGCCCAACCGAATTCCAGTCGTGGATCCATTCGTTTTGGTTCACGGATGAAAGGTCTCCCTGCACGGCTTAGTATCGAAGTGTGTAACTATTGGGCTGCTGCTTCGGGTCCGGCCGAAACAGAGTCTTGCAGAACCCGCAGCGATCGACCTCCGCGCCCTTGCCTACCACAGCCTCGATCTCGGGGGGAAAGTCATACCAGCGCTTCAAATGTCCCGCGCAGAGCCTGCCCTTCTCGGTGCGCTCATCGCAAGCGCGCTGCTCCGGCTTGCGCGTTTTGATTTTGGGCGCGGTGCTCGCCAGCGTGTCTTCTGTGGTTTCCTCTGGCAAAGTTCGCTCCTCCACGTCTACTTCAACCCGTGGTCGCGAAACATCGTCTTCATCGCCGCGCGCGCATGACGCAACCGAGCGAACATGCCGCCGGCAAACTCAAACTTCAGAAACGCGTCCGCGGCCTTTTCCAAATCGCCGCCATAGCGATACCACCACGGCTTCTCCATCCGCGGCAACCGGTCCACATCCACATATTTTACATGCACCATTTCCAGGAAGCCCGCTTTGCCGTGCGTACGTCCCCAGCCGCTCAAGCCGCAGCCGCCATGAGGCGCCTCGGCAATCGCAAAGCCGCTGATAAGGTCATTCACCATCACCGTTCCCGCCCGCAACCGCCGTGCGATTCCCTTCCCACGCTCCGGATCGCCGGTCCACACGCTCGCAGAAAGAGCAAACTCTGTATCGTTGGCCAGCCCGACGGCTTCCTCCGCGTCTCGAACCACCCGAATCGCCATGATCGGGCCAAACGTCTCGTCCTGAAAAAGCTTCATCGAAGAGTCCACGCCGGTAATCACCGTCGGCTCAAAAAAGTTCGGTCCAAGATCCGGCCGCGGTCGCCCGCCGCACAATACCTGCGCTCCGTGTTGCACCCCATCCGCCAAAAGTTCGCTCATCCTTTGCACATGCTGAGGACGGATCAAAGGGCCGATTTCCGTATTCGGATCGCTGCCAGATCCCAGGCGGAGCTTCTGCGTCTTCTCCACGCATTTCTGGATAAACACCTCGCTGATCGATTGCTCCACGAAAAGCCGCTCGACGGAGAGGCACACCTGGCCGCAATTCGTGTAGCTGCCCCAAACCGCGGCGCTCGAAGCAACTTCCACATCGGCGTCGCCCAAAACCAGCATCGCGTCTTTTCCGCCAAGCTCCAGCACGCTCGGAATCAGCAGCGGCGCACATGCCTCTGCAACATGCCGGCCGGTAAAAACGCTGCCCGTGAAAAAAACTTTGTCGGGGCGCGCATCAATCAACGCCTGGCCCACTTCCCCTCCGCCTTGCACAATCGTGACCAGGTCTGCCGGAAATCCCGCATCGCGGAAAAGCTTGTCAATTAACTCGCCACATTCCGGGGTGAAGTCGCTGGTCTTGCAGAGCACGCCGTTGCCCGCAACCACAGCGGCGACAATCTGGCCCATGGGGATGGCCAGGGGGTAGTTCCACGAACTGATAATCGCCACCACCCCGAGCGGCTCGTAAAATAGCATCCCGGACTTCGCTTTCGCCGCCAGGCTGTGATGCGCCACCGATTCCGGCTTCAGCAAAGACGCGCCGTGTTTGGCGAAATAATCCGCGGAATCCAGTGCGACAAACACGTCGGCAAATTTGGCCTCTGCCCGAGGCTTGCCCGATTCGCGCACCACAGCGTCAGCCAGGAGATCGCGCGCCTCAAGTATTTTCGTTTTCAAGATTGCGATCTGAGCGCAGCGCTCCTCCACAGGCCGCTTCGCCCAGCTCTGCTGCGCCGCGCGAGCATTGGCGAGAAGCTGCGGCACAGCCAGCGGTGACGTTCGTTCATACGATTGCAAAACCTTGCCGGTCGCGGGATCAATCGAAGGCAAAGTATCTAGCAGCGGAGAAGTTGCAGCCATGATTGTGATTCTACTCTTCCCCAAGATTCTATAGTAGTCTTCGCCTGCCCCTCCTGAAAGAATGTCCCTGTGCCGAATCCTGTCTTTCAATTTCAAATGCTATCGAAGCAGCTGGATGATACCGCGAATTTCTACACCGAACTTTTTGGCTGGAGTGTGGATGCGAACAACCCTATGAACTATCGCCAGATCGACACCGGCACAAAGGAGGGCATTCAGGGAGGTATCTGGCCTGCGCCCCCGGAAGCCACAAGCTTCGTGCAATTGTTCATCGAGGTCGATGACGTGGCGAAATATGTCGGAGAAGCAACGCGCCTGGGTGCGCGTGTTTTTATTCCTCCGACTCCGCTCCCGGAAGGCAAAGCGATGGCCGTGATGCTGGATCCACAAGGGATGTCTTTCGGAGTTTGTCGAAGGAAGAAGTAAAGAACTCGGAGGATGGATAGAACTCCCTCCATTAAGTGACCCTGAAAGGTTCGTCATGATCCACCGTCACCATGAACAATCCATGCGGAGGCACGGTGGGCCCGGACTTCGAACGGTCCTTTAACTCATACAGCTTGTCTACATCCGCGGGGGTCAGCTTTCCCCGCCCTACCTCAAGTAGCGTCCCCACCATCTTGCGCACCATATACCGCAGGAAAGACCGGCCGTGCACCGTGAACCAAAGCTCTTCTCCGTCTTCTGTCCGCCGGAGCTCGGTCGAAAAAATCTCCCGCTGCATGTTGCGCTCTTTGTCGTCGTCTTCCGAACCCGTCGAGGCGGCGAACGAAGTGAAATCGTGCATGCCTACAAAGCGCACTGCTGCATCCCGCATCGCATCTTCGTCCAGCGGAAACGGATAGTGCAGCACGTAACGCCACAGCAGAGGAGGCACCACCTTCCCGCGATAAATGCGGTAGCGGTAAACCTTCCCTTTCGCTGACCAACGCGCGCTGAAATCCGGCCCGGTCTCCTCCACCGCCACAATCCGAATGGTGGGCGGCAATAGCGCATTCATCGCGCGATGAAACTCCAGCGCAGAAAGCCCTGACTGCGTGCGAAAGCTGCCAACTTGCCCCAACGCGTGAACGCCGGAATCGGTCCGCCCGGCGCCCAGGAGTTGTGTATCTTCCTGCGTCAGGCGGCGGAGCACCGAAACGATTTCACCCTGAACGGTCGGCTTATTCCTCTGAACCTGCCAGCCATGAAAATCGGTTCCGTCGTAAGCAATCGTGAGTTTGAAATTACGCATGCAGGGATGGGCGCGGCCAACCTACGAGGCGGACCGCGCGTAACGGCTTCCGGGCTTCACAGCCACGGTGCCTTGCCGGCAAAGAGGGCAATCATCCGGTTCATAGCTTTCGATTAACAATTCAATCAGCGCGTTCGATTCGACCGGAAATTCAATCTTGCCGCCGCTGCGATCAATCAGCGCGCCCGCCGCCACCACGCGCCCCCCCGCCTCTTCCACAACGCTGATCGCCTCCTGCGTCGAGCCGCCGGTGGTCCACACGTCCTCAACCACCAAAACGTGCGTATCAGGTTTCAGCGTAAATCCCCGCCGCATGGTCATCGTTCCGCTTCCGTCCCGCTCCACAAACATCGCCGGCACGCCGCCGCCAATCGCATCGCCCAGTGCTGGCAGCGCCCGCGCCACCTCTTGCCCGATGATCACTCCGCCCAGCGCCGGGGAGACCACCGCATCAATCCGCGCATCCGAGAACAGAGCGGCCAGCGCCTGCCCCAGTTTTTCCGCGAATCGCGGGTACTGGAGGACCAGCGCGCATTGCACATATGTGCCGCTATGGAGGCCGCTGGACAGCTCAAAATGCCCGTGGCGGACCGCTCCCGCCTTCTCAAGCAGCTTCAAAAGCTCTTCGCACGTGAACATAGGCCCGCTAACCGCGGGGACTCCTAAACGTCGAAATGTCAGCAGCCTAGCCTCCATGCAACGCGTTGTCAAGGAATGAGGGCCCCTGTTAGACTTCGAAGCCAGCGCCCAGGCCGGTGAGCGTGCACGTTCCACGCTTCTCCCAGCTGCATCCCGGATGAAACAAATTGCCTTCTCGCATCGTTATTAACGAGAGAAGCCTTGTAACGGGTTGGTTTGCCAAGAGTTCAGTATTGCCACTATTCCAGAGGTGAGGAAATCTTATGAAGAAGCTGTCCCTGAAGTCCCTGCTTTCGGCCGCTCTGGCAGGCATTCTCGCCGGAGCCCCCGCCTCTCCGGTCTTGGCCCAGGACGCCGCACCCCCTCCGCAGAACAAGGCTAATTTGCAGGGTGGGGTGCCGATTTCCTTAGGCCTCAGCAAATATCACTACACGGATTCTCCCGGCCTCTTTCCGAATTTCACGGCGCCTTTCCGCACCTGGTACGTCAACCCGGGCGCACTCAGCAATTCGCCCCGGCTCGAGCAGCTTATCCAGTTGGGCAAGCTCAATCTTAGTCTGCAGGACGCCATCGCCCTGGCCCTCGAGAACAGCATGGACATCGTCGTCCAGCGTTACAACCCCTGGATGGCCGACACCAGCATCCTCAAGACCAAAGCCGGCGGCTTCGGCTACGGCGTTCCCAACAGTTTGTCTGCCGGCTCGACAGCGAATCTGCCCTCCCTGATTTTCGATCCCTACCTGACGCAAAATATTTCCATCACCAGCGGATTGATCCCCGTGAATAACCCGCTCACCTCCGGCGCCGGCACTGGCACCAACGGAATCGCGTCCCTGGGCATCCACCAGAGCATCTTCAACACTGGCTTTTCCCAGGGCTTTTCCACCGGCACCACGCTCAACGTTTTTTGGGACAACACGCGCTCGTCCTCAACTTCCTCGTTCAACTTGTTCGATCCCGCGGTCCAGTCCTCGATCGGCGTCAGTTTTTCCCAACAGCTCCTGCAGGGGGTCGGCCGTGACGTCACCCGCCGAAACATTCTGATCGCGGAAAACAACCGCAAGATCGCCGATCTGGCCTTCGCGCAGCAAGCCATCACCACAGTTACCAACGCCATCACTGCTTATTGGGAACTGGTGTACGCCCGCCAAAACGTGCAGGTGCAACAGCAAGCGGTGACCGTTTCCAAGAAGCTTTACAACGACAACAAGAAGCAGTTGGAAATCGGCACCATGGCCCCGTTGGATGTCACCCGGGCGGAGTCCGAGCTGGCCACCGACACGCAGAACTTGATCGTCGCGCAGACTACGCAGCTCCAGGACGAGCTGGTGTTGAAGAATTTCATCTCCAAGGATCCCACCGCGTCCGATCTGATTGATGTCGAAATTATCCCTACCGACAAGCCGGACGCCCCGCAGTCCATTCAACTCGCTCCTTTCGCGGATGCGGTCAAGGAAGCTTTTGTGAATCGCCCGGACGTGCAAGAGCAGATCTTGAACCTGCGAAACGGCGAGATTGACGTAAAGGCCACAAAGAATGCGTTGCTGCCGCTGGCCACCCTCACCGGCACCTATTCCAGCACGGGCCTCGCCGGCAATTCGCTTACTGCCACTACCCCCCCGGTTTTAGACAGGACTGGTCTCTCTGACAGCCTGAGCCAGGTCTTTCACAACCGCTTCCCCGAATACTCGGTCGGCGTCAATCTCACGCTCCCCCTGCGCAACCGCTCCGCGCAGGCAGACAGTGTCCACGCGCAGCTCACGCAGCGGCAGCTGGAAGCCCAGATGCAACAGATCAAGAACAGCGCGGTGTTGGACGTGCGCAACACCTCCATCGCCCTCGAGCAGGGCCGCGCGCAGGTGCAAGCCGCCAGCAAGGCCCGCGAGCTGCAGCAGCAGACTTTTGACGCCGAGCAGAAAAAATATCAGCTTGGCGCTTCCACCGTGTACAACGTGATTTTGACGCAGCGCGACCTGATCACCGCCCAGGGCACCGAACTTCGGGCCCTCGCCAATCTGGCCGAAGCCAAGGCGAATTACGAGCGCGCGCTCGGCCGCACCTTGCAGATAAACAGCGTAACCATCGCCGGCGCCAAAAAGGGCGACATCGAAAAAGACACGCTGATCCCCGGCACGCTCAACGGCCAGGTTGTCGGCACAGATGAATTGTTCAAGGCGCTCGATGACAAGGCCAAATCTGGCAACCGCTAGTTTTCCAATGGGCCGCGTTCCTTGTCACGGGAAATTGACCCGTGGCATTTCTATTTCAGATAAATTTCGTCACGGCCAGGGTAGCGCCGGCATCCGGTAGCATAGGCTTCGGCCTGTGCCCCGTCTCTTCTCTTCAAGCCGCTTTCGGCTCCCCACTTCGACCCTATCTCGCTTCTGCTATCATTGCCCATCTCCTTGAGGCTCCCGTGGCGTCGATTCCCGAACCCAACGCACTTGCTGATGGTCTGAACACAACCCAATCGCCCTCCGCGACCTCGCACCCCAAAAACGATCTCGCAATTCTCCTTGTCATCGCCGCCGGCACTCTGCTCATCCATCTCCTCGCCGCCGGCCGCTACGGATTCAACCGCGACGAACTGGCGATTCTGGAAGACGCAAGGCACCTGGCCTGGGGTTACGTGGCCTACCCGCCGCTCACTCCGTTCTTTGGACGACTGGCGCTCACATTGTTTGGCACTTCGCTGGTCGGTTTCCGGTTTTTCTCGGCGATCCTCCAAGCCATCACCGTTGTACTGACGGGTTGCATGGCAAAGGATATCGGTGGCGGGCGCGCAGCACAGGTCGCCGCCGCTTGCGCCTCCATTCCCTTTTCTCTGGGCGCCGGCGCGCTGATGCAGTACACCTCCTTCGATTATTTCGCCTGGGTCCTCACCGCTTTCTTCGTTGTCCGCCTGCTGAGGACCGCCAACCCTCGATACTTCGTGCTTGTCGGAGCTTCGATCGGACTGGGCATGCTGGCAAAATACACGATGATCTTCTTCGCGGCGGGAGTGCTGGCGGGCCTCATCTTCACCGATGCGCCTAAGTACCTGCGCACCATTTGGCTATGGCTGGGCCTGCTCATTTCTCTCTTAATCGTCGCTCCAAATTTCCTCTGGCAGGTGCAGCATCACTTTGTGACCCTCGACTTTCTGCGTTTCATCCATCACCGCGACGTTGCCGAAGGCTTGACGCGATCTTTCCTGCCCGACCAATTGGAGATGACATTACTCTCGTTTCCGCTGTGGTTCACCGGGCTCTGCTTCTGCTCATTTTTTCGCGCGGGAAGGAACTTCCGCGCCCTGGCCTGGATGTACCTCGTGCCGCTCGTTCTTTTCTTGAGTGTGAAAGGCCGCGGCTACTATCTCATGCCAGCCTATACCGTGTTGTACGCAGCGGGCGGAGCCTGGGGCGAGCGCTGGCTTTCCAGGCTCAGATTGCAGCAGGCGCGGGCATTCCGCGTAGTCGTTGTCGCAGCACTGACTATAAGCATTTTGGGCGCCTCAGCCGTGGGGCTCCCGATCGCCCCGATTCATTCCGCATGGTTCAGCGTCGCCGACGCCATCAATCCAACCTTACGCGATGAAATTGGCTGGGAGGATCTCGTCACGACACTCGCGCGGGTGCGGGATTCCCTCCCGGCCGAATCGCGAGCGCATCTCGGCATCCTGGCAGAAAATTACGGCGAAGTGGGCGCCATCAATCTCTATGGGTCGGGCTACGCCCTGCCGCGCTCCATCAGCGGCGTCAACTCTTCCTGGGCGCGCGGCTATGGCGATCCGCCGCCGCAAACCGTCATCATCGTGGGTTTCCCGCGGGCGTTCGTCGAAGCCAACTTCGCTTCCTGCACGCTGGTGGCGCAGAACACAAACTCGCTCGACGTCGTCAACGAAGAAACCACCGAACGCCGCGACATCTTCCTCTGCGGCCCGCCAAAAGCTGGCTGGCAAGAGTTCTGGCGGTACTTTCAGTTTTACGCTTAGTGAACGACCTTTACGCGCTCGCGCTCAAACCCTGCCCTATGAAGAACGCCAGCAAATCCGCGTTGATCACATCTGCATTCGTAGCCGGCATCCCATGCGGAAAGCCCGGATACACTTTCAGCGTGGAGTTCTTCAGCAGCTGCGCCGAGTGCGGACCCGCCGCGACGATCGGCACGATCTGGTCGTCGTCGCCATGCATTACCAGCACCGGAATATCGATCTTCTTCAGGTCCTCCGTGAAGTCGGTCTCCGAGAATGCTTTGATGCAGTCATAGTGCGCCTTGACCCCTCCGAGCATTCCCTGCAGCCACCAGTGCTCCCGGATGCCCTCCGAGATTTTCGCGCCCGGCCGGTTGTACCCGTAAAACGGCAGCGTGATGTCCTTATAAAACTGCGGCCGGTTCGCCGCGAGCGCGGCGCGAAGCCCATCGAACACCTCTACAGGCAATCCCGCCGGATTCTTCTCGGTCTTCAGCATCAGCGGAGGCACCGCGCTGATCAGCACCGCTTTGGCGACGCGCGCGGCTCCGTGGCGGCCCAGGTAGCGCGCCACTTCGCCGCCACCTGTCGAATGCCCCACCATGATCGCGTTCCTCAGGTCGAGCTTTTCAAACAACTGCGCAAGATCGTCCGCGTAGGTGTCCATGTCATTCCCGTCCCACGTCTGGTCGGAGCGCCCGTGTCCCCGCCGGTCATGCGCGATCACCCGATAGCCCTGCCGGCCGAAATAAAGCATTTGCCCGTCCCAGTCGTCTCCGCTCAACGGCCACCCGTGGCTGAAAACGATTGGCTGCCCCTTCCCCCAATCCTTGTAATAAATCTGTGTGCCGTCTTTTGTAGTGATGGTTGCCATAGGCTTCCTCCTTGCATTTCGTGCGGCTACGCGGCAGGACGCCGCGACAATACGCTTGGCTTCATAGATGCCCATATATTGGGAATGGCCACAATTTGATTTCAGTTGGGTGGGAATTCCTGCTCGCTGGAACCGACTCTCCTGCCGATCGCCGGTCAACCGCAAAACACGCCGGAAACGTCCTGCCTGGAACCCGCCTGCCATCGGCAGCACGCGCCAAAGAATAAAAAGTGCAAAGCACCCGGGGAGGATTATACTTGCCCAAACTGCGCCCTATGCACGATTGACGCGTTGAGTCGTCTGGGGAGACCTCACCATGAAACTTGCGCTTGTCTGTGCCTTTCTGTGTTCCTCTCTGCTTGCGCCACTCGAGTGCCGAGCTCAGGAACCAGCCAAGCCCGCCGACGAAAAGCCCGCTGCAGACGCCAAACCCGCCGCCGATGCCAAGACCAGTTCAGACGCCGCGAAAACCAATCCTGTGAAGCCTTCGCCCACTTCCCTCTCCTCTGGCAAAAAGAAATACGGCCAGGATTGCGCCATGTGCCACGGCAAGGACGGGGCGGGCGATGGCGACTTGGCCGAGGACATGAAATTGAAGCTCAAGGATTTGCGTGACGCCGAAACGTTGAAGGATCTCTCCGACGGCGATATCTACTCACTCATTAACAACGGCAAGGGCAAGATGATGGGCGAAGAGGGCCGCTTGAAGCCGGATGAAATTTGGGACATCGTGAACTTCGTGCGTTCCCTTCCCAAAAAATAGCGCTCAGAAAACTGCTGCCTGGGCTTTGGATCTTCTCCGCTCCCCGGAAACTCAGAACTTCCATTCCCCTTTTGGCGGCGTTCTTCTTGCTCCCTGCCCGCCTTTCCCATAGCATTAGTTTATGGCGAGGTCTGCATATCCAGCTGCTTATACTCTGATCCCGGGAGCGCCTTTTCATGAGTGATCCGGCCATTCCAAAGAAATCGGGCAGCGCTGTAAAATCCCGTTCAAAATTGCAGGACTGGGAGGAAAATACCCTTCGCCCCACTCTCGAAAAAAGCCCCGAGCGCCAGAAAGAATTCACCACCGTTTCGAGTTACCCGATTCGCCGCCTGTACACGGAAGAGGATCTCGCCGGATGGGACGCCTCGCGCGACCTCGGCAATCCCGGTGAACCCCCCTACACGCGCGGCATTCACGCCACCATGCATCGCGGCCGCCTCTGGACCATGCGGCAGTTTGCCGGCTTCGGCACCGCCGAAGACACCAACCAGCGCTTCCGCTACCTCCTCGCGCAGGGCCAGACCGGTCTTTCCACCGCGTTCGATCTCCCCACGCTGATGGGCTACGACTCCGACCACACCCTTGCCGAAGGCGAAGTCGGCAAATGCGGCGTGGCGATCAGTTCCCTTGCCGACATGGAAGTTCTCTTCGACCAGATTCCCCTCTCCGATGTCACCACTTCGATGACCATCAATTCCCCCGCTGCGGTCATCTGGGCGATGTACCTCGCGGTCGCGGAAAAGCAGGGCGCCGACTGGAAGAAAATCTCCGGTACGCTGCAAAACGACATCCTCAAGGAATACATCGCACAAAAGGAATACATCTACCCGCCCGAGCCTTCCATGCGCCTGGTGATTGACACCTTCGAATTCGGCATGAAGCACACCCCAAGATTCAACGTCATCTCCATCAGCGGCTACCACATCCGCGAAGCCGGCTCGACCGCCATCCAGGAACTCGCCTTCACCCTGCGCGATGGCATGGAGTACGTCGAATGGGCCATGCGCCGAGGCTTGCCGGTGGACGAGTTCACGCCGCAACTTTCCTTCTTCTTCAATGCCCACAACGACTTCTTCGAGGAAATCGCCAAGTATCGCGCCGCCCGCCGCATCTGGCACAAAGCCATGAAGGAGCGTTACAAATCCGTCAGCCCAAGAAGCTGGGCGCTGCGGTTCCACACCCAAACAGCGGGCTGCTCGTTGACCGCACAGCAGCCCATGAACAACGTCGTGCGCACCGCGATCCAGGCGCTTGCCGGCGTTCTTGGCGGCACCCAGTCCCTGCACACTAATTCCCTCGACGAAGCCTGGGCCCTGCCGACTGAGCACGCCGCCACAATCGCTCTGCGTACGCAGCAAATCATCGCCCACGAAACCGGCGTTACCAACACGGTGGACCCGCTCGGCGGCTCCTATTTTGTAGAAACCCTGACCAACGAAGTGGAGAGCGGCGCCTGGGACTACATTCGCCGCATTGACGCCATGGGCGGCATGGTCGCCGCAATCGAACGGAGCTACCCGCAGCGCGAAATCGCCGAAGCGTCCTATCGCTATCAGATGGCGATAGACAATAAAGAGAAAATCATCGTCGGCGTCAACGACTACGTCACCCCGGAAAAACCCATGGACCTGCTGCAGATTGACGAAACCGTAGCCCGCCGCCAGGCCGCGCGCCTTGGCAGGCTTCGCGCCGAGCGCTCCTCCTCTGAAGTCGAGCGGCGCCTCAACGCCCTCCGCAAAGCCTCCGAAGGCTCCGAAAACCTCATGCCCTACATCTACGACGCCGTAAAATCCTACGCCACCCTCGGCGAAATCTGCCAAGCCATGCGCACCGTCTTCGGCGCCTACGAAGAAGTCTCCATCACCTAGCTGATCCGACCTCTGTGCGCTCAGTGTTATATTCCATTGATATCAGACAATGGACCTAGACAAATGATAATAGGCGCAGCCATTGAGGTACATCGCTTACTTGGTCCCGGCTCGCCAGAATCCGCGTAGGAAGAGTGCTTTTGCCACAAACTCAAGGACCCGCCCTCCATTTCTCAGATGGCTTCTGATGAAGCGAAGCTAATTGCGGAACTGAAATCCGTCGATGCCCCTGGGCTCCTACATGAGGCGATTATCCTGACCTACATGCGCTTCGCAGGACGCCACCCAGGCTTGCTCATCCATTTCAATGTTCCTATGCTTAAAGATGGAATTAGACGGTATATTCTTTAGAGTGCGGAAAGTCGATTGAACACAGAGGAAACGCACAGAGAGCTCAGAGGAATGCCAGAGAAAAAGATTAGAGTTTTGATTGCAAAGCCTGGATTGGATGGCCACGACCGCGGGGCCAAGATCATTGCGCGGGCGCTGCGTGATGCTGGGATGGAAGTAATCTATACCGGCCTGCGCCAGACGCCCGAAATGATCGCCTCCGCCGCCGTACAGGAAGACGTAGATGTCATCGGCCTCTCCATTCTCTCCGGCGCCCACAACACGCTCTGCCCCCAGCTTATGAAACTCCTCCACGAAAAAGGCATGGACGACGTCACCGTCCTAGTCGGCGGCATCATTCCCGGGCCCGACATCGCCGCCCTGAAGAAATCCGGCATCGCCGAAATCTTCCTCCCCGGCACCTCCACCCAGGACATCATCGAATTCATCCACAAGCGCCACGTTCATCCGTAACTCCCTGCCGCCTGTAGCTCGCCCCTTTAGGGGTGAGGCCTTCAATAGTGTGGGCTAAAATCGCCCAATCCCAGCGAAACCTCAGGCCTTGCCTGCCGCAGGCAAGCTAAAAGGCCTGGGCGAGATCGGAAAACCCTCAAACGCGCAATGCCCGCTCAAATTTCACCCGCGTGTACAGCGTCCGAAAACCCCGCCGCGTAATATTCCGCTCTGAAACGCTCCCCGGCACTGCCAGGCTCATCGCCAGTTCGCACCGCTTCTCCGCCGCGCGTTCGATGCGTGCATGCAACAGTGCCGTCTGCACTCCCCGGTTCCGGAATTGGGGCAACGTACTCGCCCCGAAAAGCCCGGCAATGCGGCCGCGCAACGCCAGCGTCGCCCCTCCTGCAATTTTTCCGTCCACCCGCCCAAAGTAACATTCCGTATCCCTCCCGCTCGCAAACAACCGCATCACGCTGAGCATCTGCTGCGTCACAGGAAAATGTTCCGCAAACCCCTGCGCCACGGTCAATGTCCAAAGGTCAATCTCCCCCTCTTCCGCCTTCTGAATATCGATTCCCGCGGGCAGCGCTGCGGCCGCCATTTTCTCCACCGGGCGCACCATCACATTCGAAAACTCACTCGCGTAGTAGCCGCGTTCCCGGTAATGCTCGATAAGCGAGCCATCCGCCATAGGACAAGTCTCGACGCGGACCGGCTCCTTGCGGCTGAAATAAAACTCCTCCAGCCGATCGAACTCCTCCTTACTCACGGCTCCGTTCAACCCAAGCCCTACAGCCTGGGTCACCGGCGAATTCGCCCCGCAATAAACGGCATATCCACCGCCAATCGAAGCAACCGCCCCCGCGCCATCTCCTTGCGCAGCCATCAACCACCCAGCGCACGCCACTGCGGCTTCCGCCTCCGCCAGCTCGATCTCCCGCGCCAATTCCAAACCCAGCAATGGATATTCCATTCCGCGAGTCTACCCCATGTCACACAAATCGTCCGCCAGCCGTATTGCGTTCTACTCAGCGAACTCTGCCCGCTTCCGCTGCGCCATCTGCGTCAGGTCCCCTCTTCCCCCTACTCGCACATTCGTCCAATCCTCCGTATACTGATTCCGCTGCTGCCAATCCCGTTTGCGAGGTCGTCGCGTGTCCTCTTCGGTTCTCGAAACCGCCATCAACGCAAAATCCCCCGAATTCGAAAAGAATTCTCAGCGCATGGTGGAACTCCTCACCACCATCAAAAATGAAGAAGAAAAAATCCGCCAGGGCGGCGGCGCCAAAGCCATCGAATCGCAGCACAAAAAAAATCGCCTCACCGCCCGAGAAAGAGTAGCCGGACTGATCGATCACGGCACGCACTTTTTTGAACTGGGCATCTACGCCGCCCACGAAATGTACGAAGAGTGGGGTGGCGCCCCCTCCGCGGGAACCGTCACCGGTCTCGGGCGCGTTTCCGGCCGCCTCTTCATGGTCATCGCTAACGACGCCACTGTAAAAGCCGGCGCCTTTTTCCCAATGACCGCCAAAAAGGTAATTCGCGCCCAAAACATCGCCATCGAAAACCGCATCCCCACGATTTATCTGGTTGACTCCGCCGGCGTTTTTCTCCCGCTCCAGGAAGACGTCTTCCCGGACACAGACGATTTCGGCCGCGTATTTCGCAACAATGCGGTTATGAGCGCCACGGGTATTCCGCAAATCACTGCCATTATGGGAATGTGCGTGGCCGGCGGCGCCTACCTCCCGGTGATGTGCGACCACATTCTGATGACCGAAGGCTCCGGCCTATTCCTCGCCGGGCCCGCGCTGGTGCAAGCGGCTATCGGCCAAAAAACTTCCGCCGAAGACCTGGGCGGCGCCAAAATGCATTCTCAGATCAGTGGCACCGTGGACTTTCGCGAGCCGGACGACGAATCCTGCCTGAAACGCATTCGCGCCATCGTGGACAAAATGGGTGCTCCGAATCCACCCATCTTCAGCCACTCCCGACTTAAAGAGCCGCTGTATTCCGTCAACGAGCTGTACGGAATCTTCTCCGGCAACCCCGCCAAGCAATACGACATGCGTGAAATCATCGCCCGCCTTGTGGACGGCAGCGAATTCGAGGAATACCGTGCCGAATACGGCCAAACGCTGCTGTGCGGCTACGCGCGAATCGGCGCCTGGGCCGTGGGCATCGTCGCCAACCAAAAAAAGCACATCACCACCAACGCGCCGCATTCCGACCAGAAACGCATCGAGTTCGGCGGCGTGATTTACACGGAATCGGCTGAGAAGGCCGCGCGCTTCATAATGGATTGCAACCAAAACCGCATCCCGCTCGTTTTTCTCCACGACGTCAACGGCTTTATGGTCGGCAAAGACGCCGAGTGGAGCGGCATCATCCGCGCCGGTGCCAAGATGGTCAACGCCGTCGCCAACAGCGTGGTCCCGAAAATTACCGTCATCCTGGGCGGGAGTTTCGGCGCCGGCAATTACGCCATGTGCGGCAAAGCCTATGATCCGCGCTTCATGTTCGCCTGGCCCACCGCAAAGTTCGCGGTCATGAGTGGCGACGCCGCAGCCAACACCCTAGCCGAAATCAAACTGAAACAACTCGAGCGCGAAGGCAAAAAGGTCGACGAAAAAGCCAAGAGAGAACTCCTCGACTCCATAAAATCCACCTACGACCACCAGACCGACCCGCGCTACGCCGCAGCTCGCCTCTGGCTCGACGCCATCATCGACCCCGCCCAAACCCGCGACGCCCTGATCTGGGCCCTGAACGCCGCCTCCCTCAACACCCACCTCCCCGAATTCAGAACCGGCGTTCTGCAAACCTGAGAAAGTTCGGGAGTTCAGGACTTGGCGAGTTCAATTCAGGAAGAGTATTTGGAATGACTAAGCCTTCGCGGATACTTCTGATCTGCGCGTCGTCTGCGTTCGGCCTGTGCTGTGCTGGTCTGTTGGCGGGCATGATCTATACATTGCTCACGTATTTCAGCAAAGGTCAGTCTATCGACCAGATCCTTGGAAACAGCATCGCCTTTTATAAATTTCTCGGGGCGCTGGGGGTACTGGGATTTCTACTGTTCTTTCTGTTTCTACTCTCCCTGGTCAGCAGACTTGGCAAACGTGATTAGCCCTGAATATACCTTACTCCTGTGCCTGAGTAACTTGGCCTCACATCACCCCGGCTCTGGCGAACTACCTGCTCTCCGTTCCCGTGTTGACTCCGGGCAAGACTACTGAGAACCTTGATATGGTTTCGCAACTCGCTTACCTCGCGTGCTGGAGCCATCAACTGGCCGGCGATCGCCCGAACCAGGTAAGTTTGATTGAACTTCTGAACTTTGAACTTCCTACGCCCCAATTCAACCGGCCCAATGACCGACACCGTAAAGCTCATCGAATGCCCGCGCGACGCCTGGCAAGGCCTCCCGGAAATAATCCCCGCCGGAATCAAAGTGAACTACCTGCGAGAGCTCGTGGCTGCAGGCTTTCAGCACATTGACGCCGTCAGCTTCGTCTCACCCAAACACGTCAAACAGATGTCCGACAGCGAAGAAGTGATGGCCCGCCTCCTCGATTCCCTCCCCGACGGCGCCACGCTTCCTGAAATCATCGGCATAGTCGTCAACGAAAAAGGCCTCGAACGCGCTCTCGCCACGCCCGGCGTCTCCACGATCGGCTATCCATACTCGATCTCCGCGTATTTCCGCCGCGCCAACGCCAACATGACCCGCGCCGAATCACGCACGTTGGTCGAAACACTGATGCGCGAAACCAAGCAAGCCGACAAGGATCTCGTCATCTACATCTCGATGGCCTTCGGCAATCCCTACGAAGAGCCCTGGGGCCCAGAAATCGTTCAAGACACCCTCGACTGGCTGAAAGACATCCGCATCACCACAGTTTCACTCGCCGACACCGTCGGTACGGCCACGCCCGACCTAATTCACAGTCTCTATTCGCAAGTAAAAGACCACGTCGCGGGCGTCGAACTCGGAGTCCATCTCCACTCCCGCCCCGACGCGGGCGAAGAAAAAATCAATGCCGCCTACGCCGCGGGCTGCCGCCGCTTCGATTCCGCGCTGACCGGCCTCGGCGGCTGCCCCTTCGCCGGCGACGACCTAGTCGGCAACATCCCCACCGAATCCGTCCTCGCCGCCCTCACAAAGCTAGGCGTCCCCCACGATTTCAGCTCCACCAAAATCGCAAAACCCCTCGCCCTCACCAATGACATCCGCGCCCAATACACTCACGCCGAGTAGCGGCTCGGTCAAGGTAGCGCCGGCTTCCAGCCTCGAAGCGTCCTGCATCGTTGTGCCGTACGCTTCTCGGTGTCCTCCGTGCTCTGACCCTGTGCGCGTTGTGTTCAGCCGTTCTCTACTCCGTTTGCAATTTCCGGGAAATTGGCAAACGATATAACCATCCGAGGGGTCCTTTAAATGCCCTATGAAACACTGCTGGTGGAATCTTCCGAACATGTCGCCACGATCACGCTGAACCGCCCTGACAAACGCAATTCCATCAACACCCAGATGATCGCTGACCTGCAGTCCGCGCTCGACGCCGTTGAGAAAACGCACGCGAGGGTCGTGATCCTCACCGGCGCCGGCAAAGTCTTCTGCGCGGGCATGGACCTCGTCCTCCTGCAAGCGATCGCCACGCAATCACCCTCCGAAAATCAGGAGGATTCGCGCCGCATGGCCAAAATGTTTCGCCGCATCTGGAGTTATTCGAAGCCCCTGATCGCCGCCGTCAACGGTCACGCCCTCGCCGGAGGTTGCGGCATAGCCACCCTATGCGATTTCACCATCGCCGTACCCGAAGCCAAGTTCGGCTACACCGAAGTGAAAATAGGTTTCCTCCCCGCCATCGTCTCGGTTTTTCTCACGCGCCAGATCGGCGAAAAACGCGCAAGAGACCTCTTGCTCACCGGCAGGCTGGTGGACGGTCCCGAAGCCAAAGAACTCGGCCTCATCAACGAAATCGTACCCGCCGAAAAATTGATGGACCGCGTGAACCAGTTGGCCGAAGTGATCATCGCAGCCAGCCCCAGCAGCGTCACCCGCGCCAAGCGCTTGCTTGTCTCCGCGGCCGCCGCCAGCCTCGACGCCGACCTCGAACGCGCCGTCCTCGAAAACGCTCGCATGCGTTGCACCCCCGACTTTAAGGAAGGCATCGCCAGCTTCCTCGAAAAACGCAAACCCATATGGCAAGACGGCACCGAAAAGCAGTAGCGGGAACCAGTCGGCTGCTCATCTGCTGCATTTCTTCCCTGCACAAATTTCCGGCATACTATTCTCTGCCCTCATGCTGACTCATCACGATGTCACCGTACGTGTGCGCTATGCCGAAACCGATCAGATGGGCGTCGTGTATCACTCGAATTACCTGATCTGGTTCGAAGTTGGCCGCGTCGAACTGATGCGCGCCCTCGGCTTCGATTACAAACTCATGGAAACCAAGGACGACACCTTCATCGTCGTCGCCGACGTGCACTGCCGCTATCATCACCCCGCCCGCTACGACGAACTCCTCACCGTGCGTACCAGCATCCTCGAAGCAAAAAACCGTACCCTGAAATTCGGCTACGAACTCCTTCGCCAGAGCGACAGCAAACTTCTTGCCACCGGCCACACAATCCACGTCGCCTGCGACCGCGCCGGCCACGTGAAGCACTTTCCTGACAAATACAAGCAAGCGTTCCTTAAACTCGTCGTGCCAAACGATTCGCGGAGCCACGCATGAGCATCGTCCTCACTGGCAATGACCTGACGTTTGACCAGCTATACGCGGTCGCGTTAGGCAACGAACCAGTTTCCCTCGCACCCGCAGCCGTTACCCGCATGAGAGCGTCCCGCGCCGTAGTCGATCGGCTTGTCGCCAGAAACGAAACCGCCTACGGCATCAACACCGGCTTCGGCAAACTCGCCTCGGTCCGCATTTCCGCCGAGCAGGTTCGCCAGTTGCAGATCAATCTCGTTCGCTCTCACGTTTCAGGAGTTGGCACACCCCTCTCCGCGCCGGAAACGCGTGCCATGATGCTCCTCCGCGCCAATGCCCTCGCCAAAGGCCTAAGCGGCATACGCCCGGTCGTGGTCGAGACGCTTTGCACGATGCTGAATGCCGGTGTGCATCCCGTGATTCCTTCGCAAGGATCGGTTGGCGCCTCGGGCGATCTCGCGCCTTTGGCGCACCTCGCCCAAGTAGTCATCGGCGAAGGAGAAGCGTTTCTGAAGCACGAAAAGCTCCCGGGCGGTGAAGCGCTGAAGCTCGCCGGCATCACTCCAGTGGCGTTGGAAGCAAAAGAAGGCTTGTCGCTGCTGAACGGTACGCAAGGCATGCTCGCCCTGCTGAGTCTCGCGCTTCTAGAAGCCGACACTCTCGCCGACACCGCTGACGTCGCCGCCTCTCTTTCTCTCGACGCCCTGCGCGGCAGTCCGGGCGCTTTCGATGCGCGCATCATGCATGCCCGCGCCTACGCCGGAGCCGGAAAAACCGCCCGCAACCTGGCACATCTCAACGAAGGCAGCCAGATCCGCGAATCCCACCGCGCGCCTGACAAAGACACTCGCGTGCAGGACGCCTACAGCCTCCGCTGCACGCCGCAAGTCCACGGAGCGGTCCGCGATTCTTTGCTTCAAGCGCGCGAAACGGCTCTGGTTGAACTGAACAGCGCAACGGACAACCCGCTAGTCTTTTCTAGTGGCCGGTCTTCAGAGCGGCCAGGAAACGAAACGTTTGATGGCCAGGGGGACATCGTAAGCGGCGGAAATTTTCACGGCCAACCGCTAGCCATGGCCGCGGATCAGGTCGCGATCGCCATCGCCACCCTCGGCGGCATCGCCGAGCGCCGCGTCGAGCAGATGACCAACCCGCTCACCAGCATGCTCCCCGCGTTTCTGACGCCCGATCCCGGTCTCAATTCCGGCTTCATGATCGCGCAGGTCACCGCCGCCGCGCTCACCAGCGAGAATCGCGCGCTCGCCACTCCGCATTCTGTTGATTCGATTTCCACTTCAGGCAATCAGGAAGACTACGTCAGCATGGGCATGAGCGGCGCCCGCCGCCTGGAACGCATGCTCTACAATCTGCGCCATATCCTAGCCATCGAACTTCTCTGCGCCTGCCAGGGCATCGACCTCCTCGCCCCGCTGCAAACCGGCGCCCTCGCCAAGAAAGCCTACGACGCCGTCCGCGCCGCCTCGCCCAAACTCACCGCCGACCGCCCCCTCGCCCCCGACATCAACGCCATCTCCAACCTCGTTGCCCGAGGCACCATCGCCAAAATCCTGCACTGAAGATTCTCTGGATTGCGGCGGGGCTTATGAGCGTTCCTACAAGAGTGTCAGGACGCCGGCTTCACGTCAGTCTTCCGAAAGTCATTCCCCTTAAACAGAAGCGGCTCACCGCTTACCTTTGCCAACCCGTATGAAAAACAATCACCTAAATTCAGTCCCGCCGGATGGCGGCCCTTCCCGTACCTTGAAAATCCGTGCCGCGCAGCCAGCGCGTGCTCTTCCGTAAATGGTTCGACGAGAATTTCGTTCTCGCGAAAAAAAGTGTCGCACGCCAAAATCCCGGTGTCGCCGGCAGTCGCTTCCAGAACCATGCTGAGTTCTAAAAAATTTGCTGCGGAAATGCGGCAAATGTCCGCCCCGCGGATTTTTTCTGCGAAGCTGGGACCGTCTTCCTCATCCCGCAGGATGGCAAGAATCGACGAAGTGTCCAGGATCATTTGGGCAGTCCGAGTTCGTCGTAGAGGAGTTCCGCATGATCAACGAGCGGTCCCTTGATCTTGCTGCGAACGCGCTTCCCCAAAGCCATCATGTCCTTTACAGACATACGTTTCTTCTTGCGTTCGCTGCGAACTCTTATAAGTCGATCCTTTACTGCAATGCCTACCGCCTGAGTCATATTCTCGCCGGTCAATTTGGCTAGTTCTTTGGCGAGTTGGTGAATTTCCGGGTCTTTGATGTTCAAGCTCATAGCATCTACCATGATAGAATTCTATCTACCATGGTAGAATACTGCCATTCACACGGTTGGCTGTCAACGGGCTGCTATGCCAGGGCTTCCAGAAAGTAGGTAAACATGCGCCAGCCGGCGATGTAACTGAACGGCGCCAACTCCAGCGAATAATGCCCAACCGGAAGCTCCAGCGTGCGCGGCTCGGCTCCGCTCTTGCGCAGCGCGGACAGCATCTCGTGCGTCAGTTCCGGCAAAAATGTCGGGTCATACTTGCCATAGACCATGAACGTATTCCGGTTCGCTCCCAGCCCCTTCTCCACATAAGGCATTGGACTGACCGGTGCCCAAAACTCGCGCAACTCGTCCACACTTACTTCATGCCGCAAGGCTTCCCAGACGTGATTCGTAGTCATCCCCTTGCTTACAACGTCCGCAAAATAAGTGGACACATGGAAAAATCCGCCGGCGCGCACCCGATTGTCGTGCACCAACGCAATGTAGCCCACCGACGATCCAATGCTCGTCCCCAAAATTCCCAGCCGCGTGTAACCCTGCTGCTCCAGCCAAGTCAAACAAGCGCGCGCATCTTTCACCGCCTGGCGATTCGCAGCCAGCGTCAGCCCGATGTTTGGCCCCACCAGCTGGTCCGCGCGCTCATGCCCCTTCGCCATCCGCCGGTCGTGGTAGGGCAGGCTCATCTTCATCGCCGAAATCCCCATCCGTTGCAGCCAGTGGCAAAGCGCCACCTGCCCATGCCACTTGGCATTCCAGTTCGGCAGCACCAGCACCGCCGGTCCATGCTTCCGCGCCGGGAAAAACTGCCCGTGAACTACATTATTTTCCGGCCACGGGGACTCCACCGGGCTGGTAAACGTCAGCACGTTCTCCCCATCCAGTCTGTAGTCCCGCACTTCCTCCGGCGCATACCACTCTTCACTCTTCTCAATCGCCTCTCGTGCATATTCCCGCACAAATCCTCTCGGGTCTGCGCTCTGCGAATCTCCTCCGATATGCTCCAAGCCCCATTCAAACGGCCGCACCATCCGGTTGTCGTCCGTCGTCCAACGCCGGTGCTCATACCGCCGTATCCAATGCTCGTACCTGCTCATCCCCATAGACTTCCAGTCTAGCGGACACTCTCTCCTTGCCCAAACAAACGGCACCGGCCCTGGTCACAATTGCGACATGAAACAGCTGTGCCAATTCCTACACCAGCCGTTAGCCATCGGACACCGTCCGCCTCACCCTGCGTTGAGCCTCGTCTCCGCCTGTGGCACAGTCGAAACTGTGATCCCGTTCTTCTTTTTTATTCTCGGCACAGTCATCGGCAGCTTCCTGAATGTGTGCATCTCACGCATTCCAGAGGGCCTCTCCATCATTTCGCCGGGCTCCCGCTGCCCACGCTGTCTTACGCCGATCAAGCCTTACGACAACATCCCCGTCTTCGGCTGGTTGCTTCTGCGCGGCAAATGCCGCAACTGCAGCCTGTCTATCTCTCCGATGTACCCGCTCGTTGAATTCGCCACCGGCCTGATATTCCTGCTCACTTACTACGAGTACGGCATCAGCCTTCTCACCCTGAAATGGCTGATCTTTTCCTGCCTGATCATCGTCCTCGTAGTCACCGATTTTCGGGTGCGCCTTCTTCCCGACCTCGTCAATTTCCCCGGCATGGCCATGGGCATCGTGCTGGCCTTCCGCGTTCCAATCGCCGATTCCACTGCCGGAATGTTTTTTTTCCTGCTGGGCTTCCGAAGATTCCCGTTTCAATCGGACCTCTTCTTCAACGTGCTCACTGCCATCCTCGGTGCGCTGGTGGGCAGCATGCTCCTCTGGGGTGCCGCAGCCCTCTACAAACTCGTCCGCAAGCGCGAAGGCATGGGCATGGGCGACGTCAAAATGATGGCCATGGTCGGTTCATTCCTGGGACCTCGCGGAACATTTCTGACCATTCTCCTGGGTACCCTTATCGGCACGGTCATCGGAGTTTTGTGGATCGGGATCCTATATCTGTATGGCTGGAAGCGCCGCGTCGCGGAACGTGCCGCAAAACGCGGCCTGGGAAGCGTCTCCACAATTCGCTGGGCGATTGCCTCGCAATACCAACTGCCCCTTGGAACCTTTCTGGGGATCGGCGCCCTCGCAGTAGCCTATGCGCTTCCCTGGCTGCTCTCGCTTGCGGACCGCTAGCTCCCCCGCCCGAACCCCGTTATCCTTTAGCATCCAGCGGGTCCAGAGCACACAACAAAGCGTTACAATGGACTTTGTTGTAAAGCCTGAGACTCTTGGGAGCTCCCTGGCTGCTCCAGTGGAGGAAGGTAACCATGCTTTCATCGGCGCTTCTGCGTATATCCACCCTGTGTGCCCTGGTCAGTTTTGCGGCGTTCGCTACACCCGCTCAGGATTCCCCCTCACAACCGTCCACCGGCGATCCGGTCGCGGATGCCGCGCGCAAAGCTCGCGCTGAGCAAAAGACCGCCCCCAAGCCAAAAAAAGTTTTCACCAATGACGACATCCCGTCTGCCCTGCCTCCGCCACCCCCCGCAACCGCTGATGGCACGAACAAAAGCGCAGCGCAACCGCAAGCGGACGACCCGTCGGGGCAAAAGGCGCCCGACCCCGCAGACGATCCGAAAAACGAGGCCTATTGGCACAAGCGGGCCAAGAGTCTGCGCTCCAAACTGGCTATGGCTGAACAGGAACTGGATGTCTTACAGCGCGAACTAAGCAAAGACGAAGTGCAATATTATCCCGATCCCCAAAAAGCCCTGATGCAGCAGTACAACCGTTCCGACATCAACGAAAAGCACGCGAAGGTGGACGCGAAAAAAGCCGAAGTCGAATCCCTCAAGCAGCAGGTGGCCGACCTGGAGGACGCCGTGCGCAAGGCCGGCGGCGACCCCGGCTGGGTTCGTTAAGGCGCCCACACCCTACAATTCCCGGTAGTGGTCACTTTGACCCACTACCTAATTCCCTAATTCCTACGAATCTTGTGTTTAAGCGGGTTCTCCGCGAAAATGCCAAGCACGGGTGTGCCCGCCGCGCGGCTTCCCTATGACCCATGAGAGAGCTGCAAAGCCAATCGCCCGCCTTTCAGCAAGCTCTGCGCCAAAGCGAACGCCTGCGCATCTACCTTCTTCTCGCCCTGCTGGCTTTCATTCTTGTCCTTCGCGGCACGCGCACGATTCTCGCTCCCACACCGGATAACATCTCCACGCTTTACATGTTCCTGACGCTCATCGGAGTGCTGGGAACCATCGAATTCGTAACCTTGTACAAATTGGGGCGGGCTATCCGCGAATCGAAGCCAATGCCCAAGACGTTCTGGTTCCTGAATATCTTCCTGGAGATCGCCCTCCCGGCCGTCAGCATCGCCAGCGCGGCCAGTTCTGTCATCCTTTCCGGCTACCGCCCGCTCGCGAATCCATCTTTCCTGATCTATTTCCTGCTGCTGATGCTCACCATCTTGCGCCTGGACCCAGCGCTTAGCGCGCTCTGCGGATTCCTCGCCGCAGGCAGTTATCTAGCGGCCGCCTATCATCTAGGCTGGCGGCCGTTCGAGCAAAGCACGGAGAACTCTCTGTACTCTCCGCAGAAAAATGTACTCACCTACGGTATCAGCCTCATCGTCGTGGGAGTCACCGCCGCCGTCGTCGCGCGTGAATTTCGCGCCCAGGTCGAGGTCGCCCTCCGCGAAGCAGAAACCCGCCGCGAAATGGAGAACCTGCAGCACGACCTGGACGTTGCGCGGTCCATCCAGCAATCGTTGCTGCCGCGCTCCATGCCGCAGGTCTCCGGATGGGACATCGCCGCCTGGAATCAGCCCGCCGATCAAACCGGCGGCGATTACTATGACTGGCAGCCGCTGCCCAACGGCAAGTTCGTCACCGCGCTCGCGGACGTAACCGGCCACGGCATCGGCCCGGCTTTGCTCGCGTCCGTCTGCCGGGCCTACGCGCGCACAAATTTCCGCAATCAGGAATCGTTTCTGAAGGCCATGGAGGAGATCAATTCCGCCGTTGCCGCGGACGTGCGCGAGGGAAGATTCATCACCTTCGTGGCGGCGATCTTCGGCCCCGACAGCTCAAACGTGGAATTGCTCTCGGCCGGCCACGCCCCGCTCTTCCTCTACATGCTCAAACAAGACCGCTTCGACTTGATGGAGGCAAATGCCTTGCCGCTCGGCATCTCCGATACTTTTGCCTCGGACCCGCCCTACTGTCTCGAACTGGCTTCTGGTGACTTGCTGCTGCTGGCCACGGACGGTTTCTTCGAATGGGCGAACGCCCGCGAAGAGCGCTTTGGAACCGAGAGACTTGGGCAAACGATTCGCGCGGCACGCGAGAGATCCGCTGCCGAAATTATCGCAAGCCTCCATCATGAGGTTTTGCGCTTTGCAGGCGGCACGAAACAAATGGACGACCTCACCGCCATCGTCCTCAAGCGCGTTTAATCCACTTCCTATAGTAGCGGCCACCTCTTGTGGTGAGCGAACGCGAACCATCAGGTGGCCATGTAAGAAGAGTCTCTTGTAGCGGCAGCTTTAGGAAGCGGAAAGCAGAAATCCCAATTGATTTTTAATTGACGTACCCGCCGTCGCCCAGGGTTTCAGCGCCTTCAAGAATGGCCAGCCCTTCGCGCAGCGCCTCGGTGCCCTGTTCCAGCGCATTCCAGGCCACGCGTTCGGACTCTTGCGCAATCTTTTCCAGGCATGCTGCCAGCGCAATTTCATCTCCCAGAATTCGCGTGTCCAGCAGCCCGACCATCTGCTCCATGGCCTTCTGATGAATCTCTCCAAACGCCTTTTCAAGCGACACTTGTCCCACGCACAAGTCACAGACCAGTTCTGAGTAGCTGGATTCTAGGCCGCTGGCTTCAATGCGGTCCTGCAATTCGCGCAGCGCCAGCTCGGCCACGCTCGTGTCCATAGCTCTCGATTCGGTCTGTGTCCGGTTCATGGCATGGCTCTCCTTGCGCCCGTCTTTCCTCTCGCTGAGACTACCGACTCCTTTCGTATTCCCACAATAGGCTGCGCGTATCAGTCAATACTCCACTACACACAAATCCGTGTCTGTTCCAAAATGGCTACCCGCTGGATTTTTTGGGGGTTCGCGTCTTCCCTCTTTTCACGGGATTTTCCCGCTCCCACCGCTCCACGAACCGGCTCACTCGCCGTTCCAACGCCTCCTGTGACTTCACGGCCGTCAGGTATCGCACAATCTGTCGCCGCAGTGCGGTCGTGAGACCGCGAAATCTCCGTTGAGCTTTCCGAGCATGCCGCAGCGCCAGCACCAGAACGGGGGGCAATACCGGTTCGCGCGATTCCTCATCCAGTTGAATCGCTACCTCAACAACCGCCCCGCAATCCACCCGCAGCTTCTTTCGAATATCGCCGTGGATGGCCATGCGAAACGCGCCTTTTCCCCGTGAGACCAGCGTGGTTCGGACGGGAACGCCCTCGACGGTCCCGATCACCGGCACGTGCGGCCCCCTGCCAAACTTCCTCGACGCCTCGCGGGGCACGTCAACATACCGAATCAGGCCCACCTTGTAGATGCTTCCGGCGAACACTTGGATTCCATTATTCATCGCTGCAGCATAGCCCACGATGCTGATTTCACCCGCTGGAATTTTGCAGTTGGATCTGGCGGCGAACAGAGGCGCCCGGTCAGCCCGCTTTCACGGCGATGTGCAGCGCAACCGAATTAAGCATCATCAGGATAAACCGTACGTTGGCGTAGCCGACCTGCTGCATCAGTCCGGCCAGTTCGTGGGGGTGGAAAAAGCGGGCGACAGACTTGGGCAAGTAGGCGTAGGCGGCCGCGTCTCCGGAAATTAGGCCGCCAATTTTTGGCAAAACCTTTTGGCAATAAAACCGGTAAGCGTCGCCAATGAAACCGGGGGCAGGCTCGGTAAATTCCAGAATGGCTATAGTTCCGCCCGGCTTGAGCACGCGCAGGATTTCCTGCAATCCCGCCTCATAGTTCGCAAGATTCCGGAATCCAAACGCCGCGGTTACCAAGTCGAACGAAGCATTGGCAAACGGCAAGTGCAACGCATCCGCCTCAAAGAACGGCACCGGCGCCGAGCCGTTCGCCTCCGCAACGGCTTTCCCTCTCGCCCGCACCAGCATAGTGTGCGAAAAATCCGCGCCGATAATCTTTGCCTTGCCATTCCGAGCGAGCGAAAATGCCAGGTCGCCGGTGCCGCAGCAGAGATCCAGCACCTGCGCATCGGTTCGCTCAAGAATCGGGCGGAGTTCCCTCGCCGTGCGCGCCCTCCAGCGCTTGTCCATTTGCACGGACAGCAGGTGATTCAGCAGGTCGTAGCGCGGCGCGATGCGCGTAAACATCTCGCGCACCTTTCGTGAAGCGTCCTGCTCGCTCCCAGCGCCTTCAGGTTGCGTGCCCTTCGGCAGTATTCCGGCCTCAGTCATTGCACTTTCCAAGCGTTTCCACCGGCTTTACAAACACCTGCGGCGCGCAACGCAGAATGCACTCGACTGTTTTTTCCGGCACGTCATCAAACGTGCGGGCTTGGCCCAGTTTCTTCGCCAGCACAAAACGCAGCTTCCTATTGCGCACTTTCTTATCCGAACGCATGGCGGAGACCAGCACAGCCGGCTTGACGTCCGGCCACGGCGGCAGCGGCCCCATTCTGCGCACCAGCGCAACGATTCGCGACACCACGTCCGCTGGCGTCCCCGCAACTTCATGCCCCAGCAGCGCCGCGCACATCATCCCCCAGGCCACGGCTTCGCCATGCTGGAAGCGGCTGTAGCGCGTCACCGACTCCAGCGCATGCCCAAACGTGTGCCCGAAGTTCAAGATTTCCCTTAACCCCGATTCCTTCTCGTCTTTGCTTACCACCTGCGCCTTGATCGCGATCGAACGCCGGATTACGTGCTCCAGCGCGCCCGCGTCGCGGCGCAAGACGGCATCCATCTGTTTCTCCAGAAACAGGAAAAGCTTAGCATCCGCGATCACGCCATACTTGATCACTTCCGCCAAGCCGCCGCGAAATTCGCGTTCCGGCAGGGTCGTTAAAAGCTCAGGATCGGCCAGCACCAGTCGCGGCGGATAGAACGCTCCCACAAGATTCTTCCCTTCCGGCAGGTTCACCCCGGTCTTTCCGCCGAGCGCGCTGTCCACTTGCGCTACCAGCGTCGTCGGCACATGCACCAAGGAGACCCCGCGCAGGTACGATGCCGCTACAAATCCGCCGACATCTCCCACCACGCCGCCGCCAATGGCCACCACCAATGCCCCGCGGTCTGCTCCCGCTCCCACCAGCGATTGCGTCAGTCCTTCGACGGACTGCAGATTTTTCTCAGATTCCGCATCATCAAACAAGTGCACGTTCGGCGCGAGCCGCGCGGGGATGCCGCCCCGAATTTTCTTTTCCAGCGCATTCCACACCAATGGCGATGACAAAATGTGCACGCTCGAAAACTTCCCCAAGCGCGCAATCGCCTTCTGCGCCTGCGCCATCGCCCCGCGCCTGCACACCACGGAATAGTTGCCGCTGGCGGCGCGAACTTCAATGGCCTTTGTCTTTGCGGAATTCATGTCTGTGCGCGAGTAATTTCAATGTAGCACAAGCGCGGAGTTCACCAAACTTGCTCGACGTCCTCTCGCGCGTTGTATACTCTTTGCCGCCGGAAATCGCCCGGGACTTCCGACGGTTTCCAGTCGCTCCATTCTCACCGCCCAGTCGCCAGGTTCCCATCCACATCATGGCGCTCGGCACAACAGGAGTCGCCTCCGACATGCATCTGTTCAGTCTGAAGCTGTGCCGTACCCTGATTCTTTTATCTGCCGCCGCGCTTCCGCTCGGCCTGCCACTGAGCGCCGACAACGCATCTCCCGCGCGTCCCGGCTACTATCGCTTCCCTGCCATCCACGGCGACACGGTGATCTTCACGGCGGAGGGCGATTTGTGGTCCGTCAGCACCAAAGGCGGCCTGGCACGCCGGCTCACTTCAAGCCCGGGGCAGGAAGTCCACGCGGCCATCTCTCCCGACGGAAAAACCGTCGCCTACAGCGCCGACTATGAGGGTCCCCTCGACGTCTACACCATGCCGGTGGATGGCGGCCTGCCCCAGCGCCGCACCTGGGACGCCGGTTCGGTCGTCGCCGGCTGGACCCCCGACGGCCGCGTCCTCTTCCGCACCCGCCGCTACTCAAACCTTCCCGACCCAAAGCTGGTTGCCGTGGATGCCGAGGGCCGGCGCGAAATCTTTCCACTCTCACAGTCTTCTGAAGGAGCATTCACACCTGACGGGAAATCTCTTTTCTTCACACGACTCCCCTGGCAAGGAAGCTCGACGAAGCGCTACCAGGGCGGAACCGCCGAAAACATCTGGCGTTACGATTCCGGGTCCGAAGCCGTGCCCCTCACCTCCGACTACGCCGGAACCTCGCACAATCCGATGTTCTGGAACGGTCGCGTCTATTTCCTCACCGACCGCGACGGCACCATGAACGTGTTTTCCATGGACCCACAGGGGCGCGACGTGAAGCAGCACACCCACCATCGCGGCTTTGACGTGCAGTCCGCTTCCCTCTCCGAGGGAAAGCTTGCCTACCAGTGCGGCGCCGACCTCTGGCTGCTCGACCTCAACACCAATCAGGACGCGATCATCCCCGTCACGCTCGTCTCCGATTTTGACCAGCTTCGCGACCACTGGGTCAAGAAGCCGCTCGAATTCCTCACCATGGCTCACATCGCGCCGGATGGCACGGCCGCCGTCTTCACCGCGCGCGGAGAAGTCTTCACCCTGCCCGCGGCAACCAGCGGCCGCATCGTAAAAGTGGCGGGCGATTCCTCAATTCGCTTCCGTGAAGCCCGTTACGCCCCTGACGGAAAATCCATCATCGCCATCTCCACCGCGAGCGGCGAAACCGAATTCTGGAAATACCCCGCCAATGGCGTTGGCAAACCAGAGCAGCTCACCAAAGACGCCAAAGTCCTCCGCTGGGACGGCGTGCCTTCGCCCGATGGACACTGGTTCGCGCATCGCAACAAGGATCAGCAACTCTGGCTCCTCGATCTGAAATCGAAAGCCGACAAGCTGATCGCGCAATCCATGAACGACGATTTTTCCGACCTCGCCTGGTCGGCAGACAGCCAGTGGCTCGCCTATGTCGAGACCTCCAACAACACGTTTTCCCAAATCAAAGTGCTCAACGCAACGACCGGCGCAATTCAGGTGCTCACTTCCGACCGCTACAACAGCAGCAACCCCGCCTGGAGCTCCGACGGCAAATGGCTCTATTTTCTTTCCGATCGGATGTTGAAGACCGCGGTTCGCGGGCCCTGGGGCTCCCGCCAGCCCGATCCGTTCTTCGATCGCTCCATGAAGGTCTACGAACTAGCCCTGACGCCCGGGCTGCGTTCCCCGTTTGCGCCCGTCGATGAACTGCATCCCGACAAACCGGAAAAAGCCGAGGAAAAGAAAACCGCGAAAGATGACGAGAAGCAAGACGCAAAGGGCAAGAAAGACTCCGACGAGAAAAAAGCAAACGACGAAAAAAAGCCCGCCGAAGACAAAAAAGCCCCGCCCGCCGTGAACATTGATTTCACGGGTATTGCCGCGCGACTGAACGAAGTGCCGGTTCCTGCGGGAAACTACGCCGGCCTCGAAGCCACCGACAAGCGTCTTTGCTGGCTGGATCGTGACGAAGCGGCCCCGCCTAAACACTCCTTACAGTGTGTGGAAATCGCCAACAAAGGCGATGCGCCAGAAACTATCCTCGCCGACGTCAAAGCCTACGAAATTTCCGGTGACCGGAAGAAAATTCTGCTCTGGAAAGAGCATGATTTTCTGGTCTTCGACTCCGACGCCAAGCCCTCCACTCTTTCCGATTCGAAAGCCTACGGCAAGGCCAAGATAGACATGGCCCGCTGGACCATTCTCACCAATCCGCGCGCCGAGTTCCGTGGAATGTTCCTCGATGCCTGGCGCCTGGAGCGCGACTATTTTTATGACCGCAATATGCATGGAGTAAACTGGCCCGAGGTGCGCGACCGCTACATGACGCTGGTGGATCGCGTGGCCGACCGCGAAGAACTCAACGATTTACTCGCTCAGATGGTCGGCGAACTTTCCGCGCTGCACATCTTCGTCGTGGGCGGAGACGCGCGCGAGCCGGGCGATCAGGTAGATATCGCGACCCTCGGCGCCACGCTCCGCCGCGATGAAAAAGCTGGCGGCGACGTCGTCGAACACATCTACCTCCACGATCCGGAACTTCCGGACCAGGCGCCGCCCTTCGCCCGCCCGGACTCCCTCGTTCAGGAAGGCGAAATCATCCAGAGCATCGACGGCACCGACGTCCTCAGCGTTTCCGATGAACGGGTGCTTCTTCGCGGCAAAGCGGCCCGCAAAGTCCTCCTGCATGTGAAATCCACCGCGGGCCAGTTGCGCGACGTCCTGGTCACTCCCATCTCCGAACGCGACGAACGCAATCTACGCTACGCCGAATGGGAATATTCCCGCAGGCGCAAGGTCGAAGCCGATTCCCAAAATCACATCGGCTACGTCCACCTTCGCGCCATGGGCTCGGAAGACATCGCGGAATGGGCCCGTGATTTTTATCCCGTGTTTGACCGCCAGGGCTTGATCATCGACGTCCGCCACAACAACGGCGGCAACATCGATTCCTGGATTCTCGCCAAACTTCTCCGCAAGGCCTGGTTCTACTGGCAGCCGCGCATCGGCAATCCCGTCTGGAACATGCAGTACGCGTTTCGCGGCCACATCGTCGTTCTTTGCGACCAGAACACCGCCTCAGACGGCGAAGCCTTCAGCGAAGGCATCCGCCGCCTGAATCTCGGCAAAATTATCGGCACGCGCACCTGGGGCGGCGAAGTCTGGCTCTCGTTCAGCAACTTTCTCGCGGATCAGGGTATAGCCTCAGCCGCCGAAACCGGCGTCTACGGCCCCGAAGGCAAATGGCTCATCGAAGGCCACGGCGTAGATCCCGATGTAGTCGTGGACAACTTGCCACACGCCACGTTCGCCGGTAGCGACGCGCAACTCGACGCCGCCATCAAATATCTGCAAGCGGAAATCCAGAAAGACCCGCGCCCGGTTCCGGCACCGCCGCCGTACCCAAACAAATCGTTCAACTACGACCAGTAGCGCAAACCTGTACCTCAGCCCTTGAACGGTGCGGCATTCCCCCACCCTGGCAGAATCGCATCCTGGCGCTGAAAGCCCTCAGGCCCTGCTCGCCGAGGCAGGCACGAGCAGGCTGAGAGGCCTGAGCTGCGGCTTATTTCTTCTGCAATTCCTTAACGGATTCAAGGATGGTGTGCCCCACAATCGCCAGCGTCTTCGGGCTGATTTTATCAATTGTGTCCTCAGACGTATGCCAGTACGGCACGTCGTTCTGCGCATCGAGATCCATGATATCCACCGACGGCACATGCCGCGCCGTGAACGAATAGTGATCGTCCCCGCCAAAATTCGTCGCTTCTTTCACAAACACGTTTCCGTACCCCAACCGCTCGGCCACGCTCCACACCAAATCCTTCAGCCATTTCGTAGACTCGCCGTCGCGCTTGAAATGCGGGTTCCGTCCGCCCACGATGTCCGCCAGGATAAACGCCTTAATTTTTGCCAGATCCCCATCGACCGCGAGTTTCGCCGCCATCTCCCGACTGCCATAACGGTTGTCCGGGTCAACCCACTCCCGATTAACCGCCTCTTCACCGTCAAAAAAAGCAATCCACGCCCCGTACTTCCCCGGCTGCTTTTGCGCGCAAAGTAACCGCGCAATTTCCAGCATCACGCCCGTGGACGACCCCGCATCATCCGCACCGACAAAATTCTCCAGCCGCTTCGTATCGTAATGCGTTCCCAAAAGAATAATTCCCGGCTTCTGCCCCGGAATCTTCACCAAAATGTTTTTCATCGGCAGGCGGCCAGCCGGGCTGTCCGCCGAAAAAGAATCCGTCTCCACCGCGCACCCGTACGACTTCAATTCCGATTCGAGATAATCCTGCAGCTTCACCAGCGCCGGCGAACCTGCCGGGCGCGGTCCGTAGATCAACTGCCTCACCACCTGCTCATAAGCGCGTTTCCCATCGAACCCGCCCGTTTTTTCCGCAGGTGGCGCCTCATCCGCAGGCTTCGGAGGTGGGCCAGCCACAGCGCTCATGAACGGAGGCTGCCCCGCGGTGCCAGTACTTCCACCATTTGTCCGAGCGGTCTCCCCCGGTTTGCACCCAAGTGCCAAGCACGAAGCCAACACTACGGAGAGCAGCAGTACGCTCGACGCGCTTCGCCAAACGCTCATCCAGCCGTCCCCGCGCTTTCCGCTTCCAGGCGCTTCCTCTTGTTCCGCACCACAATGGCGGAAACCGCGATGCCCACGAAATACAAAGCCACCATCGGCATCATGAACACCAGCATCGTCATGGCATCCGGCGTCGGCGTAACGATCGCCGCTACCACCGCAATTACCAGGATGGCATAGCGAAAATTCCTCCAAAGAAATCCCGGGGTCACGATGCCGAAAAGGGTGAGGAAGAATATCAGAATCGGCAATTCAAACACGATGCCAAGACTCAACAGAATCAGCAATACCAGGTCGAAATATTCGTTCACCGTAATCATCGGCGATATGGGCCCGGCGGTCCCCTGAAAACTCACCAGAAATCGCAGGATGTACGGCAGCGTGACGAAATACCCGAACGCAATCCCCAACAGAAACAGCAGCACTGTAAAAAACAGGAATCCAGTCACCGCGCTGCGCTCGTGCTTGTAAAGCGCCGGCGCCACAAACAGCCATATCTGGTAAAGCACCACCGGAGACGCCAGCACAATCCCCAGATAAACCCCCAGTGTGATGTAGGTGTTCAGATAGCCGGCAGGGTGCGTGTAGAACAGATGCGGATTCAGCTTGGCATCGGTCAGGGCCTTGATGATCGGGTCGGTAATCCATTTGATGAAATACTTCGAAAGATAAACGCCTATGAACGCCCCGGCCCCGATCGCGTACAGCGAATTGATAATCCGCTTCCGCAGTTCGGACAGATGCTCAAAAAACGTCATCTGGCCGCCGCTCTCTTCCAGTCGTGCCGCGATGGAATTGTCAGGCTGGCTGCTGTTGGTCATGGGAAGGGGGAGGTTCGGTCGCGCTGCTTTCCGCCTTGGATTCTGCAGCCGGGGCTACGTTTTCTCCGTCTGGCGCGTCTAATCGGGGGATGGCTTCGGCCACCGGCGTTACCACGGGTCCGTCCCCAGCCGGATAATCCGCAGCCGCTTCCGGGAGGGTTTCCGTGCCAGAGGTCGCGCTCGACTCAGCAGGTGATTCCAGACCCTTCGCCTTGGCTTCAGCAGTCTCCGCCTCCGCAGTCTTCTTCCGCAGTTCAGCAATCCGCGCCTGGCGCTCCAAATCCCGCATCTCCTCTTCAAACGCGCCCTTGAAATCCGTGGACGCCTTGCGGAATTCCGCCATCAATTTTCCCAGGGTCTTGGCCAATTCCGGCAGTTTCTGGGGGCCAAACACCACCAGTACCACCAGAAAGACCACGATCATGTGTGGAACGCTGAGCATAAGTAAAAAGCGCCGTAAAACGCCCTGCTTGCATCATAGAAAGGGCAGCCAATCGTGTCAAACGAGAGTTCGACTTTGCATGTTATACTGCGGTTTACGCTAACTGCGAGGTATCCATGAATCCAGAACGTCGGGGTCTGATCCTGGTAGTTGTAGTCCTGCTCATCTCTGGAGTCCTTGGGGGCATATACGGCCCCTCGGTCCGCGCCACCACGGCAACCACGGACGATTACCAAACCGCCGTCCGCGACTTCACGAGTGTGCTCTCCGTCGTCCAAGCCAACTATGCCGAACCCGTGGACGCCGACAAGGCTGTCTATCAGGGCGCGATCCCCGGCATGCTGCGGATGCTCGATCCCCACTCGAATTTCTTTGACGCCCGTCAATTTGCCCTGCTGCGCGAAGATCAGCGCGGCAAGTATTACGGCGTAGGCATGGTCGTCGCTCCTCGCGAGAACCACACGGTGGTCATGTCCCCCTATGTTGGCGCGCCCGCCTATAACGCCGGCTTGCGGCCGGGCGACATCATCGCCAAGGTTGACGACAAGTCCACCGACGGCCTGACCACCAGCGAAGTCGCCGACCTACTCAAAGGCCCCAAGGGCACTGTAGTCAAAATCACCGTAACGCGCGAAGGCTTCACCGACCCGCTCGTCTTCACCGTAACGCGCGACGAAATTCCCCGCCACTCCGTGGACATCGTCACCATGCTGAAACCCGGCATCGGTTACATGCGCTTGAACCAGTTCAACGAAACCACCGACCGCGAAATTGCCGACGCCCTGAAGCAGCTTGGCGCCAGTTCGCTCGACGGCCTGGTCCTCGATCTCCGCGGCAATCCTGGCGGCCTGCTCAACGAAGCCGTCGCCGTCGGCGACATGTTCCTTGAAAAAGGCCAGCTCATCGTTTCCTACCACGGCCGCAGCGCCCCAGAGCGCCGCTTCTACGCCGTGCGCGGCAATCAGGGCATGAACGTGCCTTTGGTCGTCCTGGTCAACAACAACTCCGCCTCCGCCGCGGAAATCGTTTCCGGAGCCATTCAGGATCACGATCGCGGCCTCGTCGTCGGCGAAACCACCTTCGGTAAAGGCCTCGTGCAGACCGTGCAGCCTCTCTCTGAAAACACCGGTCTGGCCCTCACCACCGCGCGTTACTACACCCCCAGCGGCCGCCTCATCCAGCGCGACTACAAATCCATCTCCCTTTACGAATATCACTACGAGCGCAAGGTTCCCGACCACCCGACAGAAATCCGCCAAACAGACAGCGGGCGCCAGGTTACCGGTGGCGGCGGCATCACGCCGGATATCATCGTTCCCTCGCCCAAATACGATAAGTTCCAGGAGACGCTGTTCCGCGCTGATGTGCTCTACCCTGCCGAGCAGGGTGTCGCCGGCTTCACCCGCTACTACCTCGGCACCAAACCCAGCATCACCCACAGCTTCGAAGTGGACGACAACGTCCTCCACGAATTCCGCAACTATCTTCTGAAGCACAACGTGAAATACACAGAAGTCGAGTTCGCCGACAACCTCGACTGGATCAAGCGCAAGATCAAGCAGGAAGTCTTCATGTCCGCTTACGGCACCCAGGAAGGCGACAAAGTCCTGCTCGCCGCCGACCCGCAAGTGCAAAAGGCGGTGGACTCCATTCCCCAGGCCCGCGCGCTCTATGAAAACGCCCGCAAGGTTGTAGCCCAGCGCAACGGCTCAGGCCACGACCAGCCATAGAATCCAGTTCATGAATGGTTCTTGAGGGGTCGGAGCTTTCCATCCGACATCTGGGGCAAAAAAACAGGCGTTAACCCTTGAGGACACTCTTCCGTCATGCGAACCTGGTTTACAAGATAAATTCCAACGCTGTTTGGATTCGCCGCAAACCTCTGCTAATATTTTGAAGGTCGCTACTCGTGGGCGAGTAGCTCAGCTGGGAGAGCGCATCGTTCGCAACGATGAGGTCGCCGGTTCGATCCCGGTCTCGTCCACCAAATTCCCTTATAAAACGCTGTTTGTCGCTACCTGATGCTTGCCGCGGATGCCAAAGGAAAAGCAGCCCGTTTCACATATACCTGTCGGTGAGGATCGACCGCGAAAGAAGGATTACACTACATCAAACGATCAAGTCCCCTTACGCCACCAAGAGGGCTTTTTGGGACCTTCAGGCGAATTTCTACAAAAGAAGCGTGAGGGAAGCGGGAGGACACGACGAGGAGTGTCGCGGGAAAGTGCCCACAACTATTTTCCAAATCAATTTGATGTATCGGTTCTATTACATCGCCATCTTGTCGGTGGCCGGCATCAGGTCCCAGGCGCGCCAGAAGGCCGGCATTTCGGCAGGAGTGCCGAGCGATACGCGGATGTATTTGTCGAGCACCGGATACTTCGGGCCAATCAGGATGTGATTTTTCTTCAGGTGTTCGATCACTTCGTCGGGTGGACGCATCGGATTCACCATCACAAAATTCGCCTGCGAATCAATCGCGCGAAGCATCCTCGCGTTCACCTGGTTCATGAACTCCTGCCGGTCGTCCGTATTTCTCTTGATGCCGAGCCGCACATAGTCCACGTCGTCGAGCGCTGCCGAAGCGGCCCGAGCAGAAACCACGCTGACGCTCCAGTTGGGAAACCCCGCGGGAAGACGCTTGGCGATTTCCGGCGTTGCGACCGCGTATCCAATTCGCATGCCGGCAAGACCATAAATCTTCGAAAACGTGCGCGAGACGATGACCCGGGGATCGGCAAAATGCCGGTCGAGAAACGATTCGTAAGCCGTATTCGGCGCAACAAAGTGATGATACGCCTCGTCAATCAACACGGTCACATCGGAGGGCAATTTGCCGATGAATGCTTCGATGTCCGTCCGCGGCGTGATGGTCCCTGTGGGATTGTTCGGGTTCACAATATAAACAAGCCCTGTGGCAGCACGCGCGGCATCCAGCATCGCCCAAAGATCGTGCTCGTAGCGTTTGTTCAGCGGAATGCTGACGACTTCAACACCCGCCGCCTGAGCGAATTTCCCCAGCGAGGGAAAAGTCGGCGCAGCCTGCACCAGTTTCTTCCCCGGCTTCAGAAACGAAAGCGCAGCCATGCCCAGAATCTCTCCGGACCCGCAGCCCAGCACGATTTGCTCGGGCTTCACATTGTGCAGCACGGCCAGCTTCCCGATAAGCGTGTCATATTCCGTCCGCGGATAGCGATTGCCGCCCGCTACCGACTCGCGCAGCACCCCCAGAACCTTCTCCGAAGGTCCATAGGGATTTTCGTTGCGATAGAGGAGCACCGGATCGGCTGCCGTCGCCAATCTGGCCGGCTGATCCGCGCGGACAAAGCTCTCCCGCGTCCCCTCGCCCGTCGAATTCAGCGCAAAGCCGCGAAGCGCCGGAAGGGCGGCGCCTACAGCCGCGCCAACGCCGATTTGTTGAAGAATCTTTCTGCGCGAAACAGGCATAAGGACCCCCTCGGATCGTTCGCGGCAAGCCATCCACGGAGTGGGGACCGCAGCGCCGTTGGCCGACATTCTACTGTGTTGCGCTAGCGAAGGGTTAGCGTTACCTGTTGGCTGTGCGTCGCGCCGCCACTGCTCGTCGTAACGGTCAGCGTGAACGCCCTGGCCGGCGCCTTGCGGGTGGCGCTTACGGTCAGCGTTGAGGAGCCCGATCCGGTGATCGAAACGGGGTTGAAGCTGGCGTTGGTGCGCGGCGGCAGTCTGCTGACACTCAGGTTAACCGCGCCCGCAAATTCGCTGCCCGCCACGATACCGACGTATAGTGCCCGCTGGATCCGCGCAAAACAGTCGGGCGGGCAGGGGCGTCGCTAATGGAGAAGTCCCCGCTCACCACCAGCGTCCCATTCGCCCGATGGGTCGAGGCGCCACCCGTCGCCGTGATGGTCAGCGGATCTAAAGCGCGAACAGCGCGCCCGCTCTCCTGGCGGAGAGTGGTTCAGAAGCCGCCGAGCGCAACGCGCTACCGTTCCTGCCAGCCGCCGCCCAGCGCCCTATAGAGCTGCACCAAGCTCTGATATTCCGTGCCGCGTGCCTGGGCCAGCACCAGTTCGGCCGAGAAAAGCGACCGTTGACCGTCAAGCACTTCCAGATAGGTCGTGGTACCTCCCCGGTAACGCATGATGGACAGGCGAACGGACTCCTGCAAGTCCGCCACACTCTGCTCCTGGCGTAACCGTACCTCATGGTTTTTCTGATATGCGATCAGCGCATCGGAGACGTCTCCAAACGCCTGCTGAATCGCTTGCCGGTAAGAGATCAGCGCTTGCTTATGCTGCGATTCGGCCAGTCGCAAATTCCCGCGTAGCGCTCCACCTGTGAAAATCGGCTGGCTCACCTGCGCGCCGTAGGACCAGATCCCCAGTTGCGAACTCATCAGCCCGGAAAATGCGCTGCTTCTCCCAAATGCACCGCCGCCTGATCCGGTCAGGGCGATTTGCGGAAAAAACTGCGCCTTGGCCACTCCGATTTCAGCGTTCGCCGCCACCAGGACTTGCTCGGCCTCGCGAATGTCGGGTCGCCGCTCCAGCAGCGCGGATGGCAAGCCGGGCGGCACATCGGGAGGAAGCACCTGCTCAACCAGAGTCCGGCCCCGCGGCACGCCCTGCGGATAGTCGCCGAGCAGGATGCTGATGGCGTTTTCTTCCTGCGCGATCTGCCGCTCCAGGTCAGGGATACTGGCATTCGCCGTATCCAAGACTTGTTGTGCCTGCAAAACATCCAGCTTTGTAGCGACGCCGTGTTCCATGCGCAGATTGGTCAGCTTCACTGAATCTTCCTGCGTACTCACGGTGTCCTTTGTGATCTGGAGTTGCAGGTCCAGCTGCAGCAGCTGGAAATAATCGCTCGCCACGTCGCTCACCAGCGTGAGTATCACCGTCTGCCGCGCATCCTCGGTCGCCAGCAGTTCCGCACGCGACGCTTCGGTTGCCCGCCGCAGCTTGCCAAAGAAGTCCAGCTGAAACGCGGCATCGCCCGTAAGCGTCAAAAAATTGAATTTGGTCTGGAAGTTGTGTTCCTTCCCGCCGCTGAAATCGCCGTTGCCCGACACCTGGGGAAACAGATTGGAGCGCGTTATCTGAACCTGCGCTCGCCCCGCGTTGATCCGCTCCGTCGCCAGTTGCAGATCGTAATTCTGCTTCAGCGCCGTCCGGATAAGCTCTTGCAGTGTCGGATCCTGGAAAACTTGCCACCAGGGCAAATCCGCGTAGGACGCCACCTGCGGCTGAACCTGTGTCTGTGGGCCGTCCTTCCCTTCCCGGTACTCCGTGGGAGTCTGCACCGCCGGCCGGCGATAATTCGGCCCGACCTTGCAGCCAGCCACAAAACCCGAAACCAAAATGGCCAACACAACTGGCGCCAGCTTCTTCATATGCCTCTCTGACATTTTTCCCGTGCTGTACCTGGCGAATTCCATCTCAGTCTCCCGGCGCCGGGGCAGGCTCCGCCGGCAAACTTCCCGCGGCTCGCTCCTTGTCGGCACCCGACCATTTCTCAACAAAGTAGAAGATCGCCGGAATAAAGAAAATTCCAAGCGCGCTCGCGGCCGCCATCCCGCCGATAACGGTGGTACCCATGATTTGCCGGGCAACGGAGCCGGCGCCGCTCGCTGTCCACAGCGGCACGCAACCCAAGATGAACGCGAAGGACGTCATCAAGATCGGCCGGAGACGCAGCCTTGCACCTTCCAGCGCGGCATCCGCCAGTGGCTTGCCCTTTTCGAACTGGTCCTTTGCAAACTCGACGATCAAAATCGCATTCTTGGCAGCCAGGCCGATGAGCATGACCAGCCCAATTTGCGAATAGACATCGCTCTCCATCTGCACCAGGTATGGCGGCAGAAATACGCTCTGCAAGAAGCGGCGCAGGAACAAAATGGCGAAGGCGCCGAAAATCGCTACTGGCGTGCTAAGCAGAACGCTAAACGGCAACGACCAACTTTCATAGAGCGCCGCCAAGATCAGGAAAACGAACAAAAGGGAAAGTCCGAAAATCACCGAGGCTGGCACGCCTTCGCGGGCTTTTTGTTCCTGAAACGACATCCCTGAGTAGTCGAAACCCATTTCGCGCGGCATGGTCTGCTTGAAGACTTCTTCCAGCGCCGCAGTGGCTTGATCTGCGCTATAACCAGGCGCGGCGCTGCCATTAAGCTGCGCAGAACGGTACTCGTTGAAGCGAAGCAGAAATTCCGGGCCGAGGCGAGGTTTCATAGCGACCAACGTCGAGAGCGGAACATTTTGCCCTTTGTTGTTGCGAACGTAGAATTGGCCGACGTTCTCCGCCTTCGCGCGATCTTCGCCTTCCGCTTCAATGTACACCTGCCACTGGCGGCCGAAGCGATTGAAATAGTTGATGAAATAGCCGCCCATGAAGGCCTGGATGGTCTTGTACACATCGCTAAGGTTCACGCCTTGCTTCAAGACTTTGTCGCGGTCCACATCGACAAATTGCTGGGGCACGCTGGGCAAGAAAGTCGTGCTCAGGCTGGCGATTTCAGGCCGCTTTCGGGCAGCTTCCATAAAGGCGGCCAGGTTTTTCGTGAGGAACTGAATATCACTGCCCGAACGGTCTTCCAGCATGAACGTAAAGCCGCCGGCGGTTCCGACACCCGGAATCGCCGGCGGAGAAAACCCGAACGCCACGGCACCCGGCAGCTTGCTCAACTGCTGATTCAGATGCGCCTTAAGGGTTTGAAACTGCTCTTCACGCGTCTTGCGCTCATCCCAGAGCTTGAAGTTCACGAAGAACGTCGCGTTGTAAGTGGTGCGTGCAAAGCTCAGCAAGCTGAATCCGACAAAGCAGGTGGACTGCGCAACACCCGGCGTATTCATGATGACTTTTTCAACTTGCTCGACGACAGCATTCGTGCGCTCGAGCGAAGCGCCATTCGGAAGTTGCATGCTAACGTAGGCGTAGCCCTGGTCTTCGTCGGGAAGGAAACTCGTTGGGACGCGGTTGGCGAAAAAGCCGCCTGCCGCGACAAAAACAACCAGCAGCACGACGACTACCGCGGTTTTCTTCACCAGGACGGCGCTCCAGCCTACGTAACCCTCGGTGGCGCGATCAAAAACCCGGTTGAACCAGTCGAAGAATTTTCGCAGCAATCCGCCGCTCTCTTTCTTTGGCTTGAGCAGTAGCGCCGCCAGCGCCGGACTGAGAGTGAGCGCGTTGAAGGCGGAAAGCAAAACGGAGATCGCAATGGTGACGGCAAATTGTTGATAGAGCTTGCCGGTGATTCCGGGAATGAACGCCGTCGGCACGAATACGGCTGAGAGCACTAGCGCGATTCCAACCACTGGGCCGGAGAGCTCCTCCATCGCTTTTAACGCCGCGTCCTTCGGCGTCATGCCCTCTTCGATGTGGCGTTCCACACCCTCCACCACCACGATGGCGTCGTCGACCACCAGGCCGATCGCCAGCACCAGGCCGAAGAGGGAAAGAGTGTTGATCGAAAAACCAAACACCGGGAAAAGTATGAACGTGCCTATCAGCGATACGGGCACGGCAAGAAGTGGAATCAGCGTGGCGCGCCAGCCCTGTAAAAAGATATAGACCACAAGGATGACCAGAGCCAGTGCGATCAACAGGGTGATCACAATCTCCTTAATGCCTTCGGTGACGGCCCGCGTAGTGTCTAGGGCAACGACATAGTCCAGGTCGTCTGGAAAGCGCTGCTTCATCTGGCTCATTAGCTTGTTCGCCGCGGCCGCAGCCTGAACCGCGTTCGAGCCAGGAATCTGATAGAGTGCAAGGCAGGCGCTGGGCTTGCCATTGTAGCGCCCGGCGATGCTGTAGTCCTGTGATCCCAACTCGATGCGAGCCACATCACGGACACGAACGATACCGCCATCCGGGTTCTCACGTACCACGATTCGTCCGAATTCTTCCGGCGACACTAGCCGGCTCTGCGCGAGAACCGCATAGGTAAATTCCGTGCCCTTCGGAGCAGGCTCGCCGCCCGCTTTTCCGGCCGGATTGACAGTGTTTTGCGCCTGAACGGCGCTGATGATCTCTGGGACCGTAACCCCGAGCTTCGCTAATTGGTCGGGTTTCACCCACATACGCATTGCGTATTGCCCGGCGCCAAACACATTGACGATACCGATACCGTATGAGCGGAGCAGGGGATCGACGAGATTGATGTAGGCGTAGTTGGCCAGAAACGTGGCGTCATAAGTTCCGTGGGGAGAGTAGAGGTCGAACAATATCAAGGGCGCGGTGGGGGATTTGCGCACCGTGATTCCATAATTGTTAACGTCCACGGGAAGCTGCGAGGCGGCCTGCGTCTCGCGAGATTGCGCGAGAATGAAATCGTTGTTGGGGTCGGTCTTCGCGTCGAAATCGACGATCAAGGTCGTCGTCGAGTTTCCGGTAGTATTCAGCGAATACATGTAGTTCATGTTGTCTACGCCGCTCATTTGCTGCTCGAGAGGCGTGGCCACAGCTTGTTCCAGGGTTTGCGCATCGGCGCCGACGTAGGTGGCGAGAATTTGAATCTCCGGCGGCGCGATATTCGGAAACTGAGCTACCGGCAGGGCCAGGATCGTCAGGGAGCCGACAAGCACCATGACAATGGAAATCACTATGGCGACGATGGGTCGATTGATGAAAAATTTTGACATGGCTTATTTTCCCTTTGCTTGCTGTGGGCTAAAGGGCTTGGGATTCACCTGCGCGCCGGCCCGCACCTTCTGAATCCCTTCGGCGATCACTTTTTCACCGGGTTTCAGCCCATCCGGAATCACCCAGTCGCTTCCCACGCGGTCACCCACCGTGACCGTCCGAATACTCACCTTGTTATCCGGCCCCACGACAGCAACCTGGTAACCTCCCTGCAGCTCCGAAACCGCACGCTGCGGCACCACCACCGCGTTCTGCTGCAGCCGGATCACCGCGCGAACTTTGCCATATCCTCCGGGCCGCAAAATATTCCCCGGATTCTGGAACAGCCCCGCGATCCGTATCGCACCCGTCCCCACATCCACTTGCCGGTCCGCAAAATAAAACGTGCCCGTGTGCGGATAGACCGAACCGTCCGCCAAAATCAGTTCCAACCGCAAATTCTTGTCCGCTTCCAGCCGGCTGCTTTCCGTCGGAAACCGTTTTCTCCACCCGAGATACTGCGGCTCGCTGACCGTGAAATAAACCTTGATCGGGTCAACGGTGGACACGGAAGTCACCGGTCCGCTGCTCAGATTCACCAACGCTCCCACTTGAAGCTGCGCCTGCCCCGCAATGCCATCGATAGGGGCAATCAGCCGCGTAAAATCGAGGTTAATCCTCGCCGTTTCGACGGCCGCTTCGCTGCTCTTGATCTGCGCTTCGGCGGTCTGCACCGTAGCTTTCGCGGCCAAATTATTCTGAACCGCGTTGTCCAGATCCTGCTGACTCGCTGCCTGCTCTTTGGCTAGCGGGCCGTATCGCTCTACGTCGAGCTGCGTTCGGCCCTGCACCGCTTTGGCATTGGCAAGCAACGCCTTGGCCTGTGCCAACTGCCCTTCCGCCTGGTCCAGCGCCGCCTGAAATGGCCGCGGATCAATCTGAAACAGCAACTGCCCTTGCTTGACGAAGGCGCCTTCCTGGTAGGCCTGCTTCATGATGTAGCCCGTGACCTGCGCTCGCACATCAGCGTTCGTAAGCCCGTCCAGCGTCCCGATCCACTCGCCATAAATCGGAACATCCTTCTCCTCCACCTGTACTACCTCAACCTCCGCTGGAGCACCCATCGCTCCCGACACGTGCTTAGGTCGCACGGCTCCTATCACCACTCCGATGACCACCAGGCCGACCGCTCCGCCTATCCAAAATTTGTATTTCGAGATCGTGTTCATGTTCTCCCCCCAGCAACACGCATTGCATCGTCCCAAGCTATGCTCACGGGCGCATGGAATGCCCGTATCTAAGAGCAATCATTCGGAGTTTTTTTCAATTCCCCTCTGAGCGCTTCCTGTGGTGATCCTGACAAGACCGAGACCCGGGTTGTCGGCACCCGCCCCAGATTTGGGCTGGCGCCCAGCCTTCCAGGTTTGGCGCCACCCGGACCGCTTGCGCCTCGACGGAAACCTCCCTGCCGCAAAGCCCCTTTTCAGCCGCCATCCCAGGGGGATTCATCCTAATCCTGCCGATTGTTTTGGACAAGCACTGTGACTGCCGAGCGCCGGTTGGATGCGGCGAATGACCAGGATGGCTATAAACTATTTTCCGCCGACACCTGCGGTCTGCAGATCAAGCCGTCCGCCGCGCGCGGCTGCGCGAATTCCACAGCCTGTTTCCCACTTCGCTCCCTCGCACTTTTCTTTAGGTTTCTATGCGCGTAAACTCAGCTTGAGGAGAAGCAAGCGTATCGTAACGCCCCACAGTCTGAACGCGAAAATAACGTGGTTGAAACATTGCCGAAACTTAGGCCACGTGAAACTGACAGCAGCCAGAGGTCAACTGTGAAAACGGTAACGAGCGATCCCCTCTTAACCGAAACTTCCCTGTTCCGAGTCAGCCTTGCACAAACGGCTGAACAGCTCATCGCCTGCCAGCGCCTGCGTTACTCCGTCTTCAATGAGGAGCTTGGCGAAGGCCTGGCCATTTCCGAGCGCGAGCGCCTCGATATCGACCCCTTCGACAATTTTTGCGACCACCTCATGGTAACGGACCTCGAGTCCGGCAAACTCGTCGGCACCTATCGCCTGCAAACCGGCGAAGTCGCCCACAAAAACCTCGGCTATTACGGCAACCAGATCTTCGATTTTTCCGTTTACGAACCGCTTCGCGGCGAAATGCTCGAACTGGGCCGCGCCTGCGTCCACGTGGACTTCCGCAACATCATGGTTCTCCACGCCCTCTGGAAGGGCATCGCGGTCTACGCCACCCGCCACGAGTCCCGCTACCTGATCGGCTGCAGCTCGATTACCTCCCAGGATGAAAACTACGGCGTAGCCATGTACGATTCGCTGAAAGAAAAGTACCTCATCGCACCGCCGTTGCGCACCAACCCCCAACCGGGTCAAAGTTGCCAGTCCACCGGGACTCCCGTGGAATCCACCCGCCCCCCGCGGCTCTTCCGCGCGTACCTTGAAATCTCCGGACGCATCTGCGGTCCGCCGGCCATCGATCGCGAGTTCAAGACCATCGATTTCCTCACAATCGTGGATCTGGTCAAATTGCCCGATCGCGTCCGCAGCCGCTTCTTCTAGCAGTTTGCGGGAAAAGTCTTTCCCTTAGCAGGCCGGGGCTTTCAGCCCCGGCCTAAAGCGACTAGCATAAATGGCTCTAGCCCCTGAAGAAGGCGTTCTCTGCATTTTTTCCCAGCCTGATAGGAGACCCGCCTCGCTGCGAAGTCCCTGCGAATTCAAAGCCCGCATGGCTCAACGAACATACATCTCATGTAGTATTGAGCCATGTGCGCCGAATTCAATCCTCTCGATTGGCAACTTCTCTGCCGTTTTCCCGAGCGAATGCACAAAAAATCCAGTTGGACCGAGCATGTGCCCTTCGCCATGGCGCTCACCGAGATGCTGCGTCCTCGCACCCTGGTGGAACTCGGCACTCAGCACGGCGTTTCCTATTGCGCATTCTGCCAGGCCGTCGCGGAACTGAAGCTCCCCACTCGCTGCTACGCCGTGGACACCTGGCTTGGCGACGTCCATGCCAACTATTACAAGGAATCCGTCTTTCTTGATTTACAGAGATACCATCGCCGCTACGAGGCCTTTTCCGTCTTGTATCGCATGACCTTCGACCAGGCCTTGGCGAACGTCCCTGACGCCTCCGTCGACCTGCTGCACATCGACGGCCTGCACACCTATGACGCGGTCAAGGCCGACTTCGAAACCTGGCGGCGCAAACTGAGCGATCGCGCCGTAGTCCTTTTTCACGATACGGTCGAAACGCAACGCGACTTCGGCGTTTACCGACTCTGGGCCGAGCTGTCGCCAAACTTTCCCAGCTTCAACTTCGAACACGGCCACGGCCTCGGCATCCTTGCCGTTGGTTCGCAGCAGCCCCCCGCTTTCCACGATCTCCTTCGCACCGCAAACGCCAAACCCGCCTCAACCCGCGCCCTGTTCGCCTCATTGGGACGCCGTGTGCTCCTTGAAACCGAAAAGCACTGGCTCAACCAGAAATCGCCCGTCCAGCGTGCCCTCACCGTCCTCAAATCCAAATCCCTATTGCGCTAATCAAGTTGCGGCGATGGAATGATTGCCCTGAATTTCCGAGAGGATGAAAGGACGCGGCTCACTGGTCGCGTAGCGGCCACCTTCAGGTGGCCCAGGCCACAGCCCCTCTTGCCCTTGTAGCGGCCGCCTTCCGAGTCGGGCGCTTTTCCGCCGCTGAACGATTCGACGAGGCGACCGGCCTTCTTTTTTTGTAACGGGCCCTCGTCTTTCACACCGCCAACCCCCTTTTCCCCTCGGCAGTCAGACTTTTCGCAAGCTCCAGCACAGCCGCGGAAGTGCGCGGCTCAGCCAGCTTGGCCCTTAGAAAATCCTTGCTCCCGCCACCCTTCCCCGGATATGCCGCCAGCACGCTTTTCAGCACCGCTCCAAGATCCTTCCCCGCAGTCGGATGCTGCGCGAACACCAACTGCCCGGTCCCCTCCAATACCAGCAGGGCCACCGTCCGCTCGTTCTTCGCAATTTCCGTGGCCAGCGGCAGCAACAACTCCGGATGCGCCCCGCGCAAGACGAGCGATACAACGCGAACCCCGTTCGCCGCAACAGGAGCGGTTGCCGTCAATTGCGCGGCCCATAGTGACGCCAATTGCTCGAACGCCGCGCGAAGACTCTTGAAATTTGCATCCCGCTCGGCCGCCAGTCTTTCCGCGGCCACCGGCAATTCCTCCAGCGCGCAACCCAACAAGCCCATCAGCGCCCGCTCACGCTTGAAATCCTCCGTGGCCAGCCGTTCCGCGCGGCCTCCGCACACAAATTCCACCCGCCAGTCTTGCCGCACCTTGCTGCAACCCCGCACCAGAATCATCCCGATTTGCCCCGTGGACTTCACGTGCGTTCCCCCGCAGGGCTGCAAATCCGCGCTTTCAATCTCAATCGCCCGCAAAAGCCCCTCGCGCTCCACCTGCTTTCGGGCGCCCAGCCGTTCCAAATCTTCCCGCGTGCCATAGCGGACGCCGACGGGACGATCCTCAAAGATCACCTTGTTCGCCGCGCGTTGTGTTCCGACGAGTTGATCCCTCGAAGGCTCGGCTCCGTGCAGATCAATCGTGCAAATCTCCCCGCCCAGGTGAAACGACACCGTCGGCAATCCAAATCGCTCCTGAAACATCGCCGAGAGCAGATGCTGGCCCGTGTGCTGCTGCATGTGGTCAAATCGCCGCGGCCAGTTGACGCATCCCTTCACTCCCCCGGGCTGCATCTCTCGATCCACAAGATGCACAATCCCACCCGCTTCATCGCGCACATCCAGCACCACCGCTTCTCCCAGCAATCCCAAATCATTCGGCTGGCCTCCCGACGAGGGATAAAACGCGGTCTGGTCCACCAGCACCTCCCAGGCCGGCTGCCTGCCGGAAGCTCCCTGCACCGGCAGGGCGGGCGAACATTCCAACACCCGCGCATCAAAGTTCTGCAGATAAGCATCGTCGTAATACAACCGGTGGGTGGACATTCGAAAATTCTAACACACGCGTTTTCGCGGGTACGCGCACCGGAATCGGCTAAAATGGAGGGATGCCCGTCGAACTCATCGCGCTCGATATTGACGGCACGCTCCTCAGCAGCCGTTTCACGGTTTCCGAGCGCAACCGCGCCGCCATCGCCGAAGCCACCCGCCGCGGCATTGAAGTCGCTCTCGTAACCGGCCGCCGCTACGACTTCGCGATGCCTGTAGCCCTGCAGATCGATTCGCCGCTGACCATGATCGTCAACAACGGAGCGCTCGTGCGCACCAAACAGGGTGAGACGCTGGTGTGCCATCTCTTGCCGCGCGACACAGCCCTCCGCGTCCTGCAGGCAACGCAAACCTGGCGCGACGCCGCCTCGGTCGTCTTCGATCGTCCCCTCGCCAACCAGGTCATGATGGAAAAAATCGATATCAACGACGGCATCCGCGGCGCCTACTACAAGTGGAACAAGCCGTTCTTGGGTGAATCAAAACCCCTTGAAACCTGCCTGACCGAAGACCCGATCCAGGTCATGTTCTCCGGCGCCGTGCGGCCCATCGGAGCAGCCGAGCAGGCCCTCCGCGGCGTCCAATTTGCAGACGAATTCGCGCTGGCGGTGACCACCTATCCGAGCAAGGATTTTGCGATGATCGACGTAATCAACCCGCAAGTTTCCAAAGGCACGGCGCTCGCCGAATGGGCCGCCCTGCGCGGCATTTCCAGAGACGCAATCCTGGCCATCGGCGACAATCACAACGATGAGGCGATGCTATCCTTTGCGGGTATCCCGGTGGTGATGGAGAACGCGGTGCCCGAACTGAAAACGCGTGGCTGGCACGTTACCCACACGAACGACAATGACGGCGTTGCCGCGGCCATCGAACGTTTCGCCTTGCGGGAGTTTCCCGGGTGCGCCTGAACTTTCCCAGATACGCTGTCGCGACTGGCCTGTTTCTTTTGTCTTCCTGCGTTCCGGCCCGCGCCGATTACGTAGTTCTGCGCAGCGGCGCCCGGCTCAATGTCACCGGGTACGAGATTCTCGGGGATCGCTACAGGTTGCACGTCGAGGGCGGCGTCGCGGAAGTTCCCGTCGCGGACATCCTGGCTATCGAGCCCGAGGAGATCTTCGAACCCAGCACCGAGCCTCTGACCGACAAGACCCCCTTTCAGAAACTAATCCACGATGCGGCTGCCCGCTACAATCTTGATCCCACCCTCATTCATTCCGTCATTTCCATCGAGTCCAATTTCAATCCGAAAGCCGTCTCGCCCAAGAATGCCCGCGGCCTGATGCAGCTTATGCCCCGCACCGCCGAACTCATGGGCGTGAAGGACTCGTTCGACCCCGGCCAAAACATAGACGGCGGTTCGCACTATCTGAGTGATTTATTGAAGAAATACAAGAATGACCTGACCCTCGCGCTCGCCGCCTACAATGCCGGGCCCGCGAGCGTAGACAGATATGGCCGCCGTGTGCCGCCATATCTAGAAACGATGAAGTACGTGCAGCGCATCGCAAAGACTTACGCAAAATTGAAAGCCGACGCGGCGGGAGTCGCAAGTTCCAAGCCTTCGCTCTTTTTCCGATAATTAGTTCAGGATCGGCCGCCGGCGCGCAGGAGCGCTAGCGTCTATTGCGGTGGATTCTGCCCGGGCGCCTGCCCCGGAGGAGGCCCCGGAGTGGGATTGTTGCCGCTGCCGGGATTTGGATTCCCCGTGGGCGTTCCTGTCGGCTGCTGGCCAAATCCGCTGTTTCCCGTCGGGCTGCTGAAAATCGAGTTCGACCCGTTTTGCGTGCCCGCTGGCGGCACGCCAATTACCCCCGCGGCCGCGCCTCCGTTCACCGGTTCCTTCGAAGGATCCCAGATGAACTCAAACTGGCGGTAATTTTTCGCCTTATCGTACCAGATCACCGAAGCCTTGTTGACCTTGCTCCCCACGCCGATAATGTTCCCGCCCACCACGTCTGCTGTGCCATCTGAATTCGCAATCGCCTGCGGCGTGGAGAACGAATCTGGAGACAGCCCGCTCTGCGTTCCCTGACCCGTATTCTGCCCTTGCGGATTCGCCGCGTTCGAATTGCCGCTGTTGCCAAACGACGAATTTCCGAACGAAGACGAGTTGCCCGACGACGAATTGCCAAACGAGGAACTTCCGAACGAAGAACTTCCAAACGACGAATTGGTCCCCGACGAACCTTGCGAACTGCCAAACAACGACCCAAACCCGCCGCTGCTGCCGCCCGAAGCACTCGAATTTTGTCCGTCTGGCACGAGCGGCCGGGTCTTCAAGCTGCCAATCAACTGCCCATTGGGCCCCACATAAATCATCCGCCAGGAACCGTCCACGCTGTTCACCGGGTCTTTGTACGCCTGCCGCATAAAGCGGATTCCCACTTTGTTCTTCGTGAGGTCTTCCATGGAAGTCGGAAACCGTGTGGTGCCGCCGTGCGCCTGGTAGTACCGCACATACAGGCGAATTCCCCGCACGTACTGCTTCCCTCGCCAGATCATCTCTTCTTCTTTTTCGCGGCGCCCATTGGTGATAACGTCGGGAAGCGCTGCCACAGTGGCGATCGCAATTAGCGCGAGCAGAAAAACCACCACCGCCAGTGCGTAGCCTCCCTGCCCGCCCAACTTCCCCCGTATTGGAACGCATTTTCTCATGCCGCCGGAGCCGCCTCCAGATTCTTCGATCCTCGTTGACCCGTAGTCGTATCCTCAAAATCAATCCGGTCGTTTCCGATGTGCAGGATCCGAATGTGATTCAAAACAAGGTCGCCTTCGCTGACAATGTATATCGCTTCCCCGGGCTCTTCTTTCAAGAAAGCCTGGCGCGCGCCTCCCGCAGGCAACATCCCGTAGCCAAAAAACACCATCGGCAATTGAGCGGGCGGAGGGGGAGCGGGCGGCTGAGGCCCCTGGGGTACGAACGGTTTCTTGACGGGGCCCTGCTTGGCCATTTCCTTCGGCATCGCGCCCATCACAAATATATTCCGCCCGGCGCTCTTGTATTCCGTGCCTTGCGCCTTGCTCACGCCCCGCAGGATCGGCCCGTAATCCTGCGCGTTGATCGGAGAATAATTGTTGGCAGAGGCCCCCGAATTCGCCGCCGACGGCCGTCCCAGCCGGAAATACCAGAACGCCCCCGCAATCAGCACCAGCGCCGCGAGCGCGATCCGCTCTTTCTGTTGTCTCGTCTGCGCCATCACGTCTTCCTGAAATACGAACGCAGGTGCAGCGACACTCTCACCGTGCCAGTGGGCGCCTGGTTGGCGGTGCCGACGCCCGAAATCGAATCCAGCCCCAGTGAGTCCACAATATAAGTGTTCTTCGAACGCTGCAGCCGGTTCAGAAAACGCACGATTCCCGCATAATCTCCGTCCAGCAGCGCCTCCACTTCGACTTCGTCGACGTTGCGCCCAGAAATCTCCTTCTGCCGAAACTTCCGGTCCTGCACCTGAACGTGCGTGTCCTTCGCGATTTCGTCAAATTCCTGCGACACCACCGAGTACCCTTTTCCCGCTGGTGGTAAAGTGCTCTCGAACTGATCGAAGTATTTCTGTACTTCAGGCAGCCGGGCCTTGATTCTGTTCGCCCGCTCCACGTCGGCCTTCACCAGCGCAACCCGGCGCGCCCTCGCCTTCAACGCCACATCCGGATTCTCATCCTCCACCGCAAGCCGAGAGTTGTGATACACGAGTCCCCCGTCTATCACGAGCAGCAGCGCAAGGCCCGCGAGGATGAGGCGTTTTTTGATCTTGAAGTCGCTCATGGTCAGGTGTTCGGGTACTCCACCACAAATTCCACGGTCAGGGGATCAGCCCCCGGCTGGGTGGCCTCCCGATCGGACAACAGCTTTACCTGCGAAAACGAGCCGGAATTCTCAAACGACTTCAGCAGTTTCAGCTTTGCTTCCTGGTTCGTGGCTCCCACTACGAAGTGAACCGAAACAATCCCCTTCTCCAGCTTCGGTTCGATATGCACAACCCGCACCCCGGGTGGCAGGACGCGTTCCAGGTCCATGAACATCTGCGTCCAGTTGATGGCGCGCGCCTGAAGCACGCCTACCACGAATTTTGCGTGGTCCTGCATTCCCGCGGCTTCCTGTTGCGCGAAATAAAGCTCCAGTTGCTTGCGTTCCTCTCCGACCGAGGTCATTTCCTTCTCAATCTTGTTGCGCCTCGCTCGCAGGTCTTCCTCGGCCTTGCGCAGGTTGTAAGCGCGCCACCCAAGTCCAAGCAACATCAGCAGACCCAAAGCGCCCACCGCCGCCGACCCGGCCAGGAAACGCCGGTGGCTGAGCAGTGGATTGGTCGCGAGATTCAGACGAACGTACATGGCGATAGCGGCTTTCTCTCCTTCAACTGCGGTGCATCATCCAGCCAACCAGGCCTTCCAGCTCCCGGTCTGCCAGCGGTCGCGCATCGCTGCGCAAATGTCCTTCTGAAACGGCGGAATTCAGCAGCGAGCCCACGTCACACTTGAACTCGTCCTCGAGCGGGCGCAAAAATTCCGGCAAGCGCCGGCGCAATCCAGCCACGCGCACGGCTTGAATGCCTTCTTGCCACGTATCCTGGTAATACGCCGCCAGTGGGTAAACTTCCTCCAGCAGCATCTGCGGCGTCACTTCCGCTGCAGTTGTAGGCAGTTCCGTGCACCGATATCCCGCCAGCACTCCTTCGCGGACAATCGCCGTCGTCAGCGAAGTACCGGAAAGCCGCGCCAGCAGCGTGGGGCGCGGGTCTTCCAACAGGGAAATCGCCGCCAGCGTGGAACTCAACACCACACCGGCGCGCACTCCCTGCGGCTCCAGCAGCGCTTCGTATTCCTTGATGATCCGCAGCCTGGCAATCGCCGTCACCACGTCAACGCCGTCGCTCCGCGGCTGCTGCCGCATATAGGAAAGCAGCGTCTCGTCAACTTCAAAAGGAACGCTCTTCTTCAGTTTCCATCGCAGCATCGGAACGGCTTCCTCCGCCGAACGCGGAAAGTCGTCGAAATGCTGCACGAAAACGCGTATCACGGGATCGGGCACCAGCAGCGCCGTGTCCTCGTCCTTCAATTTCAGCGTCTTCGAGACGCCGGCAACAGCGGCTTTCACCGCGATTGCGTTCAATATGTTCGACTCGATCGCCGAGGGCACCAGCGCGCCCGGCGGCAACGTTTCGACTGCGAAACCGTCCAGAGACCCGGTTCGCGTAAAGCGTGCCGCGGACACCTGCTCCGGCGTGAACTCGATAGCCACGGTCGGATGCGGCGTGGCATCCAGCCACCTCAGAAACCGCCGGACGGCTTCGATCTTGTACATCCCGCCTTGATATGCCCCGGCGTTATTCAACGAAGGTCACCTTGTTAATTTCGCGCAACGTGGTCAGGCCGCTCTTCACCTTGGCCAGGCCGCTCTCGCGAAGCGTAATCATACCTTCTTCGACAGCAGCGCGCTTGATTTCAGAAGTCGGCCGGCGGCTCACAATCATTTCCCGGATGTGGTCGGTCAGATCCAGCAGTTCACAAATGGCCGAGCGCCCGTGATAGCCGGTCCCGGAACATTCCAGGCAGCCCGCGCCCTCGGAAAAAATGAACTCCGCGGCTTTCGCCGGGTCGATTCCCGATTCTTGCAGCTCTTCCGGCGAGTGTTTCTTCGGCCGCTTGCAATTGTTGCAGATCAGGCGCACCAGCCGCTGCGCCATGATGCAGTTAAGCGCCGAAACAAAGTTGTAGGGCTCCACTCCCATGTTGATGAAGCGCCCGATCACGTCGGTAACGTTGTTGGCGTGCACCGTGGTGAACACCAGGTGCCCGGTCAGCGCGGACTGGATCGCAATCTGCGCGGTTTCCTGGTCGCGGATTTCGCCCACCATGATTTTGTCGGGATCGTGGCGCAGGATGGAACGCAGTCCGCGCGCAAACGTCAGCCCCTTCTTTTCGTTTACCGGAATCTGCGTAATGCCCCGAAGCTGGTATTCCACCGGATCTTCAATGGTGACGATCTTATCCTCGTCCGATTTAATCTCATTGATCGCCGCGTATAGCGTGGTGGTCTTCCCCGATCCCGTCGGTCCGGTCACCAGCACCATGCCATAGGGCTCGCGAATATAGCGCCGAAAACGCTTGGTCTCATCGGGAGAGAAGCCGACGACATCCAGACTCAAGCTTTGGAATTTCTCAGAAAGCGTTTCCTTGTCCAGCACGCGCAGCACGGCGTCTTCCCCGTGGCTCGCCGGCATGATCGAAACGCGCAGGTCAATGTACCGCCCCTTGTACTTCACGCGGAAACGACCGTCCTGCGGCACCCGCCGCTCGGCAATGTCCAGGTCGCTCAGCACTTTGATGCGCGAAAGCACCGTGGAGTGCCACTCCTTTGCGATCGGCTGCATGGCGTGCTGCAACACGCCGTCAATGCGGTACTTCACCGCCACTTCCGTGTCCCGCGCCTCGATGTGAATGTCGCTCGCACGCCGCTCCAGCGCCGTGAAGATAATCGTCTCCACCAACCGGACCACCGGACTGACCGTGGTGTCCCGCGTCAGGCGATCCCCGGAGATTGTTTCCTCGCCCTCTTCCTCTTCCTTGGAAACCTGCAGCGTGAACGCTTCCGTGGCCTGCTCCAGCACGCGCTGCGACTGCTCCGTGCGCTTCAGCAGGTCGCCAATCTGCCGCGCCGTGGCCACCTTGTACGCCAGCTTTTTCCCCAGCAGCAGCGGCAGTTCATCGCTCAGGATCACCATGCCGGGGTCCGCAACGGCGATCACCAGCGTATTGTTGTTCGCCAGCAGGGGCACAAAGTTATACCGGAACATCAAATCGGCGGGAATCGTGCGGAACAACTCCGGGTCTATGCGCTGCTCGGTCAGGTCTATAAACCCGCAGCGGTAGCGCTCCGCAAGCCGCCGCGCCTGCTCGCGCTCCTGAGCCGCGTCCGCTGGGCCACCCGGAACGCTCGGATCATGCAGATTGGAATCTGGTGTGGCCATGAAGATTCTTTTTCCTTAAGCTCCCGGTCCTGATCCATTGATCGAGAACGAGAAAATTGGCAAATACAGCGAGATCAGGATAAACGCTACCAGCAATCCCATGAATACAAGAATAACGGGCTCAATCAAAGAGACCATCGCGCTCAGTCGCAGCCCGACTTCCTCTTCATAGAATTCCGCCACGCTGTTCAACATCGGCGCCAGCGCCCCGCTCGACTCCCCCACTTCAATCATGTCCAGCGCCAGTTCCGGCATCACATGTCCCGACGAGAGCGCCCCGTGCAGCGATTCTCCCTCGCGAACCATTTGCGTCGCGCTCTTCACCGAACCGCGCACCAGCCGGCTGGTGATCGAATCCGCCGCTGTTTGCAGCGCCGCAACCAGCGGCGTGCCGCCGGTTAACAGTGTCGACAAGGTGCGGCAGAACTGCGACGCCTGAAACTTCAGCAATGTGTCGCCCAACAGCGGAATCCGGAATACCAGGCGATCGAACGCCACTCCACCCTCTTCGCTCCGCGACCAGAAAAACACTCCCACCATGCCCAGCACGATCGCCGCCAATGTCGAAAGGATGTATATCCGGTAATCGACCGTGACCGCGATCAGAAATTGCGTTGGGCCCGGCAGCGGCACTCCCAAATCCTTATAGAGCGTCGCAAACTTCGGAATCACCCCGGTCACCAGGTACGTCACAATGCACGTCGCCACCACCACCAGCAAGATCGGATACACCAGCGAAGCGACGATCTTCTTCTTTACGCCCGTGCTGACCTTCTGATAAGCGATGTAGTAGTCCAGCACTCCGGAAAGATTGCCGCTCTTTTCGCCCGCCAGGATCGCCGTCGAATACACCTTCGAAAAAACTCCCGCCTCCTCAATCGCTTCAGAAAGTGACTTCCCTTCCCGCACCCGGTCGCGCACCTGCGTCAGGATGGGCCGCAACTTCTGCGCGGTCGCGCGCGCGGCCAGCAGATCGAGCGCCTTCAGGATCGGCAGTCCCGCCTTTATCAGCGTGTTGAACTGCTGGTTCAGGATCAGGAAGTCGTTCCCGCTGATCTTGCGCTCTTTGCGCACCCCCAGCATGCCGCTGATCAGGCTGTTCCGCGCCTCGACAGAGTAGATGTACAGCCCTCGGTCCGAGAGCTTCTGGCGAGCTTCTTCGAGGCTAGCGGCCGCTTCCACGTGCGAGAACACTCGCCCGTTGGCATCGGCTACACGGCAGACAAACTCCCCCATAGAGCTTTAGTTTACCTCATCCGGAGAGTACCCCAACAAAGGTCTGGGGCTGGTGGGTTTACTACGTCAACTGCAAGGCTGGCCCGGGGCATCACCTGCGTGCCTACACCCTTACTGACGCATGCCAGGGGCCTCTGGTAGCAAGCCATTTACGATCACGGTTCCTGGCGGAGGCTCGAATTGAAAGAGAGTCTTGGCAAGCGCTGGGTTCCACTCCCAATCCTTGAACTCAAATTCAATCTGCACCCCCGCTTCCTGGGGAATTACGATTCGCGCCAGTTCGCTCTGCGGAGAAATCTCGAACAGCACTCTCTGCGCCGCGCTGTCTTTCCCGGCCTCCGCCGCTCGCAGAACGCAACGGTAAACTTCGTTCCCCGCCTTTGACGGCTTCGCGTCCCGTGCCGGCCCCAGTTCAGAACAGATGCGGGCAAGCTTCATCCCGGTTGTCAGGAAGGCAATCGGCGTGCGCCAGTCATCGCTCTTCTTCGCGGGCATCCGGGTGGCCGTATGGTCGTCCGGCGCATAAAACCACACATATTTTCCGTCCACCAGAAACACGCTCTTCTCGGGCTTCTCGTATTCCCAGCGCATTCTTCCCGGCCGCAAAAAATATGCCTTTCCCGCTTCGACGCGCACCTGTGTCCCGTTCTCTGAATAGCGCTCCAGGAAATTCGCCTGCAGCGTGGTCGCTTTCTGGTAACGAGCCTCAAGCGGAGCCAGCGGATCTCCTTCAGAGGCGATGGCAATCACGCGGACGTAAGCGGGGAGAATCAACCAGGCAAAGAATGCAACAGCTGTGAATGCCAGAGTCAGTTTGCTAGAGCGGCGGTGGGCCATTTCAAGAGTATAACAACCTGATTGTTCAGGAAAGCCTCATTGAATCGAGGATTGGATCACTTCTTGAGTGCGACCCGCCGCTTATTGCAACGCGGGGCTGGCAGCCGTTGGCGCCGAACCGTCGGTCGAAAAGTGAATCAGATTCGTCTGATCGGAATAAAATCCACGCTGTCCGGTAATCCCCACAGTCGTCGGAACTGCCGTAAGCGTAAACGTTGCGTTCACGCCGGCGAGGGGCGCGGGTGCGTAGGTAAATTGGTATCCGGCTTTGAAGGCCGGATCCGATCCGCCAAGCACATTGTCAATAATGTTTTTCCCGCTCACGCAAACGGCGCCTGTATTGAGTTCCACAAGTGTCGCGGAGTAGCCTATGCTCGGACAGGTAGTCGCATACGTCGTCTCGCCCGTGTCAATTGTTCGTACCGATTCCGCAGCCGAAGCTTCGTTGGCTACCATCTTCGATTTCATAAGACTGGGAATGGCGATCCCCGCGATGATCAGAATGATCGCCACGACGATGAGTAATTCAATAAGCGAGAATCCGTGTTGTTGGCGCTTCATAGTAGATTATCCCCGTCTATTTAGGCCCTCAAACAATACACCAAGTCTGCATATATCACCGCATCTTGGAGGCCACTTCGATTTGCCCTATATTGCGCTAAGTTGTTGATTTTTAACAAGCAAATTTGCGGCTCAGGCACATCTTTGACAGAAAGCGGCAACCCTGGACCTCGAGTGACCTAATCCGTCTGTTCTACTGGTTCACGTCGCTCAGAATTCTCCTGTTCCAACAAAAAGGCAGAACGCGGACTCGAGGTCCGCGTTCTGCCTGGTCTTTCAACCGATTTCTTGGAGCAGTCGAGACTACTGAAGCGCCGGGTCGGCAACCGTGGCAGTACCCGCTTGATTGTAACGGATCACGCCAGTTTGATCGCTGAAGAATCCGCGCTGGCCAGTCGTGCCAACCTTTAGCGGAGTCGCCGAGAGCGTGTAGGTGTTGACCACACCGCCCACCGCTGCGCCCGCCGCATACGTGGTGGAGTAGCCGCTCTTGATCGCTGGATCCTGACCAAGCACGTTGTCGATGATGCTCGTTCCGCTGGTGCAAATCGCACCTGTGTTCATCTCATTCAGCGTAGCCGAATACCCGATGGCCGGGCAACCTGCCGCGTAAGTGACCTCAGCAGTATTGAGCGTACGGACCGAGCCAACCGCGGACGATTCGTTCGCCGCCATCTTGGACTTGAGCAAGTTCGGAATTGCGATGGCCGCGATGATCAAAATGATCGCCACGACGATCAGCAATTCGATTAGTGAAAAACCCTTCTGCTTCTTCATGAGATCTCCTTGAGAATTTTTCGAGTGCCAGGGCACGCAGCATGTAAATGCAAGGGACGTGCCAATGCTAGAACTTAGACATGGAAATTTCCGAATCCTGCAACTCATTGATACTGTGCCAGTTAGAGAACCTGCTCACTCCGCCCGAGTCCCTCCAAAGGATCACTGGCTGACTTTCCCGTACGAGAATAACAATTTACGGCAAGCTCGGATGACACAATGTGTCAGTCGCCATCCCGCCCCCTCGCTAAGGCCCCGGCCCTGCCCCCATCGAATTCTCGAACCACCGCCGGCCCTAGCCCTACCAGATCTGTCTACTTCAGGAGGTTCCGACTCTGCCATCGCGCGAAAATTCGCCTAGCCAAAACCACCACTGATCTTTTCCGTCGACTGGAGTCCCCGCCAAACAATCCTGTCTGCACTCTCGGTTCCACGATCATATCGGTAATGCAAAAGCAAAACGCGGACTCGAGGTCCGCGTTTTGCCTGGTTTTTCAACCGATTTCTTGAAGCAGTCGAGACTACTGAAGCGCCGGGTCGGCAACCGTGGCAGTACCCGTCTGATTGTAACGGATCACGCCAGTTTGATCGGTGAAGAATCCGCGCTGGCCAGTCGTGCCAACCTTTAGCGGAGTCGCCGAAAGCGTGTAGGTGTTGACCACACCGCCCACCGCTGCGCCCGCCGCATACGTGGTGGAGTAGCCGCTCTTGATCGCTGGATCCTTACCTAGGACGTTGTCGATGATGCTCGTTCCGCTGGTGCAAATCGCACCTGTGTTCATCTCCGCCAGCGTAGCCGAATACCCGATGTTGGGGCAACCTGCCGCGTAAGTGACCTCAGCAGTATTGAGCGTACGGACCGAGCCAACCGCGGACGATTCGTTCGCCGCCATCTTGGACTTGAGCAAGTTCGGAATTGCGATGGCCGCGATGATCAAAATGATCGCCACGACGATCAGCAATTCGATTAGTGAGAAACCCTTCTGCTTCTTCATGAGATCTCCTTGAGAGAGTGTTTGGTGCCTGAGCACGCCCAGACTAAGTGCACGGGGCGGGCCAACTTGCCGGGCGGTTTTGCCGCCGTGTCCAATGCTAATTAGTCTTGTATTATCAGGTCGTTACGAAAGGTCAGCCGACGGTTGACAGGAATCCGTGTGTACCATCGGTAGACAGGCCCAAAATAGAGGCAGATAAGGGCAACCGGGAATGACATAAAATGGCGACGTTTATTGACAGTGCCCATGAGGAATTAGAGATTGTGCTTCTTCGCATAATGCCGCAATGACCGGTAGCTGATTTTCAGCAGTTGTGCCGCTTCCGTACGAACTCCATCGGCTTTGGCAAGTGCCGCCTGCAGATAGCGTCGTTCCGTGCCGGCCACCACCTGTTCAAAATCGATCCCCTCCTCGGGAATCTGCACCTCAGCCGATTGGGAAAGCGAAGCCCTTACCAACGGGCTGATCCCGTTGACCCGCTCTGGTAGCACCCGCGCGCTGATCTCCAAACCGCTTTCCAGGGCCACCGCGCGCTCGATGGTGTTCTCGAGCTCGCGGACATTTCCCGGCCAGTCGTAGGATTCCAGCAAGCTCATCGCCTCCGGTGATATTCCCTGGATCGGTTTTTCCATGGACTTGCGGAACTGCTCCAGAAAATGTCTTGCCAGCAACGGAATATCTTCCCGCCGTTCGCGCAACGACGGCACATGAATCGGGATGACGCTCAGGCGGTAGAATAGATCTTCCCGAAACTCCCCCGCGGCAATGGCCTTCTCCAAATCCCTATTCGTGGCCGCGATCACGCGCACATCCACATCCAGTTCCTCGTTGCTCCCTAGCGGCCGGACCTTCCCTTCCTGCAGCACACGGTAAAGCTTCACCTGCATCGCCAGATTCATGTTGCCAATTTCGTCCATGAACAGTGTTCCGCCATGCGCCGCCTGGAACAATCCACGCCGATTCTCATTCGCGCCCGTAAACGCGCCCTTCATATAGCCAAACAACTCCGATTCCAGCAGCGTTTCTGGAAATGCTCCGCAGTTGATGGTGATGAACGGCGTCTGCGCCCTGGCGCTGTTTTCATGAATCGCCCGCGCCACCAGCTCCTTGCCGGTCCCGCTTTCCCCGGTTATCAGTACGCGGCTGTTCTGCGGCGCAACCGTCTGGATCATATCGAAGATGGCTTTCATTTTCGGGCTCTGCCCGATGATGTTGTCCAGCCCTGTCAGCCGTCGCAGTTCCCGGCGGAGGTACCCGGCTTCCTTCTTCCACTTCAGGCTCTCTGAAACCTCGCCCACCGCCCGCCGCAACTGCTCCACATAATTGTGATCCTTGATAACGAACCGGTCCGCTCCGGAGTTCAGGGCATCCACGGCCGTATCCAGATCCGGCAGTGCGGTCATCAGCAGAAAAAAGGAATCCGGTGCGATTTCCTTGGCGAATCGCAAAAGCTCCAGCCCCGTTCCTCCGGGCATGCGGATGTCTGAAATTACGATGTCGAAGAGCGACCCTTCCAGCTTGCGCCGCGCGGCCTCCACGCCATTGGCCACCTCCACACGGTGCCCATCCTTGCGAAAGGTGATTTCCAGAAGCTCACAAAGCGATTTCTCGTCATCCACGACGAGAATATGCGTCGCTTCCCGTTTCGTCTCTCTTGCCGCCACTTTTGTTGCCTGCATAGCGCCTCATTCAGTGCGCGGAAGCTCGATAACAAATTCCGCGCCTTTCTCTTTTTCACTATGAACCGTGATGCGCCCGTTATGTGCCTGCACAATCTGGTATACGATAGCCAACCCAAGTCCCGTCCCGCCTTCAAAATTGGATTGCAGGGGTTCGAAAATCTTGGCTCGTTGCTGTGGATCCAGTCCGATGCCGGTGTCCCGGAAGGAAATCCGCAGCCAGTCGGGCACCCGCTCGATGCCCACCGTCAGCGACCCGCCCTGTGGCATGGCCCGCACCGCGTTGTCGCACAGGTTCCAGAACACCTGCTTGATCTTGTTCGGGTCCACCCGCGCCATGGCCGCTTCCCCGTTGAATGCCCGGACAATTTGCAGCTTCTGCGCAGCGCCCGGTTTCCGCTCCAGCAACGTCAACGTTTCGTCCAGCAGCGGCCCCACATCCGCTTCCGCGAACACAAACGATTTCTCGCGCGAGAAGTTCAGGAAGTCCGTAATGATCTGATTCAGCCGCTCGGACTCCCGGCTGACGATGTTCACGAGATGCTTTTCGTCCTCTTCGAGGGGGACCAGCCGCGCCAGCTCTTTAACGGCCCCGGCCATGGCCGTCAGCGGTTGCCGGATTTCGTGCGCGATCGCCGCGGACAGCCGCCCGACCGCCGCCATCCGCTCCTTCGTGGCTACTTCCTGCTCCAGCCGACGCAGCTCCGTCAGGTCCTGAAAATTGAACACGAATCCGCTGCGCCGCGTGTCTCGCGTTCGCAGCGGCGACACTGAAATTCCCAGATACCGTTTTTGCCCTCCCGGAATCCGCACCTCAATTTCGCGCCGCAAAGACAGCTTCTCCGGCAACGTGGAGATGTCGTGCTGCCAGAACTCCGCGCTCACTTCGCGCAAATCCCGCCCCCGCAGCTCCGCGAACGTGCGCCCCAGTATTTCCTCCCCGGTACGGTTCAGCAGCACCACCCGGCCCTCCATGTCCGTGGTCACCAGTCCGCCCCGCATGGAGTGGATGATGTCCGAGGTGAAGTCCTGCAACTCCAGCAGCTCTTCCCTTTTCTCCTCAAGTTCCGAACTCTTGCTGCGCAAAGAGTGGGCCAGCAGGCTGGAAAGATAGGCAATCGCCAGGAACCCGAACGAATTGCTCAGAAACCACATGCGCAGATTTTCCGCTGTCGGGGCCGCCACCGAAGTCTGCGCCAGGCGCCCGGAATGCACCAACCCTGTCAGCGTGCCCAGCGCAGCAAGGCACAGCGTCGCCGTGATAAATGACGCCTGGCGGCTGAACAGGATGCTGGCCACGATAATCACCAGCAGATAGAGCGAAGTGAAATAGCTGTCCTGCAGCCCCGTGGTGTAGACGATTCCACTGATCATCACCACGTCGCAGGACACCTGCAAACCGCCCAGCCAGGCAGCCTCCGGTAACAGCCGCACCAGGATCAGGTGCAGTATCCCGATGGTGATCCACAAAATGACGATAGGAAGAAAATACCGCGGTGAGGCGGGCGAGGGAACGTATTGCGGCCAGACCACCCCCACACCCAAAATCAAGGCGATCAGCAGCAGGCGGACCCGCGTCAGCCAGTCCACCCATTCACGGCGATTGAATGACTGTTCCATGCCTCGAGCGGCAGCCCCCCGGTTTGCCCGCTCATCTCTGATTCCATCTTAAACAAAAAATGGAGGACAGAAGCATTTCCCCTGTCCTCCATTTCCAAACTGCTATCGTTCTAGTGGCCCGAGAGTTTCCCGATCAACGTGAACAGCGGCAGGTACATGGAAATTACCACCCCGCCGACGACCGTGCCGAGGAAGACGATCATGATCGGTTCCAGCGCGGTCAGCAGGTCCTTCACCGCCGCGTCCACTTCATCCTCGTAGAAGTCGGCAACCTTCTGCAGCATGGCATCCATCGCGCCGGTCTGTTCACCGACCGCGATCATTTGCGTAACCATGCCCGGGAATACCGCCGAGTCCTTCAACGGCTCGGTAAGAGACTTGCCTTCTTCGAGCGATTTGCGCACCTGAAACAACGCTCTTTCCACAACCGCGTTGCCCGACGTCTTCGCCGTAATGTCCAACCCTTCCAGAATTGGCACGCCGGAGGAGATCAAGGTGCCCAGAGTTCGCGTGAACCGCGCCACCGCGATCTTGCGCATGAGGATGCCAAGAACCGGCAGTTTCAGAACGATCGTGTCCATCACGAATCGTCCCTGTGGAGTTCCGTACCACATTTTAAGCCCGAATATGCCGCCTATGATGCCCCCCACAATCAGCAACCCGAAAATACTGCCCACGAAGTTGCTCAACCCAATCACGATCTTGGTCGGCAACGGCAGGTCCACGCCCAAGCCGGCGAACAGGGTCGCGAAAATCGGCACCACTTTCCAGAGCAGCAGAAAGATGACACCGCCGGCGATGGTCAAAACGCCGATGGGGTAAATTAATGCCGATTTGACCGCCGCTTTCAACTTCACGTTCTTTTCGATGTAGGTCGAAAGCCGCTGCAAAATGGTGTCAAGAATACCGCCCGTCTCCCCCGCCTCCACCATGTTGCTGTAGAGCGGGTCGAACACTTTCGGATACTGCTTCATCGCCGTCGAAAGGTTGCTGCCGCCTTCGACGGCGCTCCGCGTGCCCGTCAGCACCTTCTGAAACAGCTTGTTTTCCTGCTGGCTGGCCAGGATTTCCAGGCACTGCACCAGCGGAAGACCCGCGTCGATCATCACGGAGAACTGCCGTGTGAACACCGCGAGTTCCTTGGCGGAGACGCCTCCGCCAAATGTGGGCAGGTTGAACTCCTTGCCCTTTTCGGACATTTTCGTCGGTGTGATCTGCTGGCGCCGCAATAAACTCTGCAGCTCCGCCTTGCTGGCTGCCGTCATCTCACCGGCAACAGACCCTCCCGACCGATTCGTTCCTCGATAAGTAAAGACCGGCATAACCTTTCCTCCTCAACCGTCGAAATTTTGACCTTCCGTCTCCCGAAAACAATCCCTTAGTGTTTTGAACCTACCGGACTGCGGCCTGCAGGTGCTTTCCCGGTCGACCCGGTCGAGCCACCCGCCGAAGCCACCCCTCGGTTGATCATGTCCTGCAACTCGTCCTGGTTCGACGAACGGGACAATGCCATATCGAGCGTGATCACTTTCTGGAAATACGCGTTCGCCAGCCCCTGGTTGAACGTTTGCATCCCCGTCTGCCCTGTCCCCGTTTGCATTGCCGAATAGATCTGATGGATCTTGTCTTCGCGAATCAGGTTGCGTATTGCCGGCGTTGGGATCAGCACTTCCATCACCATGAAACGCCCGCGGTTGTCTGAACGCGGCAGCAGCGCCTGGCAAAGGATTCCTTCCAGCACCATCGAAAGCTGTGCGCGAATCTGCGGTTGCTGGTGCGCCGGGAACACGTCAATAATGCGGTTGATTGTGGACGCGGCGGAGTTCGTGTGCAGCGTCGCGAAGGTCAAGTGGCCCGTTTCCGCGATGCGCAGCGCCGACTCGATCGTTTCGAGGTCGCGCATTTCGCCGATCAGCACCACGTCGGGGTCTTCGCGCAGCGCGGCGCGCAGTGAGTTGGCAAAGGAATGCGTATCCGCGTGCACCTCGCGCTGGTTCACCAGGCACTTTTTGTGATTGTGCAGGAATTCGATCGGGTCCTCGATCGTGATCATATGCTCTTCGCGCTCGGCATTGATCTTGTCCAGCATCGCCGCCAGTGTAGTGGACTTGCCCGAACCCGTCGGGCCGGTCACCAGCACCAGTCCGCGCGGCTTGTCGCAAAGGCCTTTGACCACCAGTGGCAATCCGAGCGCGTCAAATCCCTTGATCTCCCACGGAATGGTGCGGAACACCGCGCCGACTGCTCCGCGCTGATTGAACACGTTGCCGCGGAAGCGCGCCAGGTTCTTCAATCCAAACGAAAAGTCCAGCTCCAGGTTTTCCTCGAACCGGTGCTTCTGCGCGTCCGTCAGAACGCTATATGCCAGCGATTTCGTGTCCGCTGCCGTCAGCGGCGGCATATCCAGGGGGCGAAGCCGGCCATGTACGCGCACCCGGGGCGCGCTGTTCGTCGTGATATGCAGGTCGCTGCCTCCCATTTCGATCATCTTCTTGAGCAATTCGCTGAGCGTTATACCTGGCATTTCTGCACCCTTTCCGGCCTACAAAACTGTTTCGCGCAACACTTCTTCCATTGTGGTCTGTCCCAGCGCAACCTTGATCAGCCCGCTGCGCCGGAGCGTGATCATGCCCTGCTCGATCGCCTTCTTCTTCAATTCCAGGGCCGAAGCGCCAACCAGAATCAGCTCGCGCAATTCGTCATTAATTTCCATCACTTCGTACAAACCTGTGCGTCCTTTATAGCCGCCCTTGTTGCAGGTCGTGCAGCCCTTCCCGTGGTAGATCTTCGTCGTCTTTACCTCTTCGGGCGTATACCCTGCGTCAATCAAGGCCTGCTCCGGGACTTCCAGCTCTTCCTTGCAATTCACGCAAATCCGGCGCACCAGGCGTTGCGCGCAAATCAGGTTCACCGAAGTGGCCACCAGGAACGGCTCAATACCCATGTTCATCAAGCGGCTGATGGTGGACGGCGCGTCGTTCGTGTGCAGCGTCGAAAGCACCAAGTGCCCCGTCAGCGCGGCTTTCACGCCGATTTCCGCCGTCTCAAAGTCTCGAATTTCGCCGACCAGAATAATGTTGGGGTCTTGCCGCAAAAAGGCGCGCAACGCCGCGGCGAAGTTCAACCCGATCTGCTCTTTCATCTGCACCTGATTGATCCCCGACAACTGGAACTCGACCGGGTCTTCCGCGGTCATGATGTTGGTGTCCACCTGGTTTAGCCGCGCCACCGAGGAGTACAGCGTGTTCGTCTTACCGGAACCCGTCGGCCCCGTAACCAGCACCATCCCGTATGGCTTCAAAATGTTGCGTTCGAATTTCTTCAACGACTCCGGCTCGAAACCCAGCTTGGTCATATCCAGCCGCAGGTTTTCCTTGTCCAGCAATCGGAGCACGATCTTTTCGCCGTAAAGCGTCGGCACCGTCGAAACACGGAAGTCCAGTTCCTTCTTCTTTCCGTCGGCCTTGTACTTGATCATGATGCGGCCGTCTTGCGGCAGCCGCTTTTCCGCGATGTCCAGCTTGGCCATGATCTTCATGCGGCTGGTGATCGCGTCCCGCAGCTTCATCGGCGGATTCATGACCGTCTGCAGAACGCCGTCAACACGGAACCTCACGCGCATTTCCGTCTCGTATGGCTCCACGTGAATATCGCTCGCGCCCCGCTTCACCGAATCCGTCAGAATCAGGTTCACCAACTTGATGATCGGCGCTTCTTCCGCGGCCTTTTCGAGCGAAGCCGCGTCCAGTTCCTGCTCTTCCGCCGCCAGTTCCAGTTCCTGGTCCTCGTCCACCAGGTCCTTCATAAGGTTGCTGAGCTCTTCGTGGCTGGCATTGCCGCCGCCATAAAACCGGCCAATCGCTTCGCCAATCGCCGATTCCGATGCCACCACCGGCTCCACGTTGAAGCCGGTCATGAACTTGATGTCGTCCATCGCGAAAACGTTGGTCGGGTCGGTCATCGCAATTGTAAGAACCGAACCGACTCGCGAAAGAGGAACCACCTGATAGCGAAGCGCCGTGTCCTGAGGGATGAGTTTTATGACGTTGGGATCGATTTCGTAATATTTCAGATTGATGGAGGGAACGCCATACTGCCGCGAAAGCACGCCGGTGATGTCATCATCGGTGATAAAGCCCATTTTCGTCAGGCAGCTGCCCAGCTTGCCGCCGTTTGAACGCTGAAATTCCAGCGCCTTATCCAGTTGATCCTGGGTAATCAGGCTTTCCTTTAATAAGATTTCGCCAAGACGGACAGACATCCGCAGCGCTCCCTAGAACTCGTGCACCTACCGCCAAACATAGCAAAGAGGCTGTGTTTCCGGCGTCCGAATTTGAACCCTCGTTGTGAATTCGCTAATACCTGTACAGTTGAACAGGTCCTGGGAAGCAAGGACAGTGTCGTGTTCTTGACTTGCCCGCAAGCCGTGGATATCGTCGGAGGGAGATGTCTGCGAGTCCCATTTTGCCTGCGCAGCCCCGTCGATCTGCAGCGCTCCGCCAATCCGACCGGGCCCGCCAGCAGCGCGCCACGCTGGCTCCGGAGAGCCTGCCCGTCCTCCATCACTATTTCGATGCCCTGTTTCAGGTTCACGGCGAGCAGCACTGGTGGCCCGGCCGCACCCCTTTTGAAGTGGTCATCGGCGCCATCCTGGTCCAGAACACCAACTGGGGGAATGCCGCCCGAGCCATCACCAATCTGCGCCAGGCGAACCTGCTCACTCCCTCGGCCCTGGAAAGCGTGCCTCAAGCAAAACTCACCCGCCTCATCCGCTCCTCCGGCTACTTCCGCCAAAAGGCCCGCAAGCTTAAGGCATTCGTGAAATTTCTCCGAAAAGAGCATCACGGCTCCCTGATCCGGATGTTCCGCGCTCCCACCGCAAGGTTGCGCCAGCAACTCTTAAACGTGCACGGCATCGGCCGCGAAACCGCGGATTCCATCCTGCTCTATGCAGGGCACCACCCGGCCTTTGTTGTGGACGCCTATACGCGGCGCATTCTCGAACGACATGGACTCGCATACGGGAAAGAGTCCTACGAGGAGATCAGCGGGCTGTTCGAAAAAAGTTTACCGAACGACCCCCAACTCTTCAACGAATTTCACGCTCTGATCGTCCACACCGGCAAAAACTATTGCCGAACCCGCGCACCGCTCTGCTCTCAATGCGCGCTCCGTCCCTTCTTGCCGTACATGCCGGAGGGGGCCCAATGAGCCCCGCCACCGACAAACAGCTCCGTGTCCGCCTGGCCCTCGGGGGCGTACTTGTCACAGTCTTGCTTGCCGCCGTATTCACTCTCGGCTCGCTCGACGTCCCTCTCGAACCCAAATCCTGGCGTGAAGTCATCGCTCTCTGGGCGGTCTCCAGCTTCATCATCGCCGCTCTACTCATCTTCGGACTCATTGTTCTGCGCAACATCATCCGGTTGCTGGTCGAGCGCAGCAAGGAGCAATTGGGCGCGCGATTCAAAACCAAAATGGTGATGGGAGCTGTGGCCGTTTCTCTACTCCCTGTCATTTTCATGTTCTTTATCAGTTATGCCCTTCTCAATCGTACCCTCGGCCGCTGGTTCCCCCGGCCTCTTGAAATCGCCTCCGAAGAAACACAGAAGCTCCTGAACGACCTGGGGCGCGGCACGCTTCCGCGTCTCCACACCCTGGGCTATCAGGCCGCGCAGCACGCCGGCGAAACTCCAGAATCCTTTCTGCAACATGCTTTCACGGCTGGCCTCGATGCTGTCTGGGTCTTCGACTCCAGGGGCAAGTTCGTCAAGGGCGGGGTGGTTTGCGACGACCAGCAGGAAGACCGCACCCTCAACATTTGCAGCGTCAGCGGCGAGCAAGGCACCCTGGAGAACTCCCTGCCGAGCGGGGTCGAAATCTGGCAATCCAAAAACAAAAGCTATTTCGCCGCCCATGTCCCGGTCACTCTTAAAGGATCGGAGCAAGGAACGCTCGTCGCCGCCTACCGCACCGGCCCCGATTTCCTGAAGCGCTGGACCGTCATCCAGCAACAAACCAGGGACTACGAAAACCTAAAGCAGAATCTTCGTGCTTTGAAAAAACAGATGCTGCTCATTCTTTTCTTTTTCACACTTCTGGTTCTCTCCGCCGCCATGTGGGTCGCGCTGTTCCTCGCCAAACAGGTCACCGTCCCCATTCAGGCCCTCGCTGAAGGCACGCGCGAAGTTTCCACCGGCAATTTCGACTACCAGGTTCCCGAACAGGTGCAGGACGAACTTGGCGTCCTCGTCCGTTCCTTCAACACCATGACCACGCAACTGCGAGACAGCCGCTCGCAAATTGACGAATTCACCCGCAACCTCCAGCAAGCCGTCCAGGAACTCGAGCGCCGCCGCCAGCTCATGGAAACCGTCCTCGAAAACATTCCAGCCGGCGTCATCTACCTGAACGCCGAAGGCGTGATCCAGCGCACCAACGCCGCCCTCCTCCGTATGTTCAACATCGGCGAAAACAATATCGAGTCCCTCGAAAGTCTCCTCGGCCCCGATCCCCATCGCACTGTGCAATCCCTGATGCGCCGCGCGCTGCGCATGGGCGTCGTCTCCCGCGAAATCGAGGTCATCGTCAACGGCCGCGTTCGCCACCTCGCCGTCACCGTCAGTTCCCTCGGCCCCCGCCGCGCCAACATGGGCTACGTCCTCGTGTTCGACGACCTCACCGAAATGCTCCACGCACAAAAATCCGCCGCCTGGCAGGAAGTCGCCCGCCGCATCGCCCACGAAATCAAGAATCCTCTCACGCCCATCCAGCTATCCGCCCAGCGCCTGACGCACCTGCTCCAGCGCCGAGAGCAATCCCATGAAACTCCCAAAGATCCAGAACTCACCCGCATCACTCAGGAGTGTGCCGGCCTCATCGTCCGCGAAGTCTCCACTCTTTCTTCTCTCGTCAACGAATTTTCCCAGTTCGTCCGCTTCCCCACCGCCAAGATTCAGCCAACCGACGCGAACATTATCGTTGGCGAAGCTCTGCAGCTGTTCTCCGGACGCCTCGATGGCATTCGCCTCAAAATAAATCTGGAGCCAAATCTCCCCGCCATCCGTGCCGATGGCCAACTCCTCCGCAGCGTCATCGTCAACTTGATCGACAACGCTGCCGAAGCCGTAGAAGGCGAACCCTTCCGCGAAATCGGCGTTGACACGCAATTGCGCCCGGAATCCGATACTATTGAAATTTCCGTTTCCGATACCGGCAAAGGCATTTCGCCGGAAGACAAGGACAAATTGTTTCTGCCCCATTTTTCAACCAAGGATCGCGGCACTGGATTAGGCCTCGCCATTGCCGCCCGCATCATCGCCGAACACGGCGGTTCTCTCCGCATGGAAGACCACCAACCCCGCGGCTCCCGTTTCTTGATTGAATTGCCAGCCGCGGAACTCCCCGCCGCTGCCGCCACCGAACGCATCGGAGCCGATACCGACCGATGAGCGCCAGCCCAAAAATCCTCATCGTGGATGACGAAGCCGGCATCCGCGAGTCGCTCTCCTCCATCCTGCGCGACGAGCGCTACTCTGTCGAAGCCGTCGAATCCGCCGAACTCGCCCTCGAACGCCTCGCTTCCTCCTCGGTCGAAGTCGTTCTCTTAGACGTCTGGCTCCCCGGCATGGACGGCATGGAAGCCCTCAGCCGCATCCAGAGCCTCCCGCAGCCGCCTTCCGTCATCATCATTTCCGGCCACGGCACAATCGAGACCGCCGTCCGCGCCACCAAGCTCGGGGCCTTCGATTTCATCGAAAAGCCGCTCTCGCTCGAACGAATCATCGTCCTGGTCCGCAACGCCATCGAGCAGCGCCGCCTCCAGGAAGAGAATCAGCTCCTGCACAGCGAACTCGGCCATCGCTACCGCATCGTCGGCGACAGTGTCCCCATGAAGGCCCTGCGCCAGCAGATCGCAGTCACCGCTCCAACTAACGGCCGTGTCTTAATTTATGGTGAAAGCGGCACCGGTAAAGAACTCGTCGCCCGCTCGCTCCACGCCGCCAGCCTCCGCAACAAGGCCTTCTTCGTCGAGGTAAACTGCGCCGCTATCCCCGAAGAACTGATCGAATCCGAACTCTTCGGCCACGTGAAAGGCAGTTTCACCGGCGCCAGCGAAGACAAAATCGGCAAGTTCGCCAAAGCCGATGGCGGCACGTTATTTCTCGACGAAGTCGGTGACATGAGCCTCCGCACGCAATCCAAAGTTCTGCGCGTCCTCGAAGAGCAACGCTTCGAACGTGTCGGCTCCAATCAAACCCTCCACGTGGATGTCCGCGTCATCGCCGCAACAAATAAAAATCTCGAACAGGAAATAGCCCGCGGCGCCTTCCGCCAGGATCTCTTCTACCGCCTGAATGTAATTCCCTTCTTCGTTCCGCCCTTGCGCGATCGCAAGGAGGACGTCCCTGTCCTCGCGCGCTATTTCCTCGCCGAATTCAGTTCCGAATATGGCAAGAAAACGCGCGAACTCACCGAAGGCGCAATGGAAATCCTCTTGCGCTATCCCTGGCCCGGCAATGTTCGTGAATTAAGAAATCTGGTCGAACGCCTGGTAATCGTCTGCCCGCAAGCCCGCATCGAACCGCACCACCTCCCGCCCGAACTGTTCCGCGGCGTAGCCGAAAGCCCGCAGCAACCCTACTCCACCCTGCACGAAGCCCGCAGCGCCTACGAGCGCGAATTCATCCTCCGCAAGCTCCAGGAACACCGCTGGAACATGACCCAAACGGCCTCCGCCCTCGGCCTCGAGCGCTCGCACCTCTACCGCAAAATGAAATCACTGGGCATCGCCGCCCCCGAGTAGCGCGCCCCAGTTTTAAGCTTTTGAACCCTAGCCGTAAGGGAGCCAGGCCTCCGTTGTGATCTTCCTCTGTGCACTCGTGTCAAATCCGAGTCTTCTCTGCGCCCTCTGCGAAATCTGCGTTAATCCTTCTCCGTCTCTTTCTCTTCTGCTTCTTTTTCCTCCGCCCCGTCAAACTGCTTCCCCTGATCCTCCGCCAGCGCCTCCAGCTGCGAATGCCAATCCAGCTCCCGCACCTTCCCCGGATTCTCCCGCCAGTCCGCCACCACCTTCACAAACATTTCCAAATAAATCTTAGTCCCCAGCAATTTCTCCAATTCCTTCCGCGCCTCAGTCCCAACTCTCTTCAGCATGTCGCCCTTATGCCCAATCAAAATCTTCTTCTGTGAATCCCGCTCCACATGCAACGTAGCGTGAATCTTCAGCAGCGTCGGCCCCTCTTCATACTTGTCAATGATCACCGCCAGCGCGTGCGGCACCTCGTGATACGTCAATTGAATCGCCTTCTCGCGAATCAACTCCCCCGCCAGAAATCGCTCCGGCTGATCCGTAATCTGATCCTCCGGGAAATAAGCCTCCGCCTCTGGCAGTGCCTTGAAAATCTCCTTCAGCAGCGCATCGCAACCGCTGCCCTTCAGTGCCGAAATCGGGACCAGCGCCGCAAACGGAAACGCCTTCCCAAACGCATCGAGCAGCGGCAGCAGCTTCGGCTTCGGCAGGCGGTCAATCTTGTTCAGCGCCAGAATCGTCTTGCTCTGATACCGCTGCGCCCGGTCCAGAAGCAGCGAATCCGCATGTGGCATAGTCCGGCTCGCATCCACCATCAGCAGCAGCACATCAATCCCTTCAAGAGCCGCCGCCACCTCACGCATCATCTGCCGGTTCAACGCCGTAGTTCCCTCATGCAATCCCGGCGTATCAATAAAAACAATCTGCCCCTCCGGCTTCGTTACAATCCCCTGAATGCGGTTGCGCGTCGTCTGCGGCTTCGAAGTGACAATCGCCACCTTCTGCCCCACCAGCCGGTTCACCAAGGTAGACTTCCCCGCGTTCGGCCGCCCAATAATGGCTACAAATCCCGCCTTAAATCCCTTTTTCGCCTCTGCTTTTTTTTGCCCCATACCCTCGCTCATTTCATCACCAAAATTCCCGTCCTCAGACAATTCGCCAGTTCGCCTGTAGGGACGGCCTTCTGAGGCCGTTCGCCCAACTCTCCTACTCTCCCAGTTTTTGCGCCCCCGGCAACTTCCGAGCTCTCGCGCATCGCCATGTAAAAATCGAAACCGCCCCGTTCATGGTATCGCGGGACTCCCTCGAACGCGCACGGAAACTAATGAGCAGGTCAAAACGTGGAGGCAGAGCGAGTGTTCTCCGGACGCATCAGGGTCTGTAATTCTAGCCATCGATCACACCAAGCTTGTCGTCGTCCGATCTTGCAGAGCCGAACTGAGGCTGACCTGGCGAAGGGCGCGCTCGAAGATGCTGGCATGCAGGCAATGGTCCAGGCTGACACGGCGGGAGGAATGCGGAGCACCTTGCGTGGTCCGGCGCGGGGTTTAAGATTCTTGTGCACGAAGAAGACGCAACCGCAGCGCGGGACGTGCTCACTTCTCCTGCCGAGGGTGACGAAAGCGCTGACGCGGACCCCCAAACCGACGGCGACCCGCGCGCCACAATGGCGCGGGTTCACCCAGGTTTTCAACTTGGCGCTTGATTCCTAACAGACTCATTTTCTGGAGTGAAGAGCATGAAGGACGCTTCGGACGAAGGCCAAGAGTTAGTCCTTGATGATTCGCAAATCATCCTTAAATGCGCCCAATTCGCTATGGAAGCGATGCTTGGTGTCATCGACCTCGAGCCGATTCTTGAGAACGAGCTTCGCTTCCTCGGCGGCAGTGCGCAATTCCGCATGCCTGCCAACGTCGCTTAAGGCCAAGGCGGCGTTGGCCAGGCGCTGCAGGCAGTTCTCCAGTTCGTTAATCCGCTTTGCAACCTCGGGCGCCGACGTCTGCGCCTTGACGTAGGAATCAAGCGCGACCTCGCCTTCAATCCTCTCGATGTGCTCGGTGATGGCGGTTTCGCCGTCGATTCGTGGAAGTGCACGTCGCGGGACGATGCCTGCCAGTGGATCAGGGTCCGACATGGATGCAGTATAAACGGTAAATGCAACCCGTTTAAAGCCAGATTGGGAGGGTGGCTAGAAAATCTGATCGCACTGAATGAACTCGTCGGCGCCCAGGGAATTCCGGCAGGCGGACAAAAAGGAGAGGCGCCCGGCAACCTCACAAGCGCCTCCATTACTGCGTCAACGTAAACCGTACCTCACTGGATCACCTCCTTCTCGGCAAAAACGCCGATGTCGACAAGAATGTCGAGTGCCCCGAGTATACCCCGGGTTCGGGAGGCTGTCAGCGCAAGCGTTTCCGTTACTTTAATCCACCGCCGATGGAATGGGCGGAGGATGGTTGCCGAAGTTCTCTTCGGAGCTTGGATTTAGCCGAAAGACCCTAGTCCCTGACGCAAATCACTTTCCCAGTCTCCGGGTTGGTGTGGCGATGCTCCCCTGCTGGACATGGGGCATCCTGACCTTCTCTGCCCTCTCGACCTTCTCGGCCTTCTCGACCCTGCCGGCCGGCGTCGCCCGTCTGGCCCGGATCTCCAACCTGCCCCGTCGCCCCCTGTTGCCCTGATTGTCCCGGGTCTCCAGGCTGCCCGGATTGGCCGGTCTGGCCCGTCTGTCCTTGGGGTCCCGGCGGTCCTTGCGTTGCCGCTGGGGTTGGCGTCAAGCTGCAACCGGCCACAGATAGCACCAGCACCAACACACCCGTAATTAGCAATGTCTTCATTTTGACTCTCCCTCGTGAACTCGGCGCACAACACTAACGTTGCGCTCAGCAAGGATGGTACCCACTGTGCCCCAGTGGCCGCTGTCCCTATCCGCACAGTGGTAAAACAACATCGAGGGCAGGAAGAACGCTTGAGCGGCGATCGGGATTCCGTTTCTCAACCGAGCGGCTCGCCGGGTTCCGTTTAATCCGCTCATCGAAAGCTGACCCAACGATTTGAAAATGGAGTGACGGATGAATTAGCGGGGGGCGGTCTGCGCCGCAGCCGGCAAATGTCGCGCCCGCAGCCGCAGCACTTTGCGCTGGTTCGCTTCCAGCACTTCGAATCGGTATCCCTCGAGGTCCACCTTGTCGCCTGGCGCCGGCACTTTTCCGGAAACATGGCTCAGCAATCCCGCGATCGTCATCACCGTCTCGTCGGAATTTTCCCCGAAATGAATTCCCAGCAACTCTTCCACGTCTTCAATCGTCATGCTCCCGCGCAGCACCAGGCTGCCATCCGCCTCGCGCAGCGCATCCGGCGACGGCTTCATTTCATCGGCACGTTTTTCACCAACAATTTCTTCCAGCAAATCCTCCACCGTCGCGATGCCGGCCACCGACCCGTATTCATCAATCACTACCGCCAGCGATTGCCCCTTCTGCCGCATCTCTTTCAACATCTCCGAACCCAGCTTCGTCTCCGGCACAAACAGCACCGCGCGCATCAACTCCCGCACCTTGCGTTTCGGCAAATCCGTGTCCGCAATCTGCAGCAGGTCCTGTGCGTGCACCACGCCCAAAATGTCGTCCAGGGACTTTCCATACACCGGCATCTTCGCGTGTTTCGTCTCCACAAATCGCGTGTGCATCTCTTCCAGCGTCGCTTCCGCCTGCATCGCCACCACGTCCGGCCGCGGCGTCATCACCTCGCGCACTCGCTTGTCGCTGAACTCCACCACCTGTTCAATCAAGTCGGCCTGCGACGGCTCGATGATCCCCTCCTCTTCCGCCGCTTCCACCAGCGCCTCAATTCCCTCTTCCGCGCGTTGCCCCTGCGTGCGCTCCGCATCCTGCTCCGAAATGCGCGCCAGCGATTCCGCGCCTTCCAGAAAAACACGGACCGGCCAAACCAGCGCCATCGCCAGCCGAACCAGCGGCAACAAAGGCTTCAGCCAACGCCCTTCTGTCCGGTAAAGCAGCATGTCCGGCACGAAGTGCATGGCAATCACTACTTCCAGCGAAAGGAACACCAAAAACTGCAAGCCCGCTTCCCATCGGTTGGGCACCAAATACACAACCGCGCGCGTCGTCTCCAGCACCACAAACGCCAGCCAAAAATGTCCCAGGATGCGAAACGTCCGCCCCCCGCTCCTCCGCTTGATTTTCAGCTTGGGTTCGATCTCGGCTTCGAAAATTTCCAGGTGCTCGTGGATGCGGCCCGTGGTCATCCGCCCCAACTCGCGATAGATCAGCGTCAGGTAAGAAAAAATGGGCAGCCCCAGTGCCAACACCAGGATGCTCCCAACAAATGCCCAGGTTTGCAGCATTATGCGATTCCCAGCTTCCGCCGCAGCCCTATCTCGATGCGTTCCATCTCCCCGCGGTCGGTTTCATGATCGTATCCCAAAAGGTGCAGGACGCCATGCAGAATCAGCACCTTCAGTTCCTCCGGAAATTGCCGGCCGAGCGATTTGGCATTTCGCCGCGCCACCTTCGGCGAAATGGCAATGTCGCCAAGGAATTCGCCGCCAACTTTCCGCACTCGCTGCTTCATGGTCCCAGGTTTGGCGGAATCCGCGGTCGCAGGAAACGACAACACATCCGTCGTCCCTTGTTTTTTCCGGTACGTCCGATTCAGCCGCGCCATCTCCGCATCGCCAATCAGACGCACCGCCACGCACTCCGGCCGCAGCCCGATCTCCTCCGCAACATTTTTCAGGAACTCTTCCAGTGGCCCGATCTGCACCCGGACAGCCCGCTGCCGACTCTCAATCACGCCTTATAGCACAGGCTGCAGCCTGTCCTCTTCTCTGTGCTCTCTGCTTGCCCTGAGCGCATCTTCTGAAGGGTGCTCTTCCTCAGTGTCTGGCGCCTGTCTTGACCCGGTCGCGTTGTTAAATCCGATTCTTCCGGGCGCCCTGAGCGAACTCTGCGTTAGTCCTTACTCTTCCTCTTCTCCGCCCAATTTTCCATTTTCCAACTTCTATTTTCTAATCTACTCCGTCGTCTCCTGTTTCACCGGCTCCTTGCCTGCCATTTGCGGCTTTCCTCCACGCTGCGGATACGCCGCATCATGCTCTTCATAAGCCCGGATAATCTGCTGCACCAGGTTATGCCGCACCACGTCCTTCTCGCCAAACTGCACCGTGCTGATTCCCGGAATTCGTCCGCAAATTTCCATGGACTCGATCAACCCGCTCTTCTTCCCGCTCGGCAAGTCGATCTGCGTGATATCCCCGGTAATCACAGCCTTCGAATTGAATCCCAGGCGCGTCAAAAACATCTTCATCTGTTCGCTGGTAGTGTTCTGCGCCTCGTCCAAAATCACGAACGAATCGTTCAGCGTCCGCCCGCGCATGAACGCCAGCGGCGCAACCTCAATAATCCCCTTCTCCAAAAACCGCTCCAATTTGTCCGCGTCCAGCATGTCGTAAAGCGCGTCATACAACGGCCGCATGTACGGATCAATCTTCTGCTGCAGCGTTCCCGGCAGAAATCCCAGCCGCTCCCCCGCTTCCACCGCCGGCCGCGCCAAAATAATCCGGTTCATCTGCTTGGTCAGCAGCGCGCTTACCGCCATCGCCACCGCCAGATAAGTCTTCCCCGTCCCGCCCGGCCCAATCCCGAACGTCATGTCGTGCGATTCAATCTCTTCCATGTACTTCCGCTGCGTGGCCGTCTTCGGCGTAACCACCTTCTTGCCGAACGAACGCGTCCGCCCATGCTCAAACATCCCCCGCGGCGATTCGTGCGGCTCTTCCGTCGCTACGCGCAGCAGCGACTTCACCTCCGCGCTCGTAAGCTCCCGCCCATGCCGCGTCAGGTGGTTGTACTCCTCCACAATCTTCACTGCATGGTCTACGCTCTCCTGCTCGCCTTCCACGGTCAACCGCGTGTCGTGCAGATGTGTCCGCACGCGCAGGTAGTCCTCCAGTGAACGGATGTTCTCGTCCAAAGTGCCAAAGAAGGGTTCGATTTTCCCGGTAATGTGTATGGTGCGCTTCATCCACTTGGAAGGTACTTCCGCCGAACGTAACGGGTGGCCGATGGGATTCCTCCTGCGAATTTCCGGCTGCGTCTAAGCCCGAACACGGAGAAACTACAATCAACCTAGCGCAGCCCCGCCCCCCGGTCAAGTTACACCCCTGTAAAATTCCGTCCACTCTTCGGATCTCCGCGTTTTTGGCGTCTCTGCGTTCTCCCTGCCTTTTTTTCAATCTCTTCTCCACATCCAAACGCGCGCGACCCTGTTACCCCACCACTAGCTGTTCCTATTGGCATAAGAATTACCTGTTCTTTGGTACCCGCGTCCTATGGACGCAAACTTCGGATTCCGCAAAACTTCACTCATCGATTGAATGAAAGTTTCTGAATCGCTTCCTGAGGGAGGTTTGGCCATGTCTCTGTCTGTCATGCAACTGATGTTCGGCGCTGCCCTGGTTCTTGCAAGTTCTCCGGTGCTCGCAAACGAAAAGCCCGCCAGTTCCGCCGTCGCCCCTTTGCCCCCTGCCTATGTGAACTGCCCCGGCATCAGCAACGTCCCGATGACCTCGGACGCGGAGCAGGCCCTGCCCCTGCGCCAGATCGCCACGCTCTCCTGCGGCCAGCAGGTCTCCGTCCTCGCAGATTACGAAGGCTACACCGCGCACATCCGCACCTCCGACGGCAGAGAGGGCTACGTCGCCCATATGTATCTCACCACCGCGACGCCCGCGGTCCAGCCCGAGCTCGAATTCGATTCGCCAGCCCCGGTCAGCAATGCGGTGCCCGTCAGCGGCATCGTGCGGTGGACCGCCGGCGCCCGGGGCTGCGACCAGTTAACCAGCCGCGGCCGCAAGGTGGAATCCGCTACCGCGAACGGCCTCACCGTTCAGGTCGCACTTCAGGACACCGGCTGGAAGCTACACGCCAGCGTCGCGGTTTCAAACGGGAGCGACTCCCAGGTCTTCGTTCTTCCCAGGCTCGTCACGCTCGATGAACTGACTCCAAGCCTGCGCAATTTGCGCGAAGAAAATCCCGCAAAGCTGGCTCGCAGTGAAGTGAATCATCAGCTCATGCGTACCGAATCGAATGCCGTTCCGCCGCCAAGCGCGATTGTGTTGCGCTCGCGCTCCGCCGCGCAGGTTTCTGGCGTCACCTACCGCGGTTCGTCCGTGGACGATTACCTCGGCTTCAACGATGAATCGGCCTCAGTGCGCGCCGTGGCTCTGAAGGCGGCAAAACTCGCTCCCGGAGAGAAGACTGCCGGCGAACTCTGGTTCACCCGCGACCCGAGAGCGCACGAACTTTCCCTGCGCATTTCCGTGGGCGACCTTGTCTACGACTTTCCCTTCTCCTTCGAATAAAAAAACTCCCTCCAGACAACCAACGGCCCGGCGCATCCCCACGCCGGGCCCTTCCTTTTCCGACTCTACTTTGTTAAATGCAGCGCCGGCTTTTGAGCCAGCCTCTTCCGCTGTGGGGGCCGCCCCCGGTGGTCTTCAGGGTGCGGGTTTTTATTCCCGACTCTTCTCTGTGCGCTCCGTGCTCTCCGCTCCCCGGCCGGCGTTTCCCCCGACCCGTTCGGGGTGTTACGACTGTTTCTCTTCTCCTCCCAACTTTCCATTTTCTAATTTCTATTTTCTAGTCTAATCCGCCGGCACAGCCCGGCTCTTCGCCCAGTTGCGGATAGAACTGATCTCTTCCGCGCGGGTCACACTCAATGGCTGGGTAGCTTGAATCTCGGCCAGCAAAATCTCCGTGGACAACTGCTGCTTCTGCCCGAACGCCGTATACAACCCCGCCGCAATCGCCTGCTCAATCTCCGCCCCGGAAAATCCCTCGCTAGCTCCGGCAAGTTTCGCCAAATCAAATCCCGCAGCGTCTCTTCCGCGCTTCCGGATATGCAAAGCAAACAGCGCCGTCCGCGAAGCCACACTCGGCAGGTCCACAAAAAATATCTCGTCGAACCTTCCCTTCCGCAACATCTCCGGCGGCAAAATCGTAATATTGTTCGACGTCGCCGCCAGAAACACTCCGCTCTCCCGGTCCTGCATCCAAGTCAAAAGCGTCGCCAGCAACCGTTGCGACAACCCCGCATCCGCATCCCCGCTCGAACCCGCCGAAGCAAACGCCTTCTCAATCTCGTCTATCCACAACACGGCCGGCGAAATCTTCTGCGCCACGTCCAGCGCCTTCTTCAATCGCTTCTCACTCTCCCCCACAAATTTGTCGTACAGCGCCCCCGCATCCAGCCGCGCCAGTTCATATCCCCACTCCGCTGCAATCGCCTTCGCCGCCAGGCTCTTCCCGCAACCCTGCACGCCCGTGATCAGCACTCCCTTCGGTGGCACGAGTCCAAACCGCTGCCCCTCCGGCGTCAGCGCGCTTTTCCGCTTCCCGATCCACTCCCGCAATCTTTGCAAACCCGCCACATCCGCAAACGAGGTGTCCCTCTTAATCGTTTCCAGCAATCCGCCGGTGTGCATCGCCTGCCGCTTGGCTTCCAGCACCTCGTCGAGCAGCCCCACATCCGCCGTCCGCCGCGCCAGGACCGACTGCCGCAACAACCGCAGCGCATCCTCTTCGGAAAGTCCGGCCAGATTCTTCGACAACTGCCCCACACCTACTGCATCCAGCGAAGTCGCAATTCCCTGCGTCCGATTCAATTCCGCCAGTGTGGCCTTCACCCCTCCGACCAACTCCTCGACCGACGGCAGCCCCAGCTGAAACGCCACCGCATCCGCCTCCAGTTCCGGCGGCAGCTGAATCGTCGCCCCCAGCAGCACAATCGACCGTCGCCCCGTCCGAAACCCATCCGCCAGGTCCCGCAAGCGGCGGCTGATCCGGTCGTTGTCGCAATACCGGCAAAAATCCTTCAACAAAAAAATCCCGTCGCCCTGAATCGTGCCGATATTCGTCAGCGCCTGCTCCGGCTGGTCGGAATTATACAAACCCGCCCCGCCATATCTCCCCAACCCGGGTGTGACGCTCCAGACATAAAGCGGGATCCCAAGTTCCTCGGCGGCGCGCTCCAGCAAGGCCTGGAACCGCTGCTCTTCGCTGGTCTCTACGGTCACAATCGGATGCCGCGAATTCACCAGCAACGCCAGTTGCTCGCGTTTCGCGCTAAAGCCAGCACCCGCGTATCCAGCGCTTGACACCGCTAGAACCGGCAAGGGCCGCAGGGGTGGTTTTACTTCGTTTGACAAAGCAGTGGGCCTCGCCTCAAACTAATAGTTTGAATTAAATGCTTAAGGAGCAATAGATGGCTCAAGGTCAGGCTACCAAAATAAAGAAGAAGAAAAAGTCCGTTTTAAAGCGCGCGGCACAATCTCGCCAACGGGCCGAAGTCAACCGTGCCAACCGCACGCGTGTTCGCACCGCCATGCGCCGGCTCCGCACCGCCATTACGGCCGGCGACGTCACCGCGGCCACCAATCTTCTACATCCCACGCTGTCTGCGATCGATCAGGCGATTACCAAGGGCGTTCTCCACGAGAACACCGCCAACCGCTACAAGTCCCGCCTTACCCTAGCCTTCAACCATGCCAAGGCCAAAGGCGCCAAATAACGTTCCCCGCGGTTCAGATGGTTTCAGGCGGGCAACCCCCAAAGTTGCTCGCCTTTTTCTTTCTCCGTACGCCTGGTTCTACCCGGTTCTACGCAGTCCACAAGTCCTTGAGGGTGCCCCTTGGTTTCTAAGGGTGGGCGCTTACGATCGAAGGCCACAATCCCTCTTCTTCGTGTCCTCTGTGCTCCCTGCCCTCTGTGTGTCTCGCGCCTTCAGCCACCCTGCCGGCGTGTTGAAATCCGCCACTATCCCAAACCCGGCCCCCGCCTCGAGGCCACGATCCCCTCGAATGGCCCGTACCACATTGGCTCTTCCCCAAACCCACGCAAATAAGCCATCCTTACTCCTTCAACGATTCCCTTTCTGATTTTCTCATTCGAGGTCAACGATGCTCGCAACCATTTCCCTCACCCGCACTCCGCAATCCCGGCTCACCGAAGATCTCCGCGAAAACTCCCCCTTCGGCACCAACTACAGTGACCACATGTTCGTCGCCGACTACGCCGACGGCAAATGGCAAGACCCGCGGATCATTCCGTTTGGCCCGATGCAACTCTCCCCGGCAACCACCGCCCTGCACTACGGCCAGTCCCTGTTCGAAGGTTTCAAAGCCCACCGCACCGCCGACAGCCGCGTCGCCCTGTTCCGCCCCATGGCCAATCACGCCCGGCTCAATCGCACCGCCGCGCGCCTCGCCATGCCCGAAATTCCCGAAGAAATTTTCCGCGAAGGCCTTCTCGAACTGGTCCGAGTGGACAAAGAGTGGACGCCGTACCGCGATGGCGGGTCGCTTTACGTCCGTCCCGTCTATTTCGGCACCGACGACAGCCTGATGGTGCGCCCCGCCACCCGCTATCGCTTCGTGATCATCACTTCCCCCGGCGGCCCGTATTTCGCCCAACCCATCCGCCTCCTGGCCGAAGAAACCTACGTCCGCGCCTTCCCCGGCGGCACCGGCGACGCAAAGACTGCCGGAAATTATGGTGGTGGTTTACTCGCGGCAAAACTAGCCCAAGCCAAGGGCTATCACAACGTAATGTGGCTCGACGGCAAGGACCGCCGCTTCATCGAAGAATCCGGCGTAATGAACATCATGTTCAACATCAACGGCACCGCCATCACTCCCGCTCTTTCCGGCACAATTCTCCCCGGCGTAACCCGCGACTCCGTCCTCACCCTGCTGCGCGAAATGAAAGTAAAGCTCGAAGAGCGCCCAGTCTCCCTCGACGAAGTCCTGGCCGCCCATTCCAACGCCACCCTCCATGAAGCCTTCGGCATAGGCACCGCAGCCATCATCGCGCCCATCGCCGCAATCGGCCACCACGGCAAGGACCACGAAATTCCCACCGGCTCCACGACAGGCCTAGCCCACCAACTTCGCACCACCCTAACCAACATCCAGACCGGCCGCGTCCCAGATACCCACAACTGGCTCCTCTACATTTAGTTTCTGGGTTTAGAGTTAAAGCGCTGGCTCACGACGAGCAGAGCCATCAGTCCCGACGCCAAAAGCGTGTAGGTGGACGGTTCAGGAACAGAAGGCACATTTGGATTCGTACAGTTGGCGCCGGTGCAATAGCTGAACGTGCCCGTCTTTAGTCCCCCGAATTTGTTCAGGTCGGACCAGGGATCCGAGGTGTTGTTGCCATCAACGAACGTGAGCGTGAGCAAATGCACGCCGATACCGAACCCGTTGAAGTTGGCTTGGGCCATACCTGAGAGGTCGCCGGTCGCACTGTCAAACTGAAACGATGACAATGTCCAGGGCGGGTTCGACGACATGCAGGACAGACAGTTCGGAGGGTCCACGGCGAAGGCGGACACATTCCAAATTGAGCCCCCAGCCAAGGTCCCGAGGGTAAACGACCCGGTCCAGAATGTCGTCGCAGTGGCGTTATCGAAGCCGGTAATGTCGAACACTTCGCCCGTGGTGAACGTATCTGCAAGAGCAGGAGCGCCCAGCAAGAGAATGACTACAAAGGCAAGCCGCATTTTCATCTTCATAGATGGTCCCCTTCGCAGGAAGTTCCTCCGATCATCGGAGGCGGGCCGAAAGTTGGCTGCGCCCGCAGGGGATATTGCCTAGAGGTGAGTGAGGGCGGGACCAAATCTTCCGGCCCTGGGCCCAGAAACCCAGGTAGGAGCAGAGCAATTTCTTTGCCACTTAGCCGTTCCTGAAAACAAACGTTTTATCCGTACCGCACTTCCGCAATCGTGCAGCGTATTTCGCATCTGCGGCAGAGTCCTTCCGACAACAGGGTGGGGATGGGACGGCCGCACCGCCTCACCTTCGCTTAAATTTTCCCACGGCCTTTTCCTTGCCCCCACCGCACCCAACGCAAAAAATAAACTCTGTCATCCTGAGGGCAGCCGACCTTTTCTACTTCCCCACCGCTTTCGCCCCGCCCAACTGCCACACCAAAAACTCCATAATCGAATGCGGATCCTTCGTCCCGCCCTTCAACCGGTCATCCGCCTCGCGGAGCGCCCTCAACCCAGCCAATAATCTTTCTTTCGAAATCTTCCGCGCATTCTGAATCGCCAACTCCGCCTGCTCCGGCCGCATCCCAAGAGCCTTCGCCGCCTGCCAACCGTTCGTAGCGCCACGCACTTCCGACGCTTCAATCAGTTTGCGGTACATCCAGGCCATGGCCCCAAGCATCTGCACCGGCTCTTCGCCCTCGCGCAACAATCGCTCGAAAAACTCCAACGCCTTCCGCGGCTGCCGCGCAGCCAGAAAGTCGGCCACTTGCCAGATCGTCGCGCTCTTCTCCGAAATCACCAGCACCGCCACGTCCTGCCGCCGCACAATCTTCCGCTCCGCCGCAAACGTAGCCAGCTTCTCCACTTCCGTCTTCAACCGCATCAGGTCGCCGCTGACAAATTCCGCCAAATCCTCCGCCGCGCCCTTCTCAAACTCAATCCCTTGTTCTTTCGCCAGCGACTTCGCCAGCACCGCCGCAGCCGCCACGCGCTCGTCCATGTTTTCGCCCAGCCCGACCTCGACCACCAGCGCTTTCTCCAGCAATAATTTCGCCAGCCGCATCCTTTGGTCCAGGCCCGAAGCCTCAATCACCAGCACGGTAAACGGCGCCGGATTCTCCAGATATGCCTCCAGCGTCTTCACCGCCTCATCCCGCGCCTTCTCTCCCAATTTTTCAATCGCTTCCCCATCCTCCAGGAAAACCACCTGCTGGGGCGAAAGCATCGGCAAGGTCTGCGATTGATCCACCGCCGCCTGCGTCTCTCCGTTATCCGCCGAAAACCGCGAAATCGCCCACGTCCGTGCCGCCTCCGGAACGTATTTCTCAATCAACTGTTTCCGGCACTCATCGCGCAGATAGGGTTCATCGCCCAGCAAGACCACTGCCGGCACCGGCTTTCCATTCTGCAGCTTCTCCAAAAAGTCCTCGGTGCTCAGCCGCGCCATCAGAAATTCTCCGTCACCGCGGCCACCAGCCGCGCTGCAAAGTCCTGTGCCATCCGGTCCAGCGCCGGGTCGCCTTCCTGAAAAAAATTCCGCACGTCGGTGGACAGCTCATATTGATTCCGGAAAACGAAATTCTCGTTGTGGTAAAGAACCTTCTCCGTCGCCCGGTCCGTCAACGTCACTTCGCACGTCATCGTAATCAGCATCGCCGTCGCCTGCGCCGTGCTGGTTGTCGCCGTGGAAGTCGTCTGGAACAGCAGCGGCACCACTTCCATCTTCAGCACTTTTCCCGCCAGCACCGCGTCGCCGCCGTTCGCATCGGACACCACGCGGTACTTTGTCTTCGCCAACAACTCGTGAATCGTCGCCGCCGTCAGCTTCTGCTCCACGCGATACGTCGAAGTCTTGTTTTCCATCGCCGGAACGGCAATCACATGCACATTCTTCGGCATCGTGCTGAAGTGCCCGGCAGTGTGATACCCGCACCCCGCAAAACTCAGCGCCCCAATGAGCGGCACCATCAACTGCAAAAACCGCGCGCGCTTCATCCTTCCAACCAATCCGCAAGCTTGATCCCGCTCGCCGCCGGCAGCCGCAAATTATCGGTCGCGCCCCAGAACCACCACGCCCCGGCCCGCGACAAATCCGCCCGCGGCTCGCTCATAAACAACTGGCTCTCGCCCGCTACGCTCACGTTGCTCGGCCCGGCCTCCGCATCTCCCGTCACCACCCAGCCCGCTTCCCTGCACGCGGCGATCAGTTTCGCCGAATCCACTCCCTCGCCCAAATCCGCGCAAGCGCTGAACGTCAGTCCATAAAACACCGGCGCATGGACCAGGTTCAGCGAAATCTTCGCATCCTCGTTCACGTCACCAACCGCGGCGGAAACCTCCGCCCGAATCTCCAGCCCCTCACGCTGCAAATCCTCTTTGCTCCCTGCCCCAAATCGAGGCAACAAATTAAACGCCGTCTGCGTTCCAAACACCTGGCTGCCGATGCTCTGGAAAGACAACAATTGCGACGTCTGTGTTTCCAACTCCTCAATCCCATTCCTGCCAGTGTCAGAAACGGGGCGGAACATCACCGCTACCAGTCGTTGCAATCCAAATTTCCGCAACACCAGCGCCAGGCTCGCTGCTGCCATGGCTCCCGCGGAAAACACGCTGAACGTTTTCGCGTTTCTTTTGACGCTCTTTCCTGCGAGCGTTTCTATCTTCGGAAACCACGGCGTGGCATCCGGATCCGACAAAGTCGCGTGCGTAAAATCAATAATCGTGGCCCCAGCCTCGCGCGCTAGCCCCAGGCAAAGTTTCCCAAACGCGGTCGAACCCGCCAGAAATGCATACCGCGCCCCGCGAAACGTATCCTCCTCCATGCGCTGAATCACCGCCGCTTCCCCACCCGCCTCTGTCAGCGTGCCGGCAATATTTTCTTCATCCACCAGCCGCAAATCCCAACCGGCAAACCGGCTCTCCCCGAGCAACGTCTTCAACTCGCCGCCCAGCAGCGACGACGCCCCCGCAATCACGAGTCTCTGGGAATTTCGATCCACGGCCATGAATCAAGCCGTCCTGGTCAGAAGACGGTGCCGCAAAAACCGCACGATGTGCAGGATCAAACCCGCCACTGCATACGTCCCCGCAATAATCACCAGCGCCTCTTCCGAATATTTCCAGACAATCGCCACCAGCAGGCACAGCAAAATAATGGCGATGGAAGGTTGTTTCCGCGTCCAGGGAATGTCTTTGAAGCTGTAATACCTGACCGTGCTGGTCATCAGGCCGCCCAAAACCACCAGCAGCACAAACCACGCGATGGCCCAATTCTTATCATTGATTGGTGCGGAGTAATGACGCGAGTGGACAACCGCCGCAACCACGCCGGCAGCCGCGGGCGTCGGCATGCCCACAAAATTCTTGTTCCCGCCGGGCTCCATGCCCTTCACATTAAATCGTGCCAGGCGCCACGCCGAGCAGATCAAGAATGCCAGGCAGCATAACCAGGCAAACTCGCCCAACTGATGGAATTCTCCGTTCGTGCCGAAAGCGTAACGAAAGCCCCACGCATACGCCAGAATCGCCGGCGCAATTCCAAAGCTCACCACGTCCGCCAGCGAATCCAGCTGCACGCCAAATTCCGTGTTCGTTCCGGTCATCCTGGCAATTCGCCCGTCCAGCGAATCAAATAAAATGGCGATTCCCAGCGCTTTCGCGGCGTGGTCGAAATCCTCTCTCCCTCCCACCAGCGCGGCGATGGACGCGTAATAACCGCAAAGCAGGTTCGCCACAGTAAATAAACTAGGAAGCAAGAAAATACCGCGCCGCAGTCTTGCGCGTCTCGTTGGTTTCTCTATAAACGGCATCGCGTGCTGTTCAGCCTCAGTCATGTCCCGCCCATGTGGCACAGGCTTTAGCCTGTGCGCTTTTAACTTCTCCGGAGAATTCTCCACGCACCACACTGCTAGCTCACCCGAACACTCTACTACGCGCCGTGCCTCGATTCCTTAGCTTTTCTGCCGTTCTGCCGGCATCCGCGCGATCACGCTCGACCCGCCCTTCACGTTGTCGCCCACCTTCACTGCAATCTCCGCCCCTTCCGGCAGCCAAAGATCCACGCGCGAGCCGAACCGCACCAGCCCAACCAACTCTCCCCGCCCCACCGTATCCCCAATCTTTTTCCAGGAAACCACGCGCCGCGCCACCCATCCCGCAATCTGCTTGAAAACAATCTCCCCATATTCGCTGGAGAGCGTAAAAACATTCTGCTCGTTTTCAAGCGAGGCCTTCTCCGCCCAAGCTGCCAGAAATTTCCCTGGCTTGTACTCCAGCCGTGTGATCGTCCCTGCGGCCGGCGACCGGTTCACATGCACATTCCATATCGCCAGAAAAATACTGATGCGCTTCCCCGGACGCCCCGCATTCTCCTCATCCTTCACCACAACAACGCGGCCATCCGCCGGAGACACCACCACCCCGGGCTCCATCGGAATTTTGCGATCAGGATTGCGGAAAAAATAACAAACAAAAAGCGCCAGAAAAACCAGCACCGCCCCAATCGTTGTGCACGGAGCGGTCCCCAACGCGAGCAACACCCCGCCAATTGCCAGCGGCGGAAGCCCGAACCAGTACCCTTCTTTGACCATAGTCTCCCCGACCCCGTCGCGAACGCTGCTCGCGGGAGCACCCTGGTCATTCTACGATAAATTTTCCGGGGGCGTGTTTCCTGACGGGCTATTGCGAATGTCGAGCGCCGGCACTGTGAACGCGTGCCGCGATGCGTTCCATTTCGTCCTTCACGTGCAGTTTTAATTTTTTCAATCTGATTTCTTCGATGAGGTCTTCGCTATTGAGGTAGGGTGATCGGAAGAGTTGCTGAAGTTGTGCATCGTATTGCCGGTGCTGCTCTGCCAGACGCTGATACTCGGCGTCTGATTCACCAATTACGTCCCGAGGGCTCCGCTGCGCTGTGGCCATGCGTTCCTCCTCCAGAGTGGATTTGTGACTGGGGTGTGAATCTCACATGAGCGCAGAGTAGCACCGGGAAACGCGGAGTCAAGAGAGAGTTGGTACTAAACTGTGGATTTTTGCAGCCACAGCTCCATGACCGTCGCCGACTCCTTCGGATCCTGGTAATAGTCCCTTCGTGTCGCTATCGCTTCAAATCCGAGGCCCCGATAGAAGGCGATGGCCCCCGCATTCGACTCGCGGACCTCTAAGAACACTCGACTTACTTGATGTTGGACAAAGCGATTCAGGATATGGCCAACCAGCGCTCTCCCTTCCCCCTGCCGCCGCGTTCCCTGCGTCACTGCCAGGTTCAGGACTTCGGCCTCATCCAGTACTTGCCGCCCGACCACGACTCCCGATATGGCACCTTTTCGCTCGCTGACGTAAGCGGTGACTCCAGGCAACTTTACCGTTTCCCGCAATGCCTCTTCCGACCAGGTCGCGGCCCCTGTCGACTCGCGCAAAATCGCCGCCACCTGCAGCGCGTCCTCCGCGCCGGCAAAGACGCGAATCACAAAGGCAGATCTTGCCGACGCTTCACTTCCCATGGCTCGCCGGATCCTTCCAGAAGACCTCCGCGTCCGAGCGCCGCACGTAATTCGCATCGAGCAGCAACGGGTCCGTGAACTTTCCCTCCCGAGCCCGCTCTTCTCCCAATTCCGCCACAGCAGCCGCCAATCCGTCCGAGCAAGGAATCAACGTTTCCCCTTTCGCGGCCCTCTCATTCCAGCCCGGACGACCAGCGAACAATTCTGTGTCCAACGTGATCCACCGAACCGCCTCTCCATCCGCGTGTTCCGCAACCCACTTCACAAATCCATCCGGCGCGATCACCATCTCCTGCTCAATCAAGGTCCAGCCGTGCTTCCGATCGCGCTTGTACAGACCGCCAAACACCTGTCCGCGCTGCGCATCAAAACTTGCGGCCGCAAAACCTCCAGACTCCCCCAACTGCCGCACCATCACTTCCAGTCTCGAGATTCCCACCACGCGGATTCCCAATAATTCCGCCCAAGCCTTCACTGCCGTCAACCCCACCCTCACTCCGGTGAACGACCCGGGCCCCGAGGCCACGGCCAAAAGCCCCACCTCGCGCAGAGTTGCTTCAGCGGAACGCAATCCCCGCTCGACCACGGGAAGCAACCAGGAAGAATAATCCTCTGAACTATCATGCCTTTGCAAAGACACTAGCGCGCCATCTCGACGGACAGCAACGCTGCCCCGCCCTTCGCAGGTGTCGATCCCCAACGTTATCAATTTACTCTCCCCATCCCGTGTACTCTCTCGCCATTTCCGCCCACGAGGGTTAACCCATCAAACCAAAGGGTTTGCCCGTGCTCCAGAAAGTTCTGCCGAGTCGGTACCGATAATCCTCTGGTTACCCGGGACACACCTGGCCCCAAACTGCCCTGCCGTAGAGCAATTTCAGTGCCAAAATGGTCCAACCAATTCCCTATCTTCCTCATTCCACAGGATATATCTTGACTCTTGCAACACACTACCCTAAACTCCTCTTATCTTCTAGGGGGGACTTCCGAAGCTATGGACTATAAGATTGGCGACAAAGTCGTTTATCCGAACCACGGCGTTGGAGTTATCGAGCAGATCAATTATGGGGTCCTGAACGGTAGAACTGAAAGGTATTACATGATCCGCGTAGTTGTCAGCGGTCTGCGGGTCATGGTCCCTCAATCAAACGCGGCGACGGTTGGTCTTCGTTCCGTCATCCGCTCCACCGACACCAGCAAAGTCCTTGGCTTCCTAGAAAAAGGCAAGCTCAATTCTCACCACGACTGGAAACACCGCTTCAAGGAAAATTCCGAGCGCATGCGCACCGGTTCTCTCCTGGAAGTCGCCGTCGTCCTCAAGAGTCTGGTCTCCCTCAGCCGCAGCAAGCCTCTCTCCTTCCGCGAAAAGAAAATGTTAGAGCGCGCCAAGTATCTCCTGGTCAGCGAAATGGCCACCGCTCGCAACCTCACTTCCGAAAACGCCGAAGGACTCGTAGTGAAGTCGCTCGCAAAAGCAAAGTTGCAGTTCCCGCAAATGCAGGAAACTCTCGAATCCTAACGTACCTGTAATAAATCTTCGCCCAACGGGCAACCCCAGGTTGCCCGTTCTTATTTGGAGCACGCCCGACCGGGTCGGGATGCTTTTGAGCAGGTAAACGATCCACTCAAATCTTCCTCAGCGCAACCACCGCTCCCAAGGTCCGGATCCTTTACCTCCTCTAGTTTCGTCACCTCAATTTCGATTACCCCAACGGCATACTCGCCTTCGCATTCAACGTCACATCCGCAAAATTCCCCTCCCGAAATCCCGCAAATGCCGCCGCCGCAATCATCGCCGCATTGTCCGTAGACAAAGCCCGGTCCGGAAAAAACACGCGCAACCCTTTCAGAGCCGCCCGCTCCAGAAACGTAGCCCGCAACTGACTGTTCGCCGCCACTCCCCCAGAAACCAAAACCGTCTCCACCCCGCACTTCTCCGCCCCCATCATCGTCCGCTCCACCAGATCCCGCACCACCGCATTCTGAAACTCCCGCACCAGGCCCAGCGTCGCCGCATCGCAAAGCGCCAACAACTCCGCAAACCTCCGACGCCCATCGCGCAAGGCCTCTTCGCGCTTGTGAATCCCCTCGCCGTACCCCGGATGCTCGCGCAGATGATAAAGTACCGCCGTCTTCAACCCGCTGAAACTGAAATCCAGCGCATTCCCCCGCGTTCTGGTCGGCCCAAATTTCACCGGCGCCGCCACATTCCCCGCCGCAGCCGCCAGCCGGTCCAGAATCGGTCCGCCGGGATAACCGAGTCCCAACAGCTTCGCCACTTTGTCATACGCCTCGCCCGCCGCATCATCGCGAGTTCCGCCGAGCTTCCGATAGGCAAACGCGCCTTCGTTCGATTCGTCGCTCGCTTTCACCTCATACAAAACAGTGTGCCCACCTGAAACAATCAAACAAACCGCCGGCAGTCGCGGTTGATTCCCTTTCTGGAACGCCTCGAGAAACACCGCGCGCACATGCCCTTCCAGATGATTCACCGGTATCAACGGTTTGCCCAGCGCCGCCGCCAGCGTCTTCCCGTAGGTAATCCCCACCAGCAACGAACCCACCAGCCCCGGCCCCTGGGTCACCCCAATCGCATCCAACTCCTCAAATTTCAACCCCGCTACCGCCATCGCCTCGCGCACCACCGGCACAATCTGCCGCAGATGTTCCCGCGAAGCCAGTTCCGGCACCACGCCTCCATACTTGCGGTGAATATCAATCTGCGAAGCAACCACGTTCGACAGTATCGTGCGCCCGTCGACGACCACCGCCGCCGCCGTCTCGTCACACGACGACTCAATCCCCAAAATCTTCACGCCGCCCCTCGCCATCCGACTTTCCATACTCCTCCAAACACGTTCACGCCAGTCTGCGCCCTCAATGCAGCGACCGGCTTCAGCCTGGCCAGCCAGCTTGGACAGTGTATCTCTTTCGCACAGTCCTATTGCGGCCCCCCATTGCCAAAGGCACTCTGGCCGAAGACACCACCCCATGGCCATCACCTTCACCACGGAAACGTCCGGCACCATCGAGCAGCGCATGCTCGGCAGCGGCCCCGGCCTGCCGCCCGCCCTTCCCAACTATCCCGCGCAAAGCGCCACCACCATTGACGGCAGCTCCGCCGCCCTGTTCGGCCTGCCCTTCATGGTCGCCGGTGTCTTCATCGGCCTCGCCGCATTCGACGTCATCCAGACCCAGAAGCACGCGCCGCTCTGGCTCATCGCCGTCATCGGCGCCATGTTTTTCTCCGCCGGCTTCTTCCTCTTCATCCACGGCGTTCGCGGCATCATCCGCAAGGCGATTTACAAACGCAAAGCCGCCGAAGCACCCGGCCAGCCGTGGCTTTTCGATTTTCACTGGCACCAGCAAGGCATCAACTTCTCCGCATTCAACGCCATGCTCGGCCGCCTCATGGGCGCTCTCGTCTGGAACACGTTTCTGGTTCCGTTTTTCTGGGTTGGCTACACTCAGCGCGGCGCTTGGCCCTTCCTGGTCATCGCCAGCGTGTTCGCGCTGATCGGCCTGATCGCCTGGGTCCGTTGGGCGCAGATGCTGGGCGACCTGCTGCGCTACGGCAACAGTTTCCTTGCCTACGACGGGTTCCCGTATTTTCTCGGCGGCACCTTGCGCGCCCGCCTGCGCGCCCCACGGCACCTCGCCATCCTCAATTCCCTTTCCTTCACCCTGCGCTGCGTCCAGGAACGCTACGTTACCACCGGCGCCGGAAATAACCGCCGCTCCCAGGTCGTCTGCTACGAACTTTACAAAGACATCGTCACTCTCGACCACGATCGCCTCGCCAATTTCGTCGGCGCCGAAATTCCCATCGAGTTTCACCTGCCGGCCGACAAGCTAACCACATCGCTCGCCGATACGCCGCCCACTTACTGGCAAATCGAAGCCAAGGGCTGTGCCCCCGGGGCCGACTACCTGGCCTACTTCCTCGTTCCCGTCTACAAGAAACCCTGAATCATTCCCTATGTCCGCCGCATCCAAACACCGGATATAACCATCGCGTCATCAATAGCATCCATCACGGGAAAGCCTCGCCTTCTGCGAGCGATGCATTCGTTGTGCTGGGTTGTATGTTTGGCCTTATATTTTGATTAAGCCCAAAGCCCCAAAGGGAACCCGATCATGGCTAAGCCAGTTATCCTCACCGTTGACGACGACCCCGATGTCCTCCAGGCCATCGAGCGCGATCTTCGCAGCCGCTACTCCGAGCGTTACCGCATCATGCGTGCTTCTTCCGCCAACGAGGCGCTCGATACCCTCCATCGCCTCAAATCCCGCAACGACGCGGTCGCGCTCCTCCTCGCCGATCAACGCATGCCGGAACTCGACGGCGTCGGTTTCCTCGCTCAGGCGACGGATCTCTTCCCCGCCGCCAAGCGCGCTTTGCTTACCGCTTATGCCGACACCAACGCCGCGATCGAAGCCATCAACTCCGCTCGCGTTCACTATTTTCTGCTGAAGCCCTGGGATCCGCCCGACCAGAATCTCTATCCCGCGCTCGACGACATGCTCAACGAGTTCATGGATTCCTATCATCCACCCTACGAAGGCATCCAGCTCTTCGGCACGCGCTGGTCGCCCAAAGCCTATGAGCTCCGCATGTTCCTCGCGCAGAACCACCTGCCCTATCAGTGGGTGGATGTCGAACAGTCCAGCACCACGGACTCAACCGCCGCGCTCCATAAATCCGACGGCACGGCCGAAACCCTGCCGCTGATGATCTTTCCCGACGGCACAAAATTTTCCGAACCTACTTCCGCCGACATCGCCAAAAAAATCGGCTTGCGCACCCACAGCGACGTCGAATTTTATGATCTCGCCATCGTCGGTGGCGGCCCCGCCGGCCTCGCCGCCGCCGTCTACGGCGCTTCCGAAGGCCTGCGCACGGTCATGATCGAACGCGAAGCCCCCGGCGGCCAGGCAGGCCTCAGCTCACGCATCGAAAATTACCTCGGATTTCCCGCCGGCCTCAGTGGACGCGACCTCGCCCGCCGGGCCGTCGTGCAAGCCACGCGCTTCGGCGTCGAAATTCTCAGCCCGCAAGAAGCAGCAAGCGTGCGCATCGAAGGTCCCTATCGCATTATCGAGATGGCCGACGGCAGCAAGGTCTCCTGCCACGCCCTGCTTCTCGCCATGGGCGTCCAGTGGCGCAGCCTCGGCGTCCCCGGCGAAGAGCGCCTCCGCGGCGCGGGCGTCTATTACGGCGGCGGCGTCACCGAAGCCATGGCGTGCAAAGGCGAGACCGTTTACGTCGTCGGCGGCGCCAATTCCGCCGGACAGGCCGGCATCAATTTCGCCGGCTATGCCGAAAAAGTAGTGATGATGATCCGCCGCGAATCGCTCGCCGCAACGATGTCGCAATACCTGATCGATCAGATCAAGAAGACGCCAAATATCGAAGTCTGGCCGCAAACCAGCGTCGCCGAAGTCCATGGTGACCAGCACCTCGAGGAAATTTCTGTTCACTGCTCCACCACCAGAACTACCGACCGTGTTCCGGCCAGGAGCCTCTTCATCTATATCGGAGCCTTGCCGCGCACGGACTGGCTGGGCGACCTGGTGCAGCGCGACGCACGCGGCTTCATTCTCTCCGGGCCCGACCTCCTGCGCGACGGCAAGCGCCCGCAAGGCTGGACCATTGAACGCGATCCGTCGCTGCTCGAATCCAGCGTCCCGGGAATCTTCGTCGTCGGCGATGTGCGTCACGGTTCCGTCAAACGCGTCGCCTCCGGGGTCGGCGAAGGCGCCGTTGCCATTCAGTTCGTTCACCAGTATCTTGCGAAGGTGTCATGAGCTACGCAGAGCGGATTTCCCCTGTCGCCCCGAGCAATCTGCTGGCGCTGGTCGACGAAGTTCGAAAAATTGCCGTATTCACCGACCTTTCCCAGGAGCAACTGGAGTGGTTCGTCTCCAATTGCCAGGAAGCCCGCTTCGCGACAGGTGAAATTGTCTATAAAGAAGGCACTCCCGCGGAATACATGTCCATTTTTCTCGAAGGCCGCATCTTCGCGCGCCGCGAGGCCGAGGGCGCAGACAGTCCCGTCTTCATTGCGGAGAAGGGCGATGTCACCGGCCTGCTCCCTTTTTCGCGCATGACCCATCTCACCATCACCGGCCGCGCGGAAGAGCCCGTCCACCTGCTTCTCTTTCCCGCCACTCTATTTCAAGAAATGTTCCAGCGCATGCCCGCGCTCGGCAAGCGCCTGGTTGGCCTTCTCACCGACCGCGTCCGCGAAGTCACTCGCAGCGAACAGCAGCGCGACAAGCTCGCCGCTCTCGGCAAACTTTCCGCCGGGCTCGCCCACGAGCTCAACAACCCCGCCGCGGCCGCCGCCCGCGCTTCCGACGCCCTTCTCGAATGCCTGGCGCGCCTCCGCAGACTCGATGCCCTGCCGTATCTCTCCGAAGCAAATTGCACCGCCATCGCGAAGCTCGAAGGCGAACTCCGCAGTGAGCTGCAGCCTCCCGCGTTCAAGGATCAGCTCGAACGTAGCGACCGCGAAGAATCCATCACTAACTGGCTGGAATCGCATAACGTCCCCGAAGCCTGGAAGCTTAGCCCGCTCCTCGTCGACGCCAATCTCACCCGGGATCATCTTGAGCGGTACCTCGTCGCGGCTGGCCCCACCCTGCCCACAGCGCTCATGCGGTTCGCCACTCTTCTTGAGATGGAACGCATCGTTGGTCAAGTTGCGCACAGCACCAAACGCATCTCCACCCTCGTGAAAGCCATCAAGGAATATTCCTACATGGATCAATCTCCCGTGCAGGAGGTGGACATCGTTCGCGGCATCGAGACCACTCTGGCGATCATGGAGCACAAGCTCAAAAAGGGTATCGTGGTTACCCGCGAGTTTTCGCCCGATGTTCCGAAAGTCACCGCCAACGGCGGCGAGCTGAACCAGATCTGGACCAACCTCATTGACAACGCCGCCGACGCCATGAAGGAAAAAGGCAAGCTGCGCGTTCGTGTCACCCACGAGGGTGATTACGTCTTGGTGGAAGTGATCGACAACGGTTCCGGAATTCCCGATGACGTCCAGCCCCACATTTTTGAGCCGTTTTTTACCACCAAGGGCGTAGGCGACGGCACCGGCCTCGGCCTCGATTCCGTCCAGCGCATCGTGCGCAAAATGCGCGGCACCATCAATTTCGACTCCGTCCCCGGCGAGACGCGCTTCCAGGTCCGCATCCCCATCCACCAGTCCATGTAGGCGCTCGGCTTTAGCCGAGCGAGCCCGTTCCTCAAAACACGCGATTTTGATTTCGATTTCTATTTGGCGGCCGCCTGAATCTGTGTAAAATCTTGGACATGAAACGCCGAACCTTTATTGAATCCTCGCTCGTCGTTGCAGCCGCGACTTCGCTTCCCTTCCGCGGTCTCGCCGCCGCGCATCAGCTCGATTCCATCGGCATGCAGCTTTACACCGTGCGCGGAATGATGGGAACCGATGTCCCCGGCACCATCGCGAAAGTCGCGGCCATCGGATATAAGGAAGTGGAATTCGCAGGCTACCCGTATCTTTACTCTTCCAAAGACTTGCGCGCGATGCTTGATACGAACGGTTTGTCTTCTCCGTCTGTCCACGTCTCCTACGACGTCGTTCAACACCGTATGCCGCAAGCCATCGACGCCGCCCACGTTCTCGGCCACAAATACATCATATGCCCCTGGATTGACGAGTCTCAGCGCGCATCTGCCGACGGTTACAGGCGCGCCGCCGAACTATTCAACAACGCCGGTGAAGCCAGCCGCAAGGCGGGGATCCAGTTCGGTTATCACAATCATTTCTGGGAGTTTCTTCCCGACAAGAATCTCGGCGACAAGTTGCCTTACGACTTCCTGCTTGAATCCACCGATCCCCAAAACGTCACCATGGAACTCGACCTCTGCTGGATTACCGTCGCTAAAAAGGATCCCATCGCTTATTTCAAAAAATATCCCGGCCGCTTTTCGCAAGTCCACGTGAAGGATCTCAACAGGATTCCGCCCATCGTTCCGGGAAAGAGTTCCGAGCAAATGATCGACGACGCCGCGGCAGGCTTCACTCCGATCGGCGGCGGCGTGATTGATTGGAAGGTCTTGCTGCCCGCCGCGCAGGACGCCGGGGTCAAGCATTTCTTCGTCGAAAACGACAAGCCAAAGGACGCCATCGCGAACCTTACTGAGAGCTATGCGTACCTCTCGAAACTGCGTTTCTGAGCCAAAACGGGGAAACGTTCGAACAGCTGTGGAAATCATTCAAATCTTTTCTTTGTAAGCGTTGAATGCGGACCAGTTGCGGGAATCATGTAGTTCCGGTATTTAGATAATGATTACCTTCAGGCGTTGCGTTAAATGTCGGCGAGCCGACATTTTCCTCGACCATTCCCTTCCCTGTTTCCTGGTCCAGACCCGGGAAATCGTTTCAGTACGGTTTTCCCAATGGCCGAATAGGTAGTTCGGTTGATTGACAAAACTCCCGCCTGGCGTCTAGTGTGCTTAGGAAGCCGCTAGTTCTGCTGAAACTAAAACGATTACTGACAACATGACGACAGACTCAACGCAGTTCCCGCAAAAGTCCGCCGCCCACCGCAAAGTTCGCAAAGCCGTATTGCCCGCCGCAGGCCTCGGCACGCGCTTCTTGCCCGCCACCAAGGCGCAACCCAAGGAAATGCTGACAGTTGTGGACAAGCCGCAGATTCAATATGTCGTCGAAGAATGCGTCGCCTCCGGCATAGAGCACATCATCATCGTCACCGGCAAAGGCAAGAATTCCATCGAAGATCACTTCGATAATTCGCCGCTGCTCGAGCGCTTTCTGGAGGAGAAGGGCAAGCACGAGCAGGCGGAGATGGTGCGCCGCATCAGCAATATGGTGCAGGTCAGCTACACCCGGCAAAAAGAGCCGCTCGGCCTCGGTCACGCCGTCCTGGTCGCGAAAGATTTGGTCGGCGACGAACCGTTTGCCGTGCTTCTGGGCGACGTGCTGATCCCCGGCCCCAATCCCGCCACCCGGCAACTCATCAACGTTTACGAAGCCACCGGCACCGGCGCCATCGCCGTCGAGGAAGTTCCCCGTGACAAAACCCATCTCTACGGCATCTTTGCAGGCGAACCGGCTCCGCAACCGCCGTTCGGTGAAAGGCTTCTCCGCATCCGCGACCTCGTCGAAAAGCCGAAAGACGAAGACGCGCCTTCCAATCTCGCCATCACTGGCCGCTACGTCCTGCCCTCAGCGATTTTCGATTGCCTCGAACGCACCAAGCCCGGAGCCGGCGGCGAAATTCAGCTCACCGATGCCATGCGCCTGCTCGCCAAGGAACAGGGACTGTGGGCCTACATTTATGAGGGAATATCCTACGATGCGGGAGACAAACTCGGCTTCCTGAGAGCCACCGTCGAACTCGCCCTGCAAAACAACGAACTCGGCTCCGACTTCCGCGCCTATCTCAAATCCCTGAAGCTCTAAACCGCAACTTCATACCCGAGGAAAATATAACTTCTCATTCGTGGGGCTCCGACGAGGATGCCCGACGAGCCTCAACCCAAGACCCTCTGACAATTGCTCGCGCAAGCGCACTCTACCGCCCCTAATCTTTCTTCTTCGCCGGCTTCTTCTCCTTGCTTTCCTTGGCCGACGGCTCTTTCGATTCCGACGCCTTCGCCGCGGAATCCTTGCTCTCGCTCGACTCTGATTTCGTCGTGGGCGCGCTGTCGCTTCCCGCGCCCTTCTTCCCGGCGTAGTCGGTCACATACCAGCCCGAACCCTTGAACTGAATCGCCGGTGCCGTCAACGTCTGCTCCACTTTCCCGCCGCAATGTGGGCACTTCTTCAAATGCGGCCCGGCCACGGGCTCGATTTTCTCCGTCCGCCGATTGCACTTCGTGCACTGGTACTCGTACAGTGGCACAGTTGCCCCTCCTGCCTGTTCTCTAAACGATCAATTATAGCACGCGCCCTCCAGCCGCATGTCCGCTGCCCCGCGTGCTAAACTTTGTCCTGCCTCCTTCCCATGATGAACAACGCTAATGCCGATCCTTCCCTCTCGCCGCACCGCGGCTCGCTCTATCTCGTCGCCACGCCGATCGGCAATCTGGAAGACATCACCCTGCGGGCCCTGCGTATCCTGAAGGAAGTGGACCAGATCGCCTGCGAAGACACCCGCCACACGCTGAAACTCCTGAATCATTTCGATATTCACAAGCCGCTGGTCAGCTATCACGAGCACAATGAAATTACGCGCGCGCCGGAACTTGTCCACGCCATCGAACAAGGCGCCAGCGTAGCGCTGGTCAGCGATGCCGGCATGCCGCTGGTTTCCGATCCCGGCTTCCGCCTGGTCTCGCTGGCCATCCGCCACCAGATTCCCGTGATTCCCATCCCCGGCGCTTCGGCGTTGCTCACGGCGCTTGCCGCGTCGGGGCTGCCGAATGAAGAGTTTCTTTTCCTGGGATTCCTGCCGGCCCGCTCGAGCGAACGCCGCCGCGCGCTCGAACATCTGCGCATCGAAAACCGGACCATCATCCTCTATGAAGCGCCGCATCGCATCGCGGAAACGATTGCCGATGCACTGGCGATTCTGGGCGACCGCCCGGCCTGCCTGGCGCGCGAAGTGACAAAAATCCACGAGGAATTTCGCCGCGGCACGCTGTTCGCATTAGTGCAATCGCTCGAAGAACACGCAGCGAAAGGCGAAATCACTTTGATCCTCGGACCACCGGAAACAGGCTCACCTGGCGCCCAAGTGGACACGGCGCAATCCCTCGCCGCTCGCGTTGAGGAATTGATGCACCAGGCGAAGCTGGACCGCAAGGAAGCCCTGAAGCTCGCCGCCAGGGAACGCGGTATCACGCGCCGCGACGCCTACCGCCAATTGCTCGACGAAAATTCCCCGGAAGCGGATTAGTTCTGTACTTATTCAATCTTTTAAGAAGTTGTCATCCTGAAGGGCGCGCAGTTTGAGCCCCGAAGGACCTCACCTTTCAGTCTGTAGAAGGACACAGTGTTGGGTCCGTTCGGATATCCTCGCCAGATATCCCCAGGATCGCAACGCAGCTGAAGTGTTGAACGGCTTGTAATTGTTTTTCTTGCTAGCGCGGAGGAAATCTTAATACACAGATTCGGAGCGAAACATCCGTTGGAAGCGCGGGCCGACAAACTGCACGCCGACCACTTTTTCGCCGTCCGCCGGAGACTCGCTGATATGCACAACTTTCCCCTGAGTTTCAAAATCCTGTCCGTCTCGGCGCGGCACGCCGCCCTGTGCGGGGATCCGGATTTCCAGGTTTGAGCCGATGGCGACGTCGAACCGCGTGCGAAACGCGGCTCCGCTCCGGCACAAATTTTCACTGGCTGTATCCTCTTCGAAGGAAAATCCTCGCGCGTCGCGGCCGCGCACGCGCAATGGCAGGCGGACCGCAATCCTACGTTCGGACCTCTTCCGGGCGATGCTCTGGCTGACTGGGCTCATGGGCTGGTGTTCCCCTGCCGGCGTTCTTTTCCGCGAAGAAGCGTTCCACGTTCTCGACCACTTCCTGAGGAGTGCGCGCCGAATGCACGATTCGTCGAAGCTCGCTGCCGTTCCCCACGCTATGAGTAAACCAGCAAGCGAACTGCTTCATTTTGCCCACGCCGTCCGGTAGATTTGAGTTAAGAATTTTCTGGTAGTAGCCAGAAAGTAAACGTCGGCGGTCCTCTTCGCTGGGCACGTCGTAGCGCCCCGTCGCGCGGTACTGCTCCATTTGCCGGAAAATCCACGGATTCGTGGCCGCCGCGCGTCCAATCATCACCGCATCGCAGCCCGTTTCCTTCACCAGGCGCGCGGCGTCCTCCGGCGACTGCACATCGCCGTTGCCAATCACTGGAATTCTGACGGCCTGCTTCACCGCCGCAATAATGTTCCAGTCCGCCTTGCCGGCGTAGCCCTGCGCTCGCGTGCGCGGATGAATCGCCGCCGCTTCGATGCCAATCTGCTCCGCCATCTTCACTACTTCCACCGCTACGATCGAGTTCTCGTCCCAACCCGCGCGGAGCTTGATGGTCAGCGGAATCTTCACGGCAGCACGGACATCCTTGAAAATCTCTCCGAGCAGCGGCAACTCGCGCAGCAAGCCGGAACCTCCGCACTTCACCACTTTCTTGGCCGGGCAGCCCAGATTGATGTCCACGGCGTCGTAGCCGAGGTCTTCCACCATGCGCGCCGCATCCGCCATCACTTTCGGATTCGCGCCAAAGAGCTGCGCCGCGATGGGATGCTCGTCTTCCTCAAAGAAAAGATAGCGCAGTGTCTTTTTCGCGCTGCGGGTGATGCCTTCGGAGCTGGTAAACTCAGTCATCAGCAATCCGCAGCTTCCCAGCCCGCGAATCACGCGTCTAAACAGGGTATCCGTTACGCCCGCCATGGGCGCAAGGATGGTCGCCGGACGGATGGCGAGGTCGCGAACTTTGTATTCGGCGGGTATCATGGCAGCTTCATCATTCAGTTTATCAGGCAACGGCAGTTGGTGTCCCAGGATGTTCCGAAGATGAGCCGGTGCATGATTGACTGCCGCCCCCGCTAATCGTACGCTGCCATTCAGAGCAGAATACTTGAAGTCCCAAGCCAAAATGTTGCGCTGGTACTCACTACCCCATCGATTGCTCCTGACACTGGCGACCGCCTTCGCAGCGGCGGCCATATTTTACGCTTGCCTGTGGATGTACCTGGAGCGCACGCCGGGTCCGTTGGTGGAGCTGGGTTTTAACAATTCCCACAACGAGCAGTTCGATAAGCGAAGCCATTCGATCAAGGTGGGAGACGTCGTGCCGGATAGCCCGGCGGAACGCGGCGGCTTGCGGGCCGGCGATCAGATTATCGGCGTTAACGGACAGCCGCTGATCACATCCGCCCCGTACGATGACGCCTATGCTCGTGGCAAGCCCGGCGACAGCGTCGTGTTGACCGTCCTGCGCGCACACCAGGCAAACCCGGTCGAACTGCACTGCAACTTTCGCTTCTGCCCCAAGGGCGCGCCGCCCGAGGGTCTGGCGAAATCTTCCGCCGTGCAGGTGATGCGATCTTTCCCTGTTCTCTTTCTGCTGGTCGGCTTGACGGTCCTTTTTCTTCGGCTGAACGATCCGAATGCGTGGCTGCTTGCTTCCCTGTTCTGCGGATTTGTGGCGGTCCCAGGTTTTTCTCATGAGGTGGTCATGAGTCCGGCCCTGCGTTCCTTCGCCGTCGCCTATCAGGGGATTTTCTCCTCAATGCTTTGCCCTCTTTTCTATATCTTTTTTGCGGTGTTCCCCGCCCGCTCGCCTTTGGATCGCCGCTTCGGATGGTTGAAATGGGTAGCCCTTCTTTTTGGGCTTGGCATGGCAGCGGAAGGTGCGGTGATTGGCGACCTGGGCGCGCCGGGGGTCGCGGCAGGCGTGTTCGGCGACCACGCCGGCGAATCCGTTCGTTTGTCGTTGATGTATGGGAACTACCTGTTCCTGACGCTCGGGCTTATTTCGCTGGGCGGGAATGCGCTGGCCGGGAGTTCCGATCCTGTCGTGCGCCGCAAATCCCGCGTGATTCTCTGGGGCACCGTAGTTGGCGTTCTGCCGATTATCGTCGAGCGCGCGGCAATGGCGTTCACGGAGTATCGCCCTTCTTTTTGGGTCAACGCAATTCTGATTATTATCTGCGCGCTCTATCCCCTTTCGTTCGGTTACGCCGTGGTTAAGCACCGGGTGATGGAAATCCCTGTGCTGCTGCGGCGCAGCGCGCGGTACTTCCTGGTGCAGCGAGGATTCACCGTTTTGCTTTTCGTGGTGGCCTTTTCCGCGATCGCCTTCTTCTCTCACACGCTGTCCCGGTTTTTTCAGCCCAACCCCAGGGCGGGAATGATGTTTAGCGCGATGTTTGGGATTGCGCTGGTGTGGGCGTCGGCGCCTTTGGTGAAACGCGGGACGCAGCGCATCGACCGCGCTTTTTTCCGCAGCGCCTACGACGCCCGCGTCATATTGCAGGATCTTGCCGAGAAGGCGCGCACCGTGACCAGCCGGGGCGAGCTGGCGGAATTATTGCGGCAGCACCTGGAGAAAGCGCTGCACCCGAAACACTTTGTCTGCTACTTTGCCGCGGGCGACTCGAAGTTGATCGCGGAGTGCGGGACAATTCCGCCTAGGGCGGAGGCGCTCTCCACCGGCCAGATGACGCTTGCGCTGCTGACACTCCGCGGGAAATCCTGGGACGTGCCGCTCCCCGGCGAGGCGGGGATGGAAGATCTCGGTGTGCTGGCCCCCCTGGCACCGGAATGCTTGGTGCCGATCCTGGATCATGCCGGGCAGCTTTCGGGTTTGCTGGTGCTGGGGCAGCGGCTTTCGGAAGAGCCGTATTCGAGCGAAGACAAGCGCTTGCTCGATTCTGTTGCCAGCCAGGCCGGCATCGCGATTGAGAATTTCGGCCTCGCCGAGAAAATGGCGGAGCGGATGGAAGTGGACCGCCGCGTGGCGCGCGACATGGAGATTGCGCGCGAAGTGCAGTCGCGGCTGTTTCCGCAATTTCTGCCGCCGCTCCAGACGCTGCAATATACGGGCGCGTGCATCCAGGCTCGCGTGGTCGGCGGCGATTATTACGACTTTCTGGACCTGGGTACGGGGCGCCTGGGCATCGTGCTGGCGGACATTTCCGGCAAAGGCATTGCCGCGGCGCTGCTGATGGCGAACCTGCAGGCGAATCTTCGCAGCCGGTACATGGTTGCGCTCGAAGACCCGCACCTGTTGTTGCAGTCGGTCAACCGCCTGTTTTTCGACAATACGCCGGAGGATAGCTACGCCACGCTTTTCTACGCCGATTACGACGACGCGAATCACTGCCTGCGCTATGCCAATTGCGGGCACAATCCTCCGCTGCTATTGCGCGCGAATGGGGCCATCGAGAGGCTGGGAGCCACCGCAACGGTTCTGGGACTGTTCACAAACTGGAGTTGCGAGGTTAAGAAAGTCTCGCTTGGGCCGGGAGACGTGCTGGTGATCTACACCGACGGGGTCACCGAAGCGCCAAGCCAGGCGGGTGAGGAGTTCGGCGAATCGCGCTTGCAGAAGATTGTGCGCGCGCAACCGCAACTCCCGGTGAAGGAAATGCTCGCTGTGATCCTGGACGAAGTCGAACAGTTCAGCGGCGCGAGCCAGGCGGATGATTTGACGCTGGTGATCGCGCGGGCGCAATGAGATAGGCGGCGTTTTGAGTGCGGGAGTGGAGCTCCCGCTTTTGCGGTCTAAGCGCTTTCTCTCAACTTAACTTTTTTGAAGCAGTTCGCACCTCTGAAGCGGCCACGTTGCTGCCGCACTCAAAAGTCACTTCCTTGCGGGCGATTCTTCCTTCAGGAACCTCTCGAGGCGCAGGAACTTGCGTCCGAGCGCGCCGCTGTAGGCGGACCATTCCGGCTCGCCGGAATCAATCGCCAGTGCCGCGCGAACGGCGCCCATCTTCGAGTCCAGGTCGTCCATGTAGTGGAACGCCAGAGCTTCGCGAATCATCGGCAGCTTGGGCGAGCCGAATTCGTACTCGCCGTGATGGCTGATCAGGATGTGCTGCACGACGGTCTTCAGTTTTTCGGGGAAGCCTTCGATGGCGTCCATCTCCTTGGAGACGCTTTCGAGCTCCATGGTGATGTGGCCCAGAAGTTGACCTTCGGCGGTGTAGCTGACCGCACGCTCGTAGCACAACTCATCGAGTTTGCCGACGTCGTGGAGCAGCGCCGCCGTCAGAAGTAAATCCACGTCGAGCTCGGAATAGTGAGCGGCAATCAGTTTCGCCAGCCCGCACAAGCCGACCACGTGCTCGATCAAGCCGCCGATGTAGGCGTGGTGCATCACTTTCGCGGCGGGAGCTCGCTTGAATCGCGCGACGTTGCTCGGGTGGGTCAGGATTTTTGAAGTCAGCTTCTTCAGCCACGGATTTTTCATCTCTTCGATGAATCCCAGGATCTGCTGGTAGAGTTTTTCCACGTCGTATGGCGTGCAGGGCAAAAAGTCGCCCAGGTCAATCTCCTCGGGTTTGGCAACGCGGAACTGCTGCAAGGTAAGCTGCGGCTTGTTGCGGTATAGCTCGACGCGGCCCTGAACTCTGATGAAATCGTCGCGGCCCACTTCCCTGGCCAAGGCGTCAAACTGGTCCCACATGCGGGCTTCCACCGTGCCGGTGCGGTCGCCAAGTTCCATGCGCAAGTACGGCTTGCCGCCGGCGGTGTTGCGGACTTCTTTTTCGTGAACCAGAAAAAACCCGGTGATGGATGGGTCTGGTTCGAGGTCCTTAACAAAGAGTTTTTTCACTCGGCTTACCCGTTTCTTTTTCCGAACAGCAGATATTTCTTGTGCGGCTTTTTGGTTTTCGACGCTTCCGGCGTCGCGCTGACTTCTTGAATCTCGGAATTGCCGCCGCCGGCCATGTCCTGATAGCCAGGCTTGACCACCACGTAGCTCTGCTCGCGCAGCGTTTTCAGATACTCGCGGAGTGCCGGCTCCATCCGTTCGCTGTAGAGGTGGTCCATGATTTCGTTTTCCACTTTCTCGAACGGCTGCTCGCCCTCTTCATAGCGCTCCAGCACCTGCAAAATCAGGTACCCCTGTTTGGTCTCAATCACATCGGTGAGTTGATTCTTTTTCATTGCAAAGACCTGGTCTTCAAGCTGCTTCGAGAGTTCGCCGCGTTTGTAGACGCCGAGGAAGCCTCCCTGCTGGGCGGTGCTGCCGTCGGAGAAACGCTTGGCCAGCGTCGCGAAATCCTCGCCGTCCTTGATGCGCCGCAGCAGGTCGTCCGCCTTCTTTTTCAGATCGGGGACTTCGGTGTCTTTCTTCGCGTCCGTGCTGATCTCGATCGCGCGCAGCGCCACTTGCTCCGGCTTCACGAATTCCTTTTTGTGTTCCTCGTAATATTTCTGCGTTTCATCGTGGCCGATGTTGATGTGCGAGCCGACCTCGCGGCGGATGACTTCCTGAGTGAGTAGCTTGTTGCGGATGTTGTTCTTGAAATCGTCAAAGTTCAACCCTTCTTTGGCGATCGCGCTTTCCAGCTCTTCCATTGTTTTCAGCTTGTTCTGGATGCGGATCGTGTCCAGTTGCTTGACCACGTCACCCTCGACGTTGATGCCCATATCCTTGCCACGTTGCGCCAGCAGCGACTGGTCAATCAAATCACGCAGGGCAAATTTCTGGCGGTCTTCCACGGCGACTTGCAGTTGCTCGGGAGTGCACCGCCCGCTACATTCCTGCTGGGCATCCTCCGCGGCTGCCGCGCGCGCCTTTTCAAGCTCGGAGCTGGTGATGATCTCGTTGTTCACACGCGCGATGATCTCTTCGACCACTTTTCCTTCACCGGTCAAGGCGGGTTTCCCGGGCTTGGTTGGTTTGGCGGCGGGGGTGGCCGGCTTCTTGGGCTGTTCCGGCTCTGGCGCGGCCATCTGCGGAGCTTCGAGAGAAGGCGGTTTCTGCGTCGGCGGGTTGTCTGGCGGCGGAGGGTTGGCCGGCGGGTTCTGCGCCAGGAGCGGCAGGGCAAACATCAATCCGGCTAGCAAGACAGTCTTCTTCATTATTTTCCCCATTCAGTGAGTTTAGCCTTCTCCTCGCAAACCGAGCAATACGTTTCTGAGCGCTCCGGGGACCGATTCTCCCCGCTGGAGCTCCATCCACAGTACGCCGCTGGGGTCGAGCTTGATGCCCTTCCCGGAGCGCACAACTTTGACGACGGCGGCGGGGTCCAATTGTGTTTCCGGGTGGAACCTCAGCGCGACACGCGTTCCCTGGCGTTCCACCGAAGCGATGCGCAACTTCTCGCTGATTGATTTGAGCATGGCGTACTCCAAAAGGTTTTCTACCGATTTGGGCATGGCGCCGAAACGGTCTTCCAGTTCCTTGCGCACGTCCTGCTTTTCGTCTTCGGTGGCGATGGTGGAGACGCGTTTGTAGGTGCGGAGGCGCAGATTTTCGCTGGGGATGTACTCCTGCGGGATGCGCACGTCCATGCCGAGGCTGAGCGTGGTGCGTAGCTCGGGCATGGACTCTTCACCCTTGAGCTTGGCCACGGCGCCTTCAAGCATCTGGACGTAGAGATCGAAGCCGATGGATTCGATGTGGCCGTGCTGCTGGCGGCCGAGGAGGTTGCCAGCGCCTCGGAGTTCCAGGTCCAGCGCCGCGATGCGGAAGCCGGCGCCGAGTTCGCTGAATTCCTTCATGGCGGCGAGGCGTTTGCGGGCGATGTCGGACAGTATTTTTTCGGTCGGAACGAGGAGGTAGGCGTAGGCGCGATGGTGCGAGCGACCGACGCGGCCGCGCAGCTGGTACAGCTCGGCGAGGCCGAGGCGGTCGGCGCGATTGATGAGGATAGTGTTCGCGCGCGGGATGTCCAGACCGTTTTCGACAATCGTGGTGGCTACGAGAACGTCGGCTTCGTCGCGGATAAATTTCAGCATGACGGCTTCCAGCTCTTTTTCGCCCATCTGGCCGTGGGCAACCACAACGCGCGCTTTCGGTACCAGCTTGCCGACCAGCGAGGCGAGCGAATAGATGGATTCGACGCGGTTGTGGATGAAATAGACCTGGCCGTCGCGAGCCATTTCGTTTTCGATTGCGCGGCGGACCAGCTCTTCGCTGAAGGGCGCCACCGACGTTTGAATCGCCAGGCGGTCACGCGGCGGAGTTTCAATCAGTGACATATCGCGCAAGCCGACCAGCGACATGTGCAGCGTGCGCGGGATTGGCGTTGCGGAAAGGGCCAGCGCGTGCACGTTTTTGCGCATTTCTTTCAGCCGCTCTTTGTGCGCAACGCCGAAGCGCTGCTCCTCATCCACGATTAACAAGCCGAGGTCGTGAAACGTTATGTCCTTCGAGAGCAGGCGGTGGGTGCCGATGACGATGTCCACTTTTCCGGCTTCGAGATCGGCGAGGATTACTTTTTGTTCGGCGGCGGTGCGGAACCGGCTGAGCATTTCAATGCGCGTGGGAAAGGCTGCGAAGCGTTTTTTGAAGGTTTCAAAATGCTGAAATGCGAGCACGGTCGTTGGCGTGAGGACCGCGATCTGTTTGTTATCGGCGACCGCCTTGAACGCGGCGCGCATGGCCACTTCCGTTTTGCCATAGCCGACGTCGCCGCAGAGCAGGCGGTCCATGGGCGTGGGCTTTTCCAGATCCTTCTTAATATCGGCGATGGCGGTGCGTTGGTCCGCGGTTTCTTCAAATTCGAAGGCGTCTTCGAATTCGCGTTGCCAGGCGCCGTCAGGAGCAAACGCGAAACCTTCGGCGGTCTTGCGCTCGGCGTAGAGGGCGAGCAACTGGTCGGCCATGTCTTCGAGCGATTTCCTGACGCGTGTTTTGCGCGTCGCCCAGGCGGTGCCCCCCAACTTGTCCAATGTTGGCTCCGAACCTTCGACTACGCGGTAGCTTTGCACCAGGTCCATGCGCTCGAGCGGGACGTAGAGCCGCGCCTCGTCCACGTAGCGGAGCAGCATGAATTCACCGCGGCGGCCTTCCGATTCGATCAGCCGCAAGCCTTCGAACTGCCCGATGCCGTGGTCCACGTGCACTACGTAATCGCCGGGTTTCAACTCCGCAAAATCGGCGAAAAACCCGCTGGTGCGAATCTTGCGGCTGGGGCGCTCGACGGACGGCGTTACGTCGAACAGATCCGCGTTGCCGTAAATCGTAACCTTCGCTTCGGGGAACGAAACGCCTTGCGCAAACGGTGCGCGCACTAATACCAGGGCCGCGCTTTCCGTGGCGCTTTCGGCGGTGAAACCCGAGGCGGCTTCTTCGGTCTCGCCGAGCACATAGGGAACTTCATATTCGCGGCAGATGTCGGCGTAGCGCTCGAGCTCGCCGAGACTGGCCGCCGTCAGGTAGACGGTGCCGCCGGAAGCGAGCTGAGACTTCACGTCGCCGACGCAGGCCACGACGTCGCCGTGGAAGCGCGGGCTTGGGCGCGAGCTGAGCTCGAAACGCTGGCCACCGTTTTCGGCGAGATTCAGTTGCTCCAACTCGACACGCGAAGTTTTCACCAACGCGCGTTCCCAGTCCGTTTCGCTCCAGAAGTAGTGCGCAACTTCAGGTGAATTGGCGTGCCCGTGGCGCTCGTAATTTTCCGTTGCGGCTTCCTGCAATTTCCTTCCGGCCTCGCGCAGCGCCACCGGGTCATCGAGGAACACGATTGGCTTCAGCGAGCTTTCGGCCAGTTCTAACAGTGCGCTTCCACCTGCTTCCGAGGTGGCGCCCATCCAGCGCCCGGGTTCCCAGTCTTCAGCTTCACGGCTGCCGGGGGCGGGGACACTCCACTCAGTGAGGGGCAGGATGGTGGTCTTGTTGACGGGAGCGACGGAGCGCTGGGTGCGCGGATCGAATTCGCGGACAGATTCGACCGTGTCGCCGAGGAGTTCGATGCGGACGGGCCGCAGGGCTTCGGGAGAAAAAACGTCGATGATCCCGCCGCGGACGGCAAACTGGCCGGGCAGGTCCACCATTTCCGTGCGCGCGTAGCCGATGCTGCCGAGGTGTTTGATTAGGGTTTCGTGGGAAACCTCGGAATCCTTGGCGAGGATTTGCGCGAGCGTCAAATAGACGTAAGGATCCTGATAGCGCCACAACGCGGCGGCCATCGGCGCAACCACCAGGGAAGCTTCGCCGTTCGCGAGGCGGTAGAGTGCCGCCGCGCGGCGTTCCAGAATGTCCGCGTGCGGCGGTTGGGAATCCCACGGCAGGTTGTCAAACGCGGGCAAGACCGCCACGCCGCCGGCTACCCCGGGGAAAATCTGGGCGAAGAAACGGACGCTTTCGGCGAGTTCCTCGGCGCGGCGATTGCTTTCGGTGAGAAAGAATGCTGGGCGGCGCAGTTCGTGGGTGAAGTAGGCGGTGCAGAGAGCTTTGGCGACGTCCTGGAGGCCGGAAAGACCCACGAGGCCCGCGCCTGCGCGTAGTTCTCCCAACGCACCATCCAAGGAGGGGTGGCGCAGCAGACGTTCCAATCGTTCTCGAACCGCGGGCAGTATCATGCTTCTTAGAAAACTTTTTGTCACCGTGCCAAGGTTCGCCGCTGACGGGCGGGACACTTGGGTCAGCCGACTTGGCAGGCCTAAAGGTCGGCCACTACATGGATTGGATACGGCGAAGGATTTCCGTCGTCGAATAGCCTTCGACGACGTCGATCAAATCCACTTCCCCTCCGGCGGCTTCGACTTCTTCGCGTCCAACGATCTGGTTCCCCGGCCAGTCGCCGCCTTTTACCAGGATATCGGGGAGCAGCGCGGCAACAGTTTTTTGCGGGGTCAATTCATCGAAGACTACCACCGCGTCCACACATTCAAAGTTCGCTAGAATCTCCGCGCGCTCTTGTTCCGGAATCACGGGACGGCCGGTGCCTTTCAACGTGCAGACGCTCTCGTCACTATTCAGACCGACGACTAACGCGTCTCCCTTCGAGCGGGCCGCTTCAAGAAGCCGGATGTGGCCGGGATGCAGGAGATCAAAGCACCCGTTGGTGAAGACCACGCGCCTGCCGTTGCGTTTCCCCGGGCCAAACTGCAAAATGAGTTTCTCAAGAGTTAAAACTGCGGGGTGCAAAGGGTCTCCATGCTTGCTACTGACGACGTCCACGCCAATCCGGGTCAATTCCAATTCTATCATGCCGATCGTGAACACTGCCGGCGCGGCGTGTTGCACCCATGAATCGCAAACCGATCTGGCAAGCGCTGGCCGGGACCGCGCTTTTGATTGTGGGTGTGCTGTGGACCTATGCGGGAGGGCGGGGCTACGTCGAAAAACGCGTGAACGCGGTTGCGGGCGCGTGCCGCGCGGACATGACCATCATTCAAAAACGCGACGCGCCGGCGAATTCGGGGGCAATCGTGCTGTTTCACGGGCTGGCCGCGAACAAATACATCATGCGGTATCTGGCGCGCAGCTTTGCGGAGCTGGGACTGACGGTTTACGTTCCGGATCTTCCCGGGCACGGCCGCACGCCTGGTCCATTCACGGCAGAGAAGGCGGAGGACTGCGGGCGCTCGCTGCTGCGCGGATTGTCGGCGCGCGGACTGATCGTGCCGGATCGCACCATTCTCGTCGGGCATTCGATGGGAGGAGCCATCGCCCTGCGCCTTGCGCCGGAGTTCCGTCCCGCGGGAGTTATCGCACTGTCCCCGGCTCCCATGCAAGCAAAGCATGGCGTTTCCCCGGAAAAACTGCTGTACCAGAGTTCGCCTCAGATCCTTCCGAACACGTTGATCACTGCCGGGCAGTATGAACCGCGGGGATTGGCGGCGAACGCCGCGGACCTGGTGGCAGGCAACACGGACCCGACGATCCAGTTTCGTGCGCTTCCGGGGCAATCGCATGTGAGCGTTTTGTTCTCCCCCGTTCTGGCGCGGATCATGCAAGCGTGGGCGGCGCGGGCGCTGAACATGCCGAATCCCGCGCAACTTCCCAGCTTGCTCTATTTGGGGGGAGGCCTGCTCGGCTTTCTGGGCATCCTGCTTCTGTCCGGACCGTTTCTGCGGGAACTGGCGACGATTGCTCCCGAAGAAGCCCCGGGCGATCCGCGTGCACGCGAAACGGTTCGATTCCTGACCGAGATAGTGCTCGTTTCCTTTGCGGTGGTCTTTTTGCTCCGCCACTTCATCCCCTTGCACGTGCTGGGGCTGTATGAGGGTGACTATCTGGCCAGCTACTTCCTGCTGGCTGGCATAATTCTTTGTTTGCTACATCCGAAACTTGCTTTGAAAAAGTTTGCCGCCACCCCCGGCGTCCTGCTGAGCGCGGCGGCAGGCGGCCTGATTCTGCACCTTCTGGTTACCGGGTGGTTCGACCTGACGATAACGAGCTCGTGGCTTACCTTCGAACGATGGGAGCGCTTCCCACTCTTTTTCCTTGCCGCTTTTATCTTTCTTTACGCACTGGAAATTCTTCTTGGCCCGGTCCGCGAGCCCCGCAAGCGGCTGGCCCTAGATTACCTGGCCCTGCTGTTGGCGTGGCTGGTGCTCGTCCTCGGCACCCTCGAGCTAGCCAGCGGCCAGATCCTGGTAGTGCTGCTGATGCCCTACTTCGGCTTCTTTTTCCTCTTCATGCGGCTGGGTGCACGATTGGTACGCCGGCGGACGGCTTCCGCCACGGCGGCCGCGGTCTTCGGTGCTATACTTTTAGCGGGTTTTTGCCTGGTGCTCTTTCCTTTGTCCTAGGAGCCGCCGGTCACCCACAAATTGGATTGTCCCGCCTGAGCCGGAGAAGCGAACATAGTTCCACTAGAACGCACAAATGGATGAGATTGTCATCATCGGTGGCGGGCCTTCTGGCGCCATGTGCGGGGAGCAACTCGCGCGTGCGGGACACGCCGTAAATATTTTTGATGAGCACCTTGCATGGGAAAAGCCGTGCGGCGGGGGGCTTACCTACAAAGCCACCGAACACTTTCCTTTTCTGCTGGATAATCCCCACCCGAAGAAATTAGTCCGCCACGTGGAAATCATCAGCGCGGAGAACCAGCGCGCCAAGCTGGACCTGAAACACCCAATCGTGATTTATTCGCGGCGGGTGCTGAACGGATTTCTGCTCGACCGCGCGCGTGAAGCGGGTTGCGAAGTGCATCACCGCCGGGTGCAACAGATTGACACATCGAGCGATAAGCCGCGCTATTGTGTCGAGGGCGAATGGCACAATGTGGATTTTGTGGTGCTCGCATCGGGCGCGCGCAACCAGATGCTGCCGGGCACGCGGGCGCTCTCCGCGGATGAACTGGAAATGACCCAGGGCTACTTCGTGCCGCAATCGGCCGAAGAGATCATCATCAAGTTTCTGCCGGAGTTCGAGGGCTATATCTGGTCGTTTCCCCGGGCGGATCACATTTCGCTGGGGATTTGCGGCAGCATGGCTTCGCACACCAGCACCGAACTTCGCTCGCACCTGCACTCCTTTGCCGCAGCGGAAAAGTTTGCCACAGAGAACGCCAAATTCTACAGTCACGTCTTGCCTTCGCCGCAGGTGCGCACGCTTGCCGATCGCGCGGTGATTGGCAGGAATTGGGCGATGTGCGGCGATGCTGCCGCGTGGGTGGACCCGCTAACGGGCGAGGGCTTGTTTTACGCGATGCGCTCGGGTGAATTGCTGGGGCGGTCGATCGCCGAAGGCTGCCCGGAGTTGTATCCCTCGCGGGTGCGGGCTTCGTTTTCGCTGGAACTGGAATTTGCGGCGCGGATCGTTCGCCGATTTTATCGCGGGTCGTTCCTCGGCTGCTCGGTCACGACGCGCATGGTGCAGTTTCTGCAACGCAACGCGGTGTTTCGGCAGCTGCTGAGTGATCTCTTCTGCGGCACGCAGGACTACAGTTCGCTGAAGCAGCGCGTTCTGGGGCATCTGGGCGGCACGCTCAGCCAGTTCGTGACCAGCGTTCTGAATTTCGAGAAACCCACGCCAAAACTGCGGCGAACCGTTCCTGCCGCTGACTGAAAAATCATCCCGCTCCTGGCGTCGCGGTTCGCAATCAATTCAAAAGTGCTTGTGCGACGGTCCCTGGCACACGTGGCTGCCCAGAGATGGATGGGCTGCCCTGCGTGTAGCCAATTTCAAGCGGCAGGAACACAGGCTAAAGCCTGTGCTAGTTTAAGGCTAGCCGAGGACTTTGGCGATGCGGTCGAAGGCCCAGTCGATTTCGTCGCGCTCGATGACCAGGGGCGGGGCGATGCGGATGATCGTATCGTGCGTTTCCTTAGAGAGGATGCCTGCTTCTTTCAGGGCCTCGCAATACGGCCGGGCATCTCGATTCAATTCGATCGCGATCCACAGCCCGCGGCCGCGAATTTCGAGGATCGCCGGGCTCCGCAGCGTCTGCAACTTTTCCAGGAAATAGGCGCCCAACTCCGCGGAGCGCTCCACCAGTTTTTCATCCACCAGGATGCGCAGCGCCGTTCGCGCCAATGCGCAGGCCAGCGGGTTTCCACCAAAGGTGCTGCCGTGATCGCCTGGCTGAAAAACGCCCAGAATTTCCTTTGACCCCAGCACTGCCGACACGGGATAAAATCCGCCGGCCAATGCTTTGCCGATAATCAGGACGTCGGGCTGAACATTTTCGTGCATGCAGGCGAGCATTTTGCCGGTGCGGCCGAGCCCGGATTGGATTTCATCCGCCATGAATAGCACGCGGTTTTCGCGGCATATGTCCGCCGCTTCGCCTAAGAATCCGTCAGGCGGAATGATGATGCCAGCTTCGCCTTGAATTGGTTCAAGCAAGAATCCGCAGGTGTTTAAAGTGATGGCTGCGCGCAAGGCTTGCGCATCGCCAAATGGAATGACACGGAATCCCGGTGTGAACGGGCCGAAACCATTTTTGTATTGCCCTTCGGTTGAAAAACTGACCACGCTGATGGTGCGGCCGTGAAAGTTCCCCTCGCAGACGATGATTTCCGCTTGCCCCTCGGGAATTCCTTTTTTCGTGTAGCCCCATTTGCGAGCAGCTTTTACCGCGGTTTCAACGGCTTCGGCGCCGGAATTCATCGGGAGCGACATGTCCATGCCGGTCAGATCGTGCAATTCCTTATAGAGGAGCGGCAGTTGGGCGTTGCGAAACGCGCGCGAGGTCAGCGTTACTTTGCGCGCTTGTTCAGTGAGTGTTTCAAGGAGCTTCGGATGGCAATGCCCTTGATTCACCGCCGAATACGCCGCCAGGCAATCGAGGTAGCGCTTCCCTTCCACATCGAATACCCATGCGCCTTCGCCGCGCTCGATCACGACGTCGAGCGGGCGATAATTGTGGGCGCCGTAGGTCTGTTCGAGCTCGATGAACTCTTTCGTTCCCATGGGATTGAGATGCGTGGTAGGCATACCGCTGCTCCCGGTGCAGAAATCTTCCGGGGCTTCCTGCGCCAGGCAGGGTGCAATTGGCGGCTCTTTGAACCCGGTAAGAACCCTAGAAACATTATGGCATCCGGCTGGACATTGCGCTATAGACTCGCGCAGCCACGATGCGCTGTCATAAGCTTGTATCCGCCCGGCCCGGTGAAACGTCCATATGCGTATCGGGATATAAAACAGGGGGGACGCCATGTCCAAGAGAACCTTTGCGCTGCTTTGCCTTGCATGTTTGGGAACGCTCGTCGCTGCTGCTTTGCCGAGCCACCGCTCCGCGAGCAGTTCAGTTGAGGTGAGCGAGCTGCAGGTCAGGATTCAGGAGTGGGCCGTGCCTACCAAGGGCGCGCACCCGCACGATCCTGCGGTGGGAGCGGACGGGGCACTGTGGTTCACCGAGCAGATGGTGAACAAGATCGGGCGGCTTGATCCAAACAGCGGCGACTTCAAGGAATATCCCCTGGCCACGGACAAGAATTCCGGACCGCACGGTCTGGTGGCGGACAAGGACGGTAACATCTGGTTCACCGCTAATTTTGGCGGGTATATCGGGAAGCTCGACCCGCGCACGGGCAAGGTGACGGAATACAAAATGCCCGTTGAGAAAGCTGACGATCCACACACGGCAGTGTTTGATGGGCGGGGAATTTTGTGGTTTACCGTACAGGGCGGGAACATGGTGGGCCGGCTGGATCCGAAAAGCGGGAAAATTGAGCTAAAGGAAGTTCCCACCCAGGCGGCGCTGCCGTATGGAATTCAGATCAGCAGCAAGGGCGTGCCGGTTTTCTGCGAGCTTGGGACGAACAAGATGGCTTCGATTGATCCGCAGACACTGGCGATCAAGGAGTACCCGCTTCCGGATGGCGTCCGGCCACGGCGGCTGGCGATTGCCGCCGACGACACGGTCTATTTCACGGATTTTAAGAGCGGACATCTGGGAACGCTGAACACTACGGCGGGGAGCGTGAAATTGTTCAATTCACCTGGCGGGGCGGAGTCGAATCCCTACGGGATTGCGATCACTCCGGATGGGATGGTCTGGTACAGCGAGTCTGGCGTGCATCCGAATACGATCGTGCAGTTCAATCCGAAGACGCAGACTTTCGCGAGCGCGAAGATTCCCTCGGGCGGAGGAGTGGTTCGCAACATGGCGGCGACATCGGACGGGCGCTTGTACATCGCGTGCAGCGGCGTGGATAAGGTTGGCGTTGTTTCTCCGGCAAAATGACCCTTGGTGTCTTTGCAGAACAATGCCGGCGCTTGCAGACAGGCATTTTTCTTCTACCGCTTGCTATCGGCTGCGGCCAGCGCTAACGTCACGGTCTTCTTCTCCCCCTCCGCCAAGCTGACATTCGCGCCCTGGCTGCCATATTTCTGATAAAAGTCAGCGCTTCGCGTGTCCCCCTGGAGGTTTTCTAGAGCCACTACCGCGAACTCTCCGGGATTTAACCCGCGTAGGAAAAAACTCCCGGTGGCATCTGTCTTCCCCGTTTGATACGAGTCCGGACGCGCCAATTTCCCCGAGCTGGGCAGGGTCACGACAAAGACGTCCGCCGCGGCCTTTCCTGTCGTATCTGTGACCTTTCCTTCGATCGACGCGCCTTTTGCATTTATCACGACTTCAAGGGACGTTTCGCCGATTGCTGCGAATCCGGTGTCGGCTACTTCGCGCCCGGCGAACAGCAAAGATTTCAGATACCAATCGCGATATTTTTCCGAAGGGGTGTAGACGGCCACTTGGTAATTCCCCGGAGCCACATCGTTGATTTCAAATGTTCCGTCTTCCTTGACAGCGGCTGACCCACCTCGTTGAAACAAGCTCAACAACCCGTTCTCGGCAGGGTTTTCTCCTGCCTCCGCCACGTGCACCAGAGAGACCGTGATCTGCTTCCAGTCAACGTTGTCCGAGCTTTCCCCCCGAAACTTGCCGCTAACCGTCCCCTGAGCGGACGGCTGCAACACCAAATCGATGAGATCGGAACCGCTCACCACAATCGGAGTCGGGACCGTCATCATTTTTGGTCCCCCTTGCTGGGCTCGTTCAGACAGCTCAACCACTTGAGCAATATACGTTCCGGGTTCCAGACTGGGAAATTCGAACTTGCCTCCCTCTCCCAGTGGCTGCTGTTGCGGGCGGCCGCTGTTTGACATCAGAAGAATGAGTGAGCCTTTTGTATCGACCAAGCCGCTTACGATTCCGCTCACCCGATATGTGCGATGCACAAGCAAGGTAAAATCCGCTGTCGCCGCACCTCCTGAAACCACCTGCAATGCGCTCGCCTGCTTCTCGTCGAGCACTCCGGGATAGTACGTCGGCGCATACACCAGGCGTTCACCCGGGTGGGCTTTGTTCCCTGGAGCCGGTGGAGGTGCTGCGTTGCCTCTCGGTCGAGCGATCACCAAATACTGCCCGGCCCGCAAGCCGGCGATGCGGTATTCCCCCAAGTCATTGGTCGTCGCCATTCCAGGCAACTTCCCGGCAACGCCAGCTATCGATAGATAGGTAGTCAACATGCCGCCAACGCCCGAGCGTCCCTGATCTTTCGCTATAGCCAGTACCGTTAGACCGGACATCGGGTCGCCATCGGCGTCCACGATCTTGCCGGCAATCAGGCCTGCGGTAGCCATTTTGTACGTCAGGTCCGGCAGGTTTTGTCCCTCGACCACGGTAATCATCATTCCGCGGGGTTTCGATTCGGCCGGTACGTATCCATCCCGTGAGAGAGACACAATGTAGCTTCCCGGCGGTATCTTCTCGAACTTGAATCGTCCCTCAGCGTCTGTCGCCGCCGTGTAGTTCTGGCGCTCGTCAAGGCCATCGCTCCCTGCGAAATTGCTAACCACTCCTTCAATCGCTTCGGCTTCGTCGGGCACATTTTCTGTCGCCGTCCCAGTAAAGACGCGCGAGTCAGCACCGATGGCCAGAAGTCGAACAACCGCCTTCCGGATGGGATCTCCACCCGGATCGCGCACGACTCTTCCCTCCACGTTCGATGTTGCTTGTTGTGCCGCCGATTGCGCCGCGGACGCGGACACGCCCATGATGCCAGCCAGCAATCCCAACTGTGCCCGTTGCAGAAGTTTCATCCGCCACCCCCGAACCTTCTGGCTTCTTGATGACGTATCTTACCTCAGACCCCGCCCCATGGCGCCGACGTGGCAAGAAAACAGCCGAGTCAACGGGCACGTTGGGACTGGTTGCGGCGTTTCAGAGGCGTACCGCTAGGTTCGGTGTAGTGGCCGGCCTTCGGGTCGGCCACACATTTTTGTTTACACGAATATCCATTACAACTAATGGCTGCGGTGCGTACATTCCGTGGCGATTCGCGCATCGAAGAGGTATCCTTCACAGCGAACACTGGGGACTATGTCACTACGCTCAACGTACACACCAACGGCCGTTAAGGGAGCTTCCGGAGAACGCTCGTCTGGCCGATCGGGTTCTGGCGAAGCTGCGGACAAGAAGCCCAAGAAGAAGGTGAATTGGAGTTCGCTGCCCGAAATCTGGGCGCTGATCCATCCACGGCGGGGAATTCTGCTGCTCGGGATTGGATTGATGGCCATCAACCGGGTGGCGGGGCTGGTGCTGCCAGGTTCGACAAAATACCTGATTGACGATGTGATTGGAAAAAAGCAGCAGAAGCTGCTGCTCCCGCTGGTGCTGACGGTTATTGCGGCAACGCTGATTCAGGGGCTTTCTTCTTTTGCGTTGACGCAACTGCTGTCGAAGTCGGCACAGCGGATGATCACGGATTTGCGGAAGCAGGTGCAAGCGCACATTGGGCGGCTTTCCGTGAGTTTTTACGACGCGAACAAAACGGGGGCGCTGGTTTCCCGGATTATGAGCGACGTGGAAGGCGTGCGGAATTTGATCGGCACGGGGCTGGTGGAATTCGTCGGCGGTTTGATGACCGCGGTGCTCGCCATGGGCGTGCTGCTTTATATCAATACGGTGATGACGCTGGTCGCGTTTGGGGTACTGATACTATTCGCGCTGTTTCTCAACAAGGCTTTCTCGACCATTCGTCCCATTTTTCGAGCACGGCCCAAAATCAATGCGGAGGTGACTGGCCGGCTTACTGAGTCGCTGGGCGGGGTGCGCGTGGTGAAGGGCTATCACGCGGAGGAGCATGAGGAGAGCGTCTTTGCGGGTGGGGCGCAGCGGTTGCTGGACAACGTGCTGAAGACTTTGACGGCGACTTCGATTATGAGCCTTTCGGGCGCGATGTTGATGGGGCTGGTGAGCGCGGTGGTGATGTACCTGAGCGCGCGCAGAATCATTTCCGGGCAGATGACGATCGGCATGTTTTTTTCTTATTCGGCTTTCCTGGCAATGCTGATCGCGCCGGTGTTTCAGATTGTGGCGATTGGGACGCAGCTTACAGAGGCGATTACTGGGTTGGAGCGGACACGCGAGATCTTGAATGAAGCGAAGGAGGATCAGGACCCGCGGAGGACGGTGCGGCTGGGACGGATTGCGGGGCGAGTGGAATTTGAGGACGTGCATTTTTCCTATGAGGCGGCGAAGGAAGTTTTGCACGGGGTGAGTTTTGTGTCGGAGCCGGGAACGGTGACGGCGCTTGTGGGGCCGTCGGGGTCGGGGAAATCGACGATCATTGGGCTGGTTTCGGCGTTTTATACGCCTACGCAGGGGCGGATTCTGGTGGATGGCGTGGACCTTTCGACGGTGCAGCTTAGTTCGTATCGGACGCAGCTTGGCGTGGTGCTGCAGGAGACCTTCCTTTTTGACGGGTCGATTCGGGAGAACGTGGCGTATGCGCGGCCGGGTGCTACCGAGGCGGAAATTATGGAGGCTTGCCGAATCGCGCGGGTGGATGAATTTGCGGAGAATTATGAGAAGAAGTACGACACGGTGGTGGGCGAACGTGGCGTGAAACTTTCCGGAGGGCAGAAGCAGCGCGTGTCCATTGCGCGGGCGATCCTGGCGGACCCGCGGATTTTGATTCTGGATGAGGCGACTTCGAGTTTGGACTCGGAGTCGGAGGCGCTGATTCAGGAGGGACTGCGGTATTTGATGCGCGGGCGGACTACGTTTGTGATTGCGCACCGGTTGTCCACGATTCGGCGGGCGGAGCAGATTTTGGTGGTGCAGGAGGGGAATATTCTGGAGCGCGGAACGCATGAATCGCTTTATGCGGCGCATGGGCGGTATTACGACCTCTATACCAAGCAGTATGCGGTGGAGACGAATTTGTTTTTGGCGCCGGGCGAAGGCGATACGTTGGATGAAGATGGGAAAGAGGGGGCGGGGGGAAGTGGTGGGTCGGGGGCGGCCTTGCCGGAAGCGTTGCAGGCGTTGCGGAATCGGAATGTTTGAGTGGGACGGCGTTTCGCGACAGGGGATAATTTTTTGGATGGGCTGAAACCGTAAAAGCGAGAGCTTCGCTCTCGCACCCAATAAAAGAGCGGCCCGTCCGATCTTGCGGGACGGGCCGTCGCCATTGAAAATCGAAAACTGTTAGAGGGAAGGGCGGCGGAGGATTGGCTTTTTGGCTTGGGCGGCGGCTTGGGCGGGGAGCAGGGTGGCCATTTTGCGGATCATGGCTAGGACCAGGCGCTTGTCGCCTTCAGAGAGCGTGGTGCTGTACTTTTTGATTTCGGCGAGGAAGCGGATTTCGTCCTGGCTAAGTTCGCCGAGCATTTTTTGGGTCTCTTTGTCGCGCGGGGTTTCGGTACCGGGGAAAAAGTCGGCGAGCGAAATTTCCATGGCTTCGGCGATCTTTGCGAGCGTCTCAAGCGACGGGACGGTGTGCCCGTTTTCTACGCGCGAGAGATAGCAACGAAGCAGTCCGGTGCGGCGCTCGATGTCGCCCTGGGAAAGTCCCCGCTGGCTGCGGTAGGTTTTGATGACTTCGCCGATGTTGACTTGTGGTTTCTCTTTAGGCACGGTTTTCTCCAATTGAACTGATAGCTTAGTCGCTAACAGTAGAGGTAGCAAGGGGGAATGTGGGGGCCGTGGTAGCCAAAAGGTAACGGCTCCACGGAAAACCAACAGCCATCAGACTTTAGCCGCTAGCGTCGTATTCCAAATGAAAATCTCAATGGGACAGTGGAACCTCTGCGGGCGCAACGTTGTAGCCGTCAATGAATAGGGTCGGAAAGCGAATCTTGGGATCGTAAGTTGTAAATGTGACTGAGAGTTTCTTTTCTTCGCCGGGCAAGAGAGAAAAATAGTTGTCATCCCAAAAGACGGGGACGAGGTCGTCGCCGCTGGGGCCTTTCGTGGCGCGGAGGTGAACCATAAACGCCACCGATGAACTCGGGTTCTTGATGGTCAAATGTATGTTCCGCGGATCCGGGCCAGTGAGCACAGACTGGGGTGTTGCGGTAGCCTCGAGCTTCACTTGCGGCAGCGAGTTCAGGCCGGTCAGGTCAGCGAAGTCTTTCTGGGGAGTGTAGACGGTGTCTTTTTTGTGCTTCCAGTCCATGGTGTCGGGTTTGGTGGAGAGCCAGTAGAAGTTATCGCTGACGAGATTGCCGGAAGCGTCGCGGAGCCGGAGTTTTAGGAAATAGGTGGTGGAAAGGTTGTCCGGTTTTGATAGATCAAACGCTTTGCCGACGGAGTCCCAACCGATATTGATGGTGGCCTCGCGGGAACCTACTTCCTTGCTCTCGATGTTGTAAAGCTTCGCGGACACCTTGTAGTTTTTCAGGTCATCGTACGTGCCGTTGACGACGGAGATGGAGTTGGTGTCCCAGTCGTATTGGATGTGGACGATTTCCTGGGCTTTTTTTGTGCCGAAGTAGCCGCCGGAGGGAACGAGATAGTAGTCGTAAAGATGCCAGATGAGCGACGGCCAGGCGTTGTTGAGCATCCACTGGATGACGCCGGTGGAAACGTACTTGTTGCGGCCGTAGGCCTCGAACATGGAGCGCTGGTTGTCGTATGCCATGGCCTGGGCTTTGCGCTCGAAGTCATCGAGAGACGTGGGAGCGCCATAGCGCTTGGCGAGAGCGTCGCGGAAGACATCGATGGTGGTGAAGCGTTCGCCACCGGCGTGGAAATTCCAATAGTCATCGATGGGCCAGAGATGATCCTTGGGAATGAACTTGGCGAGGCTTTCCTGGGTGGGGATCGCGGGGCCGGGGCTGGTTTCGGTGTTGTAGCCGAAGGCGCCGCCGGCTTTTGTATCGGTGAACCAGTACACCGGGGGAACGTATTCGTAGGGGCCGGTCATTTTTACGCCGGACTTGCCGGTGACCTTGGTGGGAGTTTCGGAAGCCGAGGAGATGGTGGGATTCGGCCACTCGAGATTTTTCAGGATGTCCAGATACATGGTTTCGATGTCGGCGGGTGGCGGGCCATCACTGCCGTAGAGCCAGACGAAGACGCTCGGATGGTTGCGGAGGCGGGAGATTTGGTCGACCATCGAGGCGGCAGCGATTGTTTTTGTTTCCGGCGTCCATTTCTTCCAGTGTTCCCAAGCATCGCAGCAGATCCAGCCGGGCATGACCAGGATGCCGAGCTTGTCCGTCTTGTCGAAGAATTCTTCGCGATCAACTTTCCCTTCAAGGCGGATGGTGTTCAGGCCCATGTGCTTGACGTAGGCGAGTTCGGCATCGAGTTTGTTGGAGTCCCAACGGAGCAGCATGTCCGGAGCCCAGGCGGCGCCGCGGATAAGGACGCGCCTGCCGTTGATAGTGAAGAGGCGACCGCCGGTTTCGGTGAGTTCGGAGGTGACCTCGCGGATGCCGAAATTCAGAGTGACGGAATCGGAAGGGGTATTGGAGACGTCCACTCGAAAATGAGCGGTGTAAAGGCTACCACCCGGCCACCAGAGATGCGGCTCGTTGAATTTTAGTTGTGGATACTCTTCCGGTGTGAAGCGGAAAATTTTGGTATCGTTCGCGGCAAGTTCCACGGGCTGACTCAAATGAATCTCGTCGACATCGGCGTGGAAGACGGCCTGGACCGGATGATTGGTGGTATTTCGGAGTTCGGCGGAAAGCGTAAGCTTCGCCGATCGGTAAGCGGAGTCGAGCTTGGAGTTTACGAAAGGATGCCGCAAAGTAACGTCGCCGCTGGAGGAGAGAAAAACTTCGCGCCAGATGCCGGTGTCTTTGTCGGGCGGAGTGGGATTCCAGTCGACCCAGGTGAGGCCGAGATCATCTTTTTCGGGAGAGAAGACTTCGACGGCGAGGGCATTCTTGCCGGATTTGTTCAGAAGTTCGCCGATACGGAATTCATAGGCGCGATAGGCGCCGGCGACTTCGCTGCGGTCGGCAAGTTGCTTGCCGTTGAGCCAGATGTTGGCGCGGTAATTGATGCCGAGGAAATGGAGCCAGATGGCTCGGTTGGCATAAGCGGCGGGTGTGGCAAATTCAGTGCGGAACCAGTGGGAGCAGCGGAAAGGACTGTTGGCAGGCATGTCGAGATTGGCGGCTTGAATTTTGTTGTTGGTAAAAGCGCCGGGGAATGAATTGAGATTCTTTCCGTAGTTGGGATCGGGAAGAGTTTTGTCCGCGACGAGAGAGCCGACGACGGTGCCGGGGACGATGGCGGGGTGCCATTTCGAATCGTCGAAACCGGGGAGCGAAATGGCTTCAGTTTTAGCGCTGAGCTTGCAGGAAGATTCGAGGCGCCAATCGGTGTGAAGAAAAACCGGGACGGAGGGAGAATCATCCGCATGTGCGTTTGGGTCAAATGCCGAGCAGAGGGCGAGCGCGAAGGAAAGCACGAGCGCGGAGCGAAACCGGGACATAGGCAGGCCTCGTAGTCAGAAAGGTAGCCGCGGGTGGAATCGCGGGTGGCAATAGCTTACATTAAACCGATTGAATACAAGAGGAATTCTTGTTGCGGGATGAGGAGAATTTAGGAGCGCCGGGTGGAGAATGGTTTCCGCTTGAAAGGCCGGCAATAGAAACAGTAAGCTGCGTGGGGATCGGTCGCTGCTTGCCCGTTCCTAGCCGTCAGCTTTCAGATCGTCTGTTTGCCCTTTTTTCATCCGCGCAATGAAGAAATGGAGTGGCAGAGGTGTTGTTGTCAAACGGGGGGATTCGAATGATACGCCGCGCAGCAGTTTTTCTTGGTTTTTTGGCTTTGATGGGAGCAGGTTCGGTTAAGGGGCAGGCGAAGCGAAAAATCATTGTGGACCAGGATGCGCGGGGACCGGCTACGACAGACCAGCAGTCGATGCTCGCGTTGATTCAGGCTCCGCAGGCGGAGGTACTGGGACTGACGATTGTGAGCGGGGACCAGTGGCGGGATGAGGAGGTGGCGCATACGCTGCGGATGCTGGAATTGACGAACCATCCGGAGATCAAGGTGTATCCGGGGGCGATCTTTCCGCTGGTCAACAGCAGGGAGGAGATTGCGCGGTGGTCGAAGTTGTATGGGAAAGTGCGCTACCAGGGTGCGTGGACGAAGAATGGGACGGGAAAGTTTGTGCGCGAGGTGCATGGACCGTACGAGGTGCCGGATCTGCCGGAAGGAAATCCGACTCGGAAGGCGGAGGAGGAAGATGCGGTGCACTTCATCATCCGGATGGTGCACAAGTATCCGCACGAGGTGACAATTTATGCAGGCGGGCCGATGACGAACATTGCGCTGGCGCTAATGCTGGATCCCAGGGTGGCGGAACTGGCGCAGGAGTTGGTGGTGATGGGCGGAAGCATTGCGCCGGAAGTGCCGCTGGCCTGGAAGACGGAGAACCGGCGGGAGTTTAATTTCTGGTGGGATCCGGAGGCGGTGCACATTGTGCTGCGCGCGCCGTGGAAGAAGATTACGGTGACGACGGTGGATATTTCGGTGAAGACACGGATGACGAACGAGATGATTCAGAAGATTGCCGCGGCTGGAACACCTTCGGCGGCTTATATCGGGAAGTATTCGGATGAGGAGTATTTGTGGGATGAGTTGGCCGCGGTGGCTTGGCTGGATCCTGGCGTGATCACGAAGGAAGTGAGCTTGTATATGGATATGGATATTTCACATACGGCTGGGTATGGGAATACGTTGGTTTGGACGGAGGAGGAGCGGCCGGGAATGGGGGAGGCGTTGGTGCATGTGCAGACGGAGTTGGATAATGAGAGGTTTGTGAAGGAGTTGAGCCAGTTGTTGGCCGGGAGATAGAGGGAATTGGATGGGGCGGTGGTGAATTTGGCGCTTAAAGGCACCGGCCCCGTAAAGTCGTTCGGGATGCAAAATACGCACCTCACATGGCGGCCGCACTCGGGGGATGTTCTAACGCTCGGCCAGGCCGAAGGTGGCCGCTACAAAGTCCAGGCAGAACAGCGACTTTTGATGGATGCGTTGCGCGTGCAAAAGCGGCAACTTCGCTGCCGCACTCAAAAGGGATGGTGTATCATTTGGTGGCCCCGCAAATGGTGAATGAGCGCGTAAATGACTACTGAAGAACGCAAGGCTGCACTCGAAGCGATTATTTATGCCGCGGACGAGCCGGCTACGATCGACCAATTGAGTGCGGCTTTGGGCGAAGAGAAACTGGCGGTGCAATCGGCGTTAGATGAATTGGTGGCCGGGTATGCCGCGGAAGAGCGCGGGATTGAGATTCGGGCGGTGGCGGGCGGTTACAAGATGTACACGAAGCCGCAGCATCATGATTTGGTGCGGCGGTTTATCAAGTCGCTGCGGCCTCCCTTGCGGCTTTCGATGCCTGCGCTGGAGACTTTGGCAGTGATCGCGTACAAGCAGCCGGTGACTGCACCGGAGATTTCAGACATTCGGAGCGTGAATACTTCGGGCGTGATTTCGACTTTGCTGGACAAGAAATTGATTACTACGGCTGGGCGCAAAGAGGTGATGGGGCGGCCGATTTTGTATAAGACTTCGAAAGAGTTTTTGATGCGGTTTGGGTTGAGCGATCTGGATGAGTTGCCTAGTTTGAAGGAGTTTGAGGCGTTGGCGCGAGAGGCGTTGGGGACGGATGAGGGGATTTCTCCTGGTGACGTGACGGAAGAACAGGTGGCGGAGTTGCATCCGGAGGTAGACGTTGCCAACACGGAAGCACAGGCAGGAGTCCCTGTGCCACGGGAGATGGGCGGGCACGCGCATGCTTCGGCTGCGGAGGCGATTGCGCACGTGGAGCGGGAGCTGTCCGAGGCGGAAGAGCTTCGGGAGCATGAAGCGCTGGCTACAGCCGAAGGGATGCCGTCGGGCCAATTGGATGAAGATCCGCCGCCACCTAGCGTGAAGACGACTGTGGCCGGGGAGTAAGACGGCTTACGCGGGTACGTTCGTCGGGATTTGTGCAACCCTCTTTTCTTTGCTGAACAAGAATATGAGTGGGGGAAGTGCCTGCCCTTTCTAAAAGGCGCAAAGGGTAGGTCACCCCTCGGATAAGAAACGTCGCCCACCTCGGAAGGCGGCCGCTACAAAGACAGTATGTTGAGGAACCCAGGACAATGCTCGAACGATTACAGAAGATTATTGCGCGGGCGGGGATTGCTTCGCGAAGGCATGCTGAGCAGCTGATTCTTTCCGGGCAGGTGGTGGTGAACGGGAAGGTCGTTACGGAGTTGGGCAGTAAGGCCGACCCGGAGAAGGACAAGATTGAGGCGGCGGGGCGGACGATTAAGGGAACGGACCGGCGCGTGGTTTATATGCTGATGCACAAACCGGCGGAGGTGGTTTCTTCGCTGGCGGATCCGGAGGGGCGGAAGAATTTGCGGAATTTGCTGCGGGGATTTCCGGAGAGAGTTTATCCGGTGGGAAATCTGGAGTATGCCGCTACGGGATTGGTGTTTTTAACTAACGACGGGGATTTGGCGGCGAGGATGTTGAAGCAGTGGGACGGGCTCGAGCAGGTTTATCATGTGAAGATTAAGGGGATGCTGACGCTGTCGGATCTGGACCGATTGGGAAAAGAGATTGGGATCAAGATGCAGACTTTGCGGCAGCCGGATGCCAGCCGCGGGCATGTGACGAATTACTGGTATGAGGTGCGGACGAAGGGCGCCAAATTGGAGAAGTTGCGGAATTTGATGTTTCGCGAGCACCATCCGGTGGAGAAGGTGATGCGGGTGGGATTGGGATCGTTGACGGTCGAGGGGATTCCTCGGGGGAGATATCGATTGCTGGATGAGCGGGAGGCGGAGGAGTTGAAGACGGGGAAAGCGGCGGAGAAGCCTGGAGATCGATTGCGAGGGAGGAGGAAGAGAAAATAGAGTTTGAGAACGAGTTGAAATATTGCCTGGGTCCCTCCAGTCCGCGGCCAGCGCTAGCGGCGCGCAAGAAAATGCCGGCCGCTCCGGTCGGGATGACAGCAAAGGAATACGAAAAACCCAATAGCACAGGCCCTTCGGCGTAGCTCAGGGCAAGCAGGAATGCCTGTGCCAGAAGAGCGGGAATAGGATTGGCGTATGGATTTTGGGCTTAGCGACCATCAGAGGTTGATCCGGGAGACGGTGCGGTCGTTTATGGAGGTGGAGGTGCGTCCGCACGTGAAGGAGTGGGAACGGACGGAGCACTTCCCTGCTGCGGCGATTCGGAAATTGGCGGAGATGGGTTGTTGCGGGATGTTGATGCCGGAGGAGTGGGGCGGGCCGGGGCTGGATACGATTTCCTATGTACTGATGATCGAGGAAGTGGCGCGAGTGCATGCGGCGATGGCGACGGCGCTTTCGGTGACGAATTCGGCGGTGCAGCCGCCTTTGTTGGAGTTTGGGAATACAGAGCAGAAGAATCGCTATTTGAAGCGGCTGGCGGCGGGGGAGATTTTGGGGGCGTTTTGTTTGACGGAGCCGGCCGCGGGGTCGGATGCGGCGGGGATTCAGGCTACGGCGGTGCGCGAGGGAGAGAATTACCGGATTAATGGGACGAAGACCTGGGTGACGAACGGATCGGCAGCGGGAGTTTTTCTGGTGTTTCTGAAGACGGATCCGTCGGCTGGGGGGAAAGGGATTTCGGCCTTTTTGATGGAACCGGGTTATCGGGGATTTAAGATCGGGCGGCATGAGGACAAGATGGGGCAGAGGTCGTCGCCTTCGGTCGAGTTGCTGTTCAATGATTGTTTGGTGCCGGTGGCCGGGCGGCTGGGAGAAGAGGGGCAGGGATTGAAGATTGCGCTGAGCGCTCTCGATGGCGGGCGGATTGGGATTGCGGCGCTGGCGGTGGGATTGGCGCAGGGAGCGCTGGAGGAATCGGTGAAGTTTGCGCGGGCGCGGAAGGCATTTGGGAAGGCGATTGGGGAGTTTCAGGCGATTCAGTGGATGCTGGCGGATATGCATGTGGAGATTGAGGCGGCGCGTGGGTTGGTGCGTCAGGCGGCGTCGTTGAAGGATTCAGGTGGGAGGATGGGATCGGCGGCTTCACGGGCGAAATTGTATGCGAGCGAAATGGCGAACCGCGTGGCGTATAAGGCGGTGCAGATTCATGGGAGCCAGGGGTATTCGCGGGAGTCGGATGTGGAGCGGATGTACCGGGATGCGCGGGTGGTGACGATTTACGAGGGAACGAGCGAGATTCAGCGGACGATTATTGCGCGGGATTTGTTGGGAAAGAGTTAAGACAAAATCCAGGATTAGTAATTTTATGGGGGAAAACCTTTCGAGATGAGGTTGCCGGATGGTGTGGGCCGAGGAAAAAGAGATAACCTGGAGGTCGCTGAGGGAGCGGAGTACGCTCAGAAGAAAATGGCAAGAGTGTTCGCCACAGAGGACACCGAGGGCACAAAGTTAAGAACAGCGGGATTGCGCAGCGAACGGGTTGTGTTCGGGAGGAACTGGTTGGGTCGAGGTGCTTCAGCCATCCTTGCCGGATGGCTTCAGGATGACAATTATTCCTGCCTAGGGGTTGGGGCCAGGTGCTTGAGTTGGGCCACTTCGCGGATGGTTAGGGAACGGAATTTGCCGGGCGGGACGTCGAGGACGAGAGGGCCTAATTGGATGCGTTTGATTTTTTCCACAAGGAAGCCGACCGATTGGAACATGCGGCGGATTTGGCGGTTGCGGCCTTCGATGAGAGTGACTTCGTACCAGGGGTTGGGGGCGTCTTCGTGGAGACGAATTTTGGCGGGAGAGGTTTTTACGCGACGGTCGTCGTCGAGGGTGATGTGGACGCCGTTGCGGAGGCGGGCAAGGGATTTTTCGTCAGGGCGGCCGCTGATTTTGACCAGGTATTTTTTGGGGACGTGGGAGCCGGCTTTGGTCAGTTTCTGGGCCAGGGCGCCGTCGTTGGTCAAGAGCAGGAGGCCTTCGCTCGAGTAGTCAAGGCGGCCGACGGGGTAGACGCGCTCGGTGAGCGGGCCGACGAGTTGCATTACGGTGGGGCGGCCTTCGGGATCGCTGACGGTGGTGACGTAGCCTTTGGGCTTGTGGAGCATTAGATAGAGCAGGCGCGGGGATGGCTTGATGGGTTTGCTGTCTACGGTGATGGTGTCGGTGTCGGGGTCGGCTTTGGTGCCGAGTTCGGTGACGATTTGGCCGTTTAGGGTGACGCGGCCGGAGGTGATGATTTCTTCGGCTTTGCGGCGGGAGGCGATGCCGGCGGAAGCAAGGATTTTTTGGAGGCGCTGTTGCATGGGGATGGAAAGAGGATAACAGCGATCAGATAACAGGATGCGGATCTCCTTAGTCAAACATAGCACGATGAGATTTGAGTGGGTGGGAGGAAAGAGAAAAGATAACGCAAAGACGCAGAGAGATTTCTGAGAGAAGAGAGATCGGGCCCGTCGGCTTCGCTCAGGGCAGGCAGGAGTGCCCGTGCCACAAAAGAAAATCGAAGCGGGCGGCGTGCCCCTTCGCCTGTGCAGAGGGCAAGAAGCCGCACCCAAAGGGCTTCAGAACATAGGCTGAAACCTGTGCACCTTGAGATCATTGCTTTACGACTGCGTCTCCGGTCTTGTAGAGAAGCACGTTGCGGCCCGGGACACCGCGTTCGAGGCGGCGCAGGCAATAGCGGAACGGGCGCGGGCCGTAGTCGACGGAGTTCTCTTCCAGGCGATAGTAGAGGTCATCCACGCGGACGACTTTGGGTGCGAGCCAGTCGTCCTTCGGGCGGCTTGCCCGGATCTCGAGGAATTCCTGGGTCTGGTCAGTTTTGTACTGGAGTTCGTCGGGGACTTGTTTGAGACGCAAGAGCATCGTGCGCTCGCGCACGGCACCGGCAAACGACTGGGCGTTGCCCTGATCTGGGAACGTCGTCTTCGCGCGCGTTCGAGGCGCAAGCAGAGCCAGCGTGCGATCGATCAAGCCGAGCGGCAGCGTACCGAGCACGTTTTCCGCAAACGCCGCACCGCAGAGACGCACCGCCCCTTCAATCGCGAAATAGGCGAGAACCCACGTGAGGGGGTGAAAAAGAAAAACTGTATACGCCGCTCCGGCGATTTGCTGGTCGGTAACTTCAACGCCCAGTTTGCCGCTCAGCGCCAAATCCACGCCGCGATCCACGATTGGGAACATGAGGTATTGATACCAATTGGCGAGGGCGAGGATTGCGGCCCCGACTTCGAGCACGCCACTCAAGCCAGCGGCCCGTGACCATTGAACGTGGCCTGGGAATGGCAGCGTATTTCGCCAGCGGGCAGGCAGGAATGCGGCCAGGGGACCTGCGATATAGGTCAGAACAAGAGATGTCAGCATAATGGGTAGCCAAGAATATTGTAGTGACTCGCAGGCAAGTGCCAAGTGTGTAAAACAAGGGCGTGTCGAAAAATGACTGGCGACGCGTCCCCTTGAATTTTACCGGGGAGAGTTCATAGGCGAGCGAAGTGAGTCGCATTTCGAGTCGCCTCCAAGCAAGTTCATGCAATCGAACTGATCGACGACCTTAAATCGCAAAGCTTTTCAGATACTTCATGCGTGGAGAATAACAAGGATTTGCGGGCGCATGTCACACCTTGCATTCATAGGATATTCGAAAATACGACGAAGATTTGGTGGGGGAAATCCGGAGTGGGCCATTGTTCGGGGCGACCTCTAGGTCGACGCAACACGGGGGCGGGCCGGCAGGCACTACAGGGAGTCATTGGCGAGGGGATTTTTTTTCGTGGGGGAGGCAGTCATTGCAGATGCCGCCTACTTCGGTGCGGGAGACCGTGACTTGCATGTCGAAGTCGCGGGCGATCTGTTCTTTTAGCTGTTCGTAGAGGCGGGATTCGAATTCGCGGACTTTGCCGCAGCGGAGGCAGGCGACGTGGATGTGGTCGCGGGGGCCGTGGGTTTCATAGTAGTGGCGGTCGCCGCGGAGGTGGAGGAGATCGAGTTCGTCGATCAGGCCTTCTCTTTTGAGGAGGTCGATGGTGCGGTAGACGGTGACGAGGTGGACGGCGGGGTCCATTTTCTGGGCGCGTTCGAGGATTTGGTCGACGTCGAGGTGCTGCTCGGCGTTGTCCATGACTTCGAGGATTACGCGGCGCTGACGGGTGAGGCGAATTCCCTTTTCACGGAGGGTTTTTTGCAGGTGGCCGGTCGTTTCGGCGGAGTTAATGCGTTCGCCTGAAGAGACACGATGTGTGGGTGAAGCGGACATGAAAGGATAGTTTAGCAGGAATGGGGACCGCCGGAAATTAGAGGGAGATAAAGGCGAATGAAAGAGAAAAGACTTAACGCAGAGAACGCTGAAAGCGCAGAGTACACAGAGAAGAGGAGCAGTCCTAGTACACAGAGAATGGTTCTTTTTTCGGTCCTAGTCTGAAAAATTTACCATGACCCCAGCGAGGGGGCGAGGGCGGGGGATTTGGAAAATTGCACAAATGTGTGCGGTATGTCGTTGAAAATTCGACACAGTAACAATTTTCTAGCCTGTGTGGTGCCAAAGCTGCCTTTCTAGGGGTGGCCAAGGAACGCCTGGGAACCCAACCCACCCGACAGAAGCACGCTTGCACCGAGAGAGACCAAAATCGTTAGGGAGGCGCTGAGAATGAGAGCCATGAAAAGTTTGATCGTTGGGATGACGGGTCTACTCACTTTAGGGCCATGCTTGTCTGCAAAAGATCCGAGCGAAGCAAAAACGGAGCAGGAACGCCTGCAGAATGCAGGAAAGGTGACGCAGGAAATCCTGCACGTTCCGGATAATATTCCGCAAGAACTACTCGACAAGGCGCGATGCGTGGTGGTGATGCCTTCGGTGTTAAAGGCCGCGTTGGTTGTCGGAGGCAGCTACGGACGCGGGACGATGGTGTGCCGCAACGGCAAAGACTTTAGCGGACCGTGGGGGGCGCCGGCGATGTACGCGCTTGAAGGCGGAAGCGTCGGCTTGCAGATCGGCGGCGAAGCCACCGACTTCGTATTTCTCCTGATGAACGATCGTGCCGCGACGAGCTTGTTGCATTCCAAAGTAAGACTGGGAGCGGACGTATCCGCAGCGGCGGGGCCGAAAGGGCGCTCAGCGTCCGCGGACACGGACGCTTACATGCGCGCGGAAATTCTGAGCTACTCGCGCGCCAGAGGAGTATTTGCGGGTGTATCTCTGGAGGGCTCGACGTTGCGTCCGGATGGCGAAGCGAACCGAAAACTCTACGGTAAATCCACGACCGCCGCTGAGATCATCACCGAACCTGACACAATCGCGCCGTCCGCGGCGAATGACCTGATTGCGGCCCTGCATCAGGCATCTCCACAACTGAAGCGCTAGAAAACAAGTTGGAACGGATTCGGACCCTTAGGGTCAGGAAGGTTTGTGCCTGGAGGTGTGGCCGGAGTGGCGACCGGCCGCTCTCAATGAGGCATGAGAACGCCCAGTCCACGCCAGAAAGGGTGAGATCATGCGCAGCAGACCATTCATCATTTCGCTCGTACTAGCAATTCTATTGCTAGCGATGGCGGCGACAACAACTGCCCAAGTCCGAGTAGGAGTAGCAATTGCCATCGCTCCCCCGCCGTTGCCTGTTTACGAGCAGCCGATTTGCCCAGGTGATGGGTACATCTGGACGCCAGGATACTGGGCTTACGATTATGACGATGGCGACTATTACTGGGTGCCGGGCACGTGGGTGCCGGCTCCGGAAGTCGGATTCCTTTGGACCCCGGGTTATTGGGGCTGGGGAGGCGACGGATTTATTTTCTATCCGGGGTACTGGGGTCCCGAAGTAGGTTTCTACGGCGGGATCAACTACGGCTTTGGCTACTTCGGACATGGTTACGAAGGCGGGCGCTGGGACAACGGGCGTTTCTACTACAATGCGACGGTCAATCGGGTGAACGTCGAAGTCATCCACAACGTTTACAACACGAGGGTTACTGAGACCACGGTTAACCGCGTGAGTTACAATGGCGGAAACGGCGGCGTCAACGTGCGTCCAAGACAGGAAGAAGCGGCGGCTGCTCAACAGAGGCACATCGCACCTGTGGGCGTGCAAGTTCAACAGGAGCAGGCTGCCCGCGCTGACAAGCAGCAGCGCGCTTCAGTGAACCACGGGGCGCCAGCAGTGGCTGCCACAACCAAGCCGGGTGCGTTCAAGGAGAGCGGTGTGGTTCGAACCAGGGAGGCAGGAGGGGCGTATAAACCGACTCCGCGCCCAGAGAACAACGCTTCTAAACCCGCGATCCACCCGAACGATCTCCCCCGCACGGACCGTCCGGCTTCGCCGAATACGGGTATTTCAAAACAGGACCTGAAATACCAGCAGCAGCAGGAAAAACTGCAAGCGAAGCAGCAAAAGGACCTGCAGAACCTCCAGCAGAAGCAGGAGCAGGAACATCAGCAGATGGCAAAACAGCAGGCGGACGAGGCGAAAAAACAGCAGATGGAGGAACGGCACCAGCAACAGACCCAGCAACTACAGCAAAAACATGCGCAACAGACCCAGCAGTTGCACCAAAGGCAGCAACCGTCACCGCCGCCTCCACACCAGAATGAGAACAAGCCACCACACTGAGCAGCGTCGAATGAGTACATGGCCGGGCATCCGTCAACCAACGGATGCCCGGGCGAAAACGCGCTTTTGCGTTGGAGAATGATCCTGTTGTAAGACCCATCGACGGGCGTATAAAAATTACATCTTCGAATTTGGCCGAGCATCGGTTGTTTTCCCGCATCCAAGTTGATGTTTGCGCATCGTGCTGCGGATTTCGCGTTGACCGCGCTAGCACGCAAATCTAGACTAATTTTGGTTGTAAAAGATTCTTTGAAGAAGGTAGGTCCCAGCCCATGCAGCGTTTCAGTCTGGTATTTTTGTGCTTCATGTGTGTGCTCACCGGAAAAGCAACCGGGCAGGACGCGAACATTGAGCCGGTACATGCGCCTTCGGGGGCGCTGCTGACGTTTCACCTGCAGACTCGACTGAATCCAACGGATAGAAATGAAATGGACGTTTTGCCGAAGGGGACGGTGATTCGCGTGAAAATGCTGAATGGCATCGACTCCGGCGTTGATCGCGATGGCAGCGAGTTTCACGGCGAGGTTGTGGAATCGGTTTGGGCGGGAAGTAAAGTGATCGTGCACGCGGAATCGGAGGTGCGGGGGATTCTGGTATTGCTCCGCAGCAAGAATCACCCGGAGGGTTTTCGTTACGAGTTGCTGGTGACGAGCGTGACGGATCACGCAAAAACATATGACCTGACCGCTTCTTTGAATCCTTCTTTTTTTGACGCTGGCACGCCCGCTCCGCCAAATTCCAAGGCTGAAACCCGGCGTGATTCGAGAGCTACCGACGGCGGCTCTGCGACTTTGCCCTTACCTCTTCACAATTGAGCGTAACACCTTATTGCAAATCCCCCGCGAACAAGGAATTGAGATAAGAGCTGTGTAAAAAGTATGACCGTGCAAGTTTTACCGCTCCACGACCCAGTAGGAAGATAAGTGTTTAGGCGTGCAGAGATTTCCTAGTTCCGGTACTTACTCCGCGCAATCGATCGAAGTATCCACAGTCGCCGCAAGATGGTTATTCAAGAGGAGATAGCAAATATGCGCCAACTTTCAATATATGTGGCGCTCCGTCTGCAGTCCTGTGAGCACCCGCCGAAACCCCTCTGGAGGCTGTAAAAATGAAGAAAGAACTGAAGCTCATTTGGGCCGGCATGGCCAGTCTGATCCTTGTGGCAGCAGTCTGCGCGATTCCCCCCACGCTCCCGCACAGCACCGTGACACTCGAACAGACGGCGGCGCCAACGCAATCTGTATCCGGCCAAATCGCTGAGGTGCAAAAGACGTCGTTTACCCTCAATGTTGGACCGAGTCACACGATGTCCAACGTGCGCCAGCAACTGCAGGAGACACAACAAAAATCAATGACGTTCCAAATCGACAAGAATACGACCATTGATGGCAAGATGCAGGTCGGGGCGAACGCCGAAGTGACGTACCGCGAAGACGGCGGCAAGTTGGTGGCGATCAGCGTGCGCGTTTCCTGATAGCTTGATTGCCAAATGATGTGATTTGAGCAGGGTTTCTTCCGGTGAGTCCCACCGGAAGAAACCTTTTTTTTTCATGCACCAGCAATGTGCCGAGTAACGTCGCGAGCGCCTGGTAAGAAGGTGTAACCTGTGGGCTCAAGGTTCGTTGGTCATTCTGCTGCCAGGTGCAACGTGGGGCTTGCAACAGTTTTCAGCCGGGGGTTTGTTCTGCTGCTCTTGGGACTTCTTGGGATCCGGGCGCAAAACACGACGGTCTTTTCTCTTGTTTCGGATGAACCCAGTAGAAAAGTGATCTCCCCGAAAACTCCCGTGATGGTGATTGGGTTCGTCGGTGGTTTTGTGAGGCATGACAATGCGGTGCACAGCCCGGTGCAAATGGCGTCGCGCCTCCGCGATGGCTACCCCTCGGGGGTACATGTGGAAGTGTTTGAAAATCGGCGGCGGGAGCAGGCTTACCAGGAGATTTTGAAAATGCTGGATGCGGATCACGACGGGAAGCTGTCTGAAGAGGAAAAGCGTGGCGCGCAAATTGTTATTTACGGGATGAGCTGGGGCGGATCGGAAACAGTAGCATTGGCGCGCGAATTGGGAGAGCGGAAAATTCCGGTGCTGTTGACGATACAGGTGGACAGCGTGGCCAAGGCAGGGCAGAACGATGCGGTGATCCCCGCGAACGTGGCGGAAGCGGCCAATTTCTATCAGGCGGATGGCTTGTTGCACGGGCAGCCGGAGATTCGAGCCGCGAATGGAGCGAACACGCGAATTCTGGGCAATTTCCGGTTCGAGTATGGCGGCAAAATTTTGAAGTGCGAGAACTATCCGTGGTACGACCGCTGGTTCATGAAATACCACACGGAGATTGAATGCGATCCGGCGGTGTGGAAGCAGGTGGAGGCGCTGATTCGTTCGAAATTGCCGCCGACGGCGACGCAACGAGCGGAGAACGAAAACAGTTTAATGCAAGCTCCCGCAGAATGAGCAATTTCAGAATGTGCTGCCGCTGGGAATCGGAGAGACGTGCGCGAGTTTGGGCGGGATTGCGCTCTGCGTTGAAACCGTGGCGGGACCGTTGGTGGCGCGCTGAAGGTTCGCCCAATCCTGATGGAACTCAAGCATGGTCTCGCGCCGGTGTTTTGGGCTTTTAAGGAAAGTCGATGTGCGGGCGAGCAACAACTTGTGGGAGAGCTGCTGGTTGGAGTCGCGAGCCAGCACGTTGCTGGCGCTGACGCCAACGCGGATGGACTCACCATTGCCGGAAAGCTGCATCCAGACGGCGCCGTCAGTGTCCACGGAGGCAGTTCCCTTTTCATCGAGAACCTTGAAGAAGCGCGAACGATCGTGGACTTCAGCGGAATCCCTGTTTTCCTCGATTTCTGATTTGAAAGCCTGGCGATAGCTTTTCCACTCGGCGGAGGTGCCGACAATTTGCGTTCGTCCATCCGGTAAAGCCACGTCCCGCAATCGAGGTGAGGGTGAGGCGGATTGTGGAGCGAGATCAGATGCCGGATGCTTCTCGAACTCTTTTTCAGGGTTGAAGCGGCCCGTGAGTACATAGGAAGCGGCGACGACGGGCAATGCTTCGTTGGCAAAGACAACCATGGGAATCAGTAGCTTCTTCGAGCGAAACAGTTGTTCGGTTCCGGCGCGGACCTCACTGCTTCGCTTGATGGTCCCTGGAACCTGGGCGAAGTGCATCACGCGGAGATTGATTTCAGGATGACGCTGGGCGTAGTGCGTGAAGCTGCGGGCCACGGCTTTGGGGCTGGTCATTCCAAAATCGTTGATGTAGTCGCGACTGACGGAGTGGGGGAAATAGGTATTGACGACGCGGCGGACAAAGTCCGCGCAATTGTTGGTGGCGCCGTTGAAATGGTTTTCGTTGGGCGAATTGTTGAACTCCGCAATCAGCTGGCGGTCCTGTTCGACAGGGGTTTCCACGACAAACATGTAGACACCGCGAATGAGGGTGGCGGCGACCATTTCGCGCCATTCGGCTTTGCCGCTGGTTTGGCAGTCCGTGGCGGCGCAATAGCCGGAGAGATAGGTCTGGCGATAGCGTTCTTCGAGAGCGTGCTTGATTTTGAAGGAACCGAAAATGGGGCGGTTGCGGGAGTCCTCGACGCCGTAGAGGTAGATGTTGAGGGGAACGATGTTCCAGGCAACGGACTCGTCCTCGCCGATATTGATGTATGTGCTCATCACAGAGCCTGACTCGCCGGGGCCGCAGAGGCGGAGTTTTCTGGGCGAGTCCGCGCAGATGCGGGAGAAATAGACGGCCGTGTGGCCAGTGCCGGTGATGCGGTCCATGCTTTCGTCGAGAGACTCGTTCAAGACGACGCCGACATCGGCGGAGGCGGGGGGTGCGGCCAGGGCAACGAAGAGACTTGCGAAGAGAATAGGGAGCGTGGCCGCACGGATTTCTGATGCAGAGGAGACGAGCCCTCTGGCGAAGCGGCAGAGATTGGAGACAAGAGTCGTCAATCAACCCCCTCAGAGACGATATGGGCGGGCCCTGCTTTATCTAACACCTGTGCCGGAGAAGAGTTGCTGCATTTCTTGATAAGTGCTTCGAGGAGAATAGGTTAGAGTGCTTGGATCGGATTCCACTCAGAGGCCAAAACCGTGAGGTATTGGGGGCAACTCTGAGGAAGAACGAGAAAGAATCAATGCCCCGACCGGGTCGGGGTGAACGCCTGGCGCTGAGAGTGCGGAGTAGGCAGAGAAGGAGAGAAGAGCACGAATGGAGGCGGCGGTGTACCCTTGGCAAGAATCGCTGAGATTATAAAGCCGCCGCTCAACAGTCAAAAGCTACGGAAGAGGGGATAAGAAAGGAAAAAACCGCACCCTGAAAAACGCGGGGTGCCGCACCCCGGGATGTCAGGAGTGAGTTGGGAGGAGTCGGACCACGTCGTTGTACATTACGTATGCGAAAAGAACCAGGAGAAAGACCAAGCCTACCTGAATGAAGCGCTCTTTGAAGGACAGGCTGAAGTCGCGGCGGCGGATGCCTTCGAGGGCGAGAAGGAGGATGTTGCCGCCGTCGAGGATGGGAATGGGCATGAGGTTGAGGATGCCGAGGTTGAGGCTTAGGGCGGCCATCAGCGTGATGACGGCGAAGGTGCCTTCCTGGACGGCGTGGCCCGCTTCGCTGGCTATGCCGACAACACTCTGCAATTGCTTCGCGGACATTTCGCCCGTGAGTAGCCGCTTCAACACGATGAGAATTTCGAGTGATCCCCGCTTGGTAAAGTTGGCTGCGGAAGCGAGCGACTGAGAGAAGCCCACTCTGCGGAAGGACCATTCCTGACCTGGACGGATACCGATGACCCAAGCGGGCTCGCCTTTTTCGTTCTTGTCCAAAATCGGCGTGAGGGTGAAGGTTTTAGTATCCGACTGCCTGCGAACGGTGACCTGAGCGGGCTTTCCCCCGTTTTTCTGGATTGCAGCCACCATATCTTGCCAATTATTCAGGCGCTCACCATTCATGGTCTGGATGATATCGTCGCGCCGAATGCCCGCAGCCGATGCTGGCTTGCTCTTGTCCAGGTATCCAACAAGAGGTGTGTTCGGCGGATAGCCAAAGAGGTGCTCCGGATCCTTCATCCCGGAAGTGGAGACTGTCACGGAGCGAGCGGTGCCCTGATGATCGAGAGTAATTTGAAAATTGTGAGGTTCTGGGCCCTTGTTGAATTCCGATTCGACCGTGCCCCAGTTGGGATTGGGAATGCCATTTAGAGAGAGAATGTGGTCACCCGGCGTCACGCCCAATTTGGCCAGGGGAGAATCCGCTGGCACTCCTAGGATGACGAGCGGCTGGTCGTTGTACTTCGGGTACGGATCACCCTTGACCAGGAAATATCCGGTAAGAAGCACGAGTGGGAAGATTAGGTTGATCGCCGGCCCGGCAACAGAGATTAAAGCGCGCTGCCAGCGGGGCTTGGACATGAGTTCATCGGGGGCGCCGGTCGGAAGTTGCTCGCCGGAATCGATTTCCGAGATGTCCTGTCCGGCCATGCGGACGTAGCCACCGAGAGGAATGGCGCTGATGCGCCAGTCGGTATTGCCCCACTTGAAACCGAAGAGGCGCGGGCCAAAGCCGATGGAGAAGACGTCGACGCGAACACCGAAGTAACGGGCGACGATGAAGTGTCCCCACTCGTGAACGAGGATGAGAACGCCTAGGACAAGGAGGAAGCCAAATGCGATATTCATGCCGGAATAGATCCCTTTCGTGACTCAATCTAAGTCTCGCATAGTTAGATGCGTGAGGGAAAGTAATCGGTGATCAGTGATCGGTTATCAGTAATCAGCAAGAGGCCGGAGGCGAGCAGCGGACAGATAACAGACAGCGGGAGGGCTGGCCTGGGCGTTGTGCTAGAAGGTGTCGGCGGTGATTTCGGGGTCGTGGGGGGTCCAGTCGTCGGGGGGGAAGGAGATCCGCCAAAATTTGGGGGCGGGTTTCAGGAATTCGACGCCGACTTCGGATTTCCCTTCGGGGGCCGGAGTGACATGAATTACGCGGACGAATTGCTCTTCGAGGGTTTCGGTATGGCGGAAAAGAATTTTTTGACCGACTTCGACGCGCATGGACATGAGGACTAGGGCACCGTGGGCGTTCACGTTGGTGGTGAAGGCGTTTTCAGAAACGTGCTGTTTGTCCGGGCCTCGGGCAATGACGAGGATGGGGAGACGCAGAAAGACACGCTGGCTGCGGCGACGGTTGTGCGCGAGAGCGGGGTTGGAGGAGAGATTGGTCACAGGAGAGAAGGCCTGGGGATAGTGTTGGAGAAGAAGCGGAGGAGGTCAAGAGGCGGAAGGTACTAAGGTTCCAGAGGGAAAGGGATGGTCCCGGAGGAGGGAGTCGAACCCACACGGGGAGTAATCCCCGGCAGATTTTGAGTCTGCTGCGTCTGCCAGTTCCGCCACTCCGGGAGAACCTATAGGAAAGTAACATGAGGGTGGCGGGAGGCTCAAGCGAAGACGAAGGCAAGTAGCCGGCCATTTTCCGGTGATCCGAACGCCCGCCGGCAGGTATTCATGTAGTGCAGGCTTACACGGGAGTGGCGGCGGTGGCGGCGACGATGGTGGCTGGGATGTTGACTGCTTGGCCGTCGAAGAAGCGGCGGAAGCCCTGGATGGCTTCCTGGATGGCGAGTTCCCTTTTGTCGGGAGGAGTGGCAGCGATGATGCGCTTGAAGGGAGCGGCGAGTTCACTCGCGCCTTGCCAGGCTTCTTCCGGTGTGCCGGGCCAGGGCCAGTTGATTTTGCGCTTGGCGACGAGGACATCATGGAAGCCGGCGAGGCAGAGGAGATGGTCCAGTTTGTTTTCGTCGGCGAAGCGGAAGACATGAGGCGCGTCGGGTGGAGGCGCGGGGATTTCGACGTATTTCAGGAATGGGCGGAGCATGGTACTGAAGAGAGGGTTTTCTTCCATCGAGCCCCAGGTGACGAACGAGACGCGGCCGCCAGGCTTGAGGACGCGGCGCATTTCGCCGAGGGCTTTCTGGATGTTGGGAACGAACATAAGGCCGAAGCGGCAGGTGATGCGATCGAAGAAGTGTCCGGGGAATGGAAGCTGCTCGGCATCGGCGGCGCGGAACTCGATGTTTCTAATGCCACGGGCGGCGGCGTTTTCCTCGGCGATCTGGAGCATTTCGCGGAGGAGATCGGTAGCGGTGACGCGGCCTTGGGGGCCGACGGCTGCTGCGACACTGAGAGCAGGTTCGCCGGATCCGCTGGCGAGATCAAGGACATGCATTCCGGGAGAGAGAGCGGCGCCTTGAACAACGAGCTCGGTGGCCTGGCGGGATTGGAAGGCGAGTTGGGAATACCATTTTTTCCAGGCGGGCGCAGCACCTAGCCAGTCCTGGCGGACGATTTCTTTGGGGTCTGGAATGGGAGAGGGGGAGGTGGACATTGCGGACTCCTGATTCGCGAACTGCTGGGAAAAGATCGGACGTTGACGAGTTCAGTTTGCTCGCGGAGGAGTGGTTTGTAAAGCGTGGAAAGGAAGAAGAAAGATTTAACGCCCCGACCGGGTCGGCGTAAACGCCGGGGGCAGAGGACGCAGAGAAGAGGGGGATGGTCTCAGCGATTCGAGTTTCGTTGAATTGTTGCTACGGTTCCTCCACTCCGCGACCCGGCACGCCTCTTCGTCTCCGCTCAGGGCAGGCGGGATGACGGAGTTCGGAAATGGCCAAAGCGAAGAGGGGGACTTGACGCCGAGTTCGTCGGGGAGGAACCGAGTGCACAGCTCTAGACGAAGAGCACGGCGAGGGATCGCCGTGCTAGTGGGGCCGATCTCGGGATCGGCCCGTACAGGGCCGGAGTGGATCCCCAGCAGGGTGCCGTACGCGCTTGACTGGACGCGTGTGCGGCAAAGGGCTAGTGTATAGGCGAGGCTCAATTAGGGGCCGCGGGACACTGCGGTTAGGGCCTGAAGAGCGAAAACATGGCGAGTGGAAGCATAATTCCCGGCTTACAGGATGAGCAGCGGGGTCTGACGTATTGGATGGAGCGCGTGCTGGAGGAGCTGGAAGAGGTGCGCTCGGGGCCGGATACGGACGCAGTGCATGATTTGCGGGTGGCATTGCGGAGATGCCGGTCTTTGGCGGTGGTGATGGAGGAAGTGGATCCAGATCCCGCATGGCAGGAGATGCGCAAGATTGGGAGGAAACTTTTTAGGCAGTTGGGTGAACTGCGGGACAGGCAGGTGCTGGAGGAGTGGGCGAACAAACTTGGATCGGAGGGCGGGGCCGTGCGGCAACGACTGGCAACGCACCTGGAGAAGAACGAAGCGGAAGAGAGGGATGCCGCGCTGCGAGCCGCAGGAAAGTTTGATGCGAAGGCGTGGAAGAGTTATGAGCGTGTTCTTGGACACAGGGCGCGAGTGGTTGCACCGAACAGTCTGGCGGCGAAGAGCCTGGCGCTGGAGCGATTGACGGCGGCGCGAGAATTGCACCTGCGGGCGCTGCGGACAGAGAAGCCGGAGCCGTGGCACACTCTCCGAATCGGCGTGAAGAGATTTCGATATACGGTCGAGAGTTTGTTGCCGGAGCTGCATGAGTGTTGGGGCGAGAATCTGAAGCGGGTGCAGGATCTGCTGGGCGAAGTGCACGACCTGGATGTGCTGGCAGAAACAATTGCGCGAGTGGCGGGAGACGAGCCTGAAGAAGTGCGAGCGGGATGGATGGAGCGGATTGCGGCGGAGCGCGAGTCGAGGCTGGATGCATACCGCCAACTGAGCATGGGCGAAAAGCGGGTTTGGCAGGATTGGAAGGAAGGGTTGCCGCAAGGGGAGCAACTGGAAGCGGCGGCGATGGCTCGCTTGCAGGCGACGGCCAAAGCACTGGGTGCGAATCGCGGGAAGGCGGCACACGTTACGCGAGTGGCGCTGAAGTTGTACCGGGAGTTTGGGCGGTTGAAGGCCGGCGAAGTATTTTCCAATAAGCAACATCGAAAAGTGATGGAGGCTGCGGCGGGGTTGCATGCGATCGGGGCGGGGCTGCGGGCCAAGTCGCCGGAGAAAGCGGCGCGGAAATTTTTGCGGAGATTGCCTTTGCCTGTGGGATGGACGGAGCCGGAGTGGGATTTGCTGGGACTCGTGGTGAGGTATCACCGGGGAAAAGAGCCGAAGGCAAAACAGAAGGGGTACGCGCGGCTGACGAAAGAGGAACGCCAGGCGTTGTGCGCCATGGCAGGAGTGTTGCGGCTGGCGCGTGTGCTGCCGAAATGCGGCGTTGAGTCCACGAAGGGTTTGCGTGTGGAGCGGTCGGTGGATGCGTTGATTGTGCGTGCGCCGGGGCTGGAAGATTCGGAAGCGGCGGCGGCTCGAGTGGCGGCGGGGAAACATTTGCTGGAGACGGTTTTGGAGAGACCACTGATTGTGCAGACGGTGCCGGTGGAGTTGAAGGTGGTGGAATTGCCGCGGCGGGAAGAGACGGTGCCGGTGGCGGCGGCTTCAGATTAGTTCCTTTTGGGGCCGGCGTTCTGCAGGCCTGGCAATCGGCGGACAATTTAGGAACCAAGAGTGAAACGGCTGGCCCTTCCGGACCGAGCCGCCCTCGTGCGGTAGCCAGGCTTGAAAAACCAATCGCCCCTACCGAGAAAAGATCCTTGAACTTGGCGGAAACTGGAGAACAGCCAGGAATGGCTGTGCCGTTGGGTGCAGTTGAGAGGTCGGTTTGAAACCGTAAAAGCGGTGGCAGAGCCACCGCACTCCAAAATAAGAGAAGAGCACGGGCAGGAGTGCCTTGCCAGAAAAGCGCCCGTCTCGTAATGCGGCCGCTAGAAGTGCACGGCGGTTTACTTCCCTGCTTTGCGTAGGAGTTTTGGTGTGGCTAGCCAGATTAGTTCGCCGCTTGGCGGGACTAAGCGTTTTAGTTCGATTAGGGCAACGCCGGATTTTTTTAGAGCGGTCAGGTGGTGGGTGGAGCCTAGCGAGGTGGCGATCAGGTCGTCGAGGTGGGGGGCGTGGCCGAAGAGGAAGACGGCCGAGAGTTCCTTGTCTTTGGAGAGTTCGCGGAAGAGTTGGAGGGGCTCGGCGCCGGGGAGAAGCCGCTCTGTTTTGCGGATTTTATTTTTGGAGTAGCCGAGTTCGTCGGCGAAGATTTCGGCGGTTTGGTAGGCGCGGAGATAAGGACTGGCCAGAAGGAGGTCGGGAGCGGCGCCGATTTCGGATACGCCTTTGGCTACCTGCCGGGCTTTTTCCGTTCCCTCTGGGGTGAGGAAGCGATCGGGGTCGGGGGGACAGTTTGGATCTTCGCGATCTACGGCTATGCCGTGGCGGACGATGTAGAGCTGCATGCGGTTGGCTCCTCAGAAGAGTTTACTAGATGAATGTTTTTTTTCGATGACGGAACGGCGAGGGTGTGTTCGGAATAAGGAGGAAGGGCACGGAAGAAAGACTCTACGCAGAGTTCGCAGGGAACCCGGAGTGCGCTCAAAAAAAGGGGAGGAGGAGGGGATTGGGCTCGTGGATTTGTTGAGAGTTGGTGATTAGTGCGCAGAAGCGGGAGCGTTGCTCCCGCACCCAAAAGTAGGAGAGTTAGGGGTGGCGGGAGAAGTTGGAGGGGCGGAGGTAGAGATGGGTGTGGAATTCGCGTTCAAACAGGGCCGAGCTGCGTTCGGCGTCGCGGATATCTTCGGCGGCGTCGCCGCGGGTGCGGAGTTGGATGGTGACGGCGCCGCGTTGGAAGGAGGCGCGGAGATCCTGAATGCGCTGGCGGTGGGAGTGATCGAGACCTTCGGCGATGCGGAGGATGGCGGCGAGGCGGCGGGCGACGCGCTTGTCGTTGTTGTTGAGCGCGGAGTAAGCGGGGTGGTCGGCGTTCGGAGTGGACTTGCGATTGTGATAGCGAACGACGGCGGCAACGATGTTGCGGTCGCGGGCTTCGAGGCCGGGAATGTCGCCGTTGAGGGCGAGATATTCGCCATGCTTGTGGTGGCCGCGATGGGTGATGCGATGGCCGATGTCGTGAAGGAGCGCGCCGGCTTCGAGTTCGACGCGAGCATGATGGTGTAGGTGATGGAGAGGCTGGAGGTGATCGAAGAGCATGACCGAGAGTTCGCGGACGTGCTCGGCGTGGCGCTGATCGTATTCGAAGCGGCGGGCGAAGCTGCGGGTGCCGAGGAGCATCTGGCGGGATTCGGCTGTGTAACGGTGAGGTTCCTTGCGGGAGAAGGCTTCGCGGGCAATTTCCTGGAGGATGCCTTCGCGGATGCCGACGGTGGGAATCAGGAAGTGGTGGATGTTGAGATAGCGTCCGAGGACGACGAAGATGATAGCCGCAACGCCCATGACGTCGGCGCGATCGCGGCGAACGCCATAGGATTTCATGCGCTCGCGGAGATCCCGCTCAAGGATGTCGGGGAGTCGTTCGCGCAGAAGAGAAATATCGAGCGTGGGAAGTCCTTCGCGGCGAGGACCTGGAGCGACGTTGGAAAGAGTTTCGGCATTTCCGCCGAGGGCGACGGCGAGTTGATCGGCGAGATTCGGGCGATTGGGAAGGCGCGATTCGAGGAGGGCGCGAACGTAGCGACGGACTTGTTCGGCTTGGACGGGGCGAATGGTGCCGGGAATGCCGAGAGTGGTCATGAGTCGGACGGTGCCGACAGGGAGCTGGGCGCTTTGCAGAATGGAATGGTCGCGAAGAATATTAATTTCGAGGCTGCCGCCGCCGAGATCTACGACGCAGTTCGGTGGAGATTCGGGGCCGAGAGCGGCGATGGCGGCTTCCCTGCCGAGGCGGGATTCTTCTTTGGCGGTGATTACTTCCAGTCGGAGGCCGGTGGCTTGCTTCACACGGCGGACGAGCGTGCCGCTGTTGCGGGCTTCGCGGGAGGCGCTGGTAGCGACGGCGCGATATTTTGTGACGCCGTACTCCTCCATGATTTCGTGGATGTGGCGGAAGGCTTTGACGGCTTTCTTTAGAATTTCCTCGCTAAAGCGGTGACGGACGAAGACGCCTTCGCCGAGGCGGAGGGGAACGCGTTCGTTGACGAGCGGTTCAATATCGAGTGCTGAAAAGGCCCGGGCGATGGACAAGCGGACGGCGTTGGAGCCGGCGTCAATGGCGGCGATGTGGACCGGCTCGGGCATGATTTATCTTACCGCCAGAGATGCGCGAGGGCGGAAGAGGGAGTGTATTTGGAAGCGCGGATGCCGAGTTGCTCGCCGATGCGCTGGCGCAGTTGCTTATTGACGGACGAGACGCTGGCTTCGCCGTCGAGCTCGATGAAGGCGTTGCGTTTGGCCATGTTTTCGAGTTCGCGCTTAATCATCGTTTGATAGCGGACGAAGGACCAGTAGAGGTCGTGGGAGAGGGACATGTCGCGGCCGGCTTCCCAATAGCTGATGGCTTGGGCTTTTTTGAATTCGCGGGCGAAGGCGGTCTCCGGGCGGACGTTGAGCCAGAAGGTAAGATGCGGGCGTAGAGCCATGGCGTAGAGGCCGGTGAGATAATCGCGATTGATGCCGCGTACGACGCCGCGGGCGATGAGGGTGAAGATGAAGCGGTCGGCGAGGACAACGGCGCCCGAGCGGAGAGCCGGAACGATGCGATGCTCGAGCTGATCGAAGAAGTCGGTGGCGTACATGAGGGCGAGTGTGAGGCGGGTGACGGCGTTTTTCGCGAGGAGTTCATCAATGTCGCGGCCGACCAGGTTGGAGCGGCGGAGGCCGCTGGTTTGAACGGAGAAACCTTCGGACTCGAGCCATTCCTGGAGGAGAGCGATTTGAGTGGAGCGGCCGGAGCCGTCCATGCCTTCGATGACGATGAGCGAGCCGTTTAATTCGGTGGGGTCGAGGCCGACGAGGGGCTCGCCGAAAAAGCATTGGGCGGAGTCGGGATCGGCGACGGCTGGCTTCGCAAGAGCTTCGGGGGAGGCTGGCGGAGAGGCGACGGGTTTTTCTTTCTCTTTTTCTGGGTCGGACATGGCTATTCGGCTTCCGGAGCGCGCGGTGCAAAGCGCTTGAGATCGATTTTGGAGGCGACGATGTCGCGCATCTGTTTTTGGAGTTTGTTGACGGGGAGGGTGCCGTCGAGGACGACGAAGTTGTCGGAGTCCACCATTTTGTCGTACTCCTCGAGGATGCGGGCCTGGAAAAGTTTGAAACTTTCGGGGCGTTCGTAGGAGAGGCCGAGGTCCATGCCGGCTTCGTAATACTTCAGTTTGGGGCGGCCGCTGAGGATGCGGTCGACGGCAACTTCGAGGGGAGCGCGGAAATAAAAGGTGATGTCAGGGACAGGGGCGAAGCGGTAGAGATTGCGGAGCCAGCGATGGGAGCAGCCGCGGGCGGCGTCGCGGGCGAAGGCGGTGTAAACGTAGCGATCGGCGAGGACCAGATAGTCGCCCTGGAGGAGAGGCATGATCTGGCGTTCGCAGCGGTCGGCGAAGTCGGCGGCGTGGAGAAGAGAAAACGTGGTGGGAGTGAGGAGACGTTTTTGCTTGCCGCGGCGGGTGGCGGATTTTACAAGAGGCGAGGAGTTCCACTCGGTGAAGTGGAGGCGGTAGCCGCCGATCTCGAGCCAGCGCTTGAGGAGATAGAGTTGGGTGCTTTTGCCGGAGCCGTCCGTGCCTTCGACGACGATGAGCGCGCCGGGGTAGGCGCGGCTTGGAATCGGGCGACCAGGCTGGGGGAGCGTAGTTTTGGAGGCCTCGGGGCGAGGCGGGGCTTTTACGGATGTGTCTGGGTTGTCCATTCGCGCGATAGAAACGTTCGGTGCTTGCGATTCAGCGTAGTCTGTCATTGTTACTAGGGAATTACAACACAGGGAGAGTTGGGAAGCAAAACGCGAAGAAGAGAGCAAAACAAAGAGAAGGGGAGAAGAATCGGACTTAACGCAGGGGGCCCTGAGGTCGGAGCACAGGGGTCGCAATGAATGGACGCGCACCCCGGAAAAGCGCAGGGTGCGGCACCCAAGAGGCTAGAAGAAGGACATTTTTACGGTCAGGTATTTTTTGGGGTTTTTGCGGAATTCGGTGAGGAAAGTGCGGAGTTCGGCGGAGGCGGCGGCGAGATTGTCGTAGAGCTGGGGATCGGAGAAGAGTTTGCCGGCGGTGTTGTCGTTTTTGTTGAGCCTGGCGGTGGCTTCAGAAAGGTTGCTGCTGCTGTCGCGGAGCTTGTTGTAGAGAGTTTCGTCGGTGGTGAGTTTGCCGAGGGTGCCTTTGCCAGCGCGAATGTCGCCCATGATAGTGTTGCCGTTTTCGAGGGCGGCCTTGGCCTGATCGTAGAGAGACGGGTCGTAGAGAAGTTTGCCGATGGTGCCCTTTTGCGAGCGGACGTCGGCGAGGATGGTGTTGACGTTGTCCACGCCTTTGTCAACTTTGCTATAGAGTTCGTCGGTCATGAAAAGCTTGCCGAGAGTTCCCTGCCCCGATTGAACGTTACCGACGATCTGGTCGCCTCTGGCAAGGATGCTGTTGAGGTGATTGTAGGCCTGGTCGTCGGTGATGAGTTTGCCGATGGTGCCCTTGCCGGCCTGGACGTCGCCGATGATTTCTTGAATTTCTTCGCTGAGGGCTTTCAGGTTGGCGAGAACATCGGCGCTGCGTTCAACAACTTCCTTGATGGCTTTTTCTTCGGCGCCGGGAATGGCCTGGCCTTCCTTGAGAGGCACGCCGGTGTACCCGCGCTGCACGTTGACGTAGCGGTTGCCGAGGAGGCCTTCGGTGACGAGGGTGGCGGTGGAATCAGTAAGCACGTCGCCCTGATATTTGCTGTCAATGCGAATGCCGACTTCGATGTTGTGCATGCGATCGGGCGGCTTGCCGGCCTGGCGAGGGACAAGGCGAATCTTTTCGACGTTGCCGATTTCCACGCCGTCGAGGCGAACGGGAGCGCCCGTGGAGAGGCCGGAAACTTCGGGCAAATACGTTTTGAGGCGATATTTGGGGCCGAGAAAGCCGGCGCCGGTAACGTAAAAAATGGCGACGGCAAGAATCAGAAGGCCGACGAGGACGAACAAGCCGACGCGCAACTCCGACCAAGTGATCTGCTTGCGCTGCGCCATTCGAACAGCCCCCCGTCGACTGCGAAGAATCGTGCACGACAACTATACAGGAATCAAATCAAAAATCGCCGGAGATACGGATCCGGCGATTTCATAAGCTCATCAGGCGTTCCCTCGAAATAAATTCTGCCCGCGCGTAGGACGAGAAAACGAGTTGGAGCGACGCGCGCCGATTCGGGCGAGGAATCGCGGCGAACTTTTTTGGCTTGCGGATCGAAATGAAAATTGGCGAGGGCGAAGCCATCCTGGAGGCGATGGGTAGCGAGTAAGGCGGTGACGCCATAGACATCGCGCAGACGAAGGATGAGGCTGATGATGGTTTGCGAGGTGATGGGATCGAGGCCGGCGGTCGGAGAATCGTAGAGCACGATGGGCGGCTGGCCGATTAGAGCGCGGGCAATGGAGACCCGGCGGCGCATGCCACCGGAGAGTTCAGAAGGAAGCGAGTCGATGGTGTGGGCGAGTTCGACAAAGCGGAGGACTTCTTTTACGCGCGACTCGATTTCCTCGTCATCAACGCCGTCTTCGTGGAGGCGGTAGGCGACGTTTTCGCCGACCGTAAGGGAGTCGAAGAGTGCACCTTCCTGAAAAACAAAGCCGATCTGGCGGCGGATTTCGAGAAGGTCGGATTCGGCCATCCCCGAGATGTCCTTGCCGAGAACCTGAATACCGCCGGAATCGGGCCGCAGGAGGCCGGACGCGAGTTTGAGCAGCAGAGTTTTGCCGGTGCCGGTTTCGCCGAGGAGGATAACGGTTTCGCGCTCCTGGGCGGAGAAGGTGACGCCGCGAAGAATTTCACCTTGGGCGAAACCGAGGCGGACATCCCTGAATTCAATCGCGGCTTGGCCGGTGACGGGAAGAGTTGTTGTCAGGGTGCTGGAGGAAAGATTCATGAAGGGTTAGAAAAACTTATCCGCAAGATAGAGAGCGATTTTAGTGAGGAAAGTGTCCGAGACGATGATGAGGACGGAGGAGACGACGACGGCCTGGGTGGTGGCGCGGCCAACGCCTTGAGTGCCGCCCCTGACGTTGAGACCCTGATAACAGCCGACGGTGGCGAGGATGAAGGCAAAGACGACGGATTTGGAGAAGCCCTGCATGATGTCGGAAAACTCCAAGATTTTGATGGCGCGTTCCCAGAACGTGGTGGCGTTGATGCGCAAGGACAAGACGCTGGCAACCATGCCGCCGATGAGGCCGACAAAGACGGAGATGGTCGTGAGAAGCGGAAGGGTGATAAGGGAGGCGAGGACGCGGGGAGTGACAAGCTTGCGGCTGGGGTCAGTGCCCATGGCGCGCATGGCGTCCACCTGTTCGGTGACGAGCATGGAGCCGAGCTCGGAGGCGATGCCGGAGGAGCAGCGGCCAGCGACGAGGAGGCCGGTGATGGAGGGGCCGAGTTCGCGGACAAGGGCGAGGGAGACGATGTCTCCCGTCAGGGAGGCCTGGCCGAATCGTTCGAACTGCGTGCCGGTTTGGAGAACCATGACAGCGCCGATAAAAAAACCGGAGAGAAGGACGATGGGGAGCGAGCCGACACCGATGTCGTCCATCTGATCGAGAGTGTCCTGGATGTAGCGTGGACCGGTGGCAAGGTTGGTGATGGAATGATAGGAGAGCTTTGAATAATTCTGGACTTTGAGGACGCTGGTTTTGGCCAGGTCCTGAAGGACCTCGACGACGGAGGGGACTTCGGGGGCGCGGGCTTCTTGGGGTGCAGCCTGGATTGGAGTGTCAGCCACGAGTTTCTCGCGAAAGGATCGAAGGAAGCGTAACTGGGGAGGCGGCGAGCGTCAAGGCAAAGAGTGGCGAAGCAGGTGACAAAGTTTCCGAAGAAAATCCGATTCAGCCATTCAATTCGATTCTTTTGACGCAGATACCGCGATTGATTTCAACATTCGCACCCAGCGCGCGGGCCGCTTATCGTGAGGCACGACAAGTCTAAAAGGACCTCGCTTGGAGTCGATAGGAGCGCCGTCTACGGTGTCCGCGACGAGAATTTCCGAGTTCGTGATGCCTGAGTCCAGTTCGGCGAGAGCGAAGACTACCTTGTAGCCGTCCTCAGCTTCCGTGGTTACACAGGTGGCCATTAGTTTTCCGCGAAGCTGGTCTCCCTGAGGGACGCCGGCTCTTCGGAGCAACTCCTCCAGCAGTACGCCCTCGTAGGTTTCGGATTTGTTTTCGTGTTGATTCGTAACGTGAAGTGTTGTTCGGGGCATGTTTTTCAGGTCGGCGACGGTCAGCGTGAGCGGCGTGGAAACCGTGCCAACAACCTTGAGTTGCGCAACGGTGGCGGAAGTCTGGGCCATCGCCGTCTGGCAGAATGGAAACAGAGCCAGAAAGGCGAATACGGATAGTTCGACAATGGCAGGCCGCTGGCGTTGACCCAACATGGATGCCCCCGGTTTGGTGACGAAATGCCTGCTGGCTTACTGCTTTTCGATCATGATTTCCGTGGACTTAATGACGGCCGAGAATGTGTCGCCCACTTTGAGGTTCATTTCGACCGCGCTGCGCCGTGTGATTACACTCTCGATATAATCATTCCCGACTTGAATCACCACGTGCGCCATCACTCCGCCGAGTTGGAGCTCGGTAATCTTTCCCTGGAGCCGGTTGCGCGCTGATAGTGTCACAAGGATCAGCATAATAGCTTCCCCGGCTTGGGTTCGTCTAGCCTGAAATGGGTTCAGTGGCGATCGGTTTGTCGGGTAAGCCGGAGACGACCAGGGGAAGCACCTGGCGCTGCCGTCGTTGCGCGTTGGATTCTGACTACCTGCTGCGCTATTGTCCAGAACGGAACAGACTTGGAGCTTCGCGAGGTCTAGTCTCTTGTTGAGGGATTGAAATGCAACCTCAATGGCAGAAAAGAGTGGCGCGAGCTTACAGGATCGAAGGGTCTATCGTTCTCTACCGCTCGGCGGCAAGAAGACAGTTCAAAGCGGAGAGATCGCAGGTGCGTGCGGAGCCGTGGTGGGGTATCTTCCTCGGAGTCCCGCTCTTTCTGCAGACTCTGCTTCGCCTCATTATTGCGTGTCCCCATCGTCACCGGGGCCCTCCGATAACATTGCGCGGGTCCATCCCGTCCGACCATGGCGGCCGATCCGACTATGGCCGGGGAACTTACATTACATGCCTGGATTGCGGGCAGAAATTCGCTTACAACCACAAGACAAGACAACTGGTGGATTTCTGGGGCATTCATGACGCAGAAGCACGGGCGGGAGTTCGACGGAAAGTTGCTGAATTCTTTTCACCTCTGCGAGGTTTGGCTGCAAGGATCGGCAGACTGAACATGCGGGTCCCGATGAATGAGCTTGCCAGATCCATGCACCGCCTCGGAATTCTGATGAAGGGCCACTAGAAGCCTTCTCATACATAGAGGGCGGGTGCTGGCCAAGCTCTCTTCAGTGGCTTCCGCCGGAAAACGACGGACACAAAAAACGCAAAAGCCCATATTCGCTAGCCCTTTCACGTCGGGCCCTTCGGCTGGGCTCAGAGTAAACGGAAGCGCTGACCTCCTAAAGAAACGCTTATTGGACTGCTGCTAGAGGGCATCAGGGGTCGGCGACGTTGGAGGAGAATTGGAATTGGGATTCGGTTTGGGCTAGCTGGCCGCGGAGACCGGCGGCTTCGGCGCGATCCTTTTGGGCCTGCTGGCGGTACTGGACTGCGCCAACGGTGCCGAGGGCGTTGAAGATTTTGCCCAATGCGTCGTTTTTCTTGCCGGAGTGTTCGAGTTGGTCGGCGAAGTTGTCCTGTTCGGCGGCGTCAGCGTCGAGTTCGTTGATGTGGCGGACAAGATCCTTAATACGTTCCTGGCGCTGGGCCTGGAGGATGGCGGGATCGGTGGCGGATGCGTTGGCGGAATCCCAGACAGAGTCGTCCTGCTGCTTTAGAATCGCGGTGAACGCCCGGAGATTGTTGATGCCGTTCTGGTTGCCTTGATCGGCGGAGAGGCGATACCAGGCGAGGGCTTTGCCGTTATCGGGTTGCACTCCCTGACCGAACTGATACATCCAACCTAACTGATTTTCCGCGTTGCTGTTTCCCTGCGCTGCTGCTTTGTAAAACCAGGACATTGCCTGCCGATAGTCGGTTTGAACGCCGGTGCCGTGCTGGAAGATGTAGCCGATGTTTTCCTGGGCGTCGGCGTTGCCGTGATCGGCGGCTTTGTAGTACCAGGAGAGGGCTTCGACATAATCCTGCGGCTGGCCCCAGCCTTCTCCGGCCATGTAGCCGAGTTGGTTTTCGGCGTTCGAGTTGCCGTGTGAGGCGGCGCGGCGATACCAGGCGATGGCTTGGGCGTAGTCGCGGCTGCCGACGAAGCCGCATTGGTAGAAGTAACCGATTTCCTGTTCGGCGTCGGGGAGATTCTGGTCGGCGGCTTTGCGGTAGAGAGCGAGGGCCTGGCGGTAGTCGCGGCGGACACCTCGGGCGTTTTCAAGCATGGAGGCGAGATTGTATTGGGCGAGGGCGTAGCCTTGATCGGAGGCCGAGTGGTAGTAGGTTACGGCGCGCGCATAATCGGTTTTGACGCCGAAGCCGTGTTCGTACATGTTGCCAAGCTGGTTTTGCGCGGGTGCGAAGCCCTGATCGGCGGATTGGCGGTACCAGGTTAGGGCTTGCGTGTAATCTTGCGCGGCACCACGGCCACGAAAATAGCAATTTGCGAGGGCGAATTGGGCTTGGGCGTCGCCGGCGGCGGCTTGCCTTTGCAGGGAGTAGAAATCTGTGGCCTCTGATGGCGCAGCTGGGGCGGGTTCTTGGGCTTGCGCGCGGGTGGTGGAAACCAGCGCGAGGGCGAAGAAAGCTGACAGCGTGGCCCTAGCAAGAAAGCTCATGGACGTTTCCCCCGTAGAGAAGTTTCAGAGAGATGAGCAGTGAGGACGGGACTGGAAATGGCAGAACACTTCCCTAGTCGTCTTGGTCCGCCGACGCATTCCGAAAGAACAGCATCCCGCCTCGATCAACCGCCGTTGTCCAAGAGCCTGCCAGACGGAGGGGCGGATAACGATAGGCCACTAGTACTAAATGGGGGAGAATGTGCTCAATTTTCTACTTCCTTCGAGGGCCGATGGCCGACAATCCCACTAATCGTCCAAGTGCAATTCATTGGAGGAAAATGCAAACGCGCCGAGGGAGGACATCCTGCGAGGATCTTCCTTCTTGGAAAAGTGGTGTGCCAGGGGAGCAGTTCTCGGGTATGCGCACGAACGCTCTAGCGTGAGCTTCGAAATTTCTTCAGTCATGCCTTATTGATTCCAGGGGGGCCTTGTAGACCCTGCACCACACGTTGTAAGTTCCCTCCTTGTCGTCCTTCATGTAGTCCACGTTGACGTGTCAAAAGAGAATTGTTTCTACGCTCATGCTTTTCCTCTCCAGTTTCTATGGGCAGCGGCCATCACAAGTGGTCCGTTAGTCCCGCCACCATCGCGGGAATAACGGAAAGTGGAGTGGCTGGACGGAAATGGGCGTGGCCGATACACTGATTGTTTATGCTTCGCTTTTATACGGCGGGAGAATCGCATGGGCAGGGGCTGCTGACGTTTTTGTCAGGGCTGCCGGCGGGATTGCCGGTGGATGCAGGATTTATAAATCACGAGTTGCACCGGCGGCAGTTGGGGTATGGGCGCGGCGGCCGGCAGAAGATCGAGAAAGATGCGGCGGATATTTTTGCGGGCGTGCGGCTGGGGCAGACGATTGGGGCGCCGATTGCACTGAGGATTGAGAATCGCGACTGGCAAAACTGGGAGAAGATTCTGCCGGTGGGGGCTTCGGATGCGCAGGAAACGCAGTCGCGGAAGCTGACGGCGCCGCGGCCGGGTCATGCGGACCTGGCGGGTTCGCAGAAATTCAATTTTCATGATGCGCGGTTTGTGCTGGAGCGGGCTTCGGCGCGGGAAACGGCGGCGCGGGTGGCGGCGGGTGCGTTTGCGAAGCTGCTGCTGAAGGAATTCGGGACCGAGATTGCGAGCCACGTGATTCAGGTGGGGCATGTGCGGCTGGAGCGCGGGGCGAAATGGGAAGAAATTCGAGCGGTGTGTGGGGACCTGAATTCGCCGCTGCGATGCGTGGACGCGGCGGTCGAGGAAAAGATGAAGGCGGAAGTGGATGCGGCGCTCAAGGCCGGGGATACGGTGGGTGGCGTGTTTGAGGTTGTGGCGCGGAATGTGCCGGTGGGGCTGGGTTCACATGCGCAGTGGGACGAGAAGTTGGACGGGCGGCTGGCGCAGGCGCTGATGAGCGTGCAGGCGGTAAAAGGCGTGGAGATTGGCGCGGGGATACTGGCGGCGGGGTCGTACGGAAGCGAAGTGATGGACGAGATTTCCTATGACAAGGGCGAGAGGAAGTTCCGGAGGTCGAGCAATCGCGCCGGGGGACTGGAAGGCGGGATCACAAACGGCGAGGACGTTGTGATTCGCGGATACTTGAAGCCGATTTCGACGCTGCGAAAGGCGATGGGAACCGCAGACATGGTGACAAAGGAACCGGTGCGGGCGGCTTATGAGCGTTCGGACTGGTGCGTGGTGCCGGCAGGCGGAGTGGCGGGCGAAGCGATGGTGGCACTTGTGCTGGCGGATGCTTTTCTGCAAAAATTTGGAGGAGATTCGCTGGCAGAGATGCGGCGGAATTTCGAGAGCTATGGCCGACAAATCGACGAGTTCTAAAGGATCTACGGTGACCGCCGAGACTCCTGTGGCGGCAACGCCTAAGGGGAAGATTTATCCGATCGTGAAGTATGGCGATCCGGTGCTGGAGAAGCCCGCGGCGACGATCGCGAAATTTGACGCGGAGCTGGAGCATTTGGTTGAGGATATGTTTGCATCGATGTACGCGGCGAACGGGGTGGGGCTGGCGGCACCGCAGATTGGGAAGAGTATCCGGCTGGCGGTGGTGGACGTGACTGTGGGGAAAAATCCGGAGGCGAAGATTGTGCTGGTGAACCCGGAGATTATTCACGCGGAAGGCGAAGTGCGGGAAGAAGAGGGCTGCCTTTCCGTGCCGGGGTTTCGCGGGTACGTGGTGCGGCCGCAGTTTGTAACGGTGCGGGCGCAGAATGCGAAGGGCGAAACGTTTGAAATTCGCGGAGAGAATTTGCTGGCGCGGGCGTTTTGCCATGAAATCGATCACCTGCACGGGATTTTATTTTTGACGCACCTGAGCATGCTGAAGCGTGACTTGATCAAGCGGAAGATCAAGAAATTAAGGAAAGAGGGCGAGTGGTAGCGCCGCCGCGCCAACGGGTGAGCCGCCCGTGAACCGGATGCGCATCGTATTTTGTGGCACGCCGCAGTTTGCAGTTCCCTCCTTGAAGTATCTTCTGACACAAACCGATTTTGAGATTGTGAGCGTGTATACGCAGCCGGACCGTCCGCGAGGGCGGGGGCAGGAGATTTCGTTTTCGGCGGTGAAGGAAGTGGCGGTGGCGGCGGGGCTGGAAGTGCAGCAGCCGGCAAAGGTGCGGGCGCCGGAGGTGGAAGAGCATCTGAGGAAGCTGGCACCGGATGCGATGGTGATTATTGCCTACGGACAGATTATTCCTGCTCGGCTGTTGCCGATTCCGCGGCTCGGTTGGACTAATTTGCATGCTTCGCTGTTGCCCAAATATCGCGGGGCGGCGCCGATTCAGTGGGCGATTGCGAACGGAGAGACGGTGACGGGGAATACGACGATGCGGATTGATGCGGGGATGGATACGGGCGAGATGCTGCTGCAAGAGGAGTTGCGAATTGGGGCGGAGGAGACAACACCGGAGTTGGCAAGGCGGCTGGCGGAGATGGGTGCGCCGTTGATGGCGAAAACGCTGCGGGGATTGGCGCAGGGGGAGTTGACGGGGCGGGTGCAGAATCCTGCCGAGGCTACGATGGCGCCTATGTTGAAGCGGGAGGACGGAAGGATTGAGTGGGCGCGGACAGCTGCGGAGATTTTTAATCGGATGCGGGGGTTTGCGCCGTGGCCGGGGGCGTATACGGAATTTCGGGGACAGACCTGCCATTTGCGGGGGAAACCGGTTGCGGGCACGGCGGTCGGGGAGCCCGGGACAATTTTGGTTGAGAAGGATTTGATCAACGCGGTTTGCGGCGGAGGCAGCCGGTTGGAAATTACGCACGTCAAACAGGAAGGGCGGAGGGAAATTTCAGCAGGGGAGTTTGTGCGGGGCGCGCGGCTGAAGAACGGGGAGCAGTTTGGGAATTGAGGGAGTGGAAAAGCGCGCAGCCCGGAATCATCCCGCAAAATGCGCGGCGTGGGGGCGGCGGTGGCGGCGCCAGGGCGAAGTTGGGGGGTTGGGTTGAAAGGTAAAAGCGGGAGTTTCGCTCCCGTACTCAAAGCTAAGAGGGGCCACCTGAAGGTCTCCGCTACTGGGAAATGGCGGCTGGCTTGGTCATTGCCGCTGCACGGACCGAAAGATGTAATCGCGCGTCGCAGCGAGGACAGAATCTGAAATTCGCGTATCGGGCGCAATGCGGGCCAGTGTGACGGCACCCACCATAGCGGAAACGATCGCCATCGACCGTTCTGCCCTTTTGCGGAACGGCACCGTCTCTAGCTGGCTGGCAATCAGCCGGGACAGTTGGAGAAATCCTTCCATGGCTGCTTGACGAGTCCGCTTGTCTCTCCGCGCGAGTTCGCTCCCCAGAGCGGCCAGGGGGCAGCCAGTTCTCGGCTGGTCACGATGAGCGCGCGACACATAATGATCCACCAGGACCGGAAGCGCGTACTTGTGGGGCTTTTCTTTGACGAGCAATTCCAGGCCTGCAACTAGCGACAAGAGAGTCTTGTCGCACGCTTCCAGGACGAGTTGATCCTTGGAAGCAAAATGACGATAGAAACCCCCGTGAGTAAGTCCCGCAGCAGCCATCACCCGCGCGAGCGCCACCTCGCTGATTCCATTCGCGGCGAACTCGGCGCCTGCCGCTTTGACAATTCTCTTGCGTGTCCTGGCGGTCTCTACTTTTGACTTACGCATAGTTCTTTGCCTCCGAACGGCGGCCCGAAGCATGACCCTTGCATTTAGATGTCATGTGACATCTAATAGAATCGCCAAGGCGGGGAGTTCTGTCAACGCCGCGTTTGACCAGAAAGCGCGGAAGACCGTTTGAAGGGAGACTTGCATTCATGAATGAAACTGAAATCCGGCAACTAAACGCTGAAGACACCGCTGAATATCAAGCTATCTTTCTGGGAGCGTTGCAGTCGGCTCCGGCCGCCTTCGCGGCGGACTATCAGGAAGAGTCGGCGCGCAGCTCCGAGCAAATCGCGGAGCGGTTTCAGCGGGAGGTGATCTTCGGAGCATTTGTGGACGGCCGCCTGTGTGCGATCGCAACATTCCTGCAGCAACCATCCACTAAGCGGCGGCACGTCGGAATGATATGGAACATGTATGTGTCGGAGGAGAGGCGAGGAACAGGGTTGGCGGATATGCTTTTCAAGCACGTCCTGGAAGCGGCCAGCCTCAAAGTTGACCAGGTGGAATTATATGTGGCGATCGACAATCCACGTGGTGGGAAGTTTTACCGGAAGTATGGCTTCGAGTCGTACGGGGTGATGCCGCGTGCGCTCCGGGTTCAGGGCGCGGATTTTGACGCACTGATGATGGTGAAAAAGTTCCGGTAGCTCGGGGATCGATGGCAACGGGACGGGCAGTGGAAGTGCTTTCCGCACCGTAACTTGAAGATCCGGCAGCAAATCCGGATGGCGCGCCTGAATTTCTGAACCAGAGACCCTTCGTTCGCTCCAAACCCCCGCGCCAAACCCTGAGAGGGGGCAGTTAAACCTGATAACTTCTATCGGGCTGCTCTTACCTTCGACTCCTGGGGACGGAAAAACTTGAATTCCGGAGGTTGGCGGAAAGCGACGCAGAGAGAGGTGTGCGGACTAGGCAGCCGGTTGGGACTGACAGACGTCAAACAGGAAGGGCTGCGGGAGATTCTGGCGGGGGTTGTGCGGGGTGCGAGAGCGAAGAGCGGGGATAGATGTGGGAGGTGAAGAAGCAGGAGGGATTTGTTGTTGACGGGGAGGCGGGAGTGAGGAAAGAGAAAGGCGCACAGCCCTTCCGGGCTCAGAGCAAACACGTATGGCTGTGCCGCTTGGCGAAGTTGGGTGGTTGAGTCCCGGCCGTAAGAGCTGGAGCTTCGCTGCCCCACTCAGAACGAGGAGGACCCGTCCGCCGCAGGGTACGGGCCCTGCGCAGACTCAAGTAAAGATAACAACGCGGGCTAGCGCCTGTGCTCGTTGAGGAGCGTTGACTGCTTGGAACGGGTGGTTTGCGCGGGGCGGTGCGGTGCGTCATACTCGGGAATCGCCACAGTGAGATTTTCAGTTGAGAGATCGGGAGCCTACCTTACTTATGCAGATCCTGCCTGTGAACCTTCATAAACGAGAAAAATTTGGAGTCATGCGAATGAATGCACGTCGACTGGGGAGTTTTCTGCTGGCGGCGCAGCTGGTTGGTTTGCCTGGATTGGCAGCTGGTGAGAAGGATAAGCCCGTGGCGAAGACGCCGGCGGACGCGATGCTGCAGACGATGCAGGCGGAGCTGAACCGGGCGAAGACGGATCTCGCCAAGAGCGATCCGGCTCCTTATTTTTTGAGCTATACGGTATACGACCAGGACCAGATTTTTATCGCTGGGGCTTATGGGGCGCTGCTGTCGGATACGGCGGTGAAGCGGCGGAACACCGATGTGACGATGCGCGTGGGAACGCCGGAACTGGATAACACGCATGGACAGAGCCGCGGGAGCGGAATGACTTCGGGAACTTTGCCTTTGCAGGATGATCCGGACGCGACGGCGCGGGTGCTTTGGGAATTGACGGACCGGGAGTACAAGCGGGCGGCACCAGCGTATTTGAATGTGAAGACGAATACGGCAGTGAAGGCGGAGGAAGAAGATAAGTCACCGGATTTTTCAAAGGAAGTTCCGAAGATTCATGTTGGGGAGAAATTGACCGAGCCGTCGTTTGACCGCAAGGCTTGGGAGGAAGAGGTTCGGCGGGTGTCGGGCGCGTTCCGGAAATATGGGGACGTTTATTATGCGACGGTGATATTGCAGGTGGGGTCGTCTAACGCGCGGATGGTGTCGAGTGAAGGCGCGGCGATTATGACGCCGAGCGCTTCGGCTAGGCTAGTGATGGAGGCGCAGACGCGGGCGGACGACGGGATGGATTTGTTGCGGGTGGAGACTTTTCAGGCACCGGCGGCAGGCGGATTGCCAAGCGAAGCGGTGCTGATGGCGAAGGCCGACAAGATGGCGGCGGATTTGAAGGAGTTGCGGAAGGCACCGGTGGCGGAGCCTTATGCCGGGCCGGCGTTGCTGAGCGGGCGGGCGGCGGCGGTGTTTTTTCATGAAGTGCTGGGGCACCGGATGGAGGGGCACCGGCAGCGGGACGAGGAAGAGGGGCAGACGTTTACGAAGAAGGTTGGACAGGAAGTGCTGCCGAAATTCTTGAGCGTGGTGGACGATCCGACGGTCGGAGAGATTAACGGGACCAAGCTGGCGGGAGCGTACGAGTTCGACAATGAGGGGACGCCGGCGGAGCGGGTGGTGGTGATTCAGGATGGCGTGCTGAAGAATTTCCTGATGTCGCGGATGCCGATCAAGGGATTCGACAAGTCGAACGGACACGGGCGGAATCAACCCGGATTGATGCCGACGGGACGCCAAGGGAATTTGATCGTAACCTCGAGCCAGGCGGTGCCGGAGAAACAGTTGCGGCAGATGCTGATTGATGAGGCGAAGAAGCAGGGGAAGCCGTACGGATTATATTTCGACGACATTCAGGGTGGATTCACGCTGACGACGCGGTCGTTGCCGCAGGCGTTTCAGGTGCTGCCAGTGATCGTTTATAAGGTGTACGCCGACGGGCGGCCGGATGAACTGGTGCGCGGGGTGGATATTGTGGGGACGCCGCTGGCGGCGCTGACGCGGATTATTACGACGGGTGACACGCAGCACGTTTTCAACGGAGTTTGCGGGGCGGAGAGCGGAAGCGTGCCGGTGTCGGCGGTGGCTCCGGCGATGTTGTTCAGCGAGATGGAAGTGCAGAAACGGGCGCACGGAAGAGAGCGGCCGCCGATTTTGCCCGCTCCAGGCGCGGACGGTGCGGCGGAAAGCAGCAAGGATGATCCGACGGGGGTGAAGCCGTGAGCGGCTTTAAGAGATTGAACAGGGCCGTGAGTTTGCTTGCGGCGATGACGCTGGCGGGAACGCTGGGGGTACGCCCCAGCGCGGCGGCGGCCGCGGAGAATTTTTCTGGAGACTCGGTGACGGCGAAGGCGCATGAAGTGGCCAAGGGCGACGTGCTGCTGGAGGCGCTGCTGACAGAGCTTGACCGCTCGAGAGACCGGTTGAAGATGGACCAGGTGAAGCCGCCATACTACATCGAATACCGCGTGGAGGATGTGGATAATTTCGATGCGGAGGCGGCGTTTGGCGCGCTGCTGAGTGCGCAGCGCCAACATGTAAGAGTGTTGCGTGTGGTGGTACGGATCGGCGAGTACAAGCAGGACAGCTTTTACAACCAGGGGATGGGCGGGGCGACGATTTTGCCGCTGGACGACGATCCGATTGCGCTACGGCGGCAGATCTGGCTGATGACGGACGAGGCGTACAAGTCGGCGGCGGACGCATACGCGGAGAAACTTTCAGCGCTGAAGCAGTTCAGCGCGGACCCGAATCCGATTGACGATTTTGCGAAGGCGCCGGTGGTAACGAAGGTTGAGCCGGTGGCTTCGTTGAAGGTGGACGAAGGCGCGTGGAAACAAACTCTGCAGGAGATGACCAATCTATTCAGGAAATATCCGGAAGTGCAGACGGTATCGGCGTCGGCACGATTCAGCGCGGTGAATCTATATTTTGTGAATTCCGAAGGCACGATTGTGCGCAATGGCCAGGCGAATTCGACCGTGACGATGAACGGAGCCACGCAAGCCGGGGATGGAATGCGGCTACAGCGGAATCCGTACTGGACGGAGTCGCGGCCGGAGGATTTGCCGAAGCGGGAGGAGTTGCTGAAGGAGACGGCGCAGGCGCTGAACACGCTGAAGGCGCTGCGGGAGTCGCCGATTGTGGAGGAGTCTTACCGCGGGCCAGTGCTGTTCGCGCCGGATGCGGCGGACGACATCATGGCGGGACTAGTGGGCGGAAACATCCTGGGACGAAAGCCGCAGCTTGGGCGGCCGAACCGGACTGTGGGAGCGTTCGCGAACAGTTATAAAACGCCGATCCTGCCAAAGTTCATGAGTGTGGTGGACGACCCGACGATGAAGGAGTTCGGCGGAAAGAAATTGGTGGGGAATTATGAGGTTGACAGCGAAGGCGTGCCGGCGCAAGCGGTAACAGTGGTGGACGACGGGACGTTGCAGAATTATTTGATTGGACGGCAGCCGATCCGGGACTTCCCAGCTTCGAACGGACATGGGCGGGCGTCGCCGGGGACGGCGGCGTTCCCGACGATCGGGACGCTGATCTTCAAGAGTTCGGAGCCGGAGACGGCGGCGGAGTTGAAGAAAAAATTGACGACGATGGCCGGTGAGCAGAACAAACAATTTGGGTACCGCGTGGATACGCTGGGGCCGGGAAATGCGCCAAGGCTGTTGTATCGGGTGTACGCATCGGACGGGCATGAAGAGTTGGTGCGCGGGGCGGTGTTCAACGAACTGGATGTGCGTGCGTTGCGGCATGATCTGGTGGCGTTGGGGAACGATCCGCTGGTAAGCAATCGGGCGGGAGGAGTGCCGCAGACGATTATTGCGCCGTCGCTGCTGTTTGATGAGCTGGAAGTGAAGAGGGCGGATACGAGTAAGGAGAAGTTGCCGGAGTATCCGGCGCCGGAACTGAAAAAGTAAAGGAACGGACGATCTGTGGCCGGGATGGGAAATCGATTGGCGGGTTGTTTGGGTAGAAGGAGTTTGCCGTCCAAAAGCGGGAGCTTTGCTCCCGCACTCAAAGGTAGGCGATGACGATCCGGGAACGATTGGAATGGCTTAGCCGGATGGCGTTTCTGGTATTTATCCTGGCTTCAGCGGCGTTTTTGAGCGCGATTACGGCGATGCGCGTGGCTATTCACGGGCGGGAAGTGTCCATGCCCAATCTGGTGGGAAAGAATGTGGCGGAGGCGGGCCAATCGCTGCGGTCGAAAGGATTGCTGCTGCGGGTGGCGGATCGCGTGTACAGCGATTTGCCGATCAACCAGGTGGTGCGGCAGACGCCGCCCCCGGGGATGCTGATGAAAGTGTCGCAGCAGGCGCACGTTGTGCTGAGCCTTGGGCAAAAACAACTGGAGATTCCTTCGCTGGAAGGAAATACGCTCCGGGCTTCGCGGATCGAGTTGCTGCGAGAAGGATTGCAGGTGGGAGAGGTTTCGACGGTGTCTATGGGAGATGAAACACCGGAGACGGTGCTGCTGCAGAATCCGAAACAAGGGAGAAATGCGGCGACGCCAAGAGTGGACGTGCTGATAGCGGGGATGCCACGGGAAGCAAGTTACGTGATGCCGTATCTGATCGGGCTGAGCGAGATCGAGGCCCAGCGGCGGCTGGATCTGGCGAAACTGCGCCGGAAGCTGAATTATTTGTCGGCGCCGCAATGGCCGCACGCGACGGTGATTGACCAGGCGCCGCTGGCGGGAACGCGCATCGGGGTCAGCACGGAAGTCGATTTGACCGTCGCGAATTAAGGGGAAGGCGTTAGCCAAAAGCCGTTAGAAGCCATGTCAGCAATAGCGTGGCGGTCCTTGCAAAGCTTTCTTCAGGGGCTTCCGCCAGAAAGCCGCGGACGCAAAAACCGCAAAAAGCCCACATGCTCGATCCTTTTTTGGCCGGTGGCTGAAGCCCCGAGTTCCTGAAGAACCACTGGAGTTGCGGACGACGTATGAGATGGCGTATTACCCGATGAATCGGGCGAAGGATGGGACGTTCCGGAAGATTGTGATTCGGACGAAAGTGGAGGGGGTAGGGGTGCGGGCGAAAACAGGGTATCTTGCGCGGTGAGGACAACAAGACCATGAGAAGAGCACAGTCAGGAGGGAGTGTGCCGCGGGCGAGGTGGGGTGGTTGGGCTGGGAGGGCAAAAGCGGCAGCTTCGCCGTCGCACTCAAACGTAACACCGGTCCGCCGCGGACGGCAGGCCCTTCAAGAATCTGCTAGCGGAGATAGCCCCAGTTGTGGAGTTTGTCGGAGTCTTCGGCCCAGCGGTCGCCGATGTCGGTGCGGTAGTACATGTTGGGGATGAGGATGTTTTTGATGCGGGAGTAGGCCTGGGCCTGGGCTTGCTTCATGGTTTGGCCGAGGCCGACGACGATCAGGACGACGCCGGAGGTGCCGGCGACTAGCCACTGCTGGTTGACGATTTTTACGTCTTCGATGTGTATACCTTCGTTGGCGGGGCGCTTGAAGACGATGGCGGCATTTTTCGAGAAGGATTCGAAGGTGGCTTCGTCGTCGAAGGGGAATGGAGGAACGACGATGCGGACGCCGACCTGGAAGCCGCTGCGGGTGCGCCATTTGGGATCGAGGCCACCAGCGAGTTCCCAGAAGAAATCGCTGATGGGAGTGAGGATGCCTTCCTGCTGGATGCTGATGGTGGGGTAGCCGAAGCGGGACGTGAATTCGAGCGGGTAGATGCCGTTGTTGTTGACGATGCAGTTGACATCGATGTAGCCGATGTAGCCTTCCTCGGCGAGCTTGGGCTCCATCTTCAGCAAGGTGCGATTGAAGAGGGCGTTGGGTTCGCTCCAGAACATGGCGGTGCCCATTTCGCCGGTGGGAGGACCGACTTCGCCGGGGAATAATTTTTTATGCTCGAAATTGATGTTGATGGGGTTGATGAATTTCTTGCCGTTGAAGAAACCGCCGACGGCGACTTCGACACCGTTGACGCGGCGTTGCAACTGGAAGACTTTGATTTCGTCGGAGAAGGCTCGTTTGTAGGCCTCGAGCATGCCGACCACGTCGTCGCCGTTTTCTTCCTCGCCGACGAAGAGGCGGCGCTTGACGTTCTGGGCTTCGCCGCTGGGCTTGATGACATAGCGGTCGGGATTTTTCTTCACGAATTCGATGGCGGGATCGAAGGAATCGAATTCCTGGTACGGGATGATGGTGACGCCGGCTTTCTTAAGTTCTTCCTGGCCGAAAGAGCGATCGTCTTCGAGATTGTCGGTGTAGGGAGTGCCGCCAATGACGGGCTTGCCTGCGGTCCGGAGGGCTTGGGCTTTGGCGCCCTGCCCGAGGGTGTCGTCGAAAACGACGATGTCGGCCCATTTGCAGTCTTTATCGTAGTCGCTGGATTTGGGGACAAAGCCGTCGGCGATATCGCGTTCTTTTTCGTTTTCGACGTAGTAGCGGACTTCGTGGCCTTCTTTGACCACCTGCCAGGCGATATCGCCGATCAGGCTGGAAAGCGAGACGAAGAGAAATTTCTTTTTGTCCATGAGCGAGGCCGCATCCCTCCCCGGATGAGCGGGTTGTGAATATTGTAGTTAGGGTTGGGGGAGATGGGTATTACAAAACGTTGAATAGTTGGGAGTGGGGGGAGGGTGGGGAGCGGCGCTAGTTTCAGTGGTTGGGTGGAATGGCAGAAATGTTGCCACGTTCCCTCCACTCCGTGACCCGCGCGTCAGAATTCGGCGCGCCAGAAACAGCCGGCCACTCCGGTCGGGATGACAGAAAACAGCAACGGAAAACGCAAGAGAAGCCACTTGAAAGTCGCCGCTGGGTGGACCTCAGAAAACCGGGGAGGTGGGTGGGCGCATCACAGGGGGCAGAGACTGGTGGACTGGCCGGAGGGGCAAAGTTCGAGGGGACCTGTCCTTTCGTTCAGGCTATACTAGGGGGGTCCGAACCGGCGGCGAGGGTTGCACCCACCCATCCATCCAGGAGCCGCGGAGCGGAGCCAGAATGCCAACTGTGAGGTGTGGATTGCGGCGATTACCGCTTCTTCTCATGAGTGCGCTTGTGCTGGTGTCCTCCAGCCAATGCACCGCCCAGGTTTTACACAAGAAGAAAAAAGTCAATAAGTCCACGGATGCGACGAACACGGCTGAACCGGACAAGCAGCTCTACGACAAGGCCATCAACGATATCAAGCACGGGCGCCACGAGGTGGGACGTCTCGGTTTGCAAACCTTGATTAACACCTATCCGGACAGCGAGTACCTGGCAAAGGCCAAGCTGGCGATTGCGGACTCTTATTTCAAAGAGGGCGGGACCGCCAACACGACCCAAGCGGTGGCGGGTTATAAGGACTTCATCGTCTTTTTCCCGTTCCTGCCAGAAGCGGCGTACGCGCAGATGCAGGTGGCCATGGCCAATTACAACGAAATGGCCAAGGCGGATCGCGATAGCACCCACGCGAAACTGGCGGAAGAAGAGTTTCAGACTTTTCTGCAGAAGTATCCGAAAGACCCGCTGGCCCCGAATGCCGAGCAGCGGCTTCGGGAGGTGCAGGAGGTTCTTGCAGAGGGGCAGTTCCGCATCGCTTACTACTATTACGTGAAGGGCGACCGGCGTGCGGCGGCGGGACGGCTGGCGCCACTGGTGGCGCGCTACCCGTTGTATAGCAGGTCGGATGAAGCGCTGTGGATGCTGGGCGATGTGTTTGAGAAGAGCGAGCGAAAGGATGTTGCCGGCGGCTACTACATGTTGCTGGTGAAGAATTATCCGCTTTCCAAGAAGGCGCCGCTTGCAAAAGACAAATTGAAGTCGTTCGGAGTGCCGGTTCCCCAGCCAGATGCGAAGGCCCTGGCGTGGATGACGGCGGAGCAAAACACGCCACGGCCGAAGGAGACTCCAGTTCATCGCGCGATGGGGATGCTGCACAATGGGCCGGATGTGCATACCACCGCGCGCAACGGTGCACCGCAGATGGAGCCGGAAGCGGATAACGGCCCGACGGAAACGTTGAGCGGGGGAAACCGTTCGACGCTAGTTTCTTCGGGAGGCGGAGGCGGAAGTGGAAGCGTTTCGTCCCCTTCGGGCGCGGTTGTTGAAACGGTGCGGCCGGGCGATCCGACGCCAGCGAAGCCCACGGGCGCCGAAGAAGTTCCGTCTGGCACGAGTGATAGTTCGAGCGGGACCTCGACGACAAATCCGGATGGGAGTGCGGCGAGTTCCACAGACGGCGCGGCGCCGGGGACGGCGGCTGCGACTGACGTGGCCAAGACCGACGGGACAGCTGCCGATAGCACTGCGACCAGTGCGACAACAACTGCCGCACCGGCCGCTGTGGACGCGAATAGCAATCAGAAGGAGTCAAGCAGCAAGAAGAAGGGGTTGAAGAAGCTGATTCCCTGGTAGGCGGAGTTGGCTGATCCGAAGATCGGCCACTTCAGAGGAATAGGCGCCCGCCGCAGGCGACGGCCGCTACAAAGGTAAGAGGGCCACTTGAAAGTGGCCGCGACGGGTGCGGAGTGGCGCGGACCTTGTCCGTTGGGACAGGTTGTTCATCTGGCACAGAGCATAGCCGCTTCCGACACACTGCTGTTTCTCCTGATTGACTGCATCACCGCTGAGTGCTCCAATACATTTTGTATCACTGTCTCCCAGTTGAAATGGGTGTCTGGAGGACGTTCGGTGGCCAAGATTCTGGTTGCGGACGACAACAGCAACATACAAAAGATGGTCGGGCTTGCCCTGAAGGATCAGGGCATTGATGTCATCGCCGTCGGCAACGGTGAAGCCGCGGTTCGAAAGATTTCCGATATTCGCCCCGACCTGGTTTTGGCGGACGTGTTTATGCCCGTGCGCAACGGGTATGAGGTGTGCAAGTACGTCAAAGACGATCGAACTCTTTGCCATATTCCGGTGATCTTGCTGGTGGGAGCGTTCGATCCCCTGGATGAGCAAGAGGCGCAACGAGTGGGCGCGGATGGTGTTCTAAAGAAGCCATTTGTGCCGCCGGATCCCCTGATCGCAATGGTGAAGTCTGCCTTGGCGCGGGCAGGTGTGCCATTGGGGAACGAGCCTGGGGCAGCGGAAAAAGCGCCGGCGGGCGCAGGCGCAGGACGGGTAGCAAAAGAGGTTTTGGGTCCCGTGGCAAGCGCCAAACTGGCGGCGGTGACGGCGGTGCCGGAAGCCGAAGCGGAACCTGTTCAGGGAACGTTTTCCAAGCCGGGACCTGCTTCCGTGAAATTTGCGGCCGGGAGCGAGCCGCTGGCATTTGGGAGCCTATTGGAAACGCCGGAAGTGGATGACGACGTGACGTTGACGTCCAGGCCGAGCGAGGCATTGGAAGCGGCAAGACACTGGGGCACGACAGAGGAATCGGACGAGGTGGAAGAAGAGGCCGATGAAGAGGGTTCGGGGCGGAGCGGGTGGCGACCGGGCGGCCTGGATGAGTCGCTCGAAGAAATCGCGACATCGTCGAACAAAGCGAAAGCACAGGATTGGCGGGATGAGGCGTTTCATGGGAACTCGCCGGCGAACGGTGCCGCGGCACACAAGTGGACGCCGGCGGAAGCGGCTCCTGTAGAAAGAGCGGCGGAAACGCCGCTGGTTGGAGTTTCGACGCTGGAAAACCAGCCGTCCGGAGTGCCGACACCATTTGCGGGAGATGCGTGGGCGGCCGCGCTCGCGACTAGTGTGCAGGAAAAGATTACTGGTGCGAATGAGCAAGCCGCGGAGGTTTCCGCCGCTGCGGACCCGAATCTGACGGTGATTGAGCCAGCGCCGCAACCGGCTGATGCTGCCGGGCCTGCGAACTGGTCGAGTGTGACGGATACTCCATGGGAATTGGAAGCGAAGAAGGCTTCCCTGCTTGCCGCGACGTGGGACGCGCCAGCGCCTTCGATGCCGCCGAGCGTTACGGAGGCGGAGCAATTCTTCCAGGAAGAACCGGCAGCGGGGAGTGAAGCTCCAAGCGCGGTAGTCAACGAGTTTGTTGAGCAGACTTCTTTCCATGGGGCTTCGGAGTTTAGCGAGGAGCAGCGGGCCGAGGCAGGAGGAGCGCCGGCGGCACCCGTGGAGAACGCGGAGACGAAGAGTTCGGAGGGGCTAGACGAACTTCCAGCACTGGATTTTTCGGCACCCGAAGCGGTTACCGAATCGACATACGGTTCGCACTCGGCTGGTGGACCAAATGAGACGCAAGAAATTCCGGTGTATCAGGAACCGCCAACTAGCTACATTTCGCCGATAGAGACGCGAGAGGCGGAAGCACCAATTGCGGCGGAAGAATCCGCACAGATGACCGATGCTGCGGAAGCGGTCGTTCACCACGGGGAACCGGCGGCAACTGATGTGCAGCAACTGGACATGGATGCGCTGGTGGCACGGGTGGTTGCGAAGATGAGTCCGGACGTGCTGCAGCGGGTGACGCAGGAGATTTTGAAGCCGGTGATTGAGGCGTTGATTAAGGATGAGTTGGCGTCGAAGAGATAGTTTTGGATTGAGGAATATTTTTGTCTGTAAAGGCCACCCTTTGGGTGGCCTGTTTTGTTTTTAGGTGGTTACGATTCGGGCGAGAAGGAGATATCCCACCTCGGCAGACGTTGATTCGGAATGACGTGTGCTGGTATCGGCCGAAAGCGAGTCAGGTGGGTGGTTGTGTTCAATGGATAAAAGCGGAAGCTTCGCTTCCGCACTGAACAGTCGGAGTGGGCCACCTGAAAGTGGCCGCAGCGCGGAGGTGGAATTGACGGGGGTTGCTGCTGACCTTATATTCGAAGATTACCCTGTGTTGGTTGGAGCGCGCCTTCTACTGCTGCGCGGGAAGACTGGGAGAACGCATCGAGATGCCGCGGGAAATCGCTAAAACTTATGAGCCGAAACTGATTGAGCCGCGCTGGGCGGAATACTGGGTGAAGGAGGAGTTGTTTAGGGCGGACCCCTTGAAGCCTGGGCCGGTGTTTTCGATTGTGATTCCGCCGCCGAACGTGACCGGGTCGCTGCACATCGGGCATATGCTGGACCACACCGAGATTGATATTTTGACCCGGTGGCACCGGATGCGCGGGTACAACACTCTGTATTTGCCGGGGACAGATCATGCGGGAATTTCTACGCAACGGGTGGTGGTGCGGCAACTGGCGGAGCAAGGGATCAATTACCGGGATTTGGGACGCGAGGAGTTCATCAAGCGGGTTTGGCAGTGGAAGGAACAGAGCGGCGGAACGATTCAGCGGCAGATGAAGCAGATTGGGGAGTCGTGCGACTGGTCGCGGGAAAAGTTTACGCTTTCGCCGGAGCTTTCGCGCGTGGTGATCGAAGTGTTTGTGCAGTTGTATGAAGAGGGATTGATTTACCGGGACAACCGACTGCTGAACTGGTGCCCGGTGTGCTTGACGGTGTTGAGCGATTTGGAAGTGATTCACGAGGAGCGGCCGGGGCATCTCTGGTACATCAAGTATCCGGTGGTTGGCGGCGGGGAATATCTGGTGGTCGCTACTACGCGGCCGGAGACGATGCTGGGCGATACGGCGGTTGCGGTGCATCCGGAGGACGAGCGGTACCAGCATTTGATCGGGCGGAAGGTATTGCTGCCGCTCGTAAATCGTGAGATTCCGATTATTGGCGATGCGATAGTGGACCGCGAGTTCGGCACTGGCGCGGTGAAGATTACACCGGCGCACGATCCGAACGATTTTGAATTGGGCAAGCGGCACGGGTTGCTGCAGATTGACGTGATGACCGACGACGGGCATATGAACGGGCATGCTGGGGCTTATGCGGGGCTGGACCGGTTTGTTGCACGGAAGAAAATTGTAGAGGATCTGAAGGCGCACGGGTTGCTGGAAAAGATTGCGGATCACGTCAGCGCGATTGGGATTTGCGAACGGAGCAAGACGATTGTGGAGCCGCGGGCTTCGACGCAGTGGTTTTGCCGGATGAAGCCGCTGGCGGAGCCGGCGATTGCGGCGGTGGAGCGGGGCGAGATTCTGATCGTACCGGAGAACCGGCGGCAGGAATATTTTAATTGGATGCGGAATATCCGGGACTGGACGCTTTCGCGACAGCTTTGGTGGGGACACCGGATTCCGGCGTGGCATTGCGGGAAATGCAAAGAAGTAATTGTTGCGCGCGAAGAGCCTGTGAAGTGCACTAAGTGCGGCTCTGGGGAATTGAAGCAGGACCCGGACGTACTGGATACGTGGTTCAGCTCGGGGCTGTGGCCGTTTTCGACGCTGGGATGGCCGGCGACGACCCCGGATTTTCAGAAATATTATCCGACGAGCTTGCTGATTACCGGGTACGACATTTTGTTTTTCTGGGTGGCGCGTATGGCCATGCTGGGAATTCATTTTACGGGGCAAGTTCCCTTTCGGGCGGTTTATTTGCACTCGCTGGTGCGGACGCCGAGCGGGGAGAAGATGTCGAAATCGAAGGGGACAGGGCTCGATCCCGTGGCGTTGAATGAGCAGTATGGGACGGATGCGATGCGGTTTTGCCTGGCGTCGATGGCGGCGCCAGGGACCGATATTGTGCTTTCGGATGACCGGTTGCTAGGAGCGCGGTCGTTTGCGAACAAGATCTGGAATGCGGCGCGATTTCTGTTTGTGAATCTGGATAAGTATGAAGAGGGCGGGGCTTCGATGGAGGCGCTGGCGTTGCCGGAAGTGCGGGCTAAGGCGCCGTATGCGTTCGAGGGGAAAGTGCCGCTGGCGGACCGGTGGTTGTTTGCGCGGATTGAAGTGACAGTGGAGATTGTGAACGATGCGCTGGCGAATTACCGGTTTCATGAGGCGGCGCAGGCGGTTTATCAGTTTTTCTGGGGAGATTTTTGCGACTGGTATATCGAGTGGGTGAAGCCTGATCTGCAGAATGCGGACCGCGGGCGGGCGGATGTGGCGTGGAAGAATTTGTTTGCTGGATTTGATGTGGCTCTGCGGATGCTCCATCCGTTCATGCCGTTCTTGACGGAAGAGTTGTGGCACCAGTTGCCGCAGAAGGCTGGGGCGAGGTCGATCGCGCTGGATTTGTATCCGGAGGCGCGGGGCGAGCGGAAAGATGCGGCGGCGCTGGCGGAATTCGGGTTGATTCAAGAAGTGATTCAGGGACTGCGGACGGTGCGGTCGGAGATGAAGGTGGACCCGAAGAAGAAGGTGGCGGCGGAGTTTGCGAGTGCAGTGGCGAAGACGCGCGCGGTGATTGAGGCGAACCGCGAAGCTATTGAGCGGCTGGGAAACCTTTCGGGATTGAGTGTGCTGGCTGGAAAATTGCCCGAGGGCGGCGGCGGTATGCGTTCTACTGCGGAATGTGATCTGCGGATTGGGTATGCGGAAGAAACGGTGGATGTGGCCGGGGAACTGGCGCGGTTGAAGAAGGAGATTGAAGGGTTGCAGAAGGCGATTGCGTCGAAGGAGAAGCAGCTGGGGAATGAGACGTTTCGGAGCCGGGCGCCGGAGAGGATTATTCGCGGGATGGAAGAGGTGCTTGGCGAACAAAATATCGAGCTGGAGAAACTTTTGAAGAGGAAGGCACAGTTGGAGGGGTGAGTACTGGAACGCCATTCGGGAGATTGCTTTTCCTGGGGAGTTGGGGACGATTGGGTAGGCCGCATGGAACTTTGCTAAAGAAAGAGGAGATTGCGCGGGCCGGAGGGATTAAGGCGGCGCTGGACGAGGCCCATAGTGCTGCTTCGATGCGGATGACGCCTCGGGCGATCACCGCTTATGAGGCGGTGGGTAGTTTGCCCGCGGAAGTAGAGGGCGGAGAGATGGTGGTGCAGATTGCGGTTGAGAACGAAGAGCAGTTGCGGGAGGCGATGGGGGCTGGGGCGGAAGCAGTGTTGCTCGTTGGTGTGAGTGAGGTAGCGGCACGGCGGTTGGCGGAGATTGCGCGGGGGTTGAGGTTGGATTGCGTTGTGGAAGTTTTGGATGAGAGTGGACGCGCAGAGATCACGGAGAAGACACCTCAGGAGATCGCTGGTTGCCACGGTCCCTCCACTGCGCAGCCCAACGCGCCACAAAACGGTGCAATGGAGATAATCGGGCCGCTCCGGTCGGGATGACGGAATCAGAAAAGGGAAAAGCCAAGAGCGCGGGCAAGAGTGCCTGTGCTAGAAAGCAAGAAGGCGGCGTAAAGCCGCCCCTACAGGAAGACAGGGAGGCGAAGAGCGGCCCGCCTCGGAAGGAGGGCCTTACAAGGAGACGGACCCACGCGGGCTTGTGGAGCGGAGGATGGGCAAGTAAGCTAGTGCGCGTGATGCACTGGACTACGGGCTGATGCCGCAAGTTAATACCCTTCCCGGGACAACCGACAAGCGGCTGGCAGCGTTGCTTACGCTGCTTTCAGAGAACGCTACGATTGTGATTAGCGGCGCGCGGATTGCGCGGGAGATTGGGGTGTCCCGATCGACGGTGTGGCGTTGGGTGGAGCAGTTGCGCGAGCTTGGTGTGCGCGTGAAGGGACAGCAGCTCACGGGTTATTTCCTGGAAAAAGTTCCTGACATTTTAACGCCGGACCTGGTGCGTAAGCGGATGAAGGGCAGCCTTTTCGGGAAGCGCGTGTTTCACTTTTTCAAGACGGATTCGACTAACCGTGTCGCGATGGAGCTTGGATACGCGGACGAGCCGGAAGGCGCCGTGGTGCTGGCCGAGGAGCAGACGGCGGGGCGGGGCCGCGCGGGGCGAAGCTGGCATTCGGAGCGGGGGGCGGGCCTTTATGTGACGCTGCTGTTGCGGCCGAAGCTTTCTCCGGTACAGGCGCCGCTGCTGACGATGCTGGCGGGGTTGTCGGCGCATACGGCGGTGCTGGCCCAGACGGGATTGTCGGCGGAGTTGAAATGGCCGAATGATTTGCTGCTGAACGGGAAGAAGTTGGGCGGAATCTTGACGGAGATGCATGCGGAGCCTAACTCGGTGCGGTTTGTGATTGTGGGGATCGGGATTAATGTTGGGCAGGAGAAATTCCCGGGGGAGATTGCGGCTACGGCTACTTCCCTGCGGAAGGAGTCTGGGCGGCTGCATTCGCGGTTGGAAGTTCTGGTGAAGTTGCTGAGTCAATTCGAGACCGACTACAATCGGTTTCTGCGGGAAGGCGCGGCGTATGTGGTGCAGCGGTTTGAGCTGGTTTCGGGTTTTGCGAATGGGAAACGCGTGAAGGTGGATACGGGCAGGGAAACGTTTGTGGGCATGACCGCGGGGTTGAGCGCGGATGGGTTGTTGATTGTGAAAAGGGATGATGGAGCCACAACGACCGTGATTGCGGGAGATGTGAGCGAGGTAATGTAGGGAGATGGGAAAGCGGAAAGATAACCTAGAGGCGCAGAGGACGTCGAGGAAGCGCGGAGACAAGATTGGAGTGAGCAACTCCGGAGAGATACCCAAGAGGGCCGGGCGAGCCCGGTCCCTGGAAAACGGTTGCAAATCGTAACCAGGTGGATGGGGCTGGAGAGATGCGGGGAACTTGCGGATGCTGCTGACGATTGATGTCGGGAACACGAATACGGTGCTGGGAGTGTTTCGCGGGGAGGAGTTGATCGCGAACTGGCGGTTGACTACGGCGCGGGCGCAGACGGTGGATGAGTATGGGGTGTTGACGCGGAATTTGTTTTCGTATGCGGGGTTGAATCAGGAAGATATTACGGGAGTGATGATTAGTTCGGTGGTGCCGCCGGTGAATTGGACTTTGGCGGAGATGTCGCGGATTTATTTAGGGAAGAAGGCGTTGTTTGTGGAGCCCGGAGTGAAGACGGGGATGGCGGTGCTGGTGGATAATCCGATGGAGGTAGGAGCGGACCGGATTGTGAATGGCGTGGCAGCGTTTCACCAGTATGGCGGGCCGTGCATCGTGATTGATTTCGGGACGGCGATTACGTTTGACGTGATTTCCGCGAAATGCGAATACCTGGGCGGAGTGATTGCACCAGGGATTGGGATTGCATCGGAGGCGCTGTTTAGCAGGGCGGCGCGGTTGCCGCGCGTGGAGATTAAGGATCCCGGGAAGGTGATTGGGACGAATACGGTGACGCATATGCAGGCGGGGTTGTATTACGGCGCGGTGGATATGGTGGATGGGATGCTGACGCGGATGAAGGCGGAGTTGAACAGTGCGGCGACCGTGGTGGCGACGGGCGGGCAGGCGCGGCTGGTGGCGAAGGGGACGAAACATATTCAGCATGTGGATGAGTTTTTAACTTTGACCGGGTTGCGCCTGATTTGGGAGAAGAATCAGCATGGGGAGGCGGCGGTGGCGGGGAGTGAGAAGAAGTCAAAGGTCAAAAGCTAGGGGCCGCAGGGAAAAACTTGAGATTTGACACGGAACACACAGAGGAAGCGCTCAGAGAGCATCGAGACCAAGATAGGGAAAAGAATGAAGGTTTCACAGGCTGAAGGGTGCCTGCGGCGGGCGGGCCTGTGCTACCGGGAAAGACCTGCATCACTAGAATCGAACATGCAGTTGGGGGGAGCGGGCGGCCTAAGAGGGCCGTCCCTACAGGTTCCTTGGAAAATTGGAATTATTTTAATTACTTCACGGAAATTGAGGAACATTTCTGGAAAAAGCGCGGGGCACACCTGCTGGTTTCGCCGCTGGATTGGGCGATCATGGAGACGTGGCAGAAGGCCGGAGTGCCGCTGGAGGCGGCGCTGAAGGGGATTGACCGGGCGTTTGAGAGTTACCAGAGGTCGCGGCGCGGGGCCGGGAAACCGTTGAAGAGTTTGGCGTACTGCACGGATGCGGTGCTGGAGGCGGCGGAAGAGAGTCAGGAGGCGGCTGCGGGTGCTCAACCTTCAAACGGTAGTAGGCCGGCGAAAGAAGCGTTTTCGCGGGAGGATGTGCGGGCTTATCTGGAGAAAAATATTGAGTTGTTGAGGACAGCGGCGGAGGGGGTTGGCGAATCACAGGCTCCGGTGGCTGCGCTGCTTGGAAATGTGGCCAATTCGCTTTCCGGGACGATGACACTACTGGACGCGCCAGAACAGGTGGACCTGGAAGATTTGGAACGGCGGCTGACGATTTTGGATGAGAAGCTGCACGCGGCGCTGATGAGCAATGCGAGCGAGGAGCTGATGCTGAAGATCCGACGCGAGGTGGATTCGCAATTGTCGGCGTATCGGCGCAAAATGAAAGCAGCGCAATTGGCTGTGGTGGAAAAGCAATACTTGCAGAAGCGTTTGCTGGATGAATACCGGCTGCCGCGGCTTAGTCTGTTTTACTTTGCTTAGGCGGGATTTCTCGCGAGCGAATGAGTGTCGGGCAACATCCCAAGGGGTGCCTGCCGCAAACGGCGGCCGCTACAAAGGCAAGAGTAGATCAAGAGGGCAGCGTAAAGGCGCCCCTGCGATGGATTTCGGGGCGCCTGAAGGTGACCGCTACCAAGCCGGGCAGGGGCGCGGTTTATCGTGCTCCTACATTTTCAGCCGCGATGGCGTGGCTTCCTGAAAAAAGGATAGAATTGGAATACTATGGCTGATGAGTTACTATTATCAATTGAGAAGCTGATTTATGGCGGTGAGGGATTGGCGCACGCCGACGGTAATACCGTATTCGTTCCTTATGTGCTCCCCGGGGAGCAGGTGCGGGCGGGGGTGCGGACGCGGAAAAAGAAGCTCATCCATACGAGTCTGGTGAAGGTTGAGCAGGCCGCGGCGGCACGGGTTGCCGCTCCTTGCCCGCACTTTCAGGTTTGCGGAGGTTGCGATTACCAGCACATAGAAATTTCGGAGCAGGTGCGACTGAAGAAAGAGATTCTCAAAGAGACGCTTTCGCGGCTGGGCGGGATCTCGTGGGACGGCGCGATTGCAGAGCATACGGCGCAGGCTTACGGGTACAGGAATCGAGCGCAGTGGGCATACCGGGAGGCGTTGCCGCGGGCGCTCGGATACTTTCAGACGGAGAGCGCGCACATCGTGCCGATTGACCAGTGTCCAGTGCTTTCGCCTGGGCTGCATGCGGCGTTTCAGATTTTGCAGGAGATGGCGAGGGCGAATACTTTGCCGACGGGGTTGCTGGAGATTGAGGCGTTTGCGGATTCGACGGATACGAGGATTGCATTGAATGCGGCGTTTGAGAGATTCGTGAAACCCGCGAAGGGATTGATAGCGGATTTCAGGGCAGCGCTGCCGAATCTGGAAAGTTTGTTGCTGCTGGATCAGAGCAAGAATCGGTTTGAATTGTTCGGGCCTGGTTATTTGGAGCAGCAGGCGGGAGGATTTACGTTTCGCGTGAATCACCTGTCGTTTTTTCAGGTGAACCGGTTTTTGATTGAGGAGTTGCTGCAGGCGGTAGTGGGCGGGAAGAAGGGCGGATTTGCGCTGGACCTTTATGCGGGTGTGGGATTTTTCACGATTCCGCTGGCGAAGGCGTTTTCGCGGGTGGTGAGTGTGGACGCGAATCTGGCGGCGACGCAGGATTTGCGCGAGAACGTGAAGGCGGCGGGCGTAGAAGTGGTGTCGGAGAACGAGCACGCCGAAGAGTTTTTGAAGAAATTTACGGAGCAGCCGGACCTGGTGGTGCTGGATCCGCCGCGGGCCGGGCTGGGCGCGGAAACAGCGGCGCGGCTGGCGAATTTGGGCGCGCCGGAGATTGTTTATCTTTCCTGCGATCCGTCTACGTTGGCTAGGGATTTGGGGGTGTTGACGAGTTCGGAGCGGAAACAGAAGACGGAAGTTGCGCCCGAACATCGGTATGAAGTTTCCGAAGTGCAGCTGTTTGATCTTTTCCCGCAGACGTATCACATCGAAACGCTGGTGAGGTTGCAAAGAGTGACATGAGGGCTCCGGCCGCAGCGATTGCTGCTGCGTTTTCGGGCGGCATTTTGCTTGCCCGGGAGTTGCATGTTGCGAGCGGCGTTTTGGGGATTTCCTTCCTTGGTATTTTCTCCTTATTAATTTGCTTGGTTACTGTTTGTTTTGCGCGGGAGACTTCGGGTTGCCGCGATTTTTTCGCTGCTCCGTAGGATCGGACTGGGCGCGGTCGGGCTGGTTGTGGCTCGCGGCTTTTGCGGGCGGAACACGTTTTGAGCCGAATTGCGGCTGGCCAGATTGAAGGACAAGGGTTGAGTCGGGCTTCGCGGACTAAGTGAAATTAGAAAGAAGGAATCAACGCGGAGCTCGCAGGGAACGCAGAGAAGAGAAAAGCGCACAAGCCCTTCGGCTTTGCTCGGGGCAGGCAGGAGTGCTTTTGCCACTGAGTAGCGTTAGGCGACATGGAGACGCCAGATCAGGATGAGGGCAATCAGGAGGAGTAGGAAACCGAGGGCGGCCTGGTATTCGTGATTCTTCTGATACTGAGCCCAGGAGAAAGCACCGATCGTGGCGGCTGGTTGTTTTGGGGCTGTTAGCCGGGGGAAAAAGAGGGGGACGGAGTTTGCGTAGGCGTCGAAATCGGGGCCGTGATGGCCGCGGAGTTCGATTTCTTCGCGGCGCATGACTAGCGTATAGACAAGCGCGAAATAGAAAAGAAGCAGCGCGGCGGAGAGCCAGGAGTTCATGGCGATGGCGGCCCCGAGGGCGAGGATGCTGCTGCCGAAGTAGAGAGGATTGCGAGTGCGGGCGTAGGGGCCGGCGGTGGTGAGGACGGCTTGCTTGTGCAGATAGCCGGCGGCGTAGGCACGAATGGCGAGTCCGATGAAGCCGACGCAGGTGCCGATGACAATCGGGCGGGGTTCGGGGCGGGAAAGAAATAAAACTAGGACGGCGAGCAAGTAGCCGATGCGGACGCGCCAGCGGGCGAGGAAATCGAGCGGGGTCATACCGAGGCTCCAAGCTGGCGCTTGACGGCGTCGAAGACTTGGGCGACAGAGATTTTGAGGAGAGAGGGATTGGTTCTGGTTTCGCGCTTGTGTGTTGTGCTGGCGCTGGGGTCGCGCAGGACGAATGGCTGTGGTGGGTACGGACCGTTGCGGGCGGGGTTGGTGGGGCCGAAGATGGCGACGGCTTTTGTGCCGAGGGCGATGGCGAGATGGAGTGGGCCGGTGTCTCCGCCGACTATACACTGCGCGCCTTGCAAGAGCGCCATTAGTTGGCCGAGTTCACCGTCATAGGGAAATGGATCGGCTTTGCCGGCGGCGGATTTCACGGCAGCGGCGAGAGTTTCTTCTCCGGGACCGTAGTTGATTACGCAATGCATTTTCAGATCATCGCGAATTTTCTGGCAGAGTTCGCCGAAGCGTTCCGGGAGCCAGCATTTGGAGCGCCAGCCGCCGCCGGGGCTTAGGACGATGTAGGTACTGATGCCTGCCAAGGAAAGATCGGAACACACTCGCTGACGATCGGTTTCGCTTACCTGTAGCTTCACGGGAGCTACTGCGGCTCGTGCGTCCGCTCGCACGGACAATTCACCATTTTGATCGGCAATGTGTATCGTGTGTGGGCGTACGCGATCCGTGTACAGGATGGGCACGCCGAATTCGCGGATGGTTTCAGAAGAGAATCCGATGCGCTTGGGGACTCCCGCGAGAAACGGGAGAAGCGCTGATTTCCAGAGGCCTTGGTAGTCGATGGCGGCGTCCCATCGCTCGGCGCGAATTTTGGCGATGATTTGACGGACGCTGGACAGGTCGCGGGAATCTACGGGCCAGATTTCGGAGGCTAGGGCGCTGCTGGCTACTAGATTTACCCAGCGTGGATGGGTGAGCCAGATGATTTCGGCGCGGGGGAAAGATTGACGCAGGCCGGAGACGGCGGGGAACGTGTGGACGATGTCGCCGAGGGAGCCGAGGCGGACGACGAGGAAACGCGGGTCAGACATGCGGGGCCTTGCGGATGGCATCGAAAAGCGAGCGCGTGGAATGATCCTTGGGATCGCCGACGATAGCTACGCGAATGCCGAGGCGAGCGGCGACGGCGTGTTCTGGAACGGAGTCGGCGGAGTAGTCGGTGCCTTTGGCGTGGACGTCGGGGCGCAATTCTTCGAGGAGTTTTTCGATGTTTGGTTCGGGGAAAATCACGACGTAATCTACGGCGCGAAGAGCGGCGACCAGAAGGGCGCGGGCTTGCTCATCGAGAATCGGCTTGTTCGGGCCTTTCAGAGGGCGGACGCTGGAATCGGAATTGACGGCGACGACGAGGAGATCGCCTTCGGCTTTGGCGGCGGAGAGATAGCGGGTGTGGCCGACGTGGAGCGTATCGAAGACGCCGTTGGCGAGGACGATTCGTTGGCCGCGCTGCTTGGCGGACGCCAGCCGGGCGGCCAATTTTTCGCGCGAGACGATTTTTTCATGGGCTATGCGCATGGGTCAGGAGGTTTTGCCGGAGGCGGTGGAGCCGATGGCTTCGAGGAGTTCGGCGCGGGAAACGGTGGCAGTGCCGCGCTTCATGACGACGAGACCGCCGGCGATGTTGGCGAGATGGGCGGCTTCAAGAGGGGTGGCGCCGGCGGAGAGACCGAGGGTGTAGGCGGCGAGAACCGTGTCACCGGCGCCCGTGACGTCGACGGCTTGATCGCTGCCGTAGATGGGAATATGCACGGTTTCCTTGCCAGGCTGAAAGAGAGCGATGCCGTCGCGGCCGCGGGTGACGACAAGGGACTGCAGCTTCATTTCAAAGAGCGTGGCGCGGCCGCACCGTTCGAGTTCGGCGAGATTTTTGCCAATGGAGGTGTGGTGGAGGGCTTCGATTTCGCCTTCGTTGGGCGTGGCAGAGCGGAGGCCGGCGCGTTTGTAGTCAGTGAGGCGGTAGCGGGAATCGAGGGTGGCGAGGAGCGGGCGTTTGTTGGCAGAGAGGATTCTGGCAAGTGCTCGCGGGCTGGCTACACCGAAACCGTAATCGGAGACAGCGAGGGCGTCAGCTTTTTTTAGAGCCCTGGCTAACGTGGATTGAATTTTGTTGTGAATTTCGGCGGGCAGTGGATGGTCGGGTTCGTAATCCACGCGAAGGACCTGCTGACCGACCTTGTGGGCCCAGCCGGCGAGAAAGCGGGTTTTGGTGGGAGTAGTCCAGCCCTTGGCGCGGAGGATGCCGAAGACATCCACTTTTTTCTCGCGGAAGAATTCTAGGAGGCGGTCGCCGGTTTCATCTTCGCCGACGGCGGTGATGGGAATTACCTTGGCGCCGAGGGCGGCGAAATTGTTGGCGGCGTTGGCGCCGCCGCCGGGAACAATCTGGGTTTCGCGATGCTTGAGGATCAGGACGGGGGCTTCGCGGGAGACGCGGGTGATGTCGCCGGACTGGAAAGCGTCGGCGACGAAATCGCCGAGGACGACGACGGTCTTGCTGGAGAAGCGCTCGACGTAATCGGCCAGGTTGACGAGGTCCACGGATGGAGCGGGGGCTGACTGTTTTTTGGAGCGCTTGGTCATTTAACCCTCAGAATCCAATCAACCGCGGTTTCAAGATTAACTGTGATGAGGTCCGGTTGCCTGCGCCAGGATTGCGCGTGCCAGGCGAAATCGCCGAGGCCGTAGCCCGTTTTCACGAAGATTCCTTTTGCGCCTGCGTTAAAGGCGAGTTCCATGTCGCCGTAGCGATCGCCGACTACGAATGAGCGCTCGAGGTCGAGGCCGAGTTCCCGGGCCGCGCGATACAGCATGCCGGGGTTCGGCTTGCGGCAGTCGCAGGCGTCCGACTTTTCGTGCGGACAATAATAAACCGCATCGAGATGGGCGCCGGCTTGCGCTAGTTCCCTTTTCATCCGCTCGTGGACGTCGTGCAGCAGCGATTCCGGAAAATAGCCGCGGGCCACGCCGGATTGATTGGTGACGACGACCACGGGCAAACCCGTCTGGTTCAAGCGACGGATGGCATCGGCCGCAAACGGAAACATACGAAAACGGTCGAGATGATTCAAGTAGCCGACCTCTTCGGCGATGGTGCCGTCGCGATCGAGGAAGACAGCGGGACGGCGGGAGGAGGGATCAGGCAAAAGGCACCTCCCGGAGTGCTGAGTGGAGAGCGGACTCGACCACGGACGGTGTGACCGCAGTCATGCAGCGATGGTCGGTGGGGCAGCGGCGAAGGAAACAGGGGCTGCAGTAGGGTTTTTGCTGAACGATCGTGAGGCGCGGGGTGACCGGGGCGGTGCCTTCGGGATCGGTGGGACCGAAGACGGCGACTACGGGCAGGCCGACCGCAGCGGCGACGTGCATCGCGCCGGAATCGTTGCCGAGGAAGAGGTGGCATTGGGAGAGGAGTGCGGGGAGATTGGCGATGGAGGTTTTGCCGGTGAGGTTGATGGGGGCGCGCTGTAACGCGGAAGCGATGGCGGTGGAAACGGGGAGTTCGGCGGGGGTGCCAAAGAGAATTACATCGGCATCGGCGCGAGAGAGCAGCGAATTCAAGGCTTTGGCGAAACGATCGGGCGGCCAGCATTTGGCCGAGCCGTAAGAAGCGCCGGCACCCACGGCGATTCGTCGGGCGTGCGGCCTTGCGCCTGCTTCAACAAGAGCTTGCTGCGCGCGCTGCCGGGCGGCGTCGGGAACGTGCAGCATGATGTGCAGTTCGTCGGGGAGTTGCTCGAGCCAGCCGGCGCGCCGGAGAAGTTCGAGATAGTAGAACTTTTCGTGCGGCGGGATTTCGCCGGTCTTTGGGACCGGGATGGATTGGGTTAGCAGGAGGCTGCGGGCATCGCGGGCGTAGCCGATGCGTTGGGGGATTTGGGCGCGCCAGGCTAGCCAGGCGGCGTCGAAGGCGTTTTGGAGGAGGAGGGCGAGGTCGAATTTTCGTGCGCGGAGTTCAGAGGCGAGTTTTTCGGGGCCTCTCCAGCCCTGGTGCTCGCCGTTGGGATCGTATGGGATTAGTTCGTCGGAGATTTGCTGGTCGCGATAAATTTCGGCGACGTAGGGACGGGCAACGATGCTGATCGTTGCATCCGGATGGCGCTGGCGGACGGCGCGCAGAGCGGGGAGGGCCATGATGGCGTCGCCGACCCAGTTGGTGGCGCGAATCATGATTTTCATACCACGGCGCTCCTGGCTGCCAGGCGTTCGCGGATGAAACCAAAGAAGGCGTCCTGTTGCGGAAGTTCCATTTCGATCACGGCGATGAAGACGGGAAATTCGGAGAAAGAGACGCCGGAAAGATTCTGTGCGTCCTTTTCGGTGGTGACAAAGGCTTTGGTACCGGCGGTGCGGGCAACTTGTTCGAGCTCGAGGGAGTCGCGCTGATCGTAGCGATGGTGATCGGGAAATTCGCTGGTTTGGGCTACGGTGACGTTCCAGGTTTTGAGGTCTTGAAAAAAGGCTTTGGGATTGCCGATGCCGCAGAAGGCGTAGAAAGGGCCGGGGCCGATTTCCTGCGCGGAGAGGAGCTGGATTCCTGCGCCGAGGCGGCGGAAACCGAGGAGGCGGGTTACGGCGGAGAAGACGGGATAGTCCTGCAGCTTTTCGATTGTGGCGAGGGTGGCTGGCGAGGCTTCAAGGCGGGTGATAACGAGGAGATCAGCGCGTTCCATGGCGGAGACGGGTTCACGCAGGCGGCCCGCGGGCAGGATAATTTCGCGGCCGAGTGGTTGCGAGGCGTCCATGAGGAGGATGTTGACGTCGCGAAAGAGCGGGAGATGCTGGAAGCCGTCGTCGAGGAGGAGGAGGTCGACCCCTTGTTCTTCAAGCTTGCGGCCCTCTCGGTGGCGGTCGGGGCCTACGCCGAACATTACGCGATCCTGGAGACGGAATTTCATGAGTTCGATTTCGTCGCTGGTGCCGGCGGCGCCTTTGTAGCCGCGGGTGAGGATGCCGACGCGTTTACCTTCGGCGAGAAAGCGTTCGGCGAGGAAGATTACCATGGGGGTTTTGCCGGTGCCGCCGACGGTGAGATTGCCTAGGCTGATTACGGGAGTGTTCAGGCGTTTTGTTTTGAGAGTTCCCTGGGCGTAGAGACGGGCGCGGAGGCGCGCTAGATCGCCGTAGATCACCGAGGCGGGCCACAGGAGCAGACGCAGCCACGGGGGCAGAGTCATCGCGCGGGACCACTCAAATGTTGAGAGATGGCGGTGAGGGCCCGGTCGAGGGCCCCGCGGCTGCTTTCGACGAGTTGGCGCGCAGTGCTGCCCATGCGCCGCATCTTCTCCGGATCCTTGAGGAGGTGAATCATTTCGACGCCGGCGTCTTCTGGGCTTTCGACCTGGATGGCGGCTTTGGATTCGAGGAAGCGGGCGGCGATGGCGGTGAAATTTTCCATGGAGGGGCCAAAGACGGGTACTTTGCCGAAGGCGGCGGGTTCGAGGATGTTGTGGCCGCCGGAATCGACGAGGGAGCCACCGACAAAGACGCCGTCGGCGAGGCGGTAGAGGGAGGCGAGTTCACCGATAGAGTCGAGAAGGAGGACGGTGACGTCGTCGGGGATCCCGTTCGGGCTGGCGCTTGCGCTGGGGGAGATGCCGGGCCCCGGCAGCGCGAGTTCCGAGCGCAGCAGATATTTGCGATGGGATTCTTCGATGAACTCGGCCGCGGGGGCGAAACGCTCGGGCTTGCGGGGAGCAAGGACGAGCAGGGCTTTTGGAAAATCCCCTTGCACTACGCCGAAGACAAGCAGGGCCAGAGGTTCTTCGGTGGCCACTACGCTGCCGGCTACGATTAGCGGGCGACGGCCGTGGCGGGTGCATTCTTCTTCGAGCCATTTGGCGAGAGGAGTGGGGGCGGGCAATTCGAGGTCGTATTTCAGGTTGCCGCTCAAAGTGACTTTTTCAGATGGGGCGCCCAGGGCGCGAATGCGGTCGGCGTCCTGCTCGGATTGCATGAGGAATCCGGCGGCGTAGCTTAGTGCGGATTTAAGGAGCGGCGTCAGATAGAAGCCGAAGACGTTGAGATACCTTTGCCAGCGGGCGAAGGAGCGATCAGAGATGCGGCCGCTGACGAAGAGAACGGGGATGTTGCGGCGGGCGGATTCGCGGAGAAAGTTGGGCCAGATTTCGGTCTCGAGGATGATGACGATGGCGGGTTTCACGGCCTCGAGGACGCGGCAAACGCTGAAGGCCCAGTCGAGGGGGAAATAGACAACGGCGTCCGCGAAGGGCATGCGCTCCTTGGCGAGGGCATAGCCGGTGAGAGTGGTAGTGGAAACGACGAGCGGGCGCTGGGGGTAGGAGTCTTTCAGGCGGCGGGCGAGGGTTGCGCCGGAGAGGGCTTCGCCAACAGAGACGGCGTGGATCCAGATGGAGCCGGGATGCTCGGCGGGGAGCTTTTCGAGTCCCGAAATGGAAAGGCCGAGGCGCTCGCCGAGATTGGAGAGATACTTGCCGCGGCGCAGGCCTTGGATGAGCCAATAGGGCGACGTGAGCAGGGCAGCCAGGCCCGTCAATACACTATAGAGGAAATACACTCGATGTGACTCCGGTTGTTCCGGGATTCGCGTGCGCCCGAGGGTCGAGAAGCGGAGCAACCCGGCTTCTACCCCAAGAATCGAAGGCCTCAGGATGCAAACAGTCTATTATAGCCTCATGAGGAAACTCCTTGCTGTGGTTGTGGTGATGTTTCTGGGGATTTTATTGGGGCGGGTTGCGGCTGGGCAACAGAGCAGGCCTTTGCGGACGTCCATCCTGGATGCGCACGAGGGTGTAACGATTGGCGTGGAGCCGTGGACGCAGGCCTCTCGTTACAAGGAAAAATTCCCGAAGAAGACGCCGTTTGCGGCTGGCATCGTGGGGCTGCGGCTGACCATTCGCAATGACAACGATGAGGCGGTGAAATTGAATCTGAAACGCATCCGGCTGCTGGTGATGCTGGACCCGGAGAACAAGCAGGAACTGGAGGCGCTGACGGCGGATGACGTGGCCGATGCGGTGATGTTGAGGCAGAACGGGAAGGACCCGACGGCGCGGCGCTTGCCGATACCCCTCCCGATCAGCCGGCCGAAGCCTACGCGGGACAAGAATTGGGAGGAGTTTCAGGCGACTTGCCAGAATGCGGGGATGCCGTCGAGCGTGATTGGGGCGCACAGCACAATGGAAGGGTTGGTGTATTTCGATTTGCGCGGGGAGTGGGATTTGCTTCAGACGGCGAGGTTGTATGTGCCGGATTTGCAGAGGATGACGTCCCAGCAGGCGATTTTGTATTTTGATATTGATTTCAGCCGTAACCCGTCGAATTGAACCAAGTTAACGCGACATCTGTCGCATCTGTGCAAGTTCAGAAGGTTGAGGTCCCCCGGCTATCCTTGTCGGATAGCCTCAGGTTGACCAATTTTGTCTGGCGCGCAATGAGTGGTCGTTATTCGTTGTGCGAAATAATGAGACTTTCGTTCAGATTTGCGCACGGATTTGCCGGGTGCGGCGGCGTCGGCTAACATGGATGGGCGACAACTAATCAGATTGCCCCGGACCCCATGGAAAACCTGCTGGAAAAACTGAACCCTGAACAACGTCTTGCCGCGGAAACTACCGAAGGACCGGTTTTGATTCTGGCCGGGGCGGGAACGGGAAAGACTCGCGCGATTACATTTCGGATGGCGAACCTGATCGCCAAGGGGACACCGGCGGACGCAATCCTGGCAGTAACGTTCACAAACAAGGCGGCGGAGGAGATGCAGACGCGAGTGAGCGATTTGCTGCTGCGCGCGGGTGTGCCTCCGGAGCGGCCGTGGATTTCTACGTTTCATTCGCTTTGCGCGCGCCTGCTGCGGCGCGAGGCGGTGCATGCGGGGCTAGCTAAGGATTTTGCGATTTACGATGACGAAGACCAACAGGCGGCGGTGAAGCTGGCGATGGCCAAGCTGCAGATTGACGACGATGCGCTGACGCCGCGGAATGTTTTGAGCCGGATCAGCTATGCGAAGAATCATGGGCAGACGTCGGAACAGATGCGGGCGGAAGCATTTGGGCCCGACACGCGGAAGGTTGCGGATATTTACGCGGGGTACGAGACGCTGCTGAAGCAGAGCAAGGCGGTGGACTTCGACGACTTGCTGCTGCGGTCGGCGCGGCTGCTGCGCGAGGTACCGCAAGTTCGCGAGAAGTGGCGGAACCGGTTTGCCTATTTGCATGTGGATGAATATCAGGACACGAATCGCGTGCAGTATGAATTGCTGCGGATGCTGACGAACGAGCGGCAAAACGTTTGCGTGGTTGGCGATGAGGACCAATCCATTTACCGGTGGCGCGGGGCCGATGTGTCAATTCTTTTGAGCTTTTCGCAGGACTTCCCTGCCGCGAAGGTGATCCGGCTGGAGCGGAATTACCGTTCGACGCAGAAGATTCTGGATGCGGCCGGGGCGGTGGTGGCGAACAATCCGGACCGGCTGGGGAAGACGCTGCGGGCGGAAAATGAGGCGGGGGGGAACCTTCGTTATTTTGAGGCCCGGGATGCACAGGCGGAGGCGGAATTTGTGGCCGGAGAGTTGGAGCGGATTTTAGGCGACGATTCTGACCAGACCTGCGCGGTGGAGTACCGGACGAATTTTCAGTCGCGTTCGTTCGAGGAAGCCTTCCGGCGGCGGGGCGTGCGGTACAAGCTGGTTGGCGGGTTCAGTTTTTATAATCGGGCGGAAGTGAAGGATACGCTGGCGTATGTGCGGCTGGCGCTCCATCCAGAGGATGATATTTCGCTGCTGCGGGTGCTGAATGTTCCTGCGCGAGGCATCGGGAAAACGACCGTGGATGCGCTGCGGGACCTGGCGCAGAAGGAACGACTGTCGTTCTGGGATGCGATGGAATCGCTGATGACGAATCCGGCGTCGAGCCGGGCGGTGGCGCCGCTGCGGGCGTTTCGCGAATTGATTCAACGGCTGCAGGAAGCTTATGCAACGAAGGAGCCGGCGGATTATTTGCGGTATGTGCTCGATGAGACCGGTTACATGAGTGCGCTGAAGGACCGGAACACGCCGGAGGATGTGGCGCGGATTGAAAACCTGGAAGAGCTGGTGCGCGCAGTGGCCGAGGCAGTAGATGCGGGGGAATCGTTTACGGAATTTCTGGATGCGGCGGCGCTGGTGAGCGACGCAGATTCGTTTGAGGGGAAGCCGGGCGTTACGCTGATTACGCTGCACAGCACGAAGGGGCTGGAGTTTGACCACGTGTTTCTGACGGGCCTGGAAGATGGGATTTGCCCACACAGCCGGTCGATTAACGAGGAAAAAGGGATTGAAGAGGAGCGGCGGCTGATGTATGTGGGAATGACACGGGCCCGGAAATCGCTGACGCTGACGCGGGCGGTGTACCGGCGGGTGTTCGGCAACGAGCAGCAGATGCGAGCGTCAATGCCTTCGAGGTTTCTGGCGGAGATTCCCAGCGAACTGGTGGAGACGGTACGTGGGTCGATGGCGGAAATTGGGGAGACGCGGCGGTACGAGCCGGACCCCGAGTATTCCTATAGCGCGGAGGAGTTTACGCGACGGGTGCGGGGAATATCCACGCCTGCGGTGCGTGCGCCGCAACGCCGCGCGACGGCTGCGACACCGTCGTTTGGGCGCTCGGCGATGAAGCGCGGGGGGCAGGCGGATCCGCTGCTGGGGCAGAAGGTGCGGCACCCGGAGTATGGAGTGGGGACGGTGGTTGGCGTCGAGGGCGAGGATGAGGACCGGCGCGTGAGCGTGAGCTTTCCGGGGCGCGGGACGAAGAAGTTCGTGGAACGCTTCGCGCAACTTCAGCAAGTCTGAGGCGCTCCTCCGGCTGAATTGTCAAAAATTCAACTTACAGTGATAGCCTGTGGTGACCGAAAGGGAGTCACATGCGCAACCACACCGATCCCCATCGTGGGAATGCGCGGGCGCTTGCGTTTATGCGCATCAGCGTAGGGATATTGTTCATGATTTTCGGGCAGTACAAGGTTTTTGGGACGCAGTTTACCTTGCATGGGGGATTTGAATACTGGATTAACAAGTTCTTGGAGGGCGCGGCGTATCCATTCATGGCCCCGATTTTGAGGGGGTTTGTCTTGCCACATGCGCGTCCGATCGCGTTTCTGGTGGCGTATGGGGAGTTGGCAATTGGGATTGCGCTGACGCTGGGGGTTTGGGTACGGCGGGCTAGCGTTTTTGGGCTGGTATTTATGTTGACGCTGCTGCTTGCCTCGAACTATCCAGGGGCTGGAGCTCCGATGTGGCAGTATTTTGGGGCGTCGCTCGAGCATTCAGTGCTTGGGATTTGTTTTGTGGCGTTTTTGATTGGGAAGCCGGACTCGGTTTGGGCGGTTGGGACGCGCGAGGAATAGGCGGGCTGCGAATCGGCAGGTGTCGAGAGAGAGTGGTTGCGATGGGATTCCCGGGCGGGGGGCCTCCGGAAGGTGGCCGCTGCAGGGCGCAGCGGCGGCTACGTGGCGAGCGGAAAGAGGGCGGCAGAAAGTCGCCCCAACGCCAAGACGCAGAATCTTGATTGGCTGGTTAGAAGGACTGGATGAGGTGGAGCAGGGTGCGCAGGGCAACGCCGGTGGGGCCCTTGGCTAGCCAGGGCTTGGCGTCATCGTTCCAGGCGGTGCCTGCTATGTCGAGGTGGATCCAGGGCGTGTCGCCGGCGAATTCGCGGATGAACCAGGCGCCGGTAATGGAGCCGCCGCCTTTACCGCTGCCGATGTTTTGAATGTCCGCGAAGCTGCCCTTGATGAATTCGCGGTACTCGTCGTCCATGGGCATCTGCCACATTTTTTCGCCGGCGGCTTTGGCGCTGGCGAGTAGCTTGTCGGTCCAGGCTTGATCGGAGCCGAAGACACCGACGTTGATATTTGCGAGGGCGACGACGATGGCGCCGGTCAACGTGGCCGCATCCACGAGATGCGTTGCGCCCAACTGTTTCGCGTAGTGGACACCATCAGCGAGAATCAGGCGGCCTTCGGCGTCGGTGTTGAGCACTTCGATGGTTTTGCCGGACATTGCGGTTTGAATATCTCCGGGCTTCTGCGCTTTTCCGCCGGGCATATTTTCCGTTGAGGGGACAACGCAAATCACTTTGACGTTGGGCTTCAGACCCGCAACGGCGCGCATAATGCCGAGCATGGTGGCGCCGCCTGCCATGTCGTACTTCATTTTTTCCATGCCGTCGGCGGGTTTGATGGAGATGCCGCCGGTGTCAAAGGTGACTGCTTTGCCGACCAATCCGATTATGGGAGCGCCGGGCTTGGGATTTGCGGGCGTGTAGGTGATGACGATCATGCGCGGCGGCTCAACGCTGCCTTGCGCGACGCTGAGCAGGGCACCCATTTTCAGGGCGGCGATTTTCTTTTCGTCGAGGATTTCCACGGCCAGGCCGGCTTCCTTGGCCATGGCTTCGGCTTTTTCGGCAAGAATTTTTGGCGTCAGCTTGTTGGACGGCTCGTTGACGAGGTCGCGCGTAAAATTCTGCGCGTCGCCGATAATGCGGCCGCGCGCGATTCCCTTCTCTCCACCTGCTTTTTCGGCTTCGCTGAAGCCCGCGATTGTAAACGTTTCGATAAATTTGTCATTTTTCTTGTCGGTCTTGTATTTGTCGGTCTCGAAATCGGAGACAATGGCGCTCTCGGTGACGGCCTGGGCCACAGCGTCGGTTGAGTCACCTTCGCGGACGAGGAAGACAACCTTGTGAGCGGCGCGGGCCTTCAAATAGCGCAGAGCCGCCCCAGCAACTTTTCGCAAGGTGGCGGGGTTAAATTGCTCGCGCTTCCCTGCCCCGATGAGGAGCAGGCGCGCGGCCTTGAAGCCAGCGGGGGCGTGCAGCAGCGTGGTCTCCAGCGATTTGCCGGTGAGTTCGCCGCTTTTCGAGAGACGCGAAAGCATACCGCCCGTGAGCTTATCGAGTTCCGCGGGCCGGCCCTGGGTCAAGTCGCCGTTCTCGAAAACGTAGGTGACAAGGGCATCGGTTTCCAGTGAAGCAAACGGCTTGGTATCGAGTGAGATTTGCATGATGAGATTATCGCCTCCGGTTGCGATAGAGAGCTTGATCCGCTTCCCTGCGGGCGTCCTTGTCGCGTTCGTCCTGCCGGCGGTCCCAGGATTTTTTGCCCTGGGCCAGCGCGATTTCAACTTTGGCGAGGCCATCGCGGAAATAGATGCGCAGAGGAATTACGGTTAATCCTTTGGATTCGATGCGGCCTGAGAATTTATGAATCTCGCGTTTGTGAAGCAGCAGCTTGCGTTCGCCGAGAGGTTCGTGGTTCCACGGACCACCGGGCATGTATTGGGCGATGTGGGCATTCACCAGAAACGGGCCGCTGGGCTTGAAGTCAACGTAGGCATCGCGGATGTTGGCTTTGCCCTCGCGGAGAGCCTTGACCTCGGTGCCGTGAAGAACGAGTCCCGCTTCCATCTTTTCAAGGATGTGATAGTTGTAGGAGGCCGAGCGGTTCTGCGCGACGATCTTTTCGCGCGTCTCCCTGGAGTCCTTGCCCTTCTGGAGAACCTTCCCGGGTTTACTAGTTGGCTTGGTCACAATCTTTCATTTTACCTGATGATGCGTCTAATACGGGTGTCCGGAACAGCTGCCCACCCAGGCAAGCCCCTTCCCAGCTACCGGCCACCCGTTGGAGGAAAGGCTGGGGAACTGGCAAATGGGACCGTTTGAAGAGGGCTACATACAAAATCCACCTGCTTGCCGGGCTGATAAAGCCGATGCTAGACTCCATGAGATAGTAAAGACTCGGCTTGCCCTGCGTCGAGATCCCGGAGAGTACATGCGCCGATGGTGTAAATTGATAGTCCTAATGGCCGCCGTGGTGTTTCTGGCGGGATGTCCAAGAGACAAGCAGGACTATAAGGCGGCTCGGCGGGCGGTGGACATAAAGGATTACGACGCCGCGGTAGATTATTACCTGAAAGCCACTAAATCAGACCCCCGCAATGTAAATTACAAGATTGGACTGGACCAGGCACGTTTTGAAGCCGGGGCGTCGCATGTCCAAAAAGGGGTAAAACTGAGGGAGAAGGGGGACCTTCAGGGCGCGGTTTCGGAGTTCCAACGCGCACAGATACTGGACCCCTCCAGCACTTCCGCCGACCAGGAGTTAAGGCGCACCTTGCAGATGATTGGCGAACAAACCAAGGCGACGCAACTGCAAGATCAGCCGCTGATGGAAAATGGACAGCCCGGACTTGCTTCCGAGCCTCCGGAACTGAAGCCACTTTCGCGCGCGCCGATTAATTTGCGGATGTCCAACGACATCAAGGTGGTGTTCGACACCATTGGAAAGCTGGCCGGGCTGACCGTGATCTACGATCCGGATCTGCAGGCGCGGCGAATATCGGTGGATTTGAGCAATGTGACGCTGGAACAGGCACTGGACATCGTTTCGCTGCAGAGCAAGGCGTTCTGGAAGCCGGTAACGGAAAACATCATCATGATTGTTCCGGACAACACCCAGAAGCGCCGGGACTATGAAGAGCAGGTGGTGCGCACATTTTATCTGAGCAATGTGGCCATCGCGCAGGACCTGACCGAAATTACCACCGGACTCAGGCAATTACTGGACCTGAAGCGAATCCAGCAGGTGAACGCGCAGAACGCGATCATCATCCGCGATACGCCGGACAAGATCGCTCTGGCCGAAAAAATCATCCGGGACATCGATAAAGCCAAGCCCGAGGTGATGATTCAGGTGGAAGTCCTGCAGGCGCGCACCGACAGACTTAGGAATTTGGGAGTTCTGCCTGGGCAGAGCGCCTCGATCGCCATCAGCCCGAATGCAACTTCGACTTCGACCACGACATCGACTACATCCACGACGACGGGTTCCACCTCCGCTCCCGGGTCCGTTTCACTCAGCCAGTTGACGCATCTGAACCAGAATGATGTGGCCCTGACGCTGCCAGGGGCCACGGCGAATTTCTTGTTGACCGACACCACCACGAAGATTATTGACAACCCGGAAATCCGGGCTATCGACGGCCAACCGGCAAAACTTCGGGTGGGTGACCGCGTGCCCGTGGCAACAGGAAGCTTCCAGGCGGGCGTAGGCGTAGGCTCCACGGCCGGCGCGGGTTTCGTAAACCCACTGGTCAATACTCAGTTCCAGTACATTGACGTCGGTGTGAACGTGGACATCACGCCGCACGTGCACGCCAACCGCGACATCAGTTTGAAGGTTTCCGTGGAGGTTTCCTCGGTGACCGGTCAGCAGCCGATTGGCGGCATTTCGCAGCCCATCATCAGCCAGCGAAAAATCGAGCACGAAGTGCGGCTGAAAGAGGGTGAAGTGAGCATCCTGGCCGGATTGTTTGAGCGAACCGATACCAAACAACTGAACGGCTGGCCGGGCCTGGCAAACGTGCCCATCATGCGCTACCTCTTTTCGACCGACAATGTGGAGCACCAGGAGAATGAAAACCTGATCGTTCTTATTCCGCGCATTGTGCGCATGCCCGAGTGGACCAGGGCCAATCTTCGCGCCATTTATTCCGGAACGGAAACCTATCCGGGCGTGAAGCGCGAGATGGATGTCAAGACACCAACGGCGAATCCGAATCCTGTTGCGCCGCCCTCAACACCGTCCGAACAGAATCCGTCTGCACCGGGCGCAGTAGCCCCAGCACCGCAGCCAGCGCCGACGAATACTCCAGCCGTGCCGCAGGCGCAGACGAGCGGGCCGCGGATTCATTTTGAACCGGCGACGCTAAACCTGGCTCCCGGGCAAACCGCGACCATCGGCGTGGTGGTAGAAAATGTGAACGACCTTTTCTCCGTTCCCATGCTGCTGCAATACAACCAGGCGATCATCAGCATTGAGGAAGTGCGCCACGGAGGATTTCTCTCCGGAGGCACGCAGGAGATTGCACTGGTGCAGCGCGTGGACAAGGAGCATGGCCAGGCGATCATTTCGGCAACACGGCAACCAAACACACCCGGCGTGAATGGGACCGGCACACTGCTCGGCGTGGTGGTGAAGGCGCTGGCCCCGGGCACGACCAATCTTTCGATTGTTCAGGTGAACGCGAAAGATTCTCAGCAGAAGCCCATCCCGCTGGTGACCAGCGAAGCAACGCTCCGCGTGCAATAAAACGTCGTATCTAATGGAGGTTGACGTCATTTCCATGCAGCGCAAGGCCAGAAATTCCCCGCAAGCCGGTATGACGCTGCTGGAACTAATCATTGCGTGCACCATCCTGCTGATCCTGTCTTCGATGGCTTTGCCGATTGCAAGATTCACGGTGATTCGCGAACGGGAAAAAGAATTGCGCTTGGATTTGCGGGAAATGCGGCAGGCGATTGACAAATACAAGGACTTGGCGGACCAGCAGAAGATTCGCGTGGAACTTGGCAGCGAAGGGTATCCGCCGGACCTGGATACGCTGGTGAAAGGCGTGGCTGTGGGCGGATCCGGGGCGGCGGGGAAAAATATGCGGTTTCTGCGCCGCGTTCCCAAGGATCCGATGACGGGACGAGTGGAGTGGGGAATGCGTTCGGTGCAGGACGATCCGGATTCGACGAGTTGGGGCGGGAAGAATGTGTTCGACGTTTATTCGAAATCCGCCGGCATTGCTCTGGATGGGACGAAGTATTCGGATTGGTAGGTTCTTATCGGAACGAAGGTGATGGGATGAGGGGATTTTTCAACGCGAAAGATTCTAATTGGCGTGGGAGGAGGTTTGGCCGTGCGGGGCGTGGATTCACTCTGATCGAATTGATGATCGTGATGATGATCATTTCGATTCTGATTGGCATGGCGGCGGTGATCTACGACAAGACGGTGAAGCACGCGCGGGAATCGGTCCTGCACCAAGACCTGCAGACGATGCGGCAGGCGATTGATAATTACACGCTGGATAAGCAGCAGGCTCCGCAGTCGCTGGACGACCTGGTGGAGGCGCACTACCTGCGCGAGGTTCCCATTGACCCCGTGTGCCAGCGGAAAGACTGGGTCACGCATATTGGGGATACTGTCCTGAGCCCGGACCAGACCAGCACGGGGGTTGATGACGTGCATTCGGGCTGCGAACAGAACGGGAGTGATGGGACTTCGTACACGACGTGGTAGGCGAATCGCTGGGAACTTAAGGGCGGAGAGAACTGGCTGAACCAAGCTGAACCATGACAAATTTGACGGAATTTGGTTGCTCCGCTATAGTGGTTGTGCGGGGTGGAGCAGCCTGGTAGCTCGTCGGGCTCATAACCCGAAGGTCGTCAGTTCAAATCTGACCCCCGCAACCAATCGAGTAATTATGCAGCAAGGGCTTCCGGATCTCCACTGGAAGCCCTTTTTGTTGCTGAGGGCCAGCGTCATTCATTTGCCACCTCCAAAATCACGTCCTAGCGACCAACTTGGATCCGCCAGTGCCGGGCTCCCTACCCCGGGCAGACAGCGGTTCAAGCGATCCGGCTCGCGAAAGATTCGGCGCGGGCGGTGCATTCGGAACTTCTTTTCGTGTTGGTTTGACGGACGGCACAGTGATATGTATCATGTGATAGGTATCCTGCGAATGTGTGCCAAAGGAGGATTGCATGGCACGTCAAGCGAAGAAGCGCGGCGCACGCTCCGCGGCGGTCGCAGAAGCCAAGGTATTCATGACCGGCCGGAGCCAAGCCGTAAGGCTTCCGAAGGAGTATCGCGTGGCTGGCGACAGCGTTTACGTGAAGCGCCTGGGCAACGGCATTCTGCTCCTACCCAAATCCGGCGACCGGTGGGCCGGACTCTTCGCAGCGCTCGATCAATTTCCCCGGGACTTCCTACTCCCCCGCGACCGGCGTGGGCAAGAGCGTGCTGGACTCGAGAAGCTTTTCGATGGGGAAAAGGACTAGTCTGCGTGTACCTTCTCGATACCACCGTTTGGATCGATCTGCTGCGCACCAATTCTTCGGACATCCGCCGCAAGCTCACGGCGCACACCAAGAACACCATTGGCCTCTCCATCATCACCTTGTGCGAGCTACAGTACGGGATCGAGCTTCACGCGGCACGGCATCCGCAGCTACGAGCGCGGAATGAACATTTGCTTTCCGTGATGGTAGCACCGTTCGACGTATTCCCGCTCGACCACCGCGTGGTAGACCCCTACAGCAAGGTGCGCGCTGCCCTCGCGAAGGCACCAATCGGCCCGCTCGACACGCTCATCGCAGCCCACGCACTCAGCCTCGGGGCCATTTTGGTAACCAGCAACGGCAAAGAGTTTCAGCGTGTGCCTAGCCTAGTTGTTGAAGATTGGCGATAATCTTCGACCTACTCACCCGGGACTTCGCCGCGTACCCAAGCCTAGCCGCGGATGCGTAGGATCACTCCAACGGAAGGTGGTGAAAAACGGCCAAAAGCCTTGGGAAAGATTTGGGAAAGAACTCTAGAGTCCGGAAACGAAGCTAAGTCGCACAGAATCAACGGGCCGTGTATTTTTGTATGTTCTCATAACCCGAAGGTCGTCAGCTCAAATCTGACCCCCGCAACCATTTTTGCATGACTTGAAACGGCTTGGAGGATGCTCCCTCTAAGCCGTTGCTTTCTTCGCCATCGGTTGGAGATTCCTAAGAGCGTGCTTCTGTCAAGCAAAGGGGTTGGAGATCGTGACGCTTCCAATCTGCTGTCCATCCTGAAAGTCTTCACTGTAAAGAACTACACACTGACCTTCGATTGCAGAAGCGACGATCAGCGAATCATACCAAGGCAGCTGGAACCTGGCTCCAATCCGCAGCGCCTCGCCATACAAAGCTTGCGAGGAATGCACTGACAGAAGTGGACGAAACGTGGTCGACAAATATTGTTCTGCGTCGACACCGCTCATGGGCTTTGAGAAACGGCGCAGAGCAACATTAAAGAACTCTTGCACCACTTGATAGCTGACAATGCCGTTGCGCGTCTCGATTGCACTTCTGATCAGCTTCCTCGATCCCGCAGCCTTCTTCGGCGAACTCGCGTCAAAGGAATATACGAAGATGTTTGTATCGAGAAAGAACCTAGCGCTCATTCATCTCGTCCCGGCTGAAGCGCCGCCCCGCCTGTACATGCTTCAGGCGCTTCATCAGAGCATCGAACTCCTGAGTGCCACCGCTTCGTGCTGTAAATTGTTCCAGCCATTCGCGGAACATCGCATTGAGCGTTTTATGCTGGGATTTGGCCAACAGGCGCGCTTGCTCAATCAGCTGCTCATCTGCACTCAAGGTAATGTTCTTCATACGGATTCAGTGTACACGACTTTCGTGTAGTTAGGAATCCCCCATCCTCAGGCAAAGCTCGTCTCCCTTTGTGTCCCAGTTATGCGGATCCAGCACCACGGAATATCGGCAAGAATTTCTGCGGTAGAAGCAGAGAGGGGGATGCATTCCGGACTCGTAGGCGAGTGAGGCGGTGACGTCGAGAGCGATCATGTCTTCCAGGTGCGCAAAGATTAGTGGTGAAAGGAACACACAGATTTGATCAAAGCGTCCCACAAATTTACACTTTTTAAATGCAGACAAACGAGGGACAAAACCGAAGTTTCCTTGGAATTTTGGTGTGCTTCTTTTTTTCGGGAGCCGCGGGCCTGATCTACCAAGTAGCCTGGAGCAAAGCGCTGGGACTCGTATTCGGCCACACTGTATATGCAATTGCGACGGTACTAGCGGTTTTCATGGCGGGACTTGCGGCCGGCAGCGCATACCTCGGTCGGTGGAATCAAAGCCACGCCGAGCCTCTGAAACTCTACGCATGGATTGAACTGGGCGTAGCGGCCGCCGGAGCACTTTCGTTGCTGGGGCTCGCAGGCGTGCGTTCACTCTATTTTGCCGCCTATCCCGCAATTCATGAAATAAAACCACTCCTTCTTGCCTTGCGGTTCGTTGGGGCAGGCCTGGTGCTTTTTCTGCCCACGTTTCTCATGGGTGGAACACTGCCGATCCTGGTTCGCGGTGTGACAAGGAAATCCAAGGAACTTGGCTCGCGCGTAAGCAGGTTGTACTGGGTAAATACACTGGGCGCCGTGGCAGGAACCATCTTCGCGGGCTTCATCCTCTTACCTGAGCTGGGATTGCGGCTGACGATCGCCTGCGCCGTGGCGCTGAATCTTCTGGCAGGTCTTGTGGCGCAACAGATTTCGCGTAGTGCAAGCAATGAAGCGGCAGAGAGTTCCGGTGCCGAGCCGACCTCTACCAATGAATCCACTGAAGGTTTGCCACAAGTTGGAATCCCTTTTTTGCTCATTGTTTTCGGATTCGTCGGCGCGACGGCGATTGCCTACGAAATCTCCTGGACACGCCTGCTGGCAACCATCCTGGGAAGCTCAACGTACGCTTTCACGCTAATGCTGGCGACATTCCTAGGCGGCATCGTATTGGGAAGCTTCCTTTTTGAGCAGTGGGTCGCTCGGGGCCATGAGGTTTCTTTCGCGACAATTTCGCGAACGCAAACCTGGACAGGCATGGCGGCTCTGCTGTTTCTGGTCTTCTTCCAACAATTGCCGACGATTGTTCCCCCGATTCTCCGGGCTACGCGCGAAACCTTCGGGGGCCTGGTGCTGGCGCAATTTGTGACCAGCGCTCTGGCGATACTCCCTGCAGCCGTAGTTTTTGGATTCAATTTTCCCGCGGTGGTGGTGCTGCTGACTGCAAAGGTCCGCAAGGCGGAGCAATCGGCGACAGTCGGCGTTGCTTACGCAGCCAACACGATCGGGGCAATCGCTGGCGCGATATTCACCGGCTTCTGGCTGGTACCAACGCTGGGAAGTTTCCGCGTCGTTGCCTTGACCGCCGGGATCAACCTCATCCTGGCAATTGCAATTGAGTTGCGCAGCGCCCAACGCCACGTAAATAGTCTGGTGGTAAACGCCGTGTTGGCCCTGCTCGTGGCCATTGGTGGATTCTCGTCGCTGTTCTATAACACTGCGCTGGCCTCCTACTCGACAGTACTGTACTGGAATTTACGCCATAGCCCGGTGACCCTGGCGGAAAATGCAGGCAGGTTTGCCGTTCCGTTCAGCGCCGATGGATTGAATTCGTCGATCGCCGTAATTCAAGCAGAGAATTACCTGGGCCTGACGACCAATGGAAAGGTCGATGCCACCAACCGTGACGCTCCTACGCAATTGTTATTGGCTCATCTGGGAGCCGTATTCGGTCCTCCGCCCCGGCGGGTGCTGATCATCGGTTTCGGAAGCGGCATGACAGTGGCTGCTTTGGCTAAGTATCCGGACGTGGAGCGGATTGACTGTGTGGAGATCGAGCCGGCAGTTTTGGAGGCCGCCAGGTATCTGGAAACGCTGAATCACGGCGTGCTGCGTGACCCAAAACTTCACATGCATGTGGACGATGCGCGGGATTTTCTTTTGACTTCGCGCGATAAGTTCGACTTGATAATTTCCGAGCCTTCCAACCCCTGGATCGCGGGCGTGGCCACGCTTTTCACGGATGAGTACTACGCCGCCGTTCGCGCACATCTGGCACCGGACGGAAACTTTGTCCAGTGGGTCCAGGGGTATTCACTGGATCCCGCGGACTTACGCATGGTGTTGGCGACCGTCTTCCGTCACTTTCCGGAGACTACCCTGTGGAATGTCCAGGGGGTGGATTTCATGGTGCTGGCGCGCCTGGATACGCGGCCGATGAACTTTAACCGTATGAGACAACTCTGGCAAAACACGGCGCTCCGCGAGGATTTTGCGCCGTTGGAATTGCGTCATCCGGAAGGGATTCTGGCTTACTACTCGTTGGACGATGAGGCCGTTCGGAAATTGGGCACCGGCAGTGTCCTCAACACGGACGATCGCACACTGCTGGAATACCATGCCCCACGCTCCCTATTGGATGCCAGTCTGTCGGACGAGAATATAAAGATGCTGCAGCAGAGGCGCGCAAGACTCTTGCCTGCAAATCTGGATCCCTCGGAAGGCCGTCGGGTGCTCCTGGGTATGGCGGAGACCCACTTTGCCCTGGGAGACAATTTGATCATGCCGTCACTTTTGGCAGCTCTAGAAAACGAGCCTCCCAGTGCGGAACTCGAGATTGTTCGCGGGCAGGTAGCATTGGCGCAAAATCAGTTGGACGCAGCTCGCCGACATTTTGAAAGTGCAGCAGCTCTCGATGCAAACTCCTTGGAGGCAAAGCACTGGTTTGCGGTGACCGCTCACCGGCAGAACGATCGGCAAACTTCCGAGAAAATGATTGCCGAAATTCTGGAGCGGGACTCGAGGTTCCTACCCGCACTTACAGACCGCGTAACATTTGCCGCTGATTTTCAGGAATGGCCAACTGCGATCGCGGCACAGGAAGCGCTCCTGAGTGCGACGAACAAGCCCGCGGCAATTGAATACTGCAGACTTGGAGAGTTCTTGCTGACTACGCAAAAACCTGCTGAGGCGGAAATGACATTTCTCCGGGGGAATCTCGTCGACCCTTACAACTATCCATGCAACCGGGATCTGGCAGAACTCTACAGGCAGACGGGCTATAAGGACCGTGCACGCAAATACTTGGAGATCGTGGAAAAATTCTTTCCTGACATGGACCCTGCCCTATATGTGTCACTGGCCAGCGTGGACGAGTCCCTGGGCGACCATCGGGCCGCTCGTACAGCGTTGCAAAAAGGCGCCCGCATATTTCCAAAAGACGAATCCCTGCGGAAAGCTGTGACCAGCAATTAGCGGAAAACTGCAGAAGTTATGCGTTCATCATGAGCGAGACGGGAATGCCGGCTTCCACACACGTGCCGACCCTTGCCGGCTCCGTAGACAGTCCGAACAATCCACTTTTCCGTACTTGCGCACGTTCGGGCGTACTTCTCTAGTTACCGTCGGAAGGGTCAGAGCATATCAACGGAATGTAGTAGAAAGCCTGCAAAGGCCTGGGGGCCGTGTGTTCTTTGCACTCACGCCCACGATGAAACGTCGGCACCTTTCCGACGAGGAACTACTTTTAGGAATTGGGAAGAATGCCGGGTCATCTGCTAAGAGAGGAGACCTCAGATCTTGCTCGCGTCAGCGCGGCCTTCCTTCTGCCGCATTCGCGAAGCGGCTGAATGGCATTTGCAGGATCGAAGTTAGAAGCGGACAGGTGTCGTTCGTCGCTGCCAGTCTCACAGAGGGTAGATTCTCGCCGTGATCGAACGGGAAGCGTGCATCTCGAGCCCGATCAACTCGCGGCCGGCTTCACAGCAGGTGTCGGTTCTAAGAGGCTCATTCCAAACGAGAGTGAGAGACGAAACGATTCCCCTATTGATTCTTGCTTCTGAGCTTCTTGTCAGAGAGCTGCCCTAGCTAGAGAGAAGGCGATCTGCTCGACCACAGGCTGCGATTAACCATTAAAATCTCATCGGCCAGCGTTTGGCCTAATTCCCTGCCCCGGCACGGTCCTGTCCCGGCGTCGCTTCAGCTCCGAGGAAATCCGCGTTGCCATGAGCCGGATAGACAAGTTTCCCGGCTCGCATTGGGGGATTTGATGACAGTTGGACGAAAACGTGGGTCCGAACGTGAGGATGGATTTGCTTTTGCGCGACGTCGAGGAGAAGAAAAGTCCGAGAGGATTCGATGTGTCGAGGAACGTGCAAAGCTCGCGAAGAGAGCCGAAACGGCGTTGCGCCGCGGAAGTCCCCGTTAGCTCTTGGAGATTTGATTTGTGGGCACAGAATTCTCGGTTGCCGCGTAATCTCCAAATTCTTCAGTTCGCATATCGTCCTCACTGACACCCGAGGAGTGGAGCAGGTCGCTCATCGCGGTAACCATTCCCGAGGGGCCTGCGATGTAAAAGACTGGGCTGCTGGGTCCGGCTAAACAACGCGAGAGCATTTCGTAATTGATGTGACCTTTCTCGTAGGGCCAGTCCGGGTTCTCGAGCCCGGTAACTGTGGGGATTAGGGTAAAGCAGGGATTTCTTGCCGCCAAGGCTTGCAACTCTTCCAGAAATGCCGCATCTTCCGCTTCACGGTTCGAATAGAACAGATAGAGCTTGTGCGCCATGCGTTGCTGTGTGGCCCAGTCAAGAATGCTGCGGACCGGCGTAATTCCGATACCACCCGCGAGAAATACCGCCGGCCTGGCAGAGTCCTGATGCAACGTGAACGATCCTCTAGGCCGGCTCACTCTGAACCTGGTCCCAAAGGTGGCGGACTTCAAAGCAGACTTGAAGACAGTCTCACGCATGCGCATCGCAATCATGACCAGGCCTGCGTCATCAGGAGAGTTTGCTAGAGAAAAGGTTCGCGAATTGTCGCTTTCGCCTCCCGGGGAGGGATGCAGGAAGGCAAAATCGGCGTGTTGGCCTGCTCGGAAGTAATAGTCTCGCCCATCTGTGTCGAACCAGAACGACATCGTATCTCTGGCGATTCTTTGGCGATCCACTAAAGTCATTTGATAGTTAGGCACGATTTCTCCTTCACGTGTGCTTTACGATGATCCGTTGCGGGCATCGTTGCGTTTCCACTCAGGAAGACCGGACTATTTAGGCTTTATTCCGATCCTTAACTATGGGGCACTCACTAAGCGGGCGAGGCCGATGAGCGATCGACTTGACCTGTTTCGACGCAACGCGTCAGCCCCCTGCGTAGGCGCTGACCTCGGAATCCTTATCGGCGGCGCCAACCACCGGGCATGAAGCAAATTCTCGCCAGGACTCACGTCCTCTTAAGAGGGCATTCGGAGCGTTCCTTTTCAACAGGACCACAGTTTGCAACTTCGCGTGACCGGCAATTTGCCCCGGCTCCGTAACGCAAACGTAAATTCCAGAGGACCCCTGGTCGAGGACCTTAATCGCCAATTTCCTGGCCCCGCCCGGCGCCTGGATGAGGGTTTCGCCTTCATCCGCCCCCTGGGCCGTGAATCCGTAATCTGCAAAAGTTTTCTTTCCTTTATCCTTCTTCGGCCGGATCGCAGCCGGCAGCGATGTGACGTCCAGCTTCTCGACGATAAACTCCGCCACCCTTTCCCTGGGATATACATCCTTGTCCCCCGCCACTGTTAGTGACGCGCAGGACAGCGCTACAAGCGCCAACACGACTCTCGTTTTCATTTTCATTCTCCTTTATTTTCTGTGGGCTTTCCCCGCCTGTTTATTTGCGAGGGCCGCCCGAGCTTCTGTTTTTGCCGGTCCTGCCGCGGTTTCAGCTTATGGCGTTAGAAAATCCGTGGTGCCTGCAAACACACAAGGCGTTTATCCCGGACCGTTCACGCCAGTTAGAAAGCCACCCAGGTGACCCGTCAGCGCCAGAATCCCTACGCCCACAGCCTCGATTGGCAGGCGATATCCGGGCAGAACTGCTCCCTGCTTCTGAAGGGTTCTCATGTGGATGAGGCACACTATCCAGATCAGCAGGCTCGAAGCGACGCCGAGCACCAAATGCATCAGCAGGATGCCTTTGAGAGGTTGCCCTTCGAGCTCCCATTGCCAGGCGATGATTCCCGTGATTAAGACGGGTATGGTTGCGAGGGCCGCGGCGAATAAATTGCAGTAGGCGGCCGCGGCCAACATACGCCGCTTGGTCTGATGGGCAAGAAAATCGAACAGAACACCGATGATGAAAAGGGCGATCGGGAAATGAATCAGCACAACGTGTTGCGCGTGTTTTGCAAAAAGTGCCGTCTTGATGTCAAACGGGTGCATGGTTTCTCCTCACTGACGGCACGGTGATTTTGCCGGTCATTTTCAAGTGAATCGAACAGAAGCGCGAGAATGCTCCCGCCTTGCTCTCTTCATCACGGACCTCTCGTTCTTCCCTCGTCCAGCGCCAGCCGAACCCTTTCACTCCGCGCAGGCATTTCAGGGGCCTCGTCGATCCAAGACCGACCCGCAAGCTGGTTTATTCCAACCTCGGGGGCAGGCGCGTCTTTGCGACCGCATTTCCCGGGCGTGCGACAAAGGAGAATAAAATCGAGCTTGAGTCGGTTCCTACTGGTGAGGTCTTACTATTCAGGGGTGAATTGTGAGTGAGTTGGAGCTCGCGGACCGGGCGCGCTTTGAGCAGCTGGTGCTGCCCCACGTCGACGCCGCTTTCAACCTCGCGCGTTGGCTGTTGCGCGGGCGCGCTGATGCCGAAGACGTCGCTCAGGAAGCCCTGCTCCGCGCATGCCGTTTCTTCCGCGGGTTTCACGGCGGAGATGCGCGCGCATGGCTGCTGCAGATCGTTCGCAATACTTGTTATACCTGGCTGGAGAAGAATCGCCCTATGGAACTGAGCATGGAATTCGACGAAGAGATTCATTTGCAGGCTTGCGCCACACCTGAAACCCTCGCGATTGCAGGTGACGATCGGGAGCGCTTGATCCTAGCGCTCGAGACGCTGCCACCGCGATTCCGGGAAATCCTTGTTCTTCGGGAGCTGGAAGGCTGCTCTTACAAAGAGATCGCCGCGATCACCTCAATCCCCATTGGTACGGTGATGTCCTCGCTCTCGCGCGCACGCCGCCAGTTGTGTTCCGCGCTGGCAAACTCCTCGACCAAGGGGGCGGTCCGTGAAGTGTAACTTTGCCGATACATTGCTACAGTGCTATTTCGATGGCGAGTTGAGTGGCCGCACGGCCGCCGAATTCGAGCGCCACATGCAACATTGCGCCCACTGCGCCACGGAGCTGGTGGACCTGGATTTGTTGCGCGGGAGCTTGCAACTGACGCAACTCTACAAGCCTGCTCCGGCGTCTCTGCGGCGGACAATCAACGCATACATCCACCCAGTCGCGCCTGGCAGGGCGGTGTCTCAGCCTCTTCTCTGGCACTGGTTGGCTGCGGCCGCCGCGATGCTCTTCATCGGCCTCGTCTTGTGGAAAGCAAGCCCCGGGCTCCGCAGCGATGACTACCAAGCCGAACTTGCCGGGGAAATTGTCGAGGCGCACGTGCGTTCGCTGCAGCCAGGGCAGATGACCGGGATCACATCGAACGATGAGCGGGTCGTTCAGGGATGGCTCGACAGCAGAACCAGTTTTGGTGTCTCCGTGCGAGATTTCGCAAACAGGGGTTTCTCACTGCGCGGCGGGCGCCTGGACACCATTGAAGGCCGCGATGTCGCGGTGCTGGTTTACGAGCGCAACGGACGTCCAATCAATGTATTCATCTGGCCCACACGGGAAAAGGACAACCCGCCGCGCACAGGGGCCCGGCAAGGCTTCCAGTGGCTTGACTGGCGAAAGGGCAAACTGGAATTCTGCGCCGTCTCTGAGGCAGATACGGCGGACCTTGAGCGGCTCCAGGAGTTAATAAGCACTTCCGCGCAGATATCGCGCGAATCCCATTAGGCAACTCCACTTCCAGAATCGTATCCAGGCCCGAGCCTGAGGGCTGCAAGACAAGATCAATTAGTGGAGCATTCGACGTGTCCTTCCTGTTTGAACGACGGCCCTCCTAAACGCCGAGGAATAGAACACAGGTCACGAAGGTATTCAGAGAGGAAAGCAATCGAAGTACGGAAGGAATCAACAATGTTCAGCTCAATCATCGTGGTATGGCTAGTGCTACTGGTGCTGGCTCTAACCGTAGTCGCGTTCGTCACTCGCATGATTGAAAAATACAAGCTGGCGTGTCGCTTATCAAAATCCTTACAAGGAGCCACTCCCATCGTGCAGAGGAGCCAAGCGCCGATTTTGAAGCACCAACAGGTCCAGCCGACGCATCGGTAGGCGTTGTCTGCTTCAGTTGAGCCGGTATTGCGCCATCCACGTGCCGGAAACCGCGCAGCCGGACGCTCTGTGCTGGACGATTTTAAGACCGCCTACGTGATCGCGTTGCAGGTTGAACGGTTCGGCATGCTCCATTACCTCGTTCTCGAAACCGACAAATAGGAAACCATTCGGCGCTTCCTCTCTCGCCAAGGGCTTGAACTGTTGAAAAACGCTTTAATCCGCCTGAACTCCAAAGAACTCCGCGCCAGGAGTGGTATTGTCGCCGCTGTCCGCAACGATTCTAGCTCAGTGGGTGAGACCAATGCGGCGGACAAGCTCCTGGAACCGCGGATCGGAACGGAGGGGATCGAAGCCCGGCCGCAGAAGGACACCGGGATTAAATCGTTCTTCATAGCCTGTTTCGAGCCAAGTCATGGCTTGATTCCTATCGCCGAGGGCTGCATAGATCACGGCAATTTCCGAGGCATGCGAATAGCCGGGGTTCGAGCGCTTCTTGAGATCGCTTAGCAGCTTTGCCGCATCGTCCATTTTGCCGGATGCCGCGTAGGCGCGAGCAAGATTAGCCAGGCAGGCCGGGCTGCCCGCGGAAAGCTGCACGGCTTTTTGCAGTTCCGCGATCGCTTCATCACGCATTTGTTTTTGGAGGTATGCCTGACCCAGTTGATTGTGAGCGAGAGCAAAATTAGGATCCATCTCGATCGTCTTCTGGCTCTGGCGTACCGATTCGTCATAGGAATGCGCGAGGAGCAGAAGCTCCGCCAAGTCGGCGTTAATGATGAGCGACAGCGGATCCAGGTTTTCCGCTTTTTTCATTTCCACAATCGCTTCGTCATACCGGCCCAGAAGGCTCAAATGCCAGGCATACCAATGATGGGCGGTGGCGTAGCCTGGGTTCAGTTCGATGGCCCGCCGAAATTCCTTCCCGGCAGAGGGAAAATCCCAGTCGAAGCCATCCAGGCAGAAAGCCAGCGAGTTGTGCGCTTCGCCTAGCGCGCTGTCCAATTCCAGAGCTTTGCTCGCCGCGGCTTTCGCTTTAGGGAGCGCCTCCTTGGGCGTCATCACCGCATACTGCCAGTCTCCCAACAGCGCATACGTGTCGGCCAAGCCAGAGTAAGGTTGGGCGTATGCCGGATCCTCGTCGATGGCCTGATTGAAATAAGCGAGGGCAACTTTCAAACCATTCGCGGTGCGTTTATTCCAGAAGTAGCGTCCTTTGAGATAAGACTCGTACGCTTGTGGATTGACGACCCGCACGTTTTTCAGCGCTGCCTGTTCCTGCGAGTTCAAATTGATGCGAATTTGATCGGCAATCGCTCGAGCCACCTGGTTCTGGAGCGCCAGGGTGTCCCGGAGTTGACCTTCGTAGCTCTGGGACCAGAGATGCTTGTCCGTCGCCGCTTCAATCAACTGCGCCGTGATCCGGACCTGGTCTCCGGAACGGAGCACAGTCCCTTCGACAACTGCGTCCACGTCCAACTCACGGGCGATCTGTGGCAGAGGCTTACGGGCGTGCTTATATACCATCACGGAGGTACGCGAAATCACGCGCAACGCGCTGATCTGGCCGAGGTCTGAAATCAACTCGTCGGTCATGCCATCCGCGAAGTAATCCTGGGAAGTATCGCTCGAGAGGCTTTCGAGCGGAAGAACCGCCAGAGAACGAATGAGAGGAGACGCATGTTTCCAGGAATAGAGCTTCCAAATGGCGAGAGATGCGATCACCAGAAGCACTGCGAACACGGGAAGCTTCCACACCGGTCGAAGCGGGGTAGGTTTGGGGGGCGCGGGTTTGTCCGCGGAATCCGGGCGTCCAGGAGTTTCTGGGCTGGGGTAAGCCTGCGTGGCGTGTTCCGGACTGGGAGCCGGCGCTGCATCGGCAACTTTGACCTCCGCGAGGAAGCGGTAGCCGCGACGAGCAACGGTTTCCACAAAGCGAGGACTCTCGGCGGAGTCCCCCAAGGCCTCACGGATTTTGTTGATGGTTTTGTTGAGCCCGTGGTCGAAATCCACGAAAGTGTCCGCAGGCCAGAGTTTTTTCTGAAGTTCCTCGCGAGTTACGACCTCGCCGGGATGCTGAAGCAGCGTGGCCAGGACTTGGAAGGGCTGTTCCTGAAGGCGAACCCGCAGGCCGCGCTTGCGTAATTCTCCAGCACGAAGATCGAGTTCGAAAACCCCAAAACGGAGCCGCCCGCGAGTCTGATGGTCATCTTCCATTGAGGGTTACCGCACGCCGGACCGAAGTGTACCACCTTTATGGCTTCGGGGAACTTGCGGAAGGGACAACTCCGGTTAAGCGTTGTGCCAACTGTAAGTTAGCAAGGGACCCGCTTTCCCGTGAAGGAGGATTGCCTGTCCATTGTCATCTGGTGGGCACGGGCGCAACGTGGCCCGCATGCACCCAGAGGAAATTCGCCGGCGTGGCTGGGAGTCATTTCCGAGCGAGGATTTGCGCTTGCTGGCAAGGCCGCAAGGCAAGTTGGAGGCGATTCATGGTTCAGGCAGCAGCCGTCCGATGCAGTCAGTGCCAACAGCCCATTGTCTCGGGCGAAGGCTTTGTCAGCTTCAAGATACCGGGGAAAGAAACCTACCAGTTCTTCCATTGCCGATTTCGAGCCCGAGACTGCTGGGAAGGCCACCTCAAGAAGGACGGGTAAGGTTTTGGGTCCCCGGTGCTTGCGAGCGCCCCTGCGCTGGCGTCAAGCATGAGACCTCCCCGGTGACGCCGATTTTTCAGGAGGAGTGGGTTTAGCGATGAGACTGAATCTGGTTCCCCGGGCATTTACCAAATTCTGGATCGCTGGTTTAGTCCTAGCTCTGCTTGTTCCGGCGATTCCGCGGGCCATAGGAGAGACGAATCGGCCCGGAAGCTATTCTGTCTACGACGTGACAGGTTACGTGCGGCTGGTTCAGGCTTCCTCCGCGGAAAACCTGAAAGACAGCAGCGATGTAGTGGCATGGCTCGTCCCAATAGAGACCGGCCAAAAGGTGCCGCTAAGCACCCAACTGCCGCACTACCGGATCACTCAACATGACAAGATGTTTGAGCCTCGCTTGCTGGTGGTGCCTGTGGGGAGCATCGTGGAGTTTCCGAATCACGATCCGTGGTTTCACAATGTATTTTCGGTTTCCAGAAGCAGCCGCTTCGATCTGGGCTTGTACGAAGCGGGTGTACAAAAAACAGTAAAGTTTGACCGTGCCGGGGCTTCGTATCTGTTCTGCAGCATTCATCCGGAGATGATGGCGATCGTTTTGTCCGTTGACTCACCGTACTACGGAGTATCTGACGAGGCGGGGCACATCACCATCGGCAACGTGCCTCCCGGAAAATACCTTTTACATGTCTGGTACGAGAACGCCACACCACAAGCGTTGGAAGCACTGCAGCGGGTCATCTTTGTCGGAGATGATGGCCGCAGCCTGGCAACAAATTCAATCGCGCTATCCATTCGAATTCCGATAACCGGCAAGCGCGAAAAACCGCGATCAAGTCACTTTTCTGGAGGCGGCGATGACAGCACAGAATCGGCCCGACATTTTTGAGCAGGCGGTCTTGCCGCACCTAGACGCCGCTTACAATCTGGCGCGCTGGCTGATGCGCAACGAGCCGGACGCGCAGGACATCGTCCAGGAAGCCTACCTGCGCGCGTTCCGGTTTTTCCCGGACTTTCGTGGCGGCGACTCGCGCGCCTGGCTGCTGCAAATTGTCCGCAATAGCTGCTATAGCTGGTTTCGCGCGAACCGGCCATTGCAGAACGCGGCGGAATTTGATGAAAACCTGGCGCCACCGGATTGTCAGGCTCTCAATCCGGAAGAAATTGTGCTGCAAAACGACAGTGGAGCCCTGGTACGCGTGGCGCTGGAGAAGCTCCCGTCGAACTTTCGAGAAGTAATTATTCTTCGCGAACTGGAGGGGCTGACGTACCGGGAGATCGCGGAAATCACCGGCATGCCCGTAGGCACAGTGATGTCGAGCTTATCGCGGGCGCGGGGCCGCCTTCGCCGGGTTTTGAGAATTTCCATGAACGACGATCGGGCGTCAAGATCGGGGCGAATCGCGGTCGCCAACGCTTGAAGCTGTGGGCCGACCATCCGGGTCCGCTGAAAAACAAATGGCCATACGCTGAGGACTGAAATTTGTGCATTTCTATTCCCACCTCCTAAACCTCACCGGATTGGGGAATTATTCGAGTGCGTGCGTGGTCTTACAGGCTGAAGGCAATAAAATATCTCGCAAATCAAAACCGGTTCGAACGCCAAGGAAATAAGTCATGCCGGCCGTCGCAAACGCCAGGTACACGAAGATAGTAGTTGGATCCCTGGCAAAGGCCACCGCAGGGAAGCGGCGTAGCCTGACTTGCGATACGCGGCCTGGCACGGAATGCGCCTCGAAGAAGGTGGCGCGGCAAGTCTCTGCTGCGGTTAGCAATGGACGGAGCGAAGCGGAAATCATCGAGCGAGCGCGCGGGGGCGAAGCGGCCGCGTTTGAAAGCCTTTACCAGTCGCATTGCAAGCGGGTCTACGCAATATGCCTTCGCATGCTGGGAAACACTACAGATGCCGAAGATCTGACCCAAGAAGCGTTCTTGCTCTTGTTTCGCAAACTGCACACGTTTCGCGGTGAATCGGCGTTCTCCACCTGGCTACACAGATTGGTGGTCAATACCGTGCTAATGCACCTGCGCAAGAAGTCGTTGCCTGCGGTCTCTATGGAAGCGGGTCCGACTCCGGACGGTGAAACCGCCCCATCGAGCGTTGATATCGCCGCTTCCGATTTGATCTTGGAAGGATCCATTGATCGAATCAATCTCCGCCGCTGTATCGCGCAATTGCCGGCGGGATCTCGCGTAATATTTGTTTTGCATGATATCGAGGGATACCAACACCACGAGATCGCGGAGATGCTGGGACGCTCGGAAGGCGTTTCGAAGTCGCAATTGCACCGGGCCCGCAAGCGACTTCGTGAATTGCTGCATGAGATTCAACGGGAAAAGCTTCGCGGCGAGCGCCAGGCCGCCCAGAAGGCGGTCTGCCAGAGCGCGGGCTGAATTCGGCGCCGGTGGAGAGAAAGACGGCCGCTAGGAATCGCGCGACAGCACGCCAGGCCTTGGTGCCCATCCTTGAAGACAAATGGTCCAGGGCGGCCCTCCAGGCCTCCAAGTGCCCTGCCTCAGCGCCCCGATTCGAGATTCCCAGGAATCGAAAGCCGGCGATCAGAAGCTAGGTTTTTTCACCGAAGACCGGGTGTTCAGGGAATATTTTCTTCGCCCCGGCGGTTAGGTACCGGTGAGAGGCCGCGACCTGGTTTTCGTCACCGCCTCCGACCATCCAACTGCACAAACGCCATGGGAGATAATCTTCAATGTTAAGCCGTTACATTCAACGAACACTTTTGGGTGCTAGCCTTTTGATAGTGGCCGGCGGCTCACACAGCGTTTCTGCGAACGCCAAGAATCAGAGCCCGCAAGACTCCTCCTCTTCCGAGCAAGTCAACCCCGTTGTCCAGTGGAACAGAGCGCTTCTTGTGATCGTCCGGACACCAGGCGCGCAATCCGCCACGGTCCACCCGACACGCAGTTTTGCGATCATGCACGCGGCAATTTACGACGCGGTCAATACGATCGACAGAACACATCAGCCATACCTGGTCCGGCTTTCCGGCGTCCCACGCGATGCTTCCCAGGAGGCAGCGGCTGCGGCCGCGGCGCACGAAGTGCTGGTTGCGCTTTATCCGGCATTTAAGGCAACGCTCGACACGCAACTGCAGCAATCCCTGGCGCAAATACGGGATGGCAACGACAAGGCGAAAGGTGTGCTGATAGGGCAGAATGTCGCGGATCGCATCCTGGCCGCCCGGAGCAACGACGGCTCAAATGCCGCGCCGATTCCCTTTGTTTTCGTGAATGCCCCGGGCGATTACCAGTCGACGCCTCCGAATTTTCCGCCCCAGCTGCAATTCACGCACTGGTCGCACGTGACGCCCTTCGCGTTGGAGCATGCCAATCAGTTTCGTCCCGGGCCTCCCCCTGCGCTGACGAGCGATGCGTACAGCGATGCATTCAACCAAGTCAAGTCACTTGGAATCATCAACAGCACGACCGCCACTGCCGACGAGGCGCTGACGGGACGCTTTTGGAACGGCGCCATTCAGAACTATTGGAACGAGATCACGCAAACGCTGTCGCTGGCACGCGGATTGTCGACGGCACAAAATGCGCGGCTGTTTGCCCTGCTGAACCTGAGTCTTGCTGATGACGTGATAGCTTTCTACGACGCCAAGTACACCTACAATTTCTGGCGGCCAGTGACCGCCATTCGGGCCGCCGATTCCGGAATCAACCCTGAAACTGTTGCTGATCCGAATTGGCTGCCGGAAGTCGTCAAAACCACCGCCGATCCATCCTATCCGGGAGCTCATGGCGTCATAAGCGCCTCCGCTGCAGAGGTGCTCATTTCCTTTTTCGAGAGGGATCAGGCCAACTTCAACGTTACCTCCGAGGTTCTCCCGGGGGTCGAACGCTCCTTCACAAGCATTTCCGCTGCCGCCGAGGAAGCGACGCTAAGCCGCATCTTCGGGGGACAACATTTCCGCACTGACCTCACCACCGGCCAACGCCTGGGCCGCGAGGTAGCCGACTTCGTCGTGGATAACTTCCTGACTTCCAAGCAACGGAAAGAAGACTCCGACGACAAATAGTTCGGAAAGGCCATTCCGCGCCTATTTTTGATCCGCCTTCAATATTCAGCCGCGCTACTAGCCTGGATCGGAAAGGAGGTTGGAAGCAGATGGTGACGGTCAATGGTTGCTCTTCGTGGGGTCCTGAATACGGAGGGCTGCATTGATGAATGTTAAGGATCACCGATTGCCGGCAAAGATTTGACTCACCTGAGTCATAGGCCAAGAAACGCGAAGGAAAGGTCAAGGCCGCTCAGCGAAATACCTGGCTGGAACGATTCGAACACAATTTATTGGAAAAGGGGAAAAGCAATGAAGAAGTCAGAAAATGGCATGAAGCGTCCCAGCAACCGGCGCGCATTCCTTACAAACGGAATGGTGGCGGCGGGGGCTGCAACTTTGGGCGCGTCTCTGTTGCCGGGCAGTGCAATGGCATTTGGCGGGGATGAGGATGGCGGGCCAATCACAAAGGGCGACATCGCAATTCTCACCTTCCTGAGCGCCCTGGAGCAGGTCGAAGCCGACCTGTGGATTCAATATGCCGAACTTGGCGGAGCAACCAATCAAGGCAAGTCTCCAATTGATCTCGAACTCAACGGGCAGAAAATCATTACTGGGCTCGCTCCAGCCTACATCACCGGGCTCCTCGTGCTCGACGGCGATATGCCGCAGTACATCGCCGACAACACCGACGATGAGATCAGCCACCACAGGTTTCTCAACAACTACCTGGAGTCGAAAGGCGCAAAGCAGATCGACCTGAGCCACTTTGCAACTATGCCCCCGAGTCAAGTCAAGGGAGTTCCGCAAAAAGGCCGGCTTACCAACCTGAAGCAATTGACTGTGGACACCAGCTGGTGGACGCGGTACCGCAGCGAGACCGCGAACCCAGACTTCGGAGGAAAGTTCGAGAATGCAGTTCCGGACCTGGCCAAAGGACAGCATCCCGCCATTCCGTTGAGCGATGCTGACCTGGTCCTGAACAGCGACGGCACCATTTCCAATCACTTGCAGGCCATCGCCAACACCGCGGGATTCCACTTCGCATTCATCGAGCAAGGCGGAAGCAGCTTGTATCCCGCGCTGGCTCAGAAGGTAACCAACCTGGAAGTCTTGCGGATTCTGCTCAGCATCGGCGGCAGCGAGATCATGCACTTCCAGACCTGGCACGACAAGGCCGGCAACGCCGCCCAAATCACCGACGGCAACCTTACATTTCCAGTCCTCGATGGCAGCAACGATCCCAATACTGGCGCAACCGGCACCACCGACATTGCCAACTCGTTCCAAGCCAACCTGATCATGCCTGAACCGACCCTCTTCCTTAACAAAAAGTTGGGCCCGGTCTCCATCATTCGCCCGACGTCAACAGAGCAGGGAGGCGCAGTGGCCTCCGTTGTCAGCTTTGCCGAGGATGGGCTGTTCCTCGACCCGTCGACAAACCAGAACACGGGGATAGTGGATGTGCTGATGCGTCTGGCGGAGGAAGCGGACGAGGTACGCCGGACGATTTAACGGAAGCGCAGCAAAACCTGGAGTGCCATCAGACGCGCTCTGTCACGCGGCAGTCAGGTTGGGTGCCAAATAACTAGGATGGACAGGCCAGTGTGCGAATCAATCGGCCTTCGCGGAGAGGCCGATGCCCTAGCATTCAGCTTGCCCATCCTCGTCCAGTTTTTGCAGATGCAAAACTAAGCCCGAATTATTGTGAGCTAAGTTACGGAAATAGAATTGCCGCGCAACCACCGGACGTTAATTTTTCGCGCGGCATAGAGGAACAATGAAAAAGATTGCGGAGCGTTACCCGTTGCCTATCGTTTTGGCGGCTGTGCTGGCACTCGGTATATTTCTCTCGCAGCCTGGGCGCATCCATGCGACAAGTCAGGATGCGCAGGTTATTGAAATTACGGCGAAGAAATACGAATACTCAGCCTCGCCAGTTCACGTGAAGGTTGGAACCAAAGTTCAACTCAAGATCACCGCGATCGACCACGATCATGGTTTCAAGATTGGCAGTGTTCCTGACAGCGCTTCATCCGGTGACAAACCCGGCCTCGTCTTTACCTCGGAGCAGGAATGCTGGCAGCTCAAGAAGGGGGAAACGGCCATGATCGAGTTCGTTGCCCAAACTCCAGGAACATATTCGTTTAAGTGTTGCCATACGTGCGGACTTGGGCACAAAAGCATGAAGGGCCAGATTGTTGTCGAGCCGTAAGGCGCGCGCGACGCATGGGCCGCGCGGCCAAGGCGCTATCCACGGATTTCCCGATCCAATCTGGTCATGAAGGAGCAGCCCGGGATGGTGGCGAATGCCTGAGTGTGTCGAAACGAGCATGGGGACTCTTGGAATAGAAAATAGTTTAGTTCGGTCATCATCATTGAAAGAGATTTGCCTTTTACGATTTCGAGTTTGACTGGATAAGAGGAGAGAAAAACACCATGCTTTCACGTTGGATAGCACGAGCTGCTGGAATTTCGACAATTTGCCTGGCCATGTGCGCCGTTGCTTCCGCCCAGTATGGCGGAGGCGGTGGGACAGGGGGATCGGGTGGAACTGGCGGTAGTACCGGATACGTAGCGCCATCGGGAGGATATGGCTCCGGTAAAGCGATTGGGATCGGCGTTGGCGCCGCGGCTGGCGCTGCCGTTGCAGTCGTGCTTCTCGTCCGCCACCATCATCACGCTGAAAATAGTACCGCGGCCTATGTAACGGGCTGCACACAGTCCGTTCAGAACGGAATCAGTCTGACGAGCGAGAAGGACAACCAGACGTATTTGATCCTGTCCAACGACAACTCCCTGAAGGCGGGCGAGCGGATCACGCTTAAGGGATCGGTTGTGTCTGCCGACGGATCTGCAAATCCATCGTTTCAGGTGCGAAGCATGGTGAAGGACTTCGGGGCTTGCGGTCAGGCGTCGGCCTCCAGCTCGCCGTCGCTGAGTTCAAGCTCGCTGAACGGAATTACGAACTTCCGGCACACTAGTGCGAACTAGTTCACCCTGCAGTGACATAGCTATCGGAAGTTAACACTCGCCGTCCGATGAGGTGGCCGATCCAAAGCTGGCCAGCCTCATTGGGCAGCGATTGATTTTGCGTTTGTCGCTTCACGTCCGGCGAGAAAGACTGGGCGGGCTTACCAGAAGTTGCCGCTAGGAATCACTGGTGACCTGATTCAGCAGTAACGCCACATGCATTCGGAAGTTCGGCGAGGCAATTCTCACACCTTTGTCCACGGTCACCTCTGACCGATCGGCTCCAAATAAAGAACAGTCCCGGACATTTTTCTGGCAGACTGGCCTGTAACCTCAACAGCTCCGCAGCTCCGGCCCTTGCCTTGTTTGGGCCAATTGGGTTAGCGAGTCCGCAAGGCACGGGGTGTGGCGGGGACCGGAGCCCGAAGGGTCAGCAGTTTTTTTGATGCAGGGGATTCAAGCAGAATACCGCCGCCCCGGCAAACGGAGCTGCCGTCAACGGAGACTCCAGCCGCAACATGCTCCACGGCCCGACATTCAAGGATGTGGACATTTCGGTCTCTCGTGCCTTCAGTTTGTCTCATTTCCGGGAGGGGATGAACATCCAGCTGCGAGCAGATGCTTACAATGTTTTCAATATAGTGAGCCTGAATCCCCCGTTGGGAATGGCGCAACTGTTGGTTCTTCCATCTTTGGCCAAATCCTTCGGCGAGCGCCATGCGACAATTGCAATTTGGATTGCGTTTCATCTTTTGAAGCCGGTGCAATCCTCCACGCGATTTGTGGTAGAGGTAGCAAGTCTGGGTAAGTCGTAGAACTAATCAGTGCAAGGCGCCAGATTGAAACTGTATTCACCCGCGCCAGTTTCATGAATTGAGTTCCGATCAAGGGAGTGTGATCTATGAATACGAAATCCGCGCAGGCTGTCGAAAAAATGGTGTTTCGAAAAACCAATGCCCACAGCGGGCGTCACCTTGCCGTTACCCCGGCAAACAGCACCATGCGCCATCTTTCCTACGGCCGCATTATTTTGAACTCGCCTAAACCACACGTTTCTTTTTCGAACGGCGAACAGGAGACTGGATTGATTTGCCTCTCAGGAAATGGCGTGGTGAAGACGGAGGGAAATGAATTCGAATTGGGACGATTCGATGCCATCTATATCCCCCGCGATTCCGCAGTCGAAGTCTCGACGAAAAGCTCGGTAGACTTCGCGGAGTTCTCGGCGGATGTCAAGGGTAAGTATCCGTTGAAAGTTGTGCGCTACGCGGAGGTGTCCAAGGATCCCGCGATGAAGTTCGCTGCCGGCAGCCTTGGAGCGCAACGCGAATTGAATGTGCTGATTGCCAAGAATGTGGAAGCGGGCCGGCTGCTGGCGGGTTTTACATTTTCCGAACCGGGAAACTGGACTAGCTGGCCTCCCCACGAGCACGCCAATATGCTGGAAGAATTGTATGTCTTCTTTGACATGCCGGAGCCGGCCTATGGCCTCCAGCTGGTTTATAACGATACGCAGTATCCGGAATTGGTGACCCCTGTGCGCGACGGAGATGCGGTGTTGATGCCCAGCGGCTATCATCCGAACGTTTCCGTGCCGGGGCACCGGATTGCGTTCCTATGGGCCATGGCTGCGCACAAAGAAGTCGAAGATCGGCAATTTGGCGTGGTAAACATCCAACCTGGATTTCAACAAGGGAGTTCGGGGCTGGAAGCGGCTCGCAAGTAGGCCGCCTACTTTAGCGGGGAGAGTTGATGCCGGATCAGAATCCGATCGTTGAAGCAGGGTCCAGCGTTCCCGGGCACACTTCAGCCTATTCGCCCTCCAACTCAAGGAGCGGCGGCATTTTTGCTGGCCGGTTCCGATGGGTCATCTGCGGGCTGCTGTTCCTTGGCGTGACCAAGAATTACATGGACCGGCAAGTTCTTGGCGTTCTCAAAATCCCGTTGCAGCAAGAGTTTGGCTGGAACGATGTGCATTACGGACATCTAGTGTTTGCGTTTCAGGCGGCGTATGCCCTGGGGATGATTTTTGTCGGAGGGCTGATTGACCGCCTGGGCACGCGGATTGGTTACGCCGCGGCGATGGTCTTCTGGAGTTTGGCATCCATGGGGCATGCGATCGCGCACTCGCTTACGGGCTTTGTTGTAGCGCGATCGGCCCTGGGCTTTGGCGAGGCCGGATTATTTCCTGCCAGCCTCAAGTGCGTGGCGGAATGGTTTCCGAAAAAAGAACGGGCCTTGGCAACCGGTATCTTCAATGCCGGCACCAGCGTCGGTGCCGTTGTTACTCCGCTTACCGTGCCGTGGATTGCCGTGCATCTCGGGTGGCGCTGGGCATTCCTTTTGACCGGCTCATTGGGTTTTGCCTGGCTTATTCTCTGGTTGTGGATTTATCAAAAGCCCGAGCAACATCCTTTCTGCACCCCGGGCGAACTGGAGTATATCCGGAGCGATCCCACCGGGCAAACCGGGAAAATAAAATGGACCCAGCTTCTGCCACACCGGCAGACCTGGGCATATGCCGCCGGAAAATTCATGATTGACCCGATCTGGTGGTTCTATCTGTTCTGGGTTCCCGACTATTTGCAACGCGAGCACGGACTGCATTTGACCCAGATCGGGCTGCCCATTCTGGCGATCTACGTTATTGCCGATTTGGGGAGCATTGGTGGCGGATGGCTTTCCTCCGCACTTATCCGGCGGCATTTTTCCGTGAACGCAGCGCGGAAATGGGCGATGCTGATCTGCGCCTTGTGCGTGCTGCCGGTTGCGATCGTGTTTCGAGTTTCCGCGCTGTGGCCGGCGACGTTGCTTATCGGGCTTGCGGCTGCGGGGCACCAGGGGTTTTCCGCAAATCTTTTTACTTTGCCCTCGGACCTGTTTCCTTCCCGCGCGGTCGCATCCGTGGTAGGAATTGGAGGCATGGCGGGGGCGGTGGGCGGCATGTTGATCGCTGAAGTCGTCGGCCACGTGTTGCAGAGGACTGGCAGCTACATGGTTCCTTTCCTGATTGCCGCGTCGGCTTACTTGATTGCGTTGCTGCTGGTTCACGCGCTGAGCCCGAAACTTTTGCCGGCGCAAATTGGACAAGCTTAAGACTATGTATCTGGAATCGTTTCAATTGAAGGGCAAGAATGCGCTGGTTACCGGTTCGCGAAGAGGCCTGGGAGCCGCAATCGCGGTGGCCCTGGCGGAAGCCGGCGCTAATGTCGGGTGCCACGGGCGCGATCGAGACCCCGGAGCTAGTTGCGAAGCGGTTTCCGCGGCCGGGCGCAAGACTTTCTACTTTTCTGGAGATTTAGCTAACGCCAAGACATGCACTGCGCTTTTTGAAAAGACAATCGCAGAGTTTGGTTCGCTGGACATTCTGGTGAACAACGCCGGTGCGATTCATCGAGCACCCGCGGCGGAATATCCCATGGAATCCTGGGATGAACTGATTGCCGTGGATCTGACGGCGGTTTTTCGACTTTCGCAACTTGCCGGGCGGCACATGCTGCAGAGAGGGACGGGCGGCAAAATCGTGAATATCGCTTCCCTGCTCTCTTTCCAGGGTGGGGTTTTTGTGCCCGCCTACGCAGCCGCGAAAGGTGGAATTGCGCAGTTGACGAAGGCGCTGGCCAATGAATGGGCATCGAAGGGAATCAACGTAAATGCCATTGCGCCGGGATATATGGCGACGGATAACACAACGGCGTTGCGGGCGGACCCTGTCCGCAGCCGTCAGCTTCTGGAACGGATTCCCGCAGCGCGATGGGGAGAGCCCAAGGATATTGCGGGTGCGGCGTTATACCTGTGTTCCTCGGCGAGCGATTATGTGCATGGACACGTGCTCGCGGTGGACGGCGGCTGGCTGGGGCGCTGAGGATTGAATGCCTTTATCCATCAAACAAAAGAGTGCTTGCCGTTGGGACCTTCTCAGTCTGGGAGAAGTGATGGTGCGCTTTGATCCGGGCGAATACCGGCGGCGAACTATATTTGCGCGAGCGCGGCGGCGTCCAGCACGGCGCTTCCGCGATCGAGGATTCACTGGCAATCGATGCATTCACTCCGTGCCGGGAAGACTGCAGAACCTGAGGTCATTTTTTCATACTCGTTACTATTAATGGAGAAAATTGGAATCTTATGCGAAAAAGATTCTTGACGACATTGTGGATCATTCCCATTCTCTGCACCCCCTGGGCGCAGGGAGCGCAACAGATCAAGAACATCAAGATTGCCATCTCAAACCCTGGCGACCATCTGCGGAATGCCACGGACATTGTGATTCCCATCGCGCAGATTCGAACGGTTGCACCTGACTTCACCCCGGGGGCCATGATTGTGACCGTGAGCGACGCCAGCACGCTTGACCAAGATGCGGCCGTATTGCAGACGGAAGAGCTGCCATCGCAAGTGGATGACCTGGACGGAGACGGCAAAGGGGACGAACTGGCGTTTCAAGTGGATCTTGCGCCGCACCAGACGCGCGTCGTGACCATTTCTTACGGCAATCAGGAACGCATCTGGCGTTTGCGTGGCGAGTACCAGCAACGAACGGCGGCGCTGTTCAGCCGGAAAATCGAAGGACTTGGGTGGGAATCGGAGCGCGTCGCGTTTCGCGTCTATTTCGATTCGCGGAACGCCATCGATCTTTACGGCAAGCGACGGCCCACACTGCAGCTTGGGATGTTTGCGTCGCCGGATTACACCTATCACGATGAATCCCCGGAAGGGCGCGACATATATAAAGTTGGCGATGCAATCGGAATTGGGGCGGTCGCGGGGCTGGTGGACGGCAAGGTCATCAAAGTCGCCGAAGTGAAAGAGCGCAAATGGCACATCATTTCGAGCGGGCCGGTGCGGACCATCGTGGAGCTGGAATACAACGCGTGGAACGCGGCTGGACGGATGATCGATCTGCGCTCGCGAATCACCCAGTGGGCGGGGGAACGAGGATTCACGCACACGATTGTTGCGAAGTCGGCTGACGACTTCGAGTTCGTGACCGGGCTACCGGCAAAGGCTGGAATTGAAGCTTTGACGTCGAGTAAAGATTCGCCGGCCGAGTGGATGGCGACATGGGGAGAACAGGTTGTCGCGCCGGGACCGACGGCGACGGAAGCCGTCGCGGGGCAGCATCTGGGCCTGGCGATTGTCACGCTGGCGCCACACGGCGTTTTCACCGACGACAGCAAGAACCATCTAATTAAGTTCAGACTGAGCGATGGGTCGCAGTCCTGGTACACGATCGCAGCGTGGGATCAGGAAGGATCAAATCGCCGCGTCGGCCACGGGAATCAAAAAGAAGACGGGCAACATCAGTCCCTCATTCTTCCTTCCGATGCGATCCGAAGCCGGGAGGAATTCTTGAACGCTGTGCGGGAACTGGCGGAACGTATGGTGAAGCCCGCGGGCTTCCAAATCCTGTCAACGTCGGCTGCCAGCGAGCAGGCGCCCCCCGATACTTTGGTTCCTCATAAGACAAAAACGGTGGAACAGGCGGTCGCACTCTTAGGTCAGGCTGTCGACCGCACCGCAGCGCAATGGCAGCCCATGCTTCAGGCAACGCCGCAACCGATTACTCCAAATTCCGGACAGGGATTCTTTACGGAAGCGAACAGCGAGACCGGGCAATGGCAAAAGCAGGACGGGTATTTCTGGACGGGAAGTTTTTGGACGGGAGAGCTTTGGCAACTTTATTCGGCGACTCACGAGGAAAAGTATCGACGGTGGGCGGAGCTTTGGGGATCGAAGCTGAGCGGTCAGGAGACGCTGCAAAATCATGACGCGGGTTTCTTGTATTACTACTCCTCGGCGATTGGCTCTGACTTGACCGGCGATGACAAACTTCGCGCCAGCGCCCTGCGCGCTGCGGAGCGGCTGGAACAACTTTTCAATCCGAAAACGCACTTGATTGCCTCGTGGGGCGAGCACGGAGACGACACGATCGTTGACACGATGATGAATCTGCAGCTGCTCTGGTGGGCCAGCGACAAAACAGGAGAGGGCCGTTGGAGGGAGATCGGCAGAAAGCATGCCCTCCGCACAGCGCAATGGTATGTGCGGCCGGATGGATCCGTCTTTCAGTCAATCCATTACAACCCCGGCGACAGCAGGCAGACTTTCACTCTGCGCGGAGGAGCGAGGGAGTCCGAATTTTCGCTTGCGAACACGGCTCCTCCGGGAGAATGGGCTTTTGCCCACACGCATCAGGGATTTGGAGCGGACACCACCTGGTCCCGCGGGCTCGGATGGGCGTTGTTTGGTTTTTCGGCGGCGTACTCGGAAACACAGGAGCCAGTGTTCCTGGCCACGGCACAACGAATTGCAGACTATGCGATCAAAAATCTGCCGAGCGATTCGGTGCCGTGGTATGACTTTGACGACGAAGGCGTCCATTTTCGAAACCGGGATTCTTCGGCGGCCGCGATTATCGCGGGAGGATTGTTCCGGCTTTCCCTGATTACCGCGGATCGCGCCCGCGCCAAAGGCTATCGGGGCACGGGGGAACGCATCGTGCAATCGCTGATTGATAGTTATCTGACTCCCGTCGGTGACACCGATCAAACGCCGCCGGGGGTACTTCGCCACGGATGCAGCATGCGTCCCAATGACGTGATGTTGATCTACGGACAGTACTACTTGTTGGAAGACCTGCTTTGGCTGGAACAGCACAAGCGCCCGGAGAGTCCCACTGATTCGGCGAAGCCATGAGAGAAGGAAGCTCGTGGAGGCGGCCGCTCGGCCCGGCGCTTCATTCACTCCCGCGAAAAACCAAATCGCACATCGTGAGTTCTCTTGATGGTTTGAAGGATTCCGGACACTTTTTCAGTCTCGATGAACTGCAATGGCCAAGGTATCTAAAAGCGCTGTTCTGGGGGATCTGAGGCTTTGTAACGATTTTTATTGATCTTTAGTGATTTTATCTTCGAGTCGAGGGTGGATCCCGGAATACCAAGTTTCGCTGCCGCGCCTGACGGCCCTGATACCCGTCCTCTGCATTCTCTGAGGGCAGCCTCAATCATTTCTTTCTCCTGGGCAGCGAGCTTTTGAGACAGCTCCACTTGACTATTCAGCTCGTTTCCCACGGGCTGCCGCAAAAGCCAACTCTCATCCACCGAGAAATTCTCCGTGTCGCACAGTATTACAGAGCGTTCGATTACATTCTGCAATTCGCGAATGTTACCCGGCCAGGGATACGATTGAAGCAATTCCAGGCTTTTCCTGGTAACCCCGCGGATGCACTTTCCTGCTTTCTGCGAGTAACGATCGATGAAGTATTCAACCAACATCGGAATGTCGTCCTGTCTTTCCCGTAAAGGAGGAACTCGGATCGGAAAGACGTTGAGCCGGTAAAAGAGGTCACTCCGGAAGGTGCCCGCAGCGATGGCCGCCTGCAGATCTCGATTCGTGGCGGCAATCACACGGACATTAGGCCGGATGGAGGCGGTTCCGCCGACGCGCTCGAATTCATGTTCCTGCAAAACGCGCAACAAAGTGAGCTGGGTTCCGGCGGGAAGCTCACCGACTTCATCAAGGAAGATCGTGCCGCCCTCGGCCAATTCAAAGCGCCCTAAACGCCGGTGCGTTGCGCCTGTGAAGGCGCCCTTCTCATGGCCGAACAATTCCGATGCGATCAGATCACGCGGAATTGCAGCGCAATTGACGCTTACAAACGCCCGTGGGGAACGATGCGATCGCTTATGGACGGCACGCGCGACCAGTTCTTTGCCTGTCCCCGTTTCGCCGGTGATCAGAACGGTGGAGTCTGTGGGAGCAACCTTGGAGATTAGAGAGAGTACTGCATGCAGGGCTGGAGAGCTCCCCACGATCTCCTCGAACATTGATGCCCTGTCTATTTCTTCGCGCAACGCAACGTTTTCGTCCTGCAGCCGTCGCTCAGCCTCCTTGCGATCCTCGATATCGGTCCCAGCAACATACCAGCGCACAAGGCGCCCTTGTTCCTCCCGCAGCGGGTTCCAGCGAAAGAGAAACCAACGATACTGCCCATCTTTTCTCCGCAAACGTACTTCGGTTTCGTGCGGGAGACCGCTTAAGAATTTACCGTGAGATTCGCTCATCAGGCGTTCCCAATCATCTGGATGAAAAAAGCCGCGACGGTCACCGGTCTGCCACTTCTCAAGAGTCAGATCGAAATAATCGAGCACGGTCTGATTCGCATAAAGGCGAGTGCGATCACCATCAGGCCCTAATACAGCGACCTGCTGCGGCGCAAAATCCAGGATCTGTCGAAGTTCCCTTTCGCTTTGGCGGATCGTTTCTTCCGCCCGCTTGCGCTCGGTTATGTCCATTGTGGTGCCGACGACTTCGATGATCTCGCCCAACTCATTCATCACGGGGTGAGCAATCGAGTAAAGGTGCTTTATTCTTCCGTCTGGAAGAATAATTCGAAAATCACCCTCAGAATCCGGCATGTCCTTCCGCGTGGACTCCATTTTCGCCCTCTGCTCAACTCCTGACCGGTCTTCCGGATGGACCATTTCGAGAATGAACGACCAACTAGGAATCGTTTTTTCGGGGTCACACTCATAAATGCGAAAGATCTCTTGCGACCAGAAGATAGCGCCGGTGCGCACATTCCAAGCCCAGCTTCCTGTATGACTAAGCCGCTGTGCCTCCGCTAGATTGGCCTCACTCGCCCGCAATGTCGCCTCCGCCTGCTTGCGCTCAATGGCAATGCCGGCCAGGTGCGTGGCCATCCCGAGGACGTGGGTCTCAGCCGGACTCGGACTGCGCGGTTCACGGTAATACATCGCGAACGAGCCCATCGCCTTGCCCGAATGCGCAAGTATGGGAGTGGACCAGCAGGCGCGTAACTCATAGAGGTCGGCTACGCTTCGATACGCTTCCCAGAGCGGATCTTGGAGGATGTCGGTGACAACGACTGGTTCTTTGCGGTACATGGCCGTGCCGCATGATCCCGCCGTCGGTCCAATGGAAAGACCGTCGATGGCCTTAACGTAGGCCTTGGGAAGGCTGGGGGCGGCACCGTGCCGCACATGTTGCCCGTCCTCGTCGAGCAGCAGAACAGAACAGAGCAACCCGGCAAATTGGGCTTCCACAACGCGTACCAGCTTTTCGAGTGTTTCCTCCAGCGGAGCATCCCGGGCTATCATCTCCAAAATCCGGCTCTCTCCGTCGCGCAGGGACTCGGCCCGCTTGCGCTCGGTGATATCCGTAACCGCGCCCACGAACCCCAGGCGACCCAATTTGTCCCCTGAGGGACGGGCGACGACCCGTAAATATTTGACAGATCCATCTGGCATCAGCAGCCGATGTTCAAAATCAAACTCCTTCCCCTCTTGGGCGGCGTGCCCGATGGTCTGCTGCACGAAGGCTGTGTCTTCCGGATGAACCCTTTGGAGAATAAGTTCCACGGTGGGTTTCGTCGCCTGGTCGGATTGGAAGATTCGAAAGGTCTCCTCTGACCAATCGATCTCGCCGGTCGAGGGAATCCAGCCGAAGCTGCCCGTATGACTAAGACTTTGCGCTTCCGCCAAGTACGCTTCGCTTTGCCGCAGCTTCTCTTCCTGTACTACCAGAGTCTGGGCAGCGGATCGCCTGTCAACCAGGGACGTCAGAAGTGCCAGCCCCAGAACGATAAAGGTGGCGGCGGCAATACCCGCGGTACTCAGTGAGGAGATGCTTACGGCATTGGACAGGTCCACCGGCATGTCGGAGGGGGTGAAACTCGCGGCGGCCATGCCGGTGTAATGCATGATGGGGATCGCAGCACCCATCACGGCGGCTCCGGCCAACTTTTGCCAGCCGATGCCTGTTTTCTCGTCCCGGAAGTTAAAGGTAATCCAAAGGGCAGCGAGAGAAATCAGCACCGCGAACACTACGGACAGGACGACGAGAGAGGACTGAAAGTGGCAGATCGCCGATAAGCGCATGGCGCCCATACCGATGTAGTGCATGCTGGCGATACCCGCACCCATCAGGATGCTTGCCTCGAATGCCCGGAACCAACCCATTTTCTGCCTGCTCACCACGGCAAGGGCAACGATCGAAGCGAGAATGGCAGCAAACAATGAAAGGAAGACGGTCGGCCAATGGTAGGCCACAGGAATCGGCAGGATGAACGCCAGCATCCCGATGTAGTGCATGGACCAAATGCCCGTCCCCATGGCACCGGCGCCGCCGAGCAGCCAAATCGCGCGAGTCCGACCGCCCGTGGCCGTAACGCGACCCGCGAGATCAAGGGCAGCGTAGGAGGCAAACATAGCGATGAACACCGAAAGTGCTACGAGTGGGTAGTTGTAGGAGCCAATCAAGTTCACGAAGATACTCCCTGATGGTGCGATGGCTCACTCCGCTGTCACACACTGTCACACTCTAGCTCCCGAATTTCAATCAGGACTATGCTCTATTTGGTGTCGGCGCCTATCGTGACCCGTCTGGGGAGTGGAGGATTCGACGCTGCACAATGTCTCCGAAATCAAACAAAGTATTGGGTTTCTTGACCTTTTGCCTCAAAACCCGAGGATTGTTAGTTCGATTTGGATAGGGTCAGGGCAGGCAAGACCCTGACAAGCTTTGCGTCTCCGGTACCAATATGGCGCTTGTTTCATCTGAGCGGAGTTCTAACATCGGCGTGGATGAAACAAAAACTGCTCGCCGATTCGTTGCCAACCGTTGACACGTTTCGCTGGCTGAACGAGCGCAAGGAAGAAATGGCCGGGCTGCTGGCGGAACTTGTTGCGATTCCCACTGAGAATCCGCCGGGGAATAATTATCGGGTTTGCACGGACTTGCTGGAACGTCGCATTGCGGAACTGGGGCTGGAGTGTCAGCGAATCGTTCCCGCCGGAGCGGGCGGCGTGGGCGAAAATGTTCCGGCGTCTCTTCTGGCGAGCTATGGGAGTGGAGCGAGGACGCTCTATTTTCACGGGCATTACGATGTGGTTCCCGCGCAATCCCCGGAACAGTTTCGGCCGGTGCGCAAAGAGAATTTTTTGTTTGGGCGTGGGGCTTGCGACATGAAGGGCGGGATCGTGGCGATGCTCTATGCGATGCTGGCGCTACGGAAGTGCGGCGCAGAGTTGAAGGGGAGAATCGGCCTGATGCTGGTGCCCGATGAAGAGACCGGGGGAAAGCGCGGGTCTGGGAGGCTGGCACGGGAAGGATTGCTGGGGCAAGCCGGGGTGGGCATGCTGCTGGCGGAGCCGACCAGCGGCGTGGTGTGGAACGCCAATCGCGGGGCGATTTCGCTGCGCGTGCGGGTGCTGGGAAAGTCGGCACATGTGGGATTGCAGCATCAGGGGGCGAACGCGTTTGAGCGGATGCATCGCGTGGCTGAGCGGTTGCAGCAATTGAAGCGCGAGGTGGAACAGTGCAGCACGCGATGCGCGGTTGGCACCGATCAAAAGCGGAATTCGATTCTGATGCTGGGCGGGCAGAGTGGCGGCGGAACCAATTTTAATGTGGTGCCAGCGGAGTGCTGGTTCACGGTGGACCGGAGAATCAATCCGGAAGAAAACCTTGCGGAAGAAAAAGCAAGATTGCTGGGCGCGCTGGAAGAATGCAGGGAGATAGGGGTTCCGCTCGAATGGGAAGTGCTGCAGGAGGGGTGTTCGGCTCGATCGGATGAGAGCGAAGCGTTAGGCAAGGCGCTTTCGCGCTGCGTGCGAGAGGTGACGGGTAAAGCGGCTGGCTTTGAAATGTGTCCCGGACTGCTGGAAACGCGGTTCTATGCGGAGGCTGGGATGCCTGCGTACGCTTATGGGCCGGGACTGCTTTCGGTGGCACATGGACCGAACGAGTGCGTGGACCTGCGGAGGATGGTCGATTGCGCGGCGATTTATGCGCTGACGGCGGCGGAGGTATTGAACGGCTAAGTTTCTGGGGCGCTCGGCCGGAACGCCTGCCGCGAAACTCGTCAGAGCCCCGCTGGAATTGCAATTGCGCGGATGAGATCACGAGAGGGAGAAGGAGAACCCAGGGCCCACCTTCAAAAACCGATGGGCACCCAGGATCGTTCATGCGCTGGGATGTCTACCCTTGCGGTCAGCAATCCGATCATCGGCAAACCATAAATTAGCCAGCAACTTGGTTCCGGTATATGCAGAAGCGGAACAGCAAGCCACTTCCACAATTGCGCGAGCACGAACAGGCTGTAGAAGTCAACTGAGGCGGACGTAGTCCACGTGATCGCAATTTTCTTCCAATCGCTCCTCGTCCCTCCTAGAAGGAGGGAGCATACACCGACCACATGGTTGATGGGGATGGCGCGGCTAATCCTGTTCTCCGAGGGTTTGGACGTAGGATTTGCCGTAGGGATAGAAGAGGTCTTTGCGGCCTTGCTGCCAGGCGGCTTTTAGTGCGGGGGTGGTGATGTCCCAGTCGGGGCGGCATTTTTTGGTCACGGCGCGGAGGTCCTGACGGAGGTCTTCGAGAGTGGGGCGGCCAAGGAACCAGTAGCCGTTGTAAATTTTGTAAATGAGGAGACCCGGCTCGAGGACGATGACGTGGGGGATCATGGGATTGTGGAGAGGATCGGTGTATTCGGCGATGTCGAGATCTTTTTGGACGATGCGGCCCGCGTCGGAAAGAAATGGCCAGTGGGCGTCGATGCCGCTGCGGTATTCGTTGGTCTCGGTGATGTTGTCGGTGCTGATCGTGACGAGCCGGCAATAGGAGACCTCCAGTTCGCGATGGAGTTGGACGAGGCCTTCGGCCTGGCGGCGGTCCTTGGGGCAGAAACCGCCGCGGCTGAGGACGAGAACCATGGGATGCGGTCCTTGCAGCTCGGAGAGCTTGCGGCGTTTCGCGGTGTGGTCGGAAAGCTCGTAATCGGGAAAGATAGCACCTGGAACAATGTCAGCTCGCATGCGAAAACCTCCACAGTTGGATGCGCGTGGCCGGACTACATCTCAATACCTGGGAATCGGGAGACCCTGGTCAAGGCTGCCGCGGGGAGAAGTCCGTTAGAACAAGGAACGTGGATTCAATTTTCTCGACCAGCTTGCCATTGGCCTCGGACTTGTCGCGTACGCTCTGCCATTCCGGATCATCGCGGAAAGCTTGCCAGTTGGCGGTCGCGGCGTCGCGATTCGGATGCGCGAGGATGTACACAAGAGTCTTGCCTTTGAGGGGCTCGTCGGTAGGCGTCCAGTACGCTATGTTCTTGATTCCGTGCTTTTCAAACAGCCTCGTAGTGTGTTCGCGAAAGCGGCGCAGCAAATCCTCGAGCTTGCCATCATAAACGTGATAGACGCGGAGCTCATAGACCGCAGTTGAGTTTTGCCCGAAGCCCGACTTCTCCTGTAGCGAGTCGGCCCAGCCTGCCGGTTGAAGAAAGGAAAGTACAGGAAGCGATTGAAGCATGGTGCGTCTCTTCATGTGCGCGATTCTAGCAAAGGTTTAGGCCGGCTGTCCCGTCCTCGGGGCGAGTGGGTCACACTTGAGCTGGCTTGCGCGAATTACCACTTGCCCGCGTGTGCCCCACCATCCACGTGCAGGATTTCACCGGTCGTGAATGTGGCGTCTGTCAGGAACAGAACTGCATCGACGATTTCCTTGATTTCACCGATTCTGCCGACCGGGTGCAACCCTTTCCGAAACTCAAGGGTCTCGGGTTTATGCATCGGAGTATTGATGCTTCCCGCCGCAACGGTGTTTACACGAATGCCATCTTTTGCATACTCGATGGCGAGCGCGCGCGTCACCGCATTCAAACCGCCCTTAATCATAATTTGAACCGCTGCCGGTGCACCTGCGATTGGCTGGTCAACAACGGTAGTTGATATATTGACGATGCTGCCGCTTTTCTGCCGCAACATTTGTTTCACCGAGAGCTGCGAAACGTAGAGAAAGCCCGCGAGCGTGGTGGAGACCAGATCGTTGAAATCTTCGGTGGTGTAGTCGATGAAAGGTTTGGGGATAAAAATGCCCGCGTTGTTTATCAGCACGTCGATGCGGCCGAACCGGGAGACGGCGGTCTCCACGATCTTAGCGGCGGTGTTCGGATCACCGATGTCTCCACCGACCAGCGCGAGATTCGCCGACGCCGGGAACGGGTTTGTTTTGGCGATGTTTCGCGAGTTCGCAACCAGGTTATAGCCGCGTTTCAAAAATGCTTCCACGAGTCCGGCGCCGATCCCCTGCGAAGCCCCGGTCACGATTGCTGTTTTCTGTATACTTGCCATCGCCAAGCTCCTTTCCGTGGCCGTCCTAAAAGACTAAGTTAACCACCCGGATGGCCTCCGCCAAGTTTCCTGCAATAGAGATGCTGGTCATTTTGAGGGCGTGACCGCGCCGTAGAGAAATTTCAACAGGGTAATTCCACCCATGATCCCCAGGCTCATACTGAGCAGGGTTCCGATCAAGAAGTACTCCGCAAAACGCACGGACTTCATCTCCGGATAGCGCGCGATGGATTTTGCCGTGAGGATCAGGCCTACGGTTGCCGGAGACTGGAGAACAAGCGCCGTCAGGATGACGAAGCGTTCGAGCCACCCGATATACATTCCGGCGTTCTGCATTTCATTGGTGGTTTCTCCCAAGATACTCATGTCCTGCTTGGTGAGGGGTTTCGTCAGAAAACGAACAATGTAGCCTCCGCCGAAAATCACTGCGATGTAGACAACCAGCACAAGGAGAGGTTTCTCTATCGCCGACTGAGCCCAGTGGATTTTTGCAAGCACTGTCAAGAACGGGGGCCGGGCGATCAGCCAGGCTGTAAGGAAAACGGTTAGCGTGTGCAACGCCTGGTCGCCCAAAAATGTCCCCGCACTGTCTTCGAGCATGCCGGAATTGACGAGACGGAGTTTCAGCCAGTCGATGCCTAGATGGACTACGGTCAAGGCAAGAACGAAGCCGTAGAAGTCCATCCTGACCGCGAGCCCGGGGATCGCAAATCCCAGGAATACCGCGGCGGCAAAGAAATGAATCGCACCATGCTCGGCGTACGCCAGGGCCGCCCCGCGTCTCTTGCGGGTGACCATTTGATCGGATTGCAGAACAAAATCTGTGAGCAGATGAGCGAGGTACAGGGCAAGAAAGCAGGTCAGGAACACATGCATGATTTCATACAATCCTTTCATAGTTGACGGACTCGTGCATTCGCTGAAAGTGCGACCCTATGATCTTCTTCATCGAATCCATCATCTCCAGAGTCTGCCAGAGGTGACTGCGGCTCAAGTTTCGCGAGGCCGTGGATGCATTGATCCTGAGAACCTTTGCCGCGAGGTCCACACGCCCTTTAGCCAGGTACGCATCAACCGTACGCCACTGCTTTTCGGAAAGATGGCCCACCAAGGCATCCTGGAGGTTGTAAACGAGGTTTGCCACCAGATCAAATTCCTCGTTTTCCGAACGAAAGCGGGTAACTTTTCCCGAATGCAAGTGCCCTTCTTTCGTCACCCCGATCGCCGTCCGGGCGAATTCAAAGGCCTGCCCGCCCAGTTGATTAACGGGCGGTCGCAGAGGCCCGGAGATGCGGCCGATACCAATTCCAATCCTCAGGCGCAGCGGGCGCATCCGCCTTCGCAAATCAAACAGGAGTCCGGGGATCTGGCGAAGGTCGCTTACGACGGTTTGAAACTCATCCCCGGCGGTGACGGCGTACGGCAAACGAATACGCTTTTCCCCGAGATGGGCGGCCGTGACGCGCCGAAGCCCCGCACTGAGCATAGAACGCAGGTCCTGGGTTCGACTTGAGCTAACCACATCGGAGACGATCACACCCCAGAGCTTTTCCGACATATGCACACTCCTATGCAATTATATGCTAATGCACATTTATGTGCAATAACAACTGCGCATCCCCCCGCAGTCCGGGGAACACGTCCGGGAACGAAAATCACTCCCCGCCCGTTTGGCTGCATTCCGAATTGTCCCTCTTGCAAATGTTGCGCTTCGGTGGGGCTGGCCGGCGTTGCGGCGCGCAAAATGGGAGGAATAGTCGCCGACGGAACTATTTTCGCCGGCTCGGTAAAGATGAATAATTTCTGAAGCGCGCCATCTCACCCCAATTTGCCTCTGTTCCGCCCAGGCAATTGGATTGATCCGCCTATCTCGAAATCTGGCCTTCGAGATCTTCCAGTCTTTTCCTAACATCGGGAGCATCCTGGGAATTGGGAGCGACCTGGAGATAGGCCCGAAGCTGCGTGGCGACGTTCTTCAAGTCGTGCCTGGTCCCATAGATCTGCGCCAGCAAGAGGTGCGCCTGAGGCAAACGATGGAGATGGTCGTCGTCAACTGCTTGCAAGGCGTTTTTCTCCGCTCCCGGCAATTGACTCAGATGAAATTGCGCGACTGCCATGTAAAAGTGACCGTAAAAGTTCTGCACCGGATCAAGCTTGAGAGCGTGATCCGCAAACTCCAGCGTCTGATTCCAGTTTCGAAGCTGTCCGGAAACGTCCGCGAGGCAGAGGTAAGCCGGGACAAAATCCGGATCCACGGTGGAGGCCTGAGAACACACGCCTCGCGCTTCCTCGACCCGGCTGCGGACCGCGAGCAGCTGGCCCAGCAGGACTAGTGCGCCCGCGTACCGGGGATACAGCTCCACCGCCTTGCGCAGATGATTTTCGGCGCTTTCGAATTTCCTGTTTCGCAAGTCGCCACACCCTTTATCGTATTCGCCGCGAGCTTTTCCCGGGATTTGCAGCGTGGCAGTGCTGACGGCGTTGGGCGGCGCCAGGACGGCCGCCCACAGCAAACAAGATCCATTATTCTCCGGAGTCTTCAGCGGTGCCGCGCCCATCGCGTCGGGAAGCCCATGCGACGGCGCGGAATTGTGCATTGGCCAGCCTGGCGCTGCACCGCTCGATGAACCGTCCTGCTGAGCGTGGAGAGACTGAGGGGAAAATGCAAAAAGGGAAAAGTAAATCGCCAGCGCGGTTCGAATCAGGCTGGTCTGCCGCAAAGCACGAAAAATCCACATGGCGTGCCTCTCGCTCGAATGCCAAGCGCCGGCAGCGCAGGGCGCGGGCCGCGGCTTGGAAGGAGCCGCCGGCTTGCGCAGGCCGGCTCTCCGGTAATCGCGATTTTACATCCATTTGCGAGCGCCCGATAGTTATGATTAAAGAGCGTCTAAAGAGCGTCACCACGGGGACTCCATTGCATCTCCGCCAAGTCCCCCCAGGGGCATTCTCGTACTGAAGAGTACGGTCACCATGTTTGAATGTGGGGGACCAGAATCAGCTGTCTGAGCTGGAATTGCGGTATTCCATTACCCCCGTTGGGGCGACGTGGAGGGGCGTTTATACTCCGCTGTTTGCAATTGTTTTGAAACCCGGCTTTCTGTAAAATCCGCGCCACTAGATTCGGTGCGAGTGGTTGGTTGATTCAGATTGTGTGGACAGGACTGCGACCATGCTTCCACCGGATACTCCGCAGTTCGAAAAACCGTCTTCCCTGAGTAGCGTCGCGCTGCCGAGCGAAGCCTCCCAGGATTTCACTTCTTCCCTTTCCGCAGCCCTGGAAAGAGTACGAGCTGCGCTCGCAGGAAACGCCGCGCAAGTGGCTGCCAGCCTGCTGATCGTTGCCGTCACCTATTACGTCGTTGCCATAACCAGCATGAATTTGCGGTTTGGCGGCTCGACAAAGGCAGCGCTTTGGCCATCCAACGCCGTTCTAGTCGCGGCTTTGCTGCTGACTCCCGTGCGCCGCTGGTGGATGTATCTGCTCGCGATGGTTCCAGCGCATATATTAGTGCATTGGACGTATCACCTCGGAGCCATGTGGCTGGCGTTTCAGATCGGCCACAATAGCTTTCTTGCACTAACCGCCGCGGCAATTCTGAAACGACTGGAACCTTCTCTGTTCAGCTTTGATCGCCTGAACGATGTGCTGGTTTTCCTGGGGGTGGCGCTTCTCGTGCCGGGCTTTGCGGCCTTCGGCCTGGTAAGTGCGGTGAACAACTTTTGTCCGGAGGAAACGATCCGGCTGTACGGTTGGCCGCCTAGTTTCTGGCCTTCCTTGAGCCGGATCTGGCTGACGAACACGGTGTCGTTCCTGGTGTTCGTGCCAGTGATTCTGCAGCTGGCATCGCGCTGGCGTTTCTGGATTCGAACATGGCAGTCCAAACGGTTGGCGGAGGCGTTCGCGCTGGCGGGGCTGCTGTTGGCGACCGGCTACCTGATTTTTGGATCTGGGTATGCCAGCCCGAGTTGGGAGCCGGCAACATTCTTGATTTCCCTGCCTCTGCTGCTGTGGGCTGCGATCCGGTTTGGTTCCGCAGGCAACAGCCTGGCAATCGCGACGATTGTCTGCGTTTCTTTCTGGAGGGCCTACCGCGGCGACGGGACATTCACGCAGGATTCCTCGATCGCAAAAGTCGAGTCCATGCAGTTGTTCTGGATCCTGCTGATCGTTCCGTTGATACCACTGGCGGCCATGATCCAGGAACACAAGTTCGCGTCGGAGGCCTTGGCCGAAAGTGAAAATCGTTTTCGGCAGTTGTTTGAGCAGGCTTCGGTCGGAGTGGCGCTGGAGTCGCTTGACGGAAAACTTGCGATTGTGAACCCGGCATTTTGCGCCATGTTTGGATACACCGAAGCGGAGTTGCATCAAATGAGCTGTGCGCAGCTTTCTCACCCAGAAGATCTCGAGGCCGAAGCGCCGCTGCTGAGGGACCTTTGCGCCGGCTCGCGCTCGAGCTACCAAATCGACAAGAGGTTCTATCGGAGAGATGGAACGATTGCGTGGGGACGGGTGAGCGTTTCGCTGTTGAAACCGCAGGACGGCGGCCAGCCGTTTATCATCGGGATGTTGCGAGACATTTCCCCCCTGAAACAGCGCGACCAGGAACTGGTCACGCTGACCGGCCGCCTGATTGAAGCACAGGAAGATGAGCGGCGCCGAATCAGCCGGGAACTCCATGACGATATTGGACAGCAAGCGGCTGCGATAGCCGCGGATTTGTGCGTGCTTCGCGAAACAATGGCGAGCGGGCCGAGCGATTCGTCCAGCGCACTGACGGACATGATTTCTCAACTGGCCACCGAACTGGCAACCAGCATCCACAAGCTTTCCCACGATTTGCACTCTTCGCGGCTGCAATATCTGGGGCTCGCTTCGGCGCTGAGAGAGCTTTGCGACAAATTGGCGGCCCAGTATCATCTGACAATCGAGCTCAGCGTGGATTGCCAGGTGGATCGTCTGCCTGAACCGGTGGAGCTGTGCATGTTCCGCATTGCGCAAGAGGCTCTGAGCAACGTTGTGAAGCACAGCGGCGGCACGACGGCTTTTGTGAAAGTTGCCATGTGCGGTAAAACAATCAGCCTTTGCGTTGCCGACGATGGAATTGGCTTCGATACTTCCGCCGCGCCAAGTGGAATCGGGCTGACCAGCATGCGGGAGCGCCTGCGCCTTGTTGGTGGAGAACTTTTCATCAAGTCGTCTGCCGACACGGGGACCGAACTCGTGGCCGAGATCAACTTGCCAACCCGCAAAGCGGCCGCCGCGCGCGTTTGATTGTTGCGCGGCGTGGGTGGCAAACTTCCTTCGAATAGACACCGCAAGAATTCTTAGGGATCGAGCGTGAATCAGGCAGTTTGCTCTTTGCGCGAAACTGTGGGAAATAGAATGGGGTAAAACCTCGCGAGGAGTTCTAAATGCTATCACCCTGGTTCGGGGAGTTTATGGGCACGCTGGTGCTGATCATGATGGGTGACGGCGTGGTTGCGGGTGTGCTACTGAAAAAATCGAAGGCAGAAAATTCCGGATGGATTGTTATTACGACGGGCTGGGCGATGGCCGTGATCGCCGGCGTCTTCACCGCGATCGCCTGCGGGAGTCCCAGCGCTCACCTGAATCCCGCGGTGACACTCGGCCTGGCGATTCGCAGCGGGGACTTCTCGAATTTGCTCTCTTTTTTTACCGCGCAAATGCTCGGCGGAATTCTGGGAGCGACGCTGGTCTGGCTGCACTTTCTTCCGCATTGGAAAGAGACGCCCGATCAAGCCGCGAAGTTGGGGGTGTTTTGCAATTCTCCCGCAATTCGAAACTTGCCTGCGAACTTTTTGAGCGAAATCATCGCCACATTCGTTCTTGTGTTTGTCGTCTTCGCGATTTTTTCGAAGAATGTGGCGGCCACGGGTCCGGTTGCCGGACTGGGGCCGTATTTGGTGGGCAGCCTGGTGTGGGGCGTTGGGCTTTCGCTCGGCGGCCCGACAGGTTACGCCATCAACCCGGCGCGCGATCTTGGGCCACGAATCGCTCACGCAATCTTGCCGATCGCGGGAAAGGGCGCGTCGGGATGGGACTACGCGGCGATTCCCGTGTTCGGGCCGCTGGCCGGCGGGGCGCTGGCGGGATTGCTGGTCAAGATTCTTGCATTCTGACATCACCGGGGAACCAATGACAAAAAAAGTGAAATGGGGGATTTTGAGCGCCGCGTCCATAGCCCGGCGGCGTGCGGTACCGGGCATGCTTCAGTGCGAGCTGGCGGAGGTTGCGGCGGTGGCTTCGCGTTCGCTGGAGAAGGCGCGGCAGTTCGCTCAGGAGTTGTCCATTCCTCGGGCTTATGGATCGTACGAGGAATTGATCAACGATCCGGAAATTGAGGCGATTTACAATCCCCTTCCCAACCACTTGCATGTCGAATGGTCCATTCGCGCGGCTCGACGGGGAAAGCATGTGCTATGTGAAAAACCGGTGGCACGGACGGTGGCGGAGGCGCGGCGATTGCTTGAGGCTCGCGACAAGTATGGGGTGAGGGTTGGCGAAGCATTCATGGTGCGAAGCCATCCGCAGTGGATGCGCGCGCAAGAACTGGTGCGCGGAGGACGCATCGGCAAGCTTCGCTCGGCCGTTTGCTTATTCAGCTACTTCAACGTGAATCCGGAGAATGTGCGGAATTCGGTGGAACTTGCGGGCGGGGCGCTGATGGATATCGGCTGCTACCCGGTTCGGATGTCGCGGTTCATTTTTGGCGAGGAGCCTGTCCGCGTCCTGGCTTGTATGGAACTTGATCCGAGTTTCAAAACTGACCGTCTGACATCCGCCATTCTGGAGTTTGCGGCGGGGCAGTGCATTTTCACGGTCTCCACGCAACTTATCTACTACCAGCGGATGCAATTCCTCGGCACGGAAGGGCGCCTAGACATCGAGATCCCGTTTAACGCGCCAACCGACAAGCCATCCCGGATCTTTATCGACGACGGGAAGGATCTGTATGCCGGCGCGAGTCAGGTTGCCGAATCACTGCCCATCTGCAATCAGTTCACAATTCAAGCTGACCTGTTTTCGAAAGCGATCCGGGAAAATCAGGAAGTGCCGAACTCGATGGAAGATGCGGTGTGCAACACGGCGGTGATTGAGGCGTTGTTCCGGTCTGTGCAATCGGGCAAGTGGGAGAAGCCGGAGAGTTTGTAGAAAATCACCCGGCCCCTGCTCCCAAGTGCTAATTTCTCTCCAACTCGAACAACTTGCATAATTCTTAGGTTGAAGTTGTTCGGCTATCCTTGCCGGATACGCTCAGGATGACAATTGTCGGGTACGGTTCGGTAGGAATCGTTCAGGAAAAATTCGCTCTAGTCGTAGTATTCCTGACCGAGGTGGGTGATCAGGTCCTCGCCTACCATCCAGCGCAGCGTGTTCTTCAACTTCATTAGCTGGATGAACAAGTCGTGCTCCGGGTAGAGTTCCGGTGCGGTCATCGGCGACTTGAAGTAGAAGCTGAGCCATTCCTGGATGCCACGCATCCCGGCTCGCTGCGCGAGATCGAGGAACAGAACCAGGTCGAGAACGATTGGGGCCGCGAGGATCGAATCGCGGCAAAGGAAGTCCACCTTGATCTGCATCGGATAGCCGAGCCACCCGAAGATATCAATGTTATCCCAGCCCTCTTTGTTGTCGCCGCGCGGCGGGTAGTAGTTGATGCGCACCTTGTGGTGGATCGTCTTGTACAGCTCCGGATAGAGATGCGGTTGCAGGATGAATTCGAGAGCGCCAAGCTTTGATTCTTCCTTGGTCTTGAAGGATCCGGGATCCTCGAGGACTTCGCCGTCGCGGTTGCCGAGAATGTTGGTGGAGAACCAGCCGTTCAATCCCAACATGCGGGCCTTGAAGGCGGGCGCCAAAACGGTCTTGATGAGGGTCTGCCCGGTCTTGAAGTCTTTTCCGGCAACCGGCACGTTGTGCTTTTGAGCCAGGGCCTGCAGTGCGGGAATATCCACGCTCAGGTTCGGCGCGCCGTTTCCGTAAGCGATGCCGCTAGTAATTGCCGCCCAAGCATAAAGCATGGACGGGGCGATCGCGTGGTGATTTTCCTTCATCGCCTTCTCGAATTTCTCGGGGGTCGAGTGTACGTCGTCATGGGTGAGGAAGATCTCCGTCGAGCCGCACCACAGCATCACCAGGCGCGAGCAGCCGTTCTTTTTTTTGAATTTCGCGATGTCGTCCTTGATCTGCAGCGCAATTTCGTACTTGTTTTTGCCCTTCTTGACGTGCTTTCCATCCAGCATCTTCACGTATTCGCGGTCAAAGGCGGCGGGCATCGGCTTGATCCTGGAGAGAAACGTTTTCACCATCGCCAGGTGATGGGGATCGAGAACCCCGGCTTTTGCGGCGGCTTCGTACGAGCTGTCTGGAAAAATATCCCAGCCGCCGAAGACGATGTCTTCCAGCTTGGCCAGCTTCACAAAATCTTTAATGCGTGGCGAGCGTCCGTCGGTGCGCTTCCCCAGGCGGATGGTCGCCATCTGCGTGAGCGAGCCGACCGGCTGCGCTTTCTTCTTGCGCACAAGTTCCACACCGGCCATGAATGTTGTCGCAACCGCGCCCATGCCCGGCAGCAGCACTCCAAGCTTTCCTTTCGGCGCGGCAATACTTGTTGGCTTTTCCATGAATTTCCTCAGTTAGTTCGTAGGTCGACCACACAAGGCACAGCCATCCGGCAGGAGAGCTGTAACCCAAACTATCAATGATGCGGGAAGCCCGGCGGATATGCAAATGAAAACCCGGCGCAGGCTGAAAAAACGCGTGTGATTCCCATCACATTTACTGCGTGCTCACTTTCATTCCGGCCAGCTCAAGCTCTACGTTCACGACCGGCCTCACCTTCAGCAGAAAATTGCTGGGATCCTTGATGCCCCATTTGGTGTAGGGAACATCAAATTTGGCGGTTCCCTTCCAACGATCTCCGGTGAATTCGGAGTGAACGTCTGCGACGAGTTCGTGATCCGTGCCGTGCAGCGTGATGATGCCCTTCACTTTGAAGTCCGACGGCGCAGTGAAGGATACGTGCCCATCAATTTGGATGGGGCGAAAGGTCGCTTCCCCAAACTTCCAGCTCTCCAGAATTTCCTTGTGCATGCGCTGGTCGCGCGAATTGTTGCCTGTTTCTCCGCTGACGGCGTTAACCACTATGGCGCCGCTGGCCTTTCCCGTTTGCGGGTCGAATTGCAGCGAGCCGCTTTTCACCGTGAACGTGCCGTGCACCATATGCAGCGTGCTGTCCACGCTGAAGTGAAGTTTGGTTTGAGCGGGGTCGACTGCCAGCGAAATTTCGTGGACTGCAGCCTGCGTGGCTTGCGGAAGCGGAGGAGCCGGCGCCGCGGAAAGCAGGATCAGAACGCAGAAGGCAATTCCCAGCGACGCCGTCGCCGACTTCCAACCGTATATGCGCATGTTGCTTGCTCTCCTAAGTGGTCAGGAACCGCCATCCAAGGTGCGCGCCTGCGGAGAGCAAGTCTCCCAATGCCGCGCCCCCGGTATGAACAGCCAGCAAGCGCGCAAAAAGTTCTGGGCGTTTTGCAAGTATTCGGATGGACCGGGTCCGCAACCCTTCCTTCCTTGCCAACGTCAGGAGCAACTCTCCCATAAGCGTGGGCTTCCGTGCCAGTCTCCGGTGTGCCCGCGCGTAACTCCGCAAGTCGTCGCGCCCCATGGCGTCCGCGAGCGCAATGGCTTGCCGGAAGGCGAGGCGCAAACCCTCGCCGGTGATGGCATCGACGCCGCCGGAAGCGTCTCCAACCAACGCAACGTTGCCTGAATGGACTGCGCGAAGGGAGTGCATCTGCGTGACCGCGCCTCGCTCGCGGCTGACAAGGCCCGCGCCTGACAGGCGCTGCTCCAGTTGCGGGCAATCTCGCAACATGGAATCGACGGAGGCGTCCACGGCGCGCATGGCCATCACGACAATGCAAACTTCTTCGCGTCCGATCGGGGTCACGTAAGCCTGGGCCCGACGTCCCCAATGAATTTCCACGTGATCGGTCCAGGGAAACACGCGGTAGTGCCGTCGCGTGGCATATCTTTGATTTTGCCGGGCCGTCGCATCCAGGCCGCTCCACCGGCGAACGCGCGAGCCGCTGCCATCGGCGCCTACAATCCAAGTGGAGGTTACAAATTCCGCGGGTAACTGCACCCCGATTTTCGTAATCGCGGAAACGGGGGTCCTCCACATCAATCGCACCCCGCACTCTTCTGCCCTGGCGATCAGCCACTGGTGCAAAATTGTGCGCCGGATGCCGACACCGAGAGCCTGCGGAAATCCCGCGCCAACCTGTGTCTCTTGCTGTAGGAACCGGATCCCACGAATCCGATATCCGGCGTCAGGCTGGATTTCGACTCCGAGTTCTCCTAATGCCGCGATCGTTTCGGGCATCAAGCCTTCGCCGCAGGCCTTGTCAATCGGAGGCTCGGTGCCGTCAGCCACCACGACGGACATTCCTCGTTGGCGCGCCGCGATAGCGGCGGCCAATCCGGCCGGTCCTCCACCAATAACAAACACATCCACGTTTACTCTGCCGGAGACCACTCCTAGCCCCCATTCCCGCGCTTTTTCTTATGGCGATTCGACCTTTGCGAAATCGAATTCAGACATTCACGGCCCGGCGCGCGAGACCCAGCGCTTCGGTCCAGAAGGCTGCCGAAGTGTGCGCCAGCTCCACCACGCTGCGAATGGCGGCCACGAACTCATCCAGCTGCTCTTCTTTCACCACCAGGGGCGGCGCCGCTTTCAGCACCATGAAGTTGTTGCCGCAGATCTGTGTGAGGATATTGTTATCGCGGAACATGCGCATGACCACGATTTGCCCGAACATTGCCGGATGAATCCGGTGAAAAGCTTCGAACGGAACCCGCAGTAACATCTTTTGGGGGGCCACAAACTCAATACCCGAGAGCAGGCCCATCCCCCGGACTTCCTTTACCATTTGGAAGGGAGCCAGTTGGTTGCGTAATTTCGCGCGGAACATCTCGCCAAGCTCCATTGCCCGCGGCCCGAGTTGTTGGGATTCGAGCACGTCCAGCGACGCGAGACCCGCCCGCATCGAGAGGCTGTTCTCGCTGAACGTGGAGGTGTGCACAATCGCGCGACGGAGGGAGGAATACACAGCGTGATAGATTTTGTCGGTCATCAGCACGGCACTGACGGGCATCAAGCCACCGCTGAGCGCTTTCGCCAAAACCACGATGTCGGGCCGGAGTTCGAACTGGTGGGAAGCGAGGAACGTCCCGGTGCGGAACATGCCCGTCTGCACTTCATCGATCACAAACAAGGTTCCGGTTTTCCCGCAAAGCTCCTCTGCCTTCTGCAGATACGCTTTCGAAGGAACCCGAATACCCGCCTCGGCCTGCACCGGTTCGAGCACCAAAGCGGCGTGGCGCCGGGTCTGCAAGGCACTTTCCAGGGCACTCGCGTCGCCGTACTCCACGCCCACCGTGTCCTGAAGAAGCGGCCCGAAGCCGTCGCGCCAGAAGGCGTCGTTCATCAAAGAGAGAGCTCCGGCAGTAAGGCCGTGAAAGCTGCTCCTGGCATATACAATTCCGGTGCGGCCGGTGGTGGCGCGGGCAAACTTGATGGCCGCCTCGACGCCTTCGCTGCCGCTGCTGCCAAAATAAACCTTCTTTAATCCTCCACCAGCGAGCTGGCACAACCGCTGGGCGAGTTCCCCGGCGATTTCCGGCACGTGGCTCTGCAGCATGGCCGGACCGCTCTTGTCCAATTCATCTTTGAGCGCCTGCACTATATAAGGATGGTTGTGGCCGGTATTGTGGACGCAATAACCGGAAAGAAAATCCAGGATGCGCCGGCCGTCATTGGTAAAAAGTTCACTGCCGGCGCAACGCTGGTAGCGGACGTTCATGTCCAGGACGTTCAGTAGGGCAACCCACTGCGGGTTCACGTACTCTTCGTAAGAACTGCTCAGCAAACGCACCGGCGAAGCCTTCGAAGCCTGAATTGCCATGGGTTTATGGATGCTCCTCGTTCGAAAGTAGATGCCTCTGCCGAGGTACTTGCACAAACATTATACTTCGCCGCCCGGCATTGGCTTACCGGGCCTGTCTCCGAGAGTTGCCGTTGACCGTGGGACGTACAGAAACTGCCATACGTTACGCTTATGTTGTTTAGCATTTCTATTAATTTGACTGATTCAGCCAATTCGCTCATCCTTGTAGTTCCATGGGCGGTAGCGTTACGGCCCGCTGCATCGCTGCAGTTGTGCCCGACGATCGACTCGATGTTGCAAATCAGCGTGTGCCACATGGGAAGTTTTGCAGGCGGGTGATGGCGGGGAGTCAGCTGCATCCGAAATGTGTTTCGGGGCCATCATCCATCTGTGGATGATGGCCGCCCTTGTTTTTGATGGGTGGGCAAGGTTCTGAGGAGGGATGCGGAAGTGTCCGACAGCTTGTTGAAACCCCGCAGTAGCGTTCTCACCGATGGGGCGCACCGCGCCCCCGCGCGCGCCATGCTGCGCGCCGCCGGCCTGAAGGATGAAGATTTTTCCAAGCCGCTGATTGGCATCGCCAACACCTGGATCGAAATCGGCCCATGCAACTACCATCTTCGCGAACTTGCCGTTCACGTCCGCGACGGCATCCGCGCCGCTGGCGGCACGCCGCTGGAGTTTAACACCGTTTCCATTTCCGACGGCATCACGATGGGCACGGAAGGGATGCGCGCTTCGTTGATCAGTCGCGAAGTAATTGCCGACTCAATCGAACTCGTCACCCGCGGCAATCTTTTGGACGGCTTGATCGTTCTGGTCGGCTGCGACAAAACCATTCCGGGTGGCGCCATGGCTTTGGCCCGGCTGAATATCCCGGGCTTGATTCTGTATGGTGGATCTATCGCGCCCGGCCAGTACGAAGGGCACTCCGTCACTATTCAAGACGTATTTGAAGCCGTCGGCGCGCATGCTCGCGGAAAAATGAACGACGCGCAACTGAAGGAACTCGAATGCGCGGCGTGCCCCGGCGCCGGCGCTTGCGGCGGGCAGTTCACTGCGAACACAATGGCTCTGGTGTGCGAATTTCTGGGCATCGCGCCTATGGGAATTTCCAGCGTGCCTGCCACCGACGCGGGCAAGGCCCACGCCGGAGAGCTTGCCGGCGAACTCGCGCTCGATTTGCTGCGCAAGAACACCACGCCTTCAGAAATCATCACCAAGACCTCGATCGAAAACGCGATCGCGGGCGTCGCGGCAACGGGCGGTTCAACAAACGCGGTTTTACACCTGCTGGCCATCGCCCGGGAAGCCGGGCTGCCCCTCTCGATCGACGATTTTGACCGCATCAGCTCGCGGACGCCGATTCTGGCCGATCTCAAACCAGGAGGACGTTTTGTCGCAACCGACCTTTATGCAGCGGGCGGCACTCCGCTCATAGCAAAGCGCATGCTTGAAGCCGGCCTGCTCCAGGGAAACTCACTCACCGTTACCGGACGAACGCTTGCCGAAGAAGCCGCAGGCGCTAAAGAAACCTTGGGACAGCAAGTCGTCCGCGGCAAAAGCAACCCACTCAAGGAAACGGGCGGCCTAGTTATTCTCAAGGGGAATCTGGCGCCCGAGGGATGCGTGGTCAAAGTTGCGGGGCACAAGACGCTGCATTTTACCGGGCCGGCGCGGGTGTTTGACAGTGAAGAAGCCGCGTTTGCCGCCGTGGACAAAGGAATGATCAAGGCCGGCGACGTGGTCGTGATTCGTTACGAAGGGCCGCGCGGCGGACCGGGCATGCGCGAAATGTTGGCCGTCACCGCCGCAATTGTTGGCGCAGGGCTCGGCGACGATGTTGCCCTACTCACCGACGGACGTTTTTCCGGCGCAACGCATGGGCTGATGGCCGGCCATGTTGCTCCCGAAGCCGCGAATGGCGGGCCTATTGCCGCGGTTCGCGACGGAGACAAGATTACATTTGATCTGCCGAAGCGCACCCTGAGCATGGCCCTGACCGACGCCGAAATTCAGAAGCGCATGGCCAACTGGAAGCCGCCAAAGCCGCGTTATACCCATGGGGTCTTCGCCAAGTACGCCGCGCTCGTTTCCTCATCTTCGCTGGGCGCCATCACCACGGTGCCGGCAGGTTTTACATCAGACAATGCTCCGATTGCCCCCGGGAGAACTCTATGAAACTGACAGGTGCGGAAATACTCTGCGAAACGCTCACGCGCCTGGGCGTGAAACACATTTTCGGGTATCCGGGCGGCGCGATTCTTCCCGTCTACGACGCGCTTGGGAAGTCCAAGCTGCACCACATTCTGGTGCGCCACGAACAGGGCGCGACGCACATGGCCGACGGCTACGCGCGCGCCACCGGCGGCGTTGGCGTAGCGATGGCCACATCCGGACCGGGCGCCACCAACATGGTTACCGGGATTGCGACCGCGATGCTCGATTCTTCGCCGGTTGTTTGCATCACTGGCCAGGTCAGCAGCAAGCTGCTCGGTTCCGATGCGTTTCAGGAAGTGGACATTACCGGCATCACCATGCCAATCACCAAACACAATGTGGTGATCTCCAAGGTGGAAGATATTGCGCGCACAGTGCGCGAGGCGTTTATCATCGCGAATTCGGGACGTCCTGGTCCTGTGTTGGTGGATATCACCAAGGACGCGCAGCAGGCGTCGGCGGAATTCGACTGGGAGGCCAGCGCCCCGAGACTGCCGGTCAAGCGGCAGCGCAACAACCACGATCAGGAAGAATTCGACCGCGCGGTTGAGCTTCTGAATTCGGCCAAGCGGCCGCTGATTCTGGCGGGCCGCGGCATCATGCTCTCCGGTGCGATGCGCACCTTTGAGCAGTTCGTTCACACCAGTGACATTCCCGTGGCCATGACGCTTCTGGGCATCGGCTGCTTCCCCGCCAGCGATCCGCTGAACCTCGGCATGATGGGCATGCACGGCGAAGCCTGGGTGAACAACGCGATTCAGGAAGCGGATTTGCTTATCGCCGTCGGGATGCGGTTTGATGATCGCGTCACTGGCGACTTGCGAGTCTACGCGCGCAACGCGAAGAAGATTCACATTGAAGTCGATCGCGCGGAGATCAACAAGAACGTGAAGGTGGACGCCGCCATCATCGGCGACGCGGGAGAAACTCTCGCCGCGCTCCTACCGCACATTCACGAGCGCGATCACAGCGAATGGATGACTCATATCACAAGCTCGAAGGGAGATTCGGCGGTCCGCGACATTCAATCCCTACCTGACAGCGGGCATCTCTACGCTGCGCACGTCATCAACGATCTATGGAAGGTAACCGCGGGCAACGCCATCGTGGTCACCGACGTTGGCCAGCACCAGATGTGGGAAGCGCAATATTATCACCACAACGCGCCGCGCACGCTGATCACTTCGGGCGGGCTCGGCACCATGGGCTTCGCTCTTCCCGCCGCGATTGGCGCCAAGATGGCGCGGCCGGACGCGGAGGTTTGGGTGGTTGTGGGCGACGGCGGCTTCCAGATGACCATGTGCGAGCTGGCAACTATCGTTCAGGAAAAGATCAACATCAAGATCGCCATCATCAACAACGGTTACCTCGGCATGGTTCGGCAGTGGCAGGAATTTTTCTACGACAAGCGCTACGTCGCCACGCCGCTGGTTGCGCCAAACTTTGCCGCTCTGGCAAACTCGTTTGGGATCCACGGCGAAACGGTGACCACGCGTAAGGATGTGGTGCCGACGATCGAAACTGCGCGCAAGTCGGACCAGACTGTGCTGATTGATTTCCGCGTGGAACAGGAAGATTCCGTCTACCCGATGGTGGCCGCCGGCGCCGCCCTGAACGACATGATTCGCCGTCCAAATAATCCGCTGGTTGAAACGGCGACGGAGCCGTAGATCCCGTCCGGGAGAAATTGAGGAACGCATGCAAACTATCGTTGCCTATGTGCAGAACAAACCCGGCGTGCTGAACCGCGTGGCGTCGCTCACCCGGCGGTTGGCGATCAACATTGATTCACTCACAGTCGGCCCCACGGAAAATGTGGAGATCGCGCGCATGACCATCTGCGCTCATACTGACGAGCGCGGCGCGACTCGCCTCGAAGCCAGCCTCGAGAAACTCGTGGACGTGCTGCTGGCCGAAAATATTTCGGATCGCCCGATGCTCGAGCGCGACCTGGCGCTGATCAAGGTTGCTGCCGACCAGCAGAACCGCCCGCATCTGATGGAACTCATCAAGGTGTTTCGCGGGCGCGTGGTGGACGTGGCGCCGGAATCGTTGATCGTGGAAGTTTCAGGAACCGTGGACAAGATTGACGGCCTGCTCGAAGTTTTGCGCCCCTTTGGCGTGCTCGAAATGGCGCGCACCGGGCGCATCGCCATGACGCGCGGCAATGATCTGTTGCGTCCCCCGGCGGAAACACCGGCGCCCGAAGCAACGGCGAAATAGTCCGAATTTGTAGCGCAGGCTAAAGTCTATGCCACTTGTTCGGCCAAGACACGGCCCAAACGAAAGGAACGAAATGGCAAACCTGTATTACGACAAAGACGCGGACCTCACGCTCATCCAAAGCAAGAAGGTCGCGATCATCGGCTACGGCTCCCAGGGACACGCGCACGCTCTCAATCTTCGCGATTCCGGAGTTTCCGTGATGGTTGGATTGCCTGAGGGCAGCAGCTCGCGCGCGAAAGCGGAGAAGGATGGCTTGACCGTGAAGTCTCCCGCGGAAGCCGCGGCATGGGCTGACGTGATCATGATTCTTGCGCCTGACACACGCCAGCCGAAACTTTACGAAGAAGCGATCGAGCCGCACCTGACACCTGGCAAGACGCTGATGTTCGCGCATGGCTTCAACATTCGCTTTGGCGCCATCAAGCCGCCGAAGAGCGTGGACGTCACGATGATTGCGCCGAAAGCGCCGGGGCACCGCGTTCGGGAAGTTTTTGTGGAGGGCGGAGGCACACCCGCGCTGATCGCCGTGGAGCAGGATGCGACCGGTCACGCGAAGGCACAAGCGTTGGCATACGCAAAGGGACTTGGCACCACGCGCGCGGGCGTTCTAGAAACCACTTTTACCGAAGAAACGGAAACCGACCTTTTCGGTGAGCAGGCTGTTCTGTGCGGCGGCGTCAGCGAACTGATCAAGGCGGGGTTTGAAACACTCGTCGAGGCGGGCTATCAACCCGAAGTCGCTTACTTCGAATGCCTGCACGAGTTGAAGCTGATCGTGGACCTGATTTATCGAGGCGGGCTCAGCTACATGCGATATTCCGTCAGCGACACCGCCGAGCAGGGCGATTATCACGCTGGGAAGCGCATCGTTACGCAGCAGACGCGTGAGGAGATGAAGAAGCTTCTTGCCGGCATCCGCGACGGCAGCTTCGCGAAAGCCTGGATTGAAGAAAACGAAAAGGGCTGCCACAATTTCCTGGCCCGCCGCAAAGCCGAACAGCAGCAACAGATTGAGCAGATCGGCCTGAGGCTGCGCGCGATGATGCCGTTCCTCAATCCCGTAGTTGCCCCCGGCCTGAACGAATCGGTCGCCACCGCAAAGAAGTAGCCAATTTCGGCTGTAGGGGCGCAGCTCGCTGCGCCCTCTTTTTGTTTGTGGATTGTACATCCTTCCCCGGAGCTATCTTCCGGTGACGCCCGAGTATCAGCTATCATTCTGCCCGTGACTCGAACTCTCCGGCGTCTCCTCAGCCTGACTCTCCTCGCCTGCTCTAGTCATTTTGTTCCGGCCCAAACGAGGCCAGGTTCGAAACCCACAACAGCTTCCCTCCTCCCCGGCCCCAAGCCCCCCGACGTGTCCGCGGAATGGAAGCAACTGGTAGGCGTTTACAGATACGGCAACGACACGTTCACAATCCTGGAAAAGAAAGCGCACCTGATCTGGCGGTACGAAGATCATGAGTGGGCGTTAAATGAGACAAGCAACGGGTCCTTTTATACATTTGAAGAACGCGGCCTAAAAGCTGAAATTTTACCCAAGAGCGAAGAAGGCGGGAGCATCTCTGAAATCCTGGTTCACTCGCAAGGATCGGTGAGCAACGGTTCCCTGCTGGCCAGACTCGAGGGGAAGAACACGTATCTGCGTGCAGACGCAGGCACGAATGCCTCGAATTTTTACCATGTCACTCCAACGCAGCCCGTAGCTGAACTTCAAGAGAAAGCACTGAAGCTGTCGCCGCCTGCGGAGGCTGGTCCGTTCCGCAAACCCGATCTGGTGGAACTGGCGAGTCTGGATCCCGCGATTCATCTCGACATTCGCTACGCCAGCCTAAAGAACTTTCTGAGTACACCCGTTTACACCCAGGCTCGCGCTTTCATGCAGCGGCCCGCTGCCGAGGCTCTGGTTCGGGTGCTGCACAAGTTGCAGCCGCTCGGCTACGGCCTGCTAATACACGACGCTTACCGACCGTGGTATGTGACGAAAATCTTCTGGGACGCCACGCCGCCTGAAGGGAGGATTTTTGTTGCCGATCCGCAAAAAGCCTCCAAGCACAATCGCGGGTGTGCCGTTGACCTGACGCTTTACGACATTTCGACCGGGCAGTCTGTCGAAATGCCCGGGCTATACGACGAAATGTCGCCGCGCTCGTTTCCCAATTTCCCCGGCGGTACTTCGCTGCAGCGATGGCATCGCGACTTGTCGCGGCGCGCGATGGAATCGGAAGGCTTCACAGTGAACGAGGACGAGTGGTGGCATTTCGATTACAAAGACTGGAAGCAGTACGGCATCCTGAATGTGCCGTTTGAGAACTTGGGAATGAGGTAACAGCCGACAGCTTTCAGCCATTAGCCGTTACCCATGAGCTTAAAGGAGAATCTAGTTTGCGAATTGCTGGAATCCGAATCATGTACGCACTACTGTCCCTGGCCACTTGCACGACCTCTGCTTGGGCGCAATCTCCGGATTCGCTCGAAGCCCGCATCCAGAAAGTGATGGCACGGCCGGAATTTGCGCGCTCGAATTTCGGCATTGAATTTTACGATCTTGAAACCAACAAGGTTGTTTACGCTCTGAATGCAGAGAAGCTTTTCGTTCCTGCTTCGACCACCAAGCTCCTTACCGAAGGCACGGTGCTCGCGAAACTCGGCCCCGACTATCGCTATCACACACGCCTCTATCGCACCGGCCCGATCGACAAGCACGGGACCCTGAAAGGAAACCTCATCCTGGTGGCCAGCGGAGATCCCAATCTTTCGAATCGCATCCAACCCGACGGTACGCTTGCCTTCATGGATGACGACCACTCCTACAACGGGCCCGCGCTCCCCGGCGATCCGCTGGCCGTCATCAAGGATTTCGCCGCGCAAGTGTCCGCCAAAGGAATTCGTAAAATCGAGGGGCGCGTTTACGTGGACGCGAGCCTAATGCCCGACGGCGAGCACGAGGGCGGCACTGGCGTAACCCTGTCGTCCATTATCGTCAACGACAACATCCTCGATCTCACGGCCAAGGCCGGCGAAAAAGTCGGCGATCCGGTGGCGTTCGGGGTTTCGCCGCAGACTTCCTATTTTCACTTCATCAACGCATTAACCACGGGTCCGGCGAACTCCAAACTGCTTTTTGACGCCATGGACCCCGCCGAGCGGGCCGATGGATCGTGGGAAATCACGTTCTCCGGTAATGTTCCGCAGGGCACTGGCTTGCACACGTTGGCTTACCAGATTCCCTCGCCCACGCAATTTGCAACCGCCGTTCTGCGGGAAGCGCTGCAAGCGAGGGGGATCGAGATCAAGCCGAAGAAATCGTCGGCGGTCAGCAAAGATTTCTCCTCGTTCCAGCATTTCTACATCCCGGAAAATCAGGTGGCCGAGCATATTTCTTCCCCGCTTAGCGAGGAGATTAAAATCACCCTGAAGGTCAGCCAGAATCTGCACGCCGCTATGGGGCCGTATTTTCTCGGGCTGTTGGTAGCGAAGGATGTCAAAGATCCCCTGTCCGCCGGCTTCAGGATCGAACATACATTCCTGACCGATGCGAAGCTCGATCTGACCGGCGCATCGCAAGGCGACGGGGCGGGCGGCGACTGGGCCGATCTTTTCAGCCCCGAATTCATGTGCCACTATCTTGCGTACTGGAAAACCAGGCCGGACTTCCCCATCCTGTTTAATGCCCTGCCGATTCTTGGAAAAGACGGGACGCTGGCGAAAATTCAAAAAGACAATCCTGGGGCGGGGCACGTGTTCGCGAAAACGGGAACGTTTGCCGCCGAAGACAAGCTCAACTCTCGCCTGATGCTTAACGGCAAAGGCCTTGCGGGTTACGTGCAAACGAAATCCGGCAAGACGCTCGCATTTGCCGCATACGTAAATCACACCTCCATGGCCTCAGACCCGGACAATGCCCAAAAAATTGCGGGGCAAGCCCTGGGTGAAATCGCCGCGGCCGCCTATGATGCGCCTCTGCCCTGAGCCACGCCGCGGCATACCAAGTTGGCTTGCCTGCTCCCACTCTCGTGCGCCGCTGAAGTATCATTCTCCGCATGAGCGGCAAACCGAATCCTCTTCTGCGCCTGGGAACTTCCTCTTTTGCTCCCAAAGGTTGGGAAAAGACCTTTTATTCGAAGGGCGTACTAGCGCGCGACTAGCTTTCCTACTACGCGGCGCGTTCAATGCGGTTGAGATTAACGTCACCCTTTACCGCTTTCCCGCCATCTCCACGGTGAAGGGGGGTACGCAAAAACCCCACCCGATTTTCTGTTTGCGCTGAAGACCCCGCAGAAGATCAGCCACGAGCGTGCCCTGGCGGGTGCCGACCCGGTGATGAGCGAATCCCTGCACGCCATCGAGCCGCTCGACGAAAAGCTCAGATCAATTCTTTTGCAATTTCCTTGCTTCAACAGTAAGGCGTTTGCGGGGCCGGCCGAATTTCTGGCTCGGCTCAAACCGTTTCTCGAAAAACTCCCTGCGGACCGTCGCTACACCGTGTTTGCCTTTGCGAACAGGAAAACTTTCCTAGGCTTCTTGTTCAGCCGTGCGAGAAAATCTGCTTGTGCCTTTTGCCGCTGAAGCACCGGGCCTGGCCCGCCGGCTTCCTAAGCGCTGTGATTGGGACTTGTCTTGCGAGGTGTATTCCACTCCGTCATCGAATCGCTATCAGTAAACCGCCGCTTATGCCGAGTGATTGCTCATGCCCCCGCCCGAAGTTGTACTCGTAGCCCGGTTCGACGTACCAACCGAATCGATGCTTCCGGGAGGGCCAGAACATAAAATCTAGTACGGCTTCACCGCTGACGGAGTTCGTCGTCATACCGTTTCTCCTCGTATGCACCCACTGGGGACCAGCGCCTATCATAAATTCCGCTTTTTTCGAGAGCGTCCACGGCTTCTTGAATAGCAGGTCGATATCCCATTCAGTCGTGTGCCTGCTGAAAAGCGGTGTGACTCCCGCTTCAAGTTCCAGCCACTTCTCTATCGGCGTGACTTCAACCGCCACAGTGGGGCCAAAGGCGGAGCCACCATCTTTGACATTCCAGTTACCCGCTCCACCAAGTTCCACGATGGCGGCAGGTTCCTTCTCCACCGATTGCGCGAAAGCGTTTCCAGTGAAGGGAAGCAAAGCCGCCAACATGACGAGTCTGGTTGCCTTCACTGGAATCTCTCCCCACGTCGCGACGATCTGCATCATGTGTAGTAATTCGCCATAATATCAGTATGCCTGCCGAAGAGACGGACATCCCACCGGAAATGCTTCGCCGTGTGCTTTGGATTCAAACTCTGACGCTCGTCTGGATGAGTGTTGAGGCAGTAGTGTCGCTAGGAGCGGCTTGAATGGCGCACAGCCCGGCGCTTCTAGGCCTCGGCGGTGACAGCGCAGTCGAACTGCTCTCTGCGGCAGTTGTGTTTTGGCCAAGAGACTCAATTCAGCATAATTCGGAAGCGGGCATCATACAGTGGCTACGCGCCCGACCCGTTGAAGCTTTTTGAAGAACTGATGGAGAAAAAGTAGGAGCGGCGGGAGTTCAGTGGCTGACAGGAATGCGGGGCGTTAGGATCAGTTTGTGGAGAATTTTGGTGTGTAAAAGTGGCAGCTGAGCTACCGCACTCCAAAGAGGCCGCTACGGGAGATCAGCCTAGTTTTGTTTTGCCCATTTCGGCGACACGGCGTTCGTAAATCATTTCGCAGGCGCCCATGCTATTGGTGAACCGGAACACGATTTTGTGGCCCGCTTCCCGTTTCGCGCGCGACTTCAGGACCGTTCCGTTCAGTTCCACCCAGTTCCCGCTGACCAGGTACTCGCCTTCTCGCCCCTTCAGTTCAAACTTTCCATCGCTCTTCAAGGAAAGCGGAGGCGCGGTGCAGGCCACGGATTTCCCGGCAACTCGGGCCTCGGAGCACACATACTGGCCGGCCACGTCATCGCTCTGAGCGCGGCTTTTGGGCGCGCATGCCAGGACCAGGAGACCCAAGCTGGCGACCACCTGCAACTTTACTAGCAACCGCTTTGGCACCTGCATAACCCGGGATCCTCCCCCTCGCACTGGGCTATCTGAGATCAGTTCCACCATGGAGGCCTTCTGATGTGCAACTGGCTCGCCAGTGGCGCCAACCAGTACCTCATTGATAAGACAAGACTTAACTGCCATCTCGTCGGGTTCCCGGCTCAGGAGTAGGAACGCATGTGCACAATCCGCACACCGCAGCGGAATTCTTTTGCCGTACTCCCCCGCGCGTACCGGTCGCGGGGAGTACTATCCTATATATTGATGAGCAGTCTATTCAACTGGTAACTCAGGTACAGCGGCTCCGTCCTTGCGCGGGTCGGAAGCGCCGTAGTTGATGCCCTTGGAGAAGTCGCGCATGACGGCCTGCCCACCGCCCATGGCGGAGGAGAAGGTGCCCATCACTTCAATTTTGTGGCCTTTGGCGGCCAGATCGTCGCGCACTTTCTGCGAGAAACGGTTTTCCATCTGAAGGTCGCAGCCGCCAAAGGTGCGTTTCGTGAACCGCGCCGCCTCAAGCGCTGCTTGAATGTTCAACTTGAAATCGACCATGTTGGCGATGAATTGGGCGTGGGCTTGCGACTGGTTCCAGCCGCCCATGATTCCGAACGCCACCCGCGTCTCGCCTTTCTGCGCAAAGGCGGGGATGATCGTGTGCAGCGGGCGCTTGTGGCCGGCCAGCAGATTCGGCGAATCGGTTTCTAGAGTGAACAGCGCGCCGCGGTTGTGAAGGACGAACCCGGTTTCCGGAGCCACAATCCCCGAGCCGAATTCGTTGAAATTGCTCTGAATCAGGGAAACCATGTTGCCGTCGCGGTCCACCACGGTCAGGAACGTAGTGTCGTTGCCTACTCGGAGATCAGCGCTCGCATCGCAATTCGCATGGTTCGGGTCAATCAGTTTCGCGCGCGCCGCGGCGTGTTTCTTCGAAAGCAGCGCGGCCACCGGCAATTTCTGGCCGCGGGGCTCGCCAATATATTTCTTCAAATCCGCGTACGCCAGCTTTTTCGCCTCAATCATGGCGTGCAGGGCGTTTACGGAGCCATAGCCGTAGTCTTTCTGCTGCCCCAGAGGGAATGTCTCCATGATGTTCAGCATTTCGAGCGCGGCGAGTCCCTGCCCGTTGGGAGGCAGCTCGTAGACCGTCCAATCGCGATAGGTGGTCGAAATCGGCTCCACCCACTCGCTGGAATATTCCGCGAGATCCTGCGAGGTCATCACACCGCCGTGGCGCTCGATCGTCTCCAGAATCCTTTTCGAAATCTCCCCTTTGTAAAAAGCATCGCGGCCGTGCGCGGCAATCTGTTGCAGTGACCACGCCAAGTCTGGATTCGCAAAAATGTCGCCTACTTTCGGTGGGCGGTCCTGCGGCAAATACAATTTTGCCGCCGCATCGTCGCCGCGCAGATAGTCTGCGGCGCCGTTCCAATACATCGCCACCCACTCCGTTACGGGGAAGCCGGCGCGCGCGGCTCGAATGGCCGGGGCGAGGTCGTCGCTTAATTTTTTGCGACCGAATTTATCCGCCAGTTTTTGCCAGCCATCCACCGCGCCCGGGACGGTAATCGTGTTGACACCGGTTTGCGGCATATCCCGCAGGCCTTTTTTCTTCAGCAGTTCGGGAGTCAAGTTTTTCGGTGCCCAGCCGCTGGCATTCAGCCCGTACAGCTTGTTGGCCTTTGCGTCGTAAACAATGGCAAAGAGGTCTCCGCCGATTCCATTCATCATTGGCGAGACAACGCCCATCATCGCGTTCGTGGCAACGGCGGCATCCACGGCATTTCCGCCCTGCTCCAGGATACGCACACCCGCTTGTGCCGCCTGCGGGGATTCGGCGGCCACGATCCCCTCCCGCGTAATCACCATCGAACGCGCTTGTGAACGATCCTGCGCCACAACATTCCATCCCAATGTAGTTCCCATCACCGACACCATCCACGCGCCCCAGGCGATTCTGCGTTTCACAGATTCTCTCCGCATCAACGATTTACAATCATCAAAGTATTCCGGGACCTTCCGTCGCTCGCCAACTCTATCCTGCACCACGCCATACGGCAAGTTTGCTTCCGTCCCTTTCAGCGGCATTCTAGGTTGGCCGTGCGCGTGGCTTCCGCTAGAATGGCCCCGTGCCTGACTTGACCCCTTCTCCAGCGAAACCTGAGGCCGTGGACGACTTCAGCGCGCGCGTCTCCTCCTTGCTGGCCGCGCGCAATGCCGATCCGTTTGGCCTCCTTGGACCGCATCCCGTGGATTCGCCGAAGGGCCGGCTGTGGTCCATCCGCGCGTTTCAGCCGCGCGCTGTCGAAGCGCAAATTATCCTGCGAGGCCAGGCTAGTCCCATACCTCTGCGCCAACTGCGTGAGACCGGATTTTTTGAGACAACACTTCCCATTCCGAGCGAAGTCGGACCGGCGCCGTCGAGCTACCGCCTGCGCTTCCGCAACGAATACGGCGACGTTTGGGAAACGCACGACACCTATGCGTTCACCTATCTCCTGAGCGAATTCGATCTTTACCTGATGGGCGAAGGCCGCCACTACGACACCTACGAAAAACTCGGCGCCCACGTCAAAACGCTGGAAGGCGTAAACGGCGTCCACTTCGCTGTGTGGGCTCCGAATGCCCGACGTGTAAGCGTCGTCGGTGATTTCAACGGGTGGGATGGCCGTGTCAATCCCATGCGCTCGCGCGGCAATTCTGGCATCTGGGAGCTATTCGTTCCTGAATTCGACGAGGGGGTCATTTACAAATACGAAATCGTCGGCCCGCAAAACAACATTCTTCCGCTGAAGGCCGATCCTTACGGCTTCCGCTCTGAGCTGCGGCCGAACACCGGTTCGGTCGTCGCACGGCTGGACAAGCATTCCTGGAAGGACGCGGACTGGCTCAATCACCGCGCAAACAGAAACTGGCTCGAGCAGCCCATCTCCGTTTACGAAGTGCACCTCGGTTCCTGGCGGCGCATGCCCGAAGAAAACAATCGCTGGCTCACCTATCGCGAACTCGCCGACCAGCTCATCCCATACGTCAAGGAACTTGGCTGCACGCACATCGAGCTACTTCCGATCATGGAGCATCCCTACGACGGCTCGTGGGGCTACCAGACACTGGGCTATTTTGCCGCCACCAGCCGTTACGGCTCTCCCACCGACTTCATGGAATTCGTTGACCGCTGCCACCAGGCCGGGCTCGGCGTCTTCCTCGACTGGACGCCCGCGCATTTTCCACGCGACACTCACGGCCTCGCCCAATTCGACGGCACGTACCTCTACGAGCACTCCGATCCGCGCCAGGGATCGCATCCCGATTGGGGCACGCTCGTCTACAACTATGGCCGCAACGAAGTAGTGAACTTCCTCATTTCCAACGCGCTGTTCTGGCTGGACAAATACCACATTGACGGCCTGCGTGTGGATGCGGTCGCGTCCATGCTGTATCTCGACTATTCGCGCAAACCAGGCGAGTGGGTCCCCAACCGTTACGGCGGCAGGGAGAACCTCGACGCCATCGATTTCATCAAGCGCCTCAACGAAGTCGTGCATCTGCGCTTTCCGGGGGCCCTCACCATTGCGGAAGAATCCACGGCATGGCCGGGCGTTTCGCGGCCCACGTATCTGGGCGGCCTCGGCTTCAGCCTGAAGTGGAACATGGGCTGGATGAACGACACGCTGAACTATTTCTCCAAAGACTCCATCTACCGCCGCTACGAGCACAACAAGCTCACCTTTTCGCTGCTCTATGCCTTCAGTGAAAATTTCATGCTTCCCTTTTCCCATGACGAAGTCGTTCACGGGAAAAACTCGCTGCTCCACAAAATGCCGGGCGATATGTGGCAACAGTTCGCCAATCTCCGCCTGCTCTTCGCCTACCAGTACGCACATCCCGGCAAGAAACTGCTTTTCATGGGCCAGGAAATCGCCCAGCGCAACGAATGGAGCGAAACCCACAGCCTCGATTGGCATTTGCTCCAATATGATTCGCATCGCGGCATCCAGCGGCTGTTCGCCGACCTCAATAGACTTCTGGCCAGCGAACCCGCACTGCATCAGGTTGATTTCGATTGGCAGGGTTTCGAATGGGTTGACGCCAACGACTCCGACAACAGCGTCTACTCCTTTATCCGGCGCGGCAAGAATCCCGACGACTTGCTGATCGTTATCCTGAATGCCACGCCCGTCGTCCGCTATGGCTACCACATCGGCGTTCCGCGCCCCGGGCATTACGAAGAAGTTCTTAACACCGACGCGGCCAGCTATGGCGGCTCCAACGTCGGCAACCTCGGGGGCATGAATGCCGGGGAACACGCCTGGCAGGGCAGGCGCTATTCGCTGGCTCTTACCCTGCCTCCGCTCGCCGCGGTCTTCCTTAAATGGCGCTCCACCTGATCGCCATGCAACCCTCCGCGTTAAGGTAAACTCTATAAGGATAGAAACGATCCCTTAGTGAGGTTTGTTGTGTCTCCAACGACCAGACAATTCATTTACAATATGCCGCTATTGCTTGCCGGCGTGCTTTATCTCGGCCTGAGCACCGCTGCTCCAGCGCAAGACCCCGGTCCACTCCCTCATCCTCCTTCTCCGCGCACGCAGGCTCCGCCGCCGCCGCCGCCGCCGCCTGCCACGAATCAGACGTACCATTCCGCCCCGCCGCCGCAGTCGATCCATTCCCCCGGCGACAGTCCCATCCTGAATGAGCCCCCCAAACAGCCAGTGGACCAGATCGTCAAGCGCTTCTCGGAGCGAGAGTCTGAATTCAAGCTTGAACGCAGCAACTATACCTACACCCAGACCTTCTCCATCCAGACGATTGACGACGATGATCGTCCGGATGGCGAATACCGCATGACCAGTGAAATCGTTTTCACGCCGGACGGCAAACGCTTTGAGAAGGTCACCTCGGCTCCACAGCCCACGTTGCAGCGCATCATGCTGAGCGAGCAGGACCTCGATGACGTGCGCAACGTCCAGCCGTTTGTGTTGAACAGCGAAGACCTGCCCAAGTACAACGTCACCTACGTCGGCCGCCAGCAGGTGGACGAACTTTCCTGCTACATTTTTGACGTTGCCCCGAAGACCATCGAGAAGAAGCAACGGTATTTTCAGGGACGCGTGTGGGTGGACGACAACGACCTGCAAATCGTGATGTCCGACGGCAAGGCGGTTCCAGACATCATCAACAAAAATAATGAAAACGTCTTCCCGCGGTTCCGCACCTATCGCCAGAGTATTGAGAAAGGTTACTGGTTTCCGGTTTACACCCGCGCTGATGATTATCTCCACTTTCGCTCGGGCGACGTGCACATTCGCATGACCATCCGCTACTCCAATTACAAGCGCTATGGCAGCACCGTCAAAGTGGGGTCGGCCACGCAGATCAAGGAACCTCATTAGCCGTTTCGCTGCGGGACATCGAAAAATTTGTCGGCAACCTGGAACGCTTCAACCGTAGTCTAACTGAGAGGATTCCGGACGCCTGCCCGGGCCAAGACACTGCTGTAGAATCGCAATCGAACGCCAATTGCCCGGGCTTGAGAGTCACCCACCTGTCCTTTCAGCCAGTTGCTCAATAAGAAAAATATTTCACGCTGGAGCCAACTCTTTTGCCCCCAGCAGCAAACTAAGTTGAGAGGTCAGCTGTCACTTTGCGAAGTGTGTAGAGGATGAAAGTTTTGTCGAAAATCAGGCTTCGAATCGGCTGTCATTTGTGCCATACCCCGGTTTGCAGTACTGGGTTGGTCACGGCTGCATTCATGCTTTTGGTGCTCGCGCTCGGATCGGCTCGTCCGGCGCAGGCAAATTGCGATCGTATTCCTTCCGGAAAATCCTTCTGGGTTCGCCTTCTCGACCCGGTTGCGTCCTACAGCTCCAAGCCAGGCACATTGATTCGCGCGATTCTCATCCAGTCCCCCGATTGCGACGGCGCGCCGGCGTTTCCCGCGGGTCTGGAAGTGGACGGCGAGGTGGTAGCCGCGCGGAAAGTTGGCCTGGGTATTGTCCATGAAACCGCGTCGCTGGAACTCATTTTCGACCGCATCGTTACCGCCGATGGAACCACGCTTTCAATCGCTTCGCAGGTTGTGGAAGTGGACAATGCGCGGGAAACCGTGCGCAACGGAAAAATCCGCGGCATCCTGGCCACGTACACGCCGCAGGGACGCATCACAGACGGACTGGGACATCTGCCGTCGTTTAATCCCTATAGCGCCCCGAGCCTGATTGTCTATCGCCTCTTTACCGTTCTTCCAGAGCCGGAAATTTACCTGCCACCGGGCACCGACCTCCGTCTGCGATTGAATGTTCCGCTCTTTGTGGGCGACCAGCCGGAGCTTCCGCCGGTGTCTTTCCAGATGGACGAAATCGAGCGCGGCGACATCGAGATGCTGCTGCAAAAAAACACCACGCGAACGTACACCGGCAAGGGAAAAGAAGCCGATCTGGTGAATGTCCTTTTTTTGGGTTCACGCGAGCAGATGGATTCGGCGTTTCAAACCGCGGGCTGGATGAACGGTGACCGCATTTCGACGCGCAGCGTGCTGAAGGAATTTCGGGCTTTTCTGACCCTCTCCAACTATCCCAGCGCGCCGATTACCACCCAATACCTGCAGGGGCAGCGCCAGGAAGTTACATGGCAAAAGAGCTTCAACAGCTATAGCCGGCGCGACCACCTCCGCCTTTGGGGGGAGGCCGGAACCGTTCTCGGTCAAGAGGCCTGGCTGGGCGCTTATTCGCGCGAGACCAGCGCGGTCCTTTCCATCACCCAACATAAATTCATTCATCACCTGGACCGCAATCTCGACGATGGCGTGAACATGCTGGTGCGCGACCTGACGCTTGCCGGCTGCGTAAAGTCCGTGCAACTTCTTCCCCGGCCGGAGCTGCACGACACGTTTGTGAACGCCACCGGCGACGAGATGCTCACCGACGGCAGGCTGACCGTGGTGCAACTCGCGACCTGCGCGAATTCCCGGACCGAGTACACTCACGCAGATCCCCTGATTCCCATTCGCCCGCGTTCCCGGTTGGTCCGCTACCTCCGCACCCAGGTGCTGGTGTATAAGAGCGACGTCGTGCGTGGAAACCTTATTTACAGTGGCTACTATGTCGGACGCATCTGCATTCATGCGCTGCGGTCCCGGCACCAGCATGGGCAAGAACAGGAGGCGGAGGGCCTGCCAATCAGCCCCGTCTCGCCCGACACGCTGTTTCCGCCAATCACGTTTGCCGGGGGATCCGGCCTGTAGGAGAACTGCCGAAGCACCGGGCCCCGCCCGCCGAGGCGGGCAGTTGGTGTACAAAGCGACTGACACGGCGGCGTCATTCAGGGCCGCACACGACCCACAAAATTCCATTTTCCCCAGGCAAACGATTCATGTTCCGGCTGAAAATACCGGCGGGTCACTTGTGAGATTTCTTCCGGGCGCCCAAGCCAATTCTCGTAAGTCTGCCGCTCGTTTTCAATCATCGCAGCCAGCGCCTCCAATTTGACGGACATGCGCCGCGCCAGCGAATGCTGCGCCACTCCGTGCACCACGCGAAGGAAAAGCGTCAACCACGGCTCCACGAACATCACTCGCCCCTGGGGCCGCAGCACCCGCCGCAGTTCGGCGAAAACGCGTTCAAGATCATCCGGCAGCACCAGCAAGTGATGCAACCCGCCTTGCACAATCGCGGCGTCTCTGCTGTTGTCGGCGAACGGTAATTTGCGGCAATCTCCCGCAATGCACCGGGCCTCTCCCGTGTATTCCGCCAGCAATCGGGGAGACAGATCCACTCCCTCAATATTCCGGAATCCGAGTCGCGCCAGTGCGTGCAATCCGTTCCCGCGCCCGCAAAACAGCTCCACCACGTTTGTTTCCCGGGGCCACTCGCCCACTCCTAGCCTGTGCAATCTTTCCGTGAATTTCCGGATCTCTTCCTCCGGCGTTTCAAACCGCAGATACGCCGCTTCCCATGGATCGATTCCCGGCCCTGCCGCATTCTGCGCCGAATCGGTCATTGCGCCTCAATGTCCTCCTGCATTCCGTGTGCTAAAGTTCTATTCGGAGACTGCCGCATCGCAGTTTCCCACACTATTCGTTTTATGGCGAAATGGATTCTCTGTTACGAAATGTTGAAAAGCCTGCTGGCGTCACCGATCCGATGACTTCCCCGCCCACGCCCTGGCCGTTGTCATGGATCGCCCGCAGCCATCACGCCCTCGTCTTTGGCCGCCGCGGTCGGGTGCTTGCGGACGCGCTGGCACCGCTGATTCCATGCGAGACTCGTAGCATCCTCGATATTGGTTGCGGTGATGGCACGATCGCCGGATTGCTCGCGCAGCGCCGGCCCGAGCTCGCCATCGAGGGCGTGGAGGTTATTCCCCGGCCAACGTGCCAGGTCCCGTGCCGCGCGTTCGATGGCACGCATCTACCCTTTCTCGATCGATCGTTTGACGTTTGCCTGTTCGTTGATGTGCTTCACCACACGACCGACGTCACACAACTCCTGCGCGAAGCTGCGCGCGTGTCACGCTCCCACATCATCCTGAAAGACCACCTGAGTGAAACTTCGTTCGATCACGCCACGCTTCGCGCCATGGACTGGATAGGAAATCGTCCCCACGGCGTTACTCTGACATACAACTATCAGTCTCTCCAACAGTGGGAGCAACACTTCGCAAAATGCGGGCTGGAGGCCGCGAGACTCTCCACTGCTCTTCCTCTCTATCCATTCCCGTTTTCGTTGCTTTTCAGCCGCAAGCTTCACTTCGTCGCGCAACTCACCAGGCGATAGCTCTTCGTCTGGAGCTCAGGCCATTGAACTTGCCTGCGGCAGGCAGGGCCTGAGGGTTTTCGCGACAACATCGCGATCCTGCCCACGCAGGAGAAAACCTCACCCCTGAAGGGGTGAGCTAGATAGAGGAATGCCGGCCCCAGACGCCGGGAATCGAGAGTCCGCACTTTGGGCAAGCACCGTTCCTCATCCGGTTGTCCCGTACTTCGTGCCAGGACCGCCGGATCAGCACTTCCCGGCACCCGGGACAATACGTATTCGCCGCCTCAGTGTAGATATTTCCTTCATACACAAAGTGCAGTCCTGCCTTCAGCGCAATTTCCCTCGCCCGGTGCAGCGTCTCGGGCGGAGTGGCCGGCTTGTCTCGCAGCTTGAAATCCGGATGAAATGCCGTAAAGTGCAGCGGCACATCCGGGCCAAGGTGAGCGAGCACCCAGTCCGCCAATCGCTGCGTCTCTCCGGAATCATCGTTCAGCGTCGGAATCATCAGATTCGTAAGTTCGAACCACACGTTTGTCTCATTCTTCAGCCACTCGAGCGTCTTTAGCACTGGCTCCAGATGCGTCAGCGTAATCTTCCCGTAGAACGCTTCGGTGAACGCCTTCAAATCCACATTCGCCGCGTCCACATGATCGTATATGTCGTGGAATGCCTCATAGGTGATATAGCCGTTCGTCACCATCACCGTCTTCAGTCCGTAACCGCTCGCCGCACGGCAAATATCAATCACATATTCGCCCCAGATCGTCGGCTCGTTATACGTGAATGCGATCGAGTCGCATCCATATTTCAATGCGAGCAGAGGCACTTCCTCCGGCGGCACGGGCTGCGACCTTACCTGATCCTGATGTGATTTGGAGATGTCCCAGTTCTGGCAGAAGAAGCAGCCCATGTTGCAGCCGGCCGTGCCCATGCTGAACACGCGCGTTCCAGGCAAAAAATGATTTAGCGGTTTTTTTTCGATGGGATCCACTTGTAGCGCGGCCGGAGCTCCATACCCGAGGTTATAGAGCTTGCCGCCCTGATTGATGCGGATGAAACAGAATCCCGATTGCCCCGGATGAATGTGGCAATGTCGGGGGCACAGGAAGCAATGCACGCGCCCACCGCCTTCAGGCTCCCACCAGTGTGCTTCGTGCAGCGATTCCGTTCTCTGGAGGACCTTCAGATCGCTCATGATCCTCCTCCTGCAGACAGTATACTCCCCGCGAGAGCACACGAAGTGCCTAGGGGCGCTCACGTCCTCAAATTCATGGAATCGGGTTGTGACTTCAGGCGTGGCGGCGCTGCGCGCGTCGGCGTTCGGCGGACCAGTCCGCGAACCGTTGCAACTGATCGCGGTATTTCCACGTCAGCTGAAAAAATTTCGTCGCGGTCATGTGGGCCGCTTCTTTTCCCAGAAACGTTTCAAACCGCCATTGCAGGTATGGGCTCTCCCACGGCCGCAACCGGTAACCCCGAGCCGCAATCCAGTAAAGCTGAAGCGTCTTCCTCATCGGTCTTGCCTTTCTTAACGGAACAACTATCCGCCGAGCGGGGCGGAAAGATGCTCGTGTACCAATACCCAGCTTTTCCCCTTTTTTTCCCAGATTCCCGTATACCGCACCGGAGTATCAATCGTCCTGCCATCCTTCATTTTTGCCGAGAAGCGCATCGGCACGGTGGTCCAGGCGATGTTTCCGTGCCGCGTCACCTTCAATTCTTTTCCCGCCGTCAACGAAGCGCTCTGCGCCTGGTCCAGCAGTGCCTTTCGCACGCCCGCCTCATACTCTTTCCACCCGCTGTAGGAAAAAGGTGTCAGATCGTAAAAGACCGGCCCGTCCTCTTTCGCGTAATATTTCGCGGCGTTGTTCGGATCGCCGGTGCTCCACGCCGCGCAATACCCGTCAATCAGTTTTCGAAACGTCGCATCATCCGTTGCCCGCTGTTGGGCTCGCGCCCCGGCGAACGTCAGCAGGCCACCGAAAAATGCGATCAATACATAAAGGATCCAGTGATTCCGCGGCCTGCTCGCGCGCGTTCCTGAATCTGGACTTCCTGGCATCCAAACCTCACTAGGTTAAATTTTTGAGGCCAAACAGGGTCTGGCCGAGAAGAGTGAAAGTACCTTAGACACATTGGCGGGACAATTCAAGCGGAAATTGCAAAGCGGGAAGAATTACGCGGCCAGGCGCTTCACCCAGATCCGGGTTGTTGCCGGTTTGCCTAAGTGCATCGTACGTCCACTAACGCGCACCGTCATCGTCTCATCGTACTCGCGCTTCAGCACTTCCACCTTCGTCGCGGGCAGCAGCCGCAGGCCTTCCAGAAATTCCAAAAAACCCTCGTCCTTTTCGTACACGCACATGATCTCGGCGCTCTCTTTGGCCTTCAACTCGGAAAGCAGCACGCCGCCCTGCTTGCGGAGTTGTGCAATCCCGCCGTTCATGGGCACACCGTGCGGGCAAGTCTTCCTCGCCGCAAACCGCTTCAGCAGCAGCGCCTCCACTTCTGGCGAGATCGCGTGCTCCATCCGCTCCGCCTCGGCGTGCGCCTTGGACCACGACAATCCGATCACTTCCGTCAGCAGCATCTCCGCCAACTGGTGACGCAGCATAAGGTGCTGCGCATTCTTTCTCCCCTGGGCCGTCAGGTGGATGCGCCCGCCGCGTTCGATTCTCACGTGGCCGTCGCGGGTCATGCGCTTCAGCGCCGCGGTCACCGCCGGCGGCGTCACGTTCAATTCTTCCGCGAGCCGCGCGCTGATCGGCACCTGGTTCTCCTCCAGCATCTCCCAAAGCGCCTTCAGGTAATCTTCCTGCGATACACTCGTCTGCTCACGTCGCACTTGGTCTCCTCTGCTCGCCCTAGACTGCCGCGTGCTGCCCTTCTCGCAAACGCTGCGCCAGCTCCCTCACGCGCCTCTGTATCTCCTCCAAAATTCTCTGATAAGTGGTCTCGTCCGCGCCATGGGGATCTGAAACTTCCCAGTTCTCCACCTCCACAAACTTTTCCAGCGACTGAGCCCGCGTGTATCCGCTGAGATTAACCACCAGGTCGATTTCCTCGGAGCGAATCTCCCTCAGACCCTTCGATCGTAACCCGCTCGGGGAGTAGCCATTCCGCTGGAGCGCCGTTTGCGTCATCTCTGGAATCATGCCCATCGGATAAAACCCAGCACTCGATGCTTCTATTACGTCGTTTGCTTCTTTCCTCGCAATGGCCTCGCCCATCGGGCTGCGGCAGGCATTCCCGATGCACACAAACAGTACCCGTATTTTTCCCTTGTGGTCCATTTTTCTCAGAGCCAAACTGAATTGCAATTCGTGCCCTATCGCGCCATGGCTGCCTTGGCCGTACCCTTCACCGCCATCTGCAGAAAGTGCTCGTGCACAGTAGTATCGTCGGTCAGTTCCGGATGAAAGGTCGCCACAAGGATGTTTCCCTTTTCCACCAGCGCCGCTTTCCCCTCGTGCCGGGCCAGCACGGTGACGTCCTCGCCCACTTCTTCAATAATCGGCCCGCGGATAAACACCATCTCCAGCGGCTCTTGCTTCAGTGTGCTCGGCCCATAAAACACGTCGCTCGCCAGTTGCCTTCCATAACCATTTCGCAAAACTGTCATGTCCAGCAAGCCTAGTGATTCCTGCGGGGGATTCCTTACTTCACTGGCCAGCAGAATGGCTCCCGCGCACGTCCCGAAAATCGCGCCGCCCTTCCGCGAAAACTTGCGTATGGCGTCAAACAAGCCCTCTTCCTTCAAGAATTGCAGTTGGGTGGTAGATTCTCCGCCGGGCAGCACGATCCCGTCGCACCCTTCCAGATCTCGCACCTTGCGCACTTCCACCGTCTCCGCGCCCAATTCCTGCAGTATCGCCGCGTGTGCCGCAAAATCACCTTGTATTGCCACGATTCCGATCGTCACGTGTCCCTTCCGCTTTCCTTCTGGGTTGGAATGACGCGGCCGGGCAAGCACGATTTTTGCCATACTGCGCACGGCCGTTTTTTCCCTGGAATCAATCTTCTTGAGGCTTTTAGCGCGACTCTTCAAAGCCCACCCTACCAGCCCCGCGTGGAGAGCAGATCTTTCTCTTCCAGTTGCCGCACGTCGATTCCGGGCATCGCTTCGCCAAGTTCCTCGCAAGCCTCCAGAATCGCCTTCGGGTCTTCGAAGTGCGTCGTCGCTTTCACGATGGCCTTCGCGCGCGCATCGGGATCGCTGCTCTTGAAAATCCCAGAGCCGACGAACACCGCTTCCGCGCCCAACTTCCGCACCAGCGCCGCGTCCGCTGGTGTCGCAATGCCGCCCGCCGAAAAATTCGGTACCGGCAGCTTCCCCGTCTTCGCGATCTCGCGAATCAGATCGAGCGGCGCGCCCATTTCTTTCGCTTCGCGCATCAACTCGTCGTCGCGCAGCGTGGTCAGTTTCTTCATCTGCGAAACGATCGTGCGCATATGCCGTACCGCTTCCACCACGTTGCCGGAGCCGGCTTCGCCCTTCGTCCGGATCATCGCCGCTCCCTCCGCGATGCGCCGGACGGCTTCACCCAGGTTCCGTGCGCCGCACACAAAAGGCACCCGGTAGTCGTGCTTCCAGATGTGGTTCTCTTCGTCCGCTGGAGTCAGCACTTCGCTCTCGTCAATGAAGTCCACCTCCAGCGCCTGCAGCACCTCGGCTTCCGAGAAATGCCCGATGCGCACCTTGGCCATCACCGGGATGGTCACTGTCTTCATGATTTCGCGGATCACTTTGATGGACGCCATCCGCGCTACGCCGCCTTCCTTGCGAATGTCCGAAGGCACACGCTCCAGCGCCATCACCGCGCAAGCTCCCGCCTTTTCGGCAATGCGTGCCTGTTCGGCGTTCGTGACGTCCATGATCACGCCGCCCTTCAACATCTCCGCCAGGCCGACTTTCACCCGCCATTCGTTCGAACCCTTGGCCTTTCCGCCATGACCGTTGCCGCTGCCGTTCGGTTTCTTTGCTTGCATATTCCTTCTCCTCTGAAAAATTTGGAAATCCTCAAAATCTTTATTGAGCCGAGCGGGCCCGCTCAAACTGTTCATGGTCAATCGCTACGAACCGCGCCGTGCCCCGCGCCAGCAGGTTGCCTTCCCCGTCGCGAATCTCTCCCACGCGAAACCGGTTTCTGCCCTTCTCTTCTTCCTGCCAGCCTTCCACCACAATTTCCCGATCCACCGGCACGGGCTTCCGGTACACCACGTTCAACTCAGCGGTCACCGCCTTCTCTTCCGTCAACTTCGAAATTTTGCCCATCGCTTCATCCAGCACCACCGCGATGATCCCGCCGTGGGCGAATCCTGCGCCGCCGGCGTAGTTCGCCCCCAGCACAAAACGCCCGCGGGTCCGTTTTGCGTCAAAGTCCAGATCAAACACCAGCCGCATCCCGGCTTCATTATTTCCGCCGCAACCAAAGCAGCGGTTTGCTTCCTTCGTATCCAGTTTGACGATTTTCGCCATTTTCAAACCAGCGCTACGTGGGCACGTTCCGCACGCCGCGTGCCCCGCTGCCGCTTGCGCATTTCGCTCTTCAGCAGCTCCGCCAGTGTCGCCACGCCGCGAGCTAGTTCTTTTTCATTTAGGCTCGCAAATCCCAGCCGCAATGTGTTCGGCATCGGCGATTGCACGTAAAAATACCTGCCCGGCGCGAAGAGCACGCCACGCTCCCGCGCATGAATCATCAATTCGCTCGCGTCGAATCCCGGTGGCAGTTCGAGCCACAAGCACATCCCGCCTTCGGGTTTCGTCCACCGTACGCCTTCCGGCATCTGCCTGCGCAATGCCTCATCCACCGCGCGCAAGCGATCCGCATACACCTTGCGCATCTTTGCCAGATGCTTTTGGAATAGTCCACGCTTCAGGAACTCCGCCAGCGTTGCCTGGGCCAGTTGGTCCGTGTGCAGGTCTGTCATCTGCTTCACCAGCCGCAGCCGCCCGATAGCCGCCGCCGGCGCCACGATCCAGCCCACGCGCAATCCGGGGAATGCCACCTTCGCGAAACTGTCAATGTGGATCACCAGATTCCCGCGATCCAGCTGCTTCAGCGAAGGAATGCGCTCGTCCTGGGCGTTCAGCCGCGCGTAAATGTGGTCTTCGACCACCGGAACCTGATACCGCCCCGCCATTTCCAATACCTTGCGACGCGAAGCCAGCGGCATCGATGTTCCCGTCGGATTCTGAAAGTCCGGCGTCAACACGAGCAGCTTCACGCGATTTGCCGCCAGCGTCGCTTCCAATGCTTCCAGATCAATTCCCAGCGCATTGCCCGGTTCCGCGTGCGTCCGCACCGGCACGCCCAGGCACCGGGCCCGCACGCCGTGAAAAACCGCCGAGGCTCCCGGATACGTCGGATTCTCCAGCACCACTGTATCGCCGGGGCGCACAAATGCCTTCGCGATCAAATCCAAAGCCTGCTGGCAACCGTCTGTAACCAGCAGCGTTTCGTCCCTGGCGGGGATTCCATCCTGCTGCAACATCTCGAGCAATGCTTCTTTCAACGGAGCGTAGCCGTCCGAGGCGCCGAGGTTCAGGATGTCCTGTCCTTCGCGGCGCAATGCCGCGTTCGAACAAGTCTGCAACTCCTCCACGGGAAAAAATTCGGGATCCGGTCGCGCCATCACAAAGGACAATGAATTCATTGGCGCAGAGGCCGTCAGGCGGCTCAAAATCTCTTCGCTGCGCTCATCCGCGAAAAGCAGCTCCCAGCGCAAGCCGTTGCCGTTCGACAAACTTGCCGGCGCCGGCGGCGTGATCTTCAATCCATTCCCGTTGTTACGAATGAACGTGCCGCGTCCCACGTGTCCCTGGATCAATCCTTCCGACTCCAGTTCGGCGTAGGCGTTTGCCACCGTGGTGCGATGCACGCCCAGCATCTGTGCCAGTTCCCGGCTCGCGGGAATCCGGTCGCCGGGACGCAAATCGCCCGCATGCACCAGGGAGCGCAGTTGGTCGCGCAGCTGAATGTAGAGGGGAATGTGACTTTCGGGCTGAAGGTGTAATGGCAGCATTGTCTCTCACCCCAGCCTAATTCTACCAGAAATTGGCCTAGTAAAAGAGCCAATTTGTCTTCCACAAACGCCTCGCCGTGGCATAGCCATTCCTCGCTGTGCTCTTGGGTTTCCCTTCCGAACCCGGCACCCTCCAGCACTATCCTCACTCCGGCCGGATCCCTCCTGCACCGTTCTTCTCTCCCGCTTTCAAATCCCGAACGCACAATTTCGTCCAATCGCCCGCGTCGCACTGGTAAATTTCCTTCAGCGGCAAATCCTCGTCTTGCACATCGTAGGAACCAACCTGCATGTCCTCGCTGTCTTCCGGCGAAGCCACCACTACCGGGCTTCCCTCCTTCACCCGCAGGCGAAACTGCCTGGTCGACGCCTCATAATTCGAATACAGGAAACAATGTCCCACGCATGCGCGATCCACCACGTGCAGTGTCACCATCCGGTAATCCGGGGGCTCAAAGATCGTCGCAATCACGCGCGTGCCGGGGGACATCTCTCGCGTAATCTTTTCCGCGTTCTCTTCCAGCCGGCCCGCCAGCCACGTGTCGCGGTAAACAAGCGTGAAGTACACCGCCGCACAAACCGCCAGCGCAAACAAATGCCACTTCCGCGGCCGCAATGTTCCCAGCCAGCAGAAAATAAAAATCGCGCTGATCAGCGTCAACCGCGTCACCAGCAATCCGATCCAGCCCGCATTTTCCTCGGGCCGGAGATTCTCCGGAAGCAGCGCCGTCAAACAAAACGCCACCGCATAGAATTCCGGAAACAGCCGCCGCTCTTTGTCATTCCCTTCTCTTCCCCGCCAGGGCAGCAAATCGAACAAAGTCGCGGCCGCCACAAACACGATCATCGCCAGGGCCACGTATCGCGTCGCCGGCCGGAAAACCCAGAATTGGTCCGCGCCATTCCACTGAAAAAACGGCGCGTCCGGCCAGTCTGGCTGATACTCCGGATGCCGCGCCAGCACCCACCGCACCACCAGTCCAATTCCGATGGCCGCCGCCGGAGGAAGCCACTCCGACCAGCCTCGCATGCGCGGCCACAGCAACCGGTACGCCCCTGCTGCCGCCAGCCACAAAAAACCCAGCGGATGCGCCAGCAGCCCCAGTGGCGCCAAAATCGTCGCAAGCAAAATTCCGCGCCGCTCGCCGTGCCAAAGCGCGGCTAATCCAAAACACGCCAATCCCAAAGACAGGTAGTAGTTCATGAACCCCATATAAAACACGAACCCGTACGCCAGCATCGCCAAGCCTGGCACCAGCAACCACGGCCGCCTCCGCGTCGCCACGCTAATCAACGTGAACACGCCCCAGAAAAACACCAGCACACAAGCTGAAACCGCGATCTTCTCCGCCGCACCAAATCCAAATATCTTGCCGAGTATCAGCAGCATCAAATCAAACAGCACATTCTTACCCTGCCACACCGCATATACTCCCGGCGCCTTCCCCTCCCCAACCAACTGCGCCAGCCAGGCGTTGTAAGCGTGACTCGCCAAATCCCCCGCCTGAATATGCCGCTGCCAGAAACACGGAATCAGGATCGCCGCCGACACCAGCAACACCAGTCCCAGCTCCGTTTTCGTTTGAATTTTCGAAGAAGAAAAATCTTCCACGCGGGGCTGAGCTTCAGCCTGTAGCTCACCCCCGACACGCGTAGCAGTTCGCATGCGCCGTATTGTATCGTTTCCCGCCGCCCAGCCAAAAACGGGCAAGCACGGGCAGGTCGCACTTGAGAATTGAATCGGGAGGGATGCTCAAAACGAGGAATTGGCTACCAACTGCCCTACCGCATCGGCTGCGCTTCACCCAGCTTCTTCAGCCGGTCGCGCAATTTCCTCTGCAACGGGTTCGGCGTGTTCGGATTAAACGCCACCAGGTACCACAACGGCTGCGTCTTGTCCTTGCTCAGATACGTCAGCGTGTTCGCATCAGCATTCGGGTGCCGCGCCACGTTTTCCCGGATTGCCCCGTACGGATGTTTCGCCAGCTTACTCAAAGTCTTCGCATTCGTCCGCGGATGCTCGCTGATCAGCCGCAGCATGTAATAGTCTTCTTCCGGCGCCTGCTTCACCAGCTTCTCAAGCATTTCTGGCTTCGCTTCCGCGCTCAACACCAGCCCGATCTTCTCGTCCCAGGCAGTGTTGATCTGGTTCAATTCGCGCGTCCGCGCGTGGATCAATTCTTCCAGGATGCGCCGCTCTTGCTGCATTCGCGCGATCGGCAACGAGGTGCCTTCCAGCGAATCCAGCACCCGCAAAAGGTGCTGGCGTTCACCGAATACGATCTGTGAAGTGCGATCGATCCGCCCGTTTTCCTTTTCTTTGTGTTGCACAAGGTCCGAACGTCGCATGTTTGGATGCTCCCAATTCCCACCGGGCCTGTCACCGAATGGAACGAACTCTTTGCCGGCCTGCTTTTGAAGGCTCATAAAATTGACACTGCTTTCTGGTCTCGGCTGCGGCTCAATTGGATTATCTTCCGGCCATGCGGTAGGGTAAAGATTCGCGCCCCGGCCCTGTGCCCGATGTGCAACGCCCACAAATTGGATGCAATTGGGCCGATTTTGGCCGCGAGAAAAGGAACCCACATGTCGGCTTTTCAGGAGCATCACGACGAACTCGAGCACTTCGAGCAGCGTTTTGGCCGCGACCGCGGCCGCCTGGCCGTCTCCCTGGACCGCATCACCAACGCGCTCGTCCTAGTCGGCCAGCACGGTGTCTATTGCGCCAGCCAGCGCAACCCCACCCTCCCCGCGATGGACCTCCGCATGGTCACCCAGGAACTCACCCACGCCAAAGAGCTCATTCAATCGGTAATGGAAGAACTCCGCAAACTCCGCGAAACCAACTGACGCCTTCTCTTGAATGCGGCACACTACGGTTTTCAGGTTGCGGGTTTTTCTCCACATATAGAGCGGAACCCAAGCAATGTTATCCTCCTCGAATGACTACGATTAAGAGCCTAGGTGCGAAGGTCCTGCCTTTTGCCTCCACTTTGGTTCTTGCTGCTCCCAACTGCATCACAACGTTCTCACGGCAAACGAGCAGCAACGAACCACAACCCACCGTCCGGCTTGAGGACAATACTGATTGGTGGTCCCTCACCAGAGAAGATAAGGATGCCGAGCGCATCACGTTTCAGGAGCGAGAGCTCCCCCGAGGCAACTTCCAGATTCTTAGCATCCATTTAGACGACGGCCTGCTCCGCCGTGCAGAAGGGAAATTGGGAAGGGCTACAACTGTCGAGCGGGGTGATGCCTCAACTGGTCGGGAACAGCTTTGCTACGTGTCAATCGGGGAGGCTACAAGCACCTATCTCATCTTCGAGACCGGGGAAGTCAACAACACTTTCTATTTGTTCGGTGCCGGCCCGGCATGGAACGGCAACGACAAATGTGTTGGAACAAAAGTTGCGATAAGAAGAGCGTCGACTATCTCTGGGTTGCACCTGGGATTGACTCCCTCCCAGGTGATTGCCATCCTCGGCAAACCCAGCGTCCGCCGCGAAGATCAACTCAGCTATTACCTCCACGCCCGCAAGAAAACTTCCGAAGCCGGCTTGAAGAGAATTCGTCAGCAACACCGCGAAATGAGCGACACGGAATTCACTGACAATTACGCATTCTACGATCTCACAGCCATGATCGTGATGAGATTCAAGGATTCCAGGCTCAACTATCTGGCCGTTTCAGAACTAGAAACGTACTGATTATTGGCTAACGATGCTCACCGCTTCTCGACCGGGAACACAAACTTTAGCGCGGTGTGTGTTGTGCTGAATCCCACCACCTTCACGTCCTTCAATCCCACCTTGCGTCCAGCGCCAATCACATCGGTTTCCGTGATGCTTTTCTGCCCTTTCGGATAAACCACCCACAGCGCCGCGCTTCCCTTCATCTTCCCAACAATTTTCTTTACTTCTCCCAATCCCTCGCGGGTCTCTGCGCCAAAGAAAATCCAGCCCATTCCATCTTCGATCTTACCCGGCGCCACGGCCGACTTCTGCTCCTTCAATTTCTTCAAAAACTCGCCGTCCAGCTTTCCAAGCACCGCCACGGGTTGACCCGGCTTCACCCCCAGTTTCTCCAACACCGACTTCGGATTCGCAATCTTCTGCCGCCATTTCTCCGCCTGCTCACCCAGTTCGAAAATCACAAATCCCTCATCCGTCTTCAGCTGCAGTTCGCCGCCCTTCGCTTCCGCCCTGCGGATCGCCGAAAACGGAATCTTCCTCCGATCTTCGCCGCGAAATATTATCTCCGCCGTCTCCAACAGCGCCTTTCCGCGCACACGCTTCCCACCCCACCGCGCAGAGCAAACGACCTCTTGCCCCATCGCTAGCCCTCCTCGCTAGATTGTCCGTGGATTCCTTACGCGCCGTTTCAACCCGCCGCTACCCACGCACCTACTTCAAAAACGGATTCGTTTCCTTCTCCAGCCCGATGGTCGTCGATCCCCCGTGGCCGGGATGCACCAGCGTGTCATCTGGAAGCTGCATCAACTTCTCCCGCAGCGACTCCAGAATCTGTTCCATCGAACCGCCCCATAGATCCGTCCGCCCGATGCTTCCCGCAAACAGCGTGTCCCCCGCAAACAGTTGCGGCTGCGCCAGCTTCACCCTGCCGCAATCCTTCGGCATGTAAAGTGACACGCTCCCCGGCGTGTGCCCCGGCGTATGAATCACGCTCGCGTGAAAGCCGCCCCACGGCAGGGTATCGCCATCCTTCAGCACTTGATCCACTTCCGTCAGCTCTGGCGTGGCCAGCCCAATAAACGCCGCCTGCTCTTCCATCCCGTGATACAGCGGCAAATCCTCACTATGCATCATCACCGGCGCGCCCGTGTACATGTGCAGCTTTGCCAGCCCGCCAACGTGATCAATGTGAGCGTGGGTGCTGATGATCGCCTTCACCTTCAGTTTGTAGCGCCCCAGCATGCTCAGGATGCGCTCCACCTCGTCGCCAGGGTCGATCACAATCGCTTCGAGCGTCTTGGGGTCCCCGATGATCTGGCAGTTGCATTGCAGCAACCCCACGGGAATCTTCATGTAAATCATGTCCGGGTGCGCCGCGTCCGACGTCGGCGCCATTTTGTGAGTCGCGTCCATGCCCTGCAGTATATCCATTTTCCGGAAGATTTCCTCCCATTAGCGGTCCATCTGCACGCAGGTCTATGTAGGGCCCGCTCGCGCGGACGGACTGTTCTTCGGTTTTCTTCCGGAGGCCGGGGCTTCTGCCCCAGCATAGAGTCATTTGGATGATCTGGGCTTTAGCTAAAGATTACATCCCCATTCTAGTGAACCGAGACATTGCCACCTTTGCCCAGTTCGTTTCTTTTCAGAAAGAATGAGGCGGCAAACATAATTGCCGAGGCCACAGACAGCAGCCAGTACACTTCGACGTAAGAGAGAATTGCAGCTTGAGCCTGAACCATGGCGTAGAGCCGGCCCATTGCCTGTTGTTGAGCGGCATACACGCTTAAGCCGGCCCGCGTGAGACGCATTGCAAGAGCAGTGAGAGAAGCGTGAAACGGGCTAGAAGCCGTATATTCCGCGAGGACGGATTGGTGATACTGACTGCGTCGAGCAATGAGAGTCGTAACAGCGGATGTTCCGATGCTCTGACCCATGTTACGCATGAAATTCATAAGCCCGGCGGCAGCGTTGGCTTTTTCAGCCGGCAAGCCGACGTATCCGGCAAGCGTGAGGGGGACGAACAGAAAGGCTACGGGAATATACTGCCACACGCGCAATAAGGTCGCCGAGCGGAAACTCATCAGCAGATCAACCTGTTTGCTTGAAATATACATGCTGACCGCCAGACCTATCCAACCAAAGGCGATGATGTGACGCGCTTGGAATCGGGTGGTGAGCTTGCCAACCATGGGGAGCACCACCAGCACCACGATGGCGCCGGCCGAAAGTACCATCCCGGCCTTTTGTGCCGGGTACCCCATAAGAGTCTGCAAGAGTTGGGGCATGAGCACAGTCGAACTGAACAGTGCTGCGCCCAGCATCAGGAACATCAGATTCGTTGTGGCGACATTAAAATTCTTGAACAAACGGACATCCACAATGGGCTCTTTCTGAAACCATTCCCAAATGACCATAGCGACGAGAGCCGCGGCGGCGATTGCCACCAGCGTCGTTATGAAATTGGATCCGAACCAGTCGTCTTCCTGTCCCTTGTCCAGGGCAATCTGCAATGCGCCTACGCCCAGGGTCAGGAGAGAAAATCCGATGAAGTCGAACCCGGATAGCCGCTTCTTCAGTCGAGCGAGGTAAGGGGGGTCTTCCACAAGTTGATAGACAAGAGCGAGCGCCAGAGCGCCAACAGGAACGTTGATGTAGAAAATCCAACGCCAGGAATAATTGTCGGTGATCCAGCCTCCCAGCGTCGGACCAATCGCGGGAGCGCAGATGGCGGTGACGCCATACAGTGCGAAGGCCAACCCTCGCTTCTCCGGTGGAAAGGTATCGCCCAAAATGGCCTGGGCCATGGGCTGCAAGCCTCCCCCGAATGCGCCTTGCAAGACTCGAAAAAAAAGAAGGAGGCCCAGATTCGGCGCGATCCCACAGAGTAACGAACTGACGGTGAAAGATACGATGCACGTCAAGAAAAAGCGCTTCCGTCCAAGCCATCCGACCAGCCATCCACTTATAGGCAGAACAATTGCGTTCGAGACAAGATAGCTAGTCAACACCCAAGTGCTTTCGTCATTGCTGGCGCCCAGGTTGCCCGCGATGTGGGGCAAGGCCACATTGGCGATGCTGGTATCGAGGACTTCCATGAACGCGGCCAGCGAAACCGCGGCAGCTATAATCCAGGGGTTGCCTTTGGGCTGCCAGATTCCCTCTCCCGAACTGCCAGGTCCGGCGTCGCTCACGGGAGCCTCACATCGGGTTCAGCGGTTGAATCGGGTTTCAACCGCCGCGGACAGCGCGTCCGAGCGACTCCGGCGATCGGTGCGACAGCGTTAAGGTAAGTTGTTTTCCGATCGTGCAATATTAGGCTCCCCGCTTTGTCTTCCCTGTGGCTTGCCTAACAAACCCGTTTACACTGAGTTCCAGTTCGGCCCGGAGCCAGTCATCCAATTCACTGCCACCGAGGCAGTCACGCTCAAGATATATTTCATATGCCCGGCGCCTGATCTGTTCGTGGCTTGGTCCGTGGTTTGCAGAAGAGTCTACTCTGCGAGGCTTGATAGGGTTTGCGTGAAGCCCCAAAGATTGATTTCTCATACCTTTCTGGCTCATAAGAGGGTTTTTCCTTCCGGCGTTGAAATTCTCTCTGTCCCATCGTGTCTGGGCTTCAGACCTCCGCGCTACGAGTCCCGATGGGTAGCCGGGACTCGTGGCCAGACTGTGGGTATCGCCGACTCACAAGTGAAATGCGATACCGCCGGAGGTCTGGGCGGAGTCCGTTGCAAACACGCCTGGCTCGGCGAACTGCACTACCTGGAGAATCCCGTCGCCGTGCAACCGATTCAGGGGCGGTTCCGCCGCCCGTTGACCCCGCCCGGCCCGGTGAAACACAGAAATCCCAAAACCGCCAACGCCGCAGCGAGCAGAAGCGTCAACATAAGAGCCCCCCTTCATCCCCGCCTCAGCCGTACGCATTGCGCGCGGCCTGATTTTGCCGGATACATCCGGCGTTACCGATTGCTCGTGAGCTGTCCCTTCCGAACGTCCAAGCCGATCCAACAAAGCGCTGTAATCTTTTTCGCAACCTCTTTCGCCCCTGGAATATTCGAGCCTTTACTGCGCCAACGGAAATGCCCAAGATTCGAGCAGTCTCTTCCGTCGATCGTTCGTCAAGATCACGCAGCTCGATGGCCCGCCGTGTTCTGTGCGGCAACTCATTCAAGGCGAAGGACAGCATCCGCCGCCATTCTTTTTGTGAGTAGTCAACCTCCGGATCCGGAGCCAGATCCGGAATCTCCAAAGGAGTTACGTTTTCCGCATGCTCGTCCGGGTCGTCGATCGACACTTCGCGCTTACCACCCTTTTTCCGTTGCAACATTCGCGTTTCGTTGATGGCGACTCTCGTCAACCATGTTGAAAAGGACGATCTACCTTCAAATTGGCGCAGGTGGAGAAAGGCCTTTTGAAAGCTTTGCTGCATGATGTCTTCGGCATCCTCCCGAACGCGGGTGCGACGCAGCGCGACGGCGAGAATCCTTCGCTGGTGACGCGCGATCAATACTTCAAATGCCTGGGCATTCCCGTTTCTGGCGCCAGCAATCAGAGCGGACTCCTCCCCTTCCGCGACAGCGTGGAGGGGAGGGACCTCTGGTGCCCGTTTTTCGAACTCGTTTACGAGTGACGGCACAGTGTCCCTCCGGGTCCGCACGTAAAATCAGGTCCGCTGGCGTTCGAGCTAGTCTTTTCGCTCGGGCGTGCTCTGAATTCTTGCCGGGGATTTCTTTTGCCGAGTTCCGGGTTCGCAAGCACTCGTGGCGAGCAAGCGACGAGATTCACCAGGCATCCGGCAAACAAGCAAAGAAACCAGATGAACGGGGCGTGCCTCGTGCCGGCTTTCAGTTGTTCCAGAACATGCCTGGTGTAGATACCCGTGGCGATGAATCGGGTACCCTCCTTTGACATGGAGCGCAAAAACCGTAGGCCGGTGTTGTCTATGCATGTGACCCCACAGAGATCGACGGTGCATGTCCGTCCGTTCTGCGGGCGGTGCCTGTTTTTCCAGCTGGTCCGCAGCTCGCCGACCCACGGTTCGACCAAACGACCTTCGAGAGTCCACCTTTGCTCCGTGAGCGTCTCAGCGATGGTGATTCGCAGCATTCGCGTGGCTCGCTTTCTTCTCTCAGTTGCAGAAGTCCATTCATCCGCCGGCCGGTTTGATCGGTCGATTCCAAGCGCTTTCCCAACACTGAACCTTCACGAACGGGACATCATTCGCAACCGCTTGCGCAAATGAACTTCAGACCCGCCTCGCTCAAAGTGAACAATGTCCATATTGGCTTTCATCAACTGGATGCCGCGGCCATGCGCGGAAAGGGGATCCGACAACGCGCTGTCGCCTGCTGTTTTTTCGAAGTCGAATCCATTTCCCTCGTCCGTCACGACGATGGATATTTCCCTGCCAGGCCAGCAGCGGCAGCGAACGTGCACTTTTGCGTGGGGGTGCTGGTGACTGCCGTGCACGACGGCATTCCCCAGAGCCTCGCGGAGGGCCAGTTCGACACCGAACTCTTCTCCCGGAGCACATTGCGAACCCTCAATCAGGAGCATCAGGCGTTCCACCAGCGGGGAGATAGCCTGAACTTCACTTGGCATCCAGCAGTCAATTTCCAGGACGAAAGAAGAAATGGAATTTTTTCGTGGGAATCGCGCTAGTGAATCCGCTGCTCCGTTCAGACTTCGCATCTCTCGCATGACGAACCCCCCGTGAACCGGAAAAGGCAAGCTGACGGCCAAAGCAAGGAGGGCGATGAAGGTGGGGGAACTTATTGATTTTTAGTGGAATGGCCAGGGGAGAGAAGGCAGTCTGGATCGCGCTGCCAGGGTGGCACTGCCATATTTGCGGTAGCGTGCCAGCTTTGCGGCATGCGGGAAAAGTGCAGGAAGAGACGTCGTTTTTAAATATACGAGGGTGAAACTGCGGGCGCAGCCCCGTCAGGCCGGGCGGCGTGCGATTCCGAGTTTGCGAATTCTCTGCTGCAGGGTGGACCTCTTCATTCCGAGATGTTTTGCCGCCCCATTGGGGCCCGCCACAACCCAGTTGCATTGCTCCAGGGCTTTGAGGATCTGCTGACGTTCCGATTGCTCGAGAACATCATGAAGCGCGCCGTTCGCCGGCGCCTTCGGAGAGATGGCTCTTTCCAGGTCGCGACCGGCCTTGGAGAAGTTCAGATCGGCCAAATCAACGCTTAGAGCAGGACTTGTGGAAACTATGACGGCGCGCTCGATCACATTCTGGAGTTCCCGGATGTTCCCCGGCCAATGATACCGGCACAGCGCATCCATCGCCGCTGATGGAATTGTTTCAATCACCTTGTTCATCCGCCTGGAGAATTGCTGCGCGAAATGCCGCGCGAGAAGGGGAATATCGCCTTCACGCTCGCGCAAGGGCGGCACATGGACGGGAAATACGTTGACACGAAAAAACAGATCGGATCGGAATTTCTGTTCGTTCACCATCGCTTCCAAATCGCGGTTCGTCGCGGCAATCAAACGCGCGTCAGTGCGAAGCGTCCTGGAACTTCCCAGGCGTTCGAATTCCCTCTCTTGCAGCACGCGGAGCAGCTTGGTCTGGAGTTCCAGGGGAATTTCCCCTATTTCGTCCAGAAAAATGGTGCCGCCGTTGGCCACTTCAAAGCGCCCGATTCGCTGCGCAATCGCTCCCGTGAATGCGCCTTTCTCATGTCCAAACAGCTCGCTTTCCAGCAAGCCGGTCGGAATAGCCGCGCAGTTGAGCTTGACGAAGGGCTTTGAGCGCCGTGGGCTCAAATCATGAATGGCTCGCGCAATCAGTTCCTTGCCCGCGCCCGTCTCTCCATAAATCAGCACCGTCGAATCGGTCGGCGCCACGGTTTCCACCCGCTTGAGGGCTTTGCGGAGGGAAGCGCTGGTTCCCACGATCTGGGCAAAATTCATTTCGCTACGGATTTCATCTTCAAGATAGAGCTTTTCCTGGGCCAACTTGTCTTTCAGCTCTCGAATCTCGCCAAAGGCAAGGGCATTCTCCACGGCAATCGCAACCTGGTTTGCGATCTGGGTGAGAAACTCGATATCGCCCGCGAACGCATTGTCCTGATATTTGACCACGCCGAATGTACCCAGCACGCGGCCCCGGCTGAGAAGAGGAAGGACGCAGACCGTTCCAACTTCGGCTTGCGCGGTGTCCTTCATTCCCTGCCGCCTCGCCTCCTGGACACTGCCACACCAGAGTTTGCCGGTGCGAAAGACCTCTCCCGAGATATCTTCATCTATGGGGACAAGGCTCTCCTCCTGGACAGATTCGACGCTAAAGGGGAAATCCATGGCGTAGATCCGCATGTGGGTGTTGTCGCTATCGGGAAGAGTAACGCCGGCGCCATCGAAGCCCATGACCCGGCGCGTGCTGGCCACCACGGCTCGGAGAAGATCCCGGAAGTCGAGATTGGAAACCACGTGATTGGTCAATTCGAGGAGAAGTCCAACACGCTCGCTCTTCCTGTGCAACTGCTGTTGTGAGGCCTGGGCCTCAGCAAAGTGCAGCGCGTTGTCAAACGCGAGAGCAATCTGCTCTGCCACCACGGAAAGAAAGTGAACTTCTTCGGCGGTATAGATATCGGGAGCTTTGCTTGCAAAGGTGAGAGCACCGATTTTGCTGTGGGCTGTGGTTAAGGGCAGAGTGCACACACTGCGGATTCCATGCTTCTTCAAAATCTCCCGGAAATGGCAAACCTCAGTATCATGCGGTGCAAGCGTAGTGATCAGAGGCTCCTGGTTCTGGTAGACCCACCAGGCGTCGGATTCCTCCATTTTCAGTTCCGGGTCGGGAGGGATAGCCGCTTCTGTCTCAGCGTCGAGGAAATGCCGGTGAAACGTATTCGATTTCTCGTCATGGATGGACACACCGACGCGATCAAACTGGACGACCCGGTGCAGTTCCCTCACTAACGCGCGAAACAGATCCTGTGGGTCGCGATATGTTCCGATAGCGTTCGATACGCGGATAAGGGTTTCGTAGCGAGTCTCAGGTAATGCAGCTGCAAGGATTTCCGAACCGTTGCTCATCGTCTGCGCACCGCCGGAGTAAGTCTGGATGCTTCTGCATGTGATGCCTGACCTGGCGCAAATGGTGCCACAAAACGGGCACGCTACCGCAAGCGCGGCAGTGCCACATGGGCAGTCTGACCCATGGAGCTGTCCCCAGGAGGCTCATCTCACGACAAATCAATAACTTCGCCCTTTTTGGAACACAAGACTCTTTGGCAGGTGCGCTGCATTAATCCTTCCGTGCGACATGTCCGGACGGTTAAGAAACCCAGAAAAATACCTGAAAAGGGATGGATCCAAAAGACACACCATGAATAGTGCACTTAGACACAGTCTCGTTATAGGCGGAGTGGCTGGTTTGATTGTTATCGGTCTGATCGTTGGGGCCCTGCGCCCGAAGCATGCGTCCGGAGCAGGAAGGGCAGCGCTTCCGATAGTTATGGTGGCGCAGGTCGAACAGAGGGATGTTGACCTATACAGCGAATGGATCGGTACGCTGGCAGGAGAGGTGAATGCCAACGTTCAGGCGCAGGTCACAGGGTATTTGCTCCGGCGGGATTACCAGGAAGGGTCGTCGGTAAGGAAGGGGCAATTACTTTTTCAGATTGATCCAAGGCCCTTCCGGGCGGCGCTCGACCAAGCCGAAGGACAGTTAGCGCAGGCCACCGCGCAGCTTGCAAACGGCGAAGCTGTTGAAGTCCGCACCCAGCTCGATGTGGAACGCTACGCCCCATTGGCGAAGGAGCAGGCCGCGAGCCAGCAGGATCTCGACAATGCCACACAAAACAACTTGGCGGCGAAGGCCACCGTGGCTACGGCCAAGGCTCAAATCAAGACGGCCGAAGCCGCCGTTGAAACGGCAAAGCTGAACCTCGGGTTTACGCAAATCAGTTCGCCCGTCGACGGCATCGCCGATGTTGCGAGGGCGCAGGTCGGCGATCTGGTCAGTTCAAGCAGCGGGACTCTTACGACTGTTTCAACACTCGACCCGATCAGGGACTACTTTACCGTCAGCGAGCAGGATTATCTCCAATTGAAGAAGCAGTTTTCAGGCGTGGACAAACAGCGTTGGAAACTGCAGCTCATTCTCGCTGACGGGTCAACCTATCCCCGCGAGGGCACCTTCTACTTCGCGGGGCGCGCCGTCGATCAAAACACCGGCGCGATCCAGTTGGCGGCACTCTTTCCCAATCCGGGCAATGTTCTGCGTCCCGGACAGTACGGCAAAGTCCGCGCCGTAGTTCGAACCCAGAAAGGCGCTTTACTGATTCCGCAGGCTGCGGTCACCGATCTGCAAGGGAGCTATCAAGTCGTAGTTGTCGGCGGGAACGACAAGATCGCCATCCGGTCGGTCAGAGTTGGGGACCGCGTTGGCACTATGTGGATTATCCAAGATGGACTGAAGCCGGGCGAGCGTGTGGTCGCGCAGGGCCAGCAGGCTCTGAGGCCGGGGACGGTCGTACAGACCAAACCACTTGTCGCCCAGTGAAGGTGAACAGTGGCATCGGAATAAAAGCAACGTGAGTGTGGAATGCGAGGGCTAGCCTAGCCCGGACTCTCGTCATTGCCTATTTTCCAACAGAAGCGCGCCCAGAACTATCTGAGTTTGATCGAAAGGAACCGCGATCCATGGCGAATTTTTTCATAAGGCGGCCTATCGTGGCGATGGTGATCGCCATCTTGATGGTGATTGTAGGCGTGGTCAGCATCGCAAGCCTTCCCGTGGCGCAGTTTCCGAACATCGTTCCGCCGGAAATTCAGCTGCAGGCCTCTTACGTCGGCGCGGACGCGCAGGCCCTTGAGCAGTCCGTTGCCACACCCATCGAACAGCAAATCAATGGCGTGGACAACATGAACTACATGTACTCCTTGAATGCCACCGGCAACTCGCAAACCACCATGGTGGTGGACTTCGACCTGAAGACCGATCCGAACACTGATCTCATCCTTACCCAGTCGCGCGAGCAACTGGCTGCCGGCCAGCTTCCGCCGGACGTTAACACCTATGGGGTCACGATCAAAAAGTCCGTGACCGCACCGCTCATGTTGGTCGGCCTGTTTTCTCCGAAGGGCACTTACGATACGACGTTCCTTGGCAACTACGCCTATATCAATCTCAACGACCCCATCGCTCGCTTGTACGGCGTGGGCCAGACACAGGTTTTCGGCGCTGGGCAGTATGCCATGAGGCTCTGGGTACAGCCTGACAAACTCGCGAAGCTGGGCATCACGGTCACAGATATCGTCAATGCGGTGCAACAGCAGAACACGGTCAACCCTGCTGGTCAGGTGGGGGGTGAACCAGCTCCCGCGAACCAGCAATTCACTTATTCCGTGCTGGCGCAAGGCCGCCTGACCTCCCCGGAACAATTCGAAGATGTGATCGTGCGCGAGGCGCCCGATGGCGGGATCGTTCGCGTGAAAGACGTCGCTCGCGTCGAGCTTGGCGCGCAAGACTACAGCATTGTCAGCCGCTTGAATGGCAAGCCCGCGATCGTAATCCCCGTTTACCAGTTGCCCGGTTCCAACGCCGTCGAAACTGCCGCCGGCGTTCGCAAGCTGATGGCGGAGATGAAGCAGCGCTTCCCGGAAGACATGGATTACGCCATATCGTTGGACCAGACCGCCGCCGTTACCGAAGGCATGAAGGAGATCATTCAAACCCTGTTGATCGCGATTGCGCTGGTTATTCTTGTGGTGTACCTCTTCCTGCAAGACTGGCGCGCTACGCTGATCCCGCTGCTGGCCGTGCCCGTCTCGCTGGTGGGCACCTTTGTTTTCTTCCCGATCTTCGGCTTTTCCATCAATACGCTTTCGATGTTCGGATTGGTGCTGGCGGTCGGCTTAGTGGTGGATGATGCGATTGTCGTGGTCGAAGGCGTGCAGCGCCACATCGAGGAGGGTCTTGCTCCGAACGACGCCGCGCGAAAAGCCATGGCGGAACTCTCTGGCCCGGTCATCGGCATTGCCCTGGTGCTGTCTGCCGTATTCGTACCCACGGCCTTTATTCCTGGCATCACCGGGCGGCTGTACCAGCAATTCGCGGTGACCATCGCCATTTCGGTTCTGCTCTCGGCGTTCAACGCGCTGACTCTCAGCCCGGCTCTCGCGGCTTTGCTGCTGCGACCGAAGAAACAGAACACGGGGTTGCTGAACCGATTTTTCGATTGGTTCAATCGCGTGTTCGGGCGCGCCACCGACGGCTATGTCCGTTTGTGTGGCGGGCTGATCCGCAAAAGCGCAGTTGCAATCGCACTGCTGGTGATCCTCAGCCTTGCCGCAGGATTTTTTGGCAGCCGCCTGCCTTCGAGCTTTCTGCCCGATGAAGACCAGGGATACGTGTACATCAACATGGATCTTCCGAATGCCGCTTCGCTCGAGCGCACCAGCGAAGCCGCGAAACAGGTTGAACAGGTCCTCGCCAACACCCCCGGTGTCGAATACACCACAAGCGTGGTTGGCTTCAGCTTGCTCAGCTTTGTGCGGACTACTTACAACGGCTTCTTTTTCGTCACGCTGAAGCCCTGGAGCAGCCGCGGAACACGAGCGGAACAGTTCCAGGAAATCAAGCAGCGTTTGAACCAGCAGCTCAGCCAGCTTCCGCAAGGGACTGCTTTCAGCTTCTCGCCGCCGGCGATCCCCGGCGTCGGCACTTCTGGCGGATTTCAGTTCGTGCTGGAAGACCGCGCGGGGCGAAATGTTGCGTTCCTGGCGGGCAACCTGGATAAGTTCATGGCCGCCGCTCGCAAACGGCCCGAAATTGGGTATGTCAGCACCTCATTTCTGCCGAGCGTCCCGCAAGAATTTCTGGAGGTCAATCGGGAAAGAGTGCTGAAGCAGGGTGTGGCCATCAGCGACGTGTACAGGACCATTCAGTCTTTCATGGGCGGACTGTTCATCAACTACTTCAACGATTTCGGCCGCACCTGGCAGGTATACGTCGAGGCCGAAGCGCCTTACCGGGCGAATATGGAAAACCTCGGGCAGTTCTATGTGCGCAACAGCGCCGGTCAAGCGGTTCCACTTTCTGCGCTGACGAAATTTGAGTCGCGTTCCGGCCCCGAATTCACGATGCGCTACAACGAGTATCGCTCCGCGCAAATCAACGGCAGCGCCGCGCCCGGTTATAGCTCGGATCAGGCCACCGCGGCTCTGGAAGAAGTCTTCAAGCAAACCATGCCCCGCGAGATGGGCTTCGATTACCTGGGCATGTCGTATCAGGAACAGCAAGCACGCAAAGGAGTTCCGGCTTGGGCGATCTTTGGATTGTCGCTGCTGTTTGTGTTTCTGATTCTGGCGGCACTGTATGAAAGCTGGTCGCTGCCATTCAGCGTATTGCTGAGCACGCCGGTCGCGGTATTCGGCGCTTTCGCGGTGCTGTGGCTGCGTCGCACGGTGCTCAGCGCCTTCTATCCCGCCTACATGGTTCAGATCGAGACCGACGTGTATTCGCAAATCGGGTTGGTGATGCTGATCGGCCTGGCCGCCAAGAACGCGATTCTGATCGTGGAGTTTGCCAAGGAAGAGTACGAGAAAGGAAAGCCTCTGGTGGATGCGGCGCTGGAAGGCGCTAAGCTCCGCCTGCGGCCAATCCTGATGACTTCGTTCGCGTTCATTCTGGGCTGCGTGCCTTTGTGGATCGCCACTGGCGCCGGTTCGGTGGCCCGCCAAATTATGGGGACGGCCGTTATCGGGGGCATGCTGGCGGCGAGCGTGATCGGGATATTTCTGATCCCGGTGATTTTTTATCTGGTTGAGAAATGGTCGGGTGCCGGCAAGGAACACAGTTCGGCGGCAGTGCCGGCAACGCCCGTGCCCGCGCCTGGAGATTGAGCTGGGCCAGCAATGATCGAGAAACGGAACGCACGGTGAAACGGTTCATGAAAAAGTTTCGGAAATTGATTTCCATTATCCTGGTAACGAGTTTCAGCGGCGGTTGTATGGTGGGCCCGAACTACCACAAGCCCGCCGTGCAAACTCCTGCGGCGTACCGCGAGTTGAAAGAAAGCCCGCAGGCCCAGGCTCAAGAAGCTTCCTACGCCGACCTTCCCTGGTGGCAGGTCTTCCAGGACCCGCAACTCCAGGATCTGATCCGCACCGCCTTGAAACAGAATTACGACATGCAGTTGGCCACGGAGCGCATCAAAGCCGAGCGAGCGCAACTGGCGATCACGCGTTCCTATCTTTTCCCGCAAGCGCAAGGCAGTGGCAATTTCACAGGCGGCAAGGAGCAGAGTTTTCAGTCGAAATCAAATTTCTTCGCACTCACCGCTGATGCCGCCTTCCAGCTGGACCTGTTCGGCAAGCTGCGGAGAGAGACCGAAGCGGCGCGCGCTCAACTCCTGGCGACCGAGGATGCGCAGCGTACCGTCATGCTTACGCTCGTCAGCGATGTGGCAAGCGACTACTTCACACTGCTGGAGCTTGACCTTCAACTCCAAATCACGCGGGACACGGTGAAGACCCAGCAGGATTCCGTGAAACTTACTTCGTTCAGGGTGGACCATGGTGTCGCCACAAGGCTCGATGTGCTTCAAGCTCAACAGGTGCTCGACACGGCGAATGCGCAGATCCCGGACCTTGAGAGACTGATTGGCCAGGAAGAAAATGCCATCAGCATTCTCATTGGCGCGTACCCCCAAGGCGTGCAGCGCGGGCGACCACTCCTGGAACAGCCCCTTCCTCCCGAAGTGCCGCCGGGATTGCCTTCCGCACTGCTCGAGCGGCGGCCCGACATTCGCCAGGCCGAGCAAGTGTTGATTGCCGCGAACGCCGAAATCGGCGTCGCCAAAGCGTCGTTCTTCCCGCAAATATCACTGACGGGCTCGGGAGGCGGCGCGTTCGGCCGCAGCAGTGTGTTTACCGGGTTGATGAGTTCGCAAACGGGCATCTGGTCTTACGGCGCTCATGTAACTCAGCCCATTTTCACTGGAGGCGCGCTTCGAGGGAACCTGCATCTGGCCGAATCCCAGCACGAGCAGGCTTTGATCGCTTACAAGCAGGCCATTCAGCACGCGTTCGGCGATGTCTCCGATGCCCTGATCGGATATCAGAAATTCCATGAGGTGCGAGTTCGCCAGGAGGAGGCCGTAAAAGACCTGGAGCAGACAGTCCGCCTCTCCATCCTGCGCTACGAGGGTGGTACCGCTACCTATCTCGAAGTGCTGGACGGCCAAAGATCGCTTTTTGCCGCGGAGCTCACGTTAGCGCAGGCTCGAGGCAACGAGTATCAGAGCTTGGTGCAGCTCTACCGGGCACTTGGTGGCGGGTGGCAGACATAACGCCGCCAGGTGTTTTTTCCTGTCCAGACTTACGAGTAGGCATGCGCGCGCGGTTCGATTTTGGCCCCCGGCGCCAGCAGCGTTCGCGCGGCAACTTCTTCCTTTGTCCGGCTCCGCGCTTCGCGCCGCGCTACGCCAGGTGAAGCGGCCGTCTCACAGGCGGCCCGTGTCGCATGATCCCGCCTGTCGGCTATTTACGCACGGTAGCGCAGGAAGTTGCGAGTGAGTGGTGGAAAATTACGACCAACCCAATTCGACGCTGTTTTTCTCCTTTTGGGAACGAATGGCCTGAATCGCGACCTAGTCTATGACTTACGCTGCTGGCGGCGGTCGTGGGCGTGTTCGGAATGGCCATTGGCGTCCAGCCAGGCCAGGAGACAGCGAATGCTGCCGTGGGCCAAGGCGATGCTGGAATCGGCGGCGCCGTAGTAGAGGTTGATCGTGTCGCCGTCCGGTCCAATGGTATAGCCGCAGGGAAAGACGACGTCCTGGACATCTCCCTGGCGTTCGTAGGGCGCCTCTGGGGCGAACATCCAGGAATCTCCACGGACCAAACACTTCTCCGGTTGTTCCAGATCAAACAGGGCCAGGCCAAGCCGATAGATGGAACTGGACGGCGTCCTTCTCACGCCGTGATAGATCATCAGCCAGCCCCTCGGAGTTTCAATTGGAGGAGGAGACATGCCGATTTTATTGGCGTCCCACCACGCGCCGCGACGGGCTTCCAACATCAGCTTGTGACTTCCCCAATGGCGGAGGTCGGGAGAGTAGGAGATCCAGATATGCGCGCCCAGCGGCGTCATCGGCCTGTGGATCAACGCCCAGAATCCGTTGATCCTTCTTGGCATGATGGCGGCATCCTTGTCGTCGGGAGTCATGATGACGCCAAATCTCTCGTAGGTGCGGAAGTCTTTCGTGAGCGCCAGGGATACGCCCGGACCGCCGCGGGAATAGGAGGTATACACGACCGCGTATTGGTTCAGTTCGGGGACGAAGGTGATGCGCGGATCTTCGATACCCCATATTTCTTCCGGATATTGTTCCGGGCAGGCAGGCAAAGATGGTTCGGTGTCAATCAACCAATTGTTGACTCCATTCACCGAGCGCGCAGCAGAAAGATGAGAAAGGCCGCGGCGATCTTCCACGCGGCAGAGGAGAAGCGTGGACCCATCAGGCATGAGTGTAGCGCCCGCGTTGAAGACGCTGTTAATGCAATAGGGCCAATCCTTTTCGGTCAGGATCGGATTCAAGGAGTAGCGGTTGAACAGGATATCGTGTTGGATCATCGTTTCCCTCGAGAACATTCTTGAAATAAGAAAACAAGACAGTGCACTGGGCCGCGAGGGGGAGGGGCTGATTGAGGTTGGATCATGATTTCCGGTCGGTGATGTCTGATTTCTCCAACTTGCGCATTTCCAAAAGGGCCATCAGGAAAGAGAGTGTGGATTCCGCACCCTGGTTTTCGTTGGCGCGGTCGGGATGCAAACCGTCACGGCAACCGCCGGTGGTGGTGTCATAGAGGGCAATCTGCAAATCGTTGTCGCCGAGGAACCAATTGAAAGCCGTCCATGCTTCTTTCCGCCAGCGTCCTTTACCCGTTGCGCGATAGGCTTGCAGATAGGCGGAAACCGTTGCGCAGGCTTCGATGGGTTGCTGGTCAAAGCGAGCCTTTTCCGTTTTCTTGGAGTAGAAGCCGTGGGAGCCGATGGGCACGAAGTGGCCCTTGGTTTCACACCGCTGCACGGTCGCAAGCCAATCCAGCGCTTCGAGCCCGGCCGATACCATGGCATCGTTGCCGCTCCGCGTTCCGGCGCGGATCAAGGCCTGCGGCAATCGGGCGTTGGAATAGGTCAGCACGTTTTCGAACCACTTCCAGTCCACAGTACGGTTGGTCTGGTAGGAGTCGAGCAGACGATTCGCGAGGGCGTCCGCAGCGTTCAGGGCGGCGCGATCGCCGGGGAAGGACTCAAGATATTCAAGGAGCCCGAGCAACGTGAATGCGTACGCACGGGGACTCTTGAACTCCAGCGCCGCCGGAACGGCCATTTCGAACAATCGGCCGGCAGCTCCCCGCAGTCCGACGTCATTGGTCCTTCCAAGGACGGTGCCGAGGCCCCACAATGCGCGGCCGTGGCTGTCTTCTGAACCGTGCAGCTCTTGCCACTGGCGTTCATAGCTGAGACAGTTTCGGAAGCGCCTGGTGGATGGATCAAAAGCAAGCCACAAAAAAGCGAGATAGCGTGCGGCGAGATCCACCGAGCGGGTGGCGGAGGTGCTGCCCAGTTCTTCCAGTAGAATCGCGACAATAAGGGCGCGAGCGTTGTCATCGGTCGAATAACCTTCAGGGTAGTTGGGCACGTTGAAGACTGCGTGCTCCACGATTCCCGTGCTGTCTGTCATCCGGCGCAAGTGATCGAGTTTTATGGCCGGGAGCCGGTCCAAGGCTTTTTCCGTGTTCTGTGCCGAGAAGGTTGCCCGGGGTTTCCGCAGGCGTTCGTTGTAGACGCGTTCAAAACTTCCCATGTACTGCTGAGCCACACGGTGCCAGACCATGTCCCTGGCAAAGAGGTAGGCGCGCTTGCGCATGGCATGGCGCGAGGTCCCATTGTCCAGAAGTTCGATGGTCTTTGCGGCGATCGCCTGGGGATCGTTGAAAGGAACGAGGACGCCGCGCTCGTCGTCGAGCAATTCAATGGCATGCAGATAGGGCGTGGAAATGATGGCCTTGCCGGCGCTGAGGGCGTAGGCAAGAGTGCCGGAAACGACTTGTCCCTTGTGTTTATAGGGCGTGATGTAAATGTCGGCAGCACCGATAATCTGCATCAACTCTTCCGGGCTCTCGAACCGGTTGCGAAAGATTACGTTGGCCTCGACGCCCAGGTCTTTGGCGAGCTTCTCCAAAGATGCCCGGTACTGGTCACCGTCGCGCCGAAGGATGTGCGGGTGGGTTACGCCGGAGATCATGTAGACGACGTTTTCGTGGCGCGAGAGGATGGCGGGGAGGGCCTGGATGACGTTTTCGATGCCCTTGTTGGGCGAGAGCAATCCAAAGGTGAGCAAAACGTCCTTGCCTTCGGTGCCGAAGGCGTCCTTGTAGAAATTGGGGTCAGTGAAAGCCAGGTCAGGGATGCCGTGCGGAATCAGATCGATCTCGGATGCAGGAACGTGGAAGACTTCCTGCAAGATTTCGGAGGATTGGCGGCTCATGACGATGAAACGATCCGACAGCGCAGCGATTTCCTCCATCACCGCGCGCTGGTCCGGGTTGGGATCGCGAAGCACGGTGTGCAGGGTGGTGATTACCGGCATCTGCAGCCGACGAAGCAGTTCGAGAATGTGACCGCCCGCGGGTCCACCAAATATTCCGTATTCGTGCTGCAGGCAAACTAGATCAATGCTGCTGAAATTCAGGAAATCAGCGGCCTGCCTGTAAGAAGCCACCTCATCCTGAGCAAGCTCGAATCGAATCCGGGGCGGGTAGCTGTAGCCTTCGGGAGTATCGTTGACCGGGAGCGCGAGGAGTTCGGTGAACTCGTACTGCGCGTGAATCGCGTCACACAAGTCCGTGGTGAAGGTGGCGATTCCACACTGGCGGGGGAGGTAGTTGCCGATGATGGCCACCCTGCTGGGCAACATGGGGCGGGGATGCAGCGGCCCGAGGGACACAGGTGATTCATCGGCGACGAGTGTATCGAGGCTGATCACATCTTCGATACACAGATGCTCAAGCACCTTGGAAATGCCCGTGGCGTCGGTGGCAGGCGACCTTTCCATTGCAGCACCTGTTTTCGACTTTGACACTGAATTCCTGTCTTGATGCTTAGTTTGTTTGGTACCGGAGCGACCGAATGCCCGGCCAACCTGAGCAGATAGCAATTAGTACGATCCGCCCATACCCCCGCCATGGCCCGGACCGGCCGCGGCCATCATTTCTTCTCCCTTGTGGTCGGCGATCAGGACTTCCGTTGTGAGCATCAGGGAGACGATGGAGGCGGCGTTCTGGAGAGCCAGCCGCGTGACCTTCGCCGGATCGATGACGCCGCCCTTGACCAGGTCGCCGAACTCGCCGGTATCCGCATTGAAGCCGAAGTTTTCGTCCTTGGATTCGCGCACGCGGCCCACCACCAGCGCGCCTTCATGCCCGGCATTCTGGGCGATCTGGCGCAGGGGTTCTTCAAGGGCGCGCTTTACAATATTTACGCCGGTGGCTTCATCGTCGTGGAGCTTGAGCTTCTCGAGGGCCGGCAAGCAGCGCAGGAGCACAGTGCCGCCGCCAGCGACGATGCCTTCCTCAACCGCGGCGCGAGTCGCGTGCATGGCGTCCTCGACGCGGGCTTTCTTCTCTTTCAACTCGGTTTCGGTTGCGGCGCCGACCTTGATTATAGCCACGCCGCCGACGAGCTTGGCCAAGCGCTCCTGGAGCTTTTCCCTGTCGTAGTCGGATGTTGTGTCTTCGATTTGCGCACGCAGTTGCTTGATGCGCCCTTCGATTTCGGCGGACTTTCCGCCGCCGGCGATGATGGTGGTGTTGTCCTTGTCGATGGTGACCTTTTTGGCGGTGCCCAGCTCCTCAATTTTCACGTTTTCAAGTTTCAGGCCGAGATCTTCGGTGATGGCTTTCCCGCCGGTGAGGATGGCGATGTCTTCGAGCATGGCCTTGCGGCGATCGCCGAAGCCGGGGGCTTTCACGGATGCCACCTGGATCGTTCCGCGCAGCTTGTTGACCACCAGGGTGGCGAGAGCTTCGCCCTCAAGATCCTCGGCGATGATCATAAGCGGCTTGCTCAGTTTGGCTGCTTGCTCGAGCAGGGGCAGCAGGTCCTTCATGGAACTGATCTTCTTTTCGTGGATCAGAATGCGGACGTCTTCCAGAACGCATTCCATGCGCTCCGGGTCGGTAACAAAATACGGGGAAAGATAGCCGCGATCGAATTGCATGCCCTCGACAATTTCGAGGGTGGTGTCCATGGTCTTGGATTCCTCGACGGTGATGACGCCATCCTTGCCGACTTTCTTCATGGCCTCGGCGATGATGTCGCCGACGTGCTTGTCGGTGTTGGCGCTGATTGTGCCGACCTGGGCGATCATGTCGCCTTTTACCTCGCGGGACATCCGCTTGATCTCCGCGACGGCGACTTCCACGGCTCTGGCGATGCCGCGCTTCAGCGCCATCGGATTCGCGCCGGCGGCAACGGTTCGCACGCCTTCCCGGAAGATGGCCTGGGCCAGGACGGTAGCGGTGGTGGTGCCGTCGCCAGCCACGTCCGAAGTCTTGGAGGCCACTTCACGCACCATCTGCGCGCCCATATTCTCGAGGGGATCCGGCAACTCGATCTCCTTGGCCACGGTGACGCCATCCTTGGTGATGATGGGAGCGCCAAATTTCTTTTCAATTACGGCGTTGCGCCCCTTGGGACCGAGGGTGATCTTCACCGCGTCGGCAAGGATGTTTACGCCACGCAAAATCGCCTGACGGGAATTTTCACCAGTTACAATCTGTTTTGCCATGAGACTTAACCCTCCCGAGTGATCGAACATTTCCTTGCGTCCCGGACTTTCGTTCGGAACTTGTTACTTCCTGCCGGATGCCGACTTTGCGATTGCGCCGACCTTCACCAGAATTTCCTCCTCGCGGAGAATCAGGTATTCCTGGCCGTCGAGCTTGATGTCGCTGCCGGTGTACTTGCCGAACAGAATGCGGTCGCCCACGCTCACGTCGAGCGGAATGCGCTTGCCCTTTTCCAATTTGCCCGCGCCGACGGCAATGACTTCGGCTTCCTGGGGCTTTTCCTTGGCCGTGTCGGGGATGATGATGCCGCCTTTCGCGGTATCGATTTGTTCCAGGCGGCGGACGAGAACATGGTCATGCAGAGGGGTGATGTTGAATTTCATTTTGCAAGGCTCCATTTCATTGCTTCCCGGCGCGGTTCGTTTGACACCTGGCAACCGCGAGCCCGCGCTACGGGCGAAAAGCTTTCTGGTTCTTCAGGCGCTCGGCTTCCAGATCTTCCGCCTGTTTTTTCTTCAGATCGGCGTCCCGTTGGGGTTTCTCCTGTTGCTCGAGGGTCACGGCATCGGCGATGGCGAGTTCCGCCTGTGCATTCATCTGCTTGGAAAAGATGATCAGCCCAAAGCGATTGGTGAGCGGAGAGCGAACCAGCTTAAAGAAATATTTGACATCCTCCCAAGACGCTATGGCTTTCTCGCTGCCGCTGAATCCATCGATCAAGATGGAACCGGCCTCGGGCTCAAGAAGCGTGGCGGGGCCGTATTTTGCGGAGATGGATTTGACCATGTCGCCCGGGGTGAGTCCCTGGGTGGAAGTGGCATCGTAAGTGACGGAGATCCTGTAGAGTTCGCCGTTACAGAAGGAGAAGAGCATGCGTTCGACGCTGTCCGCCCTGTGGGCAACACCGGGAACGACAGGGGGCCACCAGGTCAACTCCTCAAGAGGCGTCGGGCGAGCGTGGAGCAGTTTTATATCGGCTGGCCGCTGCTCGGTCTGCTTGAGGACGATAGAAATGCTGGTTCCGAGAGAAAATCCCCGATAGTTTGAAAAATCCTGGGCCCGGAGAATGGGGGAGACAAGAAGAAGGGCGCCAAGACCAAGAACCGAATTGTGTAAAGTTTTCATTTTCCGATCTTTCACGAATTTCCTAAGAGCTCGAAACCAAACTCGCGTATTTATCCGCATCCGTCGCTTCTTGAGGAGCAGCAGTTGATTTCACGGTGAAATCGTTCGCGCGATTGAGGGCCAAACCTTGCTGGATGTGACGAAAATTCGCCGTGACGGATACAAAAGGAATGCCCAGAAACCAGCCTGGGCGGGTTCCGGTAATTTCAAGCGAATTGAACTTCCGCGCCTCCGGCTTCGCCAAGAGGGTCCGGAGTGCCCTGCGGAGGGTAACGGGTCCGACGCGTCCCAGTACGATGGCCCTTACCTCGCCCGCGAGATAAAAGAAGTTCCACTTCGCTTCCTCGATTTTTCGGCCGAGGCGGTAGCCATCGCAATTTCTCACAGTTCTCCATCCGGGCAGGAAGGTCTCCGTATCGATGATCAAACCCTGCGGCAAGATGGTGTTCTCCCGGATAAAAAGCCTTCCCGCAGTTTCAAGTTCTTGCATTCGAGCCTTTCCGAACTGCAAATGTAAAACAATCAAGTGATGGTGCGTCCTTGGCGTTGGTGCACCGCTGTTTTTCAACCACCGGGTGGAGCTCGACATACAGAGTCCGGACTCACAGACCCCAGTTAGCCTGCTCGACTTGTAAGGGAAGCACGTTCTTCAAGACTTCAGAGCAGCAGGAGGTTGCGACGACGAGCACCGCCTGACCCGGCATCTCTGCCAATGCCGCAATTCCTCGCGTCCCAGTGCCACATCTTATAGACTGTGGAGCGCAGGCGCTGTTCACTTCTGCACAGTCTTGCAACGAACTACTTGCTAGCTTGAACATGGGCGAAGAATGCCTGCGATTGAGGTGCTGGTTCAGCCTACTGATGAAACCCATGAAACACAGGAATAACGGTCGAGCCGGGTTGTTCAATGCGCAGGATTTTCTGGATACCTCCGGGGTGTCGAGAAAAGTGATGGACTACCGTAGGGGCGAGTCCATTTACTCTCAGGGCGAAGCGGCGTCCACGGTGATGTACATCCAGAAGGGCGGGGTGAGATTGTCCGTGGTGAACGGATCCGGCAAGGAAGCGGTGGTTGCGATGTTTGGTCCCACCGACTTTTTTGGCGAGGGATGCATGGCAGGGCAAGCCATCCGGATGGGGACGACGACCGCCGTTACGCCCACCAAGCTGCTGGTCATCCAAAAAGAAGAGCTGTTGCGGGTGCTCCATGCGGAGCACGAATTATCGGATCATTTTATTTCCTACATGCTGGCGCATAACATCCGGGTGGAGGAGGATCTGATCGATCAACTCTTCAACTCCAGTGAAAAGCGGCTGGCTCGTACGCTGTTACTGCTGGCGAGGTATGGGGAACAGGATCAACCCGAGCGGGTGTTGCCGAAAGTCTCGCAGGAGACGCTGGCGAGCATGGTCGGCACGACGCGTTCGCGGGTCAACTTCTTCATGAACAAATTCCGCAAGCTGGGCTTCATCGAATACAACGGCAAAATCAAGATCAACAAATCGCTGCTGACCGTCGTCCTGCACGAGTAATACAAATTCCCGGCAAATGAAAATTTAATCGGTAGCAGGGGCTAGGGATTCCGCGGCTTCTGCGGGGCTGTGAAGTTTTGCCCGCTGGATGTGGGAGGCGAGGCCCAGCCGCTCGAGGAGCAGAATCACGTACCAGTTGGAGTCGAATTCGTACCACTTCATACCGTGTCGGGCGGAGGCGGGGTGGGCGTGGTGGTTGTTGTGCCATCCCTCGCCGAGAGTCAGCACGGCGACCCACCAATTGTTGGTGGACCGATCGCGGGTCCGGAAGCGGCGCGAACCCCAGATGTGGGTGGCGGAATTGATGAGCCACGTGGCGTGGTATCCCGCAACCGTGCGCATGAAAATGCCCCACAGCAAGAAGGGCCAACCTCCGGCAAGAAAGAGCACGATTCCAAGGATGATCGTCGGTACAAAATGGAATTCCGTGATCCAGACATGAAACTTGTCCTGAGCCAGGTCCGGCACGTAGCGCTCCAGAGTGGAATCGTCCTGGCGCAACGCGTTGCCAACCAGGATCCAGCCCGCATGCGCCCACCATTTGCCCTCGCGGGGAGAATGCGGGTCGCCCTCCACATCGGTGAATTGATGATGCATCCGATGGGTAGCCACCCAGAGAAGCGGGCCGCCTTCCACAGCGGTGACCGCGCAAATCGTAAGAACGTATTCGAACCACTTGGGAGTCTGAAAACTGCGGTGAGTGAGCAGGCGATGATAAGCCAGGCCAATGCCCACGATAGCGGACACCCAGTACAAAAGGATGGCGACGAAGAGCGCATTCCAGGTGAAGAAGAACAGCGCGGCAATGGCGCCAACATGAAACAAGGCCAGAAAAGAGGCGATCAACCAGTTGAATTGATACTTGTCAGGCCGGTTCGTTCGCGGGGTGTTGAAGCGCAAGGCGGGCATAGAGGGTTGTGGTGTCTGCGGGGATTGTGGACTCGGAACAAAAGAAAAACTGTTCAATAATGCACACCTGATTTTCCATTGGATAACGCGATTTGCGCGAGGCCCCGGAGCCTGCACTCGCTGTTGAGTGGGAGGGCAGTCCTTCAAGTATTCGAAGCTTGCCGGGCTAAGAAGATCCCGGCAAGCTGGTCAAGCAACTACTAGTTGGAAGCGGCGTGCTCTGATTCGTTGCGCGGCGCGTTCTTTTCGAGAACCGAGACAAGGTGACGTCCTGTTGCGGGGACGCCCACATGCTCGCCTCTGACGATTTCCTTGGCCTTGATGGGGTGTCCGTAGACCTGTTCACTAGCTTCGTCGTCCGGACGAAGGGTGGTGCCTTCGACGGAGACTCCGGCAAACAGTCCGCGAGAACGCGAGTAGCTGAGGATCTCGGCGCGCATCCAGGCGTCGGTATCGGCGGAAGCGTCCCGACCCTTGGGTCCGGCGGCGACCGAGGCGTCTGCGCCGAGTTTCACTTTGCTGCTGAGGATGGACTCCATGCCCCGGTCATTCATTACCAGGAGGATTAGGTCGGTAGCTTCTCCACCGATCTGGAAGCCAATGCTGCCGCCTTCGAGGGCGTACATTGCGGGAGCGCCCCAAGGTCCGCGGAATTTATTGCCGGTGCGACAAACCATCGCTCCGCGACCGTATTGGGCGCCGACGACAAAGGCCGCTTTCATCAGGTTGGGAAACACAATGACACACTCAGCCTTTTCCAACAGCTCGTGAGGGATGTTGTCGGGGACATTGAGCACTTCCTGCATCACAACGCCGCTCTCTTCAAGGCGCTTTTGCTCCTTATTCAGATCGGACGCGAGTACAGAAACGCTCGCCAGGGCAATACAAGCTGCTCCAATTACTATTCGTTTCATCGGTGACCTCCATGGTCAAATTCTTACTTGCAAGAAACTTACTTGCACGAACGGCTGATTTTCTTGGGACCTGCGATTGTTGGGCGTTCAACGCGAATTGCTTTACGAGAGGGAGATGCGTTACCCGACTCTCAGGCGGGATAACTCCAGAATATGGGCTAGGAATTCTTTTTGGAGCCGGCGATGACTAGTGCGATTCCGCCGACCAATGCGAGCCCACCGAGGATTGGCGGGATGGAAACGTGTTTCTGCTCTTCCGCTGTGGCGTGAATGGGGCCAATATCTATCACTTTTTCCTGATGAGTGTAATTGAACCCCTGATAGGCCAACGCCAGGCCGCCGAGAACGATCAACAGGATTCCCATCATCATTGCCGGCTTCATAGTCTCCGTTTCCCGATCAAACGGTGCCCCTTCGGCCTGAAACAAGGTTGATCACCAGGATCACCAGAGCCGCAAGCAGCAGAAGATGAATAAGTCCGCCCGCGGTGTAGGAGGTGACCACGCCCAGCAGCCAAAGGATGCACAGTACGACGAGAATTGTCCAAAGCATCGTCTCTTCCGATCTCACAAGTCGTCTAAGTTTCGAGCGCTTGTGCCGCACCCGGTGTTGACATATCGATTTTTTTCCGGTTGCTTCACCATATTAGGGAGGCGGGCGCCGGCTGTCTGTTCACTTGGGTACACGAGAGACTATTCCCTACGGCTCCCGATGAATGTCGGAAGATTGTGTGGGAAGCACCCTTGCCACTTCCCTGGCGCGCACAACAAATCGCCCTGGGGCGCGGCCAACGTAGGTAAATGGGAAACAGGTAATCAAGGTCAGGTCGCGACCCGAAGAGGGTTTCAATACCTTGGTGTCCCTGGGCCCAACGATTTCAATCGACTCCACTCGATACTCAAAAGTCTCCCCGGCGGTTCTGAAGCGAATCTCGTCACCGGCGCGAATTTCTCTTAGCGGCCGAAAAAAAGTGTCGCGGTGGCCCGCTAATGCGACATTGCCCCATTCGCCAGGCAACGCCGAATCTGAAATGTGCCCAACCGCCCGCTGCAAGTCGCTCGCGGACTCTCCCTGGACGACCATCGCCTCGAGTCCCAATCGGGGCACTTGAATTTCGCCGATGACATCACCCTCCCGCAAAACGCCCGGGTTGGGGGTCAAGGCCGTGTGTGAGAATTTTTCCTTCTCTACCTCCTGATATGTTTTCGAATCGGCAGAGACATAGCCCACGTAGCCCAGAGCGGCAACGCCTAGGGTGAAAAGAAAGTAGCAAGTACCTCGCATGAGTTTTCTGGAGGCCGCGGAGAGACTTGGCATCGGCCGAGGAAGCAGATTCATTTCGTCCCCATCTCTACCGGCGCTGAGACGGAATTCACCGCCGCAGCGACTTCCGGCAATTTGGATCCTATCCGTCCGCTCAGGTCAACCAGCGGCCCGAAGCTGAGAGGCGCACCTCCGATTTCAGATACTGTCAGTTCCTGCTGCGGGCCGTCTCCTGGCCCGCAAGATTCGTCCGCCTTGAGCCCGGAGAGAAATGCCCCGCGGGCCTTGGCTGGAGTCGCAGGTAGGATGTCAAGATTCAGGGGAACTGCAATTTCTGAATGCGGCTCTTGGTTCTCCTGCGAGCCCTCAAATGGGAGCGATCGCCTAAAACCCAAGATGTAGAGCAATGGAAATAAAGGGGCAAGAAACGCGGGGAAGCTGCGCTGATCAGCTTTGCGGGGACTTGGAGTGGGCATCATGGGCCTGCTTTCTCGCGGCACGGGATGTGACTGTGGAGTCACATCCGCGGCGCGGGGGATTGCGTTCGCTTGGTTAGGCGGCGAACTTCAGCAGCAGCTTCAGGCCGAGCGCGAGTCCGATGGACAAAGCACCCAGCATTGCGATCAACGGCATAGAGCTTGCTGTTTGCGGAAGTTCCTCGGTGTCCTTGCTGGCGAGGACCGGCGCAGGAGTTACCGCGGCCGCGGGTGACGTGACTTGGGCAACCGGCTCTGGGGTCGTGGCGGCAACGGGGGTCGTGGTCTCGGCAACAGGCTCCGTGGATGTCGCTGCAACGGGAGTCGCGGTCTGGGCAACCGGTTCTGGCGTTGTGGCCGCAACGGGGGCCGTGGTCTCGGCAACAGGCTCCGTGGATGTCGCTGCAACGGGAGTCGCGATCTGGACAACCGGTTCTGGCGTTGTGGCCGCAACGGGGGCCGTCGTCTGGACGACAGGTTCCGTGGATGTTGCTGTAACGGGGGCCGTCGTCTGGGCAACCGGCGCTGCAGTTGTTGCTGTGGTGGGAGGCGCGGTCTGGATCGCCGTGGCCACGTCTACTTCCTTCTGGTCGGGTGTGACGGCAACGATCGCGACGGTCTTAATCGCGCTGTCATCCAGTGTGTCAGCCGCGACCGCGGGAACGGTCATATTCATCGCCTGAGCCAACTGGAGAGCACGAGCCTTCGGATACACGAATTCCTGTCCAAAGGTGTCTCCCGGGGCGAACCAGGCACGAAGTGCATCCGGAGAGTCGCCCGAGCCTGCGCTAAACTTCACCACCATCTGGCCGGCGGGTTGCAAGCGGTAGTCGTTGATTGCCAGGACGGTGGTGATGATCTGGGTGCCGTCGGCATTGGAGATCTGAACGATATGACGGTCGGTGGGAGAATCCATCGGTTGAAAGAGATACGTGCCGGCTGGCAGAACTTTGCCGGGAACTTCCATTGCCTGGCTGAACGTTACGACGGTTTTCTTGTTTGATTCATCCGCACGGCCGCTGGGCAGAACGGCTGCACCCAGTGCTGTTGCTGCAAGTAAACAGAATGTTGCCTTTACAATTTTCATTCGAATTTCTCCTTAAACTTGCGACCCGTTTCCGGAAACTGGTTGTGTAGGGCGATGCCGAGACGATCCGGTGAGGGTTGCTGGGGCCTGCGTGAAAGTCTATTTGTTTTTTTCCTACGGGATGAGGTTAGACCCCGGGAGGACTCAAGTCTGTCCACTTAGGTACACCTTTGCATTTACTTTGAGGAATTTCACGTTGCGGAGCGCCCGCAAGGGGGGTGACCGGATTAGCATGACTTGCGAGCGGCCCTATTTTGCCGGGGCTGCGGCGAGATTTTGTGTTGGATCAACGAGCCTCAATTGATCCAGCGAAACCAGGACGCTTTGCCAGCGGGCAGCGTCTTTTTTCATTTCGATGGGGGCCGAGAGGTCGGAATAAAAGTCGAGAATATTCTGGCGCAGCCCGGGTGAGGTCAGTTCAAACTTCCGGGTGGAAAGTTGAGCCAGCAACTTGGCGTAAGTTTCATCGGTCAAGGAATATTCGGCGGCCCGGGTTTCCTTTCCGGTGTCAAAATCAGTGTTGGCAAGCGTCAGGGAGTCGGTACGAAGTTGCTGGAGATAAATGCGGTATTGATCCACGGTGGTATTGATGCTCTTGAAATAAAGATCTTCCGTTTTTGGCGTCGGGTTATTGAAAGCCATGGCCTTGAATGGCCCGATCTTCGGCATGTATCGCAACACGATGGCCCAGAACCGCGTGCTGAATTTGGGTTTCGAGTAATCCTTTCCCCACTCTTTTTCGTACTCGGAGCGAGACAACCGGTACAGGAATTTTTGTTTTGCGAAATCCGGCGTCTCCTTCATCATGTCCTTTTGGTGCGTGCGCAGCGCGATCTGGGTCATTCGCGGGATCATCTGGCTGACGGCAAAGCGATAGGAACCGATAGCCAGATCCTCGTGCGTCAAGACGTCCTTCAATTCCACTCCATAGACGATCGGGAAGGTCCGCTCCAGGAGCGGCTTGGACACCTGGAAGCCAATGAAATCGTGATACTGCTGCGAAGCGTAACGATTCTTCGCCACCTGCACCATGTCAAAGCCAAATTCGGTCTTCAGGTGCGCGGTGTGATCCTCCGCATACCGCACTGAGTTTCCATACTTCGCCCGCAACTTGGGATATTGGATGGAAACGGCCTGGTTGACCGCGGGGTGGCCGGCGATATCGGAAGCATAATGGGCCAGTGCACCGAGTGCGAAGGCGTATTCGTCGGCGTCCTGGCTTTGCCGGATCAATTCCTGGACGAAGTCGCCGCTGCGAACGTAATGCACAAGATTGCTGAATTCCACGCTGCCGAACGGATAGTAACCAAGGTCCTGGATCACCGCGCCGCCGTAGGCGTAACTGTGTGCTTCGGTAAGTTGTGCTTCCGTCAAGTCTGGGAATCGCTGCAAAAGAAGTGGCCGGAGCTCGGTGGTCCACACAAGATCGACGATCTCCTCGTGGGTGAGCACGGAGTAGCCAAACGAACCACTGGTGCACAAGAGCGTGGCCAGCAGGACGCCCACGATCCAGATCCACCTCTGATTGAAACCACGGAGCATAGCGCCTGGCGCGGGCCGCTGCTTACTTTGATTTCTTGAGTTCGGTGACAATTTTTTTCGCTTCCTTCATTCTTTCTTTGTAATACGCGGGATGCATCAGCGCCTGCTTCTCTCTCGCGTTCAAACTTTCCCGGCTGCTCTTTTTCGCCAGGAAGCGAGATAAGGCCACGTACGTCCTGATTTCCTTTTCGAGGAACTTGACCACGCGTTGTTTACTCTCATCCATCGCCAACCTCCTGCCTGATCCCGCCAGCGCCGCGCGTTGCGCCGGTGCGCAAATCGCTGGTGCGCGGGTTATAGACGCCCGAGAAGAACCAGTACGACTATGATCAGAAGAACCATGCCTATACCGCCCGACGGGGCGTATCCCCAGTTGCGGCTGTGCGACCAGCGCGGAAAGACTCCCAGCAGCGCCAGGATCAGGAGAACTATCAGCACGGTTCCGATCATAGGTTGTTCCTTTTTGCGTGAATCGAGTTCGAAATTATTTGCTTCTCCACTCCGGCGGCACTTGCGCTTTTCGACGCTCGTGCCCGCCGGGGCGGAGATTGTTCCGGCATCCGCGCGCGCGGAATGCGCGCCTAGTTCAAGTAAACGTTGATGGCGATGCGATCGCGAGGATACCTGCGGTTGTACAGGTAATAGCCGTCGCCGGAGTAATCGATGTAGACGTCATCGTCGTCATACCAGTTGCTGGACCAGTATTCGGGCCAGGAATCGGCGAGGCTGAACCAATAGCCGCCGTATTGAAAGCGGGGATAGCCGCCGACGATCATCACCGGGTAGCTGTAAATGCGGAAGGAGTGATCCGAGCCGAAGTAACCGTTGTAGCGGTCTTCGGGGATGCGGTAGCCGTTGTAGCCGCCGCGTTGCTGCCAGTCGCGGTGCTCCGACTGCCAGTTGCTGGCGCGATGCTGCTGCCAAGCTCCCTGCTGTTCGCCTTCCTGGCGGTGCTGTTCCTGTTGGGTTTGCATGTGGACTTGCTGCACATGGGGTTGTTGGTCTGAGCGCTGCTGCTGCCCTCTGACTTGCTGCTGGGATTGAGTGGCCGAGCGGTCTTGCTGCTGTTGCTGGCCCTGACGCTGCTGGTCCTGCTGCTTCTTGGTTATCTGCTGCTCTTGTTTCTGGGAATTGTCGCGCTCTTGTTGCTGCTGCTTATTGGAGTTGGCTTGTTGCTGTTGTTGTTGCTGTTGTTGTTTCTGCTTTTGATCCTGCTGGCTCTTGGCCTGTTGCTTTTGTTGCTGCTGTTGTTGTTGCTGCTTGTTCGAGTTGGCCTGGTCCTGTTGCTGTTTCTGTTGTTGATCTTGCTGGCTCTTGGCCTGTTGCTTTTGCTGCTGTTGTTTCTGTTCCGGTTGCGGCTTTGGCTGTTGCTGAGGATGTTGCTGCTGTTGCTGTTTTGGCTGGGGTTCCTGCTTCGGCTGCTGAGCCGGCTTTTCCTCGGGTTTCTGCTGAGGCTTGGCCGGTTGTTCCTGCGGCTTGGGTTTCTCCTGCTGGTCCTGGCGAGCGAAACCCGGCGCGCCCAATCCCAAGAGCAACGCCATTGCTGTAATGCTGACAATTCCGATCGATTTCATACTATTTTCTCCATGACCGAGACTTGCTGCGCGCGTTCCGATGCTTGGCCGGCGCGGTTATTTTTGCGGCTGTAAGGTTCATTTCCGGATCGCGGCCCGGGGCCAGGCCGTTCACCGCTATTTGTTTATGTACCGACGCGGATTCGCGAGAGGGAGTGAAAGAGTCCAAAGGTGTCCAGGAGCCACAACACGACACCGATGACCACGACCGCGTTGAGGATCGACTTGATGGTTCCCTGCATGGGGATGAAGCGATTCACCAACCACAGCAAAACGCCCACAACGATCAGGGTTAGCAGAATTTGCATGAGAGGCATACTTATTTGTCCTTTCCGTTCACGTCGCGAGACACTTTCAGCCGGGTCAGACTTTTCCGCCTGAGTGCCGGTTCAAATTGTCGTCCGATATCCTTGACGCTTGTGTAGGCCGTGGGAAACAAGCACTGGGGACGGGGTGTTCGACAGAAAAGCCCTTTTACAACATCTGAATTCTAGACTCACTGCACCTGGACGTCTGTTCAGTTGTGTACAAGTTGCCAGTTTGCTTGGGAGGGCAAGCAACTGCGCGTGATCCATCCGGCAAATAGAAGGAAGAAACGAATCCGTTTTCAGAGGGAAACGGCCGCGAGCTTCAAACGGTTTGGTTTTTGCCCGACCTTATCCGTTTGGAAGATACGTTCGACGATGCAGGCTGGCGTAACCACTGCTCGAGAGATTTTTTCATGCGTGGGAAGCTCATCGAATTGACCGTAACATTCCAATCGCGCCTGAACTCAAGGCTCCATTGCCGCAGCACAATTCCTGCGGCAGCCATGGTTTCGCGGGTCGTCAGAAGCACTCTTGAGGGGACGCCCGACCACGTTGCGGCGGAAGTCACCGGACTCGGATGAGTTCCCGGCGAACGCTGCCAGGCCTTCCACGGCGGAATCCACTGGTGCATCGGAACACGATCAGAACTGCGCGGCATCCGAGTTGCACTGCCGGGTTGGAGTGTGCTGTTTTTTGCGGCCGGCGTTTGAGTGGATCTCAAGGGTGGCGAGTTTTCGCTCGGAACTTTCGCAAACTCCCGCCGTGGGCCCGGCACCGGGGATGCGGCTTCAAGGAGGCGTCCCATCGTGGCCGCAAGTTCAGCGGCGAAATCGGACTGGGTGGCGGTCCGACTTAAGGCAGGGCCGCCCTTGGATTGCTGGGTCTCAAATTCCGGCGAGGCGGGAACCAGATCAAGAACAGAGAGGGATGTGTTCAAGTCTTCTTCGGAAGCCGCACCCTCATCTTCCTCCGAAGAGGTCGCAATCAGGCAATTTCCCGTGCGCACGGCGTGCGCCTCCTCCTCCGCAAATGCGATCGCAGGTGCTGGGTTTTCCATGCCGGCCGCACCAAGCGAAGTGCCTGCCTCTTCCGAGGAGGATCGGCCCGGCCCACTGGCGAATTCCGAATGCACGACGCTGAGTTTGTTCTCCACGTGGATGGGGAGGCCGTGGCAGGAAGAGAGCGGCCGGAACTCCTCCATCAAAAAGTCGCGTGCGGCTTCTTCGACAATTCGCGGAGGAACGGGATTGAGTTCCTCGACGTAAGCGTTAATGAGTGCGTGCTCGCAGAGAAGATTCATCACTCTCGGGATGCCGCGGGAATAATAGTGCAGCGCTTCGACGGCGTCGGACTCGAAGACCGGCTCGCGGGTTGCGCCCGCGATGCGCAGGCGGTCCACAATATAACCGTGGGCCTCCGCCAGGGTGAGCGGGGCGGTGTTGCAACGGAGCGCAATGCGTTGCCGGAGTTGCCGGAGTTCGGGACGTTTCAACTTGTCCTCCAGCTCGGGCTGGCCGACAAGCACGATTTGCAGAAGTTTCTCGGAAGCAGTCTCCAGATTCAGGAGCAGACGGATTTCTTCCAACAATTCGAAAGAGAGACCCTGAGCTTCGTCCACGATCAAAACGGGAATGGAGCCCGCACGGAAGCGCTCCACCAGCCACTGGTTGAGCTGGAGGAGCATGTTGCTGACCAGGCGAAAATCCGAGGAGATGCCGAAGTCGTTGAGGATGAAATCAAAGAGATGGCTGACTTTCAGATGAGAATTGAAAATGAAAGCCGTGGGTGTTTCCCGCTGGCGCAGCCAATCGAGGAGATGATTGATCAGGGTGGTCTTACCAGTTCCCACTTCCCCGGTGAGCAGAAGCAGCCCTTTACGGTTTTGAACGCCGTACGTCAGCTGCTCGAGGGCCTCTTGAATGCGAGGGGTTCGGTGCAGGAATCTGGGGTCGGGGTTTATGTTGAAAGGATTCTCGCGAAGTCCAAAGAAGCGTTTATACATGGCTGCTCAGTCACGACTCCAGACGTGGTGTCGTACCCATTCCCACGGTGCAGAACTCTTGCCATTCAATTGCTCGACGGAGGCCCTTCGCAGGGGCTTCTGCGCGTCGCGCCATTCAGATCCAAGGACCAATCCTCCGCCTCCAGCTCGTGATTGTGATGTTGAATGACCAGCGCGGCGAGGTGCGCTGCACGGTCTATCAGTTCACACTCGCCGCGGGTCGGCACGCGAGAAACACAGCAGTACATCTCAAGCGTGCCGAAGAACTTCGCGTCCTCGGACAGGATGGGCGTGCAACTGAAGGCGGTGAGCCCGAACTCCGCAGCACTGTGGGCGATGTTGTGCAGGGTGTGTTCCTCGTCATCCGGAAACAAAACCAGCGACACCACGTTTCCCACTTGCATATCCAAGGCGGAGCAAACCCTATCCAGAATCTGCGGCAGGGGAGCACCCGCGGAGATCATCTCCAGGAGTTGACCCTCCCCAGCAAGCAAGGTCTTCAGATTGTCTGATTCAAGGCGATACATTGGGGACCCTCCAGCCGTCTCTTGAACGAATACTCGTCCGGAGCCGTGCCTACACGATCGCGCTCAGGCTCAGATTGAGTTGGTCAGAGTTTTGCGTCGGTAAGAAAGCATTCCCAACCCGGCCAGGCCAAAGAGCAAAAGGGTTTGGGAGGCAGGTTCCGCGATGAGGACTGCGGACGCACTGCCGCCGCTGCCAGAGACAGTTCCGTTGGCATCGCCGGCTCCCCCGTTTTGTTTTCCGTGGCCATTCCCTGTTCCATTTCCGGAGGAAGCGCCCTCATTGGCGCCGGAAGTGAGCAAAGTTGCTGGCTGGTTGCCTGAGCCCATTCCGCTGCCCAGCGAGCCGGGATTAAGACCTTTATCGCCCTTGGCGATTTCGCTTAAAGAAGCGCCAGCGATGGAGGTAGTCTGGACTCCAGTTTCTTTCGGTGAACTGAATAGAAAGTTGCAGCGCGCGGAACTTTCCTGCAAATCCTGCTGTCCGGTGAACCCCTCCGACAAAGTGACATATTTGTTTCCACCCTTGGAATGGCTGGAAATGTTGTCGGCAAAGGCAAAAGCCGGTGCAGCGAGCAGGACGGCGAGAAGGAATGCACCTTGTTGCTTTTTCACTGTACTTCTCCTTGGCCCGAACCGATCCCATTGTTGGCAATGGTTGAGGCATGGTAGTGCGAGTAACGCCCAGTGTCTGTTCACTTTCGAACACTGATTTCGGCTGGAGGGGCAGCTTCGATCAGGAGGCAAGAATGGGCATCGAGGACGCTTACGGATGTAGAGGGGCCTGCCGCGGTCTTAAGATCCCCAGCTACGATAATTCGCGGGGGGGAAATAGCTTCGCGGAGAAGTTTCGCAAGAGACACGGCCAGCTCCGGGATGACGATTTTCGCGACACCCACCCACTTCCCGAGATTCTCGAGTGCATAGCAGGCGAGCGCTACGCTCAGAAAGGCCAGTGCGAGCAGGGCGAAGAACGAGCAGAAGAAGAGCCAGCAAACCAGGAGTTCTCTGAGGCGGTAGGAATAAAGGGTAAGGCCCAGGAGGAATGCAGAGGGTGGCAGAACGTAAAATCGTGCGGGGAGCCGGAGCATGAGGACTTTGTGCATCATGTGTTGAGATGCGGGGCTGTTGCAGGTGGCGAAACAAAAAGGACGGCGAGATGACGGATACCGTCCGACCCGCCCAGACCGGCCGATATCACTCTGTCCCGCCGTCCAAGGGCATATACTAAGAAATATACGGGAGGCGTGCTGTTCAAAATTGGACAGTTTCGAAGAAAAGTCTTGAGTAGGCTGGTTCCGCTGACATTGACCTCCTCCCAATTTCAGCGCGATACCATGAACTCAGTTATCTCGCCGAGACTGTCGTGTTCCAAATTGCCTGCGTCGAGAGAGATCAGAAGCGCCCCTGGAGAAACAGCAATCCGCCCCTGACCAAGCGGCGAGAGCGGGATTGGGATTGCTATCCGCTTGACGGTTTTTTCCCAACGGGTGTTGAAACAGCGGTCAGAGACTCAATCGGGCGGATTCCAGAATGAACGGATCTCGCTGACGCAGGGGAAACCGAAGGAAGGCAGCCATGCCAAATGAGTCGCACCAAAGAGCCGCCGAATTCCACGAACTCGCGGCGCACGCGCACCGCGCTGCCGCTGCCCACCATGGGAAAGAAGATCACCAGACGGGACATGAGCACTCGAAACAGGCTATGGAACATGCAAAGAAGGCAATGGAGTGGACACAGGAAGCTCATCGGAAGTCCAAGAAAGAGGTGGAGAAAGCATGAACACGAATAGAGCGGTTCCTGCGCGGAGGGACTTATGAATCACAATGGGCAGCTGGCTTCCCACTTGGGAGTTTTCAACTCAGGCGCCAGCCTGGGCGGCAAGGTCGAACAATACCGGGATAAACAAAAAATCTACACCCAGGGCGAGCCCGCTTTGACGCTTTTCTACATTCAGCATGGCGGAGTGCGGCTGACGACGCGACCGAAAGGACAACCCGCTGCGGTGACCGCGATCCTGGGGGTGCATGATTTTTTTGGTGAAGTTTGCCTGGCGGGCTATCCGCTGCGGATGTCCACGGCGGTCGCGATGACAGAGAGCTCGATACGTACCATCAAAAAAGGGAAAATGATCCAATTGCTGCGCAAGAAAAACCTGGCTTCCAACGCCCTGGTTAACTACCTGTTGTCCAGCCTAAAAAAATACCAGGATCACGTGGCCGACCTGCTGACCTCCAATGCCGAACAGCGGCTGGCGCGCGTGCTTCTGCGGCTGGCGCACCTGGAAAAAAACGGTTCTGCGTCGGCAGAGATTCCGATGGTGAGTCACCAGATTCTGGCGGAAATGGTCGGCACCACCCGCCCGAGGGTGAATCTGTTCATGAACCGATTCCGGAAGCGGGGCTACATCCATTACGACGGGATATTGGTAGTCCACAAGTCTTTGCGGAAAGCCCTGGCAAGCAGCTGACGACCCCGTATAATCCGGGCTTGAATTGTCCGGCAAACTCCGTCGTGCTTGTGAGGCAGGCGGGGCAGAGCTTGAGCGACGGACCGACCAACAAAACAATCCACTGACAGCAAGGCGATCCTGGACCAGATGGACGCGCAACTCAGCTCGTTTCCAGGCAGGCTGGGGGTTTGCCGGCACGGCGAAAATCCGCCACAAAAGCGGAGAACGAGGCGCTGAAATTCGCGGCAAGTTCAGATTTCCGGTGATCGAACCGCAGGACTTATATGCCCGCTTTGGCTGCGGGCCGAGGGGGGAGATTGCTGGATCCTCTCGCTACTCGCTGACGTTCCACACGTACAGGAAAGAGGCGTCGCTGGCAGTTGCCACGCGGCGCCCAGCTTTCCGGGTTGCCCGATTCAGGGCGGAACGGACTTTCTCTTTTGATTGCACCAATTCGGCCAGTGGCACCTTGAGCGCCGAATCGGCGCCTAGCTTGTCGAGGTCCTTGAGGATAGTGCTGACAATCAGTTTGTGCTTGCCCTCACGACCTTTAGGCACATCCGATTGCACCATGGTCTTGAAGTGCATCGGCACAGTGTTCGCCTGAATGCGCCCCATAAAGTCCTCCTTGACGATAACGCACGCTAAACTACCGTAACGCTATCGTACGCTACCGTACCATTTCCTGCAAGTGAGAAGTTCAGAGCGCATATGCTCGCCCTCTCCGCGGTGCGTAAAAACCCTCGACCGCCCAAATGCGTCGCGGCACGACCCCTTCCCGCAGCGAACAGACGCTGATGGTCCCGAATAGCACCACAACTCGGTTTCCAAAAGAGTTAACCCGTATCACTTCCGGCCTGCTAGCGTCCAAGTGGTCGGGGGTAATTCCGATGCTACGAGCAAGAACATATTTCGAACAAGTTCCGTTGGAGACGGTCAGGAAGATGGTTGAAGGACACGTCCCGCGGGAAATAACCAGAGAGCGTGATCCAGTGCCCAGGAAGAAAAAGGTGGAGAAACGCCTCCCAGCGACCCAAGAGCAATCGAGCGCAAGTTCCCATACATGTTCACGGGTGGAGGTATCCAAGTGATGGCCAAACCCAGCAACAGAAATTTCAAGAGTGCGCCGAAGAAAAAAATTGCATTTAATGCCCAGGCTTTTCTCGACTCAACCGGTGTGGGGAGAAAAGAAAAACAGCTGAAAAAAGCGGAGACCATCTACTCCCAGGGTGATGACGCGAGGAACGTGATGTACTTGAAGGACGGCGGTGTGAAGCTGTCCGTGGTAAACGGAGCCGGGAAAGAGGCGGTCGTGGCCATTCTGGGACCGGGCGACTTCTTTGGAGAAGGCTGCCTGGCGGGCCAGTCCGTTCGCATGGGGACGGCGACTGCGATTACGTCCAGCACGGTACATGTGATCGAGAAAAATGAAATGCTAAAGATTCTTCACGAGCAGCATGCCCTCTCCGACCAGTTCATCGCGTTCATGCTGGCGCGAAACATTCGCATCGAAGAGGACCTGATTGACCAGTTGTTCAACTCCAGCGAGAAGCGCCTGGCGCGCACACTGCTCTTGCTGGCCCGTTACGGCAAGGAGGACCAGCCGCACGGGGTGCTCCCGCAGGTATCGCAGGAGACGCTGGCGGAGATGGTGGGCACCACGCGCTCGCGAGTCAACTTTTTCATGAACAAGTTCAGAACGTTGGGCTTCATCAAATACAATGGCGGCCTGCAGGTGAATACCTCGCTTTTGAGCGTGGTGTTGCACGACTGAAACCGCCTGCCTGACTAGCGGCCGTCGTGATCCGGATGGGCGTGACGCCAATTCCAGTAAGCCTTTTGCTCCTTCACCTTGACTTCGAGGAATGGATGGTATTCCTGGTGCCTCTCAACGAGGTACTGGCGGTAGTGTTGGTCTTCGTTGTTATCCCAATTGTGATAATCCTTGTGATCACGGTCATAGACGCGGTTGCGGTCCTTATCGTCCTGCCGGTGTTCGTCTTGATGCCCGTTGTCCTGCGGCGGGGCCGCGTAACTCATCGCCGATGGCACTGCCAGGGCAGCCGTAAGACAAACTGAGCCAAAAAAATATCTGTATCCACTACGCATTTTAAGTTCCTCCCGGTGCAAGGATTCCTACCCGGAATCTTGAGCCAAAGATGAGTATGGGGTTAGGGGTTGGGAAGCGATGTACGAAAAGGGACACGGGATAGCCCGGCTCGAGCTCGCTGGTGGTCAGGACAAGCGGTGGCGCTTAAGCACCGCAAGAGCCGGCAGCGGCGTAACCCGGCCGGAGGGCTTTTGGTTGGGTGGATTTCATTGCGTAGAGGGCTCGGTCCGCTGCGTAGAGCAGGGTGCCGATCGTTCCGGCATCTTTCGGAAAACAGGCTACTCCAACGCTTACCGAGAGTGCGGGCTCCTCGGCATCTTTGGCAAGGAAGTCACAAATGCGGAGGGCGACCAATGTGGCGGCCGCCCAGCCGGTCTCGGGCAGGACCAGGGCAAACTCGTCGCCGCCATGGCGCGCCGCCGTGTCTATCGAACGGCAGCAATCAGCCATGATCTTCGCCAACCTGCACAGCGCCTGGTTTCCTGCCAAATGCCCGAAACGATCATTGATGGCCTTCAAACCGTCCAGGTCCAGCAAGAGCAGAGAGAATTCGCGGCCGGTACGCTTCGACCGGCTGACTTCCGCGTGCAACACCTCGAACAGGCGACGATGATTGGCGAGGCCGGTCAACGAATCGCTGGACGCCTGGTGGCGCAGTTGATCTTCGAGCGAACGCTGTCCGGTGACGTCCATGGCGATGATTTCGTGGCCGGCAAAATTTCCGTTATCGTCAAAGATGCCGTGGCCGCTTAAGCGGGCTTTCAAAACCGTGCCGTCCTTGCGGGTCCAATCGATTTCGACTGGCTCCATCTGTTTTGTTTCCGCGGGACGTCCCGAGAAATAGGCGCCGATATGGATATTGGGAATCACCTCAGACTCCTGATTGGCCACCAGCAGCTGTTCCGTGGAGTCATAGCCAAGCATGGCAACCAGGGCCTGATTCACTTCCACTACCTTCCCTTCGATGTTGCTCCGGTAGACGCCATAGGCGGGATTGTCCACCAGGGCGCGGTAGAGCGCCTGGGAATGCTTCAGGGCTTTGCGGGCCTCTTCGAGCTCGTCGCGAAGAGCCTTTTCATTCAGCGCTCGCCGAACGGCCATGGACAATTGGGCGATATTTTCCAGTTCCACAAACTCGAACGGGCCTTGGGCGGCCAGTTCCGTGAAGGAGCTCCGTCTGGAGACAGAGGTGAGGCAGATGAGAGGGGTCTCGTGCAGACTCTGTCGAAAGAGTTGCAGGGACTGTGCGCTCTTGAAGTTCGGGCTGGGGTACTCGACCACGACCATCTCATAGGAGTGGGAGCGCAGCTGTTCCACACACTGTGGCAGATTTAGAACGAAATCGGATTGAACCGTGAATTGACCCTTCTCGAGTTCCTGTAGACAGGAATTTATGGCCTCGGAATCGCGGTGGACGAAAAGGACATGGAGGGGACGACGCCTGTGAGAAGAGAAATTCTCCGGACGCACAGTTTCCCCCCGAGCCTGTGGCACGCTCGCAAGCAGTTGTGGCTTTGAAGCCATTTCCAGATTCCCCAGGGCCGCGAGTCAATACGTCGAGGGCGGCCAGTACTCTGAATTCCCAGGAGCTATGCTAGAGGCGCAAGAAGAAACCGTCTGTTCGTTATTGTACAGGTGCGGTGTCGAGTATCCTTTTGGAGAACTGTCCCTTAGGACAGGTAATTTTACGCTTTTGTGACTGAAGGTATGGCTGCACTTGAAACAGGATTCACACGTCGCGAGTTCTGCCGCGTTCTTACCAGGAGCGGGAATTGCTTGTTGCGAATTGCGCCATCCGGGCCTCCAGCAGCTTTTTCCCTCGGGATAATTTGCACGCGGCAGTTCCCTACCCCAGATTTACCAGTGCGATTACGATCACGGAGAGAAGAAGGATGGCCATGCCTGCGCGCAATGTGCGGCGGGCGGCCGGGCTGCTGGAGGTCCATTCGCCCGCGCGAATACCCCAGAAATTGCCGACGAGGATGGAAGTGCAGATGAAGAGGGGCCAGGCGAGGATGGCGCCGGTGGGGCCGAGGAGCGAGGTGCCCATGCCGTAGATGTAGAAACTGCCAATCCACATGACGGCCATGGAGAAGATGAGGCCGATGTTGCGCGGAGTGGCGTGGCGGAACAGCGCGGCGAGTTGCGTTTTGCGTTGCATTTGCCAGAGGCAGTAGGCGCCGTTCACCAGAAAACCCATGCTGAAGAAAAGGACCCAGACGGCGTTGCCTGCTCTGGCAGGAGGAATGCCGAAGGATGCGCCGGCTTCGGTGAGTGTGGCGCTGAGGGAGATGCCGAGGTTGGGGAGGCTGGAGAGGATGCCTGCGGAAACGGCGATCAGCAAGCCCGTGAACAGGCCGGTGGGCGAGAACGATTCAGAAGAGTCGCGGTCGCGGCGCGAGGCGGCGCTGGAGCAGAGGATGAGGCCGCCGATGGCGAGCAGGGTGCCGAACAAATAGATGAGGCCGCGGCGCGAGGGCAGATCCTGGGGATGAAAGAGAACGAAGGGGATGAGGCCGCCAAGGACGGCGATGAGTCCCATGATGATGGGATAGCCGAGGGACATGCCGAGTCGCTCCATGCCGAGGCCGAAGAGAATGGCGCCGGCGCCCCAGCCGAGGCCGAGAGCGCTGAGGAGGAGCAGCGTGGAGTGCGGGGTGGCGGCGTAGATCGCGAGGAGTACTGGAATGGTGGCGAAGCCGATGGCGGCGTTGAGGACCCACATGCCGAGGAGGGAGAAGACGAACCAGTTGTGCTCCCACTGCCATCCGCGGGTGTAGTTCATGGGAAGGATGAAGGTGCCTTGAAGAATCCCGGCGAAGAAGACGATGGCGAGGCCGAGTGGGAGGGTCATGAAGTTTTTTCCATCCGGAGAATCTCCGTCTGATGAACGACCAACGCAGTGCGTCCAGAATTTCGGGGAGGCCGTGACCTGGGAGCTGCGTTGCGCGCGGCGCTACATCTGCCGGAGGCGGTAAGCACCAGTACGGGCGGGCCATCCTCCTCTAGTTGATCCTAATTCGCAACCTGATTCATTCACGTTGGCAAAGTGCAGAACCGCGAATGGGTGCGCCGGGAATCCCACCGCATGCTGTTAGAGAGGTGGCCATTCATAAGGAAACTGGGCGCCTGCGGCTTCAGGAGTGATCGTGGAGCCGCAGAGTTCGACCGCCCGCGCCAATACGGGGTCCCGACCCGCCGCCAAATCTGCAGCCGTAGGAAGACTGATTTCGTCGGGGGTGACGCCCACATGTTCGAGGCTCTTGCCGTCGGTCATGAGGAGGTCGGCATCGGTGATGGACGCGCCGTAGAAGACTACGACCTCCATTCCCAATTTGTAACTGTAGGGTTTGGCCTCCATGACGGCGCCCGAAGTTTTGTCTCCCAATACAATTGCGCGCTTTTCGAGTTGCATCACACGAGCAAAGATTTCGGCGGCCGATGCGGACTGACTGTCAACCAGGACCACCAGCTTGCCCATGAATGCGTTGTGGCCCCGCGATTTCGCCTCCAGGGGTTTTGAGCCGTCGCGCGTGACGCGATCGCCAATTTTCACGGGATGATCGAGCACTTCGCCGATAAAAGCTTTCAAGGTGTCCACGATGCCGCCGGGGTTGCCGCGCAGGTCGAGGACCAGAGCTCTGTGCTTGCGCACCTTATTCATCATCTCTGCGACTTCACCTTCAGAGAATTCAAAACTCGGGAGTTTCAAAACCATTACGTCAGACCCTACGTCCGTGGTACGCGCGCGGCCCAGGTGTTCATTCCGTTCGCTTTCGCGGACGATGTCCCAGATGTCGCTGTTCGAGCCAAACGTCAGATTCACCACTTTCTTACGCTCGCGCATCGCGGCCATGACATCTGCCTGATGGGTTTGCCTCTCGGGTGAGCGGGTGAGGACATGCAGGCCGGGCTGGGGCCGCAGGACGTTAAACACGTAGGTCATTTTGTGGAGTGATTGACGGGTAGGCTGGAACCCATTCAGAGTCAGAATTTCATCGCCCCGTTTGATACCTTTTGTTTCCGCGTCGCTATTCGGGCGAACCTGAAGCACGTAACAATGGTCGCCGACCATCCGGAGTTGCCAGCCGAAATCATGGGTATACGGGCGGGCAGGAGGCAGGAAAAAGGTGTGGGAATCGTCGAGCTTATCGAGACCCGCGGCGATTTCAGATAGCGCACGATTGAACGTGGCGGAATCATCGATGGCTTGTTGGGTGCTGTGAGTGACGGCGGCCCAGTCGAGCCCATGGAAATGTGGGTCATAGTAGTGCTTCTTCACATCGGTGGAGATGGCGGCGAACATGTCGCGCGCGCGTTCGCGTTCATCCTTGGTAATTTTCGGTTGGGGCGAGGGGGGATTCTGCTGCGCGCGTGCCAGATCGGTGCAAAAGGTGAGTACAAACAAAAAGCGGAAAAGGAATGATCGAAACTTCATCGGGCTCCCGAAGCAGCACAATCTGAGACAACAAGAATGACTGAAAGATATTCCCTCTTATAGACGTAACCACGAGTCAAATCAAGGACGATCTGGCGCCGGGATCAAGGTTATAACGAGCGGAGGGTTTCAGAGAGGCGTTGATTTACTTCGGAGCGAAACGGGTAGGAGGCCAGGGTTTCGCGCTTTTCGGTGGAGAGAGAGGCGGCGGTTATGCCGAGGGCGATGGAGTGGGGGACGGATTCGTTTTCGCTTAGGCCTACGGCTAGGCCTGCGTTGAACGCGTCGCCCGCGCCGACGGTGTCAATGGGATTTACTCTTAGGGCGGGGATTTTCCTCAGGCCGTTTTTGGAGGCCCAGAGGACGCCTTGGGCGCCGCGGGTCAGCATGACGTGTTCGGGGCCGAGGGCTAGGAGGGCAGCTGCTAAGTCTTCGTCGGGGGCGGGGTCGGCGGCGGGTAGGCCGAGGCAGGTGCGGGCTTCGGTTTCGTTGGGGGTGAGGGCGAAGACAGAGGAGAGATCCGTGGTGCGGAAATCGCAGGCCGGCGCGGGATTTAGGATGGCTTTAACACCGTGTTGTTTCGCTAGGCGAGCGCCAGCCAGGGCCGTGGCGAGGGGAATTTCAAGGGGGGAGACGATCACGGAGGATTCGCGAATGGTTTCAATGTGCTCTTCGAGATCGGCGGGAGAGAGTTGCGTGTTCGCGCCAGGATCGATGGCGATTAGATTGGTGCCGATGGAGTTGAAGAGGATGATGCCTACGCCGGTTGGGAGATTCGCCGAGTAGAGAACTTTTTCCCGGTGGACACCTTCGCGGTCGAGCATGGTGATGAAATCGGCGGCGAAGGAGTCGCGGCCCACCTTGCCGAAAAAAACGGTTTCGGCGCCGAGGCGGGCGGCGGCGACCGCGGCGTTCGAGCCTTTGCCGCCGAAGGTGGTGTGGAAGTCGCGGCCGATCACGGTTTCGCCTTCAATGGGGAGGCGATCCATGTCCATTACCAGGGCTACGATGTAGCTGCCGATTACGGTTACACGGCGGCGGGTTGCGGGCATGCTTCGGATCCTTTCCGGGGCGAGTTGGGCCGGGGAGATTAGAACATGGTTACCGGGGAGAAGTGTAGGAGGGACGCTCGGCGGAGACTCAACGCCGAGTTCGCTGAGGACAGAGAGAGCGCTCGGAAGAGTGAAGAGAGGAAAGTTTGTAACTGACGATCGCAAGAGCCCACCCTCTCGCCTGTGGCGGACGGAGGTTGGGGCACCCTCAAGTTCGTTTGTTGGGGGGCGTAACTGGAGATCGAAGCGGGAAGGTGCCCGCTTCAGAAAACGGCCGCTACCAAGCTAAAAGAAAGGCAAGAGGGAGGGGCGAGCCCCTCCCCTACAACGCGTTGCGGGGCCACCTCCCTCCTCTGGCGGGCAAGTGGAAGGTGGGCGCTACAGGAGATTGTGTTGGGCTGCGAAAGCGCGGATGGAGTTGGCGGGGACTTGATTGAGGGGTTCGTAGTTGCCGTAGTCGCGGACGCGTTTGTAGGGTTGGTTTGCTACGGTGTTGTAGGAAGCGATGTAGTTCCAGCGGCGATGATCAGAGCGGTTGGCATCGGAGCGGTGGAGGAGATTGCAGTCGAAGAAGACGGCATCGCCGGGATCGAGTTCGAGATAGACGAGCGGGAAGCGGGCGCGGGCGGCTTCAACGTGTTCCGGATTGGCCATGGTCTGTTCATTGAGGCGGTCATGATTGACGCGGCCCATGGCGTGAGAGCCGGCGAGGATCTGGAGGCAGCCGTTTTCCTTTGTGGCGCGGTCAACGGCGACCAGGCAACTGAGCATGCTGGGGACCAGGCAACCGTAGTCGTACCAGTAGCCGTAGTCCTGATGCCATTCCCAGGCGCCGCCTTCGCGGGCGTTTTTCATGATCATTTTTGCGCTGTAGAGATAGACTTCGGCGCCAAGAAGCGCTTCCACATTTTTTACTATGCGTTCGTTGCGGGAGAACATGCCGTAGATGTCGTCTTGCGGGCGATCCCACATGGCGAGGTTTACGGGGTTGCCGGCGCGGTCGGCTTTGTTGAGGATGTTGGCGCCGGCGAGATCGCGTTCGGCTTCGCGTTTCATGATTTCGATTTCGTCGGGGGAAAAGAGGGTGCGCTGGATCAGGTAGCCTCGAGATTTGTAGGTGGACAGATCGGCCGGGGTAAATTTCCAGTAGGTTTCTGGGGCGGTGGTGGGTTCGGGATTTGTGGGCATGAGTGCCTGCCGTTGAGTGAAAGTGATGGGGACAGTTTAGTCCGAGATTGCGGCACATGCAAAAGGGCCAGCAAAGGCGCCCGCCGCGGACGGCGGCCCCACAAAGGCAAGAGGGAGGGTCGAGCCCCTCCCCTACAAAGGATGTGGGCCGGGGACGTGGAGCGGAATGCGCTCGGGGAAGTTGCGCTGGTGCCAGTAGGGGTAGGTGGGGGTGAAGTCGCTGGCGGCGTCTAATTTGGCTACTTGTTGGGGCGTTAGTTTCCAGCCAGCGGCGGCTAGATTTTGGCGGAGCTGATCTTCGTTGCGGGCGCCGAGAATTACGCTGGAGACTGTGGGGCGGCAGAGGAGCCAGTTGAGCGCAATTTGCGGGACGCTTTTGCCGGTTTCCTTGGCGACGGCGTCTAAGGCGTCCACTACTTTGTACACGTATTCGTCGGGGACTGGCGGGCCAACGTCGGCAGTTTTGTGGAGACGGCTTTGTTCGGGAAGCGGATGGCCGCGGCGGATTTTTCCGGTTAGGCGGCCCCAGCCGAGAGGGCTCCAGACGAGCGCGCCGACTTTTTGATCAAGGGCCAGGGGCATGAGTTCGAGTTCGTAGTCGCGGCCGATGAGGGAGTAATAGACCTGATGAGCGACGTAGCGGGCCCAGCCATAGCGTTCGGAGATGGAAAGGGCTTTCACCAAGTGCCAGCCGGAAAAATTGGAGCAGGCGATGTAGCGGACTTTGCCGCTGCGAACCAGGGTATCCAGGGCTTCGAGAGTTTCTTCGACGGGAGTGAGCTGGTCAAAGCCATGCATGTGGTAGATGTCGATGTAATCGGTGTCGAGGCGGCGGAGGCTGGCTTCGACAGCGCGGACGATGTGGTAACGGGAAGAGCCGACACCGTTTGGACCGTCGCCGAAACGAAAGGTGGTTTTCGTAGAGATGAGGAGATTTTGGCGCTTGCCCTCGATCGCTTTGCCGAGGATCTCCTCGGACAATCCCCTGGAGTAAACGTCAGCGGTATCGAAGAGGTTGATACCTGCTTCGAGACTTATATCAATAAGCCGCTTCGCTTCGTTGACATCCGTCGCTCCCCAAGCGCGGAAGAATTCCGTGCCGCCACCGAAGGTGCCGGTGCCCAGGCTCAGCTCGGAAACTTTCAGGCCTGAATAACCCAGTTGACGGTAGTCCATGGTTGCGCGTATTCCTTTCTGAAATTAATGACGAATGCTTGATTCCTTGGGCAGTTCGGCGGTGCCCCAGCCGCCTCCCAGCGCTTTGATCAAGAGGACGCTGGCGTCCATGCGGCGGCGCTGGATGTCCACGTTGTTGCGTTCGTTTTGGAGAGCGACGGTTTGCGCGTTGATGACTTGCAGATAAGTGTCCACTCCGCCTTTGTAGCGATTGGTGAAGAGTTGCAGAGATTCCTGGGCGGAGGCGGTGGCCTGGGTTTGCTGCTGATCTTCGTCGTTGAGGATGCGGAGGGCGGCAAGATTGTCTTCGACTTCCTGGAAAGCGGTTAGCGAAGTCTGGCGATAGGTGGCGACAGTGCCGTCGTAGTTGGCGAGGGCGGTTTCGGAGTTGGCGCGGCGGCGGCCGCCGTCGTAGAGAGTTTCAAGCATCTGCGGACCCACGGCCCAGAAACGGCTGGGCCAGTTTAGCCAATTCAGCAGAGAAGTTCCTTCAAAACCTGCGGAGCCGTTTAGAGAGAGTGTGGGGAAATAGGCAGCGCGGGCAATTCCGATTTGCTGGTTGGCTTCGGCCATGCGGCGTTCGGCAGCGGCGATGTCTGGACGGCGTTCGAGGAGTTCGGTGGGTAGAGCGCCAGGGATAACGGGCGGTTGGAGATCGAGCGGGGCCGGAGGAATGGTGAGTTCGGCAGGAGGTTTACCGATGAGGATGGCGATGGCGTGTTCGAATTGGGAACGGGCGACGGTGACGTCGGTGTCTTGCACGCGCGTGGCGTCGAGTTGGGTTTGGGCTTGGGCTACATCAGATTTGGGAGCTACGCCACCGAGGAAGCGGTTGCTCGTCAGTTGGAGGGCGTCAGTGTAGGCCTTGACGGTGTCGTCGAGGAGTTGCTTCTGGGCGTCGGCGCTGCGGAGTTCGAAATAGTCGATGGCGAGTTCGGCGTGGAGGCTGAGGCTGGCGGTGGCGTAATCGGCGGTGGTGGCCTGGGCTTCTTCCCGAGCGGCGGCGACGGTGCGGCGGACGCGGCCCCAAAGATCAACTTCGTAGGAGAAATCGATGGGCAGGACGAAATCGCCGGTGTTGCTTGTGGTGCGAATGTAGGGCCGGTTAGCCGAATCGTGGACGCTCGAGATACCTGGCCCGGCGGAAATGGTGGGGAATTGCGCGGCACGATTGAAGCGAACCGCGGCGCGGGCCTCGCGCAGGCGGGCTTCGGCGACTTTGAGGTTCTGGTTGGAGACAGTTAGTTGCTCTTCGAGTGAGTTGAGCTGCGGGTCGCCGAAGATTTCCCACCACTTGCCCCGGAGAGCCTGGTCCGCGGGTTGCGCGGTTTTCCATTGGTCGGCTTCCTTGAAGGAGTCGGGTGGCTGTTCTTTAAAGTTCGCTGAAGTTGGCGCGGTTGCGCGAACGTATTTGGGACCGACTTCACATCCAGAGAGGAGCACGGCTAGTGTCACGGCGAGGATTGGGCGAACGGATTTCATGAGTTAATCTCCTGCGTGCTGGTCGGCAATTTTCACGGGCGTGCCGGTGATCAGAGAATCGGGTGGGCTGACGACGACAGCGTCGGAGTTGGCGAGGCCGGAGACAATTTCGACGGAGTTGCCGTAGTCGCGGCCCATCTTGATGGAAACGAGTTCGACCTTGCCGTTGCGGACGACCCCGACCTGGAGGCCTTCCTTGCGGAAAAGAAGGGTGTTGGACGGAATGGTGACGGAGGTGATGGATTCCGGAAGCTTGAAGTGGACAAAGACGTAGGCGCCGGGGCGCAGGCGGCCTTTGGGATTTTCGACGTCAACCTCGGTGAGAAGGGTGCGCGAAGAAGCGTCGAAGGCGTTGGCGTTGCGAACGAGGGTGCCTTTGAAAATTTCACCGGGAAATTCATCGAGCGTCAACGTAGCGGTCGAGCCGTTGCTGGCGGCGCGGGAATAGACCTCGGGGATGGCGACGTAGACGCGGAGCTTGTTGATGGACGCGAGATGGAAGAGTTCTTTTGGAGCGCTGGCGCCAGCGTCGATGAGCTGGCCGACGTCGGTGTTGCGGGCAGTGATGATGCCGTCGAAGGGGGCGTAGATTTTTTCGAAAGATCGCAGTTCTTCGAGGCGGCGAACGTTGGAGGCGCTGGAATCGGCGGCGGCTTTTTTGGCGGCGAGATCGCTCTTGGCCTGATCGGTTTCCTGTTGTGAGACGGAGCCGGTGCTGACGAGGAATTCCCAGCGGGAGGCGGTAATTTTCGCGATGTTGTAATTGGCCTGGGCGGTTTCGAGGTCGGAGCGGGCCTGGAACAATTGCTGGTCTACTTCGGGAGTTTCGATTTCGGCGAGGAGCTGGCCTTTTTTGACGGGGGAGCCGATATCGAAGTACCAGCGTTTCAAGTAGCCGTTGGTGCGGGCATAGATGGGCGCGTCAATGAAGGCCACGGTGTTGCCGGGCAGCGCGATTTCCTGAGACGGAGCATCGGCTACGGGATGCACGACGGTGACCACGGGAATGGCGGCTTCGTGGGTGGCGCGGGTGACGTTTGCCTCGGCGTTGACGCGGGAGCGGATGCCGAAGAAGATGACGAGCGCGACGACGGCGACGGCGCTGGCGGGAATCCACCAGGACATGGGCCGCGCGGGAGACAACGAAGCGGCGGCGGGCTGGGCCGCGGCCACCGCTACCGTTGCCGGGTTGGGCGAATCAGTCGCCGGTGTTTCCAGATTCGCCGGCTCTTCGGCGTTCACTGGTGATTCGAGATTGGTGCGATCGGCGTTCATTGCTAGTCAAACCTCCCGTTGGGCCCTTGAGCCTTTATGCGTGAACTTTTTCGTGCGTTGCTTCTTCCGGAAAACCCGCCGCGCCTGGATCGCGCTTGGAATGCAGGAAACTGAAAACCGCGGGAACGAAAATCAAAGTGGCGACGGTGGCGAAGAGCAAGCCGCCGATGACGGCGCGGCCGAGCGGAGCGTTTTGTTCGCCGCCGTCGCCGAGGCCGAGAGCCATGGGGATCATGCCGATGATCATGGCGAGAGCGGTCATCAGGACGGGACGGAAGCGGGTGAAGCCGGCTTCGGTGGCGGCGGCCACGGGATCGCCGTGATGCAGCAGGCGCTCCTTGGCAAAAGACACGACGAGAATACTGTTGGCGGTGGCGACGCCCATGCACATGATCGCACCCATGAGAGCGGGGACGCTGAGCGTAGTGTGCGTGAGGAAGAGAAAGATCACGATGCCCGCGAGGGCGGCGGGGAGCGCGGTGATGATGATGAAGGGGTCGAGCCAGGACTGGAAATTCACGACGATAAGGAGGTAGACGAGGATAACGGAGAAGACGAGGCCGGTGAGGAGGCCGGTGTAGGAAGTTTGCATGGTTTCGAGCTGGCCGCGGACGCGAATGAAGCTGCCGCGCGGGAGCGAGGAGGTGTTGGCGGCTACGATGCGGTTGATGTCGCGGCCGACGGCGCCGAGGTCGCGGTCCTGCACGCTGGCATAGATATCGAGGATGCGGCGGATGTTGTAGTGATTGATGGCTTCCATTTCGCTGGTGCGATGGATGGAAGCGACGTCGGCGAGGATCGCGGGACGGACAGCGCCGGCGGCGGTGATGGGAATATTCTGCATGTCCTGCAAAGACTGGACGGCGTACTGGGGGGTTTGGGCGACGAGGTTGTAGCTGGTGCCGTTCTGATAGTTCAGGAAAAACATGGGAGTGATCTGAAAGCTGCCGCTGAGGGAGTTGAGCATGCTGTTGGCGACGTCGCGTTCGGAGAAACCGGCTTGCGCGGCCTTGGTGCGGTCGATGGCGATGTCGTATTGCGGGTAGTCAAACGGTTGCTGGATGCGCGGGTCGGCGACGCCTGGGACCTGGCGCAATTCGGCAAGTATCTTGTTGGCGACACGGCGATTCCCTTCCGTGTCCGCGCCTTCGACCTGGATGTCCACGGGAGCGGGCAGGCCGAAATTCAGAATCTGGGTGGTGATATCGGCGGGGAGAAAATAAAAGGTGGTGCCGGGAAATTGCTCGGGCAGTTGCTTGCGGAGCTGGCGCACGTAAGCGGCGGTCGCGTGATGATTTTCGTTCAGGGAGACGAGTATGTCGGCATCGCCGGCGCCGATGAGGCCGGAGGTGCTGTGCATGTAGTTGATGCTGCTGTAGGGCAAGCCGATATTGTCGGCGATGGAGTCCAATTCGCGTTCCGGAATGGCACGGCGGATGGAGGTTTCGACTTCATCGCTGAGCTTGGCGGTTTCCTCGATGCGGGTTCCGGTCTTTGCGCGGAGGTGGAGAATGAACTGGCCACTGTCCGTGCTGGGGAAGAAATCCTGGCCGAGCCACGGCACCAGGAGGAAAACGGAAAGACAGGCGAGCAGAAAGACGGGGATGAAGACGCGACGGTGGTTGACGAGGCGCTCGAGCAGGGACTGGTAAGAGTCGCGGAAATTTGTGAAAAGGCGCTCGAAACCGCGTTGGAATCGGACGAAGGGATTGCTGGAAGATTTCGCCGAACCTCCCTGTTCCTTCAGGAGGTACATCGCGAGAGTGGGAACGAGGGTGCGTGAAAGGATGTAGGAGGCGAGCATCGCGAAGACCACGGCTTCGGCAAGCGGAACGAAGAGGTAGCGGGCAACGCCACTGAGCAGGAACATAGGCATGAACACGATGCAGATGCAGAGGGTAGAGACGAGAGCGGGAACGGCGATCTGGGCGGCGCCGTCGAGAATGGCTTCGCGTTTGGCGTGGCCTTCTTCGAAATAACGCTCGATGTTCTCGATGGTGACGGTGGCATCGTCCACAAGGATGCCGACGGCGAGAGCGAGGCCGCCGAGAGTCATGATGTTGATGGTCTCGTGTAAGAGGCTGAGGACGATGACGGAAGAGAGGATCGAGAGCGGAATGGAAACGGCGATGATGAGGGTGCTACGCCAGCTTCCGAGAAAGATGAGGATCATAATGCCGGTGAGGCAGGCCGCGATGACCGCTTCGCGGATGACGCCGCTGACGGCGGCGCGAACAAAGACCGACTGGTCGGCAATCGGATGGATTTTGAGTTCGGGAGGAAGTGTTTGGGCGACGCGGGGAAGCAGGCCGCGGACGCCTTTGACAACGTCCAAAGTGGAGGCGTTGCCAGCTTTGAGGATGCTGAGGAGTACGCCGCGATTGCCGTCCTGGCGGGCGATGTTGGTCTGGGGAGCGAAACCGTCGCGGACGTTGGCGACGTCGCGCAAATAGATGGTGGAATTGCCAACGACTTTTATGGGGATGTCGTTGAGTTCGGGAACGGTGCGCAAGCTGGAGTTGACGCGGACGTCGTATTCGAATTCGCCGATTTTTGCGGTGCCGGAGGGCAGGATGACGTTTTGCTGCTGGACAGCGTTAAGAACGTCCTGGGGTGAAAGCCCCTTGGCCTGCAGGAGGGTTGGGCTGAGATCGATCATGACCTGACGCTGCTTTCCGCCGTAGGGATAAGGAATAACCGCGCCGGGAACGGTAACGAGTTGAGGGCGGAGGAAATTTTGGCCGAGATCGTTCAATTGCTGCTCGGACAATCCTTTGCCGGAGAGGCCGAGTTGGATAATCGGGACGCTGGATGCGCTGTAGTTGATGATGAGCGGAGGAAGCGCGCCCGGCGGCAACTGGCGAAGGATGGTTTGAGAGACGGCGGTGACCTGGGCGTTGGCATTTTCCAGGCTGGAATTAGGCTGGAGGTAGATTTTGACGATGGCCTGGCCGTTGACGGTGGTGGACTCGATATGCTCGATGTTGTCAACGGTGGTGGTGAGAATGCGTTCGTAAACGGTGGTGATGCGGCCTTCCAACTCTTCGGGGTTGAGGCCGGTGTATTGCCAGGCGACGGCGATGACGGGGATGTCAATGTTGGGGAAGATGTCCGTGGGCGTGTGCAGGATGACGACGGGGCTCATCAAGAGGATGAGCAGAGCAAGAACGATGAAGGTGTAAGGTCGATCGAGAGCGACGCGAACGATCCACATAGTGATTCTCCCGATAGACCGCAGCCTTGCGGTCTACCAATAATGCAGCGGCCGTGCCACCGGAAAGCGGCGAGCTAGGTGACGCTGGCGGAAAAGGCGACCTGATACGTGTTGTTGCGGGCGGCCTGTGGACGGGAAAACAGGGCGACCGCGGCCTTGCCGGCTCTTGCGCCGAGGCGCTTGGCAAGTTTGTCGCGCAACAGACGGCGCGCGCGAAAGGTTCTGGCTTTGACGGTGCCGACCCTTACGCCAAGGGTTTCGGCAGTTTTTCTGGTGGAGAGCTCGCCGATTTCAGAGAGGTTCACGGCGGTTTTCAGGATCGGGCGGAGTTCGTCGATCGCACCGGACAAAACGTCGTGAATCTCCCTCTGGCCGTATTGCTCTTCGGGGGTTGCTGCCTGATCTTTGATTTCGAGCGCGAAGCTTTCCTCTTCAACAGACTGATGGCCTTCGATCGAAAGGTGGCCGGGACGGCGCTTGCGAAGCATCATCAAGGCTTCGTTGATGGCGATGCGCGTGAGCCAGGTCGAAAAACGCGCCTGGCCCTGAAAGCTTTTCAGATGGACGAACGCCTGCTGGAACGCCTGCTGAACGGCGTCTTCAGCGTCTTCCTGATTCTGAAGGCGGCTGAGCGCGACGTGGAACATTTTCTGGTGGTAGCGCTGGAAAAGAGTTTCGAATGCGGCGCTGGAGCCACGAACGGCTTGGGCAACGAGAGTTTCGTCGTTTACATCCTGGGCGCCGAGATTCAGTGGGTTTTCGACGGTTGGCTTTGGTATTCCGCTTTTGGATTCGAGTTGCATTCCTGCGCCTCCTTCGAGATTTGCCGTTGCTGTTCCTTCAACGATTCCAGAATGTGCTTCATGTAGGCGCGGCTGGCGCGGAGCACGGCTCCTTCCGCGGCCATTTGAAGGAGCACGCACTCGCCTTTGCCGTCGACGAAAATCACGTCTTCGAGATCGACGGCGCACTTGCGACCTTCGCGCGCGCCCCTTGTAGAGAGCCATTTTTCCTTGAGGTCCAGCGCCCACACGCCGCAAAGGCGCCCCTGCAGAACCCATTTCTGTTCGAACGGCGTGTCGGTGATCATGGTTCTAAGCACGGGAGTCTCCTGCGATCCGGGTGCTTACTGGCCGGAGGCCACAGAAACGGTGGAGCTGGAGCTGGTGGTGAACAGATCGAGCTGAATCTGAACTTCGTTGGCAACAATGTGGTTTGAATCCGCTTTGTGGTGGCGCTTCGCGGAAAGGGATTGTCCCTGGTCAGGAGTCACGATGGCCGGGGCGATTTGGGTGCAAACTTCGCCGGAGAAATCTTCGCCGACTGTTGCCGGCGCGTCGCAGCGCAGGTCTTTGCGAGCAGCAGTTACCACGCGCTCGCCGGTGCAAGCGGGACCGGAGTAATCTTCACCACCCACGTTGGATGGTGTGGTGCACTGCTCGTCGGCGACAAAGACGGGCCAGACGGTGGAGGAAATTGCGGCCAGGAGCTGGGGAAAGTTTTCAGCGGAAATGCTGCTCGAAGCGATCCAGTGGGCGTTGGCGGTACTGGCGGACGGGGTGGCACGCCGGAATTCGAACGACGCCGGCTGGGTCTGGGAGAGAGTGATTGAGGGGCCGTAGGTTGGGCCGGAGTAGCCTTCGGAAGGGTCGTAAGAAACAGTCTGCTGGACGTAGGTCAGCGTGAGATCACCGGAAACGCGAAAGGTGTCGGCGGCGAGTGAAACTACGCGCCGGGATTTGAAGGCGATGACGGTGTAATTGGGTTTCTCCTCGAAGCGATCCGCAACCGAGTTGGCGAGCGAGGCCTTTTTGTCGGCGGGATAGATGGTGAAATCAAAATCGGGGGTCGCGGGTTCGCCGGAGTTGAGTTTGACAACGCCGGTAGCGCGAGCGACACCAACGTTGAGATTGCTGTCGGGATTTCTTGTGGAGGGCAGATACAGACGAGCGGTGGAGTGTTCGGAGTCGATCTCTGAGGTGGAGTTTTGAGCGAGAACCGGAGCAACGGAGAAGAGCCCGGTGAGGGCGACCAAAGCGAATTCAGAAAATTGCTTGAGCATGGAATCTGTCTTCTTTCTTCCTGCTTTAAATTTCGTTTAGCGAGCTGCGCGGCTGTCAATTCCTTGGAGCGAATCGAACGCCACCGGACTTGTTGTCAACCGGTCGGCGGATCATTCGCGGATAAAAAAGGCAAGGGATGGGCCAAACAATGAGGAAGGCGGAAAGATGCGGAAGTGATTGAGGGGAAGGAGTTTCAGAGAACGGCGAGGTAATGAGAGTGGGGGCGTGTCACGGTGTCATAGAGGTTTGACAGTGTCAATCGTCAAGGGAGTGACACTTGCGGCGTTCATCTGGAGACGCTTCATTTGGGCGATCAGGGTGGTGCGTTTCAGGCCGAGGCGGGCCGCGGCTCCGTCGGCGCCACCGACCCGTCCACCGGATTCGCGGAGAGCTTGTTCGATTTGCTCGCGCGTGAGAGCGGGCACGGTGGAGCGCGCTCGTTTGGGGCGAACGGCAGCGGGAGTGATTTCCGTGCCTGGCGGGATCACGCCGGAGGTAGATCTGAGTTCGGAGGGAGAAATACTGAGAACGCCGCGCGAGGAGAGGATGACGGCGCGCTCGATGACGTTCTGCAGCTCGCGGACGTTGCCGGGCCAGTCGTAGCTCATGAGGGCGCTCATGGTGCCGGCGGGAATGGTTTGAATGAGCTTGCCCATGCGACGGCTGAAAATTTCGGCGAAGTGGCGAACGAGCAGGGGAACGTCTTCGGGCCGTTCGCGGAGGGCGGGGACACGGATGGGGAAAACGTTCAAGCGGTAAAACAGGTCGGAGCGGAATTTGTGCTCGGCGACGAGTTCGGAGAGATCGCGATTGGTGGCGGCGATCAGGCGGGCGTCGGTTTTGAGCATGCGGGAACTGCCGAGGCGCTCGAATTCGCGCTCCTGGAGAACGCGAAGGAGCTTGGGCTGGAGTTCGAGGGGGATTTCGCCGATCTCGTCGAGGAAGACGGTGCCATGGTGGGCGAGTTCGAAGCGGCCGATGCGCTGGGCAATGGCGCCGGTGAAGGCGCCGCGTTCGTGTCCGAAGAGTTCGCTTTCGAGCAGGCCGGTGGGGATGGCGGCGCAATTCACTTTGACAAAAGCGTTGGAATTGCGAGAGCTGAGGTTGTGGATGGCGCGGGCGATCAGTTCTTTGCCGGTGCCGGTTTCACCGTGGATGAGAACGGTGGAGTCGGTGGGGCCGACGGTTTCGAGTTCCTTGAGAAGTTTCTGCAAGGCGCTACTTTTGCCGACGATCTCGTCGAACATGGAGGTTTCGTCGATTTCCTGGCGCAGAGCGACATTTTCCTGGAAGAGCTGTTCTTTGAGGGTGTTGATTTCAACGAGAGCGTCTTCGAGGGCTTTGCGCGCGAGGCGCTGCTCCGTGACATCCACATGCGTGCCGATGAATTCGGTGACCTGGCCGTCGGATTTTCTGACCGGATGGCCGAGTACGTGGAGGTGGCGAATGGAACCATCGTCGAGAATGATGCGGTAATTCAATTCGAAGTCGCTGGAGTCGTGGATGGACTTCTGAATGGTTTCCTGAACGGTGGGACGTTCATCGGGATGAACGCGGCCTAGAATCATGTCGAGGGTGACCTTGGTATTCGGATCGAAGCCAAAAATGCGGCAACTTTCCTGGCTGAAGTAGACTTCGCCGGACGTGACGCAACGTGCCCAGCTTCCGGTGTGGCTGAGCCGCTGGCCCTCGGAGAGGTAGGCTTCGCTGCGCTTGAGCGCCTCCTCGGCGCGTTTGCGTTCGGTGATGTCGCGGTAGATGCCGTAGATTTCGGGGGTGTTTCCTTCGACCTTCACGGGAGCGGCCGTGAAGGACACGATGAGGCGAGAGCCGTCTTTTCTTTTGCGGGTTAATTCGGCATCCACGCGCTCACCGCGCTGGAGCGCTTCGCGCAATTTCTCCGACTCTTCCCACTGGCCTTCGGGGACGATCAGATCGGTGATATTGCGGCCGAGCGCTTCTTTGGGAGTGAACCCATAGAGGTTCGTGAATTCCCGATTGACGCGCAAGATGCGGTTTTCGAAATCGCGGAGAACGATGGCTTCGGGAGCAAGTTCGAAGAGCTTTTCAAAATGTGCTTTTTGCTTGCGGAGTTCCTCTTCGACCTGCTTGCGCGGGGTGATATCAATCGTCGTTCCGATGTACGCGATGAGATTACCGGCATCGTCGAGGACAGGGCGGCCGATGCCAGAGACGTGCCTGAGCATACCGTCGGGAAGAACGAGGCGGAACTCCTGCTCGAATTCGCGCTTATCGTGAACGGCCTGGTCGATGAGGTTTTTGAGCGAGGACTGGTCATCGGGATGAACTCTGCTCCAGAAGAGAGACTCGCCAGGTTTATCGTTGTCGGGATCAGTGCCGAGAATGAGGAAATGTTCGCGCGACCATTTGATCTCGCCGGTAATCAGGTTCCACATCCAACTGCCGGTGTGGCTGAGCTTTTGACCCTCTTCGAGGAAGAGTTCACCGGTGCGTTGCTCTTCGTCGCGGAGAGCGTTGTCAACGGCGAGAGCGACTTGGTCGGCAACCAGAGAAAGGTAGCGCATTTCATCGGAAGAGTAGGCATTGGGATGGCGGGCACCAAAGCCGAGGCTGCCGAGGCGGCGGTACGCGGTGGTGAGGGGGAGAACACAAGTGGACTGCAGGCCAGACTCCTCATAGTGCTTCATCATGCGAGGGAAGCGGGATTCGGTCTGCGGGGAACAGATCAGGACCGGCTCCTGGTGATTGTAGACCCACCAGGTGAGAGTTTCCTCAGCGCGGAAGTCCGGGGGGATTTGGAAAGCGGGGCCTTGCATGATTTCGAGCAAGGGATTTTCGATTTTATTTGTGGCCGGGTCGTAGAGATAAATGGCGACGAAATCGAATTCCACTACCTGGCGAAGCTCCTGGGCGAGAACGCGGAATAATTCCTTCGGGTTGCGATAGACACTGATGGCTTGGGAGACGCGGAAAAGGGCTTCCTGGCGCGCCAGGAGCGACTGCTGCGTTCCGTGTTGTGGTGATTCGGACAACCTTTCCTGTACCTCGATGTTTTTCACTTTAACCAGCCTCAGTGTTGGCGGCAATTCAACTGTAGCTGCCGGACCGCCTGGACAGCAAGAATTCCGGGACACGATGGGAGACGTGGTGAAGGCGCGTCCGGTTGCGCGAACGAATCGCGCTTATTGGATGCGCGAGGGGAGAGAAATGGCTCGGTTGGGGGGAGGATTAACAATTAGCGCAGCGGCAGAACGGCGCGAAGGCGTGAGGAAAAAATCCCACACGCAAAACCGGCGTGGCACCCGGATTAGTTCCCTTTTGGATAGTTGGAAACTCCGAAGGGGCGGAGGGTGGGTAGGGAGTCGCGATAGGTGCGGAGCGCGAGCCAGGCGAGGGTCGCGCACATGCCGAGCCAGCCGAGAGCGCGAACGAACTGGCCGATTTTTAGATCGGAGGGGAGAAGGCTCCACTCGCCGAACAGGATGGTCCAATCACCGATGTCGCCGTTGATGAGTGGAAGGGCGCCGGCGCGAGCGTCTTTCATGTAGGTTCCGATGTAGAGAAAGTTTTCGAAGAACCAGAAGGCAGAGAAGGTGAACCCGTAGGTTTGCCCGTGGAAATAGAAGTACAGGCCGCAGAGGAGCGGAACGAGAAGTTCGCCCAGGGTCCCGCCGAGGATCATAAGGGTGTTGCCACCCCAAGAGAAAAACAGATGGCCGGCCTCGTGGATCATGAGATTGACGAAATCGGGAAAGAGAAAGCCGGAGGTGTCGCGGAGGGCGTGGAGAAGGAAGAGAGAATAGGCGAGGAGCCAGGAGATGCCGGCGTAGCGGGAGACATGATCCCAGGGTTGGGTGGCGGGGAGAGAGAATGGCATGGGGTTAGAGTAGCAACGGAAACTGTCGCGCGAGGTTTGATGCGCGGGGAGGTTGCGGACTGGGAACCTGACCGAGTGAAGTGGGCGGAGAATTTAAGGTTGGAGGGGCACCCGGCCATGGCAGAAAGAAAGAGCCACCCAAAAAGGCAGAAAAGTGTATCCCAAGAGAGAGGGGCGCGCCCCTCCCCTACAGACTAGGACGCTTTGGAGCGGGACTGGGGAACGGGTGTGTCGGAGGAGAGTTCGCCGGTGATTAGGCGGGCCGTGCGGCTGAAGGTGAGATAGAGGAAGCCCCATTGGATCAGGACGATGATGCGACTTTGAAATTCGACGATGTAAATGAGGTGGATGAACAGCCAGATACACCAGGCGATAAAGCCTGAGACGTGGACGCCGAAAACGTCGGCGACGGCGGCGGCGCGGCCGATGACGGCCATGTCTCCTTTGTCGAAATACTTGAACGGCGGCAACGTGCGGCCAGCAAGCCGCGCCTTGATAAGATTGGCGGCGTAACGGCCGCCCTGGATGGCAACCTGGGCCACACCCGGGAGTGGATTCCCTTTTGCGTCAGAGGTACAAGCCAGATCGCCCAGAACGAAAATTTCCGGGCGATTGGGAAGGGCTAGATCGGGATCTACTTTGAAGCGGCCGGAGCGATCGGTTTGGGCGTTGAGGCGCTCCGCAACTTTGCGGCCGAAGGGAGTAGTCGTGACGCCGCCAGCCCAGAAGACGGTGCGCGCGGGGACGGTGCCGGAGGTTTCGCCGTGTTTGTAGCTGACGCCGTCCGCATCAATGTTGGTGACGAAGGCTCCGAGCATGATTTCGACGCCGAGGCGCTTGACTAACTTTTCCGCTTTGGCGGAAAGATCTTCGGGATAGGGAGCAAGCACGCGCGGGCCGCCCTCCATAAGAATGATGCGGGCTTCTTGCGGACGAATGCGGCGGAAGTCGCGCTTCAGGGTATGGTGGGCGATTTCGGCGAGGGCGCCGGCGAGCTCGAGGCCGGTGGCGCCGGCGCCGACGATCACAAAGGTAAGCCAGGCACGTTCTTCGGCTTCGGTGTCGGCGCGCTCAGCACGTTCGAATGCGTAGAGAAGCTTGTGGCGCATCCTGGTGGCTTCTTCGATGGATTTGAGGCTGGGAGCGTTTTCGCGCCACTGATCATTGCCGTAGTAAGAGGTTTGCGAGCCGGTGGCGATGATGAGCGTGTCGTAGGGAAAAACACCGCCGTCGTCGAGGATAATGTTTTTCTTGTCGGGGTCGATGTCCACGGCCTCGCCGAGGAGAACTTCGACATTTTTCTGGCGGCTCAGGACGGCGCGGATGGGGGCGGCAATTTCCGCAGGGGAGAGCGAACCGGTAGCGACCTGGTAAAGGAGAGGCTGAAAGAGGTGGAAATTGCGCTTGTCGAGGAGCGTGATTTCGACGTCGGCGCGCTTGAGAGTTTGTGCGGCGACAAGGCCCGCGAAACCTCCACCCAGGATGAGGACGCGGTGAAGATTGGGCATGGAGGGAGTTGCTCCTTTGATGGGTTGAGACTTAGATGTTCGGCAGGCCCCGTTGATACCATTATCTTAGTAGAACATAGTTGCGAGGCTCTGAGGTTTAGATGTTGGAGGGCTCAAAATGAGTGGAAGGATGTAACACAAAGGAAACAGAGGGGACCGGGAAAAGGCGCAGAAGAAAGAAAGAAAAACCCCGGCCGGGAAGGCGGCCGCTACAAAGGCACGGAGAACATGGAGAAGGATGAAGAGTTGAGGCAGGAGCGGCAGGCATTGCGGCTGCTTTGTTCGAATCTGGTTCGGGCGGCGACGCGAGTGGAGCTTTGCAACTTGCTGGACAGTTCGCTGTTTCAGGATACCTTGCACCGCGTGGCGTTTGAGGAGATTCGAGCGGCGGGGGCAGTACCGGCAAAGCGACTGCGAGAGGAGTTGCCAGGGCGGATCACCAACCGGGGATTCCCGGATTTTGAGCTATTGGAATTTCTGGGGAAGGACCTGGCATCGGAGGGAGAGATCGAGCAACTGTTCATGAGCGTGTTGCGGCTGATACAAGTCCGGCATGAGAGCGACGGGAACGAAGTGGAGAATTGATGGCGGAAGAGCGCGCGGGGCGGACATGGTACCTGGTGGAAGCGCTGGGATTCGCAGCGTTAGTGGCAATGTACATCTGGAAGTGGCAGGCGGCTTCGCCGCGGTCGTGGTGGATTTTAGCCGCGTGGATGGTACTGAGCGGGATACTACGGCGCGATACACCGAAGACACTGGGATGGCGGGCGGACAATTTATGGGCAGCGACGCGGAGGGCGATTCCCTTTTTTGCGATTGCATCGCTGGCCGTTTGCGGCGCGGGACTTTTTTTGGGGATGCTGCAGCGATTGCCGGCGCATCTGATCGAGCCGCGGCGCTTTGCGGGGTATCTGGCGTTTTGTCTGCTGCAACAGGTGGCGCTGAATTCTTTTTTGACCAACCGGTTGCTGGGCTACTTTGAGACGGCGTGGCCGGCGGCGTCGCTGGCCGGAGTGCTGTTCGCGGCGCTGCACTGGCCAAATCCGGTGCTGGTGCCGCTGACCCTGGTGGGCGGGGTGGCGATGTCCTGGCTGTTCGCGCAGGAGCGGAATATTTTGCCGCTGGCGGTGGGGCAGGCAGTTTTGGGGGCACTGGTGTGGTGGGCGTTTCCGCTGGCGTGGCATCATTCGATGAGGGTGGGGCCGGGGTTTTGGGCGTTTCACATGTAGGGGGATGGCGTTTGGGGGCAGCGGGGGGACTTGGAAGGCGAACAGATAAGAGGAGCCGGGGGCGAGGCGGCTTCGCCGAGTTTGTAGTGGGGCGCGTTGATCGCCAAGGTCTCTCCACTCCGAGCCGCAATCGCCGCGGCCTCAGGCCGCGATGACAGCAGGGTCTTTCGTCCGAACAGCGGCTCCACAAGGGTTTCCTTTTCAGTTGCTTAGCACTCTTCAGAAAGCTGCGCGCAGATGCAGGCGGTGGCTCCAGTAACACCTGATTGCCCCACACGCGGTAGCTATTTGCGACTGTAATTCCCTTCTTAATATAAGGGTGGAACTTTTGAGCATGCCTTGGCGTATTGATAGGCAAGGAGTGTGCCATGCAGACTTACAGGGGAATCCTCGTAACTGGTTCCACATTGGTTCTGGCGGGAGTTTTGGCGGCGGCCGCCTTCTTGCCAACGCGCGCAATTGCGCAAGAAACGGCGACAACGAGTTCGAGCGGCCGATCGGAACAGTGGATCCACGTGCGCGTCGAGAGCAAAGAGGACCACGGGGAGACGGTGCGTGTGAATGTGCCGGTGGAGATGGCGGCGAAGGTGATCCCGGCGATCAACAAGAACAATCTGCATGACGGGAAGGTGCACATCGATTCGATGCATACGAATGATGTGGACATCCCGGCGATCCTGGATGCGGTGCGGAGCTCGCGCGACGGCGAGTACGTGACGGTGCAGGGGAACGACAACAATGTGCGGGTGGCGAAGAGCGCGGGGTATTTGTACATCCATGTGACGGACAGGTCCGAGGGCAAGAAAGCCGCCGCGAGCGATGGGAAGCCGGGTGCGAAGGCCCGGGCGGGGCATGAATCGAAGGTGGAGATCAAGGTGCCGATGAAGGTGGTGGATGCGCTGTTTTCGGCGGGGAAGGACGAGTTGGACATCGTGGCGGCGCTGAAGGCTCTTTCGGCGCACGGGGACATGGAACTGGTGACAGTGAAGGATGACCAGAATACCGTGCGGGTGTGGGTGGATTCGAAGAACGTGGCGGATTAAAAGATGGAAGATTGAAATTGGAGAATTGAAAATAGGCTGGGTAAAGCGATGGGCTGCGGCCACGCGCGGCGGCGGATGGCGGCTAGGTTGATTTGGAGGGGAGCATGCTGATACTGGCTAAGGTGGCGTTGGGTTTGGGAGCAACTATGGCGATGGCTGGCGTCTATGTGTTTCATGAGGGAGTGATCCGCGTGGATTTGGACGAACATCGCGAGGGCGGCGGGCATGTGCATTTCTGGCTCCCTGCGACGGCGGTAGCCGTGGGGATGCATTTTGTGCCGAAAGACCAGCTGAATCACACGACGGAACAGGTGAGGCCATTTCTCCCCGCTTTGCGCGAAGTGGCTAAAGAGTTGGAGAAGTATCCGAACATGGAGCTGGTGGATGTGACGGATGCTCGGGATCATGTGCGGGTGGCGATGGTGGAGGGGAAATTGCGGATTGATGCGGTTAGCGGGGATGGGGATGTGGTGCATGTGAGCGTGCCGGCGCGAGTGCTGAGGGATGTGGCGGATGAGTTGGAGGAGAAGGCGCCGGGGGTTTGAGAAGTGAAAGAGAACAGGTAGCAGTGAACAGATAACAGGAAGCGAAGAGGGGCGAGGTGGTCTCTTCGCGTTGCGATTGTGATGATTGGACGAAAACTGCGCGCGCCGCGGACGGCGCGACAGAAAAGGCCGGCCGCTCCGGTCGGGATGACAGAATAAGAGAAAAACAGAGCCAAGAGCACAGTCCGGGGAACTTCGCTTGGGGCAAGCGGGTCGGGCACCCGGGAAAAAGAATAGCGGCCCGAGAATACAGACGCTAGCGCTAGAAAAGACCGCAGGGCTCGCGGACTCACCGCTGCTCTACGGGGCGATGAGAGCTAGGTGCCGGGAGTGCCGGGGATGAAGTAGATTTCAAACTGCAAGTGCTCTTTTTTCCAACCGGCGCGTTGCAGCATTCCGCGGCCGGTTTCAACCATGCCGGGATGACCACAGAGATAAGCAGTCGTGTCGGCCGGAGTTAGATTCCAAACTTCAACATATTTGCGGACAAGGTCGTCCACGCGGCCAAGTTCGCCATGCCATTCCGGGTTATCCCAAGGGCGGCTGATGGTGGGAACGTATTTGAACCAGGGAGCTTCGGCAGCGATTTTTTCGAGTTCGTCGCGATAGCCGAATTCGTGGGCGTGGCTGGAGCCATGGACGCAGAAGAGGCGATGCTCGCCGGGCATCGGTGACCCTCCCTTTTTCCAATCCTGAAAAATCGTACGGACATAGCTGACGTAGGGCGCAACTCCAGTGACAGTGCCAAGGAGCAAGTGATTGGTGTGGCCACTCTTAAGATCGAGAGTGAAGCGGCCTTTAGCGAAGCGCCGGAGATAGACGGGATGATCTTCCTGAAGGACGTTGAGGAGCGGAGTGAGCTGGCCGGCGGGAACATGCTCGATGAAGAATTCGAGGGCCCGCTCATAAGGTGAAGAGACGATGGAGTAGGCGCGTTCGACGCGTTTGCCGTCGCGTTCGAGACCAAGGGTGGCGTATTGACCGGCCTTATAGTCAAAGGAGCCGCCGGGATCGACTTTGAGGACGAAAAGATCCTCGGCAATTTGCCTGCGTTCAACGACCCGTGCAGGCAGAAACTTTTCCGATGGCGTATCCAAGAAAGCCCCCTAACGAAGAGGATGGCAAATCGGTGGAACGTGGCAGGCAGGACGCGGAGGCGATCCACCTGGGAGCAAAAAATATTTTAGAACAGAAGCTGTAAATGCTCAAGGCTAGGATTGGAGCTACTTTTGCGGCTGCTGTCGGCGCTGCTGCATTTGTTGCATCATTTGCTGCATGTCGAACTGCTTGACGGGGCCGGTGATACGGTCGGTGGCATTATCCACTAGCTTCGAGAGGAGTTCGGTTTCGCCATTGGCCTTAACGCTTTTGACCATGCCGAAGGGAGTCACCTTGTCGCTGGTCCAGGATTCTGTGTGAGTTTTGTCGTTGCGCCAATGATCGCAAGAGAAAGTGCCGGCAGGGACGGTGACGGTTTCCGTGCCCACGGAATGCCAGTCATTGAAATTCTCTTCCATCTGCTGCTTTCGGGCAGGATTCATGTTCGCGGGAAGCTCCATGGCCGGCTGGCCTTGCTGCTGAAAGATCATGCGATGCATCTGGTAATCGGCGGGAGTAATAAGACTCTTGCCGACAATCGTTTTTCCCTGATCGTCGGTGGAAACAAACTGCATCCAGAAGCCTTCCTGGCCCTCGATGGAATCCTTGCCTATTACGGCGATTTCGATGGTACGGGTATTTTTGCCATCCCTGCCGGCGTCGATATAGACTGCGCCTTTCCCGACGACCGGATGAAAGGCTTTGGTGATGGCGGGGCGCTTGAAGAGGTCCATGCCGACCTGGGCGTGCGCGGGACGCGCCGTGGCAAGTGCAAGCGCCGCCAGGAATGCGAAGGCCAACCAACTGCGTTTCATCTTTTCTCCTTCGAGGAGGGAGGACCGTGAAGCCCGAGGTTGGGTTCGGGCAGCTCCGTCTGCAGAACTCATATCAAGTTCGGGTGGCGAATGCAATTGCCGGACTGTGGAAGAGTGTGCAAAAGAGGGGATTAGAGATAGCAGCGATCAGATAACAGGATTCTGGGGGCGGCATAATTTAGATCTTGCCGTTTATGTTTTTGGGCAGACGAAAGCGGGGACTAAACGCCCCGACCAGGTCGGAATAAACGCCGATCGCCGGGGAAGCGCGCAGAGTTCGCTGAGGTGAACAAGATAAACCCAAGAGCAGAGCCAGAGGAATGGCTGTGCCACCAAGACTAGAGAAACCGAAGAGCGGCCCGGGCTTGCCCGGCCCCTAGAAAGGCAAAGGAGAACTGGGGACTATTCGTAGGCGAGGGCTTCGACAGGATCTACGCTGGAGGCGCGGAGGGCGGGAACGGTGGCGCCGAGGGCTGCGCCGATGAGGGCGAGGCCGATGGAGCCGGCGACCCAACCGGGAGTGATGAGGATGGAGAGGCCAGGGTTCGTTTCTTTGAGTATGCCTTGCGTGAGGAAGGTTACGGAGATGCCGAGGATGCTGCCAGCGATGGTGAGGAAAGCAGTTTCGCCGAGGAGCATCTTGACGATGTCGAGACGGGAGAAGCCGAGAGCTTTGAGGATGCCGATTTCGCGGGTGCGCTCGAGGATCATGGTGTGCATATTCATCAGGACGACGAGGAAACTGATGACGATGCCGAGGCCGACCATTGTTTTGATGAACGGTTTGAGCTCGGGAAGGTTGGAGGAGTTCATGAGCGAGACGTATTCGGACATGGAGCGGATGCGGTTCTGCGGGTCGAGCTTCAGGATTTCAGCGCGGGCGGCTTCAGTGTCCCCCTTGCTACGGACGAAAACCATGGAGATGTGATTTTCGGCGCCGATGATGTCCTGTCCGGTTTTGAGTGGGATGAAGAACCGCGCGCCCTTGCCGTGGGCGACGATGCCGGAGATGGTGAAGGAGCGATTGACGAGAGTGACGGTGTCGCCGACTTTGATGTGGCGGGTCTGAGCGATGATATCGTCAGCGAGCGCTTCGTCGGGAGCCTGGAAGGGACGTCCGTCGCGGAAGATGAAACCCTGGCTTAGGGCGTTGAAGCGTTTGTAATCAATGCCGTAGACAATGATAAGACTCTTAGGGTCCGAGAGGATAAGGGTTGGAGCGGATTCGTCAACGTCGGGAAGCTTGGCAATCTCTTCGCCGAGGGATTCGGGCATGACGGCGCTGGAGAAAGCGAAGAAGATGGAGGAGTTGGGCGGCTGCACGAGAAGATCGGCGCCGACGCCTTCGACGCGCTTGCCCCACTCGGCGACGATGCCGCTGGTGAGGCCGACAATCATCAGAACCAGCACCACCTGGATGGCGATGGCGAGGATGCTGAGCGCGCAACGCAGCGGGCGCGCGGCGAGATTGCCCCAGAACATGCGCAAAAGAGAAAAAGGACCGTCGTAAGAGTCATCCATAGAAGAGCTGCAGTCGAACCTTAATAAATAACTGCAATAACTGCGCTTGCGCAATCCCTCGGCGACTTCAGGGGCTAAAGCCCATTCTCTACGGAGGTCTTACGCCTCCGCGGAAGCCCCGGCCTCCAAAAGAAAAGAACTTTCCCGCGAGCGGCCCCTTGCAAAGATCACTCGATATGAAAACCGTGCCCGGGGGAAGAATCGTCTTGAGCCTGCGTTAGGAATGTAGCACTGCGAATGGAGCGGGTCAAAAGTGAAACGGGTGGAGTTGTAGCACGAAGAATGCCGAAGTGCAGAAGAAAATATTTCAGGGCGGTAAAGTTTTGCACATGAATGTTGATAACCTTGTGGAAAGAAGAGTCCGCGGAAGGGTTAACTCCGCAAAATTCAACACGATGATACGGATTGCACCATTTTTGTGCAATGTGCGGAAGGCCGGGCGGGAAAGAGAAAAAATTTCCGTGCGAAGCGACGAAGGACACGGAGTTTTTGGCAGAAAATCACGATTTATTTGACGGACTGGAACTTTGAAGCGGAAAAGTTTTGCAAAAAGTTGGCGGCAGAAGAGAGAAAACCCGTGAAACCTTCGCGTGAAACATTTCTGAACAGCGGCTTGACGAACTTTAATACCACTTCGGCGGGCGATCAAGATGAATCTTGACGACTTGCTTGGAGTCGGTGATGTCGTACCAGCGGCCGTAGGGCTTCCAACCTTCCGCGACAACTTGAATGAGGACGCGACCGACTGGCGGTTGAGGAACGTGGGCGACGCCCTGCATGTTGGTCTTGACGTTGACTTCGGTTTTTTTGTCTTTGATTAAACGATCTTCCTGCGTTTTTAGATAGACGCTGGCGTTTTCGATGGGCTTGTCCGCATCGCCACCAGTGATTTCGATCGTGAGACGAGGGATGGATGCGGGAGCGGGCGCCTCCTTTGGAGGCGCGGATTGTTGCGCGGACGCGTAAGCGCATGCGGCGAGGAAGATCCAAACAAGGCGAGCTGAGCGAGAGAACCGGAAAAGTTGCATGACAGTTTCCCGAATATGTTGGCTGGAAATGGCGCGCGGGTCAAGTTCAAGGACGCGCCGGGAAAGCGCAGTGAAACGTTCGCGTAACTTGTTGAATTGATTTGCGCCTGAGGTGCACTGGGAAATTTGACTCGCCGCTCGCGGTCTTGTAAGTATGGTGGGCTGTGGAGCGCTGTGGGAACTGAGGAGAAGACATGGGATTTGCCACGAACGCGATACATGTGGGCCAGGAGCCGGATCCTTCGACAGGGGCTGTGGTTGCGCCGATTTATCAGACGTCGACGTATGTGTACGAGGAACTTGGAAAGTCCAGGGGCGGGTACGATTACGCGCGGACGAATCATCCGAACCGGAAGGCCTTGGAGCGCACGGTAGCAAAACTGGAAGGCGGGCACGCCGCATACGTTTTCACTTCGGGGATGGCCGGGATTGACGCGGTGTTCCGTCTGTTGCGGCCGGGAGATCACGTGGTGCTGTCGGAGGCGGTGTACGGCGGCGTCTACCGGTTATCGACGCAACTTCTGGTTCATTTTGGATTGGAATTCAGTTTTGTGGACACGACGGACGCGGCGGTGGTGCTGGGAGCGATGCGGCCAAACACGAAAATGCTGTACATCGAGACGCCAACCAATCCGACTTTGCGGATTACGGACATTGCGGCGATGGCGAAATTGGCGAACGAGCGGCGAACGACTTTGGTGGTGGACAACACGTTCATGACACCGTATCTGCAGAGGCCGATCGAGCTGGGCGCGCATATTGTGGTGCACTCGATGACGAAGTACATGAACGGGCACAGCGACGCGACCGGCGGGGCGGTGGTGTTGACGCGGCCGGATGATGCGGACAGGATTTATTTCACGCAGAAGTCGGCGGGGGCGGGACTGGCGCCCATGGATTGCTTTTTGGTGTCGCGTGGGTTGAAGACGCTGGCGGTGCGGATGCTGCAGCATAATGCGAATGGATTGGCGGTGGCTCGGCATCTGGATGCTCATCCGAAGGTAAGGAAGGTGTTTTATCCCGGGCTGGCCACGCATCCTCAGCATGAGCTGGCGCGGAAGCAACAGAAGGGGCCGGGGGCGATGATTGCGTTTGATTTGGGAGATGAGGGAGCGGCGCGGCGATTTTTGAACCAGGTGAAGATTTGTGCGCTGGCGGAGAGTTTGGGCGGGGTGGAGTCCTTGATTTCGCTGCCAGCTCAGATGACGCACGCTTCGATGCCGAAAGAAGTGCGGGAGCGCGTGGGGATCACGGATAGTTTGGTGCGGTTGAGCGTGGGGATTGAGGACGTGGAAGATATTATTGCGGACTTGGATCAGGCGTTGCTCTACGTCTGATGGAGCAATCCACTGGCGCAATAGAGTAAAGAGGAAATAGGACAGCCTGTCTCGTGTTACTCAGATCTAGCCGAATCTCAATCACGTCCCCGGGATGGAACACTCTCTTCTTGACAGAAATTGTGGCCTCTCGACGAAATATTCGCTCGGGGTGTGTTTCCGTGTGGTTCTTGTCCGATCCTCGGGCTGAAGCAAGATATGGTAAGAAAAAAGAAACGCAGCGCCCATAAGTCTGGCCGCTCTCTGACTAAAGTATGTGGAATTCATATGTTCACCCGAGACTTCGTGTGTCAACAGGTACCGACGATATCTGGCTTAGACTCTCTTCGCATTCGCCCCGTTGCATCTAAGTCTGCTCGGAAAGCCAGTGGAGGTAGGCTTGGGATCCGGAAGAGATGGGCAGTACTAGGAATTCGGGGGCTTCGTAGGAGTGGAGGCGGAGGACTTCTTTTTCTAGGGATTTCAGGCGGCGGGTGGTGGTCTTGATTAGGAGGAGATGTTCGCGGGCGGTTTCGATTTTTCCCTTCCAGCGGTAGATCGATTCGACAGGGGCGGTGTGGATGTTGACGCAGGCGGCGAGGTGTTTTTGGAGGAGGGAGCGGGAGATTTTGCGGGCTTCGGGGAGGTTGGGGCAGGTTACGAGGACGAGGCGGAATTGGGAGGGCATGGATTTCTCGGGGATATTGTAGTGGATTTGCGGAAGGAAAAGAGCTAAACGAAGAGACGCGGAGGGCCCAGGGAAGAGGAAATCGAAGAGCAGATTCGGAAGGTTTTGGCGTTCGATCGCAAGAACCCACCCTTCGCAAAAAGCACGAAGGATGGGGCACCCTCAAGTTTTTTGTTGGGAGGCGTAGCCAGGGAACCCAAGAGGGCCGGGCGAGCCCGGCCTCTTCAACGAACTCGAGAGTGACTGTAGAATGTGGAGACTATGGCTACTACAGAGATGGGGTCGGTGATTAAGTTTGGGACTAGCGGATGGCGGGGATTGATTGCGGAAGACTTTACGTTTGCGAATGTGCGATTGGCGGTGCGGGCGATTGCGGAGCATTTGACAGAGAAGAAGAAGCGGCCGACGGTGCTGGTGGGCTACGATACGCGGTTTTATTCGGAGGAGTTTTCGGCTCTGGCGGTGCGGATTTTGCAGGAGCACGGGATTCACACGCTGCTGTGCGAGACGTTTACGCCCACGCCGGCGATTGCGTTTGAGATTCAGCGGCGAAAGCTGGATGGGGCTATCAATTTCACGGCAAGCCACAACCCGGCGCAGTATCATGGGCTGAAATTTTCCAGCGCGGACGCGGGGCCGGCGCTGCCGGAAGTAACGAAAGACATTGAAGCGCGGGTGGCGAGGATTCTGGCCAAAGAAGGATTAAGCGCGGGGAGCGAGCGGCACGGAGGCCACGCAAATGGGGGCCACGAGAAGAAGGGTGCGGGCGAGAGGGTCAATCTGAAGGCGGAGTATTTGACGCGGCTGAGCGAGTTGGTGCGCTTCGAGGTGATTCAGAGGGCGAAGCTGAAGGTGGTGACGGACGCGCTCCACGGCGCGGGCGCGGGTTATCTGGACAAGGCGCTGACGGATCATGGAACTGCCGTCACGGCGCGGCGGACGGAGCGGGATTGTTTATTTGGTGGGAGTGGGCCGGACGTGGATGAGAAAAATCTGGCGCCCCTTGGGAAAGTGGTAAAGGAGACCGGCGCGAAGGTTGGACTGGCGACGGATGGCGATGCGGACCGATTTGGGATTGTGGATGGCGATGGAGCGTGGATTCAGCCGAATCTTGTTCTGGCCTTGGTGTACGACTACCTGGTGGAGACGCGCGGATGGAAAATGCCGGCGGCACGAAGCGTTGCGACGACACAGATGGTGGATGCGGTGGCGAAATCGCATGGGCAGACGACTTATCAGACGCCGGTGGGATTTAAGTACATCGGGCAGCTAATTCGTGAGGACAAGATTGCGCTGGGCGGCGAAGAGAGCGCTGGGTTGACGATTCGCGGGCACGTTCCGGAGAAGGATGGAATATTGGCGTGCCTGCTGGTGGCGGAGATGACGGCGGCGCGGGGCGCTTCGATCGGCGAACAGGTGCGGGCGATGTTCAAGAAATTGGGGCACGAGTTTCATCCGGTGCGCGAGAACCTGCACCTGTCCGACGAACAGAAGGCAAATGCGATCCGCAAGGCGGCGGTGGACGCTACGACACTCCTTGGAAGGAAAGTTGTATCCGTGGACCGCACGGATGGAGCAAAATTCGTGTTTGGAGACGGATCTTGGATGTTGCTGCGGCTGAGCGGCACGGAACCGCTGCTTCGTTTGTATGTGGAAGCGGATAGCGAAGCGGCAACGGCGAAGCTGGTCAAAGAGGCTTCTGACTGGATCCTGAAAGATTGATGAGCGAGCTGCCAAAAAAATCGAAGAAAAATTTGCTGCAGTATGCGCCGTACCTGATGGGCGTGTTCGTGGCGATGCTGCTGGTGCACGATATTTTCGGGACGCACGGCTACCTGGCGATGCGGCAGAAGCGGCAAGAGATTCAGAAGATCACCCAGGAGCTGGAAAAGCTGAACAAGGAAAATTTGGAATTGCAGCAGGACGTGCAGGATTTGAAGAGCGATCCGGAGACGATCCGGAAAATCGCGCGCGAAGAATATGGCCTGGCCCGGCCGAATGAAAAAATCATCAAGCTGCCGGCACCGAAGCCGGCTGGGCCGCCGGTTGTGAAGCCCTGACACTTCCCTTCTTGTAACGTGTGCGCAGGATTGACAGCGCCAGCATCGCTAGAAAAATCACAAATAAACCGAATGTGGCTTTGGGAATGGAACACCCGCGCTTGGGCAGGATGGATAAACGTCCGTAGACGAACTCGATGTGCACCCAATAGACGAGGAGCGAGGTGGTGCCCAGTTGGATGACCGGGCTGAAGCCCATCTGCACGAGTCCCCAGCGGCACCAGGCGTAGACAAGGACCAGGATGATGAGGAGAATGCCGCAGCGCATCAGGAGGAAATTGGGATTGGAGTGCCAGTAGTCGTAAACGGCGTAGAGACGGACGGGTGATTCGTCCAGGAAGCGGGAGAGATAGCAGGCGCCGACGCCGGCGAGGCCGAGGAGGAAGAAGAAGAGGGCTTCGTTGCGGCGGGCGAAGGAAGTGAAGACGAGGAAGCCCACGGCGAGGCCGGCGAACGCGAAGGCGGCCCAGGGGAAGAGCGGAAAGAGCCAGTGCTGCGGTTCGGGAAAAACGTGGACGCCGTTGATGTAGGACTCGAGAGGCCAGGGGAGGAAACGCGGGCGGTGGGTGGTCCAAAGGGGCGGGGTGAGCATGGCGATGAGCGCGGCGACGAAGAGGGCACCGGCGATGCCGCGAGCGCGGGCGGCGACGATTTGTTCGGTTGAAGTGAGCCAGCAGAGGAGAGCCATCAGGATCATAGAGAGGCCGAGGATGTTGAGGATGTCAACGCGGAAGATGTCGGTCCACGGCACCCATTTGTAGCCGAGTGCGTATTCCTGGAGGCGGAAAAGAATGCCGAGAGCGAAGATTTCGGCGCCGCGGAGGACGGTTTGTTTGAGGATGGGGTTGCGGGCAATTCCCTTTTCGCGGAGACGTTCGGTGACGAGAGCCATGGAAATACCTGCGAGGAAGATGAAGAGCGGGGCGGGGAGCGTGCCACCGAGTTGCGACCAATGGTAGAGCGCGGAGTCGTGGAGATCGGGACGGAGCCAGGAGTCATAGCAGTGAGTTTGGAACATGAGGAGGCAGGCTAGGCCGCGCATCCAGTCGATGTAGGAGAGGCGGGAGGATTGGGAGGGGACCATGACGGGCGCGGTAAGATTGTAGCGGATTTTGAATTTCGAGTGGGGAAGACGGAGGAAAGGATAACGCAGAGGCACGCTGAGAAGAGGAACCCAAAACCAGAGGCAAGAGCGCCGGTGCCACAGACATGCAACCCGTGGCGCGTTACAAGACCCACGGCGCAAAACCGACACGTGGGGCACCCGCAAATGAGAAAACTGGAAACACGAGAAGCGATTAGAATTTGGCGTGGCGTTGTTGAGCGATGAAGCAAGATTGTTGGCTGAGGAGTGAGGAGCTGATGCGGGGATGAGGCAACTGAATGTTTGGGCGATGCTGGGGATTTGGGCGGGATTGAGCCTGGGCGCGGCGCTGTACGCAGCTTGGGAGGGTTATGAGGGGCGGGCGTTTGCGGCGACGGTGGCGACGTTTTCGATTTTGCTGCTGGTGATGCTGGCGTTTGCGGCGCGCGGCGTGGCGGAGGGACTGGCGGAAAGATTCGGGCCGGCCGGAGGATTTTTGCTGGGCGCGTGCGTGTTTGTCGCGTTCGTGAGTTACCTGGTAGGGACTGGATCGTTTGCGGTGGAGCGGGCCGGGGCAATGGCGGCGTTTGTGTTTGTGCCGTTGGGGTTCGCGGTTTCGTCGGGCGGGGCGGCGGGGGGAAGCTGGCAGGATTTTTTGATTGTGGCGGGTGTATGGGTGTTTGTGAAATTTGGGCCGACGCATTGGATGTGGCCGTATCCGGGCGGGCGGCTGGCGTATGTGTTTACCGTGCTGATGGCGGTGAATGTGGCGCTGGCGTGTTTTTTGCTGGTGCGGCGGGCGAAGGGCGTGGGGTATTCCATCGGGTGGGGAAAGAATTGGGGATTGTATGTGCTGGGGAGTTTCGTGGTGTTTGGGTGCGTGGCGATACCGCTGGGGGTACGGATGCGGTTTATTGCCTTTGACCCGCATTGGGGAAATTGGCGGGGGTTGCTGGTGGGTTCGTTGGGAATTTTATTTTTGACGGCGTGGCCGGAGGAGTTGCTGTTTCGCGGGCTGCTGCAGAATTTTCTGGCGCGGGCTTCGAAGAGCGAGCTTGCGGGGTGGTGGACAGCATCAATGTTGTTCGGGCTTTCGCATATTACGAATTTGGGATTTCCGAATTGGCGGTATGTGATTCTGGCGGCGATTGCGGGGCTGTTTTATGGATGGACGTGGAGGAGGACAGGGTCGATTTTTGCTTCGGCGCTGGTGCATGCGGGGGTGGATGTTACGTGGCATTTTTTGTTTCGGACGATATGAGCCGATGGATGAAGATTGAGGGTAGTGGCCGATCTAAAGATCGGCCACTACGAATGCAGGGTAACCGAACAGGGCGGGGCGAGCCCCGCCCCTATAAAGGATCGGGCAAAACTTAATCGGGGAACCAGTTGCTTCGGTAGGCGATCCACCAGCTTAGGGCGAGGATGGGGATGGTGGCGACGACGGCCCAGACGAAGGGGAGGGTGAAGTCGGCGATAAGGCCGAGGGCGCCGAAGAGGAGCCAGAAGATTTTGCGCTGCATGGTTAGAGTTTAGCGCGGATGGCGGGTGCGAAAAGCACGGGCTGGAGTGGTTGTGCCACGGGGATTCGGGGCGACCTGAAGGTCGCCGCTACGAATCCAAGAGGGCGGCGTAAAGCCGCCCCTAGAAAAGCTGGGCGCTAGGCAAAGTGGGGGAAATGAGGTACAACGCGAGGCACAGTTGACGTGGAGTTGCCTGGAGACGGAGGCATTCGATGACGGGGAGTGATGGGGCTAGTTCGGCGAGGGGATTCCGGGTACTGCGGCGGGAGGTGGAAAACGGTTGCGTCGTGGAGTGTTTCGGGAGATTGACCACCGAGAACGTGCCGCTGCTCAAGATGGAGATGCTGGAGGCTTGCGGGAAGAAGGGGCGGATTGTTTTGGATTTGAAGGCAGTGCCGATGATGGATAGTTCGGGGTTGGGGGCGGTGGTTGCATTGCATGTTTCGGCACGGACGCGGGGATGCCGGCTGGAAGTGGTGAACGCGAGCAAACAGATTCGAGAACTGTTCAGTATGACGAACGTGTTGGGTTTGTTTGAGGAGACGGGACGGCATGGGCGGAGGATGATGTAGCGGGAATTGGCGTTAGGAAAAGAGAAGAGTTTTCCACCTGAAGGTGGACGCTACGAGACGCGTGAGGGCGGCGTAAAGCCGCCCCTACATGGAGAAGAGGGTGAGCGACGCGGAACTGGGATTGATGACGGAGCGGGTGGGGTACGCGTGGAAAAACTTTGAGGACCAGCAGGCGACTATCCGGGCGGCGGATTTGAAGGCCGGGTACCTGGTTACGTTCCTGCTGTTTTTCGGGGCGAGCACGATTCCGCTGGGGAAAGAAGTCCTGCCGGCGCTTCGGTGGGTGAACGCGGGAGAGATCGCGGCGAGTGCGTTGTATGCGGCGAGTTATCTGGTGTTCGCGCTGGGATTTGTGCGGGCGCTTTACCTGATTTCGCATGTGCTGACGCCACGGATTGCGCGGCATCACGCGCGGCCGGCCGATGGGCGCGAACTGCTTTATTACGAGCATGTGGTGAGGTATGACAACAGCGCGGCGTATTTTGAGGCGATGGCTCGGGTTAGTCCCGAGGAGATGCTGCGGAATGTGACCGACCAAGTGTACGAGCTGGCGATGATCTGCAAGGCGAAGGTGGATAGTTTGCGGGCGTTTTCGCAGGCGTTCAAGATTACCTTGGTGGCGTGGTTTATTAGTACGGGAGTGGGATTTTGGATTATGACGTGGATGAAGTAGAGGAGGTAAAGGAAGTAAAGGTTGAATTGCCGGGAAAGAATGAACGTTTGCTTTGGTACGGTTGAAATTGGAAAAGCGGGAGCGTCGCTCCCGCCCTCAAAAGGTGGAGAAAACCAACAGCGCAAGCTGAAGCCTGCGCCACGGGGGCGCCGAGTTAGTCGGCTTCTTTTAGCTTTTCGAGATAGTTGGTGTAGGCGGCGCGGAGGCGGGCGGGATCGGGTGCTGAGGCCGGATGATCTACCAGCAGACCGACGTACTGATCCATGGCCTTGTCTACTTCGTCGAAAAGCTTTTTGTTGGTTTTCGACAGAGCCGTGTCGCCGCCGTAGTCTTCGGACTTATCCCAGGTGCGCTCGAGGATTTTTGCAAGAGTGGCGGCGGTGACGTTGTCTCCCTTCTGCGACGCGTTGAAGGCGAGAGTGGCGAGGGCGCGATAGGGGCCCATTTTTGTGTTGTCCACGCCGGCGGTTTGGGGGGCTTTTGCCTGGGCGGCTGAAGAATTGGCGAAGAGAAGAACGAGCATCAGCGCTGAGAGAAAATACGAACCGAAATTCCGGACAGAGATACCTGCTGAACGACCTGTCATAAGCCGAGGTTCCTCCTATTTTTTGCGAGCAGTGATCGGTCGGACAAGAGTTTGCGGCGGGAAGCCGATGACCCTTAGGGAGAGAATAAATCGTTTTCCGTTATCAGATTGGGATTGCGCCTCAAGAGTCAATAGAAGCTGGAGACAGTAAATCGGCGTGCGCGGAGTTACATGGTAAGGAGATTCGCCGCCCTGGCGAGTTCCGCCTGAGAACGGTCAAAAGTGTAAAAGAAACGGGCACGCAACGCGATGGCCGCGGCAACATGTAGAACATCCAGTGTACGCGTTCCGATGCGAGAAGAATGCTTTTGCGAAAGTCGAATTGCCTTTTCGAAAGCGCCATTCGAAACCGGAGAGACACGAAAGATTCCGTCGAGAATATCCTTGCGGAAATGGGCGAAGACTGATGCTGATTCTGAAGAGGAGAGTTCCTTGCGAAACACACGGAGGGCCAGAGCGTTGGCAAACTCAAGTTCGCTCAGAAAAGTGATTTGTAAGGGAGCGCGCAACGGTCGAACAACTGCCAGGGCAGCTGGACTATGAGTGCCCGGGATATACAAAGACGCGAGAAAACTCGTGTCGGCGTAGATGATCAAAATCGCTCTTCCCTGTCTTTCGCAACCAGATCGTCTCCAGAAAATTTAGGCTTCTTTTTGCCAAACACCTTTTTCATTCGAGCTTTGAAATCCGGCATGTGGATAGTGCCGGTCGTTGCAGGAGGCAGGAGGCGGGCAATGACGCGCTTGCGCTTGGTGATATGGATTTCCTGGCCGTCGCGGAGGAGCTCCTCGACGACGGAGAAGCGGTAGCGGAGGTCGCGGACGGAAGCTTTCCTCATGTGATGCATTATAGCATCACATAGAAAAGAGCGCCAGCAGGAAACGAAACACGATTCGCGTACTGGTCAAACCTCCAAGGCAGCCGCAGCCATGGGAATCACGTCAACGATCTCTACCGAGGCGCAATCGAAGGTGGCATCAACGCCAAAAGTCGGATCCAGTTCGATGTGAAATTTTGGATCGGTAGGGTTGTTGGCCCCATTCGGTTGGATCGTCAGGCCAAATATTGCGTTTTGGTGGTTGAACCCTTCCAATTTCAGTTCTCTTACATCGGAAAATCGTAGCGTAACCAGGGTGTGATTCTTCAAGACGTAGTGCCCAGTGCTATCCACCTCGTTTGTAATGTCCCAAGTATGAACTCTTGCGAAGAGTAGAGGTCCCTCGTATCGGTTGCTTCTACTTCCAGCATGTACCCGCGACAATTGAATTTCTATCACTTCAGCATCGTGGAACGAGGGCCAACGCCCGAAGATTGCCAGAGGCTTTTCACTTCCCAGGATGAGCGATTCGATGGGCTGCGTGATTTTAGCGGACGACGCCAGTGAGGGGGCTGGAGGCGGAGGCGTAGAGGCGCTTGGGCATGCGGCCGGCTAGGAAGGCTTTGTGGCCGGCGATGACGGCGTCGCGCATGGCTTCGGCCATGAGGGGCGCGTCGGCGGCTTCGGCGATGGCGGTGTTCATGAGGAGCCCGTCGGCACCGAGTTCCATGGCGATGGCGGCGTCTGAGGCGGTGCCTACACCCGCGTCCACAATCATGGGAACTTCGGTGATTCGTTCGCGGAGGATGCGGAGATTGGCGGGATTCTGGATGCCGAGGCCAGAGCCGATGGGCGCGGCGAGAGGCATTACTGCCGCGGCGCCTGCATCAATGAGCTTGCGGGCGGCGATTAGATCGTCGTTGGTATAGGGCAGCACTACGAAGCCTTCTTTGACGAGGACTTTTGTGGCCTGGATGAGTTGGTCGGTGTCCGGAAATAGAGTTTTTTCGTCGCCGATGACTTCGAGCTTGATCCAGTTGGAGAGGCCGACTTCGCGGGCGAGGCGCGCGGTGCGGATGGCTTCGTCGGCGGAATAGCAGGCGGCGGTGTTGGGCAGGATGAAGATTTTTTCGCGGTTGATGAAGTCGAGGAGGGATTCCTTGGTTTTGTCGGTGAGATTGACGCGGCGGACAGCGACGGTGACCATGTCGGCGCCGGACGCGGCGTGGGCGCGAGCCATTTCCTCAAAGCTGCGGTACTTCCCTGTTCCAACGATAAGGCGTGAATTGAAGGCGCGGCCGGCGATAACGAGTTGATCAGACATTGGGGATCTCCGGGAGAATTGTATTCCTTTGGGAGGGCTGAGGACAAATGGTTGGGAGATTGATTCTCGCCAACCGGCGATCTGCGAGAGGCGATCAGATAGCAGCGAACAGCTAGCACGAGAAAAGAATTACCGCCCCGACCGGGTCGGGGTAAACGCCGGACGCGGGGGCCGGAGCGCGGAGTTCGCTGAGAAGAGAACGAGGTCGCAGAAGGATCGTCCACCTGAAGGTGGACGCTACGGGGCGCGGTGGGCTGAGTTGCGCGGGGTGGGAACTCGCGATAGAGTGGGGCGCTAAGATTCCTACATTGCGTGTCCGGCCGGAAACAGGTCGCGCGGCCATTCCACGGCTGGCGCCGGGGCGCGGATGCGATCGGAGAGCTTGGGTGGCGTCACCACTGTTTCGCTGCAAGAATATTGACCAACTGCTGTCCGACTCCGAAAACGCAGAAATCCGATTAAAAAAGTCGCTGGGGTGGCTGAGCCTGACGTCGCTGGGCATTGGCGCGGTGATCGGCTCGGGAATTTTCACGGTGGTGGGGACGGCGATTGCCGGGCAAAAGCTGCAAGTGTCCTCCATCTTGAACGCTCCGCTGTTGCAATACCTGATTACCCGGTCCACATCATTTGGGCGGCCGGGCGCGGGGCCGGCTATAGCGATCTCCTTTATTTTGGTGGCGGTGGTTTGCGGATTTGCTTCGGTTTGTTATGCGGAGCTTGCGGCGATGATTCCGATTGCCGGTAGCGCGTATACCTACACATACGCGACGATGGGCGAGTTGATAGCGTGGATCATCGGGTGGGATTTGATTCTGGAATACGCCGTGAGCAACATGGCGGTGAGCGTAGGATTTTCGGCGCACGTAGTGGATTTGCTGGACTGGTTCGGCTGGCATCCGGATCCGAAGTGGATTTCGCCGGCATACCTGCCGAGTGGCTTGCCCGATTTGCAAGGGAACATGATTTATGGCCCGGGGTGGCATTTCGGGTTCAACTGGCCGGCGTTCATCATCGTGATGCTGCTGACGGTGATCCTGGTGCGCGGGATCAAGGAGTCGGCGGAAACAAACAACATCATGGTGTTGCTGAAGCTCGTGGCGATCCTGATTTTCGTGGGCGTTGCGGCACGCTTTATCAAGCCGGCAAACTGGCATCCGTTCGCACCGAATGGCTGGCCCGGGATTTTGACCGGCGGATCGATTGTGTTTTTTACCTATATCGGGTTCGATTCGGTGTCGACGGCGGCGGAAGAGTGCAAGAATCCGCAGCGGGATTTGCCGCGGGGAATTATTGCGACGCTTGTGGTATGCACGGTGCTCTATATCGCGGTGGTGGTGGTGCTGACCGGACTGGTGCCGTGGCATACGCTGATGGATGACGCTGCGCCGGTGGTGAACACGATGAAGAAATTGCATTTCGGCACGGCGCGGCTGATGGTTCTGATTGGCGCGCTGATGGGGATGATCTCTTCTCTGCTTGTGTTTCAGCTTGGGCAGGCGCGGGTGTGGTTCGCGATGTCGCGCGACGGACTTTTGCCGCGGATTTTCGGACGCGTGCATCCGAAATTTCACACGCCGGACTTTTCGACCTGGCTGGCGGGATTTGTGGTGGGGATTCCGGCCGGGTTGCTGGACATCGGGACGCTGGCAGATCTTTCAAACATCGGGACGCTTTTCGCGTTTGCGCTGGTCGGGGCGGGCGTGCTGATTTTGCGCTACCGCGAGCCGGACCGCCCGCGCGCGTTTCGAGCTCCCGGCGGGCCGCTGGCGCCGGTGATTACGATTATCACCTGCGTGCTGCTGATGGCCGGATTGCCGATCATGAATTGGTTGCGCTTCTTCGCCTGGCTGATTATCGGGCTGGTGATTTATTATTTTTACGGGCGAAGGAAGAGTACGCTAAGGCTTTCCGGCCCAACCGAATAAGAATCCGTTAAGGACACGAGTGATGCCCCGGCGATTCTCTCTGAAGACTCAAACGAAGGGAAAAGCGGTTTTAATGGCGGCGGTGCTGGGGCTGCTGGCTCCGCGGCTGACGCTGGCCTGGGGAGACAGCGCGCAGCGACTGGTGGTGAATCACGCGGTGGACACGCTGCCTTATGAGATACGGCCGTTTTTCGAGAACAACCGGAAATTCTTGATGGACCATGTGGACGACCCGCTGGGGTTAATTGACGAGCATCCCTGGGAACGCAACAACCACTTTATCGAACTGGATAAGTACGGTAAGTTTCCGTTCACGGCGTTGCCACGCAGCTACAAGGCGGCGATCGAGAAATACAGCAAATCCAAGATTCAAGCGACGGGGCTGCTGCCGTGGCAGATCGGCGTGTATAGCCAGAAGCTGACGGAAGATATGCGCGCGGGGCGGTGGGAGCAGGCGAAGCTGGACGCGGCGTTTCTGGCGAACTATGTGGCGGAGGCGCATGACCCGTTTAATACGACGGAGAATTTTGACGGGCGGCTGACCCAGCAGAACGGGATCAACGACCGGTTCAACAGCGTGCTGATTGTGCGTTACGGTTCTTTTTTTCCGCTGAGCACGCACGATGCCTTTTTCATCAGCGATCCGACCGACTACGCATTCGAGGCGTGCCTTGAGGGACACAGCCTGGTGGAATCGCTGCTGCTCGCGGACCGGCGCGCGATGAAGGGGCTAAGTTCGTACACCGACGAATATTACGACCGGTTTTATAATTTGGCGGCGGCGTCGCTGATCCGGCAGCTTTCGGAAGCTTCGACCGACGTTGGGTCTTACTGGCTGACCGCCTGGACGAACGCGGGAAAGCCGCAACTTCCTCACTGAATAGCACCGTGCACGCCACTCCTTTCGCCGAACGTATTGCTTCCCTACCCAAGGCAGAATTGCATTTGCATCTGGAGGGATCGATCCGTCCGGCGGTGGCGAGCGCACTGGCGGCGCGGCACGGCATGAAGCTGCCGGAAGAGGAGGTGAGGCGGCGGTATGCGTACACGAATTTCGCGGGGTTCCTGGATGCGTTCAAGTGGGTAACTTCGTTTGTTCGGGAACCCGGGGATTTTGCGCTGATTGCGGCAGATCTGGCGGAGCAGCTGCTGGCGCAGAAGGTGGTCTACGCCGAGGTGACGCTATCGGTTGGCATCATGTTTTTGCGGCAGCAGCAGCCGGAAGCGAATTTCGCGGCGATTGTGCGGGCGACCGAACCGTTTGAAAAACGGGGATTGCGGCTGAATTGGATATTTGATGCGGTGCGGCAATTTGGATCGGAGGCGGCGATGCGCGTGGTGCAATCGGCGCGCCGGTGCGGATCGCGGCGGATTGTGGCGTTTGGAATCGGAGGAGATGAGCTGAGTTTGGCGACGAAGGAATTTCGGGGCGTTTATGAACGGGCGGAGGAATATGGTTTTCACCGGCTGATACATGCGGGGGAAATTGGGGGCCCGGAAAAGATTCGCGAGGCGATCGAGATTTTGGGCGTGGAGCGGATTGGGCATGGAATCGCGGCGATTCATGATGTGGGGTTGATGGAGACGCTGGCGGAACGGAAGATACCGTTGGAGATTTGTCCGGCCAGCAATTTGCGGACGGGCGCGCTTGACGTGCAGCTGGGAAAGAGTGCAGCGACGATTGAGGAACATCCGTTGGCAGAGATTTTGCGGCACGGGGTGGCGGTAACGATTGCGACGGATGATCCGGCGATGTTTCACACTTCGCTGGAGGAGGAGTATCGGAACGCTTGGAGGATTGGATTGACGGAAGAAGAGATGGCGGGAGTGGTGGAAAATGGGTTTCGGTTTGCGTTTGGGAAGGTAAGCTAAGAAATTAAGTAGGTGAGGCGGGAACAACCAAGGAGGGCGGGGCAAGCCCCGCGCCTACAAAGCTGGGAGTGAATTGATATACTGATGGGCATGAAAGCACATGTTTGGGTTATGCCGAAACGGACGGTGCTGGATCCGCAGGGAAAGACAATTCACCATGCGCTGTCGAGCCTGGGTTACGAGCAGGTGTCGGACGTGCGGCAGGGGAAATTTTTTGTGTTGAACCTGGACGGCTGGAACCGCGACGAAGCGCAAAAGCAAGTGGAGCGGATTTCGAAGGAAGTACTGGCCAATCCGGTGATTGAAGAGTTTCGATTTGAGATCGTGGAATAAGAGCGGTCTGCATGGCGATACGTTTTCTATCTTCCCGGAGCATGATTTCGCCGCGCGTTGAGGTGTACGGGCGAATGCTGCTAGGCCTGGCGGTGGTCAGTTTCGCCGGCTGCCACGGAAATGCGCATCCGGAAGATCCGCAACTGAAGCCCATTCAGGCGATGCTGGAGCAGCAGCTCCCGCCGCGGACACCAGAGGAAAAGGTAGTCCTTTTTTTGGACAATCACGGGTATCCCATCCTGGCAGCACAGAAGCACGGGACGATTGTGGCGAATATCCGCCGAACGGATACGCAAGCGATGCAGCCGGTGATCGCGCGGGTTACGTTTTACTTTGACGCCAACCGGAAGTTGAACACTTTTGAGTTGGAACGCCCGGAAAGCGAGCCCAGCCGGCGGTAAGTTTGGCAACTGTATTGCTAGCATTCCATATGCCCACAGGAATGCGCGTGTTACCCTAAACGTACAAATTCAAGGAGACTGCCGCATGTGCGGAATTGTTGGCTATATCGGGCCTAAAAAGGTGGTCCCCGTGATTATCGAGGGACTGCGGAAGCTGGAATATCGCGGGTATGATTCGGCGGGAATTGCGGTTGTGAACGGCACGGGGAAGATTGAGATTCGGCGCGCGCCGGGCAAGCTGAAAAACCTGGAAGAGGTGCTGAGGGAATCCCCGATCGAGGGCACGTATGGGATCGGGCACACACGGTGGGCTACGCACGGGCGGCCAACGGAAGAGAATGCGCACCCGCATCGCGATTGCACGGGGCAGTACGTGGTGGTGCACAACGGGATTATTGAGAATTACCTGGAGCTGAAGGAGAAGTTACAACGCGAGGGGCACAAGTTCGTTACGGAAACGGACACGGAAATTGTGGCGCATCTGGTGGAAAAGTATGCGAAGGATCTGCCGTTTGAAGAGGCGGTACGGAAAACGCTGAAGGACCTGCGGGGGATTTATTCGCTGGTATTTCTTTCGGCGAAGGATCCGCAGAAGCTGATCGCGGCGCGGATCGGCCCGCCCTCGGTAATCGGGTTGGGGGATGGCGAGTATTTTGTGGCCAGCGATATTCCGGCACTGCTGGAACACACGCGGAAGATTTTCTTTCTTGCGGACGGCGACATTGCGGTGCTGAGCCGGGACGGGGTGCGGGTGACGGACCTCGATGGGAAGCCGGTGGACCGCCCGGCTCACCAGGTGACCTGGGATCCGATCATGGCGGAAAAGGGCGGCTACAAGCATTTCATGCAGAAGGAGATTTTCGAGCAGCCGCGGGCCGTGCGCGACACAATGCTCGGGCGCATTTCGCAGGACACCGGCAAAGTGTTTCTGGACGAGATGGCGATTACGGAGACGGCATTTCGCGAATTCCAGAATGTGCGGATTGTGGCTTGCGGCACGAGTTGGCACGCGGGGCTGGCCGGGAAATTCATGATTGAGCGACTGGCGCGGCTGCCGGTGGAAGTGGACTACGGCAGCGAATTCCGGTATCGCGATCCGATCATCGATTCGCGGACGTTGACGGTTTGCATCAGTCAGTCGGGCGAAACGGCGGACACACTGGCGGCACAGCGGGAGGCCAAGCAGAAAGGGTCGCCGAGCCTGGCTATCTGCAACGTGAAGGGCTCGATGATTACGCGCGAGGCCGCGGGGACGATTCTGACGCACGCGGGGCCGGAGATTGGCGTGGCATCGACGAAAGCGTTTACGGCGCAGCTTGCGGCGCTGCTGCTGCTGGCGTCGTATCTTGGGCAGGTGCGGGAGGAGCTGGCACCGGACGCGGCGCGAAAACTGATGCTGGAGTTCACGAGGATTCCGCACAAGATGGAAACGATTCTGCAGGCGGAAGAGACGGGATTTTTCGAGACTCTGGCGCGGCAATATTTCCGGCAGTCGGATTTCCTCTATTTGGGCCGCGGGATTCATTATCCGATTGCGCTCGAAGGGGCGCTGAAGTTGAAAGAGATTTCCTACATTCATGCGGAGGGGTATCCCTCCGGCGAGATGAAGCACGGGCCGAACGCGCTGATTGACGAGAATTTGCCGGTGGTGGTGCTGGCGACACGGGATGAATCGGACCCGGCTTCGATGACCCTGTACGAAAAGAGCGTTTCGAACATCAAAGAGGTGAAGGCGCGGGACGGCATCGTGATTTCCGTGGTGACTTCGGGTGATCGCCTGGCGCGCGAGGCTTCAGACCACATTATCGAACTGCCGGCGGCGCCGGATTTGCTTTCGCCATTGCTGGAAATCATTCCCTTGCAACTACTGGCTTATTACATTGCGGTGCGCCGCGGCTGCGACGTGGACCAGCCGCGGAACCTGGCGAAATCTGTGACCGTGGAATAGGCTGTGCCGCGGGAGGCCTGATCTGCGCTTCGCGTCCTGAGACGAAATTCGGCTAGAATGAGCGTATGCGGATCCGCCAGGCGTCTTCCCTGCTCGCTGCTCTTCTTGGCATCCTTGTATCTCCCCTGCTGCATGCACAGACCGCGACGCTGCGCGAAGTGCGCGTGGAGGGAGCGAAACATCTTACAGAAGCACAAATTGTTCCACTGACGGGACTGGCGCCAGGCGCGCAACTGGGGCGCAAGGAATTGCAGGATGCGGCGGACGCGCTGGTGCACACGGGGCTTTTCGCGAAAGTAAATTTCAAGTACGACACCCACAATGACAACCTGGTGGTGACGTTTCATGTCGATGAGAATGCGCGGCTGCCGGTTTCGTATGACAATTTCCCGTGGTATTCGGACGCGGAGTTGGATGAGGCGCTGCGGAAAGAGATTCCCTTCTATGAAGGCCATCTACCCGAGGCGGGACAGGTGGTGGAGCGGGCGGCAACTATTCTGAAAGCGTTTGTCTCGGTGCGAGCACCTAATGTGGAGATCACCCACCAGGTGGTGCTCAGCCCGCTGTCGGACGGGTCGGAACAGCAATTCACGGTGGAAGGGCCGGTGCCGAAGATTGCCAAGCTGGAATTCAGCGATCCGAAATTGACCGAGGATCTGGCCGTGCGCGCACACATTGCGGAGATTGTGGGCCATGCTTATTCGCGGATGACGATTCATGTTTTCCTAGCGGAGCAGATCCGGCCGATTTACCAGCAGCGGGGATTTTTGCAGGCCAAGATCGGGCCGGCGGAAGTGCGGCTTTCCGGTGATCCGAACCAACAGAAACTGACGGAGCAGATCCCGGTGTATGTGCCTTGCGTGCCGGGGACGATTTACCGGTGGAAGGGCGTGGAGTGGAAGGGGAACGGGGCGATATCTTCGATCACCCTGACGAACACGATGGGATTGAAGGTTGGCGATGTGGCGAACGGGCAGGCGATCGAAGGCGGGTGGGAACGGGTGCGGGAGGAGTACGGGCAGCGGGGATATCTGGAGGCGAAGGTGACGCCGGTGGCGGCTTATGATGATGCGGCGCATACGACTTCGTATGAGGTATCGATTGTGGAGGGGCCGGTTTTTCATTATGAGTCGATGACCATTTCCGGGATGTCGCTGGCGGGAGAGCGGAAGATTCAGGAAACGTGGAGCATGAAGCCTGGGGATTTGTTTGACAAGAAGGTGTTTGAGGATTTTATGTTCCGGCTGGAATCGCATCGGGAGACGATATTTAAGGAATTGCCGGTGCATTACGACACCGTGGGGCATTTTTTGCAGACCGATCCGGCGAAAGGGACGGTAGAGGTTTTGCTGGATTTTAAGTAGGGAAGAGAAAGCAAGAGTTCACAGAGAGAGGCACAGAGAAGGGAAAGAAAGAAGGAGTTAACGCAAAAGGCGCAGAGAACGCCGAGTGCGCTGAGAGGAAGGATACGGAGGGGAGTGAGGAGCGAGATGGGAAGCTTGGTGAATATACGGATGGGCGAGGCGTCGGCGGAGTTGGCCGCGGAGAAGGAGCGCCGGCTTTTGGCGCGGCTGGGAGAGTTGAGTTCGGTGATTGTGGCGCTTTCGGGGGGTACGGATTCGGCGTATCTGGCTTGGGCCGCCCACCTGGCGCTGAGAGAGAAGGCGCTCTCGGTTACAGCGCTCTCAGAAAGCTATTCGGCGTATGACCGGGAGCAGGTCGAGATTTTTTTGCAGGCTACCGGAGTGCGACACGAATTTGTTGCGACACATGAACTGGAAAATCCGGCTTACCGGGCGAATGCGGCGGACCGGTGCTACTACTGCAAGGACGAACTTTTTTCGGTGTTGGATGGATTGGCGAAGGGGCGCGCGTTTGCCGCGGTGGCTTACGGAGTGAATGCAGACGATACTTCGGATTTTCGGCCGGGGCACCGGGCGGCGGCCGAGCACAAGGTGCTCACTCCACTGCTGGAGGCGAAGCTGCACAAGGCGGAGATACGTTTTCTGGCGAAGCGAGCGGGACTTCCCTGCTGGGATAGGCCGGCGTCGGCGTGCTTGTCGTCGCGGCTGCCGTATGGGACGGAGGTTACGCCGGAACGATTGTCGTTGGTCGAGCGGGGCGAGGCGGCGCTGCGGGAACTGGGGTTCAGGCAATTCCGGGTGCGGCTGCACGATAAGCTGGCACGGGTGGAATTGGCTCCAGATGAGCTGCCACGGGCGCTGAATAGGGAAATGGCGGCGGCGATTTCGCAGGCACTGAAGGCGGCGGGATTCGCATATGTGGCTTTGGATTTAGAGGGTTACCGGCAGGGGTCGCTGAACGAGACGCTTTCCAAAGCAGCCGGAACATCCTAGCCTGGAACTGCGTATCTTTTACCAGGAGGGCTTGGGTGCCAGGAACGACTGGTGCGCCGGGCACATGAAGCCGATGACTAGACGCCACATCACCATCCTTTCCAGAATTTTCCTGTTCACAGCGCTTGCCGCTTTTGCCCTGCCTGGGGCTGCCGCGCAGAATGCCGCATTCGATCGATCATTTACTGTCAGTTCGCCGGTGCGGCTTGAGTTGAGCAACGGGTCGGGGAGTGTCGAAATTAAAGGAAGCTCGGATGGCACGGTGCATGTCCACGGCAAAGTTACGCCGGGGGGCTGGTCAATCTTCGGAGGCTCGGGCAAGAACGTGGAAGAGGTGGCTGCCAACCCGCCACTGGAACAGAGCGGAAGCACGATTCGCATCGGGAAGAATTCGTCGTGGCTGAAAAATGTGACGATCGATTATCAGGTGGAAGTGCCGCATGACACGGAGATTGATGCGGGTGTGGCTTCGGGCGGGATTACGATTGACAACGTGAAGGGGCCGGTGAAGGCGAGCTCGGCTTCGGGGTATGTGCACGTCTACCGGGTGGAACAGGATACGCAGCTGAATGCGGCGAGCGGCTCGATTGAGGCGTCCGGAATCGGCGGGAGTTTGCGCGTGTCCAGCGCTTCGGGCGACACGCGGGTTGCGGATGTGAAGGGCGAGTTGAAGATTACCGCGGCTTCCGGAGCGATCCGGATTGAGCACCCAAGCGACCGCGTGGATGCTTCGACGGCGAGCGGCTCGATTGAAGTGTTGGGCGCGAATAACGACGTGAAGGTGCACGCGATCTCCGGGTCCATTCAGGTTTCGGGAAATCCGGGGGCTAGCCGGCTTTGGGAGTTGAAGACGATTTCGGGCTCGGTGGAGTTGCGCGTGCCGTCGAATGCGAGTTTTCTGCTTTCGGCGGAATCGACTTCGGGGGATATTCGGACCAGCATTCCGGTGATTCTGGAAGAGCAGAATAAGCATTCGCTGCGGGCGCATATCGGGAATTCGGCGGGGCGGGTGGAAGTGCATACGGTTTCGGGAAGTGTGAATGTTTCGAGCGGGTCGTGAGACGAAGTACGATCCGATTTTGGTGACAGGCGAGAGAACCCGAGAACTCAGGCTGAAGCCTGCGCAACCGGAGCGCGGGGCCGCCTGAAGGTGGCCGCTACAATTTAGATTCCCTTGTACAATAGGGTTGTGAATTCCTTTCGGTCAAAACTACTGAGAATCTTTGTGGGAATTGTTGTGCTTGCTTGTGCGGGCTCTAGTTTTGCTTGGGGGCAGGAGAAGCCGGATGGGGGGCAAGCTGCGCCTGCTCCTGCACCTGCTGCAAAGTCCGGCGGAGCCAAGCAGGGGGCCGCAAGCGCGGCGGTGCTCGAGCAACAAGATCTGCAGAAGGCGATCGAGCAGGCGAGCAATGACCGCGTGGCGTTGATGCGCAACCTGCTCGACTTTCTTAAGAAGTATCCGCAATCCTCTCAGCGGCCGCAGATTTACCGGGCGATCGTGGAATCCAGCCTGCAGCTTCGGGATTTTTCGACGGCGACGGAGTATGCGGAACGGATGGTGGCGCTGGCTCCGGAAGATCTTTCGATCAACCAGCTATCAGTGCAGCTTCTGGACCGCTATGGCGACGCCGCGGGGTGGCGGCGCGCGGCGAATTATTGCACGCGGATGCTGGAGATCATCCGCCGCGAACCTGTGAAGGACAAATCGCCGCGGCAATCGAGTGAGCAATTCGAAAAAGACAAACAGCACGATGTGGCCTCCATCCTGCTGGTGCGTGGCAGGCTGTATCAAAAGCTGAACGAACTGCAGAACGCCCAGAGGGATTTTGAGGGCAGCTATAAAATGACGCCGGGCTCAGCCGCCGCGGAGCGCCTGGGCGAGATTGCGGAAATCCGGAAAGACTTGCCCACGGCAATTCACGAGTATGCCCTGGCCTTTGCGCTCTCGGATGGTTTGCAGGGCAGCGCCTCGCGCCCTGAGGTGAGGAAGAAACTGGGCAATGTCTGGCGGCTGGCGCACGGGTCGGAAGACGGGTTGGGAAATTATGTCCTGCGCGCATGCGACGAGGCCGTGGCTGCAGGGGCCGATCCTAAGCCCGCGCGTAACAAAGGGCTGAAGGACCCCATGGAATTCCTGCTGCGCAAGGCGCCGGATGGGGCCGCATTTGCTTTAGCCGACGCCAAAGGCAAAGTGCTGGTGTTGAACTTTTGGGCCACGTGGTGTGGTCCCTGTCGTGAATGGGAACCTCACTTCGAGAAAGTCGCCGGTCATTTTCTCGGGCGCGAGCAGGAAGTCGTTTTCCTGGAACTGAATTGTGACGAGGATGAAAGGCTGGTGGGACCATACCTGGAGGAGGTGAAACCAAGAACCACCGTGGTTTTCGCTGACGGCCTGGATGAGTTATTGCATGTAAATTCCTTCCCAACGACTCTGATCCTGAGCCGGACAGGGAAAATAGCCTATCGAACTGAAGGTTTTGATCCCGAAGGGCGCGATCAATCGTTGATAGACGCAATCGAGGGAGCCATCATTCACTAGCCGGCAGAAGGAGGATCGCCGGTTATTGGTTGTGTCTTTCCGCGACGCGTTTAGCGGCGAGGATGCTGTTTAGGTGGATTTGGACTGTGTCCTGGAGACGACGGGCGTAGCCGCCGGCTAAAGTAGTAACTACCGGGATATTTTTGCGACGGGCCTCCTCGAAGACGCCTGCGTCGCGTTTTTGCAAACCTTCCATACTTAGATCGAGGCCGCCCAATTGGTCTTCGCGGTAGGGGTCTGCTCCGCCGACGTAGAAAAGAATGTCTGGACGGAAGGATGCGATGGATTTTTTTACGGCGGGGAGAAGGGTGGCCAGGTATTCTTCGTCGGCTACGCCGTCCTCTAGATTCAGATCGAGAGAGGAATGCGGCTTGTGGGCGGGGTAGTTGTTGAGCTGGTGGATGGAGAGGGTGAAGACGGAATCGTCCTTGCTGAAGATGGCGGCGGTGCCGTTACCGTGATGCACGTCGGTATCAACTACCATGGCGAGAGTGATTTTGTTGCGGGCTTGCAGGGTGCGGATGGCCACGGCTACGTCGTGGATGGCGCAGAAGCCTTCACCGTGGCCGGGATAGGCGTGATGAAAGCCGCCGCCGATGTTGCAGCCGAAGCCATCATGCAAGGCGGATTCGGCGGCGGCGATTGTGCCGCCGGCGGCTAGCCAGAACGCTCGAACGAGTTCGGGGGAATAGGGGACTTCGAGTTTCATTTGCTCGCTTGCGGTGAGGGTGCCGGTTTTTAGTTTGTGAACCCAGTCTTCGGTGTGGACTCGGCGGATGTCGGCGTCACTGGCGGGCTCGGGGCGGAGAAAGTCGCTGGGTTCGGCGATGGCGTCGCTTAGGAGTTTGTCGTGAATCAAGCGGAATTTTTCGGAGGGAAAGACGTGGGTGCCGAGGTTGAGGTCGTAGAATTCGTGGTAGACGAGTTTGAAGGGAAGCATGAACGCAACCAATCCCAATTTAGCACAGGGCATAATAAGGCGCAGACTGATATCAACGCCGGACATTGATCCGCACAGCAACCACTGACATCGCCATCGCCACGATGCATCATTTTCCCATGCGAACTACAGTTTCAATTGATGACGAGGTCCTCGAGCAGGCGAGACGCTACGCCGAAGAGCGTTCCCTGTCGGTGGGCGAGGCGGTAACCGAACTCATCCGGAAGGCGTTCCGGACACCAACTCCCACCAAGATGGTCAATGGGCTGTGCGTATTTGATCTTACGTCCTGGTGGTTTTGTTATGGCCTGCCCAAGAGAGCCATCCGGCTTCATCGAGTCCACACACGGGACCTCACCGGATGTCCTCAAGATGCCGAGGGCTGGTTGGGTTGGGAGGTTGGGTTGAGCGCGTAAAAGCGAAAGCTTTGCATTCGCACTCAAGCTTAGTATTCGCGGTCGAGGATGAAGTCGGGGAGGGTTTGGAGGGCGCGGGCGTATTCGGAGAAGCCGGAGCCGTTGAGGCAGGCTTTGGCACGGACGGCGTATTCGAGGGCGAGGTTGCGGGTGCGGTCGAGGGCGCCGGAATCGCGAACGAGGGCCACCAGGGTTTCGGGCTGGACGGAGTCAAACTCTTTTTCCTCGAGGACGCGGGAGACCATTTCGCGCGCTTCGCTGTGACCGTTTTCCATGGCGTAGATTAGCGGCAGGGTGACTTTGCCTTCTTTCAGGTCGCTTAGCACCGGCTTGCCGAGTTGTTCGCTGGAAGCGGTGAAATCCAAAAGATCGTCAACGAGTTGAAACGCCAGGCCCGAATAGCGGCCGTAGTCGGCTAGTGCGTTTTCGTGTTCCTCTTCCAGGCCGCCGAGGACTCCGCCAAGGCGGGCGCAACCGCTAAAGAGGCAAGCGGTCTTGTAGGTGGAAAGTTTCAGGGCGTCGTCTTCGGAGACGTCAATGCGGCCGATTTTTTCCAGCTGCAGGAGTTCGCCTTCGACCATTTTTTGCGTGAGGTCGATCAGGATATCGAGGACGTGGAAATTGCGCTCCTGCAGGGCGATGTGGAACGATTGCATGTACAGCCAGTCCCCGGAGAGGACGCTGCGGTGATTGCCCCAGCGCGAATTGGCGGAGGGGCGGCCGCGGCGGGTGTCGGCGCTATCAATCACATCGTCGTGAATGAGCGTGGCGCTGTGAAGGAGTTCGACGACGGCAGCGAGTTTGATAGCGCTGCGGGCGTCGCCTTCGCTTCCGGCAGCGTAGCCGTGGGCGAGCAGGAGCAGTGCTGGGCGGAGGCGCTTCCCTCCCCCACCGAGGAGATAGCTGGTGATTTCAGAGACGGGCTGGTAGGCGGAGGCGCTCTGGCGCGAGAGTTCCTGCTCGACCTTCACAAGGTCTTCTCGCACCAGTTCAAAAATCTCTTTCACGGTCAATAGTGCGATATGCGTTCTCCGGACCCGCTCCCTGTCAGCGGGACACTTCGGCCCTCTATGAGTTCGGCCGGGTCAGCCTAAAAAAACTGCGGAAATTCTCCGTAGTCTTAGCGGCAATTTCTGATAGCTCACAGTCTCTCACATTCGCGAGCGCCTTTGCTACCTCGACAACGTAGGCGGGCTCATTGCGTTTGCCGCGGTGGGGCTGCGGCGCGAGGTACGGAGAGTCCGTTTCAATCAAAATGTTTGAAAGGGACAAAGCCTTCGCCACGTCGCGGATGTTTTGCGCTTTCGGGTAGGAGATGTTTCCGGTGAAAGAGATGAGAAAGCCCATGTCGAGGCCTCTCTGGGCGTGTGCGAGGGTGCTGGTGAAGCAGTGGAGGATGCCGCCGCGGCCGGTGGGCTTCCAGGCTTCGTCGAGGAGGCGGAGGCAGTCGTCCCAGGCGTCGCGGCAGTGGATGATGATGGGAAGATTCGCGGCGTGGGCTAATTCCATTTGCTGGCGGAAGACGCGCTCCTGGATGTCGCGGGGGGAATGGTCGTAGAAATAGTCGAGGCCGATTTCACCCCAGGCGAGTACTTTGGGATGTGCGGCGAGGGCGGCCAGCGTTTCGAGATGAGCCGGGGTGACTTCTTTCGCGTCGTGGGGATGTATGCCAACGGTCGTGTAGATCCAGTTGTGGCCTTCGGCGTAGGGGAGCGCGGCATCGAGTTTTTCGGGGCCTGGGCCGGTGCCGATGGCTAGGATTGTGGAGACGCCTGCGGCTCGGGCGCGTTGGAGCATGGCCTCGCGGTCTTCGGCGAATTGGGGACCGTCTATGTGGGCGTGGGAATCGATTAGTTCCATAGATAGAAATTAGAAAATAAAAACTGGAAAATAGACAGCGGTTACGGTCCCGGTGAGGAGAAACCCTAGGGGGCCGGGAGAGCCCGGCCCCTACAAGGATGGGAAGCGAGTCGGCGACGACCGGAAGGGCGATTATTTCAGGCGGGCGCCGACTTCTACTTCTTCGTGGAAGCCGGTCAGGACGGGGCGGCCTTCGGGGCCTACGGAAGCGGCTACGATCATGCCGTTGGATTCGACGCCGCGGAGTTTGCGCGGGGCGAGATTTACAACTACCGCTACTTTGCGGCCGATTAGGGATTCGGGTTCGTAGTATTGGGCGATGCCGGCGCAGATCTGGCGGATTTCTGTGCCGATGTCGACGGTGAGCTTGAGGAGTTTGTCGGCGCCGACGATGCGCTCGGCGGTTTTGATCTGGCCGACGCGCATTTCGACTTTGGCGAAATCCTCGATGCCGATTTTGCCGGAGACCGCGGTGGCGGTGGCTGCCGCTGCGGACGTTCCTGTTGCAACTGGAGCGCTTGCCGCCAGTGCCGGTGCTGCTGGTGCTGGGTTCAGTTCTTCGTTTGCCATTGATTCGATCCTCTCTATTGCTTCGGTTTTGTCCACGCGTGGGAACAAGGTCTGTGATTTGCCAAGCGAAGTGCCGGGAGCTAACTGGCCCCAGCGCAGTCCGTCCAATTCGAATTTGCCCAGAGCCTCGGACTGTCCGAGGAGCGTCCAGACTTTTGCAGCGCTATCTGGGAGAACGGGAAATGACACCGCGGTGACTGTGCGGAGAAGCTCGGCGGTGGTCCAGAGGACGGTGCTTTTTCGGGCTTGTTCGGCTTCGGAGTTGCCGAGGGCCCAGGGCTGTTCACTGGTGAGATATTTGTCGGCCGCGGCGATTACGGTCCAGATGGTTTCGAGGGCGCGTGCGAAACTGAGCTTGTCGAAACTTTCTAGGACTTCAGCGATGGCGTTTTGCGCTTCCTTGGCGAGAGTTTCGTCCTGCGGTTTCAGCGTGGCCGGCTTGGGGATTTTGCCGGCGAAGTTTTTTTCGATGAGCGCAGCGGTGCGACTGGCGAGGTTGCCGAGGCCGTTGGCGAGGTCGCTGTTGTAGCGAGTCACGAGAGCGTCGTAGCTGAAATTGCCGTCCTGGCCGAAGACAACATCGCGCAGGAGGAAATAGCGGAGCGCGTCCATGCCGAGCATGTTCACGATGGGGCGCGGTAGGACGACGTTTCCTTTGGACTTGCTCATTTTGGCGGCGTCCATGAGGAACCAGCCGTGGGCCCAGACTTGTCTGGGAACCGGGAGCATGGCGGCCATGAGGAACGCTGGCCAGTAGACGGCGTGGAAACGGATGATGTCTTTGCCGACGAGATGCAGATCCGCGGGCCAGTAGCCGCGCTTTTCGTATTCCGGGCCTCCTACGGCGCTGAGGTACGCGGTGAGCGCGTCGAACCAGACATAGAAGACGTGCGGCTCTTCGCCAGGAACGGGAATGCCCCAGCGGATGGTGGTGCGGGTGATGCTGAGGTCTTTCAAGCCGCCTTCGACGAAGCTGATGATTTCGTTGCGCCTCGTATCCGGCTGAATGAAATCAGGATTCTTTTTATAGAAATCGAGGAGCGGCTTTTGGAAAGACGAGAGCTTGAAGAAATAGTTTTCTTCGGTGACGGTTTCGAGCGGGCGGCCGCAATCGGGGCAGTTGTCGCCGGGCTTGGCGTCGTTCACAAAAGCGTTGTCGTAGATGCAGTATTGGCCGGTGTAGTGGCCCTTGTAGACGTAGCCGTTTTCCCTGCAGAGCTTGAAGAGCCACTGGACGGTGCGGACGTGCTTGAGGTCGGTGGTGCGAATGAATTCGTCGGCAGGAATGCCGAGTTCGTCCCAGAGGGCGCGCCAGGCCTCGGCCATTTTGGCGACGAATTCGGATTCGGGGATGCCGGCTTTTTTCGCGGCGCGTTCGACGTTGACGCCGTGCTCGTCGGTGCCGGTGGTCATGACGACGTCGTAGCCGCGCATGCGCTTGTAGCGGCGGATGACATCGGCGACGACGGTGGTGTAAGTGTGGCCGATGTGCGGCAGCCCGTTGGTGTAGTAGATGGGCGTCGTCAGGTAGAATTTTTCTTTTTTCTCGGGCATTCGGGCTCTGTGTGATTGGCGATTTTTTCAGTCCTAAGTCTGAAGTCAAAAGCTAAAAGTTCAAAGTCAAAAAGTTCAAGAGTCCAGAAGTTCAAGAATTTAAAAAGAAAGACTGCTTCGTACTCAGGTTTTGTCTGACCACGTGCGCATGGCTTCGTCCATTACCCGCTGAAGAGGCACGTTTTTTGCTTCTGCCAGTTTACGGCAATCCTCGAATTCGGGCGATGCCTGGCGGATGTGGCCGTTGAGCCGGGCCACTTTGATGCGGACTTCGCCGAAAGTGGTACGCACGGTTTCCCACTGGCGGGCGAGAACGCGGCGCTCGGCGGTGTAGGTGCGGACGCCGAGGGTGGTGGTTTCCGCGAAGAGCATTTCGTGGAACTTGGCTTCGTCTTCGGGTGTGCTGAGGACGGTGACCAACATGCCGGGGCGGTTCTTTTTCATTTGGACAGGAGTGGCAAAGACGTCGAGCGCACCTGCGGCGAGGGCCTTTTCGAGGAAGTAGCCGTAGATTTGGGGATTCATGTCGTCGAGATTGGCTTCGAGGACGCGGATGGTCTCGGATTCCGCAGCGGCGCATTTTTCGGCGGCTTCGCCAACCATCAGGCGGAGGACGTTGGGCTGGCCTTCGAGATCGGTGGTGCCCGCGCCGTAGCCGATTGCGTTGACGGTCATGGGTGGCTGAGGGCCGAAAGAGGTGCAGAGCGTGGCGACGATGGCCGCGCCGGTGGGCGTGACCAATTCTTTTTGAACACCGCTGGAATAGGTGGGCTTGCCGAGGAGGAGACGTGCGGTTGCAGGGGCTGGGACGGGCAAGATGCCGTGAGCCATTCTTGCGGTGCCGCCGCCGACGTTTAGCGCGGAACAGGCAAAGGATTCGAGTCCGAGCGCGGAGAATCCGATGCACGCGCCGACGATGTCCACGATGGCGTCCAGAGCGCCGACCTCGTGGAAATGGATTTTTTCGAGGGGGACGTCGTGGACCGCGGCTTCGGCTTGGCCCAGTTTGGTGAAGATGGCGGCGGCGGGGGCTTTGACAGTAGGAGCGAGGGTGGATTTTTCGATAATGCTGAGAATTGTGCTGAGCGAGCGATGGGTTTGGGTGTCTTGCACGCGCACTTTTGCGAAAGTTGCCGCCATGCCGTTTTTCCAGACTTTTTCGGCGGTCAGATCCCAGCCCGGGAGACTGAGGCCCTGCAACTCGCTGCGCAATTCTTCGACAGGCACACCCGCGTCGAGGAGGGCGCCGAGAGTCATATCGCCGCTGATGCCGCTGAAGCAGTCGAAATAGGCGTGTTTCATTTCTGCAGACCTGAATTGATACTATCGGCGAGCATCCGTTGGAGTCAAACTCGCTGCAAGACGGCCTGCCTCAGAAGGCGGGCCCTACAAGCGCAAGAGAGTCCGGAGAAAGAGAAAGGCGCCCGGTCCTCAAGTGCATCCGGAGTCCCAAACGCGGACCTCGGAAGACGGCCGCTACAAAGGCAGGAATAACCCAAGAGGGCGGGGCAAGTCCCGCCCCCACAAAGGCAAGAGCGTGGGAAACGCGAGTGCGTTTATCCCGATTGTTTTGTCGTGGGAATTGGGCCGCGAAAGCGAGAGCTTCGCTCTCGCACTCAAAATTAGAGTGACCGGCCCGCTGCGGCGGCCGAGGCCCAGGCCCACTGGAAATTGAAGCCGCCCAGGTGGCCGGTGACGTCGACGACTTCGCCGATGAAGAAGAGACCGGGGACTCTCCTGGCCTCCATGGTCTTACTGGAGAGTTCGGCGGTGTCCACGCCGCCAGCAGTGACTTCGGCTTTTTCGTAGCCCTCGGTTCCGGCGGGGCGGATGTTCCAGGTGTGCAATTCCCTTTCGAAAGCATCGAGGGCAATGTTGGTCCAGGCTTTCGGCGGGTGAAATTGGAGCCACCGTTCGGCCAGGCGGTTCGGGAGAAATTCGTGGAGAGCCTTTTCCGCTGCGGTACTGGTGCGCGTGCCGGCTTCACGAATTTTTTGGGTGGCGTCGCCGCCAGGGGCTAGATCGATTTGCAGCGCTTCACCTTCTTTCCAATAGCTGGAAACTTGCAAGATTGCGGGGCCGCTCAGGCCACGGTGGGTGAACAGCATTTTTTCGCGGAAGTTGGACTTCCCTGCTGAGGCGATGACTTCGGTTGAGACGCCGGCGAGGTCGCCGTAGCGTTTGCGGTCGGCCGGATGAAAGACCAGGGGGACGAGAGCCGGGCGGGGATTGATGATGTTCAAGCCGAACTGGCGGGCGAGATTGTAGCCGAAGCCGGTGGCGCCCATTTTGGGGATGGAGATTCCGCCGGTGGCGACGACGAGTGCAGGCGCGCGATATTCGGTTGCGTCGGTGCGGACGGCGAAGGCGGTGTCGCGGCGGACTTCGCTGACCTCAGCATCCAGGGCGATTTTCACATTGGCGGCGCGGCATTCGGATTCGAGCATTGTGATGATCTCGATTGCCGAGTGGTCGCAGAAAAGCTGGCCGAGGGTTTTCTCGTGATAGGGGATTCCGTGTTTTTCGACCAGGGCGATGAAATCGGCGGGGGTATAGCGCGCGAGGGCCGACTTGGCGAAGTCAGGATTTTCGGAGAGAAAGTGCTTCGGCTGGGTGTGGAGATTCGTGAAGTTGCAGCGGCCGCCGCCGGAGATAAGGATTTTCTTGCCGATTTTCTCGGCACGCTCCAGGAGCAGGATGCGGCGGCCGCGTCTTCCCGCTTCGATGGCGCACATCAGGCCGGCCGCGCCGCCGCCTAGAACGATCGCATCGAAGTTTTGCACCTAAGCTCCCCTGGAAGACGCTTGCCCATGAGCAAATTCTTGTTGGCACGGCTTTGGCGGACTATGTATACTTACCTCCGGAACACTTTACTTCAAGGCGCGTGCGAAGAGCGCCACAAGGATCGAACAATGTTCCTCGCACTTATGGTCGCTGTCCTCTAAAGCCGCGTCGCCTGCGGAACCCTCGTTTCCCCGTTTTTGTACTAACCATTTTCCCGCGCCGTCGCCGGCGTTTTTGGCCGCGTTTGCGCAGACCGTGCAGGTATCCATGTCGGTACAGGACTATCAACAACCGGATGCTGAGGCGGTGGCTGGAGTTCCACCCGGGTTGTGGAGTTCGATTCGCGAAGCGATTCGCGGGTCGCATCAGGACTTCACGACCGGGAGCTTGAATCGAGCGATTCTCTTGCTGGCCATTCCGATGGTGCTGGAAATGGTGCTGGAATCGCTGTTTGCGGTGGTGGACGTTTTCTGGGTGGGACGGCTGGGCGCGGATGCGGTGGCGACAGTGGGCTTGACGGAGTCGTTGCTGAGCCTGGTGTTTGCCGTGGGATTGGGGCTGAGCCTCTCGACGACGGCGATGGTGGCACGGCGGGTTGGAGAAAAAGATCCGGAGGGCGCGGCCGTGGCTGGGGCCCAGGCGATTTTTTTGGGTTTGGGCGTGTCGGCGATCGTGGGCATCCCGAGCTGGATTTATGCGAGCGATCTGCTGCGGTTGATGGGGGCCTCGCCGGCGATTGTGGCGACAGGCAGCGGGTACGCGCGGATTGCGCTGGGCGGAAGCGGCGTGGTGCTGCTTTTGTTTTTGAACAATGCCATCTTTCGCGGCGCGGGCGATGCGGCCGTTGCGATGCGATTGCTATGGGTCTCGAACATTATCAATTTGATTCTGGACCCGTGCTTCATTTTTGGGATTGGGCCGTTTCCGAAGCTCGGCGTGACGGGCGCGGCGGTGGCCACGTTTACCGGGCGAAGCATCGGCGTGCTTTATCAGTTTTACCGGCTGTTGCGCGGGACGGAGCGCATTCGGATTCTTACTTCGCAGATTCGGCTGGATTTTCAAGTGCTGTTCCGGCTGGTGCGGGTATCGCTGACGGGGATTCTGCAGTTTGCGATTGCGCATACCAGCTGGATTGGGCTGGTGCGGATTATCAGCGTGTTTGGATCGGCGGCCTTAGCGGGGTATACCATCGCGATTCGAATTTTGATTTTCATTTTGATGCCGTCGTGGGGGTTGAGCAACGCCGCGGCGACTCTGGTGGGGCAAAACCTGGGGGCGCGGCAGCCGGAGCGGGCGGAGATTTCCGTTTGGCGGACCGGATTTTACAACATGATTTTTATGGGCGTGATTGGGGTTTTCTTTTTGATTTATGCCACGCCGGTGGTGCGGCTGTTCACGCAGGACCCGGAGGTGGTGCCGCTGGCGGCTTCGTGCCTGCGGATTTTAAGTTACGGAAATATTGGGTACGCGTATGGGATGGTGATGCTGCAGGCGTTTAACGGGGCGGGAGATACGGTGACGCCGACGGTGGTGAATTTTTTTGGGTTCTGGTTGCTGGAGATTCCCTTGGCTTATTTCCTGGCGCTGCGGGTGGGATGGCAGGCGAAAGGAGCGTATGTTTCGATTGTGGTGGCGGAGTGCGCGATTGCGTTGGCGGGGATTTTGTTGTTTCGGAGGGGGAAGTGGAAAGGGCAGAGGATTTGAAGGTAGTGGTCGAGACCGGATTTGGGGAAACCCAAGAGGCGGCCCAAAGCCGCCCCACAAAGGCAGGAGTAAGCGAAGAACACAGGCTAAAGCCTATGCTACTTTTCTTTGGCGGTGGCCACTGGTAATTCAATGAAGCTGAATTGGGTCGGGGTGTGATAGACGCGCTGGGTGGCTTTGCGATAGTCATCGGGCTTGGCCCAGAAGATGTTGGGGACGAAGGTCTGCGGGTTGCGATCGTAGAGGGGGAACCAACTGGATTGGACCTGGACCATTACTTTGTGGCCGGGCAAGAAGACGTGGTTCGCCGTTGGCAGGGCGAAGCGGTAGACGAGCGGAGTGTCGCGCGGAATGGATTTTGGATTTTCGAAACTTTCGCGATAGCGGCCGCGGAAAATGTCAGCGGCAACCATCAGTTCATAGCCGCCCATGGCAGGCTGGCCGGCGACTTCGTCGGGGTAGACGTCAATGAGTTTGACGACCCAGTCGGAATCGGTGCCGGTGGTGGAGGCGATCAAGTTGGCGATGGGTTGGCCGCTGATTTTGAGCGGTTCTTTTAATTCGTCGGAAATGAAAGTGAGCACGTCGGGGCGGCCGGAGGCTTCGCGCTGGTCGTCAACAAGCCATTCGGCCCAGGTCATTCCGTCGCTGTAGCCGACTGGCTGAATCGGGCGCGCGCGGAATGGCACAGGCTTGGCGGGATTGGAGACGTACTCGTCGTAGGCCGTGTCGTCTTTTCCGGGAGCGGCGAAACTTAGTCTCAGTCCTGCGGCGAGATACAGGGGCGTGGGTTTGACGGTGCAACCGGATGGGCAGCCTGAAGGCCAACTGCTCAGCTTCAGCCAGCGGTTGGTGCCGGTTTCGAATGCGTTTACGGGCGCGACTTCCGATTGCGGGGCGCCGTCTTTCAGATAGCGAGCGAGGAATGGGCGAAGAATTTCCTGGCGGAAATAGAGGCCGGTGTCGCTGTTGAAATGCAGTGCGCCCAGAGTGCCGGCGTCTTCGATTTCCTGGCCGTGGTGCCACGGGCCGAGGACGAGGAATAATTTGTCGTTGGCTGTGTCCTTGGGCTTGAGGGCCTTGTAGAGAGCTGGAGCGCCGTAGATATCCTCCTGATCCCAGAGGCTGTCAACAACCATGGTGGGAACTTTGAGCGGCTGGGCGGCGAGAATTTTGTCCATGGCCTGTTGCTGCCACCAGGAATCGTAGCTGGGATGCTCGATCAGTTTTTTCCAGAAGCCGAGTTGTTCCATGCCGTGTTCGCGGCCCAGTTCGCCGGCCGAGCCCGCGCGCATATAAAGATCGTAGTCGTCATGGACGCCGGACCACCATTTCTCTTCGTTCTTCTGGGTGGCCTCCTGTTCGTAGATGTATGGCAGGTTTTGCTGGCGGAAGGCGCCGTTGTGGAACCAGTCGTCGCCCATCCAGCCGTCGACCATGGGATTCATCGGCACGGCGACTTTGAGTGCTGGGTGCGGATTGACGAGCGCCATCAGCGGAGTGAAGCCGTCGTAGGAAATTCCGAGGATTCCGACTTTGCCGTTGGTTTCGGGAATATTTTTGACGAGCCAGTCAATGGTGTCGTAGGTGTCGGTGGAGTGATCCACGGGCGAAGGATTCAGCGGGCCGTGAAGCGGGCGTGTCATTACGTAGTCGCCTTCGGAGTTGTACTTGCCACGGACGTCCTGGAGGACACGGATGTAGCCGTCTTCGACGATGACTTCAGTGGCGTTGTCGTAGCCCCAAAGGACGGGGCCGAGATGCGAGCTGGCGCGGTGGCTGACCAGTTCGTCGGCGTTGTAGGGAGTGCGAGTGAGAAGGATGGGGGCGTTTTTGGCGCCCCTGGGTATGAGGATGACCGTGTGGAGTTTTACGCCGTCGCGCATGAGGATCATTACGTCGCGGCGTTCGAAGTCGAAATCCCTGGTGACGGGCTGGAAATGGGCGGGCGTTTCGCCGGGGAGAGTCGAGTTGTCGTTCTTCTGCGCTGCGATTGGTAGCTGCGCGGAAATGGATAAAAGCACTCCAAAAGTTGCGGTTGCCAGAAATCTCACCCAAGCTCTGATGTTCGATACGCTACAGATCATCCGACTCTCTCCCTCGCCGGTCGGGCGAAACAGATCTTTGGTAATTGTTCTGAATACGGGTTCGGCCCTCAACCGAGAGAGCGGGGCCACCTGAAGGTGGCCGTTGCGCTGGCCGAAATGCTCCAGCGGATTATAGACGAATAAGCGCGTCGTGTCCGGTCACCGCCGGTTCTCCCCGGTTCTCCCGCGCGCCGCAAAAGGATACACTCTAGAGATGGCGCACGCGGTGATGGCTTCACAACTTCCCTCGCCTCCGGGGCCGAAGGAAAATTTCTTGCTGGGGAGCGCGCGCGAATTGGCACGCAGCTGGCCGGGGCATTCGGAACGCTGCGCGCGGGAATATGGCGACGTTGTCTGCTACCGCTTTCTGCATGTTCCTATCTGCCAGCTTACTCATCCAGACTACATTGAGGCCGTGCTCGTCAAGAACGCGGCGAATTTTCACAAATCGCGGGATTACGCTGCGTTTAAATTCTTTTTGGGCAATGGTTTGCTGACGAATGAAGGGGCTTCGTGGCAAGGGCAGCGGCAACTGGTCCAGCCCGGGTTTCGGCATGAAAATATCGCAATCTATGCGGAAATTATGGCCGATTCGGCGGCGGCGCACTTGGCTCGCTGGAAGGATGGGGAGAACCGCGACCTGCACCATGAGATGGGGGAGCTGGCGCTGGACATCGTAGCGAAAGCGCTGTTTGGCGCGAAAGTTGGCCACGAAGCGCAGACGATTGGCGAGGAAGTGACTGCAGTGATGGAGAGGTTTTTCACGCAGGCGGCGCTTTCTTTTTTGCTGCCGGACCGCTTTCCGATTCCGAAAACGCCGCGTCTGATGCGTTCGAAGAAGCGGCTCGACAACATCGTCCTATCGATCATCCGGGAGCGGCGGGCGAGCAAGACTCCGGCAAATGATTTGCTGCAACGGCTGCTGGACGCGCGGAACGAACGGGGCGAGCGCATGAGCGACGACCAATTGCGCGAAGAAGTGATGACGCTGTTCATCGCGGGGCACGAGACGACAGCGAACGCGCTGACGTGGACGTGGTATCTGCTTTCGCAATATCCGGACGTTGAGAAGGCATTGGCCGCGGAACTGGATTCAGTGCTGGCCGGGCGGGCGCCGGCGCTGGCGGATTTGCCGCTGCTTCCCTACACGGAGATGGTGCTCAAGGAATCGATGCGGTTGTATCCACCGGCGTGGGGAGTCGGGCGGCGCGCATTGGGGGATTTTGAGGTGGGCGGATACCGCATTCGGGCGGGCACAAATGTTTTCATGATGCAGTGGGTGACGCATCGCGATGCGCGGTTTTTTCCGGATCCGGAACGGTTTGACCCGGAGCGGTGGCGCGACGACCCGATTCGAAAGGGGCGCATCCCGCGGTTCGCGTACTTCCCTTTTGGGGGAGGCCCGCGCGTGTGCATTGGCGCAGGATTCGCGATGATGGAGGCGACGCTGCTGCTGGCGACGATTGCGCAGCGCTATCGGTTTACGCTTGGGCCGGATGCGATGGTTACGCCATTTTTCAGCATCACGCTGCGCCCGAAATACGGGCTGTCGATGCAGTTGCATCGCCGCACCTGAGTCTTAAGAGCGGGCATGACACATCTCAACTCTTCTCTAGCTGGCATTCGAATTCCTCTGTACTGCTGCGGATGGGACGTGGAAGGCAGGCGGCGGACTACGCGAAGTTTGTGGCCGACCGGTGGTTCGGGGCAGACCACAATGAAGCAGTGGAGCTTTGGAACAGCGTGCCGGAATCGGAGCGTCCGGCGGGTGAGGTGGTTCCGCACTGGAATCCGAAGGAGACTCTACGGGCCGAGGGAATACTGAAGGGCTCGACGTGCGGGGACAATGCGAACTGGTCGCTCAGCCTTGCGCAGGGTGGGCAAACATTAACCTTTCATTCCACGGGGCGATATCTGTGGGGATACTCCGACTCGCTCTGGTACGGGCAGGATCACATTAATTTTTGCCACTACCTGGAGGGACACCGGACGATTGTGTACTACAAGCCGGCCGCAGGTGGGTCGTATGCGGGGGATGTGGTGGAGTTTGAGGTGAGGGATGACTTGCCGGCGGCTCCCGCAAAAGCACCTGCCGGCTAAGTTCGGAATTTTTACGCTACTCGAATCCCTTTGGGTGCTCGGCGACGACGTTGAAGGCGCGCTCGAGAGCGAGGCCGGCGCGGCCGAGGGTGCCTTCTTCGAAGAGGCGGCCGATCAGGGTGACGCCGTGGGGAACGCGGCGCGGCGGGGAAAACTTTGGCAGGGGACGGCTGGGGTCCGGGGCCCAGTCGGTGCGGGCTTCGGCGACTTCGACGAAACCGGCGCGCATGGTGAGCGAAGGCTGGCCGGTGAAGTTGGTGATGGTGAGCATTTCGTCGCGGAGCGAGGGAACGAGGAGCAGGTCCACTTCGGAAAAGACGCGGGCCATTTCTTCAGCGACCCTGCGGCGCAGGCGATCGGTCTGCACAAAATCCACCGCGGACAAGAAGCGCGACTGGCGGAAGAGGTTTGGCCAGGCGTCGTAGGTTTGAACTTTGAGTTGGTCGGCTTCGCCGCTTAGGGTGAGCTCTTCGAAGGCGGCGGCGCCTTCGGCGAAGAGAATGAGATTTAGGGATTGATAAGGCCAGTCGGGAATGGAAACTTCCACGGGCACCATGCCGACTTTTTTAACTGTTTCCAGCGCGGCGCGGTCTACATCTGTAGCGGGCGGTTCTTTCATCCATTTGGGGAAATAGCCGACGCGGATACCTTTGATGCTGGCGTCCGCGTCGTAGTCGAGTTTGCTGGGGACACTTTGCAAATCGCCGGGATCGGGGCCGGAGATGGCGTTGAGAACGAGCAGCGCGTCTTCGACGCTACGCGTCATGGGGCCGAGTTTGTCGAGTGACCAGCAGAGGGTCATCGCGCCGGTGCGCGGGACGCGCCCGTAGGTGGGGCGCAAGCCGGTGATGCCGCAGCGCATGCTGGGGGAAACGATGCTGCCGCCGGTTTCGCTGCCGATAGAAAAGCCAACGAGTCCCGCGGCCGTGGCGGCGCCGGGTCCGGCGCTGGATCCAGACGCGCCTTCTTCGAGGAGCCAGGGATTCACGGTTTGGCCGCCGAACCAGATGTCGTTGAGGGCGAGGGCGCCGAGGCTGAGTTTTGCGACGAGAACGGCGCCCGCGGCGTTCAGGCGTTTGACTACAGCGGCGTCGTCTTTTGGGATGCGGTTTCGATATGGCTCCGCACCATAGGTGGTGGGGATTCCTGCCGTGTCGAGAAGATCTTTTCCGCCCCAGGGGATGCCATGGAGCGGGCCACGATATTTTCCGGCGGCGATTTCGGCATCGGCTTGCTTCGCCTGCGCGAGAGCCAGATCTTTGGTGAGCGTGATGACACAGCGTAGCTTGGGATTGAACTGCTCGAGGCGCTTTAGATAAATCTGCGTGAGGTGCTCGGAAGTGATTTGGCGCGTCTCTACCCAGCGGGAGAGGCGGGTGACGGGAGCGAAGGCGATTTCATCTTCGTTTTTGGGGAGCGGGCCCTGATCGGATTTGCTGCGGATGAACTGGTCGCGTTCGGGGCCAGCTTTGCGTCCGGGGAGGACGGGATTCCAACTGGAGTAGGGAGCGACTGACGAGGGCAAGTCTAATTTGTGGGGGCCGGTGCGGCGCTCGTAGACCGAGGCGAGATTTCCGCGCCAGCTGGAGGCGGCCATTTCGAGTTGTGGCTTGCTGAGCTCGATTTGAACTAGCTTTTCGGCTTCAGTGAAGGTATTGACGGAAACTTGAGGGCCAACACCGGGACCGGTGCCGAATGCGGGGGGCGCACCCGCGGGCTGCTGCTGAGTAGGGTCTTGCGCTTCCGCTGGCGCAACGCCTGCCGCGCTCGCCGCTGCTGCTGCCAAGCCAACTGCCGTTTCCGCCAAAAATTCTCGCCGTGTTTTTGCCATGTGGCCTCCGGGCAAGCATTCTACCTCACACTTGTCCGCGGGAGTTGGCGCCAGCGGAAGTGCCGCGGCCCGGCGTTCAGAATTCAACAGGCTTCAAGGTTTATCTGGAAGAATAATTTGTTCGGCCGGAGCGACCACGCTGACCCCGCCAATCACTCCCACGCCTGTTCGCACACCGAGTTCGTTCACCCGTTCTACGATTCGGTATCTGGTGGGAATCTGAAACAAGGTTGCATCCGGTTCCCCGCGTCGAATGTTGATCATGGCAACGCTGGGGTCATTCCTTTTTTTCCCGTGCGCATTATTCATCTCCGTACCTACCGCGTGTGGCATTCATGAGGCAGGGAGAGTATAAATCGAAGGGCGGGCGGTGGCTGCTATACTGGGAAATTCCGGGTCTCAATTCCGATTTGACTGAGGCGCTGTGTACCTAACACTTCTGAAGCGGCTGCGGGAAACGCTGGCCGGGCATATCCGAGAGAAATATGGAGTGGAACTTTCGGTGGTGCTGGAGCGGCCGCCAAAACTGGAGATGGGGGAGGCTGCGTCTCCGGTGTGTTTTGAGCTGGCGAAACGTTTGAAGAAGGCGCCGCGGCAAATTGCGCAGGAGATTGCCAATTCCCTGCCGAAGATTGCGGGCATTGCGCGGGTCGAGGTTGCGGGGGCGGGATATCTGAATGTATTTTTTGACCGGGCGTGGTTCTGGGAGAGGACGCGCAAGGAAGCGGGCGAGGCTTTGGCCGGACTCGCGGCAAGCGCGCGCAAGAAAGTGATCGTCGAGCATACCAGCATCAATCCGAACAAGGCGGCACACATCGGACACCTGCGGAATGCGGTGCTAGGGGACACGATGGTGCGGCTGCTGCGGCATACCGGGAACGATGTGGCGGTGCAGAACTACATTGACAACACCGGGGTGCAGGTGGCGGACGTGGTGATCGCGTTTGAGGAGATGGAGAAGAAATCGCTGGCGGAGGTGAAGGCGCTGGCGGCGGGCAAGAATTTCGATTACTTGTGCTGGGATCTTTACGCAAAAGCCACCCAATTTTTTGAGGAAGATAAAGTGCGCGCGGGGCGGTTGCGCGGGGAGACGTTGAAGGTAATCGAAGCAGGCGGGGGCGAAACCGCGGAGATGGCCACGGTGATTGCCGACGCCGTGGTGGGATTTCATTTGCGGACGATGGCGCGGCTGGACATTTCTTACGAACTACTGGCGCGGGAGAGCGAGATTCTGCATCTTCATTTCTGGGATGCGGCGTTTGAGAAATTGAAGGCCAGCGGGGCGATCCAGCTGGCGACGAGCGGGAAGAACGCGGGTTGCTGGGTGATGCCTTGGGGGAATGAGGTAAAGGATCTAAAGGAGGTAAATGAGGTAAATGAAAAGAGTGGCTTGAGCGAAGCATCTAATCCCGATGATGAGGACCAGTCAAAGATTATTGTGCGGTCGAACGGGACGGTTACTTATGTTGGGAAAGATATTGCTTACCAGCTTTGGAAATTCGGGCTGCTGGGAAAAGATTTCCATTACCGCAGGTGGCCGAATCCTCCGGACGGGAAAGAATTGTGGGCCACGACTGCAGGGCCGAACGAAGCGGGCACCCCGCACTTCGGAGGAGCCGAAGCGGTTTATAACGTGATTGACGCGAGGCAGGCCTATTTGCAGGAAGTTGTGGCGGAAGGATTGCGGGCGCTGGGACATACGAAGGAAGCGGAGAATTCGATTCACTTTGATTACGAGATTGTGGCGCTGACGCCTCGGTGTGCGGCGGAGATGGGATATGAATTGTCGGCGGAGGATGCGAAGCGGCCTTACGTCGAGGTGAGCGGAAGAAAAGGGTTCGGCGTCAAGGCGGATGATTTGATCACCCGCATGCTGGCGGCGGCGGCGGCGCGGGTTTTGCAGAAGCACGCGGAGATGGCTGGGACTGAACTGAAGCAGACGGCGAACGCGCTGGCAGTTGGCGCACTGCGATTTTTCCTGCTGAAGGTGACGCGGAACACCATCATTGCGTTTGATTTTGAGGATGCGTTGAGCGCGGAGGGCGAGACCGGGCCGTATTGCCAGTACGCGATTGTGCGGATCCGGGGGATTCGGCGCAAGGGGCAGGACCGTGGGGTGGAGGAGGCAAGCGGGCTTGAAATGAAATTGAGCGCCGACCTGCAGACACCCGAAGAGAACGCGTCGCTGAAGAAAATTATGGAGGGGCCCGAAAGCAATACGATTTGGGAAGTGCTTCTGGCTTCGGGGTCGCTGGATTACGCTGTGGACGCGGCGATTGGGGCGCAGGAGCCGGCGTTTGTGTCGAAGTATGCGTTTCAGCTGGCGCAGGCGTTCAATAATTTCTATCACAAGCACCATATTTTGTCGGAAGCGGATGAGGAGAAGCGGGCGTTTCTGCTGGGGTTGACGGAATTGGTGGAGCGGCAGCTGGTCTTGGCGTTGGGACTTTTGGGGATTGAGGCGCCGGAGAAGATGTAGAGGGCGCGTTCGGCAAGAACGGCCCGGCTCAAAAGGCGGCCGCTACAACAGCAAGAGAAACCCAGGAGGGCGGGGCAAGCCCCGCCCCTACACATACTAAGAATTCATCAGGCTTGGATGTGGGCTTCGATGAACCAGAGGTCTTTGTCCATTTCGCGCGTGATGGTGGTGAAGAGGTCTACGGTGACGGCGTCTTCGAGGTCGTCGGCTTCCTGAATGGCCGTGCGTAGGGCGTTGGTGTAGTGGCCTACGTTGTGAACCAGGAATTTCACGATGTCGGTGCCGCTGTAGGCGGAGAGATCGGCTTCGGGGATGCTGGATTTTGCGGCGGATTCACGCACGGTGCCGTTGGCGACGCCACCGAGAGCGGAGATGCGCTCGGCGATGGTGTCAATGTGATCTTCGAGGTGGCTGGCAACGGAATCGAACAACAGATGCAGCTGGTAGAAATCCTTGCCCTTGACGTTCCAGTGGGCCCATTTGACCTGGCTGTGAATGTCGGAGCTGTTCGCGAGATGGATGTTGAGAAGGGCGATTAGGGCTTGGCGGTTTCTGTCGGGGACACCGACACTGCTGGGATAGGTGCGGAGAGTTGCGGTTGCTGCTTTTGCCATGGAAGACCTCCTCAGGTGGGGATTGTTCCTGCGAATCAGATGATTCGGGGAAGGGAAAGGGTACGGTTTTTTGCGGGGGGACGGTTCGCGTCCCTCCTACGCGGGCAGGCAGAAGGCGGCCGCTACAAAGTTGGGAGAACCCTGTAGCACAGGCTGAAGCCTATGCTACAGGGGGATTAGTCGAGGAGGACGGGGCGAGGCTCGGCTACGTCGGCGTAGAGTTTGTCGATTACGTCGGAGTATTGCTGCTCGACTACTCGGCGCTTGAGTTTCATGGTGAAGGTCAGGCTGCCGGAGTCGAAGGTGAAATCGTCGGCGAGGAGGGCGAAACGCTTGATGGTTTCGTATTGAGCGAGATGAGTGGTGAGGCGGGCGACTTCTTTTTCGATGAGGGCGTGGGTGGCGGGAAGGGCGGCTAGCTCGGCGTGGGAGGAAAATTTCAGGCCGTCCTCGGCGAGCTTGGCGGCGACGGTGGCATGATTGGGAACGATGAGGGCGACTACGAATTTGCGCTGATCGCCAACGACCATAGCGTTGAGGATGTATGGACTGGTTTTCAGCGTATTTTCGATGGGCTGCGGGGCCACGAATTTGCCGGCGGCGGTTTTCAGAAGATCTTTTTTGCGGTCGGTGATGAACAGGTAGTGATCTTTGTCGAGATAGCCAACGTCACCGGTCTTGAACCAGCCGTCGTCGGAAAGAACATCGCGAGTGGACTCGGGAGATTTGAAATAGCCCTGCATGACGCAAGGGCCCTTCGCGAGGATTTCGCCATCGTCGGCGATGCGAAGCTGGACGTTGGGGATCGGGCGGCCAGAGCTGCCGGCCCGATTATGCGGATGGTTGCTGGTGAGAACGGGAGAGGTTTCCGTCAAACCGTAACCCTGGTAAATGGGAATCCCGATGGCCCAAAAGAATTCGCAGAGATCCTTGGAGAGCGGTGCGCCGCCGGAAAGGATGGTGCGGAGGTGGCCGCCGGTGCCGGCGCGGATTTTGGAATAGACGAGCTTGTTGGCGATGGCCCACTTCAGGCGAACCGGCAGGCTGGCGGATTTTTCGCCGCAACGCCAGGCGGCGGATTCGCGTGCGGTTTGCATGGCGAATTCGAAAATTTTTCGCTTGGCGCCGGTGGCTTTGCTTCCCTGCTCCATCAGGCGGGCATAGATTTTTTCGAAGAAGCGCGGAACGGCGGCAAGCACGGTGGGGTGGACTTCGAGGAGGGCTTGCGCGACATTTTCGACCGTCTCGACGTAGGCCACCGGGCAGCCGTGAAAAATATAAACGTAATCGAGCATGCGTCCGTAGACGTGGGCTAGCGGGAGAAACGAGACGGCGACGTCGGTTCCGGGGCGCAGATCGAGTTCAACGCAGGAGTCTGTGACGTTGGAGCAGAAATTGCTGTGGGTGAGCATGACCCCTTTGGGCTCACCGGTCGTGCCGGAGGTATAGATGAGCGAGGCGAGCTGACTGGGAAGAACTTTGGCGGCGCGGAGGCGATAGGCGGCGACTTCGGCGGGGCCGGTGGCAGCGATTAGCGTTTCATAGCGGAGGAAGTCCGTGGGGAGATCGGGGCCGGCACCGGCGACGATAACTTGCTGTACTTCTTTCAGCGAGTCGCGGACCGCGAGGAATTTCTGGAGTTGTTTGTGACCGGCGATGAAGACGACTTGTGCGCCGCAGTGATTGAGGATGTAGGACAGGCGGTCGGGAGATTCGTTGAAGTAGACGGGGACGGTGACTCCGCCAGAGCCGGTAATGGCGAAATCGGCGGTGTGCCATTCGGGGCAATTGGGGGCGAACAGGCCGACGCGATCGCCGGATTTTACGCCGAGTTCGACAAACGCGTTCGCGAGGCCGGCGACACGACGAAGGAGTTCCTGGGAGGAGATATCTTCCCAGCGGTCGGGGCCGCGGAACATCTGGGCGCGGGGAGACGGGTGCTCTTCAATGGCGTTCAGAAAGCGTGTGGGGAGGGTGCCGTAGTTCATCGGAAAGTCGAATTTACATGATGAGGAATGTTCGTGCAATGGGAGGAAGAGCATGGATAACGCAAAGGCGCAGAGATCCCGCAGAGAAGAGCAGGATCACCATGCAGGAGTGCCTGTGCCACTGGAGGGTGGCGTATTTGTGGGGCGGGTGGGGTGGGATAAGATGGCGGAAGAGGGACGATTGAAATGAGCGCATTGACACCGGTGGTGAATGATCCGGCGACGAGCCGGGGGCCGTTTCGGGCGCCGCGCGGAACGCAGATTTCGTGCAAGGGGTGGCAGCAGGAAGCGGCGCTGCGGATGCTGCTGAACAATCTGGATCCCGAGGTGGCGGAAAAGCCAGAGGACCTGGTGGTGTATGGCGGCACGGGAAAAGCGGCGCGGAATTGGGATTGCTTTCACGCGATTGTGAAATCGCTACGTGCGCTGGAGGGCGATGAGACGCTGCTGGTGCAATCGGGGAAGCCAGTGGCAGTGTTTCGGACCCATGAGTATGCGCCGCGGGTGCTGCTGTGCAATTCGAACCTGGTGGGACATTGGAACAATTGGGAAAAGTTCAACGAGCTGGACCGGGCGGGGTTGATGATGTACGGCCAGATGACGGCCGGAAGCTGGATTTACATCGGGACGCAGGGAATTTTGCAGGGAACGTATGAGACGTTCGCGGCAGCGGCGCGGCAGCGCTTTGGCGGAAGCCTGAGCGGGAAGCTGGTGGTGACGGGCGGAATGGGCGGAATGGGCGGAGCACAGCCACTGGCGGCCACGATGAATGGCGCGGCGTTCCTGGGAATTGATGTGGACCCGGAGCGGATCAAGCGGCGGGTGAAGACGGGTTTTTGCGATGTGATGGTGACTTCGCTGGATGAGGCGCTGCGGATTTTGAAGAATGCTGTGCGCAAGGGCGAGGCGACGTCGGTGGGGCTGGTGGGAAATTGCGCGGACTTGATTCCGGAGCTGGCGAAGCGCGGTGTGGTACCGGATATTTTGACAGACCAGACGAGCGCGCACGATCCGATTGGCGGGTACGTGCCGAACGGAATGACGCTGGCAGAGGCGCTGGAGCTGCGGAAGAAGGATTCGGCGGAATATCGGAAGCGGTCGGTTGCGGCGATGGGAGAACACGTTCAGGGAATGCTGGACCTGCAGAAGCTGGGCGCGGTGACGTTCGATTATGGAAATAATATTCGAACGTTTGCGTTTGAAGCGGGCGTGAAGAACGCGTATGGCTTCCCAGGATTTGTGCCGGCGTATATTCGTCCGTTGTTTTGCGAGGGGAAGGGGCCGTTCCGTTGGGCAGCGCTTTCAGGAGATGCATCAGACATCGCGCGGACGGATCAGTTGGTGCTGGAAATGTTCCCGGAGAACGAGCACCTGAAGCGATGGATCACGATGGCGCAAAAGAAAGTGAAGTTCCAGGGACTGCCATCGCGGATTTGCTGGCTGGGGTATGGCGAGCGGGAGAAATTCGGTTTGGCCCTAAATGATCTGGTAGCGAAGGGCGAGTTGAAGGCGCCGATTGTGATTGGCCGGGATCACCTGGATTGCGGCTCGGTGGCGTCGCCTTACCGTGAGACCGAATCGATGAAGGATGGATCGGACGCGATTGCGGACTGGGCGCTGCTGAACGCGCTGATCAATACGGCTAGCGGGGCTTCGTGGGTTTCGGTTCATAACGGTGGCGGAGTCGGGATTGGTTATTCGCAACACGCTGGCCAAGTTACGTGCGCAGATGGTACCAAAGAAATGGCCAAGCGCATCGAACGGGTGTTGACGAACGACCCCGGCATGGGCGTAGCCCGGCATGTCGACGCGGGTTATCCGGAGGCCATTGCGTTCGCAAAGAAGACTGGCGTGAAAGTGCCAATGCTGTAAGGATAACGTCACACAGACAAACCGCAGGCCTTGGTGCAAAGGCCAACGGTCGAGGAGCGGCTATCAATGTATACGGTTCTGGGCGCGACGGGAAATATCGGCTCGGTCATCACGAAAAAACTGTTGGAGAAGGGCGAGAAGGTACGGGTTGTTGGACGAAACGCGTCGAGGTTGGAGAAGTACGCGCACCGGGGAGCGGAGGCCTTTGTTGCTGATATAAAGGATGCGGAGGCGCTGACGAAGGCGTTGACAGGTGTGCGAGCGGCGTTTCTGATGATGCCGCCCGGGATGACTTCGCCGGATTACCGCGCGGAGCAGGAATTGGAGTCCCATGCCATCGCCACTGCCGCAAGAAATTCGGGCCTGCAGTATGCGGTGAGTTTAAGCAGTATTGGCGCGCAGGCGCCGGCAGGCAGCGGGCCGATCCTTGGACTGCACGATACCGAGAGAAAACTAAACGCGGTGGAGCGACTGAACGTACTGCACTTGCGTCCGGCGTACTTCCTGGAAAACCACTTTTCAGCCATCAGCATGATCCAGATGATGGGAATTTTCGCGGGAGCGCTGAAGCCGGACTTGAAGATTCCGATGATCGCGACGAGGGACATTGGCGCGTACGCGGCGGAACGCTTGCTGCGGCTGGATTTCAGCGGGAAGCAGACGCAGGAGCTGCTGGGCGAACGAGATTTGAGCATGACCGAAGCTGCGGCGGTCATCAGCCGGGGCATCGGGAAGCCTGATCTGCGTTACGTGCAGTTCTCTTACGAACAGGTGGAACATACCCTGGTGCAGATGGGTCTTTCGGCGAAATCAGCCGCTTACTTGATCGAAATGTTTCAGGGATTCAACACTGGGATCGTGGTGGGACTGGAGCCACGGAGCGCGGCGAATACGACGCCGACTTCGATCGAGACTTTCGTGAAGGAAGCGTTTGCGCCGGCATATCAGGGGATTGCGGTTGGGGCGTAGGTGGATGTGAAAAGCGTCTGCCTCGGAAGGCGGCCGCTACAAAGGCAAGAAAAACCCAAGAGCACAGGCTGAAGCCTGTGCCACGTTTTTGAGCGGCAGCATTCTTATTACAGGCGCTTCACAGGTGGTTACGCTGCGGGGAGGCGGTCCGCGGCGGGGCAATTCCCTTTCCAAAATTGGATTGATCAAAAACGGCGCGGTGTTGGTGCGTGACGGGAGAATTGTTTCGGCCGGGGCGCGCGCGGACGTGGAGCGGCGGGCCGCGGCTAAGGCGGCAGAGAAATTGGATGTGGGCGGGCGCGTGGTGTTGCCGGGATTTGTGGATTCGCACACGCACTTGATTCATGCAGCGAGCCGGACAGAGGAGTATGAGCTGAAGATTCAGGGAGCAAGTTACGAAGAGATTGCACGCAAGGGCGGGGGGATACTGAATTCGGTGAAGAAATTGCGGGCCGCGACGCACGATGCGCTGAAGAGCAGAGCGATTGCGGCTTTGCGGGAGTTTGCGGAATACGGCACAACGACGGTGGAGGCTAAGAGCGGGTACGGACTGGACGCCGCGAGCGAACTTAAGATATTGCGGCTGCATCGGGAGTTGAACCAGGAGCAGCCGCTCGAGATTGTTTCGACATTTTTGGGTGCGCATGTGGTGCCGCTTGAATTTCGTGCGAAAAAGGATGGAGCGGAGCAATATCTTGCCTTGTTGATGGAGAAACTGTTGCCGGAAGTGGTGGTGGGCGATTTGGCGGAGTATTGCGACGTGTTTTGCGATCGCGGGGCTTTTACGGTGGGGCAATCGAAGAGATTGCTGAGGAAGGCGAAGGAGCATGGGTTGCGGCCTCGGCTGCATGCGGAGCAGTTGTCTCGCAGCGGAGCTACGCAGTTGGGGGTGGAGCTGGGAGCGGCTAGTTGCGATCACCTGGAGCAGGTGAATGACGCGGATATCCGGGCGCTGGGGAAATCGGAGACAGTGGGTACGCTATTGCCCGGGTGCGACTTTCATTTGGGGCTGAAGCAGTATGCGCCGGCAAGGAAATTGATTGAGGCTGGGGCGATTGTGGGATTGGCGACGGACTACAATCCGGGGACTTCTCCGACGGTGAGCATGCCGATGATTTTGTCGCTGGCTTGTTCGCAACTACGGATGACGCCGGCGGAGGCGATTGCGGCGGCCACCATCAATGGGGCTTATGCGCTTGGGCGGGAGAAGACGATTGGATCGCTCGAAGCGGGAAAGCAGGCGGATCTGGCGGTGTACGAAGTGGAGGATTATCGGGAAATTCCCTATTATTTTGGGATGAATACTTGCTGGATGACGATGAAGAGTGGGGAGATTGTTTGGATGAATGATTAAACGGACAGATCAGTGCCAAGAGTCAAAAGGTGGGAATTAGCGCGGAGTTCGCTGTGACGCAGAGGACAGAGAGAAGAGGGCGGAACGGAGAGAGATGAAGAGACTGATTGAGTGCGTGCCGAATTTTTCGGAGGGGCGGGACCCGGCGAAGGTGGATGCCCTGGTGCAGGTGATGAGCGGCGTGCCGGGGGTGTACGTTCTGGACCGCGAGATGGACGCGGACCACAACCGTTGCGTGATTACGCTGGCGGGCGAGCCGGAGGCGGTGGGCGAAGCGGCGATTTTGGGTGCGGGCAAAGCGCTGGAACTGATTGACATGAACGAGCACAAGGGCGCGCACCCGCGCGTCGGAGCGACCGACGTGGTGCCGTTCATTCCTGTTGAGGGTGTAGCGCTGGAAGATTGCGTGGCGCTGGCGAAGCGCGTGGGGCAGGAGATCTGGAAGCGCTACCGGATCCCGATTTTCTTTTATGAAGCGGCGGCGACGCGGCCGGACCGCGTGAACCTGGAGAATGTGCGGCGCGGACAATACGAGGGGCTGCGGGAGGAGTTGAAGAAGAACCCCGACCGGCAACCGGATATCGGCGAGCCGAAGCTGCATCCGACGGCGGGCGTGACAGTGGTGGGGGCGCGAAAGTTTCTGGTCGCATACAACGTCAACCTGAACACTTCGGATATCGGGATTGCAAACAAGATTGCGCGGGCGATTCGGTTTTCGAATGGCGGGTTTCGCTACGTGAAGTCCATGGGGGTGGAGTTGAAGGCGCGGAACCTGGCGCAGGTGTCGATTAATTTGACGGATTACGAGCAGACACCGATGCACCGCGTGTATGCGGCGGTGAAGCGCGAGGCGGAGCGCTATGGCGTGATGCCCGTGGGCAGCGAAATTGTGGGGCTGGTGCCAAAGAAGGCGATTGAGATAGCGGCGGATTATTTTCTGCAGCTGGAAAACTTCTCGCCTTCGCAGGTGTTTGAGAACAAGCTGGCAGATGTGTTGAGCGGCGCGCCGATGGAAGCGAGGGACGGCAAGCTGGCGCACCTGGCGCGGCCGTTTCTGGAGGCCGTGGCGGAGGCGGCGCCTACGCCGGGAGGCGGCAGCGTTTCGGCATTTGCGGCGGCGCTGGCCGCGGCGCTGGGGCAGATGGTGGCGGGACTTTCACGGAAGAAGAAAATGCAGGCGCCGTTTCTAGATAAGCTTTCGGAGAATGTGGACGCGCTGAGAAAAACCGCCGACGAACTGACGGCGGCGATTGACCGGGATGCGAGTTCCTACGACGCAGTGATGGCGGCCTTCAAAATGCCGCAGGGGAATGCGCAAGACAAAGCCGCGCGCGAAGCCGCGATTCAGGCGGCGACAAAGGGCGCTTCGGAAGTGCCGCTGGAAGTGGCGGAGAAAGCGGCGAGCCTCGTGGAACAGCTGGTACAACTGGAAGCAATCTCGGCGGCATCCATGAAGTCAGACTTGCTGGTGGCGCGTCTAATGGGAGTAGCGGGAGCGAAGGGCGCTTTGGCCAATGTGGAGATCAACCTGGACGGGTTGAAGGATGCGGCGTATGTGGCGCAGATGAGAAGCAAAGTTGACGAACTGCGCAAGCGGCTCGGATGAGAGCCACGGAGTAGCGTAAACTAGAGTTTCCTCAGTAGATCGGAGGGTCGGGCGAGCCCGGCCCCTACAAAGACGCGATCACGAGATAGCCTTTACCCCCGGCCCCCGAAAGGAGCAATTCATGCAGAAGTGGACAGAGGCGACAAAGAGATTTGCGGCGGCGTGCGCATTGCTGGCGTTGCTGGCGGCAACGGCGAAGCCCGCGAAGGCAAGTGGCCTGGGCGCGGACACGATTGGATTATTTCCGAAGGAAGTGGGCGAATTTGCGTATGCGGATTTGAAGAAGGCGCGGACGATGAAGTGGTACCCGGCGCTGGAGCAGCAGATGCTGCCGGAGAAGTTCAAGCAGTTTGAGAAATTTCTGGCAGCGGCCGGGATTGACACGAATACGCAGGTCGACGAGCTGACCTGGGCACTGGTGCCGGAGTCGGCGTTGAGCAAGGATCCAGCGGCGGCGGGTGCTGCGGCTACAGAAGCGCCGGACAGCGAAGAGATCGTGGGAATCGCGCTCGGAGGCTACAACCCGGATTCGACAGAAGCATATTTCAAGGCCCAGAAGCTGCCAACTACGAAATCGCACGGGTACACGTTGTTTGCGTTTGGATCGGGCGTGGGACCAAACGACCTGTTTTTCTTTTTCGTGGACTCGAACAAGGCTGCGTTTGGACACCGGCAATTGCTGGAGAAGCTGATCGCGGTGCGCTACGGAGAAGAGGACAGCCTGCTGCGGAACGACAAGATGTACAACATGATCAATGAAGCGAACGGAAGCGGCGTGGTATGGGCGGTGCTCGATCCGGCGTACACGAAACTGGCGATGGGGCAACTGGCGCCCGAGGTGCAGCAGTTTCCGGAAGCGGCGAAGCTGGTGGCGCGGATGCAGGCGATGATCATTACGGCGACGGCTAGCAGCGGGATGGACGCAAAATTTCAGGCGGTTTGCGGTTCGACGGAAGATGCGAATACGCTGAGCCAGTTGATGGCGGCGGGATTGCTTTACAAGAAATACCAGACGGCAAAGGATAATCCGGAGCTTGGAGCGTTGCTGGACCAGACGAATGTGGTCCCGTCGGGGGACCGCGTGGTGATCCGGTTGTCGGTTAGCGACGATCAGATGACGACGTTGATTAAGAAGAATACGTTTGCGTTTAAGATGTAGTGGTGCGTGGAGCGAACAACCCCAGGTGCAACACCGGCACCTGGGGCATCCTGTTGTAATTCCAACTTAACTTTTTGAGAGAAATTGACGTTGAGGTTCTTCGGGCATCTCCTGTAAGAAATCGCCGGAGTCCCAAGATCGGACCTTTTCGGATGCCCTCCCTCCTCGGGCGGGCAGGCAGAAGGACGGCGCGCGTGCGAATAGGGGTTGGGTGGTATCAATGCATGCGTAAAAGCGGAGCTTCGCCTCCGCACTCACAAGGACGAACTGGCCACCTGAAGGTGGCCGCCACTGGGGAAGATCAGGAGACGGGAGAGAGGAATTTGGTAAGGCGGAGGACGCCGCAGTCGTTGCGGGATTCGCATTGGACGTCGTCTACGCCGGCCCAGTGAGGCTTGGGCTTTTCGGCGGGGGCTGCAACGCCCGGGACGGCGACTTCGACTTGGATGCGATCGTTGAGTCGAAGGAAAGTTACTTCACAGGGCGTGGTGCAATTGTGGTGAAAGTCGAAGCAGAGCTTGCAAGCGGAGACGACGGCGATTTTGAGCTGTTCGATGATGTCGTTGGGGAGGCCGGCGGCGTCGGCGAAGACACGCATGGCGCCACCCGCGGCGGCGGCGAGGCGTTCGTCGTGATCGAGGGAGAGACGCAGGTGGAGAGGATTTTTCGGCACGGCTATTGGCTGCTGGCCCAGGAGACGTCGCAGGCTTCGCGGCACTCCGGACAATAGTACAACCCATCAGCGGCGAGGCGCACTCTTTCGAGGCTTTTGCAGATGGTGCAGTATTTATCGCAGGTGCAGTATTCCTCGGTTTTGTCGCACTGTACGCAGAGAACTTGTTGGCGGGCGGCCATCGGTCCCTCCGGAAAAAACTGTACCTGAGGGCGAGGCGGGCAGCAAGGGGCGGGTGAGGTTGGGGATGCATAAGAGCCACGAGAGATTTCCTTGCAGCGCCTTGTCGTTCAGAATGCGGTTGGTTCGTTAGAAAACCTACCAAACTTGGCTTCCTGGCCAAACCTGAACTACGATCACATTACTCAATCTAAAATCCCATCTCATTCCTCGGCGCCGATGACGAAACTTGCCGATGCCATAACTTTAGGTGCACACCACGAAATTCGGAAGTATCTTAGTGAAATCGTCGAAACGGGCTGCTTTGTTGCCTACATGGTCTCAAGAAAGACAAAGCAAAAGTTCACCAAGCTTCCCTAATGAGGGATTTCACTAAGGCCAAGCAGGACCGTACGACCTGAAGAAAGCCGATGCCAGAGCAAGGCGGATCATTTGGCTCGCAAGGCGGAAAATGTGCCACTGCCAGGAATGGCGCGTTGTTTTGACCGCGTGTGGGGCGCGTGCTAACATCGGTTTTTGCCTGAGCAAACGGAATGGACTCCGGAAACTCTCCTGCCAATTCAGGTCTTCGCAAAACGGCACTGAATGCGCTGCATAAGCGCCTGGGCGCCAAGATGGTTAACTTTGGCGGCTGGGACATGCCGGTGGAGTATCCGTGCAGCGGCGGGTTGATGTGCGAGCACCGGGCAGTGCGCGGGGGCGTGGGCGTGTTTGACGTGAGCCATATGGGGGACATTCGGATTCATGGCGCGAAGAAGGCCGGCGGGGCGCTGGCGGCGGTCGAGCACCTGACGATGAATGACGCGTCGAAGCTGGCGATCGGGCAGGCGCAGTATTCGGCGATGCTGTATCCGAACGGAACGTTTGTGGACGACGTGATCGTGCACCGGCTGGGCGAGGACGACTACCTGCTGGTGATCAATGCGGGGACACGGGAGAAGGATATCTCTTGGGTGCGCGAGAACACCAAGGGAATGGATTGCGCGGTGGAGGAGTTGAGCGACGCGTACACCCAACTGGCGATTCAAGGGCCGCGGGCGGCGGAAGTGCTGCAGAAGCTGACGGACGCGAAGCTGGAGACGATCAAGAATTACTGGTTCACGCACGGAACGGTTTGCGGGCTGACGAATGCACTGGTTGCGCGGACGGGATATACGGGCGAAGACGGATTTGAGATTTATGTGCCGTCGGACGTGGCGACGAGCGAGCGCGTGTGGACCGAAGTGTTTGCCGCGGGGAAAGAGTTTGGGATTGTGGCTTGCGGGCTGGGCGCGCGGAATACGCTGCGGCTTGAATCGAAGATGGCGTTGTACGAGCACGAGATCAGCGACAAGATTAATGTTTGGGAAGCGGGGCTGGACCGGTATTGCCATCTGGAGAAGGGCGCGTTTATTGGGCGGGACGTGTTGGTAAGGTTGAAGAACGATGGATTGCGGCGGGCGTTGGTGGGTTTGGAGATGGTGGAGCGAGGAATTGCGCGGGATGGGTACCGGTGCTTGGATGAAAGTGGGAATGAGATTGGCGTGGTGACTAGCGGGTCACCTTCGCCGACGCTCGGGAAGAATATTGCGCTGGCTTATGTGCCCCCCTCGATGACGGGGTTGGGGACGGCGGTTTTTGTGGAGATTCGGGGGCAGAAGTGCAAGGCGGTGGTGGTGGCGACGCCGTTTTATAAGCGGGTGCGGAAGGTTCGAACGGTTTGAGGTTTTGGGATGGGATCGGCTTGGTTGTAGTGGCCGGTCTTAAGACCGGTTACTACATGGGGGAAGCGGGGCCACCTGAAGGTGACCGCTACAACGACCGGGGAAACCCAAGAGGGCGGGGCAAGCCCGGCCCCGCGAAAGACAAGATTTGTTTGACTGCGAACACCTAGACGAAAGGAGTGGAACGATGGGATATCCAACACAATTCAAATATTCGAAGGACCATGAGTGGATTGAGGTGAAGGGCGACGTGGCTACGGTAGGGATCACCGATTATGCGCAGGGCGAATTGGGCGATGTGGTGTTTGTGGAGCTGCCGAAAGTGGGCGCGAAGCTGACGACCGGGAAGACGTTTGGGTCGGTGGAATCGGTGAAGGCGGTTAGCGAGATTTATGCGCCGGCTAGCGGCGAAGTCGTGGAAGCGAATGGCGCGCTAGTGCAGAAGCCGGAAACGATTAATACGGATCCGCACACGGCGGGGTGGTTGATCAAACTCAAGCTGGCGAATCCGGCAGAGGTGGGCACGCTGATGGACGCCGCGGCGTACGAGGCGTACATCGCGGAGAAGAAGAAAGAAGCGTCTGCCTGATGCGCTACTTGCCGAAGAGCCCGGCGGAGCGCCAGGAGATGCTGGCGGCCATCGGGATCAAGAACGTTGAAGAGTTGTTTTCGTCCATTCCCGAAAAATACCGGTTGAAAAAACCGCTGAACCTGCCAGGACCTTTTTCCGAGCAGGAAGTGATTCGCTATTTTCAGGAGCGCGCGGCGGAGAATTCCGGCGGGTATACGAGTTTTCTGGGCGCGGGTGTTTACAACCACTTGCGGTCGGTGGTGACGGACACGATTATTCAGCGGGGCGAGTTTTTGACGTCGTACACACCGTATCAGGCGGAAATTACGCAGGGCACGCTGCAGGCTATTTTTGAGTTTCAGACGCTGATGTGCCAGTTGACCGGGCAGGAAGTGGCGAACGCGTCCATGTATGACGGCTCGACGGCGACGACGGAAGCGGTGCTGATGGCGGAGCGGCTGACGGGGCGGCGGCGCGTGCTTGTGGGGCGGTCGGTGCATCCCGAGTACCGGGAGGTACTGCGGACGTATGCGAAGAATTCCGGGCTGCACGTCGAAGAGATTTCCTACACGACGGCGGGGACGCTGGACGCGAAGGCGTTGAAGACGGCGATTGGCGGGGATGTCTGCGCAGTGGTGGTGCAGTCGCCGAACTTTTTCGGGACGATTGAATCGCTGAGGCCGTTGGCGGAGATTACGAAGGCCGCGGGGGCAATGCTGGTGGTGGCGGTGACGGAAGCGGTGTCGCTGGGCGCGGTGAAGCCGCCGGCGGAAGCGGACATTGTGGCGATGGAAGCGCAGAGTTTTGGGTTGGCGCCGAGTTATGGCGGGCCGTATGCGGGCGTGATTGCTTCGCGGGAAAAGTATGTCCGGCAGATGCCCGGGCGGCTTTCGGGACAGACGACGGACAGCGAGGGGCAGCGGGGATTTGTGCTGACCCTGGCTACGCGAGAGCAGCATATACGGCGGGAGAAAGCGACTTCGAATATTTGCACGAACCAGGCGCTTTGCGCGCTGGCGGCCACGGTGCATTTGACGCTGCTCGGGAAAGAGGGCTTGCGGGAGCAGGCGGAGCAGAATTTGTCGAAGGCGCATTTTGCGTTGAGCGAGTTGGAGAAGATTCCGGGAGTGACGCGGGCTTTTTCGGGGGCGTTTTTTAATGAATTTACGGTGGCGTTTCCGAAGTCAGTGAAACTGGTGAATGCGGAATTGTTGAGAGAAAAAATTATCGGGCCGTTTGTTTTGGGGACGGCTTATCCGGAGTTGTCGAAGAATGCAGTGGTTTGTGTTACGGAGACTACTTCGCGTGGGGAAATTGAGAGGCTGGTGACGGGAGTTCGGAAGGCTTTAGCGGCGTAAGATAACAGGCGGACTAACGCAGAGTCCGCTGAGAAGAGGAAGATGAGCGAGAAGATTAAGAAGGCTACGCGGCATACGAATCAGAATGAGGGTTTGATTTTTGAGAAGTCGTCGCCGGGGAAGCGGGCGTTTGAATTGCCGCCGCTGGATGTGCCGGCTGTGGATCCCGCGAAGGCGCTGGGCGAGGCACACAGGCACGAGGGTGTGGAGGGATTCCCGGAGGTGAGCGAGATCGAGGTAATCCGCCACTTCACGCGGCTTTCGACCTGGAATTACGCAATTGATTTGGGGATGTATCCGCTGGGTTCCTGCACGATGAAATACAATCCGCGGGTGAATGAGTTTGTGGCCCGGCTCGACGGAATTGCCACCGAGCACCCGTACCAGCCGCAGGAACTTTCGCAGGGTTGCCTGAAGGTGCTGCAACTGCTGGAAAAGTGTTTGCTCGAAATTACCGGAATGGATGCGATCACCCTACAGCCGGCTGCGGGGGCGCAGGGCGAGCTGACCGGGTTGCTTCTGATTCGCGCGCATCACGAGAAGAATGGAAATCCGCGGAAGAAGGTGCTGATTCCCGATTCCGCGCACGGGACGAATCCGGCGACGGCGGTGATTGCCGGATATGAAGTGGAAAATATCAAGTCCAACGCCGACGGGCAGGTGGACCTGGAGCATTTGCGCGAGCAGGTGACGGAAGACGTAGCGGCGCTGATGCTGACGAATCCGAGCACACTGGGAATTTTTGAGCAGCAGGTGCCGCAGATTGCGGAGATCCTGCACGCGAAGGGCGCGCTGCTGTACATGGATGGCGCGAACATGAACGCGCTGACGGGCGTGACACGGCCAGGCGACCTGGGCGTAGACGTGATGCACCTGAATTTGCACAAGACGTTTTCGACGCCGCATGGTGGCGGCGGGCCGGGCGCCGGCCCCGTGGCGATGAAGAAACTGCTGGAGCCGTATCTGCCGACACCGGTGCTGGTGGAGAAAGAAGGGGGCAGGCTGGCGCTTGATTTCAACCGGAAGCAAAGCGTTGGGCGGGTGAAGGCGTTCGTGGGAAATTTTGGCGTGCTGGTGCGCGCGCTGGCGTACATTTTGGCGTACGGGCCTGGCGTACGGCAGGCGACAGAAGACGCGGTGGTGAACGCGAATTACATCCGTAAGGGGCTGGAGGGCGTGTTTGATTTGCCGTACACGAAGCCATCGATGCATGAGGTGGTGTTCAGCGACGCGATTCAGAAGAAGAATGGCGTGAACACAATGGACATTGCGAAGCGGCTGATTGATTACGGATTTCACCCGTATACGACGGCGTTTCCCCTGATTGTGCCGGGGGCGTTGATGATCGAGCCGACGGAGTCGGAGTCGAAGGAAGAGCTGTATCTGTTTGTGGAGGCGATGAAGTCGATTGCGAAAGAGGCGGCGGCTACGCCCGAGCTGGTGAAGACGGCGCCGCACACGACGCGGGTGCGGCGATTGGATGAAGTGGGAGCCGCGCGGAAGCCGGTGTTGCGGTGGAGGGCGGGAGTAAACAGAAGTGAGGCGGCGGATTGAGGGAGTGGAAATTGTCAGTGCGTGGGAAGAAATTTTCGAATTGAAAATTCTGGGAAACGTTCGAGTTGAGGTCGTTCGGGCATCCTTATCGGGTGCCCTTAGAATGAGACGTTTGAGTCTTAGCGTTGGCAAAGAAGTTGGCTGTCCAGTCTGAAGACTGGCCGCTGCGACCGTGAAGAACTGCTCGTCCGCCGCGCCGGGCGAGCCCTGCTAGAACAAATCACTGGAAAACAGCGCAGGGTGGAGATGCCTCGGAGTACACGGGTGTGCATGGATCGCACGGTTCCCTGCCCTGGGGCTGGTAGACTTGGGCGAGGGTGGAGGGAAACGCCTTGATGATTTTATGAGCGCTGCGATCGACGCGTGGTTGCCCAAATCAGTTTTACTTCTGCGCGAATACAATTCTGAAAAATTTACGGCGGATTTGATTGCCGGCGTGACTGTGGGTCTGGTGGCGCTGCCGCTAGCGATGGCGTTTGCGATTGCGTCGGGAGTTTCGCCGCAAGCGGGTATTTACTGCGCCATTGTGACGGGGTTCCTGATTTCGGCTTTGGGTGGATCCAAAACACAAATTGGCGGGCCGACAGGCGCATTCGTGGTGGTGGTGCTGGGGATTGTTTCGAAGTATGGGCTGGATGGCTTGTTCACGTGCACGATGCTGGCCGGGTTGATTCTGGTGATTATGGGCGCGACCGGCCTCGGCAGCATGGTGAAGTATTTTCCGCGGCCGGTGGTGGTGGGCTTCACGAACGGAATCGCCATCCTGATTGCCAGCACCCAGATCAGGGATTTGTTCGGGCTGCGGATGGAGCATTTGCCCGGCGACTTTTTTCACCGCATGGGCGCGATTACGGAGAATTTTCACACCTTGAACTGGGTGGCCACGTTGGTCGGGCTCGCTTCACTGGCCGTGATGATTATTTGCGCAAAGTTTTTCAAGCGGATTCCCGGGGCCATCCTGGTGTGCTTTGGCGCCACAGCGGCGGTGGCGATCTTTCATTTGCCCATTGAGACAATTGGAACGCGGTTTGGCGGCATTCCGAGCGGCTTGCCGCACCTGGCGATGCCGAGGCTGCAACCGCAGTTGCTTCTGCACCTGCTGTCGCCGGCGATCACAGTGGCGATGCTGGGCGCGATTGAGTCTTTGTTTTCGGCGGTGGTTTCCGACCGCATGAGCGGCGACAAGCACAACCCGAATGTGGAGTTGATTGCACAGGGGGTGGCGAATATGGCTTCGCCCTTGTTCGGCGGATTGCCGGCGACGGGCGCAATTGCGAGAACCGCAACGAACGTGCGGGCGGGGGCGAGGACTCCGGTGGCGGGAGTGATTCACGCGCTGACCCTGCTGGCGGTGATTCTGTTCGCAGCCCCGTTGGTGAAAAACGTACCGCTGGCGGCGCTGGCTGGAATTCTGCTGATGGTCGCCTATAACATGGGCGATTGGAAAGAAATTCCCGAGATTCTGAAACTCAGCGCGGCCGACATCAGCGTGTGGGTGCTGACGTTGACGCTGACGGTGGTGGCGGACCTGACGCTGGCGGTGGAAGTGGGGATGATCCTGGCGGCGTTCAGCTTCATCCGGAAGATCTCGATGACGACAACGGTTTCGAAGGTTACGGACGATTACATCGAGGACGGGCGGTCGCACATTCTTCAGGACAAGGATATTCCCGAATATGCGGCGGTATACAGGATTCACGGGCCGTTTCTGTTCGGGGTGACCGACAAGATCACGGAGGTCACGGAAGACATGACTGCTCTTCCTCCCATTGTGATTCTGCGGTTACGAAACATGACCGCAATTGACGCGACGGGGATCGCGGCCTTGGAAGAGCTAGCGGAGATTTTGCGAGCAAACGGACGGGCCATGCTGGTGTGTGGCGCAAGGCCGCAACCCGAGGCGTTGATGCGCGAGGCTGGATTTGAACGGCACATCGGAAAGGAAAATATTTGTGCGAATATTGAGGAAGCGTTGAAGCGGGCGGAGCAGATTCACAAAACCGCGATTGTTCCGGCTCCCGAGGTATCATAACCAGTAGTACCCCGCGCCTTTTGTTAAGAAATTTCAGGTCATAAGTGTTTTTTTGCACACTAAAGTTGCCCCACCCGTACTGTTCCCATTTTTCACGGAACAGATGCCGTTTTTCATCCGCTGGACATGCGGCATTCTCCATTCCGTAACAGGGCCCCTTTAGGCTCTCCGTGGGATTCCCTTCTACCACGGGAATCCTGAAGATCCAGGTGCACGGCCTTCCAAGGAGACATTCATGAAGAAGCAATTAGTTGCGGCTGCCCTTTCGCTCGGCTTGCTCGGACTGGCTTTGACGGCTCCGGCAAACGCCAACGACGGGTGGGGCGGAAAAAAGAAAATCAAACACGTGCTGCTGATCAGCGTGGACGGCATGCACGCGCTGGACGTGGCGAACTATGTGAAGAACAACAAGGGTTCAGCGCTGGCGGAGCTGGCGGGACACGGGATTACGTATTCGAACGCGCAGACGCCGGCGAATTCGGATTCGTTTCCGGGATTGCTGGCGCTCGTGACTGGCGGATCTCCGATCAGTCACGGATTGTTTTACGACGTGAGCTACAACCGCGGGATTTTCGATCCGACGAACACAACCTGCCAGGGGCAGCCGGGAAACATGCAGGTGTTTGACGAGAGCATCGATGTGTATAACTCGAGTAATGTTTCAGAAAACGTAATCGATCCAACCAAGCTGCCTCATTACATCAACGCTCAGGGCAAGTGCGCGTTGTTCTTCCCGCACAACGCTATGCAGAGCAATACGATTTTCGAAGTGATTAGGGCCGAGGGCGGGCGCACTGCGTGGGCGGACAAGCATCCCGCGTATGACATCGTGAACGGGCCTTCCGGCAAAGGCGTGGATGATCTTTTCACGCCGGAGCTGACCAACGCACCGGGCTTCGACAACACGGTGAGCGTGGTGTGCACGGCGAACAACGACGAACTGAAGGTGCAGGCGATTCTGAACGAAATCAAGGGCCTGACCCACGACGGTTCGAAGAAGGTGGGCGTTCCGGAAGTTTTTGGAATGAACTTTCAGGCTGTGAGCGTTGGGCAGAAGCTCTCGATTGACAACAAGGCCGGCGGCTGCACCGCGGATACGGATCCGACCATCAACGGGCAGCCGGGCGGATATCTGGATGGCAGCGGCGCGCCGACGGCGGTGCTGAGCTATGGATTGAACTACGTGGACGGAGCGCTCGCGCGAATGATTAAAGGTTTGAAGGCGGCGGGGATCTACGACTCGACGCTGTTCATCGTGAGTGCGAAGCACGGTCAGACGCCGATTAATCCGTTGAAAACGAACAAGCCTGGGCACTTCGCGGATCTGGTGGCTGCGCTTCCCGGAGCCAGCACCGATCCGGGCGCGCTGGCGATTGCCAGTGCGAACAACTGCTCGACCGGCCCATGCGGGTTCGTGCAAGACGACGACATCGCGTTGGTCTGGCTGGGGGATCAGACCAAGACGGCGGCTGCGGCGGCATTCCTGAACTCGAACGCCAACGCCCTGTTCATTGATGAAGTGTTGGCGGGCGAGGACATGAAGCTGAAGTTTCGCGACCCGCTGACGGACACGCGGACCCCGGACATTCTGGTGCGGCCGACCTACGGAACGATCTACACGGGGTCGACCTTGAAGAATGCGGAGCACGGTGGGTTCAACTACAGCGACACGAACGTGGGGCTGATTGTGTCGAATCCGGAGTTTGCCGCCCAAGTGGTGAAGACGCCGGTGGTGAGTTCTCAGGTGGCGGCAACATTGTTGCAGGCCCTGGGGATTGACCCCAGCGGACTGGAAGCGGTCCGGAAGGAAGGGACGGAAGTGTTGCCGTTCGCATCGGAACGCGACGGAGAATAAAGAAATAAAAGAGCAGGGCGCCCCGAGAATGTTCGCGGCGCCTTTTCTCTTGAGCCGTGGACTACCGGAATTCGAAGAGCACAGCCAGGAATGGCTGCGCCACAGGAGCAAAAAAAACCGCACCCTTGAAAAACGAGGGTGCGGTTTGGAGTTGGAGCTGGACCGAAAATTTTAGCGGGCGATGCGGGGCGTGGGCTCGGGTGGGAGCGTTACGCCGGGGGCTTCGACGGGGCGGCCGCCGCGGGCTTGCGTGGCCTTTGGAGCGACTACCGGGTCGGGACGGCGCACGGGAATCGCGACGTTTTCCCCTTCGCGAATGAAGTCAAGATGATCGCCGGAAGGCTCCCAATCAACGCAGATCATGTCGCCGAGGCGAACCTGGTCGGTGGCGAGTAGGTTGGCCATGGGGTAGACGACGTGGCGTTCGATGGAGCGCTTGAGATGGCGAGCGCCGTAGCGCTGGTCCGTGCCTTCCTGCAAGAGGAAGTCGCGGGCATTCGTGGTGACGCGGAACAGGAATTGGCCCTTGGCAGTCTCAAGCACGCGCTGCTGCACCATGGCGAGTTCGATGTCGAGAACCTGCTCCAGCTGTTTGCGATGCAGGGGATGGAAAACGACGATCTTGTCGAGGCGGTTCATGAACTCGGGAGAAAATTTGCGACGAGCGGCTTCGACCGCGGTGCGCTGCACTTTTTCGTCGAGATTCTCGGCCGACTTGTCGCCGGCCTTGATGAAGCCATAGCCTCCGCCCATGAGTTCGGTGATTTCGCCGCCGCCGAGGTTGGAGGTGAGGAAGATGACGGTCTGGGAAAGATCCACGCGGCGGTTGTCGCCGAGGGTCAACGTGGCCTTGTCCAACATGCCGAGGAGCAATTGCCAGAGGGCGTCGCTGGCCTTTTCAATTTCGTCGAACAGCAGGAAAGAGAGTTTCAGCTTATCGGAGTGCGAGGCCGCCAGGGCTTCCTGGGTGATCAAAGGATGAGTTTCGCGGTGGCCGAGATAACCCGGGGGCGAGCCGATGAGCTTGGCAATTTCGTGAGAGTGCTGGAATTCGGCGCAGTCGACTTTGATGACCATGCGCGGGTCGCCAAACAGGATTTCGGCGGCGGCTTCGACGATGCGGGTCTTGCCGGAACCCGTGGGCCCAAGAAAGAGCAGGTTGCCGACCGGGCGGCCGGGGGAGTTCAGGCCAGCGCAGAAGACCTGATAGAGGTCCACGAGCGCTTGCACGCCTTCTTCCTGGCCAACGATTCGGGCGCGCAGCGACTGGTGGAAATCGCGGGTATCGTTGCTGCGGATGGTCGGGTCCAGCTGCTGCCTGGCTGCTGCTTTCATGGCGTCTTCCTCGAACGATGATGGCCCCTCGCCTCACCGCTCTGCCTGCGGATGTCCAGATTTGAAAATCTCAACATTGCAGATAATGTGGCAAGAGCATGGGGCGTGCCAATTCAAAGGGAAGGCTGTGGATTTCGAAAGGGCTGTAAGTTCAACGAGATAGGAGTGTTGCAGTTGTGGAAACCGTCTCACGGGGTGAGAAGGTGTACCGATAGTGTCCAAAAATGAGAGCGATGAAACAGATAGTGTCAGCTGCGTGGTGACGGAAATAGGCTGGTCGGTCGGAGGGGATTGGCGGATTGGACAAATATCGTGGGTTTCGGGGCTGGGTTGTGTACTGAAAAGCCGCAGCAAAGTTCCCGCATTCCACACTCGAAGCGGTCTGTCCGCCGCAGCGGACGGGCCTTACGCGGATCGTAGCTTAATCCACGTTGTGCAGAGTATGCGTCATCCAGGACGATCGGATCGCCCTCCCGGGTGGCGTGGGTTAGCGGTGCTCCTTCTTGCGGCCTTGAAGAGATTGGCGGGCCACGGCCGGGGAAGCCGCGGGCAAGGATGGAGGTGTCGAAGTTTCGCCGGAGACGGCTTCGGCGGGGGCGTCCTTGGCGAGGCCGTCCTGGAGAGGCGCGGCGCCTGTGGCCAGGGTTTCCTCGGGGTTTTCCGGGGATACGATGGCGCCTTCCTTCTCACGGACAAAAGTTAGCTCTTTTTGGATGCCGTCCCAATCGACGCGGACGAGATCGCCCAGATTGACTTGCTGGGTGGCCAGCAAATTTGCGAGCGGGTAGACGAGGAAGCGTTCAATGGCCCGCTTCAGGTGGCGAGCGCCGTAACGCTGGTCAGTGCCCTCCTGGAGGAGGAAATTTCGACCGGAGTCAGTGACCCGGAAAAGAAATTTGTTGGTGGCGGTGTCGAGGACACGCTTTTGGACGAGGCCGAGTTCGATGTCGAGAACGGTTTCGAGTTCGGGGCGTTTGAGCTGGCGAAAGACGACCAGTTTGTCAAGGCGGTTCATGAATTCGGGGGAAAATTTGCGACGTGCCGCTTCGACGGCGGTACGCTCGACTTTCTGGTCAATGTTGGTCTGGGGCTTGTCGCCCGACTTGATGAAGCCGTAACCGCCGCCCATGAGGTCGGTGATTTCGTTGGCGCCGAGGTTGGAGGTCATGAAAATGACGGTTTGCGAGAGATCAACGCGGCGGTTGTCGCCAAGTGTGAGGGTAGCTTTGTCGAGCATGCCGAGGAGCAGTTGCCAGAGAGCGTCGCTGGCTTTCTCGATTTCGTCGAAGAGCAGGAAAGAAAGCTTGAGCTTCTCGGTGTGGTTTTTTGCCAGTTCTTCCTGGGTGATTAGGGGATGAGTTTCGCGGTGGCCGAGATAGCCAGGGGGCGAGCCGATGATCTTGGCGATCTCGTGAGAGTGCTGGAATTCGGCGCAATCGATTTTGATGATGGCCCGGGGGCTGCCGAAGAGTATTTCAGCGGCGGCTTCCACGATGCGGGTTTTGCCGGAGCCGGTGGGGCCGAGGAACAGCAGATTGCCGACGGGGCGGCCTGGGGAGTTGAGTCCAGCGGTGAAGACCTGGAACAACTCGACGAGCGCCTGAACGCCGTCGTCCTGGCCGACGATTTTCGCGCGCAGGGCATTTTGAAACTCAATCGTGTCCGCGCTGCGGATACTCGGATTTAGAGAAACATCGCCTGTCGCCATGACCGCCTCCCTAGCGCCCCTGGAAATCCGGAGACGCAGATCCAAACCGGCCGCCTGCCCGGTGCATTCTCTTCAGGTGGTCTTTGGAACCAAACTGATCGAGCTTTACCTGGATGGTGGAGTGGAGAAGCTTCAGTTGAAGGAGCAACTCTCGCGCCACCGCGGGTGATTCGGAAAGCCGAAGCATCTGGGGAAACAGATCCGCCAGATCAAGATTGAGATTGCGGAGGGCCTGAACGAGTTTCTGAACGGCCGGGGATTGAGGGTCAGCGAGATCGATCTGGTTGTCCAACTGTGCGCGCAGGGAGCGCCAGTTGAGATCGATGAAAGGATGCTTCTTGGAGACTGCCTTGACGACGTCGTCGGTGATCCGGGCGCGGTCGCCCAGACGCGCGAGATGGAGTTGCCGCACTTTTCCGCCTCGGCGCACATTGTGCACCAGATAGTAGGCGTTTCCTTTGCGACGGACAAAAGCCATGATGTCCTTGAAAGCGCGGCGGGAAGCTGGTTGAGGCCACTTCCCAGTCGTAGTGTAAAGTAATTCCACTACACTTATCAAGATTGGATGCGTCGTATGAGTAAAGGTTGCAAACCTTTGCATTCGAAACATGCTGGCGCAACTTGCCGGATAAGGTGCATCGGATTTTTCGCTGCGTTTCATCGAACTTTCCTCTACGCGCGGAATCCCTTGTTTTGAAGCGTCCCATACACTTCGTTAAACACCGGCGGCGGGGAAAGGTCGCTTGCCCTGCGAGCGATTCCTCTTTACGATCTTTTTACTATGAGCTGGGATCCCGTTTACAAGCTGGTGAAACAAATTCCGCGCGGCCGGGTTATTACCTATGGGGCGCTCGCCAAGGCATTGCAATTACGCGGCGGGGCGAGAACCGCGGGCAGAGCTTTGGCGGCGACCCCTTCTGGAAGAGGGATTCCCTGGCATCGCGTGGTGGGTGAGCGCGGGAAACTCCTGATTCCAGAGCCGTATGCCTCCCTGCAGAGAAAACTCCTGGAAAGCGAAGGCGTAAAGATCGTGGAGTTTCGCGTCGATTTTGCAAAGCATGGGTGGGTACCCACTAGGCGCGGCAAACCCAAGCACCGAAAAAAGTGATCACGGCGGAGCGGTCCACCCACCTTCGCTTCTTTCAAGCGGTTACAGGGCGGGAAGGCCAAGCAATTTCAGGCGACGATCAAGTAGTCGTCCGTCAATGTGGGCGTTTTCGGCAAGAAGCCACCAGGGACGCCGAGTGGCCCGCTTCGTCCAAATCCTCCAAGGTGTAGCGAAGTGGAGGGACGCCATGGCCGGCGGCAAAATCCGTGAAGGTGGCCAACCGGGTCTGACAAAACTCTGAAGCGCGCCCGAGGGAAACCTTATCTTCCCGGTACAGCTCCAGTGCAAGCGGGCGCGCGGTTTCCCGAGAAGCATCGCCGGCTTTGAAACTTGCGGCTTCAAGAAAGGCCGGTGGTAGCTCCAATTTCACGATCTTCATAAACACAAAGTAGCGCAAACGAACGCCATTTGTGGTGCGGTTTTCCTGTCCTGCCCGGGTACTGTACTATGGAAGTTTCCAGAATATGAGCAATCCCATTCTGCAGGTTGAGAATCTTGTGAAGCGCTACGGCGATGTGGAGGCCGTGCGCGGCGTTAGCTTTTCCGTGGAAGAGGGCGAAGTGTTCGGGTTGCTTGGGCCGAACGGCGCGGGGAAGACGAGCACGGTGGAAGTAATGGAAGGGCTGCGCGTACCGGATGGCGGGCGCATTTCGGTTTGCGGGATTGATCCGCAGAGAAACCCAAATGAACTGAAGAATGAGATTGGGGCCACGCTGCAATCCACTTCCCTCCCGGATAAATTGCGCGTCGGCGAGGCCCTGCGGTTGTTTGCGGGATTTTACAAACGGACGCGGAACCCGGACGACCTGCTGAGGCGCTTTGGGCTGGAAGAAAAGCGCAATGCGTTCTACAGCCAGCTTTCCGGCGGGCAGAAGCAGAGGCTGGCGCTAGCCCTGGCGCTGGTGAACGATCCGCGCGTGCTGTTCCTGGATGAGCCGACGGCGGGACTTGACCCGCAAGTGCGGCGCGAAATTTACGACATTGTTGAGGAATTGAAACGCGAGAAGAAAACCATCGTGCTGACGACGCATTATATCGAAGAAGCGGAAAAGCTTTGCGATCGCGTGGCGATTGTGGATCACGGAAAAGTCATTGCGACGGGCACGCCGCGGGAGTTGAAGGAGCGTTCGGGGAATACCACCCGGATTGAGGTGCGGCTGGCGAAGCCCGCCTCGAATGGCGTCTTGAAGAATCTGGATGGCGTGGTGGACGCCCGGCAACTGGGCGATGCGTATGTGCTGAATTGCCCCCGGACGGCGCCCGCGATTGTGGCGCTGGTGAAGCACCTGGAGGCGGAAAACAACGAACTGGTCAGCCTGGAAATTGCCACGCCTTCGCTCGAAGACGTGTTCATCGAGATGACCGGACGGAGGCTGCGGGATTGAAGACGATTCTGACACTGGCGGCGATGCGCATCCGGATTACGCTGCGCAACAAGGCGTTTTTCTTCTTCAGCCTGTTTATGCCGATGGCGTTTTTCTTTTTGTATGGGAGCGCTCTCGCGCGCGGCAATCCGATCCGGGTGCGTTACTTTCTGGGCCCGGTGCTCGCGATGTCGGTGATGGGCACGTTCTGGGGCCTAAGCGCGCAGATTGTCACTTGGCGGGAGCAAGGCATCTTGCGGAGGTTCCGGCTGGCGCCGATTCCTGCGATCAGCATGATCAGTTCGAGCATCCTGGCGAACCTGCTGTTGCTCTTGCCGACGGTGATCTTGGAATTGTTGTTATCGCGATTTGTCTATCACGTGACCGATTTCGGAAACTTGTTCAGCGTATTCGTGCTGGCGCTGGCGGGAATCGCCGCCTTTGCGTCGCTGGGGTTGATTGTTGCCAGTGTGACCAACACCATGCAGGAGACGCAAATCATTAACCAGATTTTGTGGCTGGCGCTGATTTTCGTGTCGGGAGCTACTATACCCGTCCCGGTCCTGCCGAAAGCGGCCCAGCACCTCGCTCTGTTCCTGCCGGCGACGTACCTGGTGAACGGGTTGCAGCGGGCAATGATCAACAGAGCGTCCGTCTTTTCGCTGGGAATGGAGATTTGCTGTCTCTTGGTCTGGGCGGGATTAGCCATCTTCATTTCTTCGAACCTTTTCAGATGGGAGCCAGAAGCAAAATTGCCGAGGAACGCGAAGCTGTGGGCGGTTTCAACGATTCTGCCGTTTGTGCTGTTGGGGTTTTGGGAAAATCACAATGGAAAGCTGCTGAAAGACGCGACGGCCCTAATGGCAGAGCGGCCGGCCGAGAGCGCTCCGGCGCCGGCGGAAACAAATCCGTGATAGTGACTGGACCAGACTCGGAGAGTAGTCGTGGATTTACGATGACCTTGGAGTTTGTGGTTCGTTTGGCCTCGGCGGTTACACCGTAAAAGCGAGAGCCTGCCTGCGGCGGGCAGGCTGAGTCCTCGCACTCGAAAGGTTCCAAATTGGCCGACTTCAGGTGGCGCCACTGTGTTTGAATTCGTTGACGCTTGGGGGATGCTCTTCTATTCTGAAAGTGCAAGGCGGCAACGCGACAATTTCAAGGGAGACTTGGCCATGCCTGTAGAAAAAACCGAGAAAATTTGGCACAACGGAAAGTTCATCAACTGGGATGACGCGAAGCTGCACGTGCTTTCCCACGTGGTGAGTTATGGCTCGGGCATCTTCGAGGGGATTCGCTGCTACGAGACCCCGCAGGGGCCCGCGATTTTCCGGTTGCGCGAGCATATGCAGCGGCTGATTAATTCCGGGCGCATCTACCGGATGGAGCTCCCCTACTCCGTCGACGAATTCAGCAGCGTGGCCTGCGAACTGGTGCGATTGAACAAACTTGGCGCGTGCTACGTGAAGCCGATCGTGTTGCGGGGGTATGGCGAAGTGGGCGTGAATCCGCTGAACTCGCCCATTGAAACCTATATGGCGTGCTGGAACTGGGGATCGTATCTGGGGCCGGAAGCCCTGACCAAGGGCGTAGATGTGTGCGTGAGTTCGTGGACCCGGATCGCGCCGAACACGCTGCCGGCGATGTCCAAGGCGGCGGCGAATTATATGAACTCGCAGCTGATCCGCATGGAAGCATCTCTGAACGGCTTTGCAGAAGGCATCGCGCTGGACTCCCATGGGCATGTCAGCGAAGGATCGGGAATGAATGTCTTCCTGGTACATGACGGGACGCTATACACGCCGCCGCTGGCGACGAGCATTTTGCCGGGCATAACGCGCGACGCGGTCACCAAGCTGGCGACGGACATGAATTTTCCAGTGAAAGAGTCGGCGATTCCGCGCGAGATGCTGTATATCGCGGATGAAGTATTTTTCGTGGGGACGGCGGTGGAAGTGACTCCGATTCGTTCGGTGGACAAAATTGTGGTCGGTAAAGGAACAGCGGGACCCATTACCCGGCAGATTCAGCAGGAATTTTTCGCGCTGACCAGCGGGAAGAAGGCCGACCGCCATGGGTGGTTAACGCCGGTGAGCGCGCCGGTGGCGGCGGGGCGGTAGGCCGAAGGTAATCGGTGAGCTGTAAGAGGCGATCAGGTAAACAGATGGCAGTGATCAGGAGGCAAGAGTAGCTCGAGGTTGCGCTTGTTGATGACGGTGTTATTTGAAATTTGCTGGCGAGTTTGTTCAACGAACCGCCTCGCGGTTGATTCCCCTGACAAAATCTTCAACAAAGAAGCTCCAACAGCACTGGCGCTCGCCTGCGCTTGCCTCCTGTAATCTGTTAGCTGATCGCTGTTATCCAGTTTCTCCACCCAACTGCTAGCATGTCCTTTCGTTTCCAGCTAAAATCCGGTGCGTCGCATTGCGCTTGAAGAGTCGCCGGGAGGCTGCTGGATGTACAACCTCACTCAAAAATTGGCCGCGGAGTTTCTTGGGACTTTTGCCTTGATTTTCTTTGGGGCCGGCGCGGTGTGCGTGGATATGCAGCTGCGGACCAACGCGACCGGAGGGATTGGATTGCTGGCGATTGCCCTGGCGCACGGGTTGGCGATTGCCATCATGGTTTCCGCGCTCGGGCATATTTCGGGCGGGCACTTCAATCCAGCGGTGACGATTGGATTTTGGGTAACGAAAAAGCTTTCGACCCTGGACACATTGTTTTATTGGCTGGCACAACTGGCGGGAGCGGCGGCGGCGGCGTTCTTGTTGCGCGCGGTGATTCCCGAGGAGGTGTGGCGCAGCGTGGCGCTGGGCACGCCGGAACTGATGCGGGATTTTCCAAGCTGGGCCGGACTGGTGCTGGAGGCGACGACGACGTTCTTCCTGGTGTTTGTGTTTTTTGCGACGGCCGTGGACGAACGTGGGACGTTTCGCGCGATCGCTGGCTTTGGAATCGGGCTAACGATGGCGTTGGGCATTCTGGTGGCAGGGCCGTATACCGGCGGGGCGCTGAATCCGGCGCGGGCGTTTGGGCCGGCGCTGGCCGCGCATCATTGGCTGAACCAGTTGATTTATTGGGTGGGGCCACTCGGCGGGGGATTTTTGGCCGGGCTGGTTTATGATTCGTTGTTTTTGAGGCCCAGCGAGGCTTAGGGGGAGGCGCCCGCCTCCCGCCTGCGGCGGGCAGGACGAAGGCGGCCGCTAGAATAGCGAGCCCTTACCTGTACATCGGGCTAGGTAACTAAGGCGCAACTAGCATTTGCGGGTTGCTTGTTGGGGTCGGCGGCGGATGCTACGGTCAGAGAGGAATTGCATCTCTGTGGGGTGTCTGCACATGGCTCTTAGTATTGACGACCTTTTGCGTCACGCGGTTGAAAATAAATCATCGGACTTGCACCTGAAAGTCGGGAACCACCCCTATTTGCGCGTGGACGGCCAGTTGGCGCCAATGAGCGATGTGCCGCGCATCACCCCGGAAGAAATGCTCTCGATGGCCTTCAGCATGATGACCAACCGCCAGAAACAGAAATTCAAGGAAACGGCCGAGTTGGACATGGCATACGGCGTGGCGGGCCTGGGCCGCTTCCGCGTGAACGTGTTTCAGCAGCGCGGCAATGTGGGGATGGTGCTGCGCGTTATTCCGACCAAGATTCGAACTGTCGAAGAGCTGAATCTTCCCGCGGTGATTGGCAAGATTTGCGAAGAGCAGCGCGGGCTGGTGCTGGTGACCGGGACGACCGGTTCCGGCAAGTCCACGACACTGGCGGCGATGATCGACCGGATCAATGCCGACCGCGCGGACCACATCATCACGATTGAAGACCCGATCGAATTCCTGCACCGTGACAAGCGGAGCTTCATCAACCAGCGCGAAGTGGAAGTGGACACGGCGAACTTTTCGTCGGCTCTGCGCGCCGGGTTGCGCCAGGACCCGGATGTGATTCTGGTCGGCGAAATGCGCGACCTGGAAACGATTTCGACGGCGTTGCTGGCCGCGGAAACCGGCCACATGGTTTTTTCGACCCTGCATACTTTGGACGCGACGGAAACAATTCAGCGTATTATCGCGGTCTTCCCGCCGCCGGAACAGAAGCAGATTCGCTTGCAGATGGCGGCGACGTTGAAGGCCGTGGTCTCACAGCGCCTGGTGCGGCGCGCGGATGACAAAGGGCGCGTGCCTGCCGTGGAAGTGATGATTGCGACCGCGTACATCAAGGATTGCATTATTAATGCGGACAAGACGCGACTGATTCATGACGCGATTGCCGCCGGCACTTCGCAATACGGGATGCAGACGTTTGACCAGTCCCTATTTGATCTGTATACGAAGGAACTCATCACCCTGGATGAGGCATTGTCGCGCGCTTCGAACGCTGACGAGTTCAAGCTGCGCATTCAGGGCATTCGCTCGGCCGCGGACGCCGCACGCGAGGAAATGGCCTCGCAGATGGCGGATTTCGAGCGGTTCAGCCGGAAGTAAGTTTTTTTCCGTCCGCGGTAGACGTTTCCGGTGGATTTGCTGCCCGGCTGAAGCCGGACTCTCGCCCCGAACAGAAAGCTTCGATCAAACTCATGACAAAGCAAAAGCGGCCAGCAGGGCTGCCACACTCCAAAGGGGTCGGATCTTTACTTCGCCAGTTATTTGCCCCATGCTCGGACGTATGTTCGGGAAACCTCGACAACTGGAGACGGAAGCGGCGGTGTACGACGCGGCGATCAAGATTTTGATGCGGCGGGCGCACTCGGTACACGAGATGAAGAAGGCCCTGGCGCGGCGGTGCGAGAACGACAAAATTGTGCGCGGCGTGCTGGAGCGGCTAAAGCGGGAGAGCCTGCTCGATGATGCGCGTTATGCGAAGCAGTTCACGAGGCTGAAGACGGAATCGAGGAAGCAGGGAGAGTTTCGGATTGCGCGCGACCTGCGGGCGAGGGGGATTCCGGACCGGCACATTGAGACGGCAATCAAGGATGCCGCGGCGGCGACCGATTCGGCGGCGATTATCCGGCAGCGGATCGAGCGAAAGCTGCGATTATTCCGCGGAGAGATTGATGAGCGGAAGATGGCTTCGTTGTATCGCTCGTTGATTGGCGCGGGGTTTCCGTCGGATCTGATACGGAAGGAATTGCACCGCCTAACGCACGAAGAGATCCCCGACGTCGAACCCGGTGACGAGTCAGTCTAGCCCTTCCCTTTCTGAAGGCTGGAGGGGACTTCCTTGAAATCTTCGGAGCGCGGGGCGCGTTCTATTGCGGCGAGAAGTCCGTCGGGCGGGGCAGTGAGTTTTCGCGTGCTGAGATCGAGCCAGCCACCTTGACTGCGGACGCGCGCGACCAATTTGCCGTCGGGGCGGTAAAAAGTGTTCTGCATCAGGAAGCGCGAACCGTCGGCGGAGAGTTCCGCGACTTCGAGAGTTATGCGCAGTTCTTCCAGCAAGCCAACCTCCCGGAAATAATCCAGTTCATCACGCAGGATAACAGGGCCCATGCGCAGGCGATGAAATTCGGCCACCGGGAAGCCATTTTCAGAGAAATACATCATGCGGACGTCGGCGGATTTGTCGAGATAGGCGGTGTTGCGCATGTGGCTGTTGAAGTCCATGTCGCCCCAGCCGGCGGTCAGTTTTCGTTCGAACATCGGCCCTCCCGGGAATGTACTGGAATAGTAGCGGCGGCGCAGGATTTTGCAAACGTAGGACGACCCTGTAGTGGCCGGTCTTAAGACTGGCCACTACATATGCGATAATCGGGCGGTAAGTTCGATGGCGGAGACGAGGCTGACGTGACGGAGAACGCCGCAAAAAAGCTGACTGGTAACGAAATTCGCGAGAAATTCCTGCAATTTTTCGAAAGCCAGGGGCACCGGCGCGTGCGGTCGTCTTCGCTGGTGCCGCATGGGGATCCGACGCTTTTGTTTACGAATGCGGGGATGAACCAGTTCAAGGACGTGTTTCTGGGCCTCGAAAAGAGGGAGTATTCGCGGGCTACGACGGCACAGAAGTGCGTGCGGGCCGGCGGAAAACACAACGACCTGGAGAATGTGGGGTTTACGAAGCGGCATCACACGTTTTTCGAGATGTTGGGGAATTTTTCGTTCGGCGATTATTTCAAGAAGGATGCGGTGGCGTTCGCCTGGGAGCTGATTACTTCGGCGGAGTGGTATGGGATTCCAAAGGAAAAACTGTACGTGACGGTCTTTGGCGGAGCGGAAGTGGCACCCGGGAATTTGCTGGGTGTGGATGAAGAGGCGAAAAAGTTTTGGCTGGAGCAGAAGGTGCCGGCCGACCGGATTTTTGCGGTTCCGGGGCTGAAAGATAATTTCTGGGCGATGGGAGACACGGGGCCTTGCGGGCCATGCAGCGAGATTTTTTATGACATGGGTCGGGCGGCGTCAGAAGAGGCCCATGCGGACTGCGTGTTCCCCTGCGATTGCGGACGATATGTGGAGATTTGGAATCTGGTGTTTATGCAGTTCAACCGCGATGCAAGCGGCACGCTAACGCCGCTGCCGAAACCGTGCGTGGACACGGGGATGGGGCTGGAACGTGTGACGGCGGTACTAGAGGGCGTGATTTCGAACTACGACACGGATCTGTTTGTGCCGCTGTTGGACCGCGCGGCGGAATTGATTGCCGTAAACGAAAAGCGAGAGCTGGAAGCGGAAGAAGAGAGGCGCTCGGCGGCTTCCCTCCGGGTGATTGCCGACCATGCACGGGCGACGACGTTTCTAATTACAGATGGCGTGTTGCCATCAAATGAAGGCCGCGGGTATGTACTGCGGAAGATTATGCGGCGAGCGATCCGGCATGGCCGTTTGCTGGGAGCAAACAAGCCGTTTTTGTTTGAGATGGTGCAGACGGTGCGGCGACTGATGGGCGGCGCGTACCCGGAATTGCTGGAGGCAAGTGCTTCTCGCGTGCCGGAAATTGTGCTGGCGGAAGAGAAGCGCTTCCTTCAGACGCTGGATATCGGGTTGCGAAAGCTGGAAGACGAACTGCGACCGCTGGCGGGCAAAGCTGGCGCCGTATATTCGGGCGAAATGGCGTTTCGCTTGTATGACACATTTGGATTGCCGAGCGATTTCATCATAGATGCGGCCCGAGATTTAGGCGTGAGTTTTGATGAGGCCGGCTTTGAGCAGGCGATGCAGGAGCAGCGGACGCGGGCACGGGCTTCGTGGAAGGGGGGCAGCGGGAAGGAGACGGCGAATCCGGCGTTTGCGAAATTGGGGGAGACGTTTAAGACGGAGCCGGATTTTTATCATGCGGCTTGCGCGAAGGATGCGCGGATAGAAGCAATCGTCACGAAGAGGGGCCCCGTGAAGGAGTTGCAGCCTGGGGAATCGGGCGAGGTGGTGCTGGACCGCACGGTGATTTACGCGGAGTCGGGCGGTCAGATGGCGGATACGGGGAAGTTTTATGATGCGTCCGAGTCACAGGTGCTGGCCGAGGTGACCGGCGCGTTTTATCCGGTGGCGGGGCTGGTGGCGCATCGGGTTACGGCGAAGGAAAATTTGCGAGTGGGCGACCGCATCACGGTGATTGCGGATGCGGAGCGGCGGGCGCGCATCATGCGGAATCATACAGGGACACACCTGGTGAACGCGGCGCTGCGGAATATTCTTGGGACGCACGTAAAGCAGTCCGGCTCGCTGAACGCGCCGGAGCGGCTGCGCTTTGACTTCACCCATTTCGCGGCGGTGGATCACGAGGAGTTGCATGACATCGAGCAGCAGGTGAATGACGAGATCCGGTTGAACACGTGCGTGGAAACCGGAGTGATGTCGCTCGAAGAGGCGCTGAATTCCGGGGCGCTGGCGTTTTTCGGGGACAAGTATCCGGAAAGCAACGTGCGCGTGGTGACGATTCCCGATCCGCGGTCACCGCGGGGGTTTTATTCGAAGGAGCTTTGCGGCGGGACGCACGTGAAGCGCGCGGGAGATATCGGCGTGCTGAAGATTGTGAGCGAAGAATCGGTTGCGGCGGGCGTGCGGCGCATCGAGGCGGTGACGGGCATCGGAGCGCTGGAGCATTACCAGCATCAGGCGCAGATGCTGCGGGAAGTGGCTACACGGCTGAACGTGGGTGAGAATGACGTGCTGGCGACTGTTGAAAAACTGACCAGCACCGCGCGGCAATTGGAGAAGGAACTGGAAGCGCAAAAGCGCAAAGGTGCACTGAACCAGGTGGACGAGCTGTTCGGTCAGGCGCAGACCATCAAGGGCGTGAAGGTCATCGTGGGAGAGGTGGCCAGTGTGGACCGAGAAGGGCTAAGGGCGTTGGTGGACACTCTGAGGCAAAAGCTGGGTTCGGGTGTGGTAGCCCTGGGGATGCCAGATGACGGAAAAGTGGCCCTGATCGCCGGGGTGACCAAGGACCTAACAGCTAAAGTCCATGCCGGCAAGCTGATACAAGCGCTGGCGAAGCAAGTGGGGGGGTCGGGCGGCGGCAGGCCGGATTTGGCCGAGGCTGGCGGAAAAGACACATCGGCCCTAAAAAGTGCCTTACGGAGTGTCCCTGGCCTGCTCGAAGCCCTGCTATAATAGCGGGTAGCGTCAGAAGCGTTGCCTCGCAAGTGCAGCATTCGGCTATACTTGTTAGCAGGCCAGAGCTTCGCAAGTGCAACACGCGGCGGCTCACGGCCCGATCCGAGGCAGCAAGCTCCGCGCAACGGGTTTTTATACCTATGCCTTCCCCAAGGCGCATGAACGGCCTGCAAACTCCAACGAACCTGAGGAATGTTCTGGTGCTTTCATTGGTATTCAGCGGCGTGTTGGGCGCTTCCCGGCCCGCACAGGCACAGATAACCAGCGAGACGGCTACGGATGGGCGGCGCCTGTTCGTGAACGCGGAGCCGCGGGTGATTGCGAAGCTGTCTTCACGCAAGCCTGCGAACCGGTCGATTTATTTGCAGAGCGAGATTTCCTTCACTGGGACGGACCGGCCCGCGATGTTCCTAGATCGCGACGGAGCGGAAAAGCTGGTGCGGGAAGCGGCGGAACGCCACAAGGTGGATCCGGCGCTGGTGCGCGCGGTGATCGAGACGGAGTCGAACTGGAATCCAGCCGCGCGATCGAACAAGGGCGCGGTGGGATTAATGCAATTGATTCCCACGACTGCGATGCGTTTTGGTGTCAACGACGCGTACAGCCCGAAACAGAATGTGGATGCGGGCGTGAAGTACTTGAAGACGTTGCTGGAAAGGTATCGCGGCAACCTGGATCTGGCTCTGGCGGCGTACAATGCTGGAGAGGGCGCGGTGGATCGCGCGCACGGCATTCCGGCGTTCCGAGAGACGCAGAGTTACGTGCGGAAGGTGCAGGACGCGTACTACCGTCCCGGATCGGGACGCATGGATGAGGCGTACACGCGGTCCAGCCGGATACACCGGCAGGTGGATGAGAACGGCCGGATTATTTTTACCAACGAGTGAGCGCGTCGAATTTGGATAGTTGGGGTTAGCAGTAGGTAGTGCTTGAATCAGGTTGGGGGAATACCGGGGAAGTATGACTACGGGGCGGGAAAATATCCACAGGAGTTTCGCCGGCGTTTCGCTGGTTATTGGCCTGCTGGTGGCCTGCGCAGTTCCCTGCCCTGCGACTGCCGCAAACACGAACACCGCCGCGAAGCGTGAGGCGGCCAGTTCGCAATTTGCGCGGGCGCAAGAGATGCGCGCGGCGCTGAATGAGAAGCTGCCGGAAAAGCGGACACTGGCAGACTACCGCAGAGCGGTCGCGACCTACCAGCGCGTTTATCTGATTACTCCCCATGCCATGGAAGTTCCGGACGCGATGGTGGCCGTGGGCGAACTGAACACGGAAATGGGCGACCGGTTTGGGCGCAGCTACTACCAAGCAGCGGCGGAAGCGTACCAATTTTTGATTCACGAATACCCGACGAGCAAGTTTGTGCCGGATGCGATGTTGCGGATAGCGCAGTTGCAGAAGGATCAGTTGGGGGACCCGGCGGGCGCGGCAAAAACTTTTCAGGATTTCCAGAGGAAGTATCCCCGTTCGGCGCACAAACGCGAGGTTCAGGAAGCCCTGGCGGAACTGGCGCTACTGAGGAATGCGGAAAACGGGCAGTTGGAGGCGAAGACGGCGCAAGCTGCTCCCGCACCAGCCGCTTCCTCTGCCAGAACGCCTAAGGAAGAAGCTTTGCAACCGGTGGCGCGAGGCACAGGAGGCGCCAACGGCGGCGAGAAGCCCAGATCCGGGGGAGTACCCAGCGTTCAGCATATCCGCTGCACCCTCACGCCAGATGCCACGGAAGTGGTCATTGATCTCGAGGACGCGGTGCAATACGTCTCGGGGCGGATCGCGAATCCGGAACGGATTTATTTTGATCTGCACGGGGCCCGGCTGTCGCCGGCGCTGGTAAGATCCAAGATTCGGGTCAGCGGAGAACTGCTGACGCAGGTGCGCGTCGCGCAAAATCAGGGCGGGGTGGTTCGCGTGGTGCTGGATGTGAATGGCGTGAGGGATTACGCGGCTTCGCTGATGCACAACCCGTCACGGCTGGTGATTGAACTCTATGGCACGGGCAGCGCGCGCAGCACAGCTCTGCAAGCGGCGAACGCAACGCCGCCTGCTACGAAGTACTCGAACGTCACTAAATTAGACAGCGCGACCGATGCGGAAACCATCGCATTGAACGCCCCCGTGGCCGCCGAGATTCCCCAACCAGCAGGGCCGATGGAAGACACGGCGCCGGCGCCTGTGACGCCGAAGCCTATCCCTTCGCCGGCGAAGATTATCAATACCACTCACGGCAAGGCAGGCGCAAAGCCTGACCTTGTGCAGCCTCCAGTGGCCGCGCCGGTCCCGACGCGCGATGGGCAGTCTACATTGACGCGCGCGCTGGGGTTGAAGATTGGGCGCATCGTGATTGACGCGGGCCACGGCGGGCACGACACCGGTACGATCGGACCGACCGGCTTGATGGAAAAGGATCTTTGCCTGGACGTGGCGCTGCGGCTTGGGAAAATCATCCAACAAAAATTGCCGGGCGCGGACATCGTGTTCACGCGGTCGGACGACACCTTCATCCCGCTCGAAGATCGCACCCGCATCGCCAACGAAGCGAAGGCCGACCTGTTTATCTCCATACATGCGAACTCCAGCCCGGACCACGGAGCACGGGGCATCGAAACGTACTATCTGAATATGCGGGGTTCGCCTGAGGCCATGGCTGTGGCGGCGCGAGAGAACGCCGTCTCCCAGCAAGGCATCCACGACCTGGAAGAGGTTGTGAAAAAGATCGCGCGGACGGAAAAGATCGACGAATCGCGGGAGCTTGCCGAAGACGTGCAGGACTCTCTTTCAAAACGGATCCAGAAGGCCGCCAAGCCGGTGAAAAACCGCGGGGTGCGCAAGGCGCCGTTTGTGGTGCTGATTGGGGCGGATATGCCGTCCATCCTTACGGAGATATCGTTCCTGAGCAATCCCTCCGACGAGCAACTATTAAAGAAGCCGGAATACCGCCAGCGGGTGGCCGAAGGGCTCTACCAGGGCGTTTCGGACTACCTGCAGAGCATGAACAGCATGGCGGTGAATGGCACAGCGAAGCCAGGGCGCCCTGCCTCGCTGGCGGCGGTCGAGCAGTCAAGGAACCAACAATAAGTCCCCGGCGTCTAATATACTGACAGGTATGTATCGAACCTTACTTGGCTGCTCGCTGGCAGGCACACTGTGCGCCCTTGGCGTTGCTGCGGACGCTCCCCTTCTTCCCAATCAATTCGGACCATGGCAGGCGGAAGCGCCTGCGAAGACGCTACAGGTGCAGGCATTGGACTCGGAATGGGCGAAGTGGCCGAACGGCGAGCGCGTGCTGGCGGAAGCGGGACTCAGCAGGATTGAGCAGCGCACTTATCGGAATGGCGATGATGAGATTGCGCTGCGGCTGTTTGTGATGCGCGACCCGAGCAGCGCGTTTGAGGTGTACACCTTTATGCTGGCGCCGGGAATGACGGATTCCGGGCTGGGCGGAGAGTCCGGGGGAAGCGCGCATGACGCACGCTTTCAGCTGGGAAACATCGTTGTCCAGGCGAAGATTTCTCCCAAAGCAAAAGCGGAGGGGCTGCGCGAATTGCTCACCGCACTGCAGGCGAAGACGGATCAAACGCCTCTGCCACCGGTGAAGGATTATCTTCCGCAGCGCGGGCGGACTTTCGGATCGGAGAAATACGCGTTGGGACCGGAGGGATTTCGAGCGGCAATGAGTTCGCTGGGACAAGACGCCTCAAAGGACCTGGCCGACGCCGTGGGTTTTCAGAATGGCGCGGAGGCGATGCTAGCCAATTACCGCGGGGAACATGGCAGCGGGGTTCTGCTGCTTCTGTATTACCCGAACCCACAGCTTGCCGAGCAGCATTTGCACCATCTGGAGCAGGCGCTGCCGGACGCGGCGAAGCGTGCGGGAGCAACGGTGGAACGCAAGGCTTCCCTGCTCTACGTGGTGTTTGCGGCGACGTCGGCGGAATATGCGCAGGCCATGCGCGACGCCGTGAATTACGAGACGCAAGTGACCTGGAACGAGCCGGGGCAAAAGGCGACGGACCCGCCGATCATGTTGATGATGTACAAGATTTTTCTGTTCACGGGATTGTTCCTGGGCGTGGCGACAGGCGTCGGGATTGCATTTGGCGGATTCCGGTTGATCATCAAGCGAATGTTCCCGGGCAAGGTGTTTGACCGGCCGCAGGATATTGAAGTGCTGCAGCTGGGGCTTTCGGGGAAGAAGATTGATCCGACGGATATGTATTAGAGGGCGCTTGTAAATGAAGTGCGGCCAGTCCGCAGCGACAGAAGGCCCTCGAAATGGACTGAATCCTTCCTGAACTTCGCCATACGAACCTGGTCCTGGCCCGTCCAATTACGGTTTGGCGTTTCGATTCGGGCTTCCTTGACGTAAGATTAGAAGCTGCGCAGCGCGCGCCAGTGTGAGCAGATGACCCTCGGCACAAGAAAACAATCGAGATATTGGATGTCCGTGGACTGCTTGGCGGGGGCGTGCCTTGCGGCGGCGGTTGCTGTGGCAGGGTGCGGGAGTAAGTTGGCGAGCGCGAGCGGCGAAGCTGGAGCGGCGATGCCCGTGCAGGTGCAGGTGGTCGAATCGAAACCGATTGCGGAGACCACAGAATACCTGGCGCTGCTGAAATCGCGGCATTCCGCGACAATTAATCCGCAGGTCGAAGGGTATATCACCGCGATTTTTGTGAAGTCCGGCGACCATGTCCTAGCAGGCAGTTCACTGCTGCAGATTGACCCGCTCAAACAGGAAGCCACTGTGAACAGCCAGGACGCCACCCGGCTTGCGCAGGAGTCCAATGTGAATCTCGCGCGGGTAAACCTGGAGCGGGCAAAGAAACTGGCGGAAGCCGGGGTCATCGCGAAATCGGATCTGGACAATGCGCAGACGAATTACGACACCGCCGTGGCGCAATTGAAATCGCTGGAACATCAGGTGGAGCAGCAGAGAGTGGAGTTGCGCTATTACCGCGTGAGCGCGCCGATGAACGGCGTCGTTGGGGATATTCCGGTGCGCGTTGGCGACCGAGTGATCGTCTCGACGCTGCTGACCACCGTGGACGAACCCGGGGCGCTCGAAGCATATCTGTACATTCCGGCGGCGCGGGCCAAGGATTTGCGGCTTGGGCTGCCGGTGAAGCTGCTGGACGAAGCGGGCACTGTGCGGACGGAATCGCAAATCACCTTTGTCTCGCCCCAGGTGGATCCGGACACGCAGACGGTGCTGGCGAAAGCCGCGGTGCCGAATTCGAAAGCGAACCTTAGGATCGCGCAGCAGGTGCGTGCCCAGGTGGTGTGGGGAAATGCCAGCGGTCCGGTGGCGCCGGTGCTTGGCGTGACGCGCATCAACGGGCAGTTTTTTGTCTTCGTGGCGGAGAAGGACGCCAAGGGGACGTTCGCGCGGCAACGCGGGGTGAAGGTGGGAGAGATTATCGGCAACGATTACGCCGTGCTCGAAGGGCTGAAGCCGGGCGACCACCTGATTGTTTCCGGTACGCAGTTCCTGCAGGATGGATCTCCTGTAAGCGAGCAGATACAGCCGGCGGGGCCAAAGGCGGAGAACACCCCCAAGACCGGAAAGTAATACCCGCACGTCAACTGAAATTGGAATGAGCACTCCCCCTCTACGAGGGAAAGGCGAGGAACGCGCTTGTTTGTTGACTTCTTCATCCGGCGTCCGGTGTTTGCCACGGTGTGCGCGCTGCTGATCGTTCTGGGCGGGGCCATCGCGATTCCCACGCTGCCGGTGGCGCAATTTCCGCGACTCGCGCCGCCGCAGGTGGTGGTGAGCAGCTCGTATATCGGCGCGAATGCACAGGCGGTGGAGACCGCGGTGACGATTCCCCTGGAGCAGGCCATCAACGGCTCCCCGGGGATGAAGTACATCACATCGTCGAGCGGCAACGACGGGTCGAGCTCGATAACGGTGACTTTTGACGTGACGCGGGACGTGGACCTGGCCTCGGTAGACGTCCAGAATCGCGTGAATCAAGCCCTGGGACGCCTTCCGAACACAGTAAAGAACACCGGTATCATCATCACCAAGCAGACCGGCGGATTTGTGTTTGCTGCGGGCGTTTATTCCGACAACGGGCAGTACGACAGCCTGTTCCTCAGCAACTACCTAGACGTCTATGTGCGCGATGCTCTGAAGCGCGTGAATGGCGTGGGCGACGCCATCATCTTTGGCGAGCGCAAGTATGCCATGCGCATCTGGCTGGACCCGGAGCGCCTGGCGCAGCGGGGCTTGAGCGCGACCAGCGTTTTAAATGCGTTGACCGAACAGAACGTGCAGGTGGCCGCCGGGCAGTTGGGGCAGCCGCCTTCCAATCCGAAACAGGATTATCAGATCAGCGTGCGGGCGGTCGGACGGCTTTCGGAGCCGAAGGAGTTTGAAAACATCATCCTGAAAACCGGGACGGATGGAACGCTGGTACGGATCAAGGACGTTGGGCGCGCGGAGCTGGGCGCGGAGGATTACAGCTCGGTGCTGCGATTCAACGGGCACGAAGCAGTGGGCATCGCCATGACGCAACTCCCCGGCGCCAACGCGCTCGACGTGGATCGCGCGTGCAAAGCGGAATTGAAACTGCTCTCGAAGAATTTCCCGCCAGGGCTGAAGTATGCGGAGGCGTTCGACACGACGACGGTGATCGGCGAATCCATCCGGGATGTGCTGATCACCCTGCTGGAGGCGATTGTCCTGGTCGTGCTGGTGATTTACATCTTTTTGCAGGATTTTCGGAGCACGTTTATTCCGGCGGTTACCATCCCGGTTTCGCTGATTGGAACCTTCATTTTCGTGAAGTTGCTGGGATTTTCGATCAATACGCTGACGCTCTTCGGAATTACCCTGGCGACGGGACTGGTGGTGGACGACGCGATCGTGGTGATCGAGAACGTGGAGCGGCACATCACCGAGGGGATTTCCGAGCCGCACAACGCGGCCAGCGTGGCCATGAAGGAAGTGGCCGGGGCGGTGGTGGCGACTTCGCTGGTGCTGGTGTCGGTATTCGTGCCGGTGGCGCTGTTTCCGGGAACGACCGGAATTTTATTCCGGCAATTTGCGCTGACGATTGCGTTTTCGGTTTCGATTTCCGCTTTCAACGCGCTGACGTTGACGCCGGCGCTGTCGGCGATTTTCCTCGGGCATCACCGGGAAAGGGCGCAGGGCGCATTTTTCCGCTTTTTCAACCGCACGTTCGATTCCGGGGCGGCGTTTTACCGCGGCACGGTGCGCCGGGTGGTGGAGCATCGGGCGCCGGCATTGCTGGCGTTTGCGCTGGTGCTGGGCGCGGCCGCATTTCTCTATTTTCGGATTCCGCAGGGATTCATTCCAGAAGATGACCAGGGCTACCTGATCGTGGCGGTGCAGACGCCGCAGGGGGCGTCGCTGGCGTTTACGCAAGATGTCTGCGCGAAAGTGGAACAGGCGGTTTCCCACTTTCCGGAAATCACCGGCGCGTTTACGGTGGTGGGATTCAGCTTCAGCGGGAACGCTTCGAACCGCGGGATGGTTTTTCTGAATTTGGCCGACTTCAAAGACCGCAAGGGCCCCGGACACAGAGGGCCGGATGTGGTGGAAAAATTGCGCGCTCCGCTTGCGGCGATTCCCGGCGGATTGGTGATTCCCTTTAGCCCGCCGGCGGTGGAAGGGTTGGGGCAGTTCGGTGGCTTTACGTTTGAGATCGAGGACCTCGGACGCAATACGCTGCAAACACTTGCAGACACGGCGAATCAGGTAGTGAACACCGGAAACCAAAGCGGAAAAGTGACCGGGTTGTTCACAAGTTTCACGGCGAATGACCCGCAGGTGCTCGTGAAGATTGATCGCGAGAAAGCCAAAAGCCTGCAGGTGCCGTTCAGCCAGGTGACGGACGCGCTGCAAGTCTTCATGGGCTCGGTGTACGTGAATGACTTTGATTTCAACAATCGCTCCTACCGTGTGTATTTGCAGGCCGACCAGAAGTTCCGCTCGGAAGCAAAGGACATGCGGGGCTACTATTTACGATCGGACAACGGGAAGATGGTGCCGCTGGACAATATCGTGCAGATCGAGCAGACGGCAAACCCGCAAGTGATTACCCACTACAATTTGTTCCGGTCGGCGGAGATTGACGGTTCGGCGTCGCCGGGACTCAGTTCCGGTCAGGGACTGGCGGCGATGGAAGAGGTCGCGAAGAAAGTGCTGCCGCGTGGGATGACGTTTGAATGGAGCGGGCTTTCGCTGGAGGAGATCGAGTCCGGAGGAAAAGCGGCGATACTTTTTGGATTGGGGCTGGTCTTCGTGTACCTGACGCTGGCCGCGCAGTATGAGAGCTATGTCCTGCCGTTCATTATTTTGCTTGGCGTGCCGGTGGCCTTGCTTGGGGCACTGGGGGCGATTGCGCTGCGCGGACTGAGCAACGATGTATACGCGCAGATTGGGCTGGTGATGCTGATCGGGCTGTCGAGCAAGAATGCCATTTTGATCGTGGAGTTTGCAGAGCAGCTGCAGGACGAAGGGCTCAGTACGGTTGATGCCGCGATTGAGGCGGCGCGCATTCGGTTGCGGCCGATTCTGATGACTTCGCTGGCATTTATTTTGGGCGTGGTGCCGCTGATGGTGGCGACGGGTGCCGGGGCCGCGGGCCGCGTGTCGGTAGGAACCACAGTGTTTGGCGGGATGATTGCCGCGACGACGCTGAATCTTTTGTTCGTTCCGATGCTTTATGTGGTGGTGCGGAGCATTGTGCCGCGGCGGAAAGCGCGGAATGAGGTTGCGGCCTAGTTTTGGTTCGGTGCGTGGGCGGGGTAACGCGAAGAATTTCCTTTTCGCGAGAATCGAGAAAAATAGATCCTTTGCGCGAGGGGTTAGCTCCAACCGCGCCGCAGCGCAGCAACCACCTTCAGGCGGCTCCGGCTCCTTCCCCGACAGCCATTACTCGCCATCCCGACCGGCGGGGTCGCACCTAGAGAGAGGAGCGGAAGTCGGAGATTGTCTGGACTACGCGGTCTTGTTGGGCGTCGGGGAGTTCAGGGTAGACGGGGAGCGAGAGGACTTCCCTGCTGGCTTTTTCGGATTCCGGAAAGTCGCCGGGCTTGTGACCGAGATACGTGAATGCCTCTTGCAGGTGGATGCAGAGAGGGTAGTAGATTTCCGAAGGAACTCCGGCCGAATGGAGAAACGCCTTCAGATCGTCGCGGCGTGATGAGCGGATTGTGAATTGATTGTAGACGTGTTCGAATTTCGCGGGCGGCCGCGGTGGAGTGCTGATGAAGGAAGCGAGGCCGGCGGATTCGAAAAGGCGGCGATAGCGGTCCGCGCGGTTCTGCCTTCCCTGCTGCCAGTCGCCGAGATGCCGCAACTTCACCCGCAACACCGCAGCCTGCAGCGCGTGCAGGCGGCTGTTCGTACCGATCATTTCGTGGAAATATTTCTTCTTGCTCCCGTGCACGCGGAGCATTTGGAGCCGCTCGGCTATCCGAGCGTCGTTGGTGGTGATCATGCCGCCGTCACCCGCGCCGCCCAGATTTTTCGAAGGAAAAAAGCTGAAACACCCATAATCACCGAAGGTGCCCGCGAAGCGGCCGGCGTAACGCGAGCCGATGGCCTGCGCGGCGTCTTCGACGATGACCAGATTATGCTCACGTACGATGGCGAGGATGGGGTCCATGTCGGCGGGCAGGCCAAAAAGGTGGACCGGCATGATCGCGCGAGTCTTCGGCGTGACGGCGGCTTCGAGCAAAGCGGGGTTGATGTTGAAGGTGACGGGATTGATGTCCACAAACACCGGTTTGGCGCCAACGTAGGCGATGGAGCCGGCGGTGGCAATGAAACTGAAGGGCGTGGTGATGACTTCGTCGCCCTTGCCGATGCCAGCGGCGAGGAGCGACAAAATCAAGGCGTCGGTGCCGGAGGCGCAGCCGATGGCGAATTTGGCGCCGAGTTTGGTGGCCACTTCGTCTTCAAGGAGCTTTACCTCCGGGCCGAGGATGAAATACTGCGATTCGAAAACCTGGGCGACGGCTTGCATCACTTCGTCGTGGATGGTGGCGAATTGCGCCCGCAGATCGAGAAAATCGAAACGTGAGGCGGCGGGGGAATTTTCGGCGCGTTTCGCGGGGAAAGACATTTGATCCGGCTCCTCTAATTATTGTAATGCGAAGCGAGCGGTCATGCTTGGATTTGGGATTGGGGCACGGCAGATTGTTTTCGCCGCGGGAGTAAGAGAGATATGCGTCGGCTGTAACGCTTTTCTCCCCGGTCAAATTGCAAAAGCGGTAGCAGAGCTACCGCGCTCCAATCTAAGAGTGGAACTTACTTGCGTGAAAAGGTGGAGAGGGTTTGCAGGACGCCGTCCTGGATTTCCTGGACGCTGAGCTGGACATTTTTGTCCATCGCGGCGGCGACATCGGCAACCGATTTGCCGCTGGTCGGCTCGTCGTGATTATAGGTGTGGTGCCAGATGACTTTGCCGAGCTTCAGGTCGTTAAGCTCCACGTCGAAATTGAGGCGGGCGACCACGCCGCCGGTGCTGACTTCGCGGAAGGCGTAGAGGTGCCCGGTCAGGCTGAAATCTACGCCGCTTTCGCTGCGAAGCGTCGTAACCGCCTTAAAATGCCCCGAAGAACGTAGTCCGTGAGCCAGGGCATCCTGCAGAAGTTCCACGGGCGGTTCGGTCCACCGGTGATTCTCGTAGAGGCCGAGCTGCTCGCCTTCTCCACCGTACACGATGCGATCTTCCCGGTAGAGGTGCGAGGTCTGGAAGGGACGGACAAGGAGCGCGGCGTCAATCGGCGATTGCGAGGCGGCCAGGGTGGTCGTGGGCGGATGGGTCAGCTGGTAATACTTTACGGGCTTGATGCTGCCGCAGCCGGAAAGTCCGCTAGCGAGGAGCGCAGTGACGGCGAGGGCTGCACAGACTTTGCCCATACGCATGACTGACGCCGGCAAGGATAGCTTTCGCTGAGTGCTGCAATCGCTGAGTCTCATGGATGCTCTCCGGGTTTATGTACGTGGGGGCTGGTGGAGCGGATCAGTTCAGACGGCCGGGTCTTGATGATGTCGGTGAATTCCTTGAGGTTCTCGGAAACATCGCGCATGTTCATCAGCAATTCGTCGATGGTTTCCGAGTTGATATCCAGTGTCTGGTCAACACGCTTTGTAATGCTGGAGACGTTGTTCAGCGATTCGCGAAGTTTCTTGATCGAGGCGCGCAGGTCCTCGCGATTTTCGCCGATCATGGAGTCGACTTTTTTCAGGGTTTCATTGGCCTGGTCGGAGGTCTTCCTCAGGTCGTCGAGCATGGGGCCGAGTTTAACGCTGGCGCCATTCACATTGTTGAGTGCGGACTTGATGACCGGGCGTTCCTCGCGCAACATCCCCTGAATGTCCGTGATGCTTGCGGAAATGTTGGCCCGGTTCTGGTCGTTCAGAAGATCGTTGACGCGGGCGATCGTCACGCTCAATTCCTTCACGCGCACGTTCAGATTGCTCATCAAATCCTCGGCCTGAGGCATGACCCTGTTGATTTCCGCGGTCAATTCATTGAAGCCCACGTACTGATCCGCGGGAAGAATCGCGCCCTCCGCGGCGCGTGCCGCGGCGGGCGAACCGGCCCTGATTTCCAGGTGATTGTCGCCTAGCGGGCTGAAACTCAGGATGGCAACCCGGCTGTCGGTCTTGATCGGCAAGTCATCCTTGACGCTGAATTCCATATCCATAAAGGTTGGATCCTTGGCATCAATCTTGACGCCTTCCACCCGGCCAATTTTCGGGCCGCCTTCATACCGCACGGTTGCGCCCCGCTCCAGTCCCGCTGCATTGTGGAACTTGGCGTGATAGTGCCGCGCAGGGCCGGCAAATGCGCCGGACAGCGTAAATACCGTGGCAATCAGCAGGGCCACGGCGATAATTACGAAAAGTCCCACAAAAACCTGTTCGCGTTTTGCTTCCATCTCTACCTGCTCTTCCCCTGACGCCCTTCGCCTGATTTTGAGGAGGGCTCCGTCAGCATCTGCAGATAATCAAGTTCCTGTGCAACCGCGGGTTCTGGGATACGGTCGAGAAACTGGCGAACCCGCGGATGCTTACTGGTTTTCATTTCTTCGGTGGTTCCGAGCGCGACAACGTCTCCCTTGTTGATCAGCACCATCCGATCCGCAATCAGAAAGGCGCTGGCCAGTTCGTGCGTCACCACGATGATGGTCATGTGGAAAGCCTTCTTCAATTCCAGAATCAGTTGGTCAATGCCGGCGGCGATGATCGGGTCCAGGCCGGCGGACGGCTCATCGAAGAAAAGGATTTCCGGGTCCATCGCGAGTGCCCGAGCAACGGCGGCGCGTTTTTTCATGCCCCCGCTCAATTGCGAGGGGAGAAAATCCTCAAAGCCGGAGAGGCCAACCTGATCGAGTTTCAGGCGAACCATAATTTCAACTGTGGTTGGTTCCAGCTTGGTATGCTCCTGGAGGGGCAAAGCCACATTTTCGCCGACCGTCATGGAACCGAAGAGCGCGCCTCCTTGAAAGGACATACCGAGCCGCTTGCGAATTTCGTCACGTTCGACTTCGGAGATGGCGGAAAAATTCTTGCCGCGAATCCAGACTTGTCCGGAAGTTGGCTTTTCCAGGCCGACCAGCGTGCGAAGGAGCGTGCTTTTCCCGGAGCCGGAACCACCGAGGATGACCAGCGTCTCGCCGCGCTGCACGTCAAAATTGATTCCGTGCAGAATTTCCCTGCCGGTATAACTGACGCGGAGATCGCGCAGAGAAATCATCGGGCCATCAAATGACTCGTCCACGCCCAGATTTTCCACCGATGGCGCCATAACCCTTAGTGTTCTCCCAGGAAGTAGAAAAGCATTGTAAAGACAAGGTCGACAAGAATCACAAGAAAAATGGACATGACCACGGCGCGAGTGGTGGAGCGGCCCACTTGCTCGGCTCCACCGGTGGTGTTCAATCCCTCCAGGCAGCCGACCGCCGTGATGGTGACGCCGAACATGAAGCTTTTGATTAGGCCGGTGACCACATCGCGCATGAAAAGAGCGTCGAGGGAAGCGATGATGTAGCGGGGAAAAGTGAAGTCCGCTTGCGCGACTCCGAATAATGAGCCGCCGAGAATTCCCATGAAGTTGGCCCAGATCGTAAGGCACGGAAGCATCAGGATCATGGCAATGAATTTGGGGGCTACCAGGAAGCTGACGGGATTGATGGCCATGGTTTCGAGAGCATCAATTTCCTCGGAGACTCTCATGGTGCCGAGTTCGGCGGCAAACGCGGAGCCGGAGCGCCCGATGACGATGACCGCGGTGATCAGCGGCCCCAGTTCGCGAGTCATGGAAAGTGCGACGGCGCTGGCAACGAAGCTGATGGCGCCGAAACGGCGAAGTTCATAGGCTGCCTGCAACGCGAGAATCAAGCCGATGAAAAAAGTGATTAGGGAGAGGATGGGAAGGGCGCGAACACCCGCTTCCATCGCTTGCGACACAGCGCGCTGAAAGCGGAGCGGCTTGCCCTGAAACGGCCCGATGAACGTGAAATATGCGGCTCGGCCGGCCAGCGACGTCAGCGCGCCAACGTAGGCCAAGCCGCCTTCGACAGAGCTGCCTATTTTCCCAAAGAATTCCACGTGTTCTGGCTACCTTTGCGGGGAACAGACCTGGCTCGGACGCTAGGAAGCAAGCGCCTGGGCTTCACTATCGTGTATCTCGAAAATTTTCTGCAAACGAGAAAGCTCCATGACCTCGCGGACGGTCTTGCTAAGGCCGTAGAGGATAAGGCGGGAGCCCTGGTCGCGGGAGGCTTTGAGTCCTTCGACTAGTGAGGCGATGCCGGAGCTGTCAATGTAGCGGACTTTTTCCAGATTGAGAAACACCTTGGGCGTCTTTTTCTCCCTGATTTCCTGGAGCAGCGCCTTGCGCATCGCCGGCGAGTGCGCCAGGTCTATGTCCCCGGTGATATCCAGGATCGTGCCACCAGTTGCCGGTCGGGCTGCTATCTGCACTTTCTATTCTCCTTCCGATGCTGCTGCCTGGGGAGTAGGCGACAAATATTTCACCATGCGCAAGAGATTCTTGCCTTTCTTGCGGCTAAATTCAACTTCATCCATGCTCTCGCGGATGAAATGAAGTCCCAGTCCTCCGGGCCGTATTTCATCGAGAGGACGGCTTTTGAGCGTTGCTGGTTTAACCGGCACGCCTCTATCTGCCAGGAGAATTTCGATTCCGCCTGCGGCGCTTTTCTGTTCGCCGCCGGGCAGCTTGTGGCAGATCATTTCGATAGGGAGCCCCAAGCGGCCGCCGTAAGCGTGGCGCATGACGTTTGCAAGAGCTTCGTCAACGGAGCGGACGATGGCGCGGGCTTCGGCGTCTTGAAAGTGCATGACTTCGGCGGCGCGTTCGATCGTGGCGCGAACGAGGCACAACGCTTCCGGATTGCTTTGCAACTCCAGTTTCAAAAGCATTTCGGACCTTGCCCGGGCCTTTCCGTGCCCCGGCTGTCTGTTTTTATTCACCCGTCTACCGCGCACTCGTACACCCGTCCCTGAAAAATGATGTGGGAACTCCGCTGTGTCCCGGTTGCCCGGCGGGGAGACAATGCCATGTTCCCAGTCCCCTGACAACCGAAAAATTTTCCCTCCCCTATCGAACGCTTGCCTTTTCAGCCAACCGGCCTCGGCTGAGCGAAGCGCGGTTTTTGCGCCCCGCGTACTTCACCCGGGCCGGAGGGTCTCGGTGTTTGAGTCAGTCCGCGTTTGCACCGAGCTCATTCGCCTCGAGTTGCGATTACCAACCCTTCTGGCCCATCCGCTTAAGGATAATCGCACTGTAGTTATTCATGCGATCGGGTCGTCGCTTCAGGGGGGCCGGCAGAATTGCAGCGAGCCGTGCCGCCTGTTGCCGGCCGATATTTCGGGCTGCGGTTTCGTCGTAGTAACGGCAAGCCGACTCTGCACCATAAATACCAGGGCCCCATTCGACCACGTTGAGGTAGATCTCCAGAATGCGGTGTTTGCCGAGGACGAATTCGGCCACCGGCACCAGCGTGGCCTCCGCGCCCTTGCGGAGGATCGAGCGGCCCGTTCCAAAGAAGAGGTTTTTTACGAGTTGCTGCGTAATGGTAGAAGCTCCGCGAGTGCGATCGCCTTCCAAATCGTCTTCGGCGGCGATTTGCATCTCGTGCCAATCGAATCCATGGTGCTGGTAGAAGTGCGCGTCCTCAGCGGCGATGACCGCGTGCTGGAGATCGGCCGAGATCTGGCTGAGGGGAATGAATTTGTAATGTTCGCGATACGGCGTGTGGTGAATCCAGGCCTGCAAGCGGCGCTGCATGTGCACCGCGGTTGTCGGCGGGTTGATCCACCGGGCGGCCACAAGGATCAGGGCGGCAAGCGACCAAAGAAGCGCCACGCCGATGACCAGCCATCGAATAACGGATCGGAGGAAGCCCGTCCGGAGCGGGGTCTGGGTGTCGGTGTCCGGCATTGCAGTCACAGTTCAGAATAACAGCCTGGGCTGGGTTGCGGCTTATGGATGATCTTGTGCGCCGGAACGCAGAGCGCAGCGTTCTACCCATGCCGCCTGGGACAAAGCCCTTGGCAGACAAGGACAAAGCGGATCAATCCCCAGTCGGATAAGCGGAACTCCTCAGGCAACCCCAGTAGAGGGGTAATCATTTGCACACCTCCTCGCCTGAATGAGGAAATGGTTTGCATCGTACCCAATTTGCTCGGTCGGAACCGCTCATAGGTTCTGGACACACATCACATGTCACCAATCACCAGCCTGCCCTGAGCACAGCGGAAGGGTCACTCTCTCCTCACTCGCCTCCCGGCACGGAACGGGGTACAGTCATGCCGCGAAACGAGGTCAAACTAGTGAACAAAAATCTGGCAACAGCGGCGGCGGTTGGAGCATTGGGCGGTTTTCTCTTTGGTTTTGATACCGCGGTTATCTCCGGCACCACCCAAGCGCTAACGATTGTTTATCACCTGTCTCCGGAGCAGCTCGGTTTAACTGTCTCGATGGCGCTGATCGGAACCGTGATTGGCGCCATGACCGCTGGTATCCCCGGGCAGAAATATGGGGGCCGCGAAACGCTGAGGGTTCTCGCCGTATGCTACGTGATTTCCGCGCTGGGATGCGCATTCGCCTGGAACTGGTACGTGCTGCTGGCCGCGCGCTTCATCGGAGGGATCGGGATTGGGGGCTCGTCGGTGCTAGGGCCCGTCTACATTGCGGAGCTTGCACCGGCGAAACTCCGCGGGCGCCTGGTGGGGATGTTTCAGATCAACATCGTCATCGGCATTCTGATGGCGTATCTCTCGAATTACATCATTGCCCGGTTTGCGCTGGGAGATGCCGAGTGGCGTTGGCAACTGGGCATTGCGGCGATCCCCGCGTTCATTTTTTTGATCCTGCTGTTCGGAATTCCGCCCAGCTCGCGCTGGCTGGTTACGCAGAAGCGAGTGGAAGAAGCGCACGGCGTGCTGCAATCGATGGGCGCGGAGGACGCGGAAGGCGAACTGCGAGAGATCGTGGATTCCATTCACCTCGACAAACTGCAGACGTCCGAGCCGCTGTTTCAATGGAAATACCGCCTGCCGATTTTTCTGGCCATCACGATCGGAATGTTCAACCAACTCGCCGGAATTAATGCCATTTTGTATTACCTGAACGATATTTTTGCGGCTGCGGGTTACGACAAGATTTCGGGAGGCTTGCAGGCGGTGGCGATTGGCAGCATGAACCTGGTGGCGACGCTGCTCGGCATGACAATGATCGACAAGCTGGGCCGGAAAACGCTTTTGCTGATAGGCGCTGTGGGGACGGCGGCATGCTTGTTTGGAGTTTCGGCGGTTTTTTACACGCAAACTCACCGCAGTTCCCTGCTGTGGCTGCTGGTGGCGTACATCGCGTTTTTCGCAATTTCGCAGGGAGCGGTGATCTGGGTCTACATCGGCGAGGTGTTTCCGAATCGCGTGCGCGCGAAGGGCCAGGGGCTGGGTAGCTCCTCACATTGGGTGATGAATGCGTTGATCGCCTACTATTTCCCGCAGGTCGCGAAGGGTTCGGGCGGCGCGCCGTTTCTGCTTTTTGGAGCGATGATGATAGTGCAATTTGTCGTGGTACTGCTCTTTTATCCCGAGACCAAGGGCGTCAGCCTGGAACAGTTGCAGCATAAGCTGGGGATTGAATAAAACAGACGTAACGCGTTCAACGCGATTCGATGCTCATTTCGATTCCGTATTTTGGACGCAAGGTCACCAGCGGCTCGGGAACAACCGGAAAGCCTCCTCTCAGGCGGAAGCGAAATTTCTGGGCGATAGCGGCGATCACCAGCGCCGTCTCCAGTTGGGCGAACCCTTGCCCGATGCAGCGGCGAGGACCGTCGCCAAACGGGAAGTAGACGCCCGGGGGCAGGCGGTCTTCGAGTCCGTCGAGCCAGCGCTCGGGGAGGAACTGCTCGGGCTGCTCAAAAAATCTGGGATCACGATGCATCACCCACTGCGAGGCGAGCAACGTGGTGCGCGGTGGAATTTCATACCCGCCGAGTGTGACGGTTTCCACATTCATGCGAGCCATGATGAAAGCAGGCGGATAGAGCCGCAGCGATTCGTGCACCACCGCATTGAGATAAGGAAGTTTCTCGAGATCGGACACTTCCGCTGGACGCCCGGCAAGTGCGGACCGAAGTTCTTCGGCTAAGCGCGATTCGGCGGCGGGATTTTCGCCGAGCAGGTACCAAGTCCACGCGAGAGACAGAGCGGTGGTCTCGTGGCCGGCGACGAAAAGAGTCATGGATTCGTCACGGACCTGGCGCTCGCTCATCTGGCTGCCATCTTCGTGCATGGCGGACATGAGCAAGGATAAGAGGTCGTTGCGGGGCCGAGTGTCTTTCTTGCGCTCGGAAATAATGCCGTAAATGAGCGAATCCATATACTCGACTTCGCGGCGCGCGCGGCGATTCGCGAAGGTGGGCCAGTTTTCGGGGACGCGCCACGGCGTGCGGGCTCGCCGGAGATAGTGGCGCATCAAAAAGGTCATGGCCTTTCCGATGGAATCAGAATCGCCCGCGAGGCTGGTGCCGAACAGTGTGCGCACCGCTACCTCGAGGGTGAGCTTCATCATCTCCTCGGCGATGTTGCGCGTTTCTCCGCCGCGCCAGTTCCTCATCCGTTCCAGGGCGCATTCGACCATCACCGGGGAGTACTCGTTGGTACGCGAGCGATGAAAGGCGGGCTGGGCAAGTCGGCGCTGACGACGCCAAAAATCGCCTTCGCTGATCAGCAAACCCTGGCCGAGCAATGGGCCGACGACCAACTTCGTCAGCGTGCTCTTGTGAAGCTTTGCATGATCGAGGATGAGGAGTTGTTGGATGTAGTCGGGGCGATTCACCAGGACGCGGCTCATGCGCATCACCGGCATGCTGACAACGTCGCCAAACTCGCGAGCAAGACGCTGCAGAGTACCCAGCGGGTCGTTGCGAACAGCGAGCGCCAGGCCCAGAATCGGCAGGCCTTTCGGACCGGGGGGCGCGTGGGTTCCCTTATTCGTCATTTCGGCTGCCTGCAGCTCACTTTATCCACGCGCAGTAGGCAACATAAAACCAGCCAAAGATTCCATGAACGATCATCCAGAAGATGGAGTGGTGCAAGCTCCAGGACAAAGTTATCGCGAGCATGCTGCCGAATCCCCAGATGCCGACGCCTGCCGAACGTCCGCCGCCACCATTGCTCATGGGAGATCTCCTTGCGCGTAAAATCGTGCGCTGCCAGTTTAACCTGATGAGCGAGATTGTCGCGCAAGGAAAGGTGACAGAGAGAATTGTTCTCGCGCGTTATGCGGAAAGGTTGTGAAGAGTCACTAAGGCATTGGCTGAATTTCAGATTGGATCGGACGCGAGGCGGGCTGGGGGCGCCCGTTATTTCACTACGAGCTGGAACGAGGCGGAGTGGCTGAGGCTGCCTGAAGTACCGGTCATCGTGATCGTGTAGGCCTCCGCTGGAGTGCCTTCGGTCGGCGGAGGGCTGGAACCCATTCCAGAACCGCAAGAGTTACAAAGCGCTAGAAGAACCAGGACGACTGCCGCGCTGAGCAACCGCCTGGCACGTTCCCTACGTTTCAACTTGTGCAGGATCAGCACAACGAGTAGCCATGCGATGAATATCGGAAGAACTTGGCGCGGGGACGGCGGGGCGAAGGGAAACTTGTCGGGCGGTGGCGCAGTCGAACGCGCGGTGGTGGCGACGGAGACGGTGGAGGTGGCGACGTTTGTGCCGTCCATTGATGAGGAAGCAGGCGAGATAGTGCAAGTGGATGCGACAGGCGCTCCCGTGCAAGTCCAGATTACAGTTTGGTTGAATCCTCCGGAAGGGGCCGCGGAAACTGAGAAATTTGCGATTTGCCCGGCGGTGATGGTCGCGCCGGAGGGCGCAGTGGCAACGCTGTAGTCCGGCGAACTGGAACCAATTGGCAACGCGGCGAGGGCCATCAGCAAATCCAGGCGGCCGTTGCCCATGTCGGCGCCAACAAATTGCGCGTGGGCGATGGCAGCAGAGGCGAGTGGTTGGTTGATGTCGGTCCTAAGGGCGCGCAAGAGAGCCGCGCCACCGCTGAGGAAAGGAGCGCTGAAGGACGTTCCCCATCCCGCGGAATATGTGCTAAAGGGGTAGGTGGTGATGATTGCTTCGCCGGGAGCGGCGACCCAGACAATGGCGTTGCCAAAATTTGAAAATGGGGAACGGGTGTCAAGGTCGCTCGTGGACGCGACGCCCATTACATCGGTCTGCAGCGCTGCGGGGTAAACCGTTTCCATCGCGCCGTCGTTGCCTGCAGAAGCCGCGCAGATGATGTTGAGTTTGTTTAGATAGTCGAGCGCGCTGGAGAGTTCCTGAGACGAAGTTTTGAAATCGAAACTCATGTTGATGACGTTGGCATTATTCTGGGCGGCGTAATAGATGGCGCGCAGAATGTCCGAGAGGTAGCCGGTGCCATCGGAATGAAATGCCTTGAGGGGCAGGAGCTGCGCGTTCGGGGCGACGAGATGGATGACTCCCATCACCATCGTGCCGTGACCGAACGCCGCGTATTGCAGGTTGCCGTCAAGAACCGCGGCGGTCGATTGATCCAGAACCGCAGCCGTGGATTGATTCACGATGGCGGGCTGGCAGCTGGGACACGGCGAGGGAGCGGGCGAAGTGAAATCCGTCATCTCCGACCCGCCCGGTTGATTGCGAGTGAAGTCGTAACCTGCCAGGAGGACGCTTTTCAGGGCGGGATGATTGGGGTCGACCCCTGTGTCAATGTCGGCGACGATTCCCTTGCCCGATACCTGAAACGTGGTTTGCGCGTCCTGAACGTGTACGATCCCGGACGCGGGTTGGTTGGCGTAGCCGTTCCAGACCGTGGTGCCAAAATAGTTTACTGGCGTGCTGTCTGTCAGGCTTGAGGGCGGCGTGGTGACAGTGTTGAGGCCACCGACCAGGCTGAGCACCTGATCGAGTTGGGCGTTGACGATGCCCGGCGTGTTCCGCAAGAGAGTTAGAAAAATCGTCGGGTCGATCGCTGTGGGTGTCGTCAGAAGGAAGACCTGGTTCAACGTTCCATCAATCGCGGTCACAACGGTGCAACTCTGCAGCAGGCAGAGCTGCGTAAGAGCCCTGGTGCCCAGCGTGGAACGAACAATGAAGCGGTTATCGGCGCGGGCTGGTGTGGTCGAGAGTAAAGTTAACAGTGCAGCCGCAAGCCACATAGGGCGTTTCATGTCTCGGAAATTCCTCCGCTACAATCTGCCTCCCAGTATTCGGTCGGCCCTCGTTCAATGACCGCTTGCAACCGTGTTCCCTGTTCCCTTTCCTCAACTTGGCTTGGCCTTCGTGCCTTAGAAAAGCGTTTCTTGTTTCGCGAATTCTGATTCGATTGCGGTCAATCGTTTCCTGGTGCAGCCAGGACGACTGCGTGAACGCAGGCAATCCCTGCCCGCCCAAGATCCAGCTTGCGGATAAGTAAAACCAAAACGGTGGGAAATCATAGGCGGGAAAATACGGAAATCCTCCTAAGGTGGATACCTGAATCCAAGCGCTTCTCGGAGGAGATTGCGGGTTCTCGCTACAGGGCCGAGGAAACGGAAGTGCCGGCGGCGGCGAAGACGGTGGACATTTCGGCTTGGGCAAAGGATAGAAAGGTGCGGACGACAACCGGGTCAAACTGAGTGCCACTGGCTTCGTTGAGACGTCGTACAGCTTCCTCGTAGGGCAGGCCTTTTCGATAAGGCCGCGAAGAAACCATGGCATCAAACGCATCAATCACGCAGACGATGCGGGAAACGACAGGTATCTCCGTATCCTTGAGGCCCGCGGGATAGCCTTTGCCATCAAAGGATTCGTGGTGGTGGAGAATATCGAGAGCCGCGCGTTCGAAACCGGGAAGCATGCGCAAAACGGCCCAGCCATACTCGGAATGTTTTTTCATGAGGGCGTATTCGTCCGGGTCGAGACGCCCGGGCTTGCGGAGGATTGCGTCCGGGATGCCGACCTTGCCGATGTCGTGCAGGAGCGCGGCCACTTCGAGATTCTGGAGCTCGGATTCCTCGAGGCCGAGTTCCTGCCCGACGCGCATGCCCCATTCCGCGAGACGAGTGCTGTGGACTCCCGTGTTGAGATCCTTCAGATCAAGGAGTTGATTGAATGCGCAAATTACCGAATTGCGTAACGCTGCGGACTGTTCCTCCAGTTGCTTGATGCGGAGAGACTCCAGCGTCGCGGATACGGGGGATCCTTCCGAGAGCGCTGGAGTCTGATGATTCAACATTGGAGCTACCAGCAAAACAACACGCAAGTGCCGGAACCGGACGAGGAGCCCGAGCTGTTCACCCAGGCGGAAACGGCCTGGTAGACGTCGAGCCGCCCGTGATTGAGATCCGGCGTGAGCTTGATTGCGTGGGAAAGAGCGCTGGAGGCCTGATTCTGATTCATGGACGACCTGGCGCTGAGCATCAAAGCGGCGGTGCCGGCAACCAGCGGCGAACTGAACGAGGTACCGGAAGCGCTGGCATAAGTTCCGCCAGGGAAGGTGCTGATGACGTTTTCGCCCGGGGCGCCAATCAGGACGTCCACGGAGCCGTAGTTCGAGAAGGTGGAGCGGCTGTCCCAATTCGTTGTGGAGGCGATGCCGACCACGTAATTGTTCAGCGCCGCGGGATAAACGGGTGCACTGGTGCTTTCATTTCCGGCGGCCGCGACGAGGACGACACCGGCTTTGTTGGCATAGGAAACGGCCTGAGTGAGCGACGGCGAACTCGAAGTGAGGTCGAAGCTCATGTTCACCACGTTGGCGTGGTGCTGAACGGCGTAGTAGAGAGCCGCGACGATGTTGGAAAGATAGCCGGTCCCGTTCGACGAGAAGGCCTTGAGAGGAAGTATCTGGGCCCTGGGGGCTACCAGATGGACCAGGCCGGAGGTCATCGTGCCATGGCCGAAGGCGGTGTAGTCCGGGCCATCGAGGACCGCGGCTGTCGATTGGTCAAGAACGGCTGCCGTGGATTGCTGCACATATCCGGGCTGCTGATCCTCGGAGCTGGAATCGATATCGCCAGTCGGCAAGCTACTGACGTCCAGCCATTCCGAAGCGCCGGGCTGATTGCGGGTAAAGTCGTAGCCGGGCAGCAGAACGGCCTGGAGAACGGGGTGATTGACATCCACGCCCGTATCAATCACAGCAACAATGCCAGTGCCGCTGATGCGAAAACCGTTCTGAGCGTCCTGAAGCCGGATAATCTGGGCCGCAGGCTGCGCAGCATAACCGTGCCAAACAACCGTGCCGAAATAGTTCACCGGAGCGGTATCGTAGAGACCCGGAGGGATGGATGGAAGCGGCCTTTGCGGGATCGGCAGGAGGCGGTCCGCCTCAACACTAACGATTCCCAGCAGGGATTCAACCACGTTTAAAGCACCGTTCACAAGGTTTAGGAGAAGATTGTCGGTTGAGGTGACAAGGAAGTTCTGGCCGACCGGGCCGTCCAGGCCGCCCTGCACCTGACAATGCAGGAGATTGCAAAGATTGAGGACGGAGGACAGGCCTCCCGTGGTACGAACGATATACCGATTTTGAGCCGCCGCAGGCTTTGGGACAACAAGCATGAGGGCGATGATGGCGACGCCGAGGGTGAATCGTTTCATAGTTTGCAACCCCTAAGGGGCTCTCCCACAAGTGGATTACTCGTTCGATTGGCGCGAGACGTGTCCCTGCAAGTTTCTGAGGGAAGACTTTCCGAGCCAATAGTACGAGCATGTCTTTCTGTCTAAACAAACTTCCCATCTGGCTTGGTACTTTCGTACCAAGATGGGGACGCGGGGAAACTCGATGGATTGGCCGTGTTTCATGCCTTTTCCTCCGGCAAACGGCCCAGCGCTTCGCGGAGCGAGATCACAATCGGCTCGCCGGAAGGAGTGGCGAAAGTCAGTTGCAGGTCACCGCTGTTTTTGACTTCACCACTGAACTCACCAAATTGGTTGGCAACCGTATGTACTACGTCGCCGTGCATATTGGAAACGAGTATGCGGGCGCCCGGGGCACTCATTTTCGGGTTGCTCAAATTCAGGAGCTGGCCGGTGACGACAATGTGGTTCCCGCCCGGCTTCAGCTCAAGCTGCACGTCGATCTGGTAAGGGTCCGCGCGATAAAGCATCTGCCGTGTGCCAGCGCCGGCAGAACGGACTCCTTCGAGGACAGGTTGCAGGAAGCTGTCGAAGAGAAGCTTGACCCGGCTGGCCGACCCTTTTTTGCGAGATGCCAGCCCCGCGCCTGCAAATGCCGCTTTGGCAATTCTCACGGCGCTTTCCGGAGGCTGGTAATTCCCTTCGACGGCCGCTCGCTCCCGAACCCGCTGCCAGAGCGAGACGGTTGCCTGACAAGACTCGCAGCCAAGTTTCAGGTGCTTGTCCATCTGCAGCTTCTCGTTCGTGGTCACGGCCTGATTCACAAAGTCGATCCATTTCTCCAAGTTAAAATGTTCCATCATTCCCCCAGAATCCTCTCAGGCACCCCGCGCACTCCCCAGTGAACGGGATGAAAGTTTTACCCTCGTCAGATAAGGGTGGGGACGGGGCGAAAAAATATAGTGATTTTGTGGCTAGTTAAGTCTTGTGGAATCAGTTAGTTTGCCGACAAGGACAAACGGGGCCCAGAAATAGGGATGGGGATTTTGCTCGCGGAGCCGCTGCATGGCGTGTTGCAGAGCGCTGGGCATTTCGCCGGTGCGGAGGTATTCGCGATAGAAGAGTTGCATTAATTCCGAGGTGCTTTGATCGTGGACGTCCCACTGAGACAGCAGCAGCGTGGAAGCGCCGGCGTAGAACAGGCCGCGTTGGAGGCCCAGCAACTCGTCACCGGCGGCGACGAAGTTCATGCCCGTAGCGCAACCGCTGAGCGCTACGAGGTTGGCGTTTAATCTCATCTGGTAGAGGTCGAAGAGATTCAGGTAGCCATCGCCCAGCCGGATTCCGGAAAACATCGGGTTGTCCTGGCGGTACACGCCGTGCGTGGCGATATGCAGCACCCCCGCCTGTGGGCCTTTTTCGCGAAGCAAGGAGGACGTTGCTTCGCTCCCTGTGTGAAGCGACGAGTGCGGTAATAAGCGGGCAACGGATTGGGCTTCTTCAAGGATTTGCGGCGCGCGTTCGTCGGGGATTCCGAAAACCAGGGAGCCGGTGTTGGAGCTGGCCGGTTTCCCCTGGCACGCGAAGAAAACCGAGGCGCTTGGGGCATAGGAAACCGTAAAGGAGTCAGAGAGATACTCTTCGCCGTTTCTCAGGGCATGGAAAGGCAAGAAATGGAGCGGACCGTGGGGAACGATGATTAGGCGCTGACCCTGGCAGTATGGGCGGAGCGGGGCGATCAGTTCGTTGTAGAGGGATTCGAGGTGACTTTGCGTTGCACGCAAGAGCGGGTCTTCGAATCGGCGGACATACCCGCTGCCCATGCGGAATTTGGAGAGTTGAAACCGGAGCAATTGGAGAATATGGGTGACCCGGGAAAGCACGGTTACGGGCAGGATCCGTATTTCGGCTCTGTTCATAACGGCAGCGAGGAGCCGGTCACCGGCCGAAAAATATTCGATGAGAGTTGTGTCCGGCGGAAGAGCGGATTGCAGCTGTCGGACGGAAAGGTCAGAGGGAACTTCGAGCGTGGTGCTTTCGTGCTCGCGAGCCGGGAGCTCGCGCAAAGTTCGCAATAGTTCTTTTTCGTGGCTCTGCGCTTTTTTCTGCAGCGTGTCCAGCCGTTCGCCGGATTTTTCCTCGGGACGGAGTTGCTCGAGCTCGATCCTGTGGTAGTACCAGTTGAGTTCCTCGCGCAGGTCCCTGATCCTGCGAACAAGGTCGCTCTGGCCAGCCTCACCGAGCGGCAGGCTCTGGCCGCTTTGAAAAATCATTTCGATCATGCTGCGTGATTTCGCGGCCTCCATCCACGCGAAGGCTTCTTCTGCGGTGGCATCCGAGCCATCGCCGGAAATGAAAAGATCCAACAACGCTTCATAGACCTGCATTCGGTTCTTGAGGAAGGAGATTTTCAGTTCTTCGCCTTGCAAGCGGCTGCGCATGGTTTCCAGAGAATCTTTTGCGGCGAGAAAGGCGCAAAGAGCGGCGGGGCGATCGTTGCGAGCCTGGGCGAGTTGTCCCTGCAGCAAACGGGCCTGATAGGCAAGGACCGGCGTCTGAAGGTCCGCTAACCGCGCGAGAGACTCATCGGTTTCTCTTTGTGCTTCGGCGGGATCACCAACTTGCAAGGCAATTCGCCCGAGCACCAGATGCGCGAGGACCGCCTTCCCGGGAAGTGCGGATTGATCAAAAAAAGCGGCGGCGGCGGCGCACAGGCGGCGGGACTCGAAATAGCGGCCTTCGTGGAAAAGCAGCAGGCCCTGGTAGAGATCGATCAGCCAGGGCCAGACCAGATTTTTTTCGCGGCCAAACATTTCGCGGGCTTTGGTGAATCGCTCGAGGGCTTGGACGGTTTTGCCCTGCTGGGCGTAGGCCGTGGCTTCGTTCGCGAGCGTTTTGGCGGCTTCGTAGCCCATGCCGAGCTTTTCGAAACGGAGGAAGCCTTCGTGAGCCATTTCGCGGGCTTCTTCGCTGAGATTCAGCTCCAAATAAATATCGGAGAGATCCAGGTGGCAAAGTGCGAAATGGTAGGCGTCGCCGGTGGCTTCGCAGGCGCGGCGGGCGGCGTAGAGAGCTTCGATCGCATGGCTATATTCGCCGCGGAGATAGTAGAGATATGCAATGTTGTAATCCGCCTGGGCCACGAGCAGCGGCATGTTGTGTTCGTGGCAGAAGGCGCGCGCTCGCTGATAAGTGGCCAGCGCGCGGGGGAAATCATTGAGGCTGATGAGGCAGACGGCCATGTTGCTGAGGACGACGGCGATACCCTCGGCGTCTTTGTAGGGCATAAGGCCGCGGTAGGCGTCTTCGTAGTGCGCGATGGATTCTTCGAAGCGGTCCTGGCGGTGATAAATGTTGCCGACGTTTATTTCGAGGCGGGCCAGGCGCCAGGCATCGCCGAGGCGCGAGAAGATTACCCGGGCGCGTTCAACCGCATGAAAAGCCTGGTCGTATTCACCTACGAGGATCAGGGGTTGCAGGGAACTGCTCAGGGTCCGGGCCATTTCCTTCCAGGCGTGCAAGGACACATAGAGTTGGATCGCGCGCTGATGATGCTCGATAGCGGCGCGATAATCGCCGGTGGAATAGAGCGCGTTAGCCATGGCCCGCAAGGCCAGCGCGTGGGCTTCTTTGCGACGCAGACGTTTGGCGATCAGAATGGCGGCTTCGGCGAGAGAGAGCGCTTCTTTTGTGCTGACGCGAACGCGCTGGACGACAAGTTGGGCGAGTTGTTCGATCGTGGATTGCCGGATCAGCTTTGGGTGTTTTGAAAGAAATTTGCGGCGGGCTGCCTCGCTCGAAAGTTGCCCGAGCTCGGCGAGGAGCACATCAGGGGAGTTTTTGGCGCGCGTTGCGGGCATTAGTAAAAACCAAGTTCTTCGAGCTGCCGCCGGAGCCGCTCTATGCATTTCTGGCGGGTGAACCCGATGGAACCCAGCGCTAGACCCAGCTCGGCGGCGACTTCGGCGTAAGGACGCGGCGGGGTCTCAAAGAAAAGCATCTGCACCAAGCGGCTGCATTGGGGCGTGAGGATCGCCATGGCTTCGCGGATCATTTGCTCTTCCTGTGTCTGTTGCACAAGGTTCTCCGCAAGTGGCGGCGTCTCCGGTTCGGGCGAATTTTCTTCGCTGTCGCGGCTCACCACACGCTGGCTTAATCGCTTTAAACGGTAACACTCGTGATGAGCGACCTGCATGAGCCACTTGGGCAACGCGCGGGGTTCGCGCAATTCGGGTAAGCGCACGAGAAGTTCGACGCAGGTGGATTGAAACACATCCGCAGCCTCATGCGGCGGCAGGTTGTATTTTATGGGGATCGAATAAATGAGCGCTTTGTATTTATCAATGAGCTGGGCCCAGGCAGCTTCATTTCCGCGGAGACACTCTTTCACGAGACGCGTGTCATTCCACTTTGTTGCCGGCGGGGCTGGTGCCTTGGTCCTCGCCGACTTCATCGAGTGGCGTTCTCCCGCCCACTCTTTAGATACAGCCGCTCGACATTCCACAAAACGTAGGGTTCGAGGACTGCGGGATGGAAGTTGCCGAGGGAATTTTTTGCGCCGGCCAGGATGTCCGGGCTGGCGAGAAAAATCATGGGCTGATACTCGGCGAGAATTTCCTGCGCACGATCGTAGAGCTTTTTTCTCTGTTCGAAGGTGCGGGCGGACATCTGCTCCTCGATGAGGCCGTCGATTTCCGCTTCCCATGCAGTTGCCGGGTGCGGTTGAGAGGGGTTCCAGAGATGCGTGCCGCCGCTCGAGAGCCAGACATTGATGTCGGAATTCGGGTCGGCATCGTAACTGGCGATGCCCATGAGGCAGGCATCGTACTCCTTGGCTTGCGTGACCCGATCGAGCAATGAGCGGAATTCAAGCGGAACGACTTGCACGCGCATGCCGAGCTGCTTTAGATCGTCTTGAAGGAGCGCCGCCATTTTGGCGCGATCGGCGTTGGTGGAACTGGTGAGGATGCTGAATTCCACCGGTTTGCCGCCGGAATCCTGAAGGGTGGATTCGCCGTTCGGCCCGGTGGTCCAGGAAAAGCCGGCTTCCTTAAGAAGCGCCCGAGCACGCTCGAGGGAGCGCTCGGGGTGAGCGAGGTTCGCGTCGCCCCAGCGCTTGTTGCCCGGAGTTACTAATCCCCAGATTGCGGCGCCGCGGCCCTGGTAGACGAGGCGGACGATGGCTTCGCGATCCGCGACTGATGAGACCGCCTGGCGGAATTTTACATCCCGAAACCATTTCTGTTTCCGCTCGAAGTCCGGCGACGCCTTTTCGCCGAGGTCATTCAAATTGAAAAACAAGAAATTGTATTCGAGGCCCGGCCCGGCGTCGGTTACAGTGAAGCCATTCTGCTGGCGGGAGAGCACGGAGAAATTTTCCGCGCCCAACTGGCTGATCATGTCGGTTTCGCCGGATTGAAATTTTAAGACCTGAGCGTCGGCGTTCGGAACGAAGAGAAACACCAGTTCGTCGAGATAGGGCAGATGGTTGCCTTCGCTGTCCAATTTCCAATAGTAGGGGTTGCGCTCAAGGACCAGTCGCTGCCCAGCGACGTATTCCTTCAAGCGGAAGGGGCCGAGTCCAGCCCACTGATCCGCAGCTGAACTGAGGGAACCGATTTGCCCCAGTTTGCCTTCCTGGAACGGCTTTTCGAGAAGATGGCGAGGCAGGATGGCCATACCGTCGAAGAGTCGCTCGCCGGCGCCGTATGGTTTGGCCATTTGAAATACGACGGTTTGCGCGTCGATCTTTCGGACAGCGATTGGCTTGCCGCCGACGATCAAAAGGTCGCGTTGCGGAGCATGGGTATTTTCGTCGAGGTAGACGCGGAAGGAAAAGAGGACATCGTCGGTGTCCATCGGCCGCCCGTCGGAGAATTTCAGACCGTTCCGCAGGACGAGCGTGTAAGCGAGTCCGTCGGGAGAGATTTTCCAGGATTGGGCCAGAGCGGGCTCGGTAAGTTGATTGGCGCGGTTGATGTGGACAAGATCGGCTTGCATGACGCCAATGATTTCGCGGGATCTGGCGTCGGCAGCAATCACTGGATTCAGGGTTTTTGGTTCACCACGAAGGGAGACCACCAGGCGTCCGCCGGAGCGGCCGATTTCTCCCGAGAGTAGGCGCGATTCCTCTTTCGGATTATTCTGCTGCGCTTTCGTAAAGGTCGGCTGGCAAATGAGTGCGAAAAAAATGATGAACAGCCGGAAAAGAATCCGGCAATGTGCGACCGTACCGGGACGCTTTCTCACGCCAGGCTCCCAAGACTTCTCTTTTCTATCTTGTACGCGTCGGAGCTTTCCTGCAACGCGCTCGCTAAGCCCAGGTATCCAAGGAAGAACGGCGCCATGACGAGGGCGGGCAGGTACATCCACCAGTAGGAGACGAGCACGCTGTATTGCTGAAGATTGGAGAGGAGATTTCCCCAGCTGGGGACGGGTTCGGGAACACCGAGGCCCAGGAAGGAGAGGGTCATTTCTGCCAGGACATATTGAGGAATGAGAATCGCGGCCTGGGTCAGAAGGACGCTGCTGGTTTCAGGAAGAATGTGGCGGCGGAGGATATAGAAGCTGGAGGCGCCAAAACCGCGGGCCGCGCGGACGAAGTCGCGCTCTTTGGCGCTGAGGACAATGCCGCGGACGAGGCGTGCTGGCCGTGCCCAGCCTACCGCGGCGATGACCGCGATGATGAGAAAAAAGGCTTTGAGCGGGTTCACCGTCAGCGGAAGGAAGGCGCGGACGGCGAAAAGGAGATAGAGCCACGGCAAGGCAAGGAAGAGTTCGACGAGGCGCATCAGCATGTCGTCTCGCCAACCGCCGTAGTAGCCGGCGGCGGCGCCAATGCACCATCCGATGCTGAGCGTAAAACCTGCGCCGAGAAGACCCGAGAACAGCGAGATTTGGCCGCCGAAGAGAAGCCGGGACAGTTGGTCGCGGCCAAAGGCGTCGGTGCCGAGCAAATAGATTCGCTCCTTGCCATCTCCAAAGAGATGGAGTCGCGCGGGGAGGAAGCCGAACAAGCGATATGGAGCACCGGCCACGAAAAACTTCAGCGGGCGGGTTTGTCGGATGTCCTCGACGTATTGGTCGAAGGTGCCGGGGCGGAGTCGAGATGCATAGACGAAGGGTCGCAAGTGGAGGTGTTTCTCGGCATCCACAATATGCAAGTGCATCGGAGGCAAGTAAGGATTTATGCGATCTTGTTCGACCGGATCATAGGGCGCAAAAAAGCCGGCGCAGAGGACTATGCCGTGCAGGCCGCCGAGGACGAACAGCCAGAATACGATTTTACGGCGACGGGTCATCGGGAGGCGCTCTCCGTGCGGATTCGCGGGTCTACCCAGTAGAGGAGCACATCGGCCAGGAAATTTCCGGCCGCAAGGAAAATGGTGGAAAACAAGACGCCGCCGATGACGACATAAATATCGCGAGCGAGGATGGCTTCCAGGAGGAACGGGCCGAGGCCCGGCCAGCTCATCACGACTTCGATCAGAAGTGAGCCGCTCAAGAGCGCGCCGATGCTGAACCCAAACAGAGAGACGAGCGGATTTGCCGCGGCCGGGAGAGCATACCGATATAGGAGCGTGCGGGGGGGAATGCCGTGGCCTTCGGCCGCCAGGAGGAAGGGAGCATGCAGGACATCCGCGACGGCGGCACGCACGTGGCGAACGAGGATAGGAAGGGTGGAAAGCACGAGCGCGACTACCGGAAGCGTCATGTGCCTTGCGAGGTCGCGAATTCTGTTGAGCGAAGAAAGAGATTTGAAGTCCACGGAGGCCATTCCGCCCGCGGGGAACCATCCGGTTCTTAACGCCAGAACGAGCAGCCCGAGAGCAAGGGCCAGATCAGGGATGACAAGAAGCACTGCAGTGCTCCAGGAGATCACCCGATCTGGGAGTCGCCCGAGGCGTTCGGCGCTCCACACTCCAAGCGGGAGGGCGATCGCCCAAGCTACTACTGTTGCGGTTAGCGTCAGCAGGAGAGTGTTTTTCGCACGCACTAAAAGAAGAGGGGCCACGGGACTGTTGTAAGCGAAAGAAAATCCAATCTCACCGTGAAGCACGGAATTCACCCAGGAGGCGTAGCGGATAGCCAGCGGTTGGTCGAGTTGATACTGGGCTCGCAAGGCCGCGAGGGTTTCCGGCGCGATTTGCGGGTTCAGGCGCATCTCGTCGAAATAGTTGCCCGGCGCAAGGGTGGTGAAAAGAAACGTGAGAACGGAGACGCCGATTATAAGGAAGAAGGCGTGCGCCAGGCGGCGAAGGAGGTAACGCATCATGGTTGGGCTGCCGGCCAAGGTGATCGAGGAAGCCGCGGCACTGCTGCGAGGAGTTGCCGGGTGGCATCGTGGTCGGGGTTTCGAACGATTTTTGTCGAAGGGCCCTGCTCGACGATCCGGCCCCGGCTCATGACTGCGATCTCGTCAGCCAGGTGGGCGGCCATAGTAAGGTCGTGGGTGATAAAAAGGAAGGTCATTCCGCGAGAGGCTTGGAGTTCGAGAAGGACATTGGCGATCTGGGCCTGAACAGAACAATCGAGGGCCGAGAGCGCTTCGTCGAGGATGAGAATTTTTGGATCGAGAGTGAGGGCGCGGGCGATGGCCAGGCGTTGGCGCTGACCACCGCTTAATTCTGCAGCTGGGCGCTCGGCCATGTCCGCGGCCAGGCCGACTCGTTCGAGCAAAAAGAATGTGCGAGCATTCCTTTCCTTGCGGCCAAGTTTTCCTTGTAAGACCAAGGGCTCAACGGCGATGTCAAGAATGCTCCATCTTGGACTCAGTGCGCTTGCGGAATCGGGAAAGATAAGTTGGATTTGCGGGCGAATTTTTCGAAGTTCGGACTCTGCGGATTGGGCGAGATTTCTGCCTTCGAACCAAAAATTGCCGGCGGTCGGCGGTTCCAGACAAGCGATGCAAGAGGCCAGGGTGCTTTTTCCGGAGCCGGATTCGCCGACGATGGCGAGCGTAGCGCCGGCGGAAACGGCAAAGGATACGCTGTCGAGAGCGAGAAACTCCTGTGGCGTGCGCGCAGAGTTTCGCTTCGCGTAGCGCTTCGTAAGATTCTCGACTTTTAAAATGGGTTCCATATTTCGGCCGATGGGAGCTACCTCACTCCTTGTACTTGAAACAAGAGACGATGTGCGACTGCCCCAACTTCACCAGTGGAGGTTCAAATTCCCTGCAAACGTCCATTCGCACGGGGCACCGCGGCTCGAAGGAGCAACCTTTCCGCGGCAGCGAGGACGGCGAGGAATTGCCGGGGATGACCGGAAGGCTGGTCTTGCGGCTTTTTTCCGTTTCCCCGGTGCCGGCGGGAATGGATTCAAACAGCGCCTTCGTGTAGGGATGCTTCGGCGATCGTAGCGCGGTTTCCGCGGGACCCCATTCAACCACCTGTCCGGCGTAAAGGATCAGAATGCGATCGGCAATGCCGGCGAGGAGAGCCGGGTTGTGAGTAATGAAAATCATAGCGAGGCCGAGATGTTCCCGGAGGTCCCGAAATACGCGGAGGATTTCCATTTGGGTTACTGGATCAAGGGCGGCGGTCGGTTCGTCGGCGATCACGAGCGCGGGATTACAGGCGATGGCCTGGGCGATCAGGACGCGTTGCCGCTGGCCGCCGCTCAGCTGGTGGGGATAGGATCGGAGGATACGGTCCGCTTCCTGCGCAAAAAGTCGGTTGAAAACTTCGCGCGTCCGGTGGTCCAGATCATTCTTGCCTGACGATTGGTGAGCAGCCAGCACGCGGCGAACCTGCTCGCCGACGCGGATGGTGGGGTGAAGCGCGAGAGAAGGCTCCTGAAAGATGAGAGCGATTCGATTGCCGCGGATTTGACGGAGTTCCTCGGAACTGACCTGAAGAAGATTTTTGCCTTCAAACAGGACGGCGCCGCCGCCGACTTGGCCGTTTGGCGGAAGAAGGCGCAAGACCGATGCCGCGAGCGTGCTTTTGCCCGAACCGGATTCACCGAGGACACCCAGAATTTCGCCCGGCATGAGATCGAAACTTACGCCCGACAAAACCGGGCGAGAGCGGACTTCGCGCGAGAAATAGGAAACCTGAAGATTCTGGATTTCAAGAACGGACGCCATGGCCCGGCCGCACTTGGCCTACCCCCCACTGCGATTCATGTTGAGGCAGGAAGCTGGGAGGGACAAGGGAAACCTGATCAGAAGCTCACCAAAAGTAATTCGTTACCGCTGGAAGAAATCGAGGATGTCGTTAAAAGGAAGGATTGCAGGAATTCAGGAGGGTGGAATCCCTCGAATCCTGGTTTGGGTCAATTGGCTTGCCCCACTTGTTGTGAACACCTGAGCAGTACCGCCTACCGGGTACCGCCTGCTACCGTGGCAGTCGGCCGATTGGCGGCAACGTCGGTCCGTGGGGTCATCGACAGGACGATGTATTCACGCTCTTTGCCGTCCGTTTCGGGGACTCGAAGCAGCATTTTGTCCTTATGAATCCGGAATTGGGCGGTCTCGCCCACGGGCAAAAGCACCGGATGCTTGTCGTCCTTGGGCTGGATTCGATACGTCACGCGATCGGTCTCGAGGACATATTGCTGGCACAACACCTGCCTGGTGTTTTTGTGCTGGCCGTCGGTTCCAAAAATCTCACCGGCTATGGTTTTGCCATCCTTTTCGGAGTATCCGCATGCCGAGGAATCCATTTTAACCAGCGTGGCCTTTTCATAGGCGGGTGGTTCCTTGGCCTGAAGCACCATGGCCGTGGTGAACAAGAGAACTGCAACCGTTGCTGCTCGCATTCTGCTCCTCCTTGTAGAGCGTACGGGTTCGTTCTTGGGTAAGGGATAAGGACACCACCGGGACAGCGGCCTGGCTTCTTGAAGCCAACTCTCCCACTAGCGCGCTGCCCGGTTATGGATAAAGGGGGGCCTGGACTGGGGGAAATATAGGCGCTTGGGCGGGATCAGCGGGTTTGCCACAAGTTCTTGATTTTCTGGACTTAAGAGCGATAGCAGGGGGTACTAGCGAGGTTCTATTGAGAAAGTTGGGAGGACGTTGCTACTCTGTGGGTTCCACAGCCCACTTCATCTCCTATACGTGTCCATAAAAGGCGTGCCGACATGGATTCCGATAAACTGCGCATTGCTCGCGACAAACTCACGCGCGTCTTCCGTTACCTGGATGCGCTCAATCAACACCGCAACCCCGCGAAACGGCAGATTCGCGAACAACCGTGGAGCCTCTGGCTGCACAGCCTGCCGAGCCATCCGACGATCAAACGCGGAGCGGCTAGAAGCAACTCCTCGAAAATCAAGGCCAAGGAAAATCAGACCGGCGAGAGCGATGGCGGCGGAGAATTCCTGCTGAAGGTAGAGCGGCCTGTGTTGACACGGCCCCCGGAGCCGCCGGATGAGATTGACAGTTGGCTGGAGGCCGGGTGGGACAACCCTTCGGAGGAAATCGCTTATCGGGAAAGCCAGGCCGAGCAGGATCGATCGGGGGACCCGCGCCTAGCGAAGTTCGACGAAGACAAAGCGAGAGTCGCGGCGCTGGAACGGTGGAAAGTTTCGCGCGATGAGTGGGCCGAGAGCGAGCGGCCGGCTCGCGCGGCGATGAAGGTATTTGAGACGTTGTACGCGCTCTATGGGCGGATCGAGCGCGAGGCCGAGCGCGTGGAGCTTGTTCTGGGGGACGGCATACTGAGCTGGCAGCGGGCTGAAGGAAATATTTACCATCCGATTCTCCTGCAGCGGCTGCAACTGCACTTCAATGCCGCCGTGCCGGAGTTCACTCTTTCAGAAGCCGATCATCCCGTTGAGCTGTACTCGGCGCTTTTTCAATCGATGACGGATGTGGATGGGCGGGCTATCGGACGGTGCCGTGAAGAGCTCGAACAACAAGGGTTTCATCCGCTGGTGAATGGCTCGACATCAGGATTTCTGAAGCGGCTGGTTATCCAGTTATCGCCGCGCGGAGAGTTTCTTGAAGAGAAGGCGCCTGCGGAAGAGCAGGGCGACCCCTCTATCGGGCGAGACCCGCTGGTATTTCTGCGTGCCCGTACGCTGGGATTCGCGGCTTCCATTCAAGGCATCCTTGCGGATTTACGTACGCGGGAAGACCTCCCGTGGTCGCTCTTGAACATCGTCGGTGAAGAGTTGCCGAATCGAGCTGTAGAACAGCCGGAGCCACGGGTGATTGAGGCGGCCGAAAGCGTTGGGGAAGTCTTGTTGAGCAAGCCCGCGAACCCGGAGCAAATCCGAATTGCGCAGCAACTGGAGTTGCACGGTGGAGTTCTGGTGCAAGGCCCGCCGGGGACCGGCAAGACACATACGATTGGCAATCTGATCGGGCATTTGCTGGCGCAGGGGAAGAGCGTTCTGGTTACCAGCCAGGCCACCAAGGCATTGCGTATGGTGCGGCACCACATCGTGCCGGAATTGCGGCCACTGTGCGTGAGCCTGCTCGAAAGCGACTTGGAGAGCCGGAAACAGTTGGAGAGTGCGGTGGGCTCGATCGCGGAAAGGCTTTCGCGCGCCGATGCGGTTTCGCTGGAACTGGAAGCCAAGAAACTGGAATCGGAACGCGGAGACATCCTGAAAAAGCTGGAGGAGACCCGCAAGCAGCTTGCGGAGGCCCGGGCAGACGAATACCGCGACATCGTGATTGCAGGCAAGACGTGGCCCCCGGCCGACGCGGCGCGAAGCGCGGCGAAGGAAAAGGAATCGCTCGGCTGGATTCCGGGCCCGGTCGCCGCGGTGGCTCGGCTGCCGCTTACTCCCGGGGAGCTGGCCGATTTGTACCGGACGAACACTTCCCTTTCTCGCGAGGATGAGATCGAACTTGCGGGACAATTGCCGGAGCTTGACCTACTGCCTAGACCGGAGGAGTTTGAAGCTTCGCTGAATCAGCGCAACCGGTTGAACATGGAGGAACTGGAGCTGCGATCGGATTTGTGGCGCAGCGGTGTTCCAGAAGGCAGCCCGGAGGAATTGGAGGCCTTGGCGGCGAGTTTGACGCAAGCCGTGGAGCCCTTGACGGGAAGAGAAAAGTGGGAGCTGGAGGCGGTCTACGCAGGAAAATATGGAGGCGCCCACCGGAAACCGTGGGATCAGTTGATCGAGTTTGTCCGGCTGGTTCACCGCGATGCGGCCAATGCGCAGGAGTCTTTCGTCAAGTACGGCCCTGAGCTTCCCGACAATCCGGCTTTTGAGGACCAGGAGCGTATCGCGGGCGAGATTCTGGCGTATCTTGAGAACGGGGGAAAGCTGGGGTCGTTCACCCTGTTCACCCATAAGACATGGAGCCAGTTCATTGAATCGGCAAAGGTGAACAACGCGCCTCCGCGCAACTCCGAGCATTTCATCGCGCTGCTGAAATTGGCGCGCCTGAAGAAATTGCGGCGGGAACTTGGCGGGCGATGGGATCGCCAGATGGCGACGCTGGGGACGCCCAATTCCGGACAGATGGGAACGGAAGTCGAAAAAACGTTGATGCAATATTGTGACGCGCTTGACGACTGCCTGGGGTGGCACGAGCAAACCTGGCTTCCTTTGCAGGAGCAGCTGACGGATCTCGATTTCAAGTGGGACAAATTTCTGGGGGAGCAGACGGCGGTCGTCGGGGCTCACGGGGAGCTGGTGCGGATCGGGAAGGCGGTGACGGATTCCCTGCTGCCCATTCTTGAATCGCGCATCAAGAAGCAACAGCTATTCGAACTCGAGGAGGAGTTGCGCGACCTGAAAGCCGGGCTGAAGTTGGCAGGGCGGGCCGCAAAATCCTCGAAAGCCACCGCGAAACTGCTTTCGTCGGTCATGGACGAAAATTCGAGTGAATACCGCGAGGCTTATGAACGGCTGCTCGAACTTAAGAGCCAGCAGGCGGATTTGGATCTGCGCCGCGCGCTGATTGCAAAGCTGGAAAGCGCAGCGCCCGCGTGGGCCGGCGCGATTCGAAACCGTACCGGAGCGCACGGCAGGGGCGAACCGCCGCGCGATCCTGCGTCAGCCTGGACGTGGCGGCAACTCAATGACGAACTCGACCGGCGCGCCGGCGTTTCGATCGAAGCCCTGCAGGCGAAAAGTGAAAAACTGCGGGAACAACTGCGCCGCGTGACGGTGAGGCTGATTGACACGCAAGCGTGGTCGGCACAGGCGCGGCGAACCTCTTCGCGGCAGCGGCAGGCGCTGGTTGGCTGGCTGGACACGATTCGCCGCATCGGCAAAGGCCACGGGATTCGCGTTTCGCTGTTGCGAACGGAAGCGGCGAGAAAAATGTCCGAATGCCGCAGCGCGGTTCCTGTCTGGGTGATGCCACTGTCGCGAGTGGTGGAGAATTTTGATCCCTGCAACACGCGGTTTGATGTGGTGATCATTGATGAAGCGAGCCAGAGCGACGTAATGGCGCTGGTGGCGCTTTATCTCGGCAAGACGGCGTTGGTTGTCGGGGACCATGAACAGGTGAGCCCGTCCGCGGTGGGCCAGGACCTGGGGATCATCCAGAATCTTATTTTCCAGTACCTGCAAGGGGTGCCGAATTCGGATCTCTACGACGGACAAATTTCCATTTATGACCTGGCGCGGCAATCCTTTGGGGGGACGACCTGCCTGGTGGAGCATTTCCGTTGCGTGCCGGAGATCATCCAGTTCAGCAACATGATTTCCTACGACCAGCGGATCAAGCCGCTGCGTGATGCCAGCCGCGTGCAGGTCCGGCCGCACACCCTCGCCTACCGGGTGGGCGGATCGAGCCGGGACGGCAAAATTAACCGGCAGGAAGCCATTGCCGTGGCGTCCCTGCTGACCGCGGCGATCGAACAGCCGGAATATCAGAAAAATGAGGCGGGGCAGCCGACCAGCTTCGGTGTGGTTTCGCTGGTGGGCGACGAACAGGCCCTTGAGATCGACAACCTGTTGCGCAAGCATCTCTCGCCGGATCTTTGCGAGCATCACCGGTTGCTTTGTGGAAATGCGGCGCAATTCCAGGGCGATGAGCGCGACGTGGTATTTATTTCGCTGGTGGATACGGCGCAACGCGGGCCGCTCTCCCTGCGAGATCAGGAGTTGTTCAAGCAGCGGTTCAACGTAGCCGCGAGCCGTGCACGCGACCAGATGTGGGTGGTCCATTCGCTGAGCCCGCAAAATGACTTGAAGGCCGACGATTTGCGCCGGCAACTGATCGAACATGCCCAGGACCCGAGCCATTTGATGCGAGCGCTGGAAGAAAAAGAGAATCGCGTGCAATCTGCTTTCGAGGGTGAAGTCATGAAGCGTCTGCTCGATGCGGGGTATTGCGTGCAGCCGCAATGGCGGGTCGGCGCGTTCCGGATCGATCTGGTGGTGGAAGGCGAAAGGAGGCGGGTTGCGATTGAATGTGATGGGGACCGGTACCATCCGCTGGACAAAATTCCCGAAGACATGGACCGGCAGGCGGTGCTGGAACGGATGGGGTGGATTTTCACCAGAATCCGCAGCACGGATTTTTTGAGGAATCCCGACCGGGCGATGAAACAGGTGTTCGAGAAACTGGAGACGCTTGAGATCTTTCCGGTAAATGCGAAAAAAGAATCAGCGAGGATTGCGCGGCCGTCCGAGGATCTGACGGATCGTGTCATCCGCAGGGCGGAAGAGTTGCGCCGCGTCTGGACCGGACCGGAAACGACACCGGGCCGCGCGAAGCAATCTTCCAGCGCCGCAGGAAAAGCTGCCGTCTAGACAGTCACGCCTGTAACTTCCGCCTTGCCCGCCGGATTTCTATCGAAATCGAGGGACCCGGGTGGCGTATTCCTATAAATGCCACGCCTGTGAAAATCCGGTAAATTTCCAAGCTTAAGGGGAGCACAAGTACCATAACTTGTCGGAGGGCTTGCGTCGAATACCTCAGGAGTGCAATTAAACTATTGAAACAAAGGCGGTTGACTCACAACCCGGGATCCGAAGTGTACTTCCGACCCGCAAAATACTAAGGTGTTTACCTGAGGCAACTTGGGGTAGTTTGCTTGATTGAGGAACTAGGTTTCCGATGGTATTCACTATCAAGTCCCTATCGGATTCACACTGCGGATTGGCCCGACGACGGACAATTTGCGCCCAGGAGAAGATTTTCATGGCGAAGCGAGACAACACCTCCACGGACATCGAACTGAAGCGCACCGAAGAACCATCCGAACTGCTTCGGGAACTTGTCGCTCACCTTCGACAGAATCGAACGCAATTGCGCGAAGAATGGGTGGTGCGCATTTCAGAAACGCGGTTGTTGACCGCGATGACCAAGGAAGAAATCTTCGCGGAGGCGACGTCGGTCTACGACAGCTACGTGGAAGCGCTGGAAACGGAAGCGTTCGAAGCGCTGCAGGCTTACGCGCGAAACCTTTCCGAACGTATTATTCCGCGAGGCGTTGAGACGCACGAAGTCGTTGGAATCGTGCTGTTGCTGCGCGACGTGCTGGCGCGCTCCCTGTTTGCGAAATACCAGACCGATTTCAAGAAATTGAACCGCATTTTAGACGCCTACGAGCCGGCGGCGAACCGCATTGCGAATACCGTGGCGGTCGGCTTCGTGCAAGAGCGCGAGCGCGTTATCCGCCAGCAGCAGGAAGCGATCCGTGAGCTCTCGACGCCGGTCCTTCAGGTGCGCGAGCGATTGCTGATTCTGCCGATCATCGGCGTGATCGACCCGCAACGCGCGCGGCAATTGACGGAGCAGTTGCTCCGCGGAATTCGAACGAATCGCGCGAAAGTGGTCGTGATTGATATCACCGGTGTGGCAGCCATGGACGTCACGGTGGCAAACCACCTGGTGCAAACGGTGGAAGCATCGAGGCTGTTGGGCGCGACCGTGATCGTGACGGGCCTTTCGCCCGAAATCGCGCAAACCCTGGTGACGATCGGCGTGGACCTGGGAAAGATGAACACGGTCGGCGACTTGCAGGGCGGAATCGAACAAGCGGAGAGACTGCTGGGATACAAAGTGGCGTCCATCACGGAACCAAATTAATCCGGGCGGAGGGAAAAGCTAGTGGAAGTCCCCATTCTCAAACAGGGAGCGTTTTTAATTGCTACGTTTCAGGCCGCGCTCTCCGATGCGGATCTGAATCAATTGCGAATGGGACTGGTGCAGCAGGTGGTAAAGTTTCGCTCGCGAGCGGTGATCGTGGACGTAACCGCTATGGACGTAATGGACTCGTTCGCATCGCGGACACTGCGCGAGATTGCTCACATGATCCGGCTGCGCGGCGCGGAAACAGTGATCGTGGGGATCCAGCCGGAGGTTGCGTTTGCTATGGTACAGCTCGGACTGACGCTCGAAGGGGTTGCGACCGCTTTGGACCTGGAAGAAGGGCTAGCGTACTTGAACGAGAGGTTCAGAATCACGAAGTGAGGGTGAGCGATTGTGTCGGTTGGCGAAATTCGGGTGGAAATCAACTCCGACCAGGACATCGTGATCGCCCGCCAAAAAGGGCGGGTTATGGCGGGCGAACTTGGTTTTTCTTCTGGTGACGCCACGCTGATTGCCACGGCAATCTCAGAACTGGCACGAAACATCGTGTCCTATGCGCGCACAGGCCAAATCAAACTGAAAGGAATCCACGGATCAAGCCGAAGCGGGATCCTGGTTATCGCCTCCGACGATGGCCCGGGAATTATTGATATTCGCCAGGCTTTACGTGATGGCTTCTCCACTTCAGGAAGCCTGGGACTTGGACTGCCGGGAGTGCGCCGGCTGATGGACGAGTTTGAGATCAATTCCCAACCCGGCAAGGGAACGATGGTGGCGGTGAAGAAGTGGAGACAATAAACGAACCAATGATCGAGTATGGGCTGGCCAAACATGCGCGGGTGGGCGAGGGCGAGTCCGGGGACCTGCATATGGTTTGCTGCAATCAAAGCGGAGTTTTGATTGCCGTGATTGACGGCATCGGGCACGGCGAAGAGGCGGCCGAGGCCGCCAGAACTGCCGCTGCAGTTCTGCGAAGTTCCGCTGACGAGCCGGTTATTTCACTAGTCGAGGCGTGTCACGAAAAGCTAAAGGGGACGCGCGGAGCGGTGCTAAGCCTGGCTTTCATCTCCCCCGTGCAAAAAATGATGACATGGCTTGGAGTCGGCAACGTGCAAGGAGTGCTGCTGCGCGCGGACGGAAAGGAACACAATATGCAGGAGCCGCTTCTGCTCCGCGCGGGTGTGGTGGGGTCCAAGTTGCCCTCCCTGCAGGCCAGCGTGCTCCCCGTTTCGCAAGGGGACGCTGTCGTCTTTGCCACAGACGGTATCCAAAGCGATTTTTCGACTGGCCTCAGCGCGCGGGAGAATCCACAAAGGGCTGCAGACAGGATTCTAAACCAGTATCGCAGCCGGACTGATGATGCGCTGGTGCTGGTCGCGCGGCTGACGGGGATCAACCCATGAAGACCGCGACGCGACGGAAGGGGAAATTGGAGAATTTCGAGGAGGAGTATCGCTCTGCCCTGCGCGAATATGCGGCAGGGGGCGGCGAAGTGGCTTTGGGCCATGCCTATGAACTGGGGCGCAGGGCACTCGCGGAACAACTGAGCGTAGTGGAACTGGCTTCGCTGCATCACCACGCCCTGATCGATCTGGTTCGCGCGACGGAGGATAAGCAGCAAAAAGAGGGGTTGCTCGGAATCAGCGCCGAATTTCTTGCAGAGTGCGTTTCGCCTTATGAAATGGCGCATCGCGGATTTCAGGATGCGGTGAAAGCGTTGCGGCAGTTGAACGAGACTCTGGAGGAAGAGATCAAGCGCATCGCCTATGCGGTGCATGACGAAGCTGGGCAATTGCTGGTCGCCGTACACCTGGCGCTGGCGGACGTTGCACTGGGAATGCCCGAAGCGCAACAGGCGCAGTTCACGCGGATTAAAGAGCTGCTGAACGAGGTTGAAAAGCATCTGCGCCGGTATTCCCATGAACTTCGGCCGACGATTCTGGACGATCTGGGCTGGATTCCAGCGGTTCGTTTTTTGGCGGACGGAATTTCAAAACGAGCGAATCTGCCGATCCACATCGACGCAACGGTTTCAGGGCGGCTACCAACCACCACAGAGACAACGCTCTACCGTATCGTTCAGGAAGCGCTGACGAACGCCGTCAAGCACGCGAAGGCGAGCAATGTGTGGATCCGCGCCTGGAGAGAAGACTTCACGCAGTGTTGCAGCATCCGTGACGATGGGGCGGGATTCAAAATGCGCCACGGCCAGGGCACGCCCCGGAAGGGGCTGGGACTTGTGGCCATGCGCGAACGCGTGAGCGCCATCGGGGGAACAATGCGAATCGAATCGAGCCCGGGCCACGGGACCGAAGTTTCCGTGCGACTTCCACTGGAGGGTAATGATGCCAACACGAATCGTACTCGCGGATGACCACGTGCTTGTTCGCCAGGGACTGAAGTCCTTGCTGGAGCGGGAGCACTTTCAGGTGATGGCGGAAGCGTCCGACGGGCAGGATGCGGTGCGGCTGGTCGAGGCACACCATCCGGACATCGCGATCTTGGACATCAGCATGCCGACGCTGAACGGCATAGATGCCGCCCGGGGATTGTCTCGCACCGCCCCTAAAACGAAAGTGATTCTGCTGACCCAGCACGAAGAGGAACAATACATCCATGAAGCGCTGGAGGCTGGCGTCAAGGGATACGTGTTGAAAAACCAGGTGGCAAACGACTTGATACAGGCGATCCGGCAAGTCTGCCGGGGCGAGTTTTACCTTAGCCCTGGAATATCGCGCGCCGTGATGGAAGCATACCGGAACAAATCGGATCGCCCAGCGGATCCTCTGACGGTTCGCGAGCGGCAGGTGCTGCAGCTGATTGCGGAAGGAAAGTCCACCAAGGATACGGCGTCGGTGCTGGGGATCAGCGTAAAGACGGCCGAATCACATCGGATGCGACTGATGCAGAAGTTGAACATCCACGAGACGGCGAGCCTGGTGCGTTACGCGGTCCGGCGCGGGTTGATCCAGCCCTAAGAGGGTTCTGCTCCAGAAATCAACGCCGGGCCTTCAACCCCGGTCAGGCGCTTTGCGATGGTTTTTCTTCCACGCAAGACCTACGAAATTCGGCCAGCTTCAGTTCAGGTCTTTACCCCTGCAGGAACCCCGGAAACCACCGGATTGATGCGGGCAAACGGAATCCCTAGTCTAGATACGGAGCTATGCCAACACGCATTCTGCTTGCTGATGACCACGCCATAATTCGCCAGGGACTGCGGGCGTTGCTGGAGAAACACGGGTTTCAAATCGTCGCTGAGGCATCAGACGGTCAGGAGGTTCTGCGCGCGGTGATGGAGGCGAATCCCGATGTGGCTATTGTGGATATAAGCATGCCGGTGCTGAACGGCGTGGACACGGCGCGCGAACTGAAGAAGTGCTCTCCCAAAACAAAAGTGATTCTGTTGACGCAACACGATGAAGAGCAGTATGTAACGGAATCGCTGCGCGCCGGAGTGAAGGGTTATGTGCTGAAGAGCCAGGCGGGCTCTGACCTGGTTCACGCCATCCAGGAGGTGTGCCGCGGGTCGGTATATTTAAGCCCGAGAATTTCCCGCGCGGTGGTGGACGCGTATCTCTCAAAGAGCTATGTTGCCGCCGATCCGCTCTCGGGGCGCGAACGGCAGGTACTGCAGCTGGTGGGAGAGGGGAAGTCCACCAAAGACATCGCAACACACCTGGGCATCAGCGTGAAAACGGCGGAATCGCACCGGGCGAGGCTGATGAAAAAGCTGGACATTCATGAAACAGCCAGCCTGGTGCGCTACGCGATTCGGAACGGACTGATCCAGCCTTGAAAAAATCAGGTTTTGTCCCGCCACCTGCCAAGAATATCCCCCTTCCTCATGTATACCCCCGTGTCCGCTCGCTTGCGGGGTCGAGCGAAGATAAATCCTCCGCAATGTTTCAAACAAAGTTTGTGCCGAACTTGCTCGAGGGGTTCGCATTGGCCGTACTGGCGGGATAAAGGAAGACTACGCTTTCACAGTGTTTGAGAGGCTTTTTAAAGACCGCGGCCTGCCCGCCAACATCCGCAGTGATAAAGGCGTACCCTTCGCTTCCGCTCACGCCTTGTTCCATTTGAGCAAGCTCACGGTGTGGTGGCTCCGCTTGGGCATCGGCATTGAACGCATCCAGCCCGGTCATCCGCATCAAAACGGCCGCCATGAACGCATGCATCTCACCTTGAAAAAAGAAGCGACCAAACCCGCCGTTGCCAACTTTCTTCAGCAACAGGCCCGCTTCGATGATTTCATCGAAGTCTTCAACAACGAACGTCCTCACGAAGTCTTGAACATGAAGTGCCCGTCCGAGGTCTACCAACCCTCTATTCGTCCGTACCAGGGACTCCCGGACACTGATTATCCTTTTCACGACAAAACCATCGTCATCACCAACTGCGGCCGCATCTGCCTCGGCCACAAAAAAATCAATTTCAGTACGGTCTTCGCCGGCCAAGCCGTCGGCATCAAAGAAGTTCACGATGACATCTGGCTGGTGAGCTTTATGGAGTATGAACTGGGATACTTCGATCGGGAGACTCGGGTGCTCGAACCGCTTGAAAATCCGTTCGGCCCAAAAGTGTAACCTATGTCTCCGGTACGATGTGTTAACCCATGTCTCCGGGCCGGACCCCTTGAAAAGATGGAGCCGAGAGTGGGAGTTGAACCCACGACCTGTCGATTACGAATCGACTGCTCTACCACTGAGCTACCTCGGCCCTGCTTCATGACGATAGCACCCGCTTAAAATCACTGTCAATTCGCGGTCAAAGGAATGTGCCGGAAAATGTTCAGCGAGAGAAGGGAAACATCGCCCAGCCTACACCGATGCCTACCAGCAGGAAGAGAAAGAGCGACCAGAGGATGTATTTCACGCGGTCCTGTGGCCGCCGACGGCCGAGAAATCCGAAAGCCACGGAAATTACGACGGCAAAAAGAAAAAATGCCTGGAAATGGGTGAGTTCGAGCGAGGAGGCGGGGGTCATGCTTTGTGCCCGCGCGCCGCTTCGAAAGCATGCAGGGCAGCCAAGAGATTCAGGACGCCGGCAGTAGCGAGGAGGCGCGTGCCGTAATCGCCGCCGGCATGGGAAACGTCGGCGCCGCCGGTTTCGACGGCCCGGGCGAAGAGGTAGAAGCTGCCAGTGCCGAGGTCGGCGATGTAGCCGAGCGTGTCAAAGGCATCGCTGCCCTGGCGGGTGAATACGTTGCCCTTCATGGACGCGCCGGCGAAGACGAGCAAACCAACCGAGAGAAAGACAACTAGAGCGCGCCCCCACATCATTTGCAGGGCGTGGCCAAGACCGGGCAAGAGCCACCCGGCAATGCCGAGAGCAACGGCACGGGATTCGCCGAGAACAGGTGCGGCGCTTATGGACGGAGCAGACTGGGTTCCGTCGTTTGCTGGGATCTGCGATGGTTCGTCCATTTTGCTCCAGTTTGAAAACATCAGGCTAGCAGCGGCAGGATCTCCTGCTGAACTCGGCCAGTAACGCGAGCCTCTTTTTCATCAATGTAGACATCCACTTCGCTGCGGATCCCGAATTCGGGCAGATAGATTCCCGGCTCAACGGAATTGCAGGTTTCAGGAATCAGGTGGCGGGCGTCGTGGGTTTCGAGGCCGTCCATATTAACGCCGTTGCCGTGCACCGCCTGGCCGATGTTGTGGCCGGTACGGTGAAAGAAATATTTTCCGTAGCCGGCTTTTTCGACGACTCGACGGGAAGCTTGGTCCACCTGCCAGCCTTGCAGAGGTTTGCCGGACTTGATGCAGTTCCGGATTAAATCCACGGCGGCATCGCGAGCCTCGCGGACAATTGTGAAAACCTTCGCGTACTTGTCGGGCACTCTTGCGCCGAGATAGCCGACCCAGGTGATGTCGTAGTAGACGCTGCCCGAGGCTTTCTGCTTACCCCAGACATCGAGGAGGAGCAGGTCGCCTTCCTTGATCATGGCGGAGGATTCGCGCGAGGGCCCATAGTGCGGATCGCTGGCGTTTCGATTCACCGCTACATCGGGGCCTTCTTCGGTGGTGAGGCCTTCTTCGTCGAAGCGTTTGCGAATCCATTGTTGCAGGTCGTATTCCGTCAGATGTTTGTTTTCGCGAACCGATTGCGCCGCGAACGCAAAAGCCTGTTGAACGATCTTGTCTATGGCGCGCCCGGCGGCGAGATGCGACTCGAGCTGCGACTTGCTCCAGCAGGCTTCGTATTTTTGGACGAGATCGGCAGAGGTGGCGACTTTCACACCGGTGCTGCGGACGAGTTCAATCGTACCGGCATCCACCATGGAGACGTAGGGGATGGCGTTTTTGGGCGAATACTGCATGGCTACGTTTTGGGAGCGACCGAGAATTTTTCTAAGGTTGCCGCGCAACTCTTCCTGCGCGGAGAAATAGAGAGTGTCACCGGGGAGACTGACGAGCGATTGCGCTTCGATTTTGTGAACCAGTTTTTTGGGCGTGCCCTTAGCGGGGATGAAATAGAACCAGCGGCGGGTGCGCATGCCGTCCGGAAGCCCCAGGATGCGGTGGGCGATGGGGTCGCGGCCGCGAAAATCGTAGAAGAGCCAGCCGTCGAGCTTCGCGGCCTTGAGATCTTTCTGAATGGATTCGATGTTTGCGGTCATGAACGGAATTCCTGCCCGTGGTGCAAAGGATTTTGAACGCGGCAGCTATGCGTCTTGGCGAAGGAGATCGAGAATCTGCTGCCGGGTGACGCCGAGAATCTCCACACGTTTGTTGCGACTGCGTTCGCCGCTCTGGATTCTAACAGCGGATTTCGGGGTTTTCAAAAGATCGGAGAGCAAAGCGACCAGGGATTCATTGGCTCGGTTTTCAACTGCCGGAGCGCAGAGACGAATTTTCAGCGCCCCGCCGAGGGCGCCGGCGATTTCGTTTTTGCTAGCGCGGGGCTGGACTCGGACGTTGAGAGTCAGCGTGCCGCGGGTGGGGTCTTCGGAGATTTCAAGGAAACTCATCGTTTACAAGACCCAGTTGAATTTTCTTGCACTACAGCCTTTCTCAAGAAAAATAATGCCTATCACTCACTCCGCTTCGCAGGAAACTCAAGTTCTCGCGCGGAGACTAGGTCGGGCCCCTCGCCCATCCTTGTCGGATAGGCTAAGGATGACACGTTTTTGAAGGGTTTCGCTCACTTACAAATGCGCGGTGCCCGAGAAATGGAGGAGAGAAGATTCTACCAGGCGCGTTGGTATTGCAGCGGCGGTGTTAGCTTGGCGCCGAGTTCCTGCGCCGCGCGGCGCGGCCAGTAGGGATCGCGCAGCAGTTCCCTGGCTAGAAAGACAAGATCGGCCTGCTCCGTCGTCAGGATTGTTTCGACTTGCGCGGGGTCCGTGAGCATTCCCACCGCGCCGGTGGGGATGCCCGCTTCATAGCGGATCGCGGCAGCAAACTTCACCTGGTAGCCGGGGCCCACAGGAATTTTCACATTGGGGACCAGGCCGCCGCTTGAAACATCCACCAAATCGATGCCCAGAGCCTTAAATCGTTTGCAAAGCTCGATGCTCTGCTGCAAATCCCAGCCGCCTTCCTTCCAGTCGGTGGCGGAGATGCGGACAAACAGCGGCCACTTTTCCGGCCAGATTTCGCGCACAGCTTGCGCAATGCGCAGGGGAAAACGCGCGCGATTCTCAAAGCTGCCCCCGTATTCGTCGGTGCGGAAATTGGACAGTGGGGAGAGAAATTGATGAGCCAGGTAGCCATGGGCGGCGTGGAGCTCTGCCACCTGGAAACCCGCGGCCAGAGCGCGATGTGCGGCGGTTCGGAAGTCCTCGACAATCTGGTCAATTTCTCCGACGGTGAGTTCTCTAGGCTCTGGGTAGTTGGTATCAAATGCCACGGCGCTCGGGGCCACGGGTACCCAGCCGCATTCATTCAGCGGAACTTTCCCTCCGCCGAGCCAAGGTGCGGCGGTGCTTCCCTTTCTGCCGGCGTGTGCCAGTTGCATGCCGGGGATCGCGCCCTGATCACGCACAAAATCAGCGATGGCCCTCCACGGCTCGATGTGGGCGTCGAGATAGATGCCGGTGTCAGAGGGCGAGATGCGGCCGATGGACTGCACCGCAGTAGCCTCGGTCATCACGAGCGCAGCGCCTCCGACCGCGCGGCTGCCAAGATGCACCAGGTGCCAGCTGCCGGGATGCCCGTCCTTGGCCGAGTATTCGCACATGGGCGAAACGGCAATCCTGTTTTTCAATTGCAACTCTCGCAGCTCTAACGGCGCAAAAAGCGTCATAGATTCTCCCAAGCATTCGTCGGATTCACTTCGTTAGATTCAAGGATTCTTCGGACGGGTACCGAAAATCGCCGTGCCAATGCGAACTTCCGTGGAGCCTTCCAGAATCGCGGCTTCGAAATCGTGGGACATCCCCATCGACAGAGTGGGGAGCGGCCGGGCAATGCGCGCCTCCAGTTGTTGCTTCAGCTTTCGCAGCCTCTCGAAAAACGGGCGGACTTCGTCGGGATTATCCCGGAACGGAGGGATGCACATCAAGCCTGCGAGTTCGAGATGAGCGAATGCAAGAAGGCGTTCCGCAAGTTCCGGCGAATCCGCCTCAGAAACGCCGCTTTTTGTTTCTTCACCGCCCATGTGCACTTCGATGAGGACACGAAGCTTTTCGCCAGTTCCTTTCTCCGCCTGTGCGCGGTCAAGCCGCTGAGCCAGCGACCAATCATCGACCGAATCGACGGAGTGGAAGACCTTCGCGGCGCGAGCAGCCTTGTTGCTCTGCAGGTGGCCGATGAGGTGCCAGGTAGCCCGAAGATCCGCCAGCGCGCTTAGCTTCCCTTCCCATTCCTGAACGCGGTTTTCGCCAAAGTGGCGGAGACCGACGTCATAGGCTTCGCGAATCGCGCCCGCGGGATGCGTTTTAGAAACGGCGATCAGAACAATCTCTTGGGGTTTTCTGGAGGCACGGAGCGCGGCCATTTCGATTTTCTCGCGGACGTTGTGAAAGTTTTCGCGGATTGTTGGGGTGGTCGCCATCGGAGTGCCGGTAAAATCCTAACATGCGGCGACGACTTCCCTGCGCGGGGCGCGGCCAGCCCCTCAACCTGGAGGCCATTGCAGGCCGCTCTGTCAGCCGATACACTGTGTGGCGCTGGTGGGTCTACGCCTGCCAAGAACCCGAGACATGACAACACGCGGATTGCTGATTGCTATCGAAGGCATCGACGGTAGCGGAAAACAGACGCAGGCCAAGCTCCTCGAACACTCACTCCAAGGCCTCGGCTACAAGGTTTATTCCACCGGATTTCCCCAGTACGAATCCTGGTTTGGGACGATGGTGGGGAAGTTCCTGAACGGGGATTTCGGGCCGCTCGAGAGCGTGGACCCTCATTTCACGGCGATGCTCTACGCCGGCGACCGGTTCGAGGCTAAGTCAAGGCTGGAAACGTCTCTCAACGAAGGGAAGATTGTGCTCGTTGACCGCTACATCGGCTCGAACCTTGCCCACCAGGTGGCCCTGGCGAAGCCCGAGAAGAGGGCGGAATTCCTGCGGTGGATTGAGCATCTGGAATATTCCATCTACGGACTGCCGAGAGAGAATATGATCCTGTACCTGCGGGTGCCGCCAAGCCAGGCGCAGAAGCTGGTGGCAAAGAAAAGCGAGCGCAAGTACACCGCCGCGACGCACGATATCCTGGAACAAAACCTGCGGCATCTGGAAGATGCGGCGGAGATGTACGACATGATGTCGCGCAGCCGTCCCTGGGCCACGATTCAGTGCTACGATTCCGCGAACAATGGGCTGCGAGTGCCGGAAGATATCGCGCGGGAATCGCTGCAAGCCGTAAAACCTTTGCTGGAGAGCTGGCGGAAAGGCTGAGCGATGGGATTCTCTGAATTTCTGGGCAACGAGGCGATGGTTGCGGCCCTGCGCGGCGCGTTGCGAGCGGAGCGCGTGCCCCATGCGATGCTCTTCACCGGGCCCCGGGGCGTGGGGAAATTCACGCTGGCGAGGATGTTTGCGCAAGCCGCGAACTGCGAACGGCTTAAGGACGACTTCTGCGGGGAATGCGCCACTTGCCAGCGCATCGGGCAGCTGGCTGACCTGGACGACTTAATCGCGCGAGGGCTCGCGGAGCGCGGGGAGAGCGCGGACGCGGCGACCGTGGAGCGCGTACCGCTGATCCTGCAGAGCCACCCGGATGTGTGGGTAATGGTGCCGGATCCGGTGAGGCTGAAAAGTCCCGTAGCGCGCCCCGTGCTGCGCATTGGCCAACTTCGCGCCGTCCAGCGGGCGGCCTATTTTCAACCGATGGGGCGGCGACGCGTGTTTATCCTGGACGGCGTGGAAACGATGCGCGCCGACGTGTCCAACGTATTCCTGAAAATCCTGGAAGAGCCGCCGGGTTCGGCAACGCTGATTTTGACGGCGCCTTCCCCGTTCAACCTGCTTCCCACCATCCTTTCGCGTTGCATGCAATTTCATTTTGCCCCCCTGCCCCAGGCCGAAGTCGAAAACATTTTGAAGGCAAAAGGCACCCTGAAATCTGGTGAAGTGAAGCTGGCGGCGCAACTCTCGGAGGGCAGCCCGGGGTTGGCCAGCGAGATGAACGTGCAAGCAGTGGTTGAGCGGCGGCAGGCAATTCTACGGATTTTGGAACATGCGGCGCGAGGGCAGGGATTTTCGCAGCTTTTCGCGGCCACCAATCAGCTCGCGAAGGATCGCGAATCGCCCTACGAGGATCTGCTCGCGGATTTCTATGGTCTGCTTTCAGATCTACTGGAATTGAACGCCGGGTTGAAGTCGCCGCAACTCCGCAATCCGCACCTTGCTAAGGAACTCCAAGCGCTCGCGCGGAGCGTCAGCTCCAACTGGGTGATGCGCGCGATTTCCGGAATTGACGAACTCGCTTCGGGGGCCCGGCGGAATCTTAACCGGCAGCTTGGGATGGACGCGCTGGCCGCGTCGCTCTCACCGACTCCCGGTGCCTCGCCGCTTCCGCGCTGAGGCATCTATCTTTATTCCGTCTGCCGCGTCATAATAAACGAAACCCAACGCCCGCGCCTTGCATCACACGGTTAGGAAACTTGCCAATCCGTTTAAGGAGCAGTCATGGTGAATCGCCGCATGTACCGTCCCAGTTTTGCGGACGTCAAGGAGCAGGCGCCACCCCGCGCCTCGCACAACAGCAGCTCCCACAACAATAATGGGCCCGTGCCAAGTAAGAAGCCTGCGCCTCCCGAGGTGACGCACGCGGAGAACTTCTATTGGGTCAAACAGATGCAGGGGCGCACGTCGATGGTGGTGGTGCTGGAAACAGGCGAAGAGTTGCGCGGAGCGGTCGAGTGGTACGATCGCGACTGCATCAAGCTGACGCGCAGCGGGGCGCCGAATCTGATGGTCTTCAAACGTTTCATCAAGTACGTGTATAAAGATGGAGAAGAGTCCGCCCAGGGCGGCGACGAGTAATCGTCTACTTCCTGAGTGTATTATCCCCGGCCGCTGAAAAGGTGAGCAGGGCCTTGGCCGCGAGTGTCCCGGTTTCGTTGAAAATCTCGCATTCCGTGACGATGAAGTTGCGCCCCTTGCGCAAGACGCGGGCATCCGCCCTCACGCGGCCGCCGGGCACCGGCTCCAGATAATTAATCTTCAATTCAAGTGTTGCGATCTCCACGCCTTTGGGAATAACGGTGTAGGCCGCGATTGCGGCGGTCGTGTCTGCCAGCGCCGCCAGGATGCCGCCATGGACCACACCATGAATCTGCTTGTGGCGCGGGCGGACGTCGAGGCGAAAGATCGCTCGCCCTTCGTGCACGCTTTCCACGTCGAAACCGAGAAGTTCCGAGGATTGGCTCTCCTTCATGCGGCGGCGTACAAGTTCTGTTGCCTGCTTCTCTTCCGGGGTCATTTTTCGCGACATTCGGATCAGCCTCTTTCAGTAAGCGGTCACTCCACCATCCACGGGGATCACGCTTCCGGTCATCCAGGAGGATTCCTCAGACGCCAGAAATACGGCCAGGCCGGCGATATCGGCCGGCTTTCCGAAGCGTCCTAGTGGGATCGAAGCCAGGCGGCTTTCGCGGGCCTGCCGGCCTGCTTCGGTTAGGGCGAACAAGTTTCGGGTCATATCGGATTCAACGATCGAGGGACAGAGACAGTTCACGCGGATATTGTCGTGGGCGTGATCGAGGGCCATGGCTTTGGTGAGCATGGTAACTCCCCCCTTGGAGGCGCAATAGGCCGCGCGGTCGCGGATGGCGACGATCCCCAAAACCGAGCCGACATTGATGATGGAGCCGCCCCCGGCCCGGCGCATGGCGGGAAGCGCGGCGCGAGACATCAGGAAGGGTCCTTTAACATTGGTGGCCATTACCCGGTCCCAGTCATTTTCGGAGATGCTTTCAACTGTCGAGACGCTAAGCGCCCCGGCATTATTGACCAGGACATTCACTTTTCCAAAGGCGTCTTCCGTGGATCTCACCACCCGCTGGGTGTCCGCTGCAATGGTGACGTCACATTCGAGTGCCAGTGCGGAACAACCAGCCTGCTCGAGAAGGCGCAGGGTCTCGTCCAGCTTTTCTCTCCGGCGGCCAGCTACGGCTACCAGCGTCCCTTCGCGGGCAAAGGCCAGGGCGATGGCTTGTCCTATGCCGGATCCCCCACCTGTGATCACCGCGCTTTTTCCGGCCAGGCGTGTCACGTTCCCTCTCCCCGTTACGTCTAATCGGTGTACCATGCCGCAGGCAACATGGTACGCCAGTTTGGCGGACGAACCGGTTCACACATCACCTATGCGTATTGGTATCACAGGGTATCCTACCTACGGGGGATCCGGAGTCGTGGCGACGGAGCTTGGCCAGGAACTGGCGGCCCGGGGTCATGAGGTGCATTTCATCACCTATGCGCCGCCGATTCGAATGAATGCCAATGATCCGCGGATTCATTTCCACCAGGCGGAGGTGGTTTCCTATCCCCTGTTTGACCACTCGCCGTATACCCTTTCGCTCGCCGTGAAAATGCTGGAAGTCTTTGAGAAGGAAGCGCTGGACATTTTGCATGTGCACTACGCAATTCCGCATTCGGTAAGTGCGTTGCTGGCCCGGCAGATGGCCGCGCCGCGACGCCTGCCGTTCATTACGACGCTGCATGGGACCGACATTACCCTGGTTGGGAACAATCCCAACTTTTTGCCGATCACGCGGTATTCGATTGAACAGAGCGATGGGGTGACTTCGATTTCGAACTACTTGCTGCGACAAACGGTTGCGGAATTCGGGATTAAGCGGCTGATCGAAGTGATTCCGAATTTCGTGAACTGCGACCTCTATATTCGGAAGCCGGACCCTCAGCTGAGGGCAGAGTGGGCGCCGGATGGGGAGCCGATTCTGATGCACCTTTCGAATTTCCGGCCGGTGAAACGCATTCTGGACGCAATCGAGATTTTCGCGCAGGTGCGCGAAAAAATGCCGGCAAGACTGGTGATGATTGGCGACGGCCCGGACCGCGAGCCCGCAGAAGCGCTGGCGCGCACTCGCGGAGTGGAAAAGGACGTGCTGTTTTTGGGCAAGCAGAACGGGATTAAGGAAAAACTGGGGCAAGCGGATCTATTTCTGCTCCCCTCGCAACTGGAATCCTTCGGTCTTGCGGCGCTTGAGGCGATGGCGTGCGAAGTGCCGGTAATTGCGACGAATACCGGCGGAGTTCCAGAAGTGATCGTGCACGGTGTCGACGGGTACCTGGTCGAACCCGGAGACGTGAAGACCGCGGCGAAATATGCGATCGAACTGCTTTCGCGTCCCGACCGGGGCCGCGAGATGGGACATCGTGCCCGAATCAATGCCAAGAAAAAATTCTGCTCCAGCGACGTGATCCCTATGTATGAACAGTATTACGAACAAGTCCTCGCCAGCAACTACTCTGCCAAAGCCGCGCGCTGAACGGCGCCCATCCGACTGAGAAAGTACGCCCTCGCGAAGTTCAAGGCCACAGAAAGCCTCTATCCCTTCTTGGCGACGCTGCACTCGGTGTGGCTTGCCGCGGCGCAGCTTCGTTGTGCTGCGACCCAGCGATAGCTGGAGTCGAGGAGCTTCATCGCGCCCGGGAGTTTTGCGAACCAGGCCAGCGGGCGCGCCCACCAGATTTCGCGTGCGACCGCGACGACGGCATCAGCGCCGCCATACTTCTTTCCGTCAGACAGCAGGAATCGCAATTCTCTGAACAGCAAATCCCTGTTCATTCCAAGAAGCGCTCCCACGCGGGGATCCTGGAGGGGAGCCACGGCCATGCCACGGCGGCCGAGGATGGGGGCGATCCAGCGGGCGCTTCGGGTACAGAAATCGCACTCGGCGTCAAAAAAGAGCCAGCCTTTCGCGTGTCGCCCTTTGCCATCTGTGTATTCATTCGCTAAGGAAATCATGGTCTGCCTTTTCTCTGCGGAACACTGCCCCCTTTGCGTCCTGCGTTGCCATTCTGCAGAATCGCCCGCCTCGGAAGGCGGCCGCTCTGCAAAAGACGGACTGCGCGTTGCGCGAGATTTTCTTCAGCCAGCCTTCTTCTTGTCGCTCCCCAGCAAGGTGATCACCTTGCCGCGCAACTTCCCTACACCTTTCAGCGCGACCATGGGCATGCGGAGAATCTCTTCGAACAGGCCGCTCATGGTGGTCAGGAAGTCGAGCATGCTTTCCAAGCGCTCGCGAGTGTAGGCGTCTCCAGAGGGCGTGGTCTTCACTTCCTGGACGCACTCGGCGAGCACGCGCAGCGTGGGATCGATCTCGCGGCGCTTGCGTTCTTCGGAGACGGTGCGGAAGATTTCCCAGACGTCTTTGGTGGTCTGAAAATGATCGCGGCGGTCGCCCAGCACGTGGACCAGGCTGACGATGCCCCATCCCTGCAATTCGCGCAGGCTGGTGCTGACATTGGAGCGGGCAACGGACAACGTGGTCGAAATCTCGTCCGCCGGCAATGGATGCGGAGAAAGGAAGAGCAGCGCGTGAACCTGGGCCACGGTGCGGTTGATGCCCCACTTGGTGCCCATTTCGCCCCAGTGAAGTATGAACTTCTGTGCTACGGGCGTCAGCCCAGTTTCGGGTGATTTAATTTGCTCGCTCAACAGTCGCCTCCTGACAATCTTCGATGAATTCACGCGAAGCGCGGGTTGCGGCTTTCCTTCTCCATCTTCGGACCAAATCGTTCGCCGCATCGGGCCAGTGAGGGAACAAAAACCGGAAGCCCTGGTTTTGGAGAACCCCAGAAACCACGCGACGGCTTTTTAGTAAAAGCTCAGTCTCGGTGCGGAGGCAAAATGCAGCGATCTCCAACATCCAAGCCCTGGCCGGCAAACCGATGCTCGCCCCCCAGGCATTTCGCAGTTGCGACAAAAACTGTTGGTTGGGCAGCGGGCCGGGAGAAGCAAGATTGACTACTCCCGTGATGTCCTCTTGCCCAATCAGGAATTCCACTGCCCGAAGAAAATCTTCCTCGTGGATCCATGACATAAACTGAAGGCCGGAACCCCAGGCTCCGCCCAATCGAGACCGAACTAGACGGAGAAGAACTTCAAAGACCCCTCCGGGCTCAACACCCATCACCATGGCGGACCGGAGAGCGATCCAACGCGTGCGGGAAGTATTTGAGGCGAAAAAGCTGCGTTCCCATTGGCGAGCAACGTCGATACTGAAACGCCATGTTTCGGGCACGTCCGGTTCGTTGCCGCCGAGCTCACCCGTGGCTTCATCCATATCGCGATCAAACGAGTGCCGATAAATGGTGGCTGTGCTGGAGTTCAGCCAAAGGCGGGGAGGAAAGCTCAACGACTCGACCGCCTTGCCCAGAATTGTGGTTGATTCCACGCGGGATTGCAGGATTGCCGCACGGTTGCGGGCGGTATAGCGGCAGTCGACGCTGCGTCCAGCGAAGTTGATCAGTATGTCTGCATGCTCCAGGAGCTCAACCCACGAGCCCAGACTCTTGCCATCCCAGACGCCGGTCTCCCAGGCGTTCAGCGAAGGGGAGGTTTGCCGCCGAGCCGCGACCGAGGAATGGCGCGGGCTGCGGGTGAGCGTTGTCACCCGGTGTCCCTGACTGGAGAAATGGCGCGCCACGAGGCGTCCGAGGTGGCCCTCCCCGCCGGGCATGATGATGCGAAGCGGAACGCCCGGCTGAAGTGGTGGGTTGGCCGGGGCTGTTCTCGAAGCTGCGGTTATGTCTGTCATTTCTGTTACAACAGAATATACAGAATTGGCATGCGAGTGTCAAGGGGCATTCTTCGAGGGTTGGGAGGAGACCTTGGAGACCGAAAAGCGGAAGCTCCGCTTGCGCACTGAAAACTGGGAGTGGCCCGCCCGCCGCGGCGGATGGGCCCCGGATGAGGCAGCGACTGCTTAGAGCGGAATCAGAAGACGCTGACTTCGGGGATGGCGGGGGCCAGTTCGGGGACGTCAATCCGGATGGTGGTTCCCTGCCCCTCGTGGCTTTCAATGTCCAGCTGGAAATCTTCGCCGTAGAGAACCCTTAAGCGCTCCCGAACGTTGCTGAGGCCGATGCCTTCCACGTAAACGTGTGGCATTTTTTCTTCCGAGATACCTACGCCATTGTCGGCAATCTCGATGTGCAGACGGCCACCATTGCTGGTGGTGCGGAGCAGGATGCGGCCGCCTTCGAGCTTGGGCGCGAGGCCGTGTTTCAGGCTGTTTTCGACCATGGGCTGCAGCAGCATGCTGGGAATGAAGGTTTCGAGCGTCACTTCGTCAATTTCCTTCACGATGTCAAGGTTGTCGTGGCCGAAACGGGCGACTTCGATGTCGAGATAGTCGTCAATGAAGGAAAGTTCTTCACGCAGGGGCACGAAAGTCTCGTGCTTGCGCAGCAGGCGACGAAGGATGTTGCTGAGCTTCAGCACGACGCCGCGGGCCGAGTCGGGATCGATGCGGATGAGCGCGGAAACCGTGTTCAGAGTGTTAAACAAGAAGTGGGGATTGATCTGGCTCGAGAGCGCATCCATTCTGGCGCGCAGCAGGAGTTGCTGGTGGCGTTCGAGGTTCATCTCGATGCGGGTGTTGTTCCAGATTTTTAGCGGCGACGCGACGGACATCAGCGTGGCGATGACGACCAGGGCGAGCTGCCAGTTCCACTGGGGATCGAGGGCGAAGAGCCACTTGGGCTTGGTGGCTTCGACAAGCGCGACGCGGCCAAGTTCCAGGCCGACGCAGGTGAGGAGGGGAAGCATCTCCCACATGATTTCGGTGTCGCGGATCATGCGCATCAGTGCCTTGGGGATATTGAGGAAGGTGAAAGGGCCGAAATTCCAGAGCGCCTCCTTGTCGGGAATCACCTGGCGGATCAAGCCGCCGAGCAAACCCGCGGTCGCAGCTGCCGGCATGCCGAGCCATTCGTGGGCCATCAGGGCGGGAATGGTGATGATGGCGCCGCCGATGGGGCCGACGACGCGACCGCCCAGGAGGCCCATGAGGAATGCGCCTTCCAGAGAGAGATCGGCGAAGCGGTAGTAGGGGCTGACGAGGCGCAGGGTAACGCCGACGATCAGTGGCGGGGTCATGAATAGCATTAGTTTCAGTTTTTGATCGGCATCGCGCTCTTCGGTGAACAGCACACGGCGGAAAGTGTTCCAGCGGGCCAGCAGGGCGGCGATGGAGGATGCGACGCCCACCTTGAGAAGAAGGGTGAAGAGAAGTTCCCGGATTGAGAGCGTGGTATCCATGGTGCTTCCGAGGCGCAAGCTTGCGCTAGCCAAACTCCATCCTATTGTAATTGTAAAGAATCTGTCACGGAAAGCTGAGCCCGTCGTGCGGGAATCGGACTGCCTGCTATACTGAACTTTTCCTATGATGAAGAAACTCACTACTGCCAGGCCCAAGAACGGAGCGAAGGGCTCGCTCAACGTGGCTGCTAAAGCGGTGCTTCCCACGAAGTTCGGAAGATTCTCGATCTATGGATTCGAGGGCCGCGGGCCGCAAGAAGAAGCGGTGGCGCTGGTGCGGGGGAATTTGAACGGCCACGTGGCGCCGTTGGTGCGCGTGCACTCGCAGTGCCTTACGGGCGATGTGCTGACTTCCCTGCGCTGCGACTGCCGGGCACAGCTGGAGCTTTCGCTGAAGAGAATTTCCGAAGCGCCTTCTGGAATTTTGCTGTACTTGGCGCAAGAAGGACGCGGCATTGGGTTGATGAACAAATTGCGCGCCTATGAATTGCAGGACGGCGGAATGGACACGGTGGAGGCCAACGAATCGCTGGGCTTCGCGGCGGATGCACGGGAATATGAATTCCCGGCGAAGATTTTGAAGAAGCTGGGAGCGACCCGCATCCGGTTGCTTTCCAACAACCCCGATAAGATCAGGCAACTGGAGTCGGCGGGCATACGCGTGGTGGAGCGGGTTCCGTGCCAGCCACGGTTGTCGAAAATTTCGCGGCGCTACCTGCAAACGAAGAAGCGTAAGATGGGGCATCTTCTCGAGGGCGTGTAGCCCTCCAGCGACCTCCCCAGAGGTGGCTCCATGACGTCAGTCATTCAGCAAACGGTACGTTTTCGCACTTCTCCGCACACCCTCTTCGAGATGTACCTCGATTCAGAGATTCATTCGCAGTCCACAGGCATGCCCTCTCGGATCGGCCGCAAGATTGGCGGGCGATTTCAGGCGTTTGATGGAAAGCTGGAAGGAAAGAATCTGCTGATCGTGCCGGGCAAGCAAATCGTGCAGCTCTGGCGGGCGACACATTGGAAGAAGGGGGATTGGTCGATTTTGATTCTGACGTTCAGCAAGGTGGCAGGTGGCGCCGAGATCGATCTGGTGCACGTTGGCGTGCCGGCTTACGATCACAAGGGAGTGCAGGCAGGGTGGCCCAAATATTACTGGAGGCCGTGGGGGAGGTTTTTGATGAAGTGAGAGAAGGGATTCGCGTGCTTCACTTGCGCGGGCGGTCGTGTCGGAGTTTGGCTTTGGGTTGAATCCGCAAAAGCGGACCTGCCGCGGCGGACGGCAGGCCGTACAAGTATTCGGCTAGCCGCCGCCCACGAATTGGACTATTTCAAGGCGGTCGCCAGCGGCTACCTGGGTTAGTTCCCATTTGGTTTTCGGCAGGATTTCCAGATTGTATTCGATGGCGACGCGGCCTGGGTTGAGTCCCAGGTGGTCGAGAAGGGCGCGCACGCTGGTGCCAGGCGGCAATTGCTTAGTTTCTCCGTTGACGTGCACGTGAATCGGTTCGGCCATGGCCCCATCATACTGCAGGGACGCGCGGTTTCGCACGCAGGGAAAAGCGCAGGCAGGCAGTAGCTCTGTGCGCTTCGGCACGAATCACCAGTGCCGGCTCGCCGCCCGTAAGTTTCGGCATCTCGAACAGGATCGTAGCCTGACCATCGGCTCCAGTGTGGCTGGAGTAGGGCGGATGCCCGGCGCTGCCTTCAACCTCGGCGCTCACACTGGCACCTGAAATGGACGCGCCGCCTTCCTCTTTGACCGCAACGTGGAGCGCGGCCTGTTTTCCCGTTAGCCAGGAGCGGGCATTCAGAAGCTCCAGGATCAATTTTGGCGGTTCGACAACAGTGGCTGCCGACTTTTCCAAGTTGGCCTCGGCATGATGGGAATGTCCTGAAGCCGCGTTCGCGGAAGCGGAAGTCGGTTGGGGTATTGCCAACTGGAGTTCCCCGCTGCGGATCGCTTCGAGCACGGTGCGGTGCTGGTCGTCAACGCGGAGCTTCAACGCCTGCTGGTTTTCGTCATTCATCGGGAGCAGGTCGTGATAATTGTTCGTCCGGCGATGGAGCACACGTCCTTGAAAATAAACCGTGGTATCAATCAGGGCGTGGGTTGCACCGCGATCTTCGGTTTGCACATGCAAGGTGTTCGATCCGAGTTTGAGATTGGAGTTGTGCCCGAAGACCATCATCTTCCTCTATGCTCGCGAACGCGCCGGACTACACCCGCAGTATATGCCACACGCGCCAGAATTTTTCTTGCGGGAGTATTTGACCGCGTGGCTCCCCACTCGCTATTATAACGCTTTGACTATGACCCCCACCGGCCTGCAAGCATACGTTCCCCTAGTAATACACCTGCTGGTGGCAGCTTTTCTTGCGGGCGTGCTGATTACCCTCTCAACGTTGGTGGGTTGGAGGCGGCCCAATAAGGCGAAGCAGCAGCCCTACGAATGCGGTATCACGCCGACGGGGGATGCGCGCGATCCCTTCTCCGTTAAGTTTTATCTAGTCGCTATGGTTTTTATTCTGTTCGACGTGGAGGCCATTTTTCTGTACCCCTGGGCTTTCATTTTCAAGGATTTGGTACGCGATCCAAAGACCAAGACGTTCGGCTTCATGGAAATGATGATTTATGTTGCCATCCTTTTGGTCGGTTACATCTATCTTTTGAAGAAGGGCGCATTCGACTGGAATAAAACACAGAAGTAAGGCCAGTCTCCCTTCAAGGAATTCATTAACGTGCCGCAGCCCGCTCATGCAAATGCTAGTGCTGTAATCGACCGCCTTCGCACCTGGAAACCGGAGAGCGTTTCGCAGGTGATTGAGTACCGCGGCGAGACGACCGTCGTGGTGCCCCACAAACTGCTGCTGGCCACCGCGGAGCAATGCAAGCAAGATCCCGAACTCAATTTTAACCAGTTGAGCGACGCCACCTGCGTAGATCGCTTTCCGAACGAACCGCGATTCGAGTTGAACTACCAACTGCTTTCGATTCCCCGCCTGGCACGGATCCGGTTGCGCACCAGCGTCAGCGGCCAGCAGCCGGTGATTGATTCACTGGAACCCCTGTGGCCTGGGGCCAACTGGTTGGAGCGGGAGATTTTTGACCTTTTCGGGATTCGCTTTGAAGGGCATACGGATTTGCGCCGCATTCTTTTGCCGGATGAGTTTGAAGGAGCACCACTTCGCCGGGATTTTCCGGTGGAGGGCAAGCGCTAGATTCCGCCGGGCGGACTGAGACCCATGACAACGGTTGAAACAGCAGTCGGCACATCGAAAACAATGGTCCTGAATATGGGGCCACAGCACCCCTCTACGCACGGAGTGTTGCGTGTTTTGCTGGAGCTGGATGGCGAGAACGTGGTGACCGCGGTCCCCGACCTGGGCTACCTGCACACCGGCATCGAGAAGAGCTGCGAGGACAAAACCTACTCGCAGGCCATCACGCTGACCGACCGGATGGATTACCTGAATCCCCTGGGTAACAACCTGGTGTATTGCCTGGCGGTGGAAAAACTTCTGGGGCTTGAGGTGCCGAAGCGAGCGCAATACTTCCGCGTGATGATGGTGGAACTGCAACGCGTTTCTTCGCACCTGGTGTGGCTGGGGACGCACGCGCTGGACATGGGCGCGATGTCGGTGATGCTCTATTGCTTCCGCGAACGCGAAGAGATTCTGAAGATTTTCGAGCGCTTTGCCGGGCAGCGCATGATGACCAGCTACATCCGCATCGGCGGGCTGGCGCTGGAGCCACCGGCGGGATGGCGTGAATTGGTGAAACGCTTCCTGGACATGATGCCGGCGCGCATTGACGAGTATGAGGAATTGCTGACCAAAAACAGGATCTGGCATGGGCGCCTGAAAGGTGTTGGCTATCTGCCGGCGGAAACCCTGATTGCGATGAGCACCACAGGGCCGGGTTTGCGCGCGGCCGGCGTGGCCTTCGATAATCGCAAAGCGTTTCCCTATTCCTCGTACGAAGAGTTCGATTTCAACGTGCCGACGCGGACCGAATCCGATTGCTTCGCGCGTTATCTGGTGCGCGTGCAGGAAATGCGCGAAAGCTTGAAGATCGTGCGCCAAGCGATGGGAAAAATTACGGATCAAGGCCCGATCAAGTCCGAAGCGCCGGGCATCGTGCCGCCGCAGCGCGAAAAGATGAAGACGGAGATGGAAGCGCTGATCTACCACTTCAAGATTTTCACGGAAGGCTTTTCGCCGCCGCCGGGAGAAGTTTACGTGCCGGTCGAATCGCCACGCGGCGAGTTGGGATGTTTCATCGCCAGCGACGGATCGCCGAAACCTCTGCGCGTGCATTTCCGCGGGCCGTCGTTTGTGAATTTGCAGGCGCTTCCGCTGATGGTGAAGGGCCAGTTGATCGCCGACACAGTCGCGTCCATCGGAACGATTGATATCGTGCTCGGAGAAGTGGACAGATAACGCCTATGCAACTTAGTCCAAAACTCGCCGCGAAATTCGACAAACTCCAGAGCAGCTATCCGGTGAAGCGCAGCGCGCTTATTCCGATGCTGATGTACGGGCAGGACGAACTTGGCTCGGTGAGCGATGAGCTGATAGCGGAGATTGCGCGACGCCTGGGTCTGAACAACGTACAGGTGGAAGAGACACTGGCGTACTATTCGATGCTGCACCGCCAACCGATCGGCAAACATCATGTGCAGGTGTGCACCAACGTGGCGTGCATGCTGCGTGGCGGCGCAGAACTTCTGGAACATGCCAAGAAGCGGTTGGAAATCGGGCACAAGGAAGTCACCAAAGACGGGGTTTTCTCGCTGGAAGAAGTGGAGTGCATTGGAGCTTGCACGGGCGCGCCTGCGATCCAGGTGAATTACGACTTCTACGAAAATGTGACGCCGCTCAATCTGGACCGCCTGATCGAAGATCTGGACAAGGGAAAGCGGCCGGAGCCGCAAGGGGTGATCAGCGGGGCGCTGCATGAACGCGCGAAGCAAGAAACGCCCCTGATCAGCAAGCGCTGGGGGATCAAGGATTCCCACAAGATTGACGTGGCACTGCAGCACGGGGCGTACCAGGCGCTCGATAAGGCGCTGAAGCAGATGACCCCGGAATCGATCATTGACGAGGTAAAGCAATCGAGCCTGCGCGGCCGCGGCGGAGCCGGCTTCCCGACGGGATTGAAGTGGTCTTTTGTGCCGAAGGACTCCCCGAAGCCCAAGTACGTGATTTGCAACGCTGACGAATCGGAGCCGGGAACCTGCAAGGACCGGCCGCTGATGGAAATGGATCCGCATCAACTGATCGAAGGCATCACCATCGCGGGACGGGCCATCAATGCGCACAGCGGATTCATTTATATTCGTGGCGAATATCGCTACGTGCTGGACATTGTGGATGCAGCGATTGCCGAGGCTTACGAGCGCGGCTACCTGGGCAAGAATATTCTTGATTCCGGCTTTGATTTTGACTTGCTGATTCATACCGGTGCGGGCGCCTATGAGTGCGGCGAAGAGTCGGCGTTGATGGAATCGCTCGAAGGCAAGCGCGGGAATCCCCGCATTAAGCCTCCCTTCCCTGCCGTGGTCGGCCTGTATGGCTGCCCGACGATCATTAACAATGTGGAAACGCTTTGCGCGGTTCCTGCCATTATTCTGGAGGGCGGCCTGACCTACGCTAATCGCGGCACGCCGAAGAATGGCGGCACGCGCCTGCTGTGCGTATCGGGCAGCGTCAATAAGCCTGGGATCTATGAAATTCCGCTGGGCATGAACATGAAGAAGTTCATTGATGAGATGGCCGGCGGGATGCGCAATGGCAAGAAACTGAAGGCAGTGATCCCAGGAGGGAGTTCCTGCCCGGTGTTCAGGGCTGAGGAAATCGACATCGCCATGGACTACGATACAGTCGCCAAAGCGGGTTCGATGCTCGGCTCCGGCGGCATGGTGGTAATTGACGAAGACACCTGCATGGTGGACATGGCGCGTCGGATTATGCATTTTTACGCCCACGAATCCTGCGGATGGTGCATCCCCTGCCGCGAGGGAACCAGCTGGCTGAAGAAAATGCTGGACCGCTTTCATGCCGGGCTGGGGCGCCCGGAAGACATCGACCTGATCGGGGAACTCTCAATGAACATGCTCGGGCGGACGTTCTGCCCGCTCGGAGACGCCGCGGCGATGCCGACGATCAGCATCGTGCAAAAATTCCGCAACGAGTTCGAAGATCATTTGCAGGGACGTTGTGCGTACAACAAATCCGCTGAAGCGTTAATCGGTTCGCGGTAGGGACTCATGGCTGAAACGAAACTTGTACATCTGAAGATTGATGACCGCGACGTGGAGGTTCCCGCCGGAACGCTGGTGATTGAAGCAACGCGGCGGCTGGGGATTGAAGTGCCGTCGTTCTGCTACTACCCGGGACTTACATTGCAGGCAGCTTGCCGGATGTGCCTGATCGAAGTCGAAAAGGCGCCTAAACTGCAAACCGCGTGCACGCAGGTGGTCGGTGAAGGCATGGTGGTGCGGACGAACACAGAGCAGGTGCGCAACGCGCGGAAGTTCATGCTGGAATTTCTGTTGAGCAACCACCCGCTCGATTGCCCGGTATGCGACAAGGGCGGCGAGTGCGAACTTCAGGACATGGTTTTCCGTTATGGCGCGGATACCAGCCGGTTTGTGGAAGAGAAAATTCACCGGCCCGAGGAAAAGTGGTCGGACCTGGTCTATTACGATGCGCCGCGCTGCATCCTGTGTTTCCGCTGCGTGCGGGTTTGCGATGAGGGCATGGATGTGAAGGCGCTGGGCGTGGGCATGCGCGGCGCGCATTCGATTATCATTCCGAACCGCGAAGATCACCTGGAATGCGAAGAGTGTGGGATGTGCATTGATATTTGCCCGGTTGGCGCGCTGACCAGCGGCACGTACCGCTACAAGACGCGGCCCTGGGAAATGCAGTACGTATCGACGATTTGCACGCACTGCTCGAACGGGTGCAAAACCACGCTGAGCGTGCGCAATCACGAGATCCTGCGCGCCAATAACCGCGACCTTTCCGGTATTAACAAAGAGTTCCTGTGCGTGAAGGGCCGCTTTGGCTTTGATTTCACGAAGCACCCTGAACGCCTGAAGCAGCCACTGTTGCGCAAGGGCGGCAAGCTTTTCCCCGTATCCTGGGAAGAAGCTGCGCAAGCTGCCGCCACCAAACTGAAAGAGCTGCACACGGCTTACGGCGGGGAGGCCATCGGGTTCATCGGCTCGAACCGCGCTTCGAACGAAGAGAACTATATGTTGCAGCGGCTGGCTCGCGCGACGTTTGGCACGAACAACATTGATCATCATCGGACCGCGGATTACACCGGCCTGGTTACCGCTTTGGGGGAACGAGCGGCCGATTCGTCGCTGACGATGGAGCACCTTTACCAGTCGAATGCGGTGCTGGTGATAGGCAACGACCCTTCCAATCAGAATCCGCTCGTGGGATGGCAGATTCGCGCCGGGATTCGTCACAATGGCGCGAAGATCTTCCTTGTGAATTCGCGGGAGATCAAGCTGGAGCGCAAGGCGACGCAATTTGTTCAGGTGGCAGACGGGCAGGAAGCCGCCGCGGTGCGCTGGCTGGCAACGGGCGAAGGGCAATTGGCCGCGGGGGTTTCCGAGAAGTTGGCCGCACTCAAGTCAGCGCTCGAAGCGGAGCCGGATGTTGCCATTGTTTTCGGGTCGGAGCTCACCGGCAAGGCGATCGAAGATGTGGTCGCGTTTGGCTTGAAACTGCCCGGCAAGGTGCGCTACATGGCCTTGGGCGATTATGCGAATTCGCGCGGCGCGGCGGACATGGGAGTGCTGCCGGACCGCTTGCCGGGTTACGCGTATCTCGACAATAGGGGCGTAGTCGAATCGCTGGCGAAACATTGGGGCGCGCAGGTTCCCACGAAGCAGGGCATGACAGCGCCGGAAATGATCGACGCGGCGCAGACCGGAAGACTCAAAGCACTCTACGTCGTCGGAGCGAATCCCTTCGCGCATTTCGGGAAGTCCGCCGCGGGACGCGGAAACCTGGGGCTGCTGATCGTACACGAACTTTTCTTGACAGAAACCGCGCAGTTGGCGGATATCGTCTTCCCCGCCGCCTCCGCTTACGAGAAAGACGGAAGCGTTACGAATACGGCCGGCGAAATTCAATTGTTGCACAAGGCCGCCGAGGTGATGGGGGCGCGGAGCGACTTTGACTTGCTGCGCATTGTGTCGCACCAACTGGAACGCGCCGGTCTCGGGAAGGCGTTCCACTTCAAGACGCCGGCAGCTGTGTTTGAGGAAATCCGCAAAACTGTTCCAGGCTATAACGTAGAGTCGATAGGCCTGCTGACGGGCGGCGCAGAGCCAACGAAGATCGAGTTCTCGAAAAACGGGCACGCGCCATACGACGTGCCGGTTCAGCTGATTCGCCCGGCGAACGACAATCTCTTCACCAGCGGAACACTGGGCCGCTTTTGCACCATGATGCAAACCTTGCCGGAGGCGGAAGCGAAGCCGTGAGCGAAATTCTAGCCAAGTATGGGTTCCTGATCGTTCCGATTATCAAGGTCGCTATTCTTGTTTTCGTCGTGCTGACACTGGATGCGTATCTCACCTGGCTGGAGCGCAAAGTGATTGCCCACATACAGGCGCGCTGGGGACCGCACCGCGTCGGTCCGCATGGCTTGTTGCAGCCCCTGGCGGACGGGATCAAGTTTATCCTGAAAGAAGACCCCATGCCGTCGGGCGTGGACAAAAAGGCGTATTTCTTTGCTCCGTTCCTGACGCTCATGCTGGCGCTGACGTCGCTGGCGGTGATTCCCTTCGGGCCCGACATCACGATCTTCGGCTACACTACGAATTTTGGGATCGCGGATGTGAACCTCAGCCTGCTGGTGCTCTTCGCGATCACGGCGCTCGGCGTGTACGGGATCGCGCTGGCCGGGTGGGGCTCCAACAGCAAGTATTCGCTGCTTGGCGGGCTGCGCAGCTCGGCGCAGATGATCAGCTACGAATTGGCGCTGACGCTTTCCGTCGTGGGCGTGCTCTTGATTGCTGGGGATCTGAGCCTGAAACACATCGTGGAGAAGCAGGCCGGGGATTTCGGACTGCTCAGCTGGAATATTGTTGGGTTGAGCAAAGGCGGCGGGGGCTTCACTCAAATCATCGGCTGCGTCTGCTTTTTCATCGCGGCAATCGCGGAAACGAACCGCGTGCCGTTTGACCTTGCGGAAGCGGAATCGGAGCTGGTGGCGGGGTTTCATACGGAATACGCCTCGATGAAATTCGCGATGTTTTTCATCGGCGAATACACCAGCATGATCGCGGTGTCATCCCTGTTTACGATTCTGTTTTTTGGCGGCTGGCTGTCTCCCTTCCCTGCTTCCTGGCCGCTAACGCACTATCTTCCTTCGATCATCCTGGTTCCGCTGGGACTGTGGGTAGTGTTTGACGGGCTTCGGTACGAAACGATTTTGGGGCGCATCATTCTTCCGGGACTGGGCGCGGTGTTTATCCTGCTGGGCGCCGGGTTGTTCCTGTCACCCGTGAACGAACTGATCCAAGGGCCGTTCTGGTTCTTCGCCAAGGTCGGGGCGGTATTGTTCTTTTACATCTGGATGCGGGCGACGCTGCCGAGGTTCCGGTATGACCAGCTTATGGGCTTCGGCTGGAAATTCCTGCTGCCGGTTTCCATTGCGAACGTGGTGCTGACCAGTGCGTTTATCATGTGGAGAATGAAGTGATGAGCGGCGTTCTCGTGATTTTCTTTGTATTGGCGGCTCTGGCTGTGTTCGGGGCGGTCAGCCTGATCCTGCAAAGCCACCCGATTCACAGCGCGTTGTCGCTGATCCTTGTGATGGTGTCGCTGGCGGGCTTGTACTTGCTGATGGGTGCAGAATTCATCGCGGCGGTCCAGATCATCGTTTATGGCGGCGCAGTGATGGTTCTGTTTGTCTTTGTGATCATGCTGCTGAACGCCGGGGTGGAAGAACGCACGAACTTTTCAAAGCTGGCGACGTTTGGCGGAATACCGCTGGCGCTGGCATTGGGTGGAATCATTGCCGCGGCAATCGCACGCTCCAGCGGCAACTTGCCGCCCCCCGCGGCGAGCGGGGCGATGACTTCCACGCGGGAGCTTTCGAAGCTGCTGTTTTCCGAATTTGTTTACCCGTTTGAACTGACGTCGTTCCTAATCCTTGTGGCCATCCTGGGCGCGATCGTGCTGGCTCAGCGGGAGAACTGACATGGTCCCGACAAACTACTACCTGATTTTGAGCGCTATCCTGTTTGGTCTGGGAGTTCTGGCGTTCGTTTTCAAGCGCAACATCATCACCATCTTCATGGCCATCGAGCTGATGCTGAATGCCGTCAACCTGGCGTTTGTGGCTTTCAGCCAGGCGCTGGGCAAGCCGGATGGCGAAGTTTTTGTTCTTTTTGTAATTGTAGTCGCGGCGGCGGAAGCGGCTGTGGGGCTGGGCATCATCATCCTCACGGCGCGCAACCGGCGCTCGCTGAACGTTGAGCGCGTGGACCTACTCAAACTCTAATGCCGATACTTGAAAATCTCTGGATCATTCCGCTGCTGCCGCTGCTGGGCTCGGCGATCAACGGGCTGTTTGGCGCGAAGTGGTCAAAGGCCATCGTGAACAGCGTAGCGCTTGGTTCGACGGGCGTTTCGTTTCTCTGCGCTGTCGAGGCGGTGCGCGAATTTCTTGGCTACTACGAAACCAGTCACAAAGCGTGGGTAAAACCATTTTTCGACTGGATTGTCGCCGGCAGCTTCCGCGCAGGTTTTGATCTGCAGCTCGACCAGCTCACGGTGGTGATGCTGCTGGTGGTGACCGGCGTCGGCTTCCTGATTCACATTTATTCGACCGGGTACATGGCGCATGAGGGTGGCTACTACCGGTTCTTCTCCTACCTCAACCTGTTCATGTTTTTCATGCTGATCCTGGTGCTAGCGGCGAATTATGTGTTGCTGTTCGTTGGCTGGGAAGGCGTGGGGTTGTGCAGCTACCTGCTGATCGGGTTTTACTTCCTGAAGAAATCGGCTGCGGACGCGGGGAAAAAGGCGTTCATCGTCAACCGCATCGGCGACTTCGGCTTCATGCTGGGAATGTTCCTGCTATTCCGCACGTTCCACTCTTTGGATTTCACAACGGTGTTTGATGCCGCCTCACAAGCTGGCGTAGCCCACGAATCGCTGGGCCAGTTCGGCACTTTGACCATCGCCTGCATTCTTCTGTTTGTAGGCGCCACCGGCAAATCAGCGCAACTCCCATTGTACGTGTGGCTGCCTGATGCGATGGAAGGGCCGACCCCTGTTAGCGCCCTGATCCACGCCGCCACGATGGTGACGGCTGGCGTGTACGTCGTTGCCCGCTCGCATGTTCTCTTTGCACACTCAGAGACGGCGATGTACATCGTGGCCATTGTCGGTTGCGCGACAGCATTCTTTGCGGCAACCATCGGCCTGGTACAGTCCGACATCAAGAAAGTTCTTGCCTATTCCACCGTCAGCCAGCTTGGCTACATGTTTCTCGCTTGCGGAGTTGGCGCTTTTGGGGCTGGAATTTTCCACCTGATGACCCATGCATTCTTCAAGGCGCTGTTGTTCCTTTCGGCGGGAAGCGTGATACACGCTATGGGCGGCGAGCAGGACATGTGGCACATGGGCGGCCTCAGCAAGAAGATCAAGGTCACTTTCGTGTGCATGCTGTTCGGCACAATTGCGATTGCAGGATTTCCGCCGTTTGCGGCGTTTTTCTCGAAAGATTCGATTTTGTTTGCCGCGTACAACTATGAGAATGGCGGCAAGGTGCTGTACGGCGTGGGGCTGCTCGCCGCGGTGCTTACATCGTTCTACATGTTCCGGTTGATCTGGCTGACGTTTTACGGCGAGAAGCGCTACGACGAGCATAAGGTGCATGTGCATGAATCGCCGGGCACCATGACGGGGCCTTTGATGATCCTGGCGTTCCTTTCGCTGACCGGCGGGTGGTTCGCGCTGCCGGCGCTGTTTGGGGGCAAGGATTACTTCGCGGAATTTCTTTCACCGGTGTTTGGCACTGGCGAAGCGGGCGGCGCAGAAACGGCCCAATCGCTCGAGCACATGCTTTCGATCGTTGCCGTCGTTGCGGCAACGGCGGGCCTGGTGGTGGCGTGGCGCATGTATGCAAAGGGCGCGAAGCGGGGGACATCGGAAGGCGTGCACAAGCTGCTCTACAACAAATATTATGTGGACGAACTGTATGCGGCTGCCGTCGTACGGCCGCTGATGTGGCTCTCGACGAATGTGCTTTGGAAGGTTGTGGACGCCGGAATGATTGACGGGGCAGTCAACGGGGTTGCGGACGGGGCGACGGCGGTTGGGGATACGCTTCGCCACACGCAATCGGGCAACACGCGGAGTTATGCGGTTTGGGTGGTCGTCGGCGCGATTGTGGTGCTCGGCATAGTCTTCTGGCCGATTCTGCATCCGGCGCTCATCGGAGGGGTACGCTAATGGAACTCAGCGGACATCTCCTCTCGATTCTGATTTTCTTTCCGGCGTTTGGCGCGCTGGCACTGCTTTTTTTGCGGAATGACGACGATCTCTGGATCCGGCGCCTGACCTTTGTAGTCTCCGTCGTTGAGTTTCTCTTCTCGATGATCCTGCTCCGCGTGGTGGCTATCGGCGTTCCAGGCTACGCGCTGACCGAGTACAAGGCTTGGATTTCTTCTCCGCCGATCAATTACCACCTCGGCGTGGACGGCATCAGCATGTTCCTGGTGATTCTGACCACGCTGCTGACGCCGATCTGCGTGTTGGCGTCATGGAAGGGCGTGCATCACCGCATCAAGGAATTCCACGTGATGCTGCTGTTGCTCGAAGTGGGCATCATCGGTGTGTTCCTGGCGCTGGACCTGTTCGTATTCTTCCTGTTCTGGGAAGTGATGCTGATACCGATGGCGTTCCTGATCGGCATCTGGGGCCACGACCGGCGCATCTACGCGGCAGTGAAATTCTTCATCTACACGATGGCCGGCTCGGCATTCATGCTGGTCGGCATCCTGTGGCTTTACAATCTGACCGGCACGTTTGACCTGCCAGCTATTCAGTTGACGTTGCAAAGTGCAGCGTTTCATCTTGCTCCGAGGACGGAGATGCTGCTGTTCCTGTCGTTCTTCGTGGCGTTTGCGATCAAGGTGCCGCTCTTCCCTCTTCACACCTGGCTGCCGGATGCGCACGTGGAGGCACCGACGGCCGGCTCGATCATTCTGGCCGGCGTGCTGCTGAAGATGGGCACGTATGGCATGATCCGCTTCTGCCTGCCGCTGTTTCCCGAAGCGTCACATCGTGCTGCTCCCTACGTGGCGGTGCTGGCGATCATCGGGATTATTTACGGGGCGCTGGTGGCGCTGGTACAGCCGAACTTGAAGAAGCTGGTGGCGTACTCTTCGGTGAGCCACCTGGGCTTCGTAGTGCTGGGCATTTTCACTTTCCATACGATTTCCATGCAGGGCGCGGTTTACCAGATGCTGGCGCACGGGATTTCGACCGGCGCGCTTTTCTTCCTGACAGGCGTGCTGTACGACCGGCGGCACACTTATGAAATCAGCGAGTATGGCGGGCTGGCGACGCCAATGCCGAAATTTGCGGCGTTTTTTCTTTTTGTCGCTTTGAGCTCGATGGGCTTGCCGATGCTGAACGGATTCGTCGGCGAATACCTTATTCTACTTGGGACCTATCAAATGCACTGGGGCTGGGCGAGTTGGGCGGCCACGGGCGTGATTCTTTCCGCCTGCTATCTCTTGTGGGCGTACCAGCGCGTTTTCTTCGGCGAAGTAACCCACGATAAGAACCGCAACTTGCCAGATATTGATGCGCGAGAGCAGTGGGGGCTGGTGGTGTTCGCCGTGATTGCGCTGTGGATGGGCATGGGCTCGCCCTATTTCACGCGCCGCGTTGCCACCCCAGTGAACGCGGTGATCGAGCAGACGAAATCGAGATATGCCGAAGAAGCCTCGCGACCCGCCGCCATGCCGCAACCGGCGGCCCTGTCCAGCGAAACGCAGCAAGATTCCCAGAGAAGGACGGTTTCCCGCTAAATGACTCCGAGCGCCGCAGATCTGATTCGCGTCCTGCCTGAAATTATCTGGTGCGGCTTTGGCGTGCTGCTGATGCTGCTGCAGCCCTTCCTGAAAAATCGCCAGGGGCTGACGCTATTCGCAATGGTTGGGGCGGCGGCCGGAACTCTGGCCACGTATTTTGGGCAAATGGGCAGCGGATTTTTCGGGCTGGTGCAGTTCGATACCTACAGTCTTTTCTTTCACTGGCTGGTGGGGCTGGTGGCGTTCCTGGTGATCCTTGCTTCGGATTCTTACCTGGAGCGGGAGAATCTGGCGCCTGCGGAGTTTTATGCGCTGATACTTTTTGCGACGGCCGGTATGGGCGTGCTCGCTTCCGCGCAGGAATTGCTGACGGCCTTTATTGGGCTGGAGATGTCCTCCATTTCGAGCTATGTGCTGGCGGGCTACCGGCGCGATTCGGTGAAATCGAGCGAATCGGCGGTGAAATACTTTCTGCTCGGGTCGTTCGCGACGGCATTTTTCCTGTATGGCATCGCGCTGGTTTACGGGGCTTCCGGTTCAACGAACTTGATGCAGATTGCTTCGGCGGATCCTGGCAGCAACCTGCTGCGGCTGGGCTTGGCGTTGATCCTGGTCGGTTTGGGTTTCAAGGTGGCAGCGGCGCCTTTTCAAGTGTGGACGCCGGATGTTTACGAGGGCGCACCCACGCCGGTGACAGCGCTGTTTGCAGCAGGACCGAAGGCGGCAACGTTTGCGCTGCTGCTGCGGATTTTCACCACGATTCATGCGGCGACGGATTTCTGGTTTTGGGCGTTCTGGATCCTGGCGGTGGTCACGATGTTCGTGGGCAACCTGGGCGCGCTGGTGCAGACCAACGTGAAGCGCATGCTGGCGTATAGCTCGATCGCGCATGCAGGTTACACATTGGTGGCATTTGCGGCCGTGACGACGATGAAGCTCGATCCGGAGACCGGGGCGGCGCCGGCTTATGCGGCGGTGCTGTTCTACCTGCTGGGTTATTCGCTGGTGAAGGTCGGTGCGTTCACGATTGTTTCGGAGATTGGCGGGCAGGGTGAGCGCTATTTGACGCTGGACGACTTCGCCGGCCTGGGCACACGGCAGCCTTTAGCCGCCGCGGCGATGACTCTGTTCCTTCTTTCCCTGCTGGGTATGCCGATCACGGCGGGATTCTTCGGAAAATTCTATGTGTTCAAGGCGGCCATCAATTCAAAGCTGATCTGGCTGGTGGTGCTAATGACGATCAACACCGCGATTGGCGCATACTACTATCTCCGCGTAATCGTGGTGATGTACATGCGCGAACACAAGGGGGACGTCCCTGCCGATGCGGCCACCAGCCTGAGCCCGACGGCGGCAATGGTGGTCGCGGTTGTGGCGCTGGCCACGTTGTATCTAGGGCTGTTGCCCAACCATGTACTTGGGATTGTCCTCTCGCAAGATCTCATCCTGTCGGCCCGGTAAGGACTGAGCGGATTGTAACTCATGGCCATCGCTCGATCGTCTGAACACGGCCGGCGCAAAAGCGTCACATCGGGCACTAACCTCCTAAATTAAACTCGAGAGCAAAAGCAGGTCGACTCCACCCAGGGCGAGCAGGAGTTCCTGTGTTACATGCGCAGTTGCCAGCTCAATCCCCGGCGAGTGCAGGGGAGCCTGTGCCGCGGTCTGTGCGGAATTTTGGTTGGAGCATTAAGGATACGGACGTAATAGCGGGAGCTTCGCTCCCGCACTCAAAAAAAAGCCGCTCCGGGGTGGCCGGAGCGGTTCGCTGAATCTTGAGTTGGGAGACAGCGTTTCGCGGGTCAGGCCTTCAACATGATAATGGCAAGGGTAAAGAGCGCCAGAGTCTCGATGAACACCAGGCCGAGAATCATCGCAGCGCGAATCGCTCCCGCGGCTCCAGGATTGCGAGCGATGCCTTCGCAGGCCGAGGATGCGACCTTCCCCTGCCCAAGTGCACCGCCAAACGCCGCGATTGCCATGCCAAAGCCAGCAGCAATCGCCAAGGCCCCTTTTCCGCCAGCTGCCGAGCCACCATCCTGAGCAAAAACCGCCGGTGCAACAACCAATACGACCATTAGAACGGTCAACAACAGGACTGCTTTCTTCATTACTGCCTCCTTAGAATACCGCCAGTGGGTGGTTCCCGGATCCACGCCCTACAACCGGTCTCACGCTGAACGGCAAGAACAAAAACGTTGCCCTCGGCCGAAAAACAGAGTTTTCGACTCTCTGGGCTGGCCGATCTAAGACCGGCCATTACAATTCGGTGGCCGCGCATGGCGGCGCAGAACCTAGTGCTCGTCCGCTGTGGCGAGTCCCAGATAAATCGAGGGCAACACAGCAAAAATGTAGGCCTGGATGAAGGACACGAAGATGTGCAGACCGATGAAAAGTATCGGGAACAAGGCCGGCAATACCCCCAAAGCAATACCGAGCACGGGGCTTTTGTTCCAGCCCCATTGCGCCGGACCAAGTAGCAGTCCGAGGAAAATCATGTAGATGAGGTCACTGGCAAAGATATTGGCCCAGAGACGCACGGTCAGCGAGAGGAGGCGCGCGGCGGTGCTGATGAGTTCGACCGGGAACAGAAGGACGGCAAGCACCCAATCGCCCAGCTGTTTGGGAGAACCCGCGAATGTCAGGAGATAGTGGAAAGGGCCGTGGTGACGGATTCCCTGCCAATTAAAGTAGATAAACGTGAGGCACGCGCACGCTAGAGGCACTACAGCGTTGCCGGTCGGCGAACGGAAGGCCGGAAACACGCTCAAGAGATTGGCAAAAAGAATGAATATCGCGATCGAGCCGGTGAATGCGATGAATTTTTCGCCGCCATGGGCGACGTTTTCTCCCAAGAGATCCTTGATGCCGAAGCCGAGGGGGTTGGTGAGGAGAAGCTCAGCACCCTGCTGGAGTGGGCCAGGGCGTTCAACGGACAGGCGGGCACGGAGGATCAGCGCCAAGACGGTGCAGAACACCAGGACGAGGAAGGACATGACTACATAATCGGGGATGGGGGCGTCGTAGTCCTTGGGCTGGATGTGCAGCCCGTGCAGAAGCCAGAGCGCCATGGGCGCGAAGATGTGGTTAAACCATTGGGTTATCGGGCTTACGTGTTCTTCCATTCGCTATTCCTGAGGATGCATGATTTCGTACACACTGACCGCCATTGTGGCCGCTCCCAGGGCACACAAGCCAAAAATCATGCTCAATATGGGAACGTTCAGATACTTAAAAATAACATAGACGGCGAGGGCTATCAACCCGTACCGGAACAGGGCTTTGAAGTAAGTCACGATGGGCACTCGGGGGCTGCGCCGGTTGGCCTGGACGGCGGCGGCTGTGGTGAGTGCGTCGACTCCTTGCCTCAGCCAGCGGAAATTGAACCAGGCGAGGATGGCGCCGACGAAGATGCCCGCGCCCCAGGACGGGCCGCTGAACCAGGCAACAAGGATGGCGGCCAGCGCACCGAGGACAAGAGTCAGTCGGGCGATCCGTTTTTCAGATTGGAGATACGGGGCGACGTTGACAGGCGTGGTGGACATATCGGCGCAGGATGCCGAGGGGAAATCTAGCACGAATCCGGCGTTGAGGTTCACGGAGAAGTTAGCTTTTGGCGAGGCGGCGGAGAATGTCACGGAGGCCGGCAATGAAGCCCAGGACGCCGAAGACCAGCATTAGCGCGGGTTTTGTGTGAAGCCAGGCATCGAGAAAATAGCCGATTGCGCCGCCCACGACGATGCACCCAACGAAAATAAACGGGAGCTCCATCGCCGTCGCCATCTGCTGCGAGAAGCCTCTCGCCTGCTTCTCAGCGGGAGAAATCTCCGGGTCCGGTTTATCGTTGGATTCCGAGGGCATAGTGAGCGAGCCTGGTGAACGGCTCAGGATACAACCCGGCGGCCAGGGTTACAAACAGGGCCGCACCGAGAGCGATGGCCTGGGCGTTGCTCATGACGGGGGCGGGCACGTCGCCGGGCTTCTTGAGCCAGGCGTGAACGACGACGCGGAAGTAATAGTATAGCCCCGGGACCATACAGAGCGCGGCGAATACGGCGAGCGCGGGATGATGCGATTCGATCAGCGCGAGAAAAACGAAGTACTTGCCCATAAAGCCCGCGGTGGGAGGAACGCCTGCGAGCGAAAGCATGAAGATGAGCAGAAGAACGGCAGCGGCGGGGTTGCGCTGGTAAAGGCCGTCGAGATCGTCCAGTTCGTCGCCGATGATGCCGCGCTGGCGAAGCACGACGACGATGGCGAACGTGCCGATGTTCATGAACCCATAGGCGATCAAATAGTAGACCATACCCGTGAGGCCGGTTTCATTGGCGGCAACGAGGCCAAGTAGAATATAGCCAACGTGGGAGATGGAGGAATAGGCGAGCAGGCGCTTGATGTTGGTTTGCGTTAAGGCTGCAAGGTTGCCCCAGGTTAGCGAAGCGATCGCGACTCCCGCCACGAGGCCTTGCCACATGGGTTCAGAGCGACCGAAGACCCCGAAGAAGAGGCGAACCAGTAGTGCGAAGCTGGCCGTTTTAGAGGCCACGCTGATGTAGGCGGCGATGGGTGTGGGCGCGCCTTCATAGACGTCGGGCGCCCACTGGTGGAACGGGACGGCTGCGACCTTGAAGAAGAGGCCCGCGGCGATGGTGACGAATGAGAGGACGAGGAGCCAGTCGGCCATGCCGAGGCCGGCGACGAATTCGGAGCGGCGGTCGAGGATGTTGCCGATCTCCCAGATACTGGTGCTGCCGGTGAGGCCGTAAAGGAGCGAGAAACCATAGCCGAGAATAGCGGTGCTGAAGCCCCCAAGGAGAAGGTATTTGAGGGCGGCTTCGTTCGAGTGCTTTTCGCGCCGTAGGTAGCCCGCGAGGACGTAGAAGCTGAGAGCCATGGTTTCCAGACCGAGGAACATCACGATCAGGTCGGTGCCGGAGGCCATGAACATCATGCCGATACATGCAAGAAGGATAAGGGCGTAGTATTCGCCTTCCTGTTCGCGCTCCAGATCGAGATAGCGGACAGAGAGCAGAATGACCAGTCCCGTGGCTGCAAGAAAAATTGCCGAGAAGAAGACCGAGTAGCCGTCAATGACGACGGTGTTTTGAAAACCAGGAAGGCCAGGCAGGCCGGGACGGGCTTGGTGCTCGAGATTAAATCGCTTGGCCTGCATGATGAGGCCGAAAGCGCTGGCGCTGACTCCGACAAGGGCGAGGCCGGCGTTCCAATGTTTTTCATTTTTCTCGAGCAGGAAATCGAAGATGAGAATACCGAGCGCCAAAAGGAGCAGCTCCATCTGGGGCAGGACGGTGATGCCGTCGCCGTGGATAAAGTTGAGGATGGGCAGAAGGAAGGAATGCATGGCGGTGGATTAGTTCGGACTCACAGGATTTGAGGTGGGGGAGGAAAAAGAAATAGAGGAGGTTCGAGACGGAGAGGTAGTCAGCTGGTAAAACGCGGGATTCACCTGCTGGACAATGCGTTGGACGGGCTTTTCGAGGTAAGCAAAAAAGGGCCTCGGGTAGATGCCAATCCAGAAGGCGAGGGCGACAAGCGGAAGCAGAACGGCGTACTCGCGCGGGTTGAGATCGGGGAGAGATTTATTGGCTTCGTGAGTAATCGGGCCGAGCATGGTGCGCTGATAGAGCCAGAGGAGATAAGCGGCGCCGAGCACGATGCCCACCGAGGCCCAGGCGGCCCAGGTTTTACTCACGGAGAATACTCCCTGCAAGATGGTGAATTCGCCGATGAAACCGTTGAGCAGGGGCATGCCGAGAGAGCTGAGGCTGATGATGAGATAGATGGCGGCGAAGTTGGGCATGGGCGTGGCGAGGCCGCCGAACTCGCAGATGAGAGAGGTGTTGCGGCGCTCGTAGAGGACGCCGAAGAGAAGGAATAGCGCGCCGGTCGAGATGCCGTGGTTGATCTGCTGGAGGACGCTGCCGGCGAGGCCCTGCGGCGTGAGGGCGAAGATGCCGAGGGTGCAGAAGCCGAGATGGCTGACGGACGAGTAGGCGAGGAGGCGCTTCGTGTCTTTCTGCCTGAGGCAGACGACCGCGCCATAGATGATACTGATCAGCGAGAGCGCGATGACCATGTGAATGATCTTTGCGCGCAAAGCGGCGTCGGTCGGGAGCAGGGGGAGGGAGAAGCGAAGAAAACCATACGTACCCATTTTCAACACGATGCCGGCGAGGATGACGGAACCGGCCGTGGGAGCTTCGGTGTGGGCGTCGGGAAGCCAGGTGTGGAATGGAAACATGGGAACTTTGACGGCAAAGGCGAAGAAGAGTCCCCAGAAGAGCCAGGTTTTCAGGCTGTCCGGGAATTGCTGAGCGGCGGCGAGTAGCGTGGGAATGTCAAAGGTACCCATAGCGCCTTGCGGCAGGGTTTTTGCGTAGTTGAAGTAGAGCGCGAGGATCGCCAGCAGCATGATCACGGAACCGGCGAGGGTGTAGAGAAACAACTTGATCGCGGCGTAAAGGCGGCGCTCGCTGCCCCACACGCCAATGAGGAAATACATGGGAACCAGCATGACTTCCCAGAAGACGTAGAAAAGGAAAAAGTCGAGGGAGAGGAACACGCCGAGCATGCCGGTCTGGAGCAGGAGGAGCAGGATGTAATACTCCTTGGTGCGTTGCTGGATGGCGCTCCAGGAGGAGGCGATGGCGAGCATGCCGAGCAGGGTGGTAAGCATGACGAGGAGGACGCTGATGCCGTCCGCGCCGAGGGAGTATCTTGCGCCGATCGAAGGAATCCAGTCGGCGGCTTCCTTGAACTCGTAACCGGCGCTGCCGGCAGGAAAATGAATCAGGAGGGAGAGCGAGGCGATGAAACCGAGCACGCCGAAGAGATTGCCGACAAGACGGTGAAGATTTTGGGATTCACGCGGAATAAACAGCAGGAGCAGCGCGCCTACCAGCGGCGTGAACAGGATCACGCTGAGAAGATGATTTGAGGAATGCTCCATGCGAATCGCCTTTCAGTGCAAGGTGCGCATAAACGTCTGCACGTGGTGGCCATAAACCCCGAGCAAAATTGCCAAACCGATGAGAATAAAAACGGCGTAGGTGGAGAAAACGCCGGTCTGGAACATCCGCACGGGCATGCTGAGGAATTTTGGGAACCAGCCGAGCGTGTTGACCAGTGCGTCCACCACCCATTTGTCCCACCACATGGAAATGCGGGAAAAGGCGCGCACGAGCCAGCCGGCGCCGTCCAAGCAGAGGCCATCGATTACTTTGGAGTCGAAGAAGCTGAGCGCGGTGCTGAGGTCCTTGATGCGATTGACGAAAAGCGCGTCGTAGATTTCGTCGACATAGTATTTGTGGACGAGGAGATTGTGGAGGCGGGGCCAGGAAGCGGCGAGCTTCGTGTGCAGTTTGGGCTGTTCGAGGTACAGCTTGTACGCAAGCCAGAAACCTAGAACGACAAACGCTACCAACCCAGCCATGAGCGCATACTCAACAAGCAAGGTGTGGTGCCCGAAAGTAATTGAACCGGCATCCTTTTCGACTCCACGGAGGGACGGTTCAAGAAACCGCTCGAAGGGGCTTTGCTCTCCCCAGAGAACAGGTAGTGCCAGCCATCCAGAGACGATGGAGAAAAAAGCTAGAATCATCAGCGGAACGGCCATGGTCTTCGGGGATTCATGAATATGGCCTTCGGATTCGACAGGGATGCGGGACATCCCATAGAAAGTTTCGAAGAGCAAGCGGAACATGTACAACGATGTGAGGCCGGCGGTGATCAAGCCGAGGACCCAGAGAGCGAGATAACGGTCCACCATCATGTGCCGGTTGAAGGCATGACCAAGGATTTGGTCATTGCTGAAAAAGCCGGAGAGTCCTGGAACACCTGTGATCGCCAACGTCGCAATTATGAAAGGAACCGAAGTTGCCGGAATGGTGTAGCGGAGGCCGCCCATTTTGCGTATGTCCTGCTGGCCGGAGAGGGAGTGGATGACGCTGCCAGCGCCGAGGAAGAGCAATGCTTTGAAGAACGCGTGGGTCATCAGATGGAAGATGCCGGCGGCGAAAGCGCCCACGCCGAGGGCGAGAAACATGTAGCCGAGCTGGCTGATGCTGGAATAGGCGAGGATTTTCTTGATGTTGGTTTGGACGAGGGCAATGGTGGCGGCGAAGACGGCGGTGGTGGCGCCGATGATGGCGACGATATCCATGGCTACGGGGGCAAGCTGAAAGATGGCGCTCATGCGCGCGACCAAGTAAACGCCGGCGGTAACCACGGTGACGGCATGGATGAGCGCGCTGACGGGCGTGGGGCCTTCCATAGCATCGGGGAGCCAGGCGTGGAGTGGGATTTGCGCGGATTTTCCGGTGGCGCCGAAGAAAAGAAGCAAGGCGATGGTGGTAAAGACTGAAGCGCCGTGGGCGAGTTGGTGTTGCGCAACCATGCTGGCGAGCGATTGCAGGATGCCGGAGAAGGCCGTGGGATCGGCTAGACCTTGCGAGGTGAACCGAACGGTGCCGAACGTTGCCGCAACGAGCAAGAGGCCGAGGAGGAAGCCAGCGTCACCAATGCGATTGACGATGAAAGCTTTCTTGCCGGCGTCGTCAGCGGACTTTTTCAGGAAATAGAAGCCGATGAGCAGATAGCTGCAGAGGCCTACGCCTTCCCAGCCGACGAAGAGGAGCAAAAGATTATTGGCGAGAACGAGCGTCAGCATGAAAAACATGAAGAAGTTGAGGTAGCCAAAGAAGCGGTAGTAGCCGCCCTCGTGGGCCATGTAGCCGGTGGAATAAACATGAATGAGAAAGCCGACGAACGTGACGACGATGACCATTACGCAGGAGAGCGGGTCGAGGAGGCAGCCCCAGTCAGCGACAAAGTTTACGAGGCCCGTGGAGGTGGGCATGGCGCCGGGCGTGACCCATTGAAAGAGAATCTGCTGGTAGACGCGCTGGTCCGCGGGAAGGCTGAACAGTTTTAGGGTGGCGCCCATGGCGTGCAGGAATGAGAGAAATACGCTGCCGACGCAGAAGAGATTCACGGCGTCTTTCGGCAGCCGGCGGCCGAAGAAAAACATTACGGCGGCGCTAACGAGTGGAAAGAACGGGATGAGCCAGAGGTGGGAGAGGAAGTAGCCGGAGGAATTCATCGGCGGACCCCCAAGGCGAAACGCGAGGGAGTGAGGGTTACCACTTGAGGAGGTCCATTTCGTCGGCGAGGACGGTTTCGCGATTGTGGAAGAAAGCGATGATGATGCCCAGGCCGACGGCGGCTTCCGCGGCGGCATCGGCGATGATGAAGAGAGCGAAGACCTGTCCGGCGACGTCACCAAAGTAACGCGAGAAGGCGACGAGGTTGATATTGACTGCGTTGAGGATCAATTCGATGGACATGAGGACGATGATGACGTTGCGGCGCGTGATGACGCCGATGACGCCGATCAGGAAGAGCGCCAAGCTGAGGAACAGGTAGTGGCCAATGGGCATCATGGCGCTTCGGTCCTCTTCTTAGCCATGACCACCGCTCCCACCATGGCAACGAGAAGCAGGACGCTGGCGATTTCAAAGGGGAGAAGATAGGAACGGAACAAGCTATTCGCTAGTTCCTCCGTATTGGGGGGAAGCTTATCCGCGGGAGCGGGGTTCGGAATCAGGAGACCCTGGCCCGGAGCTTTGCGAGCGAGGAATATGACGACCCCGGCCTCCACACCAACGGTGAGGGCGACGAATAGAGCAATCCACTTTTGTAACCCGGAACGGATTTGCGGCAGGGGGACATCCAGCCGAACAAGCATGATCACGAAGATGAACAGCACCATGATGCCGCCGACGTACAGAATGATCTGCGCAATGAACAGAAATTCGGCGCGGAGCTGCAGAAAGATTCCGGCGGTGGCAAGCAAGGTGGTGATGAGAAAGACAGCACTATGGATAGCGTTGCGGCGCGTGACCATCAGTGCGGCGCTGATCACTGCGATACCGGCGAAGAAATAGAAGATGACGCTATCCAGCATGAAGGTCCTCGGCAATCGAGGAATCCGCCAGGAGCGCGGCGGCGGCGGAATACTTGTCGTTCCAACGAAGCAGCATCATGGCGGCCCCGAGTGTGGCCAGCGTGGTGAAGAATGTGGCGAGCCAGCGGTTCCAGCTAAATTCGGAGTGCAGCGCCAGGGCAATGGCAACGCCGACAACGTTGACGAGGGCGAGCGGGATCAGGATGTGCCAGCCGAGACGCATAAGCTGTTCGAAGCGAAAGCGCGGAAGCGCGAAGCGCAGCCACATGAAAATGTAAATGTAGGCGGAAACCTTGAGGAGAAACCAAAACGCGCCGTAGAGACCGTCGTGCATCTTTGCAAGCGGAAGATGACTGAACGGCGACGCAAACACGAAGATCGCCGAGACAACAAAGGAGGAGAACGCGACTGCCCACATGACGAGCGATTGCAAACGGGCGGGCTGCTTCCCTGCCCTGAAGACACAATACGCGCCGACAGCGGCGAGCAGCAGGGTCGGAGCAGCGTCCAGCCAGCCAAGCCAATGGACATTCGGGAACGGCCGCAGCCAACCGCCAAGAAAAAGCGTGGTGCCAACGGATGCGACGACGATCATGTTGGCATATTCCGCCAGGAAATAGAGTGACCAGCGGAAGCCGCTGTATTCGGTCATGTAGCCGGCGACGAGCTCGGATGCAGCCGCGGGAAGATCGAACGGAGCTCGATTGGTTTCCGCGATCGAGGCAATGAGATAGGTGGAGAAGCCGACTGGGGCGAGGAAGATGTACCAGGCGTGGTCGGTGCGCTGGGCTTCCACGATGGCGCGAACGTTCAGAGTGCCTGCGAGGAGCAAGCCGCTGACGAGAGCGAAGCCTGCGGTGGTTTCGTAGCTGATAAGCTGAGCGGTGCTGCGCAGTGCGCCGATGATGGAATAGTGATTGTTGGAAGCCCAACCGCCGAGGACGATGCCGATCGGCCCAAGGGAGCTGACGCCTACGACGAAGAGGAGGCCGATGTTGATGTCGCGCGCGGCCTGGAACCACGGGCCGAAGGCGACGGCGCCCATCGAAGTGAGGGCGGCAGTCACGGAAAGGACCGGGGCGAGCCAGAAGATAAATCGATCGGCGTTATCGGGAATAGAGTCTTCCTTGATGAGAAGCTTCAGTGCGTCGGCGATGGGTTGCAACAGGCCGGGCGGGCCTACGCGCATGGGGCCGAGGCGCGCCGGCATGTCGGCCATGACTTTGCGCTCGACGAGAGCGAGGTAGCCGGCGATGAGCGGGACGACGAGCACAATCAGCACGGCGCAGAGAAGTTCGACCCACCAGGTCTGCACAAAAGCGAGAATGGAATGGAGCGTGGGATTCATCGCTAGCGATCCACCTCTCCGAGGACGATGTCGAGGGTTCCGATGATAGCGACCACAGCGGCGACCAGGTGGCCGCGAATCATTTTATCGAGAGCTTGTAGATTGATGAAGGACGGCGGCCGGATGCGGACGCGGTAGGGCTGGATAGAGCCGTCGCTGACGGTGTAATAGCCGAGGATTCCTTTGGGGCCTTCGATAGCGTGATAGACCTCTCCGGCCGGAGGCTTCAGAACTTTGCCCACGCGGGCCATGATAGGGCCTGCGGGAATATTTTCGATCGCCTGCAGGCAGATGAGGCGCGACTGGTGCAGATAGCCGATGACACATTCGGAGCCGACGACGCGCTCACCGTCGAGCTTCAGTTTGACACGCAGAACGCCATGGGTGGAGGGATGCTGCGGCCTCATATTGATGACGAGTTCATCGGCGCCGAAGAGGGTGTCAGTTTTTTGCCCGGCCCTTTCGCGTACGGTATCAGTCAAAATTTTCACACCCTACTGACCGCTCTCGATCCCGAGATTTTCCCGGACCCAGGCGGTGCCCTGCTGAAGAATGTCATAGTCCTTGCAAAGGGGGTGGCCCTGCCACTCATCGGGAAGCAGAATGCGCTTCAGGTTGGGATGTCCGCGGAAGGCGATGCCAAAGAGGTCGAATATCTCGCGCTCGAACCAGTTGGCAGTGGGCCAGATGGGGAAGAGCGTGCTGGGTTGCTCGTTGGCGCCGAGAGGAATTTTCAGGCGAAGGTGCGTGTTGCTGGTGAAGGAATAAAGCTGCGCAACGAGGTCGAAACGCTTTTCGCGGTGCGGCCAATCCAGGGCGGTGTAATCCTCAAGCAGATCGAACTTCTCTTCGTCGCGGGAGTACCGGGCAATTTCGAGGAGTTGCGCGGCATCCACAATAAGGATGGATTGCTTGCGGTCTTCGAGCGCGTTGAGAATTGCGGCGCCGAAACGTTCGCGATACCTCCTAAAGAGTTGGCAGTCCAGCGGGCGCTGTAACACGGTAGGAGCGGCGGATTTCGCGGGGGAAGAGCCAGACACACTTGACTGTGAACTTTCCGGCGATTGGGGTGCCTTGGACTCGTCTGCCATGGACCCTTGGACCTCGGGCTGCACTTGGATTGCCTGGCCGGTAACGGAGCACAGGCGCGAATTTCATTCCCCCGAGAACACCGCCAAAATACTCTCGAACGGAGGAACGAATTGCAAAAAACGGACAACAAACTGTAACCGTCCGCCCGAACTGGCGACAAAAAAGCGTCGCTCACAGGGTTTCTAACATACGCTCAGAGTGGCGTCAATGCGCATCGACTCATTCGAGGAATTAGAAAGTTCCTGAACGGAAATTCCCGGCGCTGAAATGGAATCATGCGAGGTCGAGCGCGCCTTTTTTGTACAGCCAGACGTATCCGACGAGGAGGATGCCGAGAAAAACGAACATGTAGGATAGCGCGAACGCGGCAAGATGTTGGGCGAGCCAGGTGCGAAACAATATGGCCCAGGGAAAAAGAAAAATTGTTTCCACTTCGAAGACCACAAAGAGCATACCGATGATGTAGAAGCGGGCGGAGTAGCGTCCGCGAGCGCTGGTCTCAGGCAGGATGCCGCATTCGTAGGGCTGAAATTTGGCGGGGCCGCCGCGGGAGCCGGGGCGGATGCATTTGAAGACGACGAGCGTGACGACTGGAAACGTGAGCACCAGCAGAGAGAAGAGCAGAAGCGGGATGTAGGCGGCCGGCATCGGGTGGCCTATGGGCGAATGCTAGCACAGATGAATGCCGGCTTCTTCGATAATGATCCGATTTGACGAGCCGGTGGAAGTTGAGGTCCTTCAGCTATCTCCGGTAGCCACCACCGGAGTCCCATGGCCGGACCTTGTCGGATGGCTTCCCTCCTGTGGCGGGCAGGCAGTATGTGATGCTTTCGCCTAAGAGTTCAGCGCTATTGTGGGTGGGCCAGGGTGATTTGCTCGGCGACGCAGACCCACTGGTTGCTGCGGAGGATCCAGACGTCGGTGAAGCGCTCGTAGCGGTGAGAGACGGAGCCATCACGCCGGCGGAGGCTGATGTCGTCGAGTCCGGTAGCGACGACGGTATCATTGCTGACCGCGTGGGAGACGAGAAGGGTCATGCTGATCGTGGCGACCGAGGGCGCTTCTTCCTTGTAGCCGGCGATCATAGAGTCGCGGTCGCCGAGGCGGCCGTCGGATTCGATCAATTGGAAATCATCGCCGAGGAGCTGGCGCAATTTGTCCCAGTCGTGGGCGAGCTGGATTTTGAACCATTCCTGCTCAAGCTTGGTGACAGCCTTTTCCGAAGTTGCCCAACCGGCATTTCTGGGGGCCTTTGTCGCTGGGGCTTCTTTGACCGTCTGAGCGGCGATGAAAGCGGGTACGCAGAGACACCAGAGGAAAAGGGCGAAAACACGTCTGGCGAACGAAAGCATTCGCGGATACCTCCCAAACTATCAGAAATGTGCGAAGGGCCGCAGGCGACCGGTCTCAGAGGTACCGTACAACGAAAGGATTACTTTTCGAAGAGAAGTTCACTGGCGCGTTGCGTAGCTTTCACTACGGCCTTGATGAGGGTGACGCGAAGCTTTCCTTCCTCGAGTTCCATGATGCCGTCAATGGTGCAGCCCGCGGGAGTGGTGACGGAGTCTTTCAGCAAGGCGGGGTGATCGCCGGTTTCGAGGACTACGCTGGCCGAGCCTTTCATGGTCTGTGCTGCTAGAAGCGTGGCGACGTCTCGGGGGAGGCCGACTTTGACGCCGGCTTCGGCCAGCGATTCGAGAATGATGTAAGCGAAGGCCGGGCCGCTGGCGGATAGACCCGTGACCGCGTCCATGTTTTTTTCATCGACAATGACGGTGCGGCCGACAGCGTCGAACAGGGCTTTGGCAATTTCGAGATGCTCAGCGGAGGCGTGGGCGCCCTTGCAGATGCCGGTCATGCCCGTGCCGACGATGGAGCAGGTGTTGGGCATTGCGCGGATGACGGGGACTTTTTCGCCCAGGCGCTGTTCGATGTAGGCAGTGGGAACCGAAGCGGCGACGGAGATGACTAGCGTATCCTTTCCGAGTTCGGGCTTGATTTCCTTCAGGACGTCGCCAACCACCTGGGGTTTTACGCCAAGGATGACGATGTCGGCACCGCGAACCGCTTTGCGGTTGTCGGTGGAGGAGATGACGCCAAGCTCCGTGGCGAGCGCGGCGGCTTTTTCTTCGTGGCGGACGGTGGCAGTGACATTTTTGGCAGCGAAGAGTTTCTGCTTCAGATAGGCGCGGAGAAGGATCCCGCCGAGCTTGCCTGTGCCGAGGACGGCGAGCTTCTTGAGGGAAAGTTTGCTGGTCATGGTGCAATCATTGTTACGGACGCGCGGCGAAGGGTCAACAAGCGTTTGCGGAGAGGCTGGGATAGAATGCGGGGCGTGATGAGAAGGCATAGAGCGGTCTGGATAAGTGGCCTCGGACTGGCGATATTGTGTGGCGCATGGATATTGGCGTTTGCGAGAGAACAGAGCTCAAACGCGACGCCGCGGGTGATGTTGAAAAATGTGGCCGTGCCGATGAGGGATGGCGTGGTGCTGCGGGCGGATGTGTGGCTGCCGAAGGCGGAAGGGCGATTCCCTGCCCTGGTGTATCGAACACCATACGGAAAGGAAGATGCACCCAAGGAGTGGAGTACGTTCGAGAAGCTGCCTGTGCGCGGGTATGCGGTGGTGATTCAGGATGTGCGGGGGCGATATACATCGGACGGGGAATTCTTGCCGTATCAAAACGAAGGGAAAGATGGATACGACACGATTGAATGGGCCGCGCGGCAAATGTGGTCGGATGGAAATGTGGGGACATTTGGGTTGTCGTATCCCGGCGCGGTGCAGTGGTTGGCGGCAGTGGAAAATCCACCTCATCTGAAGGCGATGGTTCCGGCCATGACGTTTTCCACGCCGCGAAATTTCTTTTATTCGGGCGGACTGTTTGATGGGTCGTGGCTGGAATGGATCTGGATGAACATCGCGCCGGATGCTCGAAAGCGGAAGAAACTGCCCGGGCCCCAGACCTACGGAGAGGCAAAAGCGGCGTGGAAACTGGAAATGGAACGCGTCGAGGGCTATTTACCGCTTCGGGATCTGCCGGATTTGAAGAAATCGGCGCCATTTTATTACCAATGGCTAGCACACGCGGCTTCTGATCCATGGTGGGACTGGGCGGAACTTCGGAACAAATATGGCCGGGTTCATTGCGCGGTGCTGAATTTTTCGGGCTGGTATGACGAAGCTTACGGGCCTGATGGGGCCACGACGAATTTCAAAGGGTTGCTGGCGGCGCGGAAAGGCGCGAAGTATCCCGCGACGCGGACGATCATCGGGCCGTGGACCCACGGAGCACAGGACACGCGGAAGAGCGGAGAGCGTGAATTCGGTCCAACCGCACCGGTGGACTACGACGAGTTGGTCTTGCGCTGGATGGACCACTATTTGAAAGGCTTGGATAACGGCGTCGAAAAGGAAGCGCCAGTACGACTTTTTGTGATGGGGACGAATGCATGGCGTGACGAAAAGACGTGGCCACTAGAGCGAGCACAAGCGACTTCCCTGTTTCTGGCGGCAAATTCAGCGGACAGTCGAATTGGGAAGCTTTTGGGGGCCGGCGAGAAGTCAAAGGCAAAGACCAGTTCGTTCCTCTCGGACCCGGCGCATCCGGTTGCAGATATCTATGACGCGTACGGCGCGAATGACTACCAGGCGCTGGCGGGGCGGCAAGACGTCCTGGTGTTCGACAGCGAACCGATGGGCCAGGATACGGAAGTGACCGGGCCGATCACGGCGGAGATGTATGTGTCGGCGGACGTGAAGGATTTTGATCTGTGGGTGAGGCTGCTCGATGTGGCGCCGGATGGCACGGCATTTAACTTGATGAGCCCGGGCCTCGATGTGCTGCGAGCCAGCTGGCGGAAGGAAACCATCAAACCGGAACTACTGGAACCCGGGAAGATTTACAAATTGACGCTGGATCGTATGTTGACGAGCAACAGTTTCTTGAAGGGACACAAGATTCGCGTGCAGATCAGCGGCGCCTTTTATCCGCACTTTTCCAGGAATTTGCAGACAGGCGAATCCGAAATTGTGTCGAAAGAAAGCCGGATTGGGCGGATTACGGTGCATCACGACGCGGAGCACGCATCGCGAGTCGTATTACCCATTGTTCAAAAATAGCTTCGGCATCCACCACGCACATTATCGTGGTGGAGCGTAACGGCCCGGAAACTTGTGCCGATTTCAGAATTTGGCCGGGTCGAGGAATGGGATAATTGGGTCAAGATGCCCCCACAACCACAGGTAAATCCCAAACCAGAGGAAAAGCGCCGCCTTTCCGTCGAGGAACCGCCGACGGGCGTACGAGCGGCAGTGTATTCGCTTTTAGGGCTTTTGTTGCAAGTGTGCATCGAGTGGCTGGTCCGCTTGACGGGCAAAAGAATTCGCAAGAGCGAGGCTGCGTGGCTCGATTGCGTGCTGGGAAAACCGGGCGTGATCGGGACGGGCGTCTATCAACGAATTGCGGAAGAAGAGAAATTGGGGATGAGCCAGCCGCCGGATGCGGGACTGATCCCCAGCTTTGAGAGCTTGCGCGGACCATCGTTCGATCCGGACCGGGTGGACCCGCGAATCCGGCATTTTTACGAGCACACCGCGCTTTACAAGCTGGAAGTGTGGAGCGAGGTGTATTTTGCCGGAAAGTTTGTGCTTTGGCTGCTGGTGGAATTCATCAGCCGGCGAATGGACCAACTGAATTTTCCGATATCTTCTCTGGAAGTAGCAAAAGGGATGACCAGCGAGGTCGTAGAATTGCGCGAAATGGCTTCCGGGAGATTGGCGTACACCGGTTGGCTTCGCAGATTCCGCGCCACCGGGAAAGTGATTTATGCGGGGCTTTATTCCACCGCGCAGATACCGGGAGAAGCGAATCCTTGCGTAAAGGTGACGTTTCCGTGTTTTGGCAGCAGCAACGTGTATCTGCGGCCCTGTGGCTACGCGGACGGGACGTTTGGATTGGTATCTACGGGCGCAGCGTTCGGGAGATCGGGATTTTACCGCGTCGTCGAATCGGGCGCTGAGCACTGGCGGGTGCGAAATTTCAAGACGCTGCACGAGATTTTTCACCTGTATGCGGATGAAGACGGAATCCTTCGCACGGACCACGAAATTACATTTGTGGGGCTGACGATCCTGCGACTGCATTACAAGATGACGCCGGCGAAGCACGCGGGTGGAGCAGGAGAGGTTCACAAGTCTCTTCAGGCTGTTTGAAAGCGGAAGAGCGGCCCGTCCGCCGTGGCGGACGGGCCCTACAAGAGATGCATATAGCAAGAAGATTCCTCCCAGGTCGGATTCCGAGCCCTCCAGAATTGAATTAACGGCTAGGAGTCATGGCGGGCGCCGTGGAGGACTTGGATGGCGTGGGGGAGGAGCTGGGCGAGGGTGTCGAGAGATTCGACGGCCCCCTTGGGACTGCCGGGAAGATTGAGGATCAGGGAAAAGTGGCGGACGACAGCAACCCCGCGAGACAACACGGCCGTGGGAGTTTGCGCTGCGCCTTTGCGGCGCATTTCCTCGGAAAGGCCGGGAATCACTTTTTCGGCGACGTCGAGCGTGGCTTCGGGTGTGTTATCACGGGGACCGAGGCCGGTGCCGCCGGTGGTGAGAATGAGATCAACCCGCCGCGAATCAGCGAGCTGGCGCAAATGGGAGCGCACCTGGCCGGGGTCATCGGAGCACTTCAGCAACGATGTGACTTCCCAACCGAGTTCGCGGCAGCGCTGTACGACGGCGGGGCCGGAGAGGTCAATGCGCTCGTCCCGGGCAACGGTATCGCTGATGGTGAGGACGGCAACGCGCATCGTGGCGCTCAACTTGAGGGAACCGCGTCGCGGCTGGCTTCGTCCATCAGGCGCATGGCTTCCATCAGGAGGCCGGTGGTGTTGCGCGTGGTGGTGGTATTGGACGAGGCATTGGCGGCGTTGAAGTCGATTTCGAACTCGCCTTCGGTCCACAGCAAGACCTTGTAGACGGCATCGTCGCCCACGAGTGTTCCGATCTTTGCGTCGCGGCACTGGCCGCTGGCGAAATAGAGTTCCCCTGCCTCGCCGGCTTTCTGCACCTGCAGGCGGCAGGACTTCTGGCCCATTTCGAGCGACTGCATCAGGTCAATCATGCTCATTTCTTCAAGGCGTCCCTGAATGACACCAGGGCGCGAAGCGCGCTTCTGCAGCTTTTCTAGATGCAGGCGGTCGACAATCTTCTTGGCCATACGAACGAGATCCTTGGCCAGAAACGGCTTGGCGATAAAATCCTCGACGCCATCCACCAGCGGACGAAGCTTTTCCTCGATATCGGTGCGGCTGGCCATGAACAGGAACGGAATGTGGCGCGTGGCTTCGCGCCCGCGAAGTTTTTCGAAGAGCTGGCGGCCATCAAGGCCGGGCATCTTGTAGTCGCAAAGAATAACGTCCGGAGGATCATCGATTACTTTCAGCAGCGCGTCGGCGCCGTCGGAAGCGATCACCACATCACAGAAAGGCTCGAGAGATTTGGAGACCAGATCGCGCATCAGCGGATTATCGTCCGCAAGAAGTAGCTTGACGGTCTTGCCGGCAGCAGCGGTCATTTGCGGCCTGCCCGTAGCTTTCGGGCCGACGGGCGCAGGTAATCGCCGCTGTTTCCACCCGTTTTTTCAAGCAGGTGAATGTGCGCGATTTCAATTCCCTTGTCGAGTGCCTTGCACATGTCGTAGACCGTGAGAGCGGCACAGGTGACCGCGACCAGCGCTTCCATCTCCACGCCAGTTTGCGCCGCGGCGGTTGCCCGGGACTGGAGTTCCACTCCATCTTTGCACAGGCGAGGGGTCACATCAACGTGGGTGAGGGGGATGGGATGACAAAGAGGTATCCACTCGGCGGTGCGCTTGGCAGCCGCAATGCCGGCGATCCGGGCAATCTCAAGGGGATTGCCCTTGGGATTTTTCAGGCGGCGAACGGCACGCAAGACGCGGGGAGACATGCGGACGAAGGCGTGAGCGACGGCGGTGCGGGTGGTGACGGCTTTGGCGGAAACGTCGACCATACTGACTTCGCCGCGCGTGGTGTAGTGAGAGAGTTTTGGCATTTTGTTTTGGGCGCTGATTGTTTAAGCCGTAAAAGCGGCCCGACCCAGTCGGGCCGCACTCCAAATTAGATTACGTCGAGGCGGGGAAGAACGGAAACTTTCTCTCCAGCGGGAATGTCCTGGCGGTCAGCGGGCACGACGATGAAGCAATTGGCGCGAGTAAGAGCCGCGATATCGCCAGAACCTTGCCAGCTGAGTGGGCAGACCTCAGGAGATATGCCGGTCCATTCGAAATGAGCGGGGAGAAAGTGCGTGAGACCTGGCTTTTCGTGAAGCGTCTTGGTGAGATTGGCTTCCAGAAGCGGAAGGGGACGCGGGCGGGCGCCGCCGAGCACATCGATCGCGGGAGTGACAAAGAGTTGGAACGTAACCATAGTTGAGACCGGATTGCCCGGGAGGCCGAAGACGAACGTGTCCCGGCAACGGCCGAAGACCGCAGGCTTGCCGGGACGGATGGCGACCGCGTCGAAATAGAACTCGGCCCCGAGGGATTTAAGGACAGTTTCGACGAGGTCGTATTTACCCATGGAGACGCCGCCGGAGAGAACCAGGATGTCTTCGTTTAGGCCGAGTTCGATTTTGGCGCCAAGGTCGTCGGTGCGATCAAGAGCGTTGCCGAGGGAAACGGGTTCTCCCCCGACGAGGCGCACTTGCGCGGCAAGGGAGACGCTGTTGCTGTTGCGAATGTGAAAGGGGCCGGGTTGCTCGGTGATGGGAACGACCTCGTCACCAGTGGAAAGAATGGCGACGCGCGGACGGCGGGCGCAGAGCAACTCTGCGGCACCGACTTGCGCGGCTAGGGCCAGTTCGGCAAAGCCGAGACGGATCCCCGGCCTAAGTGCGAGGTCCCCGGAATGGGCTTCGCTTCCCTTCTTAACGATGTTCTGGCCCTGGGAGGTGGCGCGCTGGAAGGTGACGTTGTCTCCCGTGCGCTCGGTGAATTCGATCATGACCACGGCGTCGGCGCCGGCGGGTACGGCGGCGCCGGTCATGATCTGGATGCAAGCACCCGGAACGAACGGTTGGGTGACGGTGTCGCCGGCTTTGATTTCACCGGCGCAGCGGAGAGTTGCGCCTTCTGAGGCTTCCACGGAGCGAACGGCGTAGCCATCGCGGGTGGATCGGTCGAAAGGAGGATAGTCCCGGTCGGAGCGTATTTCCTGGGCGAGAGCGTCGCCGAGGGCATCAGCAAGATTCTTTTTTGAGGCTTGGCGCGGGTGAGAGAGGATATGCGGGGTGGTTTGTCGAATCACGAGTTTGCGTGCGTCTTGAAATGGGAGCATGAAGGCATCCTTGGGAATGAAAGACCAGTTATTGTAACGCGAGACTGGTAAGGAGGGAGCTCAGAGAGGAGAAATGCGAGAAGAGGAAGAACGGAGAGAGGAAATTGGTTGCCTTTAGGCCGTCCGAGCCCACCCTTTGCGCCTGCGGCGGACGAAGGACACCCTCAGGTTCTTTTCTCGAGAGGCGCCTGTTCGAGCTGGGAGCTAGAGCCAGCTGGCGAGGAGGGTGCCGGGCTGGACGATGGTGGCGTCGCGCTCAGGCCCAGTGGAGATCATTCCGATTTCGACCTGCAGGTAGTCAGAGACAAAGCGCAGATAGTCCATGGCCGCTTTGGGCAGCTTAGCGGCATCCTTGATACCGTAAGTGGTCTGGCACCAGCCGGGTAGGGTTTTGTAGACCGGGACGACCCGCTCGTAGACCTCGGCGGAGGCGGGCATCTCGTGGATGGGAAAGCCTTTGTAGGTGTAGCCGACACCTACCCGGATTTCCCGTTGGGTGTCGAAGACGTCGAGCTTGGTGACGACCAGCGAATCGATGCCGTTGATCGTTTTGGCGTAGCGGAGTTCGGCGAGGTCCAGCCAGCCGCAGCGGCGCGGCCGCCCCGTGACGGCGCCAAATTCCTTGCCGCGCTCGCGAACTTCCTGTGCTTCGAGGTCGGGCATTTCGGTGGGGAAAGGGCCGCCGCCGACTCGCGTCGTATAGGCCTTGGAGATCCCGAGGACATGGCGGATTTTTGTCGGAGGAACGCCCATGCCGGTGGTGGCGCCGCCGGATGTGGCGCTGGAGGAGGTGACGAAGGGATAGGTGCCATGGTCAATGTCGAGCATGGTGCCCTGGGCGCCTTCAAACAGGACAGACTTGCCTTCGTCGAGAGCGCGATTGGCGAGTTCGGCGGTGTCGCAGATGTAGGCTTTGATTTTTTCGCCGAGGCGGAGGGTTTCTTCGACTTCGTGCGAGAAATCCACGTTGGCGCCGTAGGCTCCCTGTGCAATGCGGTTTTTCTCGGCGACTACGCGGGCGGCTTTTTCGCGGAATAGAGCGGGATCGAGCAGGTCCACCATGCGAAGGCCCCGGCGGGCCATTTTGTCCTCGTACGCCGGCCCGATCCCGCGCGAGGTGGTGCCGATTTTATTTTCGCCGCGGGCGGATTCGGCGGCTTTGTCGAGTTCGCGGTGATACGGGAAGATCAGGTGAGCCCGATTGCTGACGTGCAGGCGGCCCGCGACGCTCAGATGGGCCTTTTCAAGCATTTCGATTTCGTTGACGAGGGCCGAAGGATCAACGACGACACCGGGGCCGATGATGACGTGCTGCCTGGGGCGCAGGATGCCGCAGGGGATGAGTTGGAGAACGTAGCGGTCCTTGCCGATTATGACGGTGTGGCCTGCGTTGTGGCCGCCGGCGACGCGCGCAATGTAATCGAACGACCCCGCGAGATAATCGACTACTTTGCCCTTGCCTTCATCACCCCACTGCGCGCCAACCACCACGACCGATTTCATTCGGAGATTCTCCTCGACCGAGCTACGCGAACGCGAGATTTGCAATCAATCTTCCGGGGGGACTCACGAGTCCTCAGTGCAAAATCCGCGCGACACACCAATTTCAAATCGTACGATGGGCTAGTGTGGAAGGCAAGCGAGTAGTCGGGAATGAAAGTTCAGCGAATTGCGGTGAACACAGGGAACCCAGGGAAAACAGGGATCAGCGATCAGCTAACAGAAAGCCATCTCTGGATCGAGTGGCATTGGCGAATGCGTAGCGGTGGGGCGCAGGCGTTCTTGATTCCGAGGGCGGCGTCGGATAGCGTCGAGAGAGCGGGGTGCCTCTCCATCCCGCGTACTGACGGCACTCTTGAGAACCCAGGGGGAGAGCGACTTGACGAATCCGATCATTACGTTGACGACCGATTACGGCACGAACGACCACCTAGTGGGCGTGCTGAAGGGCGTCATCCTGAGAATCAATCCCGACGTGCAGATCGTGGACATCACGCACGGAGTGGCGCCGTTCGATTTGCTCGATGGCGCGACCGTGATTGCCAACGCGTATTCCTATTTTCCACCGCGCACGATTCACGTGGTGGTTGTGGATCCCGGAGTGGGAACGGAGCGGCGGCCGCTGATAGTGAGCGGGCAGAATCAGTATTTCCTCGCGCCGGATAATGGCGTGCTCTCGGGAGTATTTGAGAAGGAACAGAATTTCCTTGTGCGGCACCTGACCGCGGAGCATTACTTTTTGCATCCGGTGAGCAAGACGTTTCACGGGCGGGACGTGTTTGCTCCGGTGGCGGGTTGGCTTTCGAAAAATTGGCAGCCAGGAAGCATGGGCGAAGAGATCACAGACTTCAAGCGGTTTGCGCTGCCGCGGCCGAAGGAAGCCGACGGGCTGTTGAAAGGTGTGGTGATGAAGGTGGATTCGTTCGGCAACCTGATTACCAATTTTCGCGGCGAGGACTTGCCTGCCGATGCGATGGCGAAGGGGGCGATCAATTTGCAGGTGGGCACCCACGCGGTGAGCAAGCTAGTGCCGACGTTTGCGAACGGGAGTGCCGGAGAGGCGATTGCGTATGTGGGTTCGAGCGGGAATTTGGAGATTGGCGTGAACAAGGGAAGCGCATCGAAGACGCTGGGGTTGGGAAGAGGAACGCCGGTGTTGTTGAATAAGACCTAGCAACTCCAGAACAGACAGTCATAACACCTCAAATAGTCCAAATCTTGAAATATTGCTGTATGCATTTTCTATGGAGGCAACAAGATAAAGCGCGGAAGCGCGTTTCTCATTTGTTTAGGATTGTTTCTAGCGGGCTGCAATCGAAACTCGAGTACGGTTCAGGCCAGAGATCTCTTCCGCGAAGCGGTAGCCGCAGGAAAATCCGCAGATCAGGATGATCGGTGGTACATCTTCAGTGAGATCGCGCAGGCACAAGCCGCGCACGGCCACACTAGCGACGCGACCGAAACGGCAAAGCTTGTCGACCGCTATCCGGATCAGCTGTTTGTCACGTTAGTGCGGATTCAAGCGAAGAACTGGGATGTAGCGGGTGCAAAGAAGGCGGCAGCCCCAGCATCTGCGGCCTCACTTAGGTCTCGCGCTGAGGAGGCAATCGCCATCGCTAAAGCGGAATCCGGCGACTTTGCAGGCGCCCGAGATACCAGTCGCAACCTGGCCAATAAGTCGCCTGCCTTGGAAGCGATAGGAACTGATCAGATCAAACAGGGTGACCTGGAGGGCGCGCTCAGAACAGCGTCAGAAATGAAAAAAAGGCTGGAGTGATGAATTGTTATTTGGACTTGCGCAAGGGTTTCTCGCGCGGGGTGAAAAGCAAAAGGCACATGAAATCGCGCTCCGCATTATAGATTCAGATATGGCGCAAAGCGCCGAGACGGCGCCCTCAGCATGGAACGATGCTGAAGCCGGGCATTCCGCGGATGCCTACAAGGACATCGAATCGGGCGAGTGCGATTAGAAGATTGTGAGTTCCGTCCATCTACCGGCTGGCGATCCGGAAGGAGCTTCACAGGCGATGCGTAGTTGCCCGACCCTCGCCGAAATCAGCATGGGTATGGCGGAGCTTGCCAAGCAATCTGCCGAACGAGGGGACGTTTCGCATGGGTTGAAGTTCGCGGACTCGGTACACGTGATAGTGGCTTTACGTTACAACTGAAGACTTTCCTCTAGGCAGCGGCTGGCGCCGGTTGCTTCCGCCTGTGCCAGTAATCCAATACCGCGAACAGAAGGACCCCAGGCACGCCCGTCAGTCCGCAAACGATAAAGAAAATGCCATAGGCGTGAACGAGGCCGTGCGTGGAGCTCAGGCTTTCGACCGCGGCGCCGGAAAACCCCTTCAAGATCTTTCCCAGCCAGGCATAAGTTGAACTCAAGAGCGCATACTGCGTGGCGGTGTATCCCAGATTGGTGAGACTCGACATATACGCAACGAGCGCAACGCCGGCAAAGCTGATGCCGAAGTTGTCAGCTATCATGATGATGGCGAAGAGAGGAATGCTCGTGCCCGCGAACGCGAGGGTCGCATACGCGGCAATCGCGGCTGCCTGCACAACGCCCCCGATGATGAGCGCGCGCATGTAGCCAAGCTTCAGGGAGCAGAATCCGCCCGCTGCGATGCCTGCAAACGTAGCGAAGAGTCCGATTGAGCCGCGCACCGTTCCGACCGTTTCCTTCGAAAGACCGAGGTCGTGGTAGTAGGGATTCGCCATCGGACCCATGATGAAGTCCGGCACGCGGTAGAGGCTGATGGCCGCTAACATCACAAACGCGAGCCAGCCATGCGCGCGAAAGAACGCGATGAACGGTCCCACGACAGCGTCGAAGAAACCCCGCGGCGTCCAAAACGGCCCTTCGCGCTCCTTTTCATTCATCACTGCATCCGTTCGTTCCGGTTCCTTCGCAAACCAGGTCGCGATCATTCCAACGGCCATACATGCGCCGTAGATACCGTAGGACATGCGCCAGCCCACGACCGCTGCCACGATGAGGATAAGGGAATCCGCAGTCAGAAGCGCCAGGCGGTAGCTGAACTGATAGGCAGAAGCGAGGAGGCCTTGTTCTTCTCCGTCGTCCGCCGATTCAATTCGCCAGGCATCGACCACAATGTCCTGCGTTGATGAAGCAAAAGCGACGACGAGCGCAAAAGCACCTAGCCGGCCGAGCCCGGCTTTCGTGCCAGTGCCGCCCATGGCAGCAAGCGCGAGCCCGACAACGATCTGGGAGAACATCATCCATCCGCGGCGATGTCCAAGCCGCTTAAACAAAGGCAAATCCATGCGATCTATCAAGGGCGCCCACAGAAACTTCAGCGAATAGGCGATGCCCACCCAGGAAAGAAACCCGATCGCCGTCAGGGAGGTGTGCTCGTCGCGAAGCCAATAGCCGAAGGTATTGCCGACCAGAAAAAAAGGAAGGCCTGATGAAAATCCGAGCAACAACATCGTCAGTGTTTTGGGCCGTAGGTAATCAGCGATCCGGTGCTTGCGCAGACTCACGCGTTCATTGTCTACGGGAGCCTTACGAAACTCAACGCGCATACCATCGAATCTTGTCCATCCTGACACTCTACCGAGTGTCACCAATCATTCTGAACGAGCACAGGTGGCGGGCCATTCGCGGGGGGCTCAGCGCTCCTTGGCCTTATTTTTCGTCGCGGAAACCGGCGCAGAAGCCGCAGGGACAGCCGCGACGGCAGCTTCGGCTTTCTTCTGCTCGGCCTCGCGCAACCTCTGAATTTTTACGCGGGCAACGCGGCGGCCATCCATTTCCATGACAGAGAAACGGTAGAGGCCATATTCGAAACTTTCGCCGCCGCGGGGAATGAATCCAAGCTGGGCCATGACGAAGCCGCCGACGGTGGCATAGGCGGGATCTTCGGGCAGGGCAATGTTGTACTGCGAGTCGAGGTCTCGCACATTGAGGCCGGCGTCGAAGACAATGGCGCCGTCGGCAAGAGTGAGGGGGCGCTCGACAACATCGAATTCGTCGTGAATTTCACCGACCAGCTGCTCCAGAAGGTCTTCCTTGGTGACCAGGCCGAGGATGCTGCCAAATTCGTCCACGACCATAGCCATGCCGACGTGGCGCGCGCGGAGTTCCATGAGCAGTTCGCTGGCGGGTTTGGTTTCCGGAACGATCAGGATTTCACGGAGCACACGGCGGAGATCAAACGGCATGCCAGCGGAAAGCTTTTCTTCCAGGCGGCGGTCGAGGAGCACCCACATCATGTCTTTGATATGAACGAAGCCCAGAACATGATCCACGGTGTCGCGATATACGGGGATGCGTGAGCGCTGCGTGGTGGCGAAGACTTTCATGACTTCCTCAAGCGATGCTTCGACAGGGAGAGTGTGCATGTCCGGACGGGAAACCATGATTTCGCGGACTTGCAACTGGCTGAGTTCGATGGCGCTGAGGATGAACTTTTCCTCCCCGACCGCGAGCAATCCCCTTTCGCGGGCTTGCTGAATCTGGATTTGCAGCTCCTCCGTGGAATGAGCAACACCATGGCCGGTCGGCCTCACAACGCCAAGCGCGCGGACGATGGCGCTCGAGATTCCGTCAAGGAGGTCGATCGCCCAGCGGAAGGAGTTCAGAAACCAGGCGAAGGGACGTGCGACCATGAGGGCGACGCGCTCAGCGCGAGCCAAGCTGATGGTTTTGGGAACCAGTTCGCCAAAGACCACGTGGATGGCGCTGAGGATCGCGAAGGAGAGCGTGAGCGCTGCCGCGTGAGCGAGGAAGAGCATGCGCGTGCTGCCGTCCTCCGGCAAGAGACTTTGGAAAAGTTTTGCAAGGGTGGCCTGACCCAGGGCGCCAATGGCCAGACTGGTCAGCGTGATGCCTACCTGGACGCCTGAGACGACGCGGTGGAGATCCGTAAGGAGTTGCTCGGCGATCTTGGCCTGGGCGCTTCCTTTGGCCACCAACTGGCGGACACGCGATAGGCGTACCGCGACAAGAGAGAACTCGACCGCGGCAAAAAAACCGTTGAGGGCCACCAGCACAAGAACCCCGATGATCCGGATCAGGAACATTCGGCGGAGAGAACCTCCCAGCCGCATTGTAACAGCAGATTTGGCTGGGAGGAGGAATGGGTAGACGGCGGTTGTTGAGTTGAAAGAATCAGGAAATTTGCTGGCGGGAGGCTCGTTGGATGGGCAGGTTGCGCGGGGTGGCGGCGTCCACTAAACTGAAAACTCAGACCTCGAGGTGAAACTCGCTTTGCGCACTGTCCTGCGTTCCCTACTCGCCCTACTTGCCATCAGTTTGATTGTTTTCGCGACCGCGATTTGGTGGCTGGTGTACCGTCCGCTGCCGCAACTGAGCGGAAGCGTGACACTTCCCGGGTTGCAGGGAGAGGTGACTGTGGAACGCGACAACTGGGGCGTGCCGCATATCCGCGCGAGTTCGCTGGAAGATGCGGTGGAAGCCCAGGGATATGCGGTGGCGCAGGATCGATTATGGCAGATGGATTTGCTGCGGCGGGCGTCGCGCGGGCAACTTTCCGAAATTCTGGGCCCGAGAACCCTGAAGATTGACAGGGATTTTCGAAATCTGAACTTTGGGCGGGCGGCGGATCGCGATTTGCAGGGGATGAACCCGGAGTCGCGGAAGTTGCTGGATGCGTATGCGCGGGGCGTCAACCGGTTTATCGAGCAGCATCGGGAAACGCTGCCCATGGAATTTACATTGCTGAAATATAAACCGCAACCGTGGCAGCCGACAGACTCGTTGGTTTTGACGGGATACATGTACCGCACGTTGACGGATACGCGCGAAAGGGAGATCCATCGCGCGGTGGTTGCGGCAAAGGCGGGGCCGGAACTTGCGAAGGATCTTTTCAGCGACGAATCCTCGATGGATCATTTTGTGGTTGGCGATCCGAACGTGAAGGAAAAGGCGAACGCCAACGCCGATGCGGACGACGAGGAAGATGATGAAGACGAAATGGACAGCGAGGATGTCCTGAAGGCGAGCCTGATCCATCCGGATTTGCTCGAATCGATTTCCAAGCCGGACCTTACTTCCCTGCTGGCGGGGCAGGTACAGCAATGGCTGCGGGCCGGTCAACATGACATTCGAGGGACGCTGGGCAGCAACAACTGGGTGGTGAACGGCGCGCACACGGCGACGGGCAAACCACTGCTTGCGAACGACACGCATCTGGAACTGACGATTCCGCCCATCTGGTATGAGATTCACGTGACAGCCCCGGGATGGAACGTAAAAGGGATTACGTTTCCGGGCGCGCCATTGGTGATTATCGGACACAACGACCGCATCGCGTGGGGGTTCACGAATAATGGCGCGGATGTCCTGGACCTCTACATCGAAACGTTCAATCCCACCAATCCGGACGAGTATCGCGTAAACGGAAAATGGAAAAAGGCGGATGTATACGATGAAGTGATTAAGGTCAAGGGCGCACCGGACGAGCACATGCGGCTGGTAGTGACCCGACACGGGCCGGTCTTGCAAGACGAGGGCGACAAGCCATACGCGATGCGATGGACAGCGCTGGAGCCCGGCGGTCTGGCGAACAGCTACAACTGGCTGGGAAAGGCGCGAAACTGGAGGCAGTTTCGCGAAGTGATGCGGCAAGTGTGGGGCCCAGCGCAGAACGCCGTGTATGCCGATGTCGATGGAAATATTGGTTACGTGATGGCCGCGCGAGTGCCGATCCGCAAGAAGGGGCACGGGGAAGTACCCGTGCCGGGAGATACGGACGAATACGAGTGGACTGGCTATATTCCGTTTGAACAGTTGCCGCAAACTTTTAATCCGGAGAGCGGATTGATCGTGACGGCGAACGCGCGGGTGACTGGGCCGGACTACAAACCGTATCTGACAGACCGGTGGGAAGAGCCGTACCGCACGGCAAGAATATACGACCTGCTGCACGACAAGCATGATTTGCGGCCGGAAGACATGCTGAAGGTGCAGACAGATACATACAGTTATCCGCATGTATTCATCGGAGAGCAACTGGTTGCCGCGGCCAGGATTGCTCAGCCAAAGGATCCACGAGCACGGAATTTAATTCAACAGACGAAGGATTGGAACGGGATCGCCGATGTAAATTCGCCCGTGGTCACGTTTTTGGATGCAGCGATGTACCGCTCGCTGGATTTGATTCTGGAGCCGCACTTGGGCAAGGAAACTGGACTTTACTCGTGGCGGAAGCTGGCGTTTCTGCAGAAAGTGCTGACGGGGCGTCCCGCGCGCTGGCTACCTGCGGAGTTCAAGAATTACGACGAATTGCTCAGCGCGGCGGCCGACCGCGCGGTAATGCGGCTGGAGGAGGAGACTCACAGCAGCGACCCGGAGGATTGGGCGTGGAAGCGGTTCAATTACCTGGACATGCTTCATCCAATCGGACGCGAAGGAATTCTAAAGAAACTCTTGAGCAAATCGGGGCAGGCACAATCGGGAACACTTTTCAGTCCGCGCGCGGCTTCTCGGCACCATGGACCTTCCGAGCGGTTTGTTGCCAACCTGGGGGATTGGGACAATTCCATCCTGCTGATCCCTGCCGGGCAATCCGGGCAACCGGGCAGTGAACATTATTCCGATCAGTTTTCGTATTGGTTCGACGGCAAGCCGATTTATGAGCCATTCAGCGACGCAGCAGAGGCTAAGGTGAAGAAGCACCTGCTGACGCTGAGACCCGTGAACTGAGCTTGATTCCCTACTGTCATGCCAGAACTCCCGGAAGTTGAGGCGGTCGCCCGAGCGCTGCGCCCACTGGTCAAGGGGCAGCGGATTCGCTGCCTCCACGTCTTTCACGCGGTTGCGCTGAAGCCGCAGATGCCTGCCGAAACGGCTAGAATTGTCGAGGACCGGTATGTTCGAAACGTATTTCGAGAGGGGAAGTATCTGTTTCTCGGTCTGGATCGCGGCCTGCTAGAGATGCATTTCCGTTTTGACGGGCAGCTGATTTGGTTTTCGAATGCGATAGAGTTGCTGGCACGAGCGAATGCTGAGGAGGGTGGCGTGCACGTGGATGTCGCGCTGGAGTTCGGGAAAGGAGTGCTGGGATTTGCGGACCCGCGCCATTTTGGACGCGTGCATGCATGGGAGTCGGAACAAGCCTGTCCACCACTCAAGAAATTGGGAATGGATGCGCTTGCGGAGGGATTCTCGGCAAAAGAGCTTCACGCCCGATTGGCGCGATCAAAACGTCCCTTGAAGGAGTTCCTGCTGGATCAGACGCGGATCGCCGGGATCGGGAATATCTATTCGAATGAAGCACTGTGGCACGCAAGATTGAACCCGTGGCGGCGGGCAGATTCCCTGGACCGGAAGAAATCGGCGCAACTTCATAAAGCGATTGTGTACGTTCTCCGGCGTGCACTAGAATGTTGTGAGCGTCCTGCACCGGACTTTCGCGACCCGAAGTGGTGGTTTCAAGGATTGGAAGAAATCCTGCGGGCCTACCAACGCGCGGGATCGCCTTGCGGACGCTGTGGGCGGCCGATCGTGCGGGCTGAGCAGGGCGGGCGTTCGACGTATTATTGCAAGCGTTGCCAGAAGTAGGGTGGCGAACCGGAATTCAACGTTAATTTACTTCCTGCACGACTGGCGGATGGCGTGAACCAACCTGCAGCAAAAAAAAATGAAGCGCAGAAGAAACCGGATTTTGAACGGTCCCTGGCGCGACTGGAAGAGGTGGTGCGGCGCCTCGAAAGCCCGCAACTCTCGCTGGATGAGGCGATGAAACTGTTTGAGGAAGGGGTCGGACTGTCCAGAGAGTGCCAGAAGCAATTGGAAGAAGCCGAAGGCCGCGTGGAAATCCTGCTGAAGAAGGCTGATGGCAGGATGGCCGCCGAAGCGTTTAAGGCCGAAGACGAGAGCGATTCGTGAGCGCGAGCCAATGGCCCAGACTGGATTCTCTCCCAATCCGATGAAGCTTCCTCCCTTTTTTGAAGAAGATCGGCTGGCAGTTGACGCGCACTTGGAGAAACTGTTGCCCGCGGAATCGGTGCAACCTCCTTCGATTCATACTGCCATGCGGTATTCCGTATTTGCCGGCGGCAAGCGCATCCGGCCAATCCTGTGCCTGGAAACGGCGCGGATTTTCGGGACGGACGTCTCAGCGGCGCTCTATCCGGGATGCGCGATCGAATTCATCCACACGTATTCCCTGATCCACGACGACCTGCCTGCGCTGGACAACGACGATTTGCGCCGGGGAAAACCGACCAGCCACAAGAAATTTGGCGAAGCCACAGCGATTCTTGCCGGCGACGCATTGCTGACGCAGGCGTTTGAAACGATTGCAGCAACCCCGGTTTCCGCTGAGCGGCGCGTGGCGATGGTGACGGAAATTGCAACAGCGGCGGGCACAGTGAAGGGGATGGTAGGCGGACAGGTGGCGGACCTGGAAGCGGAAGGCAAGCCGGTCAGCCCGGAAATGCTCGAGTACATTCACCGATCGAAAACGGCGGCGCTGATTCGCGCCTCGATTACCGCCGGGGCGCTTTGCGCAGGAGCGCCGGCGGAGGATGTGGCGCGACTGCGGCGGTTCGGAGAGACGATTGGGTGGGCGTTTCAAGTTACCGATGACATCCTGGACGTGGAAGAATCCTCAGCGGCGCTTGGCAAGACGGCGGGCAAGGATATCGCGCAGCAGAAGGCCACCTACCCGGCGGTGTATGGGCTGGAGCGCTCGCACCAGATTGCGAAAGAATTGGCCGACAAAGGCATTGCCGAGCTGGGCGCGTACGGAGAGCGCGCCAACCGGTTGCGCACTATCGCCGAGTTTCTGGTTCTTCGCCGCGCCTAGCCACACTTTCCATGAATGCCAAAACTGAGCGCAAGCGACTGGACGTGCTTCTTGTGGAGAGAGGTCTGGCCGAATCCAGCCACAAAGCCCAGGCGATGATCCTTGCAGGCGAAGTGGAAGTGGAACAGCAACGCGCGGACAAGGCGGGAGTGATCCTGCCGGAGACGGCGCATATTGAAGTACACAGCCGGCAGCAGAAATACGCGAGCCGAGGTGGCATGAAGCTGGAGGGCGCGCTGGAGGATTTTCATATCAGCCCCGCGGGAAAAACGTGCCTGGATATAGGAGCCTCCACTGGCGGCTTCACGGATTGCCTGCTGCAGAATGGTGCATCGCGCGTGTATGCTGTGGATGTGAACACGGACCAGCTGGCGTGGAAAATCCGTGGCGACCCGCGCGTGGTGCGCCTCGAAAAGAATGCACGTGAACTGGCGGAAGGGGATATCCCGGAGCTTGTTGATTTAGTCGTTGCCGACGTCTCTTTTATTTCTGTTGCGAAGATCCTGTCCGGGGCTGCCGCGTGCGCGAGGGCTGGAGCTGAACTTCTGATCCTGGTGAAACCACAGTTTGAGCTGGAGCGCGAGGACGTGGGCAAGGGGGGAATCGTGCGCGAAACGGCGTTGCACGAAAAGGCTGTTGCTCGCGTCAGGAGTGCGATGGAAGCGCTGGGATTGGGTGTGCTTGGCGTTGCGCCGAGCCATTTGCCGGGGGCCGAAGGAAACCAGGAGTATTTCCTTCACACCCGAAAAGCCGCTGGGGTAGAATCGCTCTAATCCATGCGGCCCGAACCCACCTTCAAAAGAATCGGCATCATCTCCCGGCCCAGACGCTCGAACATTGCGGAAGTGGTTCCGCCGCTGCTGAAGTGGCTGGAAGAGCGCGGCATGCCTTCGGTATACGACAACGAGACGGCGACGGTCCTCAAAAACGAGACCGCCGGGAAAACGCGTCACCAGGTGGCGCAAGAGTCGGACCTGCTGCTGGTTCTGGGGGGCGACGGAACGATCCTGGCGGCAGCGCGGGAAGCGGCCTACCATGGCATTCCGATTCTTCCGATTAACATGGGCAGCCTGGGATTTCTGACCAGCTTCACAGTAGAAGAGCTTTATCCCGCATTGGAAAGCACGCTTGCGGGAAAGGCAACAATTGAAGAGCGGGTTTTGCTTCAGGTGGAGCGCACCCATAATGGAGAACTGCTGACACAGCAGAGGGTGTTAAACGATGCCGTGGTGCATAAGGGAACGCTGGCCCGCATGATTGAAGTGGAGCTGCACATTAACGGGGCATTTGTGTGCAGGTATCGCGCCGACGGTTTGATTGTAGCGTCGCCGACTGGTTCGACCGCGTATTCGCTTTCGGCCGGCGGCCCGATTGTGCAGCCCGGCGTGGAATCTATTCTGATTACGCCGATTTGTCCGCATACACTCAGCGACCGGCCGGTGGTAGTGCAGGACAATTCGCAAATCGAATTGTATTTGTCACAGAGTTCGGATTCCGTGTTTCTGACCCTGGACGGACAGACAGGCGTTCCGATGCAAATCGGGGACCACGTCCGCATCACGCGGGCCGCGGAACGGCTGAAATTGATCCAGCCGCCGAACAAGACATATTTTGAGATTTTGCGGAATAAGCTGAAGTGGGGAGAAGCGTAGTTTTCAGGAGAGGACGTCGGTCCGCAATAGATCCTTATTTGTTTCGCGCCGGCGGATAAGTTTTAGCGCATTTCGGTCGACGAGCACTTCAGCAGCCCGGCCGCGGCCATTGTAGTTGGACGACTGGGCGAATCCGTAAGCGCCGGTTACCCAGATCGCCAGCAGATCCCCTTCAGAAACATTTCCGAGCGGCCAATCGAACAAGAACGTGTCTCCCGTCTCGCAGACGGGTCCGACAATGTCGGCCCGCCCTCTGGCGCTCGCGTCTGAGTCACCACTTTGCGCTAGACGCGTAATGGGATGCGGGGCGTCGTAAAGCACGGGCCGCATGAGATCGTTCATGGCGGCATCGATGATGACGAAGGAATTGGCTGGATTCTGCTTGGTGTAGATGACACGCGAGAGGAGAACGCTTGATTCGGCGATGACGGAGCGCCCCGGTTCGAGAAGAACCTGAACGCCGAGGGGACGAGCGACACCGGCAATCATTCTTGCGTACGCCTTGCGGGATGCAGGATGCTCGTTGGTGTAACGCACACCGAGGCCGCCGCCAACATCCAGGATTTTCAGAGGAACGCCTTGTTTGCGCAAGTCGAGCAGGTATCCCGCGAGTCGTTCTAACGCCCTGCGGAACGGAGCAAGATCGACGATTTGTGAGCCGATATGGGCGCTGATTCCCTGCCAGCGGATCGCTTTGGTGTTTCTGTGCGCGAGATACAGTTTTCGGGCTTCGGGCCAGGCCACGCCGAATTTGTGGTGCCGGCGGCCGGTGGCGATGTGGGGGTGTCCTCCCGCTTTCACGTCAGGATTGACGCGGATGGAGGCTCCGGGAGGTTTGCCGATGCCACGCGTACGGCGCGATGATTCCTCGATCAAAATTTCAAGCTCCACGGGAGATTCGACGTTGAATTGCAAAATCCCTGGCTCGTTGCTCCGATTACTTCGGTATCGCAGCGCTTCGCGAATTTCTTCGCGGGTCTTTCCGACCCCAGAAAAAACGATTCGCTTACCCGGGATGCCGATCTGGCCGAGGTGCTCGAGTTCACCTCCGGACACGATGTCGAACCCACTGCCGAGGCCGGCGAGAAGCTTGAGTAAGGAGAGATTTCCGTTCGCCTTGACAGCAAAACAGAGCAGATGCGGAACACGACGGAGGCCGCGGTCGATTTCGCCGAAGGCATCCGCGATGGCGCGCCGGCTGTAAACATAGGTGGGCGTCAGATGGCGCCTGGCAATCTCGGAGAGTCGCACGTTTTCGCAGAAGACTTCCCGCGCGGACACGTCCGTCTTCCTCCAGGAAAAATACGGAGTGTGGGTTGCCGGATCGACGTAGGGTAGCCTGCGCCGAGTCTTGCCGGGGGCGCTCATTTCACCTTCATGACTACCAGCGTGCGGTCGTCGGAAAGAGGGGCGCTCTGCGAAAACCAGTCCACTTCGTTTAGGACGCGGTCCGCCATTTCGGCGGCGGAGATTTCGTGATTTTGCTCGATAAGCTTGCGCAGGCGTTCGTTACCGAAGAGTTGGCCTTCACTGTTGTACGTCTCGGCGATGCCGTCGGAATGAAACACGAGGATGTCGCCACTTTCGAGAGTGACGCCCCACTCGTCATACGTGACATCTTCGAAAATTCCTAGTGGGAATCCCGTCAGCTCGATGCGATCACAACGGCCATCTTTGTAAAGCATGGGTTGCGACTGGCCGGCATTGGCGACGCGAAGTTTCTGGCGGCCTTTTTGCCAGGTGGCGAAACAAGCGGTCATGAATCGCCCTTCGATACGGCGTTCACCGACCAACTGATTCATCTGGCGCAACATTTCGGCGGGCTGGAGCTTTTGCGGGGCCAGGCTTCGCATAATGCCGATGGACACGGCACCGTAAAGCGCGGCCGCGGTTCCCTTCCCGCTGACATCGCCTAGCGCGATTCCGAGCTGCTGCGGGCCATACCGCAGAAAATCATAAAGGTCGCCGCAGACCTCGCGGGCGGAGAGATAACGCGCCGCGACGTCGAGGCCATAGTCGTCAGTCGGAACGGGGCGGAGGAGTGCGCCTTGAATGCGCTTGGCGGCCTGGAGATCGCGCTCCATGCGGGCTTCATCGCGGGCGACTTGTTCGTAAAGGCGAGCATTTTCCAGTGATACCGCGAGATTGGCGGCGAGGATGGTGAGGGTTTGAACGTGTTCCTCGTTGAAGTAATAAAGCTGGGGGCTTTCGAGATCGAGAACGCCGATCACTTTGCCTTTAAAGATCATCGGAATGGCGAGCTCCGAGCGCGTTTCGGGATTCACCATGAGGTAGCGCGGATCGGTGGTGACATCGGGAACAAGAACCGCTTCACGCAATGTGGCAGCCGCGCCGACGATGCCTTCCGTGGCGGCGACGCGCAGCTTTCCCTGAACGCGCTGGCCGTGTTTCACGTCCAGGCGATGACGAAAGACTTTCTGCTCTTCGTCGTAGAGCATGATGCTCACAATCTGGTAGTCAATGACCCGCTTGACGAGTTCGGCTGCGCGGCGAAGAAGTTCCTCCACATCTAGGATGGAGCTGATTTCCCGGCTGACTTCATTGAGGACCAGCAGCGTTTCCGCCTGGGCTCTGACCTTTTGAAAGAGGCGTGCGTTTTCGATCGCTACCACCAGGCGGCTGGCGAGCAGGGTGACGATTTTCTGCTGGTCTTTGGTGAAGTAATTCAGGTGGCGGCTCTGAATGTCCAGAACACCGACGCACTTACCGCGGAAGAGAAGCGGAACCGCGAGTTCGGACTTTACGCTTTCGATCGCGTTGATATAGCGGGGATCCTGCGAGACATCGCTGACGCGAACGGGCTGGCCAGTTGAAACCGCGGTGCCGGTGATGCCTTGACCGACAGGAACACGCAGATTTTCGGCAAGGCCCGGAGGATAGCCGATGGCGAACCGGTGGGTCAGGTAGGAGCCGGCTTCGTCGAGCAGCAGCACGCCAAAGAACTCGTAGTCGATATGCCGCTTGATCAGGATCGCGGTGTGGGAAAGGACCTCATCAAGATCCAGGGACGCATTTACTTCTTCCCCGATTTCAGAGAGGGTGGTAAGAACTTCAGCCGAGACGTCGGACTGGTCCGTGGTCTTCTGCGATTGTGGATTCGAGCCTGTGGCGTTCATGAATGCAATTATTATAGCAGGCGGATTCCGCTCCGAAAGATAAGCGAAAGGCGCCTGTTACGCCTCAATTTTCGTCTTGCCGCGGGGACCCAGGCGGACGACGCAGACGTCGGGAAGATTGCGGTAGCGCTCGTCATAATCGAGACCGTAGCCAACCACGAATTCGTTGGGGATGACGAAACCCGTGTAGTCGGCCTTGACGTCAGCGATGCGGCGCTCCGCCTTATCGAGCAGAACGGCTACGCGCAGGTGTTTGGGCTTGCGTTCTTCAAAGAGGCGCAACAAGTATTTCAACGTCAGACCCGTGTCCAGGATGTCTTCGACGACTAGGACGGAACGCCCTTCGATGCTGACATCGAGATCCTTGTTCATCTTCACTTCGCCCGTGGAGTCCATGCCTTTGCCGTAACTGGACACAGAGATGAAGTCGAAAGAGACCTCACCGCCAAGTTCGCGCGCGAGATCGGCGAGAAATAATACAGAGCCTTTCAGAACGCCGACGAGGTGCACCGGCTCGCTCGGGAAATCGCGGCGAATATCCTGGGCCATCTGCCGCACGCGTTCACGGATGCGCTGGTGAGAAATGAGCACGCTCAAAGTCTCTTCTTCGCGCTGGCCGGGTTTTACTTTTGCGGTTCGAGTTGTCGCCTTGGTGGGCAAGGATCGAGTCTCCTTCTAGTGGCAGTGAACACATCCTATTGTATCTTTAGCGGGAAGTTTTCCATCCTATGTGCTGTGGTTTCGCATGTCAAATAACTGAGGAGATGCTGATGAGACAGAGCAAGCCGTCCCTCCCCGAGCCTTGGCTGCGCGGAACGCTGGCGGAAGTACCACCCCTCGCCCGTGGAGTGTTGCATGCACTGGAGCTGACATGGGAGGATGCGCAGAAGTGGTGTGGCGGCTTGAGCGATGCGCAGCTTCACGCTCGGCCGGCAGGATTGCCTTCGGTTGCGTTCCAGTTGCGGCACATCTCCGGAACCCTCGACCGGCTGCTTACGTATGCAGAAGGACGCGTATTGTCAGAGGAGCAGTTGCAAACGCTCCAGGTCGAGGCCAGGCCTGATGGTTCCACGAACGCAGTATTGGCTGAGTTGGAGGCGGCAATTTCGAGCGGGAGCTTACGCGTCCAGGCGCTAGCCTCGAAAGATTACGCGCTTTCCCGCGCCGTGGGAACGAAACGCTTGCCCACCACGGTTGGGGGACTGCTGGTTCATATCGCCGACCACACACAGCGCCACGTGGGACAGGCGATCACGACGGCGAAACTCGTTTCGGCTTCGAAAGTTTTCTAGTTATACTTCTGCTGCGCCTATGCGCCAAATAGTCACTTCAACGCTTCTGGTTCTCACCGCGTTGTTTCCGATCGTGAATCCGCTCGGAAGCGCGCCGCTCTTTCTCTCGCTTACGCGCTACTACTCCGCAGATCAGCGGAAGATGCTGTCGCGGCGGATTGCACTGAACAGTATTGCGCTGATTGTCGCCTCTTATTTTGTGGGATCGCACATCCTCGCGTTTTTCGGTATTTCCATACCCGTGGTGCAGGTCGGCGGCGGTCTGGTGCTGGCATCAACGGGCTGGGCAATGCTGAAACAGAAGGACGAGGACGACACCAAGGCAGGCGTGCACCGGAATGTGGATACCAACGATTTGTTTCAAAAAGCGTTTTACCCGCTGACGCTGCCGCTTACCGTCGGGCCGGGCTCGATATCCGTGGCGATTACGCTGGGCGCCAACGAGCCGCACCGTGAGCACTCGCTCATTTTTTCGATGCTCGGGGCGGTGATTGGAGCGGTGCTGATCGCAGCCAGCGTTTACCTCTGCTATGCGTTTGCGGACCGCCTGGCGCAAGTGCTGGGAGCCACTTCGATGAGCGTGATCATGCGGTTGTCCTCATTTTTGCTGGTATGCATCGGGACGCAGATTATCTGGAATGGGCTTTCGGCGATGCTGAAAACGCCGCTCGTTACCGGCCATCCGGGATAAAGCCATCCCAGGCTTCCCTTATTTTTCCCGGTCCGGTTGCTTCCACGCAGGCAATTCCCGTTTTCCCAGAAGCGCTTCTGCGGCCCAGGCGCCGAGATAAACGGACTGCGCGACTCCGTGTCCTGAGTAGCCTCCAAGAACAATGGCATTCGTGCTTTCCGGGTGCCGCTCGAAGATCGGCACCCATCCATCGGAAATGGCGATGGGCCCGCCCCATCGGTGGGTGAAGTTTACGCCGCGAACTTTCGGGTGCAAGTTGCGGATTCGATTTTCCAGGCGGACAAAGACTTCGGCGGCGGCGCCTGTCTCCACGTCGAGTGAATCGATTTTACTCCAATCCGTAAAATGGACCAGGCCGCTGCCGAAGATCACCTGCTCGCCGAGGAGGCGGCCCCAAAGATACGGAAGATCTACTGTGTAGAAGGGCTTCCGATTGGCGAGACCGATTTCTTCAATTATGGATTTGGGAAACGGCTCTGTTGCCACGGCAATGGTGAAACAAGTCTCCACGCGTCGATTCCAGCGTGTTAATTCCAGAGAATAGGCATTCGTGGCGAATATGACTTGCCTGGCTTGAAAAATGCCGAGCGAAGTATACAAACGAATTGGATCGAGAAACGCGCAGCGGGCGATGCTAGCTTGTTCGAACAGAAGAACGCCGGCGCGTTCTGCGGCTACGGCCAGTCCGGTGACCACCTTTCCGGGATCGATCGTGCCGCCGGCAACCTCGTTAACGGCACGCAGATCACCGGAGTCGCTCCAGTGGATTGGAGAATTCTTGAGCGGCATGGTGCGCCCGAGTTCGTACACTCCGGGAAGGTGTACGTCGCCGTCCACGCGCAATTCGTGGAGAATTCTCTGGTATCCGGATAGGACATCGCCGAGGCCTGGCAGTTTCCCCGCGGCGGATTCGGCCAGGGCCATGCCGCCAGTATGACCGCTGGCACCGGAGCCGAAGGTTTCGGCTTCCAGGAGTGCGACTGATTTTTCCGGGGCCGCGCGTTTGATCCATGCGGCGGCGGCAAGACCGGTGAAACCACCGCCCACGACGGCGAAATCAACGGTCTCGGGAAGGGCCTGGGGCTTTGCGCGAAACTTTACGGTCCAGGGACGGTTGCCCCAGTTCTTGTGCTTCCTTGTTGGCTCGGAGCCTTCGGCGGACACTTTACACCTTTCGGAACGTCTTAAATCGGGGCATATTGCATTTGAGTTCCGTTTGATGCTGCGAACAGGCGTTTGGTGAAGGGAGGATTGGAATTGGACCGGCTTGCCGAAGAACTGTTGGGCCGGAAATCGGGCTGAAAACTCAAAAGCGGGCCGGCCGGGTCGGCCCGCACTCCAAAATGAGCGCCCCGCCACTCCAGGTGGCGGGGCAATATGCGTTATGAACTCCGGAGTTGGCTAGAAAAGCCCGGTTGGACGGCGGGTCCAGTTTTTGCCTTTGGCTTTGGAGATCTCTTCGACGTCTTTCACATAGGCCCCGGCTTGCGTCAAGACGTGATGGAGATCGTTGCCGATACTGATGAAGGGGAAACCCTTGTCGAGGAATTCGCCGACGCGGGATGTGCCGAAGAGGAAAAGTCCCAGGATGACATTGTTCTTGCGCGCTGCGGCAACCAGCTTTTCCGTGGCGACGCCGATTTCGGGAGAAGTGTACATCAGGGGAAATTCGTACTTCTCATAGAGACCCATGGACATGCAGAGGTCGTTCTGGCCGAGGAAGAGGAGATCCACGCCGGGGACAGCTGCGATTTCCTCAATGTTCTTTATGCAATCCGCGGTTTCAACTTGCAGGGCAATGATCACATTGCTGTTTGCGCCACCCGCATAGCCCAGGAGGCCTTCCTTGTTCATGCTGCGTTGCGGAAAATAAACAGAGCGCGTACCCGTGGTGGGATAGCGTGCGCAACTTACCGCTTGTCGCGCTTCCTCGGCGTTGTTGATGTAGGGGACGAGAACACCGTCAGCGCCCAGGTCGAGCGATTGCTGGATGCCGGGGCGATCGAAGTAGCCACCGACCCGCACCAGGGACTTCGCGCCACCGCTGGAGATTCCGGCGAGCATCGCGGAGAGTTTCTCGTAGCCCATCGGTCCGTGCTGTGAATCAACAAGCAGCCAATCGTAGCCGCTGTGCGCCAATTGCTCAGCGACAGTGGGGCTGTGCGAGTTTACGAAAAGGCCGAGTTTCGGCGTTCCACCACGCAACTGCTTTTTGAATTCGGCGCCAGTCAGGGTGCCTGCTGCCATGGAAAGTGCTCCTTATCGAAGTATGAGTGCAAGATGAGTCGCGTAAGTGTACTAAAGAAGCGGGAGACAGGGAAAAGCAAAAGTAAGAGAGAGCGGCTCGTCCGCCCTGGCGGACGGGCCCTACAACAAAATGAGGAATTCAAGAGCACGGTCGCCGGAGCGCTACAGATATTTGATGAGCACGACTTCGTTGCGCGCTTCGTTATAGACCAGCTCGTCGACCAATTGTTGCGTGAGCATCAGGCCCAGGCCGCCGGGGCGAAGCCCCTTTTGTTCGCGAACGGTCATGTGGGCCATCGGATCATCGGCAGGATTGCTTACGGCGGCGTGCTTGAGATCTTCCATCTTGAACCCAGGGCCAGGATCATCCAGGCGATACATCAGCAGTTTCCGGGTACGAATGTAGGAAATCCTCACTTTCAGGTTGGGATCCAGATGGCCGCCCCATTCGATGGCGTTATTCAAAAGTTCGCGAAAGGCATAGCCGACTTTTTCCATCACGTCAGCGGGCAAATCGGTTTCGAGTCGAGAAAGAAAACTTTGCACCCGGCTGACCACGGAGCGTTCGCAGGGAACGAGCAGTTCGACCCAGTGTTTATTGGCAGAGAGGACTTCGATGGGAGGAATCGCGGGATCCTCTGAAAGCGCGTTGTCAACGGTCGAAATGAGCGTTTGAGCATCCACCGGCTTGGAGAGGAACTGGTAAACCTGGCCGCGCAGCGAGTTCAGGACCGTATCGGAGGTCTTATCCGAGGTCATCACGATGATTTTGGGAATATGCTTCTCCCCATGGAGGGTGCCAATTAGGCCCAAGCCGGACATTTTCGGCATCCAGATATCAAGCAGAACAAGATCAAAGTTTTTTTTCTTGAGGGTACGAAGCGCGCTCATGCCGTCGGCGGCAGTGCTCACTTCGTAGCCTTCTTTTGTCAGGATGCCGCGGATCATTTCGCGCGTTGTGGCGTCGTCTTCCGCTACCAGAATGTGGGGCATGCTGGAACTCCCGTGGAAAGAACCCGGAATCGACGCGCGCAAAATTTACTGCCGGCGTTTACCCCGATTGCGAGGAGGCCTAAGTCGACCGCCGTGATTCGACTTGGGCCTGGCAGGGGTTTGATTTGCGTATCCTCTCAGGTTTGCTTGCAGTTTCGCAATCTCTTCCTTCAGGGAAGCGAGGATTTCCCCGGCCGTAGACAATTCGCCGCTTCTGCCGAGTTCCTGAAGTTCTTGAGAGTACTTGCGAGCGGTCTCCGCGCCGAAAATGCCAACCGAGCCTTTCAGAGCGTGGGCGAACGAGGCGAGCGCTTCGGCGTCTCTCCTGCGGATCGCCGCGGCCAAACCGGCAATGCGCTTTGGCGTGTCTCGCAGAAATGTGTGGAGCATGCGCTCCAGGAGCTTTTCATCGCCGCCGACACGCGCGACGAGTTCCGCTAGTGTTGCTCCCGGCGCAGGGGAAGGCATGGTAGGCGGACGGGAAGCAGGCTTAGCGGCGGGACAGGAAGAGAGGATGAGCTGCAGGTCGTCGAAGCGAAACGGCTTCCCCAGGACATTGTCGAACCCGGCCAGTTTCAAGTGGCGAGCATCTTCCGAGGTGGTGTCGCCGGTGGATGCGACGAGGAAGGCGCGCGTCTTTTGTCCGTCTTCTGCTTTTCGAATGGTCCGCGCGACTTCGTCTCCCGTCATGCCGGGCATTTCCTGATCGAGGAGGATCACGTCGAACGGCCTTGCGTGGAAGGCCAGGAGCGCCTGCTTGCCGTCCTTTGCGGTGACTACCTTGTGGCCACTGCGCTTGAGTTGGTACGCGGTGAGGTTGCGAATGTCCTCCTGGTCGTCGGCAAGAAGTATGCGCAGCGGACGAAGGGGCAAAGGTTTCTGCATGGGGCTGATTAAGTTTGGCGGGTCGTCGTGTTCCGGCGCTGATCGGGTTGGTGACGCTTTGCCCATTTCGGGTCGGAATTAGAGGAAATCGCGGGAACGTCGGGGGGCGGAACCCATGTAGGACGGCCCACCGTTGTAGGATTCTTCGGCCTCCTAGCCATGTCGGGACACTACTACGTGCGGATTGGGTTGGCAATATGGGGTTTTGCGAGGCAGACGGCCAGCCTCCCGGGTGAAACTTCCGATTCTCGATAGTCTATCTGGGACTCTTAATATTCGTCCTGAGGCTTGCGGCTCCAGAATTTTTGGCCGGCCTTTGGAGAGCGGGCAGCGCGAAACGTCTCGAGTTCCGCGCTGGTGATGACGTATTTCGTTTCCGTGGGGTGATTCTCGTGAGCGGCCAGCTCCGCCTGGAGGCGTTCAGCGCAAATTGCGGGTGCGTCCTGATAGCGCGCGCGGTGAGAGACAAACGCCTCGTTGGCAATGCCTAAAGTGAATTCACGGTCTTCCCCGTCGCCCCGAACATTGAATGTGTATTCTCGCGAAAGTGTGTTGGTGCGAAAGCCGACATACTGCACGAGAATACTTCCACTCATTTGGCACCGGGAACGAAGACGCGGGCATTCAGCGTGGGAGCCGGCTTCGGCGGCTTGGGCCGCTTGGCGCGGCGGCGCTTTGGCGGCGTGCCTTCGGCAAGTTCGACAACCATGAGGCTGGTGACAAAAATCTTGATTCCGTGAGCGTCGAAATCAATGGTGGTGCGGTCCGATTTTGATTCGGTAATCACGCCGCAACCGTACTGAAAATGCTTAATATACTGGCCTGTCGAGAGATTCTCCAAAACTGCCTCCTGTGACTTTCAGAAAGTAGAAGATGGGCCGAACGCAACCTATACAATTTCCAGCGATCGCCGCGCCGGCCGGCGCGGACCATCAGCAAGCGTGATTCGATCGCCTTTAGTAACTGCGGCGACCGTTCCCGCCGGAATAGCCACCGCGGCCACCCGAGCGATCTCCACCACCCCCACCGCCACGCGATTCCTGCGGGCGGGCTTCGTTCACCTGGAGTTGCCGGCCGTCAACATCGAGCCCGTTGAACTCACCAATGGCCTTGGTTGCGTCGCCGCCATCACCCAGCTCGACAAAGCCGAAACCCCGCGAGCGCCCGGTCTCCCGGTCCGTGATGACACGAGCCGACGACACCGGATAGCCCTTGTCCACAAACAACTGCTGAAGGGATTCGTCGTTCATGCCGAAAGAGAGATTGCCAACATATAGTTTTGTCATACGCGTTTCCTTTTCCTAATTCTTCACAAAAGATGAACTTCCGTTACTTTCTGACGATCCTGAGAAAGGTGGGCGCCCTTCAGCCGGGTGAGTCAAGAAACTTTATGGTGAAACCCGCAGTCCGCCCTGGATCTGCCGCCGGTTGGCCGAAATGCTGACAAAAGCAAGACCCACGAAGCGTTTCAGGACCACCACGGTCACTTCAAGAGAGTTGAACTTTTTGCCACGCAGCCGGGTCAGAATCTGGGCAATGCCTCTTCGCAGGGTTCCGGCGTAGGCGCGGCCGACAACCCTGGCCTTGTGTTCACCGTTGAGCCGGACGAAATTCCAGTTTGCCTGGCTGATCTTCCGATTCAGGGTGTAGCCGTCGAAATTCTTGACTACCCGCCAACCTGGCAAGAATGCGTCGCTTTCCACCGCGAAACCCGGAGGCAAGAGTGCGCCTTCACGAATTAGAATCATGCCGGACTCATTCATTTCGGGCATCGGGCCGCCCGGGATTAAAATGAACTTTCAGCGACGGCGCCATTTAGAACGCCCTCACCCGAATCGCCCTGCGGCTTACCGTCGCCGCAAGAATCGTCAAGAGCGCTGCACAGCCGATGGCCATGAAGCTGGATACAAACGCTCCACCGTAACCGGAAAAACCTATCGAACGCGTAAGCACCCCTCCGGCGACGGCTCCTGCAACACCCATGGTCAAATTCATCCACACACCATATCCCCGCCCTTCCAGGCTCTTCCCGGCAAGCCATCCGGCGGCGAGTCCTAGGAAAATCCAGATCACAATTTGCATTTTTTCTCCTCTGCCGAGAGCCTGGGAAGAGAAAAGCGGGAGAGGCTCGGCGCCTGCCCTCTTCCAGAAAAACCAGCGGGCTTCAGCCAACGGCGGCCTTGTCCGGTGAAACGCCGGCGGCCTCAGGTAGCGACCGCGCCCGCCATCTTGTAAAAAGTGGAGTTGGCAAGTATGTAGGTATGGATGCGCAGCGCGCCCTCGATGACACCAGCGAGCATGCCAGTAACCTGGGCAAATTCATTTTTGTCGTAATTCTCGGCGTCGGTGCTGCTTTCCCAGAAACTGTAGGCGTAGACTTCCTTGCCGCTTTGCGCGATCAGGGTCATCTCGTCCAGGAAACCCTTCTGCTTTCGCAGCAGGGGAATGATCTCGTCTTCCATCTTGCGAGTAAATTGCGCGGCAGCTTCCGACTTCAGACGCATGGATACTTTGCGGACAAACATAGATGCTCCTTCGGGCCATGAGCAAGGGAGTATTTCAGGAACCCCCGCGGGTTTTCCAAACCTGAAGGCAGCCTTGAGATCACCTGACCAGCATGGGCCACTTTACAGTTCTTGTCAAGTGGTATGGGTTCGCTTACACTGCACGTTAACTACTTTGGTTAATCGAGAGGGCCGCACGAGTGCAACTAAGCTTGATCATCAGGCAGAGACTCAAGAGTCTGGGGCTGGAACAACGCGACCTGGCGGCCGCGGCGCAGGTCACGGAGTCCTACATCTCACAGCTGCTGTCAGGGAAGAAAGCGCCGCCCGCGGTTGAGCGCACGGACCTCTACGACCGGATGGACACTTTCCTGGAATTCCCCAAAGGGCATCTCTCCTCCGTGGTGCAAGCACAGCGGCGCGAGGAACTGACGAAGAAGCTAGCCGAACCGCCCACGCCATTGCTTCAGGAAGTGCGGGAGCTGATCATCCGGAAATGCAAGCCGGAAAGGCGAGGCCAGATGCGGGAGATTTTTGAAAAGCAGGCCTTCGGCGAGCTGGAACGGCTGGTAAGCCAAACGCTTCTGGATGTGGCAAAGAGCATCGCGCGGGAAGAGCTGAAAAATGAGGATTGGCTACGCAGCTTTGGAAAACTCCGGCGGCAGTCGTATGAAGAAATCCGGGCGATGATCCTGGAGTTTCTCGACATGGATGTTTTCAACATTTCCATCGAGCACTGTTCCGCTTTCCTGGGCCCGATGATCGAGTCCTGGGACATTGATCTTCAGACGTTTGCGGTAGAAGTGTTGTTGAACAAGCGGCTGGCCTCCGCACGGACGATGCATTTCCGCTTTGCGGAGACGGGCGTCTTCGCTGGAACAGAGGACGAGCCAGGTTTGAAAGAGTTTCTTCGCAACGCAGGGATGAGCGGCGATGCGAACGGTGAAGAAATCGCTTTTCTAAAGAGCCTGAAATTCCACCGGATTAGGCCCAGCGCGCTCTATTACTATCGGGAATTGCAGAGCCTGAGGGATCCGCTACACTTCCCGGTGGATCCAGATGGCGGCGCCTTCCCGCCGCGGGGAACAAAGGGAATCGGCAACGGGAAGCAACGAACTTTGCGAAAGCGAGTGATTCAGCGCTAGGGCTATGGCATAAAGTGCGCGGGCCAGACCCAGCGGGTTCAGCGGGACAGCAGCGAACACGCCCCGCCGACACGCAGGTAGTGTATGATGGTAGGCATCTGATTCTAGAGCTGCAAATGCCGCAGCACCCGAGAGCATCGGGACACCGGAGTCCCGTCCACCGAAAGCAGCGCAGGTAGCCACGGCTGCAATCCGCAAAACGATTCAGAGCGAGCTAATCCTCGTCCAAGTGTGCCTGCCGGGTGAAAATGTGCAAGCCAGCAGGCCCCGGGCAAAACTGGCAGTGGATGAGGGGAGAAACCTATTGTCACGGGAAATTCAGGAACAACAAGATCAAGTCCGGCTACTGATTAAACTGGGCAAAGAACAAGGCTATTTGCTCTACGATCAGGTGAACGACGCGTTCGCCGCGGAAGAACATACAACCGAAGAAATTGACAGCGCCTTCACCGCTTTCGAGAGCGAAGGCATTACTCTCTACGAGGATGCTTCCGACGCAAAGCTGGCACATGCCGCGCCTGACATCGCCGAGCCGGTGGATGTCCGGCCGCAGCATGACGCCGCGGCCAGCGAGGATTCGGAACTCGACCAGACCGCGTCGCCGCCGGAAAAGACCAGTGATCCGGTGCGCGTGTATTTGCGCGAGATGGGCCTCGTACCGCTGCTGACGCGCGAACAAGAAGTGAGTATTGCCAAGCGGCTGGAACGTGGAAGCCTTCGCGTACTAAAAACCGTTTCCCGCTCCCCCATAGTTTTGAAAGCGTTGATTACCGTTGCAGAAGAACTGCGCTCGGGAAACCGTTCAATCAAAGAGATTGTCCAGATTGACGAGGAAGACCTGACCGAAGAGAAGATCGAAGAGAAGACCCGGCAGACGCTTCGAACCATCGACAAGATTGCCAAGCTGCACGAATTGGGTCTGAAGCAGCTCGCCAAGCTGGAAACAACCGCCGTTTCGGAGAAGCGAGCATTCCGCCGGGCCAAGTGGCGGTTGTCCCGCACCCGAGTGGAAATGTCGTTACTCGCTCGTTCCATTGAATTCAAAGAGCGCGAGCGCAAGCGGTTGATTGAATTGCTCCGCCACACGGTTGAACGGCTGGAGTTCCTGGAACGCGAGGCGGCCCGCCTGGAGCGGCGCGTGAAGGCATCCCACAGCGACGCGTCTCTGGAAGCTCGCAAGGAATTGCGTACCTGCCGGGGCCGGCTACGCGAGATTGAAGAATCGAGCGAAGTGGGGGCCAGCACGCTGAAGCGCGCGCTTATCCTGATTCACAGGGGCGAGACCGAAGCGCAACAGGCCAAAAGCGAATTGACCGCGGCGAATCTGCGCCTGGTGGTCTCCATCGCCAAGAAATATACCAATCGCGGCCTGCAGTTCCTGGACCTGATCCAGGAAGGCAACATCGGCCTGATGCGCGGCACCGACAAATTTGATTGGCGGCGCGGATACAAGTTTTCCACGTATGCCACCTGGTGGATCCGCCAGGCGATCACCCGCGCAATCGCCGACCAGGCCCGCACCATCCGCGTGCCCGTGCACATGATCGAGATGATCAACAAGCAGGTGCGCACAAGCCAGCAACTGGTGCAGGAGTTGGGGCGCGAACCCACTTCCGATGAAATCGCAAGGCGCATGGATATTCCCGTGGATGCGGTGCGCAAGACGAAAAAAATCGCACAATTACCGATGTCGTTTGAAACGCCCCTGGGCGATGAGGGCGAATCTCACTTGGGCGACTTCATCGAAGATAAGGGCGTATTGTCGCCCTCCGACGCGGCTATTGACCTGAATTTGAAGGATCAGATTGCGTCGATCCTCCGGACGCTCACGCCGCGCGAGGAACGCATCATCCGGATGCGCTTTGGCCTGGATGACGGCAGCCAGCACACGCTTGAGGAAGTCGGCGAAGTTTTTGCGGTTACCCGGGAACGCATCCGGCAGATTGAAGCCAAGGCGCTGCGCAAGCTGCGGCATCCCTCGCGTTCCGGCAGGTTTCAGATATTCATTCGGGGCTCATATTAAAGGGGAGCTGAGGTACATGCGGACGCCGGCAGAAAGATTTGCCGGTAACCGCAAATCTTTTAAGGAGAAGAAGTGATGAAGAGTCTATTTGTTGGCAATCTGAGTTTTCAAACCACGGAAAGCGAATTAAACGATCTGTTTAAGCCGTTCGGGCAGGTGGGCCGCGTTAACCTGGTGAAGGATCGCGAGACCGGCCGTGCGCGGGGATTTGCCTTCGTCGAAATGCCCAACGACGAAGAAGCTGCGAAAGCCGTAGCAGGGCTGGACGGCAAGCAGGTTGGCGGCAGAAACCTGAAAGTAAATGAAGCCCGGCCGAAAGAAGCTACGCGCCCGCCTCGATTCGAGAGCCGCGGCGGAAGCAAGGAACGTTTTTCAAACGAAGACTACCGGGAAGCCGCCCGCCAGCCGCGCGAACCTCGCTGGTAACGTTCGCGGCACCAGCGCCAGACAGCGACATGTTGTACGAGTTTAAGGAGATTGTATGGCCATCACATTCCAAAAACGCCAGAAGGAAATGAAGCGCTTGGAAAAACAGCGCGAGAAGGCTGAGCGCCGCGCGCAGAAGAAGATTGAGAAACGCGCGGAGAAGGAAGCCGGCGTCGAACCGGCAGAAATTCCCATGGAACCGGAACCGCAGGAGTAAACCACAGCAGCCGGACATTTCGGAGCTACTGACGGGTCAGCCCACCTCCGGTTTCAGGGCAGCGTAAGGGTGTTGATACGCTTGGGCACTTCGCCGACATTTACGACATCCACTAACTTGAGAGTTCTTGCATCGATGACCGAGACGGATCGCGCCCCGGAGTTCGAGACATAAATCCGCAGGCCGTCCGGCGTGAACGTGATCCACTCCGGCACTACTCCCAGCGCGGCTCGATTCACGGGCTGAAGCAGCGGCAGTGCACAATACCCCAACAATTGAAGATCGGGCAGCGAATATTTGAAAACGGCATTGGCGACAGTGCTGCTGACCCAGAGAGATTTTCCGTCTGGGGCAACGCCAATTCCATGTGACGGAGTGCCCAGCCGGTCTTCCGCGCTGCCAAATCCGCCTGGCTGATCCGGCAAGAGGATGCGTGCGACCTCTTTGCGACCGGCAAAATCGACAACAGCAAATCCGTTCAGGCCCGAGAGTTGGACAAAAATCCGGCGCGTCGAACCGTCAGGGTTCGCTTCAAATGCCATGGGACGCACGCCCCGATCGAATTTGATTTCCCAGGCGGCCTTTTCCGTGTTCAGGTCGATCACCGTGGCGGTTTTGTTTTCGATGGACCCGCTGACGGCATACCTGCCATCGGGTGTGACGAAAATGTTGTGAACGCTGCCGTCTACCAAAATACTTTTTGCGCGCTCGAGCGTGTTGGTGTCAATGACATCGACCGAACCGGGATCTTCACGGATGCCGACGAGTACCCGGCCGCCGTCTTTGGTGATGGTCAGATTATTGGGATGCCCGCTCAGAACAACCTTTTTCAGGATTTTAGCGGACGCGCGATCCACCACATCCACGATCGATTCCGATTCGTTGCTGATGTACACGCACTTCCCGTCGGGAGAGAAGACGACACCATGGGGAAGTTCGATGCCGCGAATCACCTGCACCACCTGGTTGGTTGAAGAATCGATGACGTCTACTGTGTTGCCGGCGCTGTTGGTTACATAGATTCCAGCAACAGTGCCCCGGTGTGATGCCTCTGGACCAGGCGAGGACGCAGTGCGCACCCAGTGCGCCATGGCCATCCAATCGGGATCCTCTTGCGATGCAAATTGCCGCCCGCCGGAATGAAAAGCGTCCCCACCCGCTTCAGGAGCGAGTGGATGGATCAAAAGCCTGCTGGAGTACGGCTTCCCCGGTGCCACCAATTGCGAGGCGCTCTGGAAGTTCTGGCGGGATTGCTCTTCTGTCCAATCCATGAGACCAGAAGAGAGCGCCGCAAGATGAAATACCCTGCTCGAAGCTACATGGCATCCATAGCAGCGGGCGTGGCCCGGCCGTTCTTTCAGAAAGATGGGCTGAACCGTGGTTTTGAAAAACTCAAAATCGAGCTCGCCTTCTCCCGGGTAATTCGGGGCTGGTGCTGCCGGCGATGCCGCTGGATTTGTGCGCCGGATCCACTCGGCGAGCATCTGCCATTCCGGGTCGCTCTGTGTTTTCCAGAACTTGCCGCCGGTATGCGCGGGATCGCCGCCGGCTTCGGGCGCGAGCGGGTGAAGAAGCAGGCGGCTCTTCAGAGGTTCACCGGGTGTCGTCAGTTGCAGCACTACTTCGAAATTCTTGCGGGATTGCTCCAGGGTCCAGGAGGAATTCCCTGCCCCTAAAGCCTGAAGGCGAAGGCGAGTGTTCAGGGTGGAGTGGCAGTCGTAGCACCGCACGCCGCTTTCCCGTTGCTTCAGGAAAATGGGCTCGACGTGGGTGCGATAAGTTTCAAAATCAAGAGCGGCGGCCTGCCGATCATTGGACTGTTGTCGTCGAGGCCCGGGCGCGGAGTTCACAAGCGATGCTCCCCCGAACAGAATTGCGAGAGAAGCGACGGCTAACGCGGAGATCGTGACCCGGGAACCGAATGGCATGCGCCCTTCCTTGCAAATGAGATTGTGCGTCAGCGGCCGTAGACCAGCAAACGAAACGTTCCAGATACCGGCGTTGGTTGCGGATGAGGCTGCTCCGTGGTGGGTTCAGGGGCCGCCGTGAAGTCGGCCGCATCTATAAAGAGCTGGTGGGTTTTGGGATCGAGGGCCATGTTGCGGGCGCCGAATTGGGTTTTGACGGTTTCAACCACGCTGAACTGATCCGCGGAATCCTCGTGAAAGACATGCAGAGTGCCCTCTCGCGCAGCGACAAAAAGCGCGCCGGTGGACGGTTCGAAGATATTGGTATCCACGCCCGCGCCAATCGGAAAAGTCTGGACGACCTTGCCCGTATCCACATTCATGATGGCAAGCAGTTTGTTGCGCCCGCCGACAAATAATCTGTGATGCTGTACGTCGAGATCGATCGCCGTGGCCTCTTCGGCCGGGGCAATCGGCCAGCGAGACTTCACCGTATTGGTCTTCGAATCAATGGCCACGACTTCGTTCTTGTCCTCGACGTTGTCGTAGATCGTGCCATGTCCATCGGGCACCGCATATTCCGGACGTCCACCGATTGGGATGGTGGCAACAACCGTCAGTGTCCCAGGGTCGATCGCCGAAGCATCGTTGGTCTTTCCATTCATGGTGAAAATATGCTTGGAAGCGGGATCGTAGATGATGCAATCCGGATTGCCGCCGGTCTTGATGTGACCGGTCGGTTTCAGTGTCTTAAGATCAAAGACCACAACCTCATCCGCGCCGCCGTCGCTGATGAACCCGCGCCCCAAATCGCCCATGACCACAATGCCATGCACTCGCTTCAAATCTGGAATGCTGCCGACAATAGCACCACTGTCCGCATCCACAACTTTCACTTCTGTATTGTGCGAGATGTACAAGCGCCGGGTGGACGAGTCGAACGTGATGTAATCCCAATATTCCTTGCCGCCGGGCGCGGCGCCCAGATCGTATTTCTTCAATAGGTGATAGCCAGTCTGCGGCAGGGCTGCAAATGTCACAACCAGGCTACCCGCCAACACAACAGTTGCAACAGCTAACTGACGAGCGTCAAGAAGCTTCACGCGAGTACCTCAATGATTTGTCCGGATCTCGTCCGGGTTTAGAAAATGAATTTGATTGCGAATTGAACCTGCCGTTCCGGAACGGTGGTCCTGAGCAAAACACCCGCTGTGCCGCCTTGAACGACGTTTGGTGCGAGCGATGCGCCAGTGGCGTCAAAGATGTCGGTATTGCCATCACCGGGTCCCGGAGGCGCAAAGTTGGGGTGGTTGAGAATGTTGAATATCTCGACCCGGAACTGGATGTTGAAATTCTCAGAGATGCGCTGGATGTGATTGTTCTTGAACACGGAGAAGTCGAGGCTGGTAATTCCGGGACCGATCATGATATTGCGGCCTGCGTTGCCGCGAAGGTTGAAGCATTGCAAGGATACAGCATTGCCGCCGAGACAGTTGGCGTTCCAAAAGGCCAGGTTCGGCGCGGTGGGAATCGCAAAGCACTGGGTCTTGATGTAATTATCGGGATGGCCCGGATTTGTGAGGGAACTGCACCCGGGGCCGGCCAGGCGATTTGGATACGCGAAATCGTCGCTGCTCAGCGTGTTGGCTGGGTCGCCGCCAGTGCCCCACGTCGGGGTAAAAGGGACGCCGTCGCTGAGAGTCAGAATCGTTCCAAGTTCCCAGCCATTGCTAATCCACTTAGCGGGACCGGACCACGATTTAGGTGAGGGCACTTCCCACGTGCCATTGAGAACGAAGGTGCGGCCCACGTTGTAGTCGGCCAAACCGCGAGTCAATTTCATATCAAACCAGTCCAAGCTGGAGATGGAATTCCCAAAGGCGTCGCCCGCCACAGTAGCCGAACTCGTGTCCATGGTCTTGCCCCAAGTGAATGTACCTTGTACTTGGAATCCGTGGCTCATGCGTTTGGCCAACTGAAATTCCAAGGCATTGAAATAGGAACGCCCCTGGTAAAACATTCCGCGAATGGAGCCAAAATTCTGGTTGATGTTGACGTCATTTGCCTGCCACAAATATCCTGAGGTGGTTTTTGTGGGCAGGGCCAGGTCGGCCTCATCGACACGGAATGGTTGATGAACGCCGCGAGAGCCGACGTAAGCCACCATGGCCGCCAGATTCGGCGTCAGTTGATACTGAACGTTCATGTTCCATTGCGTGACATAATTGCGATGGGGATTTGATTCCACATAAGTGGAACGCAACTTATTATTGGTGATATCCGCAGGGTTGACCAGCGGGAAGGTGAGCGGTTGCGCCAGGGTGGGATCGCCAACCTTGAGGGAGGTGTATTGGAAATAGGGAGCCGATTGCGTCGTGAGAAGGATGAATTGATAGGGCAGCGGGAGAACATCAAAGAGTCCGGCGCCACCGCGGACGGCGAGCTTTCCGTTTTTTAACGGATCCCAGGCAAAACCCACGCGTGGCTCGAAATTGTGATAGGTGGGATTGGAGAAGAAGGAACCGGAGCCGGAGCAACCTCCCGCGACTACGGTGCCGCAAACGGGGAGGGGATCGGTGAGGTGGCGGAGGTTGGCAATTTTGCCGTCGGTTTCTGTGGGGACAGTGGACATTTCATACCGTAGTCCAAGATTAAGCGTTACATTGGATTTCCAGCGCCAATCATCCTGAATGTAACCGCCAACGATTGACTGGCGCAGGTTCCGAGGGGTGAGCGAACTGGCGATTCCGCCCTGGAACTTGCTGGGTTGGTTTTGCAAAAAACTACACAAGCCCGGGGATGATGCGTTCGCACAGCTATTGCTGCCAGTAAAGAACCAGATTCCATTAGCATCGGTGAGCGCCGTCACCTGCAATAGCATTCGCTCGAAGGCCCCGCCGAATTTTATGGAGTGCTTGCCCCGGGTCCAGAAGGCGTCGTCATAGCCTTGAAAAGAGTTCCAGCGATATAGGTAGGTGGGAAGTCCGCCTACGCCGCCGGTCATCGAACCGAGTCCCGTGACGTTGACTACTGACGCGTTTCTGCCGGCGAAGGCCCCCAGAGAGGTGTCCATCGCTGCCGGGTTCAGCGCGCTCACACTGGCATCGTTGTCGACATGTTCGCGGTTATATCCAAATCGAATCGCGTTTACAAAGGTGGGAGTGAAGTTATGAGTTTCCTCGACAGCAACAATCTGCCTTGCGGAAAGCGTGTTTAGGCCCACGTTTCCGAACGAATCCGGTGAGCTGTAAGGTGTCCGATCATACAAGTAGGTGCCAAACAGATTGTCGTTCTCGGAGAATCTGTGGTCAATTCTCGTGGTCACGAAGTTTTCATTTACGACCTGTTTTCCATTGAAGATGGATTGACACACGTCGGCACCGGTGCAATTGGGCACCGGATAGAGCGCAAGGTATTTTGCGACTTCAGGATCAACCGTAACAGTTAGGGGATTTCCGCTGGAATCATGGATGTTGCCCACGCGGGCGGCCGGCGAAGGCACGAAATCGACGTTAGCGATGCCCTTAGCCTGTCGGATCCCTTCAAAGTCCGCGAAGAAGAACGTTTTGTTTTTAACGATGGGTCCGCCTACGGAGCCTCCGAACTGGTTGCGTTTAAAGGCCGCTTTGGCGGCATCTGCGGGCTCAAAATAATTTTTTGCGTCGAGGGCGCTGTTCCTGAGGAACTCGTACGCACTTCCATGGAAGTCATTTGTGCCGGAGCGCGTGATAGCATTCACGACACCGCCGGAAGTTTTGCCGTACTCGGCGGAATAGTTGCTCGTGAGAACAGAGAACTCCTGAATTGCGTCGACACCCAGGTTACCGCCGAGGACGCTGCCGGGAGCGCCATTGGCGTAGTCGTTGAGACTGACACCGTCGAGGCGGTAATTGTTCTGCTGCGGGCGGGCGCCCGAAATGGTCAGTTGCTGTCCAAAGCCGCGATTGCCGCGATCCGATCCCGTGGCGAAACTCGGCTGGGTCTGGATGGTTTCAACGCCAGGCTGGAGGGCCGCGAGGTCGGTCCAGCTGCGGCCGTTGAGAGGCAATTCCCGGACGGTTGTGGCAGTCACAACCGCGCTAATGTCGGAACTCGTGAGCTGTACATCAGGAACCTGGGCGGTAACCTCCACCTTGTTCGAGATCGTTCCCACGCGCAGTGTGATATCGATCGTGATCTGCGAACCGACGGTCATCGTCACGCCGTGGCGCGTTTCCGAGTTGAAGCCAGTAGCGGAAATAGAGATCTGGTACGACCCGGGCAACAGGTTCACGGTGGTGTAATACCCGTCCGCATTTGTGGTAGCCGTGCGTTCGACGCCGGTCGCAACGTTCTTGATGACCAGCTTCGCTTGCGGAATGCCGGCACCGTTCGTGTCAGATACCGTTCCCGAGAGCGTGCCTCCCGCAACCTGGGCGAGGGTGGGAGCGGAAAAGAAGATGGCGAGCATTAAAAAACCAGCGGTCATGCGGCCAAGTGAATACAAACCAGCAATTTTTTGATAGAACACAGACCCACCTCCACGTTGGGCGGAGCCTAGTGTATGGGGGCAGTTGATGCCTTAACCCATGATTAATTTCTGTTTAGATGGCTCCGGAGTGTCAATCTTGCTCGTCGGAACCAAGGGAAGAACCACGGTAAAATTTGAGCCAAGACCCACGGCGCTGGAGCACTCAATGGCACCGCCCTGCGCCCGCGCGATTGCCTGGGCGATGGCCAAACCCAGTCCCCCACTGTGGGAATCGCCTGCTGCGGAAGGCGCTGCCCTATAAAAGCGCTCGAAGACAAAGGGCAAATGTTCGGCCGAGATGCCGACGCCATGGTCCTGAAAGGAGACGCGAATCGTGCCTTCCACTTGCTCCAAGGTAACGTCAATGACGCTTTTCTCAGGAGAATACTTGATCGCATTGTCCAGGAAGATCAAGAAAAGCTGATGCAGAAACGCCTCGTCGCCATTGTAGGGAAACTCCTGGTCCAGTTGGCGGAGGATGGCAATTCCCTTTTTTCGCGCCCGCGAAGAAACCAGCGCACAAGCCTCTTCCAAAACTTCGTTGATATAGAGTGGTTCGGATTCCAGATGCAATTGACCGGCATCGGCCATCGAAAGCGTGAACAACCCCTCGACCATGCGGGTGAGCTTTTTCAGCTCGTCATCAAACACCGTCAAGGTTTTCTGGTACTCCTCTGCTGTCCGCGACTTGGAGAGCAATAGTTCCGTTTCTCCGTGAAGAACGGCAATCGGGGTGCGCAATTCATGGGAAGCGTCGGTGACAAACTGGCGCAACTGGCGCACGGCGGAGTCCACCCCGCGGAAGAGATCGTTGAAGGTTTCCGCCAACTGGCCCAATTCATCATGTGGTGTGGCGACCGGCAGTGGCTCCCAGAATCCCTGGCTTTGCGTAACCCGCCTGGCCATGGAAGCGGCGTGCCGCGTCAAATCCGCAATCGGCCTAAGGCTGCGGCCCACATAAATCATAGAGATTCCAGCGGTGAGTAAGAGGCTTATGGGAAATAAAATCAGAACGATCCGCCCAAAAGTGTCCAGCACCCGGTTGGTGCCGAACGTGGGAATGGCGACGGCCAGAAAGCGTTTTTGGTTGGCCTGCTCGAAAGGAATGATGGCCACGCGAACAGACTGTCCTTCCCCAACATCGGCCACCTGATAGGTCGCATATGTGGCCGCGGAGTCGAGATGATTCAAATTGATGGGCGCGGGCAGATTGCGCGATTGCTGAAGAACGTGGCCATTGGCATCGAGCAATTCGAAGAACTCTCCAGGAATATCGAGGCGTTCGATGTCGTGCGCGTCAGGTTCGGCAGCGACATCAGCGATGAGCAGGCGTCCGGTTTCCTGCAACTGGTGATTGAGCTGGGAAGGAATTTCGTGCGCCAGCAATCCCCAGAAGGCCAGATACGAAGCCACGAGGAGCACGCTGACGACCGTGCAGAATAGCACCATCATCCGGAAGCGCAGAGTTTTGGTCTTCATGACTCCACCGCTCCAAGGCGGTACCCGATTCCTCGTACGGTGTGGATCAATTTGACCGGTCGGTTCTGATCGATCTTTTGCCGGAGGCGATTTACATACACCTCGACGAGGTTGGTCTCGCTGTCAAAATGGCGATCCCAGACGTGTTCGACAATTTCACTTCGGGTCACCAGGTCCGGAGCGTGCAGCAGGAAAAGCTCCAGCAGCGCAAATTCCTTGGAGGTAAGCGGAACTGCCATTTTTCCCCGGGTTGCCCTGCGGCGATGGCGGTCCAGCTCCAGGTCGGCGTAGTGAAGTTTGGCGTTGCCGCTATGCAGGCCGCGCCGGACCAGCGCGCGCACGCGCGCAAGCAGTTCGGCGAGTACAAAGGGTTTGGTGAGGTAGTCGTCCGCCCCGGCGTCCAGCCCTTCGACCCGCTGTTCGACCAGGCCGCGGGCCGTCAACATCAGAACAGGAGCTTCCATCCCCTGCTGGCGCAATTCCCGGCAGACTTGGATTCCGCTAAGGCCCGGCAGGCGCACATCCAGGAGAATGGCGTCGTAGGTCACGTCGGTGGTGAGCTCCAGCGCTTTTTCGCCGCTCTCTGCAATGTCAACGGCATAAGAGTTTTCGCGCAGCGCACGCGCGATGAAACTGGCCACCTTCCGTTCGTCTTCGACCAGCAGGATGCGCATAAGCTGACGTTCCTAAACTGACTCGCAGGCGGAAATCATAGCACTACTCCACGCAAAAACACCCGGCCGGACAGCTTCGATTATTTCGAATCGTCCCGGATCACTTGCCCGCCCTTCATGACGAATTTTACCCGCTCCAGTTCGGTTATATCCTTCAGGGGATCGCCGGAAACCGCGATGATGTCCGCAAACTTCCCTTTTTCGATTGAACCGACGCGATCCTGCCATCCCATCATTTCCGCGGCAACACTGGTCGCCGCCTGAATGGCCTGGCTCGCGGTCATTCCGAATTTAACCAGGTAGGCGAATTCCGCGGCTTGCGTCCCGTGGGGAAACGGCCCGACGCCGCTGCCGAAGGAAATTTTGACTCCATTGGAAATTGCCAGGCGACCGCTTTTTTCCCGCAGCGCTTCCAGGCTGTATTTCCCGCCGGTGGACTTGGTGTCGCGCGCCGTGTAGTCACTGAGTGAGTAGTGGTAAGCGGTAAGTTCCAGGTAGATGCCTTTCTTCTTTATCTGGGCCACGGTGGCCTCGTCGAGTTCGATGGCATGCTCGATCGTGTCGGCGCCCGCTTCAACGCAGTTCCGCAGCCCCTCGCCACCGAATGCGTGGCAAGCCGCTTTCTTCCCGTGGCGATGCGCTTCGTCAACGATTGCCAGGACTTCTTCTTTCGTGAAGGTCGGATCGCTATTGAGCGCGCCGTCGGCCTCGAATTCATAGTCCGCTGTGGAATGAAACTTGATCCAGTCCGCGCCGTAGTGGATCTGCTCGCGGACCGCTTGCCGGGCGGCCCACGGTCCATCCACCGTTTGATAATTCCTCGGCAAATTCACCTCGGGCGAGCCCAGTATGCCTTCGCCGGTTGCCACCAATCCCATCGTGGAAACCTGCATGCGCGGCCCCTGAAAGTATCCCCGGTTGATCGCCTTCTTGATGTCAACATCCGCATAGCCGCCGCCGTGGCTCATCAGGTCGCGCAAGGTGGTGAAACCCGCTCGAAGATCCTTCTGCGCGTTGGCAAGAGCGAGAAGGGTCCGATATTCGCGCGTGTCGTTTACCGGACTGGCGAAAGGAGGCCCGCCCGGCTTGATGCCGTCGAGACCGAAGCCGAATACGTGGGTGTGGCCGTCGATCAACCCTGGAAGCACGGTGGACTTGCTTAGATCAATCACTTGAGCCCCGGCTGGAACCTGCACGGCATCCGCTGGCCCCGCGGCCGCAATCTTGTCGTCTTTGACCAGGACGATTTGATTGTCGAGCAATTTGCCGGACTTACTGTCAAACAAGTGTCCCGCGCGAATCGCGATGACGCTCCCGGTTTGCGCTTGCGCTGCACTGACAGCTGCGACGAGCGCCAGTAGGCTCGCCGCAAGGCACCTTGAACTTTTCATGCACTCCTCCAGGGCACTTTTCTATCGATCTTTGAAAGTTAAGTACGTTTGGATTTGGACGTTCTGCGTGAAATAGAGAACTGCGAAGAGGGTGGGCGCGGGTGGACCGCCCACCCTTCTTCGACTCGTTCGCGGTTGTCAGTGCACCTCGAACACCATAATTTCGGCGTTGGTGGTTCCGTGCTGTGGCACGCCCACGAAATAGCGGTTTATCTGAGGCACCAGCAGCGCTGTCCTGGCCAGCGGACCGGTCGCGACTTTTCCGAGCAACTTGTAACTGTCCGGGGCGCTCTGCTGATAGACCGAGACGTCGCCATCGCAGGAGGCGTAAATGCGCTTGCTTGCCGCGTCAAAAACCAGGTCGTCCACGCCTTTCGTAATCGGCAGGACCGCCAGTTCTTTGCCGGATTGGGTATCGAATACAACGACTCCGCCGCTTCGACACGCGATGAAGAGCCGGTGACTAGCTTCGTCGTAGGCCATCGCTACGTTGGTTTTCGCCAGGGTTATCGGCCAACTTGCAATGAGCGTGCGCTTCTCGCGATCGATAACGTCCACCTGACTCTTGGCTCTGTTGTTCAAATAAATCCGCGGACCAGAATTTTCCAATGCCATGGCCTCGAGGGTTTCACCGTCTACCTTAATGTCGGCAACCTTTTTGCCGCCTGTGGTATCCACAACGCTCAGCATGGAATAGGTCTGGTGAACGTCGCCGCCGCCGTTGTCAATGTAGAGGAATTTCGTGGCGGGGTCGTAGCCGATCGAATCGGAGTCCTCGAGGAGTTTTACGCTTGATAGCACAGCGTAGCTCACGCTATCCACGATTTTCACGTCGCCGGCTTCTCCATCGGTGACATACAGGCGTTTCAGATCTTCCCGGTACAAAATCGCGTGCGGCTTTTCGATCCCAGAGATCTTGTGAATGATGTTCCCTGTCTTCAGGTCGAACACCAGGACAGCCTTGTAGGCTTCTGGCGTAGCAAAGAGCCGGTTCCCCGCCAGATCGATTGCGAAATGATCGAAATTTCCCTTCACATCCGCGGGAAGCTTGTAGGTCTGAGCCAGTTTCAGCGGCGCTGCTTCCTGAGTTTTGGTTTTCACGGCAAAAAGGCAACATGCCACCAGCAAAATCACAATCGTTCTCTTCATCTTTTCCCCCGAAGGCTGAGTCAATCGTAATTTTAAAACAGTTGATTGCTGATAGCGCCCCGCGGCCGGCAACCAGCATGGAAGAGCATAATATCTATCCGTACCCAATCGAACTTAAGGCAACATTAATTTCTGTTTAGCCGGACCCGTGCGCGGAACGAAAAATCCCTTTCAAATACTGGATATTCCCGATTCCTTCCCCGGATCTGCACCGGAGTAATTGCCACCTATCGTTGACGCACCTGCCGCTGTGGCGTAGCATCCGCGTGGTTTTGGTGGCCCCTGCATTCTCGTAAAGCCAGTTCACATCAGTCCTTCGGAGCGGAACACATGAAGCGCACTCTCGCAATCCTGTTCACCCTGTCGATGTCCCTGCCCCTCGTCGCGGCGGCGCAAGAAAAGATACCGTTGAAGCTGGTGGCAACCATTCCCTTGCCGGGGCTCAAAGACGGAGACTTCGACCATTTTGCGGCAGACGTTGATGGCCACCGTTTATTCCTGACGGCGGAGGAGAATGACAAGTTTGAGATTCTGGATACGAAATCGAACCAGCGCCTTCACACCATGCAGGATGTAAAGGCGCCGCATGCGATTCTCGTCCGCAAAGATCTGAAGAAGCTCTTCGTGGTCGAGGGCGACGCATCGGCAGTGAAAATCTACGACAGCGACACCTACAAACCGCTGGGCGAAGTAAAACTTTCCGTTGATGCGGACTCAATCGCATACGACGCTTCGACCGCGTACTTATATGTCGTGAACGGCGGCCGCGAGGCACATACGCCCTATTCGTTGATCAGTGTGATTGACACGAACAACTCGAAGAAACTGCGGGACATCACAATTCCCTCTGATCACGTGGAGGCGATAACGCTGGAAAAGTCCGGTCCGCGCATGTTTATTAACATCACCGGTCAAAACGCCGTCGGAGTCATGGACCGCAACAAATCCGAGCTTAGCGCAAAGTGGCCGCTGCCAGCGGGTGATAAACTCAATGTCGCAATGGCTTTTGACGAGGCGAATCACCGGTTGTTCATCGTCACGCGAAATCCGGGCAAGCTGATCGTCCTTAGTTCAGATAACGGAAAAGTTATCGCCGATCTTCCGGCCGTTGGCTTGGTGGACGATGCCGCTTATGACGCGCAACACAAACGCATTTATCTTGCAGGTGACCAGTTTCTTGACGTGTTCGAGCAGAAGGATGCAGATCACTACGCGCTTCTGGCCAGGGTTCCGGGCGCGTTTCGGGCCAAGACCGGGATTCTGGTGCCCGAACTCAATCGCTACTATCTGGCTGTCCCCCATCATGCGGGCAAGGAAGCCGAAGTTCGAGTGTATGAGATTCAACCATAGCTTGCTCCGCATCCCGGTGAATCATGCGACGCCGTGATTTCGGCAAGACTTCTCTCGGAGCGATTGGCGCTTCCGTTTTCGCAAACCCGGCGAAAGTTGGAGAACATCGAGGGCCGGGCGACTTCGCGAAAACTCCCGGCCTCACAAACTACGTCGGCAACTTTGTCATTCGGACGAAGTACGAAGATATCCCAGCAAACGTAATTGAACTGGGCAAGAAGTCGATCCTGGACGGGCTAGGACTGGCGCTGGCGGGTTCGAAGGCGGAGAGCGGCCCGATTTCCCGCAGGTTCGTTGAACAATCCGGGGCATGCATCGGAAAGTCCACGATTATTGGCACGACTCAAAAAACTTCGGCGAGATTTGCCGCGCTCGTGAACGGAATTTCCATTCACGCCGATGACTTCGATGATACTCAACTCGCCGCCGCGAAAGACCGCGTGTACGGACTGCTGATGCATCCCACCGTTCCGGTGCTGCCGGCGGCCTTCGCGCTTGCGGAACAACGCCCGGTCAACGGCAAAGAATGGATGCTGGCGTATCACATGGGAGTTGAAGTGGAATGCAAAATCGCCGAAGCCATCGCCCCTCGGCACTATGAGGATGGCTTTCACACCACCGGGACTTGCGGAGCGTTCGGCTCCGCGGCTGCTTGCGCCAAGCTCCTGAATTTCGATCTTTCAAAAACATTGAGGAGTTTTGGGCTGGCAGCCAGCAACTCAGGGGGACTGCGCGAGAATTTTGGCACTATGACCAAGCCGTATCAAGCGGGACACGCTTCGGAGAGCGGACTTGTTTCCGCCGAACTTGTGGGCCTCGGCTGGACCGCGGCGGAGCAAATCCTGGAAGCGGATCGTGGATTCTTCCACGCGGCGGGAGGATCCTACGATGCCACGGCGATCATGGATCGTCTGGGTAACCCATGGACTTTTGCTTCGCCCGGAGTTTCGTTGAAGCCGTACCCTTCAGGCTCCCTCACCCATCCGGCGATGACGGAACTAGCTCGCCTGATTCAAGTAAACAACATAGAGGCACCTCAAGTGGAAACGGTAGATGTCGGTGCCAATCACAATATGACTACGACGCTTCTGCATCACGATCCGAAGACCGGGCTGGAGGCCAAGTTCAGCATGGAGTTCTGCCTGGCAATCCTCCTGCTCGAGCGCAAGGCCGGGCTCAGCCAGTTTTCGGAAAAGGTTGTAGGGCGCCCCGATGTTCAGGCCATGATGCGGAAGATTCATTTCTATGTGGACCCCGAAGCAGAAGGCGCGGGCTTCGACAAAATGACTTCTATCCTTAAAATTACACTTAAAGACGGAAGAGTGATCAAAGGACAGGCCGCCTTCGGCAAAGGGAGCCCCGCGAACCCGATGACGTTCGACGAGGCAGCGGCGAAATTTCGGGGTTGCGCGGAGTATGCTGATTGGCCGCGGGACAAGTCTGAAAGAATAATTGCGTTCGTCCGGGCACTGGAGACGGCCGCCGACATGTCGATGCTGTCGCCGCTCCTCTCTGCGAACGCAGGATGAAAGACGACCAATGAAAATGTTCAACATAGCGGTGATCGCGGGTGACGGAATCGGAAAAGAGGTAGTTCCAGAAGGCGTCCGAGTGCTGGAAGCCGCGGCAAAGCGCTTCGGCTTTGGACTCAACTGGCGTGCATTCGACTGGAGCTGCGAGACGTATGCGCGAACGGGCAAAATGATGCCGGACGACGGCTTGACGCAACTGCGCCCATTCGACGCCATCTTTCTGGGCGCGGTGGGCTACCCGAACGTACCGGATCACATTTCGCTTTGGGGGCTTCTGATCCCAATCCGTCGAACTTTCCGGCAGTACGTCAATCTTCGTCCCGTGCGCCTGTTCGAAGGCATTGATTCGCCACTGAAAAACTGGAAACCGGGCCAAATCGATTTCACAATCGTTCGCGAGAACAACGAAGGCGAGTATTCAAATATCGGCGGGCGGATTTATCAGGGTACTGAGGACGAAATGGCGGTGCAGCAGGCCGTGTTCACCCGCCGGGGCGTGAACCGCGTGCTACGTTTCGCGTTTGAACTCGCACGCGGACGAAACCAGCATCTGACTTCGGCCACGAAATCAAATGGGATTATTCACACCATGCCCTTTTGGGATGAGTGTTTTCACGAAATGGCTGTGAAATATCCGGACATTCGAACGGACCAGTATCACATTGACATTCTTTCCGCGCACTTTGTCCGTCATCCGGATTGGTTCGATGTGGTGGTGGGTTCCAACCTTTTTGGCGACATTCTGTCCGATCTCGGCCCCGCCGTCGTGGGCTCTATTGGAATTGCCCCTTCGGCAAACCTCAATCCGGAAAAAGAATTTCCTTCGATGTTCGAGCCGGTTCACGGCTCGGCGCCCGATATTGCGGGCAAAGGCATCGCCAATCCCATCGGACAGATATGGTCCGGCGCGATGATGCTGCGCCACTTCGGGGCCGCCGAAGCAGCCGATGCCGTCGAGCAGGCAATCGGCGCGATTTTGGCCAGCGCGAAGGTGCGCACACCCGATATCGGAGGAAGAGCGTCAACAGAAGAGCTTGGCGAAGCGATTGCAAACGAGGTCAGCGCGAGTTAATCAGATTTCCGTGAAAGCCAGCCGGAGCGTATACGAATCCTGAATCGAGATTGCCCACTCACATGAACTCAGATCACCGTGAAAATGCCGGCCGCAAGTCGCTGGAGCTTTCCCGCCGGAATCTCCTGGAATTGGCTGGATTGACCATCGGCGCGGCAGCATTCCCTTCCCCGCCCGCCTTCGCGCTGAATTCGGCGGGACCAGACAAGGCCGTGAAGCCCGCTGCTTCAGTTATGAATCCGCTCAGCATCTATATGAGCGAGGCGGCCAATCGTCCGCTGCCCGATGAAATCACCGAAAAAGCAAAGCACCACATAGTGGACACAATCGCGGCGATGATTTCCGGCTCTACCTTGCTTCCCGGAAAACGCGCGCTGGAATTTGCACAGAAATACGGCGGCGAGGAAACCTGCACCGTGGTTGCCTCAAAGCTCTCTCGCGGCGCGATCGAAGCCGCGATGACCAACGGTATGCTGGCTCACTCCGACGAAACCGACGATTCTCATTCGCCGTCTCAATCGCATCCGGGTTGTGCGGTCGTTCCAGCCGCACTGGCCGCGGGAGAACAGTTTCGCATCAGCGGCACACATTTCGTTCGCGCAGTCGCGCTTGGCTACGACATTGGCACTCGGGTCACGATGACCCTGGGCAGCCAGCAATTCGAAGCCGAAAGCCACTGGAGCACTCACAGCATCGCGCCTCTGTTTGGAGCAGCAGCGTCGGCGAGTTGTGCCGCAAGACTGAACCCCCAACAGATGCGGTGGATGCTGGGCTATACCGCGCACCAATCGTCTGGGCTCGGGTCCTGGAATCGCGATACGGAACACATCCAGAAGGCATTTCACTTTGGCGGAATGACGGCTCGCAACGGAGTAACGTCTGCGTTGCTGGTGCAATCCGGATGGACAGGCGTTGACGATATTTTCTCTGGGAAAGACAACTTCTTTCAAGCCTACAACCCCAAAGCTGAACCCTCGGGATTATTGGACGGATTGGGTGTGCGTTACGAAGTTGCACGCACCAACATAAAAAAGTGGCCGGTGGGTTCGCCGATCCAGGCCGCACTCGATGCCCTCGAACTTTTGCGCAAGCAGCGGCCCTTCGAAGCCGGGCAGGTAAAACAGTTGGACGTCCGCCTGGCTACAGACGAAGCCGCCATTGTCGACAACCGCGAAATTCCAGACATCTGTGTTCAGCATATGCTGGCGGTTGCGTTGCTCGATAAGAGGGTCAGCTTCGCCCCGGCGCATGACCCAACCAAGATGAAAGACCAAGCCGTGCTGCGGGAACGCGCCAAAATTAATCTGATCCCCGACGCCGACCTTGAACGCCTCATGCCGTTGCGTGTCGCTATCGTGGAAGTGACGCTGGCGGACGGCACGCACCTTCGCCAGCGCGTGGACAACGTGCGTGGCACTCCCGAAAATCCGATGACCCGCGACGAAATCCTTGCCAAGGCCCGCGACCTGATCACACCCGTCCTCGGCGCGGAGAAGTGCTCGGCCCTGCTACTCAAGATCTTCGATTTCGAAAATGTTTCCGACATTCGCGAACTGCGGCCGCTGCTGCAACTTTCATGAGGCGAAACCGCCGCTAGCGAAAGGTGAACTCGTGAGGATTGTTGACATCCGCGAAACGGTGGTGCCGATCAAATCCCCGATCCGCAATGCGTTCATCGATTTCAGCCAGATGACCGTCAGTGTTCTTGCGCTCGTCACGGATGTCGTTCGTGGCGGCAAGCCTGTAGTTGGATTTGGTTTTAATTCCAACGGGCGCTATGCGCCGAGTGGCCTCTTGCGGGATCGATTCATCCCGCGCTTGAAGGCCGCGGAGGCTCAGGCGCTGCTCGACGATAGCGGCGACAATTTAGATCCCGCCCGCATCTGGCACGTTCTCATGCGCAACGAAAAGCCCGGCGGCCACGGTGAGCGATCGGTCGCTGTAGGCGTGCTGGACATGGCCGTGTGGGACGCAACCGCGAAAATTGCGGGGGTCCCGCTATTTCGGCTCCTTGCGGACCGTTATCGCGGCGGTGTCACAGAGAGCAAGGTTTTTGTTTACGCGGCGGGGGGCTATTACTATCCGGGCAAAGATTTGGCCGGGCTTCGCGATGAAATGGCGAGCTACCTGGACCTCGGCTATTCCGTTGTAAAAATAAAAATTGGCGGGGCCTCATTGTCGGAGGACATCGAGCGGATTGAAGCCGTCCTCAAAATCCTGAAATCGCCCGATCAACTGGCTGTGGATGCCAACGGCCGCTTCGACGTGCAGACGGCGATTGCCTACGCGCGCGCGCTTGCCCCCCTTGGGCTGCGCTGGTATGAGGAGCCGGGCGATCCGCTTGATTACGAACTTCTGGCCACGCTTGCTCCGTTTTACTCCCCGCCCCTGGCAACGGGCGAGAATCTGTTTTCAGTGCAAGACGCGCGCAATCTGATGCGTTATGGCGGACTCCGGTCAGATCGAGATGTATTGCAGTTCGATTGCGCGCTCAGCTACGGCCTCGTGGAGTATCTGCGCATTTTGGAAATGCTGCGTGAGCACGGATGGTCGGCCAAGCGCTGTATTCCGCATGGCGGCCACCAGATGTCTCTGAATATCGCCGCGGGTTTGGGGCTGGGCGGGAATGAATCCTACCCGGGAATCTTTCAACCATTTGGCGGGTTCGCGGATGGAATTCCTGTGGAAGACAGTTACGTTCAGCTGCCGGAAATTCCTGGAATCGGCTTTGAGGCAAAAAACGAATTGTTTCGGGTCATGAAAGCAATGGTCGAGTAACCAGTGCTAGGTTCGGTCGAGGGGGGACGCGAATGAGTTATTCGCCCGAAAATCAGGAATGCAAGCGCCGGCCGGCAGGACTTACCCGTCGCCGGTTGGTCAAGTTGGGCGGCTTGTCCGGCGCCCTCGCTGCGATCTCCCCGGGTTTCCTAAAGTCGGCCGTGCGCCTCGGTTCAGAACAGCCATCGAGCGCAGTCGGCCCCGTCATGCAGCAGCTCAGCGCCTACATGGGTGCTGCGGGCGAGCGGGCGCTGCCGGAAGATGTGGTCGAGAAGGCCAAGCAGCACATTTTGGATACTTTTGCCGCGATGATCTCCGGTTCCGGACTGCCGCCGGGCCGGGCCGCACTGGAATTTGCCCGCGCTTACGGTGGGAAGGAGATTGCCACCGTTGTGGCGTCCAAAATCGTTTGTGGTCCGATAGAGGCTGCGTTCGCGAACGGAGTGCTCGCGCATTCCGACGAAACCGATGACTCTCACGGCCCATCCCGTTCGCATCCCGGCGTTTCGACCGTCCCCGCCGGATTTGCTTCCGGGGAACAGTACGAAATCAGCGGGGCGCGTTTTATCCGCGCCGTCACGCTGGGTTACGACATTGGCGCCCGTGTGTCCATGAGTCTCGGTGGACCCGGCTACCAGGCGGCCACACACCGCAGCACGCACGGCACGGCGGCATGTTTCTGCGCGGGAGCTTCGGCGGGATGCGCGGCGGGCTTGAGCACGGGACAGATGCGCTTGCTCCTCGATTATACCGCGCAACAAACGTCGGGAATCGGTGCATGGTCGCGCGACGCCGAACACATGGAGAAGGCGTTTCTCTTCGCCGGAAAGCCTGCGGGCGTGGCGGTTCTGACGGCGTCCTTGATACGTTCCGGATGGAGCGGCGTGGAAGACATCTTTTCCGGCTCGGACAATTTTTACGAAGCTCTCTCCCCGCGCGAGAACGGTGCTATCAAAGCCGACCCGTCGCAGCTTGTGGATAAGTTGGGGGAACGCTACGAAATCACTCGCACCAACATCAAGAAATGGACCGTAGGCTCGCCGATCCAGGCGCCGCTCGACGCAATGGTGATTTTCTTCAAGCAGCGATCCTTTACGGCCGACGATGTTCAGAAAGTGGTCGTCCGCATCGCCACTGATGAAGCCAACACCGTCAGCAACCGCGACATTCCCGACATTTGCATGGAGCATATGGTCGCGGTCATGCTCCTGGACAAGACGGTCACCTTTCAGTCGGTCCACGACAAGGCCCGCATGAAGGATCCTGCCGTTCTCCGTGTTCGCGCCAAGGTAGAAGTGGTGGCCGACCCGCGCATTGACGCTCGCCGCCCGCGCCGCGAGGCCATTGTAGAAGTGGCTTTGCGGGATGGAACGCAACTCTCCGAGTGGGTTCGCGATGTTCGCGGCACTGCGGACAATCCTATGACTCGTGAGGAAGTTGTGGATAAAGCCCGGGACCTCATCGCTCCAGTCCTTGGCTCCGCCGCTTCGACGGCTCTCATCAACAAATTACTCGCGCTTGAGAATTTGAAGGATGTTCGAGAACTGAGACCTGCGCTTCAAAGGAGCTAGTCCAACCAATGCCGGTCGAACCCGTCATCACCACGCCTGAACCTGCTTCGCCGCCGCGCAAGAAGCCGTTCTATACGGGCCTCTCGTTCCAAGTGCTCGCCGGTGTCGCCGTTGCGGTCATTCTGGGATACGTAAATCCCACGATGGCCATCTCCATGAAGCCCCTGGGGGACGTGTTTATCCGGATGATCACCATGATCATTACTCTGGTGATCTTTTGCACCCTGGTGACCGGCATCGCCGGCATGGAGGACATGAAAAAGGTTGGGCGCGTTGGAGGAAAAGCGCTGCTCTATTTCGAGCTCGTCTCCACCATGGCCCTGCTGATCGGGTTGCTCGTCGGCAATCTCGCCCATCCCGGCAGCGGGTTCAACATCGACCCCAAAACACTCGATGCCCGCGCCGTTGCGGAATATGCTGGGCAAGCAAAGGCCCAGAACATCACCGACTTTCTGGTCCACATTATTCCCAACACCATCGTTGATGCCTTCAGCAAGGGGGACATTCTGCAGGTCCTGCTGGTCTCGGTGCTCTTCGGCTTCGCCCTGTCGATTGCCGGGCCACGCTGCAAACCTCTGCTCGACGTGATGGAGAGCCTAACCCGTGCCGTCTTTGGCGTGGTGGCGATCCTGATGCGTTTCGCCCCGATTGGCGCTTTTGGGGCGATGGCCTTCACCATCGGAAAGTACGGCCTGGCTTCGCTGGGTCCGCTCGTAAAACTGATTGCCACGCTCTACCTCACGTCCCTCTTTTTCGTGGTTGTGGTGCTTGGGCTAATCGCCCGCGCCGCGGGATTTGGGATTCTGAAGTTTCTCTGGTTCATTCGCGAGGAGATTCTTCTGGTGCTGGCCACCAGCTCTTCCGAGCCCGCGCTGCCAAACCTTATGGCCAAGCTAGAGAGGTTGGGCTGCTCGAAGGCTCTCGTCGGCCTGGTGGTCCCGACGGGCTATACGTTCAACGCAGACGGCACGAGCCTATACATGACACTCGCCGCGCTCTTCGTTGCCCAGGCCACCGGCACCCATTTAACCCTGATTCAGCAATTCACGATCCTCGGCGTGGCACTGCTCACTTCGAAAGGTGCCAGCGGGGTGCAGGGCGCCGCCTTCATCGCCCTGGTAGCCACGATGATGGTGATCCCCACCATCCCCGTTGCAGGAATGGCCCTGATCCTCGGAATCGATCGCTTCCTCAGCATGTGCCGGGCGGCTGTGAACATGATTGGAAACGCGGTCGCCACCGTTGTCGTGGCCCGCTGGGAAAACGAACTGGATCGCGGCGCCCTCGCGCAGCAATTAGCCGGGCATCAAGCCGCGCCCGAAGCGTCTCAACCAATCTGAAAATTATCTGTTCTCACTTGATCCGGGCAGGTAGGAAATTCTTCGGGAAGTTTATAGGTTCGACCAGAAGAGTTACCCACTCCCATCTTCCGCGCAGTTGATAAAGATTAGGCGGCCCTTCTGGTCGAGCACTTACTCTACGGTGAAGTGAAATTTGAATTGTCACAACCAAGTCATAGACGAGCAAACTTTTTGTCCCGAACGGGCCGGTCGCGGGGCAGGCACGGCAGGTTCAGTACGCGTTTTTATTCGAAAACCCGCGAAAAAAGGTCATCACAACGATCCAGAGGTCGAAAGCCAGCGTCCAGTGACGCACATAATAGAGATCGTATTCCACCCGCTTTTCAATGGAAGTGTCCCCCCGCCAGCCATTCACTTGCGCCCACCCGGTGATTCCCACTTTCAGGTAGTGACGTGTGTTGTAATTGCCGACGGACTGCATGAATCGCTGGACCAGGACGGGCCGCTCTGGCCGTGGGCCAACCACGCTCATGTCTCCCTTAAGCACATTGAAAAACTGGGGCAATTCATCGAGCCCAGTCCGCCGGAGGATCCTGCCGAACGGGGTGCAGCGGGGATCATTCTTGACGGTCCAGCGCGAGTCGCTCTCTTTCGCCGGAGTGATGAGCATGGTTCGAAATTTATACATCCGGAACAGTGCGCCGTTCAGGCCAACGCGGTCCTGCGCGAAGATCACCGGTCCCGGAGAAGATAGGCGCACCACGAGCGCAATGAGCAAGAAAACCGGCGCAGTTAGGAAGAGCACGAGGCTCGAAAACACAAGGTCGAAGGCGCGTTTGAGAATCACATAAATCGCCGATTCCGCGTGGGTGGTCTGCAGATCGAGCATCAAGAGGTTGCCGAGGCGAAAAAGGCTCTGGCCGGGCTCCACCAGGGCGCCGAAGTTCAGCACCAGACGCATCGGCGCACAAAGCGGAGCGAGTTGCTGGCGAAGCATTGGCAAGTCCGCCAGGCGATCCGGAGGGATAGCCAGGATCAAGTCCGTGAAGCCATTCCCGATGGCCAGCTTCTCCACGTCGGCGAGTTCGAAAACAGGCCGGTCCTTGACAACGACGCTCTGGCCGGGAAGCCGAATGTGTCCCTTAATGCCGCAGGAGGCAACGCGACTCGATAACAGAGAGGATGCGATGCGTGACGCGAATTCATCCGCGCCGACGATCAGAAAGTGGATCGAGGAAGCGGAAGAAGAAGCGCTCTGTTTCAGGAATTTCCGGAACAGTCTAGGGACCAACACAGCCAACAGCGCGATATTCATGCTGCTAATCCAGATGAATAAGCGCGAGAAGGTAGCTTCCCGGTAGAAAAACGTCACGGAGAGTGCCGCGAGATACGTAAAAAGGCACGCAAGGATGACGCGACTTGCTTTCGACCGTGTCTGGAGATGGTCTTCAAGAAGCGTCAGCCCGTAATGCTCGGAGATGACCGCCCAAAAAACGGTCGTCAGTAAAAGCAGGCCGAAATAGGGGCCAGCATCCACGTCGCTTGAGTAGCGCGGCAGAAGATGCGTGCCAAACCGCAGAAAAGCGGCCGCGGAAAAAGAGACCAGCGGCACAAAAAATACCAGCATGGTCAGAACAAATTGCGCGCGTTTGAGTTGTCCGTAAATCATCTGGACTGCCCGCCGGCCTGAAATTCCCGCATTTTGTCGGCGAGGAACTCTCCGAAGCCCGCTATGAAATAAGATTCGTCGAAACGTTCCACATTCTGCCTGATCCAAAAGGGTGAGAACTGGCTTTGAACACTTTCGAATGCGAGCATCGCATCACGGAGTGAATCGGCCGTTTGCTCCTGAAAGAACATTCCAGAGCATGTTGCGGCGGCGGTTGAGTCCTGCGGAGAAAATCCCCTCACCGTCTCTGTAGCGCCACCGCGCGCATAAGCGATAACGGGTCTGCCGAACGACATTGCCTCCACCGGCACAATTCCAAAATCTTCCTCCCCGGGAAAAATCAGCGCGCGGCAGTGAGCGTATTGTTCGCCGAGCTCGTGGTCGGAAAGTGGGCCGCAAAAGGTAATCGAGGGCCCAGCAAGCCGGCGTAGAGCCCGATACTGCTCGCCCTCACCAACGATGCGGAGAGGACGTCCCAGACGGTTGCAGGCCTCAATCGCAATATCCGCGCGTTTGTAATCGACAAGCTGGCCGGCCAACAGGTAATAATCTTCGATTCGACTGGCGAGGTATCCTGCGCCGACGTCTACTGGAGGGTGAATAACCTCGGCTTCACGGCGGTAGTGCTTTCGGATGCGCCCCGCGACCGTCCGTGAATTGGCGACGAAATGATCCACTCGCTGCGCGGAGGCCGCATCCCACATCCGCAAATAGTGCGAAGCCAGCAAAAACACGGGACGCGACAATACGCCCAGGCTGCGGCCCTTTTTGTACCTTTGATAAAAATCCCACAAATACCTCATCGGGCTGTGGCAATAGCAAACATGGCAGGTCCGTGAGTTGGTAAGCACACCTTTTGCCGGGCCGGACTCCGAGCTGAGCACCAGATCGTAGTCGCTGAGATCAAATTGCTCCAACGCCAGCGGATAGAAAGGTAGCATGTGGCGGTGCCATCGCCTGCCACCTGGAACTCCTTGCAGGAAAGAAGTCTTGATCGAACGTTCGCGAAGAACTGGGTGAAGTTTCCCTGGATCAACCACCGGCGAGAAGAGGTCGGCCTGCGGAAACATTCTCGCCATCGTCTCCACGACGCGCTCGCCGCCTCTGCGATTGACGAACCAGTAGTGAACGATAGCGATCTTCAATTTCTGCAAAGAGGCCGGTCCCTGCGGGGTCCCGCCAATCAGCGGGGATGCGAGTCCGTGCTGAGTTGACAGTGTCATCAAGAGGCCACAGCCTTCGGGGCCCTGCGCACAATGTAGCGGTGATACGACGTCAGTCGAGTCAACTCTCCGGCAATCTCGAGTCCCGCACGGCGGATGGCCAATTCAATCTCTTCCGGATGCCTGCGAATGCGCCGGATTCCCTTCCGCCAGAATCGCGGAAGCAAAATATCGGGCATCCAAGTCTTAACGTGATAGGCGAAATTTTCGGGGCGCGTGTCGAACTGGAGATAGGCAATTCCATCTTCCGCCAGCAGAACGCCGATTACGTGCAAATACCCTTCGATCACCGCCATATCCGGAATGTGCTGTAAAACGAGGAGCGAGTAGAGAAAATCAATTCTTCCAGAGCAATTCTTTGCGCGGTGCAGCAAATCTTCCGGGCCCGCGACCGCGCAAAAGCTGACGTTGCCAATGCCATTGTCACTCGCGAAACACTGGGCCCGCTGAATCATGGACTCTGCGATATCCGCGCCCACCACTTCTTGAAAATGGGAAGAGAGAGGAAAAACCAAACGCCCGACGCCGCACCCAATTTCCATGGCGACGCCCCGACTGACCCGATGGGTTGCGATTGTGGGGAGCAACTCCTGTTGTACCGTCTGCCGCCCGCTCTCCCAGAATTCGCCCGGATCGTTGGACTTCAAGCTGGTGAGGATATAGGTGTAAGGATCCTCTTGGGCAAATTTCTCCCAGTATCCGGCGGAGCCTTCCCGCGAATGGCTGCTGCTTCTCATCGACAATTCTCCTGGTCTGAGGAAGCGCGGAGAGTCGAGCGAGCGCGAGAGATCCCGTCGTTTGGCTCGAATCCTCATCAATTCATGCCTAACAGTTGACTGTAAATTTCCATGTGCTTGCGTATTGACTCCTGCCAACTGAACTTTTTTGCTCTCTGCAACCCGAGTCTGCGCAGCGACCCGCTCAGTTCGCGCGATTCCAAAATGCGCTGAATTTGCGACGCAAGCTCTTCCTGGCTCGCCGGATCAAAATACAAAGCGGCGTCACCCGCCACTTCCGGAAGGCTTGCGGCGTTGGAAGACAGAACAGGCGTGCCGCAGGCCATCGCTTCAAGAACCGGTAAACCAAATCCCTCGGCCGTGGAAGGCATCACCAGCAGATCCGCGCCGGTATAAATTTGTGGCAATATCTCGGCGGAGACATAAGGGACTAGCACCGTGGAATCGCGGATACCGAGCCGCACGCATTCTTCTACAACTGACCTTTTCCAGCGGGCATCGTCTCCCACGATCAACAGCGAGTGCGGAATCTTTCCGCCGTTTCGAAGGCAGGCAAACGCGCGCAGCAGCGTGGAAACGTTTTTGTGCGGCTTCAAATTGCCGACATAGAGCAGATAGGGCCGGCGGATTCCGACGGCTTCAGCGCTGGATTGGGAACCCTCTGGGCAACCGCTCTGATGGAACCGCGCGTCCACTCCGCAGTGAATCACGGAGATCCTGGATGCGGGAGTCCCGAGCGTCTCCATAATCTGAACCTTCGAGTAGTTCGAAACCGTGAAGATGTGATCCGCCCTGCGAGCCGCGGCCGCCAGCATGGGCCGCGCGTAGAAAAGGGAGCTCAGGGAATTTCGGTACTCGGGAGACCGCAGATGGATCACGTCCATGATGGAAACCACCAGGGGCCGCCGGTGCAGCAGTGGGATGTTGAAATGCGGAACATGCAGAAGGTCGCATTCGCGCGCCGCATGCGGAATCAACAGTTGTTCCATCATGGTATAAATCGGCACATCCACTACCGTCACTCGGGAACACAACTCTTTTACGCGGCCAACGTCCGCGCGCCTGGTGATAGCCTGAAATTCCATGCCGTCCGCTCTGTTCCCAAGGCCGTGCAGGAGATTTTCCGTGTAGGTACCTATCCCCCCCACGAGCCAACGCGCGTCAATGACAACGGTTTTTGTCATACCAAGGAACTCGAAAGGTTTGGTTTCTCGGAAATACGAACATCGCCTAGCACGGGAACCGGAGAGTCCGAAGAGTCCACATGTGGAGCCAGTAACGCCTTGGACCGCATCAAGAGCCAAAATCCCGCCAGCATGCCTGCTTCGCGAATGACGATGGCGGCCGCAACTCCCTCAGGTCCGAACGCTCGCCCTAACAGGAAGTTCAAACCAACGGCGACTGCCGCCGTCCCCGCGTACAAACCTGTGAAAACGGCCCGTTTCTTCAAGGCGATGGCAAAATTTGTATATACAGAATTCAGCAGAATGAACGGGCAAGCCAATGCCATAACCGAGGCGAGCGGTCCGCTTCGATAAAAGGCGGGCCCAAAAAGAAGCAAGACACACCCGGGGGCCGCCAGCCACGCGAGGATGGCAATCGGCAAGGAGGTAATTGAAAGAAGCTTGACGCACTTATTTACGTAATGCTTTAAAACCCCGACGTCGGGTGACAATCGCACCATTTCCGGCAAAAGAATGCTGCCCATCAGCCACGCCGCCACGTATACGATCAGAAGCATGGAATTTGGTGCGGAAAAAATGCCCAAGACAGACAAGGGTGCAAGCGTGGAGAGCACCAGCGTGTCCGAACGAACGATTAGATTGGCAAGCCCGGATGCGATTCCAAAGGGAGCCGATTTTCGCATTGATTCCCAAAAGCGCAGCCTCGCAGGCCAGCTCGGGTGAACTCCGGTCCGGAGCAGAGTGAGAATCAGGAAGACGAACTCCAAGAGCTGTCCCGCACAGAACCAGGCCAGGAGCGAAAAGATCGTCCAGTGACCTAATAGCGTCACCCCAATCCCGGCGAGGAGAAACAGACTGTGAATTACCTGGATCACGCCAATCGCGTTCGCTTTTGACAAGGATTTCAGGATGGCCATCTGAAGCTGCGAATACGACTGCAAGATGGTCCTCGCAGCAACCCATGTTCCGACGCCCCACAGGAACGTGGACACACTCAACGAGCTGGCAATTGCGCCAAGCAGGGCAATCGCGACGGCAAAAAGTATCGTTTTGTAGAGATATACTTGGCTGATGATCGATTCACGTTCGGCGGGTCTGCTGGTCAGCTCGGTAATCACAAACGTTTGCAGCCCATTATCGGCGAGCATGACCGCAACGGTGACCACGGCCAGGGATGCGGCGTAAGCCCCTAAGGCAAAACCACCGAAGGTGCGGGCAATGAAGAGTGCCGCAGCGAAATTTGCCGCTCGAACCGCGGCTTCACCGCCTATGACGCTTACCAGATTTTGCAATACAGTTCTCATCATGAATTTCGCAGGCTGCTCTCCCGCTCACCAATCAAACTGGCGATCCGAGCGCTAAGTTCTCCATTGACGACGGTAGCAAGGGGTTCAAGGATGTTTTCCATCGTTAACACGCTGTGTTGACTTGGTAGACCTACCTCTCTTTCTGCCAAAGCGATATCGGTCACGAAACGGTACCCGGAGATTCGAAGACTAGATTGCCAATTAAAGTGCGCATAGGGAGTTCAACGGAACACCTCGTGTCCCGCACTAGAACGAAGACACCAAAGGCCGCAGACAAAATTCCGATATGCAGCCAAACATAACTACGGAGGATGGTCTCGTTGAACTGGAGAATGAGAATCAAAAATAAGAGCGACCAGCCCAAGGCTTTGACCGTCACTCCTAAATCGCTATAGTCCTTGATGCGAATCGTGGTCCACATCAAGCGTTTCATGTAAAGGAAATAGGGTATAAATCCAATCAGACCACTGGCGGCCAGAATTTCAGCGGTGGTGCAAATTCCTTCATTGTCCTTTATAGCGTCGTTGTCGTTGACGGCGTTATGCCGAGAACGGCCGATTTCCGTGGCAACACCTCCCAAGCTCACGCCAATCAAGGGATGCTCGTAAAACACATCGAGGGTTTCCTGGAAGACAACAAATCTTTCCCCGCTTGAATGCGAGGTGGTGTCAAGGGTGCCTATGCCGGCTGCCAAAAACTCTAAATCGTCAGAATCGATGTGCAGCCTAGCAAGCGCATACGGCACCAGGAGAAATGGAACGACGCTCGCCAGAACAACTTTTCTCGAAATCCAGGCGAATCCATGGTCACTCATCCGCCAATACATTCTCAGGGCGAGCCAAGCTAGCATCATTAGCCAGCCCATTCTCGAGCCGCACAAGAGGAGTGCAGCTGTGATCAGCCAAGCGATCCATCTCATCCCTCGCACCAGGGCAATTTTCCGATAGCGCAAATAGTCCACCAAAACCCAGCCCGTGAGCATATAGGTCGCATAATAGGACGGTTCATAAGTAAATCCATTGATGCGGGCCAACTGCTCTGGAAACCACCATTGCTGCACCAGGAGTCCGGGAAGTCCTACCAATGGCAATCCAAATTGCAGGAGCCCGAACAAACCCGAAAAAACAAACGAGTAGATATACCAGCACAGCAGGACGTTGAGTTGGCGGGGCGTCTTGACGAGTCGCGTTACTCCTAGAACAACGAGAACGTCGAAAACAAGCCAGGCCGCATAGAAAATGTTGCGCGTCAAAAACGTCGCGTTCGGAACAAAAGCAACAATGAAACAAACCCAAACAACGAGCATCTTGAACCCCAACGGAAGATACGGCGAACCGAATCCCCAGGCGGAATCCCAGACAGACTTAAGGATTAATGGCAGAACCAGAACTTGAAAAGCGCGCACGGTAAAGCCGCCTAACTGAAAGACGAAAAAGACGTCCGCAGAGACGACAAAAACGGCCGCAATGAGAAGTGTGAGCATCGGTTATTTTGGCCTGTCACCTAAAGGGGCACGGGACCTACCCGTTTCCGCAAAGAGTTGCAAAACAACCTCACTGCTCCTGCTTGGATTCCGCGGAAGTCACTTCGCCACCGAATCGATCCAGAAAACTCTTTGTACGATCGGTGAGCGCGGAACTCTGTTGAGTCACATACTCCAATTGCGGCTTCACGCTTTTCACCACTTCCAGGGCCAGCAGCTTCCCCGGATCCTGCGGATCGATTTTCCTCCAACGGTCGGAAAGCAGAACCCAAAGCACTCCCACGGCCAAGGCCAGGAGAGTTCCGGTGAGCACCAGTAGCGTTCGCGGCGGAAAGACTTTTTTCTCCGGCACGTCGGCGGGATCCAGGACCTTTACGCTCGGGACTTCCTTGGCCTCCTGAACCTTTGCCAATTCATATTGCTGGGTCAGGGTTTCAAACACGGCCTCTTCCACTTTGGTATGCCGGAACAAGTCGGCGTAGGTCACTCCAAGCAAGGGGAGCTTGCGAATCGAGGGATAAACCGCGTTGTCTGGAGAAGCGGCGTTCTCCGCCGCGCTGGCCGTTCCTCCCATCTTGCGGATCTGCAGTTCTAGTTCGTTCACACGCGCCTGCGAGGAGCGAACGCGCACATTGTTGTCCGTGAAAATCTGGCGAAGCCCCTGCAATTCCGTCCGGGCAGCGATCAGTTGCCCTTCCAGAAGCGCCGCTGCTTCCACCATCGCTTTGCCCTGTTCCTTAATATCGATCGCGCCATTCTTGCTGGCGAATTGGCTGAACTCTTTTTCAGAGGCTTCCAACTCCTGCTTCACCTCGGAAAGTCGCTCCTCAAGGAAAATACGTTCGCGGTGAGCGGAAGACGTGTTGAGCTGCGTAACCACGTTATTCAACTGCGAGACATATTCCTGGGCCATCGCGCAGGCCCGCTTTGGGTCGCGGTCGGTCACCTGGATCGTGAGGATGCCGCTCTTCCGATCTATGCCGACGTCGGTATCGCGAGTTAATTCCTTTCGCGCGTCGATCCAACGCCGCTCACCATAAACCTTGCGCAAATCAAACTTGGTGATCAGATCGTCCTGAACGGTCCGGCTCAAAAGAACTCCGGCGAAAAGATCGTCGGAAGTTTTCAATCCCAGTAGTTCATTGCCGATCGAGCCGAGATTTCCGCCGAGTCTGCCGGCCGCGGCTGCGAACATGGCCAGTCCCTGTCCCGGGCCCGAATCGGGTGGCATCAGGCGCGTCGTTGATGTGAATCGTGAAGGGATCAGCACCGCAATCAAAATGGAGGCAGCGGCACCTGAAGCAACAAATCTGGCCAGGTCTTTCCTGCGAGACCACAAGTAGCCAGCGCGCTCAATCCGCCGCTCCCGGGTCTCTTGCTGATCCTGGCGGATCCGCCTCTCGAGGAGCTGATCGAGATCATCATCGCGCAGGACTTCGGGGGAAGTCTTCGCCGCCGTCGAACTCATCGGAATGCCTCCTGGGAGGCTGGGTTTGGATCGGATACCCGTCCAGCGGGGGAACTGTCTTGGTGCCGTCGCCACTGGGGAAGAAATCCAAACTCAACGGAAGCGACGACGTTGTTTCGCGCGCCGGGAAATAGCAACGGGAACGAAGAGATGTGCTCAAATTGCACAAAAGATTTCACGTATACACCGGAGCGCGACGTGAAGGAATATGTGGACTTATAGTCTTGCCACTTGCCGCCACCCGGAACGAAATCGTCCAAAACCCGGCACTGTTTCCAGGAAAGATCCAGTGTCTGGCGCGGTGAAATCCAGTATCGCGTCCAAGCCTGCAGCGTGATGCCCTCACGGCCGACGGTGCTGCCCATCAAATTGCCGTCGTTTGTGTAGCCGCTGGTGTAGTCCAGGTTCCAATAGTTGAGGTTGCCATGAGCCTGAAAGGGCTTGCGGCCTGGCGTAGTGGAACTCGCCCACTCGAAATGCAAATCCCATTTCGACAGATGGGGTAGTCGCGGGAGATAGATGCCCGGGCGCAAAACGTTTTTTGTCAAATTTTGCAGTGGAATCGGATCGTCATCGTCTTCGAGTTCGCCATAGAAAGTGGCCCCATTCCGCAACTTGGGAAGCCGCCAGGTCCACTCCACGGCGGTGCGCGAATCGCCAGGAACGCTGTTTTCCTTGGCGTCCACACGGCCAAACAAACTCTTGAAGAAAGAACCCGCAGTAAGTGGATGCCCGGTGCCTCCGATGAGTGTCGTCCGGCCATAGGCAAATTCCAGCGAACGAAACGGCTTGAAGCTGATCTTCTGTCCGTAGATCCAGGGTTGCGAGGCGCCGGGGTGTCCATCCACCCGGCCATAAAATTGTTCTACGTGGAAAGGCCCGAGAATTCTGGAAAGCCCCGGAATCTCGACTGGGCCGGCGGGAGAAATCCGCAGCATGGGAAATGGGGCAGCATTATTACTCAGCAAGAGCGAACCGCCGATGCCGGGTCCCCAGGACAGGCTCTGGTTGCCAAACGAGAACTGCCAATTGTGTACATTGACGCCGGCATAGGCATCGAGAAGTTGGAACTGATTGATTGTGGCGGAAGGCGAGCCTGCCGGCGGGGCCACTTTGTCTGCGGTGGCGATGAATTGAATCTCCGCGGGAGACAAACCGGGCTGACCCGGAGAGTGCTGGTATTCGCCGCTCACATAGAAAAATAAACTGCCGTATGTTCCACTTGCCGAGGCGCCCGATATCAAATTTGTGCCGCGCCCGAACGGCCTTCCAAAATCGTACGCATAGGTCTGGCCGAAGTGATAACCATCGTTCAGAACCGTGCCGCTGGCGCTCAAAACGCGCGTATAGACCGAGTCGAGTTCGGCGGAGACGTTGGCGCCGGTAACGTCTGCCTCTTCACGGGCAAATTCGCGATGCAGGCCGAGCAGCAGGGCGCTGGCCTGCGAATCCAGGGAAGCATTCGAACCGGCAACAGTGCCAATACGCTCTTCGGCATCCCGAAGCAGTTGGACGCATTGCTCGCGAGACCAGGGTCGCGTTCCCTGAAACGCGGAGTCAACGTAGCCGAGCGCGGCGAGCCGGTCGAACGCGGAATACACCCAGCTATCGAGAGAAACGTACGGAGACCCTTTAAATTGCGGTGGCCCGGATTCGTCTCCGTGAATCAATGTTCCGAACGGACTCCAGGCAGAGCCGCCGAGCTCCGCACGATGATGCGTCCGGTAAACATACTCGGAGACCAACCAACCAAGACCGCTGCCGATAAAAGCATCGGAAGAAAAGTGTTCCCTGCTTCCCACGCTGAGGAAACTCACGGAACTGGCAAGCCCGTACGCGAGGATCTTTGTCATCGGGCCGGGATATTCGTGCGCCAGGATTCCGGCGGCCGCCCACGCCGCGGCAGAGTGCTCGGAGGGGAAGGAATTGCCGCGCTGGAAAAAGTTGCCCTGGCCGTTTCCTTCGAGCGGGCGTTGGCGACCGGTGGCGAATTTCAGGCCCTCGGTGATGACCAGGCTGTCGACGATAGCCTCACTCGCAAGAAAACCGGCTTCGCGTTGATGCGGGTCTCGTGTGTGCAGACTCCACAGATACATGCCGCCCGACACAGCGCCCAATGCGGCCACCTCGCCAGTTCGAACGTCGTTGAAGTGGCGGAGCGTATCCGGGTTATGAGAAAGGCTGCGGCTGAGACTTGTGTCGGTGAAAAGCATACCGGTCGTTAATCCTGCAACCGGAATAATCCATTCTGTGTCCGACCAACGAAGCCTCGCTGGGCTTGTCCAGATTGCCTTCTGGTCCGAAAGAAATTGCTTGCCTGTGCTGGAGAAGCCAGATTCCGGTTTGGCGGGCCGCTGGCCCTGCTTCTGCCGCGGAACATCTTCGTGCTTCGAGTGGGGCGATTCCACCTGCGGCGCTCCGCCCTCGGGAGCAGCGCTCTGCTCTTTTTCTTGCTGCGGTCGCGAAGCGCCGGCAAGATTCGAGGTCAACGTCATATTCGCTAAGATGAGCCCAACCAACATGCAAAATCCTCTCATGACCTTTCAGTGGCTTCTCTCATGGATGGATGTAAGCAACCGCGAGTGCCACTGAAGTGGCGATCTGCGCCGTCTGAATCACCGGTGCCCAATTGCGGACTGCGACCTTCGGCGGCTTCTCCGGCACAACGATAGAGTCGCCCGGCAGTAGCACGGCGCTCATCGGATCGCCGGACCACATGCCGCCGTTATTCTTTGCGGCGAAAACGGAGCCGTTGGCGCGAACGACGAAGACAGCCTTCTTGTCCGCGAGTTGGGTTAGGCCTCCCGCTTGTCCCAGGTACCACTTCGCGCTTCTTCCGGAAACATATCCAACGGCCGTGGCGTTGTAGACTTGTCCGTTCACGAGCACGTAGCTCGATTTTTTCGGCACCACGATCACATCGCCTTTCCGAAGCGGGGTGTTCGCCGCGGATTTTTCGAAGGACTTCAAATCGGGTGAGGACTGAATCACAACACGCCCAACCGGCAGAGTGGCTTGCAACTGGCTAAGAGTGGTTTCGGTTTCCGCGATCGCTGCGAGCTTGGCTTTTTTCTGGTCGGGATCCCCATCGGGAAGCGCCTTCAACTGGGTTTCCTCGGCCTGCACGCGGGCAACCATCTCGTCATGCGCTTTCAACTCGATGTCGCGCACTTCTGTGCGCGTGAGCACCGTGCCGAACGCGAAGGCTTCAGTTGTGAAACCTCCCGCCTTGGCCAAGACCGTGGCGAGGGAGTCTCCTGGCCGGATGCCGTAGGTGCCCGGATGAGCGACTTCACCGCGAATCTTCACGCTGGCGCCGAGATTTTCCCAACCGGATGTCTGCCGTATGGTGAGCACATCTCCATTGCTTAGAGACGCATTCGCGGATGGATCGCCATTCATTGCAGCTGCAAGCTTGACGGGAATACTCGAAGCATAGGAGCCCCTCGACGTTTCTACCTCCTGATGCGCGAGCACGGCGTTTATCGAATCCGCGCTGCGCTTCAATCCGCCGGCAACGCGCACCAGATCTTCTACATGCATGTTTGACGTCAGCGGGTAACGCCCGGGCTTGGCAACCTCGCCCTTCACGTAAACGGTGGGTGGATCTACCTTCGCGGAATTCCGGTGAACAATCAGGCGGTCATGCGGCTCCAGCAACAAGTTATCTACAGCGTTTCCCGCCAGCGCTTCCGATAAATTCACGCTTAGAATTTTCATCGTGCCGTCTTTGGAATTCCGGAAAAGTTGTGCTGAATCCAGTTCCGCGTCGGCTGTAACTCCCCCCGCAAGATGGACGGCGTCGCGCAATCTGACCTGTCCAGCAGTTGGATACAGACCGGGTTGCCGGACTTCGCCTCCGACCCAGACATCCGGGGCAGGCTCGAATTCAAATTTGCTGAAAATCCGCACCGTATCGAGCGGCATCAGCCTGGGCGCCGTCCCGGGGTTGGCAAGGGCAGAGGTGAGATCGAAACTCTCCACAGTCGGGCGGAAATCCGGCGGATTCAGCCGGATGATTTCGGCGTAGTTACCCGCGGGTTCAGGCAATAAATCGGAGTAGGAACTGACCAGATCGCTCAACTTCATGCCGTCGCGATAGGAATAGCGGCCTGGCCGCAATACATGGCCCTGAAGATAAATCGCCTGATTGTTGTAAGGCGCGATCGGGAAAATGTGAATCCGGTCGCCATCCTGTACCTGGAAGTTGCTCAACTTGGGCGTTACTGCGTCGGCGCCATCCTCGGGGGACAAATTCAGGCTGAACATGGTGCGCTTTTCATGGGCGACCAGGCGCTCGACCTCAACGTGTTGCAGCGCGGCTGCCGGAAGCACTCCTCCCGCAAGTTCCAGCGCGTCTTCCAGCGTCTTTTCGCCCGACAATTCGTAGATTGCCGGCCGGCGGACCATCCCTTCGATCGTGACTTGCGCACCGCCGGGAGGCACTAGCAGCGAATCTCCGTTCTCCAGGCGTTTCGCGTCGGTCCCAACCCCGCGAAGGAGCAGATCGTACGCGTCTACGACCTCGATTAACTGGTTTCCGCGAAAGTGCTTCAGGGAACGAAGCGAACCGCGTGGCGTGATTCCTCCGGCGGCCACCAGTGCATTGAGCGGCGTCGAGAGCGAACTGATGTCGTAGGCGCCCGGTTCAAGCACTTCTCCAACGACGTAGACGCGAATCGTGCGCAACCTCGACAGGGAAACATCCGCGGAGGTATCTCGGAATTGCGAGCGCAAGGCCTGCTGCACGGTCATCTGCACATCGCCAAGCGTCCTGCCGCTTACAAGCAGGGGGCCCGCTTCGGGAAGCGAAACACGCCCTTCCCGATCGACAGTGCGCACCAGCCTCTGCGAAACGCCGCCCCAAAGATCGATCGCCAGACTGTCGCCGGGACCCACCACGTAGTCCGGCCCCACAGGAAGATCCATGGGCACGACGTTGGGCTCGCGCAGGCCGTTGCTCAGGATATCAATGCCGAACCGCGCGGGTGCCCGCTCGCGCGCGGGAGCTTGAACGTATAAATCATAGAGCGATGGAATATCTGCGTACGGGTTCTGCTTGTGGACAATTGTGCCCTGCGAGAAATCTTTCTCCAGCTGCAACGAGCTGGAAACTCGGCTCCTCATCGTTGGGTCGGAATTCGGCCGCATAGAATCGGAACTTGGGGTGGACTTGGAGTTAAGAAGTGCGGAACTCGGGTCCAGACTGGCTCCGAGACTCGCAATTCCTCCGGTTACGCCGTCTCTAGTCTCCGGTAAATTTCGAGAGGAAAGCGTGTCACGCGAGGTGGCAACGGTAGCGAGGCGCGAGGCATCGCTTCCATTCTCGAGACCAAGCGTCGCAGCTTCGGCGGGGCCATAATTGAGTCCAGTGCGCAAGATCGGGTCACTGCTGTAGGAATCATTCGGGGCGGGGGCCGCTTGCGAGTCTGACCTCGGACGCCCGGGCGCGCTCGGCTCGCCGTTCCCCATCCTCGAACGCTGCGGCGCCTTGTCACCCTCATCGCAATTTTCGTCTCGGCGAGGATCGCACATCCCTTTTCGCTGAGTCGTTCGCTGGACTTCGTCGTTTTCGCCAGGCCGCTTGATGGATTCTGCATCCTCCTGCGCTTCGATCTGCACCAGGCGGCGGGCGCGTTCTTTCAGAACGAGTTCCCGTTCCTTTCCGAGTTCCGAATCCGGGTTGACCGCCGGCCGAAGATATCCATAACGCTGCAGGATCCGGGTGGCAACCCCGCGAAACACAACATCCTCTGCCAACCGGTCGAAAATGGCGTGATCGGTCAGATCCGCATCGTCAACCACCTGGCCGTTGGAAGTCGCCTCCCCGGATACCCAGCGCTTCAATTCCACAAGCAGTCCGGGATCCTTCACCAGGATTTCCCGAATCTGTTCCGGCGATGCGGCAACCCGATCGGAATTCTCCTTCTCAAGGGCGAACGTCTCGGATTTTAAGGAAGCCGGGGCGGAATCCGGAGATGTGCGCTGCGTGCCGCTCGTTTGGGCATTCAAACCCGCGCAACAGAACAGCGACGCTAGCGCCAGTGAAAAGAAGACAGCTCCTGCGCGACGCAGTGATTCCCCGTTTTTTCGCCAGACGCCAATCACGAAACGCTCCTTCCAAAACTGTTTGAATTGCGAACCGCGCTCAGAATCCCCGCCGCTGAAGATTCGATGTCGTCGGAGTGAATATCGAAGGTTGCCCAGTAACAAATGGTTCGGTCCTTGCGCGACGCCACCGCAAGAATGCGAACCGCGGGATATTCGCGCAGCACCTGGTCGCAGATTTGTGGCCGCGCTCCCGATTCGTCCAAAGCGACGACTAGGAGATCCGGTAGAGTTGCTTGAACTCGCGTCAGGATTTCAGCTTCATCAGAAACTTCGCCAACAATCTCGATGTCCGGCTGATCGGCAAGCGTTGCCACAACCGCTTCCCTCATCAGGCGCGGCGTGTTGGCCACCAGAATGCGCTTCATCTTCTCCATTGCTGCACCCTCGCGACACGAGTATCGGCTGGAAGCCTGCATGGGTTCAGGTCCAATCGTGGACAGGTGCGGGGGCCAATTCGGACTATCGAGCGAGTACCTATTTGGACTAGGCCCGGTAACACCCGTTCGTGGCACGGTTATTGCAAGCAGTAAGATGACTTTCGTTTGACTTCCTCGTGACAACTGGAAACTCAGCAAGCGCTAGCCTGTAAATGGTTCAGGTGTCGCGGCGTCTCTGTCTTAACGCCAGCTTAGAGGGGCGCTCAAATTCAGGTTCGGCTGTGAAGGAGATAAAGTCAGGATGTCATTTTCGAAAAACGTGTTCGGGACCCTTCTATTGTTCCTCTGCAGCGCCTCGGCGCTCTTTGGACAATCCGATACTCCCATCCTGTCCGGCACGGTGCAGTTTCTGGGCACTTCCAATGCCGGCGCAAACTTTTACCAGCCGGTGATTGTCCCCATCCTGGCCGTGCCGCTGGGCGATCACTTCTTTATCGAATCCCGCGCCGAGATTCAGGGATTCATCGCACGCGACAATGGAACCACGGGGCCGTACTCGGGCCAGTTCATCGCCACCTTTGATTACGCTCAGCTCGATTACATCGCCAATTCCCATCTCACAATTTCCGTCGGACGTTTTTTGACTCCGTTCAACATCTATAACGAGCGGTACAACGCGCCATGGATCAAGAATCTTCCAGACGCCGCAATCATTTTCCCGATCGGCACACGAACCTCCGGTTCGAGCGACGGCGCCATGGTGCGGGGAGTCGCCGTCGCGCGAAAGAAGTTCGAAGTGAACTACACGGCCTATTTCTCGGCTCTGACCAACGTCGAGAATTTAGGGTCGGGGAGAGCAGCGGGAGGCCGCGTAGGCATTTTCTTTCCGGAAAAGGGATTCGAAATCGGCACGTCTTATCAGCGATTTCTTCAGAATGGAGAGTTGAACGCCTCCGGAGCCTATCTGGTCTGGCAGCCGCCGCGCATTCCACTCGACATTCGCAGCGAATTCGCGCACTCGCCGAACGGCCAAGGTTACTGGCTCGAAAGTGCCTATCGCTTCGCCAAGGACCGCCGCAATATCTCGGGTATTGGCCGGCTCCAGGCCGTCGCCCGGATTCAGCAATACTTCAACGGAACTCCGCAGGCCGGCGATTCGCTTCCCCTGGCGGACACAAACCGGTTTGATTTCGGATTGAATTATTACCTGCCGCATGACGTCCGCTTGAACGGCAGTTACGGAAGGCAGTTCAGCTCGCTGGGCAACGCGAACATTTGGGAGTACGGGATTACGTACCGGTTTCTGTTTCCGGCTTGGCCAGGAGGATCCAGATGAAGGGTCGAGTAACGGCATTTCTTGCAACGGCTGCGCTGCTCGCCTGCGGCTTAAGCCCGGTGGCCAGCCCTCAGAATCCAGCGCCGGCCCAGAAGTCAGCCACCGTGACCCGCACCACCGCACAACAGTCTAAAGAGGGCGAGCGCAGGTTTCAGGCCAATTGTGGTCGTTGCCACAATGCCCCGGAAGCAATCTCGCCACGGGAAGTGAAGGCTGTCCTGCAGCACATGCGCGTCCGGGCAATGTTGAGCGCGGAGGACGAGCAGCTGATTCTGAAATTTCTTGCACCTTGATTGCGACACCAAATCAACCATGGGACTTTTTCTATGAAACTTAAAACTTTTCCTCTTATCACCATTTCGTTTGCAATACTCGCAGGCTATGCGGCGGCACGAACGGCCCGCGCCCCCAAGGCCAGCCACAATCCCCAGACGATTACGATTCGGGCCAGCCGCTTCGCATTTGAACCGAGCGAAATCACCGTGAAAAAAGGGGAGCCGGTGAATGTCGTCATTCAGTCTGAAGACGTGAGTCATGGCCTGGTCGTCGAGGAGCTCGGTATCCGGACAGAGGTGAAGAAGGGACAGAGTGCGACGGTTACCTTCACTCCGGAAACCTCAGGCACATTCGAAGGCAAATGCGCCCACTTTTGCGGCTCGGGGCATGGATCCATGACGCTGACCGTCCATGTGACTGATTCAGAGGGTCAATGAAACGCACGGCATTTGTGGCGAGCGCCGCCCTCAGCATTTGCTTCGCAGGGTGCAGGGTTTCGGCCCCGGGAAAATGGGAGACCTCGGCTATAACGCGCATCAAGCATTCGGTAACGGTGGGCGGAAAAACCGCCCAAAATCCCTTGAGTTCTTCCCCGGAAACAGTGGCGAATGGAAAAGATGCGTTTTCCCACTATTGTGTGGCGTGCCATGGCCTAGATGGACAAAATACCGGTGTTCCCTTCGCGGATCGAATGTCACCCCCGGTCCCCTCCCTGAACTCAGCCACGGTGCAGTCTTACACCGACGGTCAACTCAAGTGGATTGTGGAGAATGGCATTTCTCCTTCCGGCATGCCTGCCTCCAAGGGGATTCTGACCGACAAGGAGATTTGGGCGATCGTCGTCTATTTGAGGCATCTGCCGGAGGCTGGCAGTCTGGGAGAGCCCCGGATGTATTCGGGCGATGATTCCCCAAAGTCGGGCGTCACCCGCGTAAATCACAAGCGGTAGTTCAACGAACAAACACAGCGATTGCAAATCGGGTTGGTCGGAATGTCGAGTTCCTTGCGGAAATCCTGCGCTGATTTACCGTTGATGATATTTTCCAGCGAACGCTCGTGCAAATTGCCGATGGGCTGGTGGAAAAAACATGGGCGCACGGTGCCATCGGTTTCCACAACGGCGGAAACCCACGGGGCGTTGCACACCGGCGATTCGCTCTTCCTCAACCCCAATTGAACGCTGAAGTGGCGCGCGATGCGGCGCAGTTTATCCGGCGCCTCACTGATAAAGCCGTCTTCCCAGTTCTGAGACGACTCCTGAATCAGAAGCTCAATTTCCGACTCCAACGCGTGCAATTCCCTTACTGACAAGCCCACCTCTTCCTGGCGGCTCGCCGGCCAAACCAGCGGACGATTAAACGCGGTGGATGTGAGGTCCGCGGCCAGAAAAGAAATCGCGTCCAGCTTGAGCGCCTTTGCGGCCCGCGCAGTTTCCCGCAGACTGGCGTGATTTGCCTTCTGCACCACCGTGCGCGCGGTAATGTGAATACTGTTGCGGCGTTCCCGCAGCGCCTTCACCCCAGCTTGCAGGAGCGCGAAAGCGCCCGCGACTCGGCGGATCGCATCGTGAACGGGTGGAGGGCCATCGAGCGAGACGATTACGTCGTCAAAACTCCCAGCGACCTGATCCGCATTCTTTCCCAAGAGCAATCCGGTGGTCAGAAGCGTCAGGCGAATTTTCTCCTCTCGGAGCATCGCGCACAATTTGGGCAGCTCGGGGTTCATCAGCGGCTCGCCACCGGAAAACACAATCCAGCGAACTCCCAGGCGGCGAATGGATCCCAGGTGCGGCTCGAGATCTCGAGCCTGAAGCGCCTTTCCCGGGCTGGTCTTCCAGATATCACACATCAGACAGCGGCAGTTGCAGGAGGTGTGCGCGTGCACCACCAGCACTGGCAGGGAATTGACAATACGCGGATCGGCGGAAGCCCGGCCGGAATCCGCAACACGTTCAGTGACGGGTGCCAAGGCTCACTCGCTTTCCACCGAGGAAGATTCCTTGCGGGAGGTGTGTTTCGGTTTCCCGGAAGAGTCGCTCCAGCGGCGCACGAATCCAACGCAGCGCGCCCTCGACCAGGATCGGTTGCAGTCCTGCACGGCTACTCTCGGGCAAACGGTGCCATATTTCGTCGGACGCCAGATGTACTGACCCGCCGACCAGGACAAGTTCGACGTCGCGGTAGGATAAAGCAGTCAACGTCTCGGCCGGCGCGCGGCTTTCGTCGCGCACGGCAACAATGTCTGCGATCCCTCCCGGGTGGAGCTTTCCCTGCCCTTCCCTCAAGTGCAGCAGTTGCGCAGCTTGGGTTGTGACCAGGCGATACAGCGTATCCGGATGGAGTTGCGTGATGTCTCGGGCAAATCGTACTTCATCCAGCAAATCGCCCGTGGACGTCAATGGCGAATCGCTTCCCAGCGCCAAACGCGGCAAGGACTCGACCACCCGCGCGGAAAGTGTGCGCCCGAAAAGAAAGATGTTCGAACTGGCGCACCAGACTAAGCCTGCCCCAGACTCGCGAACCAACTCTCTGGCCTTTTTGTCCAGCGCGAGCCCGTGGACGAGTACGGTATCTTCGTCGAGCGCACCCGAGCGGTGAAGTTCAATGATTTCGTCCTCGCTCCGTTTGTCAACCCCCTCGCCGAGATGAATCACAAACGGCAACCCGGCTTGCGTTTGCTTCTTCTTTTGCACTGCGCTCGCATCCATCGGCAGGGAATGAGCCCAACCGTATTCGCGCAACACGCGTACCGCAAAATCGTTGTCAAATACCCCGGCGTCATAAGGATTGTGGTGTGAAACTGTACAGGCACCACACAGCAGATTGCGAATTCCTCCCCACCACAAACGCACATCCTTTGGAACCTGCCTGTGCACGGCGATGACGGCGGACTCTTTGCGATGAATGTCCTCGGCCCATTCGACGCTATTGTGATATCCGCCGGCCCCGAGTCGGGGAAACAACGCAAATTCCAGATGATCGTGAGCGTTGACTAGTCCTGGCAACAGCAGGAAACCCTCAAGGTCTATGGAGGAATTGGAATCAGTGGGCGGGGAGGCGCTTCCTCTTACTGTGCCTATTGATTCGATGTGAGAATTGGACAAACCGAGTGTCCCCCTCACGCGTTCCCTCGGCCCGATGGAAATGTCGGCGTTGCAAATCGAGCCAATCGCCGATTTGCTTTTCATTTCTGTGAATCCAATCCGTGGCGTGCTCGCGGGCCGAAACTCCAATAAGTAAATTGCCGGATAACCCACCGCTCTTTCGAATTCCGCAGCTTTCCCCGACGCAGCGAACATCCCTCGCTCCGCTTCACCGAATGCCGGTTCAAGACGCGCCACAAGACGCAGGCCGGCCGTTTCGCAATGGGAGATTACCAATTCGATGGATCTCTCCACGGTTCTGATGATCTGAAATCCCGATTCGCCACGGACGCCGCGTTTCCAATGGAGTGCTGCACTTGTTTCCGGATGCACATCTGTAAGGAAGAGCGAGGCATTTTCCCGCAACGCGGCCCGGGCGTTCGATAACAGTCCTGGAGCATCTTCCATGTAACTCAGCAGAAAGCTCGCGAGCACCAGATCAGCCGAGGCCGGGGCGAGGGACACTCCGGAGCCGTCCGCATGAACCAATCTTGCGGCCCCGTGCAGCTTTCTTCTCGCCTGCCGCAACATTTCCGGGGACGAATCAATGCCCAGCAGGCTGCCTGGCGCCGTGTCTCTCAGGATCTGCAGCCACCGCCCGGTGCCGCAACCGAGGTCGACCACGTCCATTCCCTTTGCTCCGGCAATCATCGGCTCCAGATAGCGCTTTTCCAGCGCTAGCATGGGATTCGGATCGGTGTCGTAACTGCGGGCCCAGCGTCTATACCCCTCGCGGGGCGAAAGGCTTGGCGTTATGGAAGTGCTGGCCATAATGTGAGTCCGGCCGCGCTAGAGGCTTTCCTGTTTTGGTTTGCGCAAGGTGATGAATTGCTGCGCTAGGCGAAGCTCCTTGGGGAATGCATAGAATCGCGTCGCATATCGCCAGGAGCTGAGCGACTTCAACAAGGCGCGGCTCCAGCGTGGCGCGCGAATGTCTTGCACCGTCGGCCAGCGTGAATTGATCACCACTTCAAAATTGTCGATCAAATTCTTGGTCTTGCGGGTCAGCCAGGGCGTGTTTGGATCAATGCGCAGAGTGAAATCCATCCACTGTTTCGAGGCCCACTCTTCGGGGCTGGAGGGAAACGTCACCTTGCCGTCTATCTCTCCATACATCCCGGTGCGCTGCGGCACTGGCGTGTAGTGATAAATGATGATTTCCGAATCCACGTTAATCTTCTTGAGCTTCCGGATGAATTGCAATGTCTCGCGCGTGTCGCGTTCCGGGTCGCGCGGATTCCCAATCACAAAGGAAAATTCCGGAATAATCCCGAACTCCCGGGTACGTTCGGCCACCGCGACCGTCTGCTCCGTCGTGATGTCCTTTTGCATCTCTTTCAAAACCCAGTCGGAACCCGACTCGGCACCGAAGAAAATCATCGTGCAGCCGGCGCGTTTCAGGGCCTCGAGGGTCTCGTTGGAATAGCGGTTGAAGATATCCACACGCGCTTCGCACCACCAGCGCAGCCCCAGCGGTTCAATCCGCCTGGCCACTTCGCGTGCGTGGTTTTCTCCCATAAAAAAGTTCATGTCATAGAACTGCACGGAGTCCGCGCCATACTCCGTTTTCAGGTGGCGCAAAATTGCTTCCGTGCGCGCGGGGCTTTCCAGTAGCTCGCGGGTGCCATACGCCGCATGGACTCCGCAAAAACTGCAGCGGAACGGGCACCCGATACTGGCGTGATGCGCGGTGGTGCGCTTCCCGAAAAAAGAGGGCCGCAAGTATTTTTCGGCTGGCACGCGGTGGAACGGCGACCATGGAAACGCGTCCGGACCCTTCATCAGCCGTTCCGGATTGTGGCGGTGCAAACCGAACATGTCCTTGTAGGAGAGCCCCTGAATTCCATCAAACGAGCGCTTGCCGCGGAGCGCGTCAATCAATTCCAGAAGTGTCTCTTCTCCCTGCCCGCGCACCACGTAATCCACATAACGCGCATTGAGCGCTGCGTCCGTATAGATCGAAGGGAAATAACCTCCCCACACGATGGGGAGCTTCGGATGAAGCTGCCGAATGGCCCGGCAGATATTCATAGCCGCGGCCATCTGAGGCCCCGGCATCACGGTGACTCCGAGCAGTTCCACATGCTGCGTGCGAATCAGCTCGTGGATTGTCTCCACGGGGTTTTCGTCAACGTGCCCGTCCACAATCTGGTAAGACTCGCGGCCTTCCAGCACCGCGGCCAGCGCCATCACCGATAACGGAAAGCGGCGGTTGCGCGGCTTTGTCGCCCTTGGATTCACAAGAATAATCATCGAGTCTTCACCTGGGTGCTATAAATAACCAGCTGTGGTGGCTCCGCCTTTTGTCCCCACCTCGCCAGCCATCGGCGGCCAGCCCAGCGAAGGCCGTGCCAGCAACGGTGGGTCGACCAGTCAAATTCATGACGCACTTCCAGAGCGATCAGGCGCTCCGCAGTCAAGTATCCGCGGCCTGCCATTCCTTCCGCGCATAGCCCAATTTCTTCCAGCCGATGATTCCTTGTTATTGCATGCCGGCGAGACATATTATTCTCCACCCTATACGTCGGCGAATCCGCGATGATCAAACTTCCGCCCGGGTGCAAACAACGAACAGCTTCCGCAATCGTACGGTCAAAATCTTCGGCGTAATGAAACGAAGCGTTGAAGATGGCGCAATCGAACTGCCCGTCCGCAAAAGGAAGATTGTCGAACTCGGCCTGGAACCGCGGAAAAAGTTCCGGCAACTCCGACCGGTAATGGGAAGCTGCTCCCAGCCCATTCCTGGAGTTCGTGAGCAGATCAACCGCCACAGGTTGCTGCCCCGACTGCGCCAGGCGGTACGACATCCAGCCGTTTCCCGCACCCAGATCGAGAATCACTAGCGGCGAATCGCCCTCTCCCGTAATTTCCGGCAGAATTTTCGTTTGAAGCAAACGAAACGTCTTTGCGCGGATCATCCGCCGCCTGGCCGCAATTTGCTTGGAATCATGAAACGGCAACGCCAAATAAGACTCCGGATCACTGCCGGGCCCGCCAGCTTCCTCGCCGGACTGCTCGCTGGCCTCGATGAACTGCGCATAATAGGCCAGGCGTCGCTTCGGCAGACCCTGCCAAATTCCATTGTCTTGTTCAAACGCAGCGTCGCATCTTGCACAATACGCGCTTGAATTGCCGCGTGCTAGCGACCGGTAGGAGATAGCAATCTGGAAATCACGGCACTCCGGACATCGCAATCCTATGGACGCGGACCGCACCGCTGCCTCGGGGGGGATCCACGGGATACGGGGCATCGCCGCAGGCCTGATTCGGTCGCTCACCGACTGCATCGCGTAAACTCCAGAAGAACGTGATCGCCCAAATCGCGAAGCACAGGAAATTCCGCAAACACGTCATCCAATTTTCCCAGGTATCCGATCGCGGCGCTGTGTTCTCTCACCCAACTTTCAACATAGGATGGCGGCACGAAAAGCCCGATTGCGCAGCGATCCTCCAGCTCAAACCATGGCGCAAACGCCCGCTGCATTTTGCCCACTGTGGGATAGGAAACCGTGATGGTGAGTCCCCCAACCCGCGCTCGAGCCTTACCGGAGAAACGCCGGAACGCCTTGGTTGCCTCTCCGTGAAGCAGATACCAGACAAGCTCTCCCACACACACGCGGCTCCACAGGCAAACCAGAACGCGGCCGCCCGGCCTGACGAGCGACGCCAGATCTCGAGCAACGGGCTGCAGATCGGAGACACAATTCAGACCGGAAAAATTGGAATACGCCCCGTCAAATGGTTGACGACGGAACAGCAAGCGTAAGTTCTCGTTGGACAATTGCTGGAAACTGACGTCGGCGTCTTTCGATTCCCCTTGCATACGGGCATTGGCCACCTTGATCATCTCGGCCGAAGCATCACACGCGATAATCCTTCTTCCACGACTGGCAAGAAATCTTGCATCCACGCCAGTTCCGCAATTCAATTCCAGAACCCGATCTCCGGGAGCGAATGCTTGCAGAAGCCGCTTCCAGACCTGTTTGCGTTGCATCTGCCCAATCACGGTGCTCGTGAACGAGTCGTCGTAGGAAGCGGCAACCCGGTCGAAGGCCTCCGCCGGTGTCGAAAACTGCGCGTTTGTAGCCGAGCTCATGCGGACACCTGGCCGGCTTTCGCATACAGGGACTCGCGAAGAGCAATCACCTGTTGCTGCAACTCCCGTTCCGCCGGCTCGCTCTCAGCGTTATGCGGCAGGCGCGCGAGTTTCACTTCACTACGCAGCAGCCGGTCCGCATTGTCATAGAAATCAGCGGAACGCCGGCCCTCGACGACAATTTCCCGGTCTGACGAAATTCCCCAGGGTTTCACCTGCACCAGCGAAGTGGCGATGCGGTCGTAATATGCCGTGCCCTTGATGGGGTATGACACTGTCGTCAGAAATACATCGGGATCCGTGCGCTTGACGTGCTCGATGGTCGCCTCGATATCCTCGATCTCTTCCCCTTCGTAACCCCACATCAGGAACATACCTGTTTGAATGCCGCGCGCTTTGCAAAGAGCAACCGCGGCATGGACTTGCTCAACGGTCACACCGCGGTCCATCGCATTCAGGATTCGTTGCGAGCCGCTTTCCGACCCAATCCACAGGCGGAAGCAGCCAAGTCCCGCAAGGATGTCCGCCGCTTCGGCATTCAAGCGGTCAGCTCGGGAAATGCATTCGAACGGCACGCGCAATCCGCGCCGCCGCATTTCTTCCGCATACTTGCGCAGCCAGCCGTGATGAATCGTAAACACGTCGTCGGCGATCCACGCCATGTCCGGCTGATAGCGACTGAGCAACCACTCGACTTCGTCCACCACCTTGATGGGATTCCGGCGCCGGTGCGTCATTCCGAAAACCTGGTGACTGCACCACCGGCACCGGTACGGGCACCCCCTCGCGGTTATGAAGGAAAGAGAACTCTTCCCGTGGGCTTCGCTCCAGGTTTTCATGTAGCGTTCAATTTCCACAGTGTCTCGAGCGGGCCAGGGTTGTGAATCCAGATCCGCAATTTGCGGCCGTTCGCCGGTCCGATGCACCCGGCCGTCTTCCTCGTGGAACGCAATTCCCCGGACCATCCGCAGCGCTCCAGGTGAATCCGCGCGCAGGGCAAGTAGGAGCTCTTCCATCGTTTCTTCGCCCTCTCCAAACACCACGACGTCGGCGCCAGCCTCAAGATACTCGGCGACATAAGCGCCGGGCTCTGGCCCTCCGACAATGGTCTTCCATCCCGCGGCACGCGCCACGCTCAGAATCTCGATGACCTTCTTGCGGGTCATCAGGTTGGCGTAGATTCCCAACACAGTAGGCGGCTGAGCCTGCAAATGCGCGATCAAATCCGAAGTGGTGGAAAACGTGGTATCAAACACATCCACGCTGAAACCCTTCTGACGAAGGTGGGAACAGATATAAAGAATGCCGAGTGGAACGTACGGCTTGCGAATCTGCAGCTCTTTGGCGTCTTCCGCCATGAAATATCCGTGCGTCAGGAGGAGATCAGTCATGGCCGCCTCCTGCGGTTCCCGTCTGCGCAACGCGAAAGTCAAAGGGCGAATTCGAGATGATCGGGAACTCGCGCTGGACGGCAACTTCGCTGAATTCCATCGCATCGGGATTCCTGCAGATCGGCTCCAACGCCTCCACTTCCTTCCACAAATCCGGGTGCAGCTCGCCGGTCAGGCCGGGTTTCCAGCTTTCCACTTCCGCGTGCAGGGCATCCCTCACGGCGCGATACATCCGGTCCGAGTAAGCCCCTTTGAACATTACGCAGAGGTCCTCGCTGTCCGACCAGTTTTGCTTCGCGCCAAGCTGCTGTTTCACTTTCGCGTAGAAACGCGTATTCGGAAGCGGGTACGAAAACGAAACCCCCACGTCGTCCGGGCGCGTTTCGCGAACCAGGGCAATCGTTTTCTGGAGGTCCTCCCATCGTTCCCCGGGGTAGCCCAGTTGCAGGAAATAACAGGCGCGAATCCCTTCGCGCTTGAGGTGGTCGCGGGCAACAATGACTTCTTCGACGAGAAGTCCTTTCTCCATCGTATCCAACACTTTTTGCGAACCGGACTCCACGCCCATCCATACTTCGGCGCAGCCCGCGCGCTTCAAAGCGTGAACGCTCTCCTCCGTCAGGAGATCCGCGCGTGCCTGAATTTTGAACGGCACCGGGCAATCTTCTTCTTCCACGTATCGGGCAAACTCCAGCAGCCAGTGCCGGTTCAGGCCAAAAATGTCGTCGGCAAACCAGAGGTGTTCCGCACCGTAGGTCTCCTTCAGCAGTTTCATCTCAAGCGCAACTTCCCTGGCATCCCGCAATTGAAAGGCATCCCCGAAAATCGGCTTTGCGCACCAGTTGCAGCGGAACGGGCATCCGCGGCTCGCGATCAGGTTCAGCGAAAAAGGGCGGCCGGCGCTTTTCCATGCGCTGCGATAGCTCGCCACATCGATCAAGTCGCGTGCCGGAACCGGCAAGTCTCCGCGCCCACGCACCGTTCTGTGCGCGCACATTTCCACCGACGCCTGCCTTCCGCTGCCGTTCAGCCATTTCACGCCGGGAATCGTTGTCGGATCGCCGCCACCGATCATGGCGTTCACCAATTCAAGCAGAGAGTATTCGGCTTCGCCCTCCAGCACATAGTCGCAGCCGTTCCGAAGGTATTCGACTGCATGATCCGTTGCGTCTGATCCATGCACCACAACTCTGGCACCGGCATGCCGCGCGGCTTCGATCATTCCCCAAGCCACATCCCTCATCCGCGTAAGGCACATCTTGGTGAGGAAATTGAAATCATCCTCATAAATAGCGACGATGCGGGGGCAATGCTCTCGCAGAGCTTCCCGGAAACCCGCTTGCGGCTCCTGTAACATCGTGTCGAACACCGCAACAGAATGCCCCTGCGCGCGCAAAAGCGCCGCCGCATAGAGCGTCCCGAGCGGCGGGTACGGCTCCATCTTTCGCACCTGCTTGCGGTCGAACGGCAAGTGGTAAGAGTGGGTCAGCAGTACGTCAGCCACTTTTCCTTCTCCCGCGAATCGAATGCGAGGCGCAAAACGCGTCTAACATGCTTCAGCGCCCTCCTGTTTCAATTGCTGCCCCGTCACCAGGGATCGCCGTCTGACAATTTTTTCGAGTCTTCGCCCAATCCAGAGCTCCCAGGGAAACGAGTACTGGTTTGTCCGGATACGCCACCGGATCGGTGCGCCGAGCATCCGCCGGAGTCCTGTGCGAAGTTTTGGATACTTCTTGGTTGCTCTGCGCAATTGATTATTCAGCAGGAAGAAGTCAAGCATCGTTCGCAGGCGGGTCAGCTCGCTTCCCTGCAGCCAGGGCAAGACATTGCGGCCCAACGGCAACTCTGCCCATTCCTCCAGAGATTGCGGTTCTCGCAGGCCCATGGCTCGCAGTTCGGGCCAGATCGGAATTCCGGGATAAGGAGTGAAGATGTTCGGTGAAAAACTCACATTCCAGAACTGGCGCGCCATGTCGCCCATCGTACGCAGCGTCTCCACGCGATCCGCTTCGGTTTCTCCGGGATACCCAAAAATCAGGTTGAAGGTGACGTGAATCTCTCCCAGGGCTGCCTTGCGCGCGGTTTCGTACATGTCCTCGACGTGCTGGTGGCGCTTGTTCATCAGCTTCAGCACGCTGCTGGACGTTGATTCCGTGCCGAACCCCATGTGCTTTACGCCGCTCTCACCCAGCAGTCTCACGTCGTCGTCGCTCATCCGGCAGAGAAAATCGGTGGATGCCTGAAAGGTCCACCTGAAATTGCTCTTTGCATCAACGAATCCCTGGGCAATATCCCGCGCCCGGCGCCAGTCGACAGGAAGGTTGGAGTCAAGCATGGCCACTTCGTCGATGCGATAACGGTTGGCCAGTTCCGTCACTTCGCTCACCACGCGCTCCGCCGCCAGCGCGTTAAAGCGCCGCTTGTAAAACACCATATCCGTACAGTAATTGCAGGCGTAGGGGCAGCCTACGCTGGTCGCATATGAGAGTTTTCGCTCTCCCGAAACACGCTCGTACGCATCGAAATCGGTCAGCTCAAATGCAGGCGTCGGCAGATCATCCAGCAACGCCACGCGTCGTTCGGGCATGTGGCGAGGCATTCCGAACTGCCGTGACGACACACCGGCGGTGTCGCGAAAGTCTTGCCCTACTCTCAACTTTTCCGCTATTTCGAGCAGCGTAAGTTCGCCTTGCCCGCGTACCACGGCGTCGATGTAACTCTCCTGAAGCGTCTGCGCGGTCGCGAGGCTCGCGTGCCAGCCACCAAAAATCACCGGCACTTCGGGAGCTTCCTTTTTCATGGCCTTCGCCATGCGAACGGCTCCGCGAATCATCGGCCCGGTGAGCATCGAGATGCCGAGGCAGAGCGCATCACGCGCTTCCCGCAGAACTGTCTCGTACCACCGGGGATCAATCGCTGCGTCCACCACGGTGACTTCGAATCCTCCGGCAAGAAGCGGAGAAGCAAGGCTCAGCAGGCAGAGCGGGGCGCCCAGCGGTGGTCCATCGTACGGCGGATAGAAAAGGACGACCTTGTTCTTCTTCAACATGTGGCCCCATCTGACGCCGTTTCCAGGCGTTTCGCATCAACAACCGGTTTGAACTCCGATTTCTTCCGGTTTAACCGGCCGTTGACCCACAATTCCGCCGGGAACCGATAGACGTCGTGGTCCAGTCTCCAGCGTGCCGGCAGCGACAGAACCTTCTGGATGATCCGCGTCGTCCGCTTCCGCGTGTCCGCGCCAATCGGGAAGCGGTCAAAGGCAATTCTGAAATATTCCCTCATTATTTGAAGGCGTTTGTGCTCTGTCCCGCTCAGCCAGGGGAGCACGGTGTAGCGCGGGAAGAATTCGGCCCAGCCTTCGAAAGAGGACGGCACGCGAATCCCGAGTTCCTCCGCTCGTTCCATGATCGGCGAGCCCGGGTAGGGAGTAAAAATGTTTGTCCAGAACTCAGAGCCGGGAAGGCGCCGGCAAACGTCCATCATGAAATCAATGGTTTCGCGGCGCTCCCTCGACCCTTCGCCCGGAAATGCGAACATGACATTGAACGAAGGCCGAATCCCCGCCCGCAGGCAGCGCGCCGCGCTTTCATAGATGGAATCAAAGTCCTGAAACGTCTTGTTCATCAACTTCAGGACCTTTTCGGAGCCCGAATCCACACCCTGGCAGATCTGATGGAGGCCGCTGCGCCGCAGCAGCTTCAGGTCTTCCGTGCTCAGCCGGGCGGTCAAGTTCGTGGTGGCCTGGATACTCCATTTGAAGTCCGCTCCGGCGCGCACCAATCCTTCGGCGATGGCCCGGGCGCGATCAAGATCCACAAGAAAGTTGTCGTCGACCACCCAAAGCAATTCCAGGCCATAGCGCGTAGATAGGTCCATGGTTTCTTCAACAAATTGCTCCGGCGGCAACGCGTTCCATTTCCGGCCGTACACCCCGGCGTTTGTGCAGTACGCGCAGTTGAACGGGCAGGCGAGGCTGGACACATACATGGCCCAACGCCGGCCGCAACTTCGCTGGTAGGCATCAAAATCGGCAAGTTGATAAGCCTTCGGCGGCAAATCCACGATCGGCCGCAGGGGGCGTTCCGTGGTGAAAATCACCTTGCCGTTTCTCTTGAAGCCAATACCCGGAATCAGATCCATCGGAGCGCGATTTTCAAGATGCTGAACCACTTCAAGGAGCGATTCTTCGCCCTGGCCCCGAACCACGATGTCAATATAGGGCGCTTCCAGGGTTTGCTTTGGCAAAAGAGAGGGGTGCCACCCCCCGAGAATGATTGGAAATCCCGGATTCCACGCTTTCACGGCGCGAGCAATCTCCGCGGTCTCCCGGATCATCGGCCCGGTCACCAGAGAAATCGCCAGACATAGCGCGTCCTTCACTTCCTCCAGCACGCGCTTCTTGAAATTTGGAGTTATCGTTGAGTCCACCAGTTTCACGGAGTATCCGTTGCGAAGCAGGGGAGTGGCCACAGCCAGAATCCCCAGAGGAGCTGTAGCCTCCGAACTGGCGAACGAAGGGAAAAAGAATACTACTTTCTTGGACATCGGCCTCATCTCGAAACCATACGGGAAACGTTACCCGAGGCCGCAACGCATAATTGTCACGATCATGTCACATGGCTGTCATTTCTTCTTCTGTGGCGTTTTGCGCGCTCGTTTTCGCGTTACAGTGGATTTCATTGTGACGGCAACCATCGCCTTTGACAGGAACACACTCCCCTTGTGCGCGGAATTTTCTCTCGTGGGAACGCGCTGCCTGCTTTCCACAAATTCGCCGTATGTCTTGCGTCTCTCCGCGCAGTGGCAGGCTGTAAAGAGTCCACCCGCAGCTCATTCCTTCCAGATGGAAATTGTCGAGGATCCTTCTCTCGCATTTCATGCTCCCGGTATTCCACATTTTCGGGGCCAGGGTCATTTGGTGTTTGCGCTCTTGGAGCCGACAAGCCTCTTCAGTTTCGATCTGCTGCGAAGACGGGTCGCGGGCGCGCTCTCTCCGGCGGCGGCGCGCGATTCTTACTTTTGGAATGTGCAGTTACTCCCGATCGCCATTGGCCTGCTCGGCACAACAATGGGCGTGGCCCCGCTCCACTGCGCTTGCCTCGATCGCAACGGCAGCGGACTGCTCGTGGCCGGCGATTCCGGCGCGGGAAAGTCCACGCTTACCGCGGCGCTGGCCAGGAGCGGCTTCCCGGTCGTCTCCGATGGTTGGACGTATGTTTCCCAAGATGCAGGCCGATTGGTTGCGCATGGATTATTCGCCCCGATCAAATTACTCCCCGACACGGTCCAGTTCTTTCCCGAACTCCGGTGCAAGACTCCGAAAAGAACTTTGAACGGTGAGCTCGCTCATGAGGTTGATCCGGAAAATGTGTTTCGTTCGACCGTCAAATCCAGTGCACCTCCCAAGTGGCTTGTGTTTCTTGAACGCACTTCCCTGCCGGGTTGCCAGTTTGTCCCCTGTCGCCCCGAGCATACGATCCAATTCTTCGAGAGGAATGCCGAGAAGCTTCCCCTTGGATTGCCAGAGGCGGTCCGCGCTCGTTCGGAAGTCATCAAAAAACTTTCTGGCTGCCAGAGCTGGATTCTCCGCACCGGTAGCGACCCCATCCAAACGGCACGTGCGATCGATGAATTCCTACCGAAGGAGTAAGATGGCGCTTCTGGAAACGGCAAATTACAGTGACCCGCTCGATCCCTTGCGGCGGTTTGTCCCCACTCCGCTCAGGACGCGGTTCCGCATCGGCGCTCTCACCGTGCTGGTCGAAACCAATGATTTTTCTCTTCTTCCCGCTCTCTCCCTCCATACTGCCACGGATGATTCCGGCTCCTCCGCCCGCACATGGAAGCTTGTTCGGGATTTTGATGCTCACGGCTCGCTTCAGGAACCTTTGACGCTGCGCACGGGTCAGCTCACCGTGGTCGGCATGGGACCAGCGTGCGTGCTGGGGCTCGATCATGAGCGGCGGGAATTGTTTTGCTTCATTGGACGGGATGTTGACAGGAAAACTTTTCAGGAATATCTGGTGCCTTTCCTGTGCCGGCTGTCGGCAGAAACACCAGAACCAAACTCATGGCAAACCGCTGACGGAGTGAGGGAAGATGCCCTGGAAGTGTGACGCCTGCGCAAAACGAAGCCTGCTTCTAGCCCTCAAGCGCAACGCTAATCTTGCGGGGATTCGATCCTTGCCACCGCTCCAATCCCGCCAAGGCGCCCGGTTGATGCGATGGCTGGACGAAAGCGGCCTCGCATTGAGCCTCCTCAAATCCGCTCGTTCGCATTCCACCGGCGGGGGTTTGTCGGCCGAATGGCGTAACGCGCTGGAGGGACGAAGGGAGCGGAACGACGGCAGACTTCAGGACATGCTCGGGGAGTTCCAGCGTCTCAACGATGCGTTTCGCGCACAAGGGATCCTGGCAGTCACGCTGAAGGGATTCTCCCTCGTTCCAGATTTTTGCGCGGACCCCAGCCTGCGCCACCAAACCGACTTCGATTTCCTGGTCGGCCCGGAAGACGTCGACGTGGCGGCTGAAGTACTCCGCTCGTGCGGGTACTCGACGCCGCAACTGTCCCATTCCGAGGAATCGTTTTTCACAACCCCGCTCCACCATGTGCCGTCACGCACCGATGATCTCTATGCGATCCAGCACCACCGCCAGGTGGATCTGCACGTTTCACTCACGGAGAGCTTGCCATGGCTCCAAGTGGATTTTCCCGGCACGGGCGCGGAAGCCGTGATTCCAATGAGCATCTCGGGTATAAGTTTCAATTGCCTGCCACTCGAGACTCGGTTTCTTGTCCAGGTTTTGCATGCCTTCCGGCATTCTTTCCGCTCCTGGTTGCGTCTCTCCTGGCTGATGGAGATCGGCCGTTGCATGGATCTGTATCTGGATGACGATCGACTCTGGGCAAGATTGCGGAACCACGCTGGCGATGGCCTCATGACGAAGCGCATTTTTGCTTTCATCCTTTCGCTGACAAACCGCCTTTTTGAAACTCGTATTCCTCCTGCAATCGCCGACTGGGCCACCGAAGGCATGACTCCATCCCTGCGCGCATGGCTGGATCATTTTTCCGAGGGCTGGGCGCTCACCGATTGGCCCGGAAGTCTAAGCAATCTGTTTCTCGCACCCGACTTCATCGCCGACCCCAGGCTCAGATACGAATATTTCTGGAGCCGCCTGATTCCGAAGCGCGAACGATTGACCATCGAAACTCGCAGCGGCAATGACTTGGAAAGGCCCTTCCTGTGGCAGCTACAGCGGTGGAAATACGTTGCCCATCGTGCCGGTGTCCACCTTGGAGACTTGGTCCGGTTGCCGCTTGAACAATTGCGCTGGCAGCGCGCCCTTGGCTCCGCCCGCGCCGGACTCGACCAGGCGCATTCATGAGTCGTCGCAACACAAGAGAGAGGTATTATTATGAGAACGATGAACGCATCAACTTGGAGTACCCCTAAAGTGCCCGGAAGAGACGTTCTGCCTGGAGGCTCGATTTCGATGTCCGCAGATACCGTTCTGATTGTGGAAGACAGCCGCGCCATGCAGCGCACGCTCCAGCGGCTCTTCGAATCCGACTCTCTCCAGGTGCAAATCGCCTCGGATGGGCCCAGCGGCCTCGAGCTTTTCCGCAAACAGCTTCCCTGTGTGGTGGTCCTTGATCTGAAGCTTCCGGGCATTTCCGGCAAGGAACTCTGCCGGGAGTTCAAGGCCCTGGCCGCTTCCGTGCCCATCGTCGTCCTCAGCGCAAATTCCGAGGTCGAAGACAAAGTTCTCTTGCTGGAGCTTGGCGCGGATGATTACGTAACCAAGCCGTTCAGCCCCAAGGAGCTCCTGGCCAGGGTTCGCCGTGCGATGCGCCGCACGGGAGCCGGATTGCCTCCGGTAACTCAGATTCCCACAAAGTCTGTTCAACACGAAGTCCTCACCTTCGGCGACGCGCGCATTGATTTCACCAGCATGGAGGCCATGCGCGCGGGGAAGCCCATCACTCTGACCTCGCAGGAATTCAAGCTATTGAAATATCTGGCGGCTTCCGCCGGACGCGTCATCTCCCGCGAGGAGTTGCTCAACGAGGTGTGGGGCTATCAGAATTATCCGTCCACGCGGACGGTTGACAATCACGTGCTTCGTCTGCGCCAGAAACTGGAACCGGATCCTGCCACGCCACGGTATTTGATGACCATGCACGGCGCCGGATACAAATTTTCTCCTGGAGGTTCAGCTGCCGGAACTGCTGTATGAATTCGATCGCTGACGCTACATGACTACGTTTCGACTACGATCCCAGCTCTTTGTCGCGGCCCTGTTAATCATTCTCGGACTCACGGGCTCACTGCTCTTTTTCATCCGGCATACGGTCGATGCCGAGATTCAAAAACAGGTGAAGGACGGAACGGACGAGTCCGTCCGCGCGTTTGAAAGTGTTCAGCGGCAGAGAGAACTGCAGTTGTCGCGTATGGGAGCAATGCTTGCGGATCTCCCCACCATGAAAGCGTTGATGTCCACGCAGCACGCTCCGACCATTCAGGACGGCTCCGAATCCTTCTGGAAACTCGCGCAAAGCGACCTTTTGGTCTTGGCCAAACCAAATAGAAGTGTCGTTGCCCTGCACATGACAAAGCCGGGATGGTCAGCCCAGACTGCCGAACGCGACCTCAAGCGCTCCACTGATGCCGGCGAAGATGCTTCCTGGTGGTACGACGACGGACGACTCTATTGGGTTTTCCTTCATCCCATCACCTCCGGCGCCGGCCCGACCGTTCAACCCCTGGGATTTCTCGCGGTTGGCTATCAGGTGGATTCCGCCGTCGCTCAACAACTCTCGGTTGCCACCAACAATCAGGTGGCCTTAACCACCGGCGACACCGTGATCGCCTCTACCCTCCCCGGCAGGGATGCGGCCGAACTGCAGCGGCGCATGCGCTCCGGCACATTTTCAACCGCGAACACTTCTGGCGAAATCGCGCTGGACACCGACAAGTACGCCTATTCTTCGGTGCTTCTGCACGGCTCGTCGCCTTCACCGGTCCGCTGTTATGTGATGATGCCGCTTGTGCCGGTAAACTCCTTTATCAAACGCTTGAATTACTCGATCTACGTGGCCGGTGGTCTCGCGGTGCTTTTCGGAGTAATCCTCTTTGGTTTCGTCGCGCGCACCATCACCCATCCCTTGGACAATCTTGTGGCCGGCGTCAAAGCCCTTGCGGCGGGCGATTTCACTTATTCGATCACGCCCAGGGGAAGCACCGAACTCGTGGAACTCAGCACCTCCTTCGCCCAGATGCGTGGTCAATTGCTCGCGCTGCAGCAGCATCGCATCGAGTCAGAGCGCATCGCCGCCCTGGCCCGCGCCGCCGGCTCCATCTCGCATGACTTGCGCCACTATCTCGCTGCGGTTGTGGCCAACGCGGAATTTCTTTACGAGGCGGACGAACTGAAACTCAAGAAAGATGAAATTTACGAAGAGATCAAAACCGCGGCCAACCAGATGACCGACTTGATCGACTCCCTGCGCGAACTTTCCTATCAGCGCAGCGCCATTACCCCTACTCGCACACGAATCGATCAGGTGATCCGTCGCGCCATCGAAGCCATCCATTCCAAACCTGAATTCCGCGATACCCGGATAGTGCTATCGTCCTCGGGCGATCTGGAGGGCATGTTCGACGCTCGAAAACTGGAGCGCGTCTTTTTTAATCTGATCCTGAATGCTTGCGAATCGATGGCCGAGGCCGAAGGCTCAATCGTTGTGGAAGCCAAAAACTCCCCCGCTGGATTTGAAATCCGCGTGCACGATTCGGGGCGGGGCATCCCCGGTGCTATCCGCGAATCGCTGTTTGATCCCTTTGTCAGCTTTGGCAAACCGAACGGGACCGGACTGGGCCTGGCCATCGTCAGCAAGATCGTACAGGACCATTCCGGCAGCGTCTCCATCGAACAGACTTCGGAGTCAGGAACAACGGTCCTGGTTCGTCTCCCTGCCGCGGAACAGAACGTCCTCTCGAGCGCTACATCGCCAATCCGTTAGGGTGCTCGACTTGCCGCCGGCGGTGATATTTCCCAGACAATTCGCCTTCCATTCCCGGCTCCCAATCGCCGGGGACACAAACGTGACATGTTTTTGACACAGCGTAGATTGACCATCCGTGCTCGTAGTCATAAGGTCTAAACGGTGGCTCCGGAGGACCTGGACCATTTCTCTACGGTGCACCCATTGAGCATGAAAACTTCTCGGGACACTCACGCAACCCGCGCTACGAGACTGTTTCTCGTTATCGAAAATCGCATGCTGCGCGAAGTGATGTCCGCTATATTCCAAAAGCGGTCTGAATTTTCCATCGTTGGCTCCATTCGCTATGGTGCCGATGCCTACCAGCAGGCCGCTGCGTCTCAGTGCGACATCCTGCTGGCCGACCAGGCATCCGCCTCTGCCTTTCCCAATAATTTCATCCCAGACCTTTTGCGCTTGGTGGACGGGCGACGGGTACTCTTCTTTGGGATGGAGAATGATTCGGAGGCCTTCCTGCAAGCCGTGCGTTCGGGAGTCAGTGGCTATCTGCTCGGGGAAGCGAGCGCGGAAGACATGATTGCCGCGGTTCGCCGGGTCGCCCTCGGCGAGGCTGTATGCCCCCCGGGGCTTTGCCACGATTTATTTCAATTCGTCGCCCGTACCTCGCGTGAAGGTTCGATGATTTTGAATCAAAGCCTTTGCAGAAAACTCGGCCTGACGGCCAGACAGCAACAACTGGTGGCCTTGCTTGCTCGCGGCTTCACGAACAAGGAAATTGCCGGAAGCTTGCATCTCTCTGAATTCACGGTCAAGAATCACGTCCACCGCATCATGCGGCAATTGAACGCGGAAAGCCGCCACGCGGCGGTTCAGACGGTCTGCGAACAAAACCCTGCACTGACGCAGTAGTTCCTTAAACACAATCAGGGATGCGAGTAGCTTGGACCAGGGGGCGGCGAATAATCCTGCCCATACTTGTTCTTGTGCGCGGACGTAAAGCTGGGATTCTCCGGAACCTGAATGGTCCCCAGCTCATTGGACGAAGAGGAAACGTTCACGGTGCGAGTCAGGGCCTTCAAGTCTTCGGGGAGGCTTCGTTCATACCAGACGCGTAGTTCATACCTTCCGTCGGGGACATTCTGGATCGTGATGTTTCCCTTTCGATCGGACAGCCCATAATACGGCGTATCTACGGCCACCACCACGGCGCTCATCTCCGGGTGAATGTTGCAAAAAAGAAAGCTCACACCCAGTCGGTCAAACCGCACAGAGTTGCTTGCCCCGGCTTCATAAAGTCCAAGATCAAATCGCTTGCCATCGAACAGCGAGAATACATTGTGAAAAAACGGATCGCGATTCGGGAAATCCACTACCGAGCCTACCGGAACGACCAGCACATGCGGCTGGAAACTCTTGTTGTGCTGAACGAGTTGAAATTTCTTTGCATCGGAGATGCCCTCTTGCTCACTCTTGGCCGGCGAACCCAGAGGCTTCAGCCAGACCACAATATCCGGCGCATCCACCCTCGCTTTCACAGATTTGTCCTGCTTCACTGCGGTCTCCCTGCGGACGGCCATGTGGATGGTCACGGCGTTGTTTTGCCCGCAGGCTGGATCGGCGCTCGAGGCGAGAACGATCAGGGCGGCGAAAGCCAACCCAAGCTTTTGAGAGGTGTCGAGCATTGCCACTAGAATATGTATCCCACGCTGAAGCTGGCTATATTAGCCGCATTTGCCCCGCTGTCCAGCGTAAAGGTCTTGATCCGCCGGTATTCCATCGAGAACACAATATCGGATCGCGGTTGATAAATGAAGTTCACAAGACCGCTTTCATTTTTCGACAATGGTACCGGATAGTAATTCGTATTGCCCCCGTGTTCACGCAGCTGGCCTGCGTATGGATTGTCCAGACCGTACGCGCCGTTAAACTGCAGCTTGGAAGTCGCCTTGAACTTCAGCTGTGACCACCCGCCCAGGGCATTCAATCCGTAGATGTCCGTTGCAGGATCGGCGAGCGACCCTTGCCAAAGGGCGCTCTGCCCGATCCCGCCGCCCAGACCGCCAATCGCGCGTCCGCGGAAGAACGCTGTCGTCAGTTCGAATTTCTGGCCGAGCGGCAAACTGGCATCCACCGTCCCCGCCCATCCGTCCACGTGGCGCCCGAATCCCCAAGTCTGCCGGCCGTAATAGCCGCCTGCACCCAGCGTAAGACTCTGCCCGTGGATGTCCTGCGTCCAGGAAATTCTCGTCGCATACGCTGGCTGGCCGGAACGCTCGCCCCAGGTCGGCGATCGATAATAGGTCGATGGAGGCGTGTCTCCCGTCAGCGAATCTAGAATTCCACCTTGGATCAGGAATGAACCTGACTCCGACAACGTGAACTTGTGCTCAACGCGTATCTGCGGTGTCCAATTCCAAAGTGTTCCCGAGTACGCCAGCGCCGGAACCGCAAGCGTCGCAAGAGAAGTTGGATTATTTGGCACAAAGAACAAAGTGTCCTGTCCCGCCACAACTGAGGCTTTTGGCCAGTCAAACCGTACCGTTCCCGTGCGCAACCGCATAATCCCAAAACTGGATCCATTCGGAACTTCCGTAAAACCTCCGGAAAAATCAAACTGGACATTTGCGCTCGTCTGCGCTCCGGCAACGGTAGGGCCAAACGCCTGAATGCCTATCTGTGATTGACGTAGCGAACCTCCGAAGGAACCTCCTGAAGACAGAAACTGGGATTGTTGGCCCTCAGCCAGCAATGGGAAGTCCGAGTTTTCGACCGTGCCCCGATTCTCAAACATGTTAAGCAGCACAATACCCGTGAGTCGCAGCCGGTATTTTGACCCGCTTTCCACCTTCGTCTGGCTCTGCTCAGCTATTTTCGAGTCGGCAAGCTGTTGGTTTTCCTCGAGTCTAGTGATGCGCTCTTCTGTCGTAGCGATGCTTCCAGACGGCGCGGCTACCGCCTGAGCTGGCGAGCCCGCGCTGGGCGGAGCCGAAATTGCCACCAATTGTGATTTCGCGATCTCCAGCTCTTTTCTCAATACCGCGGACTCTGCCTTTGCCGATTGCTGGTCCGCCTTCAGGTCATTTACCTGCGCATGCAAGTCCTGGACCTGCGCTTGCAGCTTTTCTAGCAATGCGCCAACCGTTGCGAGGTCCAACTGCTGGCTGGCGGGTTGCACCGTACCCTGGCCCCAGGATGGGTTCCCCTGGGCCAGCAACGCACCTGCAAGCGCCGCTGCACCTACCATGCGCTTCGCCCATACTTTGCCTCGCATACCTGCCTCCTCATCAAACGACACTTCGCCCCGTGGCGATGGATAAATTATCTAAGAGCGTCTGGTCCCTGCGACCGGGAGTACATAGAGAATCAGACGCATGGCCTCTTGCACGATTCAAGCAGGGTAATTCGATTAAACGTGTCTTGCAAAACTTGAGTTTCCCCGCACACCAAGATCAAGATGCGGTTATCCCAAGCCCTGGGGAATCAGATGCCGATTCCAGGGTCCAGATTCGTCCACGACAAACCATTATTGTTCCGTTTCAGCCAACACCAAGCCTTATCTTCCCCTGCACACTAGCGGTCTGTGAAACCCGACGGTCCGCAACGCATCGCGCATCACCGCGGTGGTATCTCTGGATTCGAGACACCTGCACCAATACGCTCAGTTTTTGATCTCTGAGAAGGCGCCCAAGCCGCACCAGCAACTCCGAAGGCTTGGTGAACTCTTGTAAGGAAGAGTATAGATTTCCTTGAAATTCCTGCCCCGCGCTCTCCTGTGTGCTTAGTGAAGCACGTTCAATGTATTCGTGGCGTCATCAACGAACACAACTCCATTTTCCGGATCAAAAATCACCCCAAACAGAGCGCCGGCTCCGGGTGGATTGCCATTGCTGTCGATGAGCTTGCTGGCAATTTGCGCTCCGTGGGCGGTGATCTCCGTGATGAAACCATCGTTTCCATTCACAACAAGGATGTGTCCATTGGGCGCAACGGTCAGCCCTAGCGGATCATTCAGTCTACCTCCGCTGCTGAGCACCACGGCCGTTCGCGAGGGTCTCGCTCGCGTAAGCGGCTCGGTAATGACCACAACGCGATTATTTAAGCTATCCGCCACATAAAGAACCGGCTCGTCTCCGCGTGAATGAAATTCGCAGTCGTCCTCTCTGTCTCGGCAAGCTGGAGACAAGGCCAGCCCCGTCGGTCCTATAACCAGCGCAGCCGGATCGGTGCGTTCAGAAAAACCTGCGCCTATCACAGTAATGGATTCCAGAAATGGCATCTTGGTTTCTGAGACCCGGAGATTGACTCGAACCACCGTCCCCTGATTCACCACGCTGCCATTCGCCGCGACCGTTCCGTTTAGCACGTTGGTCACAAAGAGCGCCGCCTGTTGCTCATCGTCCAGCCATGTCATATCCCAGGGCCCATTGATCAAGGATCCCTGAATGGTTTCCACCGCGTTGCCCAGATTATCCAGCACGATAAGGCATCCCGCCTGGGCCGTCGCAGACATTCCATCTGCCGTCGGCAGACTCCCAACTATCACCCAGCCGGTTTGCAAGACCGCCAGCGCCGTCGTCAGCCCGACTCCCCCAGGACAAGGTCCCGGCACCGAGTTCGGATTTAGCTGAGCGAACACGGAGAGCGACCCGCTGGGAGACACATCCATGATCGTTGTGCCCGTGCCTTGCAGGTTCGAGCTCGCATTGAAATTGCTCACCAGATAGTGCCCTTCCCGCAGATTCCCGATGCTCTTTGCAACGCGGACCAGCCCATATGGATTCACATCCCCGTTTGCGGGTACAGTGGAGGAAATTGTGTCTATGGTGTTGTGGTTCTTCAGAATCGAATCGTTGTCGTTCGCAAACAGTGGGACAGAAAGGAACACAAGCGCTCCCAGCAATCCCATCAATGTGTGCGGTGGATTTGTGGAACGTGACTTCATCGTACCCTCCTTCAAGGCGACTTGATTGCCCGACCAGGTGAGTCCACTGGAGTATGCCCACCACAAGTTGTCAGGCGGACGCGGGGACTTTTCCGCCTGAATGCTAACCCGCAGAGATGCACAAGAGATTGAAGGGGCGCTGATTTTGCAAATTTTTGACAATTTGCAGACGGAATGAAGACACTTCGAGGCCCCTCGGCACCCCTGGGCAAAACGTTCCGGAACTCCTCAGCTGGGAACCCGGCATCACCGTTATTGGAAACACGCTCGGCACGTCGCCAGCGTAGAAAGATCGCGACACGCGCAATGGAGCCGCGAACGGCGCGCGCAGCGATCAAGGCAACATCACCCTCGACGGCGTCGACGTCAACAACTAGAACAGCGGCTGCCTACTTTGATTTGGCTGCTTCTTCTTCAACTCCAGCGAGGAGGCGATCGAGATCTCCTCGCGAAAAATAGTGTCCAGCCAGCACTACGCCCTGAATTTTTCGCGTATTTTTGATGTCCAGCAGTGGATCGGCGTCCAACAGGACCAGGTCGGCTCGCTTCTCAGGTTCGATTGTCCCCGTATCCGCGAGCCCCAAATATTTCCCGGCGTTCCGTGTCGCTGCCTGCAGCGCTTCCATCGGGGTCAGCCCAGCCTGCACCAGTAATTCCAATTCTTCGTGCAAACTGAAGCCGGGATACACGCGCACTCCGGCTGCCGTATCCGTCCCCGCAAGCAAGGGCACGCCAGCCTTGTTCATATCCCCCACCATTTTCAACTCCGCCTGGAAAAACTTCTCCCTATCCGGAAAAGGATCCGTCGACCAGTCCTTCTCTATTCCAGTCGTAAACATCGGCCATGCCCGCTCTCTCCACGCCGCCGGTGCATATTTCGCCAGCGGGTCCAGCCCTGAACTCGTCTTCTCGATCAGCCATTCGCCACGCTCCCAATAAAGAGTCGGCACCTGCCACGTCTGATTCTTCACAAAAAGGGCGATCAGCGCCTTTGCGCGCGCCGGGTCATAGGTCGAAAGGAATTTACCTCTTCCGGGTCCTCGCGGCGCGGCCATCAATTCGTCTTCGACCGTCGAGCATCCCTCGAAAACTCCGGTCAAATGCTCGATACTTCTCTGCCCGGCATTTGAAGCCTCTGTCGCGCGCACTTTATCCGGTACGTGCCCGGCAAACACGATGCCAACCCTCTTCGCCTCCTCGGCAGCCGCAAAATATCCGTCGCGGGGAACCAATGACTGAATTTTGATGAAGTCCGCTCCATCCTTTTGCAGTTCATCTACAATTCGTCGTCCCTCCGCGGCGTCCTTCACCGGCGCGGAACTCGGAAACTGCGGAACCGGCCCATCCAGCATCGGCCCGGAAATCACCATCCGTGGTCCCAGCATCTTCCCTTCATCAATCCTGCTGCGCCACTTCTTGAGCGCCTCCAGGTCGCCTCCCATATCTCGCACCCCGGTCACGCCGTTCGCAACAAACAGCACAGGCGTGATTTTCTCGTCTGCGGGGATCCACGCTCCGAACATCTCGTGAACATGCATATCCCACAGCCCCGGGATCAGGTATTTGCCCCGTCCATCCACGATTCTCGCTGCCTTGGGCACCGGTGTTACGCCACTTTTGCCGACCTGCGATATACGTCTGCCCTCCACGATCACCGTCACATCGGCCTGCAAGGGGGATCCGGTAGCGTCAATCAAGTTGACGTGCGTAATCGCCAGAACGGCCTCCTGCCCGGTAAGAATCGCGGCGCCTGAACCGAGAACCACGAGAAGTACGGAAATGAACACAATTTTCTTCACCATGAATGGCCTCGCAAGGGGGCAAATTCTACTCGCAGCGCAAAAGAAACACAAATCCCTCCCGCACGTCGCGCAATCGGCGATTCAGTAATAGGCCCTCGGTATCCGGGGACGCTGCAATGACGAACTGGATGGGAGCAGGGACGAAAAGTTATGACTCTATCGGACTGGGCCTTGGAGCAAGATTGCCGGAAGCGAAAGGTGAATTTCGATATTTTCCAGATGCTACCAAGTGGGTTTCCAAATAATCTCGTCGCTTGTAGAACGCTGCTGCCAATCCACTCCGCAAGGTCTGCGTTGGAGAATTTCGTTCGGGATGAGTCAAATCGCTATAGCCATCAAACTTGCGAGTGGACGGCCATCTCGAGGCTATGGAATCGACAACCCCCGTATCGCTGACGCATCCATCACTAGAGATGTGACCAGGCCGCGAGAAATAGATCGAATGGTCCGGCGTGTGGGAAGACAGCCGTCGCATAGGTGACGGCCCCTGTGGGTCGGGCACCACGCTCAATTCGCACCGAACGTCCGAAAGAGGAACGTAGTCCGAGTGAACTGCGAAACGGGTTTGCCAGGGAAGCCATTGAACGTCGCAGCCCCGTTTCTATAGCCGCCCACCACGTATTTCCACGCGAAAACAGTGTCAACACTGCTCAGGGTGATGCTGTAGATTTCTCCCGGTGTAACGCGCAAACCGCCTTTAGGAAGAACGAGCAGGACATGGCGACAGTCTGTAACCTGCACGGTTTTTGATACATAAGCCAACGGTTGTCCCTCTGCATTGGCCAGCGCCATCGTGACTTCGGAACTGGCCGGGCCAGGGTTGGCTACCACGAGTTCCACTTCAACGCCGGTCAGCATTGGCAGCGAGGGCGTGAAGGTCTGAGACAACGAGTTGCGCACATTTATCGACGCGTTCTTCCAAGACGCGGTGTTCGTTTGGTCCGGTGTCATGAATGCATTCGGTGCGGGTGAAGTCTTGGCTGAGCCGACACGAATCCTCACCGTAAAAGTAAGCCTTTTCATCAAATCTTGATCTTGTGAGTTAATAATAGGGATTTTGACCTGGGCCTCTCCTTCGGCAGCCGCTTCGAACATGTAGATAAAAGTTGGGCCGCCGGGGTTTACCGGGGTGGCCAGCGCGACACTGTCCAGCCGGATTACCGACGAAGAGATCTGTGGATCGCCATATTGCCTTGGACCAACTGTTCCAAGGGTTATCTCTATCCTTTGACCCACCGCGGCAGCCACTTGTTGACCATTGTTCGAGAAATTGAGTGATAGCAGCGGCTGATTGCTGGTCGTCGAGGACACGCCGCCCTTTTGAACGTCGGCACGAAGCAAGGGGATACACAAGAGGTTCATTGTCGCGAGAAAACACGCTAATCGTGCGGTTGTCATGGTCTCATCCTGTGCTCCAAAGCCATATACACTTAGAATTACGCGGGCCCGATTTCTTGCAGGGATAACTGTTGAGAAGGTCTTTGCCTCATGTATCTAGCGACTCGGAGGCTGGCTGCGATCCGGGTGAGTATCTTGCCGCGACGGTGCCGCTTTGTGCGGTGACTTTCAGGGGGAAGGCGCAGTGCCCTACGTCCAGAAGCTTTTTGGCAATTCGGAGGCGTCGCGAGAGCTTGTAATTGTGAGCACAGAGAAAAAAACGAACTGGACACGTTACGACCCGCCTGCGACCATTGTAGCAACCACTATCTTTATATCTTTGGAGTCTTTCATGTTGGATGAAGGCGTTTGTGCAGAAGTAAAAGTCGGTTCAGAACACTTGCGGCTCTTCTCGGAGCAGAACGCGCAAGGATTACAGGCGTCGGTCTACAACGTCATTTCCAAAAAATGGATTGCACCTTCGGAACCCGTCGAGAGTATCGAACAGGGCAAACTGAAGGCAGCAACGTACGCCGAAGCCTACCTCAAACAGGTCGCCAACCTAAAGTTACCTTTACTGAAGTGGAAGGAATCTCGCGCAGCGTAAGAAAAGCCTCTTCTTGCCCTGTATTGCAGCCTGTGGGCTATCGTTCTTTGATTTCCCGGAAGGATGAGAAGAACGATGGAAGGGGCAACTGACGTCCTTTTCGGCGGCCAGGGACCACATGGACGGCTAAGGACTTATTGTAATTTGCGTTTTCTGTCCAAGTGGGAGGCTTCCGAAATGCCCGCGACTCGGGGCAAGCACCCGCAAGAGTCCGGGGGAATCATTCACGGTCAAATCACGGCTCCAGTCCAAGGCCGTGAACCATGTCTTTGAAACGTTCTCCCTTTCGCAGCGGGTCGAAAATGGCGTGAGCGCTACGTGAAGCACAGGGTTCAGGAATCGAGAGGGGGTATTCCCAAAGCCTCGCATCTGGCATCGTGAGCTTGTTTCCAGCGGTCAGGGAGCCAGGCGTCGAGGTCACTTGCCGGCCACG